>JAESFT010000012.1_pt1 | contig 730992 bp, 631 predicted proteins | sample 9269451 | NCBI WGS metagenome assembly JAESFT01 (sample SAMN14502557, study PRJNA617106) | algae metagenome | isolation source: Scytonema hyalinum WJT4-NPBG1 and co-occurring heterotrophs from well... | place: USA: Mojave Desert, Joshua Tree National Park, California | collected 2006-05-25
CGTCTTGAGCACCAGCAGGTCCAGCGAGCCGCGGAGGGCGTCGGTCTGCGGGCGGAGGGTCACGGGCGGAGGGTCACGGGCGGCTCGGGGCAGGAGCTTCTGTCGCCATCGGGAGGAATGGTGCCGCCGACTCCTCTAGCGGTCAAGAGATCAGTGCAACCGGTCGCGCGCACCGCCCACGCCGCCTGGACGCGCCACCGGTCGTGCACCGCTCGCGAGCCTCAGGGCGGCGACACCCGGGGGAAGCGCAGCTCGCGGACGCGGGAGAGGCTGAAGACGAGCGCGCCGGGACGGCCGGTCGCATCGCGCTGCACGCGGACGATCATGCCGGATCCGCGAAAGACGTCGCGTCCGATCGCCGTCAGCGCGTGCACGTACGGCGCGTCACCCCCTCGGCGGCGTGCCCTCACGGGGGCGGTCACGCTCGACCTCGCGGCGCCGGGGCCGAGCCGCGCGGCGTCCACGACGCCGTCGGTGCGCGCCGCCGTGGGGGCGGCACGCAACGCTCCACGCGCCCGGCGTGTCCGAAGACCGCCTGCCAGCCGGTCGCCGGGCGGGCTTCCCAGACCCCCACGCCGATGCTCCCGTCGTCCGCCCGCCGTCCCACCGCCGCGGCGCTCGCCGCCGTGCTCCTCGCCGCCGCCGACCTCGGCGCGCAGCCGCTGGCGCGCCGCATCGCCGCCGCCGGCGACGGGGAGGTGCGGCTGAGCTACGCCACCCGCGCCAGCGTCTGCGGCGACGGCGACGAGCTCGTGAGAGTGCGCGGGGTGCTGCACGTGGGGGGCGGCATTCAGATGTCCGCGGACGGCATGTCGGACCTCCGCTGCGTCCCCGGGCCGGCGCGCGTCGCGCTGCGCGTGCGCCGCGGGGCCGTCGAGGGGGTGCGGCTGCGCGTGGGCGGCGCCTGGTCGCGGCGCGACGGCGCGGGCGCCGACCTGGGGACGGTGCCGGCGGCCGAGGCGGCGGCCTACTTCCTCGCGCTCGCCGAGCGCGCCGGGGCCGCCGGACGCGCGCAGCGGGGCGAGCGCGCCGTCGGCGAGGGCGCGATGTTCGCGGCGGTGGTGGCGGACAGCGCCGACCTGCGCCCGGACCTGCTGCGCCTGGCGCGCGACGCCTCGCTCGGCGGCGAGGTGCGGCGCCACGCGGTACAGTGGCTCGGCGAGGTCGGGGACGCCTCGCTCGTCCCGGCGCTGACCGAGCTCGTGCGCGGGGACGCCGCCGGCGAGCGGATCGGGAGCGCCGCCGTGTTCGCCCTCGGCCGGCTCCCCGGCGAGGCCGGCGTCCCGACGCTGACGGCGTTCGTGCGGACGGCGCCGTCGGAGCGGCTGCAGAAGGACGCCGTCTTCTGGCTCGGGCAGCAGGCGAGCCGCCGGGCCCGCGAGGCCGTGCGCGCGGCGGTGCTCGACGGCGCGCTGCCGGAGGCGGTGCGCGCGCAGGCGGTGTTCGCGCTGGGGCACGCGTCCGTCGCGACCGCCGACGACTTCGCCTTCCTGCAGCGCCTCTTCTCGGAGACGCGGAGCGGCGCGCTGCGGGAGCAGGTGCTGATGGCCGTCGCCCAGCGCGGCGGGCACGCTGGGGCGCGGTGGGCGCTCGGCCGCGCGCGCGACGCCGCCCTGCCGCGCGCGGTGCGCGAGCAGGCGTTCTTCTGGGCCGGGCAGGGAGCGGCGCCGTCGGCGGAGCTGATCGCGGCGTACGACGGCCTCGATGACCGCGCGCTCAAGGAGCACGCGCTGTTCGTGCTGTCGCAGCGCGCGGATCGACCGGCCCGCGACAAGCTGGCGGCCGTCGCGCGCGGCGACGCCGACCGCGGGCTGCGCAGCACGGCGCTGTTCTGGCTGACGCAGCAGAAGGACCCGCGCGCCGAGCGGCTGGTCGAGGAGGCGCTGCAGCGCCGCGGGCGGTAGCGCCCGGCGCGGCGGGGGCGCCGGAGACGTGCCGCGGCAGCCGCACCGGCGTGCGGGCCGATCGGCGTAGGACCGGCGCTCAGCGCGCCGCGTGCGCGGGCGACGCCTGCGCCGGACGGCGAATGGCCAGGTTCGCGAGGCCGCCGAGGACGCCCGCGCCGATCGCCACCCAGGCGTGCGACGGCGTCGTCAGGTGCTCGAGGCCGAGCAGCGCGTCGAGCGAGTAGGCGCCGGGCCCCGTGAGGGCGAGCGCGGCTGCCCCGGCGGCGAACAGGAGCGGCAGCTCGATCCCGTTGCTCGTGGCGAACAGGCCGCCGCTCCAGTGCACGGTGACCACCGCCACGATCATGACCGGGATCATGAGCGCCGGGCCGACGGGGCCGAGGACGCCGATCGCCACCAGGAGCCCGCTCAGCAGCTCGGTGCCGGCGGCGACGGCCGCGAACGCGCGGCCCGGACGGTAGCCGAGCTGCGCCATGAACGCGCCGGTGGCCTCGAGGCCGAAGCCGCCGAACCAGCCGAGGAGCTTCTGGGCGCCGTGCGCGGCCATGTAGAGGCCGAGCGCGAGCCGGAGGACGAGGAGCCCGGCGTCGACGGTGGCCGGGAGCAGCGGATCGAGGGAGGACATGGCGGGGTCTCCGAGTCAGAGTGTGGACGGGCGTGACGTCCGTCTTGACCCAAGGTTGCCGGCTGCCGTAGGATGATCTATGCTTGCATCTCTCGATATCTCGTCCGACCGTCCAGTCGATTTGGACGAATCCGACGTCATCTCCGACGTGCTGCGCGCCGTGCGGCTGTCGGCCGAGGTGTTCGGGCGCTACGAGGTCTCGGCGCCGTGGGGCATGCGCGTGCCGGGCGAGGGGGAGCACTTCCTCGCGTTCTACGTCGTGGCGCGCGGCGGCGCGTGGCTCGAGCGGGAAGCGACGGCCGGCGGCGCTCCGGAGCGTGACATCCCTCTGTCGGCCGGCGACGTCGTGCTGCTGCCGCACGGGGGGACGCACGTGCTCCGCGACGCGAGCCGCGCCGGCGCGGTCGAGCACACCGTCGGCGCGGGCGGCTGTCCGCGTCCGGCCTCTACGACGACGGTCCGCTTCGGCGGCGGCGGGCCGACCACCGCGTTCGTCGCGGGCGCGTTCCGGTTCGGGGTCGAGGCGCGCAGCGTGCTCCTCGAGACGCTGCCGCCGGTGCTGCACGTCGCGGCGGGCGATCCGGAGATGGGGCCGCACCTCACGGCGACGGTGCAGCTCATCCTCGCCGAGAGCGCCGCGCCCGGCCCGGGGAGCCTCATGCTCACGTCGCGGCTCGCCGAGATCCTCCTCGTCCAGGCGCTGCGCGTGCACGCGCAGCGCACGCACGCGCAGCGCGAGGCGGCCGAGCACCGCCACGGCCTCTGCGCGCTCGTCGACCCGCACGTCGGCGCCGCGCTGCGCCTCATCCACGGGCGCCCCGCCGAGGCGTGGACGGTCGAGCGGCTGGCGCGCGCCGTCAGGATGTCGCGCTCGGCGTTCGCGGCGCGCTTCACCGCGCTGGTCGGCGAGGCGCCGCTGCAGTACGTGACGCGCTGGCGGATGACGGTCGCCGCGGAGCTGCTGCGCGACGGGGAGGAGAGCGTCGCCGCCGTCGCCGAGCGCACGGGCTACCAGAACCCGGCGGCGTTCATGAAGGCGTTCACGCGCGTGCTCGGCGTCGGGCCGGGCGCGTACCGGCGCGCGGCGCGGCGGCGCGGCCCGTCGGCGTCCGGCGCGGTCGCGGCGTCGCTGGTCGGCCGCTGAGCCGGCGCTCGCCGCCGAGAGTGCTCGGCCGCGACGACGCGCAGCGCATGATCGCCGGCCGGCTCGCGATGCGCTACGAGCTCGCGCACCAATTCGCGCACGAGTTCGCGCGGGTGCACACGCTCCAGCTCCGGATCGACCTGCCGCGCGCCGACACGCTCGGGCCGAGCGGCTACGTCGACCTCACGCGCGCGGTGCACGACGCGCATGCGCGCGTGCGACGCGCGCGCGTCGCGAATGCGTCGACGGCCCGGTCGCCATATGGGCGACCGGGCCGTCGTTCGAGGCGTGCAGGCGACGACGCGGCGAGCGCGCGCCGCCGTCGCGCGATCCGTCAGCCGCGACGCGCGCTCAGAGACGCACCTGGACGTTGCCTTCCTGGTTCCGGAACACGTTGATGCCGAAGCCATTGGCGCAGAAGTTCTGTGCGATTCCCGCGGGCGCGAAGTTCATCAGTGACACGACGTCCGGGAAGATCTGCTGACCCTCGCCGTTGTCGACGACCACCCAGTAGGCATGCGTCGCGGCAGTGATCGGTGCCGGGACGTTGTTGCGCCAGACCTTCCTGATCGGGCCGGACGCCCGCGCCGTGCTGCCGCCGAACGGCCCCGGGGTGCCTACGAACGTGGTCATGCAGTCCACGTCGCCGTGAATCTTGATCTCGATTCCCGAGCCGGTCGTGTACTGCACCTCGTAGTGCCCCTTCGCCGCCAATGGCGTGGCCGGGTCCGTACGCAGCGCCACGAAGGAGTACTTCTCGCTCACGATACCGGGGTTCGTAGGGAAGGTGATCCCGACGTGACCGGTCCCCCGGGGGCCGCTGGCGGCGTTTGGCGAGGCGGCCGACTGAGCACCGAGCAGCTGCGCACTGGACATCGCGAATGGCGCGGACGCTTCATCGGTTGCGAGGTCGAGCTCGGACGACCCGTCGATCGTGTACGAGGAGCGCGCGTCCGCCGCGGTTTCGCTGCGCGACGGCCGCGCGTCCGGGGCGGTCACGGTGCGAGCGGTGGGGCTGTCGGCGCACGCCGCCAGCGCGGCGGAGAGGACCATCAGGCTCGCAAGAGATACCTTCGACATTGCCAGTCTCCGTGTCGTGTGGTCGATCGCGGTGCGCTCGGTCGCTCTCGGGATGGAGAGGCGTCGGGCGCGGAGAGGTGCTCGATGGAAGTGCGTGGTCGGCGGCGGCGCGCGCGTGCGATCGAGGGCGCGCATCGTGTCGCTCGGTGCAGCCGCGGTCACGAGCGCGGGCTACTTCGCGACCGCGGAGCCGCAGCGTCCGGCCGCGTGGCGCGCGCGCGCGCCGGCGTCCGTCACGACGAGCGTGATCGTGATCGCGACCGGCTCCGGGACCTCGCGCGCCGCGACGGCGGCCGTCGCGCGATAGGTGCCCGCGGGCAGCCCCGCCGCGTCGACGCAGAGCGTGCCGACCGTCGCGAGTTCGTCCGGCGCGACGGCGGTCTGACGCGGCAGCGCGACGAGCCACGCGGCGCCGCGCGCCGAGTCCGCGTACGCGAGCCGCGTGAGCCGCACGTCGGTGAACCGCGCCGTGCCGCCGTTGTGGACGCGGAGCGGCTTCGCAGGTGGCTGCGAGTCGCCCGACGCGACGAAGTCGAAGCGGCTCGCCGCGAGGTGCAGCGGCGTGTCGGACGCGCCGCTGCCCTGCGCCTCGGCGGTCGACGCGAACACTGCGAAGAGCGCGAGCGGCGCGAGCAGCGCCGTCGGAGACGCCGTCAGGCGCTCGGCGGTGCTGCGGTCGAAGGGAGCGGGGACGAGCGCGAGGAGACGGTGGAACCGCGGCATGGCACGCACCAGAGGTGAGGGAGCCACAGCCTACGCCCGTGCGATTCCGCGGGCGTGGTGCAGTGACCCATCATCTCCGCGCGCTCAGCGCCCGGTCGTCACGATCGTCGGTCGCTGCGCCGGCAACGACGTCCCATGCTCCGCGACACGCTCCACCGCGCGCTCCGCGGCACGCGGCGCGGGCACCGCGAGCGGAAGCTCGACGCCGAATCGCGTGCCGCGTCCCGGCACGTCGACCACCGACCAGCGTCCGCCGAGCTCCGTGACCAGCTGCCGCACCACGCTGAGACCGAGGCCCGTGCCTGCGGGTGCGCTCCCTCCTTCCGCGAGCCGCACGAACGGCTCCCAGATGCGACCGCGATCGGCGGGCGGGACGCCCGGCCCTTCGTCGTCGACGCTCAGGCGCAGCAGCCCTCCCGCGCCGTCGGGCGCGGACGCCGGCACCAGATCGAGCGTGACCGTCACCGTCTGGCCGTCGGGGCCGAACTTCAGCGCGTTCTCGATGAAGTTGATGACGATCTGTCGCACGGCGGCCGCGTCGACCCAGCCGCGCGCGCCGCCCACCGTGCCGTCCACCGCCGTGCCGACGACGACGATGCGTGCCGAGCGTGCCTGCGCCTGAGCCTCGACGAGTTCGACCGCGTCGTGCACGACGGCCCCGAGGTCCGTCCACTGCGGGGCCGTGCGGATGCCGCGTCGCTCGCCGCGCGCGTGCAGCAGGACGTTCTCCGTGAGCACGCTGAGGCGCCGCCCCTCGCGATGGATCGCGCGCAGCCAGCGCTGCGCCTGCTCCGGCGACTCCGCGCGCCCGAGCAGCAGCGTCTCGCTCAACGCGTTCACGTGCGCGAGCGGCGTGCGCAGCTCGTGCGACACGGCGGCGACGAACATGCGGCGCGCCTCCGCGAGCTTGTACTGTCGCCGCAGCCCGAGCGCCGCGGCCGCGGCGAACCCGAGGCCGAGGAGCAGCACGCCGCCGAGCATCAGCCGCTCGCCGCCCAGCGGTGTCGCGGCCTCCACGTAGCGCCGGCCGACGTGCTCCGGCACGGCCACCTCCACCATGAACCCGCCGTCCAGGCCCGGGATGCGGCGCGCGGCGACGAACCCGGAGCGCCAGACCGCCTCGTCGGTCGCGGCGCGGGAGACCGCGTGGCGGAAGCCGTTCGGGTACCGCAGACGCACGGCGAGGGCCGCATTGTCCACTCTCGCGCCAGGGCCGGGAGCCTCCCCCCATTCGGAGCGAAGGGTGGCGTCACTCCGATCGCCCGGGGGCGCCGGCAGCAGCGACACCCCGTGCAGCACGTGCCCGACGTGCGTGCGGAGCGCCGCGGTGCGCGCGTACGCGACGCCGAACAGGGCGACCATGTGCCCGTCGGCCCGGCGCTCCGGTGCCATGCCGACGACGAACGGCAGCCCCCGCACGTTCGGGTAGAGGATGACGTTGCGCGCTCCGCGCCTCTCGACGTCGACGTGATCGGTGTAGTCCCGGACCTCGTCGAGCACCGCGCGCGCGTACACGGAGTCCGCGGCGAGCGCGCCGCGCAGCTCGGACGTCCACTCGCCGCGGTCGTTCCGCGAGAGGCGGAAGTAGCCCGGCCGCTCGGCGCTGCGTGCGTCGTGCATGGCGGGGAACTGTCGCGCGCCGGCGCCGGCGAACTCGTCGAGCGTGAGGGGGCGCGAGCCCGGCGAGGCGGTCGTGGCGAGCGCAGGCCAGAGGAGCGCGCGCAGATCGAGCGCGCTCATGCGCGCCGCCTCGGTGCCGATGAGGACCGCGGCGGTCGTCAGGCGGTCGCGTACGGCCTGCTCCGCGGCGAGGCGCCGCTGTTCCCAGCCCTGGCGGACCTGATGCGCCGTGAGGAGCATCGCCGCCAGCGTGCCGCCGATGGCGAGCCAGGCGACCGTCTCGCCGCCGCGGCGCCGGATGGCGGACCGCAGTGTCTGTCGCAGCTGATCGAGGCGCAACGCGTTTGCCGGTCGAGGGTGCCGCGCGGCGGACGCTCCCGCGGCGCCGAGACGACGCAAGATGCACCGGCGCACGCGGATGTCCCATGGGTCACGCACCCATGGCGCTCCACGGGGCCGCGAGCGGGCCCCGTCTCGCAGGGTCCCCGGCATGGGACGATGACGCACGCCCATCGGCCATCACGCGCGGATCGAGCGCGCGTCCCGGCACCATCGTCGGGCCGGCGGCGGGCCCCCTCGTGTGATCGGGGAGGACCGTCCTCACATGCGCTGCCGCAGCGCCCGAAGCGACGCTGCGACGAGGGCGTTGCCCGGCTCGAGCCGCGCCGCCTCCTGGTACTCCTGAAGGGCTGCCGCGAGCTGGCCCCTGCCCTCGAGGATCATCCCCAGCCGCCAGCGCGCGCTCGCGTGGGTCGGCTGCCCGGGGACCACGGGAGCCTGCAGGTACCGGCGCAGCATCGCCTCGCCGCGCTCGAGGCGCTGGCCCGAGAGTGCGGCAGTGCGGCCGATCTGGAACATCGCGCTGGCGTCGTCCGGAGCGAGGCGCAATGCCCGCTCGAACTGCTCGAACGCCGCATCCCATCGCTTCTGCTCCTGCAGCGCGCGGCCGAGGCCCAACGCCGCGCGCGCGCTGTCCGGTCCATGCCGCGCCGCCTCGGCGAACCACCGCTGCGCCTCCGCCCAGCGCGCGAGGTCCTGGTTGGCGCTGCCGAGCAGCATCGCCCCGGCGAATGGGTGCGTCACACGAACGCGCTCGCCGACGGCCAGCATCGCATCCGCGCTGGGTACCGCGACGTGTGGTGCGACACCCACGCCTTCGAGCCGTTGCCCGTCCGCCGCGTAGTAGTCGGCCTCCGGGATCACGGCGACGAACCCCTCGTCGAGCGCGAACGGCAGGGCGGAGAGCATGCCGCCCGCGCTCCTCTCGCCGACGAGCGTGGCGAGCTGGTTCACCTTGAGGAAGTGCGCCAGCGGCTCCGACGCACTGCCCGACCGCCGATCGAGCAGCAGGTACACGCGGCCGGTGTAGCGAGGCGCCTGCGGCGGAGCCACGCCGACCATGGCGCCGTGCTCGCGCACACCGTAGATGAGCGTGGACGCCTTCGGGTCGGAGAGGCGGGGCAGGGTGCCGAGCTCCGTGCGCGTGGGCGGCCGCCTGTTCGCCTGGTACCACTTCCGGCTGAGGAAGACGCCGACGATGGCCGAATCGCGCAGCAGGTGCGTGGCCGCCGACAATGACGAGACGTCGCCCCCCGGGTTGCCGCGGATGTCGATGACGAGCGTGTGCGGCCGGATCGAGTCGATGCGCGCGAACGCCGCGTTCACGACCGCGCTCACGGCGTCGAACCGTCGGATGCGGAGCACCGCGACGCCCGGCGCGGGGACGGACAGGCTCACGAGCGCGCGCGGGTTGCCCGATGCGGCCATGATCAACGAATCCTGCGGCGTCGCGGCCAAGGCAGGATTGCGCGTCAGGTCGAAGTGCGTCATCGCGATGCGCGGGCGCAGCGAGTAGAACGCGGCGAGCGCCTCCAGGTCGTCGCGTGCCGACGCCATCCGCCCGTCGAGCCGCGCGAAGAAGCCGCGCCACTCGTCGTTCGAGACGAGGTGGGGATCGTAGATGCGCCGCTCCACCTCGCCGCGGATGCGGCCGGCCACGGCGCGATAGTCGCGCAGCGGCCGGGAGCCGGCATGCGGCACGCCGTCGATCGTACCGACGACGGCGCCCAGCGAGTCGCGGCGCAGCTCGCCCGTGATGCGTCCGTTCGCCGACGCGCCGGTGAGATGGAACCGCCCGAACATCAGCGTCTCGATGGTGCCGCGGACGATCAGGGTGTCGCCGCGGCGCGTCGAGCGTCCGTCCGCCACGTGCAGGAGGGCGGACCGCGGGGGGAGCTTGCCGGTCAACCGGCCCGCGACGAACCTCGGCAGGCTGACGAACCACCGCGCCCTCCCCTCGCCGGCGTACGCCGTCCAGCGGTCGCCGGGCCGGGACTCGAAGGACATGCGGAGATCCCACTCGCTGCCGGAGCTCTGGGCGAGCCGCACGCGCCAGGGCCCGTTCAGGGCTCCACGATGCGGAGCGGGATCCTGGGCGGTCGACGTCGGCGTGACGGCGCATGCGGTGCATCCCGCCGCGAAGAGACCCAGAAGGGCGAGCCTGGTCGTGACCATCGAGCCGACTCCTGAGGCGTGGCGGGAATCCTCTCCCGTGCACGAGGCAGCCCGGCGGTCTCGATCACCACGCCGTTCCGGCCGTGCCGCGCCGCGGACGCTGCCGCGGCGCCGAAACGACGCAACGTGCGCCGGCGCGGGCGCGCTTCCCATGGGTCACGCACCCATGGCGCTCCGCCGGGCCGCAGGCCAGCGTCCTCCCGTGGGTCGGCGATGGGCGACGCGCACCCGTGCCCGCATCGAGCGACCCGATCAGATTGCGCCGCGTGTCGCAGTCGCCGCCCCGCCCATCATCCCGAACGCCGTCCCCGACGTGAGCCCGAGCCTGCGCATCCTGATCGTCGAGGACCACGAGGACCTCGCCGACGCGCTCCGGGCGAACCTCCGCAGCGAGGGATACCAGGCGAGCGTCGCGAGCGACGGACGACAGGCGCTGGCGATGGTGCGCGCCGATCCGCCCGACATCGTCGTCCTCGACCTCGGCATCCCGGGGCTCGACGGGCTCGCGCTCCTGTCGCGTCTGCGCGCCGAGGGGCACTGGTGCCCCGTCCTCATCCTGTCGGCGCGCGACTCCGACTCCGACAAGGTCGAGGGCTTCCGCCTGGGCGCCGACGACTACGTCACCAAGCCGTTCCGCACGCTGGAGCTGATGGCGCGCGTGGACGCGATGGGGCGTCGCGTCGTGCGGGAGCGGGCGGCGGCGTCGCTGCCGCCGGCACCGGCCCCGCCGGTTCCGACGCCCGACGTCTCGCTGCTCACCGCGGAGCGGATCATGGGCGCGTGCGGACTGACGCTGCGACAGGCGGAGATCGCGCTCCTGATCGCCGAGGGGCGCTCGAATCCGGAGATCGCCGAGCGGCTCGGCATCAGCCGGTTCACCGCCCGCAATCACGCCGAGCACATCCTCGCCCGCCTGAAGGTCGAGTCCCGGTGGCAGGTCGCCCGCGCGCTCTGCGACGTCGTCGCCGCGGGGGCGGGGGCCCGCGACGGCTCGTCCGGTTCGCCCGCCGTCTGATCGGTCGGAGCCTCGGCGTCGTGAGCCCTCCTGCCCCCGCGCGGGAGCGGCGCACGCCGGGGCGGTCGTCGCACGCGCCGGCGTCCGTGACGGGCTGACGGGCCCGCGTCTCGCATGGGCGCGTCCCCCCGCTCTGGCACCCGTCCGATCCCGCCCTGATGCGCCCTCCCTGGCTGCCGCACGCCCTCGCCCTCCTGCTCGTGGTCGCGGTCCCGGCGTGGGACCGCTTCGAGACCTGGCGCGTGAAGGGATCCGCCGACCCGCGCGCCAGGGTGCGGAGCTATCGGCGCGTCGTCGCGGTGCTGTGGGGGCTGACGGCGCTCGCCTTCGCGGCCGTGCCGCCGAGCGACCTGCTGCGCCCCCCGCCGCTCGACGGGATCTTCGCCCGCCTCGGTGCCGTGCGGGGCGTGCCCCTTCCCATCCTGGTGGGGCTGTTCGCCGGGCTCGTCGGGCCGGTGCTGATCGCGCTCGCCAGCCCGCAGGCGCGGGCACGGCTGGCCAGGCCGCTCGAGTCGCTGTCGTGGTACCTGCCCGGCAGCCCGGCGGAGCGCCGCTGGTTCGCCGCGGTCGCCGTCAGCGCCGGGGTGTGCGAGGAGGTGCTCTACCGCGGCTTCCTGCTCCGCTACCTCACCGTGCTGCTGCCGGGACTCGGCGGGACGGGGGCGGTGCTCGTGGCCGCCCTCGTGTTCGCCCTCGCGCACATGTACCAGGGCGCGCCGGGGGCCGTCGCCACGGCGCTGATGGCGCTGGGCTTCACGGCGCTGTTCGTCGCCTCGCACTCCCTCTGGCTGCCGATCGTGGCGCACGCGCTGATCGACCTGCGCGTCCTGCTCCTCTGGCGGGGCGGCGCTCGGGTCCCCGACGCGCCGGCGCCCGACGGCGCCGCGGGCTGACGAGCGGGAAGGGGAGCGGGGCGCGCCGGGATGCGTCGCGCGATCCCGGCTGCGGATCCCGCCCGGAGCGGCGGCGCCGCGGTCTGCCCGATAGTCTGCGGGGAGCGTCGCCCGCGATGCGGGGCTGACCCTCGCGGCGGGTCCGGGTTCGCCGGGGAGAGCCGTGGGCGGCCGCCACCTCCTCGTCGCGGCCCGCCCGGCCGACGTCTCTCCAGTGCCCACCCCCACGTGATCCCCGAGTCCCGCTCGTTCGACCTGCCGATGGGCGACCACGCGCTGCGCGTGCGCACCATCGCCGCCGACCCGGCCGTCCCGCCGCGCCCCACGCTCGTGTTCCTGCACGACTCGCTCGGCTGCATCACGGTCTGGCGCGACTTCCCCGATCGGCTGGCCGCGGCGCTCGGCTGCCCCGCGCTCGTCTACGACCGGCGGGGCTACGGCGCGTCGTCGCCGTTCGGGCCCGAGCCGCGGCGCCCCGGCTATCTCGAGGACGAGGCGGACGTGCTCGCGCGCGTGCTCGACGCGTGCGGCGTGCGCGAGGCGATCCTGTTCGGCCACAGCGACGGCGGCTCGATCGCGCTCGTCGCCGCGGCACGCGACGCGGACCGCGTGCAGGCGGTCGTCACCGAGGGGGCGCACGTCTTCGTCGAGGAGCTCACGCTCGCCGGCATCCGCGAGGCGCGCGAGACGCTGCGCACGACCGACCTGCGCGAGCGGCTGTGGCGCCACCACGGCGAGCGCACCGACGCGGTGACCGCGGCGTGGATCGACGTCTGGCTCTCGCCCGCGTTCCGCGACTGGAACATCGAGCGCCACCTGCCGGCGATCCGCTGTCCGGTGCTGGTGCTGCAGGGCACGGACGACGAGTACGGCACGCCCGACCAGGTGCGCGCCATCGCCGAGGGCGTGTCGGGGCCCGCGCGCGCGCAGCTGCTCGCGGGCGTCGGCCACACGCCGCACCGCGCGGCGGCCGACGAGGTGCTGCGCCTCACGACCGCGTTCCTGCGCGAGCGGGTGCCGGCGCTCGCGGACCCGCGGTCGACGTCCGCCACGCCGCAGGCTCGCGACGCGTCGGCCGCGGCGCCCCCGTCGCGACCCTGACGTCTCACGCACCGGGGCGCGTGATCGCACGACGCGGGGCGCGGCGCTCGGTGCCGCGGCGCGGATCGCGTGCGGCGGCCCGGTGAATCGACGCCGAGCCTCGGCCCGTAGGCGGGTGGACGCCGACCCGGGCGCCCCGCCGACGGAGTCGATGGTGGCCGACCGCGGCCGGCCGCCTCCTCCACGCTCCCGCCCCGCCTCCGTTGCGCCTCCGCACGCCCCGCCGCAGGCGACGCCTGCGGCGCGCCGCCCTGGTCGTCGGCGCGTCGCTCCTCGCGCTCGTCGCGCTCTTCGCCGCCGGCGTGCTGTGGCCGACGCCCGCGCTCCCGCCGGTGCGGACGCGCACGCCCGTCGCGATCCGCCGGGTCGCGGTCGTCGACGTGGCGCGCGCCGCCGTCGTGCCCGCGCAGACCGTGCTCGTGGACGCGGGCCGGATCGTCGCGATGGGCGCGGACGGGGACGTGGCGATCCCCGCGCGCGCCGCGGTCGTCGACGGGCGCGGGAAGTACCTGATGCCGGCGCTCTGGGACATGCACGCGCACGTGTACGCGATCTCGCCGCTGCTCGACCTCCCGCTCTACATCCGCTTCGGCGTGACGAACGTGCGCGACATGCTGGGCTGCCCCCGAGCGGGCGACCCGTTCATCGCGTGCCCGGAGGACAAGCGCCGGTGGAGCGCCGAGGCGGAGGCGGGGCGCCGCGTGGGGCCGCGCATCGTGGCGACGACGAGCTTCCTGGCGAACGGGCCCGGCACGCTCGCGCGGGTGTCGGGCGTGCCCGCGTTCTACGCGACCGGGACGCCCGAGGAGGCGCGCGCCTTCGTGCGGCACTTCGCGGGGCGGGTGGACGCGATCAAGGTCTACGACCGCCTGCCGCGCGCGGCCTACTTCGCCCTCGTCGACGAGGCGCGCCGCGCGGGGCTGGACGTCGTCGGCCATCGACCGCACGCGGTGAGCGCGCTGGAGGCGGCGAGGCACCAGCGGAGCATCGAGCACGCGCGCTTCCTCCTCCACGAGGCCTTCCCCGGGAGCGCGGCGCTGCGCGCGCAGGGCGGCACCGCCGCGTGGCGCGAGGACCGGCGGCGCATGGTCGCGGAGCACGACCCGGCGGCGGCGCGCGCGATCCTCGACGCGATGGCGGAGGCGGGCACCTGGTACGTCCCCACGCACCTGACGCGCTGGGCCGACGCGTACGCCGACGACCCCGCGGTGCGCGAGGACTCGCTGCTGCGCTACCTGCACCCGCTGATGCGGTGGCAGTGGCTCGAGGACGTCGACGCGACGGTGCGCGCCGACCCGACGCCCGAAGGGCGCGCCGCGCACCGGGCGTTCTTCCGCAAGGGGCTGGAGCTCACCGGCGCGGCGCACCGGGCGGGCGTCCCGCTCCTGCTGGGCACGGACTACATCGTCGCCGGCGCCGACGTGCACCGCGAGCTCGAGCTGCTCGTGCTGGCCGGGCTCTCGCCGGCCCAGGCGCTGCACGCCGCCACCGTGGCGCCGGCGGCCTACGCGGGGCTCGCCGGCCGGCGCGGCGCGGTCGCGGTGGGGCAGGCCGCCGATCTCGTCCTCCTCGACGCGAACCCGCTCGCGGACGTGCGGCACACGCGGCGCATCGCGGCCGTCGTCTTCGCGGGGCACCTCTACGACGGCGCGGCGCTGGCGCGCATCGACGCGCACGTGCGCTCGCAGGCGCGCAGCTGGTCGGTGGCGTGCAAGATCCTCTGGCGCTTCCTGCGGCAGCCCGCCAGCTACTGACGCGCGGCGCCGGCGCCCGCCTGCCGCCGACGCGGGGGAGGCGGTGCCCGGCCGGGTCGCATCTGGGTCATTCGTCCCATTCGACGGCGGAGGCCGGGACCGAGCTTGCCTGGCGTCCCGCCATGCGTTCATGCACCGTGGGACGTCGGCGCGCCTCCCCGGGCGCCGCTCCCCCCTCCCGTCCCTCCGGCCGCCACCCCATGGCCACCGTGCCGTCCCCGCAGCGCCCCGCCTCGCCGCTCACGGCGTCGCCCACCGATCCCGACGCGCCCGCCCCCCTCGCCCGCGTGCTCGCCGACCGCGAGCAGCAGATGGACATGATCGAGGAGCTGGCGGGGCTCGGCAGCTGGGAGATCGACCTGACCACCGACGCCGTGCGCTGGTCGCGTCAGCAGCGGCGCATCCACGGCGTCGACGAGGCGGGCACCCCCGCCACGCACACCGCCTTCATGGCGATGGTGCTCCCCGACGACCGGCACCTCGTCGAGGAGGGGATGCGCGCGCTGACGGGGGCGGAGCCGCTCACGATCGAGTTCCGGGTCCGCCGCCCGGACGGCGCCGTCCGGCTGCTGCGGGCGCGCGCGCGCCTCGTCCCCGACGCCGACGGGCGCCCGACCCGCGTGCTCGGCACCTCGCTCGACGTCACGGAGCGGCACGACGCGCTCCGCCTGCTGCGCGAGCGGGAGGAGCACGTCGCGCGGCTGGAGGAGATCGCCGGCACGGGCAGCTGGGAGATGGACACCGACACCGGGCGCATCGTCTGGTCGCGCGAGCAGCTGCGCATCCACGGCCTCCCGCTCGACCAGCCCGGGCTCGCCGAGGGCGAGTTCCTCGCGCTCGTGCACCCGGACGACCGCGCGCGCATCGTCGAGGTGATGGAGCGCCTGGTGACGCGCAACGAGCGGTTCGACATCGAGTACCGCATCGTGCGCCCCGACGGCGAGGTGCGCACGCTGCAGGCGCTCGGGCAGCTCGTGCCGGGCGCCGACGGGCGCCTCTCGCGGATGATCGGCACCTCGCGCGACGTCACCGAGCGGCACGCGGTCGAGGAGGCGCTGCGGGCGAGCGAGGAGAGCTACCGCGCGATCTTCCAGCACGCCTCGGACGCGATGTGGCTCGACGACCTCCACACGGGCGAGCGCCTGGAGGTCAACGACGCCGCGTGCGAGATGTTCGGCTACACCGTCGAGGAGCAGAAGGCGGCCGGGCTCTCCGCGTTCAGCGCGGGCGTGTCGCCCTACGCGCACGAGGATGCGATGCGCTACCTCGCGCGCGCGGCCGCCGGCGAGCCGCAGCGCTTCGAGTGGCTCGGCCGGCACCGCGACGGGCGCCCCGTGTGGGGCGAGGTGCGGCTGCGGCGCGTGCGCGTCAACGGCGAGGACCGGATCCTCGCCACGATGCGCGACATCAACGACCGCAAGGCCGCCGAGGCGGCGCTGCAGGCGAGCGAGGCCAGCTACCGCACCATCTTCCAGAGCGCCTCCGACGCGCTGTTCATCCACGACATCGACACCGGCGAGATCGTCGACGTCAACGAGGCCGGCTGCGCGATGTTCGGCTGCACCCGCGAGGAGATGCTCGCGGGGGGGCTCACGGTGGTGGCCAACGACGAGCCGCCGTTCTCGCTCGCCGACGCGGCGGCGCACGTGCAGCGCGCCGCCGCGGGCGAGCCGCAGCGCTTCGAGTGGCGCGCCCGCCGCGGCGACGGGGGGACGGTGTGGTCGGAGGTGCGCGCGCAGCGCGTGGCGATCGCGGGGCAGGACCGCATCCTCGTGGCGGGGCGCGACATCGGCGCGCGCAAGGCGGCCGAGGCGGCGCTGCGCGACGCCTACGCGGACCTCGAGCGCCGCGTCGCCGAGCGCACGGCGCAGCTGCGCGAGACGCAGCGGCAGGCGCGGCTCGGGCGCTGGCACTGGGACCTGGCGACCAACGCCGTCGAGTGGGACGAGACGCTGTGCGCGCTCTACGGCCTCGCGGTGGAGGACGCGCCGCGCGACCTCGACGGCTACCTCGCGGGCGTGCACCCCGACGACCGCGCCGCGGCGCGCGCGGCGGTCGAGCACTCGGTCGCCACCGGCGAGCCGTACGTCTACGACCACCGCGTCGTGCACGCGGACGGCACCATCCGCCACCTGCAGGCGCGCGGGGCGGTGGTGCGCGACGCGGACGGCGCGATCGTCGGGATGCTCGGGAGCGCGCAGGACGTGACCGAGCGCAAGGAGGCCGAGCTGGCGCTGGCGCGCAGCGAGGAGCACTTCCGCCGCCTGATCGAGAACTCGACCGACCTGATCCTGATCTGCGACGCCTCGGGCGCCGTCACCTACGCCAGCCCGTCGGTCGAGCGGCTGCTCGGCTATCCGCCCGCGGAGATGCTCGGGCTCCGGCCGCAGGACAACATGCATCCGGACGACGCGGCGCGCGTCACCGAGGCGATCGGGTACCTGTTCACGCACCCGGGCGAGACGACGACCACCACCTACCGCACCCGGCACAAGGACGGGAGCTGGCGCGTGCACGAGACGGTGGGCCGCACGCTCTCGCCCACGTCGGCCGACGCGGGCGTGGTGGCCAACTGCCGCGACATCACCGAGCGCGTCGAGGCCGAGCGCGCGCTCGCCGAGCGCGAGGCGCACTTCCGGCGGCTGATCGAGAACTCGAGCGACCAGGTGATGGTCGTCGACACGTCGGGCGCCATCACCTACATCGGCCCCTCGGTCGAGCGCCTGCTCGGCTACACCGTCGAGGAGATGCTCGGCCAGCGCCCGACCGATCTCGTGCATCCGGAGGACGTGCCGCACGTCATGGCGACGGTCGCGCAGCTGGCGGCGAACCCCGGCACGCAGAGCACCATCCAGTACCGCATCCGCCACAAGGACGGGCGGTGGCGCGTGTTCGAGAACATCGGGCAGACGGTCTCGCCGCACACCGCCGCCGAGGGGCTCGTCGCGAACTGCCGCGACATCACCGAGCGCGTGGACGCGGAGCGGCTGCTGCGCGAGCGCGACGCGTACTTCCGCCGCATGATCGAGAATACGAGCGACTTCGTGATGATCGTCGACGAGACCGCGGCGATCACCTACATCGCCCCGTCGGTCACGCGCATGCTCGGCTGGTCGCCGGACGAGATGATGGGCGGTCGGCCGTCGGACCTGGTCCACGCCGACGACGTCCCCCACGTGATGGAGGACTTCGCGTGGATCGTCCAGCATCCGGGCGAGCCGCGCAACAGCACCTTCCGCATCCGCCACAAGGACGGCACGTACCGCGTCCTCGAGAACCTGGGCCGCACGCTCTCGCCCCTCGGCATCGAGGACGGCGTGGTGGCGTTCGGCCGCGACATCACCGAGCGCCGCGCCGCCGAGGAGGCGCTGCAGCGCAACGAGGAGCGGTGGCGGGCGATGCTCGACAACGCGCACGACATCGTCACCATCCTCACGCCCGACGGACGCCTGGGCTACCAGAGCCCCGCGCTCACGCGCGTGCTCGGCTACACGCCCGAGGAGATGGAGGGGCGCCTCGCCTTCGACTACATGCACCCGGACGACGCGCCCGCCGTGGCCGCGGAGCTCGAGCGGCTGCTCACCGCGCCCGGCGCGGTGGGCTACGCGGCCTACCGCTTCCGCCACAAGGACGGCACGTGGCGGCACCTGGAGGCGACCGGACGCACGCTCTCGCCGTCCTCGCCCGAGCAGGGCGTGGTGGCCAACGTCCGCGACATCACGGAGCGCCGCGAGGCCGAGCGCGCGCTGCGCGAGCAGGACGAGCGGTTCCGCCGCATCATCGAGAACACGAGCGACTACGTGATGATGTGCGACACCGAGATGCGCCTCACCTACGTGAGCCCGTCGGGGCAGCGCATGCTCGGCTGGACGCCGGAGGAGATGCTCGGCACGCAGCCGCACGAGCTGATCCACCCCGAGGACCTGGAGCTCGTGCGGCAGGACGTGCGCGCGATCTTCGCGCACCCGGGCGAGTCGCGCAGCACCACCTACCGGATCCGGCACAAGGACGGGAGCTACCGCGTCTTCGACAGCGTCGGCCGCACCGTGTCCCCGCACTCGGCCGACGAGGGGCTGGTCGCGTTCGCGCGCGACGTCACGGAGGAGCGCGAGGCCGCCTCGGCGCTGCGCCGCGCGACCGCCGAGGCGGAGCAGGCGCGCGCGGAGGCCGAGCGGCAGCGCAGCGAGGCCGAGCGCGCCAACCGCGCGAAGAGCGAGTTCCTCAGCCGCATGAGCCACGAGCTGCGCACGCCGATGAACAGCATCCTCGGCTTCGCGCAGCTGCTCGCCCGCGCCGACCTGCAGCCGCCGCACGTGAAGGGCGTGCAGCACATCCTGAAGGCCGGCCGCCACCTGCTGCACCTCATCAACGAGGTGCTGGAGATCGCGCGCATCGAGGCGGGACGCGAGAACTTCTCGCTCGAGCCGGTGGCGCTCGCGCCGGCGCTGCAGGAGGCGCTGGGGCTCGTCCGCCCGGTCGCGCAGCAGCACGGCGTGGCGCTGCGCGAGGGCGATCCGCACGGCGAGGCGTGGCCGGAGCACGCGTACGTGCACGCCGACCGCCAGCGCCTCGTGCAGGTCCTGCTCAACCTCCTCTCCAACGCCATCAAGTACAACCGCCCCGGCGGGAGCGTGCGGCTCGGCGTGGCCCCGGCCGGCGACGGCCGGTGGGCGGTGCGCGTCGAGGACAGCGGGCGCGGCATCCCCGCGGACCGCGTCGGGCAGCTCTTCACCCCGTTCTCACGCCTCGGCGCCGAGCTGACCGACGTCGAGGGCACGGGGCTCGGGCTCGCGCTGTCGCAGCGGCTGTGCGAGGCGATGGGCGGCGCGCTCCGCCTCGAGTCGACCGGACCGGCGGGCAGCGTGTTCCGCCTGGAGCTGACCGGCGCGCAGAGCCCGTTGCGGGCGCTCGAGGAGACGGGCACCTTCGCCATCGCCGAGGCGCCGCACCGCGACGCGACGCTGCTCTACATCGAGGACAACCTCGCGAACCTGAGCCTCGTCGAGACGATCCTGCTCTCGCGGCCGGGGTGGCGGACGGTGCCGGCGCTCCAGGGGCAGCTCGGCGTCGAGCTGGCGCGCGAGCACCTGCCGGACCTCGTGCTGCTCGACCTGCACCTGCCCGACATCCCCGGCGACGAGGTGCTCCGCCGGCTGCGCGCCGACCGGCGCACCGCGAACATCCCCATCGTCATCGTCAGCGCGGACGCCACCGCCGGCTCGCTGGAGCGGCTGCGTCAGGCCGGTGCCGACGCCTACCTCACCAAGCCGCTGGACGTCGACGAGTTCCTCGCCGTCGTCGAGCGCTTCCTGCCCACGGAGCGCGCATGACGACCGGCGCCGACCCGATGCCGCCTCTCCCCATCGGCCTGCCCGAGCGTCCCGCCACCGGCGACCGGCGCGCGCGCCTGCGCGCCTGCACCGTGCTGCTCGTGGACGACGAGGTGGCGAACCTCGACCTGCTGGAGGCGCTGCTGGAGTCCGAGGGCTACGACCGGCTGCTGCGCACGACCGACCCGCGCGAGGTGCCCGCGCTCGTGGCCGCGCACGCGCCCGACCTCGTGCTGCTCGACCTCCACATGCCGCACCGCCACGGGCTCGAGGTGCTGGCCGATCTGCGCGCGGCGACGCCGCCCGACGAGTACCGCCCGGTGCTCGTGCTGACGGCGGACGTCACGGGCGAGGCGCGCGACAGCGCGCTGGCGCTCGGCGCGCGCGACTTCGTGACCAAGCCGTTCGACGCCACCGAGGTCCTGCTCCGCGTCGAGAACCTGCTGGACGCGCGCGTGCTGCACGCCGACGAGCGGCGGTCGCGCGAGCGCGCCACGCTCCTGGCGGAGTGGAGCCGGCTGCTCGCCGCCTCGCTCGACGCGGTGACGGCGCTCGCCCACCTGCCCGCGCTCGTCGTCCCGCGGTGGGCCGCCGGCTGCGAGGCCGCGCTCGGCGACGACGGCTACGCGCAGGCCGGGCGCACCGACGGCGCGCCGCGCGTCGAGTCGCCCGTGGTCACCGGCGAGGGCACGGTGGGCGCCGTCGCGCTGATCGGGCCGGGGAGCGACGGCCAGGCGCCGGACCAGGCGCTCGTCGACGAGCTGGCGACGCGCCTCGGGCTGGCGGCGGAGCACGCGCGCCTGCTCGCCGCCGCCGAGCTGGCGACGATGGAGCGCGAGCGGCTGCTGGCGGTCGTCGCGCACGACCTGCGCAACCCGCTGGGCGCGGTCGCGCTGTACGCGGAGGTGCTGCGCAGCCTGCAGCCCGACGATGCCGACGGCGCGCCCGCGCCCGCCGACGCCGCGACGCGCGCCTACGCGCGCCAGGCGCTCGACACGATCCACACGAGCACCGTGACGATGCAGGGGCTGGTGGAGGACCTGCTCGACGCGTCGTCGCTGCGCGGCGGCGCGCTGCGGATCCACCGCGCGCCGGTCCTCCCTGACGCGCCGTTCGCGGACGCCGAGCGGATGCTGCGCCCGCTGGCCGAGGCGGCGGGGCTCGCGCTGCGGGTCGAGGGAGCGGGGACGGGCGCGCCGGTCGCGCTGGATGCGCCGCGCGTGGTGCAGCTCCTCTCGAACCTCGTGGGCAACGCGGTCAAGTTCACGCCGCCCGGGGGCACGGTGACGGTGCGGTGGGCCGTCGTGTCCGCGACGGAGCAGGGCGCCGGAGCGCTCGTCGCGTCGGTCGCCGACACGGGCCCGGGCATCGCGGCCGACGAGCTGCCGCACCTGTTCACCGCGTTCTGGCGGGGGGACCGCCGGGGGCGGCGCGGCGTCGGGCTGGGGCTCTGGATCGCGCGCGCCATCGCGGAGGCGCACGGCGGCGAGCTGCGCGTCGAGTCGCAGCCGGGCGCGGGGACCACGTTCACCTTCACGCTCCCCTTCGCCGACGCCGACCGTCGGCGGGAGGACTGACCATGACCCGTCCGACCCGCATCCTGGTCGTCGAGGACACGCCCGCGTACGCCGAGGCGCTGGAGCGCACCCTCGTGCTCGAGGGACACGAGGTGCTGCTCGCCTCGCGGGCGCAGGAGGCGCTCGCGCGCGCGCGGTCCGAGCCGCCCGACCTCGTGCTGCTCGACCTCGGGCTGCCCGACCGCGACGGCTACCACGTGCTGCGCGAGCTGCGCGCGCGCGGCGCCGACTACCCGGTGCTCATCCTCTCCGCGCGCTCGCTCGAGAGCGACAAGGTCGAGGGCTTCCGGCTCGGCGCCGACGACTACGTCACCAAGCCGTTCGGCGCGATGGAGCTGCTCGCGCGCATCTCGGCGATCCTGCGGCGGAGCCGCGCGACGCAGGCCGCGGCGCAGGCGGCGGCGCCGGCCAAGGCGGTGCGCATGCTGGACGACGCCGAGCTGCACGCGCGATACGGGCTGACGGAACGCCAGATCGTCGTCGCGCGGCTCATGGCCGAGGGGTGCTCGAACGCGGAGGTGGCGTCGCGGCTGGGCCTCAGCTTCTTCACCGCGCGCAACCACGCGGAGCAGGTGCTGCTCAAGCTCGCGGTGCCGAACCGCGCATCGGTGGCGCCGCTCCTCCTGCAGCCCGTGTGATGGCGCGGGTCGCGCCGGCGTGACGACGCGCGACCCGCCACGCGCGACGACGGCCCGGTCGCCCCGCACGGGGCGACCGGGCCGTCGTCCGATCGTCGGGATCGTCTAGCGCTCGCTCGACCCGTGCGTCGGGCGGGCCGGGCGATCGTCGCCGTGATCGCGCACGTTGTCGCGGGAGTGCCGGACACCGCCGGTCGCCTGGGCCTCCGCCGATCGGTCGTCGCCCTCGTGCACGGGCTGCTCCGACGCCCGCGTGGTGTTGCCGCCCTGCCGCGCGTTGGAGCCCTGCACGTTGCTGCGGCCCTTGTTGGCGCCCGCGCCATGTCGATCTGCCATGCTGCCTCCTGCCGAGGATCCGCTGCCGTCGCCGTGCCGGCTCCGCTGCCGGCGCGGGGACGAGCGCGCGCTGCACGCCGCGTTCCCGTCGGCGGGGCGGAGCCCGGGAGGCCACGCGGGGTCGCTGCGCGGCGCGGGCGCCGCGATCGGCACCGGCCGGGCGCGGCCCGCCCCGCTACGGCACGAGCGGACGGGTCTCGGCCGGCGGCACGATGCGCACGACCACGAGGTCGCAGGGCAGCGACAGCGACGCCAGGCGCTGCGCGAGGCGCTCGCGGGCCGCCTCGTTCGCGGCGCCGTACGCGAGGCGGTTCGCCGCCTCGTCGATGTCGCTCATCGTGACGCCGCCCTCCGACCAGACCAGGCCGCCGAGGTGGCGGTACCAGTCGTAGAGCTGGGCGAAGTCCCACCGCACCGCGCGCACCTCCGCGCCGGCGACGTCGAACCCCGGAAGGTGCGGCGCGAGCGCGGCCTTCGCCTCGGCGGCGCGCGTCGGATCGACGAGCATCAGGATCGGGCGTCCCGTGGTGCGCGGCGGCGCGCCGGCCGGCGCCAGGTCGTACATCACGCCCGCGAAGCCGCCCGGGACCCGGCGCGCGAGGTCGGCCCAGCGATCGTCCGGGGTGCGCAGACCGCCGGGCGCCGGGAGCGCCGCCGCGAGCTGCGGCGGGAGGCTCGTCGCGGGGCCGGTGCACGCGCCCGTGCGTCCGAGGTCGGCGGCGCCCTCCGGCGCCGCGTCGGGACCGGCCGCGCTCGAGCAGGCGAGGCCCAGCGCGGCCAGGGACAGGGCGAGCGCGGCGCGCCGGCGCGGTCGGCGGATCGACGAGCGCGCGTGGGCGAGGGCGGTCGTGCGCGACATGCGGGAGCCTCCACGGGAGCGTCCGCGTTGAGCTACCCGAACGGCGGCGCGCACGTCACACCGCGCGTCGCCCGACACGGGGCGGACCGCCCGCAGGGGGCATGACGCTTGCCCGCCCGCGCCCCGCCGACGCCGGTGCGGCGGCGATCGCCCCTCGAACCTCAGGACACGGGAGCACGCATGGCTCAGGACGGATCGAACGCGGGGCGCCGGCTGGCGCTCGTCACCGGTGCATCGAGCGGGATCGGGCGCGAGCTGGGCACCGTCTTCGCGCGCGAGGGGTGGGATCTCGTGCTCGTCGCCGAGGACCCGGACATCGAGCGCGCGGCGCGCGAGCTGTCCGCGCTCGGCACGACGTGCGAGGCCATCGTGGCGGACCTCGCGACGCGCGAGGGCGTGGAGACGGTCGCCGCGCGCTTCGGCGCCGACCGCCGCGCGCCCGACGCGGTGGCGCTCAACGCCGGCGTCGGTCTGGGCGGCGCCTTCCTCGATCAGGAGCTCGACCGGATCTTCGAGCTCATCGCGCTCAACGTCACGGGCACCGTGCACCTCGCGCACCGGATCCTCCCCGCCCTGGTGGCGCGCGGCGAGGGGCGCGTGCTGTTCACGTCGTCGATCGCGGCGCGCATGCCGGGGTCCTTCCAGGCCGTCTACAACGCGAGCAAGGCGTTCGTGCAGAGCTTCGCCGAGGCGCTCCGCAACGAGCTGAAGGACACCGGCGTGACCGTCACCGCGCTGCAGCCCGGCGCGACGGAGACGGATTTCTTCGAGCGCGCGGGGATGGAGGACACGAAGGTCGGGCGGCAGGACAAGGCCGATCCGCAGGACGTCGCGCGCCAGGGGTACGAGGCGATGATGGCCGGCAAGGACCACGTCGTCGCCGCCGTGCTCAAGGAGCGGCTCATGGCCGCTGCGGCGCTGGTGACGCCCGCGCCCATCGTGGCCGAGCAGCACCGAAAGATGGCGGAGCCGGGCTCGGGGAACGGCTGAGCGCATCGCGAGTCGCGTTCGCGCGGCGTTCGTGCGGCGCCGACGCATGCGAAGCGGGGGGCGGCCACATGGCCGCCCCCCGCTTCGCATGCGTCCCGCGCGCCCGTCGGGCGCCCGCCGGGCGCCGCCGCTCAGGGCGCGACGCGCAGCTGCACGCCGGCGTCGAAGTCGCTGTGCGCCTCCTCGACGTGCACCATGCGCACCGTGGCCGACGCGTTCGTCGTGGTGGCGGCCGTCGCCACGAGCGCGCCGCTCAGCCGGCCGCTGCCGGTGTAGGTCAGCGTCCCGGTGAGGGGCGTCTGCTGCGTGCCGCCCGCCCCCGTCACCGACGCCACCACGCGCAGCTCGAACTCGTCGTCCAGGTCGATCACCGCGCCGCCGGCGTCGAGCGCCTGCGCCGTGACGGCGTTCGAGCCGATGCGCAGCTGGATCGGCGACGGCGTGGCCCCGCCGTTGACGCGCACGGTGTACGTGGTCGCCGTGCCGCCGGCCGGGGTCACGATCAGCCGGACCGACTCGATCTCCGGCTCGTCCTCGCCCGTGATCTCGTCGTCGTCGCCGCACGCCGCGGCGAACGCGAGCGTCGAGAGGAGCGCCGCCGTGCGGACGATGCGGAAGGCGGGCTGACGGCGGAACAGTGTGGACGGCATGGAGGCTCTGTGGTGATGCGGTGGAAGACGCGCCGGATCGACTGACTCAGAACGTCACGCGGTAGAGCAGCGAGACGTTCCGCCCGGCTTCGGGCATGATCTCCTTCACCCGCGACAGGTGCTCGCGGTACTCCTGGTCGAGCAGGTTGTCCACGCGCAGCGTGAGCGTGTGCAGCCGCGCGCCGACGAGCAGGCGGAGGCCCGCCGTGAGATCGCCCACCGCGTAGCCCGCGGTCGGGGTCTCGTAGTCGCCGAGCCGCTCCTGCCGCGCGGCGGCGCGCACGCCGGCGCCGGCGAACCAGCGCGGGCGCTCGTAGCGCGCGCCGACGCGCCCGTTGAGCGGCGGCACCAGCGGGAGGGCGCGCGAGCCCACGCGCGCGGGGAGCCCGAGCCCCTCGTCGGCGGGGAGCGAGTCGGGCGCGCCCTGCAGCGTGCCGCGCACGTACGACGCGGTCCCCTCGAGCACCAGCGTGCGCGACACCGACCACTCCGCGGTGCCGTCGACGCCCGCGAGCACCGCGTCGCGCCCCGTGAACTGGAAGAGCGGGCGCCCGCCCTGCCGGCCGAGCAGCCCGGTGTTGCGCGGGAAGACGTAGCCGGAGAGCGCGTTGCGGAACGCGGCGACCTCGCCGCGCACGGGGCCGCGCGTCAGCCGCACGAACGCGTCCGCCCCGAGCCCGGTCTCGCGGCCGAGGCGCGGGTTCCCGACCTCGTACGTGTAGGCGGCGAGGTGCGGGCCGTCGGAGTACAGCTCGTTGATGTCGGGCGTGCGGTAGGCGCGCGCGAGGCTGGCGCCGAGCTGCACGCCGCGCCCGGCCTCCAGCAGCGCGCCGAGCGAGCCGGAGAACGCGCCGAAGGTGCGCGGGTCGGTCGGGATGCGCTCGTCGCCGATGCTCACGAACGACCGCTCGCGCGGCTCGTAGCGCGCCCAGTCGTAGCGCAGCCCGCCCTGCAGCCGCACGCGCCCGAGCGCGAGCTCCTCGACGAGGAACACGGCCGCGCCGTAGTCGTCGGTCGACGGCGTGCGCAGCGAGCCGCCGGTGACGATGCCGCGCGCCTGCACGCGCGCGCCGATCGCGCCCGAGGCGACCGGGCCCACGGCGCCGTGGCGCACCAGCAGGTCCGCCTGCCCGAGCCGCTGGTCGAAGCGCGTGCCGACCGCGCCCGACGCCTCGAGCTCGCGGTGGCCGTAGTCGGTGTAGCCCGCGGTCAGGCGCGCGCTCGACAGCGGCACGCCGAGCACGCGCGGGACCTCGCCATTGGTCCACCGCCGCTCCCCCTCCGCGCGCACGGTGTGGCGGCGCATCGTGACGTCGACGCCGTTCGCGTGCGCGCCGACGAAGCCGCCGGGGATGCCGTAGTCGTTCGCGTAGGCGCGGTAGGCCACGCCCGCGTGCCCGCGCTCGCCGACGAGGGCGAGGCTCGCCGAGCCGTTGTAGGTGCGCAGCTCGGTGTTGCGGAGCGTCCCGAGCGGGGTGCGCAGGTCGCCGCCGGTGCGGGCGCTCCCCTCCGCGCGCACGGCCAGGTGCCCGGCGCCGACGTGCCCGAACGGGAGGGCGACGAAGCCGCCCGCCGTCGCGCCGCGGTTCACCGAGGTCCCCTGCGCCGTCACCGACCCGTGCGCGTGCTCGGTGGGCGAGGTCGGGATCTCGTCGCGCACGACGTTGACGACGCCGCCGAGCGCGCTCGGCCCGTAGAGCAGCGAGTTGGGGCCGCGCACGACCTCGAGCTGCCGCGCGGTGAGCGGGTCGACGGCCACCGCGTGGTCGCTCGACGTCGACGACAGGTCGCCGGGGCGCTGCCCGTCCTCGAGCACCAGCACGCGGTCGCCCGAGAGCCCGCGGATGACCGGGCGCGCCGTCGCCGGCCCGAGCGACGCCACCGACACGCCGGGCTGGTTCTGCAGCGTGGAGGCGACCGTCTCGGCGAGCCGGCGGTCGAGCTCCGCGCCGCTCACGGCGGCCGTGGGGCGGAGGGCGGCGCTCGCCGCGCGCTCGCCGATGGTGCCGGTGACGACGACCTGCGCCAGCCGCGCCGCGGAGGAGCCGAGCGCGATGCGCACGGTGGCGCGGCCGCCGGCGGTGACCGTGACGGCCCGCTCGGCGGCGGCGTACCCCAGACGCTGCACGGCCACCGTGTAGGCGCCGGGGCGCAGGTCCTCGAACGCGAAGCCGCCGTCGTCGTGCGTCAGCTCGCCGCGCGCCAGCCCCACGAGTCGCACCTGCGCCGCCGGCAGCGGCGCCCCGCTCGCGCTGTCCACCACCACCCCGGCGATGGCGCCGGCGGCGGGGGGGCTCGCCTGCGCCGCCAGCGGGGCCGGCGCGAGGGTGAGCAGCGCGACGATGGCGGTGCGAGGGACGGGGGCGGGTGGACGGATGCGCATCGGTATCGGGAGAGAGTAGTCGCCGGCGTCCGGGACCGGCTGCGAAAACCAACGAACGGTCGGTGCGCGCGGATGGGTGGTCGCGGAGCGCCCACGACGGGCGGCGTCGGCCCGTCGACGCCCCGCGCGCGCGCCGCCCGGCCCCGCGGGCGCACGGGGCGCCGCTCGGCCGGGCGGGCGGACCGCTCGTCGGGGTCGGGCAGCCGCTCGTGGAGATGCGCGTGCACCGCCGGCAGGCTGCGGCCTCGCGGCCGGTGGCGGAACGCCCGTCGGCCGCAGGTCACGCGTGCGTCCGGCGCCCGGTCCGCCCGCCGGAGCCGTCGGCGGCGCGTCAGCGTGGCGTCCCGCAGCTCTCCAGCACGATCCCGCGCAGCCAGCGGTGCGCCGGGTCGGCGTGCAGCCGCGGGTGCCAGAGCAGCGACACCGTGAAGGGCGGCGTCGCGACCGGCAGCGCGAAGGTGTGCATGCCCGCGCGCAGCACGCCGGTGTGCCGCTCCGGCACGGTCGCGATCAGCTCCGACCCGCGCGCGAGGGCGAGCGCGCTCGCGAAGCCGTCGACGATCGCGACGACGCGGCGCGTCAGCCCGAGCGCGTCCAGCGCCGGGTCGACCTCGCCGCGCTCGGCGCCGCGGCGCGAGACGTTGACGTGCGCGACCGCCGCGTAGCGCGCCGCCGTGATCTCGCCCGCCGCGAGCGGATGCCCGGCCCGCACGACGCCGACCAGGCGGTCCCCGAACAGCGCGCGGGCGCGCAGCTCGGGCCCCGTGGTCGGCTCGACGACGCCGGTCTCGAGATCCACGGCGCCCTCGCGCAGCGGCGCGCTCTCCTTGTCGGGCTTCTGCACGAAGCGCAGGCGCACCCCCGGCGCCTCGGCGGCGGCCCGCGCCACGAGGGCGGCGCCGAAGTTCTCGACGAAGCCCTCGCTCGTGCGCAGCGTGAAGGTGCGCGCGAGGCGCGCGAGGTCGAGCGCCTCGGCGGGGCGCAGCACCGCCTGGCCGTCCGCCACGATCCGGCCGACCCGCTCGCGCAGCTCGATGGCGCGCGGCGTGGGCACGAGGCCCCGCCCGGCCCGCACGAGGAGCGGGTCGCCCGTGGTCTCGCGCAGGCGCGCGAGCGCGCGGCTCATCGCCGAGGGGCTGAGCCGGAGCCGCCGGGCGGCGCGGGCCACGCTCCCCTCGGCGAGCAGCACGTCGAGGGTGACGAGCAGGTTGAGGTCCGGCAGCGACATGGCCGCGCGCGGGGCGGGATGATACATGGCGTCGGGTGCACGAATATCGTGCGACTCGTGCGCGTTCCGCCATGATCGCGGCGGGGCTACGGTGCGGTCGGCTCCGATGCCCGGAGTCGTTCGCACGCGTTCGTGCGTGCTCGCACGCGGAGCTCACGATGCCCCTGCTCATCGACCCGCCACGCGCGGCGGTCCCGCGCCCGGCGGAACGGACGGCCGCCGCCGGCGGGGTGCTGGCCGGCCTCGCGCTGTCCACGCTGCTCGCCTCGCTCGGGACGAGCGTCGCCAACGTCGGCCTGCCGACCCTCGCCCGGGCCTTCGGCGCCCCCTTCCAGGCGGTCCAGTGGGTCGTCCTGGCCTACCTGCTCGCGATCACGACCCTGGTGGTCGGCGCGGGACGACTGGGCGACGTGGTGGGCCGGCGGCGCCTGCTGCTGGCCGGCATCGCCCTCTTCACCGGCGCGTCGGTCGCGTGCGGCCTCGCCCCCACGCTCCGGACGCTGATCGCGGCGCGCGCGGCGCAGGGAGTCGGCGCGGCCGTCATCATGGCGCTCCCGGTCGCCATGATCGGCGAGACGGTCCCCGCCGCGCAAACGGGCCGCGCGATGGGCCTCCTCGGCGCGATGTCGGCCACCGGCACGGCACTCGGCCCCGCACTCGGCGGCACGCTGATCGCCGCGGCGGGCTGGCGCGCGCTCTTCCTCGTCCACCTGCCCGTCGGCGCGGCCGCGCTCTGGCTCGCGCACCGCCACCTGCCGCCCGACGGCCCGCGGCGCGCGGCCCCACGCCCCGGCTTCGACGTCGCGGGCACCCTGCTGCTCGCCGCGACGCTCGCCGCATACGCGCTCGCCATGACGATCGGACGCGGCCGCGCGGGGGGGATCACCGTCGCGCTGCTCGTGGCCGCCGCGCTCGGGGCGGCCCTCCTCGCGCGCGTCGAGGCGCGGGCCCCGTCCCCGCTGGTGCGCCCGTCGATGCTCCGCGATCGCGCGCTGGGCGCGGGCCTCGCCGCCAACGCGCTCGTCTCGACCGTCATGATGGCGACGCTGATCGTCGGCCCGTTCTACCTGTCGCGCACGCTCGCGCTCGCGCCGGCGCTCGTCGGCCTCCTCATGACCGTCGGCCCGCTCGTCGCCGCGATCGCCGGGGTGCCGTCCGGCCGCCTCGTCGACCGCATCGGCGCGCGCGCGACGAGCCGCGTGGGGCTGGGAGCGATGGCGGCGGGGGCGGCGCTGCTGGCGGCGCTGCCCGGGATGCTGCCCGCGGCGCTGGACGTCGCCGGCTACGCGGGGCCGCTGGCGGTCGTCACCGCCGGCTACGCCCTCTTCCAGACGGCCAACGGCACGGCCGTGATGGCGGACGTCGCCGCGGGCGAGCGCGGCGTCGCCGCCGGCCTGCTCGGCCTCTCGCGGAACCTCGGCCTCGTCACCGGCGCCTCCGCCATGGGCGCGCTGTTCGCGCGCGCGTCGGGGGCGCCCGACGTCGCCACGGCGTCGGCCGCGGCGGTCGCCGTCGGCATGCGCGTCACCTTCGCGACCGCGGCGGCGCTGGCCGTCGTGGCGATGGCGGTCACGAGCGCGGGCGGCGCCCGGCGGCGATAGCCGCGCGGGCGCGCGCCGGCGGGTGCGGCCCGTCCGCCTAGGGCCGGTAGGGCCGGATGGTGCGCCCGATCGGCGCCATCCGCCCGCCCGTCGCCGCGCCGACCACCCCGCCGGCCGCCGCGCCGATCAGCGCGCCCTTCACGCTGCGGCCGGCCACCGCGCCGATGATCGCGCCGGCGGCCGCGCCGATCCCCGCACGCTGCGCCCGGCTCGGCCCCCGCCCGCTGGTGCGCGACGCGGTCGCCGGCTGCTCGACGGTCGCGCCCCGATCCGGCGTCGCGACCACGTCGCCGCCGGCCGCCGTCCGGCCGGCCGCGCCCTCGTCGGCCGGCGAGCCGTTCGTCGGGCCGGGCTGCGACGGCGCGGCGCTCGCCCCGCCCGCCGTCGCGCGCGCCGGGTCCGTCCCCCGGTCGCGCGACGCGGCGGGCGCCGGACGGTCGACGCGCGCGCTGGCGACGGCGCGCGGCGCGGCCGTCGGCCGACGCGCCGCCAGGCGACGCGTCGAGCGCCGCGGCGCCGCGGCCGCGGCACGCGCGGGCGTCCGCGTCGTGTCGCCGACGCCGCCGGTCGCCACCTGCTGCGGCTCCGGCTGGGACAGCCGCGCCACCCGCTGCCGCGCGTCGGCCGACTCGGCGGTCGTCGGGGTGAGCGCGAGGAAGCGGCAGTACGCGGTGACGGCTCCCGGACGGTCGCCGAGCGCCTCGTGCGTGCGGCCGAGGTGGTAGGCGACCGACTCGTTCGTGCCGTCGAGCGCGGCCGCGCGGCCCAGCAGCGTCCGCGCGTCCTCCAGGTTGCCGAGCGCCTCGGCGTCGTAGCCGCGGCGCGCGAGGTCCTCCGCCTGCGACAGCGTCGCGCCGGCCGGACGGGCGGCGGGCGGGACCGCGCCGCACGCCTCGGGGAGCGCGGGCCGCGACGGCGCCGGCGCGCTCGCGAGTCGCGCGCCCAGCGTGGAGTCCTGCGAGAGGAGGTTCCGCGCGAGGAGCTCCGTCTCCGCGGACGCGTCGCGCGTGGAGCAGGCCGCGAGGGCGGCGACGATCACGAGCACGGGCAGCGGAGAGCGGTGCATGGAGGGCTCCGTTCTCGAGGGAGAGTGGCGAGCGCGAATGGACGTGCATGCCGGACCACCGGGCGCTGCGGGCGACGTCCTCCGCGCTGCCGTGTCGTCCATCAGGTCCATCAAGGGCAGGCGATGTACCGGACGTTGAGGGCCCGTAGGCGCGCGCAACGTGGCGGGCTGTCCATACCGATGACGGCCGGTGTCTATACGGTGGGAACGGCGCCCGCCCCGCTGCGCCCATGCGCGGGCGGCGACGGGGAGCGGCGCGGGCCGCATCGCCCGCGCGCCGGCCGCTACCGGCGCGGGCTGCCGCCCGGGGTCGGGCGCGCCGCCGGCCGCTCCTCGCGCCGGAACAGGTACGCGCTGTCGACCACGCGGGCCCCGGCGGCGTCGGCCACCGCGTACCGCCCGCCCTGGTAGGCGCTCGCCCCGGCCACGCGCCCGTCCTTGTGGATCGCGTAGAATTCGAGGTCGAAGTACGGACGCCCGCGCTCGTCCAGCAGCCGCGGCTCCGTCATCGCGATCACGCGCTCGATCACCCGCAGCAGCGCCGCCTCGGGGCTCAGCCCCTGCCGCATGAGCTCGACGGCCAGGAAGGCGCCGCAAACCTTGATGTTCGCCTCGCCGCGTCCGGTGGAGCCGGCGGCGCCCACCGTGTTGTCGCAGTACTGCCCCGCGCCGATGATCGGCGAGTCGCCCACCCGGCCGGGGATCTTCCACGCCATGCCGCTCGTCGTCGTGACGGTGGCGATGTCGCCGCCCGCGGTCACGGCGTTCATGTTGATCGTCCCCGTGGTGGCGGCGAGCGCGCCGTCGTCGGCGCGCTCGTGATGCGGCTGGAAGCGCGCGCCGGTGCGCGTGCCGGCCGCCGCGGGGCGCGTGTCGACCCACATGCCGGGCGTCGGCGGGTTCCGCTTCCAGCGCAGCCAGGCCTCGCGGCTCTTCGCGGTCAGCAGCTCGCGCTCCTCGAAGCCCATCCGCCGCGCGAAGCGCAGCGCGTCGTCCCCGACGAGCAGCACGTGGTCGGTGTGGTCCATGACCGCCTTCGCCACCAGCGACGGCGTGGCGATGCGCTCCAGGCACGCCACCGCGCCGGCGCGCTTCGTCGGCCCGTGCATGCAGCTCGCGTCCAGCTGCACGACGCCCTCCTCGTTCGGCAGCCCGCCCAGGCCGACGCTCTGGTCCTCGGGGTTGAGCTCCACGACGTTGACGCCGGCGATCACCGCGTCGAGCGGGTCGCCGCCGCGCGCGAGCAGGTCGTAGGCGACCTGGATGCCGCGCGTCCCGCTCGCGTCGGCGTCGTAGCCGTTCGACGAGCCGACCACCACGGGGCGGGGCGCCGCCACGGGCGGCGTGCGCTCGCGCACCGCGATCCAGGGCATCGCGGCGGCGGGGCGGGCGAGGGCGGCGCCGGCCGCGGTGGTCGCGGCGGTGCCGAGGAAGTCGCGGCGGGTGACGGACATGGCGCGCGCGGGGCGGCGGGGAGGGCGGGCGAGCGGCGTGCGCGGAGCTTACGCGCCGGGCGGGCCGGCGACCACGGGCGCGACCGGCGGAGCGCGCGGCTACAATCCGCGCATGACCTCCGATCCCCACGCCGGCGTGCTCGTCGAGGCGTGCGTCGACACCGTCGCGTCGGCGCTCGCCGCCGAGGCGGGGGGCGCCGGGCGCGTCGAGCTGTGCGCCAACCTCGTCGAGGGCGGCACGACGCCCAGCGCGGGCACGATCGCGCTCGCCCGCGAGCGGCTCGGCATCCCGCTCTTCGTGATCGTGCGCCCGCGCGGCGGCGACTTCCTCCACGACGCCGACGAGGTCGCGGTGATGCGGCGCGACGTGGAGGCCGCGCGTCGGCTCGGCGTGGACGGCGTGGTGATCGGGGCGCTCACCGCGGACGGGCGCGTGGACCAGGAGACGACGCGCGCGCTCGTCGAGGCCGCGCGCCCGATGCGCGTCACCTTCCACCGCGCCTTCGACGCCACGCGCGATCCCGCCGAGGCGCTGGAGACGCTGGTCGCGCTCGGCGTCGACCGCGTGCTGACCTCGGGCGGCGCGGCGAGCGCGCTCGAGGGGGCGGCCGCGCTGCGCGCGCTCGTGCGACGGGCCGGCGAGCGGCTCGTGGTGCTCGCCGGCGGCGGGCTGACGCCGGCGAGCGTGGGAGCGGTGGTCGCGGCGAGCGGCGTGCGCGAGGTGCACGTGCGCGGCGCCGAGCGCGTGGCGAGCGCGATGCGCTTCCGCCGTCCCGGCGTCGGCGTCGCGAAGCCGTACACGCCGGACGAGTTCTCGCGCGTCGTGACGAGCGCGGAGCAGATCCGCGCCGTCGTGGCGGCGTGCACGCGGGCGGTCGCGCCGCGCGCCACGCCTCCGGTCTCCGGTGCTCCGCCGTGAGCAGGCCGGCGTAGCCTCGGCGCTCGGCCGCGATCACGGCGACGCCGCAGCGCGTGCTCGGCGAGCGGCCGGAGCACGCGCTGCCGCGTCATCGACGAGATCGCGCCCCCGGCTCCTGCGCCACGGACGCCCGCATGGACGTCGGAGCGCGCAGGTGAGGGGCGCGCGTCGCGACCGCGCTCAGCGCAGCGGGAACGCGAGCGGGCGGAAGGGCGCCGCCGAGGCGCCGCGCCACTTGAGCGGGGCGGCGACGAACGCGAACTCGTAGACGCGGTCGCGCGCGAGCTCCTCGAGGAACGCGACCTCGATGATCGGCACGCCGCGCTGCGCGAGCAGGTAGCTGTGCACCGGGATCCAGTTGTCGTTCCCGTGCACGGGGAAGTGCTCGAGCGAGAGGTTGTCGCCGCCGATCACCATCGCGCCCTGCTCCTCGACCAGCCAGCGCGCGCCGGGCAGGCCGAGCCCCGGCTGGTTGAGCACGTACTTCTGCACGTCGGGCCACACCGTCATGCGGCCGCCGCGGATCAGCACCACGTCGCCGCGGCGCAGCTGCGTGCCCTGCCGCGCGAGCGCGCCCTGCAGGTCCTCGGGCGTGATCGAGTACGAGTCGGGGAGGAGCGGCACGCGCTTGTAGGCGGCGACGTCGATCAGGACGCCCCGCGCGACGATCGGGGGGAACTTCTCGACGCCGGCCTTCCTCCACCCCTGGTCGCCGAGGTGCTCGTCGGCGGTGAAGCCGTTCCAGACGGCGCCGTGCAGGCCGAAGTGGTTCAGCGCGTCGATGTGCGTGCCGGTGTGCGTGTACATCGACACCGCGTCGCCGGTGTAGGCGACCTTCGCGTTCTGCGCCCGGCCGACCTTCAGCGGATCGTCGATGGCGTGCCCGCGCGGCGTGTGCGTCATCCAGAGCTGGTAGAGCGGATCGCCCGCGAGATACCAGCTCGGCATCCCGTTGAAGAACTCCACCGAGAGGTCGTACGCGCGCCCGCCGGCGACGCGCGCGAGGATCGCGGCGCGCGAGCTGTCGGTCATCATGTTGAGCGTCCCGATCTCGTCGGTGGGACCCCACGGGCTGCGGCCCACGGTCTCGCGCGGGAGGGCGCGCGGCGCGGCGGACTGCGCGTGCAGCGGCGCGTGGGCGGCCATCGCGAGGAGCAGGGCGGCGGACGCGCGGCGGAGGATGCGGGTCGGGAGGCGCATGGTCGGTGCGGGAGTCGGGTGGAGAGCGTGATGGCGGTGAGGCGAGGAGTGGCGCATCGCTCGCGGCGTCAGGCGGCGCTGCGCGCGGCCGGCGCGAGCGGCGGGTAGTCGGTGTAGCCGCGCGCGTCGCCGCCGTAGTAGGTCGCGGCGTCGGGCGTCTCGAGCGGCGCGCCGAGGGCGAGTCGGCGCGGCAGGTCGGGGTTGGCGATGAACGGGGCGCCGAACGACACCGCGTCCGCCTCGCCGCGCGCGAGCGCCGCCTCCGCGGTCGCGGCGTCGAAGCCGCCGTTGACGAGCACGGGGCCGTCGAACAGGGCGCGCAGCGTCGGCGTCAGGCGGGGCGCGTCGCCCGGGTCGCCGAGCGGCTCCACCACGTGGAGGTAGGCGAGGCCGCGGCCGGCGAGGCGCCGCGCGACGTGCGCGAACGTGGCCGCGGGGTCGGCGTCGCGCATGTCGTTGTACGGGTGGCGCGGCGACACGCGCACGCCGATGCGCCGCGCGTCCCAGGCGGCCGACGCCGCCGCGACGACCTCGAGGAGCAGGCGCGCGCGGTTCTCCACGGCGCCGCCGTAGGCGTCGTCGCGGCGGTTGCTGCCGTCGCGCAGGAACTGGTCGAGCAGGTAGCCGTTGCCGGCGTGCAGCTCGACGCCGTCGAAGCCGGCGGCGCGGGCGAGGCGCGTCGCGTTCGCGTACGCCTCCACGATCGGCGGCAGCTCGTGCACCGCGAGCGCGCGCGGCGTGACGTACGGCTGCGGCCCCGCGGCGGTGTACGCGGAGCCGGACGCGCGGATCGCCGACGGGGCGATCGGCAGCGCGCGGTGCGGCTGGAGGAGCGGGTGCGAGGCGCGCCCCGCGTGCCCCAGCTGCAGCACGATGCGCCCGCCGGCCGCGTGCACGGCGTCGGTGACGCGGCGCCACCCGTCGCGCTGCGCGGGGGTGTGCAGCCCGGGCGTGTCGACGCCGGCGCGGCCGCGCGGCTCGACGTCCGTCATCTCGGCGACGATCAGCCCCGCCGACGCGCGCTGGGCGTAGTAGGTGGCCATGAGCGGCGTGGGGACGCCGGCGGCGGTCGCGCGGCTGCGCGTCATCGGCGCCATCACGACCCGCGAGGGGAGCTGGAGCGCGCCGAGGGCGACCGGGGTGTGGAGTCGGGTGGGGGGCATGGTTCGCGAACGGGTGAGAGGCGCGTGTAGAACGATAGTTGTTGTCAACAGGCGTGAGACCAAGAAGAGGCGGGCCGGAGCCCGCGCGGGTCGGGGGAGGCGGCGCGTCAGCGCACGAGGCGCCCGCACACCCGCGCGACCACCGCGAGCTCCTCCGGCGACGCGTCGCGCATCAGCGTCTCCTGCAGCGCGTGCAGCTCCGGGTCGACGGCGGCCAGCAGCTCCTGCCCCGCCGGGGTGATGCGCGCGAGGGTGAAGCGCCGGTTGTCGGGCGCCCAGCTCCGCTCGATCAGCCCGCGGCGTTCGAGCCGGTCCAGCAGGCGCGTGACGTCGGGCGCGCGGCTCACCATCCGCCGGCCCACCTCCGCGACCACGTGCCCGTCGGGGTGCGCGCCGCGCAGGATCCGCAGGACGTTGTACTGGTCGTGCGTGATCCCGTGCGCGCGCAGCAGGTCGTTGATCCGCTGCAGCACGTGCGCGGCCGCCACCAGGAGGCCGACGACGGCTTCCTGGGCGACGCTCTCGAAGCGGTGGTGCTGGACGCGATCTCGGAGGCTCATGGCGGCGGAGGCAATTCGACGTTGGCGACGATAGCTGTTGCCAACAGTCATGTCAACGGTGCGGTGCGCGGCGCCCCCGCGCGGGTTGCGATCTCTCCGGCCGGCGCGTCGACGGGGACGTGCGTCGCGCGCCGACGCGCGGATCGCGCACCCGTCGCACGTCGCGGCGCGGCCGCGCGATCCCCCGCTCGACGCGGCGATCCGTGGCGGCCTTGCGAGCGGCATCGCTGGCGTCCTCGCTGGACGCATCGCTCGTTGCGCGCGACGTGGTGACCGCGTTTTTCCGCCGCTATACTGGCGGAGCTCCCTCCCCGAGCTCCCCGCGCGTCAGCTCCCCCAGCCGTTCCCGCCGTGTCCATCCTCCCCACGCACGCGCCGCGCATCGGAGCCGCGACGGCGACGGACGACCGCGCGGCGACGCGCGCGCCGTCGCACGCGACGCCCTACGACGCGACGACGTCCGCCGCGCCGCACGACGTCGGCGCGCAGCGCTGGAGCGGCGCGGTCGTCGAGCGCCTCCTCGCGCACGCCGCCGATCCGCTGCTGATCGTGTCCGCCGACGCGCGGATCCGCGCCGTCGGCGCCGCGGCCGCCCGCGTGCTCGGCTTCGCGGCGGGGGAGCTGGTCGGCCGCCCGCTCGCCGACGTCCTGCGCGGCGAGGAGGACGGCGACGCCGCCGACCTGCCGGCGCGGCTCGCCGGGTCGGCGGCGGGGGGGAGCGCCGGCGCGCGTTGGCAGCTGGTCGGTCGGGACGGGCGCCGCCGCCGCGCGACGCTCGACGTCTCGCCGCTCGACGCGGACGACGGTGGCGGATTCCTCGTGTGCGCCCGCGACGCGACGGCGCGCGCGGCCGGCGACGACGCGCCGCGCGACGGCGAGGTGCGCTATCGCACGCTCGTCGAGGAGCTGCCGGCGATCATCTACACGGCCGCGCTGGAGCCGGGGCACCCGACGCTCTTCGTGAGCCCGCCCGTGGAGCGGCTGCTCGGGATCTCCGAGGCCGAGTGGCTCGCGAACCCGCGCCTCTGGATCGAGCGCGTGCACGAGGAGGACCGCGAGCGGGTGGAGCGCGAGTGGAACGCCGCGCACGCCGCGGGGCGGCGCTTCGCTGGGGAGTACCGGATGGTCGCGCGCGACGGCCAGGTGCGGTGGTTCCGCGACGAGGCGGTGCTGCTGCGCGACGAGCGCGGGGCGCCGCTGCACATCCAGGGCGTGATGCTCGACATCACCGACCGCCGCGCCGCCGAGGAGGCGCTGCGGCGCAGCGAGGAGCACTTCCGCGCCCTCATCGAGCGCGGCAACGACCTCGTGATGATCTCGGCGCTCGAGCGCGACTTCGCGCTCACCTACGTGAGCCCGTCGGTCGAGCGGCTGCTCGGCTACACGCCCGAGGAGATGCTGGGCTTCACCCCCGCCGACGTGCTGCACCCCGAGGACCTGCCGATCGTCCAGCAGGCGCTGACGGAGGTCTTCGCGGTGCCCGGGACGGTGCGGCGCATCGCGTGGCGCGTCCGGCACAAGAACGGGACGTGGCGCCACTACGACTCGCTCAACCGCACGGTCGACCCGCACTCCGTCGCGCGCGGCGCGGTCTGCAACTGCCGCGACGTCACCGAGCAGCGCGAGGCGGAGCTCGCGCTCCAGCGCAGCGAGCAGCACTTCCGCGCCGTCATCGAGAACGCGAGCGACCTCGTGCTGCTCTCCCGCACCGACGGCGTGCTCTCGTACGTGAGCCCCTCGGCGCACAACATCCTCGGGCGGTCGCCGGAGGAGCTGGTGGGGCGCGGGCCCGACGCGCTCGTGCACCCGGACGACATCCCCGGCATCGCCGCCGCGATCGGCGCGATGACGCGCGTTCCCGGCACGCAGGCCGCGGCCACCTTCCGCATGCGGCACGCCGACGGGAGCTGGCGCACGATCGAGGCGGTGGGACGCACGCTGGCGCCGGACACCGCGGACGACGGCATCGTCGCCCACGGACGCGACGTGACCGAGCGCCTGGCCGCGGAGGAGGAGCTGCGCCGCACCGAGGAGCGGTGGCGCGCGATGATCGAGAACGCGCACGACCTGACGACGATCCTCGACCCGAACGGCGTGACCGTGTACGAGAGCCCGTCGGTGGAGCGCGTGCTCGGCTACCACCCGCACGAGCTGGTCGGCCTCGACGCGTTCGTGCACATGCACCCCGACGACATCCCGGGCGTGACCGCGGAGCTGACGCGCGTGATGAGCGAGCCGGGCTCGGTGGGACGCGCCGAGTACCGGTTCCGGCACAAGGACGGGACGTGGCGCCACCTGGAGGCGTGCGGCCGCACGCTCTCGCCCACGTCGCCCGCCGACGGCGTCGTCGCGAACGTGCGCGACATCACCGAGCGCAAGCGCGCGGAGGAGGCGCTGCAGCGCAGCGAGGAGCACTTCCGCCGCCTCATCGAGAACGGCAGCGACCTGCTGCTCATCTCGCGCATGGACGGGATGCTGACGTACGCCAGCCCGTCGGCGGAGCGGCTGCTCGGGTGGAGGCCGGAGGAGATGGCGTCGGTCATGCCGGCCGACCTGGTGCATCCGGACGACGTGGCGCACGTGCTCGCGTCGATGCGCGCGTGCGGCGAGGCGCCGGGCACGATCCACCACGTCGACTTCCGCATGCGGCACCGCGACGGGAGCTGGCGGCGCTTCCAGTCGCGGGCGCGCACGCTGGCGCCCGACTCGGGCGACGCCGGCGTCGTGTGCAACGCGCGCGACGTCACCGAGCAGCGCGCGGCGGAGGAGGCGCTGCAGCGCAGCGAGGAGCACTTCCGGCGGCTGATCGAGAACGCGAGCGACCTCGTGATGGTCTGTCGGCCCGACGGCGTCCTCACCTACGCCAGCCCGTCGGTCGAGCGCCTGCTCGGCTACCGCCCGGACGAGATGCTCGGCCTCCGGCCCGACGCGCTCATCCACCCCGACGACGTGAGCGCGGTGTGGGCGCTGCTCGGGCGCATCGCGGCGGAGCCGGGGACGGTGCACGGCTCGCGGACGCGCCTGCGCCACAAGGACGGGAGCTGGCGCACGCTCGAGATGCTCGGCCGCACCGTCGCCCCCGACTCCGCCGACGAGGGGATCGTCGCCAACAGCCGCGACGTGACGGCGCGGCTCGAGGCGGAGGCCGCGCTGCGGCGCGCGAAGGCGGACGCCGAGCGCGCGTACGCGGAGGCCGAGCGCGCGAACCGCGCGAAGAGCGAGTTCCTGTCGCGCATGTCGCACGAGCTGCGCACGCCGCTCAACAGCATCCTCGGCTTCGCGCAGGTGCTGCAGGACGTCGAGCTGCCGCGCTCCGGCCGCGCGGGCGTGCGCCACATCCTCAACGCCGGGCGCCACCTGCTCAACCTGATCAACGAGGTGCTCGACATCTCGCGCATCGAGGCGGGGCAGCAGCCGCTCGTGCTCGAGCCGGTGCGCGTCGACACCGCGATCCGCGAGGCGGTGGAGATGGTGCGGCCGCTCGCCGCGGCGCGCGAGGTGCGCGTCGACGTGTCCGGGCTTCCGCAGGAGCGGCGATACGTGCGCGCCGACCGGCAGCGCCTCGCGCAGGTGCTGCTCAACCTCCTGTCGAACGCCGTGAAGTACAACCGGCCGGCCGGCCTCGTGCGCATCACCACCGAGCCGCGCGACGACGCGGACGGGCAGCGCTGGCTGCGCATCCGCGTCGCGGACGAGGGCGAGGGGATCGCGCCGGAGCGTCAGGAGGAGCTGTTCGTGCCGTTCGCGCGCCTGGGCGCGGAGCACGGCGCGGTGGAGGGCACGGGGCTCGGCCTCACGCTCTCGCGGCGGCTCGCCGAGGCGATGCGCGGCGTGCTGCTGCTGGAGCGCACGGGGGCGGACGGCAGCGTCTTCGCGGTCGACCTGCCGCTCGCGGCCGATCCGCGCGACGAGGCGCCGGCGGAGGCGCGCGCGCGCGCCGCGCTGCAGCCCTCGCGCGCCGACGTGTCGATCGTGTACGTCGAGGACAATCCCGCCAACGTGGCGCTCGTGGAGGCGATCCTGGAGCCGCACCCCGGCTGGCGCGTGACGGCCGCCGCGCACGGCCGCGAGGGCGTGCGGCTGGCGACGGAGCGCCTGCCCGACGTCGTGCTGCTCGACCTGCACCTCCCCGACCTGCCGGGGCACGAGGTGCTGCGCGCGCTGCGGAGCGATCCGCGCACCGCGGCCATCCCGGTGGTCGTCGTCACCGCCGACGCGACGCCGCACGCGCAGGAGGCGCTGCTGCAGGCGGGGGCCGACGACTTCGTGACGAAGCCGCTCGACGTGGCCGCGCTGCTCGGCGCGATCGAGCGCGTGCTGGCGCGGTCCGACGCGGCCGGGCGCGACGACGCGGCCGCCCGAGCCTGAGGCGCGCATGGACGTCACCGACTGCACCCTCCTCCTCGTGGACGACGAGGAGGCGAACCTCGACCTGCTCGAGGTGCTGCTGGAGGCGAACGGCTTCACGCGGCTCGCGCGCGTGGACGACGCGCGCGAGGTGGCGGCGGCGTTCGATGCGGCGCGTCCGGACCTCGTGCTGCTCGACCTCCACATGCCGCACCACTCGGGGTTCGAGCTGCTCCAGGCGCTGGGCGCGCGCGTGCCGGCCGGCGAGTTCCTGCCGATCCTCGTGCTCACCGCCGACATCACGCCCGAGGCGCGCGACCGCGCGCTCGCCGGCGGGGCGCACGACTTCATCGCGAAGCCGTTCGATCGCGGCGAGGTGATGCTGCGCGTGCGCAACCTGCTGCGCACGCGGCTGCTGCACCTCGCGCAGCGCCATGCGCGCGCGGTGGCGGAGCGCGTGGCCGCGCGCGAGCGCCTGCTCGCCGACGCGAGCCGCGTGCTCGGCGCCGCCTACGACTCGACGACCGCGCTCGCGGAGCTGGGGCCCGTGCTCGTGCCGGCGCTGGCCGACGCCCTCGCCGTCGACCTGCGGCGCGACGACGGGTGGTGGCGCGCCGCGGGGGCGGGGCGCGCGGCGCTGCTCCCCGCGCCCCCGGGCGGCGACGCGGCGGGCGACGACGGCGCCGCGCCGCGCGTGCTGCGCCTTCCGCTCACGGCGGGCGGCGAGCGCCCGCAGGGGTTCCTGATCGTCGCGCGCGGCGACGGCGACGCGCCGTTCTCGGACGACGAGCGCGCGCTCGCGGCGGAGATCGCGCGGCGCACGGCGCTCGCCGTGGAGGGCGCGCGCCTCTTCCGCGAGGCGCACGAGGCGGTCACGGCGCGCGAGCACGTGCTCGCGGTGGTGGCCCACGACCTCCGCAACCCGCTCGCGGCGGCGCGCCTCTACCTGGAGCACCTGCAGGGCGACGGCGGGGACGGCGACGCCGCGTCGCGCGCGGAGCTGCTCGAGCGCGCGCAGCGCACCCTCGTGCGCATGGACGGGCTGATCGAGGACCTGCTCGACGGCGCGCGGCTGGCGCGCGGGCAGCTGGTGCTCGACCGCCGGCCGCACGATCTCGGCGCCCTCCTGCGCGAGGCGATCGTGCTGCTGCGCCCCATCGTCGAGCGTCGCCACCTGCGCTTCGACGTCGAGGGGCCGGCCGACCTGCCGACGCTCGCGGTCGACGGACGGCGCCTGCTGCAGGCGCTCTCGAACCTCATCGGCAACGCGGCCAAGTTCGCGGACGAGCGGGTGCGGCTCACCTGGACGCTCGATCCCGGCGAGCTGCGCGTCGTCGTGCAGGACGACGGTCCCGGCCTGCGCCCCGACGAGCTGCCGCACGTCTTCAGCGCGTTCTGGCAGGCGCGCCCGGCCGACCAGCGCGGGCTCGGGCTCGGGCTCTCGATCGCGCTGGGCGTGGTCGAGGAGCACGGCGGGCGGCTCTGGGTGGACGGCGCCGGCCCGGGGGCGACCTTCGTGCTCACGCTCCCGCTCGACCCCACCGCGCCGCCGCGCGCGAGTCGGCGAGGCGGGAGCGCGGCCGGGGCCCGCGTGACGTCGTGACGGCGCGCCGCGTCACGTAGCGTCATCCCGTCGCACGGCGCGCCGTCGCGCGCATCGCCCGACGTTGGTGCATTTGCACCAAGACGGCGCGGGGGGCGCGCGGTACCTTCTTCGGCTCCAGCAGGCGTGCCGGTCCACCGGCCGCGGCGCCCCGGCTCGTCGACCGCGTCGACGGCGCCACGGGCGTCCCGCCCGACCGGCGCGCCCCGCGAGTGCCTCGGCGTCGGCCGAGCGGCGCGCGACGCGTCGTCGGCGGAGCGCCCATCCCGTGCCCACCCCGCCTCCCGATGTCCGACGTCCGCAGTCCGGCTGTCCGCATCCTGGTTGTCGAGGATCATGACGAGCTCGCGGACGCGCTGACCGTCAACCTCACGAGCGAGGGGTACGCGGTCGAGTGCGCGCGCAGCGGCCGCGAGGCGCTCCTGAGCGTCCGGAGCCGCGTGCCGGACCTCATCCTGCTCGACCTCCATCTCCCGCGCCTGAACGGGTTCGAGGTGCTGCGCGAGCTGCGCGGGCGCGGCATCTGGTGTCCGGTGCTGATCCTTTCGGCGCTCGGCACGATGGACGACAAGCTGGAGGGCTTCCGCCTCGGGGCCGACGACTACGTCACGAAGCCGTTCACGCTCGCCGAGCTGCTCTGCCGCGTGCGCGCGCTGCTCCGGCGCACGAGCGGCGGCGGCGAGTCGGCCGGCGCCGAGTCGTCGGGCGGCGCGGCGGGCGGCGCATCGACGGCCAGCGCGTCGACCGGTGCCGCACCGGCCGTGGGCGCGTCGGCCGCCGGCGCGCCGAACGTCATCGGCTTCTCGGACGAGGAGCTGGTCGCGCGCTTCCGTCTGACGCAGCGGCAGGCGACCGTCGCGCGCATGCTGGCGCACGGGCTCACGAACGTCGAGATCGCGGAGTCGCTCGGGATCACGCGGCTCACCGCGCGCAACCACGCGGAGCGGGTGCTCGCGAAGATCGGCGTCTCGAGCCGGGGCCGCGTGGCCGCCGCGCTGCGCGCCGCGTACGACGCCGACCAGGCGACCGGCGGCGACGCGAGCGCCTGACCCGGCGTCGACGTCGGCGCTCGCATCCGCGCCGACGTCGACGCGCCGCGCGTGCGTGCACATGGGTGTACATGGGGGCACACGAGCGCGCACCGGTGCACATGGGTGCACGTGACATATGGCCGCCGCCGTCGGGTGCGCAGAGCTTTGGCGCATGGCGGGCCGCCGCGCACCATGCGTCGACGGGCCCGCACGATCCGCCTTCCACGCATCGGCCCCATGTCCCACATGCGCATTCTGCTCCGCACCGCCGCGGCGCTCGTCGCCACCGGCGTGCTCTCCAGCGCCGCGGTCGCGCAGTCGCTGCCCGGATCGCTCGTGTTCACGCACGGCGCCGGCGCGATCCTCGACAACCGGAACAACCTGTTCGACTTCCACATCTCCGACGACGTCGAGCTGACGAGCACGGGCAGCGTCACGCTGCGCTTCCGCAACCTGCAGTACGCCGACCACGCGCCGTTCGCGATCTACCTGTCGCGCGAGGGCTCGACGGCCGTGAGCTGGATGGTGGCGCCGACGAGCCTCACGTTCGGCGGCAGCTACAGCTTCTCCACCGACTTCGCGCGCGCGGTGCCGTCATCGGGGCTGCTGGAGTCCGGCGACTACGCGCTGAACCGCGACGTCCTCGCCGCCAACGTCGGCCGCAGCATCGCGGGGCACTGGCGCGTCTCGATCGCGGACTACTACAGCGGCAGCGCCGGGTCGTTCGACGGGATCGACCTCGCGTTCTCCGCGGCGGCGCCGACGTCGACGGTGCCGGAGCCGGGCACGTGGGCGCTGCTGGCCACCGGGCTCGCGGCGATCGGCGTCGTGGGCCGCCGCCGGCGCGACGTCGCGGCGTGACGGGCTGACCGCGGCGCGACACGAACGCATCGGGGAGCCGCGCGGCCGACACGCCGCGCGGCTCCCCGATGCGTTCGTGCCCTGCGGCGTGCCGTTCGGGACGCCGCCGTGCCGTTCGTGCACTCCGGGGCAGGGTATGGCGGCGCTGGCGTGTCGTCCCTCACGTCAGGCGCGACGCGAGGTCGCCGCCATTCGCCCCCCGCTGAGGTCCCTCCGATGCTTTCGCGCCCGCTGCACACGATTCCCGCCGCGCACGACCACGACGACGACCACGATGATCATGGCGGCCTCCATCGCGACCTGCGCGCGACGGGGGAGAAGATGGACCGCCGCCGCCTGCTGCGCCTCGGCGCGCGCTGGGGGCTCGGCATCGGCGCGCTCCAGCTGCTCGGCTGCGCGGGCGACGCGATCACCGGCGCGGAGGGCACCGTCGACGCCGGGACGGGCGGCACGCCGAACACCGGCACGTCGGGCACCACCGGGGGCACCTGCTCGCGCATCCCGGAGGAGACGGCGGGGCCCTATCCCGGCGACGGCTCGAACGGCGCCAACGTGCTCAATCAGACGGGCGTCGTGCGCAGCGACATCCGGTCGAGCTTCGCGGGGCTGAGCGGCACCGCCGTCGGCGTCCCGCTCGTCATCGAGCTGACGCTCGTCTCGGCCGCGACGTGCGAGCCGCTCGCCGGCCGCGCCGCGTACCTCTGGCACTGCGATCGCGCGGGGCTCTACTCCCTCTACTCGAGCGGCGTCACCAACCAGAACTACCTGCGCGGCGTGCAGCAGGCGGACGCGAACGGGAAGCTGCGCTTCACGTCCATCTACCCCGGGTGCTACGCCGGCCGCTGGCCGCACATCCACTTCGAGGTCTTCGCGAACCTCGACGCGGCCACCAACGTGCGCAACAAGGTCGCGACCTCGCAGATCGCGCTTCCCAAGGCGGCCTCCGACCTCGTGTACGCCACCAGCGGCTACGAGGCGAGCGTGCGCAACCTCGCCGGGATCTCGCTGGCGACCGACAACGTCTTCAGCGACGGCTCCGCGCTGGAGCTGGCGACCGTCACGGGCAGCGTGGCCACGGGCTTCACGGCCGCGCTCACGGTGGCCGTCAGCGGCGCCTGACCGCGACGACGCCCACGACGCCGCGGGGGCGCCGTGCAGCCCGTCGCCTTCGGCGCCGCCGTGCGCGCGCTGTGGGGGCGCATCGACCGCCTGGACCCGGGCGACGTCGAGGGACACCTCGCCGCCATCCGCGAGTTCTGCGCGCTGGCCGGCGAGGAGTGGCCGCCGGCGGCGCTCGTCGGCGCGGTGCTGGACGCCCAGCTCGCGGCCCTCGGTCGGCTGGAGCGCGACCGGTGGCGCGTGCGCGCGACCGTGGAGGCGTGCTACCGCGTCGCCGCCTAGCGGCGCGTCCGACCGCTCGCCCCGCGGTCGGCTCGGGCCGCGAGCGCGTGCTGAAGACCGGTGCGCGACGCGCGGCGCGCGCGTCAGCGCGTCTCGTGGCGCGCCGTCTCCAGCAGGTCCGAGAGCGTCCGGAGATCGGCCGGCGCGAGATGGCCGAGCAGGCGCGCGTGCATCGCGTGCACCGGCGCGTCGAGCGCGTCGACGACCTGCCGCCCCTCGGGGGTCAGGCGCGCGACGACGACGCGCCGGTCGGCCGCGTCGCGGGCGCGCGCCACCAGCCCGCGCGCCTCCAGCCGGTCGAGCAGGCGCGTGACGTCGGGATCGTGGTTGAGCATGCGCGCGGCGACGTCGCCGCTCGGCAGCCCGTCGGGCTCCGCGCCGCGCAGGATGCGCAGCACGTTGTACTGCGGCTGCGAGAGGTCGTGCGCCCGCAGCACCTCGGTCAGCGCCCGCGTGAGCACGGCCGCGGTGCGCAGCACGTTGAGGAACGCCTCCTCCTCGGCGCTGCCGAAGCGCCGGCGCTGCCGAATCTGGCGCTGGAGGTCGCCGGTCATGTGGGGACGTGCGGAGTGGCGGTGCGTCGGGGCGGCGTCCGGATCGCGCGGTCCCGCGGGGACGGGAAGCATACCGCCGGAGCGGCCGCCGTGGCGGCCGCCACGGGCGCCGGGACCGGCGGACGTGCGACGGGCCGCCCCGTGGGGAGGGCGGCCCGTCGTCCCGCGCGTTGAGCCGCGCTGGGTCGTGCTCAGCGCCGGACGAGCGTGATCGGCTGGGTGCCGAACGAGTACCAGCCGGTCATGCTCTTCCCGTCGGCGCTCAGCTCGGCCGTGTAGGTCGCCTTCGTCTCCGCGCCCTCGGCGGTCGGGAAGACGACGGTCACGACGCGCCCGCTGATGCCGCTGCCGCTGACCAGGCTCGACGTGCTCTGGAAGGTGCGGCCCTCCTCGGTCGTCAGCGTCGTCGTCAGCGAGCCCTCGAGCTTCTCGTCGCGCTGCACGAGGTTGAGCGTCCACTCGCGGGTCGCGTTCGGCCGGTCGGGAATCGGGAACTGGCCGTCCCACAGCCCGGCCACCGCGACGGCGGTCGGACGGTCGCCGCGGCGGAGCCGGGCCTCGGCGGACGGGCCGGCGGCCGTCGGGACCTCGGACGAGCAGGCGGCGGTGCTGGCGAGCAGGGCGGCGACGAGCGCGCGGGCGGCGAAGCGGGTGGTCATGTCGGGGGACGGTGAGGCGGAAGCGGTGCGCGGCGCCGGTGCGTGTCGGCGGCCGCGGCGTACAGTGTACCCAGGACGACCTCGCCACGATAGTCGTTACAACGAATATGTGCGCCGGGTCACCGGCCGCGTGGCACCGTCCGGCGGGCGGGCGGCCGTCCCCCGCCCGCCGGCGGCCGCGCGGATCCTACCCCCGCGCCGCCGCGCGCCAGCCGAGCACGCTGATCGCCTCCGCCCGGTCCACCAGGCGGAGCAGGAGGGCCAGCGCCTCCTCCACCTCCGCCGTCGGCTGCGCCGCGCCGGACGCGCGCGGCGCGATGCGCCCCCGCACCGCGCGCTCGAGCTCCACGCGCAGCACCTCGTGGTCGCGCCGGACGGCCTCCTCGGTCCATCCCTGCGCGTGGCGGCGCGCGCCGTGGTGCTCGGCGATCGTCCGCTGGATCGCGCTGCCGTCCCGGAGCAGCTCGGACGCCTCCGGCCCCGCGTCGGCGACGATCACGAGCGACTGCGCGAGGTCGGCGAGGAAGCTCACCGCGTGGTCCTCCAGCTGCGTGCGCCGCATCTCGCGCGCCCAGGGCAGCGTGGGGTCGCTGCGCAGGCGGTCGGCGTAGGCGGCGAGGATCTCGTCGACCGACGCGCGCAGCGCCTCGGCGATCTGGTCGAGCCCCGGCGCGGAGAGCGGCGGCGCCTGACGCTCGGCGCGCGCGCCGCGATCGGCCGCCGCCTCGCTGTGCGCGCCGGCGAGGTTCGTGACGACGTCCGGCGCCGGCAGCCAGAGCGTGAAGGTCGAGCCCACCTCGGGCGTGCTCTCCACCGTCAGGTCGCCGCCCATGAGCCGCGCGAGCCGCCGCGAGATGGCCAGCCCGAGCCCGCTCCCGCCGACCGTGCGCGTGCGCGTCTGGTCGACCTGCACGAACGGCTCGAAGATGCGCGCCTGCGCGTCCGGCGCGATCCCGATCCCGGTGTCCTCGACGCGCACGTAGGCCCACGGGCCGCGGCCGTACACGCGCGCCGCCGGCGGCGCGTCGACGACCAGGCCGTCCGTCACGGTCACGCGGCCGCCGGCGTTCGTGAACTTGATCGCGTTCGAGAGCAGGTTGGTCAGCACCTGCCGCACGCGCTGGTCGTCGCCGACGTACGGCACGTCGGCCGCGGCGCGCGCGTCGACCAGCGCCACCCCGCGCGCCTCTGCCTGCACGCGCGTGAGGTCGAGCGCCGCGCGCAGCGCCGTGGCGGTCACCGCGTCCTCGCGCGCGACGCGCATCTCGCCCGCGTCGATGCGCGAGAGGTCGAGGATGTCATTGATGAGGGCGAGCAGGTGGCGGCCGCTCCCCTGGATCCGCGCGAGGTCCTCGCGCTGCTGCGCCGTCACGGGGCCGCGCAGCCCCATCTCCAGCAGCTCGGCGTAGCCGCCGATCGCGTTGAGCGGCGTGCGCAGCTCGTGCGACATGGTCGCGAGGAACTCGCTCTTCGCGCGGTTCGCCGCGTCGGCCTCGTCGCGCGCCGCCTCCGCGGCCCGCGTGGCCTCGATCAGCGCCGCCTCCGCGCGGCGCCGCTCCGTGACGTCGCGCGCGACGACGATCCCGGCCCGCCGCCCCGCGTACTCGATGTCCTGCGAGTACACCTCGACCTCGATGATCTCGCCGGACTTCGTGCGGTGGTGGAAGAGGCCGCGCGGCCCGCCGACCGGCTGCGGCGTGGCGACCGCCTCCAGCACCAGCGGCACCTCCTCGGGCGGCCGGATGTCGCGGATCGTCATCGCGAGGAACTCCTCGCGGCTGTACCCGTACTGCCGCGCCGCCGCCTCGTTCACGTCGAGGAAGGCGAGCGTCCCCGCGTCGTACACCCACTTCGGCAGCGGCGAGAGCGCGAACAGCTGCCGCGCCAGCGCCTCGGACGCCTGCGCCCGCCCGCGCAGCGCCTCGGACGCCGCGCTCGCCTCCTCGGCGAGGCGGCGGGCCGCGCGCTCCGCCTCCAGGAGCTGCGTCCGCTCGTCGATGTCGAGCACCGAGCCGACGTAGCCGAGGTACTCGCCGGCGGGACCCAGCCGGGGGGCGGCCGCGTCGACGGCCCAGCGGTACACGCCGTCGTGGCGCCGCAGCCGGTAGTCCGCGCGGAAGGGTGCGCGCCGCGCGTTCGCCTCGGTGAAGTTGCGCTCGGCTCGCGGGCGGTCCTCGGGGTGCACGACGTCGAGCCAGCCGAGCCCCAGCCCCTCCTCGAGCGTCTGCCCGGTGAACTCGAGCCACGCGCGGTTGAGGAAGGTGCACCGGCCGTCCGGCTCCGTGACCCAGAGCATCACCGGCGCGGCGTCGGCCATGTTGCGGAAGCGGGCCTCGCTCTCGCGCAGCGCCGTCTCGGCCCGCGCGCGCGCCGTGACGTCGAGGACGAGCGCGGTCACCCCCTCCACGGGGCCGGGCGCGTCGGGCGCGTCCGTCGGGCTCGGCCCCCGCAGCGGCGCGTACACGAGGTCGATGATGTGGTGCTCGGCGATCCCGTCGCCGTCGTCGTCCCAGTCCGCCACCGTGCCGGTGCCGTAGGCGGCCTCGCCGGTCGCGTACACGCCCTCGAGCAGCGCGAAGAAGTCGACGCCCCCCTCGCCGCCCGAGAGCTCGGGGAGCACCTCGCGGATCGGCTTCCCCGCGACGGCGCGCCCGCCGATGATCTGGCGGTACGCCTCGCTCAGCGCGCGGAAGCGCAGCTCCGGCCCCTCCAGGACGGCGACCGGCACCGGCAGCTGCGCGACGATCCGGGTCAGGCGCTCGCGCTCCGCCACCGCGGCGTCGCGGGCCTGCGCCAGGTCGTCGGTCGCGGCCTCCAGCTCGGCGGCCTGGTCCTGCAGCTGCTGGTTCGAGAGCTCGAGCTCCAGCCCCTGCTCCTGCAGCAGCGCCGCGCGCGCCTCCAGCTCGCCGTTGGCGGCGCGGAGCGCGGCCTCGATCTCCACGCGCTCGGTGACGTCCGTGTGGACGACGGCGACGTAGGCCACCGCGCCGTCCGCGTCGCGCACCGGGAAGCAGTGCCCCTGCGTCCAGGCGCTCCGGCCGGCCCCACCGGTCGCGCGGGCCGCGTCGTACCGGATCGGCGGGAGGGTGACGACCTCGCCCGCGTAGGCGCGGCCGATCGGCTCCAGCAGCCCGGCCTCGCGGAGCTGCGGGTCCGTGAGCAGCGAGTAGTCCGGCGGGACGTCGGTCAGCCGGATGCCCCAGTGCCGCTCGTAGGCGCCGTTCGCGGCGGCCACGCGCCCCTGCCGGTCGTACAGCGCGACGCTGTACGGCGCCTGGCCGAAGAGGGCGTCCACGAGCGTGCCGACGGGCGGCGCTGCGGCGGGACGGAGCGGGCCGGCGTCGGGCGTCGCGGACGGATCAGTGCTCAAGAACGGTCGGAAAGAGGGGGAGCGGCCGGCGTGGCAGCTGCCTCGACCCGCCGATCCCGTGCCCATGCGGCGGCGGGGCTGGGCAATCCGCGCGCCGTATGGATAGTCGGGGGGCACCGGAGGCGCGTTCCCGCGCGAGCGCGCGGGAACGCACGACGGCCCGGCGGCGCCCCACGGCGCCGCCGGGCCGGGTCGCGGCCGGGTCGCGGCCGCGGATGGCGGGCTCAGCGCCCGTCGGCCGCCCGCAGCGCGACCTCGAACGGCGGCCCGTCGGCGGCGCCGCGCGCGAACGTCAGCCGCACCGTGCGCCCCGGCGCCACCGCCGCGAGCCGCGGCCACCCCTGCGCCCCGGTCAGCGCCACGCCGTCGACGTGCGTGAGGCGGTCGCCGGTGCGCACGCCGGCGCGCGCGGCGGGCGAGTCCGGCGTGACGGCGACCACCGCCGGCGGGCGGCCGAAGCGGAACGCGACGCGGCCGTCCTGCGCGACGTCGCCGCACGCGTCGCAGCGGATCGCGAAGCCGAACAGCCCCGGCGCCAGCAGCTCGGCGGCCGGCGGGAGCGGCGGGTCGGCCGGCGCGGCGACGCCCGGCGCGGCGACGCCCGGGGCGTCCGGCGCCGGGGTGGCGGACGGCGCCGGCGGTGCGGGCGGGATCGGCACGCACGCCGCGCCGGTCGTGAGCGTGACCGCGTGCGGGCGCCCGTCGCGCGCGACGACCAGCCGCACCGACTCGCCGGGCGCGACGCGCAGGTAGCGGCGGGCCGCCTCGGGCGTCGCGATCGGGAGCCCGTCGATCGCGACGAGCGCGTCCCCCTCCCGCACGCGGCCGGCGGCCGGGCCGTCGGCGCGCACGTCGCGGATCGCGAACGGCCCCGCGAGCCGGATCTCGGGTTGTCCGTCCGCGCCGGGCCGGACGACGCGGGGGATCGGGGCGAAGCCGAAGTCGCGCATCAGCCCCCCGCGCCCGCCGTCGCACGGCGGGGCGGCGTGGGCCGGCGCGGGGGCGAGCGCGAGCGCGGTGGCGGCGCTCGCGGCCGCGAGGGCCGTCGCGAGCGCGCGGCCGGGTCGAATCGTCATCGGGACGGCTCCGGTGAGGGGGAGAGGGGGCGGCGCGCGCCGCCCGGTGGGGCGGGCGTCACTCGCCGCGCAGCACTTCGGCCGAGCTGACGCGGGTGGCGCGGCGGGCGGGGAGCCAGCTCGCCGCGGCGGCCGCGGCCAGCAGCGTCGCGCCGACGGCGGCGAGCGTGAGCGGGTCGGTGGGGCTCAGCTCGTAGAGCAGGCTGCCGAGCACCCGCGCGCCCGCGACGGCGGCGAGCAGCCCGGCCGCGACGCCGGCGACCGCCAGCCGCAGCCCCGCGCCCACGACCAGCCGGCCGACGCTGCGCGGGGGCGCGCCGAGCACCAGGCGCACGGCCATCTCGCGCCGGCGCCGCGTGATCGCGTAGGAGAGCACGCCGTACACGCCGACCACCGCGAGCACGAGCGCCGACAGGCCGAAGGCGCCGAGCACCACGGCGGCGAAGCGCGGGCGGGCGACCGACTCGCGCACGACGGATTCGAGCGTCTGCACCTGGTCGGCGGCCAGCTCGGGGTCGAGGTCGCGCACCACGCCGCGGACCGCGTTGGTGAGCGCCTCCGGATCGCCCGCGGTGCGCAGCACGAACGTGCCGCCCGCGTCGGCGATGCCGGTCATCGCGGCGAACTGCGTGTTCAGCAGGTAGTAGGTCGGCTTGGACGCCTCCGACAGCGCCTCGGGGCGCACGTCGCGCGCGACGCCGACGACGGTGATCCACGGCGTGCCGTCGCCCGAGAGGCGCACGCGCTTGCCGACCGGGTCCTCGCCCGGCCAGTACTCGCGGGCCAGCGCCTCGCTCACGACGGTCACGGGGCCGCTGCGCGCGTCGTCGGTGGGCGCGAAGCCGCGCCCGCGCACGATCGGGATGCCGAGCGCCGGGAACACGTCGGCCGTGCCGGTCGAGAGGAAGGGCGTGGGGAGCTCCGGCGCGTCGTCGGCGCGCCCCTCAGGGAGCAGCGACCACTGGACCGTCCGCCCGCCGAGCGGGAGCGAGACCGTCAGCGCCGCCGTGCGCACGCCGGGGAGCGCGCGCATGCGTGCGAGCGCGCGGTCGTAGAACCCGAGCGTCTTCGCGTTCGAGTCGTAGCGCACGACGGGGAGCGCGACGTTCATGACCAGCGCGCCCTCCGCCCGGAACCCCGGGTCGACCGACAGCAGCTTGAGGAAGCTGCGGCCCACGAGCCCCGCGCCGACGAGCATCACGGCGGCGAGCGCCACCTCGATGCCCACGAGCGCCGCGCGCAGGCGCCCGCCGTGCCGCCCGCCGGCCGCGCTGCCGCTGGCGATGACCGCGCGCACGTTCGTGGCGCCGGCGTGCAGCGCGGGCGCCATCCCGGCCACGAGCGCCACCAGGGCGACGGCGGCGATCACCGCCGCGAGCACCCCGCCGTCGACCGCCACCTCCGCGCCCGGCGGCACGACGCCGGGGTTGATCGCGAGCAGCGCGCGCACGCCGAGCGCGGCCAGCGGCACGCCGACGACGGCGCCGAGCGCCGCCAGCAGCAGGCTCTCGGTGAGGAGCTGGCGGACGAGCCGCCCGCGCCGCGCGCCCAGCGCCACGCGGACGCCCATCTCCCGCTGGCGCGCCTCGGCGCGCACGAGCAGCAGGTTGGCGACGTTCACGGCGGCCAGCAGCAGCAGCAGCCCCACCGTCGCGAGGAGCGCGCGCATGACCGGCCGCGCGTCGCCGTACCACGCCTCGCGCAGCGGGCGGACGGCCGCGGTGATGCCGCCGGCGCGGTACTCCCGCGGATGGTCGCGCACGGTGCGCGCGGCGAAGGCGGCGACGTCGGCCCGCGCCTGCTCCAGCGTCACCCCGGGGCGAAGGCGCCCGGCGACGCTGAGGTAGTGCGCGCCGCGCCCGCGCAGCCGCGCCGGGTCGAGCCCCATGGGCACGAGCGCCTCCGCGCCGGCTACGCGCACGTCCGGCGGCAGCACGCCGACGATCGTGCGCGACACGCCGTCGAGCAGCACGGTGCGCCCGACCGCGGCCGGGTCGCCGCCGAAGCGCCGGCGCCAGAGCGCGTCGGTGAGGACGATGACCGGCTGCACGGTCGCCCCGTCCTCCGCCGCGCCGAAGGTGCGCCCCACCGCCGCGCGCATGCCGAAGACGTCGAACAGCGACGCGGTGGCGACCACCACGCGCAGGCGCTCCGGCTGGCCGTCCCCGCCCAGCGTGCGGTCGTCGCTCGCCCGCCACGCGGCGAGGCCGGCGAAGGCCCGCGCGTCGCGCACGAGGTCCACGTACTCGGGCGCGGAGAGGGTGCCGTGCCCCGTCCCCGTGCCCGCGAGGTCGACGCTCACCGCCACGATGCGGTCGGCGTCGGGGAAGGGGAGGGGGCGGAGCAGCACGCCGTAGGCGACGCTGAAGATCGCGGTCGCCGCGCCGATGCCCAGCGCGAGCGTCAGGAGCGCGGCGGCGGCGAAGCCGGGCGCGCGGCGCAGCCCGCGCAGCGCGAGGACGAGGTCCTGCATCAGATCCCCCAGGTGGTCGGCGGCGCGCCGGCGGCGCACCAGCTGTCGGTCGATCTCGACGCACGCGCGGCGCACGTGCTCCACGTCGCCGAAGCGGCGGCGGGCGGCGGCGGTGGCGTCCTCGGGGGCGAGCCCCAGCGCGCGCAGCCGCTCGGCGCGCATGGCGAGGTGGAAGGCGATCTCCTCGTCGACCTCGCCCTCGATGCGGCGGGCGGCGAGGGGGAGGCGGAAGGCGCGGCGCCAGCCCGGCGGTCGGTTCGTCATGCGCGCCTCACGCGCGCGCCGCGTCGGGCGACGTCGCCCGGAGCGCGGCGGCGATGGCCTCCGCGTAGCGATGCCACGCCGGTGCCCCGGTATGGAGCTGCGCGCGCCCGGCCGCGGTGTGGCGGTAGAACTTCGCGCGGCGGTTGTTCTCCGAGATCCCCCACTCGGACTCCACCCACCCCTTCCGCTCCAGGCGGTGGAGCGCCGGGTAGAGCGTCCCCTCCTCGACGGCGAGCGCGTCGCCGGTGGCGTGCTCGATCCACTCGGCGACCCCGTAGCCGTGCCGGGGCCCCCAGCTGAGGGCCTTGAGGATGAGCAGGTCGAGGCTGCTGCGGAGGAGGTCGGTATCGGCGTCGGCCATGAGTTCCCCTTGTGTGGCTAGGGGGATGGTACGGCCGTTCCCCTCGGCAGGCAAGGGAGGCGTTCGGTCCGACACGCCCGGCCGCTTGACGCGCCGCCGCGTGCCGGTACATTCACCCGCATGGGTGAACGTGAAGAGCGCGCGCGGCGCGCGGATCCCGCGGGCACGGCGAAGTCCGATCTCGATCGGACGCTCGTCGCGTTGGCCGACCCGACCCGGCGCGCGATCCTCCACCGGCTCGCCACCGGGCCGGCGCGGGTCACCGAGCTCGCGGCGCCCTTCGACATCTCGCTGAACTCCGTCTCCAAGCACATCCGCATCCTCGAGCGGGCGCACCTGGTGCGGCGCCGGCGGCAGGGGCGCGAGCACATCCTCTCGTTCGACGCCGCGCCGCTGCACGAGGCCGCCGAGTGGATCGCGCGGCAGCGCGCCTTCTGGACCACGCGGCTGGACGCGCTGGAGGCGGCGCTCCGCGCCGAGGACCGCGCGGCGGCGCACCACTCCGAACGCAGGGCCCGGCGGGCATGACGCACGAGAACGACGCACCCGGCACCAGCCCGGCCGACGGCGAGGTGCGCATCGAGCGGTGGCTCCCCGGGCCGGTGGAGCGCATCTGGGCGTACCTCACCGAGTCCGACAAGCGCGGCGTCTGGCTGGCGCCCGGCGACATGGAGCTGCGCGTCGGCGGGCGCGTGGAGCACCGCTTCCGCCACGCCGACCTCTCGCACGAGAAGACGCCGCCGGCGCCGTACGCCGCCTACGCCGACGGGCACGTCATGTACGGCACGGTCACGCGCTGCGAGCCGCCGCACCTGCTGAGCTACACGTGGGGCGACCAGGCGGAGGACTCGGAGGTCGTCTTCGAGCTGTCGCCCGTCCGCACCGGCGAGGTGAAGCTCGTCGTGACGCAGCGCCGCCTGCGCAGCGCCGCCGGGATGGCGAACGTCGCCGCCGGGTGGCACGCGCACCTGGGCATCCTGCTGGACCGGCTGCACGGCCGCGCGCCGCGCGGCTTCTGGTCCACGCACGGCCGACTGGAGGCCGCGTACGCCGAGCGGTTCGGCGCGGCCGCGCCGTCGTCCGGCGCCGCGCCCGGCTGAGCACCGGGAACCGCCCGCCGCCGTCGCACCGATCGGCGCCGCGCGGGCAAACATTCACCCTGGTGGGTGAGCGTCGGAGCGCCGGCCGTCGAGGCGCGGCGGCGTCGCACGAGAGGGCAGGTCCACCAACGAGCGGCCGCCGGAGGGCGGCCAGGGAGAGACGTCATGGCACTCGAGATCGGCCGCCTGCTCGGCGGCGTCGTCCGCGAGCTCACCACCGAGGAGCGCCACGGGGCGCCGGCGCGCGTGCTCGTCGCCACGCGCACCTACGACGCTCCCCGCGCCGCGCTCTGGGACGCGCTGACGAACCCCGAGCGCATCCCGCGCTGGTTCCTGCCGATCACCGGCGACCTACGCCCGGGCGGCCGCTACCAGCTGGAGGGCAACGCGGGCGGCGAGATCCTGGCGTGCGAGGCGCCGACGCGCCTGGCGCTCACCTGGGAGATGCACGGGCAGGCGAGCTGGCTGACGGTGACGCTCGCCGACGCCCCGGATGGCGGGACGACGCTGCGGCTCGAGCACGCCGCGCACGTGCCCGAGGACTTCTGGCAGCAGTACGGCCCCGGCGCGGTGGGCGTGGGCTGGGACCAGGCGCTGTTCGGACTGGAGCAGCACCTCGCCCCCGGCGGCCCGGCCGTCGATCCCTCGACCGCGATGGCCTGGCTCGCCTCGGACGAGGGGCGGGCGTTCGTGCACGGCAGCAGCGCGGCGTGGGGCGAGGCGTCCATCGCCGCCGGCACCGAGCCCGAGCCGGCGCGGGCCGCCGCGGCGCGCACGGCCGCCTTCTACACGGGCGCCTGAGCGGGCCCGACCGCGGCCGCGCACGACCCGCACGTGCGCGCCCGCGGTCGATCCGGGTATCCTGCACGACGCGACGCGACATCCCACCGGCATCCGGCAGCGAGAGGCGACGAATGGACACCCGTACGCTCGGCACCAGCGGTCTCGCGGTCTCCGCGCTCGGGCTCGGCTGCATGGGGCTGAGCTCCGGCTACGGCCCGCCGACCGATCGCGCGCAGGCGATCGCGCTCGTGCGCGCGGCCGTCGAGCGCGGGGTGACCTTCTTCGACACCGCGCAGGTCTACGGCCCCTTCACGAACGAGGAGGTCGTCGGCGAGGCGCTCGCGCCCTTCCGCGAGCGGGTCGTGATCGCGACCAAGTTCGGCTTCGCGTTCGACGCGCAGGGGAGGGAGACGGGGCTCGACAGCCGGCCGGCGCACATCCGCCGCACCACCGACGACTCGCTGCGGCGGCTCGGCGTCGAGACGATCGACCTCCTCTACCAGCACCGCGTCGACCCCGCCGTGCCGATCGAGGACGTCGCCGGCACCGTGGGGGAGCTGATCGCCGAGGGGAAGGTCCGCCACTTCGGGCTCTCCGAGGCGGGGGTGCGCACCATCCGCCGCGCGCACGCGGTGCAGCCCGTGGCGGCGCTGCAGAGCGAGTACTCGCTCTGGTGGCGCGAGCCCGAGCAGGAGATCCTGCCGACGCTCGCCGAGCTCGGGATCGGCTTCGTCCCGTTCTCCCCGCTCGGTCGGGGGTTCCTCACCGGGGCGATCGACGCGACGACGACGTTCGACGCGACGGACTTCCGCCGGTCCGTGCCGCGCTTCTCGCCGGAGAACCGCGCGGCGAACCAGGCGGTCGTCGACCTCGTCGGGGCCATCGCCGCCCGGAAGGACGCGACGCCCGCGCAGGTCGCGCTCGCCTGGCTCCTCGCGCCGCGGCCCGGGGCACACCCGACGATCGTGCCGATCCCGGGGACGACGAAGCGCCACCGCCTGGAGGAGAACCTCGGCGCCGTCGACGTCGCGCTGACCGCGGACGACCTCCGCGAGATCGACGAGGCGTCCGCGCGGATCACGGTGCACGGCGCGCGCTACTCGGAGGCGGCGCAGGCGCGGATCGACCGCTGAGCGTCGACCGCACGCCCGGGGGCGGCAACCGCGGCGTGGCGGGACCGGCGTCCGCCGCCGTCGCGCGTCAGCCCGCCGCGCCGCCCTCCTCGCGCTGCTTGCAGTCGATGCAGAAGCGCGCCTGCGGTAGGGCGTCCAGCCGCTCGTACGCGATCGCGCGCCCGCACGACTCGCAGCGCCCGAACGTCTCCGGCGTGCGGTAGAGCCGCCGCAGCGCCTCGTCGATGTGCAGGACCAGCCGCCCCTCCTGGCTGGCGAGCAGGAAGTTCTTCTCCTGCTCCATCGTGTCGGTGCCCTGGTCGGCGAGGTGGAACGGGTAGTTCGTCAGGTCGCCGTCGGCCTCGGTCTGGCTGGCGCCGAAGGTCTCGCCGAACCGTCCGAGCTCGCGCAGCGCGCGCTTGCGTTCCTCGAGCAGCCGCTGCTGGAAGTGCGCGAGCACCTCGGGGGCGAGCGGCGTGAAGGCGTCGGTGGACGCGTCGTCGGTCTGCGGGCTCACGAGCGGGTGACCTGTCGTGTGAGGACGAGCGTGGCGGACGGTCGCGACCGGCATCGTGCGCGACCGTGCGGTGGGCCCATCGACCCGTCGGCGGGGGGCGCGCGACGCATCGTGGGGGAGCGGTGCGCGCGCAGCACACGTGCCACGGTCCCGTCCCGGCACGAATGCCTGCCGCGCGACGCGGACGCGCGTCAGGCCGGCGTCGCGGGCGTCCCCGGCGCGGCGTGCGCCGAGCGCAGCGCGTGCAGCCGCGACAGGAGCGCCGCCACGTCGCGCACGACGTGCGCCCCGATCGCGCGCAGCGCGTTCCCGTACGCGTCGGCGGCCGCTCCCTCGGCGACGATGGCGACCGGCTCGGGGAGCAGGGCGCGCAGCCGGCGCAGCTCGCGCGCAACGACGCGGTCGCCCGGCGCGGTCCCCAGGCTCACCGCCACGGCGGCCGCGCCCGTCCGCTCGGCGGCCTCCGCGACGTCCTCGGCGGGGAGCCCCGGACCGAGGTAGATCACGCGCCAGCCGGCCGTCGCGGCGGTCGCCGCGGTGAGCAGCGCGCCGAGCTCCTGCATCTGCCCGGCGGGCGTGGCGACGACGAGGTCGGGCGAGGCGCCGGGGTGCGTCGCCGCCTCGGTCACGCGGTCGAGCACGCGGCGCAGCACCGCCTGCGTGAGATGCTGCTGCGACGGGCGGAGCGCGCCGTCGTGCACCCGCTCGGCGACCTCCTGCCAGAGTTGCACGACGATCCCCTCGAGGAACGTCTCGGCGGGGAGCGCGATCGTGGCGCGGCGGAGCGCGGCGTCGAGCTCCATGCCGTCGAAGCGCGCGACGGCGGCGAGGCACGCCTCCAGGTGCACGTGCGCCGGCGGGAGGACGCCCGCGTCGCGCGGCGTCGGGGCGGGCGCGGCCGCCTCGGCGCGCACGAGCGCCGCGAGCGCGTCCGGCGCGAGGGCGGCGGCCTGCGCCACGGTGCGCCCGCCGGCCGTCCCGCGGGCGATGAGGCGGAGGCGCTCGATGTCGGCGTCGGAGTAGAGGCGCCGCCCCGTCTCCGACCGCACGGGCGACACGACCGCGTGGCGCTTCTCCCACGCGCGGATCACGTCCACACTGAGTCCGGTGCGGCGCGCCACGACCTGGATCGGGTGCACGTGCGAGGCGGAGGCGGACGCGCTGGGGGCGGTCGCGGTGGCGGCGGGAGTCGACATGCCGGCATCGTAGCCGCAGCGTGCGGGCGCGTCAAGAAAATGTCCTGGACATTCGTTTGACAATGGTGTCGCCGCCCACCATGTTCCGGGATGGGTGCGGCGCCCGATGCTCGGCGCGTCCGCCCGAAACGCGAACCGAGGGATGCTCCATGGCGATCCGCCGAGACCAGTTCAAGAGCAGCTACGGCGCGTTCACCTCGCGCGAGCGTGACCTCGCCCGCAGCCGCGCGCTGCGCGACGCGCGCGACGCCGCCGAGGCGCGGGTCGCCGATCCGACGGCGACGCGAGAGGCGCCTGTGACCGGGGGGCTCGCCGGCGCTGCCGCCATGGCGAGCCGGCGCGTGCGTGGGTGAGCACACGCTCGACGAGCTCTGGGCACGGCTCGAGGCGCTCGCGGTAGGCTGCGACGACGGCGACCGCCGGTGGGCCGCCCACGAGGCCGTGCTGGACCGCCTGGCCCGGCAGCGCCGCGCCGCGCAGGCCGAGAACTGGACCTCGCTCGCGCTGGAGCGGCAGGGGCCGCGGGAGCGCTTCCGCCTCTTCGGGATCCCGCCGGGCGGCTCGCTCCGCACCGAGGTGCCGGACACCATCGTCGCACCCGAGTCTGACGCCTGACGCGCACGGGCGGGCGACGACGCCCGCCCGGCGCGCACGACCGCACGAGACCCGCCGCCCCGCGGCGGGAGGCACGCCCCCGATGCGACCGCCGCGGATCGTCCGCCCGCGGGCGCCCGGGCCCATGCACGGATCGCCGCGCCGCGCCGTCCCGCCGCACCACGGGGACGCGCCGCCCGGCCGAGGGCGCACGGATGCTGGATCCCAGGGAGCAGAAGAAGAACGGCTTCGGCGCGCAGATCGCGCGCGAGGAGGAGCGCCACTTCGCGTGGGTGACCGAGGTGGCGCGTCGCGCCCGGGCCGCCGGCGACGCCGGGGCGCCCCACGCGCCGGCCGCGACCGAGCGGACGGACGCGCCCACCCCCGATCCGCGGAGGGGCTGATGCGCGAACCCTCCGCCTCGGTCCTCGCGGGGCTGCACGCCCGCGCCGACGAGATCGCGTTGAGCCGCGCGGGGCTCGGCGGCAGCCAGCAGGCGCACGGCGCCATCCTCGACCGGCTGGCGGCGAACCGCCGCAGCGCGGAGGCGCAGGGGTGGACCGCCTGCGCGTCCGAGCGCGACGGCGGCATGGGGCGCCTGCGCATGCTCGGCATCCCGCCGGGTGGCGCGGGGCGCACGGAAGTCCCCGACCAGGGCTGACCGCGCCACGGGCGATCGCGAAGCGCGCGATCGCCCGTGGCAGGGGCGCGGCTCCCGCGCTCGTCCGGGGGCCGCCGCTCGCAGGCGCCGCAGCGAGGCTGGACCGTACGCGGCCGGCTCCTTGCAGCGCCATCGCCACAGATGCCCCACGGGGCGCGGCCGGTGCGATCACCAGACGGCCGCCGATGGGCGCGCCGCCGGCGTGCCCGCGCACCTGGCGCTGCTGGCGACGCCATCCCGACCAGGAGTCGCCGTGTCCCACGATCCTCCCTGCGCCCCGCCGACCGCGTCCGAGCCGCTGCCGGTGGACGGCGGCGCGCACCGACCGCGTCGACCGGCCTTCGTGCTCTCCACGCGCACCGCGGCCGAGGCCTCGCAGGGCGCGCTGATGGATCGCCTGCGGGAGCTGCGGCCGCGCGCGCGCGACGGCGAGCCCGCCGGACCGGCCTGGCCCCCGCTCGCCGTGCGCGCGGGTCCGCCGCGCGTCCCGCGCGAGGCGGTCGCGTCCCTCCCGCCCTCGGCGCGCCCGTCGCGCGCCGCCGCGCGCGACCACGTGCGGCTGGCCGCGCAGGACTACGCGCGCGCGCTCGTGCGCGCGGGGATCGCGCCGCTCGCGGCCGTCGAGGCGGTGCGCGTCGCCGTGCACGAGGGCGCCGCCTTCCTCCCCGCCCGTCGGCTCGCGGCGCTGGAGCGCGCCGTGGTGTACGCCGCGCGCGCGGTGTGCTGACGCACGCACGGCCCCACGACCGCCGCGTCGCGCGCACCGGCCGCGCGTCGCGTCCGCGCCGCCCCCTTCCCAGGAGCCCCATGAACGGACCCACCGACCCCCGCATCTACCAGCAGTTCGAACGCACCGCGCTCTGGGCGGCGATCGCCGGCGCGCTCGCCGAGCTGGAGGCGACCCGCGAGGTCGTCGTCGGGACGGCGCCGCACTACGTGATCGGCTACCTCTGCCAGGAGCTCGTCGCGAAGCAGGTGGTCGACGCCGAGGCGCTCGTGCCGCGGGCGTAGCCGACCGCCGTGCGTCCTAGGGCGCCGGCGGGAGCCACGCCGGCGGCCCCTCGCCCAGCTCCGGCGAGTGCGTGAGCCGCACGCGCTGGGTGCCGTCCGCGTTCATGCGGAACAGGTCCCGCTGCTGCATCGCGTCCTCGACCAGGAACACGATCCAGCGGCCGTCCGGCGACCACGCCGGCACCGACTCGCGCTCGGGGGAGCGGGTGAGGTTGGCGAGCCCCGCGCCGTCGGCGGCGATGCGGAAGAGGTCCTCCTGCCCCGGCGCGCCCTGCGTCGTGTCCCACATCGCGAGCACGAGCGACCGGCCGTCCGGCGCCCACCGCATCGTGGACACCCCGTTGCCCGGCACGAGGCGGCGCAGGCCCGTGCCGTCGGGCCGGATCGTGTACAGCCCCGCGACGTCGGCGCCGCCGCGCGCCAGGAAGGCGATGCGCGCGCCGTCGGGCGACCACTGCGGGTTGTGGAGCAGCGGCGCGAGCCCCGGCGCGAGCGGCGTCGGCGCCGCGCCCCCGAGCTCCCCGACGTGGAGCGTGAGCGCGACGTGGTAGTCGCCGGTCGACATCACGAACCGGCGGCCGTCCGGCGCGGGGCTGAAGAAGGCGCCCTCGTAGGGAAGCGCCGCCACGCGCTCGCGGCCGCCGCTCGCCGGATCGACGCGGTGGATCGCCGGCCCTTCGGCGCCGAGCGTCGCGTCGACGTACAGCCAGCGCCCGTCGTGGGACCATGCGAGCGGGAAGGCGCGGCTGGGCACCAGCACCCGGGCGGCGCCTCCCGCGGCGGGCGCGATCATCACGACCTGGCTGTTGCCGCCGACGCAGCAGGCGCCGCGCGAGAACGCCACCCAGCGGCCGTCGGGGGAGGGCAGGGGCGCGACGTCGCGCCCCTCCGCGGCGACGAAGAGCGCCGGCTCCCCGCCCGCCGCGGACATGCGCACGATGCGGCTCGGCCACTCCCCGCTGGGCGACCGCACTGGGCCGCTCGAGAAGACGAGCGTGGCCGGCTGCTCCGCCGGGCCGGGGACGACGGGGTCGGTGGCGCACGCCGCCGCGCCCACGCCCCACGCGACGGTCGTGAGCGCGCGGCGGGCGGTGCGCGCGGGCGTCGCCCGGGCGAGCGGCGGCGGCGCGCGACGGGCGGACGGGCGGTCGTCGTTCGACATCGGTGACGCGGGCAGCGGGACGGCGGGAGCGCGGGCCAGGGACGGCGCCGCGCCGCCTCGCATGGATAACACCGGGGCGCGCCGCCGAGCGAGCGACGCTCGCCCGACGCGGCGCCCACCACGCGCACGGGCGCGTCGGTCGCGCGCGCCCTCGTGCATCGCTGCGTCGCCCCGCATTGTTCGGCCTTCACGCACCCAACGACGAACGCCGGAGACGTCGATGTCCCACACCCGCCGCGACTTTCTCGTCACCTCCGCCGCCGCGGCGCTCGCCGCCGCCGTCGGGCGCCCGCTCGCGGCGCTCGGCCGGCCGGCGGGGCTCGGGCAGCCGCCGCAGCCGCCGCCCGCCCAGCCGGTGTTCACGGCCATCCGCCGCAACGTCGGCACGTTCACGATGCGCGGCGGCACCGTCGGCTGGCTGGTGAACGCGCGCGGCGTCGCCGTCGTCGACACGCAGTTCGCCCCCGAGGCGCGCGCGCTGCTGGAGGGGCTGCAGACGCGGTCGCGCAACCGCGGCGTCGACGTGCTGCTCAACACGCACCACCACGGCGACCACACGGGCGGCAACGGCGTGTTCCGCGGCGTCGCGCGGCGCGTGGTCGCGCACGGGATGGCGGACCAGCACATGCGCCGCGCGCCGGGCGCGCAGCAGCAACAGCAACAGCAGCAGCAACAGCAGCAGCAACAGCAGCAGCAACAGCAGCAGCAGCAACAGCCGGCGGCACCGGAGCCGCTCTATCCCGACACGGCGTTCAGCCACATGTGGATGGGCGACGTCGGCGACGAGCGCATCGTCGCGCGCCACCACGGGCGCGGGCACACGAGCGGCGACGCCGTGATCACCTTCGAGCGCGCGAACGTGGTCCACATGGGGGACCTCATGTTCCACCGCCGCCACCCCGTCGTCGATCGCGGCGCCGGCGGGTCGATGCGCAACTGGACGCGCCTGCTCGAGCAGGTGGTGAACGCGCATGCGCGCGACACCCTCTACATCTTCGGCCACGCGAACGCGGGGCTGCCGATCACCGGCGGCCCGGCCGAGCTGCTGCAGTTCCGCGACTACCTCGCCGGCGTTCTCGCCTTCGTCGAGCGGCACGTGGCGGCGGGCCGCACGCGCGAGGAGATCCTCGCCATGCGCACGCCGCTCGCGGGCTTCGAGGCGTGGGGCCCCTTCGGCCCGGCGAGCGCGCGCGACCCGCTCACCGTCGCGTACGAGGAGGTCACGACGGGCGCGTAGGCGCGAGGCGCGTCACGCGACGGCGCGCGCGATCGCGCGCCGTCGCGTGCCACGGCGCTCACCCGACGGGGCTCGGGTTCGCGAACCGCTCCGTCGTCGTCGAGAAGCCCCAGCACTGCTTCGCGTTGAACACCACCGCGTCCTTGCAGTACGGCGGGCTGGACGTGGCGCAGGCGTCCTCCAGCAGCACGCAGTTGAAGTCGCGGAAGCAGGCCTCCTCCATCGTCGTCGCGACGCACTGGTCGACGTTGACGCCGGAGAAGTACAGGGTGCTGATCCCCTGTGTGCGGAGCACCTGGTCGAGATGCGTGCCGATGAAGCCGTTCATGCGGACCTTCTCGATGTGCACGTCCTCCTCGCGCATGAGCGGCTTCAGCTCGTCGACCATCTGCGCGTTCCACGAGCCGGCGGTCAGCACGTGCCCGCCGCCGAGCGCCTCGCCGATCCCCTTCTGCGTCGGCTTGTGCTTGAAGGCGTAGAGGGTGGGCGCGCCGAGGTTGCGCAGGTCGGGGCGGTTGGACCAGTACACCCACACGACCCACATGCCGTGCGCGTGCGCCGCCTCGACGGCGCGCTGCACGCCGGGGATCGCGGCGCGGCACGCCTCGTAGTCGAGCCCCGACGCGTCGGTCCACCCGCCCGGCGAGCAGAAGTCGTTCTGCATGTCGATGACGAGCAGCGCGCCCCGGTCCAGGCCGTCGACGAACGGCATCAGCTCGGCGTCGAACCGGCGGAGCTTCGGATCGCCCGCGCGATGCGGCGCGAGGTGCACGTGGTCGTCGAACAGGTGCCAGCGGTCGGAGCTGGCCGCGAGCTGGATGGCGCCGTCCGGCGTCCTCGCGTAGATGTCGCGGTGGTTCGGGTCGGTCATCGTGCTCCTCGTGCTCCTCGGTCGGGTGATCGCGCGGCGGAGTGGCGCACGGTGCAATCCGCGAACCCCGTACGCGCGTTCCCCCGGCGCGCCGTGGACGGCTGGCCCGCCACTCGCACCGGGGGCGGACCCCGATCACCGCGCGATGGCGCCGGAGGACGCGATGGCCCGACCGATGGACGCCCACCCGACGACGACCGCGCGCTGCGCCGGCGGCCGCGGGCTGCTCGCGGCCGGCCTCCTGGGCGTCGGCTGCGCCGCCTGCTCCGGCGGCGTCGCCGCGGGCCCCGATCGCCGGCGCGGCGAGGTCGGGCGCGAGGCGGTGGTGCCGTGCGACACCGCGCGCGCCGCGCCGGCGGCGACGACGCGCGCCCGGCGCGACGTGCCGTACGCGACCGACGGCCGCGACACGCTCCGCCTGGACCTCGAGCTGCCGACGGGCGCCGGGCCGCACCCGCTCGTCGTGCTCCTGCACGGCGGCGGCTGGGAGGGCGGGCACCGCAGCGCGATGCAGGGCGAGATGCGCGCGCTCGCCGCGCGCGGCTACGCGGCCGCCACGGTGAGCTACCGCCTCACCGCCGGCTCGCGGGACGTCTTCCCCGCCGCCGTGCAGGACGTGCGCTGCGCGGTGCGCTGGCTGCGCGCGAACGCGCCGACGCTCGACGTCGACGGCGCGCGCATCGGCGCGCTCGGCTTCTCCGCCGGTGCGCACCTCGCCTCGATGCTCGGGGTGGCGGCCGCGCAGCCGACGCTCGACCACGCGGCGGCGGGCGGCGGCGCGGGGTGGCGATGCCTCGCGCCCGGGAGCGGCGCGCCCGCGGTGCAGGCCGTGGTCTCGGTCGCGGGCCCGCAGGACCTGCGGGTGAACGGCCCCTACACGCAGGAGCAGGCGCGGCTCGTCACCAACTTCCTCGGCGCCTTCCCGGGCGACGCGCCCGAGCTGGCGGCGCTCGCGTCGCCGATCGTGCACGTGGGGCCGGGAGCCGCGCCCTTCCTGCTCGTGCACGGCACGCGCGACGAGCTCGTGCCCATCGCGCACGCGCGCCGCATGCGCGAGGCGCTGCACGCGGCGGGCGTCGCCGCCACGCTGCTCGAGGAGCGCGGGCTCGGCCACGCCTTCCCCGCGCTCGACGGCCGCGAGCGGCCCTCGGTCGGCTGCACCACGCTCGCCTTCCTCGATCGCTGGCTGCGCGCGCCCTGAGCCGCGCTACGGCGCGTCGGCCTCGCCCACCTGCCGCGCGAGCTCGGCGACGACGGCGGGCGACAGCGCCACCACGTCGCCGTCGCGCTCGCGCAGCAGCGCGTCGAGCGCGCCCGCGTCCCACGCGCCGTCGCGCAGCCGCTCGCCGTCGTAGTCCACCTGCGTGACGCCCGCGACCTCGCCCGTCGCGCGCGCCGAGCGGGCCTCGACGAGCAGCAGCGGCTCCCCGTCGACGGTGATCGCGTGCGCGGTGAGCGCGAGCCCCTCGCCGTCGTCCTCGTCGCACCACACCGCGGTGCGCTCCGGATCGTCGAGCAGCAGCGCGAGCAGCTCGCGCGGCGCCACGAGCCGTCCACACGTGCGCCCCGCCGCCTGCCACGCGCCCGCGACGATCAGCAGCTCGCCGTCGGCGGTGCTGGCGAGGACGTACTCGGGGTCGGACGCATCCGAAGCATCCGGGCCGTCGGGCGGCGCGCCCTCGCCCGCCTCGAAGGCGCGCGCGAACGCGTCGAGCGCGGCCGCGCGCGCGACCGCGTGATAGACGCTCGCCTCCGCGAGCGGGACCGCCTCGCGGATGCCGGCGAGACGCTCGGCGTGCCGGGACACGGCGGCTCAGCGCTGCGGGGGAGGCGTGGACGCGTCGCCCGCGGACGCGGACGGCTCGGGTGCGAACGTCTTGCGCAGGAAGTAGCGGCGGTGTCCCGGCGGATAGTGCTCCTGCACGCCGAACACCGCGTAGCCGCGGTGCTCGTAGAACGGGCGCGCCTGGAAGTCGAACGTGTCGACCGCGGCGTGCCGGCAGCCGCGCCGCGCCGCCTCGCGCTCCGCCGCGCGCAGCAGCCCGCCGCCGATCCCGCGCCCCCGCGCCGACTCGGCCACCCAGAGCAGCGCGAGCTGGAACCACCCGTCGTCCGTGTCCGCCCACAGCGTCTCGCCGACCGCGCCGCCGACGAGCGTCCCGTCGGCGTCGCGCGCGGCGACCACCAGCGGCGCCGACGCCGGCGGCGGCATGAAGGCGCGGTTGTACGCGATCAGCCCCGCGAGCACCGCCTCGTGCGTCGCGGCGCCGTCGCGCTCCACGGCGATGCGGATGGTCGCGATGCCGCCGTGGTCGTCGCGCGCGACGTGCGTCATCGGGCCGGGCGACGCGCTCAGTGCGCGGCCGTCGCGGCGTCCGCCGTCGACGTCCACTCGCCGAGGGGGAGCTGCAGCACGCCCCACGTCACCGCCCGTCCGTCCGGCGTGGCGCCGCCCGCCCGGATCGCGACGATGCTTCCGTAGCCGCTGACGTTCTCGGGAGAGACCCACGCCGTCGCGGTCGGGTTCCAGACGCGCAGCCGCCCGTCGGCGTCGAGCACCGCGCACACCTCGTGGTACACGAAGCCGTCGGCCGCCCACCCCGGGTTGGCCCCGCCGCGCGTCCACCGGCTGTGCCAGTGCGGCACGTCGTGCGCCTGGTAGCGCTGCACGAGCTGCACGGGGATCGCCTCGATCGCGCGCGCCCGGAAGGCCGCGAGGCTCAGCGCCGCCTGCGCGCCGCAGCACAGCTCCTTCGCCTCGACGGCCTCGCACCAGTGCAGCGGCCACTGCGTGGGGCCCCAGTCCCAGCGGCGGCGGATCCACGCCGGTCCGCCCTGCCCGCGCCACATCGCGCGGTCCATCGCGAGGAACCACGCGCGCGCCTCGGCGCAGCACGCGGTGCCGTGGTCGGCGAGGGTGGAGGGCACGCGCGCCGCCCACGGCGCCCAGTCAGTCGCAGGCATCTTCCAGCTCCCCCCGTCCGAAGTTGTACGCCATGCTCGCGTCGTACGCGCCGGCGTCGGTGATGACCAGGCGGTCGCCCGCCGCGAGGCCGTCCGGGAGCGCGACGTCGCTCGCCAGGATGTCGGTCTCCATGCAGATGCGGCCGACGAGGCGATCGCCCCCGCCCGCGAGCGCGCTCCACTCGCCGCGCCCCGCGCGCCCGTAGACGCGGTGCGGATAGAACGGCGCCATCGGCAGGTCGGAGATCGCCGCGTCGACCACCGCCTCGCTCGCGCCGTCGCGCCCGTGGCGCACCTCGAGCACCGTCGTCACGAGCGCCATCGACGGCTGCGCCATCGCCTTGCCCGGCTCGATCACGAAGTCGGCGAGCTGCGGCAGCATGCGGTGCGCGGTGTCCATCAGCTCGGGCAGCCACGGGAGCAGCGCGCGGTCGAAGTCGTCGGGGAACCATCCGCCGCCGACGTCGAGGCAGCGCACGGGGCGCCCGATGCCCTGCTCGATCGCCGCCACCCAGTGCACGACGCCGTCGTACACCTCGCGCCAGCGCGCCGGGCCGAGCACGTCGCTCGCGAAGTGGAAGTGCGCGCCGATCTCCTGGTCCGCGGGCAGCCGGCGGAGGAGCCGGAGCACCTCGGCGAACCGCTTCGGCTCGTCGAACGCGGTGCCGAAGCGCGACGCGATGGTCACGGGGCGGAGCCGCATGCCGAGGTAGCGCGCGTTCGGCGTGCCCTCGTCCAGCCAGCGCGCGAACGCCTGCGGCGAGTCGGCGAACGCCGCCTTCAGCTGGCCGTCGTCGGGCGCCGCCTGCGGCCACTGCTGCGCCGGCCCGTTGACGACGATGCGCTCGGGCGGAAAGCCCGCGGCGAGCGCGCGCCGCAGCTCCGCGCCGCTGATCACCTCGGCGAGCATCCCCGCCTCGTCGGCGAGGCCGAGCAGCGACGGGTGCGGGTTGGTCTTGACGCTGTAGCCGAAGTTGAGCTGCGGCCCCGACGCCGGCGCCGCGCCGAGCGCGCCCTCCACCTGCGCGAAGCGCTCGCGCGCCGTGCGCGCCAGCAGCACGCGCCGCGGCGTGGGGAGCGCGTCCACCATCGCGCCCTCGAGGTCCTGCGTCAGCGCGACGGGCACGGGACTGGCCGGCCGCGCGCGCTTCCCGCGCGCGGCCTTGTCGCCGCGCAGCCGCTCGGCGAGCTGCGGCATCCCCGACGGGTGCTTGGACCCGACGTGCCACTCGTCGAGCGCGGGGCGCACGGCGGGCAGCGGGTGCGTCGGACGCACCGGGATCTCCAGCACCACGCGCGTGAACTGGCGGCTCTGGAACGGTGCGGGCCTGCCCGTGCCGTAGCCCGCGGCTTCGGCGAGCCGCGCCGGGAGGTTGTGCCCCGCGAAGCTCGCGGCGTGGATCCACGCCGGGAAGCGCGAGTTCCAGTCGATGAGGTGCAGCGTGTCGTCCGACGCGCGCACGAACTCCAGCTCGGCGCCGCCGGTCCACCGCAGCTCCGCGATGACGGGGCGCAGCATCTCGACGAACGCCGGGTCGACCTCCGAGACGCTCCCCGACCAGGTCTTGCCCTCGTGCGTCTGGTGGTGCTTGCGCAGGTGCACGCAGTCGAGCAGCTCGCCCTGGTACGCGCACAGCGCCACGGACTCCTCGTTCCCGATGACGTGCCGCTGCACGAACAGGTCGTCGGTCGCCCACGTGTCGCCGAGCACCGCGCGCGCGTAGCGGAACGACGGCCAGTCGCGGGCGCGCATCGCCTCGTAGTTCGGGCCCTTCACCCACACCTGCCAGCCGTGCTCGCGGCAGAAGCCGTGCAGGTCCCAGTCGGGGCGATCCACGAGCATGAAGTCGGGGATCGACAGCGGGAGGCGGTCGGCGGCGGGGATCGACGGCTTGGCGATGCGCAGCAGCGCGTCGGTGGGCGCCACCAGCGCACCGGCGCGGCCGGGGAGCGTCTCGGCGAGCCACTTCACCTCGAGGTCCTGCCCCGGGAACCAGCAGGCGCCGCCGTCGAGCACCGCGCCGATCGCGTCGCGGTACACGTCGAGGTCGAGCTCGCGCCACGGCCGCTGCACCCACACGTCGTCGAAGACGTCGCTGTGCAGCCCGGAGCTCTCGACGGAGTAGTCGACGCCGACGATGCGCGCGTGCGGATACGCCAGGCGCAGCGACTGCGCGACGCCGAGCCCGGGGGACGGGTTGGGGCCGCTGTGCACCCCGCTGACGTAGAACGTCGGACTGCGTGGCTGCTCTGCCGTCATGCGGGTACTCCGGGGTGAGGGGGAGCGCATCGCCACCGCGACGGACGTCCGTCAGGAGCTCCACGACGTGCCGGTCGACCGGTGCGGTCGACCGGCACGCATGCACGTGCGCGGCGCGCCGACCCGGGCCGTGGGTGTCCGTCCATCGGCCCGAGCCGCGCACGAATGGCGCCGCGATGACCAGCATCGCGGCGCACCCCCGCCCGAGTGCAGATCGCGGACCATTTGAAATCAAATGGTTACGTGTGGCGGGGGCGGGCCCGGCCGCGGGGGCGAACGGCTCTTGCACCGGGCGCTCGCCATGCCCTCCGCCCCGCCGCCCCCGATCGGCGCGCCCGCACGTCCGGCGCGCCCCGCTCCGCACGCCCACACGCCGGACGCCGCGGGCGGGCAGCTCGGGCGCTTCAGCCAGATCGTCGGGCGCTCGCGCTTCATCGTGGTGCTCGCGGTCGCGGCCGTGATGCTCGTCGCCGTCTCGCTCTTCCTGCTCGGGACCTGGCAGGCCGTCACCGGCGTGTGGCACGCGTGGCGGGAGGTCGTCCGCGGCACGTCGAGCAACGCCGAGCTGACGGTCGAGTTCCTCGAGATCGTGAGCCTGATGCTGAAGGCGGTCGTGTTCTACATCATCGGCGTCGGGCTCTGGTCGCTGTTCGTCTCGCCGCTCAACATCACCGTCTCGCTCGGCGTGCAGACGCTCTCCGACCTCGAGAGCAAGGTGGTCAGCGTCGTCGTCGTGATCCTCGGCGTCACCTTCCTGGAGCACTTCATCCGGTGGGAGCAGCCGACCGAGACGCTGCAGTTCGGCGGCGCGATGGCGCTCGTCGTCACGGCGCTCGTGTTCTTCCAGCGCTTCGCGCACCAGGTGAAGGAGGACCAGAAGTCGCACAACCCCGACGAGCAGGCCCGCGCCCAGCGCGCGCTCTTCGACGCCGAGGAGGAGCGCCACGAGATCCCGCTGGAGAGCGAGCACGGCAGCGCGCGGCCGGAGCGCTGACCGACCGCGCCCCTCCGGGCGGATGAAACGGATGAACGCGAGCGCCGTAGGGGGAGCCGCGCGTGACCGTGTCGCGCCCCCTCCCACCCTGCCGCCGCCCCCCGCCCGCATGTTCGGATCCCTCCGCCTCGTCCTCGCCGCCGGCGTCCTCGCCGCGTCGCCCCTCGCCCCCGCGGCGCTGCGCGCGCAGGCCGCGCCCGCCAAGGCCGCCCCCAAGGCCGCCGCGCCTGCCGCGACGGCGGCCGCGGACTCGCTCGCCTTCCCGCGCCAGTTCGTGAAGTGGGCCCTCTCGACGCAGGGCGACAGCGTGTTCGCCCACTCGGGCGCCCGGCTGCGCGAGAGCATGCAGTCGGCCGAGGGCGTGAACGCGATGGCGGGGCGGATCGCGGCCCGCTTCGGCGAGGTGCAGGGGACCGACGCCGAGGTGCAGTTCGACGAGGGGCCGCTCAAGGTCTACATCGCCGTCATGCGCTTCGCGCAGGCGCCCGAGCCGGGCGCGTGGGTGGTCGTGTACGCGCCGGGGACGACGATCGCCGAGCGCGCGAGCTTCGGCCCGCTGTCGAACGTGAAGGGCCGCTACCCGAACGCGAAGCTGCCGTAAGCCCGGCGTCGTCCGGCGCGCGACACGAGGGGCGGAGCCGCGGCTCCGCCCCTCGGCGCGTCTGCGTGGGGGCGGCCTGGGGCTGGGGGCGGGCGCGTCCCCTTCCACTTGACGGTCTAGTGGACGGCCCGCATGTTGGCGTCGCCCACTAGGCGCTCTAGTGAACCCGCCGCCATGCCACAGCCCAACGCCTCCTTCCTCTCCGGCACGCTGGACCTGATCGTCCTCCAGCTGCTGCAGGCCGAGCCGACCAACGGCTACGACCTCACGCTGCGCATCCAGGCGATCTCGGACGACGTGCTCAACGTCAACGCGGGCTCGCTCTACCCGGCGCTCTACCGCCTGGAGCAGCGCGGGCTGCTGGACGCGGCCTGGGACCGCTCGGACAGCGGGCGCCGCACCAAGGTCTACTCCGTCACCGCCGCCGGCCGGCGCCACCTCGCCGAGCAGCGCGAGAGCTGGGAACGGTTCGCCGGCGCGCTGGCCGCCATCCTCCGCGCGAGCCCGTCGTGCTGACGCGCGCGCGCCGCTGGCTCCGCGCGGTCGTCCTGCACCGCCGCCTCGAGCGCGAGATGCAGGAGGAGATGGCCGGGCATCTGGAGCGGGCCACCGCGCGCCTCGTGGCGCGCGGGCTGACGCCCGAGGCGGCGCGCCGCGAGGCGCTGCGCGAGTTCGGGCCCGTCCCCTTCCTGCAGGAGCGGGCGCGCGCGGCGCGCGGCGGGCGGTGGGCCGCGGAGGTCGCCGCCGACCTGCGCTTCGGGCGACGCCACCTCGCGCGCGCGCCGTTCACGACCGCGATCATGTTCGCCGTGCTCGCCGTGGGGATCGCGATCAGCGCGCTGCTCTTCTCCACGGTGCACTCGATCGCGTCGGCGCCGCCGGCGGGGCTCGCGCGCGCCGACGACCAGGTGCGGATCCGCGGCACCCGCGGCCGCGACGGGCAGGGCTTCCGCGCCATCGGCGAGGACGAGCTCCGCGCCTACCGCGCCCTCGGCGACCAGTTCGCCGCCGTCGCCGGCTGGACGCAGCACTACGCGCCGCTGCTCGTGGCGGGCGATCCCGAGCGCCGCCCCCGCGAGGCGCTCGTCACGTTCGTCAGCGACGGCTACTTCCCGACGCTCGGCGTGCGGCCCGCCCTCGGCCCCGGGCTGCCCGCCGTCCGCGCCGAGGACGCGGCGTCCGCCAACGTCGCGGTGCTCGCGCACCGCACCTGGCGCCACCTCTTCGCCGGCGACTCCGCGGCGATCGGCGCCGTCGTCACCGTCGCGGGCGTGCCCGTGACGATCGTGGGCGTCGCGCCGGAGCGCTTCCAGGGCCTCTCGATGGACCGCACGCCGGTCCAGCTGTGGATGCCGCTGGCGGCCCGCCAGGCCATGCGCGCCCCGCCGGACCGTCCGTTCCTCGCCGCCGCGCGCCTCCGCCCGGGCGTGACGCTGCCGGCGGCGACGGCGGCGGTGCAGGTGGTCGCGCAGCGCCTCGCGGCGGACGACGACTCGCTGCGCGCGCTCCTGCCGTCGGCCGAGGTGGTGCCGCTGCTCGCGATGAACAGCGACCCGGGCATGGACCGGGACATCGGCTGGATCGCGTCCCTCGTCGGGCTGCTCGCGCTGCTCGTGCTGCTCGTCACCTGCACGAACGTCAGCGCGCTGCTCATGGGGCTCGCCGCCCGGCGGCGGCAGGAGATCGCCGTCCGCCTCTCGCTCGGCGCGGCGCGCGGGCGGCTCGTGCGGCAGATGCTCACCGAGAGCGTGCTGCTGGCCGTCATCGCCGGCGCGACGGCGCTCGGCCTGACCTGGCTGGTGCTCCGCGTCGCGACCCGGCGCATCCCCTCGCTCCCGTTCGAGCTCGGGATCACCTGGCCGGCGACGGCGTTCACGCTCGGCGTCGCGCTGGCGGTGGGCGTGGGCTTCGGGCTGGCGCCCGCCCTCCACGGCACGCGCGTGACCGCGGCCGGCGCGCTGCGCGACTCGACGGCGTCGGTGACGGGCGGGCGCGGGCGGCTGCAGCGCGCGCTCGTGGTCGCGCAGATCGCCTGCACGCAGCCGCTGATCGCGCTGCTGGCAATGGTCCTGCTGGTCGCGGTCGACGAGCTGCAGCCGCGGCGCCAGACCGAGCTCGGCGCCCGCCTGATCTCGGTGCGCCTGCGCCCGCCGGTCCCCACGGCGGCCGACGCGTCGCCCGCGGCGGCGGCGGGGTGGGAGCGGCTGCGCGCCCCGATGCGCCGGCTGGCGGAGCGCCTGCCCACGACCGGCGGCGTCGAGCGGATCGTGACCGAATGGCCCGGCGCGTCGCCGCTCGGAGGTTACGTCGTGCACCCCGCGGACCGGGTGGCGGGCACGTCGCAGGAGCCGGTGCGCCTGAACGGCGAGCGGGCCGCGCCGGGCTACTTCGCGACGCTCGGCATCCCCGTCGTGCACGGGCGCGACTTCACCCCCGCCGAGGTGTCGCCGGCGCGGCCGCGTCCCGCGCAGGCGGGCGTCGTCGTCGGCGCCGACCTCGCGCGGCGGCTGTGGGGCGGCGCCGATCCGATCGGCCGGCGTCTGGCGGCGACGAGCGACTCCGCGCCCGGCGCGCGCACGCTCGTGGTGGTCGGCGTGATCGACGATCCGCTGGCGCGGTTCCGGAAGCCGGGCGACGACGTGCGGGTCTACCTGCCGCCCGACACGACGCAGATCGCGCGCGCGCTGCTGGTGCGCACCACCGGCGACGCGGCGAGCGTGCTGCCCGCGGTGCGGACGGCGGTGCACGAGGCGGCGTCGGACCTGCTGAGCGACGTGCACACGCTCGCCGAGCGGCAGGCGGAGGACGAGCGCGACCGTCGCGTCGCGACCGGCTGGATCTCGGCGGCCGGGATCATGGCGCTGCTGCTGTCGGCGATCGGCCTGTACGCGGTGGTGGCCTTCGCGGTGGGGCGGCGCACGCGCGAGATCGCCGTCCGCATGTCGGTCGGCGCGCCGGGCGGCCGGATCGTGCGGCGCTTCGTCGTCGACGGCCTGCGGCTCACCGCCATCGGGCTGGCGCTGGGGCTCCCGGCGAGCCTGGTCGGCCTCGGCGTCCTGCCGGTGCTCGACTCGGACTTCCCGGCGCTCCCGGCCGGCCCGGTGGCGGCGATCACGGGGATCGGGGTGCTCGCGACCGCCCTCGTGGCGGCGTGGCTCCCCGCGCGGCGCGCGGCGGCGGTCGACCCGGCGGTGGTCCTGCGCGCCGAGTGACCGCCGCGGACGCGGCGCCGCGCTACTCCTCGCGCGGCAGCCGCGCGACGTTGTCGTACGGGTCGAGGTCGAACAGCAGCCAGCGCGGATCGACGCCCGCCCACGTCGCGGTGGCGGGCACCGTGATCGTGATGCGCTGCGTCCCCGAGCGGATGCGGTGCAGCCGGCGATACACCGGCGCGCCGCGCTGGTCGTTCGCGCCGTCGGCGAACGCGCCGATCTCGACGAGGTCGTGCATCGGCACCTCGCGCTCGACGCCGGCGGTGTCGACGACGATCTTGCGCGCGCGCAGGTCGAGCGTGAGGCGCGTCATGCCGCCCGCGGCCGGCGTCGCCGTCACCGTGTCCGTCTCGAGCTCCCAGAGCGTGTTCGCCGCGAGCAGGTCGTGCAGCATCGGGCGGATCGAGTCGGGCGTCACCGCCTCCAGCTCGCGATAGAGGTCGCGCGTCGTCGCGAGCGGCGGCCGCGCGTCGCGATGCGCGGCGAGCAGCCGGCGGAGCGCGACGTTCACCTGCGCCGCGCCCACGTACTCGCGCAGCGCGTACATCGCGAGCGGCCCCTTGCGGTAGCTCAGGAACCAGCCGCTCGCGCGCAGCAGCGGCGGATCCGAGGGCGGGCGCGGCGGGCGCCACGCCTCGCGCATGAGCGCCAGCAGCTTCGTCAGGTGCTCGGGCCCGAACGCGTGCTCCACGACGCCGATCGCCGAGTACCAGGCGAGGCTCTCGCTGAGGAACCCGGCGCCCTCCACCGGCGCGGGCGACAGCTGGTCGCCCCACCAGTGGTGCGCCATCTCGTGCGCGACGATGGCGAAGGGGAAGTCGAGGCCGCGCGGGTCGCGCTTGGGGTCGAGCAGCGCGAACCCCTCCTCGAACGAGACGTTGATCGGGAAGGCGTGCAGCGTGCCGCTCCCCGGATGCTCGACGAGCCGCGCCTGCCCGTACCGGTACGGCCCCAGCTCCGCCGAGAGATGCTCGAGCGAGGCGCGCACGCCCGCGAGCATGCCGTCGGCGTTCCACGCGTGACCGGGGTGGTGCACCACCTCGATCGCGACGTCGCGCCACCGCCCCGCGCGCACCGCGTAGTCGGCCGAGAAGAGCGCGAAGTCGTTGCGGATGGGCCGCTCGGTCGCGTAGTGGAAGTAGCGCCGCCCGCGCTCGGTCCAGGTGCGGCGGAGCGCGCCCGGCGCGACCGCGCGCTGCGCCGCGTCCGTGCCGACGACGGCCTCGAACGCGATCCGCTCCGCGCCGGACCACGCCACGGCGTGGCGCGCCGTCGTGTCGTCGAGCGACGGGATGGGGCTGCGGAGCGGCAGCCCGTGGTCGCGCCGCTCGCCGAGGTCCGCGAGCTCGCGGTCGGGCTGGTAGCCGATCGCGGGGAGCAGCGCGTTGCGCAGGTAGGCGACCCGCGCCGTCACGAGGTCGCTCACGCCGTCGTTCGCGAAGCCGCGCCGCCCGACGCGCACCGTGAAGTCCAGCCGCAGCGTGTCGCCCGGCCGCAGCGGCGCGGCGAGCGCGTAGATGCGGAAGCCACGCGGATCGTCCGACAGCGCGAGCGAGGCCGCGCGGTCGAGCCGCATCGCGCCGGTGGCGACGGCCGGGTTCGTGGTGACGTGCAGCGAGTCGATCGCGACGTTCGTGCGGTTCACCAGCCGGTAGCTGCCGCGCAGCTCCGCCGTGCCGCGCGCGGGGTGCAGCTCCGCGTGCAGGCGCACGCCGTCGAGCAGCGGCTGCGCGGCCGTCGCATGGCGGCGGTAGCGCTGCTCGTACTCCGCCCGCAGCGCGCCGCGCTCCCCGGCCGTGCGGTACGCGTTCAGCACGTTCGTGTTGTAGAACGTGAACGCGCCGAGCGTGAGCACGAGCCCCGCCGCGCCGGCCGCCGCGCCGAGCGTGCGGCGCGTGAGCCGGCGACGCGCCGTCCGCAGGCGCGCGCCCGGGCCGTCCTCGCGCCCGCGCATCCAGAGCAGCGCCGCGCCCACCAGCAGCAGCGCCGTCCACGCGGCCCAGTAGAGCTGGAGCGTCAGCCACGGCCCCACCGATCCGCCGAAGCCGCGCATGTCGGAGTACGACCACCCCGGATCCGCGGCGTACACGAGCAGCCGGTGCTCGACGCCGAGCCGCTCGGCGAACATGGTGAACGCGTAGACGAGGAGCATGACCGCGTGCCCCGCGTACTTGTGGGCGACGACCACGTGCACCGCCACGGCGAGCGCGGCGAACAGCAGCGTGTCGGCGAGCTGGATGCCGAGGAAGAGGCGCACGTGCAGCCACGGCTCGAGCGCGAGATGGCCCATGCGCAGCTGCACGACCATCGTCGCTATCATCACGATCGCCTGCATCGTCGCCATCGCGAGCGCGAGGCCAGCGACGCGCCCGAGGAGGAATACCGGGTCGGGCACGGGCGCGGCGCCGGCGATCTCGCCGAGGCCCGCGTCGCGGTCGCGCCACACGAGCTCACCGGCGTAGTACGCGATGAGCAGCATGGCGAGCAGCGCGGGCCACATGCCGGGGCTGCCGAGGTGGGGCGCGATGCGCGCGGTCACCGGCACGTACGGCACGCCGATGAGCTCCATCATCTCGGGGCCGGTGGCCACGATGAGCGCCGCGAGGGCCAGCATGAGGAGCCCGGCCCACCCGAGCACGACGACGCGCCACGACTCGCGCGCGATGGCGGCGAGCTGCCGCAGGTGCGTGCCCGGCCCGAAGGTCCGCCGCGCGCGCGGCACGGCGATCGGCGTGGCGACGGCCGCGCGCTCGGCGGCCGGCGCGGGCGCCGCACGTCGCCCGAGCGTCCGGCCGGCACCGACCTCGTGGTGCGCGAGGCGGAAGCGTCGATGCGTGAGCGCGAGCAGGCACGCCGAGACGCCGAGCCAGAGCGCGCGGTTCCGCAGCCAGCTCGCCGTGAAGTACGGGAAGCCGGTCCGCTTCGCCTCGGGCGTCCACGCGCGCGAGATCTCGCTGAGCGTCGTGATCCCCAGCGGATCGAGCAGCGACGCGAGCGTCCACTGGTTGAACAGGAGCCCGAGCAGCAGCAGGCAGAGCAGCGACGCGACGACGAGCATCGCGCTCCCGACGAAGCCGGCCACCGGGCGCCGCGCGAGCGTCGCCGCGGCGAACGCGCATGCGGTGGCGACGATCGCGTTCGGCAGTCCGACGAACAGCCACGCCGCGACGTAGTACGCGGGGCGCAGCGGGCCGAGGAGCTCGGGCGCGACGTCCGTGGCGGCGACGGCGAGCAGGATGCCGACCGGCACCGCGGCCGACACGAGCGCCGCGAGCGCCAGCGCGGCGAGGAAGCGGCCGCCGAGGTACGCCGCGCGGCTCACGGGTGCCGTGTACATCAGCGGCACCATGCGCGACGGCACGTCGCGCGCGGCCGCCTCGCCGACGAGCGCCGCGATCGGGAGCAGCGCCATCGCGCTGCCGAAGAGCGTGATGACGGCCAGCGTGGACGCCGCGTTCACCGGCGTGCCGCCGCTCTTCGCGTCGGCGATCTGCGCCTCGCCGGTGAAGAGGAAGAGCAGCGCGGTGAGGACGACCAGGAAGAGCCAGGTGGCGGGGCGGCGCGCCTGGTACCACAGCTCGTAGCGCACGATCTCGCGCAGCTTCATCCGGCCACCGCCAGGGTGGGCGTGGGCTCGGCCCGGCCGACGTGCCCGGCCAGCGTGCAGAAGTAGACGTCCTCGAGGTCCGCCTCGGCGGGCTCGAAGCCCGCGCCGGGGCTGGACTCGGCGTACACGTGCACGCGCACGCGCCCCGCGAGCAGCTTGGTCGAGACGACGGCGTGCGCGCGCTCGATCCCGGCGATGGCGTCGCGATCGACGACGCGCCGCCAGATGCGCCCCTGCAGCGCGGCGACCGCCGGCAGCGGCTCGGCCTCGAGGAGGATGCGGCCGCGGTCGATGATCGCCATGCGCGTGCACAGCTCGCTGACGTCCTCCACGATGTGCGTCGAGAGGATCACCACGCTGTTCTCCCCGAGCGCGCTCAGCAGGTTGAGGAAGCGCACCCGCTCGGCCGGGTCGAGCCCCGCGGTCGGCTCGTCGACGATGAGCAGCCGCGGGTCGCCCAGGAGCGCGACCGCCACGCCGAAGCGCTGGCGCATCCCGCCCGAGTAGCCGCCGAGGCGCTTCTTCCGCACCTCCCACAGATTCACCTGCCGCAGCAGCCGCTCGACGGTGGCGAGGCGCTCGCGGCGGTCCGCGATCCCTTTCAGCACCGCGAAGTGCGTCAGCAGCTCCTCCGCGCTCGCGTGGGGGTGCACGCCGAACTCCTGCGGCAGGTAGCCGAGCGTGCGGCGCACCGCGTCCCGCTGCCCGATCACGTCGAGATCGCCGAGCGTGATCGTGCCGGCGTCCGGCTCCTGCAGCGTCGCGAGGATGCGCATCAGCGTGGACTTGCCGGCGCCGTTCGGGCCGAGGAGGCCGTACATCCCCGCGGGGATCGTGAGCGAGACGTCGTCGAGCGCCTGCACGCCGTTGGCGTAGCGCTTGGAGACGTCGCGGATGCGCAATTCCATGCGGCGTGTCGTCGGTGCGCGGGCCCGGAACCGAAGCGTGCGCGCGCGGCGCCACGCGCGTCGTGGAGCCGACCCGGACCGTCGTCCGCTCCCGTGCGCCGTACGCACGGGGCACGGCGCGGTTTCCCGCCGCGTGGGCGGGCCGTCGCGCCGCTACGGCAGGTGTCCGCGGCGGCAGCGCGCCTCGCCGCCGTCGACGCAGGCGCGGTCGCCCTCCATGTCGATGAGCGGATCGGCCGGGTGCCTGGCGGCGTCGCGCGCGGCGTCCTCCGTCAGCGGGTCGCCGCGCGCGCGCCGACGGGCGGCGCGGGACGGGACCGTGTCATGGCGCGGGATGCGGAAGGAAGCGTCGCGCGCGCACGCGCCACGCTCAGGGCGCGATCACGTTCGGGTCGAAGAGCGGGCGCGAGGGCGTCACCGCCGCCACGAACACCAGCACGTCGTACAGCGTGCGGAGCGACTCGGGGCGGAAGTAGCGGTCCCAGAACGTCGCGTCGTAGCCGCTGCCGACGGTGCGCACCGGGCGCGGACCCGCGAGCCAGGCGGCCACGGGCCCCGCCGGCGCGGCGCGCAGGTCGACGTAGTACGCGGGCGCCGGATGCCGGCGCAGCACCGATTCCGCGCTGCCGTCGACGGCGGCGGGCATCGCGTGCGCCTCGAAGCGCTGCGGGCCCCACGCCACCAGCCCGCCCCGGTCGAAGGCGAAGCCGATCGCGAGGTAGTCGGCGCCGAGCGTGCGCCGCAGGTGGCCGCCGAGCATGAGCGGCGGGTCGGTGCGCGCCGGCCCGCCCTCGATCACGCCGACGTGGCCGTTGTGCGCCCACAGCAGCAGCCGGCCGCGCGCGCCGTGCCGGTCGAGCAGCCAGCGGAGGTTCTCGGCCATCGCGCGGTCGCGCGCCGCCGTCCCCTCCTTCGCGCCGCCGGTCGCCCCCGCGGTGCCGACGCCCTCCCACTGCACGACCAGCCGCGCCATCAGCAGCGCGCGCTCGTAGGGCTCCTGCGCCGCGCCGGCGCCGAGCGAGGCGCGCAGCGCGGCGAGCGTGTCGTGCACCGCGCGCACCGCCGGGCCGCACGTCGCGCGCAGCGCCGCCGGCGCGACGGAGTACGAGCCGGCGGGGAAGAGGCGTCCCGTGTTGCGGTACTGGTCGGCGCACGCGTAGCGCGCCTCGACGAACGGCGCGAGCGTGCCGGGCGCGACGCGCCGCGCGAACGCGCGCACCGAGTCGAGCGCCGCGGCCGGATACTGCATGTCGACGCCGTAGAAGCCGACGCGGCGATCAGCGGGCAGCGTCGCGTTGTGCGCGCGCAGCCACTCCACCAGCGCGAGCAGCTCCTCGGTGCCCGTCGTCCAGAAGTACAGGCCGCGCAGCAGCGCGCGCGCGTTCCCCTCGCCCGTGCGCACGTAGCGGTCGAGCGCGAAGGCCTCGGGCATCGTGGCCTCGACGGCGATGCCCGTGAAACCCGCCTCGCGCACGAGCGCGCGGAAGACGCGGTCCTTCACCGTGAAGAACTCGGCCGAGCCGTGCGTCCCCTCGCCCATGCCGACGACGCGCGCGTCGCCGACGGCGCGCAGCAGCGGGCGCAGGTCGGCGGCGTCGTCGGCCGCTGCGGGCGCGGTGCGCGCGAGCGCCGTGGCGCTCGCGCCGAGCCAGCGCACCACGCGGTCGGCGGTGTCGGCGGCGGTGCGCGGCGCGGGCTCCGGGGTCGTCGTCGGCGCGTCCCCGGAGCAGGCGACGGCGAGCGTGAGTGCCGCGAGCGACGCGGCGAGGGCGCGCGGCAGCGGCATGGCGGCGCGCTACCGGGCGTGCACCGTGCGCGTGAAGGCCACGCCGTCGGGCGTCTCGCCCGCGGGCACGTAGCCGACGATGCGCCGGCCCGCGACGTCGATCACCGCGACGCGCGCCTGCTTGCTGAGCGACAGGAAGGCGTGGCGTCCGTCGGGCGTGAGCGTGATCCCCTGCGGCCCGCCGCCCGGCACGGCGAGGCGTCCCAGCTCGCGCCGCGTCGCGCGGTCGATGAAGCGCACGACGTCGCGGTTCATGTCGGGGACGAGCACCGTGCGCGCGTCGGGCGTGAACAGCACGCGGTACGGCCAGTCGACGCTGTCGGCCGCCGTGGCGACGGTGCCGCTCGCGACGTCGAGCACGCTCACCCGGTGCTGCGCGTTGCTCCCCACCCACACCTCGCGGCCGTCGGGCGTGACGCCGATCGCCTCGGGGACGTTGGGCACGGGCCAGCTGCGCACCAGCGTGCCCGCGCGCAGGTCGAGCCGCGACACGGTGTGGCTCCCCATGTCGCCGGTGAACGCGGTCGCGCCGTCGGCGGCGACGGCCACCATGTGCGAGCCGGCCGCGCGCGTGGGCACGGCGCGCCGCACCACGCCTTCGCCGACGTGCACGACCACCACGTTGCCCGTCGCCTCCGACGTCACCGCGACCAGCGAGTCGCCGGGGAGGAAGACGAGGCCGTGCGGCGCGCGGTACTCGCCGAGCGCGATCGTGCGCGTCACGCGCGCCGACGGCACGTCGACGACGGTGAGCGTGGAGCCCGCGGGGCGTCCGCCGTAGTCGGTGACGACCGCGGTCCGCCCGTCGCGCGACAGCACCACCTCGTGCGGTCCGGTTCCCGTCGGCAGCGTGGCGAGCGTGCGCCCGCTCGCGACGTCGAGGAGGGTCAGCGTCGACGGGCGCTTGTTGGTGACGACGAGCGTGCCGGTGACGCCGGGCACCTGGGCGGCGAGCGCGCCGGCGGACAGCGCGAGGGCGGACAGCGCGGACAGCGCGCGCGCGGCGGCGCGCGTGAGCGGGGAGGGTCGCATGGGGAGACGGCGGGTGGCGGATGCGGGTCGGGCCGGGGGCGCCGGGCCGAGTCCCAAGCTACGCCGCACGCGCGCCGGGCGCGCGTCCGTTCCGCCTCGCCCGCGCGCCCGACGGTGGAACGCCGCCTGCCACCACCCGGCGGCATGCACCACGCGCGCATTCCCGAGGCCGGCGACGGCGGCGCCGAGGCGGCGGGCCGCGAGAGCCTCGAGCCGTCGAGCGTCGCGCTGCGCCGGCAGCGCCAGCGCCTCCCGCTCCAGGGCGAGCTGGCGCTCGCGGCGCTCCCCACCGCGACGGTGCTGGGCGTGCTCGCGCTGGTCGAGGCGCTGACGACGCAGCGGCTGCTCTTCGCCTCGCTGGCCTCCAGCGCGTTCCTCATCTACCTCGACCCGGAGCACGGCGCCAACCGCGTGCGCGCGCTGGTGTTCTCGCAGGGGCTCGCCGCGACGCTGGGCTGGCTGGGCTTCGTCTCCCTCGATGCCGGCTACGCCGCGGCGGCGCTGGCGCTCGTCGGCACGATCCTCGGCATGGTCCTGCTGGACGTCGTGCACCCGCCCGCGGTCGCCACCGCGATGAGCTTCGCGCTGCGCGCGGGCGAGGCCTCGAACCTCGTGCTCTTCGGGCTCGCGCTCGGCATCACGGTCGTGCTGATCGGGCTGCAGCGCGTCGCCGTGTGGACGCTCGTCCGCTTCCGCCGCCGGCCGGCGGGGCGCGCGCCTACGGACGGTCGCGCGTCTCCAGCAGCGCCTCCACGCGGCGGGTGAGCGTCGCCACCTCGGCGCGCAGCGCCTGGAGCTGCTGCGCGCCGGCCAGCTCGCCCTCCTCGGCCTCGGCGTCGCGCGCGACGAACAGGCTGGCGATCGACGCCGTCACGTAGCCGAACACGGCGAAGCCGTAGATCGCGAGCAGGAGCCCGAGCAGCCGTCCCTCGGCGGACTGCGGGAAGTAGTCGGCGCCCATCGTCGTGAGCGTCATCGCGGTCCACCAGAGCGCGACGCCGAAGCTCGTGATCGCGCCGCCCGCCACGTCGCGCTCGAAGGCGTAGATGCCCGCGGCGCCGAGCACGTTCACGAGCAGCGTGAGCGCGACGACGTAGCCGAGGCCGCGCCGCCCCATGACGCGTCCGAGGGCGCGCATGCCGCGGTTCGCGGAGCTGACGACGCGCACGAGCCGCGCGCCGCGCGCCGCGCGCAGCAGCCGCAGCGCGCGCACCAGGCGCACGGCGCGCAGCGCGGGGAGCACGAGCGCGAGCGCGCTGAGCCAGTTCCGCCGCAGGTACGCGAGCTTGCGCGGCGCGAGCGCGAACTCCAGCAGGAACTGGAGGACGAAGAGCCCCCAGATCGTGTAGTTGAGCGCCGTGAGGAAGGGCGAGAGGCCGGCGGTCAGCTCGACGACCACGAGCACCAGCCACACGAAGCCCAGCACGGCCATCGGCCGCTCGAGCGCGGACGCGACCTGGTCGAGGAGCGCGTGCCGCTCGGCCTCCAGCTGCGCGCGGTCGGGATCGGACCGGGTCATGGGCGCGCGACGGGCGTGCGGTCGCGACGGGCGGCTCGGGGCGTGTTCACGGCGTCGCTCGGCGATCGGCTAGAGGGCGAGGAGCAGGGCGGCGTACGCGGCCATGCCGCCCGTGAACGCCCAGAAGCGGCTCTGGCGCTCGTCGGGCACCTCCTCCTTGAGCACGTTGAGGATCACGCCGCCGGCGAGGAACGCGATCAGCACGGCGACCGTCGCCCGCGGCAGCGCGGTACCGGCGCCGAGCGCCACGCCGGCCGCGAGCGCGAGCACCAGCAGCCATCGGCCGACGCCGCGATAGCGGTGGCGGTGGTCCTCGTTGAGCCCGAAGTCGGTGACGAGGAAGTGCAGCGCCATCGCGACGGCGAAGAAGGCGAGGTCCGCGGTCTCCGCCGTCTCGCGGTGCAGCAGCAGGTAGCCGATCAGCACGTTGTAGAGGCCGAACGATCCCATGTGGATCCAGAAGACGCCGGCGCTCGTGGCCGTCTCCGGATCGACGTCGGACTCGTGGCGGTGCGGGCGGTCGTCGTCGCCGGGGCTGGTCCCCTCGGGCCGCTGCCCGCGCGAGCGCTTGGCCAGCTTGTCGAGCCCGTAGAACACCGCGAGCCCGGCGAGCGCGATGACGTAGACGTGCCGCTCGGCGAAGCCCAGTGCCATGGGGACGCCCTCGGGGACGGCCGGGCGCTCGGCGGCGGCGTCGACGGCGCGGCTCACGTGGAGCTGCCCCTCGGCCAGCTCGGGCAGCAGGTGCACGAAGACGTACGCGACGGAGACGCCCCCGGCCACCGACAGCCACACGCTGCGCGGCGTCCCGCCGAGGAAGCGCAGGGCCGGGGTGAAGAGGTGCACGAGCGCGAGCAGGGTCGCGGCCAGCAGCGTCGCCGTCGTCATCGGGCGGGTGGGGCGTGCGGGGCCCGGGGCGGGGCGGGTGCGCCCGCGGAGGCCCCGTCGGGGGAGTGCACGGCGTGCGCCGCCGTCCCGTACGCCTTCCTCACGTCGGCGCAGTGACGTGCCCGCCGTCCGTCGCCTAGGATGTGTGGGGCGGACGCCGACGAGCCTGCATGCACGCCGCCCGTGGGCCCGGCACGACCCTCCAGCACCCGAGATCCCCGATGCCCGCCCCCCGCCCGCGCCGACGGCTCGCCGTCCCGCCCGTCCGCGCCCTGCTCGCGGGCGTGCTCGCGGGGTGCAGCGGCGCGTCCGGGTCGCCGAGCGGGGGGCGCGGGGAGTTGGGGACGGCGCCGGGCGGCGCGACCACCGCCGGTGCGGCCGCGGCCGCGCCCTTCCGCGTCCCCGCCGACTCGGAGATCCCGGACGACGCGCTCGGCGCCTCCATCCGCCGCGGGCGCGCGCTGCTCGCCGCCACGCGCGACAGCCTGCCCGCGCACGTCGGCAACGGGCTCCGGTGCACCAGCTGCCACCTGGACGACGGCCGCCGCGCCGACGCGATGCCGTGGGTCGGCGTCTACGCGCGCTTCCCGCAGTACCGCAGCCGGAACGGCGGCGTGAACCTGCTGACCGACCGCGTCAACGACTGCTTCGCGCGCAGCCTGAACGGCCGGGCGCTGCCCGCCGACGGGCGCGACATGCGCGACATCGTCGCGTACATGGCCTTCCTGTCGCGCGGCTACCCCGTGGGCGGCACGGTCGAGGGGCAGGGGCTGCCGCGCCTGGCGCCGCTGGACGGGGACACCGCGCGCGGGGCGCGGGTGTTCGCCACGTCGTGCGTCGCCTGCCACGGCGCGGACGGCCAGGGCACACCCGCCGCGCCGCCGCTCTGGGGCCCGCGGTCGTACAACATCGGCGCGGGGATGGCGCGGCTGCGCACGGCGGCGGCGTTCATCCGGCACAACATGCCGTACGGCAGCCCGCACCTCACCGACCAGCAGGCGTTCGACGTCGCCGCCTACGTCAACGCGCGCCCGCGTCCCGACTTCGCCGCCAAGGCGGACGACTGGCCGCTCGGCGACCCGCCGCCCGACGTGGCGTACCCGACGCGGGCCGGGCGGCGGGCGGCGCGCGCCGCCGCGTCGGGTCCGTAGCGCTCCGGCGGCTCAGTCCCGGCTGCGCCCCTGCAGCTTCGCGAGCAGGCGCAGGATCTCGAGGTAGAGCCACACGAGCGTCACGAGCAGCCCGAACGACGCGTACCACTCCATGAACTTCGGCGCGCCGTACTCCACGCCGCGCTCGATGAAGTCGAAGTCGAGCACGAGGTTCAGCGCGGCGACGACGACCACCACGAGGCTGATCCCGATCGACAGCGGGCTCGAGTCGTGGAGGAAGGGCATCGGCACGCCGAACAGCCGCAGCACGAAGCTCAGCAGGTACATGAGCATGATGCCGCCGGTCGCCGCCATCACGCCGATGCGGAAGTTCTCCGTGGCGCGGACGAGCCCCGTCCGGTAGACCAGCAGCAGCGCGAGGAAGACGCCGAACGTCAGCGCGACGGCCTGCAGCGGCAGCCCCGCGAAGCGCGCGTTGTACATCGCCGAGACGCCGCCGAGCAGCAGCCCCTCGAGCACGGCGTAGAGCGGCGCCGTGTAGGGCGACGCCCGCGGCTTGAACACGGTGACGAGCGCGACGACGAAGCCGCCGATGCCGCCGACGAGCGTCGCCGGCCCGAGGATCCCGAGGTTGCCGGCGGCGACCGCGTTCCAGGTGAAGCTCGCCGAGAAGATGGTGAGCACGACGAGCAGGAGCGACTTGGTCGCGGTGCCCTGCAGGGTCATGGCGGGCTCGCCGGCGGCGGCGCGCGCGCCGGTGAACGTGCTCTCCTTCAGGGCGGGATTGGCGGTGCGCATGCGGTGGGGGCGGCGGGGAGCGTGGCGACGTGCGACGGGGACGACGCCGGTATGCATACCCCGGTATGCGATACTCGTGCTCTGGCCGCCACGAACGGGCGCCGGCGGGCGCACACCCGCGCGCGTGCGCGCCCGGCGCTACGGCGCGGGGGCGGGCGCTCGCGCGGCGCTGCGCTCGGGCGGGCGTTCCAGCCCGTTGAGCGCGCGCGTCGCCCGCAGCAGGTCGCCGGTCCGGTAGAAGTCGACGGCGATCACGTTGACGCGCCGGCCGCGCGCGCGCTCGCACCGGCGCGCGCGCTCGGTCAGCACGGCGAACCGGTTCACGACCGCCGCGTTCGACGGGCGCGGCGCCGGCGTCGTCTCGATCCAGTGGTTCAGCTGGAGGAGCGATCCCGACGTGCCGCCGCGGTTGGGGGCGCAGGAGAGCGTGTCGCCCGCGCTCGGGAAGGCGTACGGCGTCTCCTGCAGGACGGCGAAGGCGGGGAGCAGCCAGGGCACGCCCGGACGGCCCGATTCGACGAGGACGACGACGCGCTCGTCGCGCGCGATCAGCTCGCGCAGCGTCGGCCAGCGCGCGCCGGGGCGCCCGCGGTAGGCCAGCTCCGCGAGCCCGCTCGCCACGAAGGCGTCGGCGAGGTCCTGCGGGGCCACGTAGTCCTCGACCACGAGGAGCACGACCTCGTTCGGGTGGCGCGCGAGGAAGCCGCGGATCGCGCGGAGCGTGCTGTCGAGCGGCAGCGCTCCCAGCTCGCAGAAGCCGTGGCAGAGATGGAGCCCGCGCGGCCCTTCCGTGCCGCCCACGAGCCGGTCGCGGATCCGCATCGCCGCCGCGCTCCCCTCGGGCCCGAGCACGCGCTCCGCCTCGGCGCGCGCGGCGCCGCCGGAGAGGTCCGTGCGCACGCGGTCGCCGACCGAGGTGCCGCGCACGGGCGTGCCGTAGTGGACGTCGAGGAGCAGGGCGCGCACGCCGTCCTCGAGCTGCGCCACGATCCCGCGCTCCTGCTGCGGGAAGAGCCAGGACGGGACGTCGGCCGACGCCATCGCGTTGTGCGTGCCGGCGAGCGTCACCTCGTCGAGCCGCCGGTCGCAGAGCGCCGCGGCGCCGTTGCAGGCGTCGATCGTCGTCGGGGCGTCCTCCTCGGCGCGGGCGCGGTTGGCGACCGCGATCCCGCCGGCGAAGGCCGCGGCCAGGAGCACCACCAGCACCGCGCCCACGGCCCACCCCTCGCCGCTGGCCGCCATCGCGCGGCCGAGCCGCGCGTGCGCGGGCGCGGCGTGCAGCACGACGGCGAAGATCTCGCGCAGCCCGACGAAGGCGAGCAGCAGCCCGACGAGCGCCGTGAGCACCGCGAGCAGGGCGCCCGGGGCGAGCACCGCCAGCAGCCCGGCGGCGGCGATCGTGACGCCGCGGGCGAGCCGCACCCACGGCCGGCGCGGCTCCGCGACGAGCAGGCGCGCCGCGCGGTGCGCGAGGTCGGGGACGTCCAGCCGCTCGAGGAGCGAGCTGCCGGCGGCGGCGAGCACGACGCCGATGCCGCCGTACATCTGCCCCCACCCCGGCACCCCCGCGAGCGCGACCGACCAGAGCCCCGCGAGCGCGCCGCGCGTGCGCGGCGCGTCGACCAGCCGCGCGACGATCGCCTCGCCCACCGGGAGCGTCGCCCAGAGCGCGGCGCCGACGGCGATCAGCGCCGCGCCGGCGGCCACCAGCGCGTCGCGGCGGTCGCGCATGGCGAGCACGCCGCCGGCCAGCAGGAGCGCGCCCAGCGCGAGCGCCACCCACGCGTACCGCGCGACCGTGAGCCCCTGCCGCATGACCACGAGCGCGGTGCGCACCGCCGGATGCTCGCGCACGTCGCTCAGGCCGACGACGACGGCGTCGGGGATCGTGTGCGCGACCGCCGGCGACCCCGCCAGCGCGCCGCGGAGCACCACCTCGAGGTCGGGGATCGAGAGCACCACCGACTGGCCGACCCCCGAGAACAGCGCGGCGTGCGCGCGCCGGGCGGTCGCCCGCGCGACGCCGCGGAAGGCCCCCGAGCCCACGACGTCGGTCGCCGCGGCGAGGATCAGCGGGCGGACGGCCGTGAGGTCCCGCTGCTGCGCGAGCACCGCGTCCGTCAGCTGCTCGGCGGCCACCGCGGCCACCCGCTCGTCGGCGAGGCTGGCGGCCACCCGGTCGGCGAAGGCGTCGGGCTGCAGGAGGCGCGCGGCGTCGTGGAGCAGCGCGCCGAGCAGGAGGCCGAGCGCGCCGAGCACGATGCAGACGACGCCGAGGGGCGTGCGGTGCAGGGACATGGCAGGCTCGCGCGTGATCAAGAGGTGCGCCGCGACGGCGGGCGTGCGCGCCGGGGGAGTCCCTGGCGGGCGCGGCGGCCGCTTCCGTGCATGAGGCTCGATCGACAACGTGCCCGGGTCCGTCCGCCCGGCTCCACCTGCCTCCCCGCGCATGAAGTACCTGATCGCCCAGCTCGCGGTGTTCACGCAGGACCGCCGCGCGCGGCAGAACGTGCGCACGCTGCTGCGGCTCGTGCTGCTGCTCGTCGTGATGGTGGTCGTCTTCAGCGTCGCCTTCCACCTGCTGATGGAGGCCGAGGGGCAGCGGCACTCCTGGCTCACGGGGTTCTACTGGACGCTGACGGTGATGTCGACGCTCGGCTTCGGCGACATCACCTTCCGGAGCGACGCGGGACGCTTCTTCTCGATGGTGGTGATGCTGTCGGGCGTGCTGTTCCTGCTCGTGCTGCTGCCGTTCACCTTCATCCAGTTCTTCTACGCGCCGTGGATGGAGGCGCAGCGGCAGATGCGCGCGCCGCGCGAGCTGCCGCCCGAGGAGCAGGGGCACGTCATCATCACCCGCCACGACCCGGTCGCGATCTCGCTCATCGGGCGGCTGCGCCTCTACGACCGGCCGTACGTGGTGCTGGAGTCGGACGTCGCGCGCGCGCTGGAGCTGCACGACGCGGGGGTGCGCGTGGCGGTGGGCGCCGCCGACGACGCCGAGACGTACCGCCGCCTGCGTGCCGACCGCGCCGCGCTCGTGGTGGCGTGCGCCGACGACTTCCTCAACACGAACATCGCGTTCACCGTTCGCGAGCAGACGGAGACCACGCCGATCGTCGCCGTGGCGCGCGACCACGACTCGGTCGACGTGCTGGAGCTGGCCGGCGCGACGCACGTGCTGGAGCTGGCCGACATGCTGGGGCGCTCGCTCGCCCGGCGCACGCTCGGCGGCGAGACGCGCGCGAACACGATCGCGCAGTACGGCGCGCTGGTGATCGCGGAGGCGCCGGTGTTCGGGACGCCGCTGGCGGGGCAGCGGCTCGCCGACAGCCAGCTCGCGCAGGCGACCGGCGTGACGGTCCTCGGCGTGTGGGCGCGCGGGCACTTCTCGCACGTCGGGCCCGACACGCGCCTCGATCCGTCGAGCGTGCTGGTGCTGGCCGGGTCGGAGCAGCAGCTCGCCGCGTTCGACGAGCTGATGGTCATCTACAACCGCCCCGACGCGCCCGTCCTCGTGCTCGGCGGCGGACGGGTGGGGCGTGCGGCCGCCCACCACCTCGCGGAGCGCGGGGTGCCGTACCGCGTCGTCGAGCGCGACGCGTCGATGATCCGCGACGCGGAGCACTACGTGCACGGCTCGGCGGCCGACCTCGCGGTGCTGGAGCGCGCGGGCATCCACCACGCGCCGACGACGATCGTCACGACGAACGACGACGCGACGAACGTCTACCTGACGGTGTACTGCCGCCGGCTGCGCCCCGACATGCAGATCATCAGCCGCGCGACGCTGGAGCGGAACATCTCCACGCTGCACCGCGCCGGGGCGGACCTCGTGATGTCGTACGCCTCGATGGGCGCCGACGCGATCCTCAACGTGCTCCAGCAGAACGACCTGTTCATGGTCGCCGAGGGGCTGGACGTGTTCCGCTACCGCGCGCCGGCGGAGCTGGTGGGGCGCACGCTGGCGGAGACGCGCGTGCGCGAGCGGACCGGGTGCAGCGTCGTGGCGATCGAGGCCGACGGCGACGTCGCGGTCAGCCCGCCCGCCGAGGCGCGCGTCCCACACGACGCGGACCTCATCCTCATCGGCACGCCGTCGAGCGAGCAGCGGTTCCGCGAGGCGTTCGCGCGACGCGGGCGCCGCTGAGGCGCGGCGCGGCCTACGGCGCGGTGGCCGTCGGCGCGGCGGCGAGCGCCTCGGTCAGGAACGCCCAGTAGCGCGCGCCGCCGACGTACGGCAGGTCGACGTGGTCCGCGCCCTCGACCACGAGCAGCCCGCCCGCGCGGCGCGCCGCCGCGTGCACCTCGCGCCCCATCCGCGTGGGGATCACGCGGTCCGCCGCGCCGTGGATCACCCAGACCGGCGCGTCGGTCGCCGCGACGCGGCGGCGCGTGTCGAACGGGACGCGCCCGATCCACGGCCACGCGAGCGCCAGCCAGCGCGGCGCGATCTGGCGCGCCATGTCGTGCGTCGAGGTGAACGGCGCCTGCAGCACGAGCACCGCCGGCGCCGCGGCGCCCAGCTCGGCCGCGAGCTCGGAGGCCACCGCGCTCCCGAGCGAGTAGCCGAAGAGCGCCACGTCCCCGGCGGCGACGCGCAGGCTGTCGCGCGCCCATCGATACGCCGCCACGGCGTCGCGCCGCGAGCCCTCGTACGACGGCCGGCCGGGGAGCCCGCCGTAGCCGCGGTACTCGGTGAGCAGCACCGTCCAGCCGGTGCGCCGCGCCACCTCGCGCGCCCACGGGATGCCGTCGGCGGCCACCTCCGCGTTGCCGTGGAAGGCGAGGAGCACGCGCGCCCGCTCGGGGCGCACGGACGGCGCGACCAGGAAGCCGTGCAGCGGCTGGCCGTCGTCCGCCTGGTAGCGCACGCGCTCCACCCCGGCGCGCGGGGCGTCCTCGTGCGGGCCGCCCGGCGGCTGCCACACGATGCGCTCGTGCCCCCACCACACGAGCAGGAGGATGGCCGCGACGCCGAGCGCCACGGTGACGAGGAAGACGAGCAGGACTCGCATGGCGCGGCGGAGAGGGCGCGGGCCGGGCGCGCGGCCGCGCGCCCGGCGAGGGGGCTCCCCTCGCCGGAGTCGTGCCCCGGGTCCCGCTCCCGCCTGCGGGCACGCGGGCTGCCCCGGCGCATGCTCCATCCCCGATCCCTCGCGTCCCATGTCGTCACCTCGAGCGGTCGTGCGCGCGTGCGCCGCGATGCGACGCGCGGCGCTCGGCGGCCTCGCGCCCCTGCTGATCGCGCGCGCCGCGCCCGCGCAGCCCGCCGCGCCCGCGCCGCGCCACGAGATCTTCGCGGAGCTGTACGCCGGCACCGCCTGGAGCCTGCGCACGCCGCTGACCGTGCGGCTCCCCGGCGCGGCGCCGACGACGCTGCGCGCGCGCTACTCCACCCGCCCGTTCGCCGACGCGCCCTACTACGCCTACCGCGTGGGGTACGGCTCGCCGGCGCGCGGCGTCGAGGCGGAGCTCGTGCACCACAAGCTCTACCTCGAGAACCCCGCGCCGCCGATCGAGCGCTTCGAGGTGACGCACGGCTACAACCTGGCGATGGCGAACGTGCGCGCGCCGGCCGGCGCGTACCAGCTGCGCGCGGGGCTGGGCGTGGTGGTCGCGCACGCGGAGGGGCGGATCGGCGGTCGCCCGGTCGGCGAGCGGCGCACGCGGCTCGGCGGCGGCTACCACGTCGCGGGCGCCTCGCTGCAGCTCGCCGTGGGGCGCCGCTATCCGTTCGGCCGCGGACGGGTCGCCGCCTACGCCGCGCCCGAGCTCAAGCTGACCGCGTCGACGGCGCGCGTGCCGGTGGGGGAGGGGAGCGTCTCGGTGCCGAACGTCGCGGTGCACGTGCTGGGCGGACTCGGCGTGCGGCGCCGCTGGTGAGCGTCCGCCGGGCGCCGGGCATCCGGTCGGCCGAAGCGGGCGCGGGCGCGGTGGAACGGGACTCGCACATTGGTTGGCCTCCAAACCAATGGGCGGCCGCGGCCGCCGGAGGACGTGATGGCGCGACAGCTGGACGGTGCGGCAGGTGAGGTGCGGGTGCTCTTCGCGGCGGGGGAGGCCGAGAGCTTCGTGCGTGGCGGGGCGGCGCTGCCGTGCGGCGGCGCCGACGACCCGTTGAGCCGCGCGATCCGGCGCACGTTGAAGGCGCTCGCCGTGGAGCTGGCGCCGGCCGCCGAGTGCGTCGAGATCGTCGTCGAGCCGGCGCCGCAGCTGGTCGACGGGCCGCATGCCTGGTACGCCGTGCGCTTCCGCTTCTCGGACGACGCGGTGGAGCGCGCGGGGGAGGACCCGCACGCGCTGGCCGACTGGATCGCGGCGAACGCGCCCGAGCTGGTCTTCGCCGTGGAGCACGAGCGCGCGATCCCGCTCTACCGCGAGCCCGCCTGACGACGCGCCGGTCAGTCCGCCGTGAACCAGGCCACCGCCTCGTCCGCGACGTCGGCGGGCACGGTGTGCGGGCCGTCGAACTCGAGGTAGCGCACGTCGTAGCCGGCGCGCCGCAGCGCGGGCACCAGGCGCTGGCTGCACGGGTCGATCGGGAGCACGGCGTCGCGCGTGCCGTGCGAGACGTAGCAGCGCGGCGCGCCCACCTGCTCCGCGGGCGCCATGAAGCCCGGCGAGAAGGCGATCACGTGCGTGAACAGGTCGCCGTTCGTGAGGCCGAGCGTGAGCGCGTACGAGGCGCCGTCGGAGAAGCCGCCGATCGCCACGCGCCGCGGATCGACGGCGCAGCGCTCGAACGCCGCCTCGAGCGCCGCGTCGACGAACGCGACGTCGGGGCCGAGCCGCCCCATGATGACGTCCCACGTCTGTCGGCGTGAGGGCGGCGCGAGCAGGACGATCCCCGCCGCGTCGGCGTGCGCCTCCAGCAGCGACAGCCCGTGCTCCGCGGTGCCGCCCGCGCCGTGCAGCATGACGGCGAGCGGCGCGGGCCGGTCGGGGCGGTAGCCGGCCGGGACGTACAGGAGGGCGTCGTCGGTGCGCGCGACGCCGAGGGCGCGCAGCCCCGGGACGGTCGCGGGCGCGTCCGCGTCCACGCGCGGCCGGGCCGTGAGCCGCCCCCTCGCGGCCTCGCGGCCGCCCTGCGCGTGCGCTGCTCCCCGCGTCGCCATCTCGCGTCTCGCCTCCCGTGTCGTCGTGCGGGTGGATGCCGACGGCGTCCCGCGCCGGCGGCGCGGTGACCGACGACGTGACGCGCGCGGACGATGCGCCGTGTGCGCACCGCCCGCGCGGATCCGCCGTGCGTCGGCGCGATCAGGGACGGCCGGTGCCCGTGCCCGTGCCGCCGGTGGTGCCGCCGCCGGTGCCCGTGCCACCCGTCGTGCCACCCGTCGTGCCACCCGTGCCGGTCCCGCCCGTACCGGTTCCGCCGGTCGTGCCGCCGGTGCCGCCGGTGGTCCCGCCCGTGGTGCCGCCCGTGGTGCCGCCGGTGGTGCCGCCCATCGTGCCGCCGGTGGTGCCCGTCGCGCCGGCGCCGGTCATGGTGCTGTCCATCGTGGTGCCCGTGCCCGTGGTGCCGCCCACGGCGCCGCCGGCGGTGCCGGTGGTGGCGCCGCCCGCAGCGTCGCCGGCGCCCGCCTGGTTGTTGCCACCGCCGCAGGCGGCGAGGAGCAGGGCGGTCGTGGAGATCGCGATGATGCGCTTCATCTGTCGGTCCTCGCTGTCGAGTGGGTCGCCGCGCCGCCGGGAGCGGCGTGCGCGTGGGTGGAGCCTGGATCGCGTCCGGATGCGGCCGGGATCGCGCGATCCCCGCGTCGATCCCTCGATCCCGTCGTGCGGCGCGGTGGCGGGCGGTCGGCGAGCCCCTGCGTGCGGCCGCGCGCCGCGGCGTGCCCCGTCGCCAAACATTTGGTATTCAAATGAAGTGCCGCGCGGCGGCGCGCGCCCCGACATCCCTCCGCGGGGCGTGCGTCAGATCCAGCTGGCCGCCTGCTGGTAGCGCCAGGGGCGGAAGTTGCGGCGCCGCTCCTGGCCGTCGGGCGCGCGCTCCGCGTCGGCGTGCGCGCGGTGCCGCAGGTAGCGCACGAGCGCGTCGTCGAGCGTCGGCATCACCGGCCCGCGCTCCGAGGCGAGCGCGCTGTAGCGCGGGCGCGCCGCGGGCTGGGCGAGCGTGCGCTGCGCGCACGCGTGCACGCCGTCGTCCGGCAGCCCGGCGTGCGCGGCGGCGCGGCGCGCGAGGTCGGCCCACGTGACCGCGCCGACGTTCGCCAGGTGCCACACGCCCCGCTCGCCGTCGATCAGCAGGTCGAGCGTCGCGTGCACGAGGTCCACCACGTACGTCGGCGAGACCGTCAGGTCGTCGGGCGCCGCGACCTGCCCGCCCTCGGCGAGCGCGCGGAGCGCGAGGGTCACGAAGTTGTGCGCGTCCCACGGCCCGAAGAACGCCGCCGTGCGCACCACGAGCGCGTCGGGGAGCACGCCGAGCACGCGCTCCTCCATCTCGGCCTTGCTGCGGCCGTAGACGCCGAGCGGGGCCACGGAGTCCGACTCCACGTACGGCGCGATGCGACGCCCGTCGAAGACGAGGTCCGACGAGAACGCCACCAGCTGCGCCCCGTGGCGGACGCATGCGGCCGCGAGCGAGGCGGGCGCGTCGGCGTTGGCGCGCATGCACGCCTCCGGCTCGCGCTCCGCGTCGTCGACGCGCACCCAGCCCGCGCAGTTGACGACGGCCCACGGACGGTAGGTCGCGAGCGCGGCGTCGAGCGCCGCCGGATCGGTGACGTCGACCTCGCGGCGCGACAGCGCGTGGTACGGGATGCCGCGCACGTCGCAGAGCCGCGCGAACGCGGAGCCCAGCGTGCCGGTCACGCCGGTGATGACGATGGGACGCCCCGCCTGGTCGGGCGCCTCGCCGCCCGCCACCGGGGCGAGGTAGGAGCGCCCCTGCGCGCCGGGATGGAAGAGGCGGTCGGGCCGACGCCACCAGCCGGCCTGCTCGAGCACGGGGTGGTCGGGCTCCGCGCCGCGCGCGAGCTGCCGCGTGAGCGTCGCCAGCGCGGTCGGGCGGGGCACGGGCCCGCGCACGTCGAACGGCCCCGGCTCGTAGAAGCCACGCTCCTTGGTGACGAGCGTGTTCCAGTCGAACGCGCCGAGCAGCGACCACACGGTGACCGCGCGGATGTCGACGCCCTCGCGCCGCAGCGTCTGCGCGGAGCGCCACGTCTCCAGCAGCCAGCGCAGCTGCTCGTCGCGCGTGGAGCCGAGGTGGCTCTCGGTGACGGCCATCGGCCGCCCGTAGCGCGCCCACGCCTCGCGCAGGCGCGGCCCGACGCCGAGCGTGGCCTCCGGCAGCACGCGCGCCGCCTCCACGTCGGCGAAGCGGAGCCCCGCGTCGTTCGGCCCCTCGCCGTGCGCGACGAGCGGCTCGACCGTCGGGTAGCGCTCCAGCCGCTCGTCGAGGAAGCGGTCGCTCGTGAGGTAGTGGTTGATGCCGATGACGTCCGGCGGGCACGGCGCCTCGAGGAACGCGTCGAGCTCCGCCTCGGCGACGCCCCATCGCACGAGCCGGGGCCACATCGGGTGGTCGCGGTCGACGCGGCCGAAGAGCAGGTCGAACGAGAGCCAGCGCCGCTCGTTCTGCAGCTCGGCCTCGTAGGCGAGGGCCGGCGTGGCGTGGATGCGCCCGAGGTCGTCGGTCTGCACGAGGCGCGCGCGCAGGTTGACGGCGCGGATCGCCTGCATCGCGAGCTGCACCGCGCGGCACTGCGTGACGATGGCGCGCGCGAACGTGCGCACGTCGCGCCCGTGCGGATACCACACGCCGTAGAGCGCGCTGAAGCGCGCCGTGGTGAGCGGCTCGTTGACCGGGGTCCAGTCCTCGACCCACGGATAGCGCTCGGCCACCTGCGCCGCGAAGCGCGCCAGCCCGGTCGCGAACGTCGGGTCGACGAGGCTCGTGTGCGCGGGGCCGCTGCCGTGGTGCACGAGCCCCACGATCGGCCGCACCCCGAGCGTGCGCAGCCGGGGGAGGCGCGCGTCGGCCCAGCTCCAGTCGATGGTGCCGCGGGCGTCCTCGCCGTCGGGCGCGTGCTGCTCCCACAGGACCGGATAGCGGAGCGCACGGATGCCGAGCCCCGCGAACCGCTCGATGTCGTCGGGGCGGCCGAGATGGCCGTTGCGATCGAGCTGGCGGTGGAACGCGTTGCCCACGCGATTGATCGTGCACTCCAGGCCTCCCCAGACCTCGAGGGGCGACCCCGGCGTGCTGCCCGAAGGCGTGTGCGATGCGTGCATGTCGCTTCCTGTCGCTGGTGTGTGCTTCGAGCAGGAAGGCCGTTCCAACTGACGTGCCAGCGCGGCGCCGCAGCCGGCGATTTCCGCCGCCGCGGCGCGAGACGATGCCGTCATCACGCCATCCGGGGTCAACGCGCGGCGCCGTTCGGCGTTTCCGTGTACGCTCGCGCACGCACGGTCCGTCCGGTGCCGCACAGTGCGCGCCGCCGCACGCGGCGGCGATGACATGCGTGCCATGCGTGCCATGCGTGCCATGCGTGCCGCTCGTGGGCCGCAGCGGTGCGCTCGTGGGGCGCACGCGACCGCTCGTTGCGATCGACGCGGGCCAGCCGACGGACGCGGACATGTTCCGTCGCTTCCCTCGACTCAGGCCCATGCTGCAGCACGCCCCCGCGCCGCCCGCGCCCCCCGTCACGCGCGCCATCGCCGCGCCCGCCACCGCAACCGCCATCGCCGCGCCGCCGGCGCCGCGCACGGCGTCCGCCGAGCGCGCGGCCGCCATCGACGTGCTGCGCGGCCTCGTCATGGTGCTCATGGTCGTCGACCATGCGCGCGAGTACGCCGCCGGTCCCGGGCGCGTGGGCGATCCGATGGATCTCCGCGCCGTCGAGCCGCTGCTCTTCTGGATGCGCTGGGCGGCGCACTTCTGCGCCCCGGTGTTCGTGCTGCTGGCCGGCGTCTCGGCGCGGCTGCAGGGCGCGCGCATGACGCGCGGCGAGCTGTCGCGGCACCTCGCGCTGCGCGGGCTCGTGCTCGTCGCGCTCGAGTTCACGCTCGTCGACTGGGGGTGGACCTTCAACCCCGCGTGGCCGCTGAAGTACGCGCAGGTCATCTGGGGGATCGGGCTGTCGCTGCTCGCGCTCGCCGCGCTCGTGCGCCTCCCCGCGCGCGCGGTGCTCGTCGTCGGGCTCGCGATCGTCGCGGGGCACAACCTGCTCGACGGCGTGCGCGCGACCGGCGACGGGCCGCTGCGCTACCTGTGGGCAGTGCTGCACCAGCGCGAGGTGCTCCCGATCGGCGGCGGCTTCTCGGTGCGCACCAGCTATCCGGTGCTGCCGCTCGTCGGGCTCACCGCCGTCGGCTACGGCATCGGCGCGTGGTGGGGGCGCGACGTCGCGTCGGGCGTGCGGCGTCGCCGGCTCGCGTGGGCCGGCGCCGGCGCGATCGCGCTCTTCGTCGCGCTGCGGCTCGGGCGCGCGTACGGCGATCCGCACGCGATGGCGTTCGCGCCCGACGTCGGCACGACGGTGATGTCGCTCCTCAACGTCACGAAGTATCCGATCTCGCTCGCGTTCGCGCTGATGACGCTCGGGCCGGCGCTGCTGCTGCTCGCCGCGTGGGACCGCGCGGTGCCCGCGTGGACGCGCCCCGTCGCGCTGCTCGGGCGCGTGCCGATGTTCTTCTACGTCGCGCACCTGTGGGCGCTGCACGCGCTCGCGCTGCTCGCGGCGCTCGCGCTGGGCTTCCCGCCCGCGGCGTTCGACCTCGCGCGCCGCTTCGGCGGCGTGCCCGAGGGCTTCGGCTTCCCGCTCTGGGTGACGATCCCGTTCGCGCTCGCGACGGTGGCGCTGCTCTACCCCGCGTGCGCGTGGTACGACCGGCTGCGCGCGTCGCGCCGGTACCGCTGGACGCGCTTCGTCTGACGTCCGTCTGACCTCGCGCGGCGTCGATCCGCGCTCGGCGGCGCGCCGCCCGTGTGTGGGCGCGCGCCGCTCGTCGGCCCCGCGCGACCGGTCGCTGGATTCCCGTACGGCCGCGCGGGCCCGACGCCCATGATTGCCCGGCGCACACGCTCCCGCCGTCGCGCCGCGTCGACCGACGCACGCGACGCGGGCCACTCACCGCTCCGGGGCCCCGCACCGATGTCGCTCCTCCGTTCGTCCCGCCCGCGCCTGGCCGCCGCGCTCGCGTCGGCCATCGCTCTCGCCGCCTGCTCCGACGATCCGATCGCACCGGGTCCGACTCCCGGCGCGGAGCGCTCGGCCGCCGAGTTCCGCCGCCTCCTCGTCGCCGACGACGCGCAGCCGTTCGCGAAGCTCTACGACCTCGGCACCGGCCGGCTCGTCGACTCGCTCGGCGGGCTGCCGGGGCCGATCACCTACCTCTACAGCGCGCAGGGACGCGTCGCCGCCGCGCACTTCCAGCGGCAGAACCGCGTGCAGTGGATCGATGGCGGCGCCTACCTGCTGAACGATCGCGGCGTGCTCGCCGCCCCGCGCATGCTCGGCGGGATGAGCGACTCGGTGCCGGCCCACGGCAACTACGCGGGCGGGCTGCTCTCCACCTGGTTCGACGGCAGCGGCAACATCCGCGTGTGGCGCGAGAGCGACCTCGCCGCCGGGAACCTGCAGCCGATGCTCACGCTCCGCACGGGCACGGCGCACCACGGCGCCGGCGTCGCGATGACCGGCGGCATCGTCGCCGCGTCGGTGCTGGCGGCGGGCGGCACCGGCCCGGACGGCGTGGTCGCGTTCGACATGCAGGGACAGCGCGTGGACAGCACGCGCACCTGCCCGAACCTGCACGGCCTCGCCGTGAGCGCGAGCGGCGCGCTGTTCGGCTGCTCCGACGGCGTGCTCCTGGTGGGCGGGCAGAACGGGCGCGCGACGTTCACCAAGATCACGCGCACCGACGACCCGCGCTTCGGCTCCGGCACCGTGTGGGCGCGCGAGGCGAGCCCGAACTTCCTCGCTCGCATCAACGTCCGCGGCGCGGCCGTGACGCCCGAGACGCGCATGCTCGCCGTCGTCGACGTCGCCGGGCGCGCCATCCGCCCGATCATCCCGCCCGGCGGCGACATCGACTGGGTGGCGGAGCTGAACTACGGCGGCACGCACGCGCTCATGATCGGGCGCACCGGCACCCTCTACGCGTTCGACATGGCGACGCGCCAGCTCACCGGCCGCGTCGACGCGCTCGTGCCGCCGATGCCGACCAGCGGGACGTTCCCGACGCCGGTGATCGCCGCCGCCGAGGGCGTGCTGTACGTCTCCAGCCCCACGCGCGGCGAGGTGATCGAGCTGTCGCTCTCGGCCGCCGGCGTGCCGAGCGTCGCGCGCCGCATCGCCACCGGCGGCACGCCGACGCGCCTCGTGGTGCTCGGCGTGCGGCGCGGCGGCACCGTCGTCGCGGCGAACTGATGTCGGGCGCGCCGCATCGCACGTCGACCGCGCTCGCCGCCGTCGCGCTCGTCCTGTCGGCGCGCGTGCTCGGCGCGCAGGCGGACGCGGTGGCGGGCCGCGTGGTCGACGCGGCGGGCGGCGCGCCGATCGCCGCCGCGCAGGTGACGCTCGTCGACGGCGGGCGCACCGCCACCACCGGCGCCGACGGGCGGTTCGCGCTCGGCGGCGCCGGTGCGGGCGTGCACGTCGTCATCGTGCGCCGCATCGGCTACGCGCCCGAGACGCGGCGTCTCGCCGCCGGCGTGCCGACCGAGATCCGGCTGCGCGCCACCGCGCTCGCGCTGCCGTCGGTGACGGTGCGCGCCCCGGGGCGCGAGCGGCGGCTCGGCGACGCGGTGTCGCCGGGCACCGTGCTGGAGGGCGCGGCGCTCGACCGGCAGCTCGCGGGCAGCGTCGCCGCGACGGTCGCGGGCGAGCCGGGCGTCACGATGCGCACCAACGGCCCGATGGCCGCGCAGCCCGTGGTGCGCGGGCTCACCGGCGACCGCGTGCTGGTGCTCGAGGACGGGCAGCGCACCGGCGACGTCGCCACCACCGCGCCCGATCACGCGGTCACGGTCGACCCGCTCACCGCGCGCCGCGTGGAGGTCGTGCGCGGGCCGGCGGGGCTGCTCTACGGCGGCAACGTGCTGGGCGGCCTCGTGAACGTCGTGCGCGAGGACGTGCCGCGGACGCGGCCGCAGCGCGTGGGCGGCTTCGTCGGCGCGCAGGGCGAGTCGGTGAACGCCGGCGGCTCCGTCGGCGGCGCGCTCGACCTGCCGGTCGGCCCGCTGGCGGTGCGCGCGACGGGCAGCCGCCGCGTCGGCGGCGACACGCGCACGCCGCGCGGCGTGCTGCCCTTCACCGATCTCGAGGCGCACGACGCGGGGCTCGGGGTCGCGTGGACCGGGCGCGCCGGCTTCGCGGGCGTCGCCGCGCGCGACGTGCGCAGCGCGTACGGGGTGCCGAGCAGCTTCGGCGGACTCACGCTGCCCGGATCGCACGTCGGCGGCGTGTACGTCGCGCTGCGGCGCAGCACCGCGCGCGCCGAGGCGTCGTGGCGCCGAGACTCCGCGGCGGTGCGCAGCGTGGACGTCGCGGTGCAGGGCGTCCGCTTCGAGCAGGACGAGCAGGAGCGCGGCGGATTCGTGGGCACGCGCTTCGGGCAGCTCGCCGCGACGGGCGACGTCGTGATGCGCTACGCGCACCGCGCGGGGCTGCCGCGCGGCGCGCGCGGGAGCGGCGCGATCGGCGCGTGGGGGCAGTGGCGCGACTTCCGCGCGACGGGCAGCTACACGGGCACGCGTCCCGCCGAGGTGCACGCGGGCGCCCTCTACGGCTTCGAGGAGGTGCGCGTGGGCCGCGTCGCGCTGTCGCTGGGCGCGCGGCTCGACCGCCTGCGCGTGACGCCGCTCGACAGCACGCCGAGCCGGCTGCTCCCCGACGTGCGGACCCGCGCGTTCGCCGCGCTCTCGGGCGCGCTCGCGGTCGCGGTGGACGTGCGCGAGGGCGCGCGCATCGGCGTCAGCGCGGCGCGCGGCGCCCGCCCGCCCGCGGTCGAGGAGCTGTACTCCGCGGGGCCGCACCTCGCGACGTACGCGTACGAGATCGGCAATCCCGCGCTGCGCGCCGAGCGGGCGCGCGGCGTGGACCTGTTCGCGCGCGTCGATCGCCCCGGGCTCGCCGCCGAGGTGGCGGGCTTCGTGTCGCGCATCGACGACTTCGTCTTCCAGGCGCCGCTGGTGGACGCGGCCACGGGGCTGCCGCAGCGCGATCCGCGGCTGCGCCGCTATCCCGTGTACCAGGCCGCGCAGGCCGGGGCGCGGCTCGTCGGCGCGGAGGGGCGCGTGCAGTGGGAGCTGCCGCTCGGGGCGCTCCCCGGACTCGCGCTGGACGCGACGGCGAGCTGGGTGCGCGGCACGCGCGTCGACGCCGCGGGCGCGGGGCCGCTGCCCGCGATGCCGCCGCTGCGCGCGCGCGTGCAGCTGCGGCGCGAGCGGCCGCGCTGGTTCGCCGCCGTGGGCACCGAGATGGCCGCGCGGCAGGGGCGCGTGCCCGCGCCGCCGCCCGGCGTCGCCGACGCGCGCGCGGCCTGCGTGCCGCGCGCCGCGAGCGACGGCGCGCAGGACGAGGCCGGGCTGCTCCCCGCGGAGTTCTGCGCGACGCCCGGCTGGGCGCTCCTCAACGGGAGCGCCGGCGTGCGCTGGCCGCTGGGTGCGCGGCTGCACGCGATCACGCTCGTCGTCGACAACGCGCTCGACGCGACCTGGCGCGACCATCTCTGGCGCGCCAAGCAGCTCGCGCCGCAGCCCGGGCGCAACCTGCGCCTGCTCTACCGCGTGACGCTCTGACCATGCCATCGAGACTTCCGCGCCGCGTGCGCGCGACGTGCGCGGCGCTCGCCGCGCTCGCGCTGCCGGGCCTCGCCGCGTGCGAGCACCCGATCGCGATCGTCACGCCGCACCTCGAGGCGGCGGACGTGCTGGTGCGCGACAGCGCCGGCGCGACGCTCGCGCGCACGCACGACAACCGCCGCTGGGAGGGCGGGCCGCTCGTCGCGCGCGACGGCGCGCCGACGCCCCTGGTCGTCGAGCTGCTCGACTTCCAGGGGCGTGCGCTCGCCGACGCCGCCGGGCGCGGCGACGTCGAGCTGCGCCTGGAGGCGGAGCACGACGGCCGCGTGCTGTGGGAGCCGCTGCGCGGGCGCGGGCTGCTGCACGGCCTCGCCGTCGGCGCCACGCGCGTGCGCTTCGTCGTGTGGCACCAGACGCACGCCGACCTCGTGACGCCGTGGATCGCGCTCGAGGTGCGCCCGGCCGCTCCCGTCACCCTTCGCCGTTCCCCCGACCCATGACGCCCCCGCTCTCGCCCGCCCTCGCCTCGCGCGTCGCGTTCCCCGCGCTCGTCCTCGCGCTCGCCGCCTGCGGCGCCGACGGCGGCGGCGCCACCGAGCCGCCGCCCGACGCCGCGCCCCTCGTGGTCGCCGAGATGGTGCTCGTCGACGCGGCGGGCACCGTGATGTACTCGCACCGCGACCACTGGCACGGCTTCCCCGTGGTGCCCGCGGGCGGGCAGCTCGCGGTGGAGCAGTTCTTCGTCGCGCGCTCGGGCAGCGCCGACGACCACGAGCCGCCGTCGCGCGCCGAGTGGTTCACGCTCGCCGCGCACCCCGACGTCGACCTGCGCGTCGTGGTGGCCGACACGACGGTGGGCCGCTGGCGCGGCGACAAGGTGCGCGGCACGCTCGACGGGCACCGCGCGGGCGCGTCGGCGGTGAGCTACGTCGTGCGCCGCGGCGCGACGACGCTCCGCGAGCTGGCGCCGCTGAGCTTCGTGGTGCGCGCGCCTTGACGGCTCGCATACAATGTAACTATGAATGTTACATGCCGCGCAGCACCCGCTTCTCCGTCGCGCTCCACGTGCTCGCCCACCTCGTCGACGCGCGCGAGCCGCTGACCTCGGAGCAGCTCGCCGGATGCGTGGGCACGAACCCCGTCGTCGTGCGCCGCACGCTCGCCGGGCTCCGCGAGGCGGGGCTCGTCGCGTCGGCGCGCGGCGCGGGCGGCGGCTGGTCGCTCGCCCGCGCCGCCGCGCGCATCACGCTGCGCGACGTGCACGCCGCGCTCGGCGAGCGGCTGCTGCAGGGGATCGACGTCGCCGGGCCGGGTGGCGCGCGGGGCGCCGGCTGTCGCGTCCAGCGCGCCGTCGCCGGCACGCTCGACGCGTTCCTCGACGACGCCGAGGCGCTGCTCGCCGAGCGGCTCGGCCGCATCACGCTCGCCGCGCTCGCGGAACGGGTCCGCGGCGCGTCGTCCCACCGCCACCCCGCCGCCGATGCCTGAGCACCCGATGCACGACCCCTACGACGCGATCGTCGTCGGCGGCAGCTTCGCCGGCCTCTCGGCCGCGATGCAGCTGGTCCGCGCGCGGCGGCGCGTGCTCGTCGTCGACGCGGGGCGCCCGCGCAACCGCTTCGCCCGGCACTCGCACGGCTTCCTCGGGCAGGACGGCCGCACGCCGGCCGACATCCTGGCGACGGCGCGCGCGCAGGTGCTGGCCTATCCCACCGCCGCGCTGCGCCCCGACGAGGCGACGCACGCCGCGCCCGAGGACGGCGGCTTCGCCGTCGCCCTCGCCTCGGGCGCGACCGCGCGGGCCCGCCGGCTGGTGCTCGCCACCGGGATCGTCGACGAGCCGCCCGACCTGCCGGGCGTGCGCGAGCGCTGGGGGACGAGCGTCCTCCACTGCCCGTACTGCCACGGCTACGAGGTCGCCGACGGGCGGCTCGGCGTGCTCGCCACGGGCGAGGGGAGCATTCACCAGGCGCTGCTCCTCCCCGACTGGAGCGCCGACGTCACCCTCTTCACGAACGACGCCGTCGTGCCGACGCCCGAGCAGCGCGACGCGTTGGCCGCGCGCGGCGTGCGCATCGATGCGCGGCGCGTGGTCGCCGCCGTGGGCGATGGCGCCGCGCTCGTGGGCGTGCTGCTGCGCGGCCCCGACGGCGACGCGGTGCACCCGCTCGACGCGCTCTTCACCGGCGCGCGCACCCACATGGCGAGCCCGCTCGCCGAGCAGCTGGGGTGCGCGTTCGACGAGGGGCCGTTCGGGCCCGTGATCCGCACCGACGCGCGGAAGGAGACGACGGTGCGCGGCGTGTACGCCGCCGGCGACGCGGCGCGCGTGCCGCACAACGCGACGTGGGCCTCGGCGGACGGGGTGACGGCGGGCGTGTTCGCGCACCAGTCGCTCGCCCTCGCGAGCCACTGACCGCCGGTCGGGCGCATGCGACCGCTCGTGCCGGCGGAGCGACCGTCCGTCGGGCCGCCATGGTCGCGCGGCCGCGGCGGGGGTAGCCTTGCGGGGCAGCCCGCGCCCACGCCTCCCGCATGACGCACGCAGACACCGCCGCCCTCCTCCACGCCGTCGGCTTCGTGACCGGCATCGCGCTCTACGCGATGCTGGGCGCGATGGTGCTGCGGTCGGAGCTCGGGCGCGGCACGATGCCCGCCGCGTCGCGCGGGCGCGACCGGATCGCGCTCGCGACCGCGGGGCTCGGCCTGCTCTGGAACGGCGGCGCGCTCGTCGCCTACGGCGCGCCCGTGCTGCTGGGCGCGGGGGCGGGCGGGGCGCGCCTGGAGTGGGTCGCCGCCGTGGCGTTCGCCGCCCTCGGCGTGCTGCCCGCGGTGGTCGTGCACGCCGCGCTGCAGGGCGACCGGGGGCGCGGGCGCACGGCGCTGATCGCGGCCGCCTACGCCCTCAGCGCGACCGGCGCGGCGCTGCAGCTCTCGGCCGCCGCGACCGGCGGCGCCGTGCCCGCCCGCGCCGCGCTGCAGCTCCTGTCGGTGGGCTTCGCGGTCGTGCTCGCGCTGCTCGGAGTCCGGCTGCGGCGGCACGCGGGCGGGCGCGGCCCGCTGGCCGCCGCGGCGCTCGCGGCGTTCGCCGTCATGGCGCTGCACCTCGGCCACCACGGCGAGCCCGGCGAGTCGCTGCTCGCCGAGGTGCTCGGCGACCATGCCTCGATCGCGCTCGCGCTGGTGATCCTGTACCAGGACTTCCGCTTCGCGCTCGCCGATCTGTTCCTCAAGCGCGTGCTCGCGGTCGTGCTGCTGGTGAGCGTCGCGCTCGCGGGCTACCTCGTCGCCGCGCCGCTCGTCGGGCCGCTGCTCGCGCGCGACGCGTCGGATCCGCGCGCGGTGGCGGTGCTGCTGGCGCTCTGGATCGCGACCGCGCTGGCGTATCCCACGGTGCGGCGCGGCGTGCACGCCTTCGTGGATCGCGTGGTGCTGCGCCGCGCCGACTACGGCGCGCTGCGTCGCGCGCTGCCCGCGCGGCTGGCCGCGCACGAGTCGCCCGAGGCGGTGCTCGACGCGACGTGCGCCGAGCTGGCGCCGGCGCTCGCCGCCGAGGTCACGTGGCGCGGCGACGACGGGGCCACGTCCGGCGCCGCGCCCGTGTGGACCGACGCGCGCCACCAGGCGGTCGCCGTGCCCGTGCCGACCGGCGAGGCGCCGACGTACGTGCTCGCCGTCGCCGCGCTGCGCGGCGGGCGGCGCCTGCTCTCCGACGATCTCGCGCTGCTGGAGTCGGCCGCGGTCGCGGCGGCGCGGCGCATCGACGCGCTGCGCGTGCTCCGCGAGCGGTGGGACCGCGAGGCCCGCGAGCGCGAGATCCGCCAGCTCGCCACCGAGGCCGAGCTGCGCGCGCTGCGGGCGCAGCTCAACCCGCACTTCCTGTTCAACGCGCTGACGACCGTGGGCCACCTGCTGCAGGAGGCGCCCGATCGCGCGCTGGCGACGCTGCTGCGCCTCACGGGGCTGCTGCGCGCGGTGCTGCGACCCACGGCCGGCGAGCTGGTGACGCTCGGCGAGGAGATGGAGATCGTGGAGGCCTACCTGGCGATCGAGCAGGCCCGCTTCGAGGAGCGGCTGCGCGGGCACGTCGACGTGCCCGCGGCGCTGCACGGGCTGCGCCTTCCCGCGCTGCTGCTGCAGCCGCTGGTGGAGAACGCGGTGAAGCACGGCATCACGCCGCTGCGCGCGGGCGGCGAGGTGCGCGTCGTCGCGCGGCTGGAGCCCGCGACCGCCGACGCGTCGACCGACCGGCTGCACCTCACCGTGTCCGACACGGGCGCCGGCGTCGCGCCGTCGGAGGCCGCCGCGCGGCGCGCGCGCGGGCTCGGGCTGGCGAGCGTGGAGCAGCGCCTGGAGCGCCGCTTCGGCGCCGCGGCCTCGTTCCGCTTCGAGAGCGCACCGGGGCAGGGCACGACGGTCGAGCTGCGCCTGCCGCTGCTCGATGCCACGTCGGATCGCGGCGTGCCGCCGGCCGCGTCCGGACGCATGCGCGCCCTGGTGCTCGCGTGACGGGCCCGCGCGAGGTCGCGACGCGGCTGCGCGTCGTGGTCGCCGACGACGAGCGTCCGGCGCGCGCCTTCCTCGTCGCGCTGCTGCGCGGCTGCCACGACGTGGAGGTGGTGGGCGAGGCGGCCGACGGCGCCGAGGCGGTCGAGGTCATCGAGCGCACGCGCCCCGATCTCGCGCTGCTCGACCTGCAGATGCCGGAGCTGGACGGACTCGGTGTCGTGCGGCTGCTGCGCCGCGACGTCCTGCCGCTGGTGGCGTTCGTGACCGCGTACGACGAGTACGCCGTGCGCGCCTTCGAGCTGAACGCCGTCGACTACCTGCTCAAGCCGGTGGAGGCGCCGCGGCTGCGCCAGACGCTCACGCGCGTGCACGATCGCCTGGAGCGCGCCGACTGGAAGGCCACGCGCGTCGAGGAGGCCGAGCGGCTGGCGCGCGTCGTGGAGGCGGTGGAGGGGAGCGCGCCGGCGCCGCTCCGGCGCATCCCCGTCCGACGCCGCGAGGACGTCGTCTTCGTGCCGGTGGAGCAGGTGGCCGCCGTGGTCGCCGACGGCGAGCTGCTGCAGCTGCACACCGCCGCCGGCGAGCGACTCACGATCACCTACCGGCTCAAGGACCTCGAGGCGCGGCTCGACCCCGCGGAGTACGTGCGCCTCTCGCGCGGCACGCTGGTGCGCGTCGACGCGATCCAGAAGGTGAGCCCGATGCCCGGCGGCACCTACCTCGTCACGCTGCGCAACGGCCAGCAGCATCCCGTGAGCCGCATCCGGTCGCGCGTGCTGCGCGACCAGCTGCTGCGACTCTGAGCGCGGCGGCGGGAGCTGGCGCGGTGGCTCCCGCCGCCGCGTGGGCGCGGTGTGCACGAATTGTTCGCGCGGGGGACGTCGGGCCGCGGTCCGTTGTGCGGCGGCGCGCGCGGGGTTCTCATCTCGGGGACCGGGACCACGTCACCGCCTCGCCCACGCCCCCCATGCGTCACCGCACGTCGCGCCTCCCGCGCGCCCGCCGCCGCTCCCTCGCGCTGCCGCTCCTGCTGGCCCTCGCCGCCCCGTGGGCGGGCGGCGCGCACGCGCAGGCCGCCCCACGCGCCGCCGCGCCCGTCGCGCCCGCGGCGTCGGCGCGCTTCGACCGCGCGCCCGTCGAGCGCCTCGTCGCGCAGATCCGCGAGGGCACGTACGGCAACGTCGACCACCTCGTCGTGCTGCGCGACGACTCGCTGCTGGTCGACGAGCGCTTCCCGCGCGACTACGCGGCCATCAGCCGCGGCAAGCGCTCGGCGCTCGGCTGCGGCGTCGACGCGTGCCCCGACTCGGCCGCGCTGCACCCGTACAACTACCTGCACCCGCGCTTCCATCCGTGGTGGCAGGGGCGCGACGTGCACACGCTGCAGTCGGTGACCAAGTCGGTGACGGCGACGCTCATCGGCGTCGCGCGGCAGCGCGGCCAGATCGCCAGCGAGCGCGTGCCGCTCCTCTCGTTCTTCGGCGGCTACGACCTGCGCGCGGTCGACCCGCGGCTGCGGCGCGCCACGCTCGCCGACCTGCTCACCATGCGCACCGGCATCGAGTGGCACGAGTCGGATCGCCCGCTCGACGAGACGAACACCACGGTGCAGCTGGAGCGCAGCGACGACTGGATCCGCTTCACGCTCGCGCAGCCGATGGACGCCGCGCCCGGGGAGAAGTGGGCGTACAACAGCGGCGGCAGCCAGCTCATGTCCGAGGTGATCCGCAGCGCCACCGGCGAGCACGCCGACCGGTACGCCGAGCGGCACCTGTTCGCGCCGCTGGGGATCCGCGAGTACCACTGGAAGCGCACGCCCACCGGCCATCCGGACACCGAGGGCGGGCTCTATCTCGGAGCGCGCGACCTCGCGAAGATCGGGCAGCTGTACATGGACGACGGCGTCTGGAAGGGGCGCCGCCTGCTGCCGCCCGGCTGGGCGCGCGAGGCCACCGCGAAGCACGTCGCGCGCATCAGCGACGCGCCGAACGCGCCGGGCTACGGCTACCAGTGGTGGCGCTACGACCGCCGCGGCACCGAGGTGTGGGCGGGGAACGGGTTCGGCGGGCAGTTCCTCGTCGTCATGCCGCAGCACCGGCTGGTCGCGGTGGTGAACTCGTGGAACGTCTTCGGCGACCGCGTGCCGGGCGTGCTCGGCCCCATGCTCAACGCGCTGCTCGACGCGGCGGGCGTGCCCGCGGCCCCCGCTCCCTGACGCCCGACGACGGGCGCACGTTCCCCGTGCGCCCGTCGCGCGCGCGGCACTGCGGCGTCGGCTACCGCAGCCGCTCGCTCACCATGCGCCGCAGCGAGCCGTCCTCGAGGTGCTTGCGGAGGTGCTTGCCCGGGCAGCCCGTCTCGGCGTAGTCGTAGTGCCCGCCGATGCGGTCGAGCGGGAGGTCGAACTCGCGCAGCGCCCACGCCATCAGGTCGGCGATCGCGTCGAGCTGCGCCGGCGTCGGCTCCTGCCGCTCGTAGTTGCCGATGATGCTGATCAGGAAGTGCCCGCCCGGGTCGTAGGCCGTGTTCGTCTCGCCCATGTAGCGCCAGTCGCGCCCCTCGAACACGCGGCCGTTCAGGTCGAGCAGGTAGTGGTAGGGCACGTCCCACCAGTTGCGGTCGCGCGCGCCCCACGCCTGCAGCGCGCGCAGCTTGGCCGCCGGGTCGTCGGTCGGGCGCAGCGGCTGCGCGTCGCCCATGTGGTGCAGCGTGACGTGCGTGATGCGGTGCGGGATGCGCAGCCGCATGGCCGCGCCGCCCGCGGAGTCGGAGGCCGCGACGTGCGGCGGCAGCGAGGCGATCGTCGCCACCTCGAGGGCGACGAGCCCCGCGCCCAGCTCGCCCGGCCCGTAGATCGCGACCACCGCCACGTGGTGGCCGCGCCAGTTGAACGCCGACCCCTCGCGCGCCGTGCGCTCCTCGCGCTCGCCGCCCAGCGCGAGCCGCAGGCGCACGACGTCGGTCGGCTTGGCGCCCGTCGAGTCGACCGAGGTCCCGAGCACCGTGACGGTGAGGTCGCGCAGCGCGAGCGAGTCGCCCGCGCGCTTGTTGCGGCGCGTCGCGTCGGCCGCGTGGCCCAGCGGGGGCGACGCCTCCCACTGCGCGTGCGGGATGATGGCCGGGCGCGGCGGCGCGGCCGTCTGCCGGCGCGCGGCGCACCCGGCGGCGATGGCGAGCGTGCTCGCCACGGTGGCGGCGAGGAGGAGGCGCAGGCGTGTCATGCGAGCGATGATAACACGCGGGCGCCGTCCGGCCGATGCTTCCGGCCGGACGGCGCCCGTCTGCCTCCCCGCCGTCGCGCGGCTACGGCACGTCGATCCGCCGCAGGCGCCGGATGGAGAGGAGGAGGAAGCCGCCGAAGACGAGCGTCGCGACGGCGATCGTCACCGCGAGGCTCAGGTGGTCGCCCGCGGCGAAGCGGCGCGCGTCCAGCCCGTGCATGAGCGCGATCGCGTGGTGCCGGATGCTCAGCAGCCGGACGCCCGACACGAAGCCGGAGAAGAGCCCCTCCCACAGCACGATGTACAGCAGGCCGATCCCGATCGCCTGCGTGCTCACGAGGCCGAGCCAGACGAACGCCGAGGCGTAGAGCGCGACGCCCACGAACGCGGAGAGCGTGACGGCGGCCACCGCGCGCAGGTCGCCGAGGTAGGCGATCCAGCTCGTGGCGAACGCGCTCGCGAGGATGAACGGCCCGGCGATGGTGATCGTCGCCAGGAGCTTCGGCACCGCGATCTGCCAGCGCGGGATCGGCGACAGCGTGAGGTTCGCCAGCGTGCGGTCCTCGATCTCGTTGGCGAACGCGGGCGCGGCGATCGCGAGCACGATCAGCGGCGCGATCGAGCCGGCGAGCATCGCGCTGAGGATCGCGGTCTCGAACTCGCGCACCGACGGCGCGCGGTCGTCGAGCAGCATGAGCAGCGCGATGACGACCGGCATCATCGCCAGCACGGCCATGATCAGGAGACGCCAGCGGCCGGCGAGCTGCCGGAGCGTGAGCTGATAGACGGCGCCCATCCGTTAGCCCTCCACGAGGTAGCCGAACACGCTTTCCAGCGAGTCGTCGAGCGGCTCCACGCGCAGCAGCCGGATCCCGGCCGATCGCGCGAGCTGCGGCACGGCGAGCTGCACGTCGCTGACGTTGCGGCTCAGGATGATGATCGAGCCGTCGGGATCGACGGTGACCGCGTCGACCGACGGCAGGGCGACGACGGCCTGCGCCAGCCCGCGCGGCGCGTCGCAGTGCACGCGCACGTGGTACGGGCGCTGGTCCAGCGCGGCGCGGATCGCGCGGAAGCCGCCCGACGCCGCGAGCTTGCCGTTGACGATGAGCAGCACGGTGTCGGCGAGCTCCTCGACCTCCTCCAGGATGTGCGAGGAGAGCACGATCGTGCGCCCGTCCGCGGCGAGCTGCTGCAGCAGGCGCTTGAAGTGCAGGCGCTGCCGCGGGTCGGCGCCGTTCAGCGGCTCGTCGAGGATCAGGACCTCGGGGTCGTGCACGAGCGTCCCGGCGAGGCGCATGCGCTGCCGCATGCCGCGCGAGTACGTCTCCATCGGCCGGTGCTGCGCGTCCGCCATGTCCACCAGCGCGATCGCGCGGTCCACCGCCCGCTCCAGGTCCGCGACGCCGCGCAGGCGGCCCATCATGCGCACGAACTCGCGCCCCTTCATGAAGCCGTACACGGTCTCGTGCTCCGACATCACGCCCACGCGCCGGTAGAGCGGGGGATTGTCGCGCACCGGCTCGCCGAACATGGTCACCGTGCCGCTCGACGTCTCGGCGAGCCCGGTCATCATGCGCAGCAGCGTCGTCTTGCCCGCCCCGTTCGGGCCGAGCAGCCCGGTGATGCCGGGGCCGATGTCGAAGCTCACGTCGCTCACCGCGACGACGCTCCCGAACCAGCGCGAGACGCCGTCCACGCGGATGACCGGCGGCGTCGGCGGCGCGGGCGTGCGCCGCGCGACCTCGCGCGGCGCGTCGAGGGGAAGGCTGATCGCGGCGCTCACGGCGTCAGCCTCCGGTAGCGCGACCACAGCACGCCGGCCGGCACGAGCGTCCACAGGAAGTACCAGCCGACGCGGATCCACGCCGGCAGCTGTCCCGCGGGCGCGTCCTCCGTGAGCTCGCTGATCTCGCGGAAGATGATGTCGTTCACGTGCACCGGGATGTTGGTGAGGGTGAACATCGAGATCCACTGGCCGGCCGTGCCGCCGATCTCCTGCGACAGCCCCACGGTGAACGGCGCGGAGATCACGACCAGCCCGACGAGGAACACCGCCGCGTACGCGCGGCGCGTGGTGAACGACGCGGTGAGCATCGCGAGCGTCGTCACGTACGTCGCCATCGCGAGGCCGGCGGCGAGGAACTTCGGGATGTCGAGCCAGTGCTTCTGCAGGTACTGGCCGGGGTTCGGATCGCCCGCCGCGAGCCCCAGCAGCAGGATGACCTGCGGCAGCCACGCGGCCGCGACCATCACGGCGAGGAACGCCGCCCAGCGCGCGACGATGTAGTCGGAGCCCGTGAGCGGCCGCACGAGGTAGAGCTGGATCACCCCCTCGCGCCGGTCGCGGCACAGCAGCTCCGGCGCGACGACGGCGCCGAACACGAACAGCACGAGCGATGCGATGGCGTAGTAGTCGTTGTGCGACGGCAGGTCGAGCTGCTGCGCGGCGCCGGGCCCGCCCATCCGCTCGGCCGCGCCCGCGATCAACGCCATGACGAGCGCGATCGCCGCCAGCACCGCGATGAAGAACCAGGGCAGTACCTTCGCGCGCGGGCCGCGGCCCAGGCCGAGCGCGATCCGGACGCCGTCCTGGAAGACGGCGCGCCGCGCGCGGCCGCGCCCCTCGCGCGCACCGGTGTAGTTCCGGTAGCCGATGTCGAAGACGGTGCCCGTCATGCGGCCGGCTCCCGCTCGAACAGCTCGGCCAGCGCGCGGCGGCGCGGCCCCATGCGCCGCAGCGGCGCCTCCGCCTCGACCAGTGCGTCGCGCACGTGGTCGTATACCGAGGCGTCCGGCCCCTCGATGGTCAGCCCGCCGCCCTCGGCGGTCACGCGCACGCCGCGTCGCTCGAGCGCCGTCACGAGCCCCTCCCGGTTGGTGTCGACCTCGATGAACACGGTCTCCGTCTCGCGCGTGAAGTGCCCGACCTCGCCTGCGTGCACGAGATGGCCGCCCTGCATGACGATGATGCGGTCGCACGTGCGCTCGACGTCCGCCATCAGGTGCGACGAGAGCAGCACGCTGATGCCGAACTCGCGGTGCGTCTTGCGGATGAGCGAGAGCATCTCCTCGCGCCCCATCGGGTCGAGGCCCGCGGTGGGCTCGTCGAGGAAGACGAACGCGGGATCGTGCACGAGCGCCTGGCACAGCTTCACGCGCTGCTTCATCCCCGTCGAGTAGCCGCCGATCGCGCGATAGCGCTCCTCGAACAGCCCCGTGTGGCGCAGCGTGTCGGCGGCGCGCGTGCGCGCGGCGGCCGGCGGCAGCCCGCTGACCTGCGCCATGTGCGTCAGGAACTCCGCCGCGCTCACCTGGCTCGGCAGGCAGTCGTGCTCGGGCATGTAGCCGATGCGCGCGCGCACGCGCGCGTCCGTCGACGCGGCCTCGCCGAGCACCGTCGCGCGCCCGGACGTGGGCTGCAGCAGCCCGAGGAAGATCTTCATCGACGTGCTCTTCCCGGCGCCGTTCTCGCCGAGGATGCCCGTGATGCCGTCGTGGATCGTGAAGCTCACGTCGTCGAGCGCGACGACGCTCCCGTAGCGCTTCGTGAGGTGCTCGGCGACGAGCAGCGGCTGGCCGGTCGCCATCAGGACCTCTTGGGCTTGGGAGGGCACGCCGCCGTGTAGCCGAGCTGGCAGGCCTCGCTCGTGTGGCGCGTCGCCTGGGACGAGTCGCGATAGACGCCCGCGCCCTTCTGGTAGAGGCCCGCGAGCCGCCAGCACGCCTCGCCGTGGCGGTCCTCGCACGCCGAGTCGTACAGGCGCGCGGCGCGCTGGAAGTTCTGCGGCGCGCCGCGCCCGGACTCGAACGCGGCGCCGAGCTCGAAGCAGGCGGCCGGCTCGCTGCCGTCGCACGCGCGCTCGAACAGCGCCACGGCGGCGGAGTCGCTCCGCGGGACGCCCGCGCCGCTCGCGTGCAGCCGCGCGAGCCCCAGGCAGCCGGTCGCGATCTTGGCGTCGCACGAGCGCTGGAACAGCGACGCCGCGCGCGTCACGTCCTGGCCGACGCCCTCGCCGGCGGCGAGGAGCGCGCCGAGCTCCGCGCACCCCGACAGGTTGCCGCCGTCGCACGCGCGGGTGAAGAGCGCCGCGGCCCGCGCCACGTCCTTCGGCATGCCGTCGCCGGCGCGCTGCAGCCGGCCGAGGCGCGTGCAGCCGTCCAGGCCGCCCCGGTCGCACGCCTGCGCGAACAGCCGCGCGGCCCGCACCGAGTCGCGCTCGACGCCGCGCCCGCGCTGGTGGAGCACGCCGAGGCTCGCGCAGCCGTCGCCGATGCCGCCGTCGCAGGCGCGCGTGAAGAGCGTGGCGGCCCGCCCCTCGTCGCGCAGGACGTAGCGGCCGGTCTGGAGCCGGTCCCCGAGCTGGGCACAGGCGGTGATCTCTCCGGCCTCGCAGGCGCGGTCGAGGCGTTTGGCCTCGGCGTGCTCGGCGTGGCAGCCGGAGAGCGCGAGGGTGGAGACGACGAGCATGAGGAGGCGGCGCAGACCTCGGCGCGGCTGCTCCTCCGGCGGGACCCCTGGTCGCATCGGCACACGGGCGGTGGGAGGCGTTCGGTAGTGGCGCTGGCCGTACGCTGGGCCCGCTCGGAGGTTTCGCCGGATGTTTCGCCGGCGCGGCGCCCGCGCGCTCGCCAGGATGACCGCGGCGCGCGCTCCGCGGCCGCCCGCCGGCGGCGCTGGCCCGGCTATTCCCATGGGAGTCCGTCCCGCTCGGGGCGCCTTCCGCCGGCGCCGCCCGAGGTCGACCGCCCCTCTTCCCGATGCTCCGATGGACCACGCGCTCTCCGATCTCCCCGACGACGTGACCGAGCCACGGGAGGCGGTGGAGCGGGCGGAGGCGGCCGAACGGCGCGCCCGACAGATCCTGGAGCGGATCACCGACGCGCACATCGCGCTCGACCGCGACTTCCGCTTCGTGGCGGTCAACCCGGCGGCCGAGCGCCTGCTGGGCAAGGCGCGCGAGGCGCTGCTCGGCCGGACGCACTGGGAGCTGTTTCCCGCGTCGACGGACGCGCCGATCGGGCGCGCGTACCGGCGCGTGGCGGCCGAGGGCGTCGAGCAGCACCTGGTGCACCACTACGCGGCCGAGGGCTACGACCTGCACCTGGAGGTCGACGCCTACCCCACGGACGACGGCGGCGTCGCGGTGTTCTGGCGCGACGTCACCGAGCGCGTGCGGGCGGAGGCCGAGCGCGAGCGGCTGCTCGCCGCCGAGCGGGCCGCCCGCGCGCAGGTGACGGCGGTGCTGGAGAGCATCAGCGACGCCTTCTACGCGGTGGACGCGGAGTTCCGCTTCACCTACGTGAACCGCAAGGCGGAGGAGCTCTGGGGGCGGCGCCGCGAGTCGCTGCTGGGGCGGCACTACTGGACCGAGTTCCCGAACGCCGTCGGCAGCGAGTCGTACCGCATGCACCACCGCGTGATGGCCGAGCGTGCGCCGCTGCACTACGAGACGGTGTCGCCGCTCATCGGGCGCTGGATCGAGGTGAGCCTCTACCCCGAGGCGGGGGGCGGGCTCGCGTGCTACTTCCGCGACGTCGCCGACCGTCGGCGGTCGGAGGCCGAGACGCGGCGGCTGCTGGCCGAGAGCGAGCGCGCCCGCGCGGAGGCGGAGCGCGCGCGGCAGCAGACCGTCGGCATCCTGCGCGCGGCGAGCGACGGCATCCTCGGCGTCGACCTGGAGGGGCGGACCACGTTCGCGAACCCCGCCGCCGAGCGGCTGCTCGGGTGGACGGCCGAGGAGCTGGTCGGCCGTCCGCAGCACGCGCTCATCCACCACACGCGCGCCGACGGCACGCCATACCCCGCGTCGGAGTGCGCCCTCTACCACGCCGCGCGCCGCGGCGTCGGCGGCCACATCGAGAACGAGGTGTTCTGGCGGAAGGACGGGACGAGCATCCCGGTCGAGTACGCGATGACGCCGATCAGCGAGAACGGCGTCGTCGTGGGCGCGGTGGTGACCTTCCGCGACGTCACCGCACGGCGCGCGGCGGAGGCCGAGCGGCAGCGGCTGCTGGAGGCCGAGCGCGCGGCGCGCGCGGCCGCCGAGTTCGCGCAGGAGCGCGCCGAGGTCGCGAGCCGCGAGGCGGAGGAGGCGAGCCACGCGAAGAGCGGCTTCCTGGCGACGATGAGCCACGAGCTGCGCACGCCGATCAACGCGATGATCGGCTACACGCAGCTGCTGGAGCTCGGCCTCGCGGGCCCGCTGACGGAGCAGCAGCGCGGCTACCTCGAGCGGCTGACGGCGAGCAGCCGGCACCTGCTCGGCCTCGTGAACGACGTGCTCGACCTGTCGAAGATCGAGGCGGGCGAGACGCGCGTGGCGCAGCGCGACGCGACGACCGGCCCGGCGGTGCGCGCGGCGCTCGACCTCGTGCGGCCACAGGCGAGCGCGCGCGGCGTCAGGCTCGTCGACGGGCGGCCGGACGAGGTCGGGGTGCCCTTCGTCGGCGACGAGGACCGCCTCCGGCAGGTGGCCCTGAACCTCCTCGGGAACGCCGTGAAGTTCACGCCGCGCGGCGGCACGGTGACGGTCGCGTGCGACACGACGGTGGAGACGCCGCCCATCGCGAGCTTCCTGCACGGCGAGGGGCCGTGGGCGTACGTGCGCGTCACGGACACGGGCGTCGGCATCCCGCCGGAGGAGCAGGCGCGCATCTTCGATCCCTTCCACCAGGTGGACAGCCGGCACACGCGCACGGAGGGCGGCACGGGGCTCGGCCTCGCGATCAGCCGGCGGCTCGCGCGGCTCATGGGCGGCGACCTCACGGTCGAGAGCACGCCCGGGGTGGGCTCGACCTTCACGCTCTGGCTGCCGGCCGCCCGGCGCGACGCCGACGCGCCGCCCGAGACGGCCGCCGAGCGGAGCGCGCGCGCGGAGCGCGACGCCGCGCGCGACGTGATGTCGCTCCGGGCGACGGGGCTGGAGCGGCTCGGCGCGGTGCTCCGCGCCTCGGTGGACGACGTGCTCGCCGGCTACGCCGACCGGCTGCGCGCCGACCCCGCGATCCCGCCCGCGCGCGACATGCGACGGGCGCGGCTCGAGGACCACGCCGTGAGCTTCCTCGCCGACCTCGCGCAGTCGCTCGTGATCGTCGAGGACGCGGGGCCGGAGGCGGCGGAGCTGCTGGGCGACAGCGGCGCGATCCAGCAGGCGGTGGCCGAGGCGCACGGCGTGCGGCGCTTCGCGCAGGGGTGGACCGAGGCGGCGCTGCGCCGGGACCAGCAGATCTTCCGCGAGGAGGTCGAGCGCGCGATCCGCGACCGCCTGTCGCCCGACGGGGCGCCACCGTCCCCGGACGGCGTGGAGGCGGCCGTGCGCATCCTGCTCGGCTTCATCGACCGCGCCGACGCGATCAGCGTGCGCGCGTGGCGTCGGGCGGCGCACATGGCCGGCACCGGGACGGGGAGCGAGCGGGGCGAGGGACCCCGCTGACGCCCCGGGTCCGGCATGCGCGCTTGCCGGCGGCGCCCGGCGGTGATATCTTAGTTCTAAGATGAATGGCGATGCGACGACACCTGCCGGCCGTGACGCCGAGCTCAGTGAGGGGAGGGCGGAGTACGCCCGCGCCCTGAAGCTGTGGGTCGTGCTCGCGCGGGCGCACGCCGCGGTCGCGCGGCATGCCGAGGCCGACGCCGCACAGGACGGGCTCACCCTCGCGGAGTTCGCCATTCTCGAGACGCTGCTGAGCCGCGGACGCCTGCGGGTCGGCGAGCTGCAGGAGAAGGTGCTCGTCACGAGCGGCGGGACCACGTACCTGGTGGACCGGCTGACGGCGCGCGGGCTCGTGCGGCGGGCGGACTGCCCGGAGGACCGGCGCGTCCGCTACGTGGAGCTGACGCCCGCGGGCGACGCGCTCGTCCGGGGCGCGTTCGACCGGCACGCGCGCCGGATCGCCGCGGCGCTGGCGGGGCTCACCCCCGCCGAGCAGGAGCAGGCGACGGCGCTCCTGCGCACGCTCGGCCGGGCCGCCGCCGCGGCCGCCCGCCCGTCGCGGGCCGCCTGACCTTCAGTTTTGCCTTTTATTCTCAGTTGTGAGATGGTGTCCTGACACTTACAGTGTGGACAGCAGCGTCGATCACACTGTCATCCTCGCGACCCGGCGTCGGGGCGAGGCGCACGACCCCCGCGCTCCCCGAGCGCGCCCGCAGCCGATTCCCGACGCACCCCCGTTCCCGCACCCCACGCCGAGGAGAGCCGCCATGTCCACGATCACCGGGCTGCACCACGTCACCGTCAACTCCGGCGACCCGCAGGAGAACCTCGACTTCTACGTCGGCGTGCTCGGCATGCGGCTCGTCAAGCGCACGGTCAACCAGGACGCGCCGGACACGTACCACCTGTTCTACGCCGACGGCGCCGGCACCCCGGGCACCGAGCTGACCTTCTTCCCGTGGCGCGGCATGCCGCGCGGGCGCTCGGGCGCGGGCGAGACGAGCGAGGTCGCGCTCGCGGTCCCCGCCGGCACGCTCGACGCGTGGGCCGAACGGCTCGCGGCCCACGGCGTGGCCGACGTGCAGCGCGCGGTGCGCTTCGGCGAGCCGGTGCTCGTCTTCCGCGATCCGCACGGGCTCGGGCTCGCGCTGGTCGAGACGGCCGACGCGCGCGAGTTCACGCCGTGGGCGGACAGCCCGGTCCCGGCGACGCACCAGATCCGCGGGCTGCACGCGGTGCGGCTCACCGAGAGCGCGTTCGAGCCCACCGAGCGGTTCCTGAAGAAGGGGCTGGGCTTCGCGCTGGTGCGGGAGGAGTCCGGGTGGCGCCGCTTCGCGGTCGCGGGCGGGGGCTCGGGCCGCTACGTGGACGTGCGCGCGGTGCCCGTCGTGTCGCGCGCGCTGTCCGGCACCGGCAGCGTGCACCACGTCGCCTTCCGCGTCGCCGACGACGAGGCCGAGGCGCGCGCGCAGCGCGAGGTGCGCGCGGCCGGCGGGCAGGTCACGCCGGTGATCGACCGCTTCTGGTTCAAGTCGATCTACTTCCGCGAGCCGGGCGGCGCGCTGTTCGAGATCGCGACCGACGGGCCGGGCTTCGCCGTCGACGAGGATCCGGCGACGCTCGGCGAGCGGCTCATCCTGCCGCCCTTCCTCGAGCCGCGGCGCGCGGAGATCGAGCGCGTGCTGCAGCCCATCGCGGCGCCCCGCGGCGCCGTCGGGGCGACCTGACCCCGGCGCCGGTGCGCCGCCGGTCCTCGATCGGCGGCCCCCGGCCCGACAGTTGCCGCGCCCCTGCCCCTCGTGCGGCTGCCGCGTTCGGCGGCACCGCCCTTCACCGGATCATCTCATCGCACGGAGCCACCGCATGAGTACCGTACGCCTCGCCATCGTCTACTACAGCACCTACGGCACGAACCATCAGATGGCGGAGATCGCCGCGGAGGCGGCGCGCGCGGCGGGCGCGGAGGTGCGGGTGCGCAAGGTGCGCGAGACCGCGCCCGAGGGCGTCGTCGCCGGGCAGGACGCCTGGCGCGCGACGGCGGAGCGCACCGCGCACGTCGAGGAGGCGACGAACGCCGATCTGGAGTGGGCGAACGCGTTCCTGTTCAGCGCGCCCACGCGCTACGGCGCGGCGGCGAGCCAGATGCGCGCGTTCATCGACCAGACCGGCCCGCTCTGGGCGACGGGCAAGCTGGCCAACAAGGCGGCGAGCGCGATGTCGAGCGCGCAGAACCCGCACGGCGGGCAGGAGACGACGGTCCAGTCGCTGAACAACATGTTCGCGCACTGGGGCTGCATCCTCGTCCCGCCCGGCTACACGGATCCGGTGACGTTCCAGTCGGGCGGCAATCCGTACGGCGTGACCGTCACGGCCGGCGGGCAGCCGATCCCGGACGCGGTGCAGGAGGCCATCCGGCACCAGGCGCGTCGGCTCGTCGAGTTCGCGGCGAAGATCGCGAGCTGACGCGCCCGGCGTCCGGCGCTACGCGGTGGCCGTCGCGCCGCCGACGATGCGCCGGATGCCCTCCTCCACCGTGTCGGGGCGTGCGCACGCGGGCGACGGCGCGCGCAGCGACTCGGGGAGGGGACGGCCGCTGATGATGCAGCCGAGCGCGTCGGCCAGGACGGTGGCGCGCTCGGCGCCCGGCGTGTAGCGCGCGGCGGTCGCGGCGCGCGTATCGATCGAGGCGTGCATGGAAACCTCGGGGAAGGTGACGCCCCGAGTATGCGCGTCCGGATTTCCGCGTGCACGGGTCGATCGACCCGTCGTCCGTCGCGGGGCGCCGTCGCGCCGCGCCGCGCCGCCGGCTGGGCGTCCGTGCATGCCACAGCTGCCGCTCCTCGCCATATTGGCGAGCCGTGAGCGCACCATCGACGTGGTCCAACCCGGGAGAGCCGGATGCGGAGTGAGCAGCAGCACGAGCCGGGCGGCGGGCACGAGGCCGACGCCGGGGCCGGCGGCACGGGGGCGCCGCCGCATCCCGCGGAGCCCAACCGCGCGCCCTCCGCGACGCGCGAGTACGGCACGGACCGCATCACGGTGCAGTGGCGCGCCGAGCGCTGCATCCACAGCGCGAACTGCATCCGCGCGCTGCCGCGCGTGTTCGATCCGCGGCGCCGGCCGTGGGTGGACGTCGACGCCGCGGACGCGGACGCCATCGCGCACGCGGTGCTGCGCTGCCCGACGGGCGCGCTGCACTTCGTGCGGCACGACGACGGCCCGCAGGAGGTGCCCGACGTGCCGACGACGCTCACGCCGATCCGGAACGGGCCGCTCTACGTGCGCGGCGACGTCGAGGTGCGCGGGCTCGACGGGGAGGTGATCCGGAGCGCGACGCGCGTGTCGCTCTGTCGCTGCGGGCTGGCGCGCGCCATCCCGTTCTGCGACAACAGCTGCCGCGACGCGCACTGGCGGGAGCCGTCGCCCGTGGTGGCGCCCACCGGCGCGACGGGCGGTCCCGAGTCGGCGCCGCCGAGCGCGGACTGACGGCGGCGCGGCGCGGCGCGGCGCGGCTCAGCCGCCGCCCGCGCGGCGCATCGCCGCCACCTCGCTCTCCGTCGGCGGGCGCACCTTGAGCACCGACTCCTTGCGGATCTCGACGGTGCCGGGCTTCGCGCCGCGCGGCTTGGAGACGTGGCGCCCCTCGGTCATCGACACCGGGACCACGCCGCCCGTGCGGGCCTTGCTGTGGAAGGCCGCGAGCCCCGCCGCGCGCTCCAGCGTCGCGCGGTCCGGCTCCCGCTCCGACGTCACGCGCAGCACGACGTGCGCGCCGGGCATGCCGCGGACGTGGAACCAGCGGTCGTGCGGCTTCGCGAGCTTGATGCTGACGTAGTCGTTCGCGGCGTCGGTGCGGCCGACGAAGACCTGCCAGCCGTCGGGCAGCTCGTACTCCAGGATGCCGGCGGGCGGCGCGGGGATGCGGCGATCGGTATCGGACACGCGCAGGAATGTACCGCGGGCGATGCGGCCGGGCCGCACCCGGTCGCGTCCCCGGTCGCATGCCCGGTTGCGTCCCCGGTTGCGCCCTCCGTCGCGCGGTGCGACACTCGCCCGCGTCCCCGACCGGCGCCCGCGCACGGTCGCCCGTGCCGCCCGCGCCCCTCCCCGATGTCTCGCGTCCCCCGCTGGCGCGCCGCGCTCGCCCTCGCCGCACTCCCCCTGGCGTCCGGTGCCGACGCGCAGCCGTCGCCCACGCTCGCCCCCGAGGTGCGGCAGTTCGTCACGGTCGACGCGCCCGTGGTCGCGCTCACGCGCGTCCGCGTCGTCGACGGCACCGGCGCCGCGCCGCGCGCCGGGCAGACCATCGTCATCGAGGGCGGCGTGATCCGCGCGGTGGGCGCCGACGGCAGCGTGCCGATCCCGCCGGGCGCGCGCGTGCTCGACCTCGACGGCCGGACGGTGCTCCCGGGGCTCGTCATGATGCACGAGCACATGTTCTACCCGTCGGGCGGCGGGAGCGTCTACAACGAGCAGGCGTTCAGCTTCCCGCGCCTCTATCTCGCCGGCGGCGTGACCACCGCGCGCACGGCCGGCAACATGGCCGGCTACGCGGACCTCGAGCTCAAGCGCGCGATCGACGCGGGGCGCACGCTCGGCCCCTCGCTCGACGTCACCGCGCCGTATCTCAACGGGCCCGGGCTCCCGATCTATCAGGTGCACGCGCTGACGGGCCCCGACGACGCGCGGCAGATGGTCACGCACTGGGCCGACCGCGGCGCGACGTCGTTCAAGGCGTACATGCAGATCACGCGCGCGCAGCTCGCCGCCGCGATCACCGAGGCGCACCGCCGCAGGCTCAAGGTCACCGGGCATCTCTGCTCGATCACCTTCCGCGAGGCCGCCGCGGTGGGCATCGACAACCTGGAGCACGGCCTCGTCGTGGCGAGCGACTTCGTGCCGGGCAAGCGCCCCGACGAGTGCCCGTCCGCCGCGCAGGCGGCGTCGATCGCCGCGCTCGACGTGGCGAGCGCGCCGGTGCAGGCGCTCATCCGGGAGCTGGTCGCGCGCGGCGTCGCGCTGACCTCCACGCTCACCATCTTCGAGACCTTCACGCCGGGACGTCCGAGCGCCCCGCAGGGCGCGCTCGACGCGATGCTCCCCGAGGCGCGCGACCAGTACCTGCGCCGCCGCGTGCAGATCGCGACGCAGGCGAACTCGCCGTGGACGCGCCTGTTCGCCAACGAGATGCAGTTCGAGCGCGACTTCTTCCGCGCCGGCGGGCAGCTGCTCGTCGGCACCGACCCGACGGGCTACGGCGGCGTCGTGGCCGGCTACGCCAACCACCGCGCGCTGGAGCTGCTGGTCGAGGCCGGGCTCACGCCGCTCGAGGCGATCCAGGTCGCGACCTCGAACGGCGCGCGCTATCTCGGGCGCGCCGACAGCATCGGGACGATCGCGGCCGGCCGCCGCGCGGACCTGATGGTCGTGCGCGGCGATCCGTCGGCGCGCATCGGCGACGTCGCGAACGTCGAGACGGTGTTCAAGGGCGGCATCGGCTTCGACTCCGCGCGCCTCTTCGCCTCGGTCCGCGGACGCGTCGGCCTGCACTGAGCGCCGCGCGGCAGGAGCGCCGGTGCGACGGCGCCCCCGCGCGCGTCAGGCCAGCGCCCCGGCGTACTCCTGCTCCCGCACGCGCGACGAGGGGATCGCCGCCGGATCGGCGACGTGCGCCAGCCGGTCGAGTGCGCGCACGAGATCGTGCACGAGGTCCTCGGGGTGCTCGATCCCGACCGAGAGCCGCACGAGCGCGTCGCTGATGCCCGCGCTGGCGCGCGCCGCGGCGTCCATCGAGGCGTGCGTCATCGTCGCGGGGTGCGCGATCAGGCTCTCGACGCCGCCGAGCGACTCGGCGAGCGTGAAGCAGCGCAGGTCGCCGACGAACGCCTCGACCGCGGAGACGCCGCCCGCGAGCTCGAAGCTCACCATCGCGCCCGCGCCCGCCTGCTGCTCGCGCGCGACCGCGTGCCCGGGATGCGACGCGAGGCCGGGGTAGTACACGCGCGACACCGCCGGATGCGTACAGAGCGCCTCCACCACGCGCTCGGCGTTCGCGAGGTGCTGCGCGATGCGCGGGAAGAGCGTGCGCACGCCGCGCAGCGTGAGATAGCTGTCGAACGGCGCGCCGGTGATGCCGAGACAGTTCGCCCACCAGGCGAGCTCCGTCCCGAGCGCGGCGTCCTTCGCGATCACCGCGCCGCCGACGACGTCGCTGTGGCCGTTGAGGTACTTCGTGGTCGAGTGCACCACGAGGTCCGCGCCGAGGGCGAGCGGCTGCTGCAGCGCCGGCGAGAGGAAGGTGTTGTCGACGACCACGAGCGCGCCCGCGGCGTGCGCTGCCGCGGCGACGCGCCGCACGTCGGTGATGCGCAGCAGCGGATTGCTCGGCGTCTCGATCCAGACGAGGCGCGGCGTGCGCGCGGCGGCGATCGCGGCGGGCGCGTCCGGCGCCGTCAGGTCGAGGAAGGTGACGTCGAACAGCCCGCGCGCGGCGAGCGACCGGAGCAGCCGCTGCGTGCCACCGTACGAGTCGTGCGCCGCGATGACGTGGTCGCCCGGCCGCACGAGCTGCAGCACCAGCGTGACGGCGGACATGCCGGTGCTCGTGACGACCGCCGACGCGCCCTGCTCCAGCTCCGCGAGCGCGTGCGCGAGGTCGGAGCGCGTGGGGTTGCCGCTGCGCGTGTAGTCGTACGTCCGCTGCCGGCCGAAGCCCTCGAACGCGAAGGTCGACGAGAGGTGCAGCGGCGGCACGACGGCGCCGTGCGCGCGGTCGGTGGCGATGGCGGCGCGGACGGTGCGCGTGGCGGCGTGCCGGTAGGCGGCGGGCGAGTGCGTGGTCGTCATGGGAGCTCCGGCGCCTCGAGCGCCGCCTCGAGCAGGGAGCCGATCTGCGCCGGCTCGGTGAGGAATGCGTCGTGCCCGGTCGTGGTGGCGACGTCGACGAGGCGCGTGGGGGCGTCGATCGCCGCCGCGAGCGCGACGAGCTGCTCGCGCGGCACGATGGTGTCGCCCTCGGCGGCGACGACGAGCGTCGGCGTCGTGATGCGCGACGGGTCGACGCGATGCAGGTCGGCGGAGAGCGAGAGCGCGAGCAGCCGGGCGGGGCTCCACGTCGCGGCGAAGCGGTCGCCGTGGTGCCGCAGGTAGCGCTCGACGGGGAAGTGCGCGGTGCCGCACGCGACATCGAGGGGCGCGGCGGCGAACCGCTCGCCGAACTCGCGCGAGGTGCGATACGTCGTCATCGCCAGCGCGCGCGCCAGCGACAGCGCCTCGCGCGCGCGCCCCGTCTCCAGGCCGAGCCGCACGATGCCGCGCTGCACGCTGCGCACGGCGGTGGTCATCGGGTGCGGCTGGTGCGGCGCGCTGATCGCGACCAGCCGCTGCAGTCGCTCCGGATATCGCTCCGCGAACGCGAGGGCGACCATGCCGCCGTACGACGCGCCGATCAGCGCGTGCACGACGTCGACGTCGAGCGCGTCGAGCAGCTGCGCCAGCGCGTCGGCCTGGTCGTGCGTGGTGACGGTGCGCGCCGGGCCGCCGTCGTCGGCCACGCCGCCGTCCAGGAAGTCGAAGCCGAGCAGCCGGTACTGCGTGGTGTCGATCGCGCGGCCGGGGCCCGCGACGTCGTCCCACCAGCCGCGCGCGGGATCATCCTGGCTCGCCGTGACGTGGCGCGTGGCCGAGATCCCGCCGAGGGCGACGACGACCGGCGCGCATGGCGGACCGGTGATCTCGAACGGTGGCAGCTGGGCGGACGCGATCGCTGGCACTGTCGTTCCTCTGCTGCACGAGGCGGCGGCGGGGGTGGAGAAGGCGCGAGACGCAGGGTCTCGCGGCCGCCGTTGCTCTTTCCTCGTGCGGTCGGGTCGTCCCGCCGCGGCGTCCCTGGCGAGGGCGCGCGGCTCGACCCGACAACGAAAAGCCCGGACGGAGAGACGCCGCCGGGCAATCGCGTTTTAGCACCTTGTTTAACGTGGCGGCAATAGCGGCAAATGACCACGAGTCTTCTATTGTGACGAACAGGCTATCCGTGCGGCCGCACATCGTCAAGCCCCGTCGTCCGCGCGTGCGGCGACCTCGTGCCGAGCCGCGATGCCGGGCCGCATGCCGGGCCCGTCGGCTCGGCCGTGCGCGGCGGGCGTATATTCCGCGTCGGACGTCGCGGCCTCCCGCCGCCTCGCGGCGCGGCGCCCATCGGATCGGACACTCCGCACCCCTGGCTCGATGACGGATCCCCGGCTGACCGCCCTGCGGGCGACCGAGTTCGCGCGGCTCGACGCGACCGGCCACGTCTACCTGGACCACACCGGCAGCGCGCTGTATCCCGACGCGCTGGTGCGCGAGCACGCCGAGCTGCTGCGCGGGCACGTGCTCGGCAACCCGCACTCGCGCAGCCCGGCCGCGCGCCGCAGCACGGAGCTCGTCGAGGCGGCGCGCGCGCGCGTCTTCGCGTTCTTCCGCGCCGATCCCGCGGAGTACGAGGTGATCTTCACCGCGAACGCGAGCCACGCGCTCAAGCTCGTCGGCGAGGCCTATCCGTTCGCGCCGGGCTCGCAGCTCTGCCTCACGGCCGACAACCACAACTCGGTCAACGGCATCCGCGAGTTCGCCGCGAGCCGCGGCGCGGCGACGCGCTACCTGCAGCTCGGCGCCGACCTGCGCGTCGTGGACGCCGAGGCGCATCTGGTGGGCGCCGATCCGTCGCTGCCCAACCTGTTCGCCTTCCCCGCGCAGTCCAACTTCTCGGGCGTGCAGCACCCGCTGTCGCTCATCGCGCGCGCGCGGGCGCTCGGCTACGACGTGCTGCTGGACGCGGCGGCGTTCGTGCCGACGAACCGGCTCGACCTGTCGCAGGTCTCGCCCGACTTCGTCGCCATCTCGTTCTACAAGCTGTTCGGCTACCCGACCGGCATCGGCGCGCTCATCGCGCGGCGCGACGCGCTCGCGAAGCTGCGCCGGCCGTGGTTCGGCGGCGGCACGGTGCGGTTCGTCGCGGCGCAGCACCAGGTCCACATCCCGTATCGCAACGCGGCCGCGTTCGAGGACGGCACGCTCAACTTCCTCGACATCGCGGCGCTGCCGCGCGGGCTCGACTTCCTCGACGCGGTCGGCGTGGAGCGCATCCACGACCACGTCACCGCGCTCACCGGCGTGCTGCTGCGCGCGCTGCGCGGGCTCGCCTACGACGACGGGCGGCCGATGGTGCGCGTGTACGGCCCCGCGACGACCGAGGGGCGCGGCGGCACCGTCGCGCTCAACCTGATCGACGGCGAGGGACGCGTCGTCGACTGCCGCGCCGTCGAGGCGACGGCGATCGCCGCGGGCATCTCGCTGCGCACGGGCTACTTCTGCAATCCCGGGGCGGCGGAGACGTCGTTCGAGCTGCCGGAGGACGAGGCGCGCCGCTGCTTCACCGAGCTCGCCGGCGACACCTTCACGCTGCAGCAGTTCTCCGCGTGCCTGCACGATCGTCCCGTGGGGGCGGTCCGCCTCTCGCTCGGTCTGTCGAGCAACGAGGCCGACGTGCAGCGCGGCGTCGACGTGCTCGCGAGCTGCGCGCGCGCGCACGCGGCGGCCGCGGCGACGGTCTGACGCGCGGCGGATGATCGACCACGACGACGACGAGGACGCGGGGCGCGGCGGGTCGTGGCTCACGTACCGCTACCGGCTCGGCGGCGGCGCGTCGGAGGCGCACGGCACGATCAAGGCGCCCACGTTCATGAGCGCGGCGCGGCGGCTGGTCGAACGTCGCCTGGCCGATCGCATCGGCGCGGGCCCCGCGTTCCTGCGGCTCCGCGCGGCGGGCGAGGAGGAGGTGCTGGTGCGCGTGACGCAGGCACCGGACGGCGGCGGCGCGCCGCGGCTCGACGTCGTGTCGCGGGACGCCTTCGACTTCGGCGAGCCCGAGATCGGCGACCCGCTCTGAGCGCGGGCCCGCGCCCCCGGCCGGCGCCGCCGTGCGCGCCGCTACATTGCGGGCGCCGCCCGCGCTCCCGCGCACGCCACCACGCTGCACGCCGTTCCCTCCCGCCCGTTCCGCGCGGTGCTCGCTCCCGCCCCCGAGACTCCCCTGCGCCTGCTGTGCGAGGCCGCGGCGCGCGCGCTCCGCTGCACCGTGCACCTCGACGTGCGCGTCGCGCACGCCGCGCCCGAGCGGTGGCGCGTCGACTTCGAGCCGCGCACGGGCGCGTGCACGACGGTCGCACCCGCCGGCCCGGGTCCGCATGGCGATGCGGTGTGCGTTCCTGTCGCGGGCGATGGCGTGGCCGGGACGCTGTGCTGCCATCGCGGGGACGGGTCGCGCCCGTGGACCGCGGACGACGACGCGCTCGCGCATGTCTTCGCGCGGCTGGCCGCGGGCACGGCGGCCGCGCGGGAACCGCGCCCGCCCGCGGCGGACGCGGAGACGGCCGCGCTGCGGGCGGCGCTCGAGCGCAGCGAGGCGCACTTCCGGCGCATGATCGAGAACGTCAGCGACCTCGTGATGATTTCGGCGGCCGACGGGGCGCTGACCTACGTGAGCCCGTCCGCGGAGCGGCTCCTCGGCTACCGCACGGAGGAGTTGATCGGGAAGGGCCCGGACGACCTCGTGCACCCCGACGACCTGCCCGCGCTGTGGGAGAACATGCGCGCGATGACGCAGGTGCCGGGCACGGTGAGCGCGCTGCACCACTGGCGCATCCGCCACCGCGACGGCGGCTGGCGCGAGATGGAGGCGATCGGCCGCTCGCTCGCGCCCGACACTGTGGACGAGGGGCTGGTGATCACCGCGCGCGACGTGACCGCGCGGCGCGAGGCGGAGGCCGCGCTGCGGGCGAGCGAGGAGCACTTCCGCACGCTCATCGACAACTCGCACGACATGGTGGTGCTGCTCGACCCGCAGACGGCGCGGCACACCTACCAGTCGCCGTCGGTGCAGCGCATCCTGGGCTACGACCCGGAGGAGTTCGCGGCGCTCGACGCCTTCGCGCTGATCCACCCGGACGACGCCCCCCGCGCGCTGGCCGTGCTCGGCGACGCGGTGGCGCATCCCGGTGAGACGCGCCACGCCGAGTACCGCTACCGGCACAAGGACGGCTCCTGGCGGTACCTCGAGACGTTCGGGCGCACGCTGTCCGCGCACTCCGCGGAGCGGGGGCTCGTCTTCAACACGCGCGACGTGACGGAGCGGCGCGAGGCGGAGCTGGCGCTGGCGCGGCGGGAGGAGCACTTCCGCGCGCTGACCGAGAACGCGCACGACATCATCGCGATCCTCGACCCGCGCACGGGGCACATCACCTACCAGACCCCGTCGATGGAGCGCATCCTCGGCTACGCGCCGGGCGAGCTGGCGGGGCAGAACGCGATCGCGCTCGTGCACCCCGACGACGTGGCGCGCACGGCGGCGGAGATCGCGCGCGTGGTCGCGGAGCCGGGGCGCACCTTCCACGCGCGCTACCGCTACCGCCACAAGGACGGCTCGTGGCGGCACCTGGAGTCGTACGGCCGCACCCTGTCGCCCACCGGCGCCGAGCAGGGGCTCGTGCTCAACACGGGCGACGTCACCGAGCGCACGCTCGCGGAGCTCGCGCTGCAGCAGAGCGAGGCGAAGTACCGCAGCCTGATCGAGGCGGCGCAGGACATGATCACCGTCATCGACGCCGACGGGACGATCGCGTTCCAGAGCCCGTCCGCCGAGCGGGTGCTCGGGTTCACGCCCGAGGAGATGGTGGGGCGCGGCATCCTCGAGTTCCTGCACCCGGACGACCTGCCCATGGCCGTCGAGCGGATGGCGGCGGTGGCGAGCAGCCCTGGCACGGTGGTCATCGTGCAGTACCGCAACCGCTGCAAGGACGGCTCGTATCGCCACGTGGAGTCGACGGGGCGCACGGTGCTCCCCGACTCGACCGCGGCGGGCGTGGTCGGCATCGTGCGCGACATCACCGACCGCGTCGAGGCGGAGGCGGCACTGCGCGCGGCGACCGCGCAGGCCGAGCGTGCGCGCGAGGAGGCGGAGCGCACGGCCACGCGCGACCGGCTGCTGGCCGAGGCGAGCCGGCTGCTCGTCGCGTCGTCGGACACCGCGACGGCGCTCGAGCAGCTCGCTCGGCACCTGGTGCAGGGGTGGGCCGATGCCTGCACGGTGGAGCTGGAGGTGGAGGGCGGGCGCACGCCCGTGGCGGTCGCGGGCGCGGTGGGCGAGCGCGCCTCCGCGCTGCGCGTGCCGCTGACGGCGGGCGGCGCATCGGATGGGTGGGTGACGCTCGCGCGCGGGGCGGGCCGCGCGCCGTTCGACGCGGACGACCGCGCGCTCGCCGCGGAGCTGGCGCGGCGCGCGGGGCTCTCGCTCGAGAACGCGCGGCTCTTCCAGGCGGCGCAGGAGGCGGTCGCCGCCCGCGACCGCGTGCTCGCGATCGTCGCGCACGACCTCCGCAGCCCGCTGGCGGCTGTGCGCTTCGACGCCGAGATGCTGCGCATGCGGCCGTCGCGGCCGCTGGCGGCGCGCGACGCGCGCACGCTCGAGCGCATCGAGGGCACGCTGGCGCGCATGGACGCGCTGATCGAGGACCTGCTGGACGTCTCGCGGCTGAACCACGACGCGCTGACGCTCGACCGCCGACCGCACGACATGGGCGCGCTGCTGCGCGACGCGGCGGAGACGCTGCGGCCGCTCGTGCGCGGGCACGGGCTGCGCTTCGAGGTGCAGGCCGGCGACGGCATGCCGCGGCTCGACGTCGACGGCGCGCGCCTCGTGCAGGCGGTGTCGAACCTCGTCGGCAACGCGACCAAGTTCGCGGCGCACGAGGGGACGGTGGCGCTCGCGTGGGAGATCGCCGGCGACGAGCTGCGCATCGCGGTGCGCGACGACGGCCCGGGCATCCCGCCCGAGGAGCTGCAGCACATCTTCGGCGCCTTCTGGCAGGCGCGCCACGGCGATCGCCGTGGGCTCGGCCTGGGGCTCGCGATCGCGCGCGCGATCGCCGAGGCGCACGGCGGCCGGCTGTGGGTGGAGAGCGAGGTCGGGCGCGGCTCGACGTTCGTGCTCGCGCTGCCGATCGCGCCGCACGTGCTGCCGGCGGGCTGACCGGCGTCGACCGCGCCGCGCGTGGCGGGCGTCAGCCGCCGCGCAGGATCGCCCCCACGCGCGCGCGCCGCGAGGTGCCGAGCTTCTTCATCACCTGCTCGGTGTGGCTGCGCGCGGTGTTCTCGGAGATCCCCAGCCGGCCGGCCACCTCGGTGTTCGAGAGCCCCTCGGCCAGCAGGCGCGCGACCGCGAGCTGCCGCGGCGTGAGCGCGAAGCGCGCCTGCAGCTCGGCGTCGCTCAGCGTGGTGGCGGCGGGCGCGCTCGGCTCCGGCGGCGCGGCGCGCCGGAGCAGCGCCGCCACGCGCGCGAGCAGCTCCATCGCGCTGAACGGCTTCGTCACGTAGTCGTCGGCGCCGAGGTTGAACCCGCGCAGCTTGTCGGCCTCCTCACGCCGCGCCGAGAGGATCAGCACCGGCGTGTCGAGCCCGCGCGCGCGCAGCTGCGCGAGGACCTCGTAGCCGTCGCGGTCGGGCAGCCCGAGGTCGAGGACGACGAGGTCGGGCGGATCGGCGGCGATCATCGCCATCGCCTGCGCGGCGCGCGTGGCGAGGGCGGTCGCGTATCCCATGTGCGCCAGGTGGTCCTGGAGCGCGGCGGCCATCGCGGCGGTGTCTTCGACGATCAGGATGCGCTGCACGACGTCGGGGCTCTCGGGAGGGAAGGGCGGGCGGCGGGACGCCCGCCCCCGCCGGCCGCACAGTCTGCAGGGAGGACCGCCCCGCGTCATCGGAGAAACTGCGTAGCCGCGAGCCGGCGCGACCGGCGGCTCCGAAGTTCTGCAGATGCGACCCCGCCGGGGGCGGCCGAGCTTCCGTCGTCCGTGGACGCCGGCTCCGGTCCGTCGCGCGTCCGCCCCGTCGCAGGACCGCGCCCGTGTCTGGAGGGTCACCGATGTTCCGCCCCGCCGTCGGCCTGCTGGCCGCCGCCTGCCTCGCCGCGTCCGTCGCGCCGCGCGCCGCCCGCGCGCAGGATCCCGCCGCCGAGTCGAGCACGGCCCGCGTGGACGCGGGGCGCGACTTCACGCCCGGCACGCGGGTGCTGCTGGCGACGGACTTCTCGCGCGACGAGATCGGCGACTTCCCGCGCGGCTTCCGGCTGCGCAGCGGCAACGCGGAGGTGGCCGACGTCGGCGGCCGCCGGTGGCTGCGCGCGACGAGCATCGGGGAGCTGGACATCCCGCTGCCCGAGACGCTGCCGCCGATGTTCACGATCGAGTTCGACTTCTCCGGCGGGAGCGGGTGGTACCAGGCGGTCCACCTGACCGACCGCGACGACGCGTACCGCGTCGAGTTCCGGCCCGACGACGGCGGCATCGTCAGCGCCGAGGAGGAGCGGTCGATGTCGGACGCGCGCGGCACGCAGGAGGGGAAGCCGCTGCGCGTGCAGATCATGGCCGACGGCGACTACGTGAAGGTGTACCTGAACGGCACCCGCGTCGCGAACATGCCGAACGCGCGGCTGGGCCGCTCGCGCATCGTGCGCATCAAGTTCCGCGGCGAGGACGACATGCCGACGCTCCTCGGCAACATCCGGATCGCCGCGGGCGGGAAGGACCTGTACAAGGCGCTGGAGGCCGACGGCCGGGTGACGGCCGAGGGGATCCTGTTCGACACGAACTCCGACCGGCTGCGCCCGGAGTCGGACGCGGTGCTCGGGCAGATCGGCGCGATGCTGACGAAGCACGCCGACCTGCGCCTCGGGATCGAGGGGCACACGGACAACGTGGGTGCCGCGGCGGCCAACACGACGCTCTCGGAGAAGCGGGCGGCGGCGGTCAAGGCGTACCTGGTGAGCAAGCACGGCGTCGACGCGGCGCGCCTGGAGGCGAAGGGCTTCGGGGCGAGCAAGCCGGTGGCGCCGAACACCGACGAGGCCGGCCGCCAGAAGAACCGCCGCGTCGAGCTCGTGAAGCTCTGAGCGCGGGCCGCCGATCGCGTCGCATCGCGTGCGCGATCTCACATCTTCTTCCGATGCGGGCGCAGGCGGCGCGGGTGAATGATGCGTGCGCGCCGGTCGAGGAGACCGGCGTGTCCCGCACGGGACATGCGCTCTCCCGACCCACCAGACCATGCCCGCACCGTCGTCGCTCGCCTCGCGCTCGCTGCGCACGCTCGCCGCGCTCCTGCCGCTCGTCGCCTCGCCCATTCGCGCCCAGGTGATCCCGGAGAACGAGACCGGCACCAACGTCTACGCCCTCGCCAGCGTCGAGGGGCACGACCCGATCTGGCTGCACGAGGGCGGCCCGCGCTTCCACGTCACGCGGCAGATCGGCGGCCTGGCGACCACCGCCGCCGGCAGCATCAGCGGCGAGGGCCACCTGCACGCGTACGCGTCGATCCTCGCCGGCGGCGCCACGTACCCGTACGGCAACGTGTCGGCGACCGTCAGCTACCGCGATCGCATCTCCTTCGTCGGGACCGCGCCGTCGCGCGTGGAGTTCGACCTCTTCCTGCACGGCACCGCGCTGGGCCGCTCGAGCGGCTCGCTGGTGATGTGGTATCAGTCGCTCGGCGAGTTCGGCACCGGGCCGGTCGCCCAGTATCGCGCCCAGCTGAACGCCGACGGCTCCCACTGGGGCGGCAGCGATCACGAGCAGCGCCTCGTGCGGCGCAACGTACGCGGCGACGTCGTGGACGGCGTGTTCACCTTCGAGCTGACCCTCAACGTGGATGCGACGCTCCGGATGCCGGTCTGCCCCGACGTCTCCGGTCCGCTCGAGCCGCCGACCGAGTGCGGCACGGGCGGCGGCCTCGGTGCCAGCACGATGGCGGACTTCGGCGACACGGCAGGCATCCAGGCGATGCGCGCCTACGACGCCGACGGGAACCTCATCACGAGCGGGCTGCTGGCGCGCTCGGAGCTGGGCCACACCTACGCGCTCGAGGGCGGGAGCTTCGCCCCCACCAGCACCGTCCCCGAGCCGACGACCTGGTCGCTCCTCGGCGCGGGCGTCGCGATCCTCGGCGTGGTCGCGCGCCGTCGGCGCGCGGGCGCCGCGTCGACGCCCGCCGTATCGACGCCCGCCGTATCGACGCCCGCCGCGTGAGCGGGGCGTGACCACCCGTCGGCCGGCTGGGACATCCGTTTGACATCGCCCCGTCGCCCGGCGATGGTTCGGGATGCCGTCCGCCAGGACGGGATGGCCGGACAGGGCTTCGCGGACTCGCCGCGCGTCCGACTCCGGCCGACGCACGCCGAGGCGAGGTCCCGCATGGCCGGTCGCGATCACTTCAAGAGCAGCTACGGCTCGTACAGCACGCAGCAGCGCGAGCTGGAGCGCAGCCGCGCGCGGCGCGACGCCGCCGATGCGGCGGCCGACGCCGAGGCGGCGCGGATCGCGGACGAGACGGCGGGCGGTGGCGCGGCCCCGGACGCCGAGGCGACCCCCGACGACGCGGACGCCGAGCAGCCGACGACGCCGGCCACGCCCTGATCGGCGTCGGCGTCGGGTGAGGCTCGCGCTCGTCTAGCGCGCCGCGCCGCGCGCCGACGTCCCGGAGGCGGCGCTCGGCGTCAGCTGCGCCGCCTCCCGCAGGACCACGCGCGCGAGCGCCGTGTCGACCGCCGCCGTCGTGCGCTGCGTGTGCGCGCGGCCCGTGGGCCCGATCACGAGCAGCGTGCACCGCTCGGGGTCGAAGCCGAGGCGCCGCGCGAGCGCGCCGTCCCAGTCCAGCAGCACCGCGCGCTGCGGATCGCTCGGGAAGCGGCTGCGCACGAGGCGCCGCAGCAGCCGCGGCACCCCGCGCAGGTCGGCCACCGCCACCACGGGGAGCACCGGCGCCCCGTCGACGCCGTCCTGCACCGCGCGCAGGTGCTCGACCCACGCCGTGCCGGCCTCGCGGCCGCCGCGCCCCGCGCCCACCAGGAGCAGCGTCCGTCCGCGGTACTCCGCCGCGTCGTGCACGCGCCCGAACTGGTCGCTCAGTCGGAACGCGACGATCGAGTCGTCGACGGCCGCCTCCGTCGCGCCGGTCGCGCGGGGCAGGGCGGCCGCGTGCGCGGACGGTGCCTCCGCGCCCGCGCGCGCGCCGAGCGCGCCGACGAGCAGCAGCCCGCACGCGAGCGGCAGGAGTCGTCGTGCAGGGCGTTCGACCATCGTGACACCGGCTGGAGGGTGGGTCCGGCGTGCGGCGGACCCGTGATGCCCGACGGGCGCATCTCCGTCGCAAGCTATGCCGGTGCATGCGCATGCGCCGGGCCGCGGCGACGCCCCCGCATGCCGCGCGAGCGCGTGGACGCGACCTGACGGCGCGCTGACGCGGTGACGCCGTGGCGCTCGGGCGGGGTGGGTATCTTCCCACGCTGCCCGCTCCTCCTCGTCGCTCCGCCGCACCGCATGTCGCTCGCCGCCCTCCTCGCCGTCCCGCTGCAGCTCGCCGCCGCCACCGCGGACACCACGCCCGTCGTCGCGCACGGCGCGCGCGGGGAGCTCGACGTCCGCCCGCCGCGCCTGGAGCGCACGATCGAGGTCGACGGCTCGCTCGACGAGCCGGTGTGGCGCGAGGCCGCGATGCTCACCGGCTTCTCGCTCTACACGCCGGTCGACGGCCGCCCGGCCCCGGATTCGACCGAGGTCCTCGTGTGGTACTCGGCGAGCGCGATCCACTTCGGCATCCGCGCCTTCGAGCCGCACGGCGCGGTGCGCGCGACGCTCGCCGACCGCGATCGCGTGGGGAGCGACGACAACGTCGAGATCCACCTCGACACCTTCGACGAGCGGCGTCGGGCGCTCGTGTTCATCGTCAACCCGCTCGGCGTGCAGGCCGACGGCACCAAGAGCGAGGGGGGCGGCTTCATCCCCGGCTCGAACGTGGCGCCCGGGCAGAACGACCTGAGCGCCGACTTCACCTGGCGGTCGAAGGGACGCGTGACTCCGTGGGGCTACGAGGTCGAGCTGCGCATCCCGTTCTCCAGCATCCGCTACGCGGTCGGCACGCCGCAGCGCTGGGGCATCCAGGTCGTGCGCCGGGTGCAGCACAGCGGCTACGAGCAGACGTGGACGCCCGCGAAGCGCGGCTCGGCGTCGTTCATCGCGCAGTCGGGGCACCTGGTCGGGCTGACGGGGATGCGGCACGGACAGGTCGTGGAGCTCAACCCCGAGCTCACGAACACGACGGCCGGCACGCCGCGCGCCGTGGGCGTCGCGGGCGGCGACTGGCGCTACGCGAACGACGCGAACGTCGGCGGCAACGTGCGCTGGGCGATGGGGAGCGACTTCGTGCTGAACGGCACGATCCGCCCGGACTTCTCGCAGGTGGAGGCCGACGCGACGCAGATCGCGACCGACCAGCGGTTCGCGCTCTTCTATCCCGAGCGGCGCCCATTCTTCGTCGAGGGGAGCGACCAGTTCAACGTCCCGAACACGCTCGTCTACACGCGGCGCATCGTGCGGCCCGAGGCGGCCGCGAAGCTCACGGGGAAGGTGGGCCGCACCGACATCGCCGTGCTGACCGCGCTCGACGACCGCGCGACCACGGCGGACGGCTCGCGCCCGCTCGTCGGGATCACGCGCCTGCGGCGCGACTTCGGCGAGCAGTCCACGGCCGGGGTGCTCTACAGCGGCCGGTCGAGCGGCGCGCGCGAGAACCACGTGGTCGGCGGCGACGCGCGCATCGTGTTCGGCGGCCTGTACTTCGCGCAGCTGCAGGCGGTCGGCAGCATGACGTCGCAGAACGGCGCGCGCCGCACGGCGCCGATGTGGCAGGCGGTGGTCGACCGCACGGGGCGCAACTTCGGCTTCAACTACGGCATCGTCGGCATCGCGCCGGGCTTCGAGACCGACAACGGCTTCGTGCCGCGCACCGGCTACGTGCAGCCGAACGTCTCCAACCGCTTCACGGTCTTCGGCAGGCCGGGCGGGCTGTTCGAGCGCTACAACGTGTTCACCAGCGTGAACGCGACCTGGCGCTACGACGACTTCTTCGCGGGGCGCAGCCGGCTGGAGCATCGCCTCTCGGCGAACAACCAGCTGACGTTCAAGCGCGGCTGGTCGGTGACGGTGACGCCGGCGCTCGGCAGCTACGCCTTCGATCCGGCGAGCTACCAGGGCCTCCGCTCGGCGGTCGGCGAGGGCGCGCCGCCGAGCGCCTTCGTGCCGTCGGGGCGGACGGGGACGCGGGTGACGACGTTCGGCGTGGCGACGCCGCAGTTCCGGCGCTTCGCGGCGTCGATCAGCAGCGCGATCGGCGACGACGTGGACTTCCAGGAGACGTCGCGCGTGCGGCGGCGCGACTACAACGCCTCGCTGGACCTGCGTCCGAGCGAGCGCCTGCGCATCGGGGCGACGTACGTCAGCAGCAGCTTCGCGCGGCGGCGCGACGGCGAGAGCATCCAGAGCACGCGCATCCCGCGCCTGCGCGCGGAGTACCAGGTGGCGCGCCCGGTGCTGGTGCGCATCGTGTCGCAGTACGAGTCGACGCGCCGCGCGCCGCTGCGCGATCCGCGCACGGGCGCCCTGCTGCTCGTGGCCGACGGCGCGACGGGCGCGTACGTGCCGTCGATCGAGCGGCGCGCGAACGGGCTGCGCACCGACTGGCTGTTCTCGTACCGGCCGACGCCGGGCACGGTGTTCTTCGCGGGCTACGGCAACACGCTCACCGAGCCCGATCCGCTCGCGTTCGAGCGGCTGCGGCGCGTGAACGACGCGCTGTTCGTGAAGCTGAGCTACCTGTTCCGGATCCAGCCCGGCGCGTGAGCGGCGAGCGGCGGGTCCCGTCGCCCCCGCCGATCCTGCCGTCCCGCGACGGGCATCGCCGGCCGGCGACTCCCCGCCGACGGCTCACGTCGTCCCGGCCGACTTGTGGCGGCGGCGACCGCGGCACATCGTCAGCCGACGATCCCGTTCGCGTCCCCGCCGCGCCCCCTCGAGCAGAGCCGGCCATGAAGTTCGCCTCGCCGTTCACCACTCCGGACACCGACGCGTACGGCGAGCGGCCGCGCGACGACGAGCTCGATCTGTACGGGATCACGCACCCCGGTCGGGTCCGCCCCGAGAACCAGGACCACTTCCTCCTCTGCACGGTGCACCCGCAGGTCGTGGTGCACGGCACCAGCCTGCCGAACGAGAGCGCGCTGACGCTGCGCGGGCAGCGGCTCGCGACGCTGATGCTCGTGGCCGACGGCGTGGGCGGCAGCGCGGCGGGGAGCACGGCCAGCCGGCTCGCGACCGAGGCCGTCACGCGCTACGTCGCGACGAGCCTGCGCTCGTACCACGTCGCCGGGTCGTCGGGCGAGGGGGAGCTGATGGAGGCGCTGCGCGCGGCGGCGATCGCGGCGCACGAGGCGGTGCGCGCGGAGGCGCAGGCCCGCGCGGACGCGCGCGACATGGCCACGACGCTCTCGCTCGGCGTCGTCATCTGGCCGTGGCTCTACGTCGTGCAGGTGGGCGACAGCCGCGTCTATCTGTTCCAGGACGACGTGCTGCGGCAGATCACGCGCGACCAGACGCTGGCGCAGGAGCTGGTGGACCAGGGCGTGCTGTCGGCCGAGCGGGCCACCGCGTCGCCGTTCGCGCACGTGCTCTCGAGCGCGATCGGGGCGCAGGAGGCCGTGCCCGAGATCACGCGCGTCGACGTGCGCGAGCGCGGCTGCGTGATCCTCGTCTGCACCGACGGCCTCACGAAGCACGTGCGCGACCACGAGATCGCCGAGCGGCTGCGCACGATGCAGTCGGCGGAGCAGGCGAGCCGCGCGCTGCTGCAGCTCGCGCTCGACCGCGGCGGCACCGACAACGTGACGCTCGTCGTCGGGCGGGCGCTCAGGCGGACCCCGGGCTGAGTCGCGCGGGGGGCGAACGGAAGCGCGGGCCGACGCGATCGTGCGTCGGCCCGCGCTTCGACTACCTGCCGTGCCGCCGGTCGCCTCAGCGCACGACCCAGTCGGTCGACAGCTCGGTCGTGCCCCACGCCATGCGCAGCTCGCCGCGCGCGGCGCCCGGCTGCGTGGACGGGATGAGCCAGATCGAGAAGCTCTCGATGGGCGCCGGGAGCGTGCGCGTGCGCAGGTCGACGCGCGCCACGTCGTTGGCGGCCGAGTACTCCGCCGGGGCGCCCTCGCGCTGCAGGATGAGCTTCCACCCCGTGCGCGACGGGAGCGTGAGGACCACGTAGGTGCCCGCGTCCAGCTGCGCGCCGCCGAGGGTGAGCGGGACGTCCGTGCGCAGCGTCGTCGCGGCGTTGGCGCCGGTGCGCCACGGCCTGTCGTACGGCACCAGGCTGTCGGTGAACAGCCGGCGGCCGCGCAGGTGCGGCTGGCCGTAGTCGACGCGGATCACGGCCGGGGGCGCCGGGGTGGCCGCCCCGCCGCCCGCCGCCTGCCCCGGGGCCTGCGGGACCGCGAGGCTGACCTCGGCGGTGGCGCGGGTGCTCGGCATCGCCCGCCGGGCGGGCTGCCCCGCCTGGCCCGGCGGGGTCGACTGGGCCGACAGGGTGCCCGCGGCGAGCGCGAGCGCGAGCGGGGCGAGCAGGAGGGGCTGACGCATGGGCGGCAGGGTCGGATGGGGAAGGCGCCACGGGACGCGCCCGGATGATAGTCGCGGCGCCCGGCGTGACGGCAGCGGGACTGACGGTCCAGCCTGGCGTGCCCGAGAATTGCATGGACTCCGTGCGCTGGGTCACGCGGCCCCGACCGTGTGACCCGATAGGCTGACTCGTCGTCGCGAGAGATCGGAGGCACCGCCAGGTGTTTCCGGCCCGGAGTGCGTCGTCCGACGTCCTCCCAGCCAACCTCCCCCGCGGGAGGTCGCTCCACCCGCCGTGCGCCCGACCGGTGCCCGGCAGCCACAGGCCACGCCCATGCGCGTCTTCCGCTCCCTCCGTGCCGCGGCGCTCCTCCTGGCGATGGCCAGCGTGGGCTGCGACCGCGCGGTCGCTCCGACGGCCCCGGCCCTCCCGGCCACCGCGGCCCCGACGGCGGCTCCCGCCAACGGCCTCATCGGCGACGTGCTCGGCGGGGTGCTCGGCGCCGTGAACCGGCTCGTCTGCCCGGTCGACCAGGCGCGCTCCGGATCGGCCGTCGTCGGGCCCGAGGGCGGCGCGCTCGTCGTCGACCGGTTCCGCGTGGACTTCCCCGCGGGCGCGGTCGCGCAGGCGGAGACGTTCGACTTCGAGGTCGTGCCGGGCCGCTACCTCGAGATCGAGGTGCACGCCCGCGGCCACGCGCACTACCAGTTCGCCACGCCCGTCACGGTGACGCTGGACGTGTCGCGCTGCGGCAGCCTGCTCCCGTCGGGGATGCGCGCGTGGCACATCGACTCGCAGACGAAGGCGCTGCTCGAGCCGATGGGCGGCGTGTACGACGCGGGGGCGCGCACGCTCCGCTTCCAGACGCCGCACTTCTCCGGCTACACGATCGCCTGGTGAGCGTGATGTCGGCGCCGTCGCACGAGCTGGCGGGGCCCGCCGAGGGGCAGAACGACCGCGAGGTCCGCGACGCGATCGCGCAGGGCCAGCGCTTCGAGTACGCCGGCGACGCGGAGCGCGCGCGTACCGCGTACGGCACCGCGCTCGCGCTGGCCGAGACGCCCGCGCTGCAGGCCGAGGCCGTGCGGCGGCTGGGCGACACGCACCGCGCGCGCGGCGCGTGGGACGAGGCGCGCCGCGCCTACGCGCGCAGCGCCGCGATCGCCGAGGGCGCGGGACTGCAGGACCTGCTCGCCGAGGCGCTGAACGCCGAGGGGAGCGTCGCCGTGCTGCAGGGCGACGCCGCGCGGGCGATCGCCGTGTTCGAGCGCGCGCTGCGCCACAACCCGGGGCCGCGCGTGCGCGGGCTGCTGCTGCAGAACATCGGGATGTGCGCGGTGCGCGACGGCGACCACGCGCGCGCGGTCGACCTGTTCGTCGCCTCGCTCGGCTGCTTCCGCGAGTCGGGCTACCGGCGCGGGGTCATCATCGCGCTCAACAACCTCGGCGCGGCGCGCATCGAGCTCGGCGACCTCACGGCGGCGGTGCCGCTGCTGCGCGAGGCGGCGGCGATCGCGCGCGAGCTGCACGAGCTCGACCTGCTGCTGCTGACGGTGCGCAACGAGGCCGAGGTGTGCGCGAAGCTCGGCCGGCTGGAGGAGGCGGAGCAGTACATCGGCGAGGCGCTCGGGCACTTCTCGCGCGCGGGCAACGAGAGCCGGCGCGCCGAGTGCCTGGTGATCCTCGGCGACGTGCAGCGGGCGCACGGCACCGCCACGCTCGACGCGGTCGCGGCGCGGTGCTACGCGCTCGCCGCGGAGCTCGCGGACTCGGTGGGGGCGAGCGTCGTCGCCGCCCGGGCGCGCACCGCGCTCGCGGCGCTGAGCGCGCCGGCGAACCCCACGCGCTGACGACGCGCAGTCGGACGACGCGCGGGCCGCGTGCCATCGGCACGCGGCCCGCGCGCGCGATCAGGCGCTGCGGCGACGACGCCCGCGCACGCCGGCGAGCGCCAGCAGGCCCCCGCCGAGCAGCGCGACGGTCGTCGGCTCGGGCACGGTCGTCGAGAGGCCGTCGCCACCGCCACCACCGCCTCCACCGCCTCCTCCTGCGCCGCCACCACCACCTCCTCCGCCACCTCCACCGCCGCCCCCTCCACCTTCGCCACCACCTCCGTCGCCGCCACCACCTCCGCCGCCGCCACCCCCGCCGCCACCTCCACCCCCGCCGCCTCCCAGCGGATCGAGCGTGGCGCCGTCGCCGATGGTGTCGGAGTCGAGGTCGAAGGCGATGCTGGTGCCGCCCGTCAGCGCGGCCGCATCGCCGAACAGCAGGTCGACCTGCTCGAACAGGTCGCCGAGCGGCGACGCGCCGACGAGGGCGACGGCGTTGCGGTACGTGACGGTGGCCGTCGCGGCGTACGGCGACGCGGTCCACGGATCGAGCCCCTGGAAGCGCAGCGGGATGCCGAGCGCGGAGTTCTCGGTGCGCACGTCCTCGCCGTCGACGTCGAACACGGTGCGGCCCCCGCGGCCGCTGATGACGAGCCGCGTGAGCCCGCCCGACCAGAGATTGTCGAGCGTCCAGCGGTGGTCGAACGGCGAGCCGGTGTTCGCGTCGGCGCCGACGGCGATGCGGAAGCGCTGCGTGCTCACGCCGAACATCTCCTCGCCCAGGTCGCCCCACACGCCGGAGAGCGACTCGCCGTCGGCGAAGAGGGCCGTCACCTGCAGGCCCGCCATGTCCGCGCCGGTGGTCGCGGAGGACGAGAGCCCGGCCGTGGCGTACGTGGTGCCGGGCTCCGTCACGATCGCCTGCGCGCGCAGCGTCGCCGGCGCGGCGAGCAGGCCGGCCGCGAGGATGTATAGTGTCGAGGGTCGCATGTGCGTGCCGAGGTTGAGGATGGAAGAACGCCGGCACAGTACGGCCGTCCATCGCGCGCGTCGTGAGCAGTTTGCATCAGCGCTCCCGATGTCCGTCGGGACACGACCTGCGTCACCGAACGCCGCACCTTCACACGCGCCCGCGGGACGGCGGGCGCGGTCCCTGCGCCACTCCGCGCCGATGTCGATGCTCACCTCGCTCCGCCGCGCGCCGCTCGCGCTCGTGCTGGCCACGACCGCCGCGTGCGCCCCGCGCGCCATCACGCCGCTGCCCACGCCGACCGCCGCCGCACCGTCGCGCCTGGCCGCGACGGACACGCTGATCGCCGCTCCCCCGACCACCGTGGGGTTCGCGCCCACGCTCGGCGCGCGGCTCGACTCGATCGTGGGGGCGGGGCTCGCGGCCGGCGCCGCGCCGGGCGGCGCGCTCGCGGTGGGGCGCCACGGCCGGCTCGTGCACCTGCGCGGCTACGGTGCGACCGACTGGGCCGCCGGCGCGCCGCGCGTGGACGGGGCGACGCTCTACGACCTCGCCTCGCTGACCAAGGTCGTCGCCACGACGACCGCCGCGATGCTGCTGGAGGAGGAGGGACGGCTCGATCTCGCGCAGCCGGTGCGCGCGTACCTGCCCGAGTTCGACGTGCCGGACAAGGCGGCGATCACCGTGCGCATGCTGCTCACGCACCAGGGCGGGCTGGAGGCCGGCGCGCCGCTGTACCGCACGCAGCGTGGCCGCGCCGCGTTCCTCGCGCAGATCAACGCGCGGCCGCTGCGCGGCGTCCCCGGCGCGCGCACCGTGTACAGCGACTGGGACATGGTGCTGCTGCAGGCCGTCGTCGAGCGCATCGCGGGCACGTCGCTCGACGCGTTCGTGGCCGCGCGCGTGTTCGGGCCGCTCGGGATGCGCGACACGCGCTTCACGCCCGACACGAGCGACGCCACGCTGCGCCGCCGCATCGCGCCGACGGCCGTCGACACCTCGCGCGGCGGGCTGCAGTGGGGCGTCGTGCACGACGGCAATGCGTGGGCGATGGGCGGCGTGTCGGGACACGCGGGGCTGTTCGCGTCGGCGCGCGACCTCGCGGTGTTCGCGCAGATGCTGCTGAACGGCGGGAGCTACCGCGGCGTGCGCATCCTCGCGCCGCAGACGATCGCGCGCTGGACCGCGCCGCAGGGCCCGGGCGCGAGCCGCGCGCTCGGCTGGGACACGCCGGCGCCCAACTCCAGCGCCGGCCGCTTCCTGTCGCCGCGCAGCTTCGGCCACACCGGCTTCACGGGCACGTCGCTCTGGATCGATCCCGAGCGCGGCACGTTCGTCGTGCTGCTGCTCAACCGCGTGCACTCGCGCGGCATGGAGGCCACGCGCCACGCGACGATGCGCCGCGACGTCGCCGACGCGGTGCAGCAGGCGATCGTCGACGCGCCGCTGGTGCCGTGGGAGGCGTCGCTCCGGCCGCCGGGGGCGACGCCGCCGTGATCGTGTCGTGCGCGCGGCGCGCGCTCGCGCCACTGGCGTGCGCGGCGCTGGCGACGCTCGCGCCCGCGGCGCGCGCCGTGGGGCAGGGAGCCGCGGAGCCGGGCGCTGCGGACACGCTCGTCGCCGCGCCGCCGGAGTCCGCGGGGCTCGCACCCGACCTGAACGCGCGGCTCGACTCCGCGATGCGCGCGCTGGTGGCGGAGGCGCGCGTGCCGGGCGCGGTGCTGGCGGTCGGACGCCGCGGCCGGCTCGTGCACCTGCGCGGCTACGGCAGCACCGACTGGCGCCCCGGCGCGCCCGCCGCGAGCGAGTCCACGCTGTTCGACCTCGCCTCGCTCACCAAGGTCGTGGCGACGACCACCGCCGCGATGGTGCTCGCGGACGCGGGGCGGCTCGACCTCGATCGTCCGGTGCGCGCGTACGTGCCGGCCCTGCGCGCGGCGGACAAGCGCGACGTGACCGTGCGCATGCTGCTCACGCATCGCAGCGGGCTGGAGGCGGGCGCGCCGCTGTACGCGACGACGCGCGGGAAGGACGCCTATCTGGCGGCGATCGACGCGCGCCCGGTGCAGGCGCGGCCGGGCACGCGCACCGAGTACGGCGACTGGAACATGGTCCTCCTGCAGGCGGTGATCGAGCGCGTCGCCGGACGCCCGCTCGACGCCTTCGTGCGCGACCGCATCCTGCGACCGCTCGGCATGCGCGACGCGCGCTTCCGCCCCGACACGGCGGACGCCGCCCTGCGCCGCCGCATCGCGCCCACCGACGTCGCGTGGGGCGTGGTGCACGATCCGAACGCGCGCGCGATGGGCGGCGTCTCGGGGCATGCGGGGCTGTTCGCCAGCGCGCGCGACCTCGCGATCTTCGCGCAGGCGATGCTGAACGGCGGGCGCTACGGCGGCGCGCGCCTCGCCGCACCGGAGACGGTCGCCCGGTGGACGGCCGCGCAGCGCGCGGACGCGAGCCGCGCGCTCGGCTGGGACACCTCCATGGCGCCGGCCACGGGCGCGGGCGCGCTCTTCTCGGCGCGGAGCTACGGGCACACGGGGTTCACCGGCACCTCGCTCTGGATCGACCCGGACCGTGAGCTGTTCGTCGTGCTGCTGCTGCACCGCGTGCACCAGCGCGGGGAGAGCGTGGGCATCGGCGGGGCGCGGCGGCGGGTGCACGACCTCGTGCAGCGCGCGGTGGTGGACGGGCTGCGGGTGCGGAAGGCGGCCGAGCCGCCGGAGCCGGACCCCGCTGGGCCGCCACTGTGAACGAGGGGCGCGGCCGGGAACCGGGGGCGCCGCCCGGGGTCGTAAAGCGGCCCTAAGTCGTTATGTTGCAAGGCTGCGGACGACTCCCGTCGCCCGCGGCCCCGGCCGCACGTCCGCCGGCCGCACCCCTCGCAGTCGCGCCACCGCATGTCCTCCACGCTCAATCCGACCTCCTTCGCCTACCTGCCGCCGTCCGACGGCGACGAGGCGCTCGCCGAGCGCCTGCGCGCCGCCGCCGAGCTGCTGGAGGCGATCGTCGACGACCGCGCGATCCTCGCCCGCGTGTCGCCCGAGGACCGCACGCGCCTGCTGAAGGCGGCCGGACAGGTCTCGCGCCCCGACGCGGTCGACCGTCGTCAGCTGGTCAAGGCGAGCAAGCGGCAGCGCAAGCAGTCGCGCGTCGAGCGCGCGGAGGCCGTGCTCAACGAGACGGGCATCCGGAAGCTGCGCCGCGAGCCGGTGTTCACCGCGCAGAACTACTTCCCGCCGGTGAACTTCGAGCAGCAGGACGTGGACGGCGATCCCGAGTTCCGCGAGGCCGTCGAGCCGCAGAACTGCTACATCTGCAAGCGCGACTACTCGGCGATCCACCACTTCTACGACCAGCTCTGCCCCGAGTGCGCGGAGCTGAACTACCGCAAGCGCACCGAGCTCGCCGACCTCACGGGCCGCGTGGCGCTGCTGACCGGCGGGCGCGTGAAGATCGGCTACCAGGCCGGTCTCAAGCTGCTGCGCGCGGGCGCGTCGCTCATCGTCACGACGCGCTTCCCGCGCGACTCGGCGGCGCGCTACGCCGAGGAGCCGGACTTCGCGGAGTGGGGGCACCGGCTCGAGATCTTCGGGCTCGACCTGCGCCACACGCCGAGCGTGGAGGCGTTCTGCCACCACCTGCTGCAGACGCGCGACCGGCTCGACTTCATCATCAACAACGCCTGCCAGACCGTCCGCCGCCCGCCCGAGTTCTACCAGCACATGATGGCGGGGGAGACGGCGGCGCTGCACGAGCTGCCCGAGACCGCGCGCCGCCTGCTGGGCGCGTACGAGGGGCTGCGCGGCTACCGCATGCTGCCCGAGGGCGGCGCGGTCGACACCGGGCTCGCGCTGGCGACGACGGACGGGCAGGTCGCGCGCGCGGCGGCGGTGGTGGCCGGCCTCACGCACGCCGCCGAGATGTCGCAGGTGCCGCTGCTCCCCGAGGAGCTGGAGGCGCAGGCGCACCTCTTCCCGCAGGGGCGTCTCGACCAGGACCTGCAGCAGGTCGACCTGCGCGACCGCAACTCGTGGCGCATGCAGATGGACGAGGTGCCGTCGGTGGAGCTGCTGGAGGTGCAGCTCGTCAATGCCGTCGCGCCCTTCCTCATCAACGCGCGCCTCAAGCCGCTGATGACGCGCACGCCGGAGCGCGACAAGCACATCGTGAACGTGTCGGCCGTCGAGGGGCAGTTCTACCGCCGCTTCAAGACGACGCGCCACCCGCACACGAACATGGCCAAGGCCGCGCTCAACATGATGACGCGCACCTCGGCGGCCGACTACCACCAGTCCGGCATCCACATGAACGCCGTCGACACCGGGTGGGTGACCGACGAGGACCCGGTGGAGATCGCGGCGCGCAAGACGGCGGAGCACCGCTTCCACCCGCCGCTCGACATCATCGACGGCGCGGCGCGCATCGTCGACCCGATCATCGCCGGCATCAACACCGGCGAGCACACGTGGGGCCAGTTCCTGAAGGACTACAAGCCGACGGACTGGTAGGTCGCGGAAGCGCTCAGCGCGAAGCGATCGGCGATCAGAGGGGCCTCGTCTTCGGGCGGGGCCCCTCGTCGCGTGTCGGCACGTTCCGGTCGTCGTCACGCGGGCGCCCGCACGCGACGACGGCCCCGTCTCGTCGACGGAGCCCCTGATCGCTGCGCGCTGATCGCCGAGCGCTCTCCCCGCTACGGCTCGTCCGAGCTCGGCACGTCGGGATCGGCGGGCGTGCTCGCGTCCGTCGACGCGCCGCGGCGCGCGCCCGGGTTCGGATCGCCCGATCGGTACGGGTCGGCGCCGCGCGCGGCGTACGAGGTGTCGTCGGTCGAGCCCGTGTTCGAGCTCTCGCGATCGCGCGGGCCCAGGCCGAGCGGGTTGCGCTCGGGCGAGGACGGATCGGGCGTGTGCGACGGGTCGGTCATGCGGTGCTCCTTCATGGGGACCGGCCCGCTCCTCAACAAGCGTTCCGAGCGCGTGCGGATCGCACCGGCTCCGCGGCCGGGCGGCGTCCGATTGTTGCGCAGGCGCCGGGGATCGCGCGCCGGCCCGCCGCCGCATCGCGCGTCGACGCGCACCGGGGAGATCGTCGTCCATGAGCAAGGCACGGCTGTTCACGCCGCTCCGGGTGGGAGGCCTGGAGCTGGCCAACCGCATCGTCATCGCCCCCATGTGCCAGTACTCGGCGGTCGACGGCCGCATGAGCGACTGGCACCTGATCCATCTCGGGCACCTCGCGCTGTCGGGCGCCGCGCTGCTGACGATCGAGGCCACGGCCGTCGTCCCCGAGGGGCGCATCACGTACGCCGACGTCGGGCTCTGGTCGGACGAGACGGAGGCCGCGATGGCGCGCACGCTGGAGAGCGTGCGGCGGTGGTCCGACATGCCGATCGCGATCCAGCTCGCGCACGCGGGGCGCAAGGCGTCGAGCGAGGTGCCGTGGCAGGGGGGCGCGCAACTCCCGCCCGACGATCCGAACGGGTGGCGGACCGAGGCGCCGTCGGCGGTGCCGTTCGCCGTGGGCGACCATCCGCCGACGGCGCTCGACGCCGACGGGCTCGCGCGCGTGCGCGACGCCTTCGCCGAGGCGGCGCGGCGGGCCGCGCGGCTGGGGATCGACGCCGTGCAGGTGCACGCCGCGCACGGCTACCTGCTGCACGAGTTCCTCTCGCCGCTGTCGAACCAGCGCACCGACGCGTACGGCGGCTCCCTGGAGCACCGGATGCGCTTCCCGCTCGAGGTGTTCGACGCGGTCCGCGCCGCCTTCCCCGCGGAGCGCCCCGTGTCGGTGCGCGTCTCGGGCACCGACTGGGCGGAGGGCGGGTGGGACGTCGAGCAGACGGTCGCGTTCGCGCGGGCGCTGGAGGCGCGCGGGTGCGCCGCGATCCACGTGTCGAGCGGCGGGCTCACGCCCGCGCAGCGCATCCCCGTGGGGCCGAGCTACCAGGTGCCGCTCGCCCGCGCGGTGAAGCAGGCGACGACGATGCCCGTGGTCGCCGTCGGGCTGATAACCGACTTCGAGCAGGCGGAGGCGATCGTCGGGACGGGGGACGCGGACCTCGTCGCCCTCGCGCGCACGATCCTGTACGACCCGCGCTGGCCGTGGCACGCGGCGGCGCACTTCGGGGCGCGCGTGCGGGCGCCCAACCAGTACCTGCGGTCGCAGCCGCGGCAGTTCCGCGACCTGTTCGACGCCGGGGAGTAGACGCCCTCCTGGTGGCGCCGCGCGGGCGGCTCTCCGGTCGGGGGGCCGCCCGCGTTCCGTTCGCGCGCGGTGAAAAGCGTGGGAAGCGGCCCGCCGGCGCGTGCAAACCTTCGGGCGGCGCGTAGTGTCTACCCGGAAACCTTCCGGGGAACACTTCCGGGGAGCCCCGCGTGGGGAGCCCCTCCGCCCGCGCCGCCCATGCCGCCGACCGATCTCGACCTCCTGCAGGGGACGCTCGACGTCCTCGTCCTCAAGACCCTCTCCTGGGGCCCGCGCCACGGCTACGCCGTCGCCCGCTGGATCCGCGACACGAGCGACGGGACCATCCAGGTCGAGGACCGCGCCCTCTACGTCGCGCTGCACCGCATGGAGGCGCGCGGGTGGCTGGAGAGCGAGTGGGGGCTCTCGGACAACAACCGCCGCGCGAAGTACTACCGCCTGAGCGACGCCGGCCGCCAGCAGCTCACGCGCAAGGCGGAGGACTGGACCGCGTACGCGACGGCGGTCTTCCGGATCCTGCGCACCGCCTGACGCCCGCCCACCCCCAGGACACGACCATGATCGGATCCGACGGCTTCCGGCGGCTCGTCCGCCTCGCGCCCTCGCCGCGCACCGCCGCCCGCGACGTCGATGACGAGCTGCGCTTCCACCTCGAGTCGCGCGTGCAGGAGCTGGTGGCCGCCGGCCACGCCCGCGAGCACGCCGAGCGGGTCGCGGCGCAGGAGTTCGGCGACGTGCGGGCCGCGCGCGCCGAGCTCACCGCCATCGATCGCGGACGGCTGCGCCGCGCCGGCTGGCGGCAGGCGTGGGAGAGCTGGTGGCAGGACCTGCGGTTCGCCGTGCGGGCGCTCCGGCGGCGCCCCGGGTTCGCGGCGGCGGCGCTGCTCACGCTCGCGCTGGGGCTCGGGGTGACCGGGGCGGTGTTCGCGGTCGCCGACGCGGCGCTCCTCCGCCCGCTCCCCTACGCCGCGCCCGAGCGGCTGATCCACGTGTGGCGCACGGACGTGGGCGACCCGGACGGGCGCGGCGACCTGTCGTATCCCGAGCTGCTCGACCTGCGCGAGCGGGCGCCCTCGCTGGCGGGAGTCGCCGGCTACCACAGCAACCGCATGGTGCTCGGCGGCGCCGACCAGCCGCGCGTGCTGTGGGCGGGCAAGACGAGCGCGAACTTCTTCGCGGTGCTCGGCGTGCGTCCGGCGGTGGGGCGGCTGTTCGTCGACGGCGAGGACGCGCCGGGATCGGGGCGCGTGGTCGTGCTCTCGCACGGGCTGTGGCAGCGCGAGTACGGCGGCGACCCGGCGGTGGTCGGGCGCGCGGTGCAGCTCGACGGGGCGTCGTACACGGTGGTCGGCGTGCTCCCGGCCGAGTTCCAGTTCGCGCCCGTGGGGGCGGCCGACGTGTGGGTGCCGTTCGACCGACCCGCCGACTGGCTCGCGCGCCGCACGATGCACTGGTTCCGCGGCTTCGCGCGCCTGCGCGCCGACGCCCCGGCGACGGCCGCCGCGCGCGAGCTGGACGCGATCGCCGCCGCGCTGGCGCGCGAGCATCCGCGGACGTCGGCCGACCGCGGCTTCCGCGTGCAGCCGCTCCGCGAGGCGGTCACGGGGAACGTGCGCCCGGTGCTCGTGACGCTGCTCGGCGCCGCGGCGCTGGTGCTGGTGGTCGCGCTGGCGAACGTCGCCAACCTGCTGCTGGTGCGCGGGACCGCGCGCGGGCGCGAGCTGGGCGTGCGCGCCGCGCTCGGCGCCGGCGGCGGGCGGCTCGCGCGCCAGCTCGTGACCGAGAGCGTGGTGCTGGCGCTGCTCGGCGGCGCGCTGGGGCTGGGGCTCGCGCAGCTGGGCGTGCGCTGGCTGCTGGCGGCGATCCCGCCGGAGCGGCTGCGCGGGATGCCGTACCTGGCGGACGTGGGCGGCTGGCGGCTCGCGGCGCTGACGCTCGGCGTCGCGCTGGTCGCGGGGCTCGCGTTCGGCGGGCTGTCGGCGCTGCGGCTGGTGCGCCCGCGCGTGGGCGAGGCGCTGCGGCAGGGGCGCGGGCTCTCCGACGGCGCGGCCGGCGGGTGGCTGCGCGACGGGCTGGTGGCGGCGGAGCTGGGGCTGACGGTGGTGCTGCTCACGGGCGCGGTGCTGTTCGCGCGCAGCCTCTCGGAGCTGGTCGCGCTCGATCCCGGCTTCCGCGCCGAACGGGTGCAGACCGCGTTCGTGCCGCTGCCGCGCGTCGCGTACGCCACGCGCGAGTCGCGGGTCGCCTTCTTCGCGCGGCTGGAGGAGCGGCTGCGCGCGCTCCCCGGCGTCGAGAGCGTGGGGCTGACGACGAAGCTCCCGCTCGACCCGGGAAACAGCGGGAGCTACCTGGTCGTCGGCGCGCCCCAGCCGGCGCCGGGGCGCGAGCCGAACGCGAGCTTCCGCAGCGTGACGCGCGACTACTTCCGCACGCTGGGGATCCCGCTCGTGCGCGGCGCGACCTTCCCCGAGCGGGCCGACACGACGACGGCGCTGGTCGTCGTGGTGAGCGAGGCGCTGGCGCGCGAGCAGTTCGGCACCACGGACGTGGTCGGGCGGCAGCTCGACATCCACCGCGGCCGTCCCGCGACCATCGTGGGCGTCGCCGGCGACGTCGTCATCGGGCGGCTGGAGGACGGCGCCCCACCGACGTACTACGTGCCGTTCGCGCAGGTGCCCGACGTCTCGATGCGCGTGGCGCTCCGCACGCGCGGCGAGGTCGCGGGGCTCGACGCCGCGGTGCGGCGCGTGGTGCGCGAGCTGGACCCCGAGGTCGCGCTCTATCAGGTCTATCCGATGGAGAGCCTCGTGCGGCAGTCGGAGTCGGTGTTCCTGCGCCGCTTCCCGCTGCTGCTGGTGGGCGTGTTCGCGTCGGCGGCGCTGCTGCTCGCGGTCGTCGGCACGTACGGCGTGGTGAGCTACGCGGTCGCGCAGCGCGTGCGCGAGCTGGGCATCCGCCTCGCGCTCGGCGCCTCCGCGCGCAGCGTCGTGGGGCTCGTCGTGCGCCACGTGGCGGTGATCGCCGCCGTGGGCATCGGCGTGGGGATGGCGCTCGCGCTCGTGCTCTCGCGCTACGCGGCGAGCCTGCTGTACGGCGTGCGCGCGACCGACCCGGCGACGTACGCGGGCGTGGCGCTCGTGCTGGGCGTCGTGGCCGCGGCGGCGGCGGCCGTCCCGGCGCGGCGCGCCAGCCGCGTCGATCCGGCGCTGACGCTGCGCGGCGACTAGCGATCGTCCCGCGCATGACCGCGACGGCGCTGGCGCGTCCTTCTGGCGAGCCACCGAGGAGCAGCGGCTCCCCGGTGTTGGCCTCCGTCGAACGTGAACGATCGTGACCCTGCTCCGACTGCTGGGCGTCGCCGCCATCGCCGGTCTGCTCGTCGTCGGGATGACGAGGCGCCCGGATCCGCACCGCACCCTGCTCCCCATCGGCACGGCGGACCTCGCGTCGGTCCGGTCGCAGCTGGAGGCGCTGCCCGATTCGGAGCGGGCGCTCGTCGTCGCCTACGTGCGGCGTAGCGGCGGCGACGTGCTGCCGCCGAAGTTCGCCGATCCGGACGAGCCGCTCACGGCGCGCACCTTCGTGGACGCGATCCGGCTGCAGCGCCAGTTCCTGCGCACGCAGGCGGTCGTCGACGCCGAGGCGGCGGCGCGGGGGGACGCGCGCGAGTAGGTGCGCGCGCGCCGCCCGCGCGCCGACCGCCGGCGCGCCGGCCGGCTGCTGGCCGGTGCGCGGCGCGCCGCCTAGGATTGCGGCATGCCTCGCCTCCCCGTCCTCTCCGCCGCGCTGGGCGTCGTCGCCGTCGCGGCGGCCGTCGGCGCGCAGCCGCCGCGTGAGGTGCCCGCCAACGGCACGTTCACGAACCCGCTCAACCTGAGCTACCGCTTCGTGGTCGAGTCGCTGGCGGTGCACCGCACCGCGGCGGATCCGCTCATCGTGCCGCACGGCGACGACTACTTCCTGTTCGCGTCGCGCTCGGGCGGCTACTGGCACTCGCCCGACTTCCGCACCTGGACGCTCGTGGTCCCGCGGGGCTTCTCGCCCGAGGACTACGCGCCGGCGGTCATGGTGCTGAACGGCCGCATGTACTACACGGCGCACAAGATGAAGGCGCTGTACGCGACCGACGATCCGAAGGGCGGGCAGTGGGAGAAGGTCGCGGACCTCGAGAGCTACGCCGATCCCGCGTTCTTCGTCGACGACGACGGGCGCGTGTACCTGTACCACGGCTCGGGGCTCAACGGCACGATCACCGCGGTGGAGCTGGACCCGCGCGCCGGCTTCCGCGTGATCGGCGGCCCGCACGTGCTGTTCGCCGCCAACCACGTGGACCACGGGTGGGAGCGCTCGGGCCCGGACCATCTGGGCGCCGTGATGGCCGAGGGGTTCCGCATCGGCCCGTACGTGGAAGGCTCGTGGATGACGAAGCACGACGGCACGTACTACCTGCAGTACGCGGCGCCCGGCACGGTGTGGAAGACGTACGGCGACGGCGTGTACACGTCGAAGTCGCCGACGGGCGGCTTCACCTACCAGCCGTACAGCCCCTTCTCGTACCGGCCGGGCGGGTTCGTCGGCGGGGCGGGGCACTCGGGCATGTTCCGCGACAGGGCCGGCAACCACTGGCGCGTGACGACGATGATCGTCTCCGTCGCGCACAAGTTCGAGCGCCGGCTCGGGATCTTCCCCGCGGGCTTCGACCGCGACGGCGTGCTGCGCACGAACACGTACCTCGGCGACCTGCCGCAGCTGCTGCCCGGCGTGGCGCGCGACCCGCTGAACGACAACCTCGCGGGGTGGATGCTGCTCTCGGGCGGCAAGGCGGCGACCGCGTCGTCGTCGCTCGACGGGCACGCGCCCGCGCAGGCGTTCGACGAGGACATCCGCAGCTGGTGGAGCGCGCGCACCGCGAACGCGGGCGAGTGGCTGCGCGTGGACCTCGGGCGTCCGTCGCGCGTGACGGCGGTGCAGGTGAACTTCGCCGAGCACGGGACGCGGGTGCGCGGGCGCGACTCGAGCACCTTCCACCGCTACCTGCTGGAGGGCTCGCTCGACGGCACGACGTGGCGCCCGCTCGTGGACAAGCGGCGCAATACGACCGACGTTCCGCACGACTACGTGCAGCTCGACGCGCCGGTCGAGGTGCGCCACGTGCGCCTGACGAACCATCACGCGGCGGCGGGCGGCACCTTCTCGGTGCGCGACCTGCGCGTGTTCGGGCACTCCAGCGTGGCGCGGCCGGCAGTGGTCGCGGGCGTCGCCGTGCGCCGCGACCCGGTCGACGCGCGCAGCGCCACGATCACCTGGCGCCGCTCGCCGGGGGCGACCGGCTACGTCGTGCGCTGGGGCGTCGCGCCGGACAAGCTGTACGGCGAGTTCCAGGTGGGCGACGTCGACGCGCTCACGATGAACACGCTGAACGTCGGCGTGACCTACCACTTCTCGGTCGACGCCTTCAACGAGGGCGGCGTGACGCGGGGGACGGCGGTCGTGAAGGGGTGAGCGGCCGATCGCGGCCGCGCGCCGAGTGACGGCGCGGCGGCCCGGCACGACGAACGGCCCGGTCACGCGTCGTGACCGGGCCGTTCGCGTCGCGCGCCGACGGGCGAGCGCGTGCTACGCGTTGCGATCGAGGCAGGTGTTGCCCGACGGCACGTTCGGGTTGTTCTCCTCGGCCTGCGGGATCGGGAAGTTCACGTCGCCACCGTAGGCCGCGTTCGCGCGCCACGACCCCGTCGGGAACACGGTGTTGGCCGGCCGGTTGTACTGCCGGATGAGGCGCCGCAGGTCGCCGACGCGATGGCCGGTGCCGAACATCCAGAACGCGCGCTCGCGGAAGAGCTGCGTGACGCGCGCGGCCTCCGTGCCCGCGTCGGTCAGCGGCTGCAGCCCCGTGACGGTGCCGCGCGCCGCGTTGAGCGTCGCGAGCGAGGCCGCCGCGTTGCCTGCGCGCAGCTGCGCCTCCGCCTCGATGAGCCGCGCCTCGATGCCCGTGACGATCGCCACCGGCGTCTCGCGCGCGGGCCAGAGCAGCTGCACATCCAGCCGCGACGGCGAGTTGTCGTCGCGCCGCGTCTGCGTCACGCCCGCGCTGCGGCAGGCGGCGTCGCCGCCTTGGCAGGTGGGCAGCCGGGGATCGCCGGCGGTGGCGAAGTTGATGCCGTTCGTCCCCTCGCCGTTCCCGACGCTGTAGCGGCGATTGAGGTTGTTGTACGACCAGATCGCGTTCGAGTTCGTGGTCGCCGAGTGCAGCATCTCGTACCGGAAGTTCGTCGGCACCCCGTTCACCGCCGTCGCGGCGTCGGCCGGGCGGTTCAGGTTGAGGAGGATGCGCCCGCGCGTCACGCGCAGCGCGTTGCGCACGCGCGTGTCGGCCGCCGTGTTGCCGGTGATCAGCGCGAGGCCCGAGTCGGCGTGGGCCAGCGCGCGCTCGAACGCCGCCGCGGTGGTGACGCGGTCGCCGAAGGCGACCTCGCTCCCCTCGACGTCGCTGAAGACGATGCCGCTGCAGTAGTGCTCGCCCATCGCGTTCTCGACGTACGCCTGCACGAAGTACATCTCCGCCAGCTCGGCCGCGGGACCGTTGGGGTTGTACTCGCGCAGCAGCCGCGTCGCCTGCGCGCCCGAGATGCGCGCGCGGTGCAGGAGGCGGTTGACGTCCGTGAGGAAGTTGTTCTGGACCGTGATGACGCGCTGGTCGACCTCCTGGCGCGCGATGAACGAGTCCCCGTTCTCCCACTCGTCGGCGAACAGCCCGCTGAGCAGGAAGAGCCCCTCGGACACCGTGCTGCCGCCGCTCGTGGCGGCGTTGAGGCGCGAGAGCGCGCCGAGGCGCACCGCGTTGGCGCCGGCCAGCGACTGCACGTCGCTGGGGTTGATGATGTCCGGGTCGGTGACGGAGAGCGCCTCGCCGGTGGAGGTGCAGCCGGAGAGCGGGAGGACGGCGGCCGCCGCGACGAGCGAGGCCACCGAGGCGGCGCGGCGCCAGGCGCGCCGGCCGGCGTGTGCCACGGCGGGAGCGTTGAGGCGAGGAGTCATCACAGGCCGAGGCTGATGCGGAAGGTGTAGAAGGTCGTCGGCGCGAAGGCCTGGAACTCCGAGGGCGCGTCGCCGGTCGCGGTGCCGGTCGCCTCGGGGTCGACGCCGCTGTACTTCGTCCACAGGATGCCGAGGTTGCGGGCGGCCAGCGTGGCCGTGAGGTTGCGCGTGCGCACGCGGCGCGCGAGGGTCTCGGGCGCATTGAAGCTCAGCGACAGCTCGCGGAAGCGCAGGAAGTCCGCGTCCTCGATGAAGCCGCCGACGGTGCGGCTGGAGTGCTCGCGCACCGCCACCGTGCGCGCCTGGTCGAGGAACGACGCGCTCGGGTCGATGAGCCCGCGGCAGTTCAGGCGGCTCGCGCAGCGGATGCGCTCCGTGTTGTTGTACATCTTGTGGCCGCCCTTGTAGTCGACCATCGCGGCGAGGCGCAGGCGGCGGTTCCAGAAGTCGAAGCCGTTGGTGACCGCGATCTCGCGGCGCGGCTGCGAGTAGCCGAGGAACTCCGCCGTGTCGCCGACGACGATCTCGCTCAGCGCGATGATGCCGTCCCCGTTCGCGTCGGCGTAGCTCTTGAGCGGGCGCGTCCACCAGCCGTTGAGCGGATAGCCCTCGCGCTGCTGCAGCGTGCTGCTCGTGACGATCGTCGGCAGCCCGCCGAGGCTCACCAGCTCGTTGCTGTTCAGGGAGCCGTTGAAGGTCACGTCCCAGCCGATCGCGTTGCGCTGCACGAGCTGCGCGTTGATCAGCGTCTCCCAGCCCGAGTTGCGCACCTCGCCCAGGTTCTCGAAGCGCGAGGTCAGGCCGGTGCCGACCGAGGGCGGCAGGATGCGCTCGAACAGCGCGTCGGTGGAGCGCTTGCGGTAGTACGTCAGCTCGGTGGTGACGCGGTTGTTCCAGTACGTGCCGTCGAAGCCGACCTCGAACTCGGTCGAGCGCTCGGGCTTCAGGTCGCTGTTGCCGAGCGACGAGTAGACGACGCCCGGCGACTCGACGGCCTCGCCGGCGGTCGCGGTGGGGACGCGCGCCGTGGTGGCGCTGAAGTACTGCACCGCGGCGATCGTGCCCGGCTGCACGCCCGAGGCGCCGTAGGCCGAGCGGAGGCGGAGCTGGTTGAGCCACGCCATCTGCGGGAAGAGCGGCTCCTCGCTCACGACCCACGAGGCCGAGAACTTCGGGTAGAAGACCGTCTTGAAGTTGGCGCCGAAGGCGCTGTTCCGGTCGGAGCGCACGGCGCCCGTGAGGAACAGGCGGTCGTTGAGCGCGAGGTTCTGCTCGAGGTAGCCGCCGAGCGTGCGGCTCTCGGTCGTCGCCTCCTCGACCGACGGGACGGCGCCCGCGGTGACGGTGGTGGCGCCGGGCGGGAGGCGCGTGGCGACCGCGCGGTTGCCGGTCAGCAGGTTGCGGTAGAACTGGACGCCGACGCTCGTCTTCGAGGCGATCGACTGCGTGAGCTGCCGCGTCGCGGTGCCGGCCGCGTCGACCGTGTAGACGAAGAAGTTCGCCCGGTTGTCGCGGCGGTAGCCGAGGCGGTCCTCGCCGACGTCGGGGCAGTTGGCGAAGCGGCAGAGCTGCGAGTCGCGGCGGTTCGTGTAGTCGAGGCCCACGTTGCCGCGCAGCGCCAGCCACTCCTGCGGGCGCCAGTTGGCGGCCGTCGAGCCGATGAGGCGCTCGATCGACTGCGTGCTGGTCGCCTGGTAGATGTCGCGCGGCGTGAACTGGCGCCAGCCGTACAGCGTGTCGCCGGCGGGCGAGAGGTTGTACTTGAAGCCCGGGCCGCCGTACACGTTGCCGGCGATGCCGCTGACGCCCGAGTCGTCGCTCATCGGCAGCCGCAGGTCCTGCGACGTGTAGCCGGCGCTGACGGCGATGTCGGCGTTGCGCGGGAGCGCGACGTTGAGGTTCGCGCGCGTGGTGGCGCGCGTCAGGCGGTTGGGGCTCTCCTGCTCGGGGCGCAGCGACAGCCCGCGCGCGCTCATGAAGCGGCGCTCGAACTCCGGCACCTGCGTGACGCCGTCCTCGTCCTCCCACTCGCCGTGCAGGAAGTAGCGCAGCGACTCGGAGCCGCCGCCGAGCTGCAGGCCGTGCTGCTGGCGATAGCCGGTGCCGTACGGCGTGGCCTCGGGATCGTCGTGCAGGTTGTACGCGGTGACGCTGTCCGCGGTGCAGGCGCCGGTGGCGGCGATACGCTGCGTCAGGAAGCACTGCACCGTGTTGGCGGCCGTCGACGTCGTGGCCGCCGTCGGGCCGGAGCGCCAGCCGCGGTAGGCGGTCGGGTACTGGTTGTTGTCGCGGATCCCCGACTGCTCGGTGTAGTACGTCCACTGCGGACGGCCGGCGGTGCCGCGCTTGGTCGTGATGACGATGACGCCGTTGGCCGCGTCGGTGCCGTAGAGCGTCGCCGCCGACGGCCCCTTCACGATCTCGATGCTCGCGATCTCCTCGGGGTTGAGGTCGCCCACGCGGCTCGGCGTCGTGCCGCCGACCGAGAGCGTCGAGGAGCCGGTGGAGCTCTCCATCCGGATCCCGTCGATGACGTAGATCGGGTTGTTGCTGAGCGAGTAGGAGCTGGTGCCGCGGATGCGCACGCGGGTGCCGGCGCCGGTCTGCGTGCCCGGCAGCACCTGCACGCCGGCGGCGCGCGCGGTGAGCAGGTCGCCGACGTTCGCGACCGAGCGCGTCTCGACGATCTGCGCCGCGTTCACCTGCGCGATCGCGTTGCCCACCTCGACGCGGCGCTGCTCGCCGGTCGCCGTGGTGACGACGGGGGTGAGCGTCGTCGCGACGGTGCGCATCTGGAAGTCGAGCGTCGCCGTCTGCCCCGCGGTCACGGTGACGGACGCCTTCTGCTCCGCGAAGCCGACGCGCAGCACGCGCACCTCGGTCGGGCCGGGGCGCACGCCGCGGATCGTGTACTGGCCGGCGGCGTTGGTCTGCGTGCCGAGGTTGGAGCCGACGACGTTCAGCTGCGCCGCCACGATGGGCTGCCCGCTGACGGCGTCGGTCACGCGGCCGGTGATGGTCGCCTGCTGCGGCGTCTGCGCGAACGCCGTCCCGCCGACCAGCGCGGTTCCGCCGGCGGCCAGCACGAAGGCGCGGGCCACGCGGCGCGTGCTCGACGTGGGCGCGAGATGTGGGCTCAGGGGTGTCGGGCCAGGCATCACATGCGTCTCCTCGGCGTGGCCCCCGCGCGCGGCGTGCGGGGGAAGGGGCAGCGCGTCGCAACCGACGCCCTGCGAGTGTGGGCAGCACGGACGGACGGGGGCGGCACACGGGCGGGCGCCGCCGGGCAGGAGGCTGGCGTCGCGTCGGGAGCGGGCCCTCGGGCGGGGGCTCCGGCCGCGACGAAGTGCGGCAAAGCTACACGCGGAAACGGGACGCGCCACACGAACGTCGGCAGGGACCGGACGTGCAGCGCGGCGCCCGAGAGGCGCGTAAATAGGGACCACCCGCAGGTGCCGTCCCGTCACCGCCTCCCGCCTCCCGCGCCCCTCGCCGTGACCCTCCGCTCCCGTCCGCGCGCGGCCGTCCGCGCCGCGACCACGCTCGTCGTCCCCCTGCTCGCGGCGCCGGTGCCGGCGGCGCGCGCCCAGGCCCCGGCGGCCGCGCTCCCCGCCGCCGCGGGGCCGCTGCCCGCGGGGCGGCTGCCCGCGGGGCCGCTGCCCGAGGTCGCGCGCGGGGTCGAGATCCGCCGCACCGCGCACGGCGTCCCGCACATCCGCGCGCCGCACCTCCGCGGCGCGGCCTACGCGCTCGCCTGGGTGCAGCTCGAGGATCACGGCGCCGGCGTCGCGATCGGCCTCCTTCGCGCGCGCGGCGAGATGGGGCGCTGGTTCGGGCGCGACTCGATGGCGGGCGACTTCCTCGCGCAGCGCGCGCACGCGATCGCCGTCGAGCGCTACGCGCAGCTCGACCAGGACACGCGCGACGTCTACGAGGGGTTCGCCGAGGGGGTGAACCGCTACGTCGCGCTGCATCCGCGCGAGTTCCCCGCCGGCTTCGCGCCGCGCTTCACGGGCTACGACGTCGCCGCGCGCGACGTGAACGTCGCCTCGGCGAACCAGGCGCGCCGCTTCCTGGCGCGCGTGGCCCCGGCCGAGCAGCCGCGGCGCAACGCGGCGGCCGCGCCGGGCGAGCCGACCGAAGGGGAGGCGATCGAGGCGGCGCCCGGCGTCGACCGGATCGAGGAGGGATCGAACGCGTGGGCCTTCGCGCCCTCGCGCACGAAGTCGGGGCGCGCGATCCTGGTGCGCAACCCGCACCTGTCGTGGAGCGCGGGCTACTACGAGGCGCACGTCACCGTGCCGGGGGTGCTCGACTTCTACGGCGACTTCCGCATCGGCGGCCCGTTCGGCGTCATCGGCGGCTTCAACCGGGACCTCGGCTGGTCGACGACGAACAACGCCCCCGACCTGGACGAGATCTACGCGCTGGACGTCGACCCGGCGCGCCCCGACCACTACCTGATGGACGGCGCGTCGCTCCCGCTGCAGCGCGAGCTGGTGACGGTCGCCTACCGCAACGGCGACGGCGTCTCCACCGAGACGCGCGAGTTCTGGCGCACCCCGCTCGGCCCCGTGATCCACCGCGACGGCGGCAAGGTCCACGTGCTGCGCGCGGCCGCCGAGGGGGAGTGGCGCGCGGGCGAGCAGTTCCTGCGGATGATGCGCGCGCGCTCGCTCGCCGAGTGGAAGGAGGCGATGCGCACGCGCGCCCGCATCAACTCGAACTTCACGTACGCGGACCGCGCGGGGAACGTGTTCTACGTGTGGAACGCGTCGATCCCCGCGCTGCCGCACGCGAGCGGCGGCGACACGGCGAGCGTGCCCGCGCGCACGACGCGCGAGGTGTGGACGCGCTACGTGCCGTTCGACTCGCTGCCGCAGCTGCTGAACCCCCGGGGCGGCTACGTGCGCAACGAGAACGACGCGCCCTATCACACGAACCTCCGCCAGGTGCTGGACTGGCGGAGGTACCCGGCCAACTTCCCCGAGCCGTCGCTGCGGCTGCGCAGCCAGCTGAGCCTCGCGCTGATCGACAGCGAGCGGAAGCTGAGCCTCGAGGACGCGGTGGCGCTGAAGCACTCGTACCGGATGCTGCTCGCCGACCGGGTGAAGGACGACCTGCTGGCGGCGGTGCGCGCCGCGTCGCCGGACAGCGCGACCGCGCGCGCGGCGGACGTGCTCGCGCGCTGGGACAACACGGCCGGCCACGCCAGCCGCGGCGCGGTGCTGTTCGAGACCTGGTGGCGGCGCTACACCGAGGGGCAGAACGCCGACTCGATGTTCGCCGAGGCGTGGACGCCCGCGCGGCCGGCGAGCACGCCGCGCGGGCTCAAGGACCCGGCGCGGGCCGCGCAGGCGTTCGCGTGGGCGGTGACGGAGACGGCGCGCCGCCACGGCGACGCGGCGGTGGCGTGGGGCGACGTGCACCGCGTGCGCATCGCGAAGGTCGACGTCCCGGTCGGCGGGTGCAGCGGCGCCCTGGGCTGCTTCCGCGTGCTGAACTTCCGCACCGATCCGGACGGCAGGCGCTCGGTGATCGGCGGCGACGGCTGGGTGCTGGCGGTGGAGTTCGGGCGCGAGGTGCCGCGCGCCTACTCGGTGCTCGCGTACGGACAGAGCGCGCGCCCCGACTCGCCGCTGCACGGCGACCAGGCGGAGATGTTCGCGCGCGGCGAGATGAAGCGGGTCGCGTTCACGCCGGCGGACGTCGACGCGCAGACGGTGCGCCGCTACGTGCCGGGGGAGCAGCCGTGAGCGCGCGCCGCCTGAACCGCATGCCTCGCCTGCGCGGGCTCGGCGTCGCGGCGCTGCTCGTCGCCTGCGCGCGTCCGACCCCGGCGCCGACGCCCGCCGCCGGCGACGGGAGCGGCGGGGTGGAGATCGCCCGGCGCGTGGCCGCCCGGCACCGCGTGGCCGCGCTGACGACGCGCCGCTTCACGCACGCGCAGCTGTGGGCCGCGCTCGACCCGATCGTGCGCGCGCCGGCGTTCCGCGTGCGCGAGATCGGGCGCTCGATCCACGGCCGGCCGATCCGCGCGATCACGTACGGCACCGGCCCGACCACCGTGCTGCTCTGGTCGCAGATGCACGGCGACGAGTCGACGGCCACGATGGCGCTCGCCGACCTGCTCGCGTGGCTCGGCGACACGTCCGACGTCGATCGCGCGCTGCGCGCGCGGCTGGCCGCCGAGCTGACGGTGGTGATGGTGCCGATGCTCAACCCGGACGGCGCGGAGGTCTTCCAGCGCGAGAACGCCGTCGGCGTGGACGTGAACCGCGACGCCGCGCGGCTGGCGACGCCCGAGGCGCGCACGCTGAAGGCGCTCCGCGACTCGATCCGTCCGCAGTTCGGCTTCAACCTGCACGACCAGGGCGCGCGCATCCTCACGGGACAGGGCGGGCGGCAGGTCGGCATCGCCCTGCTCGCGCCGGCCGCCGACGCGTCGCGCGGCTACGCGGGCGCGCGCGCCGCGGCGCGGCTGGTCGCCTCGGGGCTCATCGGCGTCGTCGAGGGCGAGATCCCGGGGCGCGTCGCCAAGTACGAGGACGACTTCAACCCGCGCGCGTTCGGGGACCTGATGCAGCGCTGGGGGACGAGCACGGTGCTCATCGAGAGCGGCGCGCTGCCGGACGACCCGGAGAAGCAGCGGCTGCGCGCGATCAACGTCGTGGCCATCCTCTCCGCGCTCGACGCGATCGGCAGCGGGCGCTATCGCCGCGCCGACCCGCGCGTGTACGACGCGCTGCCGATGAACGCGCGCACGGCGGTGGACGTCGTCGTGCGCGGCGCGCGGGTGGTGCTGCCGGGCGTCGACGAGCCGCTGGCGGTGGACCTCGCGCTCAACTTCGACGAGCCGCTGGCGCGCCGGCGCCCGCGCGTGCGCGAGGTCGGCGACCTGTCGACGGTCGTCGCGTTCGACACCGTGCGCGCCGACGGGCTGTTCCTGCACCCGATGCCCGCGATGCTCGACGCCACGCGCGGCGCGCCCCTGCTGCGCCTGGGCGCGCCGGCGGCGTTCACCCTGCGCCGCGGCCGCGACGCCGCCAGCGCGGCGGTCCCGCTCCCCGCCGCCCTCACCCCCGAGTCCCCGCGATGACCGTCCGCCGTCTCGCCGCCGCCGCGCTCGCGTCGGCCGCCCTCGCCCTGCCGCTCGCCGCGCAGCCGGACGCGCTGTCGTCCGCCGCACGGCCGTCGGCCGCGGCCACCTACGACCTCGTGATCCGCAACGGCCGCCTGCTCGACGGCGCGGGCAATCCGTGGATCCGCGCCGACGTCGCGATCAGCGGCGACCGCATCGCCGCGGTCGGCGACCTGTCGACGGCGCAGGCGCGGCGCGTGATCGACGCCGCGGGGCGCTACGTCGCGCCGGGCTTCATCGACACGCACTCGCACGCGGGGCCGGGGCTCGCGACGCCGGCGCTGAGCGGCGCCGCGCCGCTGCTCGCGCAGGGGATCACGACGGTCGTCGTGAACCCGGACGGCGGCGGGCCGATCGATCTCGCGCAGCAGCGCACGCGCCTCGCGGCGGTGCGTCCGGGCGTCAACGTCGGGCTCATGGTCCCGCACGGCGGCGTGCGCGGCGCGGTGCTCGGCGCGCAGAACCGCGCGGCGACGCCCGCGGAGCTCGAGCGCATGCGCGGCATCGTGCGCGCGGGGATGGCCGCGGGCGCGTTCGGGCTGTCGAGCGGGCCGTTCTACGCGCCCGGCAGCTACGCGCCGACCGAGGAGCTGGTGGAGCTGGCGAAGGTCGCGGGGCAGGGCGGCGGCGTCTACACGAGCCACATCCGCGACGAGTCGGACTACTCGATCGGCGTCGTGGCCGCGGTGGACGAGGTGATCCGCGTCGCGCGCGAGGGCGGGCTCCCGGGCATCGTCACGCACATCAAGGCGCTCGGCCCGAACGTGTGGGGGAAGTCGGCGACGATCGTCGCGCGCATCGACAGCGCGCGTGCGCAGGGCACCGAGGTGTTCGCCGACCAGTATCCGTACGAGGCGTCGGGCACGAGCCTCTCGGCGTCGCTGCTGCCGCGCTGGGCCGAGGCGGGCGGCGGCGACTCGCTGCGCGCGCGGCTGGCCGATCCGGCGACGCGCGCGCGCGTGCGCGCCGGCATGGTCGAGAACCTCGCGCGGCGCGGCGGCGCGGAGCGGATGCAGTTCTCGCGCTACGCGCCCGACCCGAGCGTCGAGGGGCGCACGCTGCAGCAGGTGGCCGACGAGCGGAAGGTGGATCCGGTGGATCTCGCGATGACGCTCATCGCGCGCGGCAGCGCGGGGATCACGTCGTTCAACATGGACTCGACGGACATCGCGACCTTCATGCGCCAGCCGTGGACGATGACCGCGTCCGACGGCGACCTGGTGCCGATGGGGCAGGGCGTCCCGCACCCGCGCGCCTACGGCACCTTCCCGCGCAAGCTGGGGAAGTACGCGCGCGACGAGCGCACGGTGGGCCTCGAGCAGGCGATCCGCAGCATGACCAGCCTGCCGGCGGCGGTGTTCCGCATGCGCGACCGCGGCACGCTGCGCCCGGGCGCCTACGCCGACGTCGTGGTGTTCGACCTGGCGAAGCTGCGCGACGCGGCCACGTACACGCAGCCGCACCAGCTCGCGCAGGGGATGGCGTGGGTGATCGTGAACGGGACCGTCGCCGTCGAGGACGGAAAGGCGACCGACGCGCGGGGCGGAGTGGTGCTGAAGCGGTGAGGCTGCGGGGCTGCGGATCCCGATTTCGCGGTCCCGGATCCTCGCGCCGGACCCGAAGTGCGAACAGCAGCAGGGATGGAAATCTGAGAAGATCTGATGCAAGTCCGATGGCTCCGCGTGGTGCGACGATCCGCACGGCCACGCGGAGCCATCGGACGTTCATCCGACGTTTTCCGATCTTCATCCCTTCTTCATCCCTGCTGCTGTTGTCCTTCGCGCGTCTGGTGCGCTGCGCGGGACGCGGCCCGGCGCGGCGACGGCTCCGAGCAGGTCGTTCCGCCGCCCCGCCGCCCCGCAGCTCCTCACCGCGTCGGCGGCGCGAGCAGCTGATCCCTGCTCCCCGGCTCGCGGTCGAGCGAGCGCCGGAACTGCTCGCGCAGCGCGGGGCGACGCCGCCAGAAGACCGCCCCCATCGTCAGCACCGCGATCAGGTTGCCCACCATGATCGGCAACCACGCGTGCGAGCCGAGCGGGGTCGCGACGTCGAGGATCGCGACGAGCACGTAGATCCCGACCTCGACGACCGCGAACAGCAGCAGGAGGCCGAAGAGGATCGACGGCTCGCGCTCGGCCACGTCCGCGACGAAGGCGGCGATGAGCCCGACGACCACGAACGCGAGCACGTGGAAGACCGTGTACGCGCTCACGAGCGTGCCGACGCTCGCGTCCTCCTGCCCCGGCGCGAGCGCGCCCACCATCCCGCGGCCAAGCGTGGCCGGGGTGAAGAGCGGGCGGCCGTCGATCGTGTCGATGACGAGGAACCAGAGCGCGATCACCGCCGCGCCCACGATGCCGGCGAGCATCCCGTCGTAGAGCGTGCGGTGCGGGCGCGCGCGGAAGGCCGCGCCCCGCTCGCGCACCGCGGTCGCGTTGCGGCGCCAGGCGACGACCAGCAGCAGCACGAGGATCGTCAGCGGCAGCCACACCTGCCCGTCGCCGCGCATCGCCTGCGTCAGCGCGGCGGGGAGCATCAGCCCCGCGAGGGCCAGCGCGCCGAAGGTCGCGGTGGCCGGCACCAGCAGCGCGATCGCGCCGCCGACCTCGAGGAGGCCCACGAGGTACGGGATGCCGGCCGGGAAGCCGCGTACCGCGGCGGCCGGCACGGGGAGGAGCTGCACCCCGAACAGCTTGGACGCGCCGTCGATCAGGAAGAGGCCCGCCAGCAGGATGCTCAGGGCCCAGATGACGACCGCGTCGATACGGGACTCGCGTTGCATGAGCCACCTCCCGGAGCGTGGAGCGGCGATGGTGCGCCTCGCCTCGTCTCGCGTCGCCGCGCGCGTCGTACCGATCCCATATGTGTGCGTCGAGCGGGAGTGGCGCCAGACGCGCCGGACGGCGAGCGTTCCGGCACGCGCCAGCGCCGACCTCGCCATCTCTCACGCGCCCCGCCCTCATGGACCCCGTCCCGGCGTCGCCGTCGACCACGCCGCCCTCCCCGCCGTCGGCCCCGCCGCCGACGTCGCCCGGGGCGCCGCGCCCCGCGGGGCTGCTCGCCCGGATGGGGCTCGGCACGCCGCCGCTGCGCGCGTGGGCGATGTACGACTGGGCGAACTCGGCGATCTTCACCGTCATCGTCACCGCCGTCTTCCCGACGTACTTCGCGCGCGTGCCGGCCGACGCGCTCCCCGCCGCGACGGCGACCTCGCGCTACTCGCTCGCGACGACGGTCGCGCTGCTCGTGGCCGTCGTCCTGTCGCCGGTGGTCGGGGCCATCGCCGACGCGCGCCCCGTGAAGAAGCGGCTGCTCGCGCTCTGCGTCGGCGTCGGCGCGCTCGCGGCCGCGGCGCTCGGGCTCGCGGGGAGCGGCGAGTGGCGCTTCGCGCTCCTCGCCTTCGGCGTCATCAACGTCGCCGTGAACGCCAGCACCGTCGTCTACGATGCGCTGCTGCCGCACCTCGCGCCGCGCGAGGACCTCGACCGCGCGTCGGCGGCCGGCTACGCGATCGGCTACCTCGGTGGCGGCGTCGCGCTCGCGCTCGCGCTGCTCGCCATCCTGCAGCCCGCGTGGCTCGGGCTCGGCGGGCTCGCCGCGCGCGACGGCTCGCTCCCCACGCGCGTCGCCTTCGTCGGCGTGGCCGCGTGGTGGGCGCTCTTCACGATCCCGCTGCTGCGCCGCGTGCCCGAGCCGCGCACCGCGCCGCTCGCCGCCGATGCGGGCGGCACGGGCGCCGCGATCCGCGCGGCGTTCGCCGGGCTCGCGCAGACGGTGCGCGCGCTCCGCCGCATGCCCGACGCGTGGCGCTTCCTGATCGCGTTCGTGCTCTACAACGACGCGATCAACACGATCATCCGCATGGCCGCCGTCTACGGCTCGGAGCTCGGGCTCGGGCAGACGTCGCTCATCGGCGCGATCCTCGTCGTGCAGTTCGCGGGCATCCCGTTCGCCTTCGCGTTCGGCTGGCTGGCGGGCAAGGTCGGCGCGAAGCGCTCGATCCTCGGCGCGCTCGCCGTCTACGGCGTCATCAGCGCGATCGCGTACGGGCTGCGCACGGAGCGCGACTTCTGGATCCTCGCGCTGCTCGTCGCGATGGTGCAGGGCGGCGCGCAGGCGCTCAGCCGCTCGCTGTACGCGAGCCTCGTCCCCGCGTCGCGCTCGGGCGAGTTCTTCGGACTGTTCAGCGTCTTCAGCCGCTTCGGCGGGATGCTCGGCCCGCTGGCGATGTCGCTCGTCACGTCGCGCACCGGCTCCAGCCGGCTCGGCATCCTGTCGGTCGTCGTCTTCTTCGCCGCGGGCGCGCTCGTGCTGACGCGCGTGAACGTCGCGCGCGGGCGCGATCAGGCGGTGGCGCTCGACGAGGCGGAGGGCGCGACGCCCGCCTGACCGGCGGGCGCGGTCGCGCGCCGCGGCAGCGTCTCCAGCCGCGCGACCGTCGCCGCGACGCGCCGTGCCAGCTCGGCCTGCCGCGCGCGCAGCTCCGCCACGCGCGGCGCACGGCGGCGCAGCACGAGGAAGCGGCGCGCGTCGCGCCACGCGTCGCGCCACCCCTCCCCGGTCACGAGCGCGAGCAGCAGCAGCGGCGGCACGCCGACCAGCGTGAGCAGCGCCGCCCACCAGCCGCCGACCGCGCCGGCGACGGCCGTCAGCAGCAGCGTCCACGCGAGGAAGCACGCGGCGCCGACGAGCGCCTTCGCCGTCGCGCGCACGTCCGACGCTTCCGCGCCGGGAAACAGCGCGGCGATGCGCCCCGTCGCCCGGTACGGCACCCAGCCGAGCACCGTGCCCACCGCGGCGAGCGCGCCGAGGACGAGGAGGTGCAGCCGCCGCATCGCCCAGCCGAGCGCGGTGCCGACGTCGGTGGGGACGGCGAGGTCCGCGGGCGTGAGCCGCAGCGCGCCGAGCAGCCGCCGGTGGCGCCGCAGGTCGCCGCCGAGCTGCGCGACCTCGGCGTGCACGCCGGCGTCGCCGCGCGCGCGGGCGAGCAGCTCCGCGCCCAGTCGCCGGCGCTCCAGCCGCGCCTCGCCGTCGGGCGCCTCGGCCGTCGTCGCCATCGCCGCGGCGGCGTGCACCTCGTCCGCGAGCGCCACGAGCCGCGCGTCCTCCCACGAGGCGAAGCTGACCGTCACCCCGTGCAGCGCGGCGGCGATGCGCGCCGTCAGCTCGCGCACGCGCGCCGGCTCGCTCGCGCCGCGTTCCGCGCGTGCGTCGTGCACGGCGGCGTCGGCCAGGTCGTCCCACGCCACCGGCGCGCCGACGGTCAGGAGCCCCGCCGAGCGGAAGATCGAGCGGTCGTCGAGGGTGATGCCGACCGGCACCAACGGGAACGCCCGCCCGAGCCGCGCGGCGGTCTGCAGCGCGAGGCGCGCCGCGCCGGTCTTGAGGGGCGCGAGCCCCGGCTCGGCGTGGCTGATCCCCTCGGGGAAGAGGGCGATCGCGTCGCCGGCGAGGAGCGCCGCCTCGGCCGCGCGGAAGGTGTCGTCGTTGCCGCCCGGGGGCGCGTCGCCGTCCTGTCGCCGGTGCACCAGGATCGCGCCACTCGCGCGCACCAGCCAGCCGACGTTGCGGTCGGTGAACAGCGGCGCCTTGGCGAGGAAGCGCGCCGTGCGCCCCACCGCCAGCGTCACCAGCGCGGGATCGAGCAGCGAGTTCGGGTGGTTGGCGACGACCAGCAGCGGGCCGTCGGGGGCGGGTCGCGCGCCGGCGACCTCCAGGCGGTAGAAGGTGCGCGCGACGAAGGCGCCGAACCGGCCGACGTGGTGGTGGACGGGCATGCCCGGATGATGGCGCGCGCCGGCGGCCCGGGCTACCGGCGGCCCGGGCGTGGCCCGCTCCGGATTCCGGAACGCGCGTCCAGAATCTGGAATCCGGACCGCGCCCGGCCGTGCGCGGCGGAGTGCCGGAAGCCGGTAACTGTTTGTCTTGCAACAACTTGTTTCGGTGGCACGGGGCGGCGGGACTCCGGACCCGGGATTGCCTTTCCACGGGGCACGACCGGCCACCGCGGCCGACTCCCTCCGCCTCCGCAGCTCCCGACGATGTCCCGCTCGCTCGCCGCCCGCTCGCTCGCCGCCACGCTCCGCTACCTCGTCCCCGTCGGCCTCGCGGCCTGGGCGGTGCTGTCGCCGGTCGAGGCGCACGGCCAGACCGGCGCCCGCCTGACCGCCGGTCGCGCGCCGGCGACGGTCGCGATCGCGCGCGGCGCGGTCGACACGACCGCCGACACGACGGCGGCGCGCGCGACGACGGACTCGGCGATCGCGCCGGCCGCCCCGGTCGCCGCCTCCGTGGCGGCGCCGGCCGCCGAGGCGCCGCGCGCGCTGGAGCTGCACACCGGCACCGCGGCGTTCGCCGCCGCCGTGCGCGCGGTGCCCGCCGTCGAGCGCGTGCGCCAGGTGCTCGTGGTGAGCCTCGCCGCGCGCCGCGTGTGGCTCATGGAGGGCGACTCGGTGCAGTTCACCGCCCCGATCGCGGTCGGCAAGGGGACGCGCAAGAGCGCCGACGCGACGCCGGGCGAGTTCGCCACGCCGCGCGGCCGCTTCACCGTCACGCGCCGCGACAGCCTCCCGCTCTGGGTGCCGCCCGACTGGCACTTCCAGGAGGTCTCGGCGAAGACCGGCCGCCCGCTGCGCTTCCTGCAGCGCAACGGGACGATCCGCACGCGCGACGGCAGCACGATCTACGTCGCGGGCAACGAGGTGATGCGCCGCCGCGCCGACGGCAGCGTCGCCCGCATGGGCAAGGGCCTCGACGAGCCGGGCGCGCGCGAGCTCGTCGTCGACGGCCAGATCATCGTGCCGCCGATCGGCACCACGCAGCGCCAGTACCCGCGCGTGCTCGGCGCGCGCCGGCTCAACCTCCGTGACGGCTACGCCTTCCACGGCACCGACAAGCCCGAGACGGTCGGCACCGCGTCGAGCCACGGCTGCCTGCGCATGCGCGACGCCGACGTGACCGCGCTGTACGAGCGCGTCGCGGTGGGCACGCCGGTCTACCTCCAGTGATCGCCCGATGATCCCGGCCTTCTGCGCGCCGCGCCTGCTCGTCGTCGACGACGAGGTGGACGTCTGCTTCGCGATGCACAGCTACTTCACGGGCCGCGGCTTCCGCGTGGACACCGCGACCTCGCTCGACTCGGCGCTCGGCTGCCTCGACGCCGGCGACTACGCGGCGATCGTCGCCGACCTGCGACTGTCGGGCAGCGACGGCGTGGAGGGGCTGGAGCTGCTGCGCCACGTGCGCGCGACGGACGCGGCGCTCCCGTTCGTCCTCATCACCGGCTACGGCACGCCCGGCGTGGTGGACGAGGCGATGCGGCTCGGCGTCAGCCGGATGCTCGTCAAGCCGCAGCCGCTGTCCGACATCGCCCACGCGCTGCACGCGCTGCTGATCGCCGTGCGCTGAACGCACGCCGCACGTGCGCTGCGCGCGCGCCGAGCGCGCACCCCTGCCGCATCCGCGCGCGCTGCGGCCACTGCACGAGCCACCTGGTCGAGATCCCGGCGCTCGCCTTCGCGGACCGCCGACGCGCGGCGACTCGCGGACGAGTTGACCGGGGCGGAGCGAGGCGCCAACCTCCGGCGCATGTCCGCCGCGCCGCCGGTGCTTCCCGAGCACGCCGACCCCGATCCCGACGCCCCGCCGCGCACCGCCCGACGCGCGCCGGGCGGCGTCGCGCCGGATCCCGAGCTCGCGCGCGACGCGTCGCGCCCCGGCGGCCTCTCGGGCGCCCTCCCGGGCGGCGTGCTGCGCGGCGGCGCGCGCGCGGCCGGCCGCGTGCGGCGCGCGCTGCGCACGCGCGCGGGGCAGGTGGCGCTCGTGGTGGGCCCGGCGGCCGTCGTCGCCGGGCTCGCGCTGTCGATGAACCGCGCCGTCGCGCGCGAGCGCCTCACGGGCGAGCGCGTGGCGCACACGCACGAGGTGCGCGCCACGCTCGCCATGCTGCTGGCGCGGCTCTCCGACGCCGAGACCGGCCAGCGCGGCTACCTGCTCACCGGGCGGCGCGACTTCCTCGCGCCGTACCACGAGGGGCATCGCGACGTGCCCGTGCGGCTCGCGCGGCTGCGGGCGCTCACGCGCGACAACCCCGTGCAGCAGGTGCGGCTCGACACGCTGGAGCGCGTGGCCCGCGCGCGGCTGCAACTGCTCGACAGCACGCTCGCGCTGCGCGAGGCGGGGCGCGCCGCCGACGCGGTGCGGCTGGTCGCGGCGGGCCGCGGCCACGTGCTCATGGACGAGGCGCGCGCGCTCGGCGAGCGGCTCGACGACGAGGAGCAGCGGCTGCTCACGATGCGGCGCGCGGCCGCGCGCGAGTCGCAGCGGGAGGCGATCGGCTGGCTGGTCATCGGCTCCGCGGGCGTCGTGCTGGTGGCGCTGCTCACCAACTACCAGCTGGTGAGCGCGGCGCGCGCCGAGTCGCGCGCGCGCGCCGCGCTGGCGCGCCGCACCGAGCGGCTGGAGCGCACCGAGGCGCGCCTGCACGCGGCGCTGGAGGCCGGCCGCACCGGCACGTGGGAGTGGGACCGCGGCACGCGCCGCATCGAGTGGTCGGCGATGCACGACCGGCTGTTCGGCCACCGGGCCGACGCGGTGAACGGCGGCGAGGCCGAGTTCCTCGCGCTCGTCGTGCCCGAGGACCGGCAGGGGTTCGTCGATGCGCTCGCGCACGCGCGCGCGACCGGCGGCGAGTACGCGCACGAGTTCCGCGTGCGCCGCGCCGACGGCGCGATCACCTGGCTGCTCGGGCGCGGGCACTACGTGTACGCCGCCGACGGCACGCCCGAGCGGGCGGTGGGCACGGTCACCGACGTCACCGCGCGGAAGGCGGCGGAGGTCGAGCGCGCGCGCCTGGAGGCCGAGCTGCGCGCCGGCGAGACGATGGCCGCCATCGGCACCGTCGCCGCCGGCGTCGCGCACGAGGTGCGCAACCCGCTGTTCGGCATCTCGTCGATGCTCGACGCGCTCGACGCGAGCTTCCCCGACCGCCCCGAGCTGACGCCGTTCGTGGAGCGGCTGCGCGCGCAGGTGGTGCGCGTGAGCGACCTGATGGCCGACCTGCTGGAGTACGGCCGCCCCGCGCGCCAGGAGCTCGCGCCGACGCCGCTCGGCCCCGTGCTGGCGGAGGCGATCGCCAACTGCGCGCCGACCCTCGAGCGGCACGCGGTGGTGGTCGACGCGGCGTTCGACCCCGCGACGCTGCCGCCGGTGGCGATGGATCGCCGGCGCCTCGTGCGCGTCTTCCAGAACCTGCTGGAGAACGCGGCGCAGCACACGCCGGCCGGCGCGCCCGTGCGGCTCGACGCGCTGGTCGAGGAGGGCGGCGCGTGGATCGCGTGTCGCACGACCGATCGCGGCCCCGGCATCCCCGACGAGCAGCTGCCGCGCCTCTTCGAGCCGTTCTTCACGCGGCGGCGCGGCGGCACGGGGCTCGGCCTCTCCATCGTGCAGCGCATCGTGCAGGAGCACGGCGGCACCATCGTCGCGGCCAATGGGCCGGAGGGCGGCGCGGTGTTCACCGTGCGGCTGCCGGTCGCGCGCACGCCCGATCCGCAGGGCTGAGGCGCGCATGGCGCTCGTGCTGATCGTCGACGACGACGAGGCGATCCGGTTCGGCGTGGGCACCTACCTGCGCGCGCGCGGCTACGCGGTCGAGGAGGCCGGGAGCGTGCTCGCCGGCGAGCTGGCGTTCCGCAGCGCGCGCCCGCACGTCGTCGTGTGCGACTACGAGCTCCCCGACGGCACCGCGCTCGACCTGCTGCCGCGGCTGCGCCGCATCGACGAGCAGGTGCCGGTCGTGCTGCTCACCGGCCACGGCTCGGTCGATCTCGCGGTGCAGGCGATCAAGGAGGGCGCGGAGCACTTCCTCACCAAGCCGGTCGCGCTCCCCGCGCTGGAGGTGGTGCTGGAGCGCGCGCTGGAGAACCGCCGCGCGCGCCAGCAGCAGCTCGCGCAGCGCGTCGCGGGGCGCTCGCCGGCCACGCGCCCGCCCGACCCGTTCCTCGGCGTCAGCGCGGCGATCCGCACGCTGGAGGAGCAGGCGCACCGCGTCCTCGGCACCGACCGCCCGATCTGGCTGCGCGGCGAGACGGGCGCGGGGAAGGGCGTGCTCGCGCGCTGGCTGCACGCGCGCGGCCCGCGCGCCGACGAGGCGCTGGTGGAGCTCAACTGCGCGGGGCTGCCCCGCGAGCTGGTGGAGAGCGAGCTGTTCGGCCACGAGAAGGGCGCGTTCACCGGCGCCACGCAGGCCAAGCCGGGGCTGCTGGAGGTCGCGCACCGCGGCACGCTGCTGCTCGACGAGATCGGCGACATGCCACTCGACCTCCAGCCGAAGCTGCTGAAGGCGCTGGAGGACCGCACCGTGCGCCGGCTGGGCGAGGTGCGCGACCGGCCGGTGGACCTGCAGCTCATCGCCGCCACGCACCAGGATCTCGCCGAGCGGTCGCGCACGGGCGCGTTCCGCTCCGACCTCTACTTCCGCATCAGCACGCTGCAGCTCGACATCCCGCCGCTGCGCGCGCGGCCGGAGGACGTGCCGCTGCTCGCGCGCGACCTGCTGGCGCGCCTGGCCGCCGACCTGGGCGGCCAGCCGGCGGAGCTCACGCCCGAGGCAGTCGTGGCGCTGCAGCGCTACGCCTGGCCCGGCAACCTGCGCGAGCTGCGCAACGTGCTGGAGCGCGCGGTGCTGCTGGGCGGCGGCCGCGTGATCGACCGCGCCGACCTCGCCTTCGAGCGCGGCGGCCCGGCGCCGGCGGCCGCGAACGGTGGCGGACCCGGCGAGTGGGACGACCTCACCCTCGAGCAGGTGGAGGCGCGCCACATCGCCCGCGTGCTGGCGCTGGAGAGCGGCCACGTCGAGCGCACGGCGCAGCGGCTCGGCATCTCGCGCAGCTCGCTCTACGCCAAGATCAAGCTGTACGGCCTGCAGGCCGCGCGCGGCTGACGCACGGGCCGCACGTCGAGAGGGCCCGCGCTTCGCCGAAGCGCGGGCCCTCTCGACGTGCGGAGCGTCGCCGAGCCGTGCGATGGATCAGGCCGTCCGGAACTCGGCCAGGCAGGCGCCCGGACCGTTCTCGAGCCCGGCGCGGAAGTTCGCGGTGCGCTGCTCCTCCGTGCCGTGCCCCATGAGGGCGGCGCGCACGAGGATCGCCCGGTCGGCGCGGCGGTCGCCGGTGAGCTGCGGCGTCGGATCGCCCGCCGCGGCCATGCCGAAGAACGCCTCGTCGATGTCGCCCTCCTCGAGCTGCCCGTCGAGCTCCGCCCGGTGGGCGAAGGCCCCGGCCAGGCAGTCGGCCGTGCGCTCGTTCTCGTACGTGTAGCGCGACATGTGGCCGAGCTGGATCGCGACCGCGTGCCCCATCTCGTGGGCGATCACGCCGACCGCGGCCATGTCGCCGTCGGTGCCGAGCTCGTTCGCGGCGCGCTTGGCCTGCGCGGCGAGGAAGATCTCGTCGTAGTAGATGACGTTGTTGCGCGGGCAGTACGCCGCGTTGTTCGCGCCCACCACGCCGCAGGGCGTGTTCACGCCCGCGCCGCGGAAGCGCGCCATGCGCGGCGCCGCGAAGCGCTCGCCGACCTCGGCGAAGTGCGCGCGCCACATCGGCACGAGCGCGCCGTACGCCATCGCGGCCTTGGCGTTCGACGCCTGCACGTCGGCCAGCGTGACGCGCAGCGGCGCGTTCGCCGGCGCGGCGCTCGGCGCGTCGGCGCGAAAGGCGGTGGACGGGACGGGGGCGGGACCGATGGACAGCCCCGCGAGGATCGTGGTGGCGGCGAGTGCGCGGACGCGCCGCATGACGGACCGTGTGTGCATCGATTCACCTCCGCCATTGTGTACCCCCACGGGCCGCGAGGGTTGCCGTCGCGCGCCCGCCGTCGTGCGATTCGCGGCGTGCTCCGACGTGCGATCGGAGCGCGTGCGCGCCGCGGCGCACACCGTTCCGCGTGCGCTCCCGCGCTCGTGTCGCGCGGCGTGCGATTCGTGACAGCGGCGTGCCGTTCGTGCAGCGGGGCGGATCGCGCCGATCGGCGGGGCGTACGACTTCCCGAAGCCGACGGACGCTTCGCCCGACGCATCCTGCGCGGGCCTGGCGCCGCGACCACGATCCATCGCATGGAGAACACGATGCGCAAGTTCAAGATCGCGACCGCCGCGGGTCTCGCCCTCGTCATCGGGACCGGGACCGCCGTGATCGCCCAGGCGCCGCGCGACGGCGCCCAGCCACCCGCCGGCGCGGAGCGCGGCAAGCAGGCCCCGCGCGGCGAGCGCGGTGGCGAGCGCGGTGGCGAGCGCGGCCCCGGTGCCCGCCGCGGTGGCGGCGAGGGGATGCTGCTCCGCGGCATCACGCTGACGGACGCGCAGCAGCAGCAGCTGGCGGCGCTCCGCCCGGCGCGCGGCGCGCAGGGCGCGCAGAACGACCCCGCGCGCGAGCAGGCCCGCAAGCTGATGACCGAGGCGCGCGAGGCGCGGCAGCGCGGCGACACCGCGACGGCCAACGCCCGCTTCACGCAGCTCCGCACGCAGATGGAGCGGCAGCGCGAGCAGCGCGTCGCCGCGGTGCGCAACATCCTGACGGCCGAGCAGCGCGCGACGTTCGACAAGAACGTCGCGGAGCTGAAGACGCGCCAGCAGGAGCGCCAGCAGGCGCGCGGCGAGCGCGGCGAGCGCGGTCCGCGTGGCGAGCGCGGGGAGCGCGGGGAGCGCGGTGCGCGGGGCCAGCGCGGCCCGCGCGCCGAGCAGGGCGCGGATCGGGCGGGCGACCGCCGCTGATCCGACGCGGCGCGGCGTGGGAACGACACGAGGCCCGGTGCGGAGCTCCGCACCGGGCCTCGTGTCGTTCGCGCGGGCGTGTCCGCGCCGTCAGGACGAGACGCCGAGCCAGCGCTCGAGCGCCTCGCGCCGCGAGCGGCTGACGCGCAGCGTGCCGCCGCCCTTGAGCTGCACCGAGTAGTCGCCGCCCGCACCGCGGTGCAGCGTCTCGATCACGTCCAGCCGCACGATCACCGAGCGGTGTACGCGCATGAAGCGGTTCGGGTCGAGCTGCTCCTCCAGCGTCTGCATCGCCTCGCGGATGAGGTAGCGATGCCCCCCCACGTGCAGCTCCGCGTACGGGCCGCTGGCGGTGATGAAGTCGATCTGCGCGACGGGCACCGGGCGCACCTTGCCGCGTACCTCGACCGCGATGCGCTCCAGGTAGCGCGGGCGCTCCGGCGCGGCCGGCGCGGGCGCGATGGACGCCGCGGACGGCGCGGGCGCGCCGGGCGACGCGGGCCGCTCGCCCTGCAGCACGCCGAGCAGCCGCTCGCGCAGCTGCGCCATCCCCTCGAGCGAGAGGCGGCGGCGCGCACGGCGGAACGCCTCCTCGAAGCGCTCGTCGTCGAACGGCTTCACGAGGTAGTCGACCGCCGCGACGTCGAACGCCTGCAGCGCGTACTGGTCGTAGGCCGTGACGAACACCGTCATCGGCATCTCCGCGCCCAGCTCGCGCGCGACGTCGAGCCCCGTGCGCTCCGGCATCTGCACGTCGAGGAAGACGAGGTCCGGGCGCAGCCGGCGGATCTCCGCGATCGCGGTCGCGCCGTCCGCCGCCGTGCCGACGATCTCCACGTCGGGCTCGCGCCCCAGCAGGTCCTCCAGGCGCAGGCGCGCCAGCGGCTCGTCGTCGACGACGAGCACGCGCAGCGGGCGGCCGTCAGCGGGCATCGGAGCCTCCCGCGGCCGGCGTGGACGCGCGCGCGCCTTCGGACGCGCGGCGGGGTACCAGGCGGTGCGGCAGCCGGATCTCGACCACCGTGCCCCCCTCGGCGCCCGGCGCGATCGTGAAGCGGTGCGCCGCGCCGTAGAGCTGCGCGAGGCGCGCCGTCGTGTTGCGCAGCCCCACGCCGCCGCCCGTCGTCGGTCGGCTCGGGTCGGAGGCGGGGGGCGGACTGGCGGGGCCTGGGCCGTTGTCGCGCACGCGCAGCACGAGCATGTCGTCGTCGAGCATCGCCTCGATCTCCACCCGTCCGGGTCCGGTGATGCGCTCGATGCCGTGCCGGATCGCGTTCTCCACGAGCGGCTGCAGCACGAGCGTGGGCACGAGCACGTCGAGCGCCGCGTCGTCGGCGCGGGTCTCGACCGTCAGGCGTCCCTGGAAGCGCACCTGCATGATCTCGACGTAGCGCGTGAGCAGCGCCAGCTCCTCGCGCAGCGGCACCTGCGCACGCTCCGCGCCCTCGATGCTGAAGCGCAGCAGGTCGCTCAGGCGCGAGATCATGCGGCGCACGCCGCGCGGGTCGCGCTCCACGAGCGCCGACACCGCGTTGAGCGTGTTGAAGAGGAAGTGCGGATCGAGCTGGCGGCGCAGCGCCTCCAGCCGCGCCTCCGCCAGCTGCGCCTCCAGCCGCGCCTCGCGCCGCGCCGCCTCCTCGCGCCGCGCGTGGTAGCGCCGCGAGTACGAGCGCGCGATGCCCGCCGCGAGCACGGTCAGGTAGAGCACGAGCGCGTTGACGAAGGCGAACCAGAAGGGCGGCCCGCCGCGCCCGCCGCCGCGCCGTCCCATGCCCGCCGCGAGCCCCTCGCGCGGTGGGCGCGGTGGGCCGCCGAAGGGCGTGAGCGCCTGCCGCAGCTCGGTGCTGGCCCAGCCCATCGTCGTCGCGACGGCGATGCCCGCCGCCACGAAGGCGAGGAGCCCCGCGCCGCGCCCGCGCTCCGCGCCGAAGCGGTCGGCGAGCAGCAGGATCGGCGGCGTCAGCACCGCCCAGCACAGCGCCTCGACGATCGCGACCGTCACCGGGCCCGCGAGCCGCTGCGGGTCCGACCAGCGCGTGTCGAACAGCCGGCTGGCCACGCTGAGGAAGGCGTAGACCGCCCACACCGCGACGATCACCGCCAGGTCGCGGCGCGTCAGCGCGAGCCGGCGGAGCGGTTCGTACGACTCGGGCGACTCGACGGGCGGGTCGGCGGCGGGGGACGGCATCGGCGGGCGCTCCATGCCGGGATCGTACCGGACGCGCGCGCGCGGGGCGAGAGCGCGCGGTGCGGATGGCACGAGGCCGCGCACGAGTCGCACGCGCGCGACACGAACGGCGGGGCGCACGCGCCGCGCTCCCACGCGGGCGCACCGTGCGCGCCGCGGAGGCGCCGCGGCAGCACCGAATCCGCGATGCCGTCCGGTGCGATTCGGAACACGTACGTGCCGCTCGCGACACCGCCACCGGTGCGGAGCGCCGGGTCCGGGGATCTTCCGTTCGTGGCCCGCACGACCGCCGTCCGACGACGCGGTCGCACCCCGCGGGCATCGCATCACCATCGCAGCGACACGAGCATCCGGAGATCGACACATGTCCAAGACGCGCACCGCCATCGCCACGATCGCCGCGGCGTCCGCCGCCGCCGGCGGGCTCTGGTTCTACCAGCGCGCCGACGCCAGCGAGCTCCCAGCCTACCGCACGGCCCACGTCGAGCGCGGTAGCCTGCAGTCCACCGTGGCCGCCACCGGCGCGCTGAGCGCCGTGCGCACGGTGCAGGTGGGCACGCAGGTCTCCGGGCAGGTCTCGGCGCTCTACGTCGACTACAACGACAAGGTGCGGAAGGGGCAGCTGCTCGCCCGCATCGACCCGACGCTCCAGCAGCAGGCGGTGCAGGACGCGCAGGCGCAGCTCGAGCGCGCGCAGGCGCAGCTCGACCAGGCGCGCCGCGAGTACGAGCGCAGCCGCCAGCTGTTCGACGCCAAGGTCGTCACCGAGTCCGAGTTCGTCGGCGTGCAGTCCAACTACCGCGTGGCGCAGGCGGACGTGAAGTCGGCGCAGGTCAGTCTGGAGCGCGCGCGGCAGAACCTCTCGTACACGGCGATCTACGCGCCCATCGACGGCGTCGTCGTCGAGCGCAACGTCGACGTCGGCCAGACGGTCGCCGCGAGCCTCTCGGCGCCGCAGCTCTTCCTCATCGCGAACGACCTGTCCGAGATGCAGATCCTCGCCTCGGTCGACGAGAGCGACATCGGGAAGATCGCCGAGGGGCAGCGCGTGACCTTCACCGTCTCGGCGCACCCCAACGACCGCTTCGCCGGCATCGTGCGCCAGGTGCGCCTGCAGTCGGCGACGACGGAGAACGTCGTGAACTACACGGCCGTCGTGAGCGTCGAGAACCCGCAGGGCAAACTGCTCCCCGGCATGACGGCGACGGTGCAGTTCCTCACCAGCGCCGCCGCCGACGTGCTGACGGTGCCGAACGCCGCGCTGCGCTTCCGCCCGGCGACCGCTGGGACGGCGACGGGTGCCGCGACGGGTGCATCGGCGAGCGGCGCGAGCGGCGCGAGCGGCGCGGCCGCGACCGGCGCCCGCCGCACGCGGCCCGCGACGGGCGCCCGCACGGCGACGCTCTGGTCGCTCGACGCCAACGGGCAGCCGACGCCGCGCCGCGTCACCACGGGGCTCAGCGACGGGCAGCGCACGCAGGTCGCGGGCGCGGGGCTCGCCGAGGGGCAGCAGGTCATCGTCGGCACCGCCGCGACGGCCGGCGCGCCGGCCACGGGCGGCGCGGCGAGCCCGTTCCAGCAGCAACAGCAGGGTGGCGGGCCGCGCCCGCCGGGAGGCTTCTGATGTCCGACACGCGAACGATCGCGACGACCGCGCCGGCCGCGCCCGACGCCGGCGCGCGCCCCGTCATCGAGGTGCGCCAGGCGCGCAAGCTCTACCAGACGGGCAGCACGCAGGTGCTCGCGCTGCGCGGCGTCGACCTCACGGTCGCGCGCGGCGAGATGATCGCCATCATGGGCACCTCGGGCTCGGGCAAGTCGACGCTCATGAACATCCTCGGCTGCCTCGACGTCCCGACCGACGGCACGTACGTGCTGGACGGCGTGCGCGTGAACGGCATGAGCCGCAACGCGCTCGCCGACCTGCGCAACCAGAAGCTCGGCTTCGTCTTCCAGGGCTTCAACCTGCTCGCGCGCACCTCGGCGCTCGACAACGTCGAGCTGCCGCTGCTCTACGACCGCGCGAACCGGTGGCGCGACACCAAGGCGATGGCCGCCGCCGCGCTCGAGCGCGTGGGGCTGGGCCAGCGCCTGGACCACGAGCCGAGCGAGCTGTCGGGCGGCCAGCAGCAGCGGGTCGCGATCGCGCGCGCGCTCGTCACCCGGCCCACCCTGCTCCTCGCCGACGAGCCGACCGGGAACCTCGACAGCCGCACGACGATCGAGGTGATGGCGCTCTTCCAGGAGCTGAACGACCAGGGGATCACGATCGTGCTCGTGACGCACGAGCCCGAGGTGGCCCTCTACGCCAAGCGCGTCGTCGAGGTGCGCGACGGCTGCATCGTGCGCGACCGCCCGGTGGAGCACCGCCGCTGCGCGCTCGACGACCTGCGCGCGCTCGACGCCGCGCCCGAGGACATGGACGACCCGCTCCAGGAGGCCGCATGAAGCCCGCCACGCTGCTGCGTCTGGCGACCGACAGCATCGCCAAGAACAAGATGCGCACGCTCCTCACGATGCTCGGCATCGTCATCGGCGTGGGCGCGGTGATCGTCATGGTCGCCGTCGGCAACGGCGCGCAGACGCGGATCGAGGCGCAGATCCACAGCCTCGGCACGAACATGCTCGTCGTGACGCCCGGCAGCACCTCGCAGGGCGGCGCCAGCCAGGGCGCGGGCGCGTTCAACCGCCTGACGGTGGAGGACGCGCAGAAGCTGAAGGCGGAGGGGACGACGCTGGCCGCCGTGTCGCCGGTCGTGGTGACGCGCACGCAGGTCATCGGCGGGAGCGGCAACTGGCGCACGAGCGTCAACGGCGTCTCCACCGACTACCTCACGATCCGCGACTGGCAGGTGACGACGGGCGCGCTGTTTGGCGACGACGACGTGCGCGCCAAGCGCCGCGTCGTGGTCCTCGGCAGCACCGTCGCCCGCAACCTGTTCGCCGACGGCGACCCCGTGGGGCAGCAGGTGCAGCTCGGCCGCTCGCCGTTCACGGTGGTCGGCGTGCTCGCCTCCAAGGGGCAGACCGCCAGCGGCACCGACCAGGACGACGTCGTGCTCGTGCCGTACACCACCGCGCAGGACCGGCTCAGCGGCCGGAGCTTCCTCGCGCAGATCCTCGCCAGCGCGACCACGACCGACGCCATCCCCGCGGCGCTCGAGGAGGTGACGGTGCTCATGCGCGAGTCGCACGGGCTCTCGGGCGCGGGGCAGGACGACTTCACCGTGCGCGACCAGACCGCCATCGCCGCCGCGGCGACGAGCACGACGTCCGTGATGTCCAGCCTCCTCGCGGCGATCGCGTCGATCTCGCTCGTCGTCGGCGGCATCGGGATCATGAACATCATGCTCGTCTCCGTCACCGAGCGGACGCGCGAGATCGGCATCCGCATGGCCATCGGCGCGCGCGGCTCCGACGTGCTCACGCAGTTCCTCGTCGAGAGCGTCGTCATGAGCGTGCTCGGCGGACTCGTCGGGCTCGCGGCCGGCTTCGGCGGCGCGGCGCTGCTCGGCCGCCTCACCGGCTGGAGCACGGCGACCCCGATGTCCGCCGTCGTCCTCGCCGTCGGCTTCTCGGCCGCGGTGGGCGTGTTCTTCGGCTACTACCCGGCCCGCAAGGCCGCCGCGCTCAACCCGATCCAGGCGCTGCGCTACGAGTGAGCCGACCCGGCTCCTCGCGCAGCCCGTCACGCAGGCCCAGAGGCAGTCCCATGACCCGACACACCCGCACCTCCGCGCTGCTCGCGGCCCTCGCGGTCGCCGCCGCGCCCTCGCTCGGCGCGCAGACGCCGCAGGCGCCGCAGACGGCGCCGGCGGCCGCCCCCGCGCAGCGCATCACCTTCGACGAGGCGATCGCGATCGCGCTGCGCCAGAACGTCGCCGTCCGCCAGGCGGAGAACGCCGCCGCGGTGCAGGGCGCCGCCGTCGACCAGCAGAAGCTGCAGTTCCTCCCCAACCTGAGCCTCAACGTCAGCGGCGCGAACGACGTCGGGCGCAGCTTCAACCAGAGCGAGGGCGTGGTGCTGAACCAGGCGACGCAGTCGCTGAGCACCGGCGTCTCGTCGAGCGTCACGCTGTTCGACGGGCTGCGCAACGTCTCGAACCTCCGCCAGGCGCGGCTCGGCGAGGCGGCGAGCGAGCAGGACCTCGCCCGCGCGCGCCAGACGGCGGTGTTCACCGTCGCCTCCAACTTCCTCGCGCTCGTGACGCGCCGCGAGCAGCTGCGCGTGCAGGAGGAGGCGCTCGGCACGCAGCAGGCGCTCGCGGCGCAGATCCAGCGCCTGGTCGACGCGGGCACGCGGCCGATCTCCGACCTGTACCAGCAGCAGGCGACGGTCGCGGCCGCGCGCTCGGCGCTGGTCGAGGCGCGCCGCACCCTCGCGCTGGCCGAGGTGGACCTGCTCCAGACGCTGCAGCTCGACGCGTCGCGGACGTACGACTTCGTGGCGCCCGCGATCGGCGCCGCGTCGGCCGCCGCGCCGACGTACGACCTGCCGACGCTGATCGCCACCGCGACCGCCCGTCGCGCCGATCTCGCCGCGGAGGGCTCGCGGGTGGAGGCGGCGGAGCAGGGCGTGCGCGCCGCGACGGCGAGCCGCTGGCCGACCGTCTCGGTGACGGCGGGCTACAACACCGGCTTCAACACGGCCAACGACCTCGCCTTCGCCGAGCAGCTCGACCAGCGCCGCGGCGGCTCGATCGGCATCGGCGTCTCGATCCCGCTGTTCGACCGCGGCGCGACGAGCCTCGCGGCGCAGCGCGCGCGCATCGCGGAGGAGAACGCCGAGCTGGCGCTCCAGGCCCGCCGCCAGGAGGTCGCGCTTGAGGTGCGGCGCGCGTACCTCGACTACCAGGCGGCGCAGGAGCGGCTGGCCGCCGCCGCGGCGCAGCGCCGCGCCGCGGAGCAGGCGGCGACCGTCTCGCAGCAGCGCTACCAGCTCGGCGCGGCCACGCTCGTCGAGCTGGCGCAGGCGCGCACGTCGCAGGTGCAGGCGGCGAGCGCCGAGGTGGGGGCGCGCTACGAGGTCGCGTTCCAGCAGGCGCTCATGTCGTACTACACGGGCGAGCTCGATCCCCGGCAGGTCCCGATCGGCGGCTGATCGGCGGCTGATCGGGGGCCCGACGGCGGACGGGAGGCGGGGACGCCGCCGCCGGGCTCTTCCCGTCGGAGGGCCCGGCGGCGGGGCGCAATGGTGCAGCCGCATCTTTCCCCGACGGCGGAGGTCGGCTACGGTTGGCGGCGTCGCTCGCGCCGCCATCCTCTCCGCTCCCCGCTCTCCGCCATGCGGTCCCGCCTCGCTCCGCGCCTGCCGTCGCTGCGCACGCTGCTGCCGCTCGTCGTCGCCGGCCTCCTCGCCTGCCGCGACGACGCGCCCACCGGGCCGGGCGGCTCGCCGGCGTCGTACAATCCCGACTGGTCGACGGCCACGCACGGCAAGACGGCGCCGAACTACGGCGTCGTCTTCCCGCAGGCGGCGGTCAACACCATCGAGCTGACGATGACCGCCGCGCAGTGGGCGAGCATCCGCGCCGACATGATGGCGCGCCGCGGGCACGACTTCGGGGGACGCCCGGTGCCCATCGGCGAGGTCCCCGTCGGGCAGGGCCCACGCTCCGACGACCCGCCGTACGTCGACGTGACGGTGCGCTTCAACGGGAAGCAGTGGAAGAACGTGGGCTTCCGCCTCAAGGGCAACGCGAGCCTCGCCACCGCGTGGGGGCTCGGCATCTACAAGCTCCCCTTCCGCCTGCAGTTCGACGAGTTCGAGGACCGCATCCCGGCCATCGACGACCAGCGCTTCCACGGCTTCAAGGAGCTGTCCTTCTCGCCCGGCCACGGGGATCCGTCGCTGCTCCGCGAGAAGGTCGCCTCGGACGTGCTGCGCGCCGCCGGCGTCCCCGCCGCGCGCACCGCGTTCTACCGCGTGTCGATCGACTTCGGCGCGGGGGCGCGCTACGTCGGCCTCTACACCGCGGTCGAGGTCATCGACGACACGATGATCGAGGACCAGTTCGGGAGCGACGACGGCAACATCTACAAGCCCGAGTCGCAGCTCCGGGCCTTCGTCCAGCGCGAGTTCGAGAAGAAGAACAACGAGGCGACGCCGAGCTACGCGGACGTGCAGGCGTTCATCGCGGCGCTCAACAGCCCGCTGCGCACGACGGACCCGGCGCGGTGGCGCGCGGGGCTCGAGGCGACGTTCGACGTCGAGCACTTCGTGAAGTGGCTGGCCGTCAACACGACGATGGCCAACTGGGACGCGTACGGCGCGATCGCGCACAACTACTACCTGTACAACCACCCGACGCGGAAGCTCGTGTGGATCCCGTGGGACCACAATCTCGCCTTCATCGGCAACCCGGGCGTCACCGGCCGCCCGACCACCGACGGCTCGCCGACGCCGTTCGGGCTCTCGATGACGATGAACGAGGTCCGCAGCGACTGGCCGCTGCTCCGCTACGTCGCCGACGACCCGGTGTACATGGCGCGCTTCCGCAGCCACGTGCGCACCTTCGCGGGCACGGTCTTCACCGAGGCGGCGATGGACGCGATGCTCGACCGCTACCACACGCTGATCGCGCCGCACGCCGTGGGACCGAACGGCGAGCAGCCGGGCGCCACCTTCCTGCCAAACGAGGCGGCGTTCACCGTGGGCCTGAGCGCGCTCAAGAACCACGTGCGCGCGCGGCGGGCGGTCGTCGACGCCTTCCTGCAGTGAGCCGGCCGTGAGTGGCGCGGGGGCGCCGGCGGCCCCGCGGGCGGCGGCGTACCACCTGGGGCGCGTCCCGGGGGACGGCGCCCGCGTCGCCGATCCGCTGGCGGCCGTCGCCCGCGCCGCCGCGACGCTCGCGCCGGTCGGCCTGGACCGCCTGGCTACGGCCGCGCTCATGGACCGCGTCGACACGAAGTACCTCGTCCCCGCCGACCGCGTCGCCGCGCTGCTGCACGAGGCGGGGCCGGCGTACCGGATCCTCGAGGTCGAGGGGCGCCGCCTCGCGCGCTACCACACGCGCTACTTCGACACCGAGGCGCTCGCGCTCTACCACGCGCACCACCGCGGACGCGCGCTCCGCCACAAGGTGCGCATCCGCAGCTACCTCGACCTCGGCCACCGCTACCTCGAGGTGAAGCGGCGCGCCAACACGGGCCGCACGACCAAGGCGCGCGTCCGCCTCCCCGACGGCGCAGCCGAGGCGGACGCCCTCGCGGCGCTCGCCGCCGAGCCGCTGCGCGCGCTCGCGCCAGACGACCCGGCGCACGCGCTGCGACCGACCGTCGACGTGGCCTACACGCGCGTGACGCTCGTGCACCTCGCCGCCGCCGAGCGGGTGACGCTCGACCTCCTGTTGACGGTGCGGGGGCGCGACGGCGAGGCCACCTTTCCGGCCGTCGCCACGGTCGAGGTCAAGCAGGCGCGCCGCGGCCACTCCGCCTTCGCCGACGCGCTGCGCCGCGCGGGCGGCCGCGCCGAGTCGCTGAGCAAGTACTGCCTCGCGGTGGCGACGTGCGATCGTCGCGCGCGGAGCAACCGCTTCCGTCCCCTCCTCCACGCCATCCACCGCATCGGCCGGCTCCATGGCACTCCTGCAGACGCTCGCTGAATCCCTCCCCGCGTCGGCGCCCGTCTCGCCAGGGGGGGCGGAGTGGTCGTTCGCCGCGCGGCTGGGGCTCGATCTCCTGTGCGCGACGGTGCTGATCCGGCTGATCTACTTCCGCCGCTACCGCCGCACGGAGCTGCTCCTGACCTTCTTCTCGTTCAACCTCGTCATCTTCCTCCTCACCTTCCTGCTCAACCGGGTGGAGATGACGCTGGGCGCCGCGTTCGGCCTGTTCGCGGTGTTCTCCATGCTGCGCTACCGCACCGAGGGGATCGCGGCGAAGGACATGACGTACCTCTTCCTCGTCATCGCGCTCGGCCTGCTCATGGCCGTCGGCGGCGCGAGCCTCGGCCAGCTGGCGCTCATCGGCGCGGCGATCCTCGCCTGCACGGCGCTGCTGGAGGGCGACTGGGTCACGCGGCGCGAGCACGCGCAGCCGGTGCTCTACGACAACCTCGCCCTCGTCGGCCCGCAGGCGCGCCAGGCGCTGCTCGGCGACCTGCGCGCGCGCACGGGGCTCGACGTCCACCGCGTCGACGTGCACGAGATCGACCTGCTGCGCGACGTCGCGCGGCTGACGGTCTACTATCGCGCGGCCGTGCCGACGGGGGAGCGGTGAGGCGCGCGATCGCGGGCGCGGCGATCGGGGTGCTGCTCGCCGCCGCAGCCGGGCCGCTCGCCGCGCAGACCTCGCGCGCCGATCCGACCGACGTGCAGGCGTGGTACGGCGCGGGCGTGAAGCTCGACCTGCCGCGCCGCTGGGAGGCGTCGCTGCAGTACCGCGCGCGCATGGTGGGCGACGCGCGGTCGTACCGCGGCTCGTACCTCACGGGCGAGGTGGGGCGCGGCCTCGGGAAGCGCGTGCAGCTCTTCACCGGCTACCGGCTCGCGCTCGTCGACGACGGCACCTACCACCGCGTGGCCGTGGGCGGCGAGTACGAGCACCGGCTCGGGCGCACCACGCTGTCGCTGCGCGAGATCGTGCAGGTGCAGCGGCAGCGCTTCGACGACGACGAGCAGGGCGACTCGGACGCCTTCGCGCGCACGCGCGCCCGCATCGAGCACGCGCTGGGCGAGCGGCTGGACGTCTACGCCTCCGTGGAGCCGTTCCTCCCGATCGGCGGCGGGGGCGAGGGCCGCTACGCCGTCGACAACTGGCGGAACACGCTCGGGCTCCAGTTCGAGTACCGGAAGGGGCGCCGGGTGGACCTGTTCTACATCTACCGCCCCGACTACGCGCGGAGCTACAACCGCACCTTCCACGTCGTCGGCGCGGACCTGGACTTCACCGTGAAGCCGTTCGCCCGGAGGCGCTGACCCGGCGTCCGTGGCCGCCCGGACGCCGCGCTGTAGATTGGCGTCCATGAGCGCATTCACCTTCGAGACCACGCCGCGCATCGTCTGCGAGGACGGCGCGTCGGACCGGCTGGGCGCGATGGCGCGCGAGCGCGGGATGCGCCGCGCGATGGTCGTCACCGATCGCGGGCTGCTCGACACGGGCGTGCTGGCCGGGGCGCTCGCGAGCTTCGAGGGCGCGGGCGTCGAGGTCGTGCTCTTCGACGGCGTGCTCGCCGACCCGCCGCAGGCGTCGGTCGAGGAGGCGGTCGCGCTCGCGCTGCACCGGCGGGTCGACGGCGTCGTGGGGCTCGGCGGGGGCAGCTCGCTCGACACGGCCAAGCTGGTCGCGCTGCTCGCCGGCTCGGGCGAGACGCTCGACGCGGTGTGCGGCGTCGGGAAGGCGCGCGGGCCGCGGCTGCCGCTCATCCAGGTGCCGACGACCGCGGGCACGGGCTCGGAGGTCACGCCGATCTCGATCGTCACCACGCCGACGCACGAGAAGGTGGGCGTCGTCTCGCCGGTGCTCTACGCCGACCTCGCGGTGCTCGACGCGACGCTCACCGTCGGGCTGCCGGCGCGGGTGACCGCGATGACCGGCGTGGACGCGATGGTGCACGCGATCGAGGCGTACACCTCGCGCCATCGCAAGAACGTGCTCTCGGACACGCTCGCGCTGCGCGCGCTCGGCCTCCTGTCGCGCCACCTGCGCACCGCCGTCGCCGACGGCGCGGACCTCGGCGCGCGGCGCGCGATGCTGCAGGGCTCGATGCTCGCGGGGATGGCGTTCGCCAACGCGCCGGTCGCCGCGGTGCACGCGCTGGCCTACCCGCTGGGCGGGCACTTCCACGTGCCGCACGGCTTGAGCAACGCGCTCGTGCTGCTGCCCGTGCTCGAGTTCAACCTGCCGGCGGCGGACCGCCTGTACACGGAGCTGGCGACGGTGCTGCGCGCGCAGGGCAGCGCCGCGGCGCGGCCGGCCACGGGGCGCGCGCTGCTCGACGGGCTCGCGGAGCTGACGGGCGACCTGGGGCTGGAGCGCACGCTGCGCGAGGTGGGCGTGCGGGAGGACGACCTGCCGATGCTCGCGCGCGACGCGATGCAGGTGCAGCGCCTGCTCGTGAACAATCCGCGCGACGTCGCGTACGAGGACGCGCTCGCCATCTACCGGCGGGCGTTCTGATGGCCGACGCCCGCGAGACGCGCGACGGCTATCCGCACCTCACGACGCTCGACACCCGGTGGATGGACAACGACGTCTACGGGCACGTGAACAACGTCGTGTACTACAGCTTCTTCGACACCGCGGTGAACCGCTGGCTGATCGCGCAGGGCGTGCTCGATCTCGCGACGAGCGCCGCGATCGGGCTCGTCGTCGAGACGCAGTGCCGCTACTTCCGCCCGCTAGCCTTCCCGGAGCCGGTGACCGCGGGGCTGCGCGTCGCGCACGTCGGCACGTCGAGCGTCCGCTACGAGCTCGCGCTCTTCGGCGGGAGCGACGCCGAGCCGGCGGCCGCGGGCCACTTCGTGCACGTCTACGTCGACCGTGTGACGCGGCGCCCCACGCCGGTGCCGGACGCGATGCGCGCCGCGCTCGCGACGCTCCGGGTGCCGCGCGCGGGCGAGGGCTGAGCGGTGCGCGGCGCGGCGTCGATGCCCGCGGAGGTGCGCGTGGCGGTCGTCGGGAGCGGCTTCGGCGGGCTGGGCATGGCGATCCGCCTCAAGCGCGACGGCGTCGACGACTTCGTCGTGCTGGAGCGCGCGGGCGACGTCGGCGGCACCTGGCGCGACAACCGGTATCCGGGGTGCGCCTGCGACGTGCAGTCGCACCTGTACGAGTTCTCGTTCGCGCCGAACCCCGACTGGTCGCGCCGCTTCGCGCCGCAGCCCGAGATCCAGGCGTATCTGCGCCGCACCGCGGAGACGAGCGGCGTCCTGCCGCACGTGCGCTTCGACTGCGAGGTGCGCGGCGCGCGCTGGGACGCCGCCGCGCGACGCTGGCGCATCGAGACCGCGCACGGGCCGCTCGCCGCGTCGGTGCTGGTCGTCGCCGCCGGTGCGCTCAGCGACCCGGTGATCCCCGCGCTCCCGGGGCTCGACGGCTTCGCGGGCCCCGCGTTCCACTCCGCGCGCTGGGACCACGGCGTCGACCTCACCGGCCGGCGCGTCGCCGTCATCGGCACGGGCGCCTCGGCGGTGCAGTTCGTCCCGCGGATCCAGCCGCGCGTCGCGGCGCTCGACGTCTATCAGCGCACGCCGCCGTGGATCATGCCGCGCTTCGACCGCGCGACCTCCGCGCGCGCGCGGCGGCTCTTCCGGCGCGCGCCGGCCGCGCAGCGGGCCCTCCGCGCCTCCATCTGGGCGGGGCGCGAGCTGCTCGTGCCCGTGCTGCGGCACCGCGCGCTCGCGCGCGTCGTGCAGCGGGTCGCGCTCCTGCACCTGCGCCGGTCGGTCCCCGATCCCGCGCTGCGCGCCGTCCTGACGCCCGACTACACCATCGGCTGCAAGCGCATCCTCATCTCCGACGACTACCTCCCCGCGCTCACGCGCCCGAACGTCGAGGTGATCACGGCGCGCGTCGCGGAGGTGCGGCCGCACGCCATCGTCGACGCGGCGGGCGTCGAGCGGCCGACCGACGTCATCGTCTTCGGCACCGGATTCCGCCCGACGGACCCGCCGCTCGCGCCGCACCTGATCGGCCGCGACGGGCGCACGCTGGCCGACGCGTGGGCCGGCAGTCCGCGCGCGCACGCGGGCACCACGGTCGCCGGCTTCCCCAACCTGTTCGTGCTCCCGGGGCCCAACACGGGGCTCGGGCACACGTCGGTGGTCTACATGCTGGAGGCGCAGATCGACCACGTGATCGGCGCGCTGCGCCACATGGCGCGCCACGCGGTGGACGCCATCGAGCCGCGGCCGGAGGCGCAGGCGGCGTTCGTGCGCGCGGTGGACGCGCGCATGCACGGCACCGTGTGGACGGCGGGCGGCTGCGCCAGCTGGTACCTCGACCGCACCGGGCGCAACTCGACGCTCTGGCCGGACTTCACCTGGCGCTTCCGCCGCGCGGCGCGCTTCGACGCCTCCGACTACCTCGTCCCCGACGCATGCAGGCCCTGATCGTTCGCGCCCTCCTCGGCATGCCCGCGCCGCTGCGCCGCCTCGTGTGCGGCGAGGACGCGCACGTGGTCGACGGGCAGACGCTCGACCCGCAGCTGCAGGTGCTGCGCACGCTGCAGCGCTGGCGGGGCGCGCGCGGCCTCGTCGAGCCGACGCATCGGCACGGGCGCCGCCGCTTCCGCCGCGAGATGATGGCGCTGAACGCGCCGCTGACGCCGGTGCACGCGGTGCGCGACCTCGCGATCGACGGCCCGGGCGGGCGGCTGCCGCTGCGCCACTACGCGCCCGCGCCGGCCCCGGCGCCGCGCCCGCTGCTCGTCTACCTGCACGGCGGCGGCTTCGTCATCGGCGACCTGGAGACGCACGACGAGGCGTGCCGCCTGCTCTGCGTCCACGCCGACACGCACGTGCTGGCCGTCGACTACCGCCTCGCGCCCGAGCACCCGTTCCCCGCGGGGCTCGACGACGCGCGCGCCGCGCTGCGCTGGGCGACGGCGCACGCCGCGACCCTCGGCGCCGATCCGGCGCGCGTGGCGATCGGCGGCGACAGCGCGGGCGCGAACCTCGCCACCGTCGCCGCCCGGCTGGCCGCGCGTGAGGGGCGCGACGTGCCGTGCGCGCAGCTCGTGGTCTACCCCGCGACCGACTCCGGCGCCGAGCGCCCGTCGCGCACGCTGTTCGGCCAGGGCTACTTCCTCGCGACGAAGGACCGCGACGCGTTCACCGCCTTCTACGTCGGCGGCGCGGGCGTCGACGGCGACGACCCGCGCGTCTCGCCGCTGCGCGCGCCCGACCTGCACGGGCTGCCGCCCGCGCTCGTCGTCACCGCGGGCTTCGACATGCTGCGCGACGAGGGCGAGGCCTACGCGAACGCGCTGCGCGACGCCGGCACCGTGGTGCGCGCGATGCGGCTCCCGTCGATGGGCCACGGCTTCGTCAACATGACGGGCTTCGTCGCGGGCGCGCACCGCGCGATGGTGGACGTCGCCCGCGCTTGGCGCGCGCTCGTCGACGCGCCCGCTCCCGCGTCGGCGCCCGCGCCGGCGGGCGCGCGCGGCTGACCCGCCTCCGCGTCACGGGATGCGCCGCTCCGTCGCCGATCGCGTCGTCCTCGTCACCGGCCCCGCGCGCGGGATCGGCGCCGAGGTGGCGCGCCGGCTGGCGGCGCGCGGCGCGCGCCTGTCGCTCGTGGGGCTCGAGCCGGCGCAGCTCGCGGCGCTCGCCGCGGAGCTGGGCCCGGGGCACGTGTGGCACGAGGCCGACGTCACCGACCAGGACACGCTCGCACGCGCGGTCGCGCACACGCGGCGCACGCTCGGCGGCATCGACGTCGTCGTCGCGAACGCCGGCGTCGCCAGCAACGGCACGGTCGCCGTCGCGCCGATCGAGGCGCTCGTGCGCGTGATCGACGTCAACCTCACCGGCGTCGTGCGCACGGTGCATGCGACGCTGCCGGCGGTGGTCGAGCGGCGCGGCTACTTCCTGCTCGTCGCGTCGGCGGCGGCGCTCGCGGGCGTGCCGGGCATCTCGACCTACGCGGCCGCCAAGGCCGGCGTCGAGCAGTTCGGCAACGTGCTGCGCCTCGAACTCGCGCACCTCGGCGTCGACGTCGGCGTGGCGTATCCGTCGTGGATCGACACCGATCTCGTGCGCGACCAGCGGCGCGAGCTGCGCAGCTTCGACGCGATGCTGCAGCGGCTGCCCGGGCCGCTCGGCATGGTGACGCCGCTCGCCGCGTGCGCCGACGCGCTGGCCGACGCGGTCGAGCGGCGCGCGCGCCGCGTGTACGTGCCGCGCGCGCTGGCGCCCTTCGCCGCGCTGCGGCAGCTGCTCACGGGCACCATCGCGCAGCGCGTGCTCGCGCGCGACGTGCGCCGCATCCTCCCCGAGCACGAGCGCGAGGTGCGCGCGCTGGGACGCTCCTTCGGCGCCACCAGCGTGGGGCTCGGCGCGGCGCGCGCCGGCGCGCGCGCGTCGGAGCCAGGGGAGCCGGACGCGACCTGACGCGCGGGCACGCGCGCGATGCGGCGCGGCGTGGGACGTTCGTCTCAGGCGTGCGCGGGAGGGCGCGCGGTATCGTGGCGTTGCCACCGGCCGCCGCGATGCCGCATCGATGCGTGCGACGCGCGCCGTGTCCACTCCACACGCTCCGACGCGAGGATCCCATGATCTCCCAGCGCCTGCTCGCCCTCTCGCCGCTCGTCGCCGTCGCGCTCGCGGCGTGCGCGCTCGACGCCACCGCCCCGCGCCCGTCGGCCGCCGACGCGGCCGTCGCCGCCTCGCGCGCACCGTCCGCCCGCGGCGCCTCGCATGCCGAGGCGACGCTGCGCGACGTGGCGGGCGCCGAGATCGGCACCGCGCGCTTCACGCAGGACGCGACCGGCCGCGTGCATCTCTCGGTGCAGGTGCGCGGCATCGCGCCGGGGCTGCACGGGCTGCACCTGCACACCGTCGGCGCGTGCGACGCCGGCACCGCGTTCGCGTCGGCGGGCGGCCACTACAACCCGTCGCAGAAGCAGCACGGCCACCACAACCCGCTCGGCCACCACGCCGGCGACCTGCCGAACCTCGAGGTCAACGCGGCGGGCAACGGGCACCTCAACGCGTCGCTCGAGCAGTTCTCGCTCGCCGAGCTGGCCGACGCCAACGGCACCGCGATCGTGCTGCATCAGAACGAGGACGACCGCCGCACCGACACCGGCCCGATGGGTCCGGGCAACAGCGGCGCGCGCATCGGCTGCGGGGTCGTGGCGACGCGCTGAGGCGCGCGCACCGCGCCCGGCGATCGCGCGCCGGACGCTGCGGACTGCGGGCTGCGGATTCGCTGCGGCTGCGGGGCAGCACGGCCGCTCGGGAGGTGCCGGCGTGGCGGACCCGAACGACCAGGAGCAGCAGGGATGAAAATCTGATAACGTCGGATGAAGATCTGATTAGTCCCTCGCGGCGCACGGCAGGTCGCGCCACGCGGAGCCAATCAGATCTTGTCCGGCTTCTCGATCCGACGTCAATCCCTGCTGCCGTTCATCTCGCCGATGCGCCGTGAAGGCGATCGCTCGGCACTGTGAGGGCTGCGGGCCGGCCGTTCCGCAGCCCCGCAGCCCCGCAGCCCCCTCCGCTCACCCCACGCGCGGCGCCGCGTAGGTGGGCGCGGCCAGCAGCGCGACCGCGCCCAGCAGGCGGTACTCGGCGGGGCTGCGATCGGGGACGATCGGCGTCGCGCGCGCCGCGTCGGTCAGCGTGTCCTCGACCAGCGCGCGGCGGATCGGGCCGTCCAGCAGGTCCCACGCGGCCGTGATCTCGCCGCCGACGTAGATGCGCCCCGGGTTGAACACGCTCACCAGCGCCGCGAGCCCGCGGCCGATGTGCGTCCCCGTCTCCTCCAGCGCGTCGATCGCCGCCTGCTCGCCGTCGCGCGCGCGGCGCACGATCTCCTCCACCGTCGTCGCGGGCGCGCGCGGGGACCCGGCGTATGCGCCGCCGCGCGCCGTCGCCGCCACCCGCTCGGCGTGGCGCGCGAGCGTCGCGCCGCTCCCCGCGAGCGCCTCCCAGCACCCGCGCTTGCCGCAGACGCAGGCCGGCCCGCTGCGGTCGAGCGACACGTGCCCGAACTCGCCGGCCGTGTGCATCTCGCCGCGCAGCACCTCGCCGCGCACGACGAGCCCCACGCCCACGCCGTCGGAGATGCTGACGTAGGCGAAGCTCTGCCCCGAGCCCGCGCCCTCGGGCGAGAGCCAGAGCCGCGCGAGCGCGCAGGCGATCGGGGCGTTCTCGATGCGCACCTTGTAGCCCAGCCGCTCGGCGAGCGCGTCGCGCAGGTCGACGTCGCGCCAGCCCAGGCGCGGCGCGTAGATCACGCGCCCCGTGCGGCGGTCCACCATCCCGGGCACCACGAGCCCCACGCCGCGCACGGTCTGGCCGTCCTCGTCGTCCGCGGCCGCGTCGTCGACGTGCGCCGCCACCAGCTTCGGCACGCACTCGGTCAGCAGCTCCAGCAGCGCGTCGGGCGTCGCCGGCGTCTCGAACGACTCGCGCGCGATCACCTGCCCGCCGAAGTCGAGGAGCGCCACCGCAGTGCGCCCCGAGCGCACGTCCACCGCGACCGCGAGATGGCGGTTCGTGCGCACGCGTAGCAGCGTCGGGCGCCGGCCGCGCTGCGCCGCGCGCGCGGTGCCGCCCTCCACCACGGAGCCGCGCGTCACCAGCTCGCGCACGAGCGGCGTGAGCAGGCTGCGGCTGACCTCCATGCGCCGCGCGAGCTCGGCGCGCGAGATGGGCTGGTGCTCGCGGATCAGGTTGAGGACGATCTGACGATTGACCTCGCGCGTGGTCGTCCGCGTCGCGACGCGGAAGTTGCGCGTGTTGATCTTGCGCATCGGCTCTGGGGGCGGTGAGGTCGGGTCGGTCTCGCGTGGGGCGTCGGTCGTGCGCGGCGCGTGATCAGGGGGCAGGGTGGGGCCGTGCCGCCACGTGCGCCCGGGTCACGCGTCCAGCTCCGCGGCCGCGTACTCGGACGCGTACGCCGACCGTGCGGCGCGCTGCACGGCGTCCGCCGTGAGGGGCGCGAGGGCGTCGACGTCGCGCTCGCCGGTGCCGATGCGGATCACCTGCTCCAGCGGCTGCACGAGGATCCGGCCATCTTCCGCGCCGCCGGTGCGCGCGGCGTCGAGGATCGCCCGGATGGCCGCCTCCACGAGCCCCTCGGCGCACGCCACCTCGATCCGCACCGCCTCGGGATGGCCCGGGCAGGCGAGTCCGGCGCGGGTGCCCGGGGCCGGCTCGCGCTCGGCGCCGCGGCCGCTCGCGGGGGAGACGGTCAGGCCGATGACGCCCGCGCGGCCGAGCGCCGCCTCGACGTCGGACAGCCGATCGGGGCGGATGATGGCGATGATCAGCTTCACCGACGGGCCTCCGGGGCGGGGTCGCCCCGGCCGGGCGCGGCGTGCGGGGCGCGGCGCTCCGGGCGGGGGCTCGGCCGCAGGTTACACCAGAATGGGCGGCGGTGTCAACGAAACGGTGCGCGGCGTGCACGATCCGTGACGCACGCGGCCATGGTGCATCGTTCCAAGCACGCGCACGTCACGGAAATCGTGCGTGCGTGACAGCGTCGTGAACGAATTCCCGCTCAGCCGGTGTTCCGGAGCCCCTGCGCCAGGCCGCTCAGCGTCGCCGACAGCGCCTCCGTCACGGCCGCCGTCTCCGCCTCCGGCACGCCCTCGGCCCGCCGCCGGCGCAGCAGCGCGATCTGGAGCAGCGAGAGCGGATCGACGTACGGGTTCCGCAGGGCGATCGCCGTCCGCAGCACGGGCGTGTCGGCCAGCAGCTCGTCGGTCTGCCGGATGCGCAGCAGCGCGGCGACCGTCCGCGCGAACTCCTCCTCCAGCCGCGCCAGGAGCCCGACGTCGGCGCCGAGCCGCGTCACGTAGGCCCGCGCGACCTCCAGGTCGGCCTTCGCGCACACGATCTCGATCTTCGCCAGCAGGTCGTCGAAGAAGGGCCACGCGCGCGTCATCTCGCGCAGCGTCGCCAGCCCCTCGGGCGTCGCCGCCGCCTCCGCCAGCGCGGTCCCCACGCCCAGCCATCCGGGGAGCATGAGCCGGATCTGCGTCCACCCGAACTGCCAGGGAATGGCGCGGATCCCCGCGATCCCCGCGCCGGCGCCCGGCCGGTACGCCGGCCGCGACCCGAAGCGCGCCGAGGCCAGCTCGGCCACCGGCGTCGCCGCGAGGAAGAACTGGAAGAGCGCCGGGTCCTCGTGCACGAGCGAGCGGTAGACCCGCAGCGACCGCTCCGCGAGGCCGTCCATGACCGTCCGGAAGCGCGCGACCGTCGCCGCGTCGGCGCCCTGCCGCCAGTCGTCGAAGGCCTGCAGGAGCGTCCCGGCGACCGTCACCTCGAGCGTCCGCTCGGCGATCGGCGCCAGCCCGAACTGCTGCGAGATGATCTCCCCCTGCTCGGTGATCTTCACGCGCCCCTCCACCGTGTCAGGCGGGAGCGCCGCCAGCGCGCGCGCCACCGGCGACCCGCCGCCGCGTCCGACGCTCCCGCCGCGGCCATGGAAGAGCCGCAGCTCCACGCCGGCCTCGCGGCAGACCGCGGCCAGCGCCTCCTGCGCCCGGTACAGCGCCCACGACGACGCGAGGATCCCGGCGTCCTTCCCCGAGTCGGAGTAGCCGAGCATGACCTCCTGCCGCCGCCCGCGGGCGTCCAGCTGGCGGGCGTAGACCTCGTCGGCGAGCAGGGCGCGCAGCACGTCGGGCGCGCGCTCCAGGTCGTCCAGCGTCTCGAACAGCGGCACGACGTCCAGGCGCGACGTCGGCGGATCGGCGGCGAGGTCCACGAGCCCCGCCTCGCGCGCCAGGAGCAGCACGCGCAGCAGGTCGTCCGGCCCCGTCGTCATCGATACGACGTAGGTGCGCGCCGCGGCCTCGCTCGCCTCGTCCTGCACGGTCCGCACGACGCGCAGCGTGTCGAGCGCGCGGCGCGTGGCCTCCTCCACCGGCAGGTGCGGTCCGACGAGGGGGCGCCGGCCCAGCAGCTCGCGGCGCATCGCGGGGCCGTCCAGCGGGCCCGCGCCCAGTCGCGCCGCCACGTCGTCGAGCGCCGCCCTGTGCACGTCGGCGTGGTCGCGCACGTCCATCAGGAAGCCGTGGAAGCCGTGCGCGCGCACGAGGGCGAGGAAGGGATCGAACGCGGTGCGGCACGCCTCCGTCGCGCCGGCGGCCAGCAGCGACGCGCGCACCAGCTGCAGGTCCTGCTCGAACGCGGTCGCGTCCGGATACGCGGCCGGCTCCGCGACCGGGCGCCCCGCGTCGCGCGCCGCCACGCGCCGGCGCGTCGCGTCCACGCGCGCGGCGATGAAGGTGAGCTTGAGCCGCACCGGCTCGTCGGCGTTGCGGCGACGGTTGGCCTCCCACACGTCGGGGAGCACCGCGCGGTCCGCGTCGAGCGACGCGACCAGCGCGGGGTCCGGTGGCGCGAGGTGCGCCGCGATCGACGCGCGCTCGATCAGCCCGTCGATCGCCTGCCGGTAGCGGCCGAGGATGACGTGGCTCGCGCGGCGCGCGGCGGCGAGCGTGACCTCGGGCGTCACGAACGGATTGCCGTCGCGGTCCCCGCCCACCCACGTCCCGATGCGCACCGGCGGCGACAGGCGCAGCGCCGTGGCGTCGGTCGCGAACTCCTCCTCGAAGGCGCGCACTAGCGTGTCGTGCGTGCGCACGCCCGCGTCCAGCAGCCGCGTCTCGAGATACCAGAGCACCGTGCTCACCTCGTCGAGCACCGACGGGCGGTCGCGCCGCACCTCCGCGGTGAGCCAGAGCAGCTCGACCTCGCCCTCCAGCGCGTCGTCCACCGCCCGCCGGTCGTCGGCGGTCGCCTGCTCGCGGCGCAGCAGCAGGTCGGCCACGCGCGCCTGCAGCGCCAGGAGCGTGCGGCGCGTCGACTCGGTGGGGTGCGCGGTGAGCACCGGCCGCACGTCGAGCCGCGCGAGCGCGGCGGCCACCTCGTCGGCGGTGCGCCCCTGCGCGCGCAGCCGCCGCATCGCCCAGCGGGCCGACGCCGGCTGCGGCTCCGCGTCGTGCCCGCGATACGCGTCGCGCCGCCGCACGCGGTGCACCTGCTCGGCGGTGTTGATGAGCAGGAAGAAGAGGGTGAACGCGCGCGCCGTGAGCGCCGCCAGCGGCAGGGGCAGCGCCTCCACGCGCTCGAGCAGCGCGTCGAGCGCCGGCGCGTCCGGGGCGCCGCGACGGCGCGCGCGCGACGCGCGGCGGATCGACTCGACGGTCTGGAACGCCTCCTCGCCCTCGAGCCGCCGGATCACGCGGCCCAGCGCCGCGGCCAGCCGGCGCACGTCGTCGTGCAGGGGCACGTCCTCGGGCCGGGTGGCGGCGAGCGACGGCTGGGGGGCGTCCGGCGTGCCGGCGTGTGGCGTCATGACCGATGGAGGCGGGTGGGGCGTGGGCGGCGGCTTCGCCAATCATAGCCGCCCCCGCGCGCGGCGCGGCGATCCCGGTGCGCGCTTCTTGCCCCGCTCGTCGGCAGACGCGTACGCCACCCGCAACCCGGGCTCCCGCCGATGCGCCACAGCTCCCTGCTCGCGACGGTCGCCGCCGTCTCGCTCGTCACGCTCGCCACCGCCGCGTGTCAGCGCGACGTCGGCGCCTCGCGCGCCGACACCACCCGTGCCGCGGCCGGCGACACGTCCGGCGTGGCGGCGGGACCGCTCACGGACCGCGGCGTCGTCACGCTGCTGTCGCAGGTGAACGGCGCCGAGATCGGGGCCGCGCAGGGCGCGCTGCCCCGCATCGGCGATCCGACCGTGCGCGCCTACGCGCAGAAGATGCTCCGCGACCACGCGGCGCTCGACTCCGCCGTGAAGGCGCTGCCGGTCAACGAGACGCCCGCGCCCTTCCCGCCGGCGCAGTTCATCACGATGCAGGCGGCCTCGAAGCACCTCGGCGCGGTGCTCGGCACGATGGCGGCGGGGCCGGCGCTGGACCGCGCCTACATGGCGAGCCAGGTCGCCGACCACGCGCAGGCGATGGACAGCCTGCAGCACTGGCGCGGCGCGGTGCGCGACCAGGCGCTGCGCACCGCGCTCGAGGGCGCGATGGCGAAGGTGCAGGAGCACCTCAACGACGCGCGCGCGATCCACGCCGCGCTCGGCGGCGGCGTCGACAGCGGCGGCTCGCCGATGCCGGTGCCGCGCCTCACGCCGTCCGAGATCAATCAGGCCGCGGGCTCGCTCGACAAGCGGCCGCCCGACACGACGGTCACGCCCACCGCGCACCGCGTGCGGACCGACACCGTGCGCCGCGACAGCGTCCCCCGCCGTCCCTAGCGCGGCGCGCGGCGTCTCACGACGACGCGACGGGCGGCGTGCGGCGCAGCCGCAGGCGCCGCACGGCCTCGCCCGCGGCGGCGACGATCAGCACGCCGAGCACCAGCGCCGTCGCGTCGCGCACCGTCGGCTTGAACGTGCCGAGGGCGACGAGCAGCGTCGTCGACGCCGCGGGCGGATGCGAGGCGCGCAGCAGCAGCTCGAGCAGCACCGAGAGCGCGATCGCGACGACGGCCGCGCCCACGTGCGCCGGCGACAGGCTGCGCGCCTCGAACACGGACGGCGCGGCGGCGATGCCGAACGCCGTCACCGCCGCGAAGCCCGACCCCATCCCGAGCAGGTGGCTCACGACGACGTTGTAGGGGCGGGCGCTCGGGTGCTCCGGGGTGTGTGCCTGCAGCAGCGCGGTCGGCCCGAGGCTGGGGAAGAGGAGGACCCGTCCCGTCGCCAGCCCGACGAGCCCCGGCACGAGCGTGAGGACGGCGACCGTCAGCGGCGTCCAGACGGCGTCGGGGATCGCGGGCGTGCGCGCGCGCGACGGGGCTGCGGGCGTGGGCTGTGACATGACGGGAGCTCGGGGTGGAGGACGCGTCGTGCGGCGGCGGCAAGAACCGGCCCCCGGCGCAGCGCGGCCGCGATGCGGCCGCGTCGCTTGGAACCCAAGCATCGGGATGCGAGTTGGTGTGCGCCTTGCGTTCTGCCGGAGCGATGGCTGCCGCGCTCGTCGCGCGCCTGCCGGACGGCTCCCGCGCGGGCCGTCCGTCGGCGCATGTGCCGGTGCCCGTCGCCGCATGCACACGCGTTGGCCTGCCAGGGCGCCGCTCGGCGCGCACGACGGACGCGGAGGACGATGACAGGGAAGGTCGCACGCCGCCGGGATGACCGTCCGGGACGTGCCGGCGCCTCGTGCGGCCGGCGCGCGCTCGCGTGGTGGTGGAGGCGCGGCGCGCTGGGCGCGGTGGGCGCGGTGGGCGCGCTCACGCTCGCCGCGTGCCGCGACCAGCGCCCGACGCACAAGCCGCCCGCGAAGGACACCGAGGTCGGGCTCACCGCCCAGCAGCACGCGCCCGCGCCCGTGCCCGGGCGCGACTCGCTCGCGCGGGTGCCGGCCGCCGCCTCGCCCCCCGAGGACGGGCAGTGGCGCATGTCGCTGCGCGACTACGCCGGCACGCGCTACAGCGCGCTCGATCAGATCACGACCGCCAACGTCGCGGGGCTGCGCCTCGCGTGGCGCTACGACCTGCAGCTGGCGCGCGGGCAGGAGGCCACGCCGCTCGTCGTCGACAACACGATGTACCTCGTGACCTCGTTCCCGAACCTGCTCTACGCGTTCGACCTCACGCGTCCGGGGCCGGCGGTGAAGTGGGTCTACGATCCCAAGCCGCATCCGGCCGCGCAGGGCGTCGCGTGCTGCGACCACGTGAACCGCGGCGCCGCCTACGCCGACGGGCGGCTGTTCTACGCCACGCTCGACGCGCACGCCGTCGCCGTCGACGCGGCCACGGGGCGCGAGCTGTGGAAGGTGCGGATCGGCGACATCCAGATCGGCGAGACGATCACCATGGCCCCGATCGTCGTGCGCGGGCTGGTGATCTTCGGCAACAGCGGCGGCGAGTTCGGCGTGCGCGGCTGGGTGAAGGCGCTTGACGTCGCGACGGGCGCGGTGCGCTGGACCGCGTACAGCACCGGCCCCGACGCCGAGGTGCTGATCGGGCCCGACTTCCGCGCCTTCTATCCCGAGGACCGCGGCACCGACCTCGGGGTCCACACCTGGCCCGGCGACTACTGGAAGATCGGCGGCGGCAACGTGTGGGGGTGGCTCACCTACGACCCCGAGCTCGACCTCCTGTACTACGGCACCGCCAACGCCGCGCCCTGGAACCCCGAGCAGCGCCCGGGCGACAACAAGTGGACGGCGACCGTGTTCGCGCGCCGGCCGGACGACGGGCGCGCGGTGTGGGCCTACCAGTGGGACCCGCACAACCTCTTCGACTGGGACGGCGTCAACGAGAGCGTCCTGCTCGACCTGCCGCACCAGGGCCGCATGCGCCGCGTGATGGTGCGCGCGGAGCGCAACGGCCACATGTACGTCATCGACCGCACGAGCGGCGAGGTGCTCTCCACGGCGCCCTACGCGTACGTCAACGCGCACCGCGGCGTGGACCTGCGCTCGGGGCGCCCGGTGCGCGACACGACCAAGGCGCCGCGCTTCGGCCACACGGCGCGCAACATCTGTCCCGCGGTGCCGGGCGCGAAGGACTGGGAGCCGATGTCGTTCTCGCCGCGCACGGGCCTCCTCTACGTCCCGGCCGACAACATCTGCGCGGACATGGAGGGGATGGAGGCGAACTTCGTCGCCGGCACACCCTTCATGGGCACCACGACCAAGATGTATCCCGGGCCGGGCGGCCACCTCGGCGAGATCCTCGCCTGGGACCCGGTGCGGCAGCGGAAGGTGTGGACGATCCGCGAGCGCTTCCTCACGTGGAGCGGCACGCTCGCCACCGGCGGCGACGTCGTGTTCTACGGCACGATGGACCGCTGGCTCAAGGCGGTCGACGCGCGCACGGGGCGCCTGCTCTGGCGCTTCGAGGTCAGCAGCGGGATCGTCGCGCCGCCGATGACCTTCCGCGGGCCCGACGGCAAGCAGTACGTCGCGGTGCTCGCCGGCGTCGGCGGGTGGGCGGGCTCGGTGGTGTCGCTCCCGCTCGACACGCGCGACAGCACGGCCGACAAGGGCATGGCGAACGCCATGAAGCAGCTGCCCCAGTACACCGACCGGGGAGGGGCGCTCTATGTCTTCGCGCTGCCCTGAGCGGGCCGACCCGCGCGCGATGGTCGCGCTGCTCGCGTCGCTCGCCGCCTGCAGCGCGCAGGAGCCCGCGACGTCGGAGGAGCGCCCGCGCTTCAACCTCGCGCCGCTCGACACGCACCGCATCCAGCCCGGACCGGTGCTGCCGCGCGAGGGCGTCGGCGGGCCGAAGGAGCTGTCGGCGAAGAATCCCTACGAGGGCAACATCTACGCGGAGCAGGAGGGCTACCGCCTCTACCGCTGGATGAACTGCGTGAACTGCCACGGGCAGGGCGGGGGCTCCATCGGCCCGGCGCTCTGGGACGACCAGTGGATCTACGGCGGCAGCCCGTCGTCGGTGGCCGAGTCGATCGTGCGCGGCCGGCCGAACGGGATGCCCGCGTACGGCGGCCGGCTCACGGAGGAACAGGTGTGGAAGCTCGTCACGTACGTGCGCGCGCTGCGGCCGGGCGGCGGGCTGACGCGCGCGGGGTCGCACTAGCGATGCGGCGCCGACCCCTCGGCCGCCTCGCGCGCCTCGCGCGCCTCACGCTCGGCGCATCGCTGCCGCTCGCGCTGGCGGCGTGCGGCGACGTCGGCGTGCAGTCGATCCTCCATCCGGCCGGCGAGGGCGCGCGCAACATCGCGCGGCTCTGGTGGGCGATGTTCGCCGTCGGCATGACGGTCTACGTCGTCGTCCTCGGCATCCTCGCCCACGGGCTGTTCCGCTCGCGGCGTCGGCAGTCCGAGCCGCACGACGCGCGCGTCGGCCTCTGGATCGGCGTCGGCGGCGCGGTGGTCCCGGCGATCATCCTCGCCGGCGTGCTCGCGCTGACGCTGGTGACGCTGGCCCGCGACGCGGCCGCCGAGCGGCGCGCGAACGACCTGACCGTCAAGGTGGTCGGCAAGCAGTGGTGGTGGGACCTGGAGTACGCGAGCGACACCGCGTCGCGCCGCCTGCGCACGGCCAACGAGCTGCACGTGCCGGTGGGGCGCACCGTGAAGCTCGTGCTCGAGGCGCGCGACGTCATCCACGCGTTCTGGGTGCCGGAGCTGCAGGCCAAGCGCGACCTCGTGCCGGGCCGGACCCACGAGTTCTGGCTGCGCGCCGACCGGCCGGGCGTCTATCGCGGCCAGTGCGCCGAGTACTGCGGCATGCAGCACGCGAACATGGCGTTCCTCGTGGTGGCGCACCCGCAGGCCGAGTACGACGCCTGGTACGAGGCGCAACTGCGCGCCTCGGTGGCGCCGACCACGCCCGAGGCGCGCGAGGGGCAGCGCGTCTTCCTGGAGAAGCCGTGCGCGATGTGCCACGCGGTGCGCGGCACGATGGCGCTCGCCGAGGTCGGCCCGGACCTCACGCACCTCGCCAGCCGCCGCCAGCTCGCCGCCGGCACGCTCAAGAACACGCGCGGCGACCTGGGCGGGTGGATCTCGAATCCGCAGGGGATCAAGCCCGGCTCGCACATGCCCAACGTCGACCTGAGCGCGCACGAGCTGCGTGCGCTGCTCGCCTATCTCGAAACCCTGCGATAGCCGGAGCGCGGCGTGACCTCGATCGGACTCGAGCTGCCGGCGCCGCCGGACTCCGCGCTGGCGCGCACCTGGGGACGTCCGCGCGGCCTGATCGGCTGGCTGTCGGCGACGAACCACCAGACCGTCGGCCTGCGCTTCGTCCTCACCGCCTTCGGCTTCTTCGTCCTCGGCGGGATCGAGGCGCTGCTGATGCGCACGCAGCTCGCCACGCCGAGCGCGGGGCTCCTCTCGCCCGAGACGTACAACGAGATCTTCACGATGCACGGCACGACGATGATGTTCTTCTTCGCCGTGCCGATGTGGGGCGGGTTCGCGACCTACCTGGTGCCGCTGATGATCGGCGCGCGCGAGTCGGCCTTCCCGCGCATGAACGCCTTCGCGTACTGGGTCTACCTGTTCGCCGGGCTCGCGCTCTACGTCACCTTCCTCTCCGGCAACGGGCCGGACTCGGGGTGGTTCTCGTATCCCACGCTGTCGCGGCGCGAGTTCTCGCCGTCCATCGGGCTCGACGTCTGGTCGCTGGCGATCACCTCGCTCGAGTTCTCGTCGCTCGCCGTCGCGGTGACGCTGATCGTCACCATCTTCAAGCACCGCGCGCCCGGCATGGCGCTCCAGCGCATGCCCATCTTCGTCTGGGCGATGCTGGTGTTCGCGTTCATGATCGTCTTCGCGATGCCCTCGCTGCTGCTCGCGACGATCATGCTCTCGCTCGACCGCGGGGCGGGGACGCACTTCTTCAACCCGGCGCAGGGCGGCGACCCGATCCTCTGGCAGCACCTCTTCTGGTGGTTCGCCCACCCCGAGGTCTACATCATCTTCCTGCCGGGGATGGGCGTGGCGACGACGATCCTGCCGGCGTTCACGCGCCGCGAGATCGTCGGCTACCCGCTGATCGTGATCGGGCTGCTGGCCACGGGCTTCATCAGCTTCGCGGTCTGGGTCCACCACATGTTCACGACCGGGCTCCCACGGCTCGGCCTCGGCTACTTCGCCGCCGCGACGATCCTCATCGGCATCCCCACGGGGATGCAGATCTTCGCCTGGCTCGCGACCGTGTGGAGCAGCCACCGGCTCGTCTGGCGCCCACCCTTCCTGTTCGCGATCGGCTTCGTCGTCGTCTTCGTCTTCGGCGGCATCTCGGGCGTCACCCTCGGCGCGGTGCCGTTCGACTGGCAGGTGCACGACACCTACTACGTGGTGGCGCACTTCCACTACGTGCTGATCGGCGGGATGGTCTTCCCGATGCTGGCCGGGCTGCACTACTGGCTGCCCAAGGTCACCGGCCGCATGCTGAGCGACGCCCTCGGGACGTGGACGTTCTGGCTCGTGTTCGTCGGGGTGAACCTCGCCTTCCTCCCGATGCACCTCTCGGGCTTCTGGGGGATGCCGCGCCGCGTCTACACCTACCCGGCCGGCATCGGGCTCGACCTGCCGAACCTGCTCTCGTCGATCGGCGCGTTCGTGTTCGCCGCCGGCATCCTGCTCTTCCTGGTGAACGTCGCGCGCACGCTGCGCCGCGGCCCGGCGGCCGGCAACGACCCGTGGGGCGGCGCCACGCTCGAGTGGGCGACGACCTCGCCGCCGCCGCCGTACAACTTCGCGGTCGTGCCGTCGGTGTCGGGGCGCAACCCGCTCTGGACGCACGAGGAGCTGCGCGCGTTCTCCCACGTGCCGCCCGGCCACGCGCGCGACGCGCACGACGAGGAGCGCGAGGCGCTGGAGCTGCGCGAGGACCGCCGCGAGACGCAGATCACCAGCTTCGACACCGCGCGGATCGAGGCGCGCAACATCGTCGCGGGCCCGTCGATCTGGCCCTTCCTCGCCGCGGTCGCGGCCACCATCGGCATCGTCGGCGGCGCGGTCTCGGTGTGGATGGTGCCCCTCGGCGCGATCCTCGGCTTCGCCTTCATCGCCGCCTGGCACTGGCCCGAGCCCAAGGGCGAGGCGGTGCCGGCGTTCGGCGGCCAGCCCTCCGAGCACGCGCCGGAGATCCCCGGACGTCCGCTGCGCCGCATCCACGCCGAGTCGCTGCCGGTCGCGCACACCGGCACGCAGGCGCCGCTCTTCTGGGGGATGCTCCTGTTCATCCTCATCGAGACGATCTTCTTCGCCGCCTTCATCGTCAGCTACTTCTACCTGCGCGACCGCGAGCCGGAGTGGCCGCCGGGCAAGACGCCGCTCCCCGACCTGCGGCTGCCGATCACGTACACGGTCGTGCTGCTGCTGAGCAGCGTCGCGATGCACATGGGCGACAAGGCGGTGCAGGAGGGCGAGAATCGCAAGCTGGTGCGCGCGCAGACGGTCGCGCTCCTGCTCATGCTGCTCTTCCTCGCCCTCAAGATCGCCGACTTCGCGCTCGTCGTGCCGGACAAGTGGTACACCGACGCGTACGGCTCGCTCACCTGGACGCTCTCGGGGCTGCACGCGATCCACGCGTCGAGCGTGCTGCTCAAGGGCGTCATCGTGCTGGCGCTGGCGCGGCGCGGCTGGTTCACGCCGGAGCGGCGGCTGGGGGTGCAGATCAACGGGGTGTACTGGCACTTCGTCGTGCTGATCTGGCTCCCGATCTTCTTCACGCTGTACCTGTTCCCCTGGCTCCAGTGACGCCCTCCACGTCCGCCTCCGAGCGCCCGCCCGAGGGCTCGCCCGACGAGCCGGTGTCGCGCCGCGCGCTGCGCTTCGCGCTGCTCGGAGGGCCGGTCGCGTGCATCGTGGCGTTCATGGGCAACCTGTTCGTCGTGCGCGGCGAGTGCGACACGCCGGCGGTCGTCGGCCGGCTCGCGCTGGTCGTGCTGGCGGCGCTCGTCTCCGCCGGCGCGGGCGTGGTCGCCTGGCGCAGCTGGCAGAAGGTGCGCGGCACGGTGCCGCCGGCGGCCGGCGGCTATCCGGGGCGCGACCGGTTCTTCTCCATCGCGGGCGTCGCGGCGAGCGTCGCCGGCGTGCTCCTCTCGCTCGGCTGGCTGGGCGTGATCCTCGTCCTCGACCGGTGCCTGCGCGCATGACCCGCCCACTCCGCGCGCCCGGCGGCGCGCACGCGGCGACGCTCGCCCTCGCGGCGCTGCTCGCGCTCCTCGGCGCCTGCGACCAGCAGAGCAAGCGCCTGCCGCGCAAGCAGCTCGTGGCCGGCGGCGACGAGAAGATCGGCGAGAAGCGCTTCCCGCAGTACGGCTGCACCTCGTGTCACGTGATCCCGGGCGTCCCGGGCGCGCACGGCAAGGTGGGGCCGACGCTCGCCAAGTGGTCGGAGCGGCGGCTGGTGGCGGGCACGGCACCCAACTCGCCGGAGATGCTGATTCGCTGGATCCAGGAGCCGCAGTCGATCGATCCGAAGACGGCGATGCCCAACACCGGCGTCACCGAGCAGGACGCGCGGCACATGGCGGCGTACCTCTACACGCTGCACTGAGCCGTGGCCGCACCGTCCCGTCGCCGGCGCGCGCTCCTCGGCGCCGCCCTCGCCTCGCTCGCGGGGCTGCAGGGCGCCGCGCCGCCGGCACCCGCGCGCTCGGCCGCGCGCGTGCTCCGCGTCTGCGCCGACCCGAACAACCTCCCGTTCTCCAACCGTCGGGAGGAGGGCCTCGAGAACCGGCTCGCGCGCCTGATCGCCGCGGACCTCGGCGCGACGGTCGCGTACACCTGGTGGCCGCAGCGCCGCGCCTTCCTGCGCAACACGATCCGCGCGAACCGCTGCGACGTCGTCATGGGGGTGCCGAGCGGCTACGACCCGCTGCGGACGACGCGGCCGTACTACCGCTCCACGTACGTCTTCGTCTACCGCCGCGACCTGGGCGTGCGCATCGCGTCGCTGGACGACGCGGCGCTGCGGCGGCTGCGCGTCGGCGTGCACCTCATGGGCGACGACGGCGCCAACAGCCCGCCCGCGCACGCGCTCGCGTCGCGCGGCGTGATCGCGAACGTGCGCGGCTTCCCGATCTACGGCGACTACTCGCAGCCCGACCCGCCGGCGCGCATCCTCGACGCGCTCGCCCGGCGCGAGCTCGACGTCGCGATAGTCTGGGGGCCGCTCGCGGGCTACTTCGCGCCGCGGCTCGGCGTGCCGGTCGAGATCGTGCCCGTCGCGCCGCAGGTCGACGCCGCGGTGCTCCCCATGGCGTACGACATGTCGCTCGGCGTGCGCCGCGAGGACGCGGCGCTCGCGCGCGAGCTGGAGGCGGTGCTGGAGCGGCGCGGCGTGGAGGTCGCGCGGCTGCTGCGGAGCTACGGCGTGCCGATCGTCGCCGGCGCGGCGGCCGCCCGCGGCGCCGCGGGCTCGCGCAGCCAGCCGCCGAACAGCCAGAGCGCGGCGAGCATGTAGCTCAGCCCCCCGGGCATCCACATGATCATGCCGCCCAGCCGCTGGTCGTCGAGCGGCGTGAGCCCCCACGGACCGGTGGTCGCCGCGTACGCCGGATACCAGAGCGAGTTGGCGAAGGTCAGCAGCGCGCCGAGCGCGCCCGTCGCCAGCGACGCGCCGAACAGGTAGCCCACCGCGGCGCCGCGCCCCGCCCGCCGCGCCCGCAGCAGCGCCCACCAGAAGAGCAGCGCGGAGCCGAAGAAGCTCGCGTGCTGCAGCCCGTGCACGGCGTCGCTGCGCAGCGTCGCCTGGTAGAGCGACGGCACGTGCCACGCGCCGAGCGCCACGGCGTGGATCCACCAGGCGTGGATCGGCGTGGTGAGGAAGCGCCACGGTGCGGCGACGCCGGGCGTGCGCGTCCACGCGGTCGCCGGGCGCCGCCAGTGCGGGGGCAGCGCCCACGCGAGCGCGACGAGCGGGCGCGCGAGCACCAGCAGCGGCGCGGCGACCACCATCAGCAGCTCGTGCTGCGTCATGTGCGCCGAGAAGAGCACGCTCCCCATCGGGTGCAGCGGCGAGATCAGCGCGATCGCGAGCGAGAGCCACCCGAGCGCGAAGGCGAGCGCCTGGCCGCGCGTCACGCCGCGTCCGGTGCCCGCGCGCGCCCACAGCCGTCGCGTGCCGACCGCGAACAGCGCCGCCGACGCCGCGAGCGGCACGGTGAACAGCGGGTCCAGCTCCCACGCCGACCAGAGGTCGTGCGGGGCGATCGGCGCGCCGGGGTGCAGCATCGCGCGGCTAGCGATCGAGCGCGTACAGGTACGCCGCGATGTGCCGCGCGTCGCGCTCCGAGACGCCGAGGTTCGGCATCGCGGTCAGCGAGTCGACGGCCGGCGGATCCTGCAGCCAGCGCAGCAGGTTCTCGGTGGTGTGCGGGAGCACGCCGCCGACGTACGCGCGCTCGCGAAACGCGGCGAGCGACGGGCCCACGCTGCCGTTGGCGCCGCGCACGCCCGGGATCACGTGGCACGACCCGCAGCCGTACTGCTGGATGAGCGCGTGGCCGCGCGTCGGCTCGCCGCCCCGCGTCATGAGCCGCGCCTCCTCCTGCATGTCCGCGCTGCGGCGGCAGCCGGCGCCGAGCGCGCCGAACGCGCCGAGCGCCAGCAGCGTGGCGAGCGTCGCGACGCGGGGCATGGCGCGGCTCACGGCCGGCACGGGCTGAGGAAGAACTGCGGCAGCCACTGCCCGACGATGACGATCGCGCAGATCGCGCTCATGCCCACGCCGATCGCCGCCAGCGCGCGGGTGCGCCCCTCGCGGCCGCCATGGTCGCCCGGATCCTCGCGCCCGACGCCGGGCCACTGGCGGTACGCCAGGACCCCGCTCCCAAGGGCCAGCAGCAGCGTCGCGAGCGCCACGAGGTGCACGACGAGCGGCCCCGCGGCCGCCTTGCACGCCCACATCTCGATGAGCGCGTACTTCACCGTCAGCCCGGTGAGCAGCACCACGGGCGCGCCCACGACGCCGACGATCTGCGCGACGTCGGCGCGCGCCACCGGCTCGGAGTAGCCGGCCTCCCGGCGGGACCGCTCGGCGCCGGCGGGGGAGGTCAGGTCGCGTTCCGCCATCAGAGCACCCTCGGGCCGAGGATCACGACCACGAACAGCACGAGCCAGGCGAGCGAGAGGAAGACCTGGTAGAGCCCCGCGTCCTCGACGTCGGAGAAGTGCTTCGGCTCCAGGCGGTCGGTGAAGAAGATCGCGGCGATCGCGCCGCCCTCGAGGACCTGCGTGAGGAGCAGGGTCGTGTGCGCCACCACCACGCCCCACAGCGCGGAGCCGTACGCGTTCGTGTCCCACCGCACGTTGAGCGACTGCAGCTCGAACCAGCGCAGCACGGTGGCGGCCACGCACAGCGCGACGCCGAGCACCATCCCACGGCGCACGCCCGCGAGGTCGAACCGCTTGGCGGCGGTGCGGGCCATCCACATCGGGACGATCGCCGACAGGAGGACGAGCAGCCCGATCGTCGGCACCAGCAGCTCCGGCGCGGAGGCGGGGCGGGGCGGCCACTCCGCGGCGTTCAGGCGCAGGTACAGGTACGACGTCGCGAGGACGGCGAGCGTCGTCCCCTCGATCAGCATGAACGCGACGGTCGCCCACCACGTCACCGCGCGGTGCCCGAACACCGTCTCGGGGAGCACCGACACGTCGATCGTCAGGCGCTCCGGCGCCCGCTCCGCCGTCGCGCGCTCCGGGGGCATCATGCGACCTCCGCGGGGCGCGGGTGGTCGGGGCGCCGATCGTCGCGGCGCCTCCGCCGCGGCCATCCCCAGCCGAGCAGCGTCACGAACAGGAGCAGGCTTCCCCAGACCGCGGCCCACGCGTTGAACATCAGCCAGATGAACAGCACCCCGACCGCGAGCCCCGCCAGCAGCGGGAAGATCGTCGGCCTGGGGTCCTCGTGCCGCGCGTCCGGCTCGGCGTCGAGCGCGGTCGTGACGAGCACCTCGCGCTTCTCCGTCGAGAGGCCGACGATGCGCGGGGCGCCCGCCGTGCGGTTCCAGAGCGCCGAGCGTCCCTCGACCACCGGCACGGCGGCGAAGTTGTACGGGGGGGGCGGGGAGCTCGTCCCCCACTCCAGCGTGTCCGCGCCCCAGGGATCGTCGCCGGCCAGCTCGCCGCGGCGGCGGCTGCGCACGACGTTGGCGACGAACACCAGCACGCTGAGCGCGATGACGTAGGACCCGAGCGTCGCCGTCGCGTTCATCTCGTTCCACCCCATCCCGTCGGGATAGGTGTAGATGCGGCGCGGCATTCCCGTGAGCCCGAGCGTGTGCATCGGGAAGAAGGTCAGGTTCACGCCGATGAACCAGAGCCAGAAGTGCGCCTTCCCGAGCCGCTCGCTCAGCAGCCGGCCGGTCCACTTGGGGAACCAGTAGTAGAACGCGGCGAACAGCGGGAACACGCCCCCGCCGAGCAGCACGTAGTGGAGGTGCGCGACGACGAAGTAGCTGTCGTGCGCCTGCATGTCGAACCGCACCGAGGCGAGCATCACGCCCGTGACGCCGCCGATGATGAACGTGAGGAAGAAGCCGAGGACGAACAGGTAGGCGGTCGTGAAGCGCGGCCGCCCCGTCCAGATCGTCGCGATCCAGCAGAAGATCTGGATCGCGGTCGGGATCGTGATCATCACGCTCGTGCCGGTGAAGAAGCTCCCGGCGAGCTGCAGGATCCCGGTCGTGTACATGTGGTGCACCCACACGCCGAACCCGATGAAGCCGGTCGCGATCGTGGAGAGCACGAGCGCCGTGTAGCCGACCACGGGGCGACGCGTGAACGCGGGCAGCGTCGCCGTCAGCATCCCGGTCGCCGGGATGAAGATGATGTAGACCTCGGGGTGCCCGAACCACCAGAACAGGTGCTGCCAGAGGATCGGGTCGCCCCCCTCGGCGACGTTGAAGAAGTGCGTGCCGACCAGGCGATCCATGGCGAGCATCTGGCTCGCGGTCGCGATGGTGGCGAGCGAGAAGATGACCATGAAGGCGGTCACCACCATGGCCCACACGAACACCGGGATGCGGCTCACGGTCATCCCTGGCGCGCGCAGCTTGAACGCCGTGACGATGATCTCGATCGCGGAGATGAGCCCCGCGATCTCGGTGAAGGTGATCATCTGCGCCCAGACGTCCACGCGCTTGCCGGGCGAGTACTCGGGCCCCGAGAGCGGCACGTAGCTGAACCACCCGGTGTCGGGGCCCATGTCGAGCAGCAGCGAGACCCAGAGCAGCACGCCGCCGATCAGGTAGGCCCAGTAGCCGAGCGCGTTCAGGCGCGGGAAGGCGACGTTGCGAGCGCCGACCATCAGCGGCACGAAGTACAGCCCCATCGCCAGCATGATCGGCACGGCGAACAGGAACATCATGTTCGTGCCGTGCGTCGTGAACAGCTGGTTGTACCGATCGGGACCGATCAGCGCCTGCTCGGGGCGCAGGAGCTGGGTCCGCATCGCCAGCGCGCCGAGCCCGCCGAGCGCGAAGAAGGTCATCGCGGTGACGACGTAGCGGATCGCGATCCGCTTGTGGTCGACCGTGGTGAGCCAGCCCCAGAGCCCCGGCGGGTCCGCCCACACCCGGTCGAGCGCGCGCCGCTCGGCGTCGGCGGGCAGGTCGTCCGGGGCGGGGGAGACGGCCGGGATCGCGGACGCGCTCATTTCAGCCCCTCCAGGTAGGCGAGCAGCGCGTGCAGCTCGTCGGGCTCGAGGTTGTTCGGCGGCATGCGCGTCCCGGGCTTGATGCTCTGCGGATCCACGATCCAGCCGCCCAGGTGGCCGCGCGTGTTGGGCAGCGCGCCCGCGGCGAGCGTGCGGCGGCTGGCGAGGTGCGTCAGGTCGGGCGCGACGTGGCCGCCCGCCAGCGTGCCGCGGATCTGGTGGCACACCGCGCACGCCTTCGACTGGAAGACCTGGAGCCCCTGCGCGCGCAGCGGGTCGGTGGGCGGCTCCGCCTCGCGCAGCTGCCCGGCGTACCAGCGGTCGAACTGCTCCTGCGACTCGGCGACCACGACGAACGCCATCTTCGCGTGCTGGTGCCCGCAGAACTCCGCGCACTCGCCGCGGTAGATCCCCGGCCGGTCGGCCTGGATCCAGAGCCGGTTCTTCAGCCCCGGGACGAGGTCGCGCTTCCCGTGCAGGCTGGGGACCCAGAACGAGTGGATCACGTCGCCCGACACGGCCTCGATCATCACCGGCCGGCCGACCGGGATGTGCAGCTCGTTCGCGGTCACGACGACGCGGCTCGGCACCGTGTCGCGGTACTCCACGCGCCACCACCACTGGTAGCCCGTGACGCGCACCGTCAGCGCCTGCTTGCGCTCGATCGCCTCGAGCGCGCGGCCGGTCAGCAGGTCGACGACGAGGAACACGGTCAGCAGCGCGATCGTCGCGCCCGTGGCGGCCACGATCCAGCGCACGGGGCGCCGCTCGGAGGAGAGCGTCGGCTGCAGCACGCGCGGCTCGTGCTCGCGACGCTTGCGGAAGGTCGCGTACAGCAGCGCGGCGATGGTCAGCACGTACGCCGCCACCGAGATCCAGAACGCGAACCACCACAGCCCCTCGAGCTGCGCCGCCTGCGGGCCGGCCGGCTCGAGCGCGCTCTGTTGCCGATTGAGCTTGCAGCCGGCGAGCGGCGCGAGCAGCGCGAGCGCGGCGGCGGCCCGGATCCCGGCCCATCGCGGCGATCGCGGCGTCCGGGGCGCCGGCGCGCGGCGACGCGCGGTCACGGCGCGCTCCCTCCCGGGACCTCGCCCGGCGGACGCTGCTCCGGGTGGATCCGCGACGTGTCCGCGCCGCCCGACCCGCGCTGGCTCGGATCGGGCGCCGACTCGGTCATGTGCTCGGAGCGCGGCGACCAGGCGTCGGTGCGCGTGAGCCCGCCCAGCGTGCGCACGTAGGCGGTCAGCTTCCAGATCTCGGAGTTCCCCATCCGGCCGCGATAGGACGGCATCCCGTTCGGGCGCCCCTTCACGATCGTGTCGAAGATGTTCTCCGGGTCGCTGCCGTAGATCCAGTCGTCGTCGGTGAGCGCGGGGCCGATGCCGCCGCCGCCACCGGGCGCGTGGCACCCCGCGCAGTTCATCTGCGTGTAGAGACGCTGCCCCTCGCCGATCGCCCACGCGTTGTCCTGGTAGGTGTTGGCGGTGGGCTCGGGCGACGGCGGGCCCGCGTGCAGCGCGCTGGTGCGCACGATCGTCTCGTCGCTCGCGCCCGGCGGCACCGTGGCGAAGTCGCGCTCCTCGCGCTGGCAGGCGGCGGTCGCGAGGGCGACGGCGAGCGCGCCGACGAGGAGCGCGCCGGGGGCCGGCCGCCGTGGATGGTGCGGGAAGCGGGTCACGGCATCTCTCCCTTGGAGGCGGGCGCGCCGGCCGGCGCGGTGGCGGGCGCCCGCGCGGGCGTCGGCACGCGCGGCACGCCGTACGCGTCGAGGATGGCCGCCACGGCGTCGCGCCGACGCCGCAGCACCGCGTCGACCTCGGCGTGCAGCGCCGTGTCCGCGCGGCGCACGCCCATCGACACGTCGAAGGCGAGCGGCAGCGAGCGCGGGTCCACCTGCGGCGTGATCGGCACGACCGTCATCGGCACGCGGCCGCGCGTCGCGAAGTAGCCGGCCAGCGGCCCCCAGACGAGCGCGACGTCGACCGTGCCGTCGGCGACGGCGTCGATGATGCGCGCCGGCGGGTTGGGCTGCGAGTAGTCGCCGTAGACGCTGAAGCCGACCACGTTGCGCACGATCCCGCGCGCCGCGAGCGCGTGCGCGGGCGGCGTGTTCGCGTAGTCGTCGCCGACGAACTGCACGCCGACCTTCAGCTGCCGCAGCGCCGGGTCGTCGAGCGACCGCACGCGCGTGCGCGCGTCGCGCCGCTGCACGAAGACGTACGACGACCGGTAGTAGGGGCGCGTGGCGGCCACCATCTCGAGCCGCGTCGGCACGCCCGGCACGAGGTCGCAGAGCCCCGCGTTCACCGTGTTGCGGAAGAAGCCGCGCCGCTGCGCCCACCAGGTGTACTCGACCGTGGCGCCCAGCTCGCGCGCCAGCAGCTCGGCGAGCTTGTTCTCGAAGCCCTCGCCCTTTGCGTTGCTGAAGGGGAGGTTGTTCGGGTCGGCGCAGACTCTCAGCACGCGCCCGCGATGGCCGACCGCGCGCGTCGTTCCCTGGTCCGCTCGCGGCGGCGCGCCGGGCGCCGGGCGCCGAGCGCCGAGCGGATCGTCGCCCGTGACGGGCGGCGACATCGCCGCCACGGCGAGCAGCGCCAGCATGGGCACGAGGAGCGATGCGATCGCGCGCGCACCGAGGGGCGGCATGCTGCCCGCCGGCACGCACTCCGCGCTCGGCGCTCGACGCTCGGGCTGCGGCCCGCGCGGCTCGCCGATCGCCGCGGAGCCCTCGCCGTCCGCGGCGCCACGTGCGCTGTCAGGGCAGTCCGAAGACATACAGCGTCCCTCCGCGATTCGTGTGCTGCCGCAGGTCGCCGGTCGCGCCCGCGAAGCCGTCGCCCGCCGTCGAGTCGCGCGCGTCGACCTCCTGCTCCACCGTCACGCCGGCCCATCCGCCCGGGCCGTCCATGATGGCGACGTACTGCCTGCCGTCCGGGCCGCGGTAGGTGATGGGCTGCGCGACGATGCCGGCGCCCGTGCGGAACTGCCAGAGCAGCTTCCCCGTGGACGCGTCGACCGCCTTGAACCAGCGGTCCATCGTGCCGTAGAACACGACGTCGCCCGCGGTGACGACGGTGCCGCTCCACACGGGGAAGCGCTCGCGGATCTTCCACGCGGGGCGCGCGTTCACCGGGTCCCACGCGGTCACCTCGCCGCGGTGGCCGCCCGGGCCCGCGAACATGCGCACGTTCGCGCCGACGTACGGCGTCCCCGCGATGTAGTTCGCCTCGACGGACTCGAAGTCCATGCAGAGGTTCTGGTGTGGGATGTAGACGAGCCCCGTGCGCGGCGAGTACGACGACGGCTGCCAGTCCTTGGCGCCCGGCGCGGCGGGGCAGACGTCGCGCACGACGCGCCCCGGCCCCGGCTCCTTGCCGGGCACGATGCGCAGCCGCCCCGTCGCGAGGTCGACGCCGCGCGTGGTGGTGACGTGGCCGAACGGCGTCGCCGAGAGCACCTGCCCGGTGGCGCGATCGAGCACGTAGACGTAGCCGTTGCGCTCCGGGCTCACGATCACCTTGCGCGGCTGTCCGCCGCCGATCGGGAGGTCGAGCAGCAGCGCCTCGTTCACGCCGTCGTGGTCCCACACGTCGTGCGGGTTCCACTGGTAGAACCAGCGCGCCTGCCCGGTGTCGGGGTCGCGCGCGAACATGCCGGCCGTCCACTTGTTGTCGCCCGGGCGCATGTCGGCGTTCCACGGGCCCGGGTTGCCGGTCCCGTAGTAGACCAGGTCGAGCTCCGGGTCGTACGAGATCCACCCCCAGACGCTGCCGCCGCCGTGGCGCCACATGCCGGTCGGCCAGGTGCGCTCGCCGAGGTCGCGCCCGCGCTCCGACGCGTAGTGTGGCCGGAACTCGTCGCCGATCAGCACGTCGCGGTCGGGGCCCGTGCTGTAGGCGCGCCACGCGATCTTGCCCGTGTTCGCGTCGAGCGCCGTGAGCCAGCCGCGCACGCCGTACTCGCCGCCGCTGTTGCCCACCAGCACCTTTCCCTTCACCACGAGCGGCGCCATGGTCATCGTCTCGCCGCGCTCGATGGCGCCGACCGTGGTGCGCCAGACCTCCCGGCCCGTAGCGGTGTCCACCGCGGCGACCTGGTTGTCGAGCGTGTTGAAGAAGATCTTGCCGTCGGCGTAGGCGGGCCCGCGATTGACGACGTCGCAGCACGCGACGCCCGCGGCGGCGCGGATGTGCGGCGGCCGGTAGCTCCATTTCATCGCGCCCTGCTTCGTGAGGTCGAGCGCGTAGAGCGCGTTCGGGAAGGGGCTCACGACGTACATCGTGCGGCCGATCACCAGCGGCGCGCCCTCGTGACCGCGGCGCACGTCGGTGGTGAAGGTCCACGCGAGGCGCAGGTTGCGCACGTTCGCGGCGGTGATCTGCGAGAGCCCGCTGTAGCGCGTGCTCCGGTAGTTCTTCGCCGCCATGACCCACTGGCCGTCGTCGGCCGCGGGATCGGTCGACGGCGCGTTCGCGGCGGCCGACGCGTCGCCGTCGCCGCAGGCCGCGAGGCACGCCGCCACGACGCAGGAGCGCGCGCCGCGCACCCAGCGGGCGAACGGGCGGACGGCGACGACACGCACGCGGTGGAGGAGCGTCACGGGACGGTGTTGGGTGGCATGCCACGACGCGCCCGCTCGGTGCCCCGGGCAGTCACGGTCGATGCGCCGAATCCCCCACCTGTCCCGCCACTCCCCTCATGCCCCGGCGCCCGACGCGGCCCACGGGTGCAGAAGGCGTACCAATGCCTGGGCTCCCTATCATTCCTCCGCGGGCGCGCACGAGCGGGCGCGTCGGGCCCGCCGCCGTCGCCGTCGGGTGGCGGTCGCGCCGCGCCTCAGCGCCAGGGCTCGCAGGTCACGGTGCGACTGAGCGCGAAGCCGTTCGCGCGCACGTTGCGGCCCACCTGGCCGTCCATGGCGCCGCCGCGGAAGGTGACGGTGCCCGCCGCCGCGTCGTGCGCGTACGTGCCCGCGCGCGCGCCGTCGCCGTCGAGATAGGTGCCGCCGCGCTGCAGCGTGAAGCCGAGCAGCCGGCGGCCGCCGGTGCCGTAGCAGGCCCACTCGCCGATCGCGGGAGCGTTGCCGCGGGCGGTCGCCGGGGGCGCGGCGGCCTCGCCCGCGGCGTCCGCGGTGCCCGCGGGCTGGCCGCGCAGCTGCGCGAGGGGCTGGCTGCTCGCGCCGGCCGACGGGTTGTCGAGGCAGGTGCCGTCGGTGATCGTCATGCGCCCCTGCACCCGCCACTCGCCGAACTCGTCGCGGCTCATGTTGAAGCGCCAGCGCTCCATGCGCCCCACGCACGTCTGCCCGTAGTAGCGGTTCGAGGGGTAGCCCGGTCCGTAGTCGCGCACCGTGGCGGTCACCAGGAACGGGTACGCGCCGCCGCTCGGGACTCCCGGCTGCACGGCCTCGAACAGCACGTTGCGCTCGGTGAAGCCGGTGGGCTTGAGCGCCATGAGCTGACGGGTGAGGACCTGCTTGAACGTGTCGGCCGACGGAGCCTGCGCGGCGACGGGGGCGGCGAGGTGCGCGAGCGCGAGCGGCACGAGCAGCGGGACGACGCGGCGCATGGTGGCACGGGGGCCGGAGGTGGGAGCCGCGGCGTCGGCGCGCCGCGCGGGCGCCTCACCATGGGGCACCGGTCGTCGCGCGGCAAGCCTGACGACGACCGGTGCCGCGGACGCTACCGTCCGCCGCCCGCGCGCGGCCGCGCCTTCCAGGCGGCCAGCACCTCCGCCTCGCGCTCGGGGGTGAGGCCGGCGCGCAGCGTCGCCTGCCTCTCGGGCGATTGCGCGCGGTAGAACGTCAGCGTGTCGCGCGCCGTGTCGGCGAGCGGCCGGAAGGTGAGGCCGAGCGCGATCTCCTTCGTCAGGTCGAAGCGCGCGAACCCCTCGCGCCCGTCGCGCGCCGGCTGCCACACGGGCATCTCGGCGTACGGCCGCACCTTGTGCGCGGCCAGGAAGTCCGTGTCGACCCAGGTGAACGTCGCCTCCGACGAGGTCACCGCCTTGATGCCGTGCAGCAGCTCCGCGAACGAGCGCGGGTTGCGCGGTCCCACCGCGTTGTACGTGCCCGTCGCTCCCTGCTCGGCGAGCCGGATCATCCACTCGGAGAGGTCGCGCGCGTCGATGACCTGCACCGGATCGCTGCCGTCGCCCGGCGCGAGCACCTCGCCGCCGCGCTCGATGCGCACGGGCCAGTAGGTGAAGCGGTCGGTGAGGTCGCCCGGGCCGACGATGAGGCCCGGCCGCACGACGAGCGCGCGGTCGCCGAAGTACTTGCGCGCCTCCGCCTCGGCGAGCGCCTTCGAGAGGCCGTAGGGGAGCGGCTTGCCCGCCTCCACGGTCGTGTTGGCGAGCGAGAACACCGGCGCGTCGCTCGTCATCGGCACGCGGCTCGTGTCGCTGTAGACGGAGCGCGTGGACACGAATACGTAGCGCTTCACGCGCGGCGCGAGCAGCTTCGCCGACCGCGCGACCCACTCGGGATTCGTCGCCGAGTTGTCGAGCACCACGTCCCAGTCGCGCCCCTCGAGCGCGCGCAGGTCGCTCGCGCGGTCGCCCTGCAGCTTCTCGACCTTGGGGAAGAGCCCCGGGTTCGTGCGGCCGCGGTTGAAGAGCGTGACCGTGTGCCCCCGGTCGAGCGCGTACTGTACCTGGTACGGCCCGATGAAGCCGGTGCCGCCGAGGATGAGGATGCGCAGCGGGGCACGGCGCGTCGGGACGTGGATCGTCGGGCCGGTCGGGGCGGCGAGCGCGCGGGCGGCGACGACGGGCGCGACGCTCCAGGCGGCGCCGGCGCTCGCGGCGAGCTTCACGAAGGTGCGACGGGGGACGGACATGGGCGGCTCCGCAGGAGGGGAGCGGCAGTCATGCAGGCCGGTCCCGGACGCGTCAAGGGCGCGGCGCCGCTTTCAATCGCCCGGGAACAACACCCAGAGCGACGGCCGCCCGACGTTGCAGTGCACGGCGCGCGCGAGCGGCGAGGCGAGCGCCCAGGCGAGGTAGAGCGCGTGGCGCGCCGCCTGGTGGGCGCCGGCGCCGCGCGGCGCCCGCCCCTCCTGCAGCGCCGTCGCGCGCCGCGTGCGCGCCGGCACCGGGTGGAAGATCGTCTCGACGAGCGGCGGGCGCGCGGGCGCGTCGTCCTGCCACACGTCCAGCTCCGCGATCGCGTCCTGCACCGCGTCGGTCCCGGCCACGCGGGCGGCGGCCGCGTCGGCGGCGAGGACCGCGGTGCGCGACGGCGTGGGGAGCAGCAGCAGCCCGAGGAAGGTCCAGGGCACGACGAGCGCGACGAGCGTCACGACGCCCGCCGCGCCGCGCGCGTCGACGCCCGCGCCCCACAGCGCGAGCGCGAGCCCGGCCGCGTTCCACGCCAGCGCGAGCAGGACGCCGTAGTGGTGCGCCGCGCGCCGGACGGAGGCGCGCCGCGCGAGCTGCGCGACGAGCGCGCGCCGCGAGAGCGCGGCCCAGCGCGCGGGGACGACGAGCGTGCGCGCGCGTGCGCCCGTCCAGCCGCCCGCGAACGCCGGGTCGTCCGCGGCGAGGGTGCGCAGGCGCACGGCCGGCATGCCCGCCTCGCGGGCCGCGCGCGCGAGGATCGCCGCCGTCGCGCCGTCGGCGTCGGGGAGGCGCGCGACCCACCGGGCGAGCGTGCCGCGCACGCCCAGGAGGACGAGCTGCAGCGCGACGCCGGCGGCGAGCGCGCCCGCCGCGCCGGCCGCGCGCGCGCCGGCCATCAGCGCCGCGAGCGCGAGCAGCCACACCAACAGCTGCACCCCCACGCCGCGCGCCCAGGCGCGCCACCAGGCGCGCGGGTCGGGCCGCGCGTGCACGGCGCGCAGCCCGCCCGCCACGTCGAGCGGTAGCTGGAGCAGCACGGCCGGCAGCAGCCCCGCCAGCGCGCACGCCGCCGCGACCGGGAGCGGCTGGTCGACGTCCCACGGCAGCCACCGCCCCGGCAGGTCGAGCGCGACGGCGGCCAGCGCGAGCACCACCTGCGCGCCGACGCCGGCCATGCCGAGCCGCAGACGCGCGCGGGCGTGGGCGGCGCGGGCGCCGTCCGGGATGGCGTCCAGCCGGGCGGGGGAGGACAGGGCGCGAGCGGGCACGAGGCGGTCGGCGGCTGGAGCGGCGGAACGGAGGGCGGGAGTATGCACGGTGGGGCGCACGCCCGCACAACGAGCCGCCGCGCGCCGCGGGTCCCGCCGCGCGCCGGCGCCGCGGCAGGCGCCGCGGCAGGCGCCCGGTCGAAACGGACGGGCCCGTCACTCGTCCTGCGGACAGCGGCGCCGGGGCCGCGGCGCGATCGCGTGCGGGGCCTCGGGCCCGTCGCGTCCCCCCCGCCGCACGGGCGTCCCGTCCGTCGCGGTCCCGCCCGCCCCGCGCGCCGCGCCGGGCACCCGCGCCCCCTCGATGACCACGTCTCCCGCCGACGCCGCGCCGGCCGCGGGCGCGTCGCACGACGCGTCCCGCGACGCGTGCGTCGATGCGCGCCTGCTCGCCGAGCTGCTCGACACGTCGACGGAGCTCGTGTGCGCGACCGACGCCGCGGGGCGGATCGTGTACGTGAACGCGGCGTGGGAGCGCGCGCTCGGCTATCCGCGCGACGAGGCGTGCGCGCTGCCGGTCGTCGCGCTGGTGGCGCCCGAGGAGCGGGCGGCGTACCACGCGGCCGCGCGGCGGCTGGCGGCGGGCGAGCGCGTCGATCCGTTCGAGCTCGTGCTGACGGCGCGCGACGGGCGCCGCGTGGCCTGCCGCGGCGTCGCGACGCCCGTGATGGTGCGGGACGGCGACCGGTCGCGCTGCGTCGGCACGCGCGCGGCCTATCGCGCGCTGAGCGAGGCGCAGGCGGAGGAGCGCACGGCCGCGCGGCGCTTCGCGCTCCTCATCGGCGCGATGCAGGACGCGGTGTTCGTGCTCGACCGCCAGGGCACCTACGTCGAGGTGCTCGAGACCGCGCGCGCGCTGCTCCTGCGCTCGGCCGACCAGCTGCGCGGACGCGGCGTGCGCGACTTCTTCGCGCCGGAGCTGGCGATGCGGTTCCTCGACGGGATCGCCCGCGCGCTCGACGGGGCCGGGCCGGTGACGCTCGACTACGCGCTCGCGATCGACGGGCGCGAGCGCTGGTTCAGCGCGACCGTCTCGCCGATGGATGCGGAGCGCGTGCTGTTCGTGGCGCGCGACGTCACCGCGCAGAAGGCGGCGGAGGCGGCGCTGCGCGAGAGCGAGGCCCGCCACCGCGCGCTGTTCGAGCGCAGCTCCGCGGTGCAGTGGGTGGTCGATCCCGCGACGCGCACGATCGTCGACGCCAACGAGGCCGCGGTGCGCTTCTACGGCTATCCGCTCGCGGCGCTGCGCGGCAAGCCGCTGCGCGAGATCAACGTGCTGCCCGAGGCCACCCTGCGGGCGCAGGCCGCGCGCGGCGACGCGGGCGAGGGCGGCGTGGTGCCGCAGCGCCTCGCGTCGGGGGAGGTGCGCATGGTCGAGTACCACCCCACGCGCGTGGAGCTGAACGGGCGCACCTACCTGCACTCCGTGCTGCACGACGTCACCGACCGCATCCGCGTGGAGACCGCGCTGCGCGAGAGCGAGTCGCGCCTGTCGCTGATCTACGACAGCGCGACGGACCTCATGTTCCTGATGGCCGTGGAGCGCGATCCCGACGGCACGATCGCCGGCTTCCGCTGCGAGTCGGTGAACGCGGCGTACCTCGAGCTGACGGGGCTCGCCGCCGGGCAGCTGGTGGGGCGCACGCTGCGCGAGATCCTGCCGGAGGGGGAGCTGGCGCGCGTGTACGGGAACTTCGCCGAGGTGGTGCTGTCGGGCGACGTGCGGCGGCACGAGGAGGAGTTCGTGCTCGCCACCGGGCTGCTGACGGTGGAGACGACGCTCACCCCGGTGTTCGACGTCGACGGCGTGTGCACGCACGTCCTCGGCTCCGCGCGCGACGTGTCGGCGCGGCGGCACGCGGAGGCCGCGCTGCGCGAGAGCGAGGCGCGCTTCCGCGGCGTGCTCGAGACGGTGCGCGCGGTGGCGCTCACGCTCGACGCGGAGGGGTGCGTGACGTTCGCGAACGACGCGCTGCTGGAGCTCACCGGCTGGTCGCGCGAGGAGGTCGTGGGCCGCCGCTGGTTCGACCACTTCGTGCCGAACGGGCCGGCGGCGCAGCACCTGTTCGGGGCGATGCTGCGGGGCGACGAGTCGGTCGCGCACTACGAGAACGAGATCCTCACGCGCGACGGCGAGCGCCGGCTGATCGCCTGGGACAACACGCTGCTGCGCGACGCCGACGGGCGGGCCGCGGGCACGGCGAGCATCGGGCGCGACATCACGGCGCAGCGCGCGCTCGAGGCGCGGCTGGCGGCGCTGTCCGAGCACGACGAGCTGACCGGGCTGCTCAACCGGCGCGGCTTCCGCCGCATGGCCGAGCACGAGCTGCGCGTGGGGCGCCGCGTGGGGCGGCGCGGCGCGGTGCTCTACCTCGACATGGACGGCTTCAAGCAGATCAACGACGCGCACGGCCACGCCGAGGGCGACCTCGCGCTGCGGGCGGTGGCCGACGTGCTGCGCACCTCGATCCGCGACGGGGACCTGGCCGCGCGGCTGGGCGGCGACGAGTTCGTGGTGTACGCGACCGGCGCCGCGACGGTCGACGAGGGCGAGGCGCTGGCGGCGCGCCTGCGCGAGCAGCTGCGCTGCGTGAACGACGCCGCGCGGGCGGCGGGCCGGGGCTACGCGCTGCGCTTCAGCGTGGGCGTCGCGATGGTCGACGGCGCGGACGACCTGGACGGGGTGCTGACGCGCGCCGACGCGGCGCTCTACGCAGGCAAGCTCGCGCGTCGGACGACGGCCGACACGCGCTGACCGCCGCGTCGCGGCTGCGTCACGGGGAGGCGTCCGGACGGCGCACGACGTCTCCTCCGGGTGCGCCGCCGTACCCACGACGGGGGCGCGTGCGTACGCGGCCGCACGCACGGCGCTCGGGAGCGCGCGCCGCCCCCGGGGCGTACGCTTTCGATCATTGGGACCGCAAACGTCTGGCTCCACTCTTGCGAGGTGCGTGGGCGCCCCGATCCGGGGTGTGTGTGGTGTTCCAAATGGTGGGTGTGCGCGTCGCGGCCGGCAGCTGGGTGTGGCCGGCCGCGACCGCCGCCCGTTCCTTGCCCCAGCGCCGACATGTCCCCGACCGCCGCGCCGCGTGCGCACACGATCCGCGAGCCCCGCCTGGCCCTCGCCCTGTTCCTGCTCCTCCCGCTGCTGCTCGCCGCCGGCGTGATGCGGGCGGGCGCGCCGGACGGCGCGGAGCGCTCCCACGTCGGCACGCCGCAGGCGGCGACCAGCCATGCCCGCTGAGTTCGCGGTGCCGCGGCGTCGCGCCGTCCGCGCGGACGCGCCCGAGGTCGTGGCGGAGGGCGGGGCCCCTGCGGCCCAGGCGCCCTCGCGCGGCGACTCGCGCGGCCACCGGCCCCGCTACGACGCGGCCGAGCGGCGCGCGCTGCACGACGTGCTGCGCGAGAAGTGCGTCGAGCTGAAGCCGGCGTACGCGGTGCTCTGCATCGTCCACTGGCTGCACGAGCGCGGGCACGACGCCGTCAGCGCGGCCGACGTGCGGGCGCTCTTCCCGACGCGGCGCGAGGGGCTCGCCGGCCCGCTGCGCAACGCCGCCGACGTGCTGCGCCGCGCCCGCGAGGGCGGCATGGTCGAGGCCCTCGGCGAGGGGTGGTACAAGCTCACCCCACTCGGCCGCGCGGTGGTCGCGGTGCTGCCCGATGGTGCCTTGGTGGGCGCCGTGCGCGGCTGCCGCACCGCGGCCTGCGCGACGCGCCCCGGCGCGGTGCGCCGCGCCGCGCTGGCCGCCGCCGCCGACGCGCACCCGGCGCGCTGACGTCGGGCGCCCCGGGGCCGCACGCGACGAGGGCCGCCTCCCGATCGGGAGGCGGCCCTCGTCGCGTGCGGCCCCGGTATCCGCGCGATCAGCGCAGCGCGCGCAGCCGTCCGTCCGCGCCCACGGTCCACTCGGGCGTCAGATGGCGCGTGTGCGGCAGCGCGGCGGGCGCGGTGGTGCGGAGCAGGGACGGCAGGCGGTCGGCCAGCGCGGCGCCCGTCAGCGGCGACTCCAGCAGCCGGCCGAACACGTCGGCGGCGCTCTGCACGACCTGGTAGCCCACGTCGCCGAGCGACTCGATCGTGAGGAGGCTCATGGGGCGCCGCTCGAGCTGCGTGCCCGGCACGACGGGGCTCTCGATGATGCCGGTCATCAGCTCGATCGTGTAGACCTGCTCGCGCCAGTGCGAGCCGGCCGTGCCGCCGCCGCCCTCCGTCTCGACCGGCACGCCCTCGCCGGGCATCGTGAAGCCCATCCCCGCCGACGCCAGCACGCCGCGGCGGCCGATGAAGCGCGGGTCCTGCGCGGTCGTGACGTTCGGGGCCAGCTGGCGGAAGGCGGAGTTCCAGGTGAAGCGGCTCACGCCCACGACGTGCCCGATCTCGTGCGTGACGACCGCCTGCAGCGTGCCGGCGTTGAACAGCGCGCGCAGGTCCGTCGTGTCGAAGCGCATCTGCCCGACGACGGGCAGCCCGTTCGACGTGCGGGTGACGCAGGGGCCCGCGGAGCCGAGGATGCCGCCGCGGCCGTCGATGTTGTCGAGGCGCACGTAGATCAGCAGGTGCCGCACGGTGGCGGTGCGCGCCGGGTCGCCGCTGCCGCAGGCGCTGGCCGGGAGGTTGATGGTCACCCCCTCGCCGCCCTGCATGATCGCGCGCTCCCAGTCGGCGACGCCGTTGCGGAACGCCTCCTCGAACTGGCGCTCGGTGGGCACGACGAAGCGCAGCTCGACGCGGAAGCGGTCGGCCGGCGGGTCGATCACGCGCACGACCGTGGTGCCCTCGCCGCGCTCGGAGGTCACGCGCACCGTCGTCGTGCCGAGCGCCACCGCGCGCACCGCGCCGGTCGCGCTGACCGTCGCGACGCCCGTGTTCGCCATCTGGTAGGTGACGGCGCGGCGGAACTGCCGCTGGCCTCCCAGGTCGAGCAGGATCGGGTAGAGCTGCGAGCCCGAGCCGTTGAGGATCGTGAGCGTGTCGGGGGCGACGATGACCTGCGTGATCGGCGCCTGGCGCACCGTCACCTGGCGCGCGGCCACCAGCCGGTCGCCCGAGGCGCGGATGGTCGCGGTGCCGACGGCCAGCGGGCGGATGCGGCCGTCGGGCTGCACCTCGACGATCGTCGGCGCGTCGGTCGAGTAGGTGATCGGGCGGCCGTCGGTCACGAGGCGCCCGGCCGAGTCGGTGAACGCGGCCCGCACGCTGTCGCGCACGCTGGTGAAGAGCGTGTCGGGCACGCGCGCGAAGGCGAGCGAGGCGGCGTACGACGGCCGCACGACGACGGTGCGGGTGCCGCTGACGCTACCGAGGGCCGCCGTGACGGTGGTGCGGCCGAGGGCGACGCCGCGCAGCACGCCGTCGGCGCCGACGCGGGCGATCGTCGTGTCCTGCACGGTCCAGGTGAAGGTGCGCCCGAGCAGGGGCTGGCCGGTGGGGTCGGTCGCCTGCGCCACGAGGGGCGCCGTCGTGCCGACGACGACGCTGTCGGCGCCCGTGATGCGGATCCCCGTGACGATCGCCGACGTGACGCGCAGCGACGTCTCGGCGGTGACCGAGCCGCTCGCCACGCGCAGGGTCGCGCGGCCCGGCCGCACGCCGCGCACGGTGCCCGTGTTCGAGACGACGAGGATGGTCGTGTCGCTCGAGCTCCAGGTGAGCGTCGGGTTGCCGACGGCGCGGCCGTCGGCCGCGGTGGCCGTCACGCTGTACTGGCGCTGCTCCTGCTCGGCGAGCGAGTCGGGCGCCGCGCTCAGCTGCAGCTGGGCGACCGTGGTGGGCGTGTTGCCGCCGCCGGTGGGGCCGCCGCCGTCGCCCCCGCCGCCGCAGGCGGCCAGGAGCAGGACGGCGCCGAGGCGCAGGAGGGCCGACGCCGCGGGGCGCGGAACCGCGGACGGACGGGCGGAGAGACCAGGGAGCTGCATGCGGCCGGGGACAGGGGACACGCGCACACGCGTCGGGTCGTCGGGCGGATGCGATGCCTGGCAGCCGCCGCCCGACGACCCGGCGGACGCACGACGCCGGAAGAAAACGGCGTCGTCATGTGCGAGAGATAAACCCTATCCGTGCCGCGAAGTGCCGTCCATCCCCGCCCCGCGCGGGGGCACGACGGCGGACCCCTTCCCGTTCCGAGCGCGGCGGCTCGGTTCGGCGTGCCCGTCAGCGGGCGCGCTCGCGCTGGCCGGCGCGCGGGGCGAAGCCGGCGAGCAGCGCGCGGGCCTCGCGGCGCTCCTCCTCGCTCATCAGGTCGCGCCCCTCGTCCACCCGGCGCGAGGCGAGGATCTCGTCGCAGAGCTCGCGGAGGCGCACCAGGCGGCGGCGCTCGTCCATCTCGGTGGCGGCGGTCGGCGGCTCGGGCAGGTCGGTCATCGGACGGACGGTGCTGGTCATGACGGGCGTCGGTGGGGCGCTGATGGAAGCTCGATCGGGCCGTCGGTGCGGCAGCGCACCGTACGGTCGTGACCGCCTCCTAGTGCAGGGACCGGGCCGCGCCGGTGCTCGACGGCCCGCACCCTGCAGCCCCTCGCGCGCCCACCCGCCCTGAACCGAACCCCTTCGACAGGAGAGGCGTCCATGGCCGGTCCCAACGCTCTCACGCTCCCGCCCCTGCAGGACCACCTCCGCCGCGTGCTCGAGGCGCACCCGGCGCCGATCGCGCTCGTGCGGGACGCGCGCGGCCTGGTCGAGTGCGTCGAGGCCTGCTTCGACTGCGCGCAGACCTGCTCGGCATGCGCCGACGCCTGCCTGGCCGAGGAGTCGGTAGCGGAGCTGCGGGGCTGCATCCGCCTGAGCCAGGACTGCGCCGACGTGTGCGACGCCGCGGGGCGCATCCTCGCCCGGCAGACGGCCGCCGATCCGCCGTTCGTGCGCGAGCTGCTGCGCGCCTGCCTGGTGGCCTGCCAGGCGTGCGGCGCGGAGTGCGAGCGGCACGCCGCCCACCACGAGCACTGCCGCGTCTGCGCGGAGGCGTGCCTCCGCTGCGAGGCCGCCTGCCAGCGGCTGCTGGAGGCGCTCCCCGTCTGAGGCGTGCGACCGGCGCGGTGCCGGCGGAGGGGCGGGCCGACTACCTTGCAGGTGGGCCGGCGCCGCACACCGCGCGTCGGATCTCGTGCGCGGGGCGGTCGGCCGTCATGGCCAGGCCGCCCCGCGCCGTCTGCTGCTTGCATTTCCGGAATGGCTCGTGCGGAGCGGGGCTTCGCCGACCGATACAGCCGCGCACTGGCGCGGCGAGGTGACCCGTGACCGACCCCATGCCCGACGTGACGCCCGACCGCGCGCCCGACCCGACGCCCGCCCCCGTGACCCTCGAGAGCCTGCAGGCCGCGGAGCGCGCCGCCGAAGAGGCCGCGGCCGCCGCGCCTGCCGCGCCCGCCGTCGAGGACGGGGGCTTCGCCGCCCTCGGCCTGCATCCGTCCATCCTCGACGCGCTGACGGCGCTGGGCTACGAGGAGCCGACGCCGATCCAGGAGGCGACCATCCCCCTCCTGCTCTCCGGCCGCGACGTGCTCGGCCAGGCGGCCACCGGGACCGGGAAGACGGCCGCGTTCGCGCTCCCGCTGCTGCACCGGCTGATGGCGCAGCACGAGCGCGCCGCCGACCGGCGCCGCGCCCCGGGCGCGCTGGTGCTCGTGCCGACGCGCGAGCTGGCGATGCAGGTCGCCGAGGCGATCCACAAGTACGGCAAGGGCTTCGGCGCGCGCGTGCTGGCCGTCTACGGCGGCACGCCGATGGAGCAGCAGCTGCGCGCCCTGTCGCGCGGCGTCGACGTCGTCGTCGGCACGCCGGGGCGCCTGCTCGACCACATCAACCGCAAGTCGCTCGACCTCTCGCGCGTCAGCACCGCGGTCCTCGACGAGGCCGACGAGATGCTCGACATGGGCTTCGCCGACGAGCTGGAGGCGATCCTCGAGGCGCTGCCCCCGGCGTCGGAGGGACGGCAGACGGCGCTGTTCAGCGCCACGATGCCGCCGCGCATCGCCGCCATCGGCGAGCGCCACCTGCACGAGCCCGAGCGCGTGGCGATCGCGCGCGAGCGGCTCGCCGCCGGCGAGGCGCCGCGCGTGCGTCAGGTCGCCTACGTCGTCAACCGCCAGCACAAGCTGGCCGCGCTCGGCCGCGTGCTCGACATGGAGTCGCCGACCTCGGCGATCGTCTTCTGCCGCACGCGCGGCGAGGTCGACGAGCTGACCGAGAGCCTGGCCGGCCGCGGCTACCGCGCCGAGGCGCTGCACGGCGGCCTGTCGCAGGACCAGCGCGACCGCGTGATGCGCCGCTTCCGCGAGGGCAACACCGAGCTGCTGATCGCCACCGACGTGGCGGCGCGCGGCCTGGACGTCGAGCAGCTGTCGCACGTCGTGAACTACGACCTGCCCAACTCGCCCGACGTCTACACGCACCGCATCGGCCGCACGGGGCGCGCCGGGCGCGAGGGCGTGGCGATCACGCTCGCGCAGCCGCGCGAGCACCGCCTGCTCCGCAACATCGAGGAGCTCACCGGGCAGCCGATCCGCGTCGAGGCGGTGCCGTCGGTGGTCGACCTGCGCACGCGCCGCATGGAGCTGCTGCGCGCGTCGCTGCGCGAGGCGATCGTCGCCGACGGCTTCGATCCGTACCGCGCCGTGGTCGAGTCGCTGTGCGAGGAGTTCGACGTCATGGACGTCGCGATGGCCGCAGTGCAGCTCGCCCACGCCGCCGAGGGGGGCGCCGAGGCCGAGAAGGACGCCGAGGAGATCCCGTCGATGACGTTCGCGTCGAGCCGCGGGGCGCGCGACGCGCGCGGCCGCGACGGGCGCGGGCCGCGGCAGGACCGCTTCGGCGGGCGCGATCGCGGCGAGCGGTTCGACCGCGGGGACCGCGGCGAGCGGCCGCCGCGCGGCGACCGTCCGGAGCGCGGGCCGCGCCTGGCGCGCGAGGCGGGCGGGGAGTTCGGCGAGCGCACCCGCCGCCCGGGGCGCGACGATCCGCCGCGCGGCGTCGGGGCGCTGCGCGATCCGCGCGACCGCGATCCGCGCACGGCGCGCACCGGCTTCGACCGCCCCGCGGGCGGCGAGGGCTACGCGCCGCGCGAGGAGCGCGGCTACCAGCGCGAGCGCGGGCCGCAGCGCGGCTTCGACGACGCCCGCGGCCCGCGGGCCCGCGATCCGCGCGCCGAGGGGCGCGGCGGCTTCCGCGACGAGCCGCGCGGCCCGCGGCGCGGCGGGGGCGGGGACGTGGCGCGCATCTTCGTCGGGCTGGGCAAGCAGGCGGGCGTGCGGCCGGGGGACCTCGTGGGCGCGATCGCCAACGAGGCGGGGGTGGACGCGCGCGACATCGGCGCGATCGACATCGCCGACCGCTTCGCGCTGGTCGAGGTGCCCGGCGCGGCGGCCGAGCGCGTCGTGCGGGCGCTGCGCGACACGACGATCCGCGGCCGGAAGGTCGACGCCCGTCGGGACCGCGACGAGCCCTGACCCCTCCGGGGGCGGGCGTCGGCGCCTCTCCACGGCGGCCGGGTGACGTGCGCTGCGGCGTACGACGCCCGGCCGCCGGCCCGTTCGGGGGCGAGCGGCGCGCCGGCCGGCGCGCCGGGGCGGTGGCGCGACGACGGATCGGGCAGGTGACGGGAACACCGGCGAGCACGTCCGCGGTATGCTTCTGGCAACCCCCGTCCGGATCCCTCGTGGGAGCCCTCGTGGTCGTGCGCCGCGCCGGTCCTCCGGCCGTCGGCGGGCGCATGGCGCGAGGCCGGCCGACACGCCGTCGTGACGCGGACGCACGGGCCCCGGTCCTCCGGGCGCGCCCGCGGGCGTCGCGCCTCCGTTTCCCGCTCGTCCCGATGTCCCAGCCCGACCTGCTCCGCCCCGACTCTCCGGCGCGCTCCGCGAGCGCGGCGTCGTCCGACGCGCCCCATGCCCCGGGCCCGGACTCCGGCTTCCGCCTGATGGCGGAGCTGATGCCGCAGCTGGTCTGGACGACGACGGCCGACGGCTATCACGACTGGTTCAACGAGCGCTGGTACGCCTACACGGGCATGCCGCGCCCCGACGAGCCGGGCGGCGAGCACGAGACGCCGCGGGGGTGGAGCTGGAGCGACTACCTCCATCCGGACGACCTCGAGCGCACGCAGGAGGCGTGGCAGCACTCGCTCGCGACCGGCGCGCCGTACGAGGTCGAGTACCGCTTCCGCAATCGCCACACGGGCGGGTACTGCTGGTTCCTCGCGCGCGCGATGCCGATGCGCGACGCGACCGGCGCGATCGTGCGCTGGTTCGGCACCTGCACCGAGATCGACGACGCGAAGCAGAACGAGTTCGCGCTCGGGGTGCTGGCGGACGCCGGCGTCGCGATGGCCGCGGCGGCCGACACGGACCGCGCGCTCGACGCGCTCGCGCGCACCATCGTGCCGCGGCTCGCCGACTGGTGCGCGGTGGACCTCGTCGAGGACGGACCGCAGGCCCGCCCGACGGGGCGCCGCGTGGCGGTCGCGCACGTCGACCCGGCGAAGGTCGCGCTCGCGCACGAGCTGGCGGAGCGCTACCCGCCGGCGCCCGACGCGCCGGAGACGGGCGTGCCGTACGTGCTCCGCACCGGGCAGCCGCAGCTCATCGCCGAGATCCCCGACGCGCTGCTCGCCGCTTCGGCGCAGGACGACGAGCACCTGCGCCTGATGCGCACGCTCGGCCTGACGTCGGCGATCGTCGTGCCGATCGTCGTCGGTGGGCGCACCTTCGGCGCGATCTCGCTCGTGTCGGCGGAGGGGCGCCGGCGCTACGCCGCGCGCGACGTCGCGCACGCCGAGGAGCTGGCGCGCCACGCCGCGCTGACGGTGGAGCGCACGCAGCTTCTCGGGGCGCTGCGCCGCGAGCGCGTGCGGCTGCTGGAGCAGTCGCACGAGCTGTCGACGCAGAACGAGGCGCTGCAGCAGCAGGCCGTCGAGCTGGAGATGCAGGCCGCGCAGCTGCAGGAGCAGGCCGCGGAGCTGGAGGCGCAGGCCGAGGACCTGCACGTCTCGAACGCGGCGCTCGGCGCGAGCGAGGCCCGCTTCCGCTCCCTCTTCCAGAGCATGACGCAGGGCGTCGTGTACCAGGACGCGGAGGGGCGCATCACGGACGCGAACCCCGCCGCCGAGCGGGTGCTTGGACTGTCGCTCGCGCAGCTCACCGGCGCCGCGGCCGTCGCCGCGGAGTGGCGCGCCTCGGACGCGGCGGGCGCGCCGCTGGCGGCCGACCAGTTCCCGGCGCGGCGCGCGCTCGCGACGGGCGAGGTCGTGCTCGGCGAGCGCATCGCGATCTTCAACCCCGTGCTCGGCGAGCAGCGCTGGCTGTCGGTGGACGCGGTGCCCGAGCGGCGCCCCGGCGAGGAGCGGCCGTTCCGTGTGTACTCGCTGTTCAGCGACGTCACCGACGAGGTGCGCGCGGCCGAGATGCGCCTGCGCCTCGCGGAGGCGGAGCGCGCGGCGCGGCAGCAGATGGCGCGCGTGTTCGAGCAGGCGCCGGTGGCGATCAGCGTCACGCACGGCCCGTCGCACGTGTACGAGCAGGCCAACGCCGCGATGCGGCGCCTGGCCGGCGACCGCGAGCTCGTCGGCCTCGCCGCGCGCGAGGCGCTCGGCGCGCTCGATCCGCGGCTGCACGAGGCGTACGACCACGTGTACGCGAGCGGCGAGGCGTTCGTCGGCGTCGAGCTGCCGGTCTCGCTGCCGCGCGGCGAGGCGTACGTGAACCTCGTGCACCAGCCGCTGCGCGACGCGTCGGGCGCGGTGAGCGGCATCGTCACCGTCGCCACCGACGTCACCGACCAGGTGCTCGCGCGCCGCGCGATCGAGCGCGCGCGGGAGAGCGCGGAGGAGGCGAACATGGCGAAGAGCCAGTTCCTCCGCACCGTGTCGCACGAGCTGCGCACGCCGCTGAACGCGATCTCGGGCTACGCGGACCTCGTGCTGATGGAGCTGCGCGGCCCCGTGACGCCCGAGCAGCGCGCCGACGTCGAGCGCATCAAGCGCGCGAGCCAGCACCTGCTGGGGCTCATCAACGACATCCTCTCGTTCGCGAAGCTGGAGGCGGGGCAGGTGGAGCTCGACGTCGGCCACGTCGCGCTGCCGCACACGCTCGGCGAGGTGGAGGCGCTGGTGGCGCCGCAGATGGCGGCGAAGGCGCTGCGCTACGCATCCGACGTGCGCGTGCCGGAGCTCGCGGTGCGCGCCGATCCGGAGCGGCTGCGCCAGATCCTGCTCAACCTCCTCGGCAACGCGATCAAGTTCACGCCCGAGGGCGGGCGCATCGCGGTGACGTGTGACGCCGACGCGTCGCGCGTCGTGATCCACGTGCGCGACACGGGCGTCGGCATCCCGCGCGAGGCGCTGGAGCGCATCTTCGACCCGTTCGTGCAGGTGGGCCGCGACCTGCGCGCGCCGAGCGACGGCGTGGGGCTGGGGCTCGCCATCTCGCGCGACCTGGCGCGGCGCATGGGCGGCGACCTCACCGCCGACAGCCGCGTCGGCGAGGGCTCGACCTTCACGCTGCTGCTGCCGCGCGCCGGGATGGCCTGACCCGCGAGCCGTTCCGGCGCGGGGCGTCCCGGCGCGTGGGGTCAGCGCGCCTCGTCGGCGAAGGCGCGGCGGTAGTGCGCGCCGACGCCCGGGTGATGGCGCACGAGGTACCAGCCCATCGCGAGCGCCGCGACGACGTTGCCGATCGCGACCTGGTACCACGCGATGTTGCCGATCGCCTGCACCTCGAGCAGCGCGACGAAGCCGGTGAACGCGACCTCCACGGCGGCGAACAGCATCACGAGCAGCGCGATCAGCGACGGCGTGCGCTCGGCGCGGTGCACGAGGAAGGTCGCCAGCACGCCGAGCGCGCCGAACGCGATCAGGTGGAAGAGCGTGTAGAGCGCGGCGAGTCCGACGCGGCCGTCACCGTCGGCGGCCAGCGCGGCGTCGGGGGCGCCCGAGAGCACCGCGCCGAGCAGCGCCGGGGTGTGCAGCGGCCGCCCGCCGAGCAGGTCCACCAGCAGGAACCAGAGGGCCACCGCGCCCGCGCCGATCATCCCCACCGTGATCCCCTCGCGCAGCAGGGCGTGCGAGTGCGACGCCGTGCGGGCGAAGGGCGCGTCGTCTCGGTCGAGGGTGCGAGTGGGCATGAGCGTACCTCGTCTGCTCGGGTGGCCTGCCGGGCCGCGCGGCCGGGGGCCGGGCGCACGATCCGAATGGCCGGTGGGGGCGTGCGGGTTCCGTGCCTGCGGCCGCCGTGACAACGTCAGGCGGGACGGCGTCGTAGTCCCTCGTCCGCCGTCCGCGACCCCTCCCGGAGGTCCCTCCGCATGCCCGGTCCCCGCCTCTCCCGCCTGCTCGCCCCCTGGGCGGCGCTGCCGCTCGCCGTCGGCGCCGCCGCCGCGCAGGCGCCCGCGCCGACGTTCACGATGGCCCAGCTCAAGGGCTATCCCTTCCCGACGGAGCTGGCGGCGGCGGCCACTGGCAGCCGCCTCGCCTGGGCGTTCGACGAGCAGGGGCGCCGCAACGTCTGGGTGGCCGAGGGGCCCGCGTTCGCCGCGCGCCAGCTCACGCGGTACGCGGAGGACGACGGGCAGGAGCTGACGAGCGTCTCGCTCTCGTCGGACGGGCGGTGGGTGGTGTACGTGCGCGGCGGCGAGCACGCGGGCAACTGGGACGACCTCGTGCCGGTGAACCCGACGTCGAGCCCCGCGGGGGCGAAGGTGCAGCTGCTCGTCGCGCCGTTCGACGGCAGCGGCGCGCCGCGCGTGATCGCCGAGGGCGGCGACGCCCCCGCGCTCTCGCCCGATGGGCGGCAGGTCGCGTTCGTGAAGGACCGCGCCGTGTGGGTCGCGCCGCTCGACGGGTCGTCCGCCGCGCGGCGGCTGATCGCCGTGCGGGGCGAATCGGGCGATCCGCGCTGGTCGCCCGACGGCCGGCGGCTCGCGTTCGTGTCGGGGCGCGGCGACCACGCCTTCGTCGGCGTGTGGAGCGGCGACTCGACGCCCGTGCGCTGGATCGCGCCGTCGACGTCGCGCGACGGCTCGCCGCGCTGGTCGCCCGACGGGAGCCGGATCGCCTTCGTGCGGCGGCCCGGCGCGGGCGGCGCGCCCGACTCGCTCCTCGTCGCGCGCCACCAGCCGTGGGGGATCTGGACGTCGGACGTGGGTCAGTGCCTCGCCTCCCCGACCGCCGACGAGGGGTGCGCCGCGCGCCGCCTCTGGCAGGCGCCCGCCACGCTTCGGGGGGCGCCGCCGAGCACGCACGGCGGGACCAACCTGCACTGGACGCGCGCGGGCCGGATCGCCTTCGCGTCGTACCAGGACGGCTGGCCGCACCTGTACAGCATGCCCGAGAACGGGCTCGCGTCCGGCCAGGTGCCGACGCTGCTGACGCCCGGGGGCTACATGGTGGAGCACGTGTCGCTGTCGCCCGACGGCCGCGCGCTGCTCGCGTCGGCGAACACGGGGCCCGACGCGCGCGACATCGACCGCCGCCACGTGCTGTACGTCCCCGTCGACGGCGGCGCGGCGCGCGTGCTGACGCCGGGCACCGGCATCGAGACGCAGCCCGTGGTGACGGGCGACGGGCGGCACGTCGCGTACTTCAGCGCGACGCCGCAGCGGCCGCCGCTGCCGACCGTGCTGCCGCTCGCGAACGGCGCGCCCGCGGGCCAGCCGCAGCTGCTCGCCGCCGACCGCATCCCGTCCGACTTCCCGACGGCGCGGCTCGTGACGCCGACGCAGGTCGTCTACGACGCGCCCGACGGCGTGAAGGTGCACGCGCAGCTGTTCACGCCCCCGACGCCCGCGCGCGCGGGCGAGCGCCGGCCGGCGGTGATCTTCGTCCACGGCGGCCCGCCGCGGCAGATGCTCCTCGGCTGGCACTACGGCGACTACTACGCGAACACGTACGCGGTGAACCAGTACCTCGCGAGCCGCGGCTTCGTGGTGCTGTCGGTGAACTACCGCCTGGGCATCGGCTACGGCTACGAGTTCCACCGCCCCGCCGGCACCGGCGCGCAGGGCGCGGGCGAGTACCAGGACGTGGTCGCGGCCGCGCACTGGCTGCGCGCGCGCGCCGACGTCGACCCGGCGCGCATCGGCATCTGGGGCGGGTCGTACGGCGGCTTCCTGACCGCGATGGCGCTGGCCCGCAACTCGGACCTGTTCGCCGCCGGCGTGGACGTGCACGGCGTGCACGACTGGACCACCGAGCGCGCGCGCGGGATGCTCGACCGCAGCCGCTGGGAGACGCCGCCCGACGCGCAGCGCGCGCTGGAGCTCGCGTGGCAGTCGTCGCCGGTGTCGTCGATGGCGACGTGGAAGTCGCCCGTGCTGCTGATCCACGGCGACGACGACCGCAACGTGCGCTTCGGCCAGACGGTCGACCTCGCGCGCCGGCTGGGCGCCGCCGGCGTCCCGTTCGAGGAGCTCGTGATCCCCGACGACACGCACCACTTCATGCGGCACGCGAACCTGGTGCGGGTGAACGCGGCGGTGGCCGACTACCTGGAGCGCACGATCGGCGCACGGCGGACGACGCCGGCGCGCACGGCCGCGACCGGCGCGACGCCGCGCTGATCGGATCGGCGAGGCACGGCTCTTGTCCTGAGGAGGGGCGGCGTCCACGACGCCGCCCCTTCGCGCACTACGCCGCCTCCACGCGGCGCCCCGATACAGCCCGACCAGGAGGACCGCCATGCTCCGTCGCACCATCCCCCTCACGCTCGCGCTCGCGGCGCTCGCCGCCTGCGGCGGCAACAACGAGACGAGCACCGCCGACTCGGCCGCCGCCGTGGGGCCGTCGGTCGACTCGATCCAGAAGATGGACGACAGCAGCTACCTGAACGCGCAGCACCGCCTCGACAGCCTCAAGGCCGCGGGCATCTCCCCGGCGGACGGCATCGACAGCACCGCCGCCCGCGCGCGCGAGGCGCTCGCCAACGACACGACGCGGGACACGATGTACTACCGCGGCGGGCGGCGGCCGTAACCACGAAGGGCGCTGCGGACTGCGGACTGCGGATCCTGACGCGGGGCTGCGGGGCTGCGGGGCTGCGGGAACGATCTCGGAGATCTCCCGAGCGACCGGTCCGCAGCCCCGCAGCCCCGCAGCCCCGCAGCGTCATTGAGGCCCGTCGTCCGCAGCCCGCAGCGCCCGGACTGCGGCGCACCGAGGCGGCGAGGGCTCTACTCGGTGTGGATCGCCTCGATCGGCGCCAGCCGCGCCGCGCGCAGCGCCGGGTAGCAGCCGAACGCGAGGCCCACCACCACGGCGGTCCCGAGCGAGACGAGCAGCGTGCCCGCCGTCGTCGCGGCGTAGATGCGGGCCTCCGTCTGCGCGCGCATGATCGCCGTCACCCCGTACGCCGCCGCGAGGCCCAGCGCCGTGCCGATCGCGCTGCCGGCGGCGGTGATCGTCACCGACTCGGCGAGGAACTGCAGCAGGATGTCGCGCCGCTTGGCGCCGACCGCCTTCCGCACGCCGATCTCGCGCGTCCGCTCGGCCACCGACGCCAGCAGCACGTTCATGATGCCGATGCCGCCGACGATGAGCGTGATGCCGGTGATCGAGCCCATGAGCAGCTTGAAGACGAGCATGCCCTGCCGGACCTGCGCCAGCCGCTCGCGCGCGCCGGCCCCGATGCGCCACTGCGTCTTCCACTGCGGGTCGCGCGCGGCCAGCCACGTCTCGACGCGCCCGCGCACCGCCTGCACCTCCTCCGCCGCCCGGGCCGTGACGACGAGCATCGCCTCGGGCGCCTGTCCGGAGCGCTGCGCCATGATCGCGCCCCGCGCGACGGCGAACGGCGCGGTCACCGCGGGCATCGTGCGGCGCGGGCCCGCGCCCATCGCCGCCGAGTCGTCGGCCGTCACGCCGACCACGCGCACCCAGGCGCCGGCCAGCGGGAGCGAGTCGCCGAGCGCGGCCGCGACGCCCTGCGGGCCGCGCCCCGAGTCGGCGAGCAGCGCGCGGGCGAGCGTCTCGTTCACCACGGCGACGCGGGCGCCGTCGCGCGACTCCGCCGGGGCGAGGTGCCGGCCGGCGACCAGCGGCCGTCCGAGCGAGTCGGGCGCCCCGAGCGCGATCGCCTGCACGAGGAGCGCGCGCCGCCGCGCCGGCCGGCCGATCTCGACCAGCCCCATCCCGCGGGTCGTCAGCGCCACGCGCTGGCCGGGCCCCACCGCCGCCGTCAGCGCGCCGACGTCGGCGACCGCGAAGCGGGCGACGTTCACCCGGGGGACGAACATCCCGTCGACGGAGTCCTCGGTGATCGGCCGCACCTGCACGAGGTCGTAGCCCTCGCGGCTGACCGCGTCGCGGGCGAACCGCTCCACGCCGTCGCCGACGGCGAGCACCGAGACGAGCGCCGCGGCGCCGATGACGACGCCGAGGGTGGCGAGCAGCGCGCGGACGGGGTTGGCGCGCAGGGCGTCGGCGCCCGTGCGCAGGGCGGTGGCGTAGGCGGTGATGGACATGGCGGGGAGTACGGTCGGGCGCGGCACCGCGTTTCGACGTCCGGGGTGTCGCGGCGGCGGGCTGCGGGGCCTCGCCTCCTCCTGCTCGTGTCCTCGCGCCGGACCCGGACTGCGAACGGCAGCAGGGATGAAGATCCGAGAACGTCGGATGAAGATCCGAGAACGTCGGATGAAGATCGGATGGCTCCGCGTGGCGACGACGACGATCGCACCACGTGGAGCCATCGGACTTTCATCAGATCTTCTCAGACATTCATCCCTGCTGCCGTCTGCTCTTCGGCAGTCCGGCGACGAACGCTGCCCGGCGCTGCGAGGTCGCGGGCTGGGGATCCGCAGCCCGCCGCCGCTCTACGGTCGCGCTCGCTCGTGACGCCCGCGCACGCACGTCGTCGGCAGGTGCGCGCCGCACGATGGATCGCGCCCCGGATCGGCTAGATTGCGCTGTCGGCCGGTCCTGTCCCGGCGCCGCTCCCGGGCGGCGCTCCCACGCTTCACGTCGTTCGCAGCAGATGTCGGGTCTCTCTCGCACCACGTTCCTCGGGTGGGCCGTCGGCGCCGCCCTCCTGGCGGCCTGCGCGCCCGAGGCGGCCACGCCGGCCGCCGGCGCCGCCGGCACGCCCGCCCCCGTCGACTCGGGCACGCGCCCCGACACCGCCGCCGGCGAGGTGAGCGCGGTCGCGGCCGACGCCCCGGGCGCCACCGCACCGGCCGCCGTCGCGGCGACGGACTCGGCGTCCACGGCGGCCGCGCCCGACGACACGGCGCGCAAGATCACGGCGCAGCTGCTGCCCGGCCGCAAGAAGCACGACATGACCTCGCTCGTGACCGCCATCCGGCAGGGCGAGAAGAAGCTCGCGTCCTGGCCGAAGGGACCGGCCGCGGCGCCGGGCGCGCTGCTCCCGGGCAAGCGCATCGTCGCCTACTACGGCAACCCCAACTCGAAGAAGATGGGGGTGATCGGCGAGTACCCGGAGCAGCAGATGCTCGGGATGCTCGACAAGACGGTCGGGCAGTGGAAGGCCGCCGATCCGGCGACGCCGGTCGTGCCGGCGATCCACCTGGTCGCGACGGTCGCCCAGGGCGCGCCGGGCGCGGACGGCATGTGGCGCCGCCGCGAGAACCCGAAGATGATCGAGAAGACGTACGGCTGGGCGAAGAGCCGCAACGGCATCCTCTTCCTCGACATCCAGGTCGGCCACTCCACGCTCCAGAAGGAGCTGCCCGTCCTGCTGCCGTACCTCGAGCGCCCCGACGTGCACCTGGGCATCGATCCCGAGTTCCACATGCACCACGACAAGGCCGGGGTGCGGCCGAGCGCGAAGATCGGGACGATGAAGGCCGCGGACGTCAACTACGTCATCCAGACGCTCGACCGCCTGGTGACGGAGAAGAAGCTGCCGCCCAAGGTGCTCGTCGTGCACCGCTTCACGCGCAAGATGGTGCCCGACGCGGTGAACATCCGCCCGACGAAGAACGTGCAGGTCGTGATGCACATGGACGGCTGGGGTCCGCCCTGGCTCAAGTTCGACTCGTATCACCACTACGTCGTGAACGAGCCGGTGCAGTACACGGGCTTCAAGCTCTTCTACCACAACGACACGAAGGCCGGCGACGCGCTGCTGACGCCGAAGGAGCTGCTGCAGCTCACGCCGAAGCTGAGCTACATCCAGTACCAGTAAGCGCGCGGGCAGCACGACGACGAGGGGGCGTCCCGATCCGGGACGCCCCCTCGTGCGTGCGCGTGCGGTGCGTGCGCGCCTCTCGCGCCATGCTCAGAAGCGCTCGCGCGCCGTCAGGTTCGCCTCGATCTCGGCGCGCGTGCGCCACGCCGGGCGCAGCTCCTTGCGCGCGTACAGCGACAGCTGGTCGGTGCGGTGCGGGGAGCCGGGCTGCGACGCGTTGCCGTAGCCGACGAGCGTGCGCGCGCGCAGCGGCGACCCGAACTCGACGACGCCGACGTACGAGTCGCCGCCGACCGCCGCCAGCTTGCCGTCGCGCGTGGTCTCCATGTTCGTCACGCGGAAGATGCCGAGCGCGCCCGTGCCGCCGTTGGACGGCAGGTCGACCGAGTCGCGCCGCAGGCGGTACACGTCGCCCCACGGCACCGCCACGTCGCCGCGCCGCTCGCGCACGCGCCCCGCCGCCGCGTCGAGCGCCTCGAGCGCCGCCGCCGGATCGGCCAGCCCGCGCGGCGTCGCGAGCGGATCGCGCTCCGACCACCGCGTCGCGAACACGCCGCGCGCGGCGCTGCGGCGCGCGTAGTCGCTCCACCAGTCGACGAACAGCACGCCGCCGCGGCTCCCCGGATCGGCAGCGCGGTCCCACGTCTCGAGCGTGCGCACGGCGGCGCAGCGCGGCGCGGCGCCGTCGGCCGCGCACGGATCGCCGCTCGCGCGCGCCGCCGCCAGCAGGTCGTCGAGCACGTGGTCGGCCAGCTCCAGCCGCGTCGAGTGCTTGTACGCGAGCAGCTCGTCGAAGGTGATGCTGGAGTCGCCGAGGAGCATGCGGAGCGAGCGCTGCGGCCGGAACTCGAGGCCGCGCGGCGCCACGTGCCCCGCGAACCGCGCGGGATCGAGCGTCGTCGGATGGGTCGCGAACCACGGCGGATCGTTCGCGTTCTGCACGAACCCCGTCGGCGGGTCGAGCACGCGCGGCACCTGCGCGTAGGGCAGCATGTCGGTCCAGAGCATCGCCGAGCTGTCGCCGCGCACGATGCCCGCCCAGGTGGCCGCGTCGCCGCGCGGACGCGCCGGCACGTTGCCGTAGAAGTACAGGATGTGGCCGTCGGCGTCGGCGTACGTCGTGTTCTGCCCCGTGATCTGCAGCATCGCCAGCGCGCGCTCGAACTCCGCGAGGTTGCGCGCGCGCCCCATGCGCCACCACTGCTCCACGCCGTTCAGCCGGTCGAGCCCCGCGATGCGCGTCGCGAGCGCCTTCCCGTTGCGCTCCCCGATCACCGGCCCGAACACCGAGCGGCGCACGACGAGCGTCTCGCTGCCCAGCGTCCCGTCGGCGCGTCGCACGCGCAGCGTCTGCGTGTCGACCTCGAACGCGCGCACGGCGCCGTCCAGGCGATAGCCGCCGTCGGCCAGCGTCAGCTCGTAGGTGTCCTCCTTGTCCGTCGTGTTGACGGTGTGCGTCCACCCCAGCCGGTCGTTGAAGCCGATGTTGATGACCGGGTTGCCGACGAGCGCCGCGCCGTACACGTCGGCGCCCGCGCCCACGAGCTGCGCCTCCATCCAGGTGAAGACGTTCGACCAGGGCAGGTGCGGATTCTGGAGCAGCATCGCCTTCCCGCTCGCCGAGCGCTGGGGCGCGATGGCCCACGCGTTGGACCCGCGCTCGCTCCATCGCCCGGCGGTGCCCGCCGCGCCCGCGCGCGACGTGAGGAAGAACGAGTAGAGCACGCGCGCCATGTGCGCCTGCACGTCGGCGCCGGTCACGGGGAGCACGACCTCCACCGAGTCGGCGATGCGGTCGGCGTGCGCGCGCGCGTACGCGTTGATGCCGGCCGCGAACGCGTCGAGGTAGGCGCGGTACTCGGGCGCCATCGCGGCGTAGGACTCCCGCCCCAGCCGGTCGCCGCCGACGGTCCGCACCCACCGGTCCTCGGCGAGGTTCGCGTCGCCGCCCCAGTACTCGGCCGCGCGCCCGCGCGCCTGCCCGTAGAGGCGCAGCAGCAGGTCGCCGTGGTTCCGCGCCTGCGCCCAGCCGAAGCCGTAGCCGATCGCGGGGAGCGACGCGCCGTACACGTGCGGGACGCCGTAGCGGTCCCAGAGGATCTCGCCGCCCGCCGCGTTCGCGGTCGCGCCGGCGGTGGGGGAGGCCGCGCGACAGCCGGCGACGGCGGCGCCGGCGACCGTGAGGGCGAGGAGCGCGGCGCGCGCGCGCCGACGGAGGACGGGCATGGCGGGGCGGGAGGCGTGGGGAAGCGACGCGGCCGACGGGCCGCGCCAGGGGGCTACATCGTGCGGACGGGCCGCACGTCGACGTGCGAGATCGTGAGCTTCGCGGTCGCACCCTTCACGATCGCGTTGAGCGGCCCGCGCGCCTCGACGCTGCCGCCGCCCTCGGCGCGCAGCCGGATCGGGCTGCCGCCGATCGACACGTCGCGGTAGTCGAGCCACGAGCGCGCATAGGCGGTGGTGCCGTCCAGGTACTCGAACTCCACCCGGCGCATCTGGTAGGTGTCCGCCGAGATCCAGATCACGCCGCGGATGTCGACGCCCTGGCGCCGCCGGCCGGTGGGGCGGAAGCGCAGGGCGACGGCGCCGTCGGCCTCCTCGGCGCGCGTCTCCAGGCAGTGGTCGCGCAGGAACGACGCGTCGAGCAGGTACTTCTCGTCGGGGAGGACGATGCGATTGCCGTTGGCGTAGCCGCGCGCCTGCAGACTGTCGCGCTGCCGGCGGTCGCGCGCCAGTACCGAGTCGGGCTCGCTGACGATGGTGTCGATCTCGACGCGGTGCGAGTTCCGCCGGAGGCGCCACTGCGTCTCGATGTCCTGCCGCAGCACGCGCGCGAAGCGGTACTGCAGCTCGAACGCCCGCCGCACCTCCATGCCCTTCTGCGCCTCGCTCCACAGCGACGCGAGGCGCGCGTCGCCCGGCAGCTGATCGATCGTCAGGCAGGTGAGCTCCGGGCGCACCGTGACGGCCGCCAGCTGCAGCACCTGCGTCGCGCCCCGCAGCTCGTGCTGCAGCGTGCGGCCCGCCTCCACGCGCAGCGGGGGCGAGAGGATGGGACGGAAGCCGATGCGCGCGAGCTGCAGGCGGTACTCGCCCGGAGGCACGTCGGCGAGGTGGAAGCGGCCGTTCGCGTTCGTGATCGCCTGCTGCGCGACCGGGGCCGACGCGGCGGTGCCCGGCTCGCCGCGCACCAGCCGGACGAGCGCGAAGGGGATCGGCGTGCCGTCCTCTGCGCGAAGGGCCACGCCCTCGACCGTGCCGCCCTGGGCAGCCGCGGGACGCGCGGAGGTGGCGACCAGCAGCAGGAGCGTGAGCAGGGCGCGCAGGAGCGCGGTCGGGCGGGTGGGGCGGTGCAGCGGGGACATCGGCGGGGGAGCAGCGGGGGACGGGAGCGGGAACGGCGGGACGACGGATCAGGCGGCGCGCGGCGGGTGGCGGCGGAGCTCGCGGCGCAGGAGGCGGCGGACGCCGAGGTGGATGGCGGCGATCAGGAGGAGCAGCAGCGGCGCGAACCAGGCTCCCAGCAGGTCGTCGCCGGGCTCGAGCGTGCCGCTGATCGCGAACCCGATGTGCCGCATGCCGTCGGGGAGCTCGCGGACGACGAACCCGGTCCCGGCCGGATCGACGATCTCCGAGATCAGCAGGAGCACGCCGAGGCCGGCGATCCCGTAGGCGGTGAGCACGAGCAGGAGCATCGGGGCGCGCCGCCAGCCCCCGGCGCCGAGGCGGGCCAGGCCGTGCAGCGTCGACGATCCCGGCGCCTCGCGCGCGGCCGGCGCCGCCTCGGCGGCCGGCGCTGCGGGCGCCTCGCCGACGAACTGGCTGGCGTACGACTCGGGCGGGCCCAGTTCGGCGAGCACGGCGGGGACGCCGCGGTCGGGCGAGCGGCTGGCCTGCTCCAGGACGTGGCTCCGGGTCTCGAGCAGGATCTCCCGCCGCTCCGCGGGGGAGAGGGCGCCGAGCGCGGCCTCGAGCCGCGTCAGGTAGTCCTCCAGCGGGGCGGAGTGCATGGCGTCAGCGCGGTGCACGGCCGACCTCCGCGTCCGCGTGCAGGTCGCCGAGGATCTGGCGCATGCCGGCCTCGAACTGCGTCCACTCGGCCACCATCTCGGCGAGCAGCGCCCGGCCGTCGGCGGTGAGGCCGTAGTACTTGCGCGGGTGCACCGCGTCCGGATCCTCCACCCAGCGTCCGCGGATCTTGCCCTCCTTCTGCAATCGGTTGAGCAGGGGGTAGATCGAGCCCTCGGAGAGCTCGAGCCCGCCCGCGGCGTGGATGCGCTCGAGCAGGTCGAGCCCGTACGTCTCGTGGCGGTCCAGCGTGGCGAGGACCGCCAGCTCGGCGGCCCCCTTCCGTAGCTGGGCCTTCCAGGGGTTCAACTCCATGGCTGCACGGTATGGCACGATGTCTTGCAATGCAAGACAGTCGTTCGCCCGCTCCCGCTCCCGCCGCCGATCCGCCTAGCTTGTCCGCATGCCCGACCAGCCCTCCGCCCCGCTCGTGCCGCCCGGCGACGCGTCGCCGCTCCCCTTCTCGCGCGTGCTCGTCACCGGCGGCGCGGGGTTCATCGGCTCCGCGCTCGTCTGGGCGCTCAACCGGCGCGGCGTCGAGCGCGTCGTCGTCGTCGACCGCCTCGGCACCGACGAGAAGTGGCGCAACCTCGTGCCGCTCGCCATCGAGGACTACCTCGAGGCCGACGACCTGCTCCCGCGGCTCACGAGCGGTGCCCTCGGCGACTTCGACTGCGTGCTCCACATGGGCGCCTGCTCGGCCACCACCGAGCGCGACGCGACCTACCTGGCCCGCAACAACTTCGAGTTCACGAAGGCGCTCGCCCAGTGGGCCCTCCCGCGCGGCGCGCGCTTCGTCTACGCCTCGTCGGCGGCCACCTACGGCGACGGCGCGCACGGGATGGACGACCGCGCGCAGGATCCGGCGTCGCTGCAGCGGCTGCGCCCGCTCAACGCCTACGGCTACTCCAAGCAGCTGCTCGACCTGTGGGCCGCGCGGCACGGCGTCCTCGACCGGCTGGTCGGGTGCAAGTTCTTCAACGTCTTCGGCCCCAACGAGGCCCACAAGGGCGACATGCGCTCGCTCGTGCACAAGGCGTTCGGCCAGGTGCAGGAGACCGGCGAGGTGCAGCTCTTCCGCAGCCACCGCCCGGACTACCGCGACGGCGAGCAGACGCGCGACTTCCTGTACGTGAAGGACTGCGTCGCGATGACGCTCCATCTCTCCGCCACGCCCGCGGCGTCGGGGCTCTACAACCTCGGCAGCGGCGTCGCCAACAGCTGGAACGAGCTGGCCGGCGCGCTCTTCTCGGCGATGGGGCGCGAGCCGCGCATCCGCTACGTCGACATGCCGCCCGCGATCCGCGACAAGTACCAGTACCACACGCAGGCCGACATCGGGCGGCTGCGCGCGTCGGGCTACGCGGCCCCGGTCACGCCGCTCGCGGACGCGGTGCGCGACTACGTGACGCACTACCTGAACGGCGACCGCCGACTCGGCGACCACGCGGGCTGAACGGGACCACGCGGCGCGGCGCATGCGACGGGGCGGCGTGACTCCCACCCAGAGGCCACGCATGGACGACCGATCGCAGCGCACGCCGTACCCGCCGGGCGAGGGCCCGCGCGACCCCGATCGCAGCACGGGCCCCGATCAGGCCGGCCGAGCGGCGGGACCGACCGCCGGACACGCCGCCAACAACGAGGACGCAGCGCTCGGCCTCGGTGGGACGCCCGCGGGCGAGCCGGGCCGCGAGCTCGCCCCCGACGAGTCCGCGATGCGCGAGGAGGGCGGCAGTGGCCTCGAGCTCGGCAACCAGTCGCTCGGCAACCAGGGCAACGCCGCGCGCCGCGTGGACGCGTTCAACGTGCCGGGACAGGGCGACCGGGATCGGTGAACGGCGCTGCGGACTGCGGGCTGCGGATCCTGAACCACGAAAGCCTGCGGGGCTGCGGGGCTGCGGAACGACCGGCCCGCAGCCCGCACCGCGCCGAGCGATCGCCTTCGCGGCGCATCGGCGCGATGAACAGCAGCAGGGATGAAAATCGGAGAAGATCGGACAACATCTGATTCGCTCCGCGTGGCGCGACCTGCCGTGCGCCGCGAGGGACCAATCAGATCTTCATCCGATCTTCTCCGATTTTCATCCCTGCTGCTCTTGGCCGTTCGGGTCCGACGCGCCGGCACCTCACGAGCGGCCGTTCCGCAGCCCGCAGCTCAGCAGCGCAGGCGAATCCGCAGCCCGCAGCCCGCAGCGCCGTCTCAGTCCGTCAGCGCGTACTGGTCCGACGGCGACGGCACCGCCGCCACGTTCACGTCGATCGGCAGCGACACCCCGCCGTGGCGCTCCACGACGTCGAGCACGCCCTGCCACACGCCGGCGAAGTGGTGCCCGACGTCCGTCGGCGCCGCCTCGCGGTGGAAGCCGCGGCCGCTCGCCACCCAGATCGGTGGCTCGGCCGCCACGCCCGCCGCGCGGTACTCGGCCACGAGGTCCTTGTAGACCGCGTCCGCGTTGTGCGCGTGCACGTACACGCCCGGCACGTAGCGGCCGTCGGCCAGCAGCTGGCGCGTCCACGCGCGGTAGTAGTCGCGCATCGCCTTGGGCATCCGCTCCATGCGCTCGATGTCGAGGTAGACCACCGTGCCCTTCGCGAAGCCCTCGGCCGCCGTGCGCGCGATCGCGTCCGCCGCCTCGGTCACGCCGCGCGGGCCGCTGACGAAGTGCGTGTCGCAGCGCTTGCCCGCGCGCACCGCGCGCTCCGCCGCCTTCGAGTTCGGCTGCGGGACGCGGTCCCACGTCTGCTGCCCGACGTAGATCACCGCGAGGCCCCAGCCCATGTCGGTGAGCGTCTGGCGCTTGCCGCTCCACCCCTCGTCGCGGTGGCAGGGCGCCGGGAGGTAGTAGCCCACCCACTCGTACGCGCCCGCCTCCTTCCACGTGCGCATCGTCCGGTCGCCCGGGTAGTCGCTCGTGTCGAAGCCCAGGTGCCGCCCCGTGCTGCTGCCGCGCGTGACGTTCGACGCGAGCTGCGCGAGGTCGGTCTGCAGCCCGGCGTCGTAGACCTCCGCCACCGCCGCGCCGGCCGACGTCGTCTCGATCGACTCGAGCTCGCCGACGCCGTTGCGCACGACCCACGGGGTCGCGAGCGCGGCGGTGGCGACCGCGGCGGCCGTGATGACCCAGGACGTGCGGGCGCGCCGCAGCATCCGACGAGCGAGCAGAGCGGTCTGGTTCATGGCGGGCGGGGAACGGGGATGACGGAGCGGTGCGGCACGCGCGGACTCGTGCGACGCCGTCGGGGCCATCGCAGCGCGCGTGCGTCGATCGTGACGCGCATCACGTGCTACATCTGAATCAAGCCGCCGTTCCCCTGGCATTGCACGCGATTTCGGATCGGTGGGCGGATGCGCTGACTGCGTGGTCAGCCGCGGCGCGCGGGCCCGCGTGCGCGCCGTTGCGGGCCGCTTCGGCGCGCATGGCGACGGTGTGCGCCCACCGAACCCGCACGCTCCGGATCGCGCCCTCGCGCGGTGGACAGCACGTCTCTTGCGCGAGGGGCCGCCGCATGGGCCGACGAGGGCCCAGCATTTCGTATGGGTGCATGGGTCGAGACGACTTTCGAAGAGGTGTGAGCATGCGGCACGTGACACGGTGGAGTTCGGCGATTCTGCTCGCCTCGCTGGCGGCGGGCGCCTGCGGTGGTGGGAGCGACACGGCGACGACCGACTCGGCCGCGGCGGCGGGTGAGGTGGCGGCGGGCGGCACGGCCGGCTCGATGGGCGCCATGGGCGACTCGGCCGCGATGGGCGGTGCGGCCGCGGGCGGCGTGGACGCCGCGGCGATCTCCGGGCTCAGCGAGCCCGACATGATGGGGCTCGTCGGCGCGTCGAACGCCGCCGAGATCGTGACCAGCCGCGTCGCGGTCGAGAAGGCGACCAACGCCGACGTGAAGGCGTTCGCGCGCCGCATGGTCGACGAGCATCAGACGATGCAGGGGCAGGCCGACCAGCTCGCGACGCGGCTCAACATCACGCCAGGCACGCCGGACATGGCGACGCAGAAGACGCAGATGGCCAACTCGATGGCCGAGCAGCTGCGTGGCGTCGCGAACGGCGAGCAGTTCGACCGGCAGTACATGGACGGGCAGGTGCAGGCGCACCAGCGCACGCTCGCCGAGCTGCAGGCGATGCAGAACACCGGCAACGCCGAGCTGCGCACGCTGATCCAGAACGCCATCCCGAAGGTGCAGGCGCACCTCCAGGAAGCGCAGCAGCTGCAGGGCCGCGTGGGCGGCGGCGCGGCCGGCACGACCGGCGGCGCGGCGGGCACCGGCACGACGGGTGGCGCGACCGGCGGCGCGACGGGCGGCACCACGAGTGGCACGACGGGTGGCGCGACGGGCACCGGCACGCGCCCGTGAGCCCCGGCGGGGGCGGTCGATAGCTCGCCCCCAGCCCGCACGGATCGGTACGACGACGCCCGCCGGCTCCTCGCGAGTCGGCGGGCGTTCGCGTCGCACGGCGTTCCGGGAGCGCTGGTGCGGTCGCGCACGTCGCGGCTTCGGCCGCCCCGCGACCGGCGCATCCGCTGGCATGCGCCCCGCAACTGGGGATGGCGCGGGCCGGCCGGCTGGACGGCCGCGAACGAGCGACGACCGAGGAGGAGACGATGAACGATAGGGATGTGCGGAGGACGGCGCGGCCGACCCGCGCGGCGCGGGCGATCGACCCGGCGCGGGCGCAGGCGGTGCTGCGGCGCGAGACGCTCGCCGTCGCCGCGGCCGCGCTGACGGCGCTGGCCGCGCTCGGCCTCACGGGCTGCGGCGGCGGCGGCAACGAGCTGCGCGACGAGTCGCCCGCGCGCTCCGGCGCGAGCGGCGGCGAGGTGATGACCCCGGGCGCGACGGCGAGTGGGCCGGACAGCGCGCTGCCGGGCACCGCAGGCAGCGGCACGGCGGCCGCGGGCGACCCGTCGGGCAGCATCGGCACGCCGGGACAGGGCACGCTGCAGAGCGGCGATCCGAGCGACGCCGGCGTCCGCTCGCTGCTCGACGCGATCAACAGCGCCGAGATCGAGATGAGCACGCTCGCCACGCAGAAGGCGCAGCACGCGGAGGTGAAGCGCTACGCGCAGGCGATGATCGCCGCGCACCGCCAGGCGCCGCTCGACAAGCCGATCGCGGCGGCGGGCACCAACAGCGCGAACGACCTGCTGCAGCCGCTGGCCGACGCGCACACGAAGCACATGCAGCAGCTGCAGACGGTCGCCAGCGGCCCGGCGTTCGACCGCGCGTACATCAACGCGCAGGTCCAGGCGCACGAGGGCTCGCTGCAGAGCCTCGAGCGCGCGGAGACGGCCGCCTCGGACGCGTCGCTGATCGACCGCGTGCGCCGCATGCAGACCGAGGTGGAGCGCCACCTCGCGGAGGCGCGCCGCGTGCAGGCGCTGGTCGCCTCGGCCAACAGCCGCTCGACCACGGGAGGGACCCGCTGATGCGCCGCCCGACGATCCTCGCCCCCGCGATGCTGGCCGCCGCGCTGCTCGCCGCGTGCGGCGGCGGCGCGAAGCAGCCCGAGTACGCGAACGACGCCGACACGGGCGCCGCCGCCCCCGCGACGCAGCAGACGCTCAGCCCCAACCCGGGCATGGGCGACAGCACGCAGGGTCTGCAGGAGCGCGCGGGGCACGGCATGATGGCCGGCGACTCCGGGCGCCCGACGCTCACGAACGCCGACTCGGGCCGCAACCGCGGCACGAACGCGGTGCCCACGCGCCCGATCACGGGCGAGAGCACCGGCGCGGCGGGACGGCTCAAGGGCGCGACGAAGCAGCCCTGAACCGCAGCGGTCAGCGCTGAGCGATCAGCGATCAGGGGGCTCCTCGAACGGGACGTCGTGTCCCCGCCGAGGAGCCCCCTGATCGCTGATCGCTCAGCGCTGAACGCTCACTCCATCGCCGTCGCCTTCTCCTGCTTCGGCTTCACGTAGCGATCGAGCCACGTCACCATCTCGTACAGCGTGTGGCCGATGCTCTCGCGCGCGCGGTAGCCGTGCGCCTCGGCCGGCAGCTGGACGTAGCGCGCCTTCGCGCCGTTGCCCTTGAGCGCCGCGTAGTACCGCTCGCTCTGCACGGGGAAGGTGCCCTGGTTGTCGTCCGCCATGCCGTGGATCAGCAGGATCGGCGTCTTCACGCGGTTCGCGTACGTGAACGGCGACATCTCCGTGTAGAGCTGCTGCGCCTTCCAGTAGTCGCGCTCCTCGCCCTGGAAGCCGAACGGCGTCAGCGTGCGGTTGTACGCGCCGCTGCGCGCGATGCCCGCCTTGAAGATGTTCGTGTGCGACAGGAGGTTCGCCGTCATGAACGCGCCGTACGAGTGGCCGCCGACGCCGATGCGCTCGCGGTCCGCCACGCCCATCTCGACGATCTTGTTCACCGCCGCCTCGGCGCTCGTCACGAGCTGCTCGACGTAGGTGTCGTTCGACTGCTTCCCGTTCATCGCCACGATCGGCATGGTCGGGTTGTCCATCACGCCGTAGCCCTGCGACAGCAGGAAGAGATGGCTCGCGCCCGTGGGCCGCGTGAAGCGGTACGGCGAGCCGACCACCTGCGACGCCGCGGCCGCCGAGCCGTACTCCAGCGGATAGGCCCAGAGGAAGAAGGGCAGCGGACCGTCCTTCGCCTTGTCGTAGCCGGCCGGCAGGTACACGGTCGCCGACAGCTCCACGCCGTCCTTGCGCTTGTACGTCACGAGCTGCGAGGTCACGCCCGCGAACTGCGGCGCGGGATCCTTGAAGAACGTCAGCTGGCGCGGGGCGGCCGCGCTCGCGCCGACCGTGCGCGCCCAGTAGTTCGGGACCTCGGTCGTGCTCTCGCGCCGCGTCAGCACCACGCCCGCGTCCGGATCGAGCACCGCGGTCGGCTCCTCGTAGAACGGCGCCTCGGAGCGGAACAGCCGCTCGGTCTTGCCGGTCGCGATCTCGTAGCGGTCGAGGAACGGGCGGTCGCCCTCCGCCGACGCGCCCTGCCCGCCGAGGAAGGCGTAGCGGCCGTCGCTCGTGGTGAGCAGCGCCTGGCGGCCGTAGCGGTTCGGCGCGACCTCGAAGCGGCCCGGATCGCCGTAGCGGTCCTCCGACGAGCGGTCGAACACCTTGCGCGGCGCGGCCGACGGGTTCGACGGGTCGATCGCCCAGGTGCGCGTCGTGCGCGTGCGGCGCCAGTTCTCCGTCACGAACGCGAGGTCGTTGCGCGCCCACGTGATGCCGCCGCCGCGCCACTCGAGCTGCGCGAGCGTGACCGGCTCGCCGGTGAACGGCGCGGCCACCATGCGCACCGCGTCGCGCTTCTCGGCCGGCTTGGACGGATCGCCGCCGTCGAGCGCCTCGACCCACACGAGCGTCGCCGGCGCGTCGGCGCGCCAGTTCAGGTTGCGCGGGCCCGGCGACACCTGGTCGAAGCGCCGCGACACCTGCTCGTCGAGCGGCGAGTCGTCGATCTTGCGCACGACCTTGCCGGTCAGGTCCCACACCTCGCTCAGGCTCGGGAAGGCGCCGAGCGGGACGAGGTACGAGTAGGGGCGGTGCGTCGTCTCGACGAGCAGCCAGCTGCCGTCGGGCGACGGGGCCACGCGCGTGCGCAGCGCCGGCGCGCCGAGGCGCGTCGCCGAGCCGTCGAGGCCGAGCAGCACGATCTGCGAGGTGAGGTAGTGCTCCATCAGCCGCTCGTCGCCGGGGCTCTTGAGCAGGTCCTGGAAGGTCGGGTTGGGCGCCGCCTTCCCCTCGGACTCCTGCGAGATCGGCCCCGTCGGGATCTCCGACTGCTTCGGCGGCGCGCCGCGGCCCGCCGGGATCGTGAGGCAGGCGAGGCGCGCGTTGCCGACCCACGAGCACGGGCTGCCCGTCGTCGCGTTGAGGGCGAGCGCGCTGACGCGGCGCGCGCTCACCGCGGGGCCGCTGGCGCTGGCGGGGATGTCGGCCGCGTAGAGCGTGATCCCCGTCGGGCTCGTGACGGTGAAGGCGATGCGCTTGCCGTCGGGCGACCAGAGCGGCGCGCCCATGCGCACCTCGTCGGTGGCGCCGGGGACGGTGATGGCGCGCATGGCCGGCGTGCCGCCGCCGCCCTGCACCGGCTGCAGCGAGAAGCCCGTGAACGACACGTCGCGCGAGCCGCCGTTGGTGCGCGGGTTCAGGCGCAGCCCGGCCAGCCGCAACTCCGGCGCGCCCACCTCCTCGATGGACGGCAGGCCGCGGCGGCGCAGGTGCAGCAGCCACTTGCGGTCGGGGCTGACGCTGACGGCCGGCAGCGGCTCGGTGTCGAGCGCCCGGGCGATGGGCGCGGGCGGCTGCTGGTAGGCCGTCTGCGCGAGCGCGGCGGCCGGCGCGAGCGTCGTGGCGAGCGCGGCGCCCGTGGCCAGCGCGCGCCGTGCGCCGCCCGACGGGAGTGGGAGGACGACGAGTCGGGTCATGGAACGAGGTCCGGTCCGGGGGACGACGGGCGCCGCTCGGGACGAGCGACGCGCCGCCAACGCAGTGCTACGTGCCGTGCGGGGGGAGTGCTGCGGCCGGGGGCCGCCGACTCAGGGAGCGGTGGGAAGGAGGAGCAGGGCGCCGCTCGCGGGCATCGCGACCTCGACCGGCGGGGCGGCGCGCTCGCCGCGCACGACGGTCAGCGTGCCCCGTGCGTCGGGCGGCAGCCGACAGAAGCGGAAGGCGCCCTGCTCGTCCACCGGCGCCTCGACGACCTGGCCGCTGGGCGTGACGCGCACGCGGGCACCGGGCTGCACCACCGCGTCGGCGGGGAGGCGGAGCAGCACGCGGGCGTCGCCCGCGGCCGCGCCGGCGGCGTCGAGCACCGTGCCGGCCAGCAGCGCCGCCTGCGGATCGGCCACCCCATCGCAGCGCGAGGCGCGCAGCACCGGCGCCGACGGCAGCCCGACCGCGATCGTCAGCGAGTCGCCCGTCGCCAGCGGCAGCGTCGCGCCCACCGTGCCGAGCCCGGCGGCGACGAGCAGCGGATGCCGCACGCGCACCTCGTACTCGCCGGCCATCCAGAGCGGCACCCGGAAGCGTCCGAGGCTGTCGCTGCGCGCGCGGTAGCTGCCGCCCACCGTCACCTCCGCGTCGACGAGCGGGCGCCCCGCGATCGAGTCGTAGGCGACGCCGGCGACGACGGCGGCCGGGCGGTCCTCGGCGCTCTCGCCGAGCGGCACCGCCTCGCCCGCGCGCTCGCGCAGCTCGGCCACGCCGTAGGTCGGGCGGCGGTTCGTCGAGGAGCCGGCGGAGCCCACCGAGGCGAGGTTGCTGTGCCAGCGCGTGAGCACGGGCATGCGGATGTGCCACCGCCGCACGATCCACGCGCCGCTCGCCGTGCGCGCGAACTCGGCGCGCCCGCGCGGCGTGGCGTCGCGCGGGATGCGCGCCGTCCCCGCGCCGTCGGGCGCGGGCACGTTCACGAACTCGAAGTCGACGTGGCGCAGGTCCGCGTTCCCGCCGTCCAGCCAGAGCGTGCCGCGCACGTCGGGCAGCCCGCGCGGGTCGGCCGGCTCGAACGCGACGCCGACCAGCCCCGCCTGCGCCCCCTCGCCGCGCAGCGCCTGGAAGCAGTGCGTGCTCGCGAACGCCGTCGAGAGCAGCACGGTCGCGTCGGGCGCGTAGAAGTCGAGGCCCGTGTCGACGCGCCGCACGTAGCCGCCCGCGTTCAGCGACTCGGCGGGGAGCGTGACGAAGGGGCGCCCGGTGACGACGCGCACCGGCGACGCCTGCTCGTGCATCACCGCGCCGCTCGTCGCGAGCGTGCGCTCCACGATGCGGACGCGCAGCGGCACGCGGCCCCCTTCCTCCGCGAGCCGCGTCGAGAGCAGCGCCTTGCCCGCCTCGTCCCACAGCGCGGCCGCGGCGGCGCTCGGCGTCGTGGCCGCGCCCGTGCGCCCGCACCGCGTCTCGGACTGCACGACGATGGCGTCCAGCCGGTCGGAGCGCGCGCGCAGCGCCGCGGCGACCGCGCGCGGCTCGCCGGCGCGCGCCTCGAGGCGCAGCGCGTCGGGGGACAGCCAGGCGGCGTAGCCCGTGCGCTCGACGCGCACGCGGTACGCGCCCGTGGACGGCGGCGCGAGCGTGGCGATGCCCTCGTCCGTGCCGAGGGTGGCGGCGACGCGCCGCCCCGCGCTGTCGACGAGCGAGGCGACCGCGCCGGCGACGGGGGCGCCGGTCGCCGCGTCGGTGGCGTGCACGCGCACCGGCTGCGCGTGCGCGAGCGCGGGGACGACGAGGGCGGACAGCGCGGCGAGCGCGCCGAGCCGCACGCCCGCCCGCATCGCCGATGGCGTGGACGACCGCATGCTCACTGTCTCCGCGTCCAGATCACGATCGCGCCGCACGCGTTACCGGTGCCGCGCAGCTCCGCCGGCAGCTGGGCCGGCCCGGCGTACACCTCGATGCCGCCGAGCTGCCCGAGGTCGAGGAGGTTGATGTTCGGCGGCAGGATGGACGCCGGCTTGCCGACCGTCGACGTCAGCCCCGGTGGCGTCGGACCGCCCGACGAGGGGCCGCCGCTCGGCGATCCGGACGCGACCTCGGGCTCGTAGAGCCGCATCCCGTCGACGTAGATCGCCATGTAGCACGACGTCGCCGCGTTCATGCTGCCCTGGCCGCGCCGGCTCGCGGCGGCGACGGTGCCGTTGGGCTGCGGCACGAGGCGCACGCCGGGCGTCATCATCAGGATGTCGCCGATCTGGCGGCCCTGCTGCTTCTGCAGGAAGTCCTGGTCGAAGTACTTGCCGTAGCCCTGCGCGCGGCGCGCGTCGAACGCCGCGTTGCCGCTGGCGCGCTCGCGCACCGTGACGGTCGCGAGCTGCGGCGCGGCCGCGCGCGCGACGCCGAGCTGCAGCCAGGTCGTGTCGCCGGACGCGAGGCGCGCGCGGACCTCCAGCGGCTGGTAGCCGACGGCGCGCACGAGCACCCGGTAGGTCCCGGTCGGGAGCCCGGGCATCGTGAAGCGGCCCGCCGAGTCGGTGCGCGCGACCCGGCCGACGTCACCGACGAGCACCGACACGCCGGCGATCCCGCGTCCGTCGGGGGCGAGCGCGTCGCCGTTCGCCAGCGCGACGGTGCCCGCGAGCACGCCCGCGCCGGCCGTGGGCGCCGGCGGCGACGCGGCGGCGGGGGCGGCGGCGGGCTGCTGCGCGGCGCCGGCCTGCGGCAGGGCGACGAGGCACGCGCCCAGGGCACCGGCGCGCGCGAGGCGGGAGAGCGGGGGACGGACGCGAGGCATGCGGCGACCAGGCATGGTGAGACGCCCGCGCCGGGAAGCGGGGGCCCGTGCAAGGTACGGCCGGATCCACGGACGCGCAGCAGCGGGCGTCCAGCGTCCGTCACGCGTCGATGCCCGCCGGGAGCGCGTCCGCGGCGACGACGGGGCTGCGCCCGGCGCTCAGAAGTTGAAGTTCGCGCCGCAGCATCCGCTGCCGCAGCGATACCACACGGAGTAGAACTCGAGATCCTGCCGGCGCGCGAGGGCCACCTGGTGGAGCATCGCGCCGTCGCCGCCCGGTACGACGGTGCCGCCGCGCATGCGCACGAAGTGGAAGCGCGCGGCGGGACGCGGGCGGTCGGCGTCGCCCGCGTCCGTGTCGCTCGTGCGGTAGGCGAGGCCCCGCTGCGTGACGGTCGGCGTGCCGGCGGTGCCGGCCGCCGTCACCACGTAGTAGCGCATCGTCCACGACGCGAGGTCGGCGGGGTCGGCGCTCGCGCGCTGCGCCGTCATGCAGTAGCGGCCGGCCGGCAGCGTGCCCTGATCGGCCGCGAGCACCAGCACGGCCACCGCCTGCTCGGTGCGGAAGTCGTCGTCGCGCAGCCGCTCCAGCCCGCGGAACGGCAGCAGCGACGCCGGCCCGGTGACGGCCAGCCGTCCGCGCTCGTCGGCGCGCGCGAGCAGCGTCGTGAGGCGGTCCCAGTGCTTGCTCGACAGCAGCGGGCTGGCGCAGGTCAGCCGGCCCTGCGCCGCGGCGTCGGAGGCGCCGAGCGTGGCGGCCGTCGCCGCGACGAGCGCCGACGGCAGCGTGCGCGGGAGGAAGCGGTGCAGCGACGTGCGTCGGCGAGAGCGGCGCGACATGCGGGCCTCGTGGCTCGGGGGCACGGCAGGCGGTCCGGCGTCGTCCGCGAAGGTGTGGCCGCCGGGCCCGTCGCGCCATAGGGCGACGGGCGACGCCGGTGCGCGGTCGCGCGGCGCTCAGCGCGCGGGCCGCGAGGGGACCGACCCGCCGCCCGCCTCCGCGCCACGGAGCGCGAGCAGCGCCGCGGCCCAGCGCGTGGCGCGCGCCGGATCGCCGCCGCGCGCGGCCAGCTCCGCGCGCAGCGCGATCGCGCGGCCCAGCGCCGCGGCCTGCGACACGTCGCCGATCATGTACGTGCCGTAGCCGGACAGGCTCTCCAGCGCGCCGTCGAGCGTCGCGATCGCCGCCGCCGTGTCGCCCGCCCACGCGTGCAGCCATCCCTCGACGAAGATCGCGTCGAGCGAGAGGTCGGTGGGGCGCAGCGCCTGGCGTGCGGCGGCGAGGGAGACGAAGCGTCGCCGCACGAAGGCCGTGTCGCCGCGCGCGGCGGCCGCCGCGAGCTCCAGCAGGTAGTCGCCGCGCGGATCGACGTCGCGCATCGCGCGCGCGCCGAGCACGGGCACCGCGAGGCCGAGCACGGGCGCGAGCAGCGCCTGGCGCATGGCGCCGCGCCGCTCGGGCGGCACCTCGGCCGCGAGCAGACGGTCCACCTGCGCGCGCAGCGCCAGGACGCTGTCGGCGACCTGCCCGTCCGCCGCGTAGACCTCGTGCGCGCGCGCGGCGCCGAGCAGGGCGGGCGAGAGGGCGCGCAGCTCGGGGCGCGCGTCGTCGCCGGCGGCGGCGGTCCGCGCGAGCGCGGCGGCGCGGCTCGCGCGCCCGGTGAGCGCGGCCGCGATCGCGAGGTCGGCCGCCTCGGCGGGCGTCGCCGGCGCGCGCGCGAGCAGCGCGTCGCACGCGCGCCGTGCCTCGTCGAAGCGCCCGAGCTTCAGCAGCACGCGCACCTCGGCGAGCTCCACGCGCGTGCGCGTCTCGGGCCGCACGCCGAGCGCGCGCGCGCGGCGCAGCGTCTCCAGCGCGCCGCCCGGGCCGTCCAGCCGTCCCAGCGTCTCGAGCGCCGTGGCGACCAGCTCGGTCGTCTCGGCGCTGCGCGGGAAGGCGGCGGCCCAGCCCTGCGCGATCGCCAGCAGCATGCGGCGGTTGCGCGCGGTGGCCGCCGCGGCGCTGCGCGGCATCGTGTGCGGCCGCACGGCCGCGACGTCGGCGAGCGGCCACGGCACGAACGCGAGCGAGTCGCCGACGAGCGACGGATAGGCGCCCATCAGCAGCGTGTCGCGCCCGCGCGCGGCGTAGCCCACGCGCAGCTGGTTGCCGTTCGCGACGAGGAGGCTCGGCAGGTAGCTCACGACCGATCCGCCGAACGCGCGGTGCACCGACGGCAGGCTGCTGAGCGCGCGCTGGTACGCGGCGATCGCGCCCTCGTAGTTCGCGCGGAAGCGCCACCCCGACGGGCTGGCGGCGTCCGCGACGACGAGGCTGTCGCGCGCCTGACAGTCCCCGAGGCCGTACCACGCGGCGAAGTCCAGGCTGTCGCGCGCGACGAGCTGCCGGTAGAGCGCGCACGCGTCGGGATGGCGGCCCTCGGCGAGCGCCTGCACCGCACGCGCCGCGAGCAGCTCACCCGGCTGGAGCCGCGCGCCCTGCGCCACCGCGCGCGTCGCAGCGAGACGCCACAGCTGCGGCGGCGGGCCGATGGTCCACGCGAGCGCCTGCGCGCGCCACAGGTGCGCGTGCGCATACTCCGGATCGAGCTCCGCGGCGTCCGCGAACGCGCGCTCGGCGGCCGCGAGGTCCCACCGCGACAGCGCCTCGTGCCCGCGATCGTAGGCGCGCCACGCGTTCCACGAGGTCGTCGACAGCGCGCCGCGCAACGCGGTGCGGCTGCGCGCGCTGCCGAGCAGCAGCGAGTCGGCGAGCGCGCCGAACTTGCGGTCGAGGTCCGGCAGCGCCGCGCGCACCTCCACCCGATGCTCGCGCGGGGTCGCGTCGGGCGTGGCGACGTCGTACAGCGCCGCGCGCACGACCGTCCGCTCGCCGCGCGTGGCCACCGAGCCCCACACCAGCCGCCCCGCGCCGAGCCGCCGCGCGAGCGCGAGCGCCTGCTCCAGCGATTGCGGCGGCTGCCCGCCCGCGCGTGCGATCACGTCGTGCACGCGCGTCGTGCTGACCTGCCGCAGGTCGCTCCAGCGTGACATCGCGTCGACGAGCAGCAGCCCCGCGCTCCGGCCGTCGAGCGCCCCGTCGGTCGACGGGGCGGGCGTCGCCGCGGCGAAGGGCAGCACCGCGTACAGCGACGCGTCGAGCGGAGCGCCGCCGGTCCGCGTCGGCCCGCCTCCGTTCCACGCCGCGGCGCCCACCGCGAGTGCCGTGGCCGCGACGCCCACGGCGACGCTCCGCCCGGTCGACCACGCGGGCGCGCCGCCGCGCGCGATCGTCGCGCGGCACGCCTGCAGGGCGCGCAGCAGCTCGTCGGCTGACTGGTAGCGCAGCGCGGGGTCCGGCTGCGTGGCGCGCGCGATCACCGCGTCGAGCGCGCGCACCACGCGCCGCGAGAGGTCGCGCCGCCGACGCCCGATGCTGTCGGGCGTGCCGGTCAGCCGGCGCACCAGCGCGGCGTGCGGCGTCGCCTCGTCCTCGAACGGGACCGCGCCGGCGAGCATCTCGTACAGCACCATGCCGAGCGCCCACACGTCCGCGCGTCCGTCGACGGCGCCGTCGCCGCTGGCCTGCTCGGGCGCCATGTAGGTCGGCGTGCCGAGCGCGGTGCCGAGCACCGTGTGGCGCGAGCCCGTCGTGGCGTCGAGGGGCGCCGCGTCGGCGTCGCGCTGGGTCGTCAGCCGCGCGATGCCGAAGTCGCACACGAGCGCGTGCCACGAGCCGCCGCCCGCGGCCTGCGTCGCATCGTAGCCCGAGAGCAGGATGTTGTCGGGCTTCACGTCGCGGTGCACGATGCCGCGCGCGTGCGCGTACGCGAGCGCGTCGGCGACCTGCTCGGCGATGCGCAGCGCGTCGTCGGTGGGCAGCGTGCGCTCGCGCCGCAGCCGCTCGCGCAGCGACCCGCCCTCGACGAGCGGCATCACGTAGTACAGCGAGCCGGCGACGGTCCCCGAGTCGTGCAGCGGGAGCACGTGCGGATGCTGCAGCCGCGCCAGCAGCCCGATCTCGCGGTGGAAGCGCTCGGCGTCGATCGAGGAGGCGAGCGCCGGGTCGAGCACCTTGATGGCGACGCGGCGGTCGTGCCGGCGGTCGTGCCCCACGTAGACGATGGCCATGCCGCCGCGCGCGAGCTCCCGCTCCACGGCGTAGCGCTCCGCGACCTCGTCGGTCAACTGCGTCTGGAGCGTGGTCGTCGGCACGCGTCCTCCCGGCGGTCCCTGGTTGGGCCAAGATAGGACGGCCCGCCCGGCGCCGGAAGAACGCCATCGGGCGGGACGGCCGGCCGTCCCGCCCAATGGCGGGGTCAGTTCACGGGGGGCACCGCACCGGCCGGTACACGGGCGGGCGCACCGGGCGTGGTGCCTGCTGCGGGAGGCCGCGTGCCGCCGGCGATGCGCGCGATCCAGCTCGTGTACAGCTCGGAGCGCAGGTCGGTGCGCGAGCGCTCGACGCCCTTGGACGTCGCGCCCAGCAGACGCGCCGCGCGCGGCGCGTCGCCGAGCCGGATGGCCGAGACCACCGCGCCGTCGTGCAGCACGTTCGGCCGCACCCACTGGTCGTTGCGGCCGAGCGCGGTCACCAGCACCTCGGCGGCGTCGGCGGCCTGCGCGAAGTCGTACGCGGCGAGCCCGTGGAAGAACGCGATCGACGCGCGCACCTCGGCCGGCGCGCGCGCGGCGTCGAGGTAGGCGAACAGCCGGCCGTAGAACGCGCTGTCGACGACGCCCGCGGTCCCTCCGTGCAGCTCGCCCTCGACGTCGTAGGCGTGCGCGACGAAGCGGTGCCAGTCCGCGGGCGGGCGGCCGCTGGCGAGGATCGCCTCGAACGCCGCGCGGCGGTAGATCGCGTCGCGCACCCACGCCGTCTCGCCGCCCGGCAGCCGCAGGAAGGGCGCCTCGTCGTCGGTGTTGGGCCGGCCGTCGGGCGCGTACGCCTGCCAGGCCTGCCGCATCGCGGCGCCGCGCGCGCGGGCGTCGGCGCGCGGCATCTCGACCGGCGCGATGGCCGCGTCGGCGAAGCCCACGCGCCAGCCGCGCAGCGCGGCGACCGGATCGAAGCGCCCGGCGTGCAGCGCGCGGAACCCGCTCGCCGACTCCTTGAGGAAGCGCGTGCGCTCGGCGCCCAGATCGAGCAGCGGGAAGTAGTCGGAGTTCGGGGTGGGCCACCCGTCGAGCACCGGCGCGAGCGTCGCGCGGTCGAGCACGCGCATCGCGTCGAGCGTCGCGGGGTCGAGCGGCAGCGTGCGCGCGAGGTCCTTCGCGACCTCGGGGAGCGCGACGACGCCCCAGTCGGCACGCGGCAGCACCGAGTCGTTGCTGGCGACGACGAAGATGTCGGCCGTCGAGACCATGTAGATCTCGTACGACCGGAAGTTGCGGTGCAGCGCGGCGAGCACGCTCAGCACGAGCCGGTCGTCGATCTCGTACAGGTGCAGCCACTGCCCGAACACGCCGCGCGGCGCGAGGTAGCCGCGCACGCGGCCGTAGAACTCGTCGGTGAACAGCCCCGAGACGCCGCTCACCCACGGGTTGGACGGCTCGGAGACGATGACGTCGAAGGTGCGGCGCGCGCTGGCGAAGAACGCCTTCGCGTCGTCGACGACGAACGCCGAGCGCGGATCGTCGAAGACGCGCCGGTTGGCGGGATAGAACGCGCGCGAGCCCTCGATCATCAGCGGCTCGATGTCGATCGTCGAGAGTGCGCGCAGGTGCGGGCTGCCGAGCAGCAGGTGCGACGTCATCCCCGAGCCCTGGCCGATGACCGCCGCGGTGCGCGCGCCGGGGTGGTGCGCCAGCGTCACGAGCGGCAGCAGCGCCTGCGTCACCTGGTCGCCGGTGAGCGGGCGGCGCACGGTGTCGGTCGCGGCCGGCCGGATCCACGACAGCGACAGCGACGCGTCGGGCTTCCCGTTGGTGGCCAGCGTCAGCATGCGCGAGCCGTGGGCGCGGCGCACGCTCACCGTCGCGGTGCGGCCGTCGCGGTAGAACGGCACGTCGTAGCCACGCGGGTCGGAGACCTTGGCGTAGCGATACACGCCGCTCGACAGCACGGCGGTGTGGAACGGGGTGACGACGGCGATCAGCAGCAGCGCGCCGACGCCCACGACCGCGGTGGGAAGCAGCCCGCTGGTGCCGGCGCGCGCGGTGCGGTCGAGCCACGCGGCGCGCGGGCGCGCGGGCGTTGCCTCGCGCACGGCGCCGGCCGCGCCGGTGAGCGCGGCGTGCCGCGCCAGCAGCCAGATGCCGAGCGCGACGTCGATCAGCGCGCCCGTGACGAGCAGCCACTTGAGGCCGAGCAGCGGCATGAGCGCGAGCCCGGCGAGCGAGGCGCCGACGATCGAGCCGAGCGTGTTCACGGCGTAGACCTGGCCGATCGCGCGCTCGCCCGCGCCCTGGCCGAGCAGGATGCGCGTGATGAGCGGCAGCGTGACGCCGGCGCAGAAGGTGGCGGGCAGCATCACCGCGAGGCAGAACAGGTAGCGGACGACGGTGAAGATGCGGTAGCCGCTCTCGTTCAGCTCCAGCGCGCCGAGCAGCCCGGCCATCGCGTGGAAGGTGAAGACGTAGATCGGCAGCGTGGCGATGGCGAGGCTGCCCATGATCCACTGCACGAGGCCGAGCGTGCGCAGCGGATCGGCGAGCCGGTCGGCGCGGCCGCGGATCCACCACGCGCCGAGCGCGAGCCCGAGGATGAAGGCCGACAGCATCAGCTCGAACGAGTGCGTGGCGCTGCCGACGACGAGCGACAGCATGCGGATCCACGCGATCTCGTAGACGAACGAGGCGACGGCGGTCCCGAAGGCGACGAGAAGGAGCGTGCGGACGAGCGCGGGCGAGAGGGCGGCGTGTCCGGCGGGCACGTCGTGCGTCGCCGCGGTGGCGCGGCCGCCTTCCGCCGGCACTGCCCCTGTCGCGCGGGGGGGCTCGGCGAAGGCCGAGCTCGGCGACTCGGCGGGGTCCAGCCGCGTCACCAGCCAGGCGATGAGCGCGACGGCGACGTTGCAGAGCGCCGCGGCGCGCAGCGTCCCCGGCAGCCCCACCGACGAGAGGAGCGTGAAGCCCGCGAGCAGGACGCCTCCTGCGGCGCCGAGCGAGTTCGCGAAGTAGAGCAGCGACAGCGTGCGCCCCGGCTGCCCCGGTGCGCGGCGGATCGCGCCGGCGCTCATGAGCGGGAAGGTCGCGCCCAGCAGCACCGACTGCGGCAGGATCAGCAGCGCCGCCAGCAGCCACTTCGCGACCAGCACCACGCCGCCGGCCGGCAGGCGCGGGAAGAGCGCGTCGTACGCGACGTCGGTGGTCCACTGGAAGACGGCGTGGAAGACGACGCCGATGACGGCCACCACCAGCTCGACGACCGCGTACAGGAGCAGCGGGTCGCGCAGCCGCTCCGAGCGCCGCCCCACCAGGTGCGCCCCCAGCGACATCCCGCCGAGGAAGATCACGAGCACGAGGATCTGGGCGTACGCCCCGTGGCCGACGAACAGCCCGAGGTAACGGCTCCAGATCGACTCGTACATCAAGCCGGCGGCGCCCGAGACGACGAAGATCAGGTAGAGCAGCGGGAGCATGGGGCGGGTGAGGCGGGTCGGGTGGGGCGGATCGGGTGGGGCGGGGACGGATACGGCGGGGGCGGGTACGGCGGGGTCGGGTGAGGCGGGGACGGGTGCCGCGGGGCGGATACTACGGGATCGGGGGCGGCGGAGGCGGATGCTGCGGGGAGCGTAGGCGGCGGCCGGTGCGCCGGGGCTCGCCGCGCGAGGGCGCTTCGAGCTTCGAGCGGCTGGTGACGCGGTTCTCGATCGCGCCGTATCCGCTCCGCCGTCCCCGACCCGCCCCTCCCGTCCCCGCCGTACCCGTCCCCGCAGTACCCGTCCCCGCAGTACCCGCTTCCGCCCCACCCGGCCCGCCCCATCAGATCCGCACCACCAGCTTCCCCACCGTCTCGTTCGACTCCAGGCGCTCGTGGGCGGCCGCGAGCTCGGCGAGCGCGTAGGTGCGGTCGATCGTCGCGCGGACGGTGCCGGCGGCGAGGAGCGGCAGCACCTCGTCGGCGAAGCGGCGCGTCGTCGTGATGCGCTCCTCCAGCGGGCGGGCGCGCATCACCGTGCCGCGGATCGTCAGGCGCCCGCGCAGCACGCGGCCCAGCTCCAGCGTCCCCTCCGCCCCGGCGACCAGGCCGATCAGGATCAGGCGTCCGAGCGGGGCCATCGCGTGCAGCGTCGCGTTCGTGTAGGCGCCGCCCACCAGGTCCAGCGCGACGTCGGCGCCCGCGCCCCGGAGCGCGTGCGTGCGCGCGAACTCGGCGATCGTGGATGCCAGGCGGTCGGGCGCGGCGGCGATCTCGCGCGACACCGCCAGCCCCGCGGCCATCCCGTGCGCCCGGGCGGCGTCGAGCTTGGACGCGGTGCGCGCCGTGCCGAGCGGACGCAGCCCGATCGCGCGCGCCAGCTGCACGGCGGCCAGCCCGACGCCGCTCGCCACCGCGTGGATCAGCGCCGTGTCGCCGGGGCGCGCGTCGGCCTGGCGGAGCGCGTCGTGCGCCGTGAGGAACGCCTCGGGGATCGCGCCCGCCGCCTCCCAGTCGAGGGCGTCGGGCACGCGCATGGCGGTGCGCTCGTGCACGACGACGTACTCCGCGTGCCCGCCGCCGCCCACCAGGCCGAAGACGCGGTCGCCCTCGCGCCACTGCCGCGCGCCCGGGCCGAGCGCCGCCACCTCGCCGGCGTACTCCAGCCCCGGGATGTCGGCCGGCACGCCCGGCGGCGCCGCGTAGCCGCCGCGGCGCTGCAGCAGGTCGGCGCGGTTGAGCGCGGAGGCGCGCACGCGCACGAGGATCTGCTCCGTCCCGGGCATCGGGGTCGGGACCTCGCGGATGGCGAGGACGTCGGGCGGGCCGGGGCGCGTGATGACGGCGGCGAGCATGGCGAAGGGGAGAGGGGCGCGCTCAGCGCGCGTGCAGCGTCATCGGGATGCCGTGGCGCGGGCGGAGCGTGATGATCGCCTCCGGCTCGACGCGCGCGCCGGGCGCGAGCGCGAGGCGCCAGCGCGGCGCGAGCGTCGCCAGCACGAGCAGCGCCTCCGTCCACGCGAACTGCTCGCCGATGCAGATGCGCGTGCCGGCGCCGAAGGGGACGTACGCGAAGCGGTGCCGGTCGACCCCCGCGCCGGGCGCCCACCGGTCCGGATCGAAGCGCTCCGGATCGGGCCACCAGCGCGGGTCGCGCTGCACGAGCCAGGGCGACAGCAGCACGCCGCTGCGCGCCCGCACGCGATGCCCGCCGAACTCCACGTCCTCCAGCGCCACGCGGCCGATCGCGTAGGCGGGCGGATAGAGGCGCATCGCCTCGCTCAGCACCTGCCGCGCGTAGCCGAGGCGCGGCACGTCGTCCATGGTCGGCGTGCGGCCGTCGAGCGCCGCGTCGAGCGAGGCGCGGAGCCGCTCGGCGACCTCCGGATGCTGCGCCAGCAGGTACCACGTCCATGCGAGCGCGTTGGCCGTCGTCTCGTGGCCCGCCAGGAAGAGCGTCATCGCCTCGTCGCGCAGCTGCAGGTCGGTCATCTGCGCGGGGCGGCCGTCCTCGCCCTCGACGTCGGTGGCGTGGAGCAGCAGCGACAGCAGGTCGCGCCCGTCGCCGCCGCCGCGCCGGCGCTCGTCGATCAGGCGGTAGATCACCGCGTCGAGGTCGGCGCGCGCGCGACGGAAGCGGCGCGCCGCGGGGATCGGCAGGTGCAGCGCGAGGCGCCCGATCACCGCGAAGGCGGGCGTCGCCGAGTGGAGCGCGACGTCGAGCGCGCGCGCCACCGCGTCGGCCTCGCGCGTGACGTCGTTGCCGAACAGCGTCTCGCTGACGATCGCGAGCGCGAGCTTCCCCATCTCGTCGGCGACGTCCACCGTCGCCGGGACGCCCGCCCACCCGGCGTTCGCCGCCAGCGCGGCCCAGCGCGCGCTCCACCGGTCGGCGGCCGCGCTCATCGCCGCGGCGTAGTGCGCGATGCGCTCGCGGTGGAAGGCCGGCTGCGCCAGCCGGCGCTGCCGCAGGTGGAACGCCCCCTCGCTCGTCAGCAGCCCCTCGCCCAGCAGGAGCTTGAGGACGCGGTAGCGATAGCCGCGGGCGTAGCGCCGCTGGTCGGTGACGAGCACCTCGCGGACCATGTCCGGGTGCGCGAGCAGCACGAACTCGCGGCCGCCGGCGCGGAAGCGGGCGACGTCGCCGAAGTCGCGCTGCAGCCCCTGCATGAACGCCAGCGGGTCGCGCCCGAGGGCGAACAGGAACTCGCCCGGATAGCGCGCGCGCGGCCCCGGGGGGCGCGTGAGTCGGTCGCGGGTGGACGGCATCGGGCTCGGGTGGGCGGGGCGGCGGGGCCGACGCCCCTCCGCCAAGGCTGGTCGGCGTGCGGGGCGCGCGCAATCGAGCGCCGCGGGTCGCTGGGTCGGACTACTCATGCCGCGGGCACGGTGGGGCGCCATCGTGCGTTCGCCCCGCGGTGTGCCGGCGAGTCATGCAAGCACTTGCTTGCATTCCGCGGCCGTGGGCCTTACCGTGTCGCCCCTATGGAGAATCGCTGTCGAATCCTTGAGGCCGCCGCACGCGTCTACGCGATGCTCGGCTTTCGCGGCGCCACGACCCGGCGCATCGCGGAGGCGGCCGGCGTCAACGAGGTGACGCTCTTCCGGACCTTCGGGTCGAAGGAGGCGCTCATCGCCGAGGCGCTGCGTTCGCGCGCCGGCGCCGGCGGCGAGGCGCTGGAGCTGCCCGCCGACCCGGTCCACCCCGAGCGCGAGCTCGAGACGTGGGCCACCGCGCACCTCGCCGAGCTGCGGGCCTCGCGCGCGCTCATCCGGCAGGTGATGAGCGACGTCGACGAGCGCCCCGAGGTCGCGCCCTGCGTCTCGTCGGGGTGGTGCGCGGCCGACGGCGCGCTGCGGCGCTACCTCGTCCGGCTCGTCGAGCTGGGCTTCGTCGACGCCGAGGCCGAGCCGCCGCGCCGCGGCGGGCGGGGCGGGGTGACCGGCCCGGTCCTCGTCCGGTACGACGAGGTGTTTGCCGCGGGCGCGATGCTCATGGCCGCGCTGTTCTCGGACGCCATGGGGCGCGACATGATGCCCGAGATGTTCCCGCAGCCGGCGGATCGGGCGCCGGCGCTCTACGTCCGCCTCTTCCTCCGGTCCGTCGGCTGTCGCGACGCGCCGGCCCGCGCGCGCGCCACCGACGCGCCGCACGACCCGGAGCACGACGCTCCGCAGACCGGCGACGGCCGGCCGCGCCCGCGGGCGCGCCGCCGCGCGTCCTGATCCTCTCGCATCCCACTCTCGTGATGTCGCCGCTCACCCCGTGGTCGCGACCCGGTCGCGCCGCGCGGCGCACGCTGCACACGCTGCGCACGCTCACGCTGCTGCTCGCGGGCGTCCCGCTGGCGGCCGCGCCGCTGGCGTCGCTCGCCGCGCAGACGCCGGCCGCCTCGGGCCGTGCCGCCCGCCCGCTCTCACTCGAGGAGGCGGTCCGCCTCGGCGAGCGCCAGAGCGAGGCGGTGCGCGTCGCCGAGGCGGGCGTCCTGCGCGCGCGCGGCCAGTTCCTCCAGGCCCGCAGCCAGCTCCTGCCGCAGGTCAACGCCACCGGCGCCTACCAGAAGCAGCTCCAGAACCAGTTCCAGGCGCTGCAGGAGTCGGCGCCCGCGCCCGATCCCAACGCGCCGCCGGCGCCGGTGGCGATCTGCGCCCCGAACATCCCCGCGAACGCGACGCCCGAGCAGCGCGCGGCCGCGCTCGCGCAGGCGCAGAGCTGCGCGCAGGCCGACGGGCTGGGCTCGATCACGCGCGTCTTCGCCAACCCGAACAACATCATCCTCGGGCTGAGCGGCAGTCAGAACCTGTTCGCCGGCGGCCGCATCACGGCCGGCATCCGCGCCTCGGAGGCGGGCCGCCGCAGCGCCGAGATCGGCGTCGCCGCGGCGCGCGCGCAGGTGACGCTCGACGTCGCGCAGGCGTACTTCGACGCGGCGCTCGCCGACCGTCTCGTGGCGATCAGCGAGTCGTCGCTCGTGCAGACGGAGCGCGCCTTCCGCCAGACGGCGATCGCCAACGAGGTCGGCAACGTCAGCGAGTTCGACCTGCTGCGCGCCCGCGTCGCGCGCGACAACCAGCGCCCCGTGCTGATCCAGGCGCGCACGCAGCGCGACGTCGCGTACCTGCGGCTGCGCCAGCTGCTCGACCTGCCACTCGACCAGCCGCTCGCGCTCACGACCGCGCTGCCGTCGCCCGCGGAGCTCGCGCCCGTGACGCCGCGCGTGTCGGCCGACGCGACGGTGACGCCGCGCCCGCCCGCGGCCGGCGGCACGCCCGTCACCGCGGCGGCCAACGGCGAGCGCTTCGCGACGGTCGAGGTGAACGCCGCCGAGGTGCTGGCCGAGGATCCGCGCGTCGCCGGTGCGGTCGACAGCCTCGTGGCGACCGCCGACACGTCGGCCGCCAATCGCGCGCCGGCGCGCCAGACGCGCGAGAACATCACCGCGCAGCGCAACCTGCTGCGCGTCGCGCGCGCGCAGCGGCTACCGGCGGTGCAGCTGACGACCAACTACCAGCGCTTCGCCTATCCGGGCGGCGACGGCATCACCTTCCCGACGTCGCTCAACCAGTTCTATCCCAACTGGACGGTCGCCCTCGGCGTCTCGATCCCGATCCTGACGGGCGGCCGCATCCGCGGCGACGAGCTGATCGCGGGGGCCAACCTCCGCGAGGCCGAGCAGGGCGCGCGGCAGGTCGAGGAGCTGTCGGCGCTCGACGCCCGGCTCGCGGTCGCGCAGCTCGTGCAGGCCGAGGCCACGTGGCGCGCCAGCGCCGGCACGGCGGGGCAGGCGACGCGCGCCTACCAGATCGCGGAGGTGCGCTTCCGCGAGGGGCTGGCGACGCAGGTGGAGCTGGCCGACTCGCGCCTGCTGCTGCAGCAGGCGGAGGCCAACGCGGCGACCGCCGCCCGCGACCGCGAGGTCGCGCGGCTGCGCCTCGCGCTCCTGAAGGACCTCCCGCTGTCGGCGCAGTCCGGCGCGCAGCAGGGAGCCGGCGCCGCGCTGCAGGGCGGCGCGTCGCAGCAGCAGCGCTCAACCACGCCGCAGGGCGCGCAGGGCTCGGCCCAGCAGCGCGCGGGCGGCTTCCAGCAAACCGGCACCACCGGGGGCACTCCATGACCTCGTTCCTCCCGCGCTCCCGTGGCGCGCGACTGATCCCTTCGGCGCTCGCGGTCGTGGCCCTCGGCTCGCTGGCCGCGTGCGGCGGCGGCGAGTCGGACGACACCGCGCAGGCGGCGACCACCACGCCGTCCGCCGTCACCGTCGGCCCGGAGAACGTGGCCGTGGTGGTGCGCGACAGCATCCAGAGCGGCCCGGCGATCTCCGGCTCGCTCGAGCCCGAGCGGCAGGCGACGATCCGCGCCGAGGCGGCGGGCACCGTCACCGCGGCGCTCGTCGAGCCGGGGCAGCGCGTCGCGCGCGGCCAGGCCCTGGCGCGCATCGAGACGTCGGGGCTCGCCGAGCAGGCGGTCAGCGCGCGCGCCGGCGTCGCCGCCGCGGAGCTGACCTTCCAGCAGGCGCAGCGCGACGCCGAGCGCGCGAACCGGCTGCTCGCCGCCGGCGCGATCGCCGAGCGCGACGCCGAGGCGGCGCGCAACGCGGTCGCCTCCGCGCGGGCGCAGCTGCAGGCGGCGCGCGCGCAGTCCACGCTCGCCGGCCGCCAGCTCGGCAACGCGACGGCCACCGCGCCGTTCGCCGGCATCGTCGGCGTGAAGCGCGTCAGCACGGGCGACGTCGTGAGCCCGGGCGCCGAGCTGTTCTCCGTCGTCGATCCGTCGAGCATGCAGCTCGAGGGCAACGTGCCGGCCGACCAGCTCGGGCTCGTGCGCGTCGGCGCGCCGGTGCAGTTCAGCGTCACCGGCTACCCGGACCGCACCTTCGCCGGCCGCATCACGCGCGTCGCGCCGGTCGCCGACCCGACCACGCGCCAGGTGCAGATCATCGCCTCGGTGCCGAACACCGGCAACGCGCTCGTCGGCGGGCTGTTCGCCGAGGGGCGCATCGCGAGCCAGGCGCGCGACGGCCTGCTCGTGCCGAGCGACGCGGTCGATCAGCGCGGCGTGCGGCCGTCGGTCGTGCGCGTGAAGGGCGGCAAGGTGGAGCGCGTGAACGTGGAGCTCGGGCTCCGCGACGAGGCGCGCGAGCTCGTCGAGGTGCGCGGCATCGCGGCGGGCGACACCGTCCTGCGCGGCGCGGCGCAGGGCATCTCGAACGGAACGCCGGTGCGCGTGTCGGGCGTCGGCGACCAGGCGGGCGCGGCGGCCGGCACGGCGACGCCGGTGGGCGCGCCTGCGGGCGGCGCGGCCGGCACCGGCGCCGCGAGCGGCCCGTCGGGCACCCCGGCGGGCAGCACGCCCGGCACGCGCGGCACCGGTGCCGCGGGCGGCGCGGGCGCCGCCGGCGGCGGCTCCACTCCGCAGCGCTGATCCCCCTCTCGGACCCGAGGCGGTCATGTTCATCTCCGATTTCGCGATCAAGCGACCGATCATCACCGTGGTGTCGATGGTGGCACTGGTGGTGTTCGGGCTGTTCGCGCTGCTGAAGCTCCAGACCGACGAGTTCCCCGAGGTCGCGCCGCCGTTCGTGACGGTCGCGATCCCGTATCCGGGCGCGTCGCCCGACGGCGTCGAACGCGAGCTGCTGGACCCGATCGAGGAGGCGATCTCCGCGATCAGCGGCGTCAAGAAGGTCATGGGCACCGCGCAGGACGGCTACGCCACCATCATGGTGGAGTTCAACTTCGACAAGCCGCTCCAGGAAGCGACGCAGGACGTGCGCGATGCGATCTCCGGCATCCGCAACGACCTGCCGCTGGAGATGGAAGAGCCGATCATCAAGAAGTTCAACGACACCGACCAGCCGATCATCTCGCTGGCCGTGTCGTCGACGGTGCTCACGCCGGCGGAGCTGACGCGCCTCGCGGATCCGGGCATCACGCGCCAGCTGCGCTCCATCGCCGGCGTCGCCGAGGTGGCGATCCCCGGCAAGGTCGAGCGCGAGCTGACCGTCGAGATCCGTCCCGACGCGATGCAGGCCGCGGGCGTCTCGGTCGGCGAGATCGTGCAGGCGCTGCAGCTGCAGAACCTCGCCACGCCGGTCGGCCGCGTCGCCGGCGCGCTCGACGAGCGGTCGATCCGCCTGCGCGGACGGCTGCAGTCGCCCGACGAGTTCGCGCGCATCGTCGTCCGCGAGCGTGGCGGGCAGCTCGTGCGGCTCGGCCAGGTGGCGACCGTGCGCGACGCCACCGAGGAGCCGCGCACGCTCGCGCTCTACAACGGGCGCGAGGCGGTCGGCATCGACATCAAGAAGTCGGCGGGCTACAGCACGACCGACGTCGCGGACCAGATCATCGCCCGCATCGACGAGGTCAAGAAGACGCTGCCCGCCGGCACGACGATCGACGTCGTGAAGAACAAGGGCGTCAACGTGCGGAACTCCGTGCGCAACGTGCAGGAAGCGCTGGTCGAGGGCGCGCTGCTGACGGTGCTCGTGGTGTTCGTCTTCCTGAACTCGTGGCGCTCGACCGTCATCACGGGCCTCGCCCTGCCGGTCTCGGTGCTCGCGTCGTTCATCGCCGTGTGGGCGCTCGGCTTCCGGCTCGAGACGATGTCGCTGCTCGGGCTCTCGCTGGCGATCGGCATCCTGATCGACGACGCCATCGTGGTGCGCGAGAACATCGTGCGCCACGTCGAGATGGGGAAGGATCACTACACGGCGGCCCGCGAGGGCACCGACGAGATCGGGCTCGCCGTCGCGGCGACCACCTTCTCGATCCTCGCCGTGTTCATCCCGATCGCGTTCATGCCGGGCGTCGGCGGCCAGTGGTTCCGCCCGTTCGCCCTCACGATCGCGTCGTCGGTGCTGGTGTCGCTGTTCGTCTCCTTCTCGCTCGACCCGATGCTCTCGGCCTACTGGCCGGACCCGCACAAGGAGGAGCACGAGAAGGGGCCGATCACGCGCACGCTCGACCGCTTCAACCGCTGGTTCGACCGGCAGGCGGAGCGCTACCGCTCGGTCATCGGCTGGGCGCTCGACCACCGGTGGAAGGTGTCGCTGCTCGCCGCGGGGACGTTCTTCTTCGCGCTCGCGATGCCGATGATCACGATCGGCAACAACGCGCTCGTCGGCGTCAGCTTCTTCCCCGAGGACGACAACGCGGAGCTCAACATCATCGTCGAGACGCCGCCGGGCTCGAACCTCGAGTACACGCGGCTCAAGACGGAGCAGATCGCGGCGCTCACGCGCGCGCACAAGGAGGTCCGCTACACCTACACCACGCTCGGCAGCGGCGAGGCCGGCGCGGTGGACATCGGCAAGATCTACGTGAAGCTGGTGCCGAAGGACGACCGCGCGTTCGGCGTCGAGGCCTTCTCCTCCAAGCTGCGCGAGGAGTTCGGCCCGACGGGCGGCGCGAAGGTCGCCGTGCTCGCCACCGACTGGGGCGGCGGGCGCAAGCAGGTCGCGATCGAGCTGCGCGGCAGCGACAGCGAGGCGCTGCAGAAGTTCGCGGAGCAGGCGCAGGAGGCGGTGCGCGCGGTGCCGGGGCTCGTGGACGTCGGCCTGTCGTCCAAGGGGCAGAAGCCGGAGCTCAACGTGGAGCTCAACCGCGGGCTCGCGAGCTCGATCGGGCTCACGGTCGGGCAGGTCGCGCAGGCGCTGCGCCCCGCGTTCGCGGGCGTGGACGTCGGCGACTGGGTCGACCCGAGCGGCGAGACGCGCGACGTGTACGTGCGCCTGGCGCCCGAGTCGCGCCGCCGCGCCGCCGACCTGCGGCAGCTGCCGCTCGTCGTGCCGGGCGTCGACGGCGGGCCGCGCACCCTGCCGCTCGGTCAGGTGGCGACGGTGACGGACGGCCTCGGGCCGGCGGTCATCAACCACCTCGATCGCGACCGCGTCGTGCAGGTCGAGTTCAACACGTCGGGCCGCTCGATGGGCGAGGTCACGAGCGATGCGATGGCGCGCATCCAGGCGCTCACGCCGCCCCCGGGCGTCCGCGTGTCGACCGGCGGCGAGGCGCAGCAGCAGGCGGAGGTCTTCGTGCAGATCTTCTCCGCCCTCGGGCTCGCGCTGCTGTTCATGTATCTGATCCTCGTCGTGCAGTTCGGGTCCTTCCTCGACCCGCTGGCGATCATGTTCTCGCTGCCGCTGTCGCTCATCGGCGTCATGCTGAGCCTCGCGCTCACGCGAAACACGATCAACCTGATGAGCCTCATCGGCGTCATCCTGCTCGCCGGCATCGTGGCGAAGAACGCGATCCTCCTCATCGACTTCGCGAAGTGGGCGCGCGAGGAGCGCGGGCTGCCGCTGCGCGAGGCGCTCATCGAGGCGGGCGCGATCCGGCTGCGGCCGATCCTCATGACGACGTTCGCGCTCGTCGCCGGCATGCTCCCGGTGGCGCTCGGCCGCGGCGAGGGCTCGCAGTTCCGGTCCCCGCTCGGCATCGCGGTCATCGGCGGCGTGATCACCTCCACGCTGCTGACGCTCGTCGCGATCCCGACCTTCTACGAGATCCTCGACGGCTGGCGGTCGCGGGTGACGCGCACCTTCGGGCGGCGCCCCTCGCAGCGCACGGCGGAGCACCGCCTGCCGGTCAGCGGTCCGGCGCCGACGCCGGTCTCGGGCGACTGACGATCGGATCGTGCGGGAGGGGAGAGGGCGGCTCCGTCGGGTGACGGGGTCGCCCTCTCGTCGTTCGACGCCCCCTGGGTCGATCCCCGCGATTCCCCCGTCGCGCGTCGGCCCACCACCGCGCACCGGCCGCGACGCCGGTTAGTTTCCGGGACCACCGTCGCTCCCCCGAGGTCGCCATCCCCGCCGCATCCCCGCCCACGCTCGCACTCCTCGCGGACGTCGCACTCGCCGCGTCGGCGCTGGGATCCGTGGCCGTCGAGACGCTGACCCACGCGGAGCGGCTCTGGCTCTACCTCACGCTCGCCGCCAGCCCGATCCTCACCGAGGAGCTGGGCGCGCTGCTGGGCGGCGTGGCCGCCTCCCAGGGGCAGGTCCGCCTCGTGACGGCGATCGTCGCGCTCACCCTCGGCGGGTGGGTCGCGACCGGGCTGCTGTACGCGCTGGGGCGCTGGCGCGGCCGCTGGGTGCGCCGGCGCTTCCCCGCCGTGAACGCGCCCATGAAGCGCTGGCTGCGTGCGGTGCGCCGCCGCCCGTGGGGGAGCGCGCTCGCCGTCCGCTTCGCCTTCGGGGCGCGCCTGCTGCTCCCGCTGGCGTGCGGCGCGGCGCACCTGCGGCTCGACGTCTACCTGCTCGGGACGCTCGTCAGCTCGGTCGTCTGGTCCGCCGTCTTCGCGGTCCTCGGCTTCTGGTTCGGCGACGCGGCCGTGACGGTGCTCCAGGCCATCCGGCGCTACGACCAGTACGCGGTCGGCGTCGTGGCGGGGCTCGCGGTGCTCGGCTGGCTTATGATCCGCCGCCGTCGCCGCGCGCGCGCGGTGGTCTCGCCGGCGTCCTGAGCGCGCGCGCCGGCGACTCCGACGCACCGCGCGGTGCCCCACGGCGTTGCGAACACCGTTCGGCGACGCGCGGTGACGCGAGCCGGGGGTCGCGCGTCGACGGGGAGTCGCATCCGGCCCGTAACGGGTGTAGGATTGTGCGCCCCGTCACGCACGCCGCTCGCCAATGCCTGCCCAGCTTCTCTCCGTCCGACCGCTCCGGTCCCCGGTCGCGCGCCGCCTCCTGGCGTGCGCGCTCGTTCTCGCGGCCGCGCCCGCGCTGCCCGACGCCGCCGACGTCACGCTCGGCGCCCAGACGCTGCGCGGCTCGCGTGCCGCGGTCGATCGCGCGTTCCACACCGCCAAGCGCCGCGAGCTGCCGTTCGTGCGCTCGCGCCGCGAGGTCGAGCGCCGCGCGCGCGAGGGCGACTACGTGCGCCTCTCGCCGACGCGCAACGTGCGCCTCAAGGGCGTGACGACGCCGTACGTGCGGCCGCTCACGCGCAGCTTCCTCAACACGTTCGCGGCGCGCTACCGGAAGTCGTGCGGCGACGCGCTGGTCGTGACGAGCGCGATGCGCCCGACGTCGATCCGGCTCGCCAACTCGACCGAGAAGTCGGTGCACCCGACGGGCATGGCGCTCGACCTGCGCTCGCCGAGCGGCAGCTGCCGCAACTGGATGCGCAAGGAGCTGCTCGCGTACGAGAAGCGCGGCGTCGTCGACGCGACCGAGGAGCGCCGTCCCGCGCACTTCCACGTCGTCGTCTACCGCGAGCCCTGAGCGTCGCGGCTGCACGCACGGAGCGGCCCCGCGGATCATCGGATCCGCGGGGCCGCGTCGCATCCCGGGTCAGGCCGCCGTGCGCCGGACCGGCGCGCCGTCGGCTCCGACGCGGGACGTCGACGTCGCGTCGTCCGCGCGCCGCGCCGCGATCAGCGCCAGCACGTGCGCGCGCTGCAGGTGATAGACCCAGCCCCCGTACGCGGCCGCCACGACGTGCGTGACCAGCGCGGCCAGCGAGGCCGGCACCGCGCCGCGATCCACGCGCACCATCGCGAGTGTCGCCGCCGCGGCGCCGGCGGCGAGCCCGACGCGCCACGCCGTGTGCCGGTAGCGCAGCCCGCGCCGGCCCATCGCCTCGGCGAGCAGGTAGCCGCCGACGGTGAACGCGGCCAGCGCCTCCACGTGCCGCAGGATGCCGAGTCGCGTCCAGACGTCCGCGCCCTGCGGCGGGTCGCCGAGCGGGAGGAGCAGCAGGTAGCCGGCGAAGAAGGGCGCCGCGCGGAGCAGCGCCTCGGCCTCGAAGCGGCGCTCGATCGGACGGGCGTCGGGCGCGCGCCGCGCGAGGTCCCACGCCACGCCGCCGGCCAGCGCGCCGCCCGCGAGCAGGATGGCGGGGGAGATCGCCAGCGCCGGCAGCGCGCCGATCAGGAACCATCCCGCGGCCACGAGCGCGGCCCACGCGGGCGTCATCGCGCCCGCGGGCCCGAGCTGCCGGCGCTGCACGGTGCCGAACAGCGCGCCGCCGAACACCGCCAGCAGCAGCAGCGCCACCGCGCGCGGCGAGGCGCCGCCGAGGCGCGGCGCGTCGGCCGCCGCAGAAGTCACCGCGGCCAGCGTGCAGAGCGGGAGCGAGACGTAGAGCAGCCCCATCACGGGCAGCTCGAGGGCGAGCCGGCCGACGAGCGGCGTGTCCGCGCCGAGCTGGCGGGCGGCCCGCGCGTGCAGCCAGGCACCCAGCAGGGCGCCGAGCGCGTTCGTGACGACGTCGATCGGGGAGGAGAAGCGCCCCGGCTCGAACAGCTGCGTGACCTCGATCGCCAGGCTGGTCGTCGCGCCGCCCAGCAGCGCCAGGACGAGGGTGCGCCGGCGCGCGCGGGCGAGCGCCGGCCGGGCGAGCGGCTCGCCGGTCGCGGTGCGCGCCGCCCGCGTGAGCGCGTACAGGAAGCCGAGCGGGACGAAGAGCGCGACGTTGGCGATCGCGTCGAACGGCGTCGCCCAGCCCATGATGGCGATGCGCGCGGGCCAGACGAACCGGAAGGGCTGCAGCGTGATCGCGCCGACGATGGCCGCCACGAAGCCGAGGACCGCGACGCCCAGGCGGGCGCCCGTGTGACCGTAGGGCGGACGGGGGCGGGCGGGGGCGCTCACGGCGCGTGGGAACGGGAGGACGGGGGCACGCCCGGGAGTGTCGGACCTCGCCGGCCGCGGGTTGAGCCGTCGTGCGCCCGGATTGTCACCGGCGGGCCGGTTCTCGCGTAGGGGCCTGCGTCCGTCGTCCGTCGATGGCCCGAACCGTCTGACTCTGGAGGTCGCACGTGAGTGTTCGACAGGGAACCACCGGCAACGTCATCGCCGCCCTGGCCAGCTTCTTCATCCCCGGGCTGGGGCAGCTGATCCAGGGCCGGCCCGGCAAGGCGCTGTGGCACCTGGTGCTCGCGGGAGCGATCTGGCTCGTCTCCTTCGGCATGCTCGGCTGGGTGATGCACATCTGGTCGGCGATCGAGGCGGCGCGCTGGGAGAGTTGAGCGCGACCCCCGACGACCGGCCGACGCCGGCACCGCCGCCGGCAGCGACGCCCCTCGCGGACGCGCTGCCGGCGGCGCGCGCGTCCGCCGCCGACTTCCTGCGCGCGCGGGCGCGGGACGAGCGGCTGGTGGTGTACTGCCACTTCGACGCGGACGGGCTGGCCGCCGGCGCGCTCTTCGGGCGGGCGCTCACGCGCCTGGGCTACCGCGACGTCCACGTGCTGGCGTCGGGGCGCAGCGAGAGCGCGTTCTCGGACGCCGCGCGCGACCGGCTCCGCGCGCTGCGGCCCGCCGCGCTCGTCGTGACCGACCTGGGCGTCCGCGCCGAGGGCGTGCTGCCGGGCGTGCCGACCCTCTACGTCGATCACCATCAGCCCGACGGGGTGCCGACCGACCCCGCCGCGGTCGTCGTCACCGGCTACGGCTGGGACCCGATCCCCTGCTCGGCGTGGCTCGCGTGGGAGCTGCTGGCGCCCGTGGCCGCCGACGCCGGGACGCCGATCGACGACCTGCAGTGGATCGCCGCCGTCGGCACGATCAGCGATCTCGGGGAGAAGGCGCCGTGGGCCGAGCTGCCGGCCGCGCGCAAGCGCTGGACGGCCAAGCGGCTGAAGGAGGCCGTGGTGCTGACCAACGCGGCGCGCCGCGCGAGCACGTTCGACGTCGAGACGCCGCTCGTGCTGCTGCTCACCGCCGACCATCCGCGAGCGCTCGCCGAGGACGACGCCGCCGGCGCCGCCCGGCTGCGGGCATACCGCGTGGAGGTCAACGCGGCGCTCGCGGAGGCCCGGCGGGCCGCGCCCCGGTTCGCGCGCGACGGCGGGCCCTGGGCGCTCGTGCGGATGCACTCCGCCTGTCAGATCCACCCGCTGATCGCGCAGCAGTGGCGCGGCCGTCTGCAGAGGCACGCGGTCATCGCCGCCAACACCGGCTTCCTCCCGGACGCGGTGGCGTTCAGCGCGCGAACGGCGCGCCGGGATCTCGACCTCCCCGCGCTGCTGCGCGCGACGGGCGTGGACGACGGCAGCGGGCGGTTCGGGCACGGCCACGATCAGGCGTCCGGCGGGCACCTGTCGACGGCGGCGTTCGCGCGGCTGCTGGCCGTCCTGGGGTTCGAGGACGCCTGACCGGGCGGGCGGCCGTCGGAGGGCGACCCGGAGGTGACCCCTCGCCGCGACGGGGGGTACTATCCGGAATGCCGACTCTCCTCCCGACTTCGCGCGCGCGCGCCGGTGCGCTCGCCTCCGTTCTGCTCGCCTCCGCCGCCGCGGCGTGCACGCCCCTCGGCGGGCCCGACGAGGACGACTGCGCCGGCCCGCAGTGCGTCGCCAGCATCGAGATCAACGCCTCGCGCCGCTATCTGCTCGTCGGCGACACCACCCGCCTGCGCGGTGAGGTCGTCCTGCGCAATGGCTCCGCGACGCCCTTCACCTGGCGGGCGGGCCAGCCGTCGATCGTGTCGGTGAGCGAGGCGGGGCTGGTGACCGCCGTCGGCCGCGGGCGCGGCACCATCGCCGCCGTGCCGGTCTCGGATACGACCGTCGCGGCCTTCGTCGCCTTCGACGTCGTGAACGGCGACTCGAGCGCGGCGCCCTACGTCGTGGCGGTCACCGACCTGGCGACGCGCTCGCCCGTGCCGTACGGCGGCATCGTCGGCGACTCGGTCGACGTGACGCTGGAGTACGTCTCGGGGCGCCTGCCGGGCGAGGCGGTGCAGTCGGCGCAGCTGCGGATCTTCGGCCAGGGGCGCGACACGACGTTCACGCTCCCGACGACCGCCGCGGCCGGCACGATCGGGCGCGGCACGGCGCGGATCCGCTTCACGCCGCCGATCGCCGGCACGGCGCGGCCGTTCCCGCAGGGCTACTACACGGCGTTCACCGTGCTGCGGCTGCAGAGCGGCCGCCAGCTGATCATCGAGATCCCGCAGCTCTACGCGGTGCGCTGAGGACCGGGCGGGACGGCCCGGCGGCGAGCCTTGCCGCCCGGCCGTCCCAGCCGCACAATTACGACAGAACGGCGTTCACCTGCGTGTGAACAGTGTTCGGTCGTGGCGAGCCGAGCGGGTGTGCGGCCCGTCGCGCGCCGCGCTTCCGACGTGCCGCCGAGTCACCTCCACCGGACCAGAGTCCCATGCCGACCTACAAGGCGCCGCTCGACGACATCCGCTTCCTGCTCACCGAGCTGCTCGACATCGAGCAGATCTCGCGGCTTCCCGGCTACGAGGAGGCGACGCCGGACGTGCTCCTGGCCGTGCTGGAGGAGGGCGCGAAGCTGTGCGAGAACGTGCTCGCCCCGCTGAACCAGAGCGGCGACGCGGAGGGGTGCCACTACGAGAACGGCGTGGTGACGACGCCGAAGGGCTTCAAGGAGGCGTACGCCGAGTTCGTGAAGGGCGGCTGGCCGGCGATGACCGCGCCGGCGGAGTTCGGCGGGCAGGGGCTGCCGCATCTCACGCGCTTCGTGCTCAACGAGATGATGTGCGCCGCGAACCTCTCGTTCGCGATGTACCCGGAGCTCGGCCACGGCGTGGCGATGACGCTCGAGCGGTGGGGCAACGAGGAGCTGAAGCAGCGCTTCATGCCCAAGATCGTCGACGGGACGTGGACCGGGACGATGTGCCTCACCGAGGCGCACGCCGGCACGGACCTCGGCATCATCCGCACGAAGGCGGTGCCCGCCGGCGACGGCGCCTACAAGGTCACGGGGAGCAAGATCTTCATCTCCGCCGGCGATCACGACCTCGCCGAGAACGTGATCCACCTCGTGCTGGCGAAGCTGCCCGACGCGCCGCCGGGGACGAAGGGGATCTCCATGTTCATCGTGCCGAAGTTCCTCCCCACCGAGGAGGGCGGGGTGGGCACGCCGAACGGCGTCACGTGCGGCTCGATCGAGCACAAGATGGGCATCAAGGCCAACGCGACCTGCGTCATCAACTTCGACGGCGCCACGGGCTGGCTCGTCGGGGAGGAGCACAAGGGGATGCGCGCGATGTTCACGATGATGAACGGCGCGCGCCTGGGCGTCGGCCTGCAGGGGCTCGGCCTCGCGGAGGTCGCGTACCAGAACGCGCTCGCGTACACGAAGGACCGCATCCAGGGCCGCTCGCTCACCGGCAAGAAGGCGCCGGACCAGGAGGCCGACCCGATCATCGTGCACCCCGACGTGCGCCGCATGCTGCTGACGCAGAAGGCGTACATCGAGGGCGAGCGCGCGCTCGCGTACTGGGTCGGGCAGCTGATCGACATCGAGGAGAAGCACCCCGACGCGGAGAAGCGGAAGGAGGCGGAGGACCTGGTCGCGCTGATGACGCCGATCATCAAGGGCTTCCTCACCGACACCGGGTTCGAGGGCGCGAACCTCGCGCTGCAGTGCCTGGGCGGCCACGGCTACGTCAAGGAGTACGGCCTGGAGCAGTTCGTGCGCGACGCGCGCATCGCGCAGATCTACGAGGGCACGAACGGCGTGCAGGCGCTCGACCTGATCGGCCGCAAGGTGCCCGAGGGGAACGGCCGCCTGCTGCGCCGCTTCCTCGCGCTCGTGCAGGAGGACCTCAAGGCGGCGCAGGCCGATCCGCGCGTGGCGGAGCTGGCGCAGCAGCTCGCGCACGCGGTGCGCAAGACGCAGGAGAGCATCATGACGGTCATCCAGAAGGCGATGCAGAACCCCGACGAGGCGGGCGCGGCGGCGACCGACTTCCTGCGGATGATGGGGCTCGTGTCGACCGGCTGGATGTGGCTCAAGATGGCGCGCGTGGCGCACGACCGGCTGCCGACGGCGAACGGGCAGGCGCAGTTCTACGACGCGAAGATCAAGACGGCGCGGTTCTACTACGCGAAGCTGCTGCCGCAGGTGGAGACGCTGGCGGCGACGATGCAGAGCGGGGCGGGATCGGTGATGGAGCTGGAGGCGGCGGCGTTCTGAAGCGGACGGCCGTGACGGCCGGTGTCTTGCGCGACTGGACGGGGGCGGACATCCGAGCGATGTTCGCCCCCATTTCCGTCACGCTCACGAGGTCGCCGTGTACGCCGCCTGCCTGTTCTGCGACGCGCCGTTCCCCGCCAACGAGTCGCTCGAGACCTTCCCCATCGGCCGCCGCGTCGCCTTCGACGCCGAGCGTGGACGCCTGTGGGCGGTGTGCCGCCGGTGCGAGCGCTGGAACCTCGCGCCCATCGAGGAGCGCTGGGAGGCGATCGAGGAGGCGGAGCGGCTCTTCCGCGACACGCGCGTGCGCGTCTCGACCGACAACATCGGGCTCGCGAAGCTGCGCGAGGGGCTGGAGCTCGTGCGCATCGGCCGTCCGCTGCGCCCGGAGTTCGCGGCGTGGCGCTACGGCGACCAGTTCGGCCGACGCCGACGACGCGCGGTGACGGCAGGTGGGGTGGGCGCGGTCGCGGCGGTCGCCGCCGCGCCGCTGGCCGTGCCGGCGCTGCTCGCGGGGCTCTGGTCGGGCGGGATCTTCGTCGCCGGCTACGTCGCGGGGGGCGCCCAGGTGCCCTACCAGATGGCGAAGGAGTGGCTGCTCTCCGAGCGCGTGCTCGCGCGCGTCCCGCTCGGCGATCCGGACGAGGGGGCGCCGACGGTCGACATCCGCGTGCGGCACGTGCGCGAGAGCGCGCTGCTGGACGCGGGCGCGGACGGCGTCGCGCTCCGCCTGCAGCACGACGGCGGGGAGGCCGACCTGCAGGGCGCGGCGGCCACGCGCGCGCTGGGCGTGCTGCTGGCGCGCGCGAACGCCTGGGGCGCGAGCGCGGGGCAGGTGCGCGCGGCGGTGCACGCGATCGACGAGCGCGGCGACGCCCTGCGCTGGCTGCACACGGCGGCGCGCCGCTCCAGCCGTCCGGGCGGCCGCGTGATGGCCGAATGGCGTCGCGTCGGCGCGTTCGCGCTCACGCCGGTGGAGCGCCTGGCGGTCGAGATGGCGCTGCACGAGGAGCAGGAGCGCCGTGTCCTGGAGGGCGAGCTGGAACTCCTCGCCGAAGCGTGGCGGGATGCGGAGGAGATCGCGGGGATCGCGGACGGGCTCTGAACGGCACTGCGGACTGCGGACTGCGGGTCCTCGCCTCCCTCGTCCATTCGTCCGCGCGCCGGAGCCGGACTGCCAATGACAGCAGGGATGAGAATCTGAGAAAATCTGATGAAGATCGGATGGCTCCGCGTGGTGCGATGATCGTCGCCGCCACGCGGAGCCATCGGATCTTCATCCGATCTTATCCGACGTTCATCCCTGCTCCTGCCGTTCGCTCGCCGTCGACATCACGGCCTGCCTTGCACCAACGCGAACGCGCAGCGGAGACTGGCTCCGCCGCCCACAGCGCTCATTCCACCAGCGCCTGCCCGCGCGTCGCGTCCAGCACCGCGGCCGCGAACGACGCGCGCCGCGCGTCCGGCAGCGTCACGCGATACGTGACGTCCGCCGCATACGCCTCCTCCGCCAGGCGCCCCTCGTGCGCGGCGATGAGCTGCTGCACGACCGTCACGTCGCCGTAGCCGATCGTCAGCACGCAGTCGACCCACTCCACGCGCTCGGCGCGCGGCAGCGACTCGAGCGCGTGCTGCACCGCGCCGCCGTACGCGCGCACCAGGCCGCCCGTGCCGAGCTTCGTGCCGCCGTAGTACCGCGTCACGACCGCGGCCACGTCGCCGATGCCGGCGTGCAGCAGCACCGTGAGCATCGGCCGGCCGGCGGTGCCGTGCGGCTCGCCGTCGTCGCTCATGCCGACGCGTCCCGTGCTGCCCGGCGGCCCGACGAGGTACGCCCAGCAGTTGTGCGTCGCGTCCGGGAACTCGGCGCGCATGCGCTGGATGAACGCCTGCGCCTCCTCGACGGTCGCGGCGGGAGCGATGGTCGCGATGAAGCGGCTGCGCGAGATCTCCTGCTGCGCGCGATGCTCGGCGGCGGGGATGGGATAGCGGTCGCCCATGCGCGCAAGCTAGCGCGCCTACGCCACGTCGTCCGGCGCGCGGCCGCTCCCGTCCGGGGCCGTCTCGTCGTGGACGTCGTCGGCGGCGTCGCGCGCCGCCTGCAGGATGCCGCGCGCCTCGTCCTCGGCGTCGGCCGGCACGAGCACGTCGACGCCGTGCGCGGTCGGCCCCTGGAAGTTGGGACCGAAGAGCCCGACGAAGTCGTTGCCGTGGGCGCGCGCGGGAATGCCCGCCGCACCGAGGATCGCCACCGTGACGTCGGCCTCGAAGCCGCTCGCCAGCGTCGCCACGATCACCCACGGCGTGTTCGATCCCGGCATCCCGAACGCGCCGTCCTCCCGTCGCCACCGCATCATGGCCGTAAGATGGGCGCTCGCCCCCGTCGGAAGCCAGCCGGGCGGCGGACCGGACGCGCCGTCGAGGCTACGGCTGCAGCCGATAGCCCACCTTGCGCACGGTGAGGATGTGGCGCGGGCGCGCGGGGTCTTCCTCCAGCTTGCGACGCAGCTCCGCGATGTGCGTGTCCACCGTGCGGCTCACGACGGCCGCGCTGTAGCCCCACACCTCGCGCAGCAGGTCGAGCCGCGTCGCCACCGCGCCGCCGCGGCGCACGAGCGCCTGCAGCAGGTCGTACTCGAGCGGCGCGAGCGGGATCTCGGCGCCGTCGCGCAGGACGCGCCGCGCCGCGGGCTCGATCTCGACGGCGCCGAAGCGCGCGCAGTGCGTCGTCGTGCCGTTCCCCGCGGCCGGCGCGGTCGCGGCGCTCGCGGTGGCGACGGCCCCGTCGCGCGTGGCCCGGCGCAGCAGCGCGCGCACGCGCGCCAGCAGCTCCAGCACGCCGAAGGGCTTCGTCACGTAGTCGTCGGCGCCGAGGTGCAGCCCGCGCACCTTGTCGGCCTCCTCGCCGCGCGCGGTGAGGATCAGCACCGGCATCTGCCGCCCCTCGTCGCGCAGCGTCTTGAGCACGCGGAAGCCGTCGAGCCCCGGGAGCATGAGGTCGAGCAGCACGAGGTCGGGCGCGCGCTCGCGCACCGCCGCGAGCCCCGCGGGGCCGTCGGGCGCGACGTCCACCTCGTAACCCTCGATCTCCAGGTTGTTGCGAAGGCCGAACGCGAGGTCCGGGTTGTCCTCGACAACGACGATGCGCGTCATGAACGGTTCACCAGCGCTTCGGGTGACGGGTGCGCGTCGCGCGCGGAGCCGAGCGCGCCGTCGGGCGCGCGCACCGGCGCGACTCCATGCGTGGCGAGCGGTGCGTCGGCCGGCAGCTCGAGCAGCAGGCGCGCGCCGCCGCCCGGCGCGTCCTCCACGCGCACGCGGCCGCCGTGCAGCGTGACGAGATCGCGCACGACGGCGAGGCCGATGCCGCTGCCCGCGATCGCGGAGTCGGCGTCGCGTTCCAGGCGGAAGAAGGGGAGCCAGATGCGCTCGCGGTCGCGCGGCGCGATCCCGGGGCCCTGGTCCTCGACCCAGAGGTGCGCGTACGGCCCCACGGCGCGCAGCCCCACGCGCACCGTCTGCCCGGTGGGGCCGTACTTCACCGCGTTGTCGAGCAGGTTGAGCAGCGCCTGCCGCAGCGCGGCGCGGTCGACCACCGCGTGCACGTCGCACGACAGGTCGCACGCGAGCGTGACGCCGCGCGCCTGCGCGATGGGGGTGAACGCCTCCACCGTGTCGTGCACCTCGTCGGCGAGGCGCGTGGGCTCCGGCGACAGGCGCGTGACGCGGCGCTCGCTGCGCGAGAACTGCAGCACGTTCTCGACGAGGTGCGTGAGCCGGCGCGCCTCCTGGTCGATGATCTCCAGCGACCGCCGTCCCTCGGCCTCGCTGCGCACGCGGCCGAGCAGGAGCGTCTCGGCGAACATGCGCACCTGGGCGAGCGGCGTGCGCAGCTCGTGCGAGATGTTGCTCACGAAGTCGGCGCGCAGCCGGGCGAGCGCGTACTCGCGGCGGATCTGCAGGATGGCGACGACGACCAGCGCACCCGTGAGCGCGAGCAGCGCGAGGAGCTGCGGCAGCCGCTGGCGCGGCAGCCCGCCGATCACCAGCCGGTCGGCGACGTCGGGGCGCAGCGTGAGGTTCACCACCAGGCCGCCGAACTTCTCGAGGCGGAACTGCGCGGTGAAGGGTGACGCGTACGCGACCGCGGAACGATACAGCTCCGCGCCGCGATCGTCGGTCACCACGACCGAGAGCAGCGAGTCGTTCGGCGTGCCCGCGACGAGCGACGGCGGCAGCAGCGGGTGGTACCGCATCGTCTCGACGAACACCGGCCGCGCGAACTCCTTGAACGGCGCGCCGAAGCCGAACGCGGCGACCGGCTTGTCCCAGTCGTCGTAGCGCACCGCGTACGCGAGCAGCCAGCGGCGCCCGCCCGCCTCGGCGACCACGTCGGCGTGGTCCCACGTCTTGCGGAAGACGCCGAGCGCGTGGTGCGCGACCGTCTCGCGCAGCCACTGCTGCGGCGGGCCGCTCTTGCAGCCGAGCACCTGGCGCAGCTCGCCGGTGCGCAGGTCCAGCCGGAAGAGGAAGCGCGCCTTCTCCGTCGGCTGCGCCGAGGCGGCCGTGCTGGCGAAGCCGCGGCGATCCACGCACCCCTTGTTGTGCCGCGCGTCGAGCGCGCTGTCGAGCTGCGCCGCGAGGTGCACGGCCGCGCCGGGCCGCTCGCCGCCCATCAGGTCAGTGGGCCGCGCGAGGAGGCCGCTCGCGCGCGAGTAGATGCCCTCCTTGGCGCGCGACGCCATCTGCAGCGCGGCGAACTGCGCGTAGTCGCGCAGCGTGCGCTCGGCGGTGGCGCGGTGCGAGTGCGCCGCGTCCATCGCCTGCCAGGCGAGGACGGCGGTGAGCGCGAAGCTGGCGACCAGCAGCGCGACGAGCACGCCCACGCGCCGGCCGTGCTGGCCGAGTCGCGGGGCCGGGAGGAGACGACGCATGGCGAGGCGGAAGGGGCCGGAGCGGCCCGTATGGATGCGAAGCTAGCCCCGCCCCTCGACGCCCGCACGACGAGCGGGCCGATCTTCACGGCGTCCTGACGATCTCGGGCGGGCCGGGCGTCGCGCCGCTCAGCGCAGCAGGTCGGGCGGCAGGCGCCGGATCCACCCGGCCGAGAGCGCGCCCCAGAGGCCGATGAGGACCGCCTCTGCCGCGTCGTGGCGGAGCGAGGTGGGGCGCGGCCCCTCGCCGAACTCGATGGCGCGACGCGCGAGCCGCCCCGCCACCTCCTTCATGCGCGCGCCGCTGCCGTGCTCGCGCGGCAGCAGGAAGAGGGCGCGCCAGTCCTCGGCGCTCAGGCGCTGCACCGTCAGCGCGCGTCGCTCGGCCTCGTGCGTCCAGGCGTCGGCGATCGGGCCGCCGCCCTCGAGCACCACGCGCGCGAGGTCGGGGACCTCGTCGAGGATCGCGGGGATCGCCCGGCGCAGGCGCGGCAGCCCGCCGAAGTTGCGCGAGCGGTACCAGCGCAGGCGCCCGTCCGCGCCCCAGCAGGCGAAGCCGGTGCGCACGCCGACGTCGACGGCGAGGAGCGCCGTCAGAGGCGCGTCACTCGGAGACGGGGCGGCGGGTGCCGCCGACGGTCGCCCGACCGATCGTCCCGACGTCGGTGCCGAACCAGATCTGCCCCGTGCGCCGATCGAACGTCATGTGGCGCACCGTCCCGCCGCCGCTCTCGATGACGGTGTGGCCGAAGAAGCGCTCGCCGCGCGGGTCGAAGCCGATCAGCCGGTTGGGCTGCTTGCCCGTCTCGACGAACCAGAGGCGGTCGCGGTCGTCGACGGTCATCGCGTAGGGGAGCGACGTCGCGCCGCCCGGGTTCGGCCACTCCTTCACCTCGCCGCTGCGCGGGTCGAGGCGGCCGAGGAAGCCGCGCGTGTAGTCGACGTACCAGACCATGTCGTCGGACGTGATGGCGATGCGCCGAGGCCGCGCCTTCTCGTCGGGGAGCGGGAAGGTGCGCAGCCGCATCGAGCCGGGGTCGATCGTCGCGATCGCGTTCGTGCCGAACAGGTCGAACCAGGGCCGCCCCCTGGAGTCCAGCACGACGCCGTACGGGCGCGAGCGCGCGGTCGGGATCTTCACGAGCTGGATCTTCCCGGTCGCGGGCGTCAGCCGGCCCACCGCGTTCCCGAACTGCACGGTGAACCAGAGATCGCCGTTGGGCGCGAAGGTCATCGTGTGCGGATCCTTCACGCTCGTGTCGGGCATCGGGAAGCGCGTGATCTTCCCGGTCGCCGGCTCGATGCGGCCGATCATCCCGTTGCGGTTGCCCGCGTACCACGCGTGGCCGTCGGGGCCGACGACGACGTTGTGCGGGTGCGTGCCCGGGTCGATCTCGTACTTCCGGAACTCGCCGTTGGCGGGGTTGAGCCAGGCGACGTAGTTGCCCGCCTGCCCGACGAACCAGACGCGCCCGCGGTCGTCGGCCATCGGGTCGCGCGGGCGGCTGTCCTCCCACGGCACCTTCCACTCGCGCACGGGGACGGCGTCGGCGGAGGCGGGGACGGCCGGCGCCTGCGCGGCGGCGCGCGCGGGCACGACGACGGGAGCGGACGCGGCGAGCGCCGCGGCGGCGAGCAACGAGCGCGTGGACGGCATGCGAGCTCCTGGCAGTGGGGCGACCGGAGGACGGGCGGAATCTGCGGCGCGGCGCGGCGCCGGGAAACGGGGGGTGAACGCGCGATCGGCCCCGCCCGTTGCGGGGCGGGGCCGATCGTGGCCGATGCGGGGGCGCGTCGGGTGCCGCCGGTCAGCGCGTCTGGCTCACCTGCGCCGGCACGGTCCACCCGACGGGGCGCCCCGCGTTCTGCCGGTCGAGCCAGGCCTTCAGCGGCGCGAAGTACTCCATCATCGCGCCGGCGTCCATGCGACGCTCGCCGGTCATCTCGAACAGGACCTCCTGCCACGGGCGGCTCTGCCCCGCCTCGAGCATGCGCGCGAGCTTGGCGCCCGCCTCCTTGCTGCCGTAGGACGAGCAGCGGTGCAGCGGCCCGCTGTAGCCGGCCTCGCGGCACATCGCGCGGTAGAGCTGGAACTGCAGCACGCGGGCGAGGAAGTAGCGCGTGTACGGCGTGTTCGCCGGCACGTGGAACTTGGCGCCCGGATCGAAGTCCGCCTCGGTGCGCGCCACCGGCGCGGCGACGCCCTGGTACTTCGCGCGCAGCGCCCACCACGCCTTGTTGTAGTCGGCCGGCGTCACCTGGCCGCTGAACACCTGCCAGCGCCACTGGTCGATGAGGAGGCCGAACGGGAGGAACGCCACCTTGTCGAGCGCCTGGCGCAGCAGCAGCGCGGTGTCGGACGCGGCGCTCGGCGCGCGGTCGAGCAGGCCGACCTGCTGCAGGTAGCCCGGCGTGATGGAGAGCGCGACCGCGTCGCCGATGGCCTCGTGGAAGCCGTCGTGCGCGCCGCTCTGGAACAGGTACGGCTGCCCCTTGTAGGCGCGCTGGTAGAAGTTGTGCCCCAGCTCGTGGTGCACGGTGACGAAGTCCTCGCCCGTGACCTCGGTGCACATCTTGATGCGCACGTCGTCCTGCGCGTCGATGTCCCACGCGCTCGCGTGGCAGACGACCTCGCGGTCGCGCGGCTTCACCAGCATCGAGCGCGTCCAGAAGGTCTTCGGCAGCGAATCGAAGCCGAGCGAGGTGAAGAAGCCCTCGCCGAAGCGAAACATCGCCGGCACGTCGGTGCCCTTCGCCTTCAGCAGCTGCGTGAGGTCGTACGTCGGCGCGGCCCCCTTGGGCGCGACGAGCGGGTACACGTTGCCCCACTCCTGCGCCCACATGTTCCCGAGCAGGTGCGCGGGGATCATCCCGTCCTTCGGGACGACGGCGTCGCCGTACTGCTGGTTGAGGCGCGTGCGCGTGTACGCGTGCAGCGACACGTAGAGCGGCCGCACCTGCTGCCACAGCCGCTCCAGCTCCGCCGAGAACGCGTCGGCGGGCATGTCGTAGTTCGAGCGCCAGAGCGCGCCGACGTCGCGGAACCCGAGCTCGCGCGCGCCCTCGTTGGAGAGCTGCACGAAGCGCGCGTAGCGGTCCTTCATCGGCGGCGCGATGGAGTGCCAGCCGCGCCAGGCGTCGAGCAGCACGTTCGGGTCGCTGCTCTCGACGAGGGCGCGCGACAGGGCGTTGATCTGGTAGCAGGTCGAGTCGCCGCGCGCGGCGCCGGCGGCGGGGAGCGGCTCGCCGAGCTTGCCCGGGCGGCAGTAGGTGCCGCGGCCGTAGTCGGCCTCCAGCCCCACCGAGAGCCGCGTCAGCTCGGCGGCCTTCGCAGGGTCGCTCGGCGGGGGCGCGGAGAGCGAGAGCTTGAGCAGCGTCAGCTTGCGGCGTACGTCGGCCGGGAGCGCGACGCCGTCGAAGCGGCGGGTGGCGAGCGCCCAGCGCTGGGCCGCCACGGCGTAGCGCTCCTGCGCGTCGGCGGAGAGCTGCTCGGTGTCGTCGGTGATGTAGGTCGCGGCCACCCACGAGGCGCGGCTGGCCTTCACGCCGAGCGCCGCGAGCTCGCGCTCGGCGGAGTCGACGAAGGCGCGGGCCGCGGCCGGGGTGGCGGCGGGCGTCTGGGCGCCGGCGGGGCGACCGCCGGCGAGTGCGCCGCCGGCCGCGCCGAGCGCGAGCGCGGCGAGCAGGGAACGGAACTGCACGCGTGGAACTCCGGTTGCTGGAAGGGGACCGGGGCGCGGCTCGCGCCGCCGGTCGTCGTGGGTCGACCAGAGTGTACCGCGCTCGCGCGCGGCGGGTCCCGAGTGCAGGATGTGTCCGCCGACCCTGGCGCGGGGTATGCCGGCTGGGGAGCTTCGGGCACGGTTTCCCTTCCCAATCCCGCGCGCGGAGGCGCACCTCGATGACCATTCGCGCGACCCACCGGACGAGACCGGCCGGAGCGCTCCACCACCTGCGCACCGCGCTGCTCTCCGTCGTGCTCGTCGGGGCGACGCTGCCGGCGACGGGATGCTGGCGCCGATCGGCGGCGACCAGCCAGGAGAGCGAGCGGCCCACGACGCTGCGCGTGCGCAACCAGGGCTTCCTGGACGTGAACGTCTACGCCGTGCGCGGCGGCCAGCGCGTGCGCCTGGGCATGGTCACGGGCAACACGACGCAGGTGCTGCGCATCCCGCCCTTCCTGCTGAACGGGATCACCCCGCTGCGCTTCCAGGCCGACCCGATCGGCAACCAGCGCACGCCGACGAGCGAGGAGATCGTGGTGTCGCCGGGGGACGAGGTGCAGATCTTCATACCGCCGGTCTGATACGGCGGGGCGGGTGGGGCGGATCGGGTGAGGCGGGGTCGGGTACGGCGGGGTCGGGTACGGGGGAACGGGTGGAGCGGGTCGGGTACGGCGGACACCACTCGGCCTGACCACTCGGCTGCACCACTCGGCTGTACCACTCGGCTGTACCACTCGGCTGCACCGCACGGCTGCACCGCACGGCTGCACCGCACGGCTGCACCGCACGGCTGCACCGCACGGGATCCGGTTCCGATGTGGGACAAATTGATCGGCGAGGCCGCGCGTGGTGCGCCGGCCTCGCCGTTCTGCATCCGAGTAGGGTTCCGCCGGTGGGTTCCGCCGGTGGGTTCCGCTCGGAGCACCGAGCGAAGGGGTTCGCAGCTGTCGCTCCCGCCGTATCCGCCCCGCTCCACCCGTTCCCGCCTCACCCGTCCCCGCCGTACCCGACCCCGCCGTACCCGACCCGCCCTATCAGTCGTTGACCCATCCGTCGCGGTGCTCGGCCACCCACTCGTCATCCGTCAGCTCGGGGTAGCTGCGCAGCACGCGGTCCAGCTCCTCGGACTGGCCCGGCGACAGCCGCTCGTGCGGCTCCAGCGTCCAGACGCCGCGCATCAGCCCCTGGCGGCGCAGCACCTCGTGGATGCCCGGGAGACAGCCGGCGAAGCCGTGGTGCGCGTCGAAGATCGCGCCGTTCGCGTCGGTGAGGGCGGCGGCGCGCGCGAGCCACGCGGCCGACAGCGGGCCCGCCCCGTCGGGGCCCTGCGCGGCCACGGCGCGCTTGATCTCGTCGAGCTGCTGCACCGCCGCGCGCGTCCACACCGCCCACTGGCCGAGCAGCCCGCCGACCATGCGGCGCAGCACGCGGCGGCCGCCCGCCTGCACGGGGAAGGGCGTCAGCAGGTCGACGAGGATGCTGTCGTCGTTGCCGGTGTAGAGCGCCACGTCGTCGCGCCCCGCCTCGGCGACCGCGCGCACGACGTCGATCGTGCGATAGCGGTCGAACGGCGCGATCTTGATGGCGACCAGGTTCGGGATCTCGGCCAGCTCGCGCCAGAAGCGGTGTCCCAGCGTGCGCCCGCCCACCGCCGGCTGCAGATAGAACCCGACGATCGGCAGCACCTCGGCGACCGCGCGCGCATGGCGCACGAGCGCCGCGTCGTCGGCGTCGGCCAGGGCGGCGAGCGAGAGCAGCCCCGCATGGTAGCCGAGCGCGCGCGCCACCTCCGCCTCGTGCACGGCCTGCCGCGTGTCGCCGACGATGCCGGCCACGAGCACGAAGGGGCGCGACGAGCCGCCCCGCGCCTCGCGCGCGAGCGCGGCGCGCGCCGTCTCCGCCGCCAGCTCCAGCACCGGGCGGTAGAGTCCCACCTGCGGCGCGTGGATGGCGAACTGGGTGGTGTGCACGCCGACCGCGATGCCGCCCGCGCCCGAGGCGACGTAGTAGCGCGTCAGCGCGCGCTGGTGGCGCTCGTCCAGCTCGCGCGTGGGCGTGAGCGCGAGCGGATGCGCCGGGATGACCTGGCCGGCGAGGAGGTGCTGGCGGACGTTGAGCGACACGCTGCCTCAGCGCTGGACGCTGAACGCTGCACGCTCGCCTCGCTCCGCGTACGGGCCGAGCGTGCAGCGTTCAGCGGCCAGCGTCGAGGAGATCTCAGTATTTCCCATCCCGGACCTCGAACTTCGTCGGCCGGCCGAGCGTCGGATTGCCCGATTCCAGCCACGATCCCACCCAGTCGAGCAGACGGGCCGTCGGCACCACCGGCGGGCCGAAGAGGCGCTGCGCGAGCGACGTGTCGCTCAGCAGCGCGTCGGGCGACGCGAGGCCGACGAGCACCGGCTGGCGGCGGAAGCGCTGGCCGAAGCGGCGCGCGATCTCGGCCACCGGGACCGCCTCGGGCCCCGTGACGTTGATCGCGAAGGCGGGCACGCCGCAGCGCGCGAACGCCTGCAGCGCCTGCGCGTTGGCGTCGCCCTGCCAGATCACGTTGACCCACCCCGTGCGCACGTCCACCGGCTCGCCGCGCCGCACCTTCTCGGCGATGTCGACGAGGACGCCGTAGCGCAGGTCCACCGCGTAGCTGAGACGGACCAGCGCGAGCGGCGTGGCGGCGCGCTCGCACGCCCACTCCAGCACGCGCTCGCGCGCGACGCAGGCGTTCGCGTACTCCCCGATCGGCGTGCGCGGATGGTCCTCGGCGGCGCCGCGGCCCGGCGCGGGCGTGCGCGGATAGACGTTCCCCGTCGAGAAGGCGACGATGCGTGCGTGCGGATAGCGCTCGGCGGCGAGCAGCGGCGCGACGGTGTTGGTCGCCCACATCCGCGCCGGCGCGTCGGCCGTGCCGAACTTGAGCCCCGCCATGTAGACGACGAGCGGCGCGTCCGGGAGCCCCGCCACCGCGCGACGGTCCAGCAGGTCGGCGGCCACCGTCTCGACGCCCACGGCCTCGAAGGCGCGGCGCGTGGCCGGATCGCCGAAGCGCGACACGGCGACGACGCGGCGGCGCGCGTGCGCCCCCCCCAGCTCGTCGAGCGCGCGGCGCGCCATGCGCGACAGCGAGAGCCCCATCTTCCCGCCCGCGCCGAGCAGCACGAGGTCGCCCTCGTAGCGGCCGAGCACCGCGCGCACGGCGCCCGTGGGGCGCGAGAGGCGCTCCTCGAGCGCGTCGAGGGTCGCCGGGGCGGCGGTCTCCATCGGCGCGTCCGGCGCCGGCTCGGGCGCGCGGGCGGTCGGCTCGGTCATGCGGGCGATCCGGCGGGAGAACCGGCGACGCGCGGGCGCGTCACCGCGTCTCGCCGGCCAGCTCGAGCGGCATCGGCTCCGGCGCGGGCATCAGGTGCGGCAGCGCGTGCCCCGCGCGCAGCTCGGCGAGCAGCTCGCGGCGCGCCGTGTCGATCAGGCCGCGCACGTGCGCGCGCAGCGCGGGCACGTCCTCGGGGCCGAGCCCCGTCGTGTCGATGGGCGGCAGCACGCGGCACGCGGCGGTCGCGCGCTGCACGCGGAACGAGTGCTTGGCCATGCAGTCGCGCGTGCCGGCGACGGCGATCGGGAGCAGCGGCACCTGCGACTCGACGGCGAGCGCGAACGCGCCGTCCTTGAACGGGAGCAGGTCGTCCGTGTTCGAGCGCGAGCCCTCGGGGAAGACCATCACCGAGGCGCGCTTGGCGAGCCGGTCGCGGCACTGCGCCAGCGCGCCGATCGCGCTCGCGCGGTTGCCGCGCACGAGCGGGACGTCGCCGGCCATCCGCATGATCCACCCCATGACCGGGATGTTGAAGATGGTCTTCTTCGCGAGCCACTTCATCTCCCACGGCAGGTAGCACAGCAGGAAGATGTCGGCGTACGACTCGTGGTTGGACACGACCACGTACGGCCGTCGCGGATCGGCGAGACGGTAGCCGGTGGTGTGGAAGTGCCACCACGGGTTGAGGCGCGCGCCGAGCGCGCCGAAGATGCGGAACACCCGCCCCGGTGCATAGCGCCCCCTGTCGAAGGGCGCCGTGCACGCGAAGACGAGGCAGATGACCGGGAAGGCGACGAGGACGATCAGGACCCACAGGGTCCAGACCCAGGCGGTGACGAGGCGCTGCATGGCGGGCAATCTACTCGTGCCGAACCGGACGGCAGGGTCAGCCGTTGGCCGCCCCGCCCGTGGGGGAATCGCCGGCCGCGCCGGGAGTCGTTCCCGGAGCCGGAGGGGTCGAGGGCGCCTGAGCGCCGGCCTGGGCGCCCGCCGCCTGCGCGGCCGCGGCCTGCCCCGCGTCGAACGCCTGCTGGGCGGCGATCGCTCCCTGGAAGCCGATCTTGCTGTGGGTCCCGTCGCAGAACGGCTTCTTGGTCGAGGCGCCGCAGCGGCAGAGCGAGATCGCCTTGCGCCCCTCGGTCGAGATCTCGTTCCCCTCGTGGTCGACCAGGCGGACCTTCGCCATGTCGTCGCCGGAGATGAAGAGCGAGCCGTTGTTGCGGACGGTGATGGTGATGCGGTCCATGCGGGTGCGTCGGATGCGGCGGAAATGGGGAGCGGCGCGCCACCGGCCGCGCCGCGACGGGTCGAGCGATGGGCTCAGGCGGACCCCGGCGGCTGCGCCGCCTCGGCCGCGTGCCGCTTGAGGCGCTGGATCATGGCCTGCAGACCGACCTCGCGCGTGTGCAGCCCCACGCCCTCCATGAGCTGCCGCACGTAGTCGGAGGGCAGCGCGAGCGTCACCTCGGGCGGCTGGTCGTTCACCGCCTGGAAGGTGATCGCGAGCACCGCGGCGATGGTCGGCGACTGCCGCGCGTTGACGTCGGCGTAGAAGTGCAGCGTGCCGTCGTCGCGGCGCTCGGGAAAGATGTCGACGCGCGTCTGGCACTCGTGCACGGTGAACTCGGCGCGGTCGACCTCCGCGTAGCGCGGCGGCAGCGGCTCGAGCTTGCGCGCGTACCCGACGAGGGCCTGCATCTTCTCCTCGCGGCCGAGCGCGCGGAACCGGGCGAGCGTGCGCTCGATCGTCGGCGGCAGGGCGGGGGCGGGGGCGTCGGCCATCACGGGACGAAAGACGGTCGCGGGGCCCGGGTCAAGGCGGCGTCGCGCCGCCGACCCGGGCCGCCCGCGCCCGCGCTCACAGGAAGCGCACCTCGAGCCCCGGCCGCGCGACGTCCGCGAGCCAGCGCGCGTCCCAGTTGGTCACGCGCACGCAGCCGTGCGACATGCCCGGGCCGACCATCTCCGGCTCGGCGGTGCCGTGGATCCCGACGTGCGCCTTCGAGAGCTGCATCCAGAGCACGCCGACCGGCGAATTGGGGCCCGGCGGCAGGTGCGCGTCGGGGCGCGAGTCGGGGACGTCGCCGAGGACGCGCGGGTTGTAGTGGTAGTACGGGTTCCGCGTGATGCTCACGACCTTCAGCCGCCCGCTCGGCGACGGCTCCTTCGGCGAGCCGACGCTCACCGGCATCCAGAAGAGCGTGCGCCCGCTCGCGTCCTCGCCGCGCATGGTGCCCTGGCCGCGGTCGACGACGAGTCGCGCGAGCTGCGGCGCGACCTCCGCCGGCGCGCGGCGCGCGACGTTGGGGACGACGATCACGGTCCCGGCGCCCGCGCGCGCGAAGTCGACGCCGGGATTCAGCTGGCGCAGCGCGGCCGGCGCGACGTGGAACCGCTCGCCCAGCATCTCGAGCATCGACTGGTAGCAGAGGCACCCGAGGCGCGCCTTCGCGTAGGTGCCCGCGGGCAGCTTGCGATACGGGCCGCGCACGTCGGCGGCGGTGAGCGCGTACGAGGCGAGCGCCTCGCGCCCGTTCGCCCGCTCGACGAGGCGCGCGTGCGCGTCGGCGTCGATCTCCTCGGATTCCGCCAGCCCCGCGGCGGCGCGGAAGGCGCGCACCGCGAGGCGCGTGTTCTCGCTCCAGCGCGCGTCGATCGAGCCGGGGCCGAAGCCCGCGCCGTCGAGGAGCGCCTGCAGGTGCAGCAGCTCGTCGGGCGAGCTGGCCGCGCCGATGGGCGCCCGCAGCCCCGCGCGCGCGACCTCGCGCACGCCGTCGGCCGACAGCACGCGCGCGGGCGCGGCCGACGCCCCGCCCGCGGCGCCGTCGTCGAGCGCCTGCGCCGCGAGGGCGTGCGCGGGCGCGAGCGCGCATGCCGCCGTCAGCGCCGCCGCGGCGAGCGCCGCGCGCACGGAAATCCGGGGCGCGCGCGCGGCGCGCCCGTATGTGGTCCAGGAGCGCTCCATCGCGCCGTCTCCTCTGCCATCGGTTGCCAAACAAACAGGTGGTGCCGGGGCGCCGGAGCAGGGCAACGGCCGTTCCACGCAGCCCACCGCCGCGCGTGCCATCGGAGACGGTTGACGCCGCCGCCGGCGGTCCGGATGTTGGCGACGACGCCCCACCGACTCCTCCAATGCCCGCTCGCCGCTCCGTCCGCGTCCGCCGTTGCATCATTGCCGTCGCGCTGCTGGCCGCCGCCTGTCGCCGCGGTGCGGACGACGGCGCGATCGTCGCCAGCGGCACCGTCGAGTGGACCGCGGTCGACGTCGCCCCGCTCGCCGCCGGGCGCGTGGCGCGCGTGCTGGTGGAGGAGGGCGCGCGGGTGCGCGCCGGCGACACGCTCGCGGTCCTGGAGCAGCCGGCGCTCGACGCGGCGCTGGCGCAGGGGGAGGCGCGCGTCGCCGCGTCGCGCGCCCAGCTGCGCGAGCTGGAAGCGGGTGCGCGCGACGCCGAGCTCGCCCGCGCCGCGGCGGAGCTGCGCGCCGCCACGGCCGAGTCCGTTCGGGCGGCCGCCGACTCGGCGCGGCTGGCGCCGCTCGCGGCCGCCGGGACGGTCAGTCCGCAGCAGCTCGACGCGGCGCGCGCGCAGGCGCGGGTGGCCGCCGCCCGTCGCGACGCCGCCGCGGCCGCGCTCCGGCTGCTGCAGGCCGGTCCGCGCGCCGAGCGGCTGCGGGCGGCGGGCGCGGAGGTCACCGGCGCGCAGGCGGCGGCCTCGGGCGTGGCGGCCACCGCGCGCGACCTCACGCTCCTCGCGCCCGTCGACGGCGCGGTGCTCGTGCGCGCGGCTGAACCGGGGGAGGTGCTGCCGGCCGGCGTGCCCGCGCTCACCCTCGGCGAGCCGCGCCGGCCGTGGGTGCGCGTCTACGTCGCGTCGACCGAGCTGCCGCGCGTGCGCGTGGGCGCGGCGGCCGAGGTGCGCGCCGACGGGCTGGCGCGGCCGGTGCCGGGGCGCGTGGTGTCCATCCGCGACCGCGCCGAGTTCACGCCGCGCGCCGCGCTCACCGAGGAGGAGCGCGCCGACCTCGTGTTCGGGGTGAAGGTCGCCATCGCGGACACGAGCGGCACGCTGCGCGCGGGGCTGCCGGTGACGGTGACCTTTCCCGCCGCGCGCGCGCCGTGAACGCGGAGCCGGTCGCCACCGACACCGTCGTCGACACGCGCGGGCTGCGCCGCACCTTCGGCGCGCTCGTCGCCGTCGAGGGGCTCGACCTGACCGTGCGGCGCGGCGAGGTGTTCGGGCTGCTCGGCCCCAACGGCTCCGGCAAGACGACGACGATCCGCATGCTGTGCGGATTGCTCGCGCCGAGCGCCGGCAGCGCGACGGTGGCGGGCCACGACGTCGCCCGCGAGCCCGAGGCGGTGAAGCGCGTCATCGGCTACATGTCGCAGAAGTTCGGGCTCTACGACGACCTGACCGTCGTCGAGAACCTCGACTTCTACGCGAGCGTGTACGGGCTGCGCGGCGCCGAGCGCGCGGCGCGCATCGACGCGCTGGTCGACGGGCTGGGGCTGCGCGCGCGGGCGCGGCAGCTCGCCGGCACGCTGAGCGGCGGATGGAAGCAGCGGCTCGCGCTCGCCTGCGCGACCGCGCACCGGCCGCGCCTCCTCTTCCTCGACGAGCCGACGGCGGGCGTGGACCCGGCGGCGCGGCGCCGCTTCTGGTCCACGATCCGCACGCTCGCCGCCGAGGGGACGACGGTGCTCGTGACGACGCACTACATGGACGAGGCGGCGCGCTGCGACCGGCTCGCGTTCATGGCGCGCGGCGCGCTGATCGCCGTCGGCACGGGCGAGGAGATCACGTCGCGCTTCGGGCTCGCGACGGTGGAGGACGTGTTCGTGCTGCTGCAGGAGCGCGAGGAGGCCCGCGCGGCGGGCGCGGCGTCGTGAGCCTCGCGCGGCGCATGATCGCGCGCGTCGTCGCGGCGCTGCGCGCGTCGGCGTTCTGGCCGATGCTGCGCAAGGAGTTCGTGCAGATGCGGCGCGACCGGCTCACGCTCGGCATGATGGTGGGGCTGCCGGCGGTCCAGCTCGCGCTGTTCGGCTTCGCGATCCGCACGGAGGTGCGCCACCTGCCGATGGCGGTGCTCGACGAGTCGCGGACGGCCGAGAGTCGCGCGCTCGTGGCCGCGCTGGTGCAGAGCGGCACGTTCGACGTCGCGCTGACCGCGACGAGCCGCCCGGAGGTCGCGGCCGCGGTCGGGGCGGGGCGCGCGCGCGCGGCGGTGATCGTGCCGCCGGACTACGCGCGCGCGCGGGCGCGCGGCCGTCCGGCGTCGGTGCAGGTGATCGTCGACGCCGCCGACCCGATGGCGTCGAGCGCGGCGCTTTCGGGCGCGGCGCTGGTGGGCGCGGCGCACGGCGCGGGGATCGCCGCCGAGCGGACGGGACGCGCGCCGGTGCCCGCGGTGGACGTGCGCGTGCGCCCGTGGTACAACCCGGGGCTGCGGAGCGCGGTCTACATCGCGCCGGGGCTGGTGGGCGTGCTGCTGTCGCTGACGATGCTGCTGGTCATGAGCATGGCGATCGTGCGCGAGCGCGAGCGCGGCACGCTGGAACAGCTCATCGTCACGCCGATCGGGCGCCCGAGCCTCATGCTCGGCAAGGTCGCGCCGTTCGTGCTCGTGGGATACGTGCAGATGAGCGTCGTGCTGCTGCTCGGGCACCTGCTGTTCGACGTGCCGGTGCGCGGCTCGCTGGCGCTGCTGTACGCGCTGACGTTCGGCTTCATCGTCGCCAACCTGGGGCTCGGGCTCGTCGTGTCGACCGTCGCGCGCACGCAGGGGCAGGCGATGCAGGTCGGCTTCTTCTTCCTGCTGCCCAACATCCTGCTGTCGGGCTTCATGTTCCCGCGCGAGGCGATGCCGGACCCGGCGCGCTGGCTGGGGCTCGCGCTGCCGCTGACGTACTATCTGCGCGTCCTGCGCGGGATCCTGCTGCGGGGCGTCGGGCTGGAGGCGCTGTGGCGCGATGCGGCGGCCCTGCTCGTCTTCGCGGCGGCCATCCTGGCCGTCTCGGTGCGGCGGTTCGGGAAGACGCTCGACTGACGCCGGCCGCATTCTTGCGCCGGACCGCGCGCCACCAACTTTCACGTGCACACTCGGAGGACACGGCGATGCCCACGCGTCACGCCTCGGCGACCTGGACGGGGGACCTGCGGAGCGGGAAGGGGAACTTCAGCGGCGAGAGCGGTGCCGTCGGCGGCGAGTACTCGTTCGGGACGCGGTTCGGCGACGTGTCGGGCACGAACCCCGAGGAGCTGCTGGCGGCCGCGGACGCGGCGTGCTTCAGCATGGCGCTGAGCCTCGCGCTGTCGCAGGCCGGGATGACGCCGGAGCGGATCGAGACGAAGGCCGCCTGCACGATCGAGAAGGTCGGCGACGGCTTCAAGATCACGCGCATGAAGCTCGACTGCACGGCGCGGGTGCCGGGCGCCGACCGGGACGCGTTCAAGGACGTGGCCGAGGCGACCAAGAGCACGTGCCCCGTCTCGTCCGCGCTGCTCGGCAACGTCGAGATCGAGCTGGACGCGCGGCTCGAGGACGGCTGAGCGCGCGTTCCCCCGCGTGTGACGGGGCGGGCATCCGACGTCGCGGCCGAAGCCAGCGTCGGGTGCCCGCCCCGTCGGCGCGCCCGCGGTAGGCCCGCGAGCGGGGGCGCGCTCAGGGAGTCGCCGCTGCCGCCGCCGTCGTGCGCACGTCGCCGTCGTCGCCCCCCTTCACCACCACGGAGCGCGTCGGCACCGCGAGCCGGATGCCCTCCGCCGCCAGCCGCTCGAGCAGCGTGAGGTTGATCCGCTGCTGGATGTCCATGTACAGCACGTAGTCGCCGGAGAGCACGAAGTACACCGACTCGACGGCGAGCGCCTGGTCGGTGATGGCGCCGAAGTGCGAGCGGTCGAAGCGCACCTGCTCGTTGGCGAGGATGGTCTCCTTCACGAGCGCGGGCACGCGGGCCATCGCGCCCGGCGGCGTGTCGAGCGGGAAGGTGAGCGTGAAGACGACGCGCCGCTCCTTCTGCGACTGGTAGTTGCGGATCCGCGCCTTCAGCAGCTCCGCGTTCGAGACGACGATCTGCTCGCCGGTGAGCGAGCGGATGCGCGTCGTCTTGAGGCCGATGTTCTCGACGGTGCCCTGGTACGCGTCGACGACGATGTAGTCGCCGATGACGAACGGCTTGTCGAGCGCGATGGAGAGCGACGCGAGCACGTCCCCGAGGACGTTCTGCACCGCGAGCGCGACGGCGACGCCGGCGATCCCGAGGCCGGTGATGAGCGCCGTCACGTCGACGCCGAACGACTGCAGCGCCAGCAGGAAGAGCAGCGTCCAGAGGACGATGCGCAGGATGACGGCGACGACGTTGAGGGTCGTGACGCTGGCGCGGTCCTTCTCCGCGCGCGCCTGCGTGACGCGGTGCAGCCAGAGCGTGATCGCGCCGCTGCCCCAGCTGGCCAGCTGCAGCAGCACGACCACGTGCGCGAGCTTCTCGATCAGCGTGCGCTGCGCGGGCGGGATCTCGAGCGACAGCGACGCGGCGGCGACGGCGAGCACGAACAGGAAGAGCTTGCGCGTGCGATGCAGCGCGCCCAGCACGACGTCGTCGACCATCGTCGCCGTGTGCGCGGCCGAGCGCTCCAGGCGCCGCACGAACAGCCGGCGCGCCCCGACGAGGGCGAAGAAGACGCCGAGCAGCAGGGCGAGGGCGATGGCCCAGGCGCCGAGCGGATTGCCGAGGAACTCGCGGGCGAGGAAGTCGCGAAGCGTCATGCGGGCATGGTGCGCGGACGGCGTGCAACGGGCCGCGTCCGGCCGAGCGGTCGTGAGTCGCGCCGAGTGCGGAGGCGCGTGGAGACGAGCGGATGATGGGGCGCGGACGACGCCCGCATCCCGCGATCGTCGCACCGCGCATCCACGCGCCGCTCGGAGGAGCGTATGTCAGGGAGAGATAGCGGGAACGCGCCGCCAATCACACGGGGGATCGCACGCCGCATGCTCGTGCGGGGGCTGGCGGCCGGCGCGCTCGTCGCCGGCTGCGCGGACGCGCCCACCACCGCGCTGACGAGCGCGCGTCGGGCGGCCGCGCCCGCGACGGGCGTGGCGACGGCGCCGCCGGCGGTCACGGCCGCCGAGCCGGGCGTGATCGTCCTGCAGCGCGTGACGACGCCTGCCCGGCGCGACGCGGCCCGCGCGCACGCCGTGCGACGCGAGACGTGGCGGATCGGCCCGAACGCGCTGGTCACGCGCGCGGGCATCGTGCGGCTGTCACCCCGGAGAGCGACGGACCGCACCGGCGGCGTCGCGACCGCGCGCGACGCGGCGCAGCTGGCCGCCGAGCTGCCGCCGGTGCCGGTGCTGCAGCTGCCGGCGGCGCCCGCGACTGCCGTGTGCCGCGACGCGCCGGCGTGGGAGCGGACGTCGCGGGTCGGCGGGCTGACGGTGGTCGCGCGCGGTCGCGGCGACGTGCCCTGGTCGACGATCGAGGTCTGGTCGGACGGGCGGCTGCTGACGCGCAGCCAGAGCAGCTGGGAGCGGCGGCGCGGCAGCTGGCAGCTGGTCGCGCACGAGGACGCGTCGATCGCCGACGGCGCGACCAGCCGGGTCACGATCGACCGCTCGGCGGTGCGTCGATCCGCGCGCGAGGCGGCGCTGCCGAGCGTGGCGTGCGCGGATCGGGCGGCGAGCGTCGTGCGCGCCGCGCCGCAGCTGGTGCGGTCGCTCGATGGGGGCGGAGCGAACGCGTGGAGCGCGGGGCTGGGGCCGGTGGGGTTGGCGGGGCTGGAGCTGGCCGGCGCGACGCGGTTCGCGGCCGACGCGTGCACGCCGACGGAGGAGGAGGTGGAGGCCGCGTGCATGGCGCAGATGGTCGCCGTCATGGGGGCGACGGCCGCGGTGGTCGGCGCATCGGCAGCTTTCTGGACCGCGTGCATCTCGCCCGCGGTCGTCGTCGTCGCACCCTGCGTGGGCGCGGTCAGTGCCCTGACGACGGCGTCGGCGACGCTCGCCGTGGCCAGCGCGGCCTACGAGGAATGCAAGGAGGAGGCGCGCAAGCCCAAGCCCACCTGCGCGTGCCCGGTGACCAACCAGCCCGCCACCGACGTCGCCGCGCGTCTCGTCGGCACGACGCTGCCCGTACCGGCACGTTCGGCGATTGACTGCACCGCGCCACCGCCGCCTGTTGGCGGGGGCGGCGGCCCTACCGAGGGCGGCGGGACGGGCGGTGGGGGGCGCTACGTCATCATCTGCACGTACTTCGACCACTACGACGAGGACGGCAACTACCTCTACACGACCGAGGAGGGGTGCCGCTACGAGTGGCAGGCGGCGTAGCGGTGGACGACGATCGTGCAGTCACGATCGACGGGCCGACGGTCGAGGGAGCGACCGTCACGGACGCGCGACGCGGCGCACGCAGGTCAACTCACGTACACGGGAGGATCGATGTCCCGAGGCGCTTCCTGGTGGATCTGTCTCACGACCATCGTCGTCGGCCTCTGCTGCGCCGCGATCGGCGCGGTGCGCTGGCTCGGGCCTGCGGAGCTGGTGCAGGTGCTGGCGCCGCTCGGGCGCGCGCCGCTGTTCGTGGGAACGCTCGGCGCGGTGCTCGCCTACGGCGCGGTGCAGGCCTCGCGCGGCGGACGCGATCCGGTCTGGATGCCCCGCCCGCCGCACGATGGCTGGTCGACGGCGCTCGTCGTCGCGATGCTGAACGGCACGCTCGCCGCGTTCCCCATCACGCCCGGCGGCACGCTCGACGTCATCGTGAGCGCACCGCTGATGCTGGTCGCCGCGTTCTTCTTCATCGACCGCGTCCACCGCGTGCAGCGCCAGCTCGCGCGGCAGCCGTCGTGACGCGGCGCTGAGCCCGCGGCTCAGTCGCGCTCCGACTCCCCGCCGGAGCGCGACTGGCGCCGCTCCCACTGCACCATCGCGTCGCACGCGTCGCAGTTGCCGCACCGCCACTCCGTGTCCACGTCCTCGCCGAAGTACTCGAGGATGTAGCGCGTCCGGCAGCGCGCGGTCTGCGAGAAGTCGACGACCGCCTGCAGCTTGGCCTGGTCGCGCGCGCGCCGCTCCTCGTAGTCCGTGAGGTCCTGGCTCAGGTCCACGCGCGTCAGCTGCCCGGCCAGCCGCTCCCAGTTGCCGCCGCGGTGCTCGCGCACCAGCCCGTGCCGCTTGAGCAGCATCAGCGTGATGCGCGCCTTGCGACGTGGCACGCCGCTGCGCTCCGCCAGCTCGTCGAGGTGGACGGGCGTGCGCTCGGGGTAGGTCTCGAGCACGATCGCCACCTTCGCCGCCTCCTCGACCTCCGGGTACTTGCCGCCGAGGAAGTAGCTCTGGATGCGGCGGTCCTCGACGCGGTAGAGCATCGTGCACGTCGACGGCTCGCCGTCGCGCCCCGCGCGCCCCGCCTCCTGGTAGTACGCCTCGATCGAGCCGGGGAAGTTGTAGTGCACGACGAAGCGGATGTCCGGCTTGTCGATCCCGAGCCCGAACGCGTTCGTCGCGACGATCGCCTTCAGCTCGTCGTTCATGAACGCTTCCTGCGCCGACTTGCGCTCCGCCGGCGCGAGCTTGCCGTGGTACAGCCCGAACGACAGGCGGCGGTGGAAGTGGTCGCGCAGGTGCTCGTACAGCCGCTCCGCCTCCTTGATCGTCGCCACGTAGATCACGCCCGTGCCCGGCGTGTGCTCGAGCAGCGTGCGCAGCGCCTCGTCCTTCGCGACGTCGTTGACGGTGCGCTTCACCTCGAAGCGCAGGTTGGGGCGCGCGAAGCCGGTGATCGTGACGTGCGGATCGCGCATCCCGAGCTGCCGCACGATGTCGGCGCGCACCTCGGCGGTCGCCGTCGCCGTGAGCGCGAGGACCGGCGGCCGGCCCAGCCGGTTCACGACGGAGCCGAGGGTGAGGTAGTCGGGCCGGAAGTCGTGGCCCCACTGGCTGACGCAGTGCGCCTCGTCGACGACGAAGAGGCTCACCTTGCGCTGCAGCAGCATCTCGAAGAAGTCGCGATCCTTGAAGCGCTCGGGCGTCACGTAGAGGATGTCGCCCTCGCCCTCCGCGATCGCGCGCTCCGTGTCGCGCGTCTCGCGCGTCGTCTGGTGCGAGTGGAACGCCAGCGCGTCGACGCCCTGCGCGACCAGCTTGTCCTGCTGGTCCTTCATCAGGGCGATCAGCGGGCTGACGACCAGGGTGAGCCCCGGCAGCACGAGCGCGGGGAACTGGTAGACGAGCGACTTGCCGCTGCCGGTCGGCATCACGACGAGCGTGTCGCGGCCCTGCAGGACCTTCTGGATCGGCTCGTACTGCCGGTACTGGAAGTCGTCGAAGCCGAATCGCTCGGCGAGGATCTTGCGCGCACGCGCGCGCGTCAGCTCACGGCCAGCTGGCGGGGCCGGAGCCGGGGCGTCCGTCGGGGTCATGCGCTCGCCCACGGGCAGGAATCGGACCGGACGACGTCGACCGTGTCGGTCGATCGTTCCGGCTGAGGCAGCGTGGCGCGGTCCACCGACGATCGGCGCCGCACGCTCGCACTCCGGCCGTACCCGCGCGGCGCGCCGACGGTTCCGTCGCGGCGCGGCGCCCTGCCACACCGTGCCGCGCCGCGATGACGATGCCGGACGACGACGCCGGACGACGACGCCGTCGGACGCGCGCAGCCGGTGCCCTCGGCCGGTGTCCTCGGCCGGTGTCCTCGGACGGTGCCCGCAGTCCTCGGACGGTGCCCTCAAAGGAAGGACGCGGCCCGCGGCGGCGCGCCGCCGTCCCACTTCGCCGCCGGGGCGGCTGGCCCCGGCGTTGCACTGTCGCCCGGTGCTGGCCCCCGGCGACGACCGCAGGGACGACGGCAGGCGCATACGACACCCGGGAGACGATCATGGCGGAGATTCGCGTGGAGCCCAAGCGGCGCAGCATGGCCTGGCTGTGGGTGCTGCTCGCGCTGGCGCTCGTGGCGCTGGTGTTCTGGTACCTGAACAACGACGGCGTGAACCAGGTGGACACGGTGCCCGCCACCTCGGCGCTGCCGACGGCGCCGACGCTGGTGGCGCCGCTGGCGCTCGCGGCACCCGACGCGCGCGTCGCCTGACGCGCCGCTCACACACGGGAGGAGACATGGCACGGGACCACACGTCGCGCGGGCTGCGCGACGAAGCGAGCGTCGGGCCGGACCCGCGCCGCGCGCGCGAGCTCAAGCGCCTCAGTGACCTGAAGTTCCGCGTCGCCAGCGGGGAGCCGGACATCGTCGGCTGGACGGTGTTCGCGTCGACCGGCCGCGAGGTGGGGCGCGTCACCGACCTGCTCGTCGACGTCGAGGCGCGCGAGGTCGTGATGCTCGACATCGACCTGCGCCGCGGCGACCAGCACACGCTCGCCCCCCTGCGCGCCGCCTGGATCGACCACGCCGCCCGGCGCGTCGTGCTCGACGCGCGGGAGCTCGAGCAGAACAGCGACGAGCTGCTCCCGGGGCTGCCGCGCAGCGGCGCGCTGAGCGACGCGCAGGTGGACCGCTTCAACGACCACTACGTGCACGCCTACGGCGACCGCGGCGTCGAGCGCGACGCCAGCTGGCGCGTGCGTCACGGCGACGAGGAGCTGCGCTTCGGCGTCGAGCCGCGCGCCGACCTGCACGCCGCGCCCCGGCGCGACGACCGGCAGCTCGGCATGGGCGCCGCCGGGGGCGCGCTCGCGGCGGGCGCCGCGGGAGCCGCCGCGGCCGGCACGGGCCCGCACTTCGACGAGTCGCGCCGCATCGACTCGATCATGGACGGCCACACGCGCGACGCGCACCGCGACGTCGACCGTGGCGAGCCGCGCCGTCTGCTCGACCACGACGCGCACCGCGGCACGTCGCACGGCATGGGCGCGGCCGGCATGGCCGGCGGCCCGGCCGACGACCTGCGCGCCGTCGACCGCGACATGATGGGGGGCGAGGACCGCCGCCTGGACCGCGTCGACGACGCGTCCACGCTGCACCCGCAGGGCGCGATCGATCCGCGCGAGCTCGACGGGCGCGTGCGCATCGACGAGGGCGCGACCGTCGACGACCGCGCGCCGGTGGGCGGCGTGCGCTACGAGGGCACGTCCGCGACGCCGCACGACTACGGCCGTCCGGACGAGCGCTACGGCCCGGAGTACGGCAGCGGCCGGATCGGCTTCGACCGCGTCGTCTCGCGCCATCCGCGCTCGGTCGACGACCCGGCCGATCTCCCGACGACGGCCGGCGCGGGCGACGCGATGAGCGCGCCGCGCCGCCTGGACGACGCGGGCGACCGGACGCTCGACCGCACGATGGACCACACGATGGACCGGACCGCGGACCGCACGCCCGACGAGCGGCACGAGGTGCGCTTCCGCCGCTACGACGACGCGCGCCGGCCCGACCAGCGCTAGTCCGTCGCCCTTCGACGGGCGGCGCGCACGGGGCGGCACCGCATCGCGGTGCCGCCCCGTGCGCCGCATCCGGCCCACGCGCCCGCACCTCGCGTGGGAACCACGGGCCGGTCCGCCCAGTACGTTTCCCGAGGACCGCGCCCGACGCCCCGTCGGACGGCCGTCCCCCTCCGCTCCCGCGCCCCCGCGCTCCCGGCCATGCTCATCCGCCGCCCCGACGACATCCCGTCCGCCGAGATCACGCCCGAGGCGGTCTATCGCGACCGCCGCCGCTTCCTCGGCGCCGCCGGCACGCTCGGCATCGGCCTGGCGACGGGGCTGGTCTCGACGAACCTGCTCGCCTGCGCGCCGGGCGAGGTGCAGGGCAGCGCGGGCGGCGAGGTCGAGCCGGGTGGGCAGCCCGCCCTCCCCGACGAGGTCACGCCGTACGAGACGGCGACGACGTACAACAACTTCTACGAGTTCGGCACCGACAAGGAGGACCCGGCCGCGAACGCCGGCGGGCTGCGCACGCGCCCCTGGTCGGTCGTCGTCGAGGGGATGGTGAAGCGCCCCGCCACCTACGCGCTCGACGACCTGCTCAAGGGGATGACGCCGATCGAGCGCACGTACCGCATGCGCTGCGTCGAGGCCTGGTCGATGGTCATCCCGTGGCTCGGCGTGCCGCTGCGCGACGTCCTCGCGCGCGTCGAGCCGCTGCCGTCGGCGCGCTTCGTCGAGTTAACGACGCTCTACGATCCGAAGCAGATGCCGGGGCAGCGTGGCGGCGTGCTCCCCTGGCCGTACAAGGAGGCGCTCCGCCTCGACGAGGCGCAGCATCCGCTGACGCTGCTCGCCACGGGCATGTACGGGAAGACGCTCCCCAACCAGAACGGCGCGCCGCTGCGGCTCGTCGTGCCGTGGAAGTACGGCTTCAAGGGGATCAAGTCGATCGTGCGCATCCGCCTCACGGACCGGCAGCCGCGCACGACCTGGAACGATGCGGCGCCGAGCGAGTACGGCTTCTACGCGAACGTGAACCCGGCCGTGGATCATCCGCGCTGGTCGCAGGCCCGCGAGCGCCGCATCGGCGAGTTCCGCCGCCGCCCGACGCTGCCGTTCAACGGCTACGCCGAGCAGGTGGCGTCGCTCTATTCCGGCCTCGATCTGCGCCGGAACTTCTGACCGTGTCCGCCAGCACGCCACTCGGCACGCCGCCCGAGCGCCGAGCGCGGAGCGCCGAGCGTCCGATCGACGCATCCCTCGACGCTCGGCGCTCGACGCTCGGCGCGCGCTCGAGGCTCCGCAGGCGTCTGGTGTGGCTCGCCGTGTTCCTGGCCGCCGCGGCGCCCGGGATCTGGCTCGCCTACAACTTCTGGCTCGCCTGGAATTTCCGCTCCAGCGCCCTGGGCAAGGACCCGGTGGAGGGGCTGGAGCACGCGACCGGCGAGTGGGCGATCCGCTTCCTCGCGCTCACGCTCGCGATCACGCCGGTGCGGCAGCTCACCGGGTGGAACGCGATCGCGCCGTACCGGCGCATGCTCGGGCTGTTCGCCTTCTGGTACGCGACCGCGCACCTCGCCGTGTTCGCGGGGCTCGACCTCGAGCTGCAGCTCGGCGAGGTGGCGGGCGAGATCGTGAAGCGGCCCTACATCACGATCGGGTTCGCGGCGTGGCTGCTGCTCGTGCCGCTCGCCATCACGAGCACGAAGGGGTGGATCCGGCGGCTCGGCGGGCGGCGGTGGAACCGGCTGCACAAGGCGACGTACGCGGTCGCCGTGCTCGCGCTCGTGCACTACCTCTGGAGCCAGAAGAAGGACGTCAGCGACCCGCTGCTCTTCGCCGCGCTCTTCGCCGCGCTGTTCGCGTGGCGCGGCTGGCGCGCGTGGCGCCGCCGCACGGCGTAGCGCGGCGGTCGCATCGGGGCGCCGCGTCGGCCTCGCGCCGACCCGTGCCGGGGGCGTGGCGCGCGCGCGTGCGCGGCCGCATCCTACCGGCCATGTCCCTCACCCCGTTCGGGCGCGCCGCGCGCGCCGCCGCGAGTCGTCCGGCACGCGCGCTCGCGTGCGCCCTCGTCCTGATCGCGCCGCCGCTCGCGGCGCAGGACGCCGATGCGCCGCTCGTCCTGCGGCTCCCCGTCAGCACGCGCGCGCTCGGCATGGGCGGCGCGCAGCCGGTCGCGCAGGACGCCGAGTCGCAGCTGTTCAACCCCGCGCTGCTCGCGTGGGCGCGCGGCGCGAGCGCGCAGGGCCAGCGCTACGGCGCCGCCAGCACGTTCGGCGTCCTCGCCAGCGCGCTCGCGACGCTCGGCGGGACCACGGGCTTCGGCGTGCAGTACCTCGACTACGGCGCCGCGGCCGGCGACCTCGGGGCCGTGCGCGACGCGACGGGCGCGCTGCCGGCGCGCGGCCCGGTGGCCGCCTCCAGCCTCGCGGCGAGCATCGGCTACGCGCGCACGATGCTGGGCGTGCGCGCGGGCGCCTCCCTGCGCTACGCGGAGGAGCGCCTGGGGAGCGCCCGCGACGGGACGGCGTCGGTGGACCTGGGCCTCGCGAAGGGGTTCCTGTTCGACAACGTCGTCGTGGGGCTCGCCGTGCAGCACCTCGGCGAGGGGCTGCGCCTGCAGGGCACGCGCGCCGCCCTGCCCACGCGCGTCACGCTCGGCCTCTCGGGCGCGAACTATCCGGTGAACCCGTGGCTCGACATCGGCGCGAGCGCCGCGGTGTCGGTGCTGCGCGGGGGCACCGTCGCGGCGGCCGGCGGGGTCGAGGCGTCGTTCGTGCCGCTGCAGGGCTACGCGATCACGGGACGCGTCGGCGGCCGCCGCACGCTCGCGCCGGGCGAGCGCCCGGTGACGGCGGGGCTGGGGTTCACGCGCGACCGCCTCTCCATCGACTACGCGTACGAGCCGTTCGCCGCGCGCGACGCGCACCGCCTGGGGCTGCGCGTGCGGTAGCGCGGGCCGGTGGCGCGGGCCGGTGGCGCGGGCCGGTGTCCGTCTTGCACCGCACGTCCGCATGCGCGACGCGGAGCGGACGGCGACGGGATCGGGGAGCGCGGGGCGGATCGCGGGGGCGCTCGCGCTCTACGCGCTCGTGCACAGCGCGCTGGCGAGCCGCGCCGCGAAGGCGGCCGCCACGCGCCTGCTCGGGCCGCGTGCCCGCGACGGCTGGTATCGCGCGTTCTACAACGCGCAGGCGGTGGTGACGACGGGCGCGCTGGTCGCGTGGGCGTTCCGCCAGCCCGATCGCACGCTGTACCGGGTGCGCGGGCCGCTGGCGGCGCTGATGCGCGCGGGCCAGCTCGCGGGGCTCGCATTCGGCGCCGCCGCGGTGCGCGAGATCGGGCTCGCCCGCCTCTCCGGCGCGTCCAGCGCGCTCGCCTGGACGCGCGGCGCCGCCGACGTACCGCCCGAGCCCGAGGCACAGGGGCCGGCGCCCGACGCGACCGGGCGGCTGCGCACCGGCGGCCCGTTCGCGGTCGTGCGCCACCCGCTGAACTTCATGCCGCTGCCGGTGCTCTGGCTGAACCCGCACATGACGGTGAACCTCGCCGTCGCCGCCGTCGCCTCCACCGCGTACCTCGTGCTCGGCTCCTGGCACGAGGAGCAGCGCCTCGCGGCGCAGCACGGCGCCGCGTACGAGGCCTATCGACGGAGCGGAGTGCCGTTCCTCGTTCCGTCGCGGCGGCCGCGCACCGGATGAGGGGCGCTGCGGACTGCGGACGCTCACGTGCTCGGTCCGACATCCGCCCGCCGCGTCCGAACTGCCGACAGCAGCAGGGATGAACCTCCGATAACGTCTGGTTGAAGTCCGATGGCTCCGCGTGGCGGCGAGGAACGTCGCACGACGCGGAGCCATCCGATCTTCATCCGATGTCATCAGACTTTCATCCCTGCTCCCGCCGTTCGCCGTTCGCGCCCGACGCGACCCTGCAGGCGCGAGCACACCAGGATCCGCAGCCCGCGGCTTCTACGGCGTCGCCGCGCCGATCCCCAGGCCGGTGAGGATGACCGTTCCCTTCTCGGTGCGGTCGAAGCGCAGGCGCACCGCGCGCACCGCGTTCGCGTCGAACCCGGGCGCCGCGGCGGCGAAGTCGGCGACCGGCAGCACGAACGTCTGCGGCACCAGCTCGTACGTCGTGCGGAAGTTCTCGCGGTCGCGCTCGGGGCGGCGCAGCACGCGGATCTCGAGCGGGCGGCGCAGCGGTCCGTAGCGCGCCAGCGGCAGGGGCGCGGCGCGGCCGGCCGCGTCCACCAGCTCGACGGTGAGGTCGAGCGGCGTCGTGTCGGGCGGCGTGACGCGCGCCTTCGGGCGCAGGCCGGGGACGCGGCGCACCACCGCGCGGCCGACGCTCGCGATGCGCGCGAACGGCGACGGGCCGCGGCGCGTCGTGCTCCGCGCGGCCGTCGTCGTGTCGCGGCGCGTGCTGTCGCGTGCGGTCTTCCGCGGGCCCGGCACGTCGCGCGTCGGCACGAGCGTCAGCAGCACCGCCGAGCGCGCGCCCACCCCCCACGCGGCGCGCAGCGAGTCGGGGAGCGTCACCTCCAGCGTCGCCGGCGCGCGCGGCGCGGGCTTCGTCGTGTCGGCGGGGGTGCGCCCCGCGCCCGACGTGCTGGCCGTCGCGGTGCTCCCGCGCGCCGGGCCGCTCGCGCCGGCGCGGCGCGCGGGCGCGTTGTTCCAGCCGAGCCACGCGCCCCACATGCGGTAGGTGTTGTCGCGCCAGCGCATGGGCAGCTCGCCCTCGCGCCAGGTGGAGAGGCTGTCGCCGCGGAGCACGATGCCCGGCGCCGCGCCGCGCGTGACGTCGATGCGCTGGTCGAACGCCGTCATCGACCGCACGGTCGCGTCGGCGTACGCGGTCTGGTACATCGCCTTCGGCAGCCAGCCGCCGGCCGCGCGATGGTCGCGGAAGAGCGGCAGGTACTCGCGCTTCCCCTTGAGCGACGCCTCCAGGAACGCGCCCATGAAGACGAGCGCCATCTGCCGCTGCGCCTCGGGCGCGATCAGCCCGCGCAGCTCCAGGTTGCGCGCGCTGAGCCGCCCGTTGTCCTTGTTGCCCCACCCGGTGTTCCACTGCCCGTGGTTGGCGCGGTACATCCACACCGCGCTCTTGAACCAGGGGCCGCCATCGGTGAAGCGCACCCGGTCCCACTGCCGCAGCCCGTTGAACGACGAGACGTCGCCGTCGTGCGAGCCGTGCACCACCAGGTAGCTGACGTTCTCCAGCGGCGTTCCCTGTCCCGCGGGGCGGTACTGCCCGTCGACCGGCGCGATCGCCACGAGCGCCTTGATGTCGAACCCGTAGTCGAAGGTGACCGTCGCGTCGTCGGGGTAGTGCTTCAATCGGTTGAACGCCGCGGCCACCGCGACCGCCTCGCCGCCGCGCGAGTGGCCCATGAGCGCGATGTTGCGCAGGTCCACCTTGCCGCGGAGCGGGTTGCTCACGCTGTCGGCGAAGCCGCGCCACGCCTTCAGGTGCTCGAGCAGCATCCAACCGCGCGCGTCGTTCTCGTTGCGCAGCGCGCCATTGAGGAAGTTCTCGTCGACGCTCGCGAGGATGAAGCCGCGCGACGCGAGGTGCTCGCCGAGGTAGGCGTAGCCGGGATCGGAGAAGTCCTTCGGGTCGTGGTTGCCGTGCACCACCAGCACGAGCGGGAAGGGCCCCGGCCCCTCCGGATACCAGACGCGCCCGTTGATCGGGAACGCCTTGGCGTCGAACCCCCAGTACTTCTTGCGCGAGGCGGCCATCGCCGGCTCCATCGACACGAACGCCGACGCGTCCACGCTGCGGGTGCGCATCGTCACCGAGTCGCGGAAGCCGGCGCGCCGGCGGTCGGTGCCGCTGCCGTACGTCAGCGTGCGCACCGCGTACGGGCCGCGCGCGGCGGGGTCGGGCGCGGTGAGCGACTGCCGCGCGAGCACGACGTCGGCGTCGTCCTTCGCGAGCGTGAGCGGGGCCGCGCAGGCGGCGAGCGCCGTGGCGACGATCGCGGCCAGCAGCGCGGGGAGGGTGGCGGGGGGGCGCATGGCGCCAATGTACCATCCGTCGCGCCGGCCGGCGCGCGTTACCTTGCGCGCATGAGACCCCACGCCGCCTTCGCCGTCGCCGCGCCCGGCCTCGCGCCACTCGTCGCCGACGAGCTGCGCGCGATCGGCCTGCGCCCCACCGGAGTGGAGGACGCGGGCGTCGCCTTCGCCGCGCACGACACCGGCATCTGGTCGGCGAACCTCCGCCTGCGCACCGCCAGCCGCGTGCTCGTCCGGCTCGGGCAGTTCCGCGCCACCGACTTCCGGGAGCTGGAGCGGCAGGCGCGCGCGCTGCCGTGGGAGACCTTCGTGACCGCCGACGCGACGCCGCGGCTGCGCGTCACCTGCCGCAAGTCGCGCCTCTACCACTCGGACGCCGTCGGCGGGCGCGTGGCCGACGCGATCGCGCATCGCGTGGGCGGACGCGGCGGCTTCGCGGCGGCCGCCGAGGACGACACCGAGGCGGCGGAGAGCGAGGGCGGCGACGACGCGGCGCCGATGATCGTCGTGCGCTTCCTCCACGACGAGTGCACCGTCAGCGTCGACAGCTCGGGCGCGCTGCTGCACCGCCGCGGCTACCGGCAGGCGGTGGGGCGCGCGCCGCTGCGCGAGACGCTCGCCGCCGCGATGCTGCTCGCCGCCGGCTACGACGGCTCGGCGCCCTTCCTCGATCCGCTGTGCGGCTCCGGCACGCTGCCGATCGAGGCGGCGCTGATCGCGCGCGACATCGCGCCGGGGCGCCACCGCCGCTTCGCGTTCGAGCGGTGGCCCAACTTCGACGCGGCGCGCTGGGCGAAGCTGCTCGCCGACGCCGACGCGCGCGCGCGTCCCCGCGCGGCGTCCACCATCGAGGGGAGCGACCGCGACGCCGGCGCGATCGCCGGCGCCGTCGCGAACGCCGAGCGGGCGGGCGTCGCGGAGGACGTGCGCTTCGCGCAGCGCGCGCTGTCGTCGATCGCCGTCAGCGACGAGCAGGTCGGGCTGGTCGCGACCAACCCGCCCTACGGCAAGCGCGTGGGCGAGAGCGGCGCGCTGCGCGACCTGTGGGCGCGGCTGGGCGACGTGCTGCGCGTCGTCTGCCCGGGGTGGCGCGTGGCGCTCCTCGGCCCCGATCCGGCGCTGGAGCGCCAGCTGCGCCTGCCGCTGACGCCCGCGCTGCGCACGACGAACGGCGGCATCCCGATCCGCGTGCTCACCGGCACGGTGCCCGACGCGGGGCCCGACGCGGGACCCGACGCCGGCTGAGCGGCCGGGGGCGGGAGGGCGTCACCGCGTCACGGCTGCTGCTGCCGGGCGAGGTGCACGCCGATGCGGAAGTCGGCGGTGCGCGGCGGGCCGAACTCCGTGAACCCCGGCGCGAGCCCCGACCCGGCGGGCGGCACCACGCGCACGCGATGGAAGCCGCTCGCCAGGTCGCGGAAGGTCGCCTGGCCCTGCGCGTCGGTCGTCGCCGCGTCGACGAGCGTCGGCGTCCCGAGCGAGTCCGCGGGCGACGTCGCAGGCCCGCGCACGTAGCGCAGGACCTCGACGCGCGCGCCCGGCAGTCGCACGGCGAGCGCCGTGTCGCGCGGCGTCGTGCCGGTGGGCGTGCCCGGCGCGAAGACGATGGTGGTGAGCGTGAACCGCGCCGGCGCCGGCGTCACGGGGCCGGGCAGCGTGTCGGCCCGCGGGACGCTGTCGCGCCCCGGCAGCACCGTCACCGGCAGCGAGTCGCGCATCCCGTTCGCCGCGACGTGCAGCCACGTCGTGCCGGCGGCGACGCCGGCGGGCGTGGCGTACATCGCCGTGTCGCTCGCCGGCGACGTGAACGCCACGCGCACGACGCTCGCGTCGCCCACCCGCCACGTGGCCTGCCCGCCCTGCGTCGACGCGAGCCGGCCCGCGGCATCCACCAGCTGCGCGGCGACCCACGCGGTCCGCCCCACGGCGACCGTCAGCACGCGCGGGTAGAGGCGCAGCGCGACCGCCGGACCGGCGGGCGTGATCGGCGCGCCCTGCGACACGCGCACCACGATCGAGTCGCGCAGCTCGCCGACGCTGGCGTGCAGCACCGTCGTGCCGGCGGCGACGCCGACGACGAACGCGCCCGACGTGTCGGCGATCGCGACGCGCGGGTCGGCCACGCGCAGGCGCACCGGCCCGGCGAGCAGCGCGAGCGACGGGACGCCCTCGGCGTTCACGGGATGGACGGCGATGCGCGCCCGCGCCCCGACGGCCACGTCGAGCGCGCGCGGCGCGAGGCGGATGCCGGCGACGGCAGACGGCGCGCTCGGGCCAGCCGGCGTCGAGTCGCGCGTGGCCGGGGTGGGCGGCGGCGCGGGCGTCGTCGGCGCGGGGGCCGGGGCGCTGTCCCGGGTCGCGGGCGCGGTGGCCGTGCTCGTCGGCGGCGCGACCGGCGGGGCGGCGTCGGAGCCGCCGCACGCGGACGCGAGGCCCGCGAGCGACGCGAGTGCGGCGGACGTCCGCAGGCGGCGGACGGCGGGCCGGGACGACGGACGTGCGGCGGACGACATGCTCACCTCCAGTGGGCTCCCACCCGGTACAACCTCGGAGCGAGGCGGGCGGTCACGGCATGGGGGGCATCGGCGGCGCGCCCGCGGCGCGCGGCCGCGGCGCCCCGCGCCGATCGAGCTGCAGCAGCGCCGCCTGCAGCCGCGCGTCGGCCGCCGCGCGCGCGTCGCGCCCCGAGGCGATGTCGCGCTCGACGCCCGCGCGGAACCCGCTCAGCTCCGCCTCCGAGGCGCCGCGCGCCACCAGCTCCGCGATCGACCCGGCCGCGGCGCTCGCCGGGACGCCGCGCGCCGCGAGGTCGGCCAGCACCACCAGCGGCAGCGCGAGCGAGCCGCTCCCCGCCTCGCGCAGGCGGCGGATGGACGCCGCCGGCACGCCGGCGTGCAGCGCGCTCGCCGCCGCCACCACGTCGCCGCTCGGCGCCGCGGGGCCGAGCGCGGCGCGCGCCTGTCCCAGCTCGCGTGCCAGCGTGCGCACCGCGACGACGATCCGCGCGTCGTCGGCGCCCTTCAGCACCCCCTCCGCCGCCTTCGCGTAGAGCGGCTCCGCGGGCACGCCGGCGGCACGCAGCGAGTCGGCCAGGCGGACGATCGCCTCGCGCGCGTCGCCGCCCAGCCGCGGCGGCAGCGTCGCGTCCTGCGCCCGCGCGGCGGCGGGCGCGGCGAGCAGCAGCGCCGCCAGCAGGGGAACGATCGTGGGGGGCGTGCTCATGTCGACGGGCTCCCGACCAGGACCACGGAGTTGGGGACGCCGAAGTCGTCGTCGACCGCGCGCGGCGCCGCCGGATCGGCGACGACGTCGCCGTCGACCACGAAGGCGTACGCGTGCCGCCCCGGCGCCAGCGGCAGCTCGACGCTCCACGTCAGCCCGTCGGCGCCGGCGCGCATCGGCGTGCGGTTCGGGTCCCAGCGATTGAAGTCGCCCACCAGCGACACGCGCGCGGCGCGCGGCGCGACGAACACGAAGCGCACCGCCGACGCCCCGCTCGCCGGCGCGGCCGCCGCGACCGCGCGCGGCGCCTCGTCACGGCGGGCGGCCATCCACGCGCCGCCGGCGCCGAGGGCGGCGCAGAGGAGACCCGCGGCGATGCCCGCGACCGGGGAGAGCTGCCAGGTGCGCGACCGCGCGCGCGCCCACCAGCCGCGCCGCGCCGCGGGCCGCGCGGCCTCGCGCAGCACGGCGGCGCGCCACTCGGGGCGCATCGGCACCTCGGCGCGCAGCGCGGCCAGCGCGTCGGCGAGCGCCGGCGCGTCGTGCAGCGCCAGCTCGTCTCGCGCGTCGTCGTGCACGTCGTCCCGCGCGTCCTCGCGACGGATCTCAACCGGCGACATCGCTCACCTCCGCGAGCAGCTCCCGCAGGCGCTCGCACGCCCGCATCACGCGCATCTTGAGCGCCGACACGCCGACGCCCGTCGCGCGCGCCATGTCATCGTAGCTCCACTGCTCGACGTGTCTCAAGAGGAACGCCTCGCGGTAGTGTGGGGCGAGCGACGCGACCGCCCGCGCGATGTCGTCGCGCAGCTCCGCGCCCGCCACGTCCGGCGCCACGCCGTGGTCGGCCACCAGCTCCAGGTCTCCGCCCTGGCGTCGCTCGCGTCGCCCGCGGACCGCCGCCATCGTGCGGCAGCGGTTGACGAGGATCGCGAACAGCCAGGCGCGGAACTGCTCCCGTTCGTCGTAGCGCGGCAGCGCGCGATAGGCCCGCAGCAGCGCCTCCTGCGTCGCGTCCTCCGCGTCCTCGCGGTGCCCCAGCATGCGCGTGGCGAAGCGGAGGCACGCGGGGCCGTGTCGATCCACGAGCACCGCGAACGCATCGGGGTCGCCGTCGAGCACGCGGCGCACGAGCGCGGCGTCGGTGGGCAGGTCGATCATCTCGTACCGTGCAACCCGCGGCGCGGCGGCCGCGTCACACGCCGCGCCGGGCGCGTCGCGCGACGCGCTCACGGGACGACGATCAGCCCCACGACTCCATTGAAGTCGTCGTCGACCGTCGTCGTGCCGGGCGGCGCGATCCAGCGGTCGCCGTCCACGCGCACGTTGCAGCGGTGCGTGCCGGGCGTGACGGGGAGCGCGACCTCCCACCGGTCGGCCGACACCTGCCGCAGCGCGACGGGCTTCCATCCGGTGAAGTCGCCCGAGAGCTCGACGCCGCGCGCGCCCGGCAGCCGCACCGAGAAGACGTACTGGCCGGCCGGCGCGCCGCGCACCTCGAAGTCGGTCGCGACCGGGCGCACGACCGGCGGCAGCAGCGGGCGGTGCAGCGCGCGCGGCGCGACGCGCAGGCCGAGCGTGAAGAAGGTGCGCGCGACGCCGCCGGCCGTGCGCGCGGGGAGCGTGCCGCCCCCCGCGACGAGCGCCGTGCGGCTGCCGAAGGCGAGCGATCCGGTGCCCTCCAGCCAGGCGGCGCCCGCGACGCCGGCGAAGCGCGGGCGCAGGCCGGCCGCCGCATCGAGCGTCACGCGGCCGCGCGCCCACCCGGCGCGCGCCTCGATCTCGCTCCAGCGGCGCAGCCGGGCGGTCGTCGCGGCCGTCGTGTCGGCGCTGTACTTCCAGATGGTCTCGGTGATCAGCGGGTAGTTCGGGCCCGGGCCCGAGCTGTCGGCCCGGATGCGCGTGCCGTTCGGCACGCTGTCCATCGTGATCCGGAGGGCGCTCCCGGGGACCTGCACGGCGCGCGAGCCGAAGGTGACGCCGAGGACGAGCCCACCGAGCTGACGCCACGCGCCCGCGGCGATCCGCTCGGCACGCGGGCGGAGCGCGGCGGTCGCGGGGACGCCCGCGGGGGCGTCGTCGGCGCGGACCCGTCGGGCCCGCGCCCCGTCCACGCCGAGCCACATGCCGCCCCGTCCGCGCGCCCAGGACAGGCGCGCGTCGCCCGCGAGCTGGGCGCGCGCGTCGGGCGCGAGGGTGGGGGACGGGGTGGCGAGCGCGCCGATCGGGAGGAGCGCGGGCGCGTCGACGGGCGCCAGCCGCCCCTCGCCGCTCACGCTCAGGCGGAGGCCACGCCACGCGGGGGTGACCACGAGCGCCGAGGCGCGCCCCGCGCCCTGCCAGGCACCGCCGCGGAGCGCGGCCGCGCCGTCGAACGACAGCGCGCCGAACGGGCCGCTCCAACGGAGCGCGGAGCCCAGCCGGCCGTCGTCGCGCCAGCCGACGGGCGCCTCGCCCGTCGCGCCCGGCCCCCGGGTCAACCCGCCGCCCGCCTCCCAGGCGACGACGGGCTGCGCCGACTGGGCCAGAACCTCGACGGCGACGACGGGTAGGAGCCGCGGCGCCACGAGGGCGGCGCGGACGGCGAACCGGCGGGCACGGCGTGACATCGGTCGATCTCTCCGGCGTGGCGGTCGGCCCGGCGCTCGGCGCGGGCATCGGACGCGGTCTCCCCACGGGGTAACCTTGGGACGCCGCGCGCGGTCACGCATCTTGTCGCGGCGCCGTGGCCCCGTCCCGACGGCCATGCCGAGCGCGCCTCCGCCCGACCGGCCCAAGCGAGCCCGACTGGCGCTCGATTTGCTGAGGCCGGAGTTACCCGCGATCATTCGGCGAGCCATCCGTTCTCAGCTCCCGCCCGTGTCTCCGACCATCCCGCCCGGGACGGTCGGCCGCGGGCGTTCTCGCCGCATTTCCTGCCCCGGATCTGACCGTGCGTCCACGCGATCCCGCCAAGAAGTCCCGCCCGCGCTCCGCGCGTCCCTCCGCCGCGATCCGCGTCCGCTCCCGCGGCGCCGCGGCCACCGATGCCGGTGACGCCGGCGACGGCGCCGACGACACGCCCGCCCGCGGCCGGCGCCGAGGCAGCCGCTCCGCCGACGGCGCCAACGGCAATGGAAACGGCAACGGCAATGGAAACGGCAACGGGAACGGCCGGGGCTCGGCCGCCCGCCGCGGCGCGCGCGCGGCGGTGGTGCCGGCCGCCGTAGAGACGGCGACCGTGACGACGACCGTGAGCGCCGAGCCGCCGCGCGGCGGGCGGCGGGGCAACGGCGGGCGGAGCGACCGCGCCGGCGACCTCGATCGCCTGCGCGAGGGGCTGCGTCGGCTGCGCGACGGCGACTTCACCTACCGGCTGGGACGCTCGCGCGATCCGGAGATCGCGGAGGTCTTCGACCTGTTCGACGACGTCGCCGGGCTGCACGCGGGGCTGACCGACGAGATCGTGCGCGTCAGCCGCACGGTGGGGCGCGAGGGGCAGATGGGCGAGCGCGTCTCGCTCACCGGGGCGACGGGCGGCTGGGGCGTCACCGTCGACGCGCTCAACTCGCTCATCAGCGACGTGCTGCAGCCGACCACCGAGGTGGCGCGCGTGCTCACCGCGGTCGCCGAGGGCGACCTGTCGCAGAAGATGGTGCTCGAGATGAGCGGCCGCAGCGTGCAGGGCGAGTTCCTGCGCATCGGCACGACGGTGAACAAGATGGTGGACCAGCTCCGCGCCTTCGCGTCCGAGGTGACGCGCGTGGCGCGCGAGGTGGGCACCGAGGGGCGTCTGGGCGGCCAGGCCAACGTGCCCGGCGTGGCCGGCACGTGGAAGGACCTGACCGACAGCGTGAACGCGATGGCCTCGTCGCTCACGACGCAGGTGCGCAACATCGCCGAGGTGACGAAGGCCGTCGCCGGCGGCGACCTGTCGAAGAAGATCACCGTCGACGTGAAGGGCGAGGTGCTCGAGCTGAAGGAGACCATCAACACGATGGTGGACCAGCTCCGCACCTTCGCCGACGAGGTGACCCGCGTGGCCCGCGAGGTGGGCACCGAGGGCCGACTGGGCGGGCAGGCGCAGGTGCCCGGCGTCGCCGGCACGTGGCGCGACCTCACGGACAACGTGAACGCGCTGGCGAGCAACCTGACGAACCAGGTGCGCAACATCGCCCTCGTGACCACGGCCGTCGCCAACGGCGACCTGAGTCAGAAGATCACGGTCGAGGTGCGCGGCGAGGTGCTCGAGCTGAAGAACACCATCAACAAGATGGTGGACCAGCTGAACTCCTTCTCGAGCGAGGTGACGCGCGTCGCCCGCGAGGTGGGCACGGAGGGCGTGCTCGGCGGCCAGGCCAACGTGCAGGGCGTGGCGGGCACGTGGAAGGACCTCACGGACTCCGTGAACTTCATGGCCGCGTCGCTCACCACGCAGGTGCGAAACATCGCCGAGGTGACGACGGCCGTGGCGCGCGGCGACCTGTCGCGCAAGATCACGGTGGACGTGCGCGGCGAGGTGCTGGAGCTCAAGAACACCGTCAACACGATGGTGGACCAGCTCAACGCGTTCGCGGGCGAGGTGACGCGCGTGGCCCGCGAGGTGGGCACGGAAGGCCGCCTCGGCGGCCAGGCGAGCGTGCCCGGCGTCGCCGGCACCTGGAAGGACCTCACCGACAACGTGAACCAGCTCGCCGGCAACCTGACGGTGCAGCTGCGCGACGTGTCCGGCGTGGCGAGCGCGATTCAGCAGGGCGACCTGTCGCGCAAGATCACGGTCGAGGCGCGCGGCGAGGTTCTGCAGATCAAGGACGTCATCAACACGATGGTCGACCAGCTGAACTCCTTCGCCGCCGAGGTCACGCGCGTGGCGCGCGAGGTGGGGAGCGAGGGGCGGCTGGGCGGGCAGGCGAACGTGCAGGGCGTCGCCGGCACGTGGAAGGACCTGACCGACACCGTGAACTTCATGGCCGGCTCGCTGACGGCCCAGGTGCGCAACATCGCCGAGGTGACCACCGCGGTCGCCCGCGGCGACCTGTCGAAGAAGATCACGGTGGACGTGAAGGGTGAGGTGCTGGAGCTGAAGAACACCATCAACGTCATGGTGGACCAGCTCTCCGCCTTCTCGGCCGAGGTGACCCGAGTCGCGAAGGAAGTGGGTACCGAGGGCGTGCTGGGCGGCCAGGCGAAGGTCGAGGGCGTCAGCGGCACCTGGAAGGACCTGACGGACAACGTGAACGCCATGGCGAGCAACCTGACCAATCAGGTGCGCAACATCGCCTACGTCACGACGGCCGTCGCCAACGGCGACCTGACGCAGAAGATCACCGTGGAGGCGCGCGGTGAGATGCAGGAGCTGAAGACCACGATCAACACGATGGTCGACCGCCTGCGCACCTTCGCCGACGAGGTCACGCGCGTCGCCAAGGAGGTGGGCACGGAGGGACGACTGGGCGGCCAGGCGCAGGTGCAGGGCGTGGCCGGCACGTGGAAGGAGCTGACCGACAACGTGAACCAGCTGGCGGGCAACCTGACCGTGCAGCTGCGCGACGTGTCGGGCGTCTCGGCGGCCATCGCGCGCGGCGACCTGACGCGCAAGATCACCGTGGACGTGCGCGGCGAGATCCTGCAGATCAAGGACGTCATCAACACGATGGTGGACCAGCTCAACGCCTTCGCGGGCGAGGTGACCCGCGTGGCGCGCGAGGTGGGCACCGAGGGCAAGCTGGGCGGCCAGGCGAAGGTGCCCGGCGCGGCCGGCGTGTGGCGCGACCTGACGGACAACGTCAACACGATGGCCTCGAACCTCACGGGCCAGGTCCGCAACATCAAGGACGTCACGATCGCCGTCGCCAACGGCGACCTGAGTCAGAAGATCACCGTCGAGGCGCGCGGTGAGATGCAGGAGCTGAAGGACACCATCAACGACATGGTGGACCGCCTCCGCGTCTTTGCCGACGAGGTGACGCGCGTCGCGAAGGAGGTGGGCACGGAGGGCAAGCTGGGCGGCCAGGCCGTCGTGCCCGACGTCGCCGGCACGTGGAAGGCGCTCACGGACAACGTGAACGCCATGGCGAGCTCGCTCACCGTGCAGGTGCGCGCCATCGCGGAGGTCGCGACCGCCGTGACGCGCGGCGACCTGTCGCGGATGGTCACCGTGCCCGCCGTCGGCGAGGTTGATGAGCTGAAGAAGAACATCAACCAGATGATCGCCAACCTGAAGGAGACGACCGAGCGCAACGAGGAGCAGGACTGGCTCAAGACCAACCTCGCGCGCTTCAGCCGCCTCATGCAGGGCCAGAAGGACCTGGACGCGGTCGCGCGCCTGGTCATGAACGAGCTGACGCCGCTGGTGCAGGCGCGCACGGGCGCGTTCTACATCGTCGAGCAGGACAACGGCGCCTCGGCGCTGCGCCTGATCGCCAGCTACGCCTTCAAGCAGCGCAAGCACCTCGGCAACGTCTGGCACCTCGGCGAGGGGCTGGTCGGGCAGAGCGCGCTGGAGAAGAAGCCGATCCTCCTCACGAACGTCCCCGACGACTACATCACCATCACGTCGGGGCTCGGCGAGGCGCCGCCGCGCAACATCATCGTCCTGCCGATCCTGTTCGAGGGCGACGTGAAGGCCGTCGTCGAGCTGGGGAGCTTCCTGCCGTTCAGCACGATCCACCAAACCTTCCTGGACCAGCTCCAGGAGTCGATCGGCGTCGTGCTGAACATGATCCAGGCGAACATGCGCACCGAGGAGCTGCTCCAGCAGTCGCAGCAGCTCACGCACGAGCTCCAGAGCCAGTCCGAGGAGCTGCGCCGTCAGCAGGACGAGCTCAAGAAGTCGAACTCCGAGCTGGAGGCGCAGGCCAAGTCGCTGCGCGCGTCCGAGGAGCTGCTGCGCGACCAGCAGGAGGAGCTGCAGCAGGTCAACGAGGAGCTGGAGGAGAAGGCCGCGCTGCTCGCGGAGCAGAACAAGAAGGTCGAGCAGAAGAACAACGAGGTCGAGGCGGCGCGGCAGGCGCTCGAGGAGAAGGCGTCGCAGCTGGCGCTCTCGTCGAAGTACAAGAGCGAGTTCCTGGCGAACATGTCGCACGAGCTGCGCACGCCGCTCAACTCGCTGCTGATCCTCGCGCGGCTGCTCGCGGAGAACAAGGACGGGAACCTCAACCCGAAGCAGGTCGAGTTCGCGCGCACGATCCTCGGCTCCGGCTCGGACCTGCTCAACCTCATCAACGACGTGCTCGACCTGTCGAAGGTCGAGGCGGGGAAGATGGAGGTCGTCGTCAGCGACGTCCGCATCGACACGGTGCGCGACTTCGCGGAGCGCACCTTCCGCCCGGTGGCGGAGTCGAAGGGGCTCGAGTTCAAGGTCGAGATGCTCCCCGGCACGCCGGAGTCGCTCGTCACCGACGGGCAGCGGCTCAACCAGGTGCTCAAGAACCTGCTGTCGAACGCCTTCAAGTTCACGGAGCACGGCGCGGTGACGCTCACCGTGCGGCGCGCGGAGACGGGGCGGCGGTTCGCGAACCGCATCCTCGACCGCGCCGAGACGGTGCTCGCGTTCGCCGTCGCCGACACGGGCATCGGCATCGCGAAGGACAAGCAGCAGCTGATCTTCGAGGCGTTCCAGCAGGCCGACGGCACGACCAGCCGCAAGTACGGCGGCACGGGGCTCGGGCTCTCGATCAGCCGCGAGATCGCGCGCCTGCTGGGCGGCGAGATCCGCGTGGAGAGCGTGCCGGGGCAGGGGAGCACCTTCACCCTGTTCCTGCCGGCGAACTACGTCGATCCGGACGCGGAGCAGAACGCGGCCGGCCGCCGTCCGACGCCGCCGCGCGGCGGGCCCGCCGGACCGGCGCCTCGCGTCGAGTCGCCGGGCGCACGCGCCGTGGCGCGCCGCCGCCTGCTGGGCGGCGGCGGCGCCGGCGCCGGTGGCGCGGGCAGCGCGACGGGCGGCACGAATGCCGGTGCCGCTGGTGCCGCCGCCGGTGCGAGTGTCGGCGCGAGTGCCGGTGCGAGCGCCGCGTCGGGGGAGGACGACGGCGAGCGCGAGCCGACCGGCTGGCGCGGGATGTCGGTGGACGACGACGAGACGCACGCGGGCGCGGCGACGCTCGATGCGCCCGACGTCGACGACTTCGGGCTGGACGACGAGGACGAGCGTCGCGCCCCGCTGACGACCGACCTGCCCAACCCCGCGGAGGACGACCGCGACGCGGTGCAGGAGGGCGACACGGTCGTGCTGGTGGTCGAGAACGACATGAGCTTCGCGAAGGTCCTGCTCGAGATGGCGCGCGAGAAGGGCTTCAAGGGGCTGGTCGCGCTCGACGGGCGCACGGGCGTCGACCTCGCGCACCAGTACCAGCCGGACGCGATCACGCTCGACATCGACATGCCCGGCGTCGACGGGTTCGCGGTGCTGGAGCGGCTGAAGAAGCACCCCGACACGCGCCACATCCCGGTGCACATCATCTCCGGCGTCGAGCGGCGGCACGAGGGGCTCAAGGCGGGCGCGATCGCCTACCTCGAGAAGCCGGTGTCGAAGGAGGCGCTGGACGACGCGTTCGGGCGCATCTCGCGCTTCCTCGACGCGCGCGTCAAGCGGCTGCTCGTCGTCGAGGACGACGCGGTGCAGCGCGAGGCGATCGTGGCGCTCATCGGCCACGAGGACGTCGAGATCACGGCCGTCGACTCGGCCGAGGCGGCCCTGGAGGAGCTGGACCGCACGTCGTACGACTGCATGGTGCTCGACCTCGGGCTCGCGGAGATGAACGGCTTCGAGCTGCTCGAGAAGGTCAAGGGCGACGAGTCGCGCCACGACCTGCCGATCATCGTGTACACGGGCAAGGCGCTGTCGCCCGCCGAGGAGACGCGGCTCCGCAAGTACGCCGAGACGATCATCGTCAAGGACGTGAAGAGCCCGGAGCGGCTGCTCGACGAGACGGCGCTCTTCCTCCACCGGGTCGAGGCCAACCTGCCGGAGCAGAAGCGCCGCATGCTGGAGCGGCTGCACACGGCGGACGCGGTGTTCCACGGCAAGCGCGTGCTCGTCGTCGACGACGACGTGCGCAACATCTTCTCCCTCACCAGCATGCTGGAGGAGCACGGGGTGGAGGTGTCGTTCGCCGAGAACGGGCGCGACGCGCTGACGTGGCTCAACGAGCACCCGCAGGAGGTCGACCTCGTGCTCATGGACGTCATGATGCCCGAGATGGACGGCTACGAGACGACGCGCGCGATCCGCACGCAGCCGGAGTTCCGGTCGCTGCCGATCATCGCCCTGACGGCGAAGGCCATGAAGGGCGACCGCGAGAAGTGCATCGCGGCCGGCGCGAGCGACTACATCACCAAGCCGGTCGACCAGGAGCAGCTGCTCTCGCTCCTGCGGGTCTGGTTGTATCGCTAGGCCGGGTGAGGCGGCGTCGGGTACGGCGGGCGCGGGTGGGGCGGATCGGGTGAGGCGGGGACGGGTGGGGCGGGTCGGGGACGGCGGAGCGGGTACGGCGGGGACGGAGACGGCGGGGGCGCTCGCGTGGCGCCCGGCTTGCCTGAGCGTGGAGGGTTCAGCGCCGTGCCACCCGATCCCGCCCTACCCGACGCCGCCTCACCCGACCCGCTCCACCCGTCCCCGCAGCATCCGTCCCTGCCCCACCCGACCCGCCCCACCCGCGCCCGCCTCACCCGCAGTCCCATGACCCTCCCGTCCGCGCCGACCACCTACGATCCCGCGCTGGAGCGCCTCGAGATCGAGCTGCTGCTCGAGGCCGTCTACCGGCACTACGGGTTCGACTTCCGGGGCTACGCGTACGCGTCGCTGCGGCGGCGGGTGTGGAAGCGGATCCAGGCGGAGCGGCTGGAGACGGTGAGCGACCTGCAGGCGGCGGTGCTGCACGACCCGGAGGTGCTCGACCGGCTGCTCGACGACCTGTCGGTCAACGTGACGGCGATGTTCCGCGACCCGAACTTCTTCCTCGCGTTCCGGGAGAAGGTCGTGCCGCTGCTGCGCACGTATCCGTTCTTCCGGATCTGGCACGCGGGGTGCTCGACGGGCGAGGAGGTGTTCTCGATGGCGATCCTCCTGGAGGAGGAGGGGCTCTACGACCGGGCCCGCATCTACGCCACCGACATGAACGAGCGGGTGCTGCGCCAGGCGCGCGCCGGGATCTTCCCGCTCGAGCGGATGCAGGAGTACACGGAGAACTACATCCGCGCCGGTGGGCGTCGCTCGTACTCGGAGTACTACACGGCCGGGTACGACGGCGCCCTCTTCGATCCCGGGCTGCTGCGCAACGTCGTCTTCGCGCAGCACAACCTGGTCACCGACCGGTCGTTCAGCGAGTTCAACGCGATTCTCTGCCGGAACGTGCTCATCTACTTCGACAAGTCGCTGCAGACGCGCGTCCACCGGCTCTTCTACGACAGCCTGGCGACCTTCGGGGTGCTCGCGCTGGGAGGCAAGGAGACGCTGCGCTTCTCGGCGTTCGAGGAGTGCTTCGAGCCGCTGGCGCCGGCCGAGAAGGTCTACCGCAAGGTGCGGTGACGTGGCGGACGGTCGGGGGGCGGAGCGGGCGTCCGGGGGAGCGCGCGACGCGCACGACGCGACCGCGCGGCCGCTCGTCGTCATCGGCGCGTCGTGGGGCGGCCTGCACGCGGTGAGCACCATCCTCGCGGGGCTGCCGCGCGCCTTCGACACCCCGGTCGTCGTCGTGCAGCACCGCGCCAAGGAGAGCGACGGACTGCTGGCCGGCCTCCTCCAGAGCGTCACCACCCTCCAGGTCTGCGACGTCGAGGACAAGGAGCCGATCCGGAGCGGGCACGTCTATCTGGCGCCGCCCGACTATCATCTGTTGGTGGACGACGACTACTTCTCGCTCTCGATGGACGCGGCCGTGCGCTACAGCCGGCCGTCGATCGACGTGGCCATGGCCAGCGCCGCCGACAGCCGGGCGTCGGCGGCGATCGGCGTGCTGCTGACCGGCGCCAACGACGACGGCGCGCGCGGGCTGCGGCACATCGTCGAGAAGGGCGGGCGCGCGCTCGTGCAGGACCCGGCCACCGCCGAGGTGCGGACGATGCCCGACGCCGGCATCCGCGCGCTCGCCGGCGCGCCGCGCGACCGCTGGAGCGTCGCTCCGCTGGCGGGCGTCGCCGCGCGCATCGCCGAGCTGGCCACCACGCCGGCCAGCGCGCGCGCCCGGGCGCAGTGGGAGGCGCGGTGAGCCGCGACGTCGACCTGGACCTGTCGGTGGACGACGTGGACGCGCGCGCGCGCCCGGCCACCGGCGCCCCCGACGGCCCGGCGTCGACGGGTGCGCCGGCCGGGGCGCCGGCGCCCCTGCGGACCGAGTGGGGCCCGCTCCTCGAGGCCGCGGCGCCGGAGCCGGCCGAGCCGGTCAACATCCTGCTCGTCGACGACCGGCCCGAGAACCTCCTCGCGCTCGAGGCGATCCTCGAGCCGCTCGGCCAGCGGCTGGTGCGCGCGATGTCGGGCGAGGAGGCGCTGCGCCGTCTGCTCGTGCAGGACTTCGCGCTCATCCTGCTCGACGTGCAGATGCCGGGGATGAACGGCTTCGAGGCCGCGGAGCTGATCAAGGCGCGCGAGCGCTCGCGCGCGATCCCGATCATCTTCCTGACCGCGATCAACAAGGAGGACGCGTACGTCTTCCGCGGCTACGAGGTCGGCGCGGTCGACTACCTGTTCAAGCCGTTCAACCCGGACGTGCTGCGCTCGAAGGTCTCGGTGTTCGTCGAGATGCACCACAAGCGCGAGCAGCTCCGGCGGCAGGAGCAGGCGCTGCGCGAGAGCGAGCGGCGCGAGCTGGAGCTGTCGATGCGCACGCGCCTGCTGGAGCAGGAGGCGCGGTCGGCCGTCGAGCTGGAGACGCTGAACGCGGAGCTGCAGGCGCTCAACGGCGAGCTGCAGGCGCGGCAGGCGGCGCTGGAGCGCGCGATGGCCGCGCGCAGCCGCTTCTACGCGTCGATGAGCCACGAGCTGCGCACGCCGATCAACGCCATCATCGGCTACAACACGCTCCTCCTCGACGGCATCTACGGCCCGCTGAGCGACCAGCAGCAGCACGGCATCGCGCGCACGCACCACGCCGCGCGGCACCTGCTGGAGCTGGTGAACGACGTCCTCGACCTGTCGAAGATCGAGGCCGGCAAGTTCGAGGTGTCGGTGCAGCCGACGGCCTTCCCGGCGCTCATCGAGGACCTGTTCGTCACCGTGCGGCCGATGGCCGACGAGCACGGGAGCGCGCTGACGCTGGAGCACGCGACCGAGCGCGTGACGCTCGAGACCGACCCGCGGCGCGTGCGCCAGATCCTGCTCAACCTGCTCTCGAACGCGATCAAGTTCGGCGCCGGCAAGCCGATCGAGGTGACGAGCCGCGCCACCGACGACGGCGGGCTCGAGGTCGCGGTGCGCGACCACGGCCCCGGCATCTCGGCCGTCGACCTGCCGCGCATCTTCGACGAGTTCGTGCAGCTCGCGCACAGCGGCAACACGGGGCACCCGACGGGCACGGGCCTCGGGCTGCCGATCTCCAAGCGCCTCGCCGAGCTGCTGGGCGGCGAGCTGACGGCGTCGTCGGATCCGGGCGACGGCAGCACGTTCCGCCTCCGCCTGCCGGCGCGCACGCCGCGCCCGGCGGAGCCCTGAGCGCGTGCGCGCCGCGAGTGGCCGCGGAACCGGAGCGCGCCGCCCGGGGTTCGCCCCGGCGGGTCGATCGCGTCCGCCGTCCGGCAGCCGCGCAGGGGCAACGTCGGGGCCGCGTCGGGCGTAACGTACGATCGTGAGGATCCTGGACCGGTGGGACGCGCCCGCGACGATCGGCGCGACGACCCTCCCGACGCGCCGGATCGCGGCGCGCCTCCCGCGAGGCCGGCGGTGAGCGTGCCCCTGCACGAGGGCGCGTCCGCCGGCGCGTCCGCGGGAGCGCCTCCCGGCGCACCGGTCGATCCGTCGCGCGCCCGCGCGGCGGCGCCCGATTGGCTCTTCGACAGCATCGGCGAGGGCGTCTTCGTCCTCGATCCCGACTGGCGGCTGCTCTACTGCAACGCGGCCGCCGAGCGGATCACCGGCGCGCGGCGCGAGCAGGTCGTGGGGCGCGAGGTGTGGGCGGTCTTCCCCACGATCGCCGGCTCGCCCGTGGAGCGCGCGTGGCGCACGACGATGCGCGATCGCAAGCCGATGGCGCTCCGCACGGTGCCGCTCGCGGCGCAGGTCGGCGGGCCGACGGCCGGGCTGTTCGACATGCGCAGCTACCCGGTCGAGGAGCAGGCCGGCGCGGGCGGCGGCGGGCTGGTGGTGCTGTTCACGGAGGTCAGCCGCCGCGAGCGCGAGCAGCGCGCGCTGGCCGCCCGCAGCGAGGAGAACGAGCGGCTGCGCGAGCTGGCGCGCGCGATGGCCGCCGTCGCCGACTCGGGGCCGCTGCTGGAGGAGCTGTGCAAGGCGGCGCTCGCGCTCTGCGACGCCGACGGGGCGACCGTGGCGCAGATCGGCGACGCCGAGGGCACCTTCGTGGCGAGCCTCGGCCACCCGCCGAACGTGCGCGGCCACACCTTCCCGCTCGACGACACGCTGACCGGCCGCCTGCTGGCGACCTTCCGCGCGACGGGGCGCGCCGAGCTGCTGCGCGTGGACGCGAGCGAGGCCGCCGACGCCGCCTACTGCGGGGAGCTCGGCGACGGGCGCCGCGTGGGGGCGATCCTGCTCGCGCCGCTGGCCGCGCACGGCGAGCTGCTGGGCGTGCTCGCGATCTCGCGCGCGGAGGAGCGGGCGCGCTTCGGCGCGCACGACGCCCAGCTGCTGCGCGTGGTCGCCGACCACGCGTCGCTCGCGCTCTGGAAGGCGCGCCTGGTGGAGGCCGCGCACGCCGCGAGCCGCACGTCGAGCAGCTTCCTGGCGACCGTCAGCCACGAGCTGCGCACGCCGCTCACCGCGCTCACCGGCTACGGCGAGCTGCTGGCCGACGAGATCCTCGGGCCGCTGACCTCCGACCAGCACGACGTCGTCGAGCGCATGCGCGGGGTGACGCACCAGCTCACCGGGATGATCGAGGAGATCCTCACCTTCTCGAGCCTCGAGGCCGGGCGCGAGCTGGTGCGCTGCGTCCCGATCGACATCGCCGAGGTGGTGCAGTCGGTCGTCACGGTCGTCGAGCCGCTGGCGCAGCAGAAGGGGCTCGCCTTCTCAGTCGAGGTGCCGCCCCTCCCGCCGCCGCTCACCACCGATCCGGACAAGGTGCGGCAGATCCTGGTGAACCTCTGCGGCAACGCGGTCAAGTTCACGGAGCACGGCGCGGTGCGGCTGACGGTCACCGCGCACGACCGGCAGGTGCGGATCGCCGTGGCCGACACGGGCGTGGGCATCGCGCGCGCGGACCTGGGCCGCCTCTTCAAGCCCTTCAGCCAGCTCGACACGGGGCTGACCCGCCGCTACGGCGGCACGGGGCTCGGCCTCCACATCTCCCGCCGACTGGCCCAGCTCCTCGGCGGCTCGATCACGGTCGAGTCCGAGCCGGGGGTGGGGTCGACGTTCACGTTGGGGCTGAACGGCTGATGGGGCGGGACGGCTCCGGCGGGTCGGGAACGGCGGGGGCGGGAACGGCGGGGACGGGGACGACGGGGACGGATACGGCGCGCTCGGATACGGCGGGGACGGATACGGCGGGGCGGGTACGGCGGAGCTGCCCGGCCTGACCTCGCGGCCGGCCTGACCTCGTGGCGGGGCTGCCGTGCGGCCGGCGACCGCTCGACGCGCTGCGGACCGGTCGAGAAGGACCCGCCGTATCCGCGCCGCCGTATCCGAGCGCGCCGTTCCCGACCCGCCGTATCCGCCCCCGCCGTACCCGCCCCCGCCGTACCCGCCCCCGCCGTATCCGCCCCCGCCGTACCCGCCCCCGCCGTACCCGCCCCCGCCGTATCCGCCCCCGCCCCACCCGACCCGCCGTACCCGTTATTTTTGCTCCATGACCCCTCCAGCCATCACCAGCGTCTTCAACGACGCCTACATCGCCGAGGCCTTCGAGGCGTACCGCCGCGATCCGGCGTCGGTGGACGAGTCCTGGCGCCAGTACTTCCAGACCGTCGAGGCGCTGGCGGGCCTCGTCGGCGGCGCGCCCGCCCAGGGCGCGGCCCCGCCGGGCGGTGCCGCCGACGCGGAGCTGCTGCGCGTCGCCGCGGCCGCCGCGTCGCTCGTGCAGGGCATCCGCGAGCACGGCCACCTCGACGTGCAGCTCGATCCGCTCGGGGCGGCGCCGCTCGGCGCGCGCGAGCTGACGCCCGAGTACTACGGCATCACCGAGGCGGACCTCGCGCGCGTGCCGGCGGCCGCCCTCGGCTTCGACGACGGGCGCTTCGCGACCGCGGCCGACGTCGTGCGCATGCTGCGCTCGCGCTACTCGAAGGCGATCGCGCTCGAGTACTCGCACCTCTCGGCCGACGAGGAGCGCGAGTGGTTCCGGCGCATGCTGCGCGACGAGCAGCTGACCGCGCCGCTGACGCCCGACGAGCGGAAGGCCGTGCTGCGCCGCCTCACCGAGGTCGATGGGCTGGAGCGCTTCCTCGGCTTCGCGTACCAGGGGAAGAAGCGCTTCTCGATCGAGGGGACCGACGCCCTCGTGCCGATGCTCGACGAGGCGATCGCGCAGGGCGCCCGCCGCGGCGTGCGCGAGGTCGTCATCGGCATGGCGCACCGCGGCCGCCTCAACGTGCTGACGCACGTCATGGGCAAGCCGTACGAGACGCTGTTCGCCGAGTTCGAGGGGCGGCACGCCGACACGAACGCCGAGAGCGAGACCGGCGACGTGAAGTACCACATGGGCTACCGCGGGCGCCGCACGGTGGACGGGCAGGAGGTGAAGCTGCGCCTCGAGCCCAACCCGAGCCACCTGGAGTTCGTGGGCGCCGTGATCGACGGCGTCGCGCGCGCGGACCAGCGCGTGCCGGGCGCGCCGTGGGAGCGCGACGAGCGGCTCGTGCTGCCGATCGCGGTGCACGGCGACGCGGCGTTCATGGGCGAGGGCGTGGTGGCCGAGACGCTCAACATGTCGCGGCTCGCGGGCTACCGCGTGGGCGGCACGCTGCACGTCATCGTCAACAACCAAGTCGGCTTCACGACCGACCCGATCGACTCGCGCTCCACGCACTACGCGAGCGACCTGGCGAAGGGCTTCGACATCCCCGTGCTGCACGTCAACGCGGACGACGCGGAGGCGTGCCTCATCGCGGTGCGCATCGGCATCGCGTTCCGCGACGCGTTCCGCAAGGACGTGATGATCGACCTCGTGGGCTACCGCCGGCACGGGCACAACGAGACCGACGAGCCGGCGTTCACGCAGCCCAAGCTGTACGACGTGATCCGCAAGCACCCGACGCCGCGCCAGGTGTGGGGCAACCGCCTCGTGGGCGAGGGGCTGCTCACCGGCGACGACGTCGAGGCGATCGAGCGCGAGGTGCGCGCGGTGTTCCAGGCCGCGCACGAGCGCGTGAAGCGGCAGGGCGAGGAGGACCACAGCACGCCCGAGGGCGCGCCGGCCGCGCTGCCGGCGCCGGTGGTGACCGCCGTGCCGGCCGACCGGCTGACGGCGCTCAACGGCGAGCTGCTGACCTATCCCGAGGGCTTCACGCCGCACGCGCGCCTCGGCAAGATCCTCGCGCGCCGCGCCGAGACGCTCGGCGACAAGGGCGGCATCGAGTGGGGGCAGGCGGAGGCGCTGGCGTTCGCGTCGCTGGTGACGGAAGGCACGAGCGTGCGCCTCACCGGCCAGGACGCGGAGCGCGGCACGTTCGGCCACCGCAACGCGGTGCTGCACGACCCGGAGACGGGGAGGAAGCACACGCCGCTCGCCAGCCTGCGCGAGCGCGCGGCCGCGTTCGAGGTCTACAACAGCCCGCTCACCGAGACCGCGGTGATGGGCTTCGAGTACGGCTTCTCGGTCGCCGCGCCCGACGCGCTCACGCTCTGGGAGGCGCAGTACGGCGACTTCGTGAACGTGGCGCAGGTCATCATCGACCAGTTCATCGTCGCCGACCGCGCCAAGTGGTCGCAGGACTCGGGGCTCGTGCTGCTGCTGCCGCACGGCTACGAGGGCGGTGGGCCGGAGCACTCGTCGGCGCGCCTCGAGCGCTTCCTGCAGCTCTGCGCCGAGGGGAACATGACGGTCGCGTACCCCGGGACGCCGGCGCAGTACTTCCACCTGCTGCGCCTGCAGGCCAAGCGGCAGCCGCGCCGCCCGCTCGTGCTCATGCAGCCGAAGTCGCTCCTGCGCCTCCCCGCCGCTGCCAGCCGCCTGCGCGAGCTGTCGGAGGGCGCGTGGCAGCCGGTCGTCGACCTCGCGGCGTCGGCGCCGGAGCGCGTGCAGCGCGTCGTGCTGTGCACGGCGAAGATGTGGTACGACGTCACGGCGCAGCCGGTGCCCGACTCGGTCGCGGTGGTGCGCGTCGACCAGCTGTATCCGTTCCCCGCCGACGCGCTGCGCGAGGTGTTCGCGCGCTACACGCAGGCGGCGGACGTCGTCTGGGCGCAGGAGGAGCCGCAGAACATGGGCGCGTGGACCTTCGTCGCGCCGCGCCTGCGCGCGCTGCTCCCGACGTCGGCGACGCTGGGCTACGTCGGCCGGCCCGAGCGCGCGAGCCCCGCGGAGGGCTACGAGGCCACGCACAAGGCCGAGCAGGCCCGCATCGTGGCCGAGGCGCTCGCCGTCACCGAGCCGTCGAAGCGCGCCGCGCGGGTCTGACGCGGCACGTGTCCGTCACGCGAAACCCCTGACCGGAGCCTCCGGTCGGGGGTTTCGCCGTCGCACCGCCATCGTACCGCGCTCGCCGCGCGTCATCGCGCCCGCGATCGCACCGCTCCACCGCACGCCCTCGTCCCGCTGCCATGCGACTGCTCCGCTCCTCGATCCTCGCCCTCCTCGCCCTCGGCGCGACCACGGCCCGCGCGCAGGAGCGCGGTGCGGCGGCCGTCGCCGGCACCGTCGCGGGACTCGGCGTCACGACGCGCGCGCTCATCGTCGGCGCGCACCCGGACGACGAGGACACGCGCCTCATCACCTGGCTCGCGCGCGGGCGGCACGTCGAGACGTCGTATCTGTCGCTCACCCGCGGCGACGGCGGCCAGAACCTCATCGGCAACGAGCTGGGCGAGTCGCTCGGCGCGGTGCGGACCGAGGAGCTGCTCGCCGCGCGGCGGCTGGACGGCGGGCGGCAGTACTTCGCGCGCGCGTACGACTTCGGCTTCTCCAAGAGCGCCGAGGAGACGTTCCGCCACTGGCCCAAGGACTCCGTGCTCGGCGACGTGGTGCGCGTGGTGCGCGCGACGCGCCCGCACGTGATGATCGCCATCTTCAGCGGCACGCCGACCGACGGGCACGGACATCACCAGGCGAGCGGCATCCTCGCGCGCGAGGCGTTCGACGCCGCCGCCGACACGGTGCGCTTCCCGACGCGCGGCTTCGGGCCGGCGTGGGCGCCGCAGACCTTCTACCGCAACACGAGCTACCGCGGCCACGAGGGCGCGACGCACCGCTACGACGCGGGCGCGTACGATCCGCTGCTCGGGCAGTCGTACGCGGAGCTGGCGGTCGTGAGCCGCGACCAGCACAAGTCGCAGGGGCAGGGCGGCGCGCAGCGGAAGGGACCGTCGATCGTCTCGATGCGGCGCGAGGCGGGACGCGGCGCGGCGGCCGACGGCGGCGACCTGTTCGCGGGCGTCGACACGACGTGGGCGCGCTTCCGCGACGTGGTGACGCAGCCCGCGCGGCGCGCGGCGCTCGACTCGCTCGGCGCGGCCTTCGACGCGGTGCGCGCGGCGCTCGACGTGCGGCGTCCGGCGCAGCTGCTGGCGCCGCTGGCGCGCGCCGAGCGGCTGCTGGACGTGCTGTGCGGCCGCGACGCGGCGCGCGGCCCGAGCCCGTGCGGCGACGGCGACGCGCCGGTCGCGTCGGCGGACCTCGAGACGACGCGACGCATCACCATCGAGCGGCTGCATCGCGCCGTGCAGCTCGCGGCGGGCGTGGAGCTGGAGGCGACGGTGGCGCGCGAGCATCTCGTCATCGGGCAGCCGGCGCGCGTGACCGTCACGCTGCACAACCGCGGCACGCGTCCCGTGCGCGTGCGGACGATGCAGCTCGAGGGGCTGCGCAGCGCGCCCGACCTGCTCGCCGGCACCGGCGGCGTCACCGTCGCTCCGGGCGCCTCGGAGACGCGCACCGGCACGATCACGCCGACGGATGCGACGCGGCCCTGGTGGCTGCGCGCGCCGCGCGAGGGCGACGTGTTCGCGATCGGCGGGGGCGCGTCCACGCGCGAGGAATGGCGCTACACGAGCGCGGCCGACGTCATCGCCGCCGTGGAGGTCGACGGCGCCTGGACGGTGGCCGAGGCGCCCGTCGTGCATCGCTCGGTCGATCCGGTGCGCGGCGATCTCGCGCGCCCGGCCGTCGCCGTCCCCGCGATCTCGCTCACCTTCGACCGCACGATCGAGTACGCGCGCGCCGGCGCGCCGCTCGACCGCACGGTGCTCGTGCGGCTGCGCTCCGCCGACAGCACGTCGCGCACGGTGCGCGTGCGCCTCGCGCTCCCCGCGGGGCTCACGGCCGACAGCGCGGCGCGCACCGTCGTGCTGCCGAAGTACGATGCGCAGGCGACGGTCGCGTTCCGTGTGCGCGGCACGCTGCGCCCGGGCGCGCACGCGCTGCGCGCGGTGGCCGAGTCGAACGGCGAGTCGTTCGCGCAGGGCTACCAGCTCGTGGACTACCCGCACATCCGCCCGCAGCGGCTCTACCGCCCCGCGGAGCTGCGGCTGCAGGCGGTGAACGTCGCGCTGCCGGCGCGCGCGAGCATCGCGTACGTGCCGGGCGTCGGCGACAACGTCGCGCCCATGCTGGCGCAGCTCGGCCTGCCCGTGACCGTGCTCGATCCGGCGGCGGTGAGCGAGACCGACCTGTCGCGCTTCACGACGATCGTCATCGGCCCGCGCGCCTACGAGGCGAGCGACGCGCTGGCGGCGTACAACCAGCGGCTGCTCGACTGGGCGCGCGCCGGCGGCACGCTGGTCGTGCAGTTCGGCACCTACGAGTACCTGCGCGCGGGCATCCTGCCGTACCCGATCACGCTCGACCGGCCGGTGCGCCGCGTGACCATCGAGGAGGCGCCGGTGGCGGTGCTCGATCCGGCCGCGCGCGTGCTGACGACGCCCAACCGCATCGGACCCGATGACTGGACCGGCTGGGTGCAGGAGCGCGCGACGTACGTGCCGACGACGTGGGACGCGGCGTTCAAGCCGGCGATCGAGTCGCACGACCCCGGCGAGCCCGAGAACCGCGGCGCGCTGCTCGTCGCCCCGCTCGGCCGCGGGACCTACGTGTACGTGACGCTCGCGCTCTTCCGCCAGCTCCCCGCCGGCAATCCCGGCGCGGCGCGGCTGTTCGTGAACCTGCTGAGCGCGCGGCAGTGAACGGCGCTGCGGACGGCGGACTGCGGACTCGCGCGACGAGGCGTCCCGTGGTCCGACCCGCAGCCCGCGGTCCGCAGCTCGCGGCGGGTTAGAGCATGTCCTCCGCACTCGCCCTGCGCGCGATCACCCGCCGTCACGAGGGCGCCGCCCGCCCCGCCGTCGACGGCGTGACCCTCGACGCGGCGCCCGGCGAGCTGCTGGCGATCGTCGGCGCGTCGGGCTCGGGGAAGACGACGACGCTGCGCATCGCGGCCGGCTACGAGGCGCCGGATGGGGGCGCGGTGCTGCGCGACGGCGTCGACATCACGCGCCTCCCGCCCGAGCGGCGCGGCTTCGGCATGGTGTTCCAGCACCACGCGCTCTTCCCGCACCTCTCCGTGGAGGAGAACGTCGCCTTCGGGCTGGAGGCGCGCGGCGTGGCGCGCGCGGAGCGGCGGACGCGCGCGCGCGAGGCGCTGGCCGGCGTCGGGCTCGCGGGGACCGGCGCGCGCGCCGTGCGCGAGCTGTCGGGCGGCGAGCAGCAGCGGGTCGCGCTCGCGCGCGCGCTCGTCATCGAGCCGGCCGTGCTGCTGCTCGACGAGCCGCTCTCCAATCTCGATCCCGCGCTGCGGGTCGCGATGCGCGAGGAGCTGCGGGCGCTGCTGCGGCGGCGGCAGGTCACGGCGCTCTTCGTGACGCACGACCAGGAGGACGCGTTCGCCGTCGCGGACCGCGTGGCGCTGCTGCGCGAGGGGCGCGTGCTGCAGGTCGGCGCGCCCGAGGCGCTCTACGACCGGCCGGCCTCGCGCGCGGTGGCGGAGTTCATCGGGCTCGCCGCGCTCGTGCCGGCGCGGGTGGCCGACGGCGTCGCGACGATTTTGGTGGCCGGGGTGGCGCAGCACGCGCGCGCCGTGGCGCCGGCAGGCGTGCCCGCGGCGCCGGTCGCGGTGCTGCGCCCCGAGCAGCTCGCGCTCGACCGGGCCGACGACGCGGCGGCGGGCGGCTGGCCCGGCCGCGTCGCGGCGCGCCGCTTCGCCGGCGGGCGCACGATCTGTCGGGTCGCGCTCGACGGCGGCGCGAGCGTGCAGGTCGAGGTCCGCGACCGCGACGTGCAGGAAGGCGACGCCGTCGTCGTGCGGCTCGCGGCCGACGCGGTGGCGGTGGTCGACGGCGCGGACGACGCGCCGAGCGCCGCCTCCGCTCCGGTCGCCGCCGCCGGTCCTCGACCGTAGATTGGCGGCGTCATGGCCCAGCCTCCCGACTCCTCGCCGCCCGTCGACGCGCGCTCCGACGCCGCGCGCTTCCGCGCGACGCTCGTGCGCGTCATGACCGTGCAGGTCATCGCGCTGTTCCTGCTCTGGATCCTCCAGCGCTCGTACTCCGCCTGATGGACGCGCCGTGCACCCGCTGAACTGGCTGATCGTCGTCGTCTATCTCGTGTACGTCGTCGTCGACGGCCTGCGGCGCTCGCGCGGCACGCAGCACCTCGAGGGCTACTTCCTCGCCAGCCGCAGCCTCCCCTGGTGGGCGGTCGGCCTCTCCGTCATGGCGACGCAGCTCTCCGCCGTGACGATGATCGGCACCACGGGGCAGGGCGCCACCGACGGGCTGCGCTTCGTGCAGTTCTACTTCGGGCTGCCGCTGGCGATGGTGATCCTCGGCGTCACGCTCGTGCCCTTCCTGCACGGCGCGCGCGTGTTCACGGCCTACGAGTACCTCGAGCGCCGTTTCGACGCGAAGACACGGTCGCTGACGGCGTTCCTCTTCCTCGTCTCGCGCGGCATGTCGTGCGGGACGATCATCGCCGCGCCCGCGGTCGTGTTCACCGCGATCTTCGGCTGGCCGCTCGGCTGGTCGGTGGCGCTGATGGGCATCCCGACGATCCTCTACACGGTCGTCGGCGGCGTGCAGGCGGTGACCTGGGCCGACGTCAAGCAGATGGTGCTGATCGTCGTCGCCGTGCTCGCGATCTTCCTCGTGCTGGTCGCGCGCATCCCCGTGGCCGCCGACGACGCGCTGGCGATCGCCGGCGCCGCGGGGCGCATGCGCACCTTCGACCTCTCGTTCAACCTGAACGAGACCTACACCGTGTGGTCGGGGATCATCGGCGGCACCTTCCTGATGCTGTCGTACTTCGGCACCGACCAGAGCCAGGTGCAGCGCTACCTCACCGCGAAGTCGGTGGACGAGGCGCGCAGCTCGCTGCTCATGAGCGCGTACTGGAAGATCCCGCTCCAGGCGCTCATCCTGCTCGTCGGCGTGCTGGTGTTCGTGTTCTACCAGTTCCACGAGCCGCCGGTGCTCTACAACCCGGCGCACGAGCGGCGCGTCGCCGAGGCGCAGCCGGCGCAGTTCCAGGAGATCCGGGCGCGCTACGCGACCGCGGTCGCCGACCGCCAGGTGGCCGCGCGCGCGCTGGCCGCCGCGCGCGGCGGCGACGCCGACGCGCCCGCGTACGCCGCGGCGGCGGCCGCGCTGCGCGAGCGCGAGGCGGCCGTGACGGCCGTCCGCGGCGAGGCGCTCGCCCTCGCGGAGCGCGTCACGGGCGAGCCGTCGCGCGACGTGAACTACATCATCCCGCGCTTCGTGCTCGACCAGCTGCCGATCGGCCTCGCCGGCCTGTTCGTCGCGGGCGTGATGGCGGCCGCCATGTCGAGCATCGCCGCGGAGCTCAACTCGCTCGCGTCGACGACGGTGATCGACTTCTACCGGCGCTGGGTGCGCCCCGAGGGCACGGACGCCCACTTCCTCGGGGTCTCGAAGCTCGCGACGGCGGTGTGGGGCGTGTTCGCCTGCGTCGTCGCGACGTACGCGGCCAGCCTCGGCTCGCTCATCGAGGTCGTGAACCGCTTCGGCTCGTTCTTCTACGGCTCGATCCTCGGCGTCTTCCTGCTGGCGATGATCCCGCGCGCGGGAGCGCTCGGCGCCTTCGTCGGGCTGATCACCGGCATGGCGACCGTCGCCGCCGTGAACTTCGGCGCGCCGTCGGTCTCGTTCCTCTGGCACAACGTCATCGGCGCGGTGACGGTGGTCGTGGTCGGCCTGCTGCTCGGCGGCGCCGGCTCACGGCGCGGCGCCCGGGCGTAGCGCGAGCTTCCGCGCCGACCAGTCCTGGTAGGAGCCGTCGTAGAGCTTCACCGGGTGCCCCAGCAGCCGCGCGACGAAGTAGGTCGCGCTCGCGCGGTAGCCGACCAGGCAGTAGGTGACCACGGTGTCGCCGGGCTGCACCCGCTCGGCGTACAGGCGCCGCAGCTCCTCGCGCGGGCGCAGGGTGGCGCGGTCGGTCTGGAAGAGCTGCTCCCACTGGAGCTGCCGCGCGCCGGCGAGGTGCCCGTGGCTCCGCACGCCGTACCGCTCGCCGGTGCCGAGGTACTCGACGTCGGTGCGCGTGTCGAGCAGGGAGATCCCGGGCCCGCCGAGCCGCGGCTCCAGCCAGTCGCTGGTGGCCACCACGTCGGCGCGCGGCCGCACCGTGAGGCGCGCCCGCGCCGCCGGCGCCGGGGCGTTGCCGGTCGCCACCGGCCGCCCGCCGGCCCGCCACGCCGCCAGCCCGCCGTCCAGCAGCGCGTAGCGCGTGTGCCCCAGGTGGTCGAGCGTGAACAGCACGCGCGTCGCCATCGGCGCCTCGTCCGCGTAGACGACCACGCGCGTCGAGTCGCCGACGCCCAGCTGCTCGAACACCTCGCGCAGCGCCTCGGGCGTGGGCAGCTCGGTGCCGAGCCCGCCCACGCGCGCGACGATGCTCCCGTAGCTGATCGGACGCGCGCCGGGGATGTGGCCCTGCGCGTAGGCCGAGTCGTGCGCGACGTGCAGCACGACGACGTTCGGGTCGCGCAGGTGCGCGGCGAGCCAGTCCGGGGACACCACCATCCCGGGGTCGGGCGGCTGGACGAGCGCGGCGAGCAGGGCGAGGGCGGGCAGGGACACGGTCGGGCTCCTGGGAATGGGTCGCGTCCACAGGATGGCATCGCCGACCGGCGGCCGGCGAGTGGCCGGTCTGCCGCCGTGCGATAGCTTTCGGCCATGTCCGCCCCGCACCGCGTCGCGATCCTCGCCCTGCCGTCGGTGGTCCCCTTCGACCTCGGCGTGCCCGTGCAGGTGTTCGGCTATCCACGCGACGACCTGGGCGCGAGCCGCTACGCCGCCGTGGTGTGCGGCGCGCGGCGCGGACGCGTGCCGACCTCCGGCGGGTTCGACCTCGTCGTCGGGCACGGGCTGGAGGCGCTCGCCGTCGCCGACACGATCGTCGTGCCGGGCGTCGACGACACCGCGCGCCCGATCCCGCGCGCCGTGACGCGCGCGCTGGCGGCGGCGCACGCGCGCGGCGCGCGCCTCGTCTCGATCTGCACGGGGGCCTTCGTGCTCGCGGCGGCCGGGCTGCTCGCGGGCCGGCGCGCCACGACGCACTGGCTCGACGTCCCCGAGTTCCGCGCGCGCTTCCCCGACGTCGCGCTCGATCCCGACGTGCTGTACGTGGACGACGGCAGCGTGCTCACCTCGGCCGGCATCGCCTCGGGGATCGACCTCTGTCTGCACGTCGTGCGGCGCGACCACGGGGGCGCGGTCGCGAACGCCGTGGCACGGCGCCTCGTGGTGGCACCGCACCGCAGCGGCGGGCAGGCGCAGTTCGTCCCGCGCCCGGTCGCGCCTCCCGCGCGCGCGGCCGCCGAGGGCGGCGCCCGCCTGGAGCCGACGCGCGGCTGGCTGCTCGCGCGGCTCGGCGAGCCCACGACCGTCGCGCGGATGGCCGCGCACGCGCGCCTGCCGCTCCGCACCTTCGCGCGCCGGTTCCGCGAGGAGACCGGGGCGTCGCCGCTGCGCTGGCTGCTGCGGCAGCGCCTGCTCGCGGCGCAGCAGCTGCTGGAGGAGACCGACCTCCCGGTCGAGCGGGTCGCCGCGCGATGCGGCGTCGGGTCCGCGGTGTCGCTGCGGGCGCACTTCCGGCACGAGCTGGGTACGAGCCCGACCGCGTACCGCCGGGCGTTCCGTGCGAGGCGGGCTCCCGAGCGTCCGGGCGCCTAGCACGCACTCGCTCTCCGGGCGCCCGGGGCCCGCATCATGAAAGGAGCCGGGGCGGTGCGCCCGGGGTACGACACGGCATCCTCCTGCAGGGGACTCTGGACCGGGCAGTGGACGGGCGGACGGGCCGCCTCGCGCTGAAGCCGGGGAACGCCGGCGGGGAGTGACATCGTGACCGACATCCGCACGCCGCCGCACGCCGCTGCGGCCATCGAGGAGACCGCCGTGCCCGCCGTCGCGGGCGGCGCCGTCTCCGCACCCGTCGCGCCGACGCCGCAGCGTCGCCCGCACGTCGTCATCGTGGGCGGCGGGTTCGGCGGGCTGCGCGCCGCGCGCGCGCTGCGGAAGGCCGACGTGGACGTCACGCTCGTCGACCGCACCAACCACCACCTCTTCCAGCCGCTGCTCTACCAGGTGGCGACGGCGGTGCTGGCGCCGAGCGACATCACGATCCCGATCCGCTACGTGCTGCGCCGGCAGCGGAACGTCACCGTGCTGATGGCGGAGGTGCGGCGCATCGACCCGGAGGCGCGCACGCTCACGCTCGACGACAGCGGCTGGACGCTCTCGTACGACTACCTGATCCTCGCCGCCGGCGCCCGCCACTCGTACTTCGGGCACGACGAGTGGGAGGAGATCGCGCCGGGGCTCAAGAGCATCGCCGACGCGTACGAGTTGCGCCGCCGCTTCCTCACCGCGTTCGAGGAGGCCGAGAAGGCGACCACGGAGGAGGAGCGCCAGGCGTGGCTCACCTTCGTCATCGTCGGCGGCGGGCCCACGGGCGTCGAGCTGGCGGGCATGATCCCCGACACCGCGCGCGCCTTCCGTCGCGACTTCCGCAACATCGACACGTGCGAGGTGCGCGTGATCCTGCTGGAGGGGAGCCCGCGCGTGCTGGCGGCCTTCCCCGAGAAGCTGCAGCAGGAGGCGAAGCGCGACCTCGAGGAGCTGCGCGTCAACGTGCGGCTCTCGTCGATCGTCACGCGCGTGGAGCACGACGCGGTGTACGTCGGCGACGAGCGCATCCCCACGCACACCGTCTTCTGGGCGGCGGGCAACGCCGCCTCCCCGCTCGGCCGGCAGATCGGCGCGCCGGTGGACCGCGCGGGGCGCGTGCAGGTCGAGTCCGACCTCTCGGTGCCGGGGCATCCGGAGATCTTCGCCATCGGCGACATGGCGTTCGTCACGAGCGAGGGGAAGCCGGTGCCGGGCGTGGCGCCGGCGGCCAATCAGATGGGCGAGCACGCGGCCCGGAACCTGGTCGCGACGCTGCGCGGCGAGCCGCGCCGGCCGTTCCGGTACACGAACAAGGGCGACCTCGCGACCATCGGGCGGCACCGTGCGGTGGCGGCGTTCGGGAAGCTGCAGCTCGAGGGCTACTTCGCCTGGTTCCTCTGGCTGTTCGTGCACATCCTCTATCTGGTGGGCTTCCGCAACCGGGTGAGCGTCCTGGTGCAGTGGACGTACGCCTACTTCACGTGGCAGCGCGGCGTGCGCCTCATCAGCGGCGTGATGGCGCGCCACGACAGCACCGGCGTGTCCACCGAGCCGCCCGCCTCGTCGCCGCCGATCCCGGGCTGGAAGTAGCGGCGGCGGGCCAGCGCGCCGACGGCCGCGCCGCGACGATCATTGGGGCCGCACGGATCGCGCGATTCGGGGCGGGGCTTGCCGAACGGCGGCGGATCGGGCACCATCGCAGGCGGCGTGACGTTCGGGGTCGGCGACGCAGTCGATCCCGAGGTGTCTCGCGCCAGACGTCCCCCGTCCGCACCCGCGTCATGTCTGATTCGCCGTCCCTGCGCGTCCTGCTCGCGGAAGACGATGCGACCACCCGCGAGCTCCTGGTCGAGGTGCTCGCGAAGTACGGCCACACGGTCGTCGCCGACGTCGGCGACGGGCGCGAGGCCATCGCGCGCGCCAGCGCCCTGCGCCCCGACGTCGTGCTCCTCGACGTGCACATGCCCGACGCCACCGGCATCGAGGCGGCGCGCGAGATCTCGGCCGCGCTCCCCGAGACCGCGGTCGTGCTGATCACCGCCGACGCGGGGCTGGTGCTGAGCCGGGAGGACGTCGAGAGCACGCGGGCGATCACCGTGCTGCACAAGCCGGTCGTGCCGTCCATGCTCGACGCGCAGCTGCGGCTGGCGGCCGAGCAGGCGCGGTTGCTCGCGCGCCTGCGCCGCGAGGTGGCGGACACGCGGCAGCAGCTAGAGGCGCGCAAGATCATCGAGCGCGCGAAGGGGATCCTGATGCGGCGCACCGGCTGCTCGGAGCAGGACGCGTATCGCATCCTCCAGCGCAGCAGCCAGGACCGCTCGGTGCCGATGGTCGACGTCGCGCGGGCCGTGCTCGACTCGGAGCCGGGCGCGACGGATCGGCGCCCCGACGTGCGCACCGATCCGCCGCCGGCCGCCGCCTAGAGGAACGACGCGCCGTCGAGCCCCGCGGGGATCGGCAGTCCGAGCGCCCGCAGCGCGCTCGGCATGACGTCCACCGTGCGGCGCGGCGTGCGGCGCACGGGGCGGCTGGTGAGCAGCGGGACGAGCATGTGCTCGCGGTGCAGCGCGCCGTGCGACGACAGGTGCGGGATCGGCTCGTAGCGCGCGCGCAGGTCCCAGTCGCGCGCGGCCGACACGATGATCTCGCCCGAGCGCGGCGCGCCCGCGAGGTGGGCGATCTGCACCAGCGCGTCCGGGTAGTCGCCCGCGGCGCAGGCGTCGTACGCGGCGTCGGCGTCCAGCTCCGCGAGCGGCCCGCCCAGCGCGAGCGGATCGCCGTCGAGCGGGCGATAGCCGTAGCGATACGCGGGCGCCGGGGGCGTGCCCGCCCCCGCGGGCGTCGGCGCGGCGGACGGATCGGGCGTGCGCGTCACGAGCGCCGCCCCGCGTCCGCGGCCGCGCACCTCGCAGGCATCGGGGCCGTGCGGCAGCAGCAGCAGGTCGACCGAGGGGCGGAGCAGCAGGTCGGCCACCGCCGCGCCCCAGCGCGGCGCGAGCGCGGGCCACCACGGCCGCTCGCGGCGCGCGAGCTCGAGGTAGACGTGCGCCATCGCGTTGCCGCTGACCATCACCGCGACCTCGCGGCGGGGCGCGGCCGTGAACGGGTGCGCGACCGTGCGGTGGCCGCGCGCGCGGAACCAGTCGGCGAGATCGTCGTGCGCGCGCACGGGCGAGTGCCCGTGGTCGCTGACGACCCAGAGGTGCATGTCGCGCCACCAGCCGCCGCGCTCCGCGTCGGCGCGCAGCTCGGCGGCCACCTCGTCGACGATGCGCATCGCGCCCGCGACCACCGGCGCGCCGTGTCCCGCCGAATGCGACGTCTTGTCGATGCCCGTGAGCGCGCAGAAGACGACGCGCGGCGCCCGCGCGCCGGCGGCGTGTCCCTCGCGCACGCGCCGCGCGACCTCGCCGCCGACGTCGCGGTCGATCTGCAGCCAGCCCGCGACGTTGCCGCTGAAGTGCGTGCGCGCGGCGCGCAGCGCGAAACGCGCACCGCGCGCCAGGCGGTCGGGCGGCGCGAGCCCGCGGCCGATCACGTTGAGCGCCGCGAGCCCCGGCGGCGCCAGCTCGAACAGCGTCGGCGCGGCCGGCGCGAGGTCGCGGTCGACGTGGCGCATCTCCGCGCCGACGTAGCTGCGCGTCGCGTCGGGCCAGGTGGCGCGCGTGCGCGCGCGGTCGAACCACCGCAGCCCGGGCAGGCCGATCGGGCCCGGGAAGCGGCCCATCACGAACGGCGCGTACGCGGGCCCCGTGACCGACGGGAAGGCCGTCGCCACCGAGTGCAGCGCCCCCTCCGCGCGCAGGCGGGCCAGGGCCGGAAGGGAGCCGTCGTCGAGCGCGTGCGCGAGCGCATCGGGGCGCGCGCCGTCGGCGACGAGGATGACGACGAGAGACAACGGACGGCGGTGAGGGAGGGCGGACCCCGCGACGGCTGGCGCGGTTCGTGAGGGGCGGCGTACGTTCCCGCCCTTCGCCCGGCGTGCGCCGCGCGCCCGGGGCCCGGCACCAGGAGAGCGATGAAGAAAGCTAGCACCGCACGCCGCGCCGCGACCCGCGGCGACAGCCGCAGCACCGAGCGCAGCACCGAGCGCAGCACCGAGCGCAGTATCGAGCACGGCGACGCCCGCAGCGGCGCGCGCGCGGCCGCCCGCACCACAGGGCGTACGTCGAGCCGCGCCGCGAGCACCGCCGCCGCGAAGCGTCCGGCCGCGAAGGCGGCCGGCAAGAGCGCCGCGAAGAGCGCCGCGAAGAGCGCCGCGAAGAGCGCCGCGAAGAGCGCCGCGAAGAGCGCCGCGAAGAGCGCCGCCCGGAGCGGAGCCAAGACGGCGGCCCGGCGGCCGGCGTCGGCCGCCGCGGCGTCGGGCCGGTCCGCGAATCCCGCCGCGCGGAAGTCCGATGCCGGCGCCGCGAAGCCGCGCACGGCCACCGGCAAGCGCGCGAGCCCCGACGTCCTCGCCGCCGCGGAGCAGAACGCGCGCGAGGGGCTGAAGGAGCGCACCGAGGAGGGGCACCGGAAGGCAGGGCGCACGCCCCCCACGCAGAGCGCGGAGCCGGCAGCGCGTCAGAAGGGCGCGACCCGCGTCGTGATCGACGAGTCGATCCGCGACTACCCGGTGATGACCGAGGACGAGAAGCTCCTCGCGCTCCCCGACGGTGGCGCGAAGCAGCCGTTCGACTTCACGCGCACCGACACGTGGCGCGTGATGCGCATCATGGGCGAGTTCATCGAGGGCTTCGACACGCTCAGCAAGGTGCGGCGCGGCGTGACGATCTTCGGCTCCGCGCGCACGGGCCCCGACGATCCGCAGTACCAGGCGGCGGTCGAGGTGGGGCGCCTCCTCGCGGAGGCGGGCTTCGACGTCATCACCGGCGCCGGCCCGGGCATCATGGAGGCGGGCAACAAGGGCGCGCGCGCGGGCGGCGGCCACTCGGTCGGCTGCAACATCGAGCTGCCGTTCGAGCAGGGGAGCAATCCCTACGTCGATACGCTCGTCAACTTCCGCTACTTCTTCGTGCGGAAGACGATGTTCATCAAGTACTCGGTCGCGTTCATCATCTTCCCCGGCGGCTTCGGCACGCTCGACGAGCTGTTCGAGGCGGTGACGCTGATCCAGACGGGCAAGATGTACCAGTTCCCCGTCATCCTCTTCGGGCGCCACTACTGGGCGGGGCTCGTGCGCTGGCTGCAGACGCGCGTGCTGCTCGAGGGGAAGATCTCGCCGGGCGACCTCGATCTCATGCTGCTCACCGACGACCCGCGCGAGGCGGTGGAGGCGGTGGTAGCCGCCTACGGCGCGCAGCGGCAGCGCGCCTCGGAGGTCGGCGGCGAGGGCGCGGGCGCGGGCACGGCCTGACGGACGGCGGCCGGGCCGGGTCGCCGGCCGGAACGCACGAGGCGCGAGGAGCTGGGCTCCTCGCGCCTCGTCGCACGTCCGGGGGACGCCGCCGTGCCGCTACTCGTCCACCTGCTGATGGATGGTCTTCAGCTCGACGACCTTCAGCCGACGCGTGGTCGCGGGGAGCTTGAGGATCGCGACCTCGCCCACCGCCTTGCCGAGCAGCGCGCGCCCGATCGGGGAGCCCATGCTGACGTGGCCCTCCTGGAACTCGACCGCGTCGCCGAACATCAGCGAGTAGGTCTCGGGCGGGCCGCCCTTCTCGTCCTGGACGACGACGACGGAGCCGAGGCCCACGCGGTCCTCGGGGATCTGCGACGGGTCCACCGACGACAGCTTGCTGAGCCGCGAGTGCAGGTGGCCGAGGCGCGCCTGCACGAACTGCTGCCGCTCGAGCGCCGCCTTGTACTCGCTGTTCTCGCGCAGGTCGCCGTGCTCCACCGCCGTGCGGATCTCGTTCGGCAGCGTCACGTTCAGCTCGTACTGCAGCCGCTCTGCCTCGTCCGAGAGCTTCCGCTTCAGTTCTTCGATCATCGGTCACCAGCCTGCGCTCCGCCGGGGGAGCGCCTCCGAGACAAACGAGCCTGGATCCCGGCCGGCAGGGCGCTGGTCGCGCACGGCGGTCCGGGAACGGCAAAAGGGGAGCGCCCGACCGCGAGTGGCCGGGCGCCGTCCCCAGTACTCGCTAATGTAGCGCTGCCCGGCAGAGGCGCAAAGGTCGCGCCGCACGGGGGTGCGGCATGCTCCGCGCTCCACCCGCGGGCCGCTTCCCGCGGCGGGGCCGGGAGCCTAGCGTGTTCGGCATGCTTCGCATCGAGCGCCACGCCGACGTCACGCGCCTCGCCTTCGCATCGCCCGTGGGGCGACTCGTGGGCTATTCGGCGAGCGCGTTCGTCGTCGCGCGCGGCGACCGCCCGGTGCTGGTGGACACCGCGTTCGCGCGCGCCGGCGACGCGCTGGTCGACGCGCTCCGCGGCCTGCACGGCGGGCGCGCACCGCACGAGGCGCTGGCCGGCGCGGTGCTGACGCACGCGCACGAGGACCACGCCGGCAACGCCGCGCGGCTGGCGCGCCTCGGCGTGCCGCTCGCGATGGGCGCCGCCACGCGCGCCGCCGTCGCGCACGTCGCGCCGGTCGCGCTCTACCGCCGCGTCACCTGGGGCACGATGCCGCCGCTCGTCGCGGAGCCGGCGTCGTTCGATCCCGCGCCGCTCGTGCTGCTGCCGACGCCCGGGCACTCGCCCGACCACCACGTGCTGTGGGACCCCGAGCGCGCGACGCTCTTCGGCGGCGACCTCTTTCTGGGCGTGAAGGTGCGCATCGCGCACGAGCACGAGGATCCGCGCGCGCTCGCCCGCTCGCTGCGCATGGCGGCGAAGCTGCGCCCCGAGCGGCTGTTCGACGCGCACCGCGGGCTCGTCCCCGATCCCGTCGCCGCGCTGGAGGCGAAGGCCGGCTGGGTGGAGGACACGATCGCCTCCGTCGAGCGCCTGCTCGACGCGGGCTGGCCGATCCGCCGCATCCGCGACGCGGTCCTCGGCCGCGAGGAGTTCACCGGGCTCGTGTCGTTCGGCGAGTACTCGCGCACGAACATGGTGCATGCGGTGCAGCGCGCGCGCGCCGGGAGCGGCGGATGAGGGGCGCATGAGCGGCGGCGGCCCGCGCGCGCCCTGGTGGACGCGCCCCGGCGTCGCCGCCGGCATCGCCCTGGTTCTCGCCGCCACGCTCGGCGGCGGCGCGTGGTGGCAGGCGTGGCACGCGTCGCCCAACGCCGTCGACGCCGAGACGCTGCGCGCCGCCGCGCTGGCGTCGACGGAGATCGCGCTCGTGACGCCCGTCGTGACCGCGGGCGCCGGCGCGCGCGCGACGTGGCGGGCGGTGCCCGGCGCCGCGCGCTACCACGTCGAGGTGCTCGACGCCGACGGCGCGATGCTGCTCGCGCTGGCGACGCCCGACACGACGATCGCGCTGCCCGACACGCTGCGGCCGCCGGCGGGCGCGCACTACGAGTGGTCGGTGCGCGCGCGGCTCGCCGACGGCTCGACGCGACGCTCGGGCGCGGGGCGGCTGGTCGCGCCCTGACGCGCCGCGCCGCGCGCGCTACGGATCGACGTCGAACAGCCGCGCGGCCTCGCGGTCGTAGTCGGCCAGCGCGCGGGCGGTCGCCGCGTCGTCCCACCCGAGCACGGGCGCGACGATCGCCGCCGCCGCGCGCGCGGCCGCGCGCCCCGCGTCGCGCGTCTCGAAGGCGATCGGCGTGCGGCGCACGAGCAGGTCGGCCAGCGTGCACGCGAGCTCGCGCGTCGCCGCGTGCACCAGCTCCGCGCCGACGTAGGGCAGCGTCGCGTCCACGCGCGCGGCCAGCCGCGCATCGCGCTCGGCGAGCGCCCAGACGTCGCGCCACGCCGTGCCGTGCGCGCGCACGAGCCGATCCGCCACGTCCGCGTCGTCGACGGTGGCCCTCGCCTGCGCGCGCTCGTCGGGCGCGAGCGCGCCGCCGGGAAGCGGGCGCGCGTGCGTGCGCGGGCGGCGGCGCGCGGCGCCGTCCAGCAGCGCGGCGGCCGAGTCGACGACCTGCGCCGCCATCGCGCGATACGTGGTGAGCTTGCCGCCGCTCACCGTCACCAGGCCGCGCGGGTCGCGCTCGATGACGTGCTCGCGCGAGGTGGCGGCCGTGCCGCCGTGCGTGCCCGCGCCGCGCGCCACCGCGGCGAGCGGGCGGATGCCGGCCCACGCGCTCACGACGTCCGCGCGCTGCAGCCGCGCGTTCGGGAAGAAGCCGTTCGCGGAGCGCAGCAGGTAGGCGACGTCCGCCTCGGTCGCGCGCACCTCGTCGGGGCCGCGCTCGGCCGGCGTCTCGGTCGTGCCGATGATCGTGAACGGCCCCGCCGGCAGCACGAACATCACGCGGCCGTCGACGGGTGAGAGCAGCGTGACCGCGCCGTGGTTGCCGACGCGCGCCGCGGGCACCGCGACGTGCACGCCCTTGGCGCCGAGCACCGCCGCGCGCTCTCCCGGCTCCACGAGGCGGCGTACCGCGTCGCCCCAGGGACCGGCGGCGTTCACGACCACGCGCGCCGACGCGTCGACCGTCGCGCCGGTGAGCGCGTCCTCGATCGTCAGCCGCACCGCGCCGCCGTCGCGCGCGGGGAGCGTCATCGCGCGCACCGTCGCGTGGTTCACCACGCAGGCGCCCGCGTGCGCGGCGTCGAGCGCGGTGGCGAGCGTGAGGCGTGCGTCGTCGGTGGCGGCGTCCCAGTAGAACGCGCCGCCCACCAGCCCGTCGCGCGCGAGCGCCGGCTCGCGCGCGAGCACGCCGTCGACGCCGAGCGGGCGGTGCAGCGCGACGTTCCGGAAGAGGGCGAGGCCGTCGTAGAGCGCGAGCCCGGCCAGCAGCTGCCAGCGGGGCACGCGCGCGCCGCGGTACACCGGCCAGGTGAAGCCGAGCGGCCGCACGAGGTGCGGCGCCGTGCGGAGCAGGATGCGGCGCTCTCGGCTCGCCTCGAACACGAGGCCGAGGTGGCCGTGCTCCAGGTAGCGCACGCCGCCGTGCACCAGACGCGAGGAGCGGCTGGAGGTGCCGGCCGCGAAGTCGTCGCGCTCGACGAGGGCGACGCGGAGGCCGCGCAGCGCGGCGTCGCGGGCGACGCCGGCGCCCGTGATGCCGCCGCCGACGACCAGGACGTCGAAGTGGTCGGCGCCGAGCGCGGCGAGCGCCGCGGCGCGCCCGGCACGCGGATCGGTGCTCGGCGCGGGGGCGGGGCGGGGGTGGGGAGCGACGGCGGTCACGACCGGAAAGGTATGCGTCGGCCGGCCCGGCGGTCGCCATCGGGCAGTCCCGGACGCCTGGCGAGCTGTGGCGTGAGCGCCACGGACCGTGGTTCGGACGCGTCGTCGGCGGACATCCGTTTACGGCCGCGGTCGCCAGGGCATGTTCGCAAGTCGTTGAAAGGCAACGCTTTTCAAAACGGCCGCCGCGCCGTGCCGAGTTCGTGACAGGTGACCGATGGCGAGCGCGTAATGTGCGGCTAGACTGTTGGCCTCGTGCCGCGCACGGTCGCGTCGGTACGTCCTTCCACCGCCGTCCCTTCCATGTCGATCCCTTCCGTTCGACGCGTGACGCACGTCCGTCTCACGACGGCCGTGCTCGCGTTCGGCGCGCTGCTCGCCGGCTGTTCCTCCGCCGAGCAGGCCGTGGCGCCCGTGCCTTCCACCCTCCGCGCCGACGTGGCGCCCGTGACCGCCGCCGACCTCGCGAGCGGCGGGGGGGTCGTCATCAGCCAGGTCTACGGCGGTGGCGGCAACAACGGCTCGACCTACCGGCGCGACTTCATCGAGCTGTACAACGCCGGTCCGAATCCGGTGCCGCTCTCGACCTGGTCGGTGCAGTACGCCAGCGCGACGGGCACCTCGTGGACGCGGACGAACCTGACGGGCACGATCCAGCCGGGCAGCTACTACCTCATCGCGCAGTCGCAGGGCACCGGCGGCACGACGGACCTGCCGACCCCCGAGGTGACCGGCACCACCACGATGAGCGGGACGGCCGGCAAGGTCGCGCTCGTGAGCAACCAGACCACGCTGACGGGCAGCTGCCCGACGGCCGGCGTCGTCGACTTCGTCGGCTTCGGCAACACCACCGGCAACACGGCCAACTGCTTCGAGGGCAGCGGCGGCACGCCGACGCTCTCGAACGCGAACGCGGCGATCCGGAAGGGTGACGGCTGCACGGACACGAACGACAACGCGACGGACTTCGTCGCCGCCCCGGCCGCGCCGCGCAACTCGGCCTCGCCGACGAAGACCTGCGGCCCCGCTGCCTCGGTGGTCGTGACGCTCACCGCCGCGCCGACGTCGATCCAGGTCGGCGCGACCTCGACGCTGAACGCGACGGTCACGCAGAACGGCACGACGATCACGCCGGAGATCACCTGGAGCGTCACGCCGGCGAACGTCGTCACGCTGTCGGGGACGACGGGCGCCTCGATCAGCGCGACCGGCGCGGCCGCCGGCTCGGCGACGATCACCGCCAGCGCGACCGTCGACGGCACGGTCTACACGCGCTCCGCGGCGGTCACGGTCACGGCGCCCGCCGGCGCGACGACGCGCATCTCGATCGACCGGACGCGCTCCGTGCCGCTCGATTCGGCGATCCAGCTGAACGCGACCGCCTACGACGCGAACAACGTCCAGATCCAGGGGATGACGTTCACGTGGGCCACCACCACGCCGGACCTCGTCACCGTCAGCCCGTCGGGCCTCTTCACGCCGAAGGCGATGGGGCGCGCGCTGATCAACGTGACGTCGGCCGACGGCTTCACGCGCACGGGCTACTTCCTCAACATCGTCGCCCCGAGCACCGACCAGCTGCGGCTCTCGACGTTCCGCGAGGGCGCTGACCTGCCGGTCGGCTTCCAGGACATCGTCAGCGTGAAGGACGTCGCGACGAATGCGGACGTGCTCACGGGCCTGCAGTGGAGCAGCTCCGCGCCCGGCATCGTCTCGGTCGAGCAGGACGGGACGATCACGGCGAAGGCGCTGGGCAGCGCGGTCATCTTCGCGACGGAGACGGCGACCGGGAAGGTCGGCCGCTTCGCGGTGAGCACCGTGAATGCCGTCGCCGCGAACCCGTCGATCTACCAGGACCACCTCGAGTTCGGCACGCCGACGGACGCCACGCCGGCGAACGACCTCCTGCTGACGGGGCGCAGCGCCTACGTCTCGTCGTACAACCCGCAGCTCGGGCAGCCGAACTGGGTGGCGTACAACCGCGACGCGGCGCACGACGGCAGCGCGCCGCGCTGCGAGTGCTTCACGCACGATCCGGCGCTGCCGGCGAGCCTGCCGCGCATCTCGAGCGCCGACTACCTCGGCAGCGGCTACTCGCGTGGCCACATGGTGATGTCCAACGACCGCACCGTGGCGGCGTACGACAACGCGACGACGTTCCTGTTCAGCAACATCGTTCCGCAGACGAGCGCGAACAACGAGGGCCCGTGGCTGCGCCTCGAGCAGGCACTGGGGGACAGCGCCGAAGCCGGCCGTGAGGTCTACATTCTGGCCGGCGGCGCGAAGTACCAGGGCACCCTGAAGAACCTGGGCAACGTCGCGATCCCGACCTACACGTGGAAGGTCGCGGTCATCATGGGCAAGGATCAGGGCCTTGGCCAGTTCGGCACCGGCGCCGGCGTCACGGTGATCGCGGTGTCCATGCCGAACACGGCGAGCCTGCCGTCGAACGACTGGACGACCTACCGCGTATCGGTCGACTCGGTCGAGGCGCTGACCGGCTACGACCTCCTGTCCGCGCTGCCCGACGGCGTGGAGCAGCTGATCGAGGCGCGCCGCGCGGGTGTGCGGCAGGTCTCCATGGACCTGCAGCCCGGCCAGCTGAGCGTGACCGGCACGTCGCTCGTGAACGTCACGCTGCTCTCCGAGGCGACCTTCGACGCCGCCGCGGTGAACGCGGCCGACCTCCGCCTCGTGGTCAACGGCGGCGTGGCCGTGGAGCCCGTCTCGCGCGGCGGTATCGTGAGCAGCTCCGTCCGCGACATGAACGGCGACGGGCGAGCCGACCGCGTGGTCTCGTTCGCGATGAGCGCCCTGCGCGCCGCGGGCTTCTCGACGACCGCGCGCCAGCTAGTCCTGCGGCCCGCCGGTGCGACGCCGACCTGGGAGGCGTTCGACCTGACGCCCCCGACCGTCGTGCCCTGATGCGCTTCCAGATTCCCGCCGGCCGTCGCGCGACGGCCGGCGCCTCCACCTCCACCGTCCTCTCGATGCGCTCCGCTCTCTCGCTCCGTGCCCTTCGCGCCGCCGTGCTGGGCGCCGTCCTCTCGATCGGCGCCCTCGCCGGCGCCTCGCGTGACGCCGCCGCCCAGACCGTGACGGTGCGCTACGAGGACGGTTGCGGGCCGAGCACGAATGCGTGCAGCCTGGTGCAGTTCGAGATCCTGAACGACACCGGCGCGCTGCTGGAGCTGAACTCGCTCACGCTGTTCACGCTCGACGCCGCGTTCGCGTTCACGCCGCAGGGGCCGACGACGGTGAACGCGATCGATGACTTCCTGGCGCCGTTTCCGTCCGAGGCCGTGGTGGACATGGGCGGAAATCGAATCGCGATCGACTTCCTGAACCCGGGCCCGTTCCCCTTCACCCTCTCGGCGGGCAACACGGGCTTCCTCGAGCTCCAGCTGTCCGCGACGCCTTCCCTGCAGACGGGCGCGTTCACCTTCACGGGGCAGACCGCGACCGGCGCGACGATCGACGGCACCGTGACGGCGGCCTCGGTCGTCCCCGAGCCGTCGACCTACGTCCTGATGGCGACCGGCATGGGCGCGCTCGGCCTCCTGGCGCGCCGCCGCCGCACGCGGTAATGTCTGGCCCGACCGGGTAGACGCGGGCCTCACGTACCCGCACGCCCGGCACGTGAACGGGGCCGGCGCTCATCGAGCGCCGGCCCCGTTCGCACGTCCGCGCACGTCCGCACCCCCGGACGGCCCCGCGCCTCACGCCGGCGCGCGCGTGCGCCCCACCGTGATCAGCGCCACCGCCGCCACGATCACCGCCGACGCCGCGATCGTGCGCGCACCGATCGGCTCCCCGCCCAGCGCCCAGCCGAGCAGCACCGCGACCACCGGGTTCACGTAGGCGTACGTCGCGACCTTCGACGGCGCGGCGTGGCGCATGAGCCAGATGTAGGCGGTGAACCCGACCAGCGAGCCGAAGACGATCAGGTAGCCCATCGCCCAGAGCGCGCGCGTGGCCTCCGCGTCGCGCGCGGTGACGGCGGCGAGCGCGCCCGGCGCGAAGTCGCCGTGCAGCGCCGAGAGGCCCAGCAGCAGCACGCCGCCCACGAGCATCTGCAGCGCGGAGCCGAGGAAGGGCGACGCCGGCGCGTGGCGATGCCGCATAAGCATGGAGCCGGTCGCCCACGTGAGCGAGCCGCCGAGCGCCAGCGCGCTTCCCCACGGGTCGACGCCCCCCACGCGGCCGTCGCCGCCGGCGAGCGCTGACGGGCCGATCAGCAGCCCCACCCCGGCGAGGCCGAGCGCCGCGCCGCTGAGCACCAGCGCCGTCGGGCGCTGCCCGCCGGGGCGCAGCCAGTCGAGCAGCACCATCCAGATGGCGAGCGACGCGGCGAGCAGCGCGACGACGCCCGACGGCACGGTGCGGCCCGCCCACGCGACGCCGCCGTTCCCGCCGACGAACAGCAGCGCGCCCGTCACCGCCGCCCACGCCCACACGCGCCGCGTCGGCCAGCCCGGTCGCTCGCGCCAGGTCACCCAGGCCCCCAGCAGCAGCCCCGCGAGCACGAAGCGGACGCCGCCCATGAGGAAGGGCGGGATCGTCTGCACCGCGATGCGCATCGCGAGGTACGTCGAGCCCCAGACGACGTAGACGATCGCGAAGGCGAGCAGCAGCTGGGCTCGTGCGGGGCGGGCGGAGGTCGGCACGTCGCAAGGTAGCGACGCCGTGAAGCCCGCCCGGGCGATCTGCGATCGATCTGCGGCCTGACGTGTGCAACCGCACGTCGCACCGGTGGCGACCCCGCCAGCGGCCACTACGTTTTGCGCCCATGACCGACCCGAACCTCCACGCGCCCGTCCCGTACGGCGTCCCCGGCCGCCGCGTCGCCATCGTCGCGGGGCTGCGCACGCCGTTCTCCAAGGCGGGAAGCACGCTCGCCGGCCTCTCCGCGACCGAGCTCGGACGCCGCTGCGTCGCCGAGCTGATCGCGCGCACGGAGCTCGACGCGAAGGAGGTGCAGGCGATCGCGTACGGCACCGTCATCCAGGCGGTGCAGGAGCCGAACATCGCGCGCGAGATCTCGCTGCTGCCGCAGCTGCCGCGCGGCATCCAGAGCTTCACGGTCAGCCGCGCGTGCGCGTCGGCGAACCAGGCCGTCACCGACGCCGCCGACCAGATCATCGTCGGGCACCTCGACTGCGTCATCGCCGGCGGCTCCGAGTCGCTGTCGCAGGTGCCCGTGCTCCACTCGCGGCGCATGAGCGACATCCTCGTCGCGGCGAGCAAGGCGAAGACGATCAGCGGCCGCGTGAAGACGCTCGCCACCATCCGCCCGCGCGACCTCGTGCCGGTCACGCCCGCCATCGCCGAGCCGTCGACCGGCGAGACGATGGGGCAGAGCGCCGAGAAGATGGCGAAGCTCAACGGGATCCGGCGCGAGGAGCAGGACGCGTGGGCGCTGCGCTCGCACCGGATGGCGGCGCAGGGCACGCGCGACGGGCGGCTGCTGGAGGAGATCATGCCGCTCTACCTGCCGGGCGGGCAGGTGATGGACCGCGACAACGGCGTGCGCGAGGACACCTCGCTCGAGCAGCTGGCGAAGCTCCCACCCGTGTTCGACCGCAAGTACGGCTCGGTCACGGCGGGCAACGCGTCGCCGCTCACCGACGGCGCGGGGGCGGTGCTGCTGATGCGCGAGGACAAGGCGCGCGCGCTCGGCTACGAGCCGCTGGCGTTCATCCGCAGCTACGCGTACGCCGCGCTCGATCCGGGCGAGCAGCTGCTGCAGGGCCCCGTGCTGGCGATGCCCGTCGCGCTCGCGCGGGCGGGGCTCTCGGCGCGCGACATCGACCTCATCGAGATCCACGAGGCCTTCGCGGCGCAGGTGCTGAGCAACCTGCAGGCGCTGCAGTCGCGCGCGTGGGCGGAGCGCGCCGGCTTCTCGGAGCCGGTGGGCGAGCTCGATCGCGACCGCATCAACGTCATGGGCGGCTCGATCTCGCTCGGGCATCCGTTCGGCGCCACGGGGGTGCGCGTGCTGACCACGCTCTGCCGCGAGCTGCAGCGGCGCGACGGGCAGTTCGGCATGCTCTCCGTCTGCGCCGCCGGCGGCATGGGACACGTCATGATCGTGGAGCGCGCATGACGGGCGAGCGGCTGCATCCGGCGCTGACGCTGGAGACGACCGACGGCGTCGCGGTGGTCACGTTCGACCTGCCCGACTCCCCGGTGAACGTGCTGGGCGCCGCGGCGGCGGAGGCGTTCGGGGCGCTGCTCGACCGCGTCGAGCGCGATGCCGGCATCCGCGCCGTCGTGCTGCTCTCGGGCAAGGCGGACGGCTGGATCGCCGGCGCCGACATCGAGCAGTTCCTCGGCGTGCGCACCGCGACGGACGCGGAGGCGCTCTCGCGCCAGGGCCAGGCGATGGTCGACCGCATCGAGCGCGCGCGCGTGCCGGTCGTCGCCGCCATCCACGGCGCGGCGCTCGGCGGCGGGCTGGAGGTGGCGCTCGCGTGCACGTGGCGCGTCGCCACCGAGCACCCGAAGACGGTGTTCGCGCTCCCGGAGGTGCAGCTCGGCCTGATCCCGGGCATGGGCGGCACGCAGCGGCTGCCGCGGCGCGTGGGGCTGCAGGTCGCGCTCGACATGATCCTCACGGGGCGCAACGTGCGCGCGCGCAAGGCGCTCGCGACCGGGCTGATCGACGATCTCGTGCACCCCGCGGCGCTGCGCGAGATCGCGGTGCGCCGCGCGCGCGAGCTCGCCGACGGCTCGCGCAAGCCGAACGAGGGGCCGCGCCGCAGCGGCACCGCGGGCGCGCTGCGCGGCATCGTGCTCGAGGACAACGCGCTCGGCCGCACGGTCGTGTTCAGCAAGGCGCGCGAGACGGTGACGGCGAAGACACGCGGGCACTTCCCGGCGCCGCTCGCCGCGCTGGACGTCGTGCACGAGGGCTTCGCGCGCGGGATCGAGGCGGGGCTGAAGGAGGAGGCGCGCCGCTTCGGCGAGCTGGCCGTGAGCGACGTCTCGCGCGAGCTCGTCTTCCTCTTCTTCGCCACGACCGCGCTCAAGAAGGACCCGGGCGCCGGCGCGGGCGCGTCGGCGCGCCCGGTGCAGGCGCTCGGCGTCGTCGGCGCGGGGTTCATGGGCGCCGGCATCGCGGCCGTCGCGGCGAAGCAGGGCACGCCGGTGCGGCTCAAGGACGCGGACCACGAGCGCGTCGCGCGCGGTCTCGACGCGGTGCGCACCATCCTCGCCGAGGGGCTGCAGAAGAAGCGCATCACGCGGCTCGAGCTGGCGCAGCAGCAGGCGCTCGTCACCGGCACCGTCGACGACACCGGGTTCCGGCGCGCCGACCTCGTGATCGAGGCGGTGTTCGAGGATCCGGCCGTGAAGCGGCGCGTGCTGCACGCCGCCGAGCGTGCCGCCCCGGGCGCGGTGCTCGCCACGAACACGAGCACCATCCCGATCGAGCGCCTCGCCGACGGGCTGGAGGACCCGACGCAGCTCGTCGGCATGCACTTCTTCTCGCCCGTGCAGAAGATGCCGCTGCTGGAGGTCGTCGCCGGGGCGCGCTCGTCGCCCGAGGCGATCGCCACCGCGGTGGGGTACGGCAAGAAGCTCGGGAAGACCGTGATCGTCGTCGGCGACGGGCCGGGATTCTACGTCAACCGCATCCTCGCCCCCTATCTGAACGAGGCGGGCTGGCTGCTGGAGGAGGGCGTGGCGATCGACGCCGTCGACCAGGCGCTGGTGCGGTGGGGCTTCCCGGTCGGTCCGTTCCAGCTGATGGACGAGGTGGGGCTCGACGTCGCCGCGAAGGCGGGCGCGGTGGTCGGCGACGCGTTCGGCGCGCGCATGGCGCCGGCGCCGGCGCTGCGCCGCGTGCTGGAGAGCGGACGCACGGGCCGGAAGGGGAAGCAGGGCTTCTACGCGTACGACGCCGACGGCAAGCGGCGCGGCGTGGACCCGAGCGTGTACGGCGTGGCGGGCGTGCCGGCCACGCGCGCGCCCGCGCCGCGCCGCGAGGACGGCACGCCGGCGGGGCCGAGCGACGCCGAGATCGTGGAGCGCACGGTGTACCCGATGCTCGACGAGGCCGTGCGCTGCCTCGAGGACGGCGTGCTGCGCGCGCCGCGCGACGGCGACGTCGGCGCGGTGTTCGGCATCGGCTATCCGCCGTTCCGCGGTGGCCCCTTCCGCACGATCGACGCGCTCGGCGTCGACGCGGTGGTGCGGGCGCTCGAGCTGCTGGCCGTGCGCGTCGGCGGCGGGCGGTTCGCGCCGAGCAAGCGGCTGCGTGCGATGACGTACGCGTCGGGCGACGCGGCGCGCTTCCATCCGCGCGAGGGCCGCCCCTCCGAATGACGCGGGGCTGACGCGGGCGGCGGCGTGCGGCGCGATGCGCGGCGCGACGCCGTCAGTGCGCGTCGCGCTCGCGCGGATGCCGCGTGGTGTCCGACGGGGGCGCGACGGCGCGCGCGTCCCACGGCGCGCCCCGGCTCGGCGCCGGCGCCTCGGTGCGGCGGCGCGGGCGCAGGCGCAGGCGTCGCCAGAGGCGCATCCCCGTGTGCGGGCGGCCCGAGCGACGCCGGTCGTACGGCGACCACGCGGTGGGGCCCGGGCGCGGTCGCCCGGTCGGCGGGGCGGCGTCGATCACGCGGCGCGCGACCCACACGATGAGCGCCGCGGCGCAGGCGGCGGCGAGGCCGAGGTGGCCGTACCAGGCCAGCGCGCCGCAGACCGCTCCGCCGGCGAGCGCGGCGCCGATCACGGCGCTCCAGGTGTGCTGTCGTCCGACCACGGCCGTCCTCGCCCGCGCGTCCGCGCGGCGTCATGCGTCCTCCCCGCCGGCGACGCGCCCTCCGCGTCGTCGGTGAGGCCGTCCACGCACCTTGCAGGCCGCCGGCCCCCGGCGCGCGCGTCTCCTTCCGGGAGGGGCGCGGTGCATCCATAGCACGCGCGCGGACGGGTCGCGGACGCCCCGAGGTGACGGCGCCGTCACGGTGCCGCGGGGCGGCGCGCCCGCATCGGCGACAGGCCCGGGCGAACGGAACGGGCGGTCGCGGTGTCTGAACGGGGCAGGCGGGGAGGGCGCGTGCGCCGCGGGTCGTCGCGGCGGCGTCGCGCGCTCGTCGCGCCACGTTCCGGCGCGGCCTTCGGGGCGGTGACGGGGCCGGGGCCGGCGAGTATATCTCCACGAAGCGCCCGGCTCGGCGCGGTGCACCGCCGAGCCGGTGACCCAGGTGCACGAACGGGGGTCTATCGGTCGTGGAGATGAGCGACGCGGCGATCGTCGCCCAGGTGCTGGGCGGGGACGTCGATGCATACGCGGAGCTGGTGGGCCGGTATCGGCCTCGCCTGTCACGCTATGCACTGCGGATGCTCGGCAATCGCGAGGACGCGCAGGAGGCGCTGCAGGATGCCTTCGTGCGGGCCTATCGATCGCTGGGTCGGTGTGACGATCCGGAGCGATTCGGGTCGTGGCTGTTCAGCATCCTCGTCAACCGGTGTCGGACGACGGGGGGGCGGTCGGCCCGGCGGGCGCGGACCTTCGTCTCGGACGAAGCCGCGACCCGGGTGGCCGTGGACGCGCATCCCGCCGAGCAGGCGGCATGGCGCGAAGAGATCGAGCGGGCCCTCGCCTTGCTCGATGCTGAACAACGCGAGGCATTCCTGCTCAAGCACGTCGAGGGCTTGAGCTACGAAGAGATGGCGGAACTCACCGGCGCGGGCGTGTCCGCGCTGAAGATGCGCGTCAAGCGGGCCTGCGATCGGCTGCGCGGACTGCTGCAGGAGGCATACAGTGCTTGAGAGCGACCTGGCCGACCACGACGACGCGGACGACGTGATTCTGCACGTCGCGCGGACGTTGCGCCGGCCGGAAGACCTGGGCCCGTCGCTGGACGGAGCCGTGATGGCGGCGTTGCGCGCGGCCCCGAGGGCGGTCGTCGCCGGCGGCGCGTCGCGCGACGTCGTGCGCTGGGGACAGGCGCCCGTGCGGCGCGCGCGCCCGGTGGCGCGCGCGTGGGGCTGGCTGGTGCGGCCGCGCGCGATCCGCGTCTCGCCGATCGGCGCGCTCGCCGCGGCGGGGCTGGCGTTCGTGGCCGCGACGCTCGGCATGCGCCGCGACTCGGCGCGGCAGCGCGTCGACGAGGGGCACACCGGCGAGTTCAAGGTGACCGGCGAGTTCCAGGCGGTCCGCAACACCAACGTCGAGCCGATGGTGACGGCCGCCGCGTCGCGCACGCGCGACACGGTGTTCGTGACCCGCTTCATGATCGTCGCGCCCAACGCGAAGCAGGTCTCGCTGGTGGGCGACTTCAACGACTGGGATCAGGCCTCGACCCCGCTGCTCAAGGTCGCCGCCAACGGCGTCTGGACGGCCGAGGTCAAGCTGCCGCCCGGCCGGTACGCGTACGCCTTCCTGGTCGACGGCCAGCGGTGGATCGCGGATCCCACCGCCCCGCCGGCCGTCGGTGACGACTTCGGCCGACCGAGCTCGGTCGTGACCGTTCGGGGGATCGACGCATGACCACGACCGGGCGCCCCACGGGGGCGAACGCGCGCGACGGGATGGGAGGGCGCCGACGCGTCGTCCGTGCCCTGGCCGGCTTGGCCGCGCTCGCGCTCGTGAGCGCTCCGGGCGTGCTGCCGGCCCAGCAGCCGGCGCCGCAGCCCACGGCGGCGCGCGGCTCCACGCCGGCCTGGCTCCGCGCCCGCCTCGACGGGCGCCTCGACGCGCCCAGCCGGGTGGCGGTCGAGCGGCTGATCGATTCGGCGCACGCGGCCGGGCTGCCCGCCGAGCCGCTCGTGGACAAGGCGCTCGAGGGCGCGAGCAAGCGCGCGCCGCGCGAGGCGATCCTGCGCGCGCTGCGCACGCTGGCCGCCGACCTCACCGTCGCGCGCCAGACGCTCGGCCCGCAGTCGCTGGCCGACGAGCTCACGGCCGGCGCGGTCGCGATCCGCGGCGGCATCGACGACGACGCACTGCGCCGTCTGCGGCGCGAGCGTCCCGGACAGCCGCTGGTCGTCGCGCTCGGCGTGCTGACCGATCTGGTGGCGCGCGGCGTCCCCGCGCCGGACGCGTCGCGCGCGGTGCTCGACCTCACGCGCGCCGGCGTCGCCGACGAGCAGCTGGTCGCGTTCCGCCGCGACGTGGAGCGCGACATCGGGATCGGCGCGCCGCCCGCGGCGGCGACCACCCTGCGCGCGAGCAGCCTGGCGCTGAACCTCGCCCGCGACGGCGCGGCGTCGGGCGCGGCCAGTCGCTCGCCGGCGCCGCGCACCAAGCCCTGAACGGCGCAGCACCGCCCAGCGCCTCCGCACGACCTCCGACCGCACGACGGGCGGCGACCCACCGGTCGCCGCCCGTTCGCGTTGGCGCCCGCAGCGTCGTCATCGCAGCGTCGCGCCCGCAGCGTCGCGTCCGCGGCGTCGCGTCCGCGGTGTGGCGTCGCCGCCACGGTGTGCGCGCCGCGGTCGTGCGGCCACGTGGCGCCGGCGCGCCCGACCGTCGCCGCGGTCGAGCACGCGCGATACCTTCCAAGCATGCTCGTCCTCTTCCCCCCGCGCACCGCGTGCCGCACGGCCTGAGCGCCGCACCGCATCGCCCGCGCATGCGAGCCGGTCGTGGGGCCGCGTGGACCCTCGGCGCGCTGGCTGCGGCCGGGTGGACGCGCGCGGCCACGGCGCAGTTCGGGACGCGGGTCACGGCCAGCGTCGACCTCGGCGCGGCGAGCGTCGCGTACGACGACTTCGAGCGCGCGAGCCTCGTCTCCATCACGCCGACGATCCGCGTCGAGGGCGCGCGGACGATGTTCGTCGCGCGCGGCGCCTACTCGCGCTTCGAGACCGGCAGCTCGAGCATGCAGGGCTCGGTCGCCGGCTCGCTGGTGTCGCCGGCGTTCTGGAACGTGCGCGGCGAGGCGCTCGTGACGGCGTCCGCGACCCGGTACCGCGACCTGCGCGCGGCCTCCAACGTCACCGCGCTCGGCCGGCTGCACTACGCCACGGCGGACTACGGGATCTGGGGCGGGACGGGCGCCGGCTTCGTCGCCCAGGGGCAGTTCTTCCCGGACGCGCTGATCCAGCTCGACATGGGCGCCTGGCGCCGGATCGGCCGCACGGTGTACTCGCTCTCCGCCACCCCCACCTGGGTCGGGCGCCCGGACGCGATCGGATTCCCGGGGCCGCCGCCCGTCGGGCGCGTCGACTACACGGACTACACGGCCGCGATGCGCTGGCAGCACCCGAGCGCGGAGTTCGTCGCGTCGGCGGGGCTGCGCGCGGGCGGAGGGCCGGACCACATCCCCGGCGCGCGGCGGTGGCTGGAGAGCTGGACGTCGGTGTGGGTGACGCGGCGCCTGGCGATCGTCGGGGGCATCGGCGCCTTCCCGACCGAGGTGCAGCAGGGGCTGCCCGGGGGCCGCTACGCCTCGGTCGCGCTGCGCGTGGCGACCGGGCGCCCGCTGATCAACGATCCGGCCGTGCGGGCGGAGCTGACGCTCCCGTACGAGCTCAATCGCCTGCGCCGCGGCCGCGCGAACGCCGAGCGGTTCGTGGTGACCGACGACGCGAGCGGGCTCCGCGTGATCACGGTCCGCGTGCCCGAGGCGACCCGCGTCGAGATCATGGGCGACTTCACCGACTGGCTGCCGGCGCTGCTGACGCGTGTCGGGCGCGACGAGTGGCGGCTGGCGATCGCGCTCGCGCCGGGCGTGCACCGGCTGAACCTGCGGGTCGACGGGGGCGCCTGGGCAGTGCCGCCGGGGCTGACCGCAGTGCGCGACGACTTCGGCGGCGAGGTGGGGCTGCTGGTCGTGCGGTGAGTCCGGCGGCGAGCGGCCGTGCGGCGACGCCGGACGGACGAGAGACGGAGAAGGGCAGGCGGATCGAGGGAGCGCGCAGTCGTCGGCTCCGTCCATCCACCTGCCCTTCTCGGCCCTTCATCCCGTCGGCCGGTACAGCGCCGAGGGGGCGATCCCCGTCAGCGGCGCTCGACCGTCAGCGGCACGTCGACGTACAGGTCGTGCGGCGGGACCACGTGGCGCACGCGGATCGTGTAGCTCCCCGCCGGCGCGGCGATCACGCGACGGTCGAGCTGCACCACGGAGTCGCCCGGCGCGAGCGTGCTGGTCATGCTGTACGCCGCGCAGTGGATGAACGGGTTCGCGAGGACCTGCTGGCGGCCGGTGTCGAAGTCCAGCCCGCACACGACGTGCTCCACGCGCACCGGCGCGGCGCCGCGGTTCACGAGCACGGAGCGGACGGCGATGGTGTCGCCCGTGCTGGGGCGGGCGGGCGTGATGACGACGCGCTGCTGCAGGCCGTCGCTGGTGCGCTCGACCGGGGTCGTGCTGAGCGCCGGCGGGGCGGTGATGGCGTCGACCGACGTGGCGCTGCTGCAGGCGGCGGTGCCGAGCGCGAGGCCGGCGACCGCGCCGAGCGCGAGCCGACGGGCGGCGCGTGAACGGATCGGGTGGGACATGATGAGGTCTTCGGTCGTGAGGTGGTGCGGGCCCGCGGAGCGCGGTCGCATCGTGCGAGCCGTCGTCCTGTCGGTGCTACCCGAGGGCCCCCGGCGCGGTCACGCCCCGCACCGCGGATTAGCTTGTCCGGGGCGCGCCCGCCGACGCCGTCGCGTGCGCGCTCGCCACCCTCTCGCGCTCCGCGCATGCGCCACGCTCCCGTGCGTCGTACCCTCGTCGCGGCCGCGGCCGCCGCGTCGCTCGCCTCCCTGGGCGCCGCGCCGCTCGTCGCCTCGCTCGGCGCGCAGCAGCCCGCGCCGGCCGCCGCCGCGACCGATCCGCGCCGCCTCACCGTCGAGCGCATCTTCGGCGGGCGCGAGCTGGCCCCCGCCGGCGCGCCGGGCGTGCGCTGGATGCGCGACGGCCGGTCGTACGTCGCGGCGCGCACGCCCCCGAGCGGCGAGGGCACGGAGCTCGTGCGCGTCGACATCCTCACCGGCGCGGCCACGGTGCTCGCGCCCGCGAGCGCGCTGGTCGACGAGCGCGGACGCGCGATCGCGGTCGAGGACTTCGAGCTCTCGCCCGACGAGCGCAAGGCGCTGCTCTTCCACCAGTCGGTGCGCGTGTGGCGCACGAACACGCGCGGCACCTACCACGTCGTCGACTTCGGCACGCGGCGCGTGACCCCGATCGCGACGATCACGACGACCGGCGCGCCGGCGACGCGGGCCGCCGACTCGATGGCGGCGCCCGCGCTGGGCAAGGACGCCACGCAGGGATCGCTGCCGAGCTTCATCGGGCGCGGGCTGGCGAGCGGCGCGGCCGATCCCGACCTGCAGCAGTTCGCGAAGTTCTCGCCCGACTCGCGGCAGGTGGCGTACGTGCGCGGGAACGACCTGTGGGTGAAGGACCTCGCGAGCGGAGCCGTCACGCGGCTGACGACCGACGGCTCGGATGACGTCATCAACGGCACGACCGACTGGGTCTACGAGGAGGAGCTGGGGCTGCAGGACGCCTTCCGCTGGAGCCCCGACTCGCGGCGCCTCGCGTACTGGCGCTTCGACCAGCGCGAGGTGCCGGCCTTCCCGATGGTGAACGAGACCGCCGCGCAGTACCCGCAGGTGAGCGTGCTGCGCTATCCCAAGGCGGGGGCGCCCAACTCGCGGGTGACCGTCGGCGTGGTCGCCGCGACGGGTGGCGCGACGCGGTGGCTCGCGGTCGGCCCGGACACCGGGCAGTACGTCGCGCGCATGGAGTGGGTGGACGCCGACTCGCTCGCCGTGCAGCGGCTGCCGCGCAAGCAGGACGCGCTGGAGCTGCTGCTGGTGAGCGCGACGAGCGGGCAGGGGCGCACGGTGGCGACCGATCGCGACTCCGCGTACGTCGACGTGGAGGGCGAGGCGGTGCGCTGGGTCGCCGGCGGCCGGCGCTTCCTCATGCGCAGCGATCGCGGCGGCTGGCGCGGCTGGTGGCTGCACGAGCGCGACGGGCGCGTCGTGTCGCGCGTGACGCCCGAGGGCGCCGACTGGCTGTCGGTCGTGGGCGTGGACGAGCGCGCGGGGCGCGTGTACGTGATCGCCGCGGCGCCGACGCCCACGCAGCGCAACCTGTACGCGTGCACCCTTGCCCCGACGACGCCCCGCTGCGAGCGGCTGACGCAGGCGGACGGCACGCACGCGGTCGATGTCGCGCCGGGCGCGCGCTGGGCCATCGACACCTACTCGCGCCTCGGCCGCGCGCCGGTCGTCACGCTGCACGAGCTGCCGGGCATGCGCGCCGTGCGCACGCTCGAGGACAACCGCGCGGTCGCCGCGCGGCTCGCGGCGCTCGATCTCGCGCCGCCGCAGTTCCTGCGCGTGCCCATGGCCGACGGCACGCAGCTCGACGCCTACCGCCTGGTGCCGCCGAACTTCGACAGCACCCGGGCGCATCCGGTGCTGATGTACGTCTACGGCGGGCCGGCCGCGCCGCAGGTGAACGACGCGTGGAGCGGCACGCGCTTCCTCTGGCACCAGATGCTGACGCAGCAGGGCTACGTCGTGCTGGTGGTGGACAACCGCGGCGCGGCGTGGCGTGGCCGCGACTTCCGCAAGGTCACGCAGTACCGCCTGGGCGTGCAGGAGTCGGCCGACCAGATCGAGGCCGCGCGCTGGGCGGGCCGCCAGCGGTGGGCCGACCCGCAGCGCATCGGCATCTGGGGGTGGAGCTACGGCGGCTACATGACGGCGATGTCGCTCGCGCGCGGCGGCCGCGTGTTCAGGGCCGGCATCGCCGTCGCGCCCGTGGTCGACTGGCGCTACTACGACACGATCTACACCGAGCGCTTCATGTGGACGCCGCAGCGCAACCCGGACGGCTACCGCGCGAGCGCCGTGAACACGTACGTGAACGACATGACCGCCCGCCTGCTGCTCGTGCACGGCACGGGCGACGACAACGTCCACCCGCAGAACGCGCTGGTCCTCGCCGACGCGCTGCAGGCGGCCAACAAGCCGTTCTGGATGCTGCTCTATCCCAACCGCACGCACTCGATCTCGGGCGGTCGCACGCAGGTGCACCTGTTCGAGTCGTTCACGCGCTTCCTGCAGGAGAACCTGTGAGGCGCACCGCGGTGGGACTCCGCGCGGCCGGCATCGCGGCCGGCCTGCTCCTGAGCGCCTGCGCGCGCGGCGCCTCGACGACGGCGACGCCCGATCTCGCGACGGCCGATCCCGCGACGGCGGCGACCGCCGCGCGGCTGCGCTCGGAGGCGCGCCGCGGCGCGCCCCGCCCCGCCACGCGCGCCGAGCGGACGCGCTACGCCGAGACGTCCAGCCATGCCGACGTGCTCGCGTTCCTCGACTCGCTGCGCGCGATGGACGGACGGCTGCACGTGACGTCGATCGGGCGCACGCACGAGGGCCGCGACCTCCCGCTCGTCGTCGCGTCGCGTCCGCGCGTCGCCACGCCCGCGGAGGCGCGCGCGCTCGGCCGCCCGATCGTGTTCGTGCAGGGCAACATCCACGCGGGCGAGGTCGAGGGGAAAGAGGCGCTGCAGATGCTGCTGCGCGACCTCGCGCTCGATCCGCGCCCGAACGTGCTCGACTCGCTGGTGCTGCTCGCGCTGCCGAACTACAACGCCGACGGCAACGAGAAGCTCGGCCCGCAGGCGCGGCAGCGCGGCGCGCAGCACGGGCCGGAGCAGGTGGGGCAGCGCCCGAACGCGCAGGGCTTCGATCTCAACCGCGACTACGTGAAGGCCGAGGCGCCCGAGACGCGCGCCGCGCTCGCCGCGTTCGCCGCGTGGGAGCCCGACGCCTTCGTCGACCTGCACACGACGAACGGGAGCTACCACGGCTATGCGCTCACCTACTCGCCGTCGCTGCACCCGGCGGCGCCGCTCGGCGCGTTCACGCACGACACGCTGCTGCCCGAGCTGCGCCGCCGCGTGAAGGCGCGCCACGGCTACGAGACGTTCCCGTACGGGAACTTCGGCGCGGACGAGCGGCCCGGCGCGCGCGCCGCGCTCACCGACTCGGTGAAGGACGGCTGGTTCACGTACGACCACCGCCAGCGGTTCGGCACCAACTACTACGGGCTGCGCGGCGGGCTGTCGGTGCTGAGCGAGGCGTACTCGCACGATCCGTTCGAGCGGCGCGTGCACTCGACGTACGCGTTCGTGCGCGAGCTGCTCTCGCTGGTGGCGGAGCGCGGCACGGCGGCGCGCCTCGTCGCGGCGCGCACGGGGGCGGGGGCGCCGAGCGGCGCGGTCCCGATCCGCGCGCGGCTGCCCGAGACCGCGGCGCCGCAGCCCGTGCTGGTCGAGGTGCTGGTCGCGACCGGCGACTCGTCGGTCACGGAGCCGGGCGTGCCGCGCGGCATCCGGCGCACGGGCCGCTACCGCACGCAGGCGATGCCGGTGGTCGACCGCTTCGTGCCGACGCTCGCGCAGCGCATGCCGCAGGGCGGCTGGGTGCTCGACGCGTCGGCGCCCGGCGTCGACAGCGCGATCGCGAAGCTGCGCCTGCACGGCGTGCGGCACGCGCGCGTCGCCGGCACGCCGACGGTGGAGGTCGAGGTCTTCCGCACCGACTCCGTGATCGCCGCGCCGCGCGCGTTCCAGGGGCATCGCGAGATGCGCCTCGAGGGCGCGTGGCGCACCGAGCGCCGCACGCTCGCGGCGGGGAGCTGGCACGTGCCGGCGGATCAGCCGCGCGCGCTGCTGGCGCTGCAGCTGCTCGAGCCGCAGTCGGACGACGGGCTCGCGACGTGGAACGTCTTCGACCCGGCGCTGCGGCCGGGGGGCGACTTCCCGGTCGTCCGGCTGCGGGCGCCGCTGCGCTGACGCTGCGCCGACGCGTCGCTCCTCCACGCTCAAGATCCCGCCACGAGCGACCGAGCCTCCCGGGCGTCGGACCGCGTCGGCCGCAGGGCGGCACGCGGGAGTCGTCGAGACGATCCACTCGGGGAGGATGGGATGCGTGCGGAGGCGGAGCGGATGGGGGCGGTGGGGCAGGGCACGACGCAGGGTGGTGACGCGGGTCGGACGATCCACGAGGCGGCGCACCGGAGCACGGACGCGCTGCTGGGCTATCTGATCCTCGCGCACTGGGTGCTCGCGCTGGCGCTCGCGCCGGTGCACGACACGTGGCGCGCGGCGATCGCCGTCGGGGGCGCGGTGTCCGTCGGGACGTTCCTGCTGACGCGCCTGCGGCCCGGCGCGCTCGTCACGCGGCTGGCGGTCGGCGTGGCGCTGATGGTCTACTCGGGGCTGTTCATCCACCAGGCGCACGGCCTCGTGGAGATGCACTTCCACGTGTTCGTCGCGCTCGCGTTCACGCTGCCCTACCGCGACTGGCGCGTGTCGGTGGCCGCGGCCGCGACGATCGCGCTGCACCACGTGCTGTTCTACGTGCTGCAGCACCTCGGCTGGCCCGTCTGGATGGTGAACCACGGGCACGGGTTCTGGATCGTCGGCGTGCACGCGGCGTTCGTGGCGTTCGAGACCGCGGTGCTCGTGTACCTCGCCGTGCAGATGCGGCGCACCGACGAGTCGTCGCAGGCGGTGTTCGACGCCGCCGACCGGCTCGCCACGGGCGACCTGGACGTGCACGTCGCCGGCGACGGCGCGGCGGCCGCGGTGCGGCGCGTGGTCGCGATGCTGCGCGCGTTCGACGCCGAGACGACGGCGCTCGCCGAGCGCGTGCGGACGGGCGAGCGCGACGCGTCGGCGGCGGTCGCGCGGAGCGTGGAGCTGCGCGGCGTCTTCGCCGGGATGATGGACCGCCTGGACGACGCGGCCCGCTCGGCGGACGCGCTGCATCGCTCGGCGCGCGAGGAGGCCGCGCAGGCGCTCGCGTTCGTGGGCGAGCTGCGCGGCGTCGCCGGGCGGCTGCGCGACCGTGACCTGTCGGCGCGGCTGACGGCGGCGCGCGACGGCCGGTACGCCGACGTCGCCGCGGCGCTCGACGCCGCGTTCGCGCAGCTCGGCGCGGCGATCGGCGAGGTGGGCGGCACGACGGTCGAGATGGCGCACGCCACGCGCCGCATCGCGGCGGAGAGCGCGGCGCTCGCCGGCAGCGCCGCGACGCAGGCCGCGAGCCTCACCGAGGTCGTCGAGCGGCTGCAGGCGCTGGACGCGATGGCGGCGCAGAACAGCGAGGGCGCCGCGCAGGCCCGCGCGCGCGCCGCCACCGCCCACGAGGTCAGCGCGGCCGGCGTCGCCGAGATCCGCCAGCTCGCGGAGGCCGTGGCGCAGATGCGCGCGAGCGCCGACGCCACCGCGCGCATCGTGAGGACGATCGACGAGATCGCGTTCCAGACCAACCTGCTCGCGCTCAACGCGGCCGTGGAAGCGGCGCGCGCGGGCGACGCGGGGCGCGGCTTCGCGGTCGTCGCCGAGGAGGTGCGCGCGCTCGCGCTGCGCAGCGCGGAGGCGGCGCGCAGCACGTCGACGCTGATCGAGGAGAGCGTGCGCCACACCGAGTCGGGCGTCGCGCTCACCGAGGCGGTCGTGCAGCGGCTGCAGGAGATCGACGGCGGCGTGTCGGCCGTGACGGCGCTCATCGCCGCGATCGCGGAGGCGAGCGACGCGCAGCGGCGGCAGGTCGGGCAGCTGAACGCGGCCGTCGAGCGCATGCACGCGACCACGCGCCAGACCGCGGAGGGCGCGGAGGACAGCGCCGGCGCGGCCGCGGAGCTGTCGGCGCAGGCCGCGCGCCTGGAGGAGACGGTGGGGCGCTTCGCCGGCGCCGAGGTGCGCGGGCCGGCGAGCGAGGCGGCGGGCGCGCGGGCCGCCCTCCGGCCCGCGCGCCCGTCACGCCGTCAGCACGCCAGCGTGTAGTTGTCGGCGAGGATGCCGGCGCGCTCCGCGGCGGCCTCGCGCGGGCCGGCGAGGTTCTGCGCGCTGCAGGCGAAGGTGCGACCGGTCGCCGGGCCCTCGCCCGGCTTGGTCGCGCTCTCCAGCTGGAAGACGAGCCACGCGCGCTCGAGCGGCACGTCCGCCGGGCGCGCGATGCGGAAGCGCAGGTCGGTCGCGGTGCGCACGTCGCCCAGGCGCAGCGTGTCGGCGAGCGCGATCGGCTCGCTCTCCGCGTGCGCCGTCCACGCGCGCGGCTGGCCCGGGGTGAGCGGCGCCTGCGTGACGAGCAGCGCCTTCACCCGCGTGCCGATCGCGACGAGCGGCCGCACGTCCACGATGCGGCCGTCCTCGCGCACCACCATCGGCTCGGCGCTCGTGCCGCCGCCCGGCCAGGGCGCGGTGACGAGCGCCGAGTCGACGCGCACCTCGATGGCGTCGCGCGTGACGCGCCAGGAGCCGAGGAAGCGCCCGGCCGGCGAGTAGACGCTCTCGAGCGACGAGATCTCGAAGCCGGGAGCGGCGGCGCCGCGCCGCGGCAGGTGCGCGCAGGCCCCGGTCGCGAGCAGGGCGAGCGAGGCGAGCGCGGCGCGGCGGGCGGTCGGGACGGGAAAGCGAAGGACGGGCGTCGGCATCAACGCTGGCGCGAGAGGGCGAACAGGAAGGGCTGCTGAACGAGCTGCCTCACCTTGCGCCCTCCGACCTCGGCCGGCAAGAACTCGAGGTCGGACAGGCCCTGGCGGACCGCCTCGCTGAACAGCGGGTGCGTCGACCTGAGTACCCGGAACGACCCCGTTTCGATGCGCCCCGCCGTGTCGACGACGAACTGCGCCAGCACCTCTCCCTCGTGCCCGGCGGCGCGGGCCGCGTCCGGGTAGCGCGGCCCCCTCGCGCGCTCCGTCGGCCGGACCGGCGTCTCCACCTGGAACTCGAAGAACAGCTCGTCGGCGCCGACCGTCCGCGGCGCGGCGCCGGGCGCCTGGTCCGGCCGCACCGCGTTCGGCATCGGGTCGCGCGACGGCGGCGACGGGACGAGCCTCGGCACCGTCGCGGTCCAGCGGCTCGAGTCGCGCCGCGCGCTGTCGCCGAGCGCCCGGAACGTCGGCGCCAGGCCGATCATGAGCGAGTCCATGCCGCTGTCGGCGCTCCGCAGCGCGACGCCGACCGAGTCCTCGAGCGTCCGGGCCGCGGCCATGTCGGCCGCGTCGTCGCGCGGGCGGGCGGCGACCATGTCGGGCGCGGCGCAGGCGAGCAGCGCGGCCGCCGTCGCGGCCGCCGTGCCGGTGCCCAGCGCGAGCGTCCGCACCACGCGCGCCCGACGGCCGACCGGGCGGGCGCGCATCGTCGTGATGCGGCGCTCCAGGTCGGTGGGCGCGGGGGCGAGGGCGGAGAGCGCGGCCAGCGCCGGCACCATGGCGCGCGCCTGGTCGCGGCGCTGCGCGACGGCGAGCAGCAGCAGCCCGTAGCGCGTCACGTCGGGGTGGGCGCGCAGCACCCGCGCGTCGCAGTCGATCTCGATCGCGGCGCGCAGCCGGCGCGCGATCCACCACGCGGCGGGGTTCCACGGCATCGCCGTCACGAGCAGCGCGCCGGCCAGCAGCAGCGCGGGGTCGCCGGCGCGCGCGTGCTCCTGCTCGTGGCGCAGCACGAGCGCGCGCAGCGGCCGCTCGAGCGCGAGCGCCCACGTCGGCAGCACGATGCGCGGGCGCGCCACGCCGAGCACCGCCGGCCCGACGTCGGGCGCCACCGCGACGGGGACGCCGTCGACGACCTCGGACGTCCAGCCGCGCGCCGCGCGCCGCAGCGTGCGGACGCCGCGCAGCAGGGCCAGCAGCGCCAGCGTCGAGGTCGCGATCCAGAGCCCCGCGAGCGGCCGCTCGACGCGCGCGACCGCCGTGCGCGCGAGCACGAGCGCGCGGCCGGGCGCGCCGGCCTCGCGGACCACGATGGCGGGGAGGATGCGCATCCCGTTCGGCGCCGAGCGCGCGACGTCCGCGGGGCCGGCGGCGCGCGGGGCGACCGCGGCCGAGGCGAGGCGCGCGGCAGTCGGGGCCCCGATCGGCAGGAGCAGCGTGAGCGCGAGCGCGGCGGCCCACGCGCCGCGCGCCGGGCGGCGCCAGAGCCGCAGGGCCCGCTCGGCGGCGCCGGCGCCCAGCGCCGCGGCGGTGCCGCCGAGGACGGCGGCGAGCATCAGCAGGGCGATCATGCGTCCCTCCGCGGCGTGTGGTCGGGGGCCGAGGCGGCGTCCGGCGCGGTCGCCGCGTCCTCGCGCAGCGCGCGCGCGAGGCGCTCCAACTCCGCGGCGTCCAGCCCGCGGTCGTGCACGAGCTGCGCGACCAGCGCCTCGGGCGAGCCGTGGAACAGCTTGTCGACGAGGCGCGAGAGCGCGCTGCGCCGCGCCGTCGTGCGCGCGACGACGGGGAAGTAGCGATACGCCTTCCCCTCGCCCTCGTGCCGCACCAGCCCCTTGCCTTCCAGGTTGCGCAGGATGGTCAGCACGGTCGTGTACGCGAGCGCCGTCGGGAGCGCGTCGCGCACCTCGGCCACCGTACCCGACCCCAGCTCCCACAGCACGCCCATGACGTCGAGCTCGCGCTCGCCGAACGAGATCTCCACGATGCCTCCTACTAAGTGGGTAGTCGAAACTGCGACGCCGGAGCGCCGTTGTCAACTATCTGCTTAGTACCACCGCGAATCGGCGCGGGCGCCGGTCAGCTGCCCGAGCGCACGTAGTCGAGGCCGTCGAGGCGCAGGACCGTCCCGGTGAGGTCGATGCGCACCGCGTAGGAGGCGCGCACGAGCGCCTCGGTGGCGCCGTCGCGTCGGAAGCGCAGGAGGAGGACGCCCGCGCCCGCGTCCCAGGCGAACGCCTGCTGCTCGACGGCGAGGACGGCGCCGAGCAGGGTGCGCGTGGTCGTCGTGCGCGTGCCGACGCCGCCCGACGCGAAGGTCCAGGTCTGGTCGGTGACGACGCTGCCGCCCCCGCTCACGCGCGTCCAGCTGCCGAGCAGCGGGACCTGGCCGACGGCGCTGCCCGAGAGCGCGCCGCCGGACGCGCCGCCCGCCGGGGCGCCGCTGATCGCCGACGGGGCGAGGACGCCCTCGATCGAGCTCGAGTCGTCGCAGGCCGTGAGCGCGGCCGCTCCCGCCGCGAGCGCGAGGGCGAGCCAGCGGGACGTGCGTCGGGCCGGCCGGGGGGTCGTCCGCGTGGCAGACTGCATGGGCGTGCCTCCGCGCGTGCGCGCAGCGAGTGGGCGGCGGGCGGCGAGCGCGCGTCGATCCGGCGGGCCACCGCCCCTCCGCCGTGCGTCGCGGGGCCGCGTGGCCCCGGCGTGCGGCAGTGCAGGGTTCGTGCGCGCTGCGGCCCCGGTGTGGCCGCAGCGCAACGGGCGTGACGGCGGTCGTGCGGGAACCCGACCCGGACCGCTCGCCCTGGTATATTTCCGGCCTCGTCCGCCGGCGGCGTCGTGCCGCCTGCGCCCTCCACGTCCCACGCCTCCATGCTGCGCAACGCGCTCCTGTACCTCTCGAACCAGCAGCGGGTCTTCCGGTTCATCCGCGACAACCGGCTCGCGAAGCGCTTCGCCTCGCGCTTCGTTGCCGGGGAGACGGTGGCCGAGGCGCTCGACGCCGTGGCCGCGCTGAACGCGCGCGGCATCCGCGCGTCGCTCGACCTGCTGGGGGAGAGCGTCACGAACGCCGAGGAGGCGCGCGAGACGGGGCGGCAGTACGTCGACCTGCTGGAGCGCATCCACGCGCGCGGGCTCGACGCGAACGTCTCGGTCAAGCTGACCGCGATGGGGCAGGACATCGACGAGACGCTGTGCGTCGACACGATCGGCCGCGTGCTCGAGACGGCGAAGCGGTTCGGCACCTTCGTGCGCCTCGACATGGAGTCGAGCGCGTACACGCAGAAGACGCTCGACCTCTTCTACGAGCGGCTGTATCCGGCCTATCCGGAGAACGTCGGCATCGTGCTGCAGAGCTACCTGTACCGCACCGACGACGACGTCGCGAAGGCCAACCAGGCGCAGTGCCGCGTGCGCATCTGCAAGGGCGCGTACAAGGAGCCGCCGGCCGTCGCGTATCCCGAGAAGGCGGACGTCGACAAGGCCTACGTGCGCGCGATGCACGTGCTCATGAAGGACGGCCGCTACCCGGGCATCGCGACGCACGACGAGGCGATCATCGCCGAGGCGAAGCGGTTCGCGAAGGCGGAGGGGATCGGGCCCGAGCGCTACGAGTTCCAGATGCTCTACGGCGTCCGCCGCGACCTGCAGGACGCGCTGGTGCGCGAGGGCTACAACGTGCGCGTGTACGTCCCGTTCGGCACGCAGTGGTATCCGTACCTCATGCGCCGCCTGGCCGAGCGCCCCGCGAACGTGATGTTCATGACGGGGAACATCGTGAAGGAGGTCGTGGGCGGGCGGAAGGCGAGCGGCAACGGCGCCGCGCCGCGCGTCGGGCCGGGCGCGCGCTGATGCGCGGCGACTCTCCGCGCGCGTGATGGGCCATCCCGTGTCGGGCCTGCATCTCCCTCCCGACCAGGACGCGGGCGACGAGTCGACGCTCGGCGGCTACGCGGCGGTGCACAAGCGGCCGCCCGCGTTCGAGGGGGTCGACGGGATGTCGTACAGCGTGGAGCTGTGCGCCGACACGACCGACGATCCCGCGCGCCCGTGGGGCGCGTACCTGCTCTTCCTGCGCTGGCGCCGCGTCGGCGCCCCGGGCATCGAGGCGCACCTCGAGACGGACTTCATCGTGCGCGGCGACGACGAGGCGGGCGTGCTGGCCGCGCTGGCGCGCATGCCGCTGCTGACCGCGAAGGCCTCGCTGGACGCGCTGATCCGCAAGCAGGAGGGCGGAGCGCCGAAGCGGAAGTGGTGGGACGTGATGAAGGCCGAGGAGGACGAGGTATGACCCGCCTCGCGCGGAGCGCGGAGCGATTCGTGGAGCACCGGCCGTGAACGGCGTCATCCTCGGTGGCACCGGCGGCGTGTGGCGCGTGCTCGGCGACGACGGCGTCGTGCGCGAGGCGTCGCTGCGCGGTCGGCTCAAGAAGTCGGACGAGGGGCGGCGCGCCGACGGCTCGCTGCGGCGCGACACGGTGGCGTCGGAGTCGCGGCGCGGCAAGCTCGCGGTCGGCGACCGCGTGACGCTGGCGAGCGACGCGCGCGACAGCGGGGCGTGGGCGATCGACGCCATCGCGCCGCGGCACTCCAAGCTCGCGCGGCGCAGCCCGGGCGGGGGCTACGGCGAGCGCGTGCTCGTCGCCAACGTCGACCAGGTGCTGGTGGTGTTCGCCGCCGCGCGCCCCGAGCCGCACGAGCGCATGCTCGACCGCTTCCTCGTCGTCGCCGAGGCGAACGAGCTGGCCGCGCGCATCGTCGTCAACAAGGCGGAGCTGGTGGGCGACGGCGACGCCGCGCGCGGCGAGGCCGTGGTGCGGGAGCGCTTCGCCGACTTCACGCGCGCCGGCTATCCGCTGCACGTCACCAGCGTGGCGCAGCGGCACGGGCTCGAGGAGCTGCGCGCGGTGCTCGTCGGCCGCACCTCGGCGCTCACCGGGCCGTCGGGCGTCGGCAAGTCGTCGCTGATGAACGCGCTCTTCCCGGGGCTCGACCTGCGCGTCGGCGCCATCAGCGAGAGCGTGAACAAGGGGCGGCACACGACGGTCGGCGCGCTGCTGCATCCGCTGCGCGCGCCCGACGACTCGGTGGCGGGCTTCGTCGTCGACACGCCGGGGCTGCGCGAGATCGGCTTCTGGGGATTGCCGGCCGAGTCGCTGGACGAGTGCTTCCCCGAGCTGCGCCCGTACCTGAACGAATGCCGCTTCGGCGACTGCGCGCACATCTCGGAGCCCGGCTGCGCCGTGCGCGCGGCGGTGGCGGAGGGCACGGTGAGCCGCGCGCGCTACGAGAGCTTCCTCAAGCTGCGCGAGGAAGTGCGCGAGGGAACGCCGCCGGAGTGGGCCTGAGGCGCACGGCGCGCGTCCTGCACGACGCGCGCGCGTGACCTCGCGCGACTTCCCCACGAGCATCGAGGCGGCGACGGCGCTGCAGCAGCGGCTGCGCGAGCAGGTCGTGCTGCAGCCGCCGCCCGGCTTCGCGCCGCGCCTCGTGGCCGGCCTCGACGTGTCGATGGAGCGCGACGCCGACGAGTGCGTGGCCGGCGTGGTCGTGCTGGCGCTGCCCACGCTCGAGGTGGTCGACCAGGCGACCGCGATCGGGCCGGTGCCGATGCCGTACGTGCCGGGCTTCCTCGCCTTCCGCGAGCTGCCCGCCGTGGCCGCGGCGTTCGACCGGCTGACCGCGCGCCCCGACGCGCTGATCTTCGACGGGCAGGGGATCGCGCACCCGCGACGCTTCGGCATCGCGTGCTACGGCGGGCTGCTCTTCGGGATCCCGTCGATCGGCTGCGCGAAGTCGATCCTCGTCGGCCACCACGCGCCGTTGCCGCCGGAGCAGTTCGCGCGCGCGCCGCTCGTGCACCGGCGGGAGACCGTCGGCGTCGCGATCCGGCTGCGCGCCGGCACGCTGCCGGTGTTCGTGTCGCCCGGCCATCTCGTCGATCTGGAGACGGCCGTCGACGTCGTGCGCGCGGTGAGCGCGGGCTTCCGCGAGCCCGAGACCACGCGCCGCGCGCACAAGCTCGTGAACGCGGTCCGGCGCGAGCGGAAGGGCTGACGGGCACCCTCCGCGCGCGGCGCCCGGCGGCCCTCAGTCGTCGAGGAGCGCGGGCACGAGCGCGGCGGCGCGCCCGCGCAGCGACACCGTCGCGAGCTGCGAGAGGGGCGTCACCTCGGCGTTCACCTCGATCAGTGGCGCGCCGGCGCGCGCGGCGGTGGACGCGACGCTGGCGGCCGGCTGCACCAAAGCGCTCGTGCCGACCACCAGGCAGGCGTCGGCGCGCTGCGCGGCGTCGAACGCGGCGTGCAGGTCCGCCTCCTCCAGCGCCTCCCCGAACCAGACCACGTCGGGGCGGAGCGGCGAGCCGCAGCGGTCGCAGCGCGGCAGCGTGTCGCGGCTCGTGGTGTCGATGGGCGCGTCGTACGTGCCGCGCGTCGCGCACTGCGGCCAGCGCACGCAGCGCACGCCGAACAGGTGCCCGTGGAGCGCGACGACCGACGCGCCGCCGCGCGCGGGATCGGCCTCGCGCGCGGCGCGCTGGTGCAGCCCGTCGACGTTCTGCGTCACCACCAGCGACCCGGGGTGCGCCGCGACGTGCCGCGCGATCGCGTGGTGCGCGGCGTTCGGCTCGCACCGCGCGACCAGCCCCCGGCGCCACGCATACCACTCCCACACCAGCCGCGGGTCGCGCGCGAACGCCTGCGGCGTCGCCAGCTCCTCGGGGCGGTGCGAGTTCCACACGCCGCCCGGGCCGCGGAAGGTCGGCACGCCCGACTCGGCGCTGACGCCCGCGCCCGTGAACACGAGCAGCCGCCGCGCGCCGCGCAGGAGCGTGCGCGCCCGTGCGAGCTCGGCGGCCGCGGCCGCGCTCACGCGAGCGTCGCCGAGCGGTCCTCGCGCGCGGGCCGGTCGTCGCGCACCACCGCCCGCGCGAGCGGCGCGTCGTGCACCGCCGAGCCGTGCACGTCGGCGGGCGCGCCCGGCGGTGCGAAGAGGAAGCCCTGCGCGTACTCGCAGCCCACGTCCGCCAGCCACGCGCGCTGCGCCGGACGCTCGACGCCCTCGGCGACCATGCGCAGCCGCAGCGCGCGCCCGAGCGCCACCATCGAGCGCACGACCGCCTCCGCGTCGGCATCCTCCGGCGCCGCGGCGACGAAGCCGCGGTCGATCTTGAGCTCGTCCACCGGGAAGCGCTGCAGGTGGCCGAGCGAGGACGCGGCGGTGCCGAAGTCGTCGATCGCCAGGCGCACGCCCAGCTCGCGCAGCCCGTGCAGCGTCACCAGCGCCTCCTCGGGCCGGCGCATCACCGCGGCCTCGGGCAGCTCGAGCGTCAGCTGCGGGCCCGCGACGCCCGAGTGCTCCAGCGCGTCGGCGACGTCGCGCAGCAGCGTGGGCTGCTCCAGCTCGCAGCGCGAGAGGTTCACGCGCACCGTCGGCCGCTCGGCGTCCGGCGCGGCCGCCTCCCAGCGGCGCAGCTGCGCGCACGCCGCGCCGAGCACCCAGCGGCCGAGCGCGACCACGAGCCCCGACTCCTCCGCCAGCGGCACGAAGGTCGACGGCGGGACCTCGCCGCGCGTCGGGTGCCACCAGCGGGCGAGCGCCTCGTAGGTGCTCACGCGTCCCGAGGCCAGCTCGATCACCGGCTGGTAGACGAGCGACAGGCGTCCGCCCGACGGGTCGCCCTCGATGACGCGGCGCAGGTCCTCGTGCATCGCCGCGCGGTCCTCGGCGAGCGCGTGCGCGCCCGCGGCGTAGGTCGCGAGGTGTCCCTTGCCCGACGCCTTCGCGCGGTACATCGCGAGGTCCGCGTCCTTCATCAGCTCGTCCGCGCCGATACCCGGCCGCCCGTGCGCGATGCCCAGGCTCGCGCCGACGACGACGTCGCGCAGCGGGAGCGCGATCGGGCGGCGCAGCGCGGCGGCGATGCGCGCCGCGACCGCGTCGACGTGGTCGGGCTGCACGATGCGCCCGAGCAGCACGGCGAACTCGTCGCCGCCGAAGCGCGCGATCAGGTCGCAGCCGCGCGTGCTGTCCACGAGCACCTCGGCGACGCGCACGAGCAGCGCGTCGCCGGCCGCGTGGCCCATCGTGTCGTTGACCTTCTTGAAATCGTCCAGGTCGACGAAGATCACCGCCACGTGCTGCCCCGACGGATCGCGCGCGAGCGCCTGCTCGACCCGGTCGCGGAAGAGCGCGCGGTTGGCGAGCCCCGTGAGCGGGTCGTGGAAGGCGCGGTGCGCGAGCTGCGCCTCGAGCGTGCGGTGCGTCGTGACGTCGTGCGCCACGAGGAAGATCCCCGTCGTCACCTCGCCCTGCACGATCGGCACGGCCGCGAGCTGCGCGGCGTGGTGCCCGCCCTCGCTCTCGAGGTTCGCCTCCCAGCTCTGCGCGGTGCCCTGGTGGGCGGCGGCCAGCCGCTCGGCGCAGCGCGCGACGTCGGTCGCGGCCACGAGCGAGAGGACGTCGCGGCCGCGCAGCGCGCCGGCGGTGGTGCCGAGGAGGGCCGCGGCGGCGGGGGTTCACGTCGCCGATCCGCCCCTGCAGGTCGAGCGCGAGGATCGCGTCCGGGTGCAGGTCGAAGAGCGCGCGCAGCCGGGCCCCCTCGAGGGCCGGCCCGCCGCCGGCGGGCTCCCCCCGCAGGGCGGAGGGCGCGGGGCGCGGCGGCGCGGCGGGCGGGTGCGACGTGAGTGGATCGAGCGTCATCGGGACGGCCATGGGCACGGGGGCGGGCACATCCGTCGTCGGATGCGCCACGCGCGAAAGCGGAGTGCAGGCAAGCCGCGCACCGCCTCGATCGCCCCATCGGCATGATCGCCCCTTTCCCGCCGATCGCAAGACGGCCGGGGCTCACGCCACGCGCCGGGGTCGTCACGCCGGGCGCCCGCGTCGTGACCTTCGTGGGGCGCGTCACCCGGCCGCCCGGGCGCGGCACGGCGGCCGCGCGCGTCCCCGCCGCGCCGCTCCCCGCCGACGAGCCGATGTGATATCTCTCGGTCGCGCGCCCCGCATGGCCGCGCCCTCCTCCACATCGAGCCTCCCGCATGACCGCTCGTCGTCTACTCGCGCAGGCGCTCCTCGCCGGAAGCGCGGCGGCCGCTGCGCTCCCGGCCCGCCTCCCGGCGCAGGCCGCGACGTCCGCCACGCCGGCGGCGCGCCTTCCCGAGCGCGCCGTGCGCCGGGACATCCCGCTCACGAACGCCATCCGCCGCGCGCACGCGGCCGGTACGCGCGACTCGACCGGACGCCCCGGGCGCAACTACTGGCAGCTGCGCACCGACTACACGATCCAGGCGCGCCTCGACCCGGCGACCCAGCGCATCACCGGGCGCGAGACGGTCGTGCTCCACAACCAGAGCCCGGACTCGCTCGGGCAGATCGTCCTGCGCCTCGACCCCAACATCTTCCTCGGCAACACGCCGCAGGTCGCGCCCTGGGTGCCGTCCGAGGTGACCGACGGGATGGTCGTCACGCGCATGACGGTGAACGGGGAGCCCGTCACCCTCGGCCCGCCGCCGGCGGGCGGGGAGGGCGCGCGCTCGATCGCGGCGGCGCAGGCCGCGCAGGCGTCGCAGGCGCGCCCGGTGCCGACGGCGATCGGGCTGCGCTCGACCAACGCCCGCATCACGCTGCCGACCAAGATCGCGCCGCGCACGACGGCCACGCTCGAGATCGAGTGGAACCACAAGCTGCCGGGCGGCCCGGGCGCCGGCCATCGCATGACGCAGCGGTGGGCGGACACGCTCTTCCAGCCGACGCAGTGGTATCCGCGCGTCGCGATGTACGACGACCTGCGCGGCTGGGACCCCGAGCTCTACCTCGGCCCGTCGGAGTTCTACAACAACTTCGGCCGCTTCGACGTGCGCATCGACGTGCCGGCCGGCTGGGTGGTGAGCGGCACCGGCGTGCTGCAGAACCCGGAGCAGGTGCTGACGACGCGCGCGCGCGAGCGGCTGGCGCGCGTGCTCGACTCCGACTCGACGGTGACGATCGTCGGCCCGACCGAGGTCGGCCCCGGGCAGTCGACGGCGGCGGGCGACCGACTGGTCTGGCACTTCGTCGCCGACAGCGTGAACGACTTCGCGTGGGCGACGGCGAAGCAGTTCGTGTGGGAGGCGACGCGGGCGACGATCCCCGGCAAGGGGCGCGTGCCGATCCACATGGTCTACCTGCCGGGCCGCGCGAACCTGTTCCGCAGCACGAACCCCGCGCAGGACGCCGGCGCGATCACGCGGCACGCCCTCGAGTTCTACTCCAAGCTCTGGTTCCCGTACCAGTTCCCGCAGCTCACGCTGCAGGACGGGCCGAGCGCGGGCATGGAGTACCCGATGGTCATCAACTCGAACCGCGGCGCGGCCGACCACGAGACGGCGCACCAGTGGTGGCCGATGGTCGTCGGCACGAACGAGACGTGGTACGGGTGGATGGACGAGGGGTTCAACCAGTACATGAACATCCTCTCCGACGCCGACGCGGCGGGGAAGGCGCCGGTGCTCAACGGGCTCGGGCAGTCGTATGGCCGCATCAGCGGCAACGAGGCCGAGCCGCCGATGATGTGGAACGCGAACTACGCGGGGCCGCAGTTCTACGGCTTCACCACCTACCAGAAGACGCCGCTCATGCTCTCGGCGCTCGGCGGGGTGGTGGGCGACAGCGCGGTGATCCGCGCGCACCGCGAGTGGGCGAACGCGTGGCTGTTCAAGCACCCGTCGCCGTGGGACTACATGTTCTTCATGAACCGCGCGCTGGGCCGCGACCTGGGCTGGTTCTGGCACTACTGGCTGTTCACGACCGAGAGCGTGGACGGCTCGATCCAGCGCGTGACGACGAACGGCGCGCGCACGACGGTGACGGTGCGGCAGGACGGGCAGATGCCGTCGCCGGTAGTGCTGCGCGTGCAGTTCGCGCCGAACGGCCCGGCGCTGCGGCGCATGGCGAACGCGCGCATGGTGGACGCCACGACGGCGATCGTGACGTATCCGGCCGACGTCTGGTTCGCGGGGAGCCGGACGTTCAACGCGACGCTCGACTTCGGCGGGCGGGCGATCGAGCGCATCACGCTCGATCCGGAGTGCCGGTTCCCGGACCGCGACCCGTCGGACAACGTGTGGCCGCGGAGCGCGGCGGCGACGGGAGCGGGGCAGGGTGGGGGCTGCGCGAGCGGCAGCTGATCGCCGCGGCGCGACGCACGCGTGACGCACGAGGGGCCCGCGGATACCCATCCGCGGGCCCCCTCGTGCGTTCGGGCGTTCGGCGTCCGCGCGCCGCGCGCTCAGTCCTGCTTGGTCGTGATCTCGATCGCGCCGCCCACGGCCCGCGCGCCGTACTTCCGCTCCGCCGCGGCGCCCTTGATCACCATGATCGACGCGATGCGCTCCGGCTTGGGCAGCGCGGACGACGCGCCGTCGAACTCGACCCCGTCGATGAAGTAGAGCGGCTTCGGCCCGGTCGTGTCGCCCGCCGAGCGCACGCTCAGCGTCGTGACCCCGACGCCGGCGCGCCGAGCGGAGTCGGTGGGCTGGATCGTCACCGTGCCGCCGCGCAGCGACACCCGGGCGGGCGCCTTCGCGCCGTCGCGCGGCATCACGACCGCGGCGGCGTCCACCCGCCGCTGCGGCGCCGAGGCCGTCCGGGCGCCGGGGGTCTTCAGGCGGATCCAGATCGCCTCGGTGCTGTCGGGGAAGACGCGGCCCGGCCCGACCTTGTAGACGTGGATCCCGTCGATGCCGTCCGCCGGCAGGCGCGGCTGGGTGGCCGACGAGCCCAGGTCGGGCGAGGTGCGCACCCAGTCCCCGCCAGTCAGCTCCGCGATCGTGACGTCCGTCATGCCCAGCTTGTCGGCGCCGGGCGCCGCGTCGGCCGTGCCCCGCATGACGCTGCGCACCCGCCCGTCGGGCTCCTGCACGATCCAGAGCCGCTGCGTGGCGCCGCGGCGCTCGTCGAGGGCGCCCGGCATCGCCGCGCGGACCGCGCTCCGCACCTCGTCGATCGTCACCGTGGGCGCCTCGGCGCGCGCGGCCACGGGCGTGGTGACCTGCGTCAGCGGGACGCGCGCCTCCGCGCGCGGACCGGTCGGGCGGGGCAGCTCGCAGGCGGCCGCGAGGAGCAGCGCCGCGCCGACGGCGGGCGGCAGGGCGCGCCGGACGGCGTGGCGCGGGCGGGGCGTGGTCATCGCGTGGATTCTCCGGGACAGGGTGGATGGGGTGGCGAGCAGCGTGGGCGCGAGCGCGGCCAGCGGCCGGGCCGCGGTCGAGCGGTGCGCGACGTCGAGCAGGAGCGCGCCGTAGGCGCGGACGGCGGCGGGCGGGGCGTCGGCGCCGGCCAGCACGCGCGCGTCGCAGTCCAGCTCGACCGCGAGGCGCAGGCGGCGGAGCTGCCACCAGGCGGCCGGGCTCCACGGCAGCAGGACGGCGGCGGCCAGCCCGGCGAGCAGCAGCAGCGGATCGCGCGCGCGCAGGTGCGCCGCCTCGTGGGCGAGCATCAGCGGGAGACGGTCGTCGTCGAGTGCCCAGCGGGGGACGATGACGGCGGGGCGCACCGCCCCGAAGACCGCCGGGCCGAGGTCGGGCGCCACGTGCAGGGTGAGTCCGTCGCGGGCGATCCGCGGCCACTGCCGCAGCCGGCCGGACATCCGCCGCCCCGCGACCGCCGTGCGGAGGGCGAGCAGGAGGCCGATCGTCGCCCACCCCGCCGCGAGCGGCAGGTCGAGCGCCCGCCAGGCGGCCGGGGCCTCGACGGCGTCCATCGCCATCCAACCGGCCAGGCGCGCGACCGGGCCCGCGGGCGCGGACTCGGCGCTCCTCGGCAGCTCCGAGAGGTCGAGCGGTGTGGCGACCTCCGCTGCGGCCGGGGCGGCGGGCGGCGCGACCCGGGACGCCTGCGGCAGGCGCAGGAGCGGGAGGGCGACCCCGAGGGCGAGCGTGGCGGCCCACACCCACCGCGTCGGGCGGCCGAGCAGCCGCAGCGCCCGCTCCCCGGCGAGCCCGGCGATGGAGAGGAGGGCGCCGAGCACGGCCGCATGGAGCATCCAGAGCGCGATCATGGCGTCTCCTCCGTGCCGTGCTTCGGCTCCCCGGCATGCTCGTCCAGGACGGCGCGGAGCCGAGCGAGCTCGGCGGCGTCGGCGCCGCGGGTCTCGACCAGGTTCGTGAGCAGCAGCTCGGGCGAGCCGCCGAAGACCGTGCCGAGCAGCCGCCGCAGCGCGCTGCGGCCCGCCGCCTCGCGGTCGACGAGCGCGTGGTACACGTGCGCCCGCCCCTGCTCGGTGTGGCCGACGTAGCCCTTGGCCTCCAGCGTCCGGAGGACCGTGAGCACGGTCGTGTAGGCCAGCGGATCCGCGAGCTGGTCGCGCACGTCGGCGACGGTCGCCGGGCCGCTGGCCCAGAGCACCGCCATGACGTCCAGCTCGCGATCGGTGAAGGTGACGCTCATGTCGCTCCTGTCTACGAGGCTTCTAGTAGATAGGGACGCGATCGTTCGTTGTCAACTAGAAGTTTAGTTGGTGAGCCGCGTCGCCCCGCGGCGGTGTCCGGGCTCAAGCGGGGTCCCGGCGCGGTCGATACCCGAGGGCACGATGACGAAAGGATCACGTTCCGCCGCCCCGCGCGCTCGCCGGGGTGGCGGACTCGCAGTCCCACACGCGCCGTAAGCACCCGCCCCTCGGTGGTCGCCCGACTTCCCGCCCTCACCCGCCGCTCGTTCGCCGTCGTCGCCGCGGTCGCGCTCCTGGTGCTCGCCAGCCAGGTGGCGATCCAGTGGGCGCTGTCGCAGCAGCGCGACTCGTATCGCGGCATCGCGCAGCTCTCCCGGCACCGCACCCTCTCGGGCCGGCTGGTGCGCTCGGCGCTCGTCGCCTCGCGCCGCGACGTGGACGCGCGCGTCCTCACGGCGGCCCGGCAGGAGCTCGCGAGCACCGAACTCGCCCTCGACTCGATGCGGCTCGCGCTCGCGCAGCCGACGAGCCCCGTGGGCCGGGCGCTGCGCGCGGGGATGGGGGCGCAGGCCCCGCAGCTCGTGGCGGCCGACCGCCGGCTGCTGCTCGCCGCCGGGATGGTCGCCGCCGCACCGACGGGCGGCACCGGCCCCGACGCCGCGCTCGCGTCGCTGCTCGCCGCGGAGCGCGAGGTCGTCACGCTCGTGGCCAACGGGCAGCGCGCGCTCAACATGCAGGTCGAGTCGCAGCTGCAGGCGCTGCGCCGCCTCGAGATCGTGCTCGCGGTGCTCGTCCTCGTCACGCTCGGCGTCGGCGGCGTGGTGGTCGTGCGCCCCGCGGCCCGCGCCTCCGAGCGTCTCATGGGCGCGCTGCTCGCCTCGCGCGTGCGGCTGCAGTCGGCGCACGCGGACGTGATGCGCGAGCGCGAGTTCGCGACGTCGCTCGTGCAGTCGACGTCCGACGCCATGTTCGCCTTCGACGACGCGCTCCGCATCACCGCGTGGAACCCGGCGATGGAGCGCTGGACCGGCGTCGATCGCGCGAACGCGCTCGGCCGGCGGCCGGAGGAGATCGAGGCCGAGCTGGATTGGGGCGAGACGGGCCGCCCGTACGCGCGGGCGCTCGCCGGCGAGACGGTGCAGGTGCACGAGCGGCCGGGCCGCGCCACGTCGCTCGCGCCGTTCCGCTACTTCGACGCGGCGTGCGTGCCGCTGCGCGGCTCCGACGGTGCGATCACGGGCGGGCTCGTCTCGGTCCGCGACGTCACCGCGCGTGTGCTCGCGGCCGAGCAGGTGCGCCGCAGCGAGGCGCGCTTCCACGCGCTGTTCGACCAGGCGCCGCTCGGCATCGTGCTGCTCGACGACGACGGCGTCGTGGTCGACGCGAACCCGGCGTTCGAGCGGCTGGTGGGGCGCGACGCCGCGCAGCTGCGGGGCACGCGCGCCGGCGAGCTGTCGAAGGCCGAGGACGACGCGGCCGCGCGCGAGCCGATGCGCGAGCTGCGCGAGGGGCGCCGCGCGAGCGTCACGCTGGAGCAGCGCTTCGTGCGCCCCGACGGCGATACGGTGTGGGCGAGCCTCACGATCCGGCGCGTGGACGTGCTGGGCGCGGGCGCGACCCTCATGGGGATGGCGCAGGACGTCACCGCGCGGCGCGAGCTGGAGGCGCGTCTGAGCCATCAGGCCTATCACGATCCGCTCACCGGCCTCGCCAACCGCACGCGCCTGCGCGACCGGCTGGAGACCGCGCTCGGCACGCCGGGACGCGCCGTCGACAGCGTCGCCCTGGTCTACGTCGATCTCGACGACTTCAAGAAGGTGAACGACTCGCTCGGCCACGCGGCGGGCGACCGCCTGCTGCGCGTGGTCGCGGAGCGCCTGCTCAACGCGACGCGCGGCAGCGACACCGTGGCGCGGCTCGGCGGGGACGAGTTCGCGATCCTGCTCGAGAACGTGCGCTGCGACCAGGACGTGCTCGTGGTCGCGGAGCGCGTGGGCAAGGCGATGCGCGCGCCGTTCGAGCTCGAGGGGCGCGAGGTCTTCGTCGGCGCCAGCGTCGGGATCGCGCGTGCCGCGGCGGGGGCGGCGCACGGAGCCGCGCCGGACGAGCTGCTGCGCAACGCCGACGTCGCGATGTACGTCGCGAAGCGCAGCGGGAAGGGTCGCCACGCGATGTACGCGCGCGAGATGAACGCCGACGCGATGGAGCGCCTGGAGCTGGAGGCGGACATGCGCCACGCCGTCGAGCGCGCGGAGCTGCGTCTGCACTATCAGCCGATCGTCGACCTCGCCGACGGGCACGTGCTCGGCGTGGAGGCGCTGCTGCGCTGGGCGCACCCGCGACGCGGGCTGCTGCACCCGGTCGACTTCGTGCCGCTCGCCGAGGAGACGGGGCTGATCGTGCCGATCGGCCGGTGGGTGCTGCACGAGGCCTGTCGCCAGGGCGCCGACTGGCTGCAGCGCCGCACCGACGCCGCGCCGCTGACGCTCTCGGTCAACGTCGCGCCGCGCCAGCTGCGCGACGCGGGCATCGTGGACGACGTCGCGGCGGCGCTCGACGCGAGCGGCTTCCCGGCCGAGCAGCTGCTGCTGGAGCTGACCGAGGGCGTGTTCATGCACCAGGACGACGACGCGCTCCACGTGCTGCAGGCGCTCAAGGCGCTCGGCGTGCGGCTCGGCATCGACGACTTCGGGACCGGCTACGCGAGCCTGCGCTACCTGCAGCGCTTCCCGGTCGACGTGCTGAAGATCGACAAGACGTTCATCGACGGCCTGATGCTCGCCGAGTCGACGGGCGACTCCAGCGAGCTCGCGCTGGCGCGCGCGATCGTCGCGCTGGGCGACACGCTGTCGCTGCGCACGATGGCCGAGGGCGTGGAGGCGACCCCCCAGTGGGAGCAGCTGCAGCGGCTGGGATGCACGATCGGCCAGGGGCACCTGTTCGCCCGCGCGCTCCCGCCCGACGAGGTGGTGCCCTATCTCGACCTGGACGGTGCGCGGCGGGAGTCGGACGCGCTCGCGGTTCAGGCGGCGTAGCCGGAGCGCTGCGGACCGCGAGCGGCGGATCCGGAGATCGAGCGGAGGGGCTGCGGTACGACCTGCCCGCAGCCCCCACCACGCCGAGCCATCGCCTTCGCGGCGCATCGGCGCGATGAACAGCAGCAGGGATCGAAGTCGGATCGAGAAGCCGGACAAGATCTGATCGGCTCCGCGTGGCGCGACCTGCCGTGCGCCGCGAGGGACCAATCAGATCTCGTCCGACGTTATCAGACTTTCATCCCTGCTGCTCCTGGCCGTTCGGGTCCGGCGCGCCGGCGCTTCCCGCGCGGCCGTGCCGCAGCCCCGCGGCGCAGGTGGATCGGCAGCCCGCAGCGCCCGTCAGGGCGACAGCCGTCCCCGCGTCCAGCCGTCGCCCGCCCGCACGTACCGGATGCGGTCGTGCAGGCGACTCGGCCGCCCCTGCCAGAACTCGATCGACTCCGGCGCGATGCGGTAGCCGCCCCAGTGCTCGGGCAGCGGCACCTCGTCGGCCTCGGCGAAGCGCGCCTCGGTCTCGGCGTACGCCCGCTCCAGCGCCGCGCGGTCGGGCAGCGCCGACGACTGCCGCGACGTCCAGGCGCCCAGCCGGCTGCCGCGCGGGCGCGACGCGAAGTACGCGGCGGACTCCTCGCGCGACACGCGCGCGACCCGGCCCGCCACGCGCACCTGCCGCTCCAGCTCCGCCCACCAGAAGACCAGCGCGGCGCGCGGGTTCGCGTCGAGCTGCCGCCCCTTCGCGCTGCGATAGTCCGTGTAGAAGGTGAAGCCGCGCGCGTCGACGCCCTTGAGCAGCACGACGCGCGCATCCGGCACGCCGTCCGGCGACGCGGTGGCGAGCGTCATCGCGTTCGGCTCCACCGCCTTCGCCGCGAGCGCCTCGTCGAACCAGCGGCGGAACTGCACGATCGGATCGGCGTCCGCGTCCTGCTCGTCGAACTGCGCGCGCGCGTACGTGCGACGCAGGTCCGCGATCGCGGGATCCACCGCCGCCGCCTCGGGGCGGCCGCGCAGCGACGGATCGCCGGCCGCGCCGCCTGCGTCGCCTCCTGCGCTCACCGGACCTCCAGCAGCGGCAGCGGCGCGCGCGGGTAGCTCTCGGGCACCGCGGCGAACGGATCGCCGTCGAACGGCTGCCCGTCCGGCGTCTCGAGCACGAAGCCCGCGTCGCGGATCATCTCGAGATCGGCGCGCGCGGCGGCGCCCTGCGTCGTCAGGTAGTCGCCGATGAAGATCGAGTTCGCCGGGTAGAGCCCCATCGGCTGCATCGAGCGCAGGTGCACCTCGCGCCCGCCGGCGATCCGGATCTCCTGCGACGGCAGCAGGAAGCGGTACAGGCAGAGGATGCGCAGGCAGCGCCGCGGGTCGAGCGCGCGCACGTCCTCCATGCGCGTGCCGGGCACCGGGATGAGGAAGTTCACCGGCACCGACTTCACCTCCAGCTCGCGCAGCGACAGCGCGAGGTCGATGACGTCGTCGTCGGTCTCGCCCATGCCGAGGATGCCGCCGGAGCACGTCTTGAGCCCCACCGCGCGCACCTGCTCGACCGTCGCGACGCGATCCTCGAACGTGTGCGTGCTCACCACCTCGGGCGTGTAGCGCGCCGACGTGTTGAGGTTGTGGTTCACCTGCGTGACGCCGGCCTCCTTGAGGGCGACCGCCTGCTCCTGCGTCAGCAGCCCGAGGCACGCGCAGATCTTGAGGTCGTGCCGCGCCTTCACCTCGCGCACCGCGCCCAGCACCTTCTCGAACACGCGCTCGCCCGGCGAGCGGCCCGAGATCACCATGCAGAACGTGCCCGCCTTGAGCGCGGCCGCGCGGTCCGCGGCCTCGAGGATGCGCTCGCGCGCGAGCATCGGGTACTTGTCGATCTCCGCCGCGGAGACCTTCGACTGCGAGCAGTAGCCGCAGTCCTCGGGGCACAGCCCGCTCTGCGCGTTGAGCAGGAAGTGGAGCCGGACGCGGTTGCCCCAGTGGTGGTGGCGCACGCGCCACGCGGCGGCGATCTGCGCCGGCAGCTCGTCGTCGGTGGCCTGCAGGACGGCGCGCGCGTCGTCGCGCGAGGGGAGCACGCCGGCGAGCGCCTGCTCGGCGAGGGAGTTCCAGAGTGTGGACGGCATCGGTCGGGGTGGAGGCGAGCCGCAAGTTAGCCGCCCACCCGCCGCGTCGCCTACGCCGGGTAGGGCCGCCCGATCAGCGCGGAGACCGCCGCCAGGAACGCGCGGAAATCCGCCGGGTGTTCCGGCGCGCCGCTGCACCGCCCGTTCGCCTGCGGATACGAGTTGATGCCCTGCGCCTCCCAGGTGCCGGCGCCGCCGACGATGCGCAGCGTGAAGCCGCCGCCGTCGGCGACGTCGCGGTTCTCGCACCGACGCGGCCAGCGCGCGAGGCCCGCGCCCTCCGCCGCCGCCCAGAAGCGCCGCCACGCGGCCGCGTCGGGGACGACGGTGGTCGTCGTCGCCTGCTGCGGCCGGAAGAAGTCGCGCCGCACCGCCACCAGCGTGTCGCCGCGCAGCGTCACGTCGTGCGACCCGAAGCCGTAACCGCCGTACGAGACGGCCAGCTCGCGCGGCGCGCCCTCGGTCGGCAGCTCCGGTCCGGTGGTCGCGTCGCAGCCGGCGGTCGCCAGCGCGAGGAGGGCGCACGCGGTCGCGCGTCGCATGTCGGGGGGCGGCTAGCGCAGCAGGAGGTCGGCGAGCGGGCGGCCGGCGGCCGCGAGTCGCAGGGGATCCTCCCGCCCTACCTCGTCCAGGTAGGGCATGGTCACCAGTGGCACGCCGTCCAGCAGGTCGCGCAGCACCGCGGCGTTCGTCGCCTCGGCGACGTCCGCCGGCGCCGGCCGCACGGCGTTGAGCACGACTGCGCGCACGCGCAGCCCACGGCGCTCCGCCTCGCGCACGGTGAGCAGCGCGTGATTGAGCACGCCCAGCCGGTCTGCCGCGACGACGACCAGCTCCAGCCCCCAGTGCGTCGCCAGCCCGGCGAACGACAGCGACCGCGTGAACGGCACGAGCAGCCCGCCCGCACCCTCCATCAGCAGCGCGTCGGCGCCCGCGCCCAGTCGCGCCGCCGCGGCGTCGAGCACGGCGAGATCGAGGGGGCGGCCCGCGCGCTCGGCGGCGACCATCGGCGCCAGCGGCTCCGCGTACGTCGCGGGGCAGACGTCCTCCCATGCGTCGACGTCGCCGGCCGCACGGCGCAGGCGCGCGGCGTCGGTGTCCGGCGCGCGCGGCGCGGCGACGCCCGTCTCGACCGGCTTCATCCCGCGCGCGACGCGCCCGCGCGCGCGCAGCGCGGCGAGCAGCGCGCAGCTCACCACCGTCTTGCCGACGCCCGTGTCGGTCCCCGTGACGCCCAGTCGCAGCGTGGCAATCCCGCTCACGACGTCGCACCGCCCGCGCGGGCGCCGTCCAGGAAGCGCGCGATGACGTCGTACACCCGCGCGAGCTCGTCGTCCGTCGTGCAGAAGGGCGGCAGCACGTAGCAGGCGTCGCCGAGCGGACGCAGGAGCACCTCCTCCTGCAGCGCGTACGCGGCCAGCTCGCGCCCGATCGGGTTCAGGTAGCCGCCGCCCGCGCGCGTGTCGACGAGGTCCAGCGCGGCGATCGTGCCGAGCACGCGCGGCGCGCGCACGAGCGGATGACCGGCCAGCGCGTCGAGATGCCGCCGGTGCGCGGCCTCGATGCGCGCCCGGGCCGCGACGCTCGCCTCCGACTCCAGCAGGCGCAGGCTGGCCAGCGCGGCCGCGCAGGTGATCGGGTTGGCCGTGTACGAGTGCCCGTGGAAGAGCGTGCGCGTGCGGTCGTCGCTCAGGAAGCCGGCGAACAGCTCCTCGCGCGCGGCGGTCGCGCCCATCGGCAGGAACCCGCCCGTGATCCCCTTGGACATGCACACGAGGTCCGGCTCGACACCCGCGCGCCCGCACGCGAACGTGGCGCCCGTGCGGCCGAAGCCGGTCATCACCTCGTCGGCGATGAGCAGCACGCCGGTCGCGCGGCAGCGCGCCGCCAGCGCGCGCAGCGTGGCCTCGGGCCACATGCGCATCCCGCCCGCGCCGAGCACCAGCGGCTCGACGATGAGCGCGGCGAGGTCGCGGCCGCGCGCGTCGAGCAGCCGGTCGAACGCGGCGAGCGTCGCGTCGGGATCCTCGCTCGGGTCGGGCAGCCGCGCGACCTCGAACAGCTGCGGGTCGAACGGCGCGCTGAAGATGCTGCGCGCGCCGACGCTCATCGCGCCGAAGGTGTCGCCGTGATACGCGTGCTCCAGCGCGGCGATCAGGCGGCGCGGCTCGCCGCGGTTGTGCCACCACTGGAGCGCGATCTTGAGCGCCGCCTCGACGGCGGTCGACCCGTCGTCCGAGAAGAAGAGCCGCGTGAGCCCCGGCGGCAGCACGCGCACGAGCGCCGCCGCCAGCTCGACGGCCGGCGCGTGCGTGAACCCCGCGAAGATGACCTGCTCCAGCGACCGCGCCTGCTCGGCGATCGCCTCGGCGATGCTGGGCTCCGCGTGGCCGTGCAGCGTGACCCACCAGCTGGAGATCGCGTCGAGGATCCGGCGGCCGTCGCGCGCGTGCAGCGTCGCGCCGTGGGCGCGCACGATCTCCACTGGCGCGGGCGCCTGCCAGTGCTGAGTGTACGGATGCCAGACGTGCCGCGCGTCGAGGAGGGCGACGGCGTCGGGCGAGAACTCGTGAGGAGCGTCGTGCTGCATCGGATCGTTCAGCGCCGCGCGGTCGTCGTGCCCATCGTGGCCGGCGTCGCGCTGGCGTCGTGTGTCGAGGGAATCGTCGGCGTGCCGAGCGTCGCCGCCGTGGAGCTGGAGATCGACCCGCCGGTCGTGCGAGTCGGCGACGTTGCGGCCGTGCGCGCGGTGCCGTACGCCGTCGACGGCGACCCGATCGCCCACCGGCGCCGGCTGCCCGTGCTGACGTCGCGCGACACGCTCGTGGCGCGCGTGGAGGGGCTCGGGACCGGGACGGTGCGCGGCGTCTCGCCCGGCGCGGCCGTCATCGTGGCGGAGAGCGGCGGCCGCCGCGACTCGGTGGTCGTGCTGGTCACGCGCTGACCACGCCCGTCGCGCGCAGCGCGTCGGCGATCGCGGCGAGCAGCCCGTCGACCTGCGCGTCCGTGTGCGCGGCGCTCGCGCTCACGCGCAGGCGCGACGAGCCGGGCGGCACGGTCGGCGGGCGGATCGCGCCCACGAGATAGCCGCGCGCGCGTAGCGCCTCGCCCACCGCGACCGTCGCGCGCGGGTCGCCGATGGGCACCGGGACGACGTGGCCGTCGGGCGCGCCGGGCACGGGCCGGCCCATCGCCGCGAGCCCGGCGCGCAGCCGTGCGGCGACCTCGCGCACCCGCGTGCGGCGCCAGGGCTCGTCGTGCGCGACGGCGAGCGCGCGCAGCGTCGCCGCCGCGAGCGCGGGCGGCGTGCCCGTCGTGAACACGAACGAGCGCGCGCGGTGCAGCAGCAGGTCGCACAGCGCCGCGCTCCCCGCGACGAACGCGCCCGCGGTGCCGAGCGACTTGCCGAGCGTGCCGACGGTGACGTCGACCGCGCCGCCGACGCCCCAGTGCGCCGCGCTTCCGCGGCCGTCGGGGCCGAGCACGCCCGTCGCGTGCGCGTCGTCGACGTAGGTGAAGGCGTCGTGCGCGCGGGCGATCGCGACCAGCCGGTCGAGCGGGCACAGGTCGCCGTCCATCGAGTACACGCCCTCGACCACGAGCCAGCGGCGGCGGAAGCGCCCCGCGTCCTCGCGCAGCAGCGTCTCCAGCGCGTCGAGGTCGCCGTGCGGGAAGACGCGCACCGTCGCGCGCGAGAGCCGCGCGCCGTCGATGAGCGACGCGTGGTTCAGCGCGTCGGCGTAGAGCGCGTCCTCGCGCCCCGCGAGCGCGGGGAGCGCGCCGGCGTTCGCCGCCCATCCGCTCGGGAAGAGCAGCGCGCGCGCGGTGCCCTTGAGCGCCGCCAGCGCGGCCTCGAGCGCGTGGTGCGCCGGGTGGTCGCCCGAGATGAGCCGCGCCGCGCCCGCGCCGAGCCCCTCGTGCGTCAGCAGGTCGGCCGCCGCGGCGGCGGGCCGGGGATCGGCCGCCAGCCCCAGGTAGTCGTTCGACGCGAAGTCGACGAGGACCGCGCCGTCGGCCGTCCGCAGCTCGGCGCCGCCCCCGCGCGTCAGCGGGCGCAGGCGGCGTCGCAGCCCCGCCGCGTCGAGCGCGGCGAGCTCCGCGGCCAACTGGACGTCGAGCGAGGCGGCGGCGGGCGCGGCGGGGGCGAGAGGGGAGGCGGGGTGCGGCATCGGCCCGGGCAAGCTAACCGCCCCGGCGTGCCCCACGAATCCTCGCTCCGCGCGCGGGCGTAGGGACCGCGCGCGCACGTCCGCGCCCGTTCGGTCCTGCCCCCCAGGAGCTCGCCATGCGTCGTTCGTCGCTCTCCCCGTTCGTCACGCCGCGCTTAGTGTCGCTCGCCCTCGCGGCGTCCGCGCTCCTCGCCGCACGCCCCGCCGGCGCGCAGGCCGCGGAGCGGCACGTGCTGCGGAGCGACGGCGCAGCGCTCTATCACGTCGTCGGGCGGCTGCGCGTGGTCGCCGGCACCGGCCGCGACGTGGTGGTCGACGTCGTGCGCCAGGGGCGCGACGCGGCGCAGACGGTCGTCGAGCAGGGCACGATCGGCGATCGCGAGACGCTGCGCGTCTTCCCGCGCGCGGATCGCATCGTGTATCCGGGCATGGGGCGCGGAGACGTCGTGCGCGCCGAGCTGCGGCGCGACGGCACCTTCGGCGGCGGGTCGACGCGCCGCGGCTTCCTCGGCACGCACGTCTTCTCGCGCGGCGGCGCGGACGGGATCGAGATCCGGGGCGAGGGACGCGGCACCGAGACGTGGGCCGACGTCACCGTGAGCGTGCCCGCGGGGCGCCGGCTCGACCTGCACCTGCTGGCTGGCGAGGCGTCGGTCCGCAACGTCGACGGCGACCTGCTGCTCGACGTGCACGCCGCCTCGGTGACGACCGAGCGCACGCGCGGCCGCCTGCGCGTCGACGCGGGCTCGGGACCGGTGCGCGTCACCGACGCGGAGGGCGAGCTCGATCTCGATACGGGCTCGGGCCGCGTGGAGCTGGCGCGCGTGAAGGCCGCCGCGCTGCGCGTCGATGCGGGCTCGGGCGCGCTGCGCGGCAGCGACGTGGACGCCGAGCGGATGGATCTCGACCTCGGCTCGGGCAACGTGCGGCTGGACGCGGTGCGCGCGCGGACGCTGCGCATGGACACCGGCAGCGGCGACGTCGACGTCGGGCTCGCGAGCGACGTCGACGACGTGCGGATCGACACGGGGTCCGGCGCGGTGACGCTGCGCGTGCCCGCGAGCTTCGGCGCGACGCTCGACGTCGACTCCGGCAGCGGGGGGATCGAGAGCGAGCTGCCGATCACCATCACGCGCCGCGAGCGCGGCCGCCTGACCGGCCGCATCGGGGACGGCGGCGGGCGGGTCGTGATCGAGACGGGGTCGGGCAGGGTGGCGCTGCGGAAGAGCTGAGCGATCAGCGGTCAGCGATCAGCGATCAGCGGGTCCGGTGCGTGGGGAGGCGTCTCAGCGCCGAACCCGTGTCGCGTTCAGCGATCCGCGCCACCCGAGCGATGGGATGGCCGGGATGAGGATCCGACGGTGGGGATGAGCCGGCCGGAGGGAGTGCTGGAAGGCAGTCGCTCACCGCTCCGCGCGCCGCGGCATCGCCGGCATCGGACGTTCATCGCGTCCGATTGCGGTCACGAGGTCCGGATCATCACGCCTTCCGCGAATGGGACGCGAGGCCCCGCCCGAAGACGGAGCCCCGCTGATCGCTGATCGCTGATCGCTCAGAGGAGCGCCTTCACGTCCCCCGCGATCCCCTCCGGCCGGCTCGCCGGGTCGAACAGCAGCCGCAGCCGCCCGTCCGGGTCGACGACGAACGTGCGCGGCGTGTGCGAGACCATCGTCATCGGCGTCGCGCCGTGGGCGGCGTGTGGGTCGGCCTGCGGCGTCTCCGGGACCGCCGCCACGCCCCACGCGGCGCGCACCGCCTCCAGCTCCGCCGGCGTGCCGCCGAGCCCCACGAAGGCGGGGTCGAAGCGCCGCGCGTAGGCCGCGGCCGAGTCGGGCGGGTCGCGCTCCGGGTCGACCGAGACGAACACCCAGCGCACGCGCGCCGAGTCGGCGCCGAGGAGGCGCTTGGCCTTCGACCAGTCGGCGAGCGTGGTCGGGCAGACGTCGGGACAGCGCGTGTAGCCGAAGAACACGAGGACGACGTTGCCCCGCTCCTGCGCGAGGTCGAACGTCCTGCCGCCGCCGGCGGCCAGCGCGAGCGCCGGCGCCGGGGCGGGCGGGTCGAGGGGGCTGCCGTGCCAGTCGTGGTTCAGGCCGCACGCCGAGGCGAGGGCGAGCAGCAGGGTGCCCGCGGCCAGCCGGGCGCGTCCGAGGGGTGAGTGGCGCATGGCGGAAACTTAGACGGCTGCGGGGCTGCGGAACGACGTGCCCGCAGCCGTCACCGCGCCGCGCGGCCGCCATCGCGGTGCCGCCGAAGAGCGAACAGCAGCAGGGATGAAAATCGGAGAAGATCGGACAACATCTGATTCGCTCCGCGTGGCGCGACCTGCCGTGCGCCGCGAGGGACTGATCAGATCGTCATCCGACGTTATCGGATCTTCATCCCTGCTGCTCTTGGCCGTTCGGGTCCGCCACGCCGGCACCCCCCGAGCGGCCGTTCCGCAGCCCCCGGAACGACGACGCCCCGCACGACCACGGGGGCCGGCGGGGCGTCGGGACGGTCGCGGCGGGGCGAACCCGCGCGGCGCGTTCAGCGCGCGTAGCGCTTCTTGAACTTGTCGACGCGACCCTGCGTGTCCACCAGGCGCTGCTCGCCGGTGAAGAACGGGTGCGACATGTTCGTGATTTCGAGCGGCACGACCGGGTACTGCTGGCCGTCGCTCAGCGTGATCTTCTGCTCGGACGTCATCGTCGACCGGGTGACGATCAGCTGGCCGTTCGAGAGGTCCTTGAAGACCACCGGGTGGTACAGGGGATGGATTTCGGGCTTCATCGCGCGGTGTGGCTTGGGGTCCTTCCGAGGAGCCGATGCCGACCGGCTCCGGGCACGCACCCGAAGGCGCGGCGGTGATGGCGCGCGCGGAGTTGACCCCGTACGCAGCCTCGGAAGCTAGCCGGTCCGGGCGGGAAACTCCACTGGGGCACCCCCGGGCCGGTCCGGCGCCCGGGAGCGCCCCCGCGGTCGGTCCCGCTCAGCCCTCGCCCTCGAGCTCCAGCCGCCAGGTCACGGGGATGTCCCGGCTCAGCGAATCGCGCACCGAGCAGTACTTCGTCACCGCCAGCTCGATCGCCCGCTCGGCGTGCCCCCGCTCGATCCCGGCCCCGCGGAGCCGGTAGACGAGCTCGACCGACGTCAGCCGCCCCGGCACGCCGGCGAACCGCTGCGCCTCGGCGTCGATCGTCAGCGCCTCGACCGGGGTGCGCCGCTTGGCCAGGATGTCGACCACGTCCACCGCCGTGCAGGCGGCGAGCGACGACACCAGCCCGTCGACCGGGCTGGGGCCCGTCCGCGCGGAGCTGTCCAGGCGGATCGTCTCCCCGCCCGGGCGCCCCGCGTCGAAGCGCCCCTCGCCGGCCCACGTCACCTGCACCCGCGCCGGCGGCTTGCCGGCCGGCGCCGGCGTCGCGCCGGTCGTGGGCGCCGGCTGCGGCGTCGCCGTCCGCGACCCGGCCGTCTCGGTGGTCTCCGTCGTACCCGTCGTGCCGTCGCTCATCAGGATCCTCGCTCGATGGGGGCCCGGACCGCGTTCCCCCACTCGGTCCAGCTGCCGTCGTAGTTGCGCACCTTGTCGTACCCCAGCAGGTAGGTGAGGACGAACCAGGTGTGGCTCGACCGCTCGCCGATGCGGCAGTACGCGATCACGTCGTCGCCCGGCGCGAGCCCGGCCTCGCCCTCGTAGATCGCGCGCAGCTCGTCGGCGGTCTTGAAGGTGCCGTCGGCGTTCGCGGCGCGGGCCCACGGGACGCTCTTCGCGCCCGGGATGTGGCCGCCGCGCAGCGTCCCCTCCTGCGGGTACTCGGGCATGTGCGTGCGCTCGCCGCTGAACTCCTGCGGGCTGCGCACGTCGATCAGCTTCCCCGGCGTGCGCAGGTGCGCGTGGACGTCGGGCATGAAGGCGCGGATGCGCGCGTCGTCGCGCTCGGGGGCGACGTACTGCGTGCGCGGATAGCTCGGGCGCTCGGTCGTCGTCTCGCGCCCCTCCTGCTCCCACTTGGTGCGCCCGCCGTCCATGATGCGCGCGTTCGGGAACCCGAACAGCTGGAACACCCAGAAGGCGTACGTCGCCCACCAGTTGTTCTTGTCGCCGTAGAAGACGACGGTGGTCGACTCGTCGATGCCGAGCGCGCGCAGGCGCTCCTCGAACTGCGCGCGGTCGACGTAGTCGCGCACGACGGCGTCGTTCAGGTCCGCGTGCCAGTCGATCTTCTGCGCGCCGGGGATGTGGCCGACGTCGTACAGCAGCACGTCCTCGTTGCTCTCGAGCAGCCGGAGCGAGGGATCGCGCAGATGCTCGGCCACCCACGCGGTGGAGACGAGCGCCTCGGGATGCGCGTAGCCCTTGCTGGCGACGCTCGGGTCGGTCGCGGAAGCCATGTCCGGAAGTCCGTGGAGATGGGAAGATGCGTCGATCCCCGAAAGCTAATCCCGTCCGCGCGGGCGCTGCGGACCGCGGGCTGCGGATTCCGAGGGACGGAGCGACCCGGGGCGAATCCGCGGTCCGCACCCCGCAGTCGCCGTCAGGCGACCTTCGTCCCGTCCGGCACCGCCGCGTCCGGCGCGAGCAGCACCACGTCCCCCGCCTCCGGGACGCCGCCGAGCACGAGCACCTCGCTCACGTAGCCCGCGACGCGCTTCGGCGGGAAGTTCACGACCGCGACCACCTGACGGCCGACCAGCGTCGCCGCGTCGTAGCGCCGGGTGAGCTGCGCGCTCGAGCGGCGCCGGCCGATCTCGGGGCCGAAGTCGATCTCCAGCTTGATCGCGGGGACGCGCGCCGCGGGAAACGGCTCGGCGGCGACGACGGTGCCGACCCGCAGGTCGACGGCGAAGAACTCCTCGGGAGTGGGCATGCGGGGAGGGGCGGGAAGCGCGGCGGCAGGGCCCTTGCGACGGGCGGTCGGCATGAGCCAGTACGAGCGCCACGTGTTCGTGTGCGACGGGAAGAAGTGCGCGCGCGCCGGGAGCGAGGGCGTGCGCGACGCGCTGAAGGAAAGCGTGGTGCGCGCGGGCCTCAAGCGGCGCGTGCGCATCAACCGCGCGGGGTGCCTGGGCCAGTGCGGCCACGGGCCGATGGTCGTCGTCTATCCCGAGGGCACCTGGTACGCCGGCGTCGACGCGGCGGGCGCGCGCCGCGTGGGCGACGAGCACCTGATCGGCGGCCGCGTCGTGAGCGCGCTGCGCTACGTCGCCCCGCCCGGCGACAACAAGCGGTGACGGCCGGCGTCGAGCGCCCGATCGGCGCCTCCGCGCTGCGCGTCGACGGCGCGGCGATCGTCTACCGCCTGTTCGACGTCGGTTACGAGATCGCCCTCGACCGCGCGCTCGACCTGCTGGCCGCCAGCGCCCCCGAGCGCGTGCGCCCGGTGCGCGGCGAGGCGCAGGCGATCCAGATCGTCAACCCGCCGGTCACCGTCATCGTCGGCCACGAGCGGCTCGCGGTCGGGGACGTGGAGCGCGCGGTCGAGCTGTCGGCGCGCATCTTCGATTTCGGCGTCGTGTCGCTGCGCGCCCGCGTCGAGCTGCCGCAGGCGCTGCCGTGGGACGACTTCGCCGCGCTCGGCAGCGCGCTCGAGACGGCGCCCGCCCTCGCCGCGGCGTTCGCGCACCACCTGCGCCTGCTGACCGAGCGCATCGCGCCCGCCATCGAGCGCGCCTCGCTCGCGCCGCAGACCGAGGACTTCGTCGTCTACCGCATCGAGCGGCTGCTCGACGCGAACGGCGCGACCGTCCTGCCGGGCGTGCTGCGCGACGAGGACGTCGCGCCGCTGCTGCTGAACGAGACGCGCCCGCTCTCCGCCGCCGCGCGGCGCGAGCTGCTGCCGCACCGCTTCTCGTACTACGAGGACGACCTCGCGATCCTCTCGTGGGAGAACGCGCTCGTCGTCGAGCCGCGCCCGCACGACGCCGACGTGCAGTTCATCCTCGAGTTCGCGAACGCGCAGCTGCTCGAGCTCCGCTACTACGACGCGCGCCTCGATGCCGAGCTGCCGCGCATGTACGACCGCATCGCGTCGCTGCGCGGCGGCCGCGGCCGCTCGCTGCTGCGCAACCGCTACGCGGGGCTGCTGGCGACGCTGCACACGCAGGTCGCCGACTCGACCGAGATCGTCGAGCGCGTCGACAACGCGCTCAAGGTCACCGACGACGTCTACCTCGCGCGCGTCTACTCGGCCGCACTCGAGATCTTCCGCGCGCGCGCGTGGCGCGCGGGCATCGACCACAAGCTCGGCATCATCCGCGAGACGTACGGGATGCTCAACGACGAGGCGCAGGCCGCGCGCGCCGAGGCGCTCGAGCTGTCGATCGTGATCCTCATCGTGCTCGAGATCGTGCTCGCGTTCGTCTTCAAGCTCTGACCGATGGCCCACGCGGGCGCCCGCGTCGGCGGAGTGTCCGCGGTTCGGACCGCGGGTGAGGTTGGGCGCGACGGCCGGGCCGGTCGAGCCGCCCGAGGTGGGCGCGGGCGCGCGTGCCGGGCGCACACTGGAACGCGCGGCCGCGATCGGCGATTCTGCGGGCAGGGGCGCCGCGGGTGCCCATCCCCACGCCGCCTCGATGCCCGTCTTCACGCTCGCCGCGTCTCCGCAGATGGAGCGCTACGGCCGCCACGTGCTCGTCTGCACCGGCGGCTTCTGTTCGCCCGATCGTCGCGGGCGCGAGATCTACGCGCTGCTCGCGCGGCTCCTCCAGCGCGAGGGGCTGCTCTTCGGCCCCACGCGCGTGAAGCGCGGCGAGACGCCCTGCCTCGGCGTTTGCTCGCACGGGCCGATCGTCGTCGTGTACCCCGAGGGCACCTGGTACGCGAACGTCACCCCGGCGCTGCTGGAGCGGATCGTCGTCGAGCACCTCAAGGGCGGGCGCCCGATCGCGGACGCCGTCTTCCACCAGCTCTGATCGCGCGCGGCGCGGCTCAGTCGTGCCGCGCGTGCCCGGCCGTCGTGCCGCGCACCACGAGCGTCGGTGGGATCACGAGATGGCGCGACTCGGTGCGCCGCTCCTCCAGCCGCTCCAGCACCAGCCGCACCGCCGTGCGTCCCATGTCGGGGCGCGGCTGGTCGACGGTCGTGAGGTCCACCTGCCGCAGCGCGGCGAGCGCGGTGTTGTCGTAGCCGACCACCGACACGTCCTGCGGCACGCGCAGCCCCCGCTCGGCGAGCGCGCCGAGCGCGCCGAGGGCGGCGAGGTCGTTGGCGACGAAGACGGCCGTCGGCGGCGGCACCGCCGGATCGTCGAACAGCGCCGCGATCCCCTGCCGTCCGCCCTCGTCGGTGTAGCTGCCCGGGATGACGCGCGCGTGCTCGGCCAGCCCCGCGGCGGCCATGGCGGCCTGGTAGCCCGCGCGCCGATCGGCCGCGCCGGCGCCGCTCCCGCCGTCGAGGTGCGCGATGCGGGCGTGGCCCAGTTGCGCGAGGTGCTCGACGACGAGCGCCGCGCCGCGCGGGTCGTCGTTCGCGACGCTGTCGACGCCCTCGGCGTGCCAGCGGCGCGCGACGAGCACCACCGGCAGCTCGCGGCTCGCCGCGTCGACCGCGTCCTGCTGCACCATCGGGCTGGCGAGGATCAGCGCCTCCACGCGCAGCTCGAGCAGCGTGTCGAGCGCGCGGCCCTCGCCGTGGGCGGTGCGGCGGTCGACGGTGCTGATGATCGTGCGGTAGCCGCGCGCGCCCGCCTCCTCCTCGATGCCGTCGAGCACCTCGGCGAAGAACGGGTTCTGGAGGTCGGAGACGACGACGCCCAGCAGGTGCGTGCGCCGGCTGACCAGCCCGCGCGCGATCGCGTTCGGGCGGTAGCCGAGGGCCTGCGCCGCCTCGAGGACCAGCCGGCGCCGCGCGTCGCTGACGTTGCCCGCGCCGCGCATCACCAGCGAGACGAGCGACTTGGAGACGCCGGCGCGGGCCGCGACGTCGACGATCGTCGGGCGGCGCGGCGCGTCGGACGGGGAGGGGCGGGGAGGGCGTGGCGGCATCGGTCGGCGAGGATAGACCCGCGCTCCGGGAATGTCCATGGAACGCGACGGGGCGCCCGGCGAGCGTCGGCGCCCGAAGCACGACGCCCGCCCGGTCGCAGGACCGGGCGGGCGTCGTGGTGCCGCGCCGTCGGCGCGGCGGGCGTGCTCAGCGCGCGAGCGCCTCGAGGCGCGCGACGCGCTCCGCCGTCGGCGGGTGCGTGGAGAACAGCTTGCCGATCCCGCGCAGCGCGCTGCCGCCGAGCGGGTTCACCTGGGCCAGCGGCGCCATCGCCGGCGAGACGTGCATCGGCAGCGCCTGCGCGCCCTGCTCCAGGCGGATCAGCGCGCTCGCGAGCCCCTGCGGGCGGCCGGCGATCTCGGCGCCCACCGCGTCCGCCTTGAACTCGCGCTGGCGGCTGATCGCCATCTGCAGGATCATCGCGGCGATCGGCGCCAGGATCATCATCGCGATCGCGACGATCGGGTTGCTCCCCTCCTCGTCGTCGCCGCCGCCGAAGAGGAAGCCGAACTGCGCGACGTTGGTGATCGCGCCGGCCATCGTGGCGCTGATCGTCTGCAGGAGCATGTCGCGGTTCTTGATGTGCGCCAGCTCGTGGGCGATCACGCCCTCGAGCTGCTCGCGGTTCATCAGCCGCAGCAGCCCCTCGGTCACGCACACGACCGCGTGCTCGGGGTTGCGCCCCGTGGCGAACGCGTTGGGCTGCGCCTGCGGCGCGATCGCGACCGTCGGCATCGGCAGGCCGGCGCGCTGGCGCAGCCGGTCGACCATCGCGTACAGGTCGGGCGCCTCCGCGGCCGTCACCGTCTGCGCCCCGTAGGCGCGCAGCACCATCGACGACGAGCCCCAGTACATCGCGAGGTTCATGACGGCGCTGACCGCCACCATGATCGTCGCGCCGGTCGAGCCACCGAAGGCGCCGCCGAGCGCGACCAGCAGGCCCGTGAGGCCGGCCATCAGTACGAACACCTTCACGTTGTTCATCGGTAGTCCTCCCGTGGTCCGAACGCGCAACAGGCGAGCCCTCCGCACTGCGGCACCCCGACCCGGCGCGCGCATGCGGAGCGCATGCGTGCCCGGCCGGACGGCCGCCCGTTGCGAAGGTCTCGCCTGATCGTGTCGACCGACCCGACCGGACCGTGCGCCGCCCCCGGATGCCCGGGGCGTGACGACGCAGTGTTGACGATCCGGCCGCGCGGCGCCGGCACCCGGAGGGACTCCGGCGCCGCGTGGCTACTCCCCTTGAACGAGGGAATGATACCCTCGTGCGCGCACCGGGTTCAACCGGGCGGCGCGGCGCGTCAGCGCTGGCCGCGCACCACGGTCGGCGGGAGGGAGACGGGACGCCCCGGCGCGAGCGGATCGAAGCGTCCGACCCCCAGCTGGCCGACGGTGTTGCCTCCCCAGCAGTACGCCAGCCCGTCGCGGCCCAGCCCGCAGCCGACCCCCGCGCCCAGCGAGAGCGAGGCGAGGGCGACCTCCGGCAGCGCCGGCGCGGCCGTCCCCGGCGTCGCGGCCGCGCCGGATCCGGGGCCCCAGCACCAGACGCCGCCGCGCGCGTCGAGGGCGCACGCCTGCTGCCCGTCGATCGCGAGGCTCAGCGACACGAACGGCGCCGGCGCGGCGATCGGGCGGGGGACGGCGTACTCCACCGGGGCGGGGAAGCGGTTCGGCACGAACAGGTCGCTCCCCCAGCAGTGCGCCGTGCCCGTGCGGTCGAGCCCGCACGTCGACCGTCCGCCCGCGACGAGCGCGGTGAAGCGCAGCCCCCCGCGCACGGGCACCGGCGCGGCGGTGCAGTTCAGCGGCTCGGTGAAGCCGCGGCAGGTCGTCGCGCTGTCCCCGATGCCGAGCTGACCGCCCCTGTGCTCGCCCCAGCACCAGGCGCGGCCGTCGGTGGCGAGCCCGCAGCTGTGGTAGGCGGCCGCGACGACCTGCGCGAAGGCGGTCTCCCCGGCCACGCGCACCGGCGTGGCGCTGCCGCTGCCCGTCGTCCCGGTGCCCAGCTGGCCGAGGAAGCCGCTCCCCCAGCAGTAGGCCGCGCCTGCCTCGGTCACGGCGCAGGAGTGCGCCACCCCCGCGCTCACCTGCCGTACGGGCGCCGGCACGGCGACCCGCTGCGGCGCGCCCGCGACGCCCGAGGTGCGCCCGATGCCGGTGCGCCCGTCGCTGTTCGCGCCCCAGCAGTAGAGCGCGCCGGTGGTGGCGAGGCCGCAGACGTGCGACTGGCCCGCCCACAGGGTGTAGAGCGGCGGCGCGCCGGCGACGCGGGTGGGGAGGGCGGCGCAGCGCTCGACTCCGCGCTGCACGTCGCGGGGGTTCCGCCCCTCGACGGCCGGGACGAAGAACTCGCACCGGTCCACCGGGTCGGTCAGTCCGAGCTGCCCGCCGGCGTCCGTCCCCCAGCACAGGGGGACGCCGTCCACGTCGGGCCCGCAGGCGAAGGCGCCGCCGGCGGCCACCCCGAGGAAGCGCGTCGGCGCGCTCGGCGCCCGCACGCTCACGGGCACCTCGACGCTGTCGGGGCCGGCGTGTGCGACGATGAGCGCCTCTCCCGGCGCGACCGCGCGCACGACGCCCCGGCCGTCCACGGTGGCGATCGCCGGCGTCCGGCTCGTCCAGGTCGCCGTCACCGTGTCGGGCGCGCCCAGCCGGCCGGTCAGCCGGTAGGCGACGAGCGGGCGCTCCAGTCCCGGGAGCAGGACGTTGCGCTCCGGGCTCGCGTACAGGGTGGAGGGACGCGCCACCACGGTCACCTGAACGGTGGCGCGCGCCGTGCCGGCCGACACCGTCACCGTCGTCCGCCCCGCGCGCACCCCCTCGATGCCCCCCACGCGGTCGACGGTGGCGATCGTCGAGTCGGCGCTCGCCCAGGTCGGCAGCGACGGGTCGACGTCGCCCGCGGCGGCGTGGAGGAGCGCCGTCGCGCGCGCCCGGTCGCCCGGGCGGAGCGTCACCGAGTCCGGCGTCACGACGATGCGCACGATGGGGGCGGGCGTCACCGTCACGGGCACCTCCGTGGACACGCCGCCGGCCGTGGCGAGCAGCGTCGTCCGCCCGACCGCGCGTCCGTGCACCATGCCCGCGGCGGTCACGGTCGCAACGCCCGAGTCGCGCACCTGCCAGGTGACCGACTGCCCCGCGAGCACCTGCTCGCGCGCGTCGAGCGTCACGGCCGTCGCGCGCAGCGAGTCCGCGCGCGCGACGGTGACCTCGGCCGGCGTGACGCGCACGGCGTGCACCGTGGGCGTGGGGGGCGTCGGGAGCGTGGGGGACGCGTCGCCGCCGCACGCGCCCGCGGCGAGGAGGAGCGCGGCGCGCACTGCGCGGAATCGCGGTGCGTGGAGGTGCGGTGCGCGGAGGTGCGGTGCGCGGGTGTGTCGCGCGACGGCGCGCGGGCGCGGCGAGGAGACGGACATGCGACGACGGACGGGGGACGACGGGCCGCGCGGCACACGCGACCTGCTACGAAGGTGTGCGGACGGCGCGCGTCCTCGCCATCCCGCGCGCTCAGTCCTCCGTCGCGCCCGCCCGGTCCACGCGGCGTCGGGGCGCGCCGCGCGCGCGCTGCGCGATCTCCTCCTCGACGGCGCGCAGGTGGCGCGGCCACACGTGCCGCGCGAGCCGCCGGAAGTTGCGGCGGGACTCGGGCTCGTCGGCGAGGAACGCGGCCACCGAGCGGTGCCCCTTCCGTACGTTGCAGGGCCCACACGCCGTCACTAGGTTGCCCCCCGAGCGGTCCCCGCCGCGCACGCGCGGCTGCACGTGGTCGACGCTCAGCTCCTCGGGCGGGAAGACCTGGCCGCAGTACACGCACTGGTACGCGTCGCGCGCGAAGACGTCCTCGCGCCTCACGCCGCTCCCGTCCTCTTCTCGTCGCCTCCGGCCGCCGCCCTCGTCGTGAGCCCGCTGCCCGACTCGCGCCGCCTGCTCATGGGGATGGCGAAGAAGCTGTTCGACGACGACGAGGCCGCGCCGGCGCCGCACGACGTGCCGCCGCGCCTCACGGACTCCGCCCTGCACTCGGTCCCAGCCCCAGCCCGCATGTCGCGCTCCCGCGAGAAGATCCTGACCAATCTGGAAGAGATGTACCGCGAGGCGTTCGAGCGCGCGCGCGCCGCGAACGACCTGCAGCAGCAGGCGTCGCTCGACTTCGCGTACCGCCGCGAGCAGCTCTACTTCGAGATCCTGCTGGACGTGCGCGACGCGATGGAGCGCCGCCCCTGAGCCGGCCCGCACCCCGCGCCCGCTGATCCGCCCGTCCGCATGCGCGCCCGGCGCCTCGCCCCGCTGCTCGTCCTCGCCGTCATGACCGCTGACGCACCCGAGGCGGCGGGACAGGGCGCGCCCACCGCGCGCGGCCCGGACGACACCGCGGCCGTCTCGCTCGCCGTCGTCAATGCCCGCGTCTGGACGGGCAACCCGCGCCGTCCGTGGGCCGACGCCGTCGCCGTCCGCGGCGACCGGCTGGCGGCGGTCGGCTCCAGCGCCGAGGTGCGCAAGCTGGCCGGGCCCGGAGCGCGCGTCGTCGACGCCGCCGGGCAGTTCCTCGTCCCGGGCTTCATCGACACCCACGTGCACTTCGTCGCCGGCGGCTTCCGCCTGGCGTCGGTGCAGCTGCGCGACGCGCGCACGCCGGCCGAGTTCGCGGCGCGCATCCGGGCCTTCGCCGCCACGGTGCCGAAGGGCACCTGGATCCAGGGCGGCGACTGGGACCACGAGCAGTGGGGCGGCGAGCTCCCCACGCGCGCCTGGATCGACGCGCTCACGCCCGACCACCCGGTGTGGGTGAACCGGCTCGACGGCCACATGGCGCTCGCCAACACGGCGGCGCTGCGTGCGGCCGGCGTGACGCGCGACACGCGCGACGTCGCGGGCGGCACCATCGTGCGCGACGCGGCCGGCGAGCCGACGGGCGTCCTCAAGGACAACGCGATGGAGCTCGTCGACCGCACGGTGCCGGCGCCCGATCCCGCGCTCGCCGACCGCGCGCTCGACGCGGCGATGGCGTACGTCGCGCGCCAGGGCGTGACTTCGGTGCACCACATGGGCGGCTGGGACGACCTCGCGGTGTTCGACCGCGCGCACGCGGCGGGACGGCTGCGCACGCGCATCCACGCCGCGGTGCCGCTCTCCACCTGGGCGCGGCTGCGCGACACGGTCGCCACGCGCGGGCGCGGCGACGCCTGGCTCCGCATCGGGGGGCTCAAGGGCTTCGTCGACGGCTCGCTCGGCTCGCACACCGCGGCGATGCTCGAGCCGTTCACCGACGCGCCGCACGACCGCGGCCTGTTCGTCACGCCGCCCGAGTCGCTGTACGCGTGGACGAAGGGCGCCGACGCCGCGGGGCTGCAGGTGATGGTGCACGCCATCGGCGATTCGGCGATCCGCACGCAGCTCGACGTCTTCGCGCGCGTCGCGCAGGAGAACGGCCCGCGCGACCGGCGCTTCCGCATCGAGCACGCGCAGCACATCGCGCCGGCGGACGTCCCGCGCTTCGGCGCGCAGGGCGTGATCGCGAGCATGCAGCCGTACCACGCGATCGACGACGGGCGGTGGGCGGAGAAGGTGATCGGCCCGGTGCGCGCGCAGGGGACGTACGCCTTCCGCGCGCTGCTCGACACCGGCGCCACGGTCGCCTTCGGGAGCGACTGGTTCGTCGCGCCGCCCACGCCGCTCGAGGGCATCTACGCCGCCGTCACGCGCCGCACGCTCGACGGCGCGCACCCGGGCGGCTGGGTGCCGTCGCAGAAGATCACCGTCGACGAGGCGCTGCGGGCCTACACGCGCGCCGGCGCCTACGCGGGCTTCGACGAGGCCGACCGCGGGACGCTGGAGCGCGGCAAGCTGGCCGACTTCGTGCTCGTCGACCGCGACCTCACGCGCGTGCCGCCGGAGACCATCCGCGACGCGCAGGTCGTGCTCACCGTCGTCGGCGGCCGCATCGCGTTCGAGCGCGGCGCGCCGACGGCCACGCGTCCCTGACCGCTCACGCGCCACCTCACGCCATGACCGTGCTCTCCGCCTCCGCGCTCTCCAGCCGCCCCGACGCCGACGAGTTCGCCCCCTACTACGGCCGCTACATCGAGCAGGTCCCCGACGGCGACGTGCTCGAGACGCTCGAGCGGCAGCTGGAGGAGATGGTCGCGCTGGTGGACCGCTTCGGCGAGGCGCGCGGCGGCCACCGTTACGCCGAGGGCAAGTGGAGCGTGAAGGAGGTCCTCGGCCACATCGCCGACGCCGAGCGGATCTTCACCTACCGCGCGCTGTGCGCCGCGCGCGGCGAGACGGGCGGGCTCCCCGCGTTCGACGAGAACGCGTACGTCGCCAACGCCAACTTCGACGCCCGCACGCTCAACTCGCTGCTCGGCGAGCTGACGGCGATCCGCCGCGCGACGCTCGCCTTCTTCCGCAGCCTCGACTCGGCGACGCTGGCGCGCCGCGTGGTGGCGAACAACGTCCCCGTCTCCGCGCGCGCGCTCGCCTGGATCGTCGCCGGCCACGAGCGGCACCACCTGAACCTGCTGCGCGACCGGTATCTGTGAGGGCGGGTGAGGCGGGTCGGGTGGGGCGGATCGGGTACGGCGGGAACGGACACGGCGGAATCGGGAACCGCGTAGCTGAGGGCGCGAGGCTCCGAGCGATACCGCACCGCGAGGTCTGATCGCGGATCCGAACGGCGGCAGGCACGACGGCGAGGCCGGCGCATCACGCGCGACCTCGCCGTTTCGTCTGCCATCCGGGGTGCTCCGGCCGTGCGGTCGAGCAGGAACGTCAGCCCCTACACTGGGCGGGGAAGTCGGGCGTTCGCACGGGCCCTGAGATCAGGGAACGCGGGCACGCCCTACCCGCCCCGCCGTACCCGATCCCGCCGTATCCGTCCCCGCCTCACCCGATCCGCCCCACCCGACCCGCCGTATCAGGCCTTCAACATGTGACTGCCCCGCCGGATGTCCCGCGCTCCGGCCGCCACGCCCAGCCCGACCGACACGCCGAAGCTCAGCGCGGCGAGGGGGCCGACGAACGGCAGGAGGAAGGCGGCGAGGGAGCCGAGCACCCAGGCACCGGCACCGGCGACGAAGGGCGCGGACGTGCGCTGGACGGCGTCCACGAAGCGCAGGCGCTCGCGGACGAAGCGGCGGGCCGTCGCGTAGCCGCCCACGGCGGCGGTCAGGACGGCGAGGAAGACGAGCGTCGTGACGAGCATCGAGATCATGGGAATCCTCCGGTCTGTGGCTACCTACCAGCCCGGGGCGCCGGAAGTTTCGCCGGCGGGACGCGCCGCCGGGCCCGGCGCCGAGCGTCGCGGTCGCTTGCCCTCCCGCCCCGGAGCGGTACTATCGGCGGGTCGTCGATCCCCCCTCACGCCTGGAGTCGCCCCATGCTTGGCTTCGCCGTCCGCACGCGTCGCCGCGTGCTCGTCGTGCTGGGTGCCGCGCTCGCCGTCGGCAGCGCCGCCGCCGCCCGTTCCGTCGCCTTCGTCGACGGGGTGACCTTCACCTACAAGGTCTCCAGCTCGCGGAAGGACCCGCAGGGCGCGCCGCCCGCGAGCTACCGCTCCACCGTGCGGATGGCCGGCGGGAACGTGCGCATGGACTACACCGACGGCGTCAACCCGATGATGGGGAAGGACGGCTACATGGTGATCCGTGGCAACGACGGGCGGCTCGCCATGGTGAACGTCAAGGACAAGCAGGTGATGGTGCTCGACGCCGCGGCGCTGGGGAGCGGCATGGGCGCGATGCTCAACAACCCGATGCTCAAGATGTCCTTCAAGGACCAGAGCTTCTCGTACGAGGACCTCGGCGCCGGCGAGACGATCCTCGGCAGCAGGACGCACCGGTACCGCCTGAAGCAGAAGTACACCCTCGAGATGCGCGTCATGGGCATGCGCCGCACGAACGTCGAGGAGACGGTGACCGATCACTGGATCGCGACCAACCTCAAGGGCGTCGACGAGCGCGCGATGCAGCAGTGGGCCAAGTCGTTCGGCTCGGGCATCAAGGCCACCAACCCCGAGCTGGCCGCGCAGATGGAGAAGTTCATCCGCGACACCAAGGGCGGCTTCGCGCTCAAGTCGGTCGTCGTCGCGACGCACAACGACGGCAAGAAGACCGAGGTCGACACGACGACGATGGAGGTCGTCGACCTGAAGCCCGCCAGCATGGACGCGTCGATCTTCACCTGGCCCGAGAGCTACGCCGTCACCGACCTGGGCCAGGTGCTCGCCGGCGCCGCCGACTCGATCCGCGCCGCCAGCGCGCGCGCGGGCGACAGCACGAGCGTGACGCCCGCCGTGCAGACCGACACCGCGAAAGGGCCGAGCCTGAAGGACGAGCTGAAGAAGGAGGGCGTGAAGGCGGGGATTCGCGGCATTCTCGGGCGGAAGAAGCCGTAACCCGGCACGGCGCGGCGGACTGTGGGCTGCGGTCCCGAACCCACACTCGTTGCCTCACGTCGCCGCCCTCGTCGCCGGACCGCCGAAGAGCGAACGGCAGCAGGGATGAAGATCTGACAACATCGGATGAAGATCGGATGGCTCCGCATGGCGCGACGTTCCTCGCCACCACGCGGAGCCATCCGATCTTCATCCGATCTTATCCGACGTTCATCCCTGCTGCTCTTGGCCGCTCGGGCCCGGCGCGACGACCCGGGCCCGCGGAAGAAAGGATCCGCAGCCCGCAGTCCACCGCGCCGTTCTAGTACGCCGCGATCTCCTCGTACGCCTGCCGGAACGTCTCCACCTGCGGCAGGATCGCGTCCTCCAGGCTCGGCGCGTAGCCGACGAAGGTGTCGGTCGACGCCACGCGCTTGACCGGCGCGTCGAGCCACGCGAAGCAGTCGTCGGCGATGCGGGCGGCGATCTCCGCGCCGTAGCCCCAGCTGATCGAGTCCTCGTAGGCGACGATCACGCGCGAGGTCTTCTTCACCGAGGCGTACACCGTCTCCTGGTCCCAGGGCGACAGCGAGCGCAGGTCGATCAGCTCGACGCTGATCCCCTTCTCCTCGGCGATCTGGTTGGCCGCCGCGAGCGCGCGCTGCACGGTGGCGCCGTAGGTCACGACCGTCACGTCCGTCCCCTCTCGGACGATGCGCGCCTTGCCGAACGGGATCATGAAGTTCGGCCCCGGATATCGCCCCTTGTTGTACGTCTGGCGGTACAGGTGCTTGTGCTCCAGGAAGATCACCGGGTCGTCGCAGCGGATCGCGGTGCGCAGGAGCCCCGCCGCGTCGAGCGCGTTGCTCGGGCAGACCACGCGCAGGCCGGGGCAGTGCGTGAACAGCGACGCGCCGGTCTGCGAGTGGTAGATCGCGCCGCGGATGTAGCCGCCGTACGTCGTCCGCACCACCACGGGCGAGCTGAACGCGTTGTTCGAGCGCCACCGCATCGTGGCCAGCTCGTCGCGCAGCTGCATGTAGGCGGTCCAGATGTAGTCGAAGAACTGGATCTCGACGACCGGCTTGAAGCCGCGGTGCGCCAGCCCGATCGCGCGGCCGACGATGTTCGCCTCGGCCAGCGGCGAGTTGTAGACGCGCGCCGAGCCGAACTCGGTCTGCAGGCCGTGCGTCGCCTTGAAGACGCCGCCCTTGCCCTTGACCTTGCCCAGGTACTGCTCGCGCGACACGTCGGCCACGTCCTCGCCGAAGACGACGATGCGCTCGTTGCGCCGCATCTCGTCCTTCAGCACGGCGTTGATCTGGTCGATCATCGTCGTGTCGCCGCCCGAGAACTGCGGGTCGTCCTCGGTGTCGAACGAGTCGGCGGTCGGGTCGACGTCGGGCGAGTACACGGCGTAGTGCACCGTGCTCGGATCGGGCTGCGGCTGCGCCAGCGCGTCGTCGGTCGCCGCCAGCACCTCGGCGTCCACCGACGCGACGATCTCGGCGATCTCCTGCTCCGTCGCGTGCCCCTGGGCGACCAGCCACTTCGGGAAGTTCGTCACCGGGTCGCGGCGGGCGTCCTCGTCGCGCTCCTCCTGCGGCCGGTAGAGCGTCTCGTCGTCCGACAGCGAGTGCGAGTACGGGCGGATGACCTTCGCGTGCACCAGCGCCGGGCCGCGGCGCTCGCGGGCGTGCTGCACCGCGCGCCACACCGCCTCGTAGCTGGCCAGCAGGTCGCAGCCGTCCACGCGCTCGATGTGCAGGTCGGGGAAGTTCCCGACCAGGTCGGAGATCGAGCCGCCGGCGGTGTTCACCTCCACCGGGACCGAGATCGCGTAGCCGTTGTCCTCGACGAAGTAGACGACCGGCAGCTTCAGGTTGCTGGCCGTGTTCATCGACTCCCAGAACTCGCCCTGGCTGGTCGTGCCGTCGCCGGTCGAGACGAAGACCACCTCGTCGCCCGCGAAGCCGTCGGTGAGGCCGAGCAGCTTGGCCCGCATGGACCCCTCGGCGGCGCCGACGCCCTGGAGGAACTGGGTGCCGGTCGGTGACGACGAGGTCGGGATGTTGAGCGCCTTGTGCCCCCAGTGGCTGGGCATCTGGCGACCGCCCGAGTTCGGGTCGGCGGCGGCGCCCACGGCCGAGTAGAGCATCTCGGCGGCCGTCATCCCGAGCGCCAGGCAGAGCGCGCGGTCGCGGTAGTAGGTGTAGAACCAGTCGTAGCCGGGCTTGAAGACGAAGCCCGCGGCCGTCAGGACGGCCTCGTGCCCCGCGCCCGAGATCTGGAAGAAGATCTTGTTCTGGCGCTTGAGCTGGACCTCCTTGTCGTCGATGCGGCGCGACAGGAGCATCGTGCGGAAGGCGGCGAGCAGCTGCTCGCGGCTCAGCGGAGGCGCGCCCGCGGGGGCGCCGCTCGCCGCCGGCGCCTTGCGAGCGGGTCGGGTCGAGGTGGCCATCGGTATCGGAAGAGGCAGGAGTAGACCCGGAAGATAGCCGCCGGGACGCGGCGCCCTCCAGTCGATTGACACCCGGACCATGGGACAATCGTACCATTGCCTGTCCTCCCGGGGCGCGCCAACCTAGACGCGCCCCGCCTGGGGCCAGTTCCCGCTCCACGCAGCCCAGCGCCGTACCGCATCCCCCCCAATGCGCCCTTCCATCCGCATCACCTCCCTCGCGGCGCTCGTCGCCGCGTGTGCCCTCTCCGCGACGACCGCCCAGGCCCAGGGCGGCTTCCTCGAGCGCGCCAAGAAGAAGGCCAAGGAGCGGCTCGAGCAGGAGATCGACAAGAAGACCGCCGAGACCCCGGCGCCGAGCGCGACCCCGGCCTCCTCGTCCGGCGAGGGCGCGACCGCCAAGCCGGCCGTGAACAAGGCGGCCGCCGAGGACGAGGCCGAGGCGCCGGCGCCGAAGGTCAACTCGGGCGCCGACTTCACGCCCGGCACGCGCGTGCTCTACAGCACCGACTTCAAGCGGGACGAGCTCGGCGACTTCCCGCGCCAGTTCGAGCTCAAGAGCGGGAACATGGAGGTTGCCGAGATCGGCGGCGCCCGCTACCTGCGCGCGGTCAGCTTCGGCGAGTTCGAGATCCCGCTCTCCGAGATGCTCCCCGAGCAGTTCACGCTCGAGTTCGAGATGAAGCCGGTGGGCGGCTGGGGCCAGTACCTCTACTTCACCGAGGAGCGCGACAAGCGGAACTACATCGAGATCGGCGCCGACCACGGTGGGTTCGACGGGCCGGGCGACTTCCGCGTGACGACGAACATCAAGAACCCGAACCGCGAGCGGCACCTCATCAAGGTGCAGGTCATGGCGGACGGGAAGTACACCAAGATGTACATGGACGGCGTGCGCGTGGCGAACGCCCCCAACGCGAACCTCGGCCGCGCCAACAAGATCATCTTCCAGATCCGCGCGAGCGACGACAACCCGGTGCTGATCGGCAACATCCGGATCGCCGCCGGCGGGAAGGACCTCTACAAGGCGCTCGAGGCCGACGGCCGCGTGACCGCCGAGGGGATCCTGTTCGACACGAACTCGGACAAGCTGCGCCCGGAGTCGGACGCGGTGCTCGGGCAGATCGGCGAGATGCTGACCAAGCACGCCGACCTGCGCCTCGGGATCGAGGGGCACACGGACAACGTGGGCGCCGCGGCGGCCAACACGACGCTCTCGGAGAAGCGGGCGGCGGCGGTGAAGGCGTACCTCGTCAGCAAGCACGGCGTCGACGCGGCGCGCCTGGAGTCGAAGGGCTTCGGGGCGAGCAAGCCGGTCGCGCCGAACACCGACGAGGCCGGCCGCCAGAAGAACCGCCGCGTCGAGCTCGTGAAGCTCTGAGGACTGCCGCGCGGCGCTCGCCGGCCGCGTACCAGGCACTAGTTTGACGACGGGCCGTCCTCGGCGAGGGCGGCCCGTCGCGCATTTCCGGGTCCGCCCCCTCCCTCCCGACATGCCCACGTCCCGTACCCTGCGCCGCGCGCTCGCCGCGGTGACGCTCGCCGCGCCGCTCCTCGGCCTCGCCTCCCGCCCGCTGGCCGCCCAGGCCGGCGCGCCGTTCGGCGGCAAGACGGCCGGCCACGAGCGCCTCGACGGCTTCCTCCCGCTCTACCTGGACGCGCGCACCGGCAAGGTGCTGCTCGAGCTGCCCCGCGACTCGATGCGCGCGCTGCTCTTCACGACGCTCGCCACGGGCCTCGGCTCCAACCCGGTGGGGCTCGACCGCGGCGCCGACGGCGCGAACCACATCGTGCGCTTCGACCGCGCGGGCGAGCGGGTGCTCGCGGTGCTGGAGAACTGGCAGTACCGCAGCTCCGACACGGCGAACGCCGCGCACCAGCGCACGGTCGCCGAGGCGTTCCCGCCGAGCATCGTGGCCGCGCTGCCGATCGTGGGGTCCGAGGGCGGGCGCCTGCTGGTGGACGCGACCGACTTCGTGGTGCGCGACTGGATGGACGTGCCGCGCACGCTGGAGCGCGCGGGGCAGGGGAGCTACGCGGTCGCACGCGACCGGTCGGGGCTGAACCGCGCGCTGACGCGCAACTTCCCGCGCAACACCGAGATCGACGTCATGCTTACGTTCGCGGCGAGCGGACGTCCGGGGCCGATCGTCGAGCGCATCGCGCCCGACGGCCGCGCCTTCACGCTGCGCGAGCACCTCTCGCTGCTCGCGTTGCCCGACGACGGTTATCGCCCGCGCGCCATGGATCCGCGCGTCGGCTACTTCGGCATCCGCTTCCACGACTTCGCGCAGCCCATCCAGCGCCCGCTGCAGCAGGCGTGGATCTCGCGCCACCGGCTCGTGCGCGGGCCCGACGGGCGCATCGCCAACCCGATCGTCTACTACGTCGATCCCGGCATCCCGGAGCCGGTGAAGACCGCGACGATGCAGGGTGTGCAGTGGTGGAGCGAGGCGTTCGACAAGGCCGGGCTCCAGGGCGCGTTCCGCGTGGAGTGGCTGCCGGCGGGCGTGGATCCGATGGATGCGCGCTACAACGTCGTGCAGTGGGAGAACCGCAACGAGCGTGGCTGGTCGATCGGCGGCTCGCTCGGCGATCCGCGCACCGGCGAGATCCTCAAGGCGATGGCGCGCATGGACAGCCATCGCGCGCGCACCGACTACAACCTGTACGCGGGGCTCATGGGCGCCGACGCCGCGGCCGCGGACACGGCGTTCGTGCTCGCGCGCGTGCGGCAGGTGAGCGCGCACGAGGTGGGGCACACGCTCGGCCTCGGGCACAACTACATCGCCTCGTCGTACGAGCGCGGGAGCCTGATGGACTACCCGCCGCCGCGCGTGCGGCTCACCGCGGGCGGCGAGATCGACATCTCGCAGGCGTACGACGTCGGGCCGGGCGAGTACGACGTGTGGGCCCTGCGCTGGGGATACGGCGTCTTCCCGCCGGGCACCGAGGCGGACTCGCTGCGCGCGATCGTCCGCGAGGGGCTGCAGAAGGGCTTCCTGTATCTGGGCGACAGCGACGCGCGCCCCGACTACGCGAGCGATCCGCGCACGAACCTGTGGGACGACGCGGCGACGCCCGAGGAGTTCTGGCGGCATCAGACCGGCGTGCGCCGCGTGGCGATGGCGCGTTTCGGCGAGCGCGTGGTGCGCCCCGGCGATCCGCTCGCGCTGCTGCACGAGCGCTTCGCGCCCGTGTACTTCATGCACCGCTTCGCCCTCAACTCGCTCGCCAAGGTGGTCGGCGGGATGGAGTACGCGCCGGTGATGCGCGGCGACGGCCAGCAGGCCACGCGCGCCATCGCGGCCGACCGACAGAAGCGCGCGCTCGCGCTGCTGCTGGAGGGGCTGCAGCCGCAGGTGCTCGCGATCCCCGACTCGGTGCTCACGCTGCTCGGTCCCGGCGCGGAGCAGGTGACGCCGTCGGTGGAGCTGTTCCGATCGCGCACGCGGCCGGCGTTCGACGAGCTGGGCGCCGCGCGCACGCTCTCGCAAATGACGGTCGACGCGATCCTGCAGCGCGACCGCGCCGCGCGCCTCGTGCAGCAGAGCATCCACGACCGTGCGCAGCCCGGGCTCGCGGCAGTGATCGACCAGCTGCTCGCGGCGACCTTCCCGACCGATGCCTCGCCCGCGGAGGCCGCACGTCCCGGCGTCGCGCACGCCGCCGCCCTGCGCCGCGTCGCCCATCGCGCGGTGGTCGACCGCCTGCTGGCGCTCGCCGCGGATCAGGAGGCGTCGCCCGAGGTGCGCGCGATCGCCGACCTGCGCTTGAACGATCTGGCGACCGACGGCCAGCGCGTGCTGCAGATGCGCCCGGGTACCGGCGCGTCGGGGCTCGTCGTCGGCTCGCGCGCGCACTGGCGCTCGGTGATCGGCGACATCCAGCGGTGGCAGACGCGCCGCGAGCTGCCCGTGCCGACGCCCGCGCTTCCCGCGCCGCCGGGCGACCCCTTCGGCGAGGAGCCGTGAGCGGGGCACGCCCGTGACGCGGGAGCCGTCCGCGCCGCGCGTCACGCTCGACGGCATCCGTCGCGCGCACGCGCACATCGACCCCGCGTTCCTCCATTCGCCGCAGCTCGAGTCGGCGCCGCTGGGCGACGCGCTCGGGACGCGCCTCGTGGTGAAGGTGGAGACGCTCAATCCGGTGCGCTCGTTCAAGGGGCGCGGCTCGGACTGGTTCATCGCGTCGTGCGTGGCGGCTGCGGCCGCGCGCGGCGCGCTGGACGCCGCGCCGCCGCGCGTGATCTGCGCGTCGGCCGGCAACTTCGGGCAGGGCATCGCGGACGCCGCGCGCCGCCGCGGCGCACGCGCCACGGTCTACGCGGCGCACACGGCCAACACGCTCAAGATCGCGCGCATGCGCGCCCTGGGCGCCGAGGTGCGGCTGGCGGGTGACGACTTCGACGCGGCGAAGGCGGCCGCGCGCGAGGCGGCGGAGGCCGAGGGCATCGCGTACGTCGAGGACGGACGCGAGCTCGCCGTGACCGAGGGCGCGGGCACGATGGGCGTCGAGCTCGCGCGCTGGCCCGAGCCGCTGGACGTCGCGCTGCTGCCGCTCGGCAACGGCGCGCTGATGGCCGGCGTCGGGCACGCGCTGCGCGCGCTCTCGCCGCGCACGCGCCTGGTGGCCGTGTGCGCGGCCGGCGCGCCGTCGATGGCGCACTCGCTCCGGGAGCGGCGCGTGGTCGAGACGCCGTCGGTGGACACCATCGCCGACGGCATCGCGGTGCGCGTCCCGGTGCCGCAGGCGCTCGACGACCTGCGCGGCGTGGTGGACGACGTCGTGCTCGTGGACGACGCGGCGATCCTCGAGGCGATGCGGCTCGTGCACCGCCACGTGGGCGTCGTCGTGGAGCCGGCGGGCGTGGTGGGCGTCGCCGCCGCGCTGGCGCACCCGACGCTCGTCCGCGGGGCGCTGGCGGCGACGCCGCTCTGCGGCGGCAACCTGACGCCGGAGCAGCTGCGCGACTGGCTGTGAGCGCCGGCCGCGCGCGCTTGACAGCCCGTGCGCGCGGTCGAATGTTCGCGAGCACAGGGGCGCGCGGCTGGCACCGGCCGTGCACCATCGCGTGGCGTCCCTACCGTCCGTCCCCCGCTCCGAGGCCGCGCATGCCCAAGACGCCGATGCACTGTCCCTTCTGCGACATCATCGGAGGCGCCGGCGAGGTGTCCGTCTGCTACGAGGACGCCGTCGCGATGGCGTTCATGGACATCCAGCCCGTCAACGACGGGCACGTGCTCGTCGTGCCGCGCACGCACTACGAGCGCATCGAGGACCTGCCGCGCGAGGTCGGGCTGCACCTCTACGACGTCGCCACGCGCCTCATGCCGGTGGTGCAGCAGGTGTCGGGGTGCCCGGACATGAACGTCGTGGTGAACTCGGGCTCCGCCGCCGGTCAGGACGTGTTCCACTTCCACGTGCACCTGATCCCGCGGCGTGCCGGCGACGGCTTCGACGTGCCGCTCCCGTTCCCGGGCTCCGAGATGCCGGACCGCACGCGCCTCGACGCGATGGCGGCGCTCATCATCTCGACGCTGCGCGACCCGATGCGCGGCGACGCCGGCGTGGCGAGCGCGGGCGGAACCTCCGCCGCCTAGCGCGGTACGCAGGCACGGAGCCCGGCCGGGCGCCGTGCCCGCAGGTGGCATGCTCGCTGCACTTGGGGTCCCACGAACGGCACGTCCACTTCACGGAGGAGCATGCACGCAGCGGGCACCGGCGAGGACGGATGGGTAGGCGGGCCAGCCATGGCGCCGATGGTGGCGACCATGTCGGCCGCCGAGCCCCCGCCACCGGTGCCCCACCGCCCGCATCTCCCCGTCGTTCCGTTCGTCCCCGCGCCGCACTCCGGCGCCTCGTCGCACCGTCAGACTCCGCTGCCCCGCTCCCGAGCGCTCGCTCGTGGCGGGGCATCGTCGTTTCAGACCCCGATCCGCGAGGTCTCATGCCGCGACCGTTGAGCCGCCGCAGCGTTTCCCATACCGCGCTCGCCCGCCTGCCGCGCCGTCCCCGTCGGCGCTTCGCCGAGTCGGCGGTCGTCAGCCTGTTGCAGGAGAAGCGCTCGCTGAAGGCGGCCGCGCTCCGCGACTGCGGGCGGCGCTGCGTCTACTGCGCGACTCCGCTGGAGCACGAGACGGCGACGCTCGACCACGTGTATCCGCGCGCCCACGGCGGCACCAACGCGCCGGGCAACCTCGTCGCGTCGTGCGTGCGCTGCAATCGATTGAAGGGCGATCTGCTGCCGCAGGAGTTCTTCCTGCGGCATCCATGGGCGGGGCTCAACTTCATGCGCCTCGCGCGCGCCGTGCACCGCGCCCTCAAGCGCAACGCCCGCCGCGCGGTCAGCCTCGCCTGCGCGGCCTGACCGACGCGGCGTTCGGCGCGCGCTGCGGGCTCAGGCCCGCAGCGCGCGCAGCGCCGCCACGCGCGGCGCACGGCTGCGTGGGGAGTCGAGGCTGAACGAGCGCGCGTCGCCCAGCTGGTCGCGCACGAACGCCTCCGTCGTCGCGACGACGGCGTCGAGTGCGGCGTCGCGCCGCCGGTCGAAGGTTCCCCACGCGATCGTTCCCATATTGGCGTCGAACTCCCACAGCCCGATCAACCGGCCGCGGTCGAGGATCGCGTGGCTCGGCAGGTCGGACAGGCTGCCGAGCGGACGCTCCTTGCCATGCTCGACGAGCACGCTGCGCGCGCGGTCCCCGGCGTCCAGCAGCGACTGCACGTCGCGCCGCGCCGCCGCGATCGCATCGAGGCTGCTCACGAGCGCGTACTGCGGCGACGTCGGCGCCTCGAACGCGCGCCACGCCTCGACGTCCTCGGGCAGCAGCAGGCGATCGCTTCCCGCCTCCGCGGGCACCAGCCCGAGCGGCGCGACGGCGTCCTTGGTCGCCTTCACGCCGAGCCCCGAGAACCACTGGAACTCGCCGAGCGTGGCCGGGCCGATCCACGCGAAGAAGCGGCGCGCGAGCGCGGTGAGCGCCTCGCCGTGCGCGATCGCGTGCGACGCCAACGGGCCGGGCGACCAGCGCACGTACGCATAGCGCTGCTGATCCAGGCGGCCGCTCACCGGCACGCGCCGGATCTCGCCGCGCGCCTGCAGCAGGCCGAGCGCGATCGGCAGCGTCGTCGTGAGCCCCTTCTTCTTGCCCGCCTCGCCCAGGCTGCGCGAGCGGTCGCCGGTCGCGGCGCGGATCGCGTCCGGATCGAGCGGGCCGGTCCCGTCCAGCGCCGCGATGACCGCGTCGCACAGCGCGTCGATCTCCGCGCGCGTCACGCCGAGCTTCTCGGCGGTGCGCATCTCCGCGTCGCGGAAGCCGTCGCCCACCGCGAGGCCGAGCGCGAAGTCGTCGGCGGGCAGGACGTACGTGCACCCGCGCGCCGACGGCAGCTCGTGGATCTGCAGCGCCGCGGCGGCCGCCTCGGCGTCGGCGCGGCTGGTGCCGGCGCGCGCGAAGAGCGTGAGGTACGGCCCCGCGCCACCCACGGATCGGGCCCACCCCGCGCGGGCGAGCACCTCGGCGGGCGCGCGACCGCGCAGCGAGCCATCGAGCCCCTGGCGGTGCGACCACCAGGCGCGGAGCTTCGTCTCGTTCATCGACGACGGGTACTGCTGGAGAGATCGGCGGGCCGCGGCCGATGCGTGCCGCGGGGAAGGGGACCTCGAACATGACGCATCGCGGGCGGCGGCGCCACGTGCGCGCCGCGCCGCCGAGCGAGACGCGAACGGGACGCGAGCGGGGGCGCGGCCATCGGCCGCGCCCCCGCTCGTGCGTCGTGAGCGTCGTGAGCGTCGCGTGCGTCGTGCGCCGCGTGACGGCGGGGTCAGGAACCCGCGGCCGTCGATGCGGCGGTCGCCGCCGGCTCCGGGCCGAGCAGCCGGCGCGCCTCCGCCTGCAGCGCGTCCAGCTCGCGGCGCAGCACCTGATACCGCTCCGTCGCGTCGCGCGGCACGCGCTGGTCGGCCTGCATCGTCATGCCGTACAGGTAGTTGATGTGCGCCTGCAGCCCCGGACGGCTGTAGCGGATCGGCGGCGTGAGCAGCTTGCCCTCGAGCGCCTGGAGGAGGCGCAGGCTGTCCTGCAGCACCGTCCCCTGCGGCGCGCCGTTGAAGCGCGTGCGCGCCGCGCGCACGCGGGCCACGAGGCGGTTCGTCTCGCTCACCATGTCGCGCATGCGCAGGTTGTGCGCGAGCTGCGCGCGCATCACGGCCGGCGTGATGCCGTCCTTCACCTGCCGCGGATCGGGGCGCACGACGAGCGGCTGCGACATCGTCCACTGCGACGCGGAGCCGTTCGGGCCCGCGATCGTCAGGCGCGCCGTGTAGCGGCCCGGCAGCGCCATCGGGCCGTTGCGGCCGGGGCGCTGCGTCGCCGCGTCCCACGGACCGGGGAGCGTGTAGTCCCACACGAAGCGGCGCATGCCGGGCCGCACGTCCAGGCGCGGGATGCCCGTCCGCTCGAACGCCGGCGCGCGCATGTTGCCCTCGACCGCCTGCGTGCGCTCGCCCGGCGCGACGCTGCTGATGCTGCGCACCACCGCGCCCGTCGAGTCGAGGATGTCGAGCGTGACCTGCCCCTCGGGCGTGCGCGCGACCCAGTAGTCGATCATCGCGCCCGCGGGCGGATACTGCGGATCGGCGGTCGCGGCACGCTCGGCCTCCAGCCCGCCGAAGCCCGCGCGGTAGCGCGTGCGCATCGCCTCGCGCGGGCGGAAGAGGTGCGCCGGCGCGCTCGCGAGCCGCGCGCGCTGCGCCTGGTCGGCGAGCGCCTGCAGCGGCGTGACGTTGTCGAGGATCCAGAACGAGCGCCCCTGCGTCGAGATCACCAGGTCGTGCCGGTGCACGCGCAGGTCGGTGATGGGCGTGTTGGGGAGGTTGAGCTGCAGCGACTGCCAGCGGCGCCCATCATCGAACGAGACGTACATCCCGAACTCGGTGCCGGCGTACAGCAGCCCCGCGCGCGCCGGATCCTCGCGCACGACGCGCGTCGGCTCGTCGGCCGGGATGCCGTTGTCGCCCGGCGTGAGCAGGCGCCACGTCTTCCCGTAGTCGTTGGTGGCGTACAGGTACGGCTTGAAGTCGCCGAGCAGGTAGCGCAGCACCGCGACGTACGCGGCGCCCCGGCGATGCGGCGACGGCTCGATGTTCTGCACGCGGCCGCCCGGCGGCAGGTCGGGCGGCGTGACCTTCGTCCAGGTCTTCCCGCCGTCGCGCGTGACGTGGATCGGCCCATCGTTCGCACCCGTCCAGATGACGCCCGGCTCGAGCGTCGACTCGCGGATCGCGTAGAGGGTGCTGTAGTACTCCTCACCGGTGACGTCGATCGTGATCGGCGTGCCCGAGACCAGCGACTGGTACTGCGGATCGTTCGCCGTGAGGTCGGGCGAGATGCGCTCCCAGGTCGTGCCCTCGTCGCGCGTGCGATGCACGTGCTGCGATCCGTAGTACAGCGTGCGCGGGTCGTGCGGGCTCACCTCCATCGGCGAGACGCGCTGGAAGCGGTAGATCAGGTCCTTGCCCGGGTTGCCGTACAGCGACTGCGCGCCGACCCACGACTGCCACTCCTGGCCGCTGCGCAGCGAGGCGCGGCTGAACTGCCCCTTGCACGAGCCGTAGACCGTGTCGGGGTTGGTCGGGTGCGGGACGATCGGGCCGGTCTCGCAGCCGGGGCCCTGGCGCCAGCTCTGGATCGGATCGTCGGGCGACGACGTCGACGTCGGCAGCGACGGGACGATGAGCGTCGAGTTGTCCTGCTGCGCGCCGTAGAGGCGGTACGGATACTGGTCGTCGACCGCGACCTGGTAGATCTCGGCCGTCGGCTGGTTGTACTGCGTGCTCCACGTGCGCCCGCCGTTCAGCGAGACGTTCACGCCGCCGTCGTTCGCCTGGATCATCAGCTCCGCGTTCGACGGATTGATCCAGAGGTCGTGGTTGTCGCCGTGCGGCGTCGACACCGAGCGGAACGTCTTGCCGCCGTCGGTCGACTTCCAGAACCCCTCGGCGCCGGCGTACACGACGTCCGCGTTCGTCGGGTCGGCGGTGATGTTCGTGTAGTAGAAGGGGCGCGTGATGATCGTGGGCTGGTTGCTGACCTGCGTCCACGACGCGCCCGCGTCGTCTGAGCGCCAGAGCCCGCTCCCCGACCCCGCCTCGATCAGCGCGTAGACGCGCTGCGGGTTGGCCGCGCTCACCGCCACGTTGCTCTTGCCGAACAGCCCCTTGGGGAGCCCGTTCTCCAGCTTGCGCCAGGTCGTGCCACCGTCGGTGCTCTTGTAGATGCAGCCCTCGTACGCGCCGGAGATGATCGTCCACGGCTTGCGCTCGGTGCGCCACATCGACGCGTAGAGCGTGTTCGGGTCGTCGGGCTTGAACTCGACGTCGACGGCGCCGGTGCTGTCGGAGATGAAGAGCACCTTCTCCCACGTCTTCCCCGCGTCGCGGGTGCGGAAGACGCCGCGCTCCGCGTTCGGGCGGAAGCCGTTGCCGACGGCGGCGACGAACGCGGTGTTCGGGTCGCGCGGGTGGATGCGGATGCCCCCGATGTGGCCGCTCTCGCGCAGCCCGACGTGCGTCCACGTCTTCCCGCCGTCGGTCGTGCGGTACACGCCGCGGCCGGTGGAGACGTTGCTGCGCATCCCCTCGGAGCCGGTGCCGACCCAGAGGACGTTCGGATCGGACGGCGCGACCTCGACGGCGCCGATCGAGCCTTCACGGATCTGCCCGTCGGAGATGTTGACCCAGTTCTGGCCGGCGTCGGTGGTGCGCCAGACGCCCCCACCGGTCGAACCGAAGTAGAAGGTGTGCGGCTGGGTGGCGACGCCCGTCGCCGTGGTGACGCGGCCGCCGCGCGCCGGGCCGACCATGCGCCAGCGCAGCCCCTGGAAGAGGGCGGGGTCGACGGCAGCGGCGGTCGCGCTCGGGGCGGGCTGCGCGCCGAGCGAGGCGGCGAAGGGCGCGCCGAGCGGCGCGGCGAGGGGAGCGGTGGGCGCGAGCGCGGCGGCGGCGAGCAGCGGCAGCGCGCGCACGGCGGTGGAGCGGGACCGGCGATGGCGGGGCATGGCCTGGCGCGGTGGACGTGAGACGGGGGCCGGCCGCTCTGCGCGGTCGGCCCCCGAGTCTACGCACCAGCCGCGCGATTCGCGGCGTCGTGCCCGTCGTCGCCCTGCTCGGGCGTCAGGGAAGGAAGCGGATCGGCGTGCCGACCGGCACGGCCGAGAAGAGCTCCTCGATCTCGAGGTCGGTCAGCGCGACGCAGCCGTTCGTCCAGTCGAAGGCGCGGTGCATGGGGCCCACGCCGCCCTGCCCGTTGGGCAGGCCGTGGAGCATGATGTCGCCGCCCGGCGCGACGCCCTGCGCGCGGGCCCGCGCGATGTCCTGCGCGTTCGGATACGAGACGTGCAGCCCGAGGTGGAACTTGCTGTTCGGGTTGCGCGCGTCGATGTGGTAGAGCCCCTCGGGCGTGCGCTTGTCGCCCGCGCGCTCCTTGTGTCCGACCGGGTTGCCGCCGAGCGCGACGTCGTAGGTGCGGATCGGCAGGCCGCCCGACCACGCCGTCAGGCGGCGCAGCGACTTCTCGACGACCAGGCTGTCGACCGAGAAGCTGGCGGCGGCGCGGCGCTCGTTCGTGAGCGTGCTGGCCGGGGCACCCTTGGGGGCGATCGTCGGGGTGCCGGTGGGGCGGCCGAGCGGGCCGGCGATCGGGCTGCCGACCGGCGGACGCGGGGTGCCGCGCGTCTTGGACGGGGGAGCGTCCGAGACACGGGCGGCGGAGCTGGCGACTGGGCGTGCGGCGACGTCGTCGCTGACCGAGGCGCGCAGGGCGCCGGGGACGGTCAGGGACATGAGCATCACCGCGGCGACGATGGAACGGCTCAACGTCGTCGGTCCGGCGTATGGGTCCTGCGCGCGCCGCGACGTGCGGCCCGCACATGCAACATGACGCTCGGCGACGCGTCGCGCAACAGCTGACCGCGCCGTGCGTTTCGCGACGCAAATCGTTGTTACGGCAGAGCTTGGATCAGTAGTCCACGGGCCGCAGATACGCCTCGCCGATGGCCGTCGGGCTGACCATCGCGACCGCCGGCAGCCGGCGCTTCCAGTGGGTGCCGGCGACGCGCCGACGCACCCGCTCGATCTCCTCGGCGGCGAAGCCGCGGACCGTCAGCTCCTCGGGGCGGTAGCCGTACAGCAGCCAGTTGAGGATCTGGTCGGCGCGCTGGTAGCTGATGCCGAAGTCGCCCTCGTCGGTCTGCCCGGCGATCAGGTCGGCCGACGCCGGCTTGTCGACGATGACCTGCGGCACGCCCAGGTGTCGGGCCAGCGCCCAGACCTGCGTCTTGTAGAGGTCCCCGAGCGGGTTGACCGGCGGGGAGTCGTCGGCGTGCCAGGTGAAGTAGCCGAACAGCCGCTCGGTCTTGTTGCCGGTACCCAGGGGCAGGGCGCGGTACTTCGCCGAGAGGTCGAACAGGGTGATCATCCGCAGGCGGGCCATGACGTTGCCGCGCCGCGCCGGGTCGGCGTCGGGCTCGTGCGTCAGGTAGCCGTCCACCGCGGCCGAGATGTCGACCGTGCGCCCCTCGATCCCGAGGGCGTCGATGACGAGCTGGGCGTGGGCGAGCGACTCGGGGCTGGAGGTGCGGTACGGCATGCGAACGGCGATCACGTTCTCCGTTCCCAGCGCCCGCGCCGCGAGATAGCAGGTGACCGCCGAGTCGACCCCCCCGGAGCAGCCGACGATCGCCTTGCGGAAGCCGCGGCGCGCCAGCTCGTCGCGCAGGAAGCCGACGAGCCACTCCTCGAGCATCGCCGGATCGACCTCGAGCGCGGGCGGGTGCCCGTGGTCCGCGAGCGCGACCCGCGTCACGGGGAGCCGTGGCGCGTCGGGGCGGTGCGGCGTGCCGCCGGCCGGCGCCGCATCCTGTGTCTCGGGGGGGGCCCCCCGCGCGGGGGCCGCCTCGCCCACCGTCCCCTCGTCGGCGTCGGGCGTGCTGGCCGACACCCGCGCCCCCGGCGAGCCGACCTCGGGCGTGCCGCGCGCGCTCCCGGCCGGCGCCGCGCTCTCGTCGGCGCGCACGAGGCCGTGCGACGCCAGCCCCCGCATCGGCGGGTCGTACGCCACCGCCGGCGCATCGCCGCGCTGCACCGCGTCGAGCATCCGGAGCAGGTGCGGCATGGCCACCCGCAGGTCGTTCAGCATCGGCGCGTCCGCGCGGGCGCGCGTCAGGTCGCCCAGGTCGATCGTGATCGAGACGATCGCCTCCGCGAACGCCGGCGCCCGCACGCGCACGTCGCCCTTCGGCCCGCAGACGGTGGAGCTCCCGCCGAAGCTCTTGCCCCCCTCGCTCCCCACCATGTTGACGAGCGCCACGAACACCCCGTGCTCCTCGGCGATGTCGCGCACCAGGCGCTCCCAGCGCGCGACGCTCGCGGGGCCCGGGATGTCGTCGCGGCGCGGCCACGCCCCGCGCGCCGGCGCCGCCGAGCAGACGAACACCACCTGCGCGCCGTCGAGCGCCGCGATCGTCCCGGTGAGCGAGTGCCACGCGTCCTCGCAGACGAGGATCGCGGCGCGCCCCCACGGCGTCGGGAAGGCGCGCAGGTCCAGCCCGCGCTCCACGAAGCGCTCCTCGTCGAACAGCCCGTACGTCGGCAGGAAGTGCTTGCGGTGCACGTGCCGGATGCGCCAGCCGGGCGCGCTCGGCGCGTCGCCGACCGTGAGGTAGAGCGCCGAGTTGTAGAGCGTGTCCTGCCACACCTCGTAGAACCCGATCACGACGTCGAGCGCGTCGGGCGCGTGCCCCCGCTCGCGCGACGCCACGCGATAGGCGACGTCGAGGTCGCGCGCCAGCGTCCCCGCGGTCACCGCCAGCTCGCGCACCCCGCCCTCGACGAAGTAGCCCGACGACGCGGTCTCGGGGAGCTGCACGACGTCGGGACGCGGCTCGAGGGCGGCGCAGTCGGCCAGCAGCGCGCCGATGCGGGCGATGTTGGCGTCGTACTCGCCCTTCACGGGGCGGAACTGCACGAGCGCGAGAGTCAGCGGACGGTGGGTCATGCGCGAAACGTGGTCGGGAGGCGCGACGGGTGCAACGCGCCGGTGACGGTGGTCACGCGCGCCGCGGTGACGGAGAAGCCGGTCGCGGCGTCGACGCGTACGGGACGGTGTATCTTCAGGGCGCCGTCCTGCTCCTCTCCTCGCCGCCATGTCCCGCCCTCCCCGGACGCGCAACGCGCGCGCCACGCTCCGCGCCTGCCGGCGCGATGCCCGCCTCCTCGTGCGCGGGCTGCTCACCGCCCTCGGCGCCCTCACGCTCGCCGCGGCGCCCGCGGCCGCGCAGCAGGGCGGCGCCCGCGTCGAGCCGTGGCGCATCGTCCCGCTGCCGCAGTCCACGGTCGTCTACGCGCGCGACGGCTCGATGATCGGCGAGTTCGGGCGGCAGGTGCGCACGAGCGTCCCGCTGCGGACGCTGCCGCGCTGGGTGCCGGCGGCGTTCATCGCCGTCGAGGACAAGCGCTTCTACCAGCACAACGGCGTCGACGTGGTCGGCATCGCCGGCGCGCTCAAGGACGCGATCACGGGCGACGTGCGCGGCGCGAGCACGATCACGCAGCTGCTCGTCGGCAACATGCACCCCGACGTGATCGACCGGCGCGACCGCACGCCCGCGCGCAAGCTGCGCGAGCAGCAGGCCGCGCTGGAGATGGAGCGCCACTACTCGAAGGAGCAGATCCTCGAGGCGTTCCTCAACACGATCAACTTCGGGCACGGCTGGTACGGCATCGACGCCGCCGCGCGCCACTACTTCGGCAAGCCGGCGTCGCAGGTGACGCTGGCCGAGGCGGCGTCGCTCGCCTCGATGCCGAAGAGCCCCGTGCAGTACGACCCGGCGCGCTACCCGGAGCGCAACCGCGAGCGCCGCAACACGGTGCTCGACCTGATGGCCGAGCAGGGGCTCATCACGGCGGCGCAGGCCGCGGCGGCCAAGCGCGAGCCGGTGCGCACGGTGCCGAACGGGGGCATGACGGCGGTCGCGCCCTGGTTCGTCGACGTCGTGCGCCTGCAGGCGGAGCGCGCCGGCATCCCGGTGCGCGAGGGCGGCTACCGCATCCACACCACGCTCGATCCGCAGCTGCAGCAGGCGGCGGTGCAGGCGCTCCGCGACCAGCTCGACGCGATCGAGCAGCGCCCGGGCTGGCGCCACCCGACCTACAAGCGGTACCACGCGGCCGCCGATTCGGCGCGGCGCGGCAAGCCGGCGTACCTGCAGGGCGCGGTCGTCGCCATCGATCCGGGCACCGGCGAGGTGCGCGCGCTCGTGGGCGGCCGCGACTACGCCGACTCGCCGTTCGACCGCGCGGTGAACGGCAACCGTCAGCCCGGCTCGTCGTTCAAGCCGATCGTCTACGCGGCCGCGCTGTCGCAGGGGCTCGCGCCCAACGCGCCGGTCGGCGACACGGCGATCGCCATCCAGCTCCCCGAGGGGCGCGTGTACGCGCCCACCAACTCCGACGACCAGTTCCTCGGCATCGTCCCGCTGCGCACGGCGCTGGCGAAGTCGCGCAACCCGGTCGCCGTGCAGCTGGCGCAGCAGGTCGGGATGGACTCGGTGATCGCGATGGCGCGCCGCTTCGGCATCCGCGCCCCCATCGCGCCGTATCCGTCGAGCGCGCTCGGCGCCTCGGTCGTGCAGCCGCTCGACTTCGTGACGTCGTACGCGACGCTCGCGAACCTCGGCGTGGCGGTGGAGCCGCGGCTCGTCGCGCGCGTCGAAGACCGCGCGGGCAAGACGGTGTGGTCGCCGCCCCAGGCCGCGCCGACGCTGGCGCTCGATCCGCGCGTCGCCTTCATCGTGCGCGACATGCTGCGCGACGTCGTGGAGCAGGGCACGGCGACGAGCGTGCGCCGCTTCGTGCCGGCGCGCATCCCGGTCGCCGGCAAGACGGGGACGACGAACGACAACGCCGACGTCTGGTTCGTCGGCATGACGCCCGACCTGGTCGCCGGCGTCTGGATCGGCTTCGACACGCCGAAGACGATCACCCCGGGCGCCGCGGGCGGCACGCTGGCCGCGCCGATCTGGGGGCAGATGGTGGCGCGCTGGTACGGCAACCGGCCGAGCGGGACGTGGACGGCGCCGGCCGGGCTGGTGACGGTGGAGCTGGATCGCCAGACGGGGCTCCCCGCCGACCCGACCACGCCGCCGGAGCGCCGCTACACCGAGTACTTCGTCGAGGGGACGCAGCCCGGCGCGGCGACGTTCACGCCCTGGTCGCTCTTCCGCGCCGGCCCGGTGATGGCCCCGCGCTGACCCCGGGGGCGGCACGTCGCGCCGCCATCGGCGGCGCCCCTCTGTCGATCGCCGCCGGGCGCCGCTAGCGTTCCGCGGCCATGAGCTCCTCCAGCCCCCTCCACGACGCGCTCGACGCGTCGCCCGCCGCGGCGTCGTCGGCCGTGCAGATCACGCTCCCCGACTGGATCGACGCGGTCGTCGACTGGGAGCGGCCGTACCGCACCGACGAGGAGAAGATGCGCCTCGCGATCGCCCTCTCGCGCGAGAACGTGGTGCGCGGGGCGAACGGTCCATTCGGCGCGGCGATCTTCGAGGAGCAGAGCGGGCGCCTGGTCGCCGTCGGCGTCAACAGCGTGGTGCGACTGAACAACAGCACGCTGCACGCGGAGATGGTCGCGTTCCAGTTCGCGCAGGCCCGCCGCGCCACCTTCTCGCTGTCGGCCGAGGGGCTCCCCGCGCATACGCTCGCCACCAGCTGCGACCCCTGCGCGATGTGCCTCGGCGCGACGCTCTGGAGCGGCGTGCGCCGCGTGCTCTGCGGCGCCACGCGCGACGACGCGATGCTGCTGCAGTTCGACGAGGGCCCGGTGTTCGCCTCGTCGTGGGCGTACCTCAAGCGCAAGGGGCTCGAGGTGCGCCGCGGCCTGCTGCGCGAGGAGGCGGTGGAGGTGTTCGACCTGTACCGAAGGAGCGGGGGCGCGATCTATAACGGATAGCGCTCGGCGCGCAGCGATAAGCGTTCAGCGGGTCCGGTGCGAGGGAGAGCTCCCCGCCGCCGGACCCGCTGAACGCTTATCGCTGATCGCTGAGCGCTGCTGACCGCTCCGCGGTCAGCGCATCGCGGCCGCTTCCTCCTCCGCGACCTCCATCTCGGTCTTCGGCGTCGACACCGGCCGCGGCGGGGGCAGCAGCGCGATGTCGAACACCTCGTCGAGCGTCTCGACGACGTGGAAGGTGAGCGCCTCGCGCACCTCTTCCGGGATGTCCTCGAGATCGGCCTCGTTCTGCTTCGGCAGGATGATGGTCGTGATCCCGGCGCGGTGCGCGCCGAGGACCTTCTCCTTCACGCCGCCGATCGGGAGCACGCGGCCGCGGAGCGTGATCTCGCCCGTCATCGCGACGTCGCGGCGCACCGGGCGGCCGCTCATCGCGCTGACGATCGCCGTCGAGATGCCGGTGCCCGCGCTCGGCCCGTCCTTCGGGATGGCGCCCTGCGGCACGTGCACGTGCACCTCGATCGAGCCCAGGCGATCCTCGGGGATCGCCAGCGTGCTCGCGTGCGTCGCCGCGTAGGTGAGCGCGGCGCGCGCGCTCTCCTTCATGACGTCGCCGAGCTGGCCGGTGAGGATGAGCGACACGTTGCCGTAGCCGCTCACCTGCGTCACGTCCGCGTCGTCGTTCGCGCGGCGCGCGCCCGGCAGGCGACGGATCGCGGCCTCGACGAACATGATGTCACCGCCCATCGGCGTGTAGTACATGCCGGTCGCCACGCCGACCTCGTTCTGCTCGGCGGCCTTCTCGGGATGGACCCGCGGGCGGCCGAGCAGCTCGCGCACCTCCTCGGCGTCGATCGTGTTGTCGGCGATGACGCTCATGTCGCCGGTCGCCACGCGCCGCGCCACCTTGCGCGCGACCGCGCCGACCTGACGCTCGAGCTGGCGGACGCCCGCCTCGCGCGTGTACTCCGACACGATCTTCATCACCGCGTCGTCGGTGAAGCGCACGTTCTTGTCCCCGAGCCCGCTCTCCTCGAGCTGGCGCGGGATCAGGTACTTCTTCGCGATCTCCGCCTTCTCGCGCTCGGTGTAGCCCGCGAACTCCACGACCTCCATGCGGTCGATCAGCGGGCCCGCGATGTTCTGCGGGAAGTTCGCCGTCGCGATGAACAGGCACTCGCTGAGATCGAACGGCACGCCGAGGTAGTGGTCGACGAACGCGTTGTTCTGCGCCGGGTCGAGCACCTCGAGCAGCGCCGCCGCCGGGTCGCCCTGGAAGCCCTGGCCGAGCTTGTCCACCTCGTCCAGCAGGAAGACCGGGTTCTTGGTGCCGGCCTGCTTCATCCCCTGGATGATGCGCCCCGGCAGCGCACCCACGTAGGTGCGCCGGTGGCCGCGGATGTCGGCCTCGTCGCGCGCGCCGCCCAGCGCCACGCGCACGTACTCGCGCCCCAGCGCCTTGGCGATCGACTTGGCGATCGACGTCTTGCCGACGCCCGGCGGGCCGGTGAAGAGCAGGATCGGGCCGCGCGCCATCGCGCGCGCCTTCGCCTCCTTCGCGTCGGTGATCTGGCGGTCGACGTCGTTCGTGCTCGTCTGCAGCGTGGGCGTCGCGTCGTCCCCCTCGGGCATGAGCTTCGCCGCCGGGACCTCGCCGGTCTTCTCGACCTCGTCGGCCATCTGCCGCGCGCGCAGCTCGCGGACGGCGAGGAACTCGAGGACGCGGTCCTTCACGTCCTGCAGCCCGTAGTGGTCCTCGTCGAGGATCTCGGTCGCGCGGTTGAGGTCGAGCTGGTCGTCCGACCGCTCGCCCCACGGCAGCTCGGCGATCCACTCGAGGTAGGTGCGGATGACCTGCGCCTCCATCGACTCGCGGCCGGCGCGCTCCAGGCGACCCAGCTCGCGCTCGACCTCCTGCCGCGCCTCCTTCGGCAGCGGCAGCGCGCCGAGCTTCTCGCGGAGCTCCTCGAGCTCCTTGCTCTGGTCGTCGTCGCCCAGCTCCTTCTGGATCGCCTTCATCTGCTCGCGCAGGAACATCTCGCGCTGCCGCTCGCCCAGCTCCTCCTGGACGGCGCTCTTGATGTCCTCCTGCGCCTCGAGCAGCCCGATCTGCCGCTGCACGTGCACGAGCACGCGGCGCAGCCGCTCCTCGACGGAGAGCGTCTCGAGGAGCCCCTGCTTCTCGGGGACCGTCAGCTCGATGTAGCCGGCCACGAGGTCGGCGAACTTGCCCGGCTCCGTGACCGAGTCGAGCACCTGGTGCACGACCTCCTCGGGGAGGCCGCGGCGCTCGCCCAGCTCGGCGGCGCGCTCGCGCGTCTCCTTGTGGAGCGCCTCGAACGCCGGGTCGCGCTCGTTGAGCGGGAGCATCTCCTCGGCGGGGATGACGACCCCCGAGAGGTAGCCCTCGGTCGTGGTGTACTGGAGGGCGGTCGCGCGCTGCTCGCCCTGGAGCAGCAGCTGGACGCCGCCCAGGCCGCGCTGGATCTGGCCGATGCGGGCGATGACGCCCGTGGTGTAGAGGATCTCCGGCGTCGGCTCGTCGGTGTTGTCGCGCTGGGCGACCGCGAAGACGACCCGGTCGCCCTTCAGTGCCGCCTCGATCGCCCGCAGGGTGCCCGGCCGCCCCGCCGCGATCGGCTGGGTGACGCCGGGGAAGATGACCGTCCCGCGGAGTGGCAGGACGGGGAGGGTCTGGCGGTGTGCCATTGGGATTTCCGTGGAGGTGGCGTGCCCGGGTCATCCGGCGAACCGGAATGGGGGCACGCGACGTTCCGTCGCGACGCGACGGGGCGGCGACCGGGAGTCCGGCCCCGCGTGCTGGCCTCCGACAGTGCAGGAACCGCGCTCCCGGTGCCGGCCATCGCGGCGGGGAATTGCAACTTTTCGCTGCGGCGCTGACGTAGGGAGCCGCGCGCCCCTGCCGGATCGGCGCGCCCGCGGGGCTGAGGACGGACGTGTCGACCCAATGGTCTGGGTCGTCCCTGGTCCGGACCCCGCTGGGGTGCTACACTAGTTTTGCCCCCCGCTGCGGACCCCCGAGTGCCCGAGCCCGTCGTCACCACATCCGAGACCGAGTTGCGCACCGTCGTCGAGCGGGCGCTCACGTCGGCCTACGAGCTCGATCGCGAGATCGGCCGCGGCGGGATGGGAATCGTGTATCGCGCCAAGGATCGCCGTCTCAAGCGACCGGTCGCGATCAAGCTCCTCCCGCCGGAGCTGGCCTATCGCTCCGAGATCCGCACGCGCTTCCTGCGCGAGGCGGAGACGGCGGCGCAGCTGTCGCACCCGCACATCGTCCCGATCTACGCGGTCGACGAGGCGGAGGGCCTCGTCTTCTTCGTGATGGCCTGCGTCGACGGGGACAACCTCGGCAAGCGCCTCCACGACCGCGGCCCGCTCCCGATCGAGGACGTGCGGCGGATCCTCGCCGAGGTGGCCGACGCGCTCGCCTACGCCCACGGGCGCGGGGTGGTGCACCGCGACATCAAGCCGGACAACATCCTCCTCGACACGGACGAGGACCGCGCGCTGGTGACCGACTTCGGCATCGCGCGCGCGATCATCGAGGGGAGCGACGCCCGGCTGACCGCCACCGGCATGGCGATCGGCACGCCGGCCTACATGAGCCCCGAGCAGAGCGCCGGCGACCGCGAGATCGACGGCCGGTCGGACCTGTACTCGCTCGGCGTCGTCGCCTACCAGATGCTGGCCGGCGAGCTGCCGTTCCAGGCGACGAGCACGCCGGCGATGCTGGTGAAGCACCTGTCCGAGCGCCCGGTGCCCATCGACCAGCGCCGGCCGGACTGCCCGCCGGACCTGGCGAACATCGTGATGCGCCTGCTCGAGAAGGAGCCGGCGCACCGGTTCAGCAGCGCGGCCGAGCTGGAGACGATGCTGCGCGGCGGCGCGCCGGTCACGCCGGCCTCGTACTCGACGACGCAGCCGCCGCTCTCGCGCCACGCCCCCATCCCGCCGGCGCCGAACACGGCCGCGCGCGGCGGGGCGGCGTCGTATGCGCCCGCGCCCACGCGCCCGGCCGCCGCCAACTCGCCGTTCGGCGACGCCCAGGCGTACGGCCGGATGCCGGCGCCGCTCGCCGACACGGGGGAGAGCGACGTCTTCGCCCCGACCGCCGACGACTACACGCGCTGGGACGCGCCGTCGGTCGTCGAATTCCGCCGCAAGCTCGGCTGGTTCGCGATCGTCGGGTCGGTGCTCTTCATCATCGGCGTCATCGGCGACTCGGACTTCTTCGGCTTCCTCGGCCTCTGGGCGGTCTACATCGCGTTCAAGTACGCGAAGCTCTGGTCCAACGGCTACGACTGGCGCGACGTCCTGCGCGAGCCGCGCGAGCGGCTGTTCGCCGACGTGGCCGCCGAGTGGGGCGACGGGATGCAGGCGTTCTTCGACCGCGACAAGCGGGCGCGCCTGCGCGACCGCGAGCGCCGGCGCCGCCTGACGACCGCCACGCGCCCGGCCGCGCTGCCGGCGGGCGCCGGCTACGGCGCGGGGCAGGGCTACGACGCCGCGACCTACGGGCCCGGCCCGGGCTTCAACCCGCACGACCTCGGCGCCCACGCCGACGTCGTCCGGCAGGCCGTGGCCGACCGCGACGAGATCCAGCGCCTGCTCGCCACCATGCCGAAGGCCGAGCGCGACCGCATCCCGGAGGTCGGGCCGTCGGCGCGCGCGCTCGCCGACAAGGTGCAGGCGCTCGCGTCCATGGTCGCGGACCTCGAGCGCCGCGAGGCGCCGGGCGGCGCCGCGGCGCTGGAGCAGGAGATCGCGCGGCTGGAGGCGGAGGCCAACCCGCTGGACCGCGAGCGCTCCGAGGCGCGCGTGAAGCGGCTGGCCGTGCTCAAGCGGCAGCGCCGCGCCACCGCGGAGACGAGCCGCCGCCGCGAGGCGGCCGCCTCGAAGCTCGAGAACTGCCGCCTCGCGCTGCAGAACATGCGCATCGACCTGGTGCGGCTGCGCACGGGATCGGGCGGTTCGCCGCTGCAGGTGACCTCGGTCGCCGAGCGGGCGATGGCGCTGGCGCGCGAGGTCGACGGGCTGGTCGGCGCGGCGGAAGAGGTCCGCGGCACCGTGGGCGCGGGCGCTCGCGTGCCGCAGCCGGGACGCGGGTGACCGCGGGCGTCGCGCCCGCGCTGCCCGCCCGCCGCCGCGCCCGATGACGGACCCGATGCGGGAGCGGGTCGTCGCCGCGGTCGGCGACCGCTTCGAGATCGGCGACGAGCTGGGGCGCGGCGGGATGGCGGTCGTCTACCGCGCCCGCGAGGTGCGGCTGCGCCGCGCGATCGCGCTCAAGGTGCTGCCGCCCGAGCTGGCGTTCCGGACCGGGGTGCGCGAGCGCTTCCTGCGCGAGGCGCAGACGGCCGCCCAGCTCTCGCATCCGCACATCGTCCCGATCTACGCCGCGGACGACTCGGGCGGCATCGCCTGGCTCGCCATGGCGCTCGTCGACGGCGAGACGCTCGGCCAGCGGATGGCGCGCGAGGGGCGCGTCGCGATCGACGTCGCCTGCCGCATCCTCGGCGAGGTGGCCGACGCGCTGGCGTACGCGCACGCGCGCGGCGTCGTGCACCGCGACATCAAGCCCGACAACATCCTCCTCGACCGCGACAGCGGCCGGGCGGCGGTGACGGACTTCGGGATCGCGCGCGCGGCGGAGGAGGAGCTGCGGCTCACGGTGACGGGCGTCGCCATCGGCTCGCCCGCCTACATGAGCCCCGAGCAGGCGATGGGCGAGGCGCAGCTCGATGGCCGCTCCGACCTCTACTCGCTGGCGGTCGTGGGCTATCAGCTGCTGACGGGCGAGCTGCCGTTCCAGGCGGCCAGCGCGACCGCCATGCTCATGAAGCACGTCGCCGAGGCGCCGCGGCCGATCGCGACGCTGCGGCCGGACGTGCCCGAGGGGCTGGCGGCGGCCATCGAGCGCGCGCTGGCCAAGAAGCCGGCCGACCGGTGGCCCGATGCGGCGAGCTTCCGCCGCGCGCTGCTCGCGCCCCCCGCGCCCCCCGCGCCCCCCGCGCCGGCCGCGCCTCCGACGCCGGCCGTGCCCGAGCCGCCGGCGCGGCCGGCGACCGCCGCTCCGGTGCCGCCCGCGCCCGTCGGGGCCGCGGCACCGGTCGCGCGGCCGGCGGCGCCCGCGCCCGGGGATCCGTTCACGGTCATCGTGCCCACCGTCGGCGGGCGCGACGCGGTGCCGCCGGCGCCCCTCGCGTCCGCGGCGCCGCCGCCGGCGACGAGCGTGCGCGAGGCCATGGCGTCGGCGATGCGCCAGGTGGACCGCGCCCTGGCTGACGTCGGCCCCCTCGTCGACGACGCGCTCGCGCCGGGCCGCCGCGGGCGGCAGGCGCCACCGGTTCCCCCGGGGGCGGCGCCGCAGGAGGCGCCCCGCCAGTCGCCGGAGGAGTGGCGCGCCTCGCAGAAGCAGGCCGAGCGCGAGTGGAAGGAGCACCTGCGCGCGCAGCGGCGCGAGTGGAAGGAGCGCCACCGCGACCAGCAGGAGCAGTGGAAGGAGTACCTGAAGGACGCGAACGGCGGCCACGCGGGGCTCCCGGCCCCGCTCGCCCGGGGCGACGTGCCGGACAACCGTCCGCTCGGCGGCATGCCGATGCGCATGCCCATGGGCGCCGCGGGGCTGCCGGCGGCGGCTCCGGTGCCGGGCGCGCTGCCGCCGCTGCCGCTCGAGCGGCGCGCGGAGCTGTTCCGACGGAAGGCGTTCAGCGTGATGATGCTGCTCTTCTTCCTCACGATCGTGAACGCGCTCCACCTCTTCCTGCCGCCGTGGGTGCTCTTCCCGGCGTGGGGGATGACGCGCGACCTGCGGCGGCGCTGGCGTCCGCTGCGCGAGGAGGGGCTGCGCTTCTGGGAGCTGATGTTCGAGGGGCCGCAGGTGGCCGTCGCGGGCGCGCAGGTGCGGCCGGCGCAGGGGCGACGCGCCCGGCCGCTCGATCAGCGCGTGCGCCGCTTCCGTCGGCGGGTCTTCCAGGGGATCAGCTTCTTCCTGATCTCGTTCCTGTCGCTCATCGTCGGCGTCGGCACGGACACCGAGCCGCTGGTCGTCCCGGTCATCGTCTTCGGCATCCTCGCGCTGCTCGCCGGCATCGGCGTGCTGCGGAACGGACGTCACCTGCGGCGCGCGGGCATCTCGGCGAAGGACGCGCTGGCGCGCGACTGGGAGGAGCGGCTCGGCGTGCTCGATCCGCGGCCGCGCGACGAGGTGCTGGCCGAGGAGGCGGCGCGCCTGGCAGGGAGCCACGTGCTCGCGAGCGCCTACGGTCCGGCGCTGCGCGGCGCGCTCGACGACCGGCTGGTGGTGCGCGAGACGCTGGCCAAGCTGTCGCCGGCCGATCGGGCGCTCATCCCCGACGTGCAGCCGACGATCAACGCGCTGGTCGAGCGCATCGCAGGGCTCGTGCAGTCGCTGGCGCGTCTCGAGGGGGACGTCCGGCCGGGGCAGCTGGAGGAGCTGGATGCGCGGCTGGACCGTGCGCGCCGCGAGCCCCCGCACTCGCCGGACCGCGACCGCAAGATCGCGCTGCTGGAGCGGCAGCGGTCGTCGCTCGCCGACCTCGCGCAGCGTCGCGCGACGATGCGCGCGCAGCTGGAGAGCGCGCAGCTCGTGCTGCAGAACATGAAGCTCGACCTGCTGAAGCTGCGCGCGTCGGGCGTGGGCGCGCTGGCCGAGGTGACGACGGCGACGCAGGAGGCGCGGGCACTGTCGCGCGACATCCAGTACGCGCTCGACGCGGCGGCCGAGGTGCGCGCGCGGTAGCAGGCGCGCGATCCCGCACCCCGGGATCGCACGCGTCAGGCGTCGTCGAGCTCCTCCAGCCGCGCCTCGAACTCGCTCGCCATGCCCGGGTGCCCGAACCGGTGCGACGCGGCGATCCCCTGCCGCAGCGCGTCGCGCGCCTCGTCGGTGCGATCGAGTGCGGCGAGCGCCTCCGCCAGCCGTCCCCACCCGTTCCCCTCGTCGTCGTACGCGGCGAGGTAGGTGCGCAGGTGCTCGGCCGCCTCCTCCCAGAGCTGCGCCTTCAGCAGCTCGTTGGCGAGGCCGAAGCGCGCCAGCGCGTTGTCGGGGCGCTGCGCGACCATGGCGCGGAAGGTGTCCAGCTTCGACATGCGACGTCGTCGGTCGATGGGAGGAGGCGCTACTCGCGCGCGAGCAGCCGGCCGATCGCGTCGGCGACGGCGTGCGGCGAGTCCTCGGGAAGGAAGTGGCGCGCGTCGGGCACCACCTCGAGCAGCGCGCCGGGGATCTCGCTCGCCAGGCGCTCCGCGACCGCGGGCGGCAGGAATGGATCGTGGGCACCGGCGAGCACCATCGTCGGCATCACGAGGTCCTTGAGCCGCGGCGCGAGCTGCTGCGTCTCCGCCGGGTCGAGCGAGAGCACGTGCTCGACGAGCGCGTCGCGGCCGTCGGCGGTGGCGAACGGCTTGAGGTAGCGCTCGACCGAGCGCGTCCCGACGTCGCCCTCCGCGTAGCCGCGCAGCAGCTCGCGCCGCAGCAGCGAGAGCAGGAAGGTCGGCGGCAGGTGGCGCGTGAGCGGGAGCATCGCCCGGGCGAGCCGCAGCTCGCGCGCGGGCCAGCAGTCGTAGGCGACGGCGCTCACGAGCCCCAGGTGCGCGACGCGCGCGGGCCAGCGCACCGCCATCGCCTGCGCGACGCCGCCGCCCAGTTCGTGCCCGACGACGCAGGCGAAGTTGATCCCCAGCACGTCGAGCAGCTCGATCACGCGCTCCGCGTGCGCCTTCACGCCGAGCGGGCGCCCCTTCGGCCGATCGCTCCGGCCGTAGCCCAGCAGGTCGACCACGACCACGCGGTGGCCGTCCGGGAGGGCGGGCGTGACGCGCGCCCACAGGTGCGACGAGCTGGGGAAGCCGTGCAGCAGCACGATCGGCTCGCCGCCCCCGCGCGATCCTGTCGCGTAGTAGTACAGCCGCGCCCCGCCGACGTCGATGAACTCGCCTCGCATCGTCGGGTCGGCTCAGGAACGGCGCCGCGCGCGCGTCGCGCGCCGGTGGCGGAGCGGGTCCGGTCGCGTCATCGCGCCGCGGTGACCCCGGCAGGCAGCACGAGCCCGCAGCAGCCGCAGTACAGGTCGGGCGCGGGATCGGACGGCCCCGCGGCCAGCCGTCCGAGCGTCGCGCCGCAGCGCGGGCACCGCACGCGCTCGGCGGTCGGCGGCGCGGCGCGGGAGTCGTCGGGACGGGAGGGTTCGGTCACGGGGCGGAAGATGCGGCGGTGCACGACGCGCCCACAAGCGGCCCGGGAACGGCCGGCGCGGACGCACGAGGGGGCGGACCGGTCGACCACCCGGCCCGCCCCCTCCCGTCGCACGTCGCGGTCCCGCACCCCGATCGCGCGACCGAGGTGAGCCGCGAGCGGGCGCGTCGCGCTCAGGCGCCGCGCTTCACGGCCGCGTCGCCCCGCTGGGGAGCGCCGCCCGCCCGCGCCTTCGCGCCGCGGCGCAGGCCGCGCTCGCCGCGCTCCTGACCGCGCGCGCTCATGCGCTGCTTCAGCTCCGCGACGTTGCGGTCGAAGGTCGCGCGCTGCGACGGGTCGAGCACGGCGCGCAGGTCGGCGAACTGCCGCTCGCTCAGCTGCTGCAGGCGCGTGCGCAGCGCCGTGCGCTCGGCCCGCAGCGCGGCGCGGGCCGCGCTGTCCGGCCGCTGGCGGACGGCCGAGTCGGGGCGGAGGCCCCGCGGCTGGCGCGCACGCGCCGAGCTCGCGAGCTGGCGGCGCTCCTGGGCGTAGCGCTGCTGCACGTCGCGAACGCGGGTGCGCTGCGCCTCGGTGAGGGTGATGTCGCGGAAGACGAGCCCGCCCGCGCGGCCGGCGCGCTCGGCGCGGGGCGCACGCGCCTGCTCGGCGGCCCCCTGGCGGCCGGGCTGCGTCGGGGTCTGGGCGGCGAGCACCGTGGCGCCGAGGATCAGCGCGGTGCCGATCGAGAGAGCACGGAGGGCGAACGAACGCATGGCGACGACTCCTGGCCGGTTGACACAGGGCGCGCGTGGCGCCTCCCGACAGGGAGGCCCGCCACTTGCGCCATCTACGGCACGGTATGGCGCCACAGCCCGGCAATTCTGCCGGAGGGCGCACGCGCCGTGCACGGAAGGACAGACGTCTTCCGGCCGTGGTCGTTAAGTGCGACGCGACGCCGCGGCACTGCGAATGCCACGGATCGCCGGTGTCGGGCTTCTAGCGCCTCGCTGGAAATGCCGTAACTTGGCCTCCGCCGCCGGGTTCGTCGGCCCGACCGGACCCGGCGAGCGTCGCCAGCCCTCGCCCCACGCGCACGTGACCGTTCCCGTCACCCCTCCGACGGACCCGCTCGACGCCCTCGACGAGGCGCCCGCCACGGCGGCCGCGAGCCCGCCGCCCGCGCCGGTGCGCCCCCCACCGCCGGCTCCGGTGACCGTGCCGCTCACCTGGCTGCTGGAGCGCGCGCCGTACGCGATCCGTGCCCGCACCCTGCTCGAGCTCGCCGGCGTGACCGGCGCGGTGGCCGAGGACGCCCAGCGCATCGCGATCGCGCACCGTCCGGCGATCCGGCTCTCGCTCGGGCAGGGGCGCGACGGGACGTGGGGCGGGCGCATGCTGACGCTGCCCCGGAGCGACGACCCCGAGTTCACCGACGTCGGGACGGTCCCCGCGGTGCGACGGCTCGCGGAGTACGGCTGGCCGGTCGACGCGCCGCCGCTCTGGCTCGCCCGGCGGCCGCTGTTCCGCCTGCTCGCGCAGGACGACGATCCGCGCTTCCTCTACGAGCTCGGAAGCGAGGCCTCGGACGCGGCGACGATCCAGCACGGGCGGCTCCGCCTGCGCGAGGCGGCGGCGGCCGCGCTGGCGCAGCTCGGCCTCGAGTCGGATCCGCGACTGCGCGGCGCCGCGGCGCGGATCCTGGAGCGCCTGACCGCCTTCCTGCGCGCCGCGCCCCCGGGCGCCGGTCCGCTGCCGGAGACGGCCGCGCCGCCGTCGGTCGACACGCTGCTCATGCTGGCCCACATGCCGATCTTCCGCACGGAGCACGCGGTCGAGCTCGGCCTGCTGGCGGCGTTCCTGATGCAGCCGGGCCCGTCGGGCGTGCCCAAGCAGCGCATCGGAAAGACGACGCTGCCCCAGCCGCGGCTCGTCCTGGGCGACCCGCTCGTCGACGTCGGCGATCCGGACGGCAAGTCGATGCCGCGGGTGCTCGCCTGGCTGGAGCTGTTCGCGCGCATGGGCATCCTGCGCCGGCACCGGCCGTGGTGCGTGCTCTTCGACCGACTGCTCGAGCTGCGCGACGCCGACGGCCGCTGGACGCGCCCGGTGGGCACGCCGGCGCCCGATCCGCTGACCTGGCCGATGGCCCCGCTGGGCTCGCCCGCGGAGCGCAACGAGTGGCAGGCCGACGCGACCTTCCGGCTCGCGCTGATCGCCCGCCTGTCCGGCCGTCCGCTCACGTTCGTCTGACGGCCGGACGGCGCACGCTGGCCCCGCTGCTCCCCGGTCGCCTCGCGGCCGATGCCGTCTTCCCGGCCGGGCGGGCCGGGCACGAGGTCCGGCGACTCACGCTTCCCGACGGGGAGTACGTGCGCGTCGTGCACTGCCCGCCGGCCCCCGGCGCGCCGCCCGATCCCCCGGTCGTCGTCTGCGTACACGGCTGGGGCTGCTCGGCGTTCAGCTTCGGCCGGGTGCTGCGGCCGCTCGCCGACGCCGGGTGCGACGTCTACGCCCCCGATCTCCGCGGCCACGGCTGGTCCGACAAGCCGCTGGAGGGCACGCGCTACACGCCCGAGGCGCTCGGGCGCTGGCTCCTGGACGTGCTCGGCGCGCTCGGCATCGGGCGCGCCGTGCTCGTGGGGCATTCGATGGGAGGCGCCGTCTCGCTGCGCGCCGCGCAGCTCGCGCCCGATCGTGTCGCAGGGCTCGTCCTGCTCGCGCCGGCCGGGCTCGGCGACATGCCGCGCACCCGGCTGCTGCGCTGGTTCACGCCGCGGCTGATCGAGCCGCTGCTGCCGCACCTGGCGCGGCGCGCGGTGTTCGGCGTCGGGCTGCGCACCGGCTTCGGCGCGATCGGCAGGCCGAGTGCGCGCGACGTGGACGAGTACTGGGCGCCGTCGGCCGATCCGCGCTTCGCGCGCGCGGCGCGCATCGTCGCGCACGCCTTCGACTGGCGGCCTACCGATCCGGCGACGCTGGCGCAGCTGCCGTGTCCCGTGCACGTCCTGCTGGGCGAGCGCGACACGCTGGTGGCCGGCGTGCGCGTGCGCGCGCACACGCGCAGCTGCGAGGCGCTGCGCATCGAGGAGGTGCCGCGCGCGGGGCACGTGCTGCCCGACGAGGTCCCCGAGGTGGTGGTCGAGGCCGTGGTGCGCGACGCGCGCGCGTGGTGGCGCCCAAGTCCCGGCGCCCCTTAGCTTTCGCTGCACATGGCTTCCATTCTCGATCCGACCGCCGACGCGCCCGCGCCGGCCGATCTCGCGCCCCTCGAGGCGCCGGTCCCCACCTTCGCCGAGCTCGGACTGTCCGAGCCGGTCGTGCGCGCGGTGACGGCGCGCGGCTACGAGCGCCCCTCGCCGATCCAGGCACAGGCGATCCCGCTCGTGCTGAAGGGGCGCGACATCATGGGGCTCGCGCAGACGGGCACGGGCAAGACGGCCGCCTTCTCGCTCCCGGTGGTGCAGCGGCTGCTCGGCGGGCCGCGCCGCACGCGCGTGCTCGTGCTGACCCCGACGCGCGAGCTGTGCCTGCAGGTCGAGGCGAGCTTCCGCGCCTACAGCGAGCATGCGGAGCTCGACGTGATCGCGGTCTACGGCGGCGTGCCGTACGAGCCGCAGGAGGAGGCGCTGCGCAACGGCGTCGACGTGGTGGTCGCGACGCCGGGGCGCCTGCTCGACCATCTGGAGAAGGGGAACGTCGTGTTCGACGACCTCGAGGTGCTGATCCTCGACGAGGCGGACCGCATGCTCGACATGGGCTTCGCGCCGCAGATCAACCGCGTCGTCGAGCAGATCCCGCCGTACCGGCAGACGCTCCTGTTCAGCGCGACGATGCCGCCCGAGGTCGAGGCACTCGCGCGCAAGTACCTGCGCAAGCCGGTCGTCGTGCAGGTGGGCCGCCGCAACACGGCGACGAAGACCGTCACGCACGCCGTCTATCCGGTGCCGCGCGACCGCAAGAGCGCGCTGCTCGTCGAGCTGCTGCGCAAGCCCGAGATGGACACGGTGCTCGTCTTCGTGCGCACGAAGCCCGCGGCGGATCGCATCGTCCGCCACCTGGAGGACGCCGACATCGCGGCGGTCGCGATGCACGGCGACAAGTCGCAGGTGCAGCGCATCCAGGCGCTCGAGGACTTCCGCAGCGGGGCGGTACGCGTGCTCGTGGCCACCGACATCGCGCAGCGCGGGCTCGACATCTCGAACATCTCGCACGTCATCAACTACGACGTGCCGGAGCAGGCCGAGGACTACGTGCACCGCATCGGGCGCACCGGGCGCGCGGCGGCCACGGGCGACGCGTACACGTTCATGGCGCCCGACGAGATCGCGACCGTGCGCCTGATCGAGCGCGTGATCGGGCAGCAGATCCCGCGCATCTCGGTGCCGGGGTACGACTTCGGCACCGTCGCCGCCGACTGAGCGCGATCGCACGGCACGCGGCGGTTCCGGCATGAGCGATCGGTGGCGCGCGGACGGTCCGCGCTCCGGCTACCGCGGCACGTCCGCGCCCGCCGACGGCGTCGGGCGTCGCCTGCTGCACGGCGCGGTGCTGGCCGCCGTGGTGTGGGTCGCGCTGGCCCGCGTGGGCGTGCACGACATCCTCGGCCTGCGCGAGCTGTACGGCCTCCCGATCGTCGTCGCCGCCGGCGCGCTGCTCGGCTGGCGCCGCTGGCTGGCCCCCGTGTGGCTCGCGGGCGCGCTCGCGACCGTGGCGCTGCTGATCGTGACGGTCACGCCGGTGATGCGGCCGGCCGTCGCCGCCCTGCTCCCGCGCGACGCGCACCCGGACGCCGCCGGCACGGACGCGGTGTTCGTGCTCTCCGCCGGCGTCACGGACGAGGGCCGGGTGGCGGGGCAGGGACCCGAGCGGCTGCTGCACGGGCTCTCGCTCGCGCGCGCCGCGGGCGTGCCGCTCGTGGTGAGCATCGTGCGCCCGCGCGGCCTCCCGGCGGTCAGCTCGCTGCCGGACCAGCAGGCGCTCGCGCGCCTCGTCGGCATCGACCGGCTGGAGACGATCGACTCGGTGCACTCCACGCGGGACGAGGCGGTGCGACTGGCCGCCCTGGCCCGTGCGCGGGGGTGGCGGCGCCTGGCGGTGGTCACGTCGCCGATGCACGCGCGCCGGGCCTGCGCCGCGGTGACGCGCGTCGGCGTCGCGGTGCGGTGCGCACCCGCGCCGTCGCGCGAGCTCTCGCTCACGGGCCCGCGTCCGCTCGCCGGCACGGAGGTGCGCGCCCGCGTGTTCGGGCTCTGGCTGTACGAGCTGGCGGCGTGGTGGAGCTATCGCGCGCGGGGCTGGGTGTGAGGGGGAGCGGTCAGCGTTCAGCGATCAGCGGTCAGACTGGTTCGGCGACGGTGATGACTACGGCGCGCTGGACCCGCTGATCGCTGATCGCTGATCGCTCCTCACCGCACCCTCCCCAGCCGCGACACCGTGACCGTCTCCGCCGCCGCGCCGCGCCGCAGCTCGACGCGAAGGTTCGCGGCGCCCCAGCCCAGCCCAGACGCCGCGTAGGCCATCGAGTCGCGGGTGGCGAGCAGCCGCACGCCGTAGAGCGCGCCCAGCGGGCGGCGGAGGGCGGAGTCGGCGCGCAGGTGCACCGTGATGGCCGCGCGGGCGGTGTCGAGGCGCACCGACGCGCGCTCGGCGCGCAGCACGGCAAGGGCGCGCGCGGTGGCGAACGCGGCGCGCACCTCGCCGGCGGCGGCGCGCGTGCGGGCCGCGTCGATCATGGGGGCGCCGGCGCGCAGCGCGAAGGCCGCCAGCAGGCCGAGGAGCGCGAGCGCGATCGTCAGTTCGGGGAGCGTGACGCCGCCACGCGCGGCGCGGGGAGAGGGAGGCACGGCCGCACGATGCACGCGGAGCGACGGTGGCCCCGATCCGCCGGCCGCGCTCCGTGTCGCGAGGACGCGGAATCCGCAGCCCGCCGTCCGCAGCGCCTACGCCCGCAAGCGCGTACACCCAGCGTCGCTTGCCGGCACCCGCCCTCGCGGTATGTTCGGCCCCGACCTCCACCCGGGACCCTCCATGCGTCGCCCCCCCTCCGTCCCGCGCGGGCCCGCCGCGCTCGCCCTGCTGGCCGCCGCCGCGGCCGCGCCGACTCCCGTCCCGCTGCAGGCGCAGCAGGGCAGCCAACCGATCGACACCGCCTACACGCGGCAGATCCGCGCCCTCACGCCGACGGATCCGCGCTGGAAGTTCACGACCGAGCTGGTCGACTACCTCCCCGCGTCGGCCACCGTCCCCACGCCGCTCAAGGTGCTCGGCTACGTCCCGGGCACGCTCGGCCGCCTGTCGCACACCGCGGACGTCAACAAGTACTTCCGCGCGCTCGCCGCCGCGTCGCCGCGCACGAAGCTGTTCTCGCTCGGCACCAGCGACGAGGGACGCGAGGAGCTCGTGATGGCGATCGCCGACGAGGCGACGCTCGCGCGGCTGGACGAGTACAAGCGCATGAGCGCCCGCCTGGCCGACCCGCGCGGGCTGTCCGCGGAGGAGCGGGCGCGCCTCATCAAGGAGGCGAAGCCCATCTACTGGGTGCTTGGCGCCATGCACTCCCCAGAGACGGGCAGCCCCGAGATGCTCATGGAGATGGCGTACCGCCTCGCGGTCGACGAGGGCGAGTACGTGAAGAGCATCCGCGCGAACGTCATCACGCTCATCACGCCGGTGCAGGAGGTCGACGGGCGCGATCGCATGGTGGACGTCTACAACCAGAGCGAGCGGCTCAAGCTCGGGCCCGCGGGGCGCAGCCTCGTGTACTGGGGCAAGTACACCGCGCACGACAACAACCGCGACGGCATGGTGATCTCGCAGAAGATCACCCAGAACTACCTCAAGGGCTTCCTCGACTGGAAGCCGATCATCACGCACGACCTGCACGAGTCGGTGCCGTTCCTCTACGTGAGCACCGGCACCGGTCCGTACAACGACCAGTTCGATCCGATCCAGGTCAACGAGTGGAACCAGCTCGCGTACCAGGAGATCAACGAGCTGACGCGGCGCGGGCTCCCCGGCGTGTGGACGCACGGCTTCTACGACGGCTGGGCGCCCAACTACATGCTGGCGATCTCGAACTTCCACAACGCGCTCGGGCGCTTCTACGAGACGTACACGTCGGGCGGTGCGGGCTGCCAGACGGTGAACCTCGGCGAGAACCAGACGCAGAAGGAGTGGTACCGCCCGAACCCCGCCGTGAACGGCGTGCGCTGGTGCATCCGCTCGAACCTGAACTACCAGCAGAGCGGCGTGATGGTCGCGCTCAAGTACGTCGGCGACCACAAGGAGACCTTCCTCGAGAACTACGCCGCGAAGGCCGAGCGGCAGACGCGGAAGGGGCGCACGCAGGCGCCGTACGCGTTCGTGATCCCGCGCGCGCAGCGCCGCGCCGCCGAGGCCGCGGACTTCGTGAACCTGCTGCGCCTCACCGCGACGGAGATCCACGAGGCGACGGCCGACTTCACGGTCAACGCCATGCCGAAGGTCGTCGAGGGGCGGCAGCCGGAGCCGCGCGCCGACCGCGCGCCGACCTATCGCACGACGCCCGTGCAGGTGAAGGCCGGCGACTGGATCGTGCGCATGGACCAGCCGTACACGCAGCTCCCGCGCACGCTGCTCGCGACGCAGACGTACAAGCCGACCGACCCGTCGCCCTACGACGACACCGGATGGACGCTCGACGAGCTGCGGCACGTCACGTCGCACACGATCGCCGACTCCGCCGTGCTGACGAAGCCGATGCGCATGCTCACCGCCGACGCGACGGTGCCCGGCGCCGTGCGCGGCGAGGGCGCGACGCTCGTCGTGCGGCACCTGGGCGACTGGCGCTCCGCCGTGCTGCCGTGGAAGGCGGGCGGCCGCGTGCGCGTCGCCGACAGCGCGTTCACGGTGAACGGCACGGCGTTCCCCGCCGGCACCTTCCTCGTCGAGTCGCGCGCGGCCGACGCGGTGAAGGCGCTCGGGCTCGAGGCGGTCGCCGTCGCGACCGCGCCGACCGTGAAGTCGCACGTCGTCGCGCTGCCGCGCATCGCGTACGTGCACACCTGGCAGGAGACGCAGAACGAGGGGTGGGTGCGCTTCGCGTTCGACCAGATGGGCATCCCGTACACGTACATGGCGGACCAGAAGCTCCGGAATCCGGGCGCGCTGGATCGCTACGACGTCGTCGTCTTCCCGCACTCGGGGCAGGGCGGCATGACGATCGTGAACGGTCGCGCGATGACGGGCCCCGCGATCCCGTGGCGCGCGAGCAAGGAGACGCCACACCTCGGCAAGTGGGACGAGACCGACGACACGCGCCCCGGCATGGGCCTCGAGGGGGCGACCGCGCTGCGCCGCTTCGTGGAGCGCGGCGGGCTGCTCCTGGTCGAGGGCTCGACGTCGCGCCTCCCGATCGAGACGGGCCTCACGCCGCAGGTGACCGAGGTGACCGCGCGCACGCTGCAGGCGCGCGGCGCGGTGTTCCGCGCGCAGCCCGTGACGACGGCGAGCCCGATCCTGTACGGCTACGAGGACCGCACGAGCATGCCCGTCTACTTCAACCAGACGCCGCTGCTGCAGGTCGGGGGCGGGTTCGGCGGGGGCGGTGGTGGCGGCGCGGGCGCGGCGCCGGAGGGCGTCGATCCGTCGATCCTCGCCGCGCAGGAGCGGGCCCGGCCGCGCGTGATCCTGCGCTTCCACGAGAACGCCGACTCGCTGCGCATCTCGGGGATGCTGAACAACCCGCAGGAGCTGCAGGGGCGCCCGGCGATCGTCGACGCGCCGGTCGGCAGCGGGCACGTCGTGTCGTTCGCCATCCGTCCCTTCTGGCGCCACCAGACGCAGGGCTCGTGGGCGCTGGCCTTGAACGCGATCGCGAACTGGAACCACCTCACGACGCCGCTCGCCACGCCGCGCGCGGCCACGGCGGCGGCGAACGCCGCCCGGCCTGCCGTGGGCGGCGGCGCGGGCGGGGCCGGCGAGGCGGCGCGCCAGCGCCAGCCGTAACCGCGGCGTCACCGCTGCGCGCACGCCAGCCGGCGCGCGGATCCCGGCCGTTCCGCCGGGACCCGCGCGCCGGTTAGCTTTGTGCCCCGGCGCTCCGCTCCGCGCCTTCCCCTAGATGAGTTCGATGCGCATCGCGATCTCCACCGGCGGCGGCGACGCTCCGGGCCTCAACGCCGTGATCCGCGCCAGCGTCCTGGCGGCGCTCCAGCGCGGCTGGGACGTCCTCGGCATCAAGCGCGGCTACGCCGGGCTCCTCGGCGAGGACGAGGTCATCCCGCTCACGCGCGACTCGGTGCGCGGCATCGCGCACATGGGCGGCACGATCCTGCGCACGACCAACCGGGGCAGCCCGTTCAACTACCCGGTCACGCAGCCCGACGGGTCGATCAAGTACGTCGACCGCTCGGACGAGCTGATGGCCAACGCGCGCGCGCTCGGCATCGACGCGATCATCTCGATCGGCGGCGACGGGTCGCTCAAGATCGCGCAGCAGCTCGTGAACAAGGGGATGAAGGTCGTCTGCGTGCCCAAGACGATCGACAACGACGTCCCCTGCACGATCAACACGTTCGGCTTCGACACCGCGGTCAGCACGGTCGTCGAGGCGCTCGACAAGCTGCACACGACGGCCGAGAGCCACGACCGCGTGCTCGTGGTCGAGGTGATGGGGCGCGACGCCGGCTTCATCGCGCTGTACGCGGGCGTGGCGGGGACCGCGGACATCGTCCTCATCCCCGAGATCCCGTTCAACGTCGACGTCGTGTGCGACGCGGTGCTGGCGCGCGAGCGCTCGGGGCGCCGCTTCTCGATCATCGTGGTCGCCGAGGGCGCCGCGCCGGTGGGCGGGCAGGCGTCGATCATCGGCGAGTCGCTGCCGGGGCAGGCGAAGCGCGTCGGCGGCGTGGTCGAGCCGCTCGCGCGCATCATCCAGGAGCGCACGGGCAAGGAGACGCGCTCGCTGATCCTGGGCCACCTGCAGCGCGGCGGGCAGCCCACGGGCTACGACCGCCTGCTCTCGACCCGCTTCGGCGGCGCGGCCGTGCGCGCGATCGAGGAGGAGAAGTGGGGGCACATGGTGGCGCTGCAGTCGCCGCACATCGTGTTCGTCCCGATCGCCGAGGTGCTGAGCTCCGAGAAGCGCGTCGACCCGGACGGCGACATCGTGACGACGGCCCGCGAGATGGGCATCAGCTTCGGCGACCGGCTCGGCCTCTGATCGCGCTCCCGTGCCTCGCGCGACCGGCGGCGCGGGCCGCGGGGCCCGCTGTGGGGTAGCACCCCGCAGGCGTTGACCCCGCCGCGCGCCGATCGTCCTACGAGGTCGGACCTTCGAGGTCGGCGGGTCGCGCGTCCCGCGATCCGCGGGCGTCCCTGGGTCGAGACGCGCGTGTCCCCGGGGTCGGACGCCGGACGTGGCGCCGGGTCGGGTCGCGTCGAGTAAGTCGCGCTGCTACAATGGCTTGCCGCTGCGCCCGCGGACCGCGGCGCCTGGCACCGGGCCTGCCTTTTCAGGGGCGGGGGCCGATGGGGGCCTCCGCCGAGTCGTCGAGAGGTGTGCATGGTTCGTCTGGTCCTCCCGCGCGCGCGCCGCACGGGGCTCGTGCTGGGGCTGCTGATCTCGCTCTTCGGGGCCGCGTCGGCGGATGCCCAGCTGCCCAAGGTGCCCAAGCTTCCGACCCGCCCGTCGATCCGCGATCTGACGGGCGGGGGCGAGGCGCAGCGCGCGCGCGCGGCCGACACCGTGTCGGTCCCGGTGAGCCACCGGCCGCCGCCGGGCATGTGTCGGATCTGGCTGGACAACGTCCCGCCCGCCCAGCAGCCGGCCCCGACCGAGTGCAGCGCGGCGGTCCGCAACCGCCCGGCGAACGGCAGGGTCCTCTTCGGCGACGACTACGTCCGCGACGACGACCGCGGCCGGGACCGGAAGGAGCGGGGCAAGTCCAAGCCGGCCGAACGCCCGCACGGGCCGTCGGCGGAGGACGGCGCCGACCTGCCCGACGACGTGGCGGCACGCGCGGAGGACGCCCGGAGCATCGCTCCGGGCGTCCTCGCGTTCGCGTCGCAGCCGCCGGTGGATTCGGTCCGGCGCGATCCGCGGCAGCGCCGGCCGGTGACGACGCCGCGCCCGGTGCCCCGCGGCCGCGAGCGGCTGGAGGAGCTCGAGGACCCGCAGGACGACTACGAGGCCGGCTACCGCGCGGGCTACGAGGACGCGCTGCGCGGGCGCGCCCCGCAGGTGCGCGGCGTGGCCGTGGCGGGCGTCGGCGGCCGCGGCACGACGGCGGTGGTCGTCCCGCCGGGCCAGGACCCGCGCTACTTCAACAACGGCAACTACCCGCCGCCGGGCCGCGCCAACGGCACCTGCCTGGACCGTGACCAGGACGGCTGGTGCGACGACCCGCGCTACGGCGCGCCGGTCTGCCGCGACGTGGACGGCGACGGCCGCTGCGACGACTACCCCGAGGAGGCGTCGGCGCCGTACCCGACGACGCTCCCGTCGATGGCCGCCGGCCGCGACGTGCAGGGCGGCCGCGGCTCGCGCGAGGCGATCCGCTGGCTGGGCACGGCCGAGGTCGTGGCGCGGCCGAGCGGGGGACGCGCGGGCGGCACGCCGTACCGGATCCTGTGGTACGACGCGAACACGAACGCGCTGCTGCAGGCGTGGACCGACCGCGACGCCGACGGGATCGCCGACCGGGTCGAGATCTATCGCAACGGGCGGCGCGTCAAGCTCCTCGGACGGTAGGGGCGGGCGGATCGGGTGAGGCGGATCGGATAGGGCGGGAACGGGAACGGCGGGAACGGGAACGGCGGAGTCGGAGACGGCGGGTCGGGGACGGCGAGATGCTTGCACCAGCGCCGTACCCGAACTCGCTTTATTCGAGCTCGATTCACTCGACCCGCCGTTCCCGTTCCCGCAGCACCCGACGCGCAGTCCGCGACCCGCCTCACCCGATCCGCCGTCTCCGGCTCCCGTGCGCCAGCCCATCGACCGCTATCTCCCGCCCGACCACGACGCCTTCGTGGCCGCCGAGCCGCCGACCGGGCGCGTGATCGTCATCGCGCCCACGCGCGCGGCCTGCGAGACCATCGAGCTCGCCGTCGGGCTGCACCTGGAGACGTACCTAGAGACGCACCATGGCGCGCGCGTGCGCGAGCTGGCGCGCAGCGGGCAGGGCTTCGGCATCGTCGCCGGCACGGGCACCGGCAAGACGCTGGCGATCCGTCCCATCGCCGAGGAGATCGTCGGCACCGAGCTGCGCGTCGGCGTGATCAACCGCGAGCGCGAGGCGACGCCGGACACGCCGACGTGGAACGTCATCATCGTCACGACCGGCATCGCGCGCCGCTGGTTCCAGGACGGCGACATCCTGCCGAGCGACACGCTGATCGTCGACGAGATCCACCAGACCTCCGCGGAGCTGGAGCTCTGCCTCGCGCTCGGCAAGCGCGTGGGGTGCCGGTTCATCTGGCTCTCGGCGACCGTCGACCCGACGTTCTACGCGCGCTACCTGAACTCGGGCGACGTGCTCGAGGTCTACTCGTTCGACCCGAAGAAGGCGGCCAAGGTGACGGTGGTCAACCGCGGCCCGCTCGACTTCATGGACGAGAAGTTCCTGCAGGGCGTGCAGCGCGGGAACCGCGGCGTCGGCGTCTTCCTGCCGACGCGCGCCGGCGTGGAGCAGGCGGCGGAGCACGTGGGCGTGCGCTATCCGCGCATCAACGCCGCGTACTACCACGGCGGCGAGCCGATTCGCGTCATCCGGCCGTTCCTCGAGGGCGAGGAGGCGAAGCCGTACGTGCTCGCGATGACCGCGGCGGGGCAGAGCGCGCTCAACGTGCGCGGGCTCGACACCGTCGTCATCGACGACACGCGCTTCGCGAACGTCGTCGAGCGCGGGCGCAACGTGCTCACCAAGCTCCATCTCGGCGCGAACGAGATCCTGCAGATGGCGGGGCGCGTGCACGGGCGTGTGGAAGGCGGGCGCGTGTTCATCCTCAGCGACCGCGACATCGACTTCGCGTCGCTGCGCCCGACGGAGCCCGAGTTCCAGCTGGCCGGCGACTCGGAGCGCGTGGCGCTCACCGCCGCGGCGCTGGGCGTGCGCGCGGACGAGCTGGACCTGCCCGTGCCGCTCGACCGCACGTCGTACCGGCGCGCGCTGCAGCGGCTGCAGGAGCGCAACGTCGTCGACGAGCACGGACGCCTGTCGCAGTACGGGCGCGCCGTCGAGGCGCTGCCGGTCGAGCGCGCGTGGGCGGAGCTGATCGTCAACGCCGAGGACGAGCTGCTGCCCTACCTCTCGGTCATGAGCAGCATCGAGAGCCTGCACCGGATGACGCGCGAGGAGCGCGACCTGAACGGCGTCGTCGTGCACGGCAGCGACAACCTCACGGCGTACAACCTGTACGCCGAGGCGTACCGCGAGGCCGGCTACATCGGCGAGGTGTACGGGCTGCCGCGCCACCTGTTCGACGCCGAGAAGGTGGCCGCGTGGGCGGAGCGCCGCGGCGTGCTGGTGAAGTCGATCGAGGACGCGGCGCTGGCGATGGCGAGCGTCTACCGGTCGGTCGGGCTCGCGCTGCCGACGTCGATGCCATGGGCGGGGGAGCGGATCCACCGCCGCTTCGCCGACCTGCTCGCGCGCTTCATGCCGTTCGACCTCGTGATCGACGAGGAGACGGCGTGGGGCGACAACGCCCGCGTGTCGAAGACGAGCGTGTGCGGCAGCTGGGGCGCGATCGCCGGCACGCTGCGCTACTTCGCGGACCGCTTCGGCGTGCCGCGCGCGTCGATCGAGGGGACGCAGATCCCCGCCGACCTGCTGCGCCGCTACGCGCATCGTAGCGATCCGGAGCTGGCGTACGACGCGCGCCGCAAGACGCTGGTCGTCACGCGCCGCGTCGAGTACTTCGGCTTCGAGCTGGAGCGCGAGATCGAGGGGCTGGCCGAGTGGTCGGACGAGCTGGCGCCGCAGGCGCGGCGCGTGCTCGCCGAGGCGCTCGCGACGGGCGAGGCGCGGCACGCCGGCGTGCGCCGCAACGAGCGCCTGATCGCCGAGGTGCGCGAGACCTGGCGGCGCTCGGGCGGGAAGACGCCGAAGCTCGGGCTCCGCGAGCTGACCGCGCTGTACGAGGCGCAGCTGGAGGGCGTGAACTCGCTCGAGGAGTTCCGCGCGCGTCCGCTGCGCCTCGACCTCGACGCGCTGGTGCCGGCGGAGGTGCGCGAGGAGTACCTCGCGCTGCCGAGCACCATCAGCGTGCGCGGACGCGAGGTGGACGTGCTGTACGACGTCGAGGAGAACGAGGCGGGCGAGCCGGTGGGCGTGGTGCAGCTGCGGCTGCCCGAGAAGCTCGCGCGCACGATCGTCGAGGAGGAGCTGCCGGTGCTCGACCGGCCGATGCGCTTCGTCGTCACGCGCGGCCAGCGCGGCGCGGTGCGCGCCGACACGCTCGACGACCTGCAGACGCAGCTCGATCTGCCGTGGACGCCGGGCGAGATGGAGGAGCGGCCGAGCGAGCGCTCGCGCGAGCGGCCGCGCCACGCGGGCGGGGGCGCGCGCGGCGAGCGCGCGATCGGCAAGGCCATGGGGCGCCACGGCGGAGGTCCGCGCGGCGCGCGACGCGGTGCGGGTGGCGGGAGCGGCGGACGCGGCGAGGGCGCGCGTGGCGAGGGCGCGCGTGGCGGCTCGGGCGGCGGGCGCTCGGGCGGACGCGCGGGCGGCAAGCGGCGCCGAGGGTGATCGCGCGGCGCGGTCCGCGCACGGGACGCCGGCCGCTCGTGCGCGCGCTGCTGATCCTCGCGGGCGTCGGGGCCGTGCTCGCGATCGTCGTCGGCGCGGTGCTCGTGCGGTCGCCGGGGCATCGCATGTGGGCCATCGCCGCCGCGCGCTCGATCCCGATGCGGCTGCAGCTCGCGCAGGTGCGGATGGAGCGCGAGCTGCAGGCCGCGCGTCCGCCGGCAGCGCTGCGATGCGCGCCCGCCCGCACGGTCGGCGCGCCCGGCGAGCTGCTGTCGATCGACAGCGTGCCCGCCGGTGCGACGGCGAGCGCGCTCTTCCTGTGGCCCGACGGGCGCGCCGACGCGGCCACGCGCGAGCTGCGCGCGCTGCAGGGCGTCGGGAGCGCGTCGGCGCTGCACGCCTTCCCCGGTCGCCCGCGCGCCGCCGTGCTCACGGCCGACGGCACCCGCCTGCGCGCCGCTCGCCGCGCGGCACCGACGGCGACGGTGCAGCTGGCGGTGGCCGGGACGACGGAGCTCTGCTTCGTCGCGAGCTGACGCGCGATCGACCGCGGCGAGCGGTCAGAGCCAGCGCGCGATGCTGGACGCCGACCACTCCAGCACGCGCTCGCGCGCGGGCCGCCGGCGGAACACGTCGAGCGTCACCTCGCGCGCGTAGTCGAGGTCCGACTCGAACAGCCGCTCGAGCCGACAGCCGGTCTCGCGGTCGTGCACCATCAACACCGTCTCGTCGTTGAACGCCATCGAGCGGTTGTCGAAGTTGTTCGTGCCGACCGAGGCCCACACGCCGTCGGCGACGAGCGTCTTCGCGTGCATCATCGCCGCCTCGTACTCGAACAGGCGCACGCCCGCCTTCAGCAGCGTCTCGTAGCGCGTGCGCCCCGCCCAGTAGGTGGTCTTCACGTCGCTCCGCCGATCGGGTGCGAGGATGCGCACGTCCACGCCGCGCTCCGCCGCCTCGACGAGCATGCCGCAGAAGTGGTCGTCGGGGGCGAAGTACGAGTTGCTGATCCAGAGCCGCTCGCGCGCGCCCGCGATCGAGAGCGCCATGAAGCGCTCGGCGGGCGTGGAGCCCAGGGTGGGCGAGCAGTGCAGGAGGCCCGCCCACGCGTCCTCGCCGGCGCGCTGCGCGGGCTCCGGCTCGCCGTCCTCGCACAGCGGGAAGAAGGCGTCGCCCGCCAGCAGCTCGCCCGTCGCCTCCGCCCAGCCGGCGGCGAACGTCGCCTGGAGCTGCAGCACCGACGGCCCGACGAAGCGCGCCGTCGTGTCGCGCCACTGGTCGCGATGCCGACCGTCGCCGTACCACTTGTCGTCGATGCCGAAGCCGCCCGTGTAGCCGATGCGGCCGTCCACGGTGACGACGCGGATGTGCGAGCGATGCTGCACCTTGTGCAGCTCCCACGGGCGCGTGGGGCGGAAGACGGCGACGCGCACCCCGCCGCGCTCGAGCCGCTCCCAGTATGCCTCGGGCACCGGCGCGGAGCCGAACGCGTCGCGCAGGAAGAGCACCTTCACGCCGGCGGCCGCGCGCTCCAGCACGAGGTCCGCGAACTCGTCGGCCATGCGGCCGCCCTGGCAGTAGTACAGCTGCAGCGTGATCGACCGCTTCGCCGCGCGGAGGTCGTCCCACAGGCACGGGTACAGGTCGTCGCCGCACGAGAAGAGGTCGACCGCGTGGCCCGGCCGCAGCTCGGTCTTGGTCAGCAGCTCGACCGTCGAGCGGAACGCGACGTCGGCGGCGCCGGGGAGCTCGCCCCCGCCGGGCGCGCGCACGCGCCGCACCGGCGTGCCCCGCGTGATGTAGAGCGCCCCGATCGTCGCCAGCAACAGGACGATCAGTGCCGCGAGGCCGGAGGCGACGTAGAGGAGCCAGGTCATGGACGGGAGCGGGGCGCCCGCGGCACCGGGCGGCTGCCCGGTCGCGTGCTGTCTCGCGGCCGTCGAAAGAAAGAAACGGGCCACGGCCGGGGACGCCTGGCGCGCGCCGGCGCGCCCGCTCAGCCCGTCGCGGTGCCGTCCTCGGCCGGGACCTCGTAGCGCTCCTCGCGGACGGGGCGGAAGCCGCGGGCGCGGTAGTTCGGGAGCGCCGCCGGCCCGTCGAGGGTGCAGGTGTGCAGCCAGACGCGGGTCGCGCCGAACGCCCAGGCCTCGCGCACCGCGTGCGTCAGGAGGGCGCGCCCCCAGCCCCGTCCCTGCGCCCCGGGGACCAGCCCGAAGTAGACGATCTCGACGTCGCCCTCCGGATGCCGGGCGAGCTCGTAGTAGCCGGCCGGACGCCACGCCTCGCCGTCGCGCGCCTCCAGCACGTGGACGCGGACCCCCGGGCGGCCGAGCCAGTCCGCCAGCTGGTCGTCGCTCCAGGCCAGCCGGTCGCGCCAGCGATGGGCACGGCCGACGGCGTCGTAGAGCGCCCGGTACTCCGCCACGGCGCAGGGCGTCCGGGGCGAGACGCGGAGGTCGCGCGGGTCGTCCGGAAAGTCGGCGCCGCGCAGCTCGGCGGGCGTCGCGAGCTCCAAGTAGGTGCGCACGACCTCCAGGGTCGGCGGGGCGGGGTCCGGGCTGGTCATGGCGTCGATCGGCGATCGTCCGGCGTCGTTGGACCGAGCGGTCCAAGAAATGCGCTGCGGGGCGGGCGTCCGGCGGACGATCCGCCGCGGCCCTTGATGAGTAACCCGTTGCACGGTGGTGGCATATGGCCGCAGGATCATCCGCCCTTGACGTTAGGACCGACCGGTCCTAACATTCGTCTCGTGACTGACCGCCGCACGCAAATCATCGATGCCGCCGCGCATCTGATCGGCCAGCGCGGCTTCGCGCTGACCTCGATCGACGACGTCATCAAGGAAGCGAAGCTGAGCGGCAAGAGTCACTTCTATCACTACTTCAAGTCGAAGGAAGAGCTCGGCTACGCGGTCCTCTCGCGCCAGTTCGAGCGGTTCGCCGAACGAGGGCTGGCGATCCTGCGCGAGCCGATGATCGACCCGCTCGAGCGGCTGGTGCTCTTCATCGACACGCTGGTGGCGCTGCAGATCGCGCGCGGGTGCAAGGGCGGATCGCCCTTCGGGTCGCTGGCCGCAGAGATGGCCGACGCCCACGAGGGCTTCCGGCAGCGCATCGAGCTGGTGTTCGCGCGCTGGTCGGCGCAGCTGCAGTCGCTGCTCTGGGAGGCGCGGCCGCAGCTGCACGACGAGGTCGACACGGGCCGCCTCGCGCGGTTCATCATCGCCACGCTGGAGGGGGCGCTCCTCGTCTCGCGGGTCGACCGCGACCCGGTGGCGCTCCAGGGGATCGCGCACGACCTGCGCCGGTTCGTGGCGATGCACGTGCGGGAGCCCGGCCCTGCGCTGACGGCGCCGCCCGCACTGACGACGGGCCCGGCGGCGGCGCCGGGGACACCCGTCACGCTCACCGCCGTCTCGGCGAGGGGTTGAGGTCGAGGAGCAGCAGCACGCGCCGTCCACCGGTCCGCCCATCCCGAGCGACCGCTGGCGACGCGACCTGAGGCAGGACGGAGGGTGGGTCCGCCGTCGGACCCGCCGCCGCCCGTGGGGAAGGGGGGAGGGAGCATGGTGACGTGTGAGGACGTGCGCATCACGCGGAGCGCGACTCCGGCCGATGCGCCTGCGGCGCCCGCGAATCCGATCGTTCCGGCGGACGCGCCCATCGAGCCGCAGGCCGACCGGGCCACGCGCCGCGCGCAGTTCGAGCGCGAGGCGCTGCAGCATCTCGACGCGCTCTACAGCTTCGGGCTCAAGCTGGCGCGCGCGCGGGACGACGCCGAGGACCTCGTCTCCGACACGCTGCTGCGCGCGTTCGAGCGGTGGGAGCAGTACCGGCTCGGCACGAACATCCGCGCGTGGCTGTTCACGATCCTCTATCACGTGTTCGTGAGCCGCAAGCGCCGCATCGACGCGCGCGAGGTGCAGCCGCACGAGGACAGCGACGGCTGGAGCGCGCACGAGGCGATCGGCGACGCGGATCCCGAGGGCACGTTCTACGACTCGTTCCTCGACGACGAGATCACGCGCGCGATCGACGCGCTGCCCGAGGAGTACCGCTCGGCGGTCGTGCTGAGCGACGTGCAGGGGCTGCGCTACGCGGAGATCGCCGAGGTGCTGCGCGTGCCCGAGGGGACGGTCAAGTCGCGCCTCTTCCGCGGCCGCCGCATCCTGCAGCGCAAGCTCGCGAGCTACGCGGTCGAGATGGGCTACCTGAAGCTGGCGCCGTCGGCCGCCTGACGCGCGGCCGCGCGCACGGTCGCGCGTGATCGCGCGCGCCGCGCTCAGCGCGGAAGCGCGTGGTGCTTGGCCCGGTGGCGCGCGGCCTTCGCGCGGTTGCCGCACGTGGCCATGTCGCACCAGCGGCGGCGGCCGTTCTTGGTGGTGTCGAGGAAGACGCGCGCGCAGCGTGGATCGGCGCAGCGGCGCACGCGCGCCAGCTCGCCGGCGATGAGCGACTCCGCGGCCGAGTCGGCGATCGGCACCATGAGCGCGGCGAACGCGTCGCCGACGGTGACGAAGGTGCGCGCGTAGTGGCCGTCGGCGAGCTCCTCGAGGCGCCGCGTGCCGGCGCTGCGACCGAGCACGCGATTGATCTCGGTCAGCGCGTCGGTGCGCGCCTTGGCCGACGACGCGCCGCGCTCCGCGAGCGCCCGCAGCGCCGCGCGCACGCGCCGCGCGTCGACCAGCGAGGCCGCCGCGCCCGCGGGCTGCTGATAGGCGCGGCGACGGATGCCGGCGGCGCGCTCCGCGTCGAGCACGTCGTTGCCCTGCAGCCAGTCGACGAACACGTCGAAGTCGAGCAGCACGTCGACGCGCCGGCCGCCGTCGCCGCGGCGCAGGTCGTCGGTGTTGACGAAGGCGAGCCAGGTGGGCGCACTCGTGCGCGACGGCGCGTCGTCGGTCCCGGGCTCCACGTCGACGCCGCGCTCGGGCGCTGCCGCCGCACGCGGGCGTGCGACGCGTGCGTGCAACGCACGCTCGGCGGCGAGGAGGGTGGGCGCGCTGGCCATGGGTGGGCTAGCATAGGGCGCGGGCCGGAGGGCGGCAAGCGCGCCCCGTGTCGCACCGCACGGGGCGGGCGTGGCCGCTCCGGCGTGTCTCCGCAGCCGCCCCTCCCCCTCACGTCCGACCCGTGCTCGACCTCGCCTCCGTCCGTCTGATCGCCGTCGGCTCGCTCAACCCCGTGAAGGTCGCCGCCGCGCGCGCGGTGCTCGCCCGCGTCGCGCCGCAGGCGGAGGTGCTGGGCGTCTCGGTCGCGTCGGGCGTGCCGGACCAGCCGTGGGGCGACGCCGAGACCCGCCGGGGGGCCGCCGCCCGGGCCCGCGCCGCGCGCGACGCCGCCGGCGCCGAGCTGGGCGTCGGCTTCGAGGGCGGCGTGGTCGAGGAGCCCGATGGGGCGGTGCGCTCGTGCGCCTGGGCGGCGGCGGTGGACGTCGACGGGCGGGAGGGCGTCGGTGGGTCGCTCGCGATGCCGCTGCCCGCGGCCGTCGCGCGCCGGCTGCGGGCGGGCGAGGAGCTGGGGCACGCCATCGACGCGCTCGTGGGGACGACGGGGACGAAGCACGGCGGCGGCGCCGTCGCGGTCCTGACCGCCGGCCTGGTCGACCGGCAGCGTGCCTACGAGCTGCTCCTGAGCTACGCGCTGGCGCCCTGGCTCGGACCGGCGGACTGGCACCGCTGAGCGGCTCGGGCCCCCGGCGGCACTTCCCGGGGCGGCGCGGTGTTGATCCGGGGACCCGTGTCCCACCCGCACCGATCCGACATGCCCCACCGCCGTGCCCGATACGGCCCCGCCGGCCCGTCCGAGGGGGCGGGCGCCGTTAGATTGCATCCCATGGCGACCCTCGATTCCTCCCTGTACGTCCGCAAGGGCTTCGGCCTCAAGTCCGAGGTCCAGGCCACCCTCGCCGCCGACTACGACGGCGGGCTCGTGGACCTGCTGCGCGCGCGGAACTACACGCTGGAGGCCGGCGGGCTGACGGTGCGGCTCGCGAGCGAGTTCGGCTTCTGCTACGGCGTCGAGCGCGCGGTGGACTACGCCTACCAGACGCGGCACAAGTTCCCCGACCGCACGATCTGGCTCGCGGGCGAGATCATCCACAACCCGCACGTCAACGCGCGGCTCCGCGAGATGGGCGTGGGCTTCCTCTCGGCCACGCCGATCGACGCGCCGGGCGCGCGCGACGCGCTGCCCGCGTTCGACTACGGGCCGGTGCGCCCCGAGGACGTCGTCATCCTCCCCGCGTTCGGCGTGACGATCCGCGACTTCGAGGTGCTGCGCGCGCTCGGCAGCGTCGTGGTCGACACGACGTGCGGCTCGGTGCTGAACGTGTGGAAGCGGGTCGAGGCCTACGCGCGCGACGGCTTCACGGCGCTCATCCACGGCAAGCACTATCACGAGGAGACGCGCGCCACCGCGTCGCAGGTGCAGAAGCACCCGGAGGGGCGGTACCTCGTGGTGCGCGACATGGCCGAGGCGCGGCTCGTGTGCGAGTACATCGAGGGGCGCGGCGACCGCACGGCGTTCCTCGCCAAGTTCGCGCAGGCCGCGTCGCCGGACTTCGATCCGGATCGGCACCTCGCGCGCGTGGGCGTGGCGAACCAGACCACGATGCTCGCGCGCGAGTCGATCGCGATCGGCGAGGAGGTGGGCGCGGCGATGGCGCGGGCGCACGGCGAAGAGTACCGCGCGCAGAACTTCCGCTCGTTCGACACGATCTGCTCGGCCACGCAGGACCGGCAGGACGCGGTGAAGGCGCTGCTCGCCGAGCCGCTCGACGTCATGCTGGTGATCGGCGGCTACAACTCGAGCAACACGATGTCGCTCGCCGCGCTCTGCTCGGAGCAGGTGCCGACGTACCACATCGAGTCGCCCGAGGCGCTGGACGTGGAGCGCCGCACGGTGCGCTACCGCCCGGTCGGCCTGCATACGACCGAGGCCGAGCAGGCGGACTGGCTCCCGGAGGGGCCGGTGCGGATCGGGCTGACGGCCGGCGCCAGCACGCCCAACAGCAAGATCGGCGAGATGGTGTCGCGCCTGCTGGCCATGCGCGGTGTCGAGGCTGCCTCACTCCTCTGACGCCGGCATCCGCCCGGGCGCGAGTCGTGCGCTTGGGCGGGCCATGGCTTTCGAACCCGTCTCGCTCGCCGCGCACGGCTCCCAGGTCGACGTCATTCCCGCGCTCGGCGGCAAGATCGCCTCGCTGCGTCTCGGCGGCCGCGAGTGGCTGTGGACCAGCGACGTGCTGCCGTGGGCGGCGCCCGACGAGCGCCTCGCGGCCGACGACTCGGCCTCGTACGTGGAGCTCGCCGACACCGGCGGTTACGACGAGTGCCTGCCGACCGTGGGCGCCTGCTGCCTCCCCGCGGACACGCCGGGCACCGGCGGGCTCGCGCTCCCCGACCATGGCGAGCTCTGGTCGCAGTACGCGCCGACCGAGCGCGTGGACGGCCGCGGCGAGACCGAGCTGGTGACGCGGTGGCGCGGCCGCCGCATGGCGTACACGTTCTCGCGCGCCGTCGCGATCGAGGCGGACGGCGCCGTGCGGATGCGCTACGCGCTCGAGTCGCGCGCGACGACGCCGCTGCCGTTCCTCTGGTCGTCGCATCCGCTGCTGCCGCTGGCGCCGGACACGCGCCTCGAGCTGCCGATCGCCGCGCGCGTGCGCGTCTGGGCGCAGCACGGCATCGACCTCGGGGGCGAGCGCGCGGAGCATCGCTGGCCCGTGCTGCGGGTGCGCGACGGGGAGCGGGAGCGCGAGCGCGACTTCACGCGTCCGGCGCGCGATGCGGCGCCGTACGCGTGCAAGCTCTTCCTCGACCTGCCGCGTCCGACGAACGGCCTCGTGCGCCTCGCGGTCGAGCAGGACGAGGCGCGCCTGGAAGTGGAGGTGGACACGCGCGAGGTGCCGAACCTCGGCCTGTGGATCAACCACGGCGAGTGGTCGCCGTTCGCGGAGCGCGCGGGCTACCGCAACCTCGCGTTCGAGCCGTGCATCGGCGCGCCCGATCCGCTCGACGCCGCGCTCGGCGAGTGGGGCGGCGCGGCGTGGCTCGCGCCCGGCGAGACGCGGCAGTGGACGCTGCGCTGGCGCGGCCGACGACGCGTGGTCGCGGGCTGACGCGCTCGGCGAGCGATCGAGACGACGACGCGGCTGGGGGTGCGCGGCGTGGCGCGCGCGTGCGTGGATTTTGTACAGGGGGCGACCAATCCGCGTGATTGGTCGCCTTTCGCATCCTAGTGCGCGCCGTGCGACGCGCGCCCCGCATCGACCGGCGGACTGCCGCGGCACGTCGGCACATCGTGGCCGGAAGTCTGCACTAGGGAGGGCAGGGACACGCGGGCGGGTGCGTGCCTCCGCCGGCCTCGCCGGCACGACAGGGCCCCGCGCACCTGGTCCGAGAGCACCGAGACGACAATGCGCAGCCAGCCGTTCCATCGCGCCGCACGCTTCTCGCCCTCCCCCGCCGCCCGCGCGCGCCTCGCGCTGACGCTCGCGGCCTCGCTCCTCCTCCTGCCCGCGCCGTCGCTGCACGCGCAGGGCGCCGCGACGACGATCGCCGAGGCACAGCGCCGCCACGCGACGGCCGCCGCCCCGACGGCCGCGCCGGCGCCCGATCCGCGCCTCGCGCCTGAGTCGGTGGTGACGATCGTCCTCGACGCGTTCGCGCGCATCGAGCAGAACCTGCCGACGTCGGGGATCGACATCGCCTACGCGTTCACCGCGCCGGCGAACCGCGCCGTCATCGGCTCCGTCGAGCGCTTCACCGACGTCGTGCAGGACGGCGCGTACAAGCCGCTCCTCGGCCATCGTCGCGCGGTGCGCAGCCCGATGAAGATCGACGGCGACCGGGCGACCCAGCGCGTCGTCGTGACGACCGTGGACGGCGCGCAGGTGGCGTTCACCTTCACGCTCGCCCGGCAGACCGACGGCGAGTACAAGGACTGCTGGATGACGGAGCGCGTGACGCGCGAGCCGCCCAGCCGCCTGGCGGCGCCGCAGCTCGCGCTGGGTCCGGCCGTGCACCGGGCGCCGGGGGCGTGACGGCGCGCTGATCGGCGGGGTAGGGAGGACGTCACCATCGTCCTCCCCGCCCGGAGCCGTCCCATGTCCGTCCGTCGCACCGCCCTCCGCGCCGCCGTCGCGGCCGGCCTCTCGCTCGCGTCGCTCACGCTGTCGGCCTGCGGCGGCAGCACGCCCGTGGACGTCGGGGGCGGACCTGGCCCCACGGACGGCACACCGGGGCTGCCGCCCGGGAGCCCCGCGCCGGCGCAGCTGACCGCGGCCGAGTCGCGCACGATCGACGCGACGAACGAGTTCAGCCTCGCGCTCTTCCGCGAGGTGAGCCGGCTGCGGGGCGGCCGCACGCTCTTCATCTCGCCCTACAGCGCGGCCGTGGCGTTGGGGATGACGCTCAACGGGGCGGCGGGCGGCACGGCCGAGGCGATGCAGCGCACGCTCGGCGTCACGGGGCGCACGCTCGCCGAGGTGAACGAGAGCCACCGCCTGCTCGCGCACCGGCTCGCGGCGGCCGACACGAGCGTGCGATTCGTCAACGCGAACGCGATCTTCTACAACCGCGCGCTGACCTTCGAGCCCGCCTTCTTCGACACGACGCGCAAGTACTTCGACGCGCAGGTCGAGGGGCTCGACTTCGCCGATGCCGCCGGCACGCTGGCGCGCGTCAACGGCTGGGCGCGCGAGCGCACGAGCGGGCGCATCGACCGCATCCTGAGCGAGGTACGCGCCGGCGACCAGGCGATGTTCCTCGTCAACGCGCTGTACTTCAAGGGCGACTGGTCGAGCCCCTTCGAGACCGCCTCGACGCGCCGGGCGCCGTTCACGAAGGCCGACGGGAGCACGCAGACGGTCGACCTCATGTCGCGGCGCGCGATGTATCCGTACTGGCGCGGCCCCGACCTCGAGGCGGTGGAGCTGCCCTACGGCGCGGGACGGTTCGCGATGACGGTGGTGCTGCCGGGGGCCGGCCGCACGCTCGACCAGCTCGTGGCGTCGCTGACGCCCGCGCGGTGGCAGCAGCTCACCGACTCGCTGCGTCCGCGCGACCTGCAGCTGTCGCTGCCGCGCTTCACGCTGACCTACGAGGACGAGTGGAAGGACGTCCTCACGGCGATGGGCATGGGCCTCGCCTTCTCGGCCGGCCAGGCGGACTTCACGCGCATGTCGCCGCAGGGGCGGCGGCTGTTCATCGAGTTCGTGAAGCAGAAGACGTTCGTCGGCGTGAACGAGAAGGGGACCGAAGCGGGCGCGGTCACGACGGTGGGCGTCGGCATCGTGTCGATGCCGCAGGAGCTGCGCGTCGACCGCGCGTTCGTGTTCGCGATCCGCGAGCGCTCGACGGGCGCGCTGCTGTTCGTCGGCAAGGTCGCCGCGATTCCGTGAGGCGGCGCGGCCGCGCGCCCTTGCGCGCGGCGGGGGAGGGGCCGGAACGTTCGGGGGTGGAGCGCGCAGGCGCGCCTCCGCCCCCGAGTCGCATTCCAGCCCTCGCCATGACCCATCCGCTTCCTCGCGTGCCGCGCGCGTCGCGCGTCGCGTTCCTCGCGCTCGCCGCGACGCCGCTCGCCATCCCGGTCGCAGTCGCCGCGCAGGGCGCGAGCGCCGGTGCGGGCGCGCGCCGCCCGATGACGTTCGCCGACTTCGCGGCCGTGCAGGCCGTGACCGACCCGCAGCTCTCCCCCGACGGCCAGCACGTGCTGTACGCGGTGCGGGCGACCGACGTCGCCGCCAACCGCCGCACCACCACGACCTATCTCGCCGCGACGCTGGGCGAGCAGCCGACCGCGATCCACGAGGGCGCGGCGAGCGAGGCGCGGTGGTCGCCCGACGGGCGGTGGATCGCCTACCTCGCCGGCGGGCAGCTCTGGATCCGCGACCTGCAGGGGCGGACGCGGCGCCAGCTCACGCGCCTGAACGGCGGCGCGGCGGGGCCGGTCTGGTCGCCCACCGGCGACGGGCTGGTGTTCACGAGCACCGTGTGGCCGGAGTGCACCGGGGCCGCCATGCCCAACGGCTTCGACGACGCGTGCAACGCGCGCCGTGACAGCGTGCAGGCGGCGAGCAAGGTGCAGGCGTACGTCGCCGACCGCCTGCTCTACCGTCACTGGACGACGGTGGATCGCGGCACGCGGCAGCACCTGATGCACGTCGCGGTGGACGCGCAGGGCAACGCCGGCGCGGTGCGCGATCTCGTGCCCGGCGCGCCGTACGACGTGCCGCCGCCGCCGTTCGGCGGGAGCGAGGGCTACGCGGTCTCGCCGGACGGGCGCGAGGTGGCCTTCAGCGCCAAGCAGCCCACGCGCGACGAGGCCTGGTCGACGGACGTGAACGTCTACGTCGTGCCGACCGCCGGCGGTGCGCCGCGGTCGATCACGGAGGGGATGCGCGGCGCCGACCAGAATCCGGTCTACACGCCGGACGGGAAGTACATCGCCTTCGCGTCGCAGCGGCGCGCGGGCTTCGAGTCGGACCGCTGGCGGCTGCTGCTGCACGACCGGGCGACGCGCCAGGCGCGCGAGCTGCTGACGGGGTGGGACCGCAACGCCGACGCGTACGTCTTCGCGCCCGACATGAGCGCGGCCTGGATCACCACCGGCGACCAGGGGCGCGACAAGCTGTTTCGGGTCACGCTGCGCGACGGCCGCATGGTCGGCGCGCCGCAGGTCGTGGTGGGCGACCACAACAACGTCGCGTTCTCGTTCTCGCGCGACCGCCGCACCGTCGCCTGGCTGCGCGACGCGGCCGACCGGCCGGCCGAGGTCCACGTCGGCACGGTGGAGGGCTCGCGCGTGACGCCGCGGCAGCTGACCCAGTACAACGTCGGGCTGCTGAACCAGCTGGCGCTGCAGCCCGCCGAGGACTTCTGGTTCACCGGCGCCGACGGCGCGCGCGTGCACGGCTTCGTCGTGCGGCCGCCCGACTGGCAGGCCGGGCGCAAGTACCCCGGCATCCTGCTGATCCACGGCGGGCCGCAGGGCGCGTGGCTCGACCAGTGGCACTCGCGCTGGAACTACAACATGCTCGCCGCGCCGGGCTTCGCGCTCATCGTCGTCAACCCGCGCGGCTCGACGGGCTACGGCCAGCGCTTCGTCGACCAGGTGTCGGGCGACTGGGGCGGGAAGGCGTACACGGACCTGATGCGCGGCATGGACGCGGCGATCGCGAAGCATCCGTGGATCGACGCGTCGCGCATGGGGGCCACCGGTGGCAGCTACGGCGGCTACATGACGAACTGGATCGCCACGCACGCACCCGAGCGCTTCCGCGCGCTCGCGACGCACGCCGGCATCTGGAACCTGGAGAACATGTACGGCGCCACCGAGGAGCTCTGGTTCACGGAGTGGGAGTTCGGCGGCCCGTACTGGAACGCCGAGGCGATGCGCACGCAGTACCGCCGCTGGTCGCCGCACCTCTTCGCGTCGCGGCTGAAGACGCCGCACCTCGTGCTGCACGGCGAGATCGACTACCGCGTGCCGTACTACGAGGGGGTGGCGCTGTTCACCGCGCTGCAGCGGCAGAACGTCCCGAGCCGCCTCGTCGTCTTCCCCGACGAGGGGCACTGGATCGGCAAGCCGCAGAACCAGCAGCTGTGGTGGCGCGAGATGCAGGGGTGGTTCACGCGCTACCTGCAGCCCGCGAACGCCCCGCGCGCGTCGATGTGACGGCGGACGCGCCGCGCCCCGCCCCGCCCGTCGCGCCCGCGCGCGGCGACCACTGGCTCTGGCCGATCGCCGCGGCGGCCGGGCTGCTCTTCTTCCTCTCGCTCGGCCGGCTCTGGCCGCTGGCGGAGGCCGACCTCTCGGTGCCGCGCGCGACGCTGGTGGCGCGCGCGGCCGCGGCGCTCGCGCGGCAGGGGATCCTCGCCCGCGCGGCCGACACCACCGACTTCGCGATCGCCACGCGCCTCGCGACCGACGAGGGCTCGCTCGACTACGTCGAGCGCACGCTCGGCCGCGATGCGGCGCAGACGCTGATCCGCGGCGGCGCGCCGCTCGTCGCGCACGAGGTGCTGCTCAAGCGCGCCGGCGATCCCGACGCGCGGTGGGCGATGCTGCACCCGGACGGCACGCTGCGCGGCTGGTCGCGCGGCGTGCAGGACGACGCGGCCGGGGCGCGCCTGCCGGTCGAGCGGGCGCGCGCGATCGCTGGCGACGCGCTGACGCGCGGGCTGGGCGGCGTGCTGCGCGACAGCGCGTGGACGGGCGCCGCGACGGCGGGCGCGCTGGCCGAGGCGTGGCGCGACGCGCCGTGGGTGGAGACGGGCGCCGCGTCGCGCGAGCGCCCCGCGCGCACCGACCACACCTTCACGTACGAGCGGCTGGTGCGCCCGCGCGGCGACGCGTTCGCGGCCGTCTCGCCGACCACGCCGGCGGACGCGTCTCCGGCCGCGTCGGCGGGCGGAACCCGCGCGGAGCTGCGCGAGCGCGCGCAGCTCGTCGTCAGCGGCGACCGCGTGACGTTCGCGCGCCGCTGGCTCGTGGTGCCGGCGAGCGGCGACCGCGCGGCCCGCGCCCGTGCCGCGCCGGTGCGGGCGCTGCAGACGGCCGGCTTCGCGCTCCTCGTCGTCGGCGCGATCGGTGCGCTGGCGGTCTTCCTGCTGCGGCTGCGCGACGGCTCGGCGCGGCTCGGGCGGGCGGCCTACTGGAGCGGGATCGTCTTCGCCTGCGCGTTCCTCACCGGCATGCTCGCCGACTATGCGCTGCTCGCCGGGTGGGACCCGCTCTGGCCGCGCTGGGTGGCGCGCTTCACGTCGCTCGCCGGCCAGTCGCAGGGCACGGCGTGGATGTTCGTGCTGCTGTTCGCCTTCATCGCCGCCGGCGACGCGCTCGATCGCCAGGTCACCGGCGCGGGCGAGGCGGGCGGCCGCGGGGCGACGCTCTGGCGGCTCGGGCGTGGCGGGATCGCGGATCCGGCGGTCGGGCTGGCGTCGGCGCGCGGCTTCGCGGTCGGGCTGATCTGCGGCGGCGTGATGGCCGCGACGGTGTGGCTCCTGGAGCGCACGACGGGCGCGTACGCGGGCATCCAGCCGACGGGGTTCTTCTTCTACGCGCTGAACTCCAGCATGCCCTCGGTGGCGACGCTGCTCTTCTTCACGAACATCGCGCTGCTCGAGGAGCTCGGGTATCGGCTGTTCGCGGGCAGCTGGCTCCTGCACACGCTGCGGCGCCGATGGATCGCGATCGTGGTGCCGGCGGTCGTCTACGGGCTGACGCACACGGGGCTGTCGTTCCTCCCGCCGCAGGAGCCGTTCTGGGGACGGGCACTCGTGATGTCGCTCGTGGGCTGCGTGTGGGGGTGGGCGTTCCTGCGCTGGGACGCGCTGACCGTGGTGACGTCGCACCTCACGGCGGACCTGTTCATCTTCAACTGGCCGCGCCTCGCGAGCGCGCACCCCGACGTCCGGCTCGCGGCGCTGCTCACCGTCTCCGCGCCGCTCGTGCCCGCGCTGATCGCCGGCGCGGCGCGACTGCTGCGCCGGCGCGCCGTGCTTGCCGCCGCTCCGGGCGGGGCGCATCATGGGGCCGTCCCCGCCCCCACCTCGCGCCAGGAGCCGCCCGCGTGATCCGCCAGCACCTCGTGAAGGCGCACCCCGAGCGCGACGGCGACTTCCGCTGGCGCGGCGACGGCGTCTCCCGCATCGAGGGGCTGAGCGACGCGGTGTTCGGCTTCGCGGTCACGCTGCTCGTGATCTCGCTCGAGGCGCCGCGCACCTTCGACGACCTGGTGGCGCTGATGGTCGGCCTGCCGGCGTTCGCGGTCACGTTCGCGCTGCTGGTGCTGGTGTGGTTCGCCCAGTACCGCTTCTTCCGCCGCTACGGGCTGGAGGACGGCCGCACGATCCTGCTCAACGTCGTGCTGCTGTTCGTCGTGCTGTTCTACATCTACCCGCTCAAGTTCCTCTTCCAGACCTTCATCGGGCTGACGATCGGCTTCGTCGGCTGGAAGGGGGGCGTCGACTGGATGCAGGCCGTGGCGCGCGAGCCGATGGCGGCGCTGCGCCCCGACCAGTGGCCGGCCGTCATGTGCATCTACGCGGTGGGGTGGTGCGCGATGTGGGCGCTGTTCGCGCTCATGCACCGTCACGCGCTGGCCCGGCGCGAGGCGCTCGGGCTGGACGAGCTGGAGGTGCTGATGACGCGCTACACGATCTACGAGCAGGCGGTGATGGTCGGCGTCGGGCTGCTCTCGATCGTCGTCACGCTGGTGCTGGCCTACGGGCTCCACCTGTCCCCCGTGCTCGCGGGCATCAGCGCGGGGTGGACGTACTTCCTCATCTGGCCGCTGCAGGCCGTGCAGGGGCGGCGCCTCGACCGGCGAAAGCGCGCGCTGCGCGCCGTGGGCGCGCCGGCGGAAGGGGTGGCGGTCGTCGCAACCGGCGCCTGAGGACGCCCGTAGGGAGGACTTCTCATTGAGCCGTCCCCCGGCCCTGCGCACCTTCACGGGCGCGCGTGCCCGGGGCGCTCGATGCGACCGCGCGAATCCTCCCTACACATAGATCCCGCATGTCCGCCATCCCAAACCGCGTCGTCTCCGTCTTCTGCGCCGGGACCGACTACGACGAGAACAGCAAGGACGTCGTCGCGCGGCTCTACCAGGCGACCGAAGGCCGTCCGGGCGCCGAGCGCTTCTTCTATCCGGGCCCGGGGTCGGCGGGCGCCGCCAAGCGCCACGCCGCCGCGACCGCGGCGATGGACACCACCGTGAAGCGGCTGGCCGGCGGCGCGGGCGCGCTGGCCCACATGGCCGGCGTCAACGTGGGCTCCGTCATCGACACGGCGACGGGTGCGACGATGCACCTCAACGTCGCGGCGGCCGAGCGCGAGGTGGGCGAGGCGTGCACCCCCGGGCTGACGACGGTCAACCTCGTCGGCTGGAGCCGCGGCGCGGTCACCTGCATCGGCATCGCGAACGCGCTCGCCAAGCGCGGGGTGACGACGATCAACCTGTTCCTGTTCGATCCGGTCCCGGGCACGCAGGCGGTGAACCTGTGGAACTGGAAGGAGCACCTCTGCAAGCTCCCCGACGCGGTCCGCAACGCCACCGTGCTCCTGATGGAGAACGAGGAGGGCGGCGCGATGACGGTGAAGGAGCTGCTGCTCGAGCCGCTGCGGACGCAGTTCGCCGGGGGCGTCGCGAACGTCTACCCGATGCCCGGGCGCCACAACACGGCGGTCGAGAACGACTCGGTGTTCCCCGAGGTCGCGACGATCGGCGAGCATCTCGCCACCGCGTTCCTGATCGCGCACGGCGCCAAGCTCGCGCGCACGCGGCTGCTGAGCAACACGGCGCTGGTGGAGCTCTACGGCTCGATCAAGAAGACGCGCCGCTCGGCGGCCGCGGCGGCGGGCTACACCGACCGCTCGTTCAAGGTCGACAACGCGCTGCGCGAGTCGCTCTTCTACGTCAACCGGCACCACAAGGAGCTGTTCGCCACGGCCTATCCGACGGTCGCGCAGATCCTGGACGCCAGCTTCAACGTCCCGCGCTGGACGGCCACGGCGGCCACCGAGGCGCGTGAGCTGGGCCGGCACTCGCCGATGATGAAGGCCGTCGTCGTCGCGGGGCTCGGCTCGCTCATCGCGCAGCGCGCGCCGATGGTCGGGGGCGGCCGCCCGCGCCGCGACGCGGAGGATCTCGTGCGTCTGCTGGGAGTGCTGAGCGGCTGGAACGAGCAGACGGTGCAGTCCGCCCTCGGCGCCACGCGCACCCCGGCGCCGTCGCTCTTCCTCTCCCCATTGCCGACGGGCGCGCGCGGCCCCACGATCAGCGCGGGCCGACCCTTCCGCTGACCGGCGCGCGAGCGCCGGTGTGTCCCCTCCCACCGACGCTCGTGTCGACCGACGCCACCGACCGCTCCACCGCCGACGCCGGGAACGGCGCGCGGCTCGCCCCGCTGCTCGCGTCCATCCGCTCCTTCCTGGAGACGCGTGTGCACCCGCTGGAGGGGGAGCTGCTGCAGCGCGAGTTCCGTGACCTCCTCCCGCAGCTGGCGCAGCTGCGGGAGGAGGTCAAGTCGCATGGCCTCTGGGCGCCGTTCCTGCCGCCCGCGCTCGGTGGGCTGGGGCTCACGCTCGCGGAGTACGCCGAGGTGAGCGCGGTGCTCGGCACGTCGCCGGTGGGGCACTACGTGTTCAACTGCCAGGCGCCCGACGTCGGCAACATGGAGCTGCTGCACGCGCACGGCTCGGCGGCGCTGCAGGCGCGCTGGCTCAAGCCGCTGGTCGCCGGCGAGATCCGCAGCTGCTTCTCGATGACGGAGCCCGAGTACCCGGGCTCGAACCCGGTGTGGATGGGCACGCGCGCGGTGCGCGACGGCGACCACTACGTCGTCACCGGGCGCAAGTGGTTCACCTCGAGCGCCGACGGCGCCGCCTTCGCCATCGTCATGGCGGTGACCGATCCGGACGCGCCGCCGCACCGCCGCGCGTCGCAGATCGTCGTGCCGATGGACACGCCCGGCGTGCGGCTCGTGCGCAACGTGCGCATCATGGGCGAGGCGGGCAGCGATTGGGCGAGCCACGCGGAGGTCGTGTACGAGCACGTGCGCGTGCCGGTCGCGAACCGCATCGGGACGCAGGGCGAGGGCTTCGCGCTCGCGCAGGAGCGGCTCGGCCCGGGGCGCATCCACCACTGCATGCGCTGGATCGGCATCTGCGAGCGCGCGCTCGACCTCACCTGCCGCCGCGCCGTGTCGCGCGAGCTGTCGCCGGGGCGGCCGCTGGCGATGCAGCAGCAGGTGCAGTTCTGGATCGCCGAGAGCCGCGCCGAGATCGACGCCGCGCGCCTGTACGTGATGGACACCGCGCGGCGCATCGACGCGCAGGGCGCGGCGGCGGCGCGCGACGCGATCAGCGGGATCAAGTTCCACGTCGCCGGCGTGCTGCAGCGCGTGCTCGACCGCGCCATCCAGGTGCACGGCGCGCTCGGCGTCACGGACGACACGCCGCTCGCCTACTGGTACCGGCACGAGCGCGGCGCGCGCATCTACGACGGCGCCGACGAGGTGCACAAGGCGACGCTCGCGCGCCGGCTGCTGAAGCGCTACGGGCTGGAGGTGCGCGAGTGACCGCGGCCCCGCGCCCCGACGCGCCGCGCCTGGACGCGCCGCAGCGGGTCCGGCCCGGCGAGGAGCTCGACGCGACGGCGCTCGCGGCCTTCCTCGCGCGCGCGCTGCCGGAGTGGGCGGACGTGCGCGCCGACGCGCTGGAGATCGCGCAGTTCGGCAGCGGCTTCTCGAACCTCACCTATCTCGTGCGCGCCGACGGGCGCGAGCTCGTGCTGCGCCGCCCGCCGCGCGGGGTGAAGGCGGGGAGCGCGCACGACGTGCTGCGCGAGCACCGCCTGCTGACCGCGCTGCGCCCCGCCTTCGGGCGGGTGCCGCGCACGGTGGCCGCGTGCGAGGACCCGACGGTGCTCGGCGCGCCGTTCTACCTCATGGAGCGCGTGACGGGCGTCATCCTGCGCGGCACGCCGGGCGAGGCGCTCCCCGACGCGGCGACGATGCGCGGGCTCGGCGACCGCTTCGTCGACGAGCTCGCCGCGCTGCACGCGCTCGACTGGCGGGCGGCGGGGCTGGCGGAGCTCGGACGCCCCGAGGGCTACGTCGAGCGGCAGGTCGGCGGCTGGACCAAGCGGTGGGTCGCGGCGCGCACCGGCGAGGTGCCGAGCATCGAGGCGGCGGCGGCGTGGCTCGCGGCGCACCGCCCGCCGGAGCGCGGCGCGTCGATCATCCACAACGACTTCAAGTACGACAACCTGGTGCTCGACCCGGCCGACCTCACGCGCGTGGTCGCGGTGCTGGACTGGGAGATGGCGACGCTCGGCGATCCGCTGATGGACCTCGGCACGAGCCTCGGCTACTGGGTCGATCCGGACGATCCGCCGGAGCTGCGCGCGCTGGGGCTCGGGCTCACCGCGACGCCGGGCAATCCGTCGCGCGCGGAACTCGTCGCGCGGTATGCGAGTATCACCGGCCGCGACGTCGGGGACGCGCTGTTCTACTACGTGTTCGGGCTGTTCAAGCTCGCCGTGGTCGCGCAGCAGATCCACGCCCGCTACGTGCAGGGCCACACGCGCGACCCGCGCTTCGCGGCGCTCGACGCGTCGGTGCGGGCGCTCGGCGGGATGACCGAACGGGCGATCGCACGCGGACGCATCGACCGGTTGGGGTGAGCGTCCGTGCGGCGCGACGCGGGTGACGGACGGCACGTTCCCGTGACCTGCGCGCGATCCGATCGTGTTTCATACGCGCGCACCGCGCGCTATATTTCAGGCAACTCGAGCGGTCGGTCGGGAAGACTCCTGTTTTGACCCGACACTCTTGAAGCCGGGCGTCGTTCCACAGCTCGTTGACGTCATGCCCCAGTGCGGGGAAGGCGGAAGGCGAGGGGCCGGTCGTCCAACTGATGCAACGCATCGGGGCTTCAAAACAACCTTCCCGGCAGGCACTCGAGCCACGCGGCCCGCATCCGGTTCTCCGGAGCGGGCCGCGTGGTGTTTGGGCCACCGCCGCGTCGATGCCGACGTGCGCGGCGAGCGCGACCGCGATCGGTCGGCGCGCGTCGATCGTGGCGCGTTCCTTCCCTTGTGCGAGTCGGACGACACGACTCACGGGAGGGACGATGCACACGAACGCGAAGTCGACGCTGGACGTCGGCCGGCTGGGAGACGCGGCACGGCAGGCGGGCGCGGGGGCCGGCCGGGCGCTGCAGGAGAGCGCGCCGTGGCTGACGCGGGCGGCGCGCCTGGGCTACGCGGCGCGAGGCGTGGTGTACGTGACGCTCGGCATCATCGCGCTGCAGGCGGCGCTCGGTCGTCGGCAGGCGGAGGGGCGCAGCGGCGCACTGGCGGAGCTCGCCACGCAGCCGGCGGGGACGTTCCTGCTCGGGCTCATCGCCGTCGGCCTGCTGGGCTACGCGGCGTGGCGGCTGATCGAGGCCGCGCGCGGCGCGGAAGGGGAGGGAACGGACGCGAAGGGAATGGGGCTGCGGCTGGCGCACGCCGGCAGCGGGCTCGTGTACGCCTCGCTCGCGGTGCAGGCGATCCGCCTGCTGCAGGGCACCTCGACCGGGGGCAACGAGGAGGCGCGCACCGACGACTGGACGGCGCGGCTGATGGCGCTCCCCTGGGGGCGCGCGCTCGTGGCGGCGGCCGGCATCGGCGTGCTCGCCTACGCGGTGCAGCAGCTCCGCAAGGCGGCGACGGGCGACGTGCTGCGCCACCTCGACCTGCACGACCTGGACGGCGGGCAGCGCGCCTACGTGACGCGGGTGGGCCGCTTGGGCATCGGCGCGCGCGGCGTCGTGTTCCTGATCACGGGCGGGTTCCTCGTGCTGGCCGCGCTGCACGCCGACCCGAGCGAGGCCACCGGCCTCTCGGGCGCGCTCACGACGCTCCAGTCGGCGCCGTGGGGGCCCTGGCTGATGGGGCTGGTCGCGCTCGGCCTGCTGGCGTTCGGGCTCTTCCAGTTCGTGCACGCGCGCTACCGGCAGGTGCAGCCGGTGCGCTGACCGTCTTCCGGCGCGGCGTCCGCGCGTGCACGATTCCTGAAGCACGCGTGGACGCTCATCGCGGGATGACCCGAACACGGAGGCTCGCGTGGACCTGAACACCACCGTCGCAGTGCTGATGGGTGTGCTCGCGCTCGCCGCGATCTTCGCCGCGGTCCGGGTGAACGGCCGATCGGCCGCCGGACGCCGCGCGGCGCCCGGCTACGTCCTGTTCGCCATCGGGGCGGCCATGCAGGCGGCGACGCTCCTGCTCGACGAGTACAGCACGCTGGTGGCGCTCCTGGCCACCGTGGCGCTGGTGGCCGGCCTGGGAATGATCGCGCGCGGTTGGGCGACGCGGTCGGCCTCGGTCTGACGCACCGGCATACGTGACACGGCCTCCGGTGCCCGCGCGGGCACCGGAGGCCGTGTCACGTCGTCCACCCGCGCGTGCCGTTCAGTCGCGCAGCGGCGGCAGCGGCTCGCCGTCGGGGACGAAGCGCAGCGCGACGCCGTTGTTGCAGAAGCGCTGGCCGGTGGGCTCGGGGCCGTCGTCGAACACGTGGCCCTGGTGGCCCCCGCAGCGCGCGCAGTGGTACTCGGTGCGCGGCCAGAAGAGCTTGAAGTCCTTCCGCGTGCCGAGCGTGCCCGGGATGGGCATGAAGAAGCTCGGCCAGCCGGTGCCGCTCTCGTACTTCGCGTCGGTCGTGAACAGCGGCGCGTGGCAGGCGGCGCAGACGTAGGTGCCCGGGCGCTTCTCGTCGTTCAGCGGGCTGGTGCACGAGCGCTCCGTGCCTTCCTCGAACAGCACCGTGTACTGCTCGGGGGTGAGCAGGCGGCGCCACTCCTCGTGCGACTTCTTGAGCTGCGGCTCGTCGTTCGTGACGAACAGATCGGGCATCGGTTCCTCGGTCGATCGAAAGAGGGGGGGCGCCGGACCGTCCGACGCACCCCCTGTGATACCGCGCGACGTGTGCCGACGGTCCCTACCGGCCGTAGGTCAGCCGCGGGTCAGGCCGGATACACCTCGAAGATGCCGGCCGCGCCCATGCCGCCGCCGACGCACATCGTCACCATGCCGCGCCCGCCGCCGCGCTTGCGCAGCTCGTGGATCAGCTGCGTGGAGAGCTTGGCGCCCGTCGCGCCGAGCGGGTGGCCGAGGGCGATCGCGCCGCCGTTGACGTTGACACGGTCCATGTCCATGTCCAGGTGGCGCGCGACGGCCAGCGCCTGCGCCGCGAACGCCTCGTTGAACTCGATCAGGTCGATGTCCGACAGCTGCATCCCGGCCTTCCTGAGCGCCTTCGGGATGGCGTTGATCGGGCCGACGCCCATGACGTCGGGATCGATGCCCGCGACCGCGTAGGTGATCAGGCGCGCGAGGATCGGCGCGCCGTCGGCCTCCGCCTTCTCGCGGCTCATCACCATGAGCGCCGCGGCGCCGTCGGAGTACGGGCTCGCGTTGCCGGCCGTCACCGTGCCGCCGCCCGGCTTGAAGGCGGGGCGCAGCTTGGCGAGCGTCTCGACCGTCGTGTCGCCGCGCGGCAGCTCGTCGCGGTCGAACACGCCCTCGGTGACCGTCTTCTTCGCGCCCTCCCACTTCACGTGCTGCACGGGCACCGGGACGATCTGGTCGGCGAACGCGTTGGCCGCCAGCGCGCGGGCGGCGTTCTGCTGGCTCTTGGCCGCGAACGCGTCCTGGTCCTCGCGCGACACCTTGTAGCGCTCGGCCACGCGCTCGGCGGTGAAGCCCATGCCGATGTAGCTCTCGGTGAGCTCCGGGTGCAGGCGCGTGTGGTAGCCCGACATCGGCACCTGCGACATCATCTCGACGCCCCCGGCGACGACGACGTCCTGCATCCCCGACATCACCGCCTGCACGGCGGTGGCGACGCTCTGCAGCCCGGAGGAGCAGAAGCGGTTGATGGTCGCCGCCGAGGCGTCGACCGGGAAGTTCGCCTTCAGCGCGGCCTGGCGCGCGACGTTGAGCCCCTGCGACGCCTCGGGCATCGCGCAGCCGAGGATCACGTCGTCGATGTGGCGCGGATCCACGCCGCCGCGGAGCGCCGACTCCTTCATCACCAGCGCGGCGATGTCGATCGGTGTCACGCCGCCGCGCGCGAGCGCGCCGTCGGCCTTGCCCTTCGCGACCGCCGTGCGGACGGCGGATACGATCACTGCCTCTTGCATCGTCGATCTCCTGTATGAGCGATAAGCGCCCAGCGATCGGCGATCAGCGCGGCGATGTCACGTCTCATCGCCGGTCGCTGATCGCTGATCGCTCGACGAATCAGTTCCGAAGGGGTTTGCCCGTCTTCAGCGTGTACGTGATCCGCTCCTGCGTCTTCTCGTTGCCGAGGAGCTTGAGGAACGACTCGCGCTCGAGGTCGAGGATGTCCTGCTCCGTGACCGTGCGCGGCGGGCCGTCGCCGCCGCACAGCACGTAGGCGATCTCGTGGCCGATGGCGACGTCGTGCGCGCTCGCCTGGCCGGCCTCGTGGAAGCTGAAGAGCGCGTACGACAGGTTGCCCATCCCCTCCTTGCCGAGCGCGCGGATCGTGCGCGGCGTCGGCGCGACGTAGCCCGGCGCGAGGTCGAGCACGCGCGCCTTGGCGTCGGCGATGAGGCGGTCGCGGTTCATCGAGACGCGGTCGTGCGCGCGCAGGAAGCCCATGCGGCGCGCCTCGAGCGCGCTCGTGGACGTCTGCGCGAGCGCGATCATCTGGAAGGCGCGCTTCACGGCCTCGAACGGATCGGCCTCGGGATAGGGCTCCAGCTCCTTGGTGAAGCGGAAGAGCAGCTCCTTGGTGCCGCCGCCGCCGGGGAGCAGGCCCACGCCCGCCTCGACGAGGCCCATGTAGAGCTCCGCGTGCGCCTGCACCGCGTCGGCGTGCAGCGCGAACTCGCAGCCGCCGCCGAGCGCCATGCCGGCCGGCGCGACGACCACCGGGAACGGCGCGTAGCGGATGCTCTGCGTCGCCTGCTGGAAGCGGTGGATCGCCTGGTCGATCATGTCCCACATGCCGGCGATCACGGCGCCCGTGCTCTCGGCCAGGTCGGCGCCCGCGCTGAAGAACTTCGGATCGTCGTTGCCGATCACGAGGCCCGCCATGCCGTCGCGCTCGACGCGCGCGAGCGAGGTGGCGAGCATGTCGAGCACCTTGGAGCCGAGCGAGTTGGACTTGCTGCGGAACTCGAGCAGCGCGACGCCGTCGCCCAGGTCGAGCAGGCGCGCGCCCTCGTTCTGCTCCAGCACGCGGCCCGGCTGCGCGGCGATCGTGGCGAGGCGGATGTTGCCGGCGATCGGCGCGACCGGCTTATAGGCGCCGTCGAAGCCGAGCACCTCCTCGCCCTGCGCGCCCTGGCGATAGAAGGAGCCCTGGACCTGCTGCAGCAGCGCGGGGATCGACTCGCCGCGCTTCTCGAGCTCCGCCTTCACCCAGTCGACGCCGAGCATGTCCATGACGCGGAACGGGCCGGCCTCGTGGCCGTAGCCCCACTCCATCGCGCGGTCGACGCTCGGGACGTCGTAGGCGAGCGACGGCGACGTCTCGGCAGCGTAGCGCGCGTTGTCGAGCAGCGTCGCGCGCAGGAAGTCGCCGTACTTGCCGGGCAGCGTCTTGAGGCCCGCGATGCGCTGCGCGAGCGGGGCGCGGATCGCGGCCTTCAGCTCCGGCGTCTCCAGCCGCTGCTGCGGCACGTACTGACCGGCGCGGAAGTCCCACGTCTGGATGTCCTTGCCGACCTTCTTGTAGAAGCCGCCCTGCGTCTTGTCGCCGAGCTGCTTGTTGGCCACCATCTGCTCGAACCAGGCGGGGAGCGGGAAGCGCTCGCCCGTGGCCTGCGCGAGGCCCTTCGTGACGTGCACCAGCACGTCGATGCCCGAGAGGTCGCCGGTGCGGAAGGTCGCCGACTTCGGGCGGCCGAGCAGCGCGCCGGTGAGGCCGTCGACCTCGTCGATCGTGAGGCCGAACTCCTCCATGCGGCCGATCGTGCGGTTCATGCCGAACACGCCCAGGCGGTTGGCGATGAAGCCCGGCGCGTCCTTGCTGACGACGACGCCCTTGCCGAGCAGCGTCTCGCCGAACGCGCGCACGCCGTCGAGCACCGCGGGATCGGTGTCGGGCGTGGGGATCAGCTCCAGCAGGTGCATGTAGCGCGGCGGCGCGAAGAAGTGCGTGCCGAGGAAGTGCCGCTTGAACCGATCGCTGCGCCCCTGCGTGAGCACCGCCATCGGGATGCCCGACGTGTTGGACGAGACGATGGCGGTCGGCTTGAGGATCGCCTCCAGCCGCTCGTACAGCGCCTGCTTGGGGCCCGGCTGCTCGATGATCGCCTCGATGACGAGGTCGCAGTCCTTCAGCAGCGCGAGATCGTCCTCGGTGTTGCCGGTGCGGACCAGCGCGGCGCGCTCCGCGTCCATGAACGCCGCGGGCTTCCCCTTGAGCAGCCGCTGGATGGCGCCCTTGGGAATGGCGCCCCGATCCGGGCCCTCGGCCGGGATGTCGAGCAGGACGACCGGGAGGCCGGCGGACGCCGCGAGGGCGGCGATGCCGCTGCCCATCGTGCCGGCGCCGATGACGCCGACCGAGCGGATGCGCGGCCGGGCGGCGGGCGCCGGGGCGGCCGGGGTCTCGAAGCCGAGATCGAGGCCGGCGAACGCCGTTCGGCTCTCGCCGGCCGTGAGGGTCTCTTGGGACATCGGGTGCGACGCTCCTCGATCGAGGTGAGGGCGGAGGCGGCTGCGCGCGCGGGAGGTGGGCGCGGCGGCAGACGTCGGGATCGCCTGCGCGTCGTGAGGGCGCGCGCCGGCGAACTGGAAGATTCCACCGCGCACCGGGGCGCGGAAGGGGCCCGATCGGGGGATCCGGCGCCGCGCCCCGGTGATCCGCGCCACACCGCCCCGCATCCACCCCGACCGACGCGCTGGCGAGCTCCCCGCGCGCGCTGGCGATCGGCACGTCCGTTGCCTTGTGAGCGGGCGTCCCGGCGCAATCGTGCGACGGACACTCCCGGAGATCACACATGACGCTGCTCACCTGGCTCATCGTCGGACTCGTCGCCGGACTGCTCGCCTCCTTCGTGATGGGCGGCGTCGGCTACGGCCTGATCGGCGACATCATCATCGGCATCATCGGCGCCTTCGTCGGCGGCTGGCTGTTCAGCGCCCTCGGCATCGCGAGCCCGCTCGGCGGCCTCGCCGGCACGATCCTCGTCGCGTTCATCGGGGCCGTGGTGCTGCTCTTCATCCTGCGCATGATCCGCGGCGGACGACGGCGCGTGGTCTGACACGCTCGGCCGCGATGAACGACGCGGGGCCCGGTGCATCGCACCGGGCCCCGCGTCGCGTTCGTGCCGTCAGGCGCGACCGGTGCGCGTCACCGCACGCGGCTGGCGGTCCACTGCATGCCCCACGAGTCGCAGGTGTTGGCGTGCGCGCCGATGCGCACCTTGCCGCGCGCCGCGGTGGCGCCGACGAACTGGCCCTGCAGGTGCCAGTGCACGCCGGCCTTCTCGTCGTGGTACGTGCCGTTGACGGCGCCGCGGTCGACCACCAGCCGCGCGCCGCGCGTCACGTAGTCGGCGCGCTGCGTGCGCCCGTAGCTCCGGCCCATCCCCGCGCCCGAGTCGCTGCAGCGGATGTCGCCCTCGTACTCGATCTCGGTGATGCTCGCGCCGTCCGGGGCGACGGTGAAGCGCACCAGCCCGTTCCCGTTCGAGAAGCGCCCTTCCCACACCCCGCCGCGCGGCGTGACGCCCGTGGGCTTGAACTCCTCGGGCGGGAGCTGCGCGTTGGGACCCGCGGCCGCCGGCGCGGCGGGCGCGGGATCCTTGCGCACCGGCTGCGCGGGCGCGGCGGGCGCGTTCGCCGGCGGATTGGCGGGCGCGGCGCCCGGCGGCTGGCGGCGGCGCGGCTGGTCGACGGCGAGCCCCATCGCGCGCTGCAGCTCCTGCACGACGTCGGCGTGGCTCTGCGCGCGGGCGTGGTCGAGCGCCGTGCGGCCGCTCGCGTCGGCGAGCTTCGGATCGGCGCCGCGCGCGAGCAGCTCGCGCACGACGTCGAGGTTGCCGCGGTAGGCGGCGGAGGACAGCGCGGCGCTCCCGTCGCTCGTCGGGAAGTTCGGGTCGGCGCCGGCGTCGAGCAGCGAGCGCACCCGCGCCAGATCGCCCAGCAGGCCGGCCGCGGTCTTCAGCTCGACCGCCATCTCGTAGTTCGTGCGGCCGTTCTTCGGCACCCGAATCTCCGGCAGCGGCTGCCCGCGCTCGGCCGCCTCCAGCAGCCGCGCGACGTCCAGGTGCCCGCCCTTGATCGCCAGGTCGCGCGCGGTCTGGCCGCTCGCGTTCTCCAGCAGCGCGTCGGCGCCGCGCGCGAGCAGCAGGCGCGCGATGCCCACGCGGCCCCAGCTCGCGGCCGACATCAGCGCGGTGGAGCCGTCGTCGCGCGGCGTGTCGGGCTTCGCCCCCGCGTCCAGCAGGCGCGCGACGGCCGCGGAGTCGTTCGTCATCGAGGCGGTCGCCATCTCGACCGCGCGCTGATACGCGCTCTGCGCGCGCGCGGTGGACGGTGCGGCGGCGAGCGCGCCGAGGAGCGCGCCGGCGGTGACGAGCGTGGCGCCGCGCGCGGACGCGCGCGGCAAGGAACGTGGAGACGGCATCGGGGCGACGAGGGGAGAAGCGCGGCCCGGTCAGGCTGCGACGGTCACGACGAGGTAGACGTCGGGCGCCGCCGCCGCGTCACCGCCGGCTCCCGCCGCGCCGGACCACGGTGTCAGGCCGTGGCGTCAGGCTGCGGCGACCGCGCGCGCGAAGGCGTCGAGCTTCGCCGGGTCGAGCCGCCCGTCGGTGCGCACCCCGCTGCACACGTCGACGCCGAAGGGCGCGACGGCGGCGATCGCCGCGCCGACGTTGTCCGCGCGCAGCCCGCCGGCGAGGAACACGGGCACGCCCGCCCGCTCGCGGATCGCGCGGCTCAGCGTCCAGTCGTGCACGCGCCCCGTGCCGCCCAGCTCCTTCACCGCGAGGCGCGGGTTGCCCGAGTCGAGCAGCAGCGCGTCGACGAGCGGCGCGACGTCGAGCGCCTCGCGCACGGACCCCTCGTCGAGCACGTGGATCACCTGCACGAGGCGCACGGCCGGCAGCGCGTCGCGCAGCGCGCGCAGCTCGTCCGCCGGGAGCGCGTCGACCAGCTGCAGCGTGTTCACCGCGCAGCGGCGCGCCTGCGCGATCACGGTGGGCGCGTCGACGCGCGACGTCAGCAGGAAGGTCGCGACCGGCGGCGGCACGCGCGGCGCGATCTCGGCGATCAGCGCCTCGTCGATCGGACCCGGCCCGCTCGGCATCGCGGAGACGAGCCCCAGCGCATCGGCGCCGTGCGCGATCGCGAGCGCGGCCTCCTCGGGCGTGGCGATGCAGCAGACCTTCACCCGCGTGCGCGGGCGCGGCGTCGCGTGCAGGTCAGCGGGCATCGGCCCCCGACGCATGGAGCGCGCGCCGCAGCAGCGTGATCTGGCCGCCGTGATACGCGTTGTGCTCGGCCAGCCCGACGATCATCCCGCCGAAGCTCGCCTGCCCGCCGATCGCGGGATCGTCGCTCGTGCCCACGCGCTCGGCGAGTCGTTCGGGCGGGAACGCCGCGACCGCGTCGAGGAGCGCGCCGCGCGCGGCCGCGAGCTCGTCGCGCAGCGCGCGCCAGCGCGCGTCCACGTCGCCCGTGGCGTCGGGCGGCGCGGGCCAGTCGCCCTCGCGCGGCAGCGCGGCGGGCTCGCCCTGCAGGCGGCGCGTGACCTCGCGCGTCCACGCCATGAGATGGTGCGTCAGCTCCCAGATCGAGTGCGCGCCGGGGACGGGGCGCGACAGCGCGGCGCGCGCGTCGACGTCGGCGAGCACGTCGGCGAGCGACGGGCCGTGCCACGACTGGCCGTCGAAGGAGCGCCGCAGCACGGAGCGCAGGATCGGGATCATCGTCGTTCGGGTTCGGGGAGCGCGATCAGCGGCCGCTGCGCCGCGCCTGGCGCGCCCGCAGGCGCGTCGCGCGGATGCGCGTGAGCCCGACGATCACCACCGGCAGCGTCGCCACCATCCAGATCCCGGTGAACACCTTCCGGAAGGTCGGCGGCCGCTGCTCGACGCCGAGCGCGTAGTAGAGCGCGATCGCGATGGCGTGCACCGCGAGCACACCGATCATCATGTGCATGAGGTGGCGGCGCAGCTCGGGAGCGGTCGAGACCTTCGGTGGCGCCTTGGGGTCCGTCACGCGACGCTCACGCGTAGAGGCGCGCGATCCAGTCGGCGACGACGGCGGGCTTGTCGCCGCCCTCGCGCTCGATCGTCACGCGCCAGGTGACCTGCGTGCTGCCGTCCTTCGCCGCCTCGGCCGCCGCGACGGCGACGCGGGCGCGCACGCGCGCCCCGACCGGCACGGCGACGGGGAAGCGCACCTTGTCGAAGCCGTAGTTGACGATCATGCGCACGCCGCCGACGTCGACCGCCTGCTGCACGAGCGGCACGATGAGCGAGAGCGTCAGCAGCCCGTGGGCGATCGGGCCGCCGTACGGCGACTCCGCCGCGGCGCGCGCCGCATCGAGGTGGATCCACTGATGATCGTCCGTCGCGTCGGCGAAGCGCTGCACGCGCTCGGGTCCGACCTCCAGCCAGTCGCCGACGGCGATCTCCTGGCCGATGTGCTGGTCGAGCGCGGCGGGAGACTCGAGGCGCGTGGTGGGCATCGTGGCGGGCGAGGGGAGGCGGCGACGTGTCGGGAGCGCGCGAAAGGTCACCGCGTGGGGCGCGCGCGTCCAGACGGTCGCCGCGCCGCGTTGACACTGCCGGTCCGCACGCGCGACCTTGCGGCTCCCCTCCCACGCGCCACCGCGCGCCCCGCCTCGGCGGAGGTCCGTCTGCCCCGACCCGGCCCCGTCCCGTCCTCTGCACGCACGGCGCGCACGCCGCGCCGCGGCGTCACCCTGCTGGAGCTGCTCGTCGTGCTGGTGCTGCTCGGGCTGGCCGCGGCGCTCGCGGCGCCGCGCCTGCTGCCGCCACGCACCGCCGAGGCGGGCGACCCGCTGGCGCGCACGGTGGCCGCCGGGCGCGCGCTGGCGCTGCGCCGCGCGGAGGCGCTGCGGCTGGAGGTGGACGCCGACGGCCGCTGGCGGCTGATCGCGCGCGACTCGGTGCTGCAGGGCGGCCTGCTGCCCGCGCCCGCCGCGACGCTGCGCCTCGGCATCTCGCCGCTCGGCGTGTGCGTGCCCGAGCCGGTGGACGACCCGGCGACGCCCGCCTGGGATGCGGCGGCGTGCGCGCCGGCCGCGCCCGGGAGCGGCGCGTGACGCTGCTCGAGGCGCTGGTGGCGCTGGTGATCCTCGGGCTCACCGCGACCGGGTTCCTGGAGGGCTTCCGCGCCGGGAGCCGCACGGCGCGCGAGGCCGCCGAGTGGTCGGCGGCGGTGGCCGCGGCCGAGGCGACGCTGGAGGGCGCGCTGCTCGACGCGCCGCCGGCCGACTCGCTCGCCCGCTGGCGCCCGCGCGTGACGATGCAACCGTGGGAGGGCGCCCCGCGCGCGGTGGACGTCGTCGCCGCGACGGTGACGCTGCCCGACGGCGCGGAGTTCACGCTGCGCCGGCTCGTGCGCCGCGCGCCGACGGAGCCGCGCCCGTGACCGCGCGCCGCGGCTTCACGCTGCTGGAGGTCCTGGTCGCGCTGGTGGTCAGCGCGCTCGTGATCACGCTCGCCTACGGCGCCGCGCAGGCGGGCTTCGATACCGAGGCGCGGCTGCGCGAGCGCGCCGCGGCGGCGGAGGCGCGCACCGCGTGGCGCGCGCTGCTCGGCGACGCGCTGCGCCACGTCGAGCGCGGGGTGGCGGAGGACGACGTCGTGTTCGACCTGGCGCCCGCGCGCGAGGGGCGCGGCTCCGACACGCTGCGCCTGGCGACGCGCGGCATCGTGCCGCCGCTCGGCACGGGCGACCGCTGGGCGGTGACGCTCGCGCCCACGAGGGACGGCGTGCTGCTGTCGGCCGCGCCGGCGGAGGGCGCCGCGGGCGTGCCCGTCACGGTGCGGGTACGCGAGGCGCGCGGCCTGCGCGTGCTCGTGCTGCCGCACGCAGGCGGCGCGTGGACGCGCGAGTGGACGCGCGGCGCCGCCGCGCCGGCGGCCGTGTCGGTGCAGCTGGTGGACTCGGTCGGCCGTGCGGTGGAGCCGCCGCTGATCGCGCGCACGCGCCCGGCCGGCGCGATGGAGGCGGCGCCGTGATGCGGAGCCGACGCGGCGTCGCGCTCATGCTCGTGCTCTGGCTCGTCGTGCTGCTGGCGGCGGTCGGCGCCACGGTGGCGACGCAGGCGCGCGGCGCGACGCGCGTGGCGGTGAACGTCCGCGCGCGCGCGGTGGCCCGCCTGGCCGCGGAGAGCGGCGTGGAGGCGGCGGTGGCCGAACTGGAGGCGCAGCTCGCGGCGCGTCCCGACACGGTGGCGCGCCGCGCGTACCTGAGCGCCGTCGACCGCGCGCTCGCGACGACGGTGCCGCGCACCCTCGGCGACGCGCACTTCCAGACGACGCTAGTGGACGCGAGCGCGCGACTGGACCTGAACCTCGCGGGGGAGGAGGCGCTGGCTGCGCTGTTCGCGCAGGTCGGCGCGCCCGACGGGGGGCGCGCGCCCGCGCGCGCCGTGCAGGCGTGGATGGGCGCGGAGGGCGTGCGCGACGGGGTGGGGCGGGGCGCCGTGCGCGGGCCGGCCGCGCGCCGGCGCCGATTCCGCTCGCTCGATGACCTCGCGCGGGTGCCGGGCGTCTCTCCTGCGCTGGCCCGCGCGGCGGCGCCCCACCTCACGGTGGACGGCGACGGGCGGGTGAACGTGGCCGGCGCGTCGGCCGCGGTGCGCGCGGCGGCGCGCGGCGAGACGGTGCGCGAGCCGACGCGGCTGCTCATCGTGAGCCGCGGCTGGCACGCGGGCTCGCCGCTGACCCACGAGATCCAGGCCGTCTACGCCGTGCGCGGCGACCGGCTGGCGTTCGTGCACTGGCGCGAGCGCGACCTCTGACCATTCGACCCTCCCTCACCTTCCGCATGCCCGATCGCATCGGCCTCGAGCTGCTCGCCGACCGCGTGCGCGCCGTCGCCCTCGACCGCCGCGGCCGCGCCGCGCGCGCGACGGCCGACGTCGCGTGGGATCCGGCGCAGCCGGACGCCGCGATCGCGGAGCTGCGCGCGCGGCTGGGCGGCGCGCGGCGCATCGGCATCGCGGTGGGGCTCGCGTTCCTGGACGTGCAGCGCGTGGCGCTGCCGCCGGTGCGCGGCGAGGCACGGCGCCGCATGATCGCGCTCGATCCGGCGCGCGTCTTCCCGCTGCACGAGCCGGTCGTCGTCGCGCTGGCCGACGATGCGCCGCCCGTGCGCGCGACCGGCGGCGAGCCGGCCGAGCGCGGCGAGCCGGCCTTCGCGGTGTCGCGCGAGCAGGTGCGCCGCTGGATCGCCGCGTTCGAGCGGTGGGCGCCGGTGGAGAGCGTGGTCTCCGCGCCGGCGGCGCTCGCGCGCGCGCTGCGCGCGGGCGGCGCGCCCACCGACGGCGAGCATCGACTGCCCGCCGCGGCGGACGAGGAGGGCGTGGTGCAGGTGCGCGGCGGCCGCGTGACGGGCGTGCGCCGCGCGCCGCGCTGGCGCACCGACGGCGACGCGGCCGACGTCGCGCCGCCCGCCGACCCGTCGCGCGTCGCGCTCGGCGCGGCGCTCGGCGTCGACGACGCGCCGAGCGCGGTGCAGCTGCTGCCCGACGACCTCGCGCACGGCGTGGCGCGGCGTCGCGCGGCGGCGGTCACGCGCGCGGCCGCGCTGTGCGGGCTCGCGGTGGGGCTGACGCTCGCCGCGGCCGACCGCCAGCGCGAGCGACGCGCGATGGCGCTGGAGCGCGCGCTGCGCGCCGAGCTGCCGCGCGCGGCCGCGGCCGAGTCGCTGCAGGCGCGCCTCGCCGCGTTCGACGACGCGACGCGCGCGGGCGCCGAGCTGGCCGAGCGCCGCGCCGATCCGCTCGCGGTGCTCGGCGCGCTGGGCGAGCGGCTGCCGGAGGGCGCGGCGATCACCGCCCTGCGCATGGAGGGCGACGCGTGGACGGTCGAGGGCACGGCGCGCGACGCGGCCGCCCTCGTGCCGCGGTTCGCGGGCGATCAGCGCCTCGCCGAGGTGCGCGCGCTCGCGCCGAGCACGCGATTCGTCGAGCGCGGCACGCCGACCGAGACGTTCTCGATCGCGTTCCGCGCGACCGGAGCGGCGCGATGACCGCACCGGACGGCGCGTCGATCGCCGAGCGCGCGCGCGGCGCCATGAGCGCGTGGCCCGGCGGCATCAGCCGCCGCGAGCGGCGCACGCTCGCCGTCGGGATCGTGGTGCTCGCGGCGGCGCTCCTCCTCACCTACGCGGTGATGCCGTTCGCGCGCCGGTGGAGCGTGCGCGAGGCGACGCTCGACGCGCGCGAGGCGCAGCTCGCGCGGGTGCGCGGGCTGATCGCCGCCGAGTCGTCGCTGGCGGCGGCGGTGCGGCTGCGCCAGTCGCGCGTCGGCCCGGATGCGCCGCGCCCGATCGCCGCGCGCACGCCGGCGCTCGCGGCGGCGGCGCTGCAGACGGCGCTGCAGGACGCAGCCGCGCGCAGCGGCGTGCAGGTGCAGCGCGTCGACGCCGCGGGCGAGACGACCGACGGCGACGGCGTGCCGGCCGAGGTGCCGGCGACCATGACCGCGTTCGGCGACGTGCACGGGCTCACCGAGCTGCTCGCCGCGCTGCAGCACGGCCCGACGCTGCTCGAGGTCACCGCGCTCAGCGTGCAGTCGACGCTCGGCCCGCGCGGCGAGCCGCTGCTGCAGCTGACGGTGAGCGTGCGCGCGCCCTGGTCGACGGCGGGAGGCGCGCGATGACCGCGCCGCGTCGCCTCGCCGACGCGCTGACCGCCGGCGCCCTCGCGATCGGCGCGCTCGGTGCGGCGCTGTGGGTGTGGCCGGTGCGGGTGGACGTGGCGCCGCTGCCGCCCACCATCGCGCCGCCGCCCGCGGCGACCGCGGCATCGCCGCCGATGGCGGATCCGGCGCGCGCGTCGCGCGTGGCCGCGACCAACCCGTTCTCGCCCACGCGTGCGGCGCCGCGCGCGCGCTGGGTGCCGCCCGAGGCGCTCGGCCCGATGGCCGACGTGACCGTGTCGCAGCTGCCGCCCGGCCTCCTCCCCGATCCGACCGTGGACCTGCCCGGCGGCGCGGCGGACGTCGCGCCCACGCCCGTGCCGGCCACGCGCGACGAGGTCGCGCAGGCGCGCGATCGGCGCGTGCCCGCACTGTTCGGCACCGTCATCGGCGCCGACGGACCGCGTGCGCTGCTGCGGCTAGACGCACGCATCCCGGGCGCGCAGCTGTACGCCGAGGGCGCGCAGGCGGGCGGCTGGCGCGTGCAGCGCGTCGAGGCGGACCGCGTGACGCTCGTGAGCCGCGGGCGCACGCTGACGCTGCGCATGCCGCGCGCGGCCGCGCCGCCGGTCGCGCCGTGACGCCGGTCGCACGGTGAGCGGCGCGCCCCCTTCCGTCGCCCCCCCGCGCGGCGGCAACGTCCCCGCGTCGCTCCCGTCTCCTCTCCCGCCCTCCGTGCGTCGCTCCCTCCGTCACGCGCTCGCCGCCACGCTCGCGGGCCCGCTGCTGCTCCTGGCCGCGCCATCGTCGGCCGCGCGCGCGCAGCCCGTGACCGCGCCGGGCACGCGGCTCAACCTCGTCGACGCGCGGCTCTCGGACGCGATCCGCTCGCTCGGCGCCGCGCTCGGCCTCAGCGTCGTGCTCTCCGACGTCCCCGATCGCCGCGTCACCTTCACCTCGACGACCGCGCTCGGCGCGCGCGAGGTGGGGAGCGTGCTGGAGTCGCTGCTGGAGGCGCACGGGCTGGTGCTCGTGCAGCAGGGCGCGGTCGCGCAGGTGCTGCCCGCCGAGCGGGCGCCGGCGACGGGAGCGGTGGGCGTCGGGCTCACGCTGCCCGATCCGCCGCCGCTCGGCCTCGTGACGCAGCTCGTGCCGCTGCAGGGCATCCGCGCCGACGAGGGAGCGGCCGCGCTGCGGCAGCTCGCCGCGCCGACGGCGCGCATCGAGGCGGTGGCGCGCTCGAACGCGCTGCTCATCACCGACCGCGGCGCGAACGTCGCGCGCTACCTGGAGGTGCTCGCGCGCCTCGACACGCCGGCGCAGGGCGAGGCGGGGCTCCGCACGTACGTCGTCTCGCTCAAGTACGCGGGCGCCGAGGACCTGGCGGCGACGCTGGGGCAGCTCTTCGGGCTCGGGACCGCGGGCGCGCGCGGCGGATCGCTCGCCGACCGCGGGCTCGGACGCGCGCTCGACACCTTCCGGCAGCGCGAGCTCGATCAGTTCCGGCAGCGGCAGCTCGTGCCGACGCCGGGCGCGGTATCGCCGAACGCCTCGCAGCCGATCGCGCCGCGCGGCGCGGGCACGCCGTCCGACGCGCCGTCGTCGACCGCCTACGGCACCGCGAACGACAGCGGCGGCCCCGCCGCGCCGGGCGCGCTCGTGGGACAGACGGTGATCGTCGCCAACGCGCCGACGAACGCGCTCATCATCCGCACGCAGCCGCCGAACTTCCCGCTGCTGCGCGAGACGATCGAGGCGCTCGACGCGCGCCCGGTGCAGGTGCTGCTGGAGGTGACCGTCGCCGAGGTGGCGCTCGGCCGCGGCAGCGAGTTCGGCATCGACTGGGCGGTCGCGAGCCGCAGCGCCACGGGCGGCGCGTCGAACAGCGTGGTGCAGAGCGGCGGTCGGGTGGCCGACACGCTGCCGGTCGCGAACCCCGGGCTGCTCGTGCGGCGACTGCTGCGCTTCGACGATCTCGACGTGCGCGCGCTGCTGCGCACGGTGTCGACGCGCAACCAGGTCAAGGTGCTGTCGACGCCCGAGATCCTCGCGATGAACAACCGCGAGGCGCGCATCCTCGTCGGCAGCAAGGTGCCGTTCGTCGCCTCGTCGCGGCTCGGCGACTTCTCGCGCGACCAGGCGGTGCAGTACCAGGACGTCGGCACCACGCTCACCATCGTGCCGACGGTGAACGACGACGACTACGTCAGCGTGCAGATCCTGCAGGAGGTCAGCGCGCTGACCTCGCAGACGCTCCCGTCGGCGCTCAACGCGCCCGTCATCACGACGCGCGAGGCGTCGACGCGCGCCGTGCTGCGCGACGGGCAGACGGTGGTCATCGCGGGGCTCATCGGCGACGAGCGCTTCGTCGAGCAGACGGGCATCCCGCTGCTCATGGACATCCCGTGGCTCGGCAACCTGTTCCGGCGGTCGAGCGTCACGCGCAACCGCACCGAGCTCGCGATCTTCGTGACGCCGCACGTCGTGCGCGCCGACGCCGACGCCGACCGGCTGCGCGAGCGCGCGCGGCGGCGCCTGGACGCGGTGCCCTCGCCGCCGCCGGAGGAGTGAGCGTGGCCGAGCGCGCGCCCGACGCCGCCATCTCGGACGCGGCCATCTCCGACGCGGCGGCGGAGCTGCGCGCGGCGGCGACCGGGCCGCTCGCGCGGGCGCTGCCGCCGGCGTGGCTGGAGGCGCACCTCGTGCTGCCGATCGGCGTGACGGACGACGGCGCGCTGCGCGTGGCCGCGGGCGCGGAGCCCGACGCGACGGTCGTCGACGCGCTGGCGCGCCGCTTCGCGCGGCCGGTGCGGCTGGTGCCCGTCGCGCCGCAGGACCTGCGCGCCGCCGTGCTGGCCGCGCGCGAGGGCCCGTCGTCCCCGGCGGACGCGCTGATCGGCGAGGCGGCGGCGGACGTCGACGGCGCGCCGCGCGCCGCGGACGACGACGGGCGCCTGCGCGCGCTCGCCGACGAGGCGCCCGTCGTCACGGTCGTCGACGCGCTGCTGCGCGACGCGCTGCGGCTGGGCGCGAGCGACGTGCACCTGGAGAGCGCGACGGACGGCGTGCGCGTGCGTTTCCGTTTGGACGGCGTGCTGCAGGACGTGCAGCGCGTCGCCCCCGCGCTGCGCGCGGGCGTCGTGAGCCGCGTGAAGGTGCTCGCGGGGCTCGACGTCGCCGAGCGGCGGCGGCCGCAGGACGGGCGCGCCCGCGTGCGCGTCGCGGGCGGCGACGGCGCGGCGCGCGAGGTCGACCTGCGCGTGGCCACGCTCCCCGCGCTGCACGGCGAGAGCGTCGTGCTGCGCGTGCTCGACCACGGCGGCGGCGCGCGCGATTTGCCGTCGCTCGGCATGCCGGACGGCGTGCGGGAGCGCTTCGAGCGGGTGCTGGCGCGCACGACGGGGCTCGTGCTCGTGACCGGGCCCACCGGCTCGGGCAAGACGACGTCGCTGTACGCCGCGCTCGCGCGCGTCGCCGCGCCGGGCGTCAAGGTCGTCACGGTCGAGGATCCGGTGGAGTACCGCATGCCCGGCGTCGTGCAGGTCGCCGTGCAGCCGACGGTCGGGCTGACCTTCGCGAGCGCGCTGCGCGCGATCCTGCGCCACGATCCGGACGTCGTGCTCGTGGGCGAGATGCGCGACCGCGAGACGGCGGAGACCGCGGTGCAGGCCGCGCTGACGGGGCACCTCGTCTTCTCGACGCTGCACACGACCGACGCGGTGGGCGGCGTCGCGCGCCTCGCCGACATGGGCGTCGAGCGCTTCCTCATCGCCGCGACGGTGCAGGCGATCCTCGCGCAGCGCTTGGTGCGCGTGCTCTGCGACGCGTGCGCGCGGCCGTCCGAGCCCGACGCGGCGCAGCTCGCGCTGCTCTCCACGCTGGCGGCCGACGACATGGGCGACACGACGCCGCGCTGGCGGCGCGCGGTCGGCTGCCCGGCGTGCGGCGGGACCGGCTATCGCGGGCGCACGGGCATCTACGAGCTGCTCGTCGTCGGCGAGGCACTGCGCGCGCAGGTCGCCGCGGGGGCGCCGCTCGACGCGTTGCGCGCGCAGTCCCGGCGCGAGGGACTCGTGCCGCTCGCCGCCGACGGGCTGCGGCTCGCGCGCATCGGGCGCACGACGCTCGACGAGGTGCTGCGCGTCGCGCACCTGGACGACGCGTAGCGGGCGACGCGCGTGCGCTATCGCTACCGGGCCGCGACCGCCGACGGCGGGGAGGTGGACGGCGTGCTGGACGCCGCCACGCGCGACGCCGCGATGGACGCGCTGCGCCGTCGCGCGCTCGTGCCGATCGCGCTCGACGACGTGGAGGCCGCGCCGGCTACGCACGCGGCCGCGCCGGCGCGCGGCCGCGGCGGGCGCTCCGCGTCGGTGGCGCTGTTCGCGCGCACGCTGGCCACGCTGCTGGAGGCCGGCGTGCCGCTCGACCGCGCGCTCGCGTTCACGGCCGAGCAGGCGACGCATCCGGCGCTCGCCGCCGCGCTGGCCGACGTGCGCGAGGCGGTGCGCGGGGGCGCGGCGCTCGCCGGCTCGCTCGCGCGGCACCCGCGCCTGTTCGGACCGCTCGTGGTGGCGATGCTCGGCGCGGGTGAGGCCGCGGGCGCGCTCGCGGCGTCCGCGGCGCGGCTGGCCGATCATCTGGACGAGGCGGCGGAGCTGCGCGCGCAGGTGCGGAGTGCGCTGCTCTATCCGGCGCTCATGGGCGGCGTCGCGGCCGTCGGCGTGACGGTGCTCCTGCTCGTCGTCGTGCCGCGCTTCGTCGCGATGCTCGGCGAGATCGGCGGCGCGCTGCCGCTCTCGACGCGGCTGCTCGTCGGCGCGAGCCGGGTGCTGGTCGGCGGCTGGTGGGCCTGGCTGCTGCTCGGCGTCGCCATCGTCGCCGGCGTGCGCGGCTGGCTGGCGGTGCCGGCGAACCGCGCGCGCTGGCACGCGGCGCGGCTCGCGCTCCCCGTCGTCGGCTCGCTGGAGCAGCGGTGGGCGACGGCGCGCGTCGCGCGCACGCTCGGGCTGCTGCTGGCCGGCGGCGAGCGGCTGCTGCCCGCGCTGCGCGTGGCGGCCGGCGCGGCGCCGAACCTCGCCGTCGCCGCCGGGGTGGAGCGCGCGGCCGCGCGCGTGGCCGAGGGGGAGCAGCTCGCGCCCGCGCTCTCGGGCGTGGTGCCGCCGCTCGCCGCGCAGCTGCTCGCCGTCGGCGAGGAGACCGGCCGGCTCGGACCGATGGCCGAGCGGGTCGCCGACGTCTACGACGCCGAGGTGCGGCGCGCGCTGCGCACGAGCGTCGCCCTGCTGGAGCCGGCGATGATCGTCCTCTTCGGCATCGTCGTCGGCTTCGTCGCGCTCGCGCTGCTGCAGGCCGTCTACGCGGTCGACCCGGGCCGCCTGTGAGCGCGCGACGTCCGTTCGATGGGCTGCCGGCGAGCGCGCCGCGCCGCGCGGGTTAACGTTTCCGTCCATGCCGCGTCCCATCCCCCCGTCCGTCCCCGCCGCCCGCCGCGCGTTCACGCTGCTGGAGGTGCTCGTGGTGCTCGTGGTCATCGCGCTGCTCGCGGCGCTGGTGGCCCCGCAGATCCTCGGGCGCGTCTCGCAGGCGCGCGGCACGGCGGCGACGGCGCAGCTCGAGCTCCTGAGCACCGCCCTCGACAGCTACCGGCTGGACACGGGCCGCTACCCGACCACCGAGCAGGGGCTGCGCGCGCTGCGCGAGCGGCCCACGCGCGCGCCGGTGCCGGCCCAGTGGCGCGGGCCGTACCTGCGCCGCGAGGTGCCGCTGGACCCGTGGGGACGGCCGTACGAGTACCGCAGCCCCGGCCGCCGGAACCCCGACGGCTTCGACCTCGTGACGCTGGGGCGCGACGGGGCGTCCGGTGGGGAGGGGGAGGATGCGGACGTGATCGTGCCCTGACGTGCACTGACGCGCCCCGGGGCGCGTGACGGTCCCGCCGGCGCCTTGACACCCGCGCCCGGGCGGTCGCTATTCCGGTCGCCCCGATCGCCCGGTCCGCCGCGGTTCGCGGCCTCACCCGACAGCGCCGATGTCGCACCCGCCGCTCGACCGCGACGCCGCCCCCACGGCGGGCGCCGACACCGCCTCCAGCGCTCCCGGCGCCACCTGCGCGCCCGCCGCGTCGGCGACCGCCGCATCGGCGGCCGCCGCTCCGGCCTCTCGCCGCGATCTGCTCCGCAGCGCGGCCGCGGGCGTCGCCGGCCTGGCGTCGAGCGCGGTCGGGCTGGCCGCCCTCGCGGAGGATGCCGCCGCGCAGCCGCCCCGCACCCCGCGCGACCAGCCGCGGCAGCCGCGCGGGACGCCCAAGCGCCTGACGTCGCAGCCGCCGATGCTCCCGCGCCGCTTCGCCGGCGTCGACCAGGCGCGGCAGCCGAGCTGGATGCTGGAGCCGACGCACGACTGGGAGAACTGGGCGCTGCGCCTGGCCCGCCGCGTCACGCTCGGCCTCACGCCGGAGGAGTCGGCGCGCGCGCGGCGGCTCGGCTACTACGGATACCTCGACTATCAGCTCGCGCACGAGCAGATCGACGACTCGGCGTGCGACGCGTTCGTCGCGCGCACCTATCCGACGCTGGCGATGACCGGCGCCGAGCTGGCCGCGTTCGACCAGGGGACGCTGCAGACGCAGCTGCAGGAGTCCACCGTGTACCGCGCGGCGTTCTCCAAGCGGCAGCTCTACCAGCGCATGGTCGAGCTGTGGACGGACCATTTCACGATCTACTACCCGGAAGTCGGCTACCTCAAGACGCTCGACGACCGCGAGGTGATCCGGAAGCACGCGCTCGGGAAGTTCGGCGACCTGCTGAAGGCGAGCGCGCGCAGCGCGGCGATGCTCGTGTACCTGGACCAGAACGTGAGCCGCCGCGGGGCGCCCAACCAGAACTACGCGCGCGAGCTGCTCGAGCTGCACACCGTGGGCGTGAACGGCGGCTACACGCAGGACGACGTGGCGGAGCTGTCTCGCATCCTGACCGGGTGGACGGTGCGCGGGCGCGGCGAGTTCACCTTCAACCCGGCGCTGCACGACTTCGCGCAGAAGACCTTCCTCGGCCGGACGTTCCCGGCGATGGACTCGCGCAACAACACGAACACCGACGGCATCAACGAGGGCGAAACGGTCCTCGACATGCTGATCGCGCATCCGAGCACGGCACGGTTCATCGCCACCAAGATCCTGCGGCACCTGCTCTGGTACGAGCCGTCGGCGGAGATGATCGCGCGCGTGGCGGACGTGTACACGCGCACCGGCGGCGACATCAAGGCGATGGTGCGCGCGTCGCTCGACTTCTCGTTCCTGCAGCAGGCGCCGGCGAAGCTCAAGCGCCCGTTCCACTATCTCGTGTCCGCGCTGCGCGCGCTCAATCCCACCGTGGGCACGGGCGTCGGGACCGCGACGCGGCAGCTCGTCGGCATGGGGCAGCCGCTCTTCCTCTGGCTGACGCCCGACGGCTACCCCGACGCGGTGGAGTTCTGGGCGGGCAACCTGCTGACGCGCTGGAACGTGGCCACCAACCTCGCGGTCATCAACAACGCCGAGATGGCGGTCGACGTGTCGCGCCTGCAGGCGCTGAACAGCGCCGACGCCGTGGCGAGCGAGATCGGCCGCACGATGTTCGGCGGCGAGCTGCAGGAGCGGCTGCGCGAGGAGCTGGTGGCGTACCTCCGCCCCGCGCCGAACAGCTCCACGCGCATCCGCGAGGCCCTCGGCCTGGCCATCGCGTCCTCGCCGTTCCAGTGGTACTAGCCGTGGTGCCAGCAGTGAAGCCAGCAGTGGTGCTCGCGTGATCCCCGCGCACGCCTTCCCGACGCCCGAGCCATGAGCGACCTGCCCGAGTTCGAGACGCCCGACGCCGGGTGCGACGAGTACCACGCGCTGTCGCGCCGCCGGTTCGTCGCCGGCGCCGGCGCGGCGTTCGCCGCGGCCAGCTTCCCCGCGTGGCTGCCGCGCGTGGTGCTCGCGCAGTCGCAGACGAGCCGCGACATCGTCGTCAGCGTCTTCCTGCGCGGCGGCGCCGACGGGCTGTCGCTGTGCGTTCCCTTCTTCGAGGGGAACAACTACTACGGCGTGCGCCCGAACATCGCGATCCCGGCGCCGGACAGCACGGCGGCGAACCGCCTGACGGCGCTCGACGAGCGCTTCGGCTTCGCGCCCGCGATGGCCGGGCTGCTGCCGGCGTTCCGCTCGGGACAGCTGCTGGTGACGCACGCGACGGGCGTGACGGTCGCGAACCGCTCGCACTTCGACATGCAGCGGTTCATCGAGGTGGGCAAGGCGAACGACCCGAACCTCATCACCGGATGGCTCGGCCGGCATCTCGCGACGGTCCCGCCGCTGCGCACGGACGCGCCGCTGCGCGCGCTCGGCCTCTCCGCGGGGCTGCCGCAGACGCTGTACGGCGCGCCGCGCACGCTGCCGATCGCCGACCCGACCAACTTCGGCCTCGCGGGCAGCGCCACCACGCGCGACGCGCGCACCGAGTGGCTCATGGGCGACTACTCGCTGACGATCGATCCGCTGCGCAGCGCCGCGCTCGACGTGGCGAACACGCTGCGCCTGCTGCGCACGATCGACTTCGCCAGCTACCGGCCGGCGAACGCCGCGGTCTATCCGAACTCGGGCTTCGGCCGCTCGCTGCGCTCGACGGCGGCGCTCATCAAGGCGGACGTCGGGATCGAGGCGGTGCAGGTGGACATCGGCGGGTGGGACACGCACCAGAACCAGGCGCCCAACGCGACCACGGGCTCGATGTACCGCACGATGGCCGACTTCTCCAACGCGATCGGCGCGTTCTGGGCCGACGTGCTGCAGGGCGCGGGCAATTACAACGTGACGCTGGTCGCGATCTCGGAGTTCGGCCGCAACGTGCGCGAGAACGGCAGCGCGGGCACCGACCACGGGCGCGCGGGCGCGATGTTCGTCCTCGGCCGCAAGATCGCGGGCGGCCGCGTGCTGACGGTGAACTGGCCGGGGCTCGCGCGCGAGCAGCTGGAGTCGGGGCAGGACCTGCGCGTCACGCTCGACCACCGCGACGTGCTCGCCGAGATCGTGGCGAAGCGGCTCGGGAATCCGGACCTGGCGACCGTGTTCCCGGACTACCGGCCGACGTTCCGCGGGGTGGTGGCGGCGTGAGGTGAGCGCTCAGCGATCGGCGATCAGCGATCAGAGGGTCCGGTGCGCGGGATGGCTCCCGCCGGCGGACCCTCTGATCGTTTCCCATTCACGCGGGCCGCGGGGCAACGACGCCCGCGAGCGACGCGGGGCCCCGCCGGAAGTCGGGGCCCGCTGATCGCTGATCGCCGATCGCTGAGCGCTGCGCCACCGCGCCTCACTGCACCACGATCTGCGACACCATCCCCGGATGCACGGTGCAGTTCACCGGGTAGGTGCCGGCGCGCGTGAAGGTCCGGCGGACCACCTGGTTCATCGTGATCGGGATGTCGGCCGGCGCGCCGGGGAGCGCGGGATCGCCCGGATTGAGCCGGAAGATCGCGTTGTGCTGCAGCCCGCCCTCGAAGAAGAAGTCGACGAAGCCGCCGACGCGGATGCGCAGCTCGGGCGACGACCACTGCTGCGGGAAGGTGTAGAGCGAATCGGCGGCGGCCGCCGTCGGGCCCGGCGGGGTGGGGCCGTCGCCGTCGCTGCCACCCCCGCAGGCGGCGAGCAGGGCCGCGAGCGCCACGCACGGCGCGGACGTCGTGAGCGTCGTGCGCGTCGCGGCGACGCGGGAGAGCGGGCGGCGAGCGGACCGGGCAGGGAGGCGCGGCATCGGGGCGGGCGGAGAGGGCGGAGCGGGGCGTCCGGACGAGCCGGCGTCGTGCAGTGGACGCCGGATGCCGGGCTCGCGTCAACGCGCGGGTGCAGCGCTTGCCCCTCCCGAGTCCGCAACCCAACGCCTCAGGAGGAGCATCATGGCCGACTTCACCCGCGACAGCGTCGCCGACATGGCCGCCGGCAACCCCGGCATCAACATGGGAACGACCGGCAGCATGCGCGACACCGAGTACGCGTCCGACGACCTGTGGGGCCAGGAGGACGCGCACTGGCGCGAGCATCACGTGCATCGCCCGTACGTGCAGGCCGACCGCGGCTACGACCACTACCGCCCGGCCTACCGCTACGGTCACGCGATGGCCCACCAGCACGCCGGCCGCGACTGGGACCACGTCTCGGGCGACCTGGAGCGCGGCTGGGACGGCGCCCGCGGCGAATCGAAGGCCACCTGGCACGAGGCCAAGGACGCGGTGCGCGACGCGTGGGACCGGGTGCGCGGGCGACGCTGAGCCCGCAGGGCACGCACGGGGCACGCCGCTTGTAGTCGGCACCCTGCTGCACCTGCCGCACGACCGTCCGGCGCGGCGGCACCACGCCGCGCCGGACACGCCGCGCCCCGCGCGCTCGCGACACGCACCCCAGCCGACCCACACGCATGCGACTCGCCGACGCCCACCTGCCCGACGCCACCTCGCGCCCGCCCGGCGACCTGTCCGGAGCGCCGATCCCCGTGCGCAACGACGTCGCCTGGCTGCGGACCGCATTCGTGAACGTGGTCTTCCTCGGGCCGCCGGACGCCGGCGAGGGCGGCTGGGTGCTCGTGGACGCGGGGCTCGCCGGCTACGCGAACCACATCGCCAGCGCGGCCGCGCGCCGGTTCGGGGACTCGCGCCCGGCCGCGATCCTCATGACGCACGGCCACTTCGACCACGTCGGCTCGCTGCGCACGCTGGCCGAGCGCTGGGACGTGCCGATCTACGCCCATCGGCTCGAGCTGCCGTACCTCACCGGGAAGTCGGCGTACCCGCCGCCCGATCCGACTGTCGGCGGCGGCGCGATGGCGCGGCTCTCCCCACTCTATCCCCCCGGGCCGTTCGACTTCGGCGACCGGGTGCAGGCGCTCCCCGACGACGGCTCGGTGCCGGGCGCGCCGTCGTGGCGCACGATGCCGACGCCGGGGCACTCGCCGGGCCACGTGTCGTTCGTGCGCGACGGCGACCGCACGGCGATCGTCGGCGACGCGTTCGTGACGACCAAGCAGGAGTCCGCGATGGCCGCGTACTCGCAGCGCCTCGAGATGCACGGGCCGCCCATGTACTACACGTGCGACTGGGACGCCGCGCGCGACTCGGTGCGCCGGCTCGCCGACTTCGAGCCGGAGCTCGCCGTCACCGGTCATGGCCAGCCCATGCAGGGCGACGCGCTCCGCGAGGGGCTGCAGGCGATCGCCCGCGACTTCGACCGCAGCGAGCGCCCGCAGCACGGCCGCTACGCGCACCGCCCGGCGATCGCCGACGAGCGCGGCGTCGTCGAGCTGCCCCCGCCGGTCGCGGACGGCACCGCGCTCGCGATGGTCGCGTCGGCCGCGACGCTCGGGCTGCTGGCGGCGACGGTGCGGAGAGCCAGGTAAGGTGGGCCGGGTACGGCGGGTCGGGTGAGGCGGGGACGGGTGGGGCGGAGACGGGTGGGGCGGGGACGGATGCGGCGGGTCGGGTACGGCGGCGTCGGATACGACGGGGCGGATACTGCGGGACCATTCGGCCTGACCTCCCGGCCTGACCTCCCGGCCTGACCTCTCAGCGTAACCTCTCCGCCCAACGCCGCGCCCGCACCGCGCGCCCGCACCGCGCGCCCGCACCGCGCCACGACTCCGCACGTCCGAGCTCGCCGATGGACGAGCGAAACGGCGAGGCCGCGCGTGGTGCGCAGGCCTCGCCGTCTTGCATGCCGGTGCTGGGTTGCGCGGTCAGGTCTCGCGGTCAGGTCTCGCGGTCAGGTCTCGCGGTCAGGTCTCGCGATGCGGTTTCGGTCGGAGCGTCGAGCGAAGCGGTTCGCAGTTCTCGATTCCGCCGTACCCGACCCGCCGTACCCGACCCGCCCCACCCGTCTCCGCCGTACCCGTCCCCGCCTCACCCGATCCGCCCCACCCGACCCGCCTCACTCGTAGTACCTCCTCATCTGCTCGGCGACCCCGCTGATGTCGGGGAACAGGCGACGCTCGTCCATGCTCACGAGGTCGAGCTGATCGCGCACGCGGCGCACGTGCTCACCGGGAATGACGACGCGCGTCAGCGTGTCCTCCAGCCCGTGCTCCGCGAGGAAGACGTCGAGCGGGCGGTCGGCGACCGAGGAGATCGTGAACACCGCGGCCTGCGCGGCGATGCGCGCGTCGAGCGTCGGTGGCTCGAGCAGGCAGGCGAACGGCTCGAGGCCGCGCGCGCGGATCAGCTCGAACGGGGAGAAGTGGCCGTCCCCGTCGGTGTCGCGCAGGCGATCGAGGTCGTCGGTGAGCAGCGCCAGCTCGGGGAAGCCGAAGTGCCGGTGCACGCGCTGCCAGTCCAGGCGCCAGATCGCGCGGTCCGTCTCGCGGTCGTCCTGGCCGTCGGTGGACGAGGTGCGGGTCGCGAAGTGCGCGGCCACGAGCGGCGAGTACGACCAGTCGAGCAGCCGCGTCGGCACGCCGTGGTGCTGCGCCGCGACCAGCAGCTCCCACGCGTTGCGCGCGTTGGCGAAGTGCGGGCGCGAGTAGCGCACGAAGTTGCGGAGGATGTGCTCCTCCAGCGCACATTTCGTGTGCGGCGGATCGATCCCGCCGAGCCGGTCGAGGCTCGTGAACAGCGACCAGCGCGCGTCGCCGGCGCCGCGGTACACGGCGCTGTCGCGCCGCCGGCCGGTCACCGGGTCGGGCTCCGCGGGCGTCATGCGGTCGATCAGCTCGCCCAGCGACGAGACGGCGAAGGTGCGGATCTCCATGGACGGCGCATCGTGCAACGCGCGTGCAAGGCGCGAGCGACGCGCCCGCCGCATGCGAGCGGTTCGGGCCGACGCGCGGCCAGGGTCCCTACGGTTGGAGTCCCCAGATGCTCGGCGACGCCAGCTCGACGCTGTTGCCCGCCGGGTCGCGCACGTAGAGCGAGCGGCCGCCGCGCGGCCAGGTGATCTCCGCCTCGAGGGGCACCGCGTGCGCTGCCAGCCGGGCGCGCCACGCGTCGATCGCGTCGTCGGCGACGGCGAATGCGACGTGTCCCGGTCCGTGCGCGCCGTGGGCCGGGACCGGCACGCCGCCTACCGCGCCGGGCGCCGTGGCGGTGACGGCGGGCGCGAACAGCAGGAACATGCCCGGGCCGCACCGGAAGAACACGTGCCGTCCCTCGGCGCGCGCGAACGGCGTCAGGAGCAGCACGTCCTCGTAGAAGCGCGCCGCGGCCGCGAGGTCGGCGGCGTACAGGCAGCTCTCGAGGACGCGGGAGGGCGGGGCGGGCGCGTCCACGTCAGGCCGTGGCGAGCCGGCGCGCGCCCCCCACGCGTGCGAGCTGCCGCTCGCGGAGCCATCCGCCGAGCCATGCCGCCGGCAGCGTCAGGCCGAGGCCGACCACGTGGTACCAGAGCGGCGCGGTGTCCCACTTCATCGCCGAGCCCACGACGTTGAACGCGAGCCCCAGCGCGCCCAGCACGAGCGCGTGGAACATGGGCCGCGACGGCGCGAGGCGCGCCGTGAGCCAGCATCCGAACGTCGCGTACGCGGTCACGTAGCCGAGCGTCGTGAGCAGGAGCGCGGCGTTCCGTGTGCCGCCCGCGGCGTCGAAGTGCGCGGGGAAGGCCCGCATGAGCGCGAGGTCGCTGCTCACGGCGAGCAGCCCGATGAGGACGAAACCGACGACGATCGCGGCGGCGCTGCGCAGCATGGGGGCTCCCGGGGATGGAGGGGGCGGGGAGAGAGGCGGGACGCCGGGGTCGGCGTGGTCGGTCGAACATGCACGCCCGGGCGACGACCGCAAGCGCGCGGCGCGCGACCGTCCGCTCGGTCAGGCGCGGCCCCGACTCTCGCCGCGCGCGAGCCCGCCCGCGATCAGGTGCGCGGTGCGGAGCGGCTCCGGGATCGCGCCATGCGCCTGCAGCGGCGCGAGCGCGTGCGCCGCCTCCGCGAGCGACAGCCCCGCGCGCTGCACCCACACGCCCCCGACTGGCTCCATCGGGCCGAGGCGCTCGATCAGCCGCCACTTGCGGGCGCCGCCTGGGACGCGGGTCAGCAGCGCCGTGCGGATGCGGTCGAGGCGCGGGGCCCGACGCGCGACCACCAGGACGGGAAGGCCGAGCGCGGCGTGCAGCGCCGCGACGTCGACGACGTTGAAGCCGGCCAGCGCGATGCCCTGCAGCAGCACGAGCTGCAGCTGGGGCGCGAAGCGCGATCCGCGGAGCAGGCGCGCGATCGCATCGGAGGCGTTGCGGCCGTCGCGCCGCACGCGCCCGCGCAGCACGCCCTCCAGCCGCAACCCCGAGAACACGGCGGCGACGATCGGCACGTCGCCGCGGTGCGCGCGCTCGAACGGCGCGTCGTCGATGCCGACGACGTGCGAGAAGCGCCGCGTCAGGAGAGGAAGCGCCGCGCGAGGCGCAGGACCACCGTCACCACGAGGGAGACGAGGAGCATCGACGCCAGCGGCGCGTACACGCGCACGGAGCCGCGCTCCCACCGCAGGTCGCCGGGCAGCCGCCCGAACCACGACAGCCCGCCGGCCCACGCCACCAGCCCGACCACGACGATCAGGAGACCGAGGCCCACCAGCAGCGGACCGAGCGACGAGGACGACGAGGGCATGGGCGAGGGCGGAGATCCGGAGGGTCGGTCAGCAGCCGAACTGCTCGCGCGCCGCCTCCAGGTCGTCGGCGAGGCGCCCGCGGATCGGCTCGGGCAGGCGATGCACCTGCTCCCGCGCGGCCTGCACCACCCGCGCCAGCCGGGCGCTCCACGCCGGCTCGCGCGCCCACTCGGCGGGATCGACGGTGAGCGCCGCCGTCAGCAGGTCGCCCGGCCCACGATCGCCGGCGACGAACGGCTCGCGCTCCAGCCGCTCCAGCGCTAGCGGCAGCACCCACCGCAGCCCGCGCCCATGTCCCAGCAGCAGCCGCAGCTCCGCCGGCCCGAGCTGCCCGATGGGCGAGACCATCGCACGCGACAGCCACGCGAGCCCACCCATGCCGTACGCGCCCGGCGGAACCTCGACACCCTCCAACTCGGCGAGGGAGCGGGACGGGTCGGGAAGGGCGGGGGCGGAGACGGCGAGATCGGAGGACACGGGGCGGGTGGTGCGGGGTCGGGTGGGGCGGGTCGGGTACGACGGATCGGATGACGCGGGGTCGGATGCTGCGGGGTCGGATGCTGCGGGATCGGATACTGCGGGATCGGGGACGGCGGGATCGGGGACGGCGGAAGGCTCGGCGTTCGGGACGTCAGCTCGCGGGATCCGCGCCGAACGATGCCTGTCGCAGAGGTGCCGAGCGTCACGCCGAGTGTCCGGCCGAGAGGGTCAGGCCGAGAAGGTCAGGCCGAGCGGGTGAGGCCGAGCGATGCCCGCCGTATCCGAGCTCGCCGTACCCGACCCGCCCCACCCGTTCCCGCCGTTCCCGTCCCCGCCTCACCCGACCCGCCGTATCCGACCCGCCGCACCCTTCTGACACCTTTTCGGGCCGTCCCCCGTACACCTCCATGTCCCCATCTCCCACGCCATGACGACCCTGCTCAAGCTGTTCCTGCTCCGCTGGTTCGCGACGAAGAGCTTCGGCGGGGTGCTCGTCCTGCTCTCGGTGATCGCGCTGCCGATCGCGGGCGTGCTCAAGGTCGTGGGGCTGCCGCTGCTGGCGGTGCTCGCCGTCGTCGGGCTGCCGATCGCGCTCGTGCTGGGCATCGTCGGGCTGCCGATCCTGCTGGTCGTCGGCGCGGTGGGGATGATCGTCGCGGCGCTCGGCGCGGTGCTCGCGCTCGGGCTGGTCGCGATCAAGGTCGTCGTCCCGATCGTGCTGATCGTGTGGTTCGTGCGATGGATCTTCCGTCGCGACAAGGAGCCGAAGCCCGCCGACACGGTGGGATCGGCCATCTGACCTGCCGCCGCGTGCGCACGTGGCGCGGTCCATAGAGTTGCCGTCATAGAGTCGTACCGAGTCGCACCTGATCGTATAGCTCGTCCAGCGACGGGCGCCCGCTAGCTTTCGCGGGCGCCCGTCGCGTTTTCGTGCATCCCGTGGGGCGCGCCGCATCCCATGCCGCTCCCGCCGAACCTCCCGCCGCTCCCGATCGACGACGCGCTGCCCGCCCTGCGCGACGCGCTGCGCGCGCGCGCGTGCGCCGTGCTGCAGGCGCCGCCGGGCGCGGGCAAGACGACGCGCGTGCCGCTCGTGCTGCTCGACGAGGCGTGGCTCGCCGGGCGACGCGTGCTGATGCTGGAGCCACGCCGACTCGCCGCGCGCGCCGCCGCGCGGCGCATGGCGGCCACGTTCGGCGAGTCGGTGGGCGAGCGCGTCGGCTATCGCATCCGCCACGAGTCGCGGATCGGGCCGCGCACGCGCATCGAGGTCGTGACCGAGGGCGTGCTCACGCGGCTGCTGCAGGACGATCCCGCGCTCGAGGCGTACGGCGCGGTGCTGTTCGACGAGTACCACGAGCGCAGCCTGCACGCCGACCTCGGGCTCGCGCTGACGCTGCAGTCGCGGCAGCTGCTCCGCGACGACCTGCGCGTGCTCGTCATGTCGGCGACGCTCGACGGCGCGCGCGTGGCGGCGCTGCTGGGCGAGGCCGACGGCGTCGACGCGCCGATCGTCACGAGCGCGGGGCGCAGCTTCCCCGTCGCGGTGCACTGGCGCGACCGACGCCCCGAGCCGCGGCCCGGACCCGGTGGCGTCGAGGCGGCGGTCGCGTCGACGGTGCGGGCGGCGCTCGCCGCGCACGACGGCGACGTGCTGGTCTTCCTGCCCGGCGCGGCGGAGATCCGCCGCGTGGGCGCGCTGCTGGACGGCGGCGCGCTGCCGCGCGAGGCGCGCGTGCACGCGCTGTTCGGCAACCTGCCGCAGCACGAGCAGGACGCCGCGCTCGACCCCGCGCCCGCGGGCATGCGCAAGGTCGTGCTCTCGACGTCGATCGCCGAGACGAGCCTCACGATCGAGGGCGTGCGCGTGGTCGTGGACGCGGGGCTCGCGCGCGTGCCGCGCTTCGATCCGCGCACCGGCATGACGCATCTCGAGACGGTGCGCGTGTCGCGCGCGTCGGCCGAGCAGCGCGCGGGGCGCGCGGGGCGCGTGGCGCCGGGCGCGTGCTACCGCCTCTGGCCCGAGGGCGAGCACGCGGGGCTACTGGCGCACGCGACGCCCGAGGTGCTCGACGCCGACCTCGCGCCGCTCGCGCTGGAGCTGGCCGCCGCGGGCGTGTCCGATCCGGCCGAGCTGCGCTGGCTGGACGTGCCGCCCGCCGCCGCGTTCGCGCAGGCGCGCGCGCTGCTGCTCCAGCTCGGGGCGCTCGACGCGGCGGGGCGCATCACGCCCCACGGGCGCGAGATGGCGGGGCTGCCGCTGCATCCGCGGCTGGCGCACATGACGCTGCGGGCGCGGGCGCTGGGGCTCGCCGCGCTCGCCTGCGACCTGGCCGCGCTGCTGGCCGAGCGCGACGTGCTGCGCGGCGAGGGCCCGGTGCAGCCGGACGCCGACGTGCGGCTGCGGCTGGACCTGCTCGCGCGCGGCGACGTGCCCGGCACGGTGCTCGGGTGGGGCGTCGATCGCGAGGGCGTGCGGCGTGCGCGGCAGGAGGCGCGGGCCTTACGGGACGCGCTGCGCGCGGGGCCGCCCGCCGCGCCCGAAGCCGCCGCGTCGGCGGGGCGGCTCCTCTCGCTCGCGTATCCCGATCGCATCGCTCGGCGGCGCGAGGCGGGCGGCGGGCGCTACGTGCTGCGCAACGGGCGCGGCGCCGTGCTCCCCGAAGGGCAGTCGCTCGGGCGCGAGCCGTGGCTGGTGGCCGCGGAGCTGGGCGGGGGGGCGACGCAGGAGCGGCGGATCCTCCTGGCCGCGCCGGTGACCCCGGAGGAGCTGCTGGCCGAGCACGGCGCGCTGGTCGAACGGGGCGAGGAGTACGCGTGGGACGCCGAGGCGGGGGCCGTCCGCGCGCGCCGCACGGTGCGCCTCGGCGCGCTGACGCTGGAGGAGTCGGCGCTGCGCGACGCGGACCCGGAGCGCGTCGCGCGGGTGCTGCTCGAGCAGGTGCGGGCGGCGGGATTGGAGGCGCTGCCGTGGAGCGACGACGCCCGCCGGCTGCGCGAGCGGCTGGCGTTCGCGCGCGCGTGGGACGGCGAGCCGTGGCCCGACGTGGGGGACGCCGCGCTGATCGCGTCGCTCGACCACTGGCTGCTACCGGCGCTCGTCGGCCTGCGCCGGTGGGACGAGCTGCGCCGCGTCGACCTGGGGGAGCTGCTGCTGGGACTGCTCGATTGGTCGCAGCGCGCGGCGCTCGACCAGCTCGCGCCCACGCACGTGGCCGTGCCGAGCGGGTCACGGATCCGCGTGGACTACGCCGACCCGCAGGCGCCCGTGCTCGCGGTGCGGCTGCAGGAGCTGTTCGGGCTCGAGGAGACGCCGCGGGTCGGGCGCGGACGGGCGCCGCTCGTCCTGCACCTGCTCTCGCCCGCGCACCGGCCGGTACAGGTGACGCGCGACCTCGCCGGCTTCTGGCGGTCGAGCTACTTCGACGTGCGGCGCGACCTGCGGGGACGCTACCCGAAGCATCACTGGCCCGAGGATCCGCTGCAGGCCGCGCCCACCCACCGCGCGAAGCCGCGCGGCACCTGAGGACGGGCGGGGAGGTCGCCGCTCGGACGCCCGACGTCCCGCGCGGCGGCTGCGGTGACGCGCGCCGGTGCACGCGCGTCGGTCCTGCGATGCGTCGATGTCGCAGCGTCGCGCACGCGCCACACCGCCGGCAATTCGTGCCGGTGCATGGTGACGGGCATCACGGCGCTGCATCCCCGGTCGCGCGACCCTCCGTGGCGCGGCGACGGGTGTAGGAGCGGGCTTGCTGGCCAGCTGTAGTCGTCGCGTTCTCCGGTCGAGACTATCGATCGGAGCCCTCCGGCTATGCCGTCCACCCATCCAGCCTGCGCCGACTCCGTGTCCACCTCCGGTCGTCCGCTGCGTGCCCCCGCCCTCTACGTGGCGGGGGTCGTTCCTGCCGCCCAGTCCTCGCCGCTCGTCATGCGCCTGCCGATCCCGCCCGCGTGGGACGACCGGCCGCCCTCGGTGCGCGCCGCCGAGCGCCGCGCGCGGAAGGCGTACTTCGCCGCGCTCGATGCCCTGAACCTGGGCGAGGTGCGCGAGGACGCTGTCGGGAAGCTGCAGCAGCTCGTCGGCGACATGCGCTCGCGCACGGCGAAGCAGGCGCTCGAGCACCTGCTGCGCGTCTTCGGGTTCGTGCGGCGCGGCGCGGCGGGGCCGGTGCTGGTGGCGCCGGCGGAGCCGTGGGAGCGCGTCACCATCGGCGTGCCGGCGGACGTCTGGACGGCGGACCGCGCGAAGCTCGTCGACCGCTACGCCTGGCCGCTGGAGTGGCTGCGCATGCGGCGCTTCGTGGCGGGCAAGGCGCTCGTCATCGACTGGTACCCGCTCCCCCAGGCCTCCGCGGGGGCGCGGGAGCCCGTGCGGTCGCTGGCCGCCGCGCGGGCTCGCCGCCGACTGCAGGGCGCGGCCTGACGCCGCCGCACCCCGACGCCCCTGGCCATACCGGCGGGGGCGCGGGAGACGATCCTAGCGCCGCCCCACCAGGCTGACCGCGGCCGCCAGCGCGGCAGCCACCACGAGCGCGAGCCCGAGCGCGCGCCGGCGACGGTCGGCGAGGGCCGCGAACGCCGGCTCGTCCAGCCAGTAGCCCTCGGCGGTCTGGCGCACCGCGCCCGCGTGCACGAGGCGCGCGAGCTGGCGGCGCGCGATGCGGGTGTCGGCGAGGAGCGGCACGGCGCGGCCGGACGAGACCGCGCCGGCGTCACGCAGGCGTTCGGCGATCTGGCGCTCGGCGCGAGCGGCGAGGGTGGCGATGACGGCGGCTCCCATGACGACCTCGGGGCGAGAGGGGCGGATGCGCGCACGGCGCTCCCCGTGGGGAGCGCCGTGTCGAGGGCGTGCGGCGGGTGCGCGTCACGCCCGCGCGGTCAGAAGATGAAGACCGGGGTGCCGACCGGGACGTTCTGGTACAGCCAGGCGATGTCCTCGTCGTAGAGGCGCACGCACCCGTGGGTGGCGGCGTCGCCGATCGTGTTCTCGTAGGGCGTGCCGTGCAGCAGGTAGCCGTTGCCCATGTCGAGCTTGAAGCGGCCGAGCTCGCCCGGGATGCGGCGGTTGAGCGAGCCGTGCGGGGGCACGAACAGCGTGCCGTCGAACACGATCTCCTCGTCGCGCGGGAGGGCGGTGAACTGCCCGTCGGCCAGGACGCCCACGCGGCCGCCGCGGATCGTGAGCGCGCGCCCGTCGGCGAGGCGCACCGGACGGCTGGCGCTCAGGTGCGCGAGGCGCAGCCCGCGCTTGGACGCCACCTCGGCGTAGTGCCACTCGGGCGGGATCCAGACCGGGTCCTTCTCCTTCTTGAGCACCGAGCGGCGCCCGCGCGGCGTCTCGAACGTCCAGCTCTTGCTGCCGAACACGATGGTCGTGTCCATCCCGACGGCGACGGGGGCGACCATCAGCGTGTCCGAGCCGTTCATGACCGCGAGCTGGCGCTCCTCGAGCAGCACGAGGACGCGGAGGCCGGTGTAGCGGTCGGCCATCTCGCGCGTGCGCTCGTAGGCGACGCTGTCGGCGTTGGAGCGGAAGCGCGACGTGTAGGGGACCGTCGGGCGGCTCACGGAGGCGAGCGACGGCACGGCCAACGTGTCGAGGCCGAGCGCGGCCGCGGAGGCGACGGTGCCGGTCTGCGGCATCGCCTGGGACTGCGCGTGGGCGGGCAGGGCGGCCAGCGCGAGCGCGGCGAGGGTGCCGAGGGCCGCGGTGATCGCGGCGCGCGTCGGCGAGGCGACGACGGCCGGGCGGGCCGCGGGGGCGCGTCGGCCGGAGGTCGTGACGATCGACAGGGTGTCGGGCATATCGGTCAGCATCTCGGCGCTATCCAGCATTGGGGGGTCGGTGCCGCGGCGCGATGTCGCGTCCTGCAGGCCCCCTTCCTGTGGGCAACGCCCGTGCCGGCGACCGACGAACATGCTGCGCTGCCGCGCCGCACCATGCCGTGCGCCGCGTCACCGCGTGTCGTGAGTCACTGACCGGTCGAGCTCGTGCGGGCGACGCACCGGTCGCACGTGGCGACAGGGGGTGCAGCGGCCGTCGAGCGGTCGTCCGTCGATTGTCGTCCTGCGAGCTCCTGCGCGTCCTGCGAGCGCCGTCGCGCGGGGCAGGGGTGCTGCCACGCGTGACGCGCGTCGGCCGGGCGACCGGCCTCGGCGACCACTCCGCGGGGAGCGGCGCGCCCCATCCAGTGCACGTGGCGTACCTCCGCGCGGCGCCCGGCAGCCGTCGCGGACCGCGCGCACGACGGCGCCCGGGGGGAGCCGACCCCGGGCGCCGTCGTCCGTCACCCCGTCAGCGGGGAGCCCCCGTGGGAGCTCCTCGCCGAGGGTCGGGTCGCCGGCTCAGTGGAACGAGAGGCCGATCGAGACCGGGACGTAGTCGGTGTCGCGGCCCTGCGTGAAGACCCGCACGTAGCGGCCCTCGACGAAGAGCGAGACGGCGCCGACGCCGAAGGAGAGACCGCCGCCGCCGTTCAGCGAGAAGCGCGTCACGTCCTCGGGGTTGAAGGTGCGGACGACGTTCTGCTGGGCCGTGCCGCCCGTCGTCGCCGCGAAGTTGTTGTAGTTGCGGAAGTAGGTCACGCCACCACCGCCGACCGCGTACAGACCGCTCGTCGCGCCGAGGAAGCGGCCGAAGGGCAGGCGCAGCTTGGCGTCGGCGAAGGCCGAGTACAGGTCCGCGTTCGGCAGGTCGGCCTCGTAGCGGACCCCGTTCACCGTCTGGTTGAGCAGGTCGCGCCCGTTGAGGCGGTTCCAGTTCGCGTTCAGGCGCAGGCCGAGCGGGCTGTTCTCCGGATCCCAGCCGAGCATGGCGCCGGCGCCGTAGCCCGTCTCGTAGTAGCTGTTGATCTCGTTCTGCGGGAAGTTCGCGACGCCCTGCAGGCCGAAGTACAGGCCGTTGCCGAAGCGCGTCGTGCGCGTCATCGGGGGCTGCACCTCACCCGTGCTCTCGACCGTCGTCGTGGTCGTCGTCGTGGTCGTCGCCGAGGAGGTCGAGGTGGCGGTCGTGTCCATGCGCGACATGGTGTCCGACGCCACCGGGGCCGGCGTCGGCGCGGGCGTCATCGGCGCGGGCGTCGTCGGGGCCGGCGTCGGCGCGGGCGTCGACGAGGTCTCCTTGCGAACCGGCATCGTGCTCGGCGACGACGTGTCCTTGCGGACGCGCGTGGGCGTGCTGTCGCGCTGCGTGGTCGGCGTCTGGGCCGACGCGACGCCGGCGCTGATCGTCAGGGCGAGGGCGGCACCGATGGCGCGCGAAGTCGTGAACCGAATAGTCATCACGTCAATCCTCCGTAAGTCCTGCTGAAGCTGCCGGCACCCGTACGTCGAGGGGGGCAGAGTGTGCCGCGGTGCCCGGGCGTCGCCCCTCTCGAGGCGTGATGCTGCGCACCCTTCGCGGTGCGTCTCACGGGCCGGCATGTCCGTCGCGGCGACCGGCATTAAGGCAGGCTGCATGCCGCGACAGGTGCCGGATCGACAAAAAGTCGATGTCGGAGCCACAGATGGCGTCGATCCCGTGACGCTCGCCACGGTTCGCGCGACGACACGGGCGTGCTGCACGCGTCGCGCATCCTGCTGCACGCGGGCCCCGGCGCGACGCGCGCACGATCACCAGACCGGTCGTCGGCACCGCGCCGTGCGACCTCCGCGAGCGGCGCGGCGCCCAGGCGACCGCCGCGCGGCGTCCGGCCGCACGTCCGTACAGTTCCGTACTGCACATGGCCTCGCGGCCCACGGGCCGTCGCGCGTGCCCCCCCCGCGCCGCGAATGCATGGGATACCGATGAGTCGCGCCCTCGTGCGTCGGCCGACGGCCGGGCCGCGTGCGCGAGGACGTGTCCCCGCACGCGACGCGCCCCTGCCGGATCGCACCCGGAGACGACGAAGCGGGCGTCATGCCCGGAGACATGACGGCCCGCTCGCTCGTGCGTGCTGCGCCGAGGTGGGATGGCGACGGGGCGCGGGCGAGCCGCGCCCCGTCGGTCATCCGGCTCAGTGGATCTGCACCCCGAGGATCACCGGGACGTAGTTGATCGCGCGGTTCTGCGTGAACACGCGCTCGTAGCGCGCCTCGGCGAAGACCTCCGCCGTGCCGATGCCGAGCGACGCGCCCAGACCGCCGTTGAGGCCGAAGCGCGTGGCGCTCTCGCTCTCGTTGCGGCTGGCGTTGAGCAGCGCCTGGTCGTTGTTGAAGCTGTTGATGCCGCGGCCGTAGAACTGGTTCGTCAGGAAGAGCGTCGAGTTGTAGTCGCGGAAGTGGTGGATGCCACCGCCGGCGAGCAGGTACGCGCCGCTGGTCGCGCCGAGGAAGCGGCCGAACGGGATGCGGAGCTTCGCATCGACGAGCGCGCTGATCTGCTTGGCGTCCACGCCCGAGCCGCCGAAGTCGTTGATCACGTCGACGCGGCCGAGCGGGTTGCGGATCTGCGGGCCGGCCGCGCGGCCGTTGAGCGTCGTGTAGGCGACCGTGCCGCGCACGCCGATCGGGCTCGCGACCGGATCCCAGCCGACCACCGCGTTCAGGCCCCAGCCCTCGTTGTACGCCTTGTAGGCGTCGCCGACCGGGATCGTGGCGCCGCCGCCGATGCCGGCGTACAGCCCGTTGCCGAAGAGGCGCTGGCGGAGCCCGGCGAAGGGCAGCACCTCGCCCGCGGCCGCCTGCGTCGCGGCGGCGCAGTTGCACTGCACGACCGTCGTGTCGGAGCGGCCGACGTACACCGTGTCGCGGCGCATCTCGCCGCCCATCATGCCCGACGTCGTCTGCCCGCCGGTGGTCTGGCCACCCGTGGTCTGGCCACCCGTGGTCTGGCCGCCCGTCATCGGCGTGCCGCCGGTGGTCTCCTTCTGCACGCGATCGCGGCGCGGGGCGCTGGGGCGCGCGGTCTCGCGGCGCGTGGTATCGGTCTGCGCGGCGGCCTCGTTGATCGAGGCGCCGAGGGTGAGCGCGAGGGCGGCGCCGATCGCGCAGGTGGTCGTGAACCGCAGAGTCTTCATGGCTCCTCCTCATCTCCTACGCCCAGGACGTCAAGCCCCCGCGGGCGGTGCGGGCGGGGGAGGCGACGGCGGCTCAACCGCGGCCGATGGACGTACGAACGCACTGGAGACGACGCAGCTACCTACGTGTCCTCAGCGCGTGAGCGCCGTTCCATCGACCACTGGGGCCGTCGGCCCCGCGTGCGACGACCGTTCGTCGCGGCGACCTGGCGTAAAGCACGGGTCGTGCCGGCGCGGAGACGAACGCGGCTGGAACTGGGGGGCGCCTTTCACCGGCCACGCACGCGGGGTCGCGCGGACCCGCACGCGGGCGCATTCGTCACCGACATCGAGCGTGCACGCGTGATGCGCGACGTGCTCGAGCGGCTCGATTCGCCGCGCGCCACATGGCGTCGCGCCACATGGCGTCGCGTCGCATTCGCGGCCGCACCGCGCGCGGTGCGCCTCCGACGCGACACGAGGCGGGGCGCCCCGAAGAGCGCCCCGCCTCGTGTCGCGTGCAGCGCCGGACGTCGCGATGCGCTAGCCCGGCCGTCCGTGCATCACCCCGTAGCCGAGCAGCGCGAGCGCGAGCGCGCCCACCGCGTAGAGCGCGGCCGCGCGGCCGGTCGCGGGAGCCTCGCGCACCACGGCCTCACGCCAGCCGCGCAGCGCGCCCGTCGCCAGCATCAGCGCCACGAAGGCCGCCGGCCGCACGACGCCGGCGCCCGGCGCGAACGGCCACAGCACGTGGCCCGCCACGCCGCCGACGCCGCCCACCACCAGCGCGGTGGTCACGCGCGAGAGCAGCACGGCGTCCACGCGCCGCGCTCACTTCCGGGCGGCCGCGACGACCTTCAGCCCGTCGATGCTGACGTCGAGCTGATGGTTCACGCGCACGCCGACGATGCCGTCGGTCTTCATGTACGACACGCGCGGCAGCGCGAACACCTGCGCGCCGTTCACGTCGAAGCGCACCGAGTCCGCCGCGACGCGCACGCGCAGCGCGTTGGTCGCCTTGCCCGCCGCGTCGGCGGGGCGGATCGCGGTGTGCGCGGTCCAGTCCTTCAGCAGGTGCACCTCGGGGCCGGCGCGGTGCTTCACGAGGAACTGCCCGTCGCCGCGCACGACGAAGTACATGTAGTCCTGCTGCGGCCCGCCGAGCCCACTGCCGCCGAAGATCAGGCCGTACGCCTCCGCGTGCGCGGGCGCCTTGTTCTGCGTGAACGTCGCCTCGGCCGTGTACGCGCCCGTCGCGGTGCGCGACGCGTCGTAGAAGATCGCCGACGGGCCGGTGACCGCGTGGAAGCCCGTGCCCGTCTGCACGAACGAGAGCGCGGCGGTGCTGGCGCCCTCGCGGTCGAGGCGCATCGACCAGCCGCCGGGGAGCACGACGGGCTTGGCGGCGGTGGCGTTGGCGGCGGGCTGCGCGGGCGCCTGGGCGCGCACGGCGCCCGGGGCGGCGAGGAGGGCGGGGACGAGCGCGGCGAGCACGGTCGGACGCATGGAGATACCGGCTGGAGTCGAGTGGAGGGACGGCGCGCGTGGGGTCAGCGCATCGAGTTGGTCGCGCAGCTCGCGGCGCCCGCGGGATCGGCGGGGCCGTACAGGCTGCGGACGAGCGATGCCCCGCCCTCGGGCATCAGCGCGAGCACGAACAGGTTCGCGTGCTCCGCGTCGCACAGGTCGGGCAGCCGCGGGCCGCCGAGGGCGCCGATGATGCCCGGGATCGTGTTGCTGTGGCCGACGACGAGGACGACCTCGCCCGCGTGGCGCCGCACGGCGTCGGCGACGGCCTTGAGGTGGTCGCCGCCGGCGACCGGCACGACCTCGGGCGTCAGCCCCAGCGCGTCGAGCAGCGGGCGCGCGGTGTCGCCCGTGCGGCGGAAGGGCGTGACGATGACGTGGCGCACCCCCGCCCCGGCGAGGGCCGCCTGCAGCGCCTTCGCGCGCGCGGTGCCCTGCTCGGTGAGCGGCGGGTCGTTGGCCGGGGCGGCCGCCTTCTCGGCGTGCCGGACCAGCAGGACCAGCGTCGGGCGCGCGACCCGCGGCACCGACGGCACCGACGGCGCGGCGGTCTGCTGGGCGCCCGCGGGGGCCGCGACGGCCAGCCCGGCGACGAGCGAGGCGGCCGCGAGCACCCGGTGCAGGAACGGGCGGCGGCCGAGGACGGGGCGGGGGAGGCGGGTCATCGCTTGGGTCCGTGGGAGGCGAAGCGGCGGGTGGTCCCGTCGGCCAGGAAGGCCGTCACGTCGTAGCGGTCCACGGTGCCGTCGGGCACCTCCATGCCGGGCGAGCCGGCGGGCATCCCGCCGACCGCGATGCCCTTCACCTTGGGCCGCTCCTTGAGCAGGCGCTTCACGTCGGCGGCGGGCACGTGGCCCTCGACGACGTAGCCGTCCACGAGCGCCGTGTGGCACGACTGGAGGGCGTCGGGGACGCCGAAGCGGCGCTTGATGGCGTCGAGGTCCTGGACGTCGTTGACGGCCGGCTTGAAGCCCGCGGCGGCGACGTGGAGCACCCACTTCTGGCAGCACCCGCACTGCGGCGACTTGTAGATCGTCATCGTCGGCCCGGGGGCCGCCACCAGGGCGTGGGCGGTGCCGCCCAGCGCGAGCGTGGCGACGCCGGCCGCGGCGCGCGCGAGCCACTCGCGGCGGGAGAGCGCGTCGGACATGGAGAGAGGGACGGAGGGAAGGCACGGGCCGGCGGCACGGCACACCGGCGTGCCGCGCGCGTCGGAGCGACCGGGAAGGCCGCTCCGCGCCCGGCGAGGTCTACCCGCCGGCCCCGCACAAGATCGCCCCGCCGCCCGCCCGCGGCCACGGGGCCGCGCGGTCAGGGCGCGTGCGGCCCCTCGCCCGCCGCGGCGGCCGACGCCTCGGCCAGGGCGCGCTGCTCGGCGGCCGTCAGGGCGCGCACCCCGCCCTTGGGCAGATCGCCGAGCGCGAGCGGGCCGATCGCCACGCGCACGAGACGCATCGTCTCGACGTCGCGGGCGGCGAGCATGCGGCGGATGTGGCGGTTGCGCCCCTCGTCCAGCACGACCTCCAGCCACGCCGTGCGGCCGCCGCTGCGGAGCACGCGCACGGCCTTCGCGGCCAGCCGTTCGCCCTCGGGCGTGTCGACGCCGGCCCGCCACGCCGCGAGCAGCGCGTCCTCGGGCACGCGGTCGACCTGCACGTGATAGGTCCGGTCCACGTGCGACGCGGGGTCGAGCAGCCGCGCGGCCCAGCGCGTGTCGTTGGTGACGAGCAGCAGCCCCTCGCTGGCCTTGTCGAGGCGGCCGACGGGGGAGAGGTGCGCGACGCCGGCCGCCGCGGGGTGCGTCGCGAGCAGGTCGTGCACGGTGGGCGCGCCGCGCGCGTCCTCGCGCGAGACGACCACGCCGCGCGGCTTGTTGAGCACGAGGTACACGCGCGCCGCCGCGCGCACGGCGCGGCCGTCGACGGCGATCGCGTCGCGTCCGGGATCGACGCGGGTGGACGGCTCGCGCACCACGCGTCCGCCGACGCTCACGCGCCCGGCGCGGATCCAGAGCTCGGCGTCGCGACGCGAGCAGACGCCGAGCTTCGAGAGGGCGCGCGCGAGGCTGACCGCGTCGCGGCGCGCGCCGGCGTCAGGGCGTGACCGCACCGGCGCCCGCGGCGGCCACCACCGCGTCCTGCTGCGACGTCACGCCGCTGACGCCCACCGCGCCGACGACGACGCCGTCGACGACGATCGGCACGCCGCCCTCCATCGGCAGCCCGTTGTCGGCGTTCAGCAGCGCCATGCGCCCGGCCGTGATCGACGAGTCGAGCGCCCGGGTGGGGCGGCGGAAGCGCGCGGCGGTGCGCGCCTTCGCGCGCGACAGCTCGATCGAGAGCGGAGGCGCGCCGTCGAGCCGCAGGAACGCGGCGAGCTCGCCGTAGGCGTCGACCACCGCGATCGACACGCCCCACCCCTGCTTGCGCGCCTCCGCCTCGGCGGCGGCGAGCGCGCGGCGCGCGGCCTCCGCCGAGAGCACGCGCGTCGCGCGCAGCTGCGCCTGGAGTCGACCGGGGAGCGCGAGCGCGGCGGTGGCGGCGATCGCGAACAGGGCGCGGCGGGAGCGGGTCATGCGCGGCGGGAGGAAGGGGAACGACGGGGACGGGGGCGGCGCTGCCAAGCTAGCCCGGCGGCGGCGCCGGTCGCGAGTCGTCCGTCGGGAGGTCGTCGGGGCGCGGATGCTCGCCGGTCGCGTGCAGGCGGAACTCGGGCAGGTGCACGCGCCACCAGATCGACGCCAGCCGCACGATGGCGACGACGGCCATGCCGACGAGCGTCGACGGGCTGCGCGCGACGCCGACCGCCTCGAGGGCGAAGTAGACCGCGGTGCCGGCGATGGCCGCGCTCGCGTACAGGTTGCCGCGCCGCAGCACGACCGGGATCTCCGCGACCAGCACGTCGCGCACGGCGCCGCCGGCCGCACCGGTGACGGTCCCGAGCACGATGCCGCCGATCGCCGGGATCCCCGCCCGCTCGGCGATCTGCGCGCCCGAGACGCTGAACAGCGCGAGCCCGAGCGCGTCGGCGACGAGCATGGCCGCCTCGGGCGGCCGCGTGCGGCGGCGGCGCACGAGCCAGACCGTGCCGAGCGCGGCGCCGATGATGACCGTCAGGTAGCTCGGATCGACGAGCCAGAACAGCGGATGCCGGTCGAGCATCAGGTCGCGGATCGTCCCGCCGCCGATCGCGGTGACGAGCGCGAGGACGACGACGCCGATGAGGTCGAGCCGCTTGCGGCCGGCCGCGAGCGCGCCGCTGATGGCGAACACCGCAACGCCGATCAGGTCGAGGACGTAGAGGAGCACGACGGAAGGGGACGCGAGGAGCGACGCGGCGAGCGCGCGAGCGCGTGTGCGCCGGACGATCGTGTCGGCGTGATCGGTGACGCGACGGGCTCGGCGATGTTGTAAGGGAAACCAATACATCGTGTCGGGGAAACCCTGTTGCGCGCCTCCCGTACCGAGGGCGACCCTCGCAGCGGTTCGTGGTTCGACCGCTCTCTGACGGAGGTCGTATGCCCGCTACCGCTCCGATCGATCGTGAGGTGCTCGCCAACCTCCGGCTCGGGGACGAGCAGGCGCTCGAGCGCCTGTTCCGAACCACCTATCCCCAGCTGACGGATCGCGCCCGCGCCGAGCTGGACGACCCGGCCTGTGCGCCGCGCGTGGTCGAGGGGGCCTTCCTGCGCGCGTGGGCCGAGCGCGCGCAGTTCGAGACGCCCGAGTCGCTCGAGCGCTTCCTGCAGCGCTCCGTGCACGAGGGCGCGGTGCGGGAGAAGAGCCGGCGCGCCGCGCTCCACCGCTTCGAGCAGCGCGAGGGAGTGAAGCCCGGCGGCACCGGCGCGCACCACGCGGCCGCCGACGTGCCGGTCGACACCGCGTGGGCGCACGTGAGCGCCATCCTGCACGCGCCGCCGGTGGACGCGGAGCACGACGCGCACGTGCGCCACGAGCACTCGCGGCACGAGGCCGCGCAGCACATGGCGGCGGTCGCCAAGCGGCCGCCGTGGGTGGCGCCGGTCGCGATCGCCGTGGTGCTGGCCGCGCTGTTCACGATCGGCATGCGGTGGATGGACCGCGCCGGCGGCGACGTGGCGATCAACAGCGCGCTCTCGTCGCCCGACCTGCGCGTGCGCGTCACGCGCCCCGGCGAGCGCGCCGCGCTCACCCTCACCGACGGGAGCCGCGCGGTCCTCGGCGCCGACTCGAAGCTGAGCATCCCGCCGACCTACGGAGAGCGCGTGCGCGCGCTGTCGCTCGAGGGCGCCGCGTCGTTCACCGTGCAGGACGGCGCCGCGCGACCGTTCCACGTGCGCACGCCGCAGGCGATGGTCAGCGCGGTCGGCACCGCGTTCGACGTGCGCGCCTTCCCGAAGGACGGGATCACGCAGGTCCGGGTGCGTGAGGGCTCGGTGACCGTGAAGGCGCGCGAGGGCGACGACGTGCGCACGCTCGCGCCGGGCGCGGTGGTCGAGGTGCGCGGCGACGGCTCGGTGCGCGACGTGCCCGAGGCGGCGCGGAACGCGGCGTTCGCGTGGGCGGACAACCGCCTCGTGCTGCGCGAGCGCCCGCTGCGCGAGGCCGTCGCCGAGGCACAGCGGTGGTTCGGGCTGACGCTGGTCGTGCGCGACTCCGCGCTGCTCTCGCGTCCCGTGAGCGTCGACGCGGAGCTCGGTGCCTCGCGTGCGCTGCTGGCGCAGCTGGAGCAGAGCGGGCGCCTGTCGTTCGGCTACGAGGACCAGCGCATGGTGCTGCGGGATGCGGGGGATTCGAAGGCGGCGGTGAAGCGCTGAGCTCCTCGTGGTGGGGCGCTGCGGGCTGCGGGCTGCGGATTACCGGCCGCTGCGGGGCTGCGGGGCTGCGGAACTGCCGGCCCGCAGCCCCGCGGTGTCGAGCGGCCTCCGTCGCGGTGCCGCCGAAGAGCGAACGGCAGCAGGGATTGGAATCTGATTGAGAGGCCGGACAAGATCTGATTCGCTCCGCCCCGGCGCAGGGGACGTCGCACCGCGCGGAGCCAATCCGATCTTGTCCGATCTTCTCCGATTTTCATCCCTGCTGCTCTTTGCCGTTCGGGCCCGCCACTACGGCGCCTCCCGCGCGGTCGTGCAGCAGCGCCGCAGCGCCGCAGCGCCGCACCGCCGTGCAGATCCGCAGCCCGCAGTCCGCAGCCTCCCGCGCGCCTCACCCCAGCCCCGGCAGCGACGGCTGCTCCACGGCCTCCCACGCCGCCACGTCGCCGACGTGCAGCGTGCCGTCGTCGAGCACCTGGGCATACGCGCCGCCGCTCCACGGCAGGCGCCGCATCGCGGCCTGCAGGCCGGGCACCGCCTCGTCCATCCGCTCGCACGGCTTGGTCTCGCCGCCGATGCGCAGGCGCACGGCGCCGACGCGGAGGATGCGCCCGCGCGTGCCGGCGAGCGCGACGCCGCGCAGGAGCAGGTTCGCGCGGCGGGCGACGGGCGGCGCGCTGCCCCCGGTCTCGCGCATGAGCGCGGCCCACATCTCCTCCTCCAGCAGCGTCACCTGGCGGAAGCGACTGCGGTCCGCGCCGCCGACGAGCCCCCGGCCCGCGCGCACCTCGGCCTGCGGTGCGGCGTCCATCGGGCCGCGGTGCGCGCGCTTGACCCAGATCGCGGCGAGCCTGCCCGCGTCGTGCGCGCCGTCGCTCACGACGTGCCGGCGGCCGGTGCCGCGCGCTCCCACCGCCAGACGCGCCCGTCCTCCGGGTCGACGACCTCGCCCTCGTACGCGAACCCCGCACGCCGCAGCACGCGCGTCGACGCGTTGGGCTCGGGCAGCGTGTGCGCGCGCACGCGCCGCGCCCCCTGGCGTGCCGCGCGCTCGACGAGCGCGTCGGCCGCCGCCCTCGCCCAACCGCGACCCTCGAACTCGGGGAAGGTGAAGTACGCGATCTCGACGCAGCCGTCGGCGTCGGGCGCGCCCTTGTAGCCGCACGTGCCCACGACGGTGCGCGACGCCGCGTCGACGACGAGGAACCCGCTCCACGCGGCGGGCGCACCGATGCGTGCCGCGAACGCCTGCGTCTGCGTGACGACGTCGCGCACCAGGTCGGCGTACGCGCCGAGCGACACGTCGTGCGCGCGGGCGAGGCGCGACAGGTCGTCGGCGTCGCGCGCGGGCGCGTCGTGGATGGCGAGGAGCAGCACGTCGGGCATGCGGTGCGACGTTCGGAGGTGGACGGTCAGCGACGACCGGCGAGCGCCAGGCGCACGCCGAGCGCGATGAACAGCGCGCCGGTGGCGCGCTCCAGGAGCCGCGCGGCGCGCGCGCTGCGGCGCAGGCGGGCCGCCGCGCCGCTGGCGCCGAACGCGACGGCGAGGTTCACGAGCGTCCCGGACGTGTCGAACAGCAGGCCGAGCGCGAGCACCTGCAGCCCCGCGTCGCCGTGCGCCGGATCGACGAACTGCGGCAGGAAGGCGAGGAAGAAGAGCGCGACCTTCGGGTTCAGCACGTTCGTGACGACGCCCTGGCGGAACACCACCCAGCGCGATGCGGGCGTCAGCGTCCGCTCGGCGAGCAGCGACGGGCGCAGGAGCGCGCGCACGCCGAGGTAGACCAGGTAGGCCGCGCCGGCCAGGCGCACGACCGTGTAGGCGACCGGCACCGCGTTCAGCAGCGCCGTCAGCCCGAGCGCGACGAGCGCGATGTGCACCAGCGTGCCCGCCGCGATGCCGAGCGCGGAGGCGACGCCCGCCGCGCGCCCCTCCGAGGCGGCGCGCGCCGCGACGTAGAGCATGTCGGGGCCGGGCGTGAGGTTGAGCGCCAGGCCGGTGGCGAGGAAGAGCAGGAGCGCGTCGCGATCGGGCATCGTGCGCGCAACGTGTCACGGGCGTGTGGCCGGCACAACTCGCCGGCCGTGCGTTTCGCGGGGCGGACCGTCAGGGACCGAGCTCGCGGTACCAGGCGGCGAACGCGCGCTCGTGGAAGACGCGGTTGAACAGCGTCCACGGGCCGAGCGCTGCCGGGAGGGCGAAGGCGCCCGCGGCGACGGCGGCGGGCGTGCCGCGCGCGTGGGCCGCGCGGGCCGCGCGCTCGACCTCCTCCAGCACGGCGAGGTAGCGGTCGAACTCCGCCCGCCGCGCCAGCGGCCCGTGACCCGGGACGTACACGACCGGGTCGGGGCGCCGCAGCGCGTGCGCGGCCGACGTCAGGCGCGACGCCGCCGCGTCGACGTAGTTCGGGAAGACGCCGTTCCACAGCAGGTCGCCGCCGAAGACGACGCGCGGGTCCTCGACCTCGATCGCCACGTCGCTGGCGGTGTGGGCGGCGCGCGGCACGAGGTGCACGCGCCGGCCGCCGAGGTCGATCGTGGTGCGCTCGGCCGACGGGACGAGGATCGCGTCGCGCAGCGCGGCCTCGCGCGACGGGTCGGCGGGCTGGTTGCGGGCCACGACCGCGTCGCGCGTGACGGCCGTGGCGTGCACGGCGGGGCGCGCGCCGTCGACCCGGTAGCCGGCGATCCCGTTCGCGTGGTCGGCGTGGTAGTGCGTCACCACGACGTGCGTCGGCCAGCGCCCCGTGAGCTCGCGCGCCCGCTCGGCCAGCCAGCGGGCGCCGGCGGGCTGGTTGAAGCCCTCGACGGCGAGGACGCCGCTCCGCCCCGCCACGAGGCCGCCGTTCGCCAGCGTCGTGCGGTCGCCGCCGAACGGCGTCGAGATCAGCGCCCAGACGCCGTCGCCGACCTGCTCCAGCGCCCCGAACGGCTCGCGCGCGACCACCCGCCCCGCGCTCCGCGTCCAGAGGGCGGCGCGGAGCGGGCGGGGGACCGCCAGCGCCGCGAGGGCGAGGTGGGCGGCGCAGGAGACGCCGGCGCACGAGGCGCGGGCGAGGAAGTCGCGACGGGAGAGCGGGGGCATGGCGGGGCGGTGGGACCAGGCGCATCGTACCGCCCCTCGGGGCGCGGTGCCACCGAAGGACGATCCGCGCCAACGGTCGGCCACGCCGCCCCGTAGTCCGGACGATCCCGTCCCAGTCCGGCCGGGCGCCTCGGTGCGCCCGGCCCGGACGTCCATCCCAGGAGTCCACTCCACATGGCGTTGCTCTCCCGCCTCGCGCGCGTGCTCGGCGCGGCCGGCGCGGTCGGTGCGGCCCTGCCGCTCGCCGCGCAGTCCGTCCCCCGCGCCGTCCCCTCCACGTACGCGATCACGAACGCGCGGCTCGTGCCGGTCAGCGGCCCCGCGATCGAGCGCGGCACGATCGTCGTGCGCAACGGGCTGATCGCGGCCCTCGGCGCCGGCGTCGCCGTGCCCGCCGACGCGCGCGTCATCGACGGCGCCGGGCTGACCGTCTACCCCGGCTTCATCGACGGCTACTCGACGCTCGGCACGGCCCCCGTGCGGACGGGCGGGCAGGGCGGCGGCGGCGGGGGCGGCGGCGGGCTCGCCGCCCTCGCCGCGCAGGCCACCCCCGCCTCGACCGCCGGCCGGCTGGTCGTGCACCCGGTGGGCCTCTCTCCCGAGGCCACGGCGGTCGCGCAGCTGCGGGTGGACGCCGAGGCGTTCGCGAACGCGCAGGCGGGCGGCGTGACGGCGGCGCTGACCGCGCCCACGACGGGCATCCTGCAGGGGCAGAGCGCGCTCATCACGCTCGGCGACGACGCGTCGGCGCTCGTGGTGAAGGCGCCGGTCGCGCAGCACGTCGGCTTCACGCCGGTGCGCGGCGGCGGCTACCCCAACTCGCTGCTCGGCGTGTTCAGCGCGCTGCGCCAGATGCTGCTCGACGCGCAGCACTACCGCGACGAGCAGGCGGCCTACGCGCGCAACGCGCGCGGCATGAGCCGCCCGACGTACGACGCCGCGCTCGACGCGCTGCAGCCGGTGCTGGCGCGCACGCAGCCGGTCGTCATGCAGGCGAACTCCAAGCGCGAGATCGAGCGCGCGCTCGACCTGGCCAAGGAGTTCAACCTGCGCGCGATCATCGCCGGCGGCGCCGAGGCGCACCTGGTGGCCGACCGGCTGAAGGCGGAGAACGTGCCGGTGCTCCTCTCGACGAACTTCCCGCGCCGCCCGCAGACGCAGAGCGCCGACGCCGACCCGGAGCCGCTGCGCGTGCTGCGCGAGCGCGTCGAGGCGCCCAAGGTGCCGGCGCGGCTGGCGCAGGCGGGCGTGCGCTTCGCGATGCAGTCGGGCGGGCTGACGAACGGCACCGACTTCCTCGCCAACGTGCAGAAGGCGGTGGAGAACGGGCTGACGGCCGACCAGGCGGCGCGCGCGCTGACGCTGGCGCCGGCCGAGCTGCTGGGCGTGAACGACCGGCTCGGGAGCCTGGAGGTCGGCAAGATCGCGAACCTCACGCTGATGCGCGGCGCGCTCGGGACGAGCGGCGCGCGCGTGGCGCAGCTGTTCATCGACGGCCGGCCGGTCACGGTGCGCGCCGCGGCGACGCCCGCCGCCGACGCGGGCGCGACGGTCGCCGGCGCGTGGACGACGACGGTGGCGCTCGACAACCAGAGCCACGCGATCACGCTCACGCTGCGCCAGGAGGGCGAGCGGCTCACCGGCTCGATGCAGGGCGACCTCGGGACCGCGGAGCTGACGAACGGCTCCGTCGGCGCCGACGGCACGCTGCGCTTCACGGCGCCCATCACGCTCAAGGAGGGCACGGAGGAGGCGACGTTCACCGGCACGCTGGAGGGCAACGCCATCCGCGGCCGCGTGACGATCGTCGGCCACACGCCCGGCACGTTCAACGGCACGCGCCCGGGCCGCGGCGGGCAGCCGAACGGTGCCGGCGGCGCGGGCACTCCCAACGGGCAGCGTCCGCGCCCCACCCCGCCGCAGCACTGACCGCCATGCGCCTTCCCATGATCCCGACCCTTCCGCGCACCCTCGCCGCGCTGGCGAGCCTGGCGACGCTCGCCCCGGCGGCGCTCGCCGCGCAGGCCGCGCGCCCGGCGACGAACGGCGCGACGCTGATCAAGAACGCCACCGTCCTCACGGTCACGAAGGGGACGCTCCAGAACACCGACCTGCTGCTGCAGAACGGCAAGATCGCGCGCATCGGCCAGAACCTGCAGGCGCCGGCCGGCGCCACGGTAGTCGACGCGACCGGCAAGTTCGTGATGCCCGGCATCATCGATCCGCACTCGCACATGATGAGCGACGCGATCAACGAGGGCTCGCTCTCGGTGACGTCGATGGTGCGGATCGCCGACGTGCTCAACCCGACGGCGATCAACGTCTACCGCGCGCTCGCGGGCGGGGTGACGACGGCGAACCTCCTGCACGGCTCCGCCAACACGATCGGCGGGCAGAACGCGACCGTGAAGCTCAAGTACGGGCGCGAGGCCGAGCAGATGCTGTTCCCGGGCGCGCCGCCGGGGATCAAGTTCGCGCTCGGCGAGAACGTCACGCGGAAGAACCGCACGACGCTGCCGATCCCGGGCCAGCCGCCGGCGCGCTACCCGACGTCGCGCATGGGCCAGGAGGAGGTGCTGCGCGACGCCTTCACGCGCGCCCGCGACTACAAGGCGTCGTGGGAGGACTACCGCCGCGGCGGCAACAAGGGCGTGGCGCCGCGCCGCGACCTCGAGCTCGAGCCGCTCGTCGAGGTGCTCGAGGGCAAGCGCCTCGTGCATGCGCACGGCTACCGCGGCGACGAGCTGCTGATGCTGCTCAACGTGGCCGACGAGTTCGGGTTCAAGGTCAAGACGCTGCAGCACGGCCTGGAGGGCTACAAGATCGCCTCCGAGATCGCGAAGCACGGCGCCGGGCTCTCGAGCTTCGCCGACAGCTGGTCGTACAAGATCGAGGCGTACGACGCGATCCCGTACAACGTCGCGATCCTGATGCGGAAGGGCGTGCTGACGACGATCAACTCCGACTCGGACGAGCGCATCCGCCGCCTCAACATCGACGCCGCGAAGCTGATCCGGTATGGCGGGCTGACGGAGGAGGAGGCGCTGAAGACGATCACGTACAACGGCGCCGTGCAGCTCGGCGTCGAGAACCGCGTCGGCTCGATCGAGGTCGGCAAGGACGCCGACGTCGCGATCTGGAGCGCGCACCCGCTCAGCGTGTACGCGAACGTCGACAAGACCTACATCGACGGGGAGCTGTTCTTCGACCGCCAGAAGGACATCGCCGAGCGCGAGGCCAAGGCGCGCGAGCGCCAGCAGCTGGAGCGCGCGGAGCAGCCGGCCACGCGCCAGCCGCAGCGCCCCGCGCAGCCCTTCATCCCGAACGAGGAGCGCCGCTGATGCCGCGCCGCAGTCTGCTCACGTCGACGGCCGCGCTGCTCGCGGCGGCCGTCCTCGCGCCCGCCTCGCCGCTCGCGGCGCAGCTCGGGTCCTACAATCCGCCGCCGGGCCCGCAGGGCACGTACGCGATTCGCGGCGCGCGCATCGTCCCCGTCAGCGGGCCGGAGATCGCGCGCGGCACGGTCGTCATCAGCGGCGGGAAGATCGCCGCGGTGGGCGCCGACGCCGCCGTGCCGAGCGGCGCGACCGTCATCGACGGCGCGGGGCTCACCGTCTATCCCGGCATGATGGACGCCGGCACCTCGCTCGGCCTCTCGGAGATCGCGCAGGGCGCCGCGGCGACGGTCGACGTCAGCGAGGTGGGCACGTTCAACCCGAACGCGCAGGCGTTCTACGGCGTCAACCCGCAGAGCGCGCACATCGGCGTCACGCGCGTGGTCGGCATCACGCACGTGATGTCGCGCCCGACGGGCGGCGTGATCTCGGGGCAGTCGACGCTGCTCAACCTCGCCGGCTCCACGGTGCCCGAGATGAGCCTCGTGCCGCGCGCGGCGCTGGTGGTCGAGCTGCCGCGCTCGGGCTTCGGCGGCGGGCGCTTCGGCGGCGGCTTCGCGTTCGCGGCGGCCGGCAACCAGCAGGACGTCGCGCGCACGCGCACGCGCCAGCTGGACAGCCTGCGCGCGATGCTGCGCGACGCGGAGGCGTACCAGCAGGTGCAGGACGCCTACGCGAAGGACCGCTCGCTGCCGCGCCCGCGCCAGGACGTGGTGCTGGCGTCGCTCGTGCCGGCGGCGCGCGGCCAGATGCCGGTGCTGTTCATCGCCGACCGCGCGGCCGACATCCGCGAGGCGATCGCCTTCGCCGAGGAGATGAAGCTCAAGCCGATCATCCTCGGCGGCCGCGACGCGTGGCAGGTGGCGCCGCTGCTCAAGCAGAAGGACGTGCCGGTGCTGCTGAGCAGCGTGATGGATCTGCCGTCGCGCGAGGACGACCCGTACGACGTGAACTTCTCGGCGCCGTCCAAGCTGGCCGCGGCGGGCGTGCGGTTCGCGATCACCTCCGGCGACCAGGGCGCGGAGACGCGCAACCTGCCCTACACGGCGGGGATGGCGGCGGCGTTCGGGCTCTCGAAGACGGACGCGCTCAAGTCGGTGACGCTCTGGCCCGCGCAGATCCTCGGCATCGCCGACCGCGTGGGCTCGATCGAGGTCGGCAAGATGGCGAACCTCGTCGTGACCGACGGCGACCTGCTGGAGGCGCGCACGCAGACCCGGCACCTGTTCATCGACGGGCGCCCGGTGCCGCTGGAGAGCAAGCACACGGACCTGAACGAGCGGTTCAAGGACCGGCCCTGACGGCGCCGCGGACTGCGGGCGGCGGATCACGCGCCCGCAGCCCTCGCATCGCCGGACCGCCGGACGGCCTCGGTCGCGAGGCCACCGCGGTGTGAACGGCAGCAGGGATGAACTTCGGATAACATCTGATGACGATCGGATGGCTCCGTGTGGCGCGACGCTCCTCGCGCCACGCGGAGCCATCAGATCTTCATCGGACCGTATCGGACTTTCGTCCCTGCTGCTCCTGGCAGTTCGGGCCCGGCGCGCGGATGCAGGGTCACGCGCCTCGGGATCCACCGCCCGCAGCGCCGTTCAGGGGCGCCGGCTCATGTTGTAGCCGATCGTGGCGCCGACGCTCGGCAGCATCGCGACGGCGATGCCGGCGAGCGTGCTGCCCACGCGACCGCCGCGCGGAGGCTCGTCGCCGTCGCGGTCGACGAGGCGGACGATCGCCCAGCTGGCGAGCCCGCCCACCGCCGCGCCGCCGACGGCGGCCACGAAGCGGCCGCTCCCCGGGCCGCGCGCGCCGATGAGCGACGGACCCGCCGCCGCGCCGAGCGCGCCGCCGGCGTACGCCGCGCCGAGCGAGATGCGCGAGGTCACGTCGTCGTCGCGGCCCATCGACTCGAAGATCTTGTCGGTGAGCACGCCCACGGCGATGAAGCCGATGGGCGTGCCGAGCGTCCCCGCGCCGACCTGCGCGGCCGTGCGCGCTGGCGAGAGGGCGCGCACGTCGCGCGCGCCGCCCGCGTCCTGCGCGAGCAGCGGCGCGGCCAACAGCGAGAGCGGGAGCGCGGCGCGGGCGCCGGTGAGCAGGAGGTGTCGGAGCATGGCCTGGGTCGTGAAGCGGGCGGGCGTGCCGGATGATGGCGAGGCAGGCACGCCCGGTGCCAGCGGTCCCCGACGCTCCGTTCGCGGTCGCCGACGATCGTCAGGCCGCCTGCGCCCGCTCCTCCGCCGCCTGCCCGTCGTCGGCCCGCACCACGGTGTCGAGCGCGTCGATGGCAACCGGGCAGAGCTTCGTGCCGCGCTCCTTCGCGAGGATGCCGAACGCGCGCTCCGGCGTCATCCCCGCGCGATACGGACGGTCCGCCGTGAGCGCCTCGTAGATGTCGGCGACCACGAGGACGCGCGCCGACTGGTCCAGCGCGTCGCCCGCGAGTCCCCACGGATAGCCCGAGCCGTCGAGCTTCTCGTGGTGCAGCGCCGCGGGGCGCGCGAAGTCGGCGAAGGCGCGCACGCGCGACAGGATCTCCCAGGTGAAGCGCGGGTGCGCGTTCACGGCCGTGCGCTCGGCGTCGGTGAGCGGGCCGTCCTTGTCGAGGATGCTGTTGGACACGCCGAGCTTCCCGACGTCGTGCAGCATGCCCGCGCGCCAGAGCCGCTTGCACGCGACCGCGTCCATGCCCGCGACCGCGCCGATGCGCTGCGCGTAGTCGGCGACGTTGGTCGAATGGCGGAAGGTGTACGGCGACTTGGCGTCGATGATCGACGCGAAGGCGCGCGCGATGTCGTCGAGCCCCGTGTCGTCCACGGTCCGGCGACGGTCGTCGGGCTCCAGCGCGGCGGCGGCGGCCTGCGCGTCGGGACGGCGCAGCGCGTCCCACCAGCCGGCGTCGCGGCGCCACCCCTGCACGTGGTCGACGAGCCGCGGGTCGAACCAGGTGCCGCGCCGCGCCTTCAGCACGCGCATCGCGTGGTCGACCGAGTGCGTGCGCACGAAGGTCTCGAGCGTCTGCGCGAGGTTGGCGATGCGCGCGCCGAGCGGGATCGCGTCGCCGCGCACGCCGTCGGGATAGCCGCCGCCGTTCCAGTGCTCGTCGAGGCCGTGGATCGCGTCGGCGGTGGCGTCGGGGAAGCCGAGCTGGCGCGCGATGGCCGCGCCGCGGTCGCAGCGGATCTGGATCAGCTCCCGCGCGGCGTCGGGCGTGCGCGCGAGCGCGACGAGCTGGCGCACCTTCTCGAACACCGAGCCGCCCATGCGCACGCAGCGGATGGTCTCGACGGCGAGCGCGAGGCCGCCCTGCCAGTCGACGATCTTCATGCGCGGCTTGATCGCATGGTCGTCGGCGCCGAACAGCGCGGTCATGCGCGCCGCGTTGCTGGAGCAGCCCGCGTCCTTGAGCAGCAGCGCGTAGTAGAGCGCCGAGCGGTCCGCGACCGGCATCCCCAGCTCCTCGGCGAGCCGCATCCCGATCAGGCACGAGCGCACCGTGTGCCCGAACGGCTGGCCCTCGCTGAGGTCGAGCGCGTGCGAGAGCGCGGTCAGCACCTCCGACAACGACAGCTGCGCCTCGCCCGACGCGGGCGGGAGGGCGGGCGTGGAGCGGGGCGTGGGGCGCGTGTCGGACATGCGGCGGGCGAGGGGGGACCGGTCCTCGCAGGACGACGGGCGCGCGAGGCACGCAACCGTCGTCCTCCGCTCACCCGCCGTTCACCCGCCGCCGATCCGCTGCTGCGGCGCCGGGACGTCCTCAGGCCGCGGTGAGCGGGTGCCGCACCACCTCGCCCGACAGCGTGTCGCCGCCGAGCATCACGTAGAGCTGCCCGTCGGTGACCGACAGCTCCCACGTCATGCGGCGCTCCAGCCGCTCGGCGAGCGCCGCGAGCAGCTCGCGGTCGACCGCCCACAGCTCGACGTCGTCCGCCTTGTGGATGCGCTCACCGGCGAGCTGGCGCTGCACCTGCGCGGGGTCGCGGTGCGTGTAGACCGCGACGCGCGGCGCCGCCTTGCTCGCGCGGTGCAGCCGCGCCGCGTCGGGCGCGCCGACCTCGATCCACGCCTGGCGCGTGCCGGTGAGGTCGCGCACCTCGATCGCCGGCTCGTCGGGCTCCGCGAGCCCGCGCGTGAACGCGATGCCCTCGCGGTACTCCAGGCAGTACGCGAGCACGCGCGTCAGCAGGTACTCCTCGGTCTCCGACGGATGGCGCGCGACACGCAGCGCGAGCGACTCGTAGACGCCGCGGTCGACGTGCGCGAGCTGGATGTCGAAGGTGTAGACGGTCGCGGAGGCCACGGGGCGGGTGGGGCGGGTCGGGTGGAGCGGGGACGGATACGGCGGGAACGGATAGGGCGGGGACGGATGCGGCGGGACCGCTTCTCCGATCCGAAGCTAACCACCTCCACCTCCGTTGCCGCAGCCTCAGCGTCCGTCCGGCCGCGCGCCCAGCATCGCGGCGACCTCCGCCCGGCGCCGCACGCCGAGCTTCTGCATCACGCGCTCGGTGTGATGCCGCGCGGTGTGCGCGCTCACGCCCAGCGCCGCCGCCAGCTCGGCGTTCGACAGCCGGCGCGCGAGCAGGCGGGCGACCTCGGACTCGCGCGCGGTGAGGCCGAGCGCCTCGCACGGCGCGTCGGACGCCGACGACGCAGCGTCCGTGGCGTCGAGCGTCACCTGCACGAGCCCCTCCTGGCCCCACAGCACCGCGGGCGCGAAGGTGGCGCGCAGCGCGTAGCGCGCGAGCGGGGTCTGGACGGTGCGCGCGGGGAGCGCCGGGCCGGCGTCGGTGCCGCGACGCGCGAGGGCGCGCAGCTCGGCGGCCATCGCGTGCATGGTCGCGAGCAGCCGCTCGCGCGCGGGCTCGCCGGCGAGCGCGCGCTGCAGCGCCGCGTTGTGGTGCAGCGCGCGGCCGTCGGCGTCGACGAGGAGCAGCGCGTCGCGCATGTCGTCGAGCGTGGCGAGCAGCGCGCCCCGCCGCGCGCCGAACGCCGACAGCGCGTGGTGCGCCACCTGCAGCGCGGGCTGCAGCAGGCCGAGCACCGCGCGGTCGTCGTCGAAGTGCCGGCGGCGCGCGGGGCGCGCGTCGCCCACCGTGAGGTAGATCTCGCCGTCGGGCACCTCGGAGGCCGCGACCGCGAAGTCGGCGAAGCCCGCGGGGGCGAGGCCCTCGTTGTACACGAGGTTGCGGCGCACGTCGAAGCCGTGCGCGTCGAGGATCGCGATCCCCTCGGCCGCGTTCCACACCTCGATGCGCTGCGCGCGGCGGTGGCGCGCCCAGAAGTCGGCCGCCGGGTCGGTGCTGCCGTGGCGTCCCGTGCGCGGGTCCACGCGCGACATCGCGTTCAGGTGGTGGAGCACCGCCGCGTCGGCGGTCTGCGACTCGTTGCGCAGCCGCGCGCCGTTGGGCCGCGAGAGCATCGCGTTGGCGCCGGGGAAGAGCGCGTGCAGCCGCCGCTCCGCCTCGCGCCACCACGCCGTCGGGTCGGGACCGGCGAGGGGCGCGAGCAGCGCGGCCGTCGCGTCGCGCAGGCGGCGCGCGTCGTCGCTCGTCAGGCGCAGCGTCATCGCACCCGTCCCGCCCTTACGTCAGCTGCTCCTCGATCGAGCGCGTGCGGTCGGTGACGACGTCGCCCGTGTGCTTCGTCGCCACCGGCTCGACGAGCATCACCCAGCACTCCTCCGCGGCGATCGGGTTGTGGCGCACCGCGCGCGGCACGACGACGCACTGGCCGGGGCCGAGCGCGACCTCGCCGTCCTCGAGCTGGATCACGAGCCGGCCGCGGATCACGAGGAACAGCTCGTCCTCCTCGGCGTGCGCGTGCCAGACGAACTCGCCCTGGAGCTTGGCGATCTTCACGTACTGGTCGTTCACGCGCCCGACGACGCGCGGCGACCAGTGCTCGGTGAGACGCGCGAACTCGGCGTCGAGGTCGATCGGGACGAGCATGCCGGCGGAGGACGAAGAGGGTGGGCGGGGCGCACGCCGCGACGTCCGTCGCGGGGCCCGCGCCTCACGCTACGTCCGCCCCGGGAGCCGCGCCAGCAGGGCGCCGCATGGGCACGAAGCGGAGCCCGTCCTGCTCGATCGCGCCGCCGTCGGCGACGAAGCCGAGCCGCGCGTAGGCGCTCACCGCGCCGGGCGTGCTGTTCACGGTGAGCGCGGGCCAGCGCGCGGGCGGCCCGAAGGCGTGGGTCAGCAGCGCGCGCGCCACGCCCGCGCGCTGCCGCGTCGGATCGACGAAGAGCATCGACACGTGCGTCCCGTCGCGCACCTCGAGCATCCCCGCCAGCGCGCCGTCCCACTCGGCGACCGTGACGACGTGGCGCGCGGCGCGGGCGCGCATCGCGTCGGGCGCGGCGTAGCGCGCGTAGGTCGCGCGTCCCTCGGGCGACTCGTGCGGCGCGATCGCGGCGTCGTACACGCGCCGGGCGAAGGCGGCCACCGCGTTGGTCTCCTCGGGCGCCATGGCGCGGCAGGCGAGCACGGGCCCGTCCGCGTCAGGCGCGCGCCGCGCGCAGCTCGTCCAGCAGCGCGCGCCCCGCGGGCCAGGCGCCCAGCCCGCTCGCGCCGTTGACGTGCCCGCACGCGCCGATCTCGACGTAGCGGCTCCCCCACGCGTCGGCGTAGGCGCGCGCCGTCGCGGGCGTCACGTACTCGTCGTCCGTGCTGGCGACGACGACGCTCGGGAAGGGGAGGGCCTCCCTCGGCATCGGGGCGAAGCCCGTCGGGCCGGCCGGATAGCGCGGGCCCTCCGGGTCGGACGGCGCGACGAGCAGGGCGCCCCGTACTCGGGCTAGGCGATCCGCGGCGGCCTCACGCGCCCAGTGCGCCACGAGCGCGCAGGACGAGCTGTGCGCGACCAGCACGACGGGGCCGTCGTGCGCCGCCACCGCGGCGTCGAGCGTCGCCGCCCAGTCGGCGCAGGCCGGCGTCTCCCAGTCCGCCTGCACGACGCGGCGGCAGCCCGGGTCGGTCCGCTCCCAGTGGCTCTGCCAGTGCTCGGGGCCGGAGTCGTAGAGGCCGGGGAGGAGGAGCGTCGTGACCACGGGCGGGGCGGGGAGGGTGGGGGGCGATGCGCGACGGGCGGGCCGGTCCCCTGGGGGCCGGCCCGCCCGTCGCGCGGGGCGCGATCAGCGCGTCGTGCGGCGCGTCAGAGATCGCAGCAGCACTTGCCGCAGCACGGGCCGCTCGTGCAGCCGCAGGTGCAGCAGCAGGTCGTGCTGCCGCAGCAGCAGGCGTCGGTTTCGGTCATCGGGGGCTCCAGTGAGGTGTCGGGGACGACGAAAGCTACGGCTCGCCGGCGGCGGGCGACAGCGGGGCGGCCGCCGCCTCCACCTGGCAGTAGACGGTCTCGAAGTGCGGGTCGCCGGGGTTGTAGTCGGGGCGGGCCCCCTCGAACCGCTCGGGGAGCAGCGACAGCGCCTCCAGCTCGTCGGCGAGGAACATGCGCCAGCCGCCCTGCGGGTCGGTGCGGCTCCAGCCGGGGCGCATCCACGCGCTCAGCGCGTCGTGGCCGGCGGTGTTGCGGCCGTACAGGTGCGGCTCGGCCACGCGCATCGCGCCGCGGTAGCGGAACATCAGCAGCGTCCGCTCGGCGATCGCGTGGCAGATGCGCAGGTCCATGGCGGGCGCCGCGATCGCGCTCAGACGCGGCAGGTGAAGACGATGCAGCCGGGGAGCGCGAGCAGCGACAGCCAGAACAGCGCGCGGCCCACGCGCGTGGCCGTGAAGGGGCGGGGGGGACGGTCGGACATGCGGGACGCTCCGGGCGACGGGGACGGTGGGTCGCTCCCGTCCCGTCGCAAACCCCCGGCCGCCGCGCCGGGCGACCGGGCGGCGTCCGCCGGCGGGGCGGACTCAGCCCGGCGCGGCCCGGTAGGCGTCGAGCGCGGCGCGCTGCTCGGCGGTCCAGGGGCGCGGCCGCTGCGCCCCGTAGTCGAAGGACACGACGACCGAGCGCACCTCGGCGGCGACGGCGTCGTCGGCGCGGATGGCGTGCAGGATGGTGACGCTCGTGGTGCCGATGCGCTCCACCCAGGTGTCGACGACGATCGCCTGCCCGAACGTCACCTGCCGTCGGAAGTCGACGGCGAGGTGCGCCAGGATCAGCGACTGCACCGCGCCGCCGAGCGCGCCCAGGAACTCCAGGCGCGCCGTCTCCGCGTACAGCACGAAGCTGCCGTTGTTGACGTGGCCCAGCGCGTCCGTGTCCGCGAAGCGCATCTGGACCGGCGTGCGGTGCACGCGCGGCGTCGTGTCGCGGGGCGTCACGTCGCGCGGCTCCGTCACGCGGCGTCCGCGCGGACGTAGCGGCACTCCACCGCGGGCATCTCCTCCCCGTCGGGCGTGACGTTGTACATCGTCACGAGGAGCGTCGCGTCGTCGGTCGCGTCGACCACGGTGCGCCACCCCCAGTCGGGGCCCTCGGGCGCGGGATACGAGCCGCGCACGTCGAGCGTCCGCGCGTCGGGGGCCGTGCCGACGGACTTCAGCGGGTGCGCGCTCTGATGCCACGAGTCGACCCATGCGGCATGCGCGGCGTCGCCCTTCGGCTCGCGGCCGATGAGCAGGAAGCCCTCGCACGGCTTCCCCTCGTACGCCCACGTGTAGGTCACGGTCGCGAAGCGGCCGTTGGCGACGAGCGCCACCTCGGCCGTCGCGTCGGACATGTGCTCGGCGGGCGTGGTCCAGGGCGTCAGGAGGCGGTTCGTGCCCTGCCAGCGGCCGACGTGCGAGGCGAGCGGGTTGGTGGTGCTCACGAGTGGGGGCGTGGAGGTGGGGGCCGGCGTCAGGCGCCGGCGTCGGGGGCGTGCGGGTCGCAGTCCGCGACGCCCGCACGGTGATACGCGGCCAGCGCCGCGTAGCTGAAGCAGGCGAAGACGACGCGGCGCAGCGTCCCCGCCTCGGGGGCGAACGCGCGCACGGTGGCGACGGCGACGCGCGTCGCCTCGTCGAGCGGATAGCCGTACACGCCCGTGCTGATGGCGGGGAAGGCGACGCTCGCGCAGCCGTGGTCGCGCGCCAGCACGAGCGCCGCGCGATACGCGCCCGCGAGCCGCTCGGCCTCGCCGGCGCCGCCGCCCTGCCAGACGGGGCCGACGGCGTGGATGACGTGGCGCGCCGGCAGCCGGAAGCCCGGCGTGATGCGCGCCTCGCCGGTGGGGCAGCCGCCGATCGCGGCGCAGGCGCGCGCCAGCTCCGGCCCCGCCGCGCGGTGGATGGCGCCGCACACGCCGCCGCCCGGGCGCAGCTCGGCGTTCGCCGCGTTGACGATCGCGTCGGTCGCGAGCGTCGTGATGTCGACCACGCGCGCGCACGTCGCCAGCGACGGCACCTCGCGCCCCACGCGCGTCGCGCTCGTCACGGCCGTCACGCGCTGCCGACGGGCCAGAGCCACGCCGCGCCGCGCACGCCGCTGGAGTCGCCGTGGCGCGCGCGCACGACGCGCGTCAGGACCGTGTCGGAGAAGACGTGCTGCGGCAGGCGCGCGCTCACGGCCTCGGGCAGCCCCTCGATGTTGGACATGCCGCCGCCGAGGACGATCACGTCGGGATCGACGACGTCGATGACCGTGGCGAGCGCGCGCGCGAGGCGGTCCTGGTAGCGCGCGAGCGTCGCCTCGGCGGCCGCGTCGCCGTCGCGCGCGGCGCGCACGATCTCGCGGCTCGTCAGCGTCGGCCCGCCGTGCGCCGCGTGGTCGCGCACGAGGCCCGGCCCCGACACGAACGTCTCGACGCAGCCGTGCTTGCCGCAGTAGCAGCGCGGGCCCGGGAGCTCGTCGGGCGTGGGCCAGGGGAGCGGGTTGTGCCCCCACTCGCCGGCGACGAGGTTCGGCCCCACGAGGCAGCGGCCGTGCACGACGATCCCGCCGCCGACGCCGGTGCCGAGGATGACGCCGAACACGACGCCCGCGCCCGCGGCCGCGCCGTCGGCGGCCTCGGAGATGGCGAAGCAGTTGGCGTCGTTCATCACGCGCACCTCGCGGCCGAGGCGCGCCGAGAGGTCGCGGGCGAGCGGCCGGCCGTTGAGCCAGACCGAGTTGCCGTTCTTCACGAGCCCCGTGGCCGGCACGATCGCGCCCGGGATGCCCATGCCGACGGGGCCCGTGGCGCCGGCCTCGCGCTCGACCGCGGCGACGATCGCCGTCAGGGCGTCGAGCGTGCCCGCGTACTCGCGCGGCGTGGGGACGCGGTGCCGCACGGCGATCTCGCCCGTGTCGGCGAGCGCGATGGCCTCGATCTTGGTGCCGCCGAGGTCGATGCCGAGGCGCATGGGGGCGGGTGAGGCGGGTCGGGTACGGCGGGGTCGGGTACTGCGGGGACGGGTACTGCGGAGACGGGTACGGCGGGGACGGATACGGCGGGAACGGATACGGCGCGGGCGGCGACGGCGGAAGGTTGGCAGGGGGCGGGGCTAATGGAAGTCGTGGCCGCGCGCGTGCTCGGCGCCCACGGGCGCCTCCAGCCGGCGGAAGCGCTCCGCGCGCACGTTCACCACCGCGTGCGGCGCGGTGCCCTCGACCTGCAGCCGCCCGCGCACCAGCAGCAGCGGCGACGTCGAGATCAGCAGCGCCTCGCGCTCGAAGCGCTTCGGGTGCACGACGACGTTGATCGTCCCCGTCTCGTCCTCGAGCGTGAGGAAGACGAAGCCCTTGGCGGTGCCGGGGCGCTGCCGGCAGATCACGAGCCCCGCGACCGCGACCAGCTCCCCGTCGCGCCCGTCGCGCACCACGTCGCGCGCGCGGCGCACGCCGTTGGGGGCGAGCAGGTCGCGCAGGTGCGCCATCGGGTGCCCCGCGAGCGAGACGCCGGTGATGCGGTAGTCGGCCTCGGTGAGCTCGTAGGGCGTCATCGCCGGCACGGCTCCCGGCACGTGCAGCGAGCGCGCGCGCGGCGCGAGCGGCCCAGCGTCGCCGCGCTCCGCCTCCAGCAGCCGCCACACGGCCGCGCGCCGCCGGCGGAGCTGCGGCTCGTCGGGCACGAACGCGTCGAGCGCGCCCGCCTCGGCGAGCACGCGCAGCGCGCGCCGGTCGAGCCCCGTGCGCGCGACCAGGTCGTCGATGGACCTGAACGCGCCATCCGAGACCGCCGCCTCGAGGCGAGCCCTCGCGCGCGCGCCCAGACCTCGGATCAATCGGAGTCCCAGGCGCACCGCGGGCGCGGCGCGAGCGATCAGCGATGAGCGATCAGCGTTCAGCGGCCCGGTCGCACGCTGATCGCTGATCGCTGACGGCTGATCGCTCTCGACCGCCAGCGTCGAATCGAACGCGGAGCGCGTCACGTCCACCGGCAGCACCCGCACCCCGTGCCGCTTCGCATCCTCGATCAGCGTGCCCGGCGCGTAGAAGCCCATCGGCTGCGCGTTCAGCAGCGCGCACAGGAACTCGGGCGCGTAGTGGTATTTCAGGTAGGCGGACGCGTAGACGATGAGGGCGAAGCTGGCGGCGTGGCTCTCGGGGAAGCCGTAGTCGGCGAAGGCGTTGATCTGGTTGTAGATCCGGCGCGCGGTCTCCTCCGGGATCCCGTTGCGCGCCATCCCCGCGACCAGCTGCTCGCAGATCTCGGCCATCCGCTCGCGGCTGCGCTTGTGCCCCATCGCGCGGCGCAGCGCGTCGGCCTCGCCGGGGGTGAAGCCCGCGGCGGCGATGGCGACCTGCATCCCCTGCTCCTGGAAGAGCGGCACGCCGAGCGTGCGCTTCAGCACCGGCTCGAGCGATGGATGCGGATACGTCACCGCCTCGAGCTTCGCGCGGCGGCGCAGGTACGGGTGCACCATGTCGCCCTGGATCGGCCCCGGGCGGATGAGCGCGACCTCGACGACGAGATCGTAGAAGCAGCGCGGCTGCAGGCGCGGCAGGGTGTTCATCTGCGCGCGGCTCTCGACCTGGAAGACGCCGACCGTGTCGGCGCGGCACATCATCTCGTAGACGGCCGCGTCGTGCATGTCGAGCTGCGACAGGTCGAGCGCGAGCCCGCGCGTCGCGCGCAGGTACTTCAGGCAGTCCTGCAGCACCGTCAGCATGCCGAGGCCGAGCAGGTCGATCTTCACCAGGCCGACGGGATCGAGGTCGTCCTTCTCCCACTGGATCACCGTGCGTCCCGGCATCGACGCCGGCTCCACCGGCACGACGGTCGCCAGCGGCTCGGCGGTCAGCACGAAGCCGCCGACGTGGATGGAGCGGTGACGCGGCAGCTGGTGCAGCCCGTCGACGACGTCGGCGAGTACGCGCACGCGCGGATCGGCGGCGTCGAGCCCCGCGCGCGCGAGCACGGTGTCCTGCGGCGCGGGCGCGGCCGGGCGCACGCCGGTCGTGGGGTTGCGGCGCTCCTCGGGCGTGGGCTCGGCGTGGGGATCCTGCCAGGGCGGGGCTCCGTGGTCCGCCCGGCGCTCCGCGCTCGGCGCCCGCGCTGCTGCCGCGACGGAGTGAGCGTCGAGCGCCGAGCGCCGAGCGTCGAGCGCCGCTCCGCGCTCTGCCGCGCGCGCGCTCGGGCTGCCCGACGGCTCGAACGCGGCGCGCTGCGCCTCGGCCTTCACGGCGCGCGCACGCGTGGTGGCCTCGGTGCCGCGCACCATGCCCGAGGCGAGCGCGCGCACGACGGGGTCCGCGGAGTCGTCCGCGTCGCCCGCGTGCGCCGGCGCGTCCGGCAGCCCCGCGCGCAGCGCGTCGGCCGTCGCGCGCGCCGAGAAGCGGTCGCTGAACGCGCTGAGCGCGTCGGCCTGCGCGGGCGAGAAGCCGAGCGCGCGCGCCGCGTCGCGCACCGCGCTGCGGCCGCGCCAGGTGATCTGCTCGCACACCATCGCGGCGTGCGCGCGCCCGTACCGCTCGTACACGTACTGGATCACGCGCTCGCGCTCGCGGTGCGCGAAGTCGAGATCGATGTCGGGCGCCTCCTGCCGCTCCTCGCTCAGGAAGCGCTCGAACAGCAGGTTCATCGCGATCGGGTCGACGGCGGTGATGCCGAGGCAGTAGCACACGGCGCTGTTGGCCGCGGAGCCGCGCCCCTGGCAGAGGATCCCCTCGCGGCGCGCGAAGCGCACGATGTCCCACACGATGAGGAAGTAGCCCGCGAGCCCCAGCCGGCGGATCACCGCCAGCTCGTGCGCCAGCTGCCGCGCGTGCGCATCCGTGCGGGCATCGCCCCAGCGATCGCGCGCGCCGGTCTCCACCAGCTCGGCGAGATACGCGTCGGCGTCGACACCCGGCGGCAGCGGGAACGCGGGCAGCGTCGGCTCGAGCTGCGCCACGCGGAACGTGCACCGCTCGGCGATGGCGACGCTCGCGCGCAGGCCCTCGGGCGCGTGGCGCCAGCGGCGCGCGATCGCGGCAGGGCCCTTGAGATACCACTCGCCGTTCGGCGGGAGGCGCGTGCCCATGGCGTCCAGCGGGCGGCCGTGGCGCAGCGCGCACAGCACGTCGTGCGCGATGCGCGCGGTCGGATCGGCGTAGCGCGCGTCGTTCGTCACCACCCACGGCACGCCGACGTCGCGCGCCAGCGGCACCAGCTCCGCCACCAGCGCGCGCTCCTCGGCGAGCCCGTGATCCCAGCACTCCACCGCCACGCGCCCGTCGAACACATCGCGCAGCGCGCCGAGCGCCTCGCGCGCGGCGTCGACGCGCCCGTGGGCGAGCAGGGACGGCACGCGCCCGCGCGGCCCACCCGTGAGCACGGACACGCCCGCGGCGCGCTCGGCGAGCTGCGCGAACGACACGCACGGCCGACCGCGCGGACGCTCCATGCGCGCCTGCGTGACGAGCGTCGACACGTTCGCGTAGCCGGTCCGCGACTCGGCCAGCAGCACGAGCGGCGCGGCGTCGGCGTCGTCGCCCTCCTCCCACGCGACGTCGACCTCGGCGCCGATCAGCCCGTCGATGCCGGCGGCGCGCGCCGCCTCGGCGAAGCGGACCACGCCGCCCAGGTCGTGCCGGTCGGTGAGCGCGAGCCCGGGCAGCCCGACGGCCAGCGCCCGCGCGACGAGCGTCTCGGGGAGCGACGCGCCGTCGAGCAGCGAGAACGCCGACCGGCAGTGCAGCTCGACGTACGACGCGGGGCCGGTGGGCGCGGCGGGCACGCCGGCGGGGCGCCGCGCGTTCACGTCCAGCCTCCCCCTCTCCGACCCCGACCCACCCGATGCCCGATCCCGCCACGCCACGCACCGACGCGCTGCCCACGCTCGATCCCGCGACCGCGAGCGCGCTGCTCGAGTCGGCGGACGCGATGACGCCCACGGAGCTCGACGCGCTGCCGTACGGCATGATCCAGCTCGACGCGAGCGGCCGCATCCTCAAGTACAACGCGGTCGAGTCGCGCCTGGCGTCGCTGCCGCAGGCGCAGGCGATCGGCAAGCAGTTCTTCACCGAGATCGCCCCGTGCACCAAGGTGCAGGCGTTCTACGGCCGCTTCCGCGAGGGCGTGATCCGCGAGTCGCTCGACGCGACGTTCCAGTTCCACTTCGCGTTCAAGCAGCATCCGCGCGACGTGACGGTGCGTCTGTTCTACTCGCGACGGACGCGGAGCGTGTGGGTGATGATATCGGATAGGACGGCCGGGTGAGGCGGGGCGGGTGGGGCGGGTCGGGTGGGGCGGGTCGGGTGGGGCGGATCGGGTGGGGCGGGGACGGATACGGCGGGGACGGGTGGGGCGGGTCGGGAACGGCGGAGTCGGATACGGCGGAGTCGGGTACTGCGGCCTTCACTCGGCCTGACCGAACTGCCTGATCGAACTGCCTGATCGAACTGCCTGACGGCTCGGCCGCCTGACGGCTCGGTGCTCCTCACCGCCTCGTGTCACCGCCGGGCGAGCGACATGGCCAGGCCACCAGGATGCCGTGGCGTCGCCACGTCCCTACTCGGCGTGGGGATCGGCAGGATGGTTTCGCCGTGAGGTCTCGCTCGGAGCGTCGAGCCGTCGGGGACGCAGTTGTCGCCCCCGCCGTATCCGTCCCCGCCCCACCCGACCCGCCTCACCCGGCCGTTCAGTCATACCAGCCCTGGACCCACCATCCGCCCGCGCGGCGGTCGCGGTAGGTGAGCAGGAGGCCGGCGGCGGTCGTGCAGCGCCAGTAGTCGCGGCGGTACGGGTCGGCCCACCACTCGCCCGAGAGGCGCTCCGGGCCGTCGGCGCGCGTGACGGCCAGGGCGCGGCCGCGCCAGTGCACCGTCGCCGGGGCGCCCGCGCCGTCGGGCTCCACCGCCGCCGACTCGGCCGGCTCCAGCAGGCGCAGCGCGGCCGGGTCGGGCGTCGGCACGGGCGTGGGCGGCGGCTCGGGGGCGGGCTCGGGGGGTGCGTCCACGCCGTCGACCGGGAGCCACTGGCCCGCGCGCTCGGGGCGGTGGTGGTCGCGCGCCACCGCGCGCACGACCACGTTCGGCCCCAGCTCCGCGCGGATGCGCGCGAACGCCGCCTCCACCGCGGCCGGGTCGTGCCACGCCGGCGAGAGCAGGTCGCCCTGGTCGCTGCCGAGCCGCCCGGTCGCGGGAACGCTCACCGTCACGCCGCACACGGGCGCCGGCAGCGCGGCGCGCTCCAGCAGCGCGCGGCACCGCTCGAACAGCGGCGCCACGCGCGCCTGCGGGCGCGGCAGGCGCACCTCGCGCGTGATCGTGCGCGTCGCGCCCACGTCCAGGTGCAGCGTGAGCGCGACCGCCGCCGCGCCCAGCGCGTCGCGCGCCAGGTCCGCCACCAGCCGGTCGAGCGCCGCGCGCACGAGGAAGAGCACCGGCTCGACGGTCGTCGACGGCGCGGCGAGCTCGGTGCTCACGCTGCGCCGCGCCTCCACGCGCACGAGCCCCGGCCGGCGACGGTCCACGCCGCGCGCGAGCTGCCACGCGCTCAGCCCCGCGGGGCCCCAGCGCGCCTCGACGTCGCCCGCGTCGAGCGCGGCGAGCCCGCCGGCGGTGCGCACCCCCAGCGCGGCGAGCCCCGCGCGCACCTCGGCGTCCATCTGCACCAGCGCCAGCGGCACGGTCGCCAGGTATCCCGCGCAGCCGCCGCGCGGCACCACCACGCAACCGCGCGGCGCGGCCGGCGGCGCGGGGCGCCCCGGCGGATCGGGAGGGAGGTAGGCCGCGTACACGGCCGCGTACGGATCGACCACCGGCTCGGGCGGCCCGTAGTCCCACGTCGCCGCGCGCGCCGCGACGCACGAGTCGGCGACGCCCACGCGCGCGCCCGGATGCCACGCGCCCGCCAGCCGGTGCAGCGCGCGCGCGAGCCCGCGCTCCCCGCCGACGCCGTCCAGCCCACCCGCGCCGACCCACCACAGCCCCGGCCCGCCGGCCACCGGCGTCACCTGCGGGCTGGCGACCAGCAGCAGCGCGCTCACCGCGTCGATGGCGCGGCGCACGGCGTCCTCGTCCCACGGCCACACCTCGAGCGCCGCGCAGCGCGCGCGCGCCGAGGCGACGGTCATGCCCGCGCGCACGCCGAGGCGGCCGGCGTGCGCGGAGACGACGCGCAGGCGCCGCGCCGGCCCCGCGTCGCCCTCGGCGATCGCGAGCGGCCGCTCGTCCCAGTGGGGCGCGTCGGCGCGCGCGTCACCGTCGGCCGAGCGCGGGCTCGGCGCAGCGGCGCCCCCGGCGGATCGGGGCGGCGTCGTTGGCGTCGCGGGTGCCGTCGCGGGCCTCGCCATCGGCAGGGCGAGCGTCAGCTGGGCCGCCGCGTCCGTCGACGACGTGCCCGCCCACGCCCCCGGATGCCCGTCCTGCCGGGCGCGCCACAGGGCGCCGATCGGGAACCTCGGGATGCGCACACAGGCGACGCGCCACGCCGACCGCACAGCTCACCTCCACGTTGCGATGGGTCCCACCCTTCTCCACCGTGATCACGGCGCGCTGCACCACGCTCCAGGTGCCGCCGCCCTCCGGGCGCCATCGCCGCAGGGGCGGCCGCTCGCCGGCGCCGGGAGCGGCGCTGGCCGCACGCGCGCGCAGCCGCAGCGCCCCGGCGATGTCGCTGGCGCGCGTCCCCGTGCCCACCAGCACGAGCGCCGCGTTCGCCTCGCGGGCGAGCTGCAGGAGCCGGAGCGCCACCGCCCGCGACAGCACGGGCGCGCCGTCCACCACCACGAGCCCGAACCCGCCGCTGCGCAGCAGCACGTCCGCGCACCACGCGCCGCGCGCCGCGTCCGGCGGCCGCACCACCCACAGCCGCTCGGCGTCCGCCCAGTCGCGCGGGGCGAGCGTGCAGGTGGCGTCGACGTAGGCGACCCACGCGCCGGCCGCGAGCGCCTGCCCGACCAGCCGCCGCGCGAGCGTCGTGACGCCGCTCCCCGCGGCGCCCAGCAGCTCGGTGATGCGGCCGCGCGGGACGCCGCCGGTCGCCTGCAGCGCCGCGTCGAGCGCGCCGACGCCGGTGCGGAAGCCGAGCGAGGGCGGCGCGTCGCCGGCGACGACGTCCGCGATCCGGCGACGCAGCGCGTCGAGCGCATCGGGCGCCGCCTGGGGCGCATCGGCCGGGGCGAGCGGATCGGACGGGTGGACATGGGGCGCGGCGGCGAGCGATCGGGCGACGCTCATGCCGCCCGATCAAATACCGAAAGTCGCGGGTGCGCGACGACGCAGGATGCGTCCGTCATGCGCTCAGCGACCCGACGACGAGCCGGCGGTCGCGCCGAACAGCGACAGCTGCGCGCGGTCCGGAGCGACCGGTGCCGCGGGGGCGGCGACGCGCTCGACGCTCGCGGTGTAGGCGGCCGCGAACGGACGCCCATCGCGGGCGCGCAGCGCGAGGTAGAGCTGCACGCGCGCCTCGCGCATCTCGTCACGTGCTGCCGTGTGCGCCTCTGCGTGCACGGCTGCGGCGGGCTGCGACGACGGCGCTGCCGGCTCGGCGACGGGCTCGGCGCGGCAGGGAACGGCGTACGCGGGATGCGACGGATCGGGCAGCGTCATCGGCGTCTCTCCGGGCTCGAGTATGGGCGTCCTATTTACCGAACAAAAGCCGAAACTGCAAGCCGGGTTCCGCGGCGTCGCGGCGAGCGTAAACAGATGACATCGGCCACGGCGGTGCGATGCACGCCGAGCGCGCGCGTCGCGCGTCGCATCCATTACGAGTGCGCACGGCCGCGCCGGCGCGTGCATGCCGTCGTGCACGGTGCGCATGCTGGAACGCCGCGCGGCCGGATCACCGAGGGATCGCCGACGCGTCGGGCGGCGCCGACGCGCGGGTGCGCGATTTGTACGAGGGGGAGGCGAACGTTAACGTTGCGCGCGCCGTCGTCCCACGCCGGCGTTCCCACTCCTCGCACCGGTCGCCCCCGCTCGATGCCCAGCCGCGAACGCCTGTCCGACATCGCCATCCAGCGCGAGCTGGGCCGACTCCCGGGATGGAGCCGTCGCGGCGAGGTCATCACGAAGACCTACCAGTTCCCGGCGTTCCTCGCAGGCATCGCGTTCGTGAACCGCGTCGCGCAGGCCGCGGAGGCCGCCGACCACCATCCCGACCTCGACATCCGCTACACGCGCGTCGTCTGCACGCTCAGCACGCACAGCGCGGGCGGGATCACGCAGCTGGACCTGGACCTGGCGGGGGAGATCGAGAAGCTGGTCGCTGGATGAACGGCGTTGCGGGCTGCGGGTGCCGAGCCCTGATCCTGCCTCCGCGCGTGGGAGCCGAACTGCAAGAGCAGCGGGGATGAAAATCCGAGAAGATCGGACAAGATCGGATTCGCTCCGCGTGGCGCGACGTCCCACGCACCGGGGCGGAGATAATCCGATCCTGTCCGGCTTCTCGATCCGACTTCAATCCCTGCTGCTCTTGGCCGTTCGGGTCCGGCGCGCCCTCAGGATCCGCAGCCCGCAGTCCGCAGCGTCCCGCACGATCAACGCTGCTCGCGCGATCGCCCGTACGCCCCGGCCTCACGATGCGTGCGCCGCCACACGTCGTCGAGCGCGCCGTCGCGCAGCATCTTCGCGATCCACACCACCTGCCCGACGTGCGTCGACATGTGGATCGTCACGTTGAGCACGTCCTCGAGCACCGTCGGGTAGAACGTCGGGTCGGACGACGGCTGCGCGAGGCGCTCGGGCGTGAGCGTGGCGAGCACCGCGTCCGCCTCGGCGATCGCGGCGTCGAACTCCTCGAGCAGCGCGGCGCGCGGGACGGGCGGCCCCGCGAACTCGGCGTCGCGGTCGCGCACGTAGCCAGAGCCGCCGATCCCGCGGCCGACGAGCGCGCGGATGTTGCCCGCGAGGTGCCGCACGATGGCGCCGACCGAGTTGCTGTGCGGGTTCGGCTGCCACCAGAGCTGCGCGTCGTCGAGCGCCTCGACCGCGGCGTGGATCTGTCGCGGAAAGGCGAGCGCGAGGCGCATCCGGCAGTGGACGAGCGCGGCGAGGGCGGGATCCGACGGCACCGCGTCGGAGATCGGGGAGGCGGTGGGATCGACCATGATCGACCTGCGGCAAGGACGGGGAGAGCGGCCTGCGTCGACCGTCGTTCGACGTACGGCCGCGACGCGGGCGCGGGTTCCTGCGGCCGCGCCCGGCGCGCTCCCGTGCGTCAGAGCCGCGCGAGCGTCACGCTGCCGTTCACCGTCTCGAGCGAGACGCGCTGGCCGCCCGTGCCGAGCGTGCCGCGCAGGGCGCGCCGGCTGCTCTCGCGCGCGGCGACCGGGAGGTCGCTCCGCACGCGGCCGTTCGTCGTCTCGAGCGCGACGTCGGCGTTGGCGTTCGACGGCAGGAGCGCGGTCACCGAGCCGTTCACCGTCTTCAGCTCCACCGAGGCGCCCGGCGGCAGCCCGTCGACGCGCGCGCGGACGCTGCCGTTCACCGTGCGCCCGCTCACGCGCCCGCCCGTGGAGCCGATCGTCACGCTGCCGTTGGTCGTGCGCGCGACGACCTCGGAGGTCGCGTCGGCGACGACCACGCCGCCGTTCGTGGTGCGCGCGTCGACGCGCACGCCGGCGGGCACCGCGACGAGGTAGTCCACGCTGACGCTGGAGCGCTTGCGGAAGAGCCGGTCAAACCAGCCGCCCGCGCGCATCCGGCTCTCGTAGCGCTCCGCGGTGCACGTGCCCTCGCCCCAGATCGCGCACGCGGTCACGCCGTCGTCGTCGCGCGTGGCGACGAAGCGGACCTCCTGCGGACGGCGCCCGCGGTAGCGGCGCGACGCGGTGATCACGACCTCCTTCCCGGGCGCGCGCGCCACGCGCACCGAGCCGTTGAGATCGCGGATGCGCACCCAGCCCTCCTGCGGCACCCGCCCCGACCAGCGGAACGCGTGCTCGGACCGGGAGTCGCCGTCGCCGCGGCCACAGGCCGCCAGCGGGAGCGCGGTCAGCGCGGCGAGCGTGAGGAGGGCGGAACGCGAGCGGGTCATGGCAGTGTACCGGGAAGGGGAGTGCTGCACATGCCGGCCCTACGCTGCGCCCGGGACTGGCGTTTCGCAACTGAACGCGGACGAGAAGATCCGCAGTCCGCACGCGGACGAGAAGATCCGCAGTCCGCAGCCCGCAGCGTCCGGGGAGCTGCGGGCTGCGGGCTGCGGATCTCGTCTCAGGTCAGCGGTCGGCCCGGCGCAGCTCCACGCTGCCGTTCACGGTGCGCATGACGACGCGGCGCGAGCCGTCGCCGACCTTCGCGTGCAGCCGCTTCGGGTCGATGCGCCCCGAGATCGTGACGGGGAACTCGGTGCTCACGCGCCCGTTCACGGTCGCCATCTCGACGTCGGCGCCGAGGTTGGCCGGCATCTCGACCGTGACCGAGCCGTTGGTCGTGCGGAACTCGAGGTCGCGCGCGTCGCCGACGCTGCGCATGCTGGCGAAGATGCTGCCGTTCGTCGTGCGGGCGTCCACCGGCCCGCCGAGCGTCTCGGCGCGCACGCCGCCGTTGGTGGTGCGGGCGACGACTTCGGCCGTCGCGCCGCGCACCTCGAGGCTGCCGTTCACCGTGCGGACGTCCACGCGCACGCCCTGCGGCACGCGGACCACGAAGTCCACCGCGACCCAGCCGTCGTCCCGGTCGCCCCAGCGGCTGTCGCGCTCGCGCGAGTAGCCGTCCTCGTCGCAGCTGCCGCTCTCGCTCCAGATGGCGCACACGACCATGCTCTGGCCGTCGCCCGCCTTCTCGGCGGTGAAGCGCACGCGCTGCGGATCCGCGTCGCGCCCCCAGCGCCGCTCGGCGATCACCTCGACGCGGTCGCCGCCGCGCTCGACGCGGATCGGGCCGTTGAGGTTGCGCACGTAGATCCAGCGGCCGGCGGGGATCGACCCCGCCCAGGTGAAGGCGTTCGGCTCGCGGCGCTCGTCGCGCTGCGCGTCGGCGGCGCGCGGCAGCGCGAGCGGGGCGAGGAGCGCGGCGCCGACCAGGACGCGGGCGAGCAGGGAGCGGGGAGCGGCGGTCACGTATCGGGTCTCCGGAAGGGCGTCGGGATCAGCGCCGCGCGCCGGCGCGGGCGATGTTGATGGAGCCGCTGAAGGTCTCGGCGGTGATGCGGGCGCCGCCGCCGCCGAGGGTGAAGTCCATGCGCCGCTCGCGCGGGCCGTAGGAGCGCCGCCCGTCCTGGCGGGTGTCGCCGCGCATCGTGAGCGGGATCTCCGAGTCGATCGAGCCGCTGAAGGTGCGCAGCGACAGGTCCGCCCCGATGTCGCTCGGCAGCGCGAGGTTGATCTCCCCCGAGTGCGAGGAGAGCTCGTAGCGCCCGTCGCGGGACAGCGATCCATCGTACGTGATGCTGCCGCTCACGGATTCCATCTTCACCCGCGGGCTACGCGCCCGGCGCACGTCGACCTCGCCGCTGACCGACTGCGCGTCGATCTCGCCGGCGACCTGGTCGAGCAGGACCTCGCCGCTCACCGAGTTCGCGCGCACGTCGCCCTCCAGGTTGGTGCCGTGCACCGCGCCGCTGACGCTGCTGAGCGCGATGCGCCGCACCGCGTCCGAGGCCGTGACCTCGCCGCTCACCGTGCCGGCCTCCAGCTCGCCGCGCACGCCGGTGACGCGCACGTCGCCCGAGACCGACTTGGCCGCGACGCGCGTGCCGACGGGCACGACGACCTCGAGGCGCTGGTCGCCCGAGCGGCCGCGGTAGTTGCCCGAGGGCACCCAGACGCGCACCCGGCCGCCCTGGTGCTCGAAGCGCAGCGGGAGGCGCTCGCTGTAGGCGCGCACCTGCACGTCGCCGCGGCCCCAGGCCGTCACCGTGACGTTGCCGTTGATGAGCGAGAGGTCGACGACCGCGTCGCGGCCGACGCCGACGGTCGTGTCGATGCGCGTCGGCGACGCCGAGTAGCTGCCGCCCTCGTCGCGGTCGCGGTCGCGCTCGGCGCGTTCCCGGGCGCGCTCCCGCTCGCGCTCGGCGCGCTCCTGGGCCCGCTCGCGGTCGCGCTCCGCGCGCTCGCGCGCACGTTCGCGGTCGCGTTCGGCGCGCTCGCGCTCAGACTCGCTGGGGGGCTGCAGGACCGCCGCGCGGGCGGCCGCGGGCGCCGCGCCGACCGCGAGGGCCGCGAGCAGCGCGAGCTGGGGGAGACGGAGCGGGGATCGCATGGCAGGGCGCGCGAAGGCGTCGGGAGAAGGGCGGCGCGGCGCGCGCGCCCGGAGCTGATCGGGGTGATGCGAGGTCATGGGACGTCTCAGGTGCGCGGCAGCAGCGCCACGGTGCGGAGCAGCTCGACCTTGCGGTCCAGCGCCTTGGTCAGCGCGCGGCCGGCGAGCGGGCTCCCCGGGTCGGCGGCCAGCGCCTCACGGCTCTGGCGGATCGCCTCGTCGATGATGCGGAGGTTGCGCTCGAGGACCGCGACGGTGCCCGAGTCGAGCTCCGCGCGGCGCTCGCCGACGGCGGTGCGCAGCGTCGCGATCGCCCGGTCGTAGTCGGCCACGCCGGGCACGTTGGCGCCGGGCGCGGGCGCCGGCCGACGCGCGGCCAGGCGCGCGGTGCCGCCCGAGGCCGGGGCGGAGGGCGCCGCGGATGCGGGTCCCGTCACCGTGTCGGGAGCGGTCGGCGCCGGCGCGGCGGCCAGCCCGGCGCCCGGCGCCGTGCCCTGGATCGGCGTCGCCGAGTCGGGCGTCGGCTCGGCGGTCGGGGCAGCCGTCGGCACGGCGGTCGCGACCACCGCGGCGGCGTCGGAGCCGCCGCGGGTGGCGAGATAGGTCGCGCCCGAGCTGACCGCCACGAGCGCGGCCGCGGCGGCGGCCATCCACCGGTGCGTGACGGACACCGTCGCGCGGGCACGGGGCTCCGCGCGACGGTTCGTCGGCTGGACGCGCAACGGGACGATGCCCTCGCTCCGCGCCGCCAGCGGCACGACCGGCGCCTCGATGCGCTCGGCGATCCCGGCCCACAGGTCGCGTTCGGGGCGGAGCGTGGGGAGGGCGGCCGCCTCGCCGGTGATGGCGCGCAGATCGGCCACGAGGGCCGCGCAGCGCCCGCAGGCGTCGAGGTGGGCCTCGAACGCCACGCGGTCGGCGGCGTCGAGGTCGCCCTCGAGGTAGTCCATCAGCCGCTCGTCCACGGCCGCGCAGGCAGGGGACGGCGTGTCGGCGGAGGTGATCGGGGTGCGGATGTGGTCGGTCATCGCTGCAGTGCCTCGCGCAGGAGGAGGCGCGCCCGGTGGAGCTGCGCCTTGCTGCCGCCGCTGGTGATCCCGAGCTGCTCGGCGATCTCCTCGTGCCGGAATCCCTCCACGTCGTGGAGGAGGAAGACGCGGCGGGCGCCGGGCGGCAGGCCGGCGATCGCCTTCTCGAGATCCATCCGGTCGCCCGGCGCGAGCGGCCGGGCGGGGAGGGCCTCGATGGCGTCCGCGTCGGCGACGGTGCGGCGATCCCGCCGGCCGTCGCTGTCGCGGCGATTGAGCACGAGGTTCACGGTCAGACGGTGGATCCAGGTCCCGAAGGAGCTCTCGCCGCGGAAGAGCGACAGCTTCTCCCACGCGCGGACGAAGACGTCCTGCGTGAGCTCCTCGGCGAGCGCCCGGTCGGCGACCATGCGCACGCAGAGCGAGTAGACCCGGTCGACGTGCGCCCGGTACAGCCGCTCGAACGCGCGCCGATCACCCGCCGCGGCCAGCGCGGCGTCGGAAGGCTCGATCGGCTCGGGATCGAGGCGCGTGGGAGTGAGGTCCTGGATGGCCACCGTCATGAGTCGTGTCGTCGTCGGGCTCGCGGGATCAGACCGGGCGCGGCGACGAAAGGTTTGAATCTTCCCAGGGACGCGCGGGCGGGACGAGGAGCACGAGGGCGTGCAGCACCGGGGGCGCGGCCGGAGGGGCGGGAGGCCCGGGTCCGTACGGCGCGGGACCGGCCGCCGATTCGCCGCCCGACGGCATCGGCGCCAGGAGCGCCAGCGCGGCGTCGAGCCACGGCTCGCCCCTGAGCGTGGGCGGCAGGGCGGCGAGCGCCCGCTCGGTGCCGGCGGAGACGGGGCGGGCGAGGGCGGCCCGCAGCCGCGCGACCCGCGCCGCGAGCGCCGGCCGCCGGTGGGCGGGCGCGCCGGCCAGCAGGGCGTCGCCGCGCGCGAGCAGCGCCCCCACGACGGGCCCGGAGGCCGCGCCGCACGCGCGGCGGGCGGCGGCGCGACGCAGCCAGCGGCGCGCGGCCCGCAGCGCGGCCGCGACGGCGTCGGGGGCGGCGTCGACGGCGTGCGCCGCCCGGTCGACGTGCCGCACGGCCCACGCGAGCGTCCGCCCGTCGGGGCGCGGCCCCCGGTCGTCGCGCGACGCGAGGAGCACGGGCACCCCGTCGACGGTGCCGACGGCGAGCAGGCCGGCGCGCGGCGCGCGCACGGCGGTCACGAGGACGTCGCGCCCCGCGCGATCCGGCGCCGCGCCCCGGGGCGCGCACAGCCAGCGCTCGAGGCGCGCGGCCGCGACGACGTGCGGCGCGGGCGCGTGACGCGACGGTCGACGGGCGGCGCCCACCACGCGCGCGGCGGCGCGGGCCTTGGCGTGCAGGCGCGCGGCCAGCCGCAGCGCGTGCGCGACCTCGTGTGGGGGCGCGATGCCGTGCACCGCGATGCGCGCGTGCGGGCCGTCGAGCCGCGCGGCGCGGCCCGCGCGCTGCGCGAGGCGCGCGGGCGTCCACGGCACATCGAGGTGCACGACGACGGCCGCGTCGCGCAGGTCGAGCCCCTCGGACAGACAGTCGGTCGCGAGCAGCAGGTCGACGCGCTCGCGGGCGGGGGGCGGCGGCAGGCCGGCCGCGCGCGGCGCGAAGCGGGCGAGCAGCTCGCGACGGCCCACGGAGCCCGAGGCGATGCGGCCGCCGGACGCGGTGAGGAGCGCGACGCGTCCGTCGGGCGCGAGCTGCGCGTAGAGGGCGCGCGCCGTGTCGGCGAACTGCGTGAAGGCGACGATCGGCGCGTCCGCATGCCGGCGCCGCAGCGCGCGCAGCAGCGCGGCGCGGTCCGCGACACGCGCGTCGACGTCGGGCCGGTCGAGCCGCGCGAACAGGGCGCGCAGCGCGTCGGCGTGGGCGGCGACCGCGGCGCGCCGCGCCTGCACGTCGCGCGCGTCGGCCGATGGGGGCGCGAGCGCGAGGCCCAGCTGCACCGCGTCCTCGCCGCCGCACCAGTCGCGCAGCTCGCGCGCGTCGAGATGGCGTCCGCCCTGCAGCGCGGCGTCGAGCGCGGCGGCGCGCGCGAGGCGACGGCGCACGGCGCGGCGGAGCGCGTGCTCGCTGGACGCGAGGAGGCGCAGGAGCACGAGGCGGCCGAGCGAGGTGGCGAGCCCGCCGTCGCGCGGAGGGAGCGGCGGCGGGAGGGCGAGGATCGCGTCGCGCAGCGCGGCGTCGCACGGGCGCGAGGGGAGGCGGTGCCAGCGCGCCCGCGCCACGGTAGGGAGCGCGACGCGGAGCGCCCGACCGCGCCGGCGCACGAGCAGCCGCGCGAGCGACGCGGGGTCGAGCACGTGGGCGCGCGCGCCGAGGAAGAGCGAGAGGAGGGTGGCGAGATCGCGCGCCGCGTTGTGGATCGGCGTCGCGGAGAGCAGGAGGAGCGAGGCGTGGCGCGCGAGCGCGGCGAGCCGTCGCCAGCGCCGCGTGGCCGGGTTGCGGAGGTGGTGCGCCTCGTCGACGATCACGAGGCGCGCGCGTGCGAGGAGCTCCGACGACGCGGCGGCGAGCGTGGGACGCGAGAGCGACTCGACGCCGACGAAGGGGCAGCGCACGCCGGCGGCGGCGCTCGCGCGGGCCCACGCGTCGCGCAGCGCGGCCGGCGCGACGACGACCGCCGGCGGGCGCTCGCGCGCGAGGGCGAGCGCGACGAAGGTCTTCCCGAGCCCGACGTCGTCGGCGAGGAGCGCGCCGCCGAACTCGTGGAGCGCTTGCGCGAGGCGCGCGACGGCGACCTGCTGGTGCGCGTGCAGGCGCACGTCGCCGAGCGTGGGGTCGGGGAGCGCGTCTGGGAGCGCGAGCGCGACGTGCGCGAGGCGGGCACGCGCGTCGGGAAGCGCGACGATCCGCGCGCGACTCATCGCGGGCATGGCGTGCCGCGGTCCGGCGTGCCGCGCCAGCGCGTGGGCGCCATGGGAGCCGAGTGGGTGGCGGGGTGCGTGCGCTCCTCGCGGACCATGCGCGCCGCATGCGAGCCGCGCTCGCGCCTCGCCGGATCGTGCGGCACGAGCCCCGCGTCCCAGGCGAGGAGCGGCGCGAGCGCGTGCGCGGGCACGCCGAACGCCTGGCAGACCGCGAGCGTGCGCGTCGACGGCGCGGCGTCCCATGCGTCGGCGAGGGCGTCGCGCGCCGCGCGCCAGTCGCGCGGGACGGGGAGCAGCGCGACCGTCCAGGCGAGGTGGCGGCGGAAGCCGCCGCGCGCGGGCTCCGCGAGCGCGCCCAGCCAGGCGACGAGCGGCGGCGCGGCGAGGAGCGTGGCGAAGGCGCGGGCGTCGCGGTCGTCGTCGAAGGCGGCGACGTAGCACGTGTTCAGCGGCACCGTCGGATCGCCGGCGGGGAGCAGGCGCGGCGACGGCGCGCGGGCGAGGTCGGCCCATGCGACGCGGGGGCGCGAGGCATCCGCGGCAGCGGTGCGGTAGAGCGCCCACCAGGCGTGCGTCGCGCGCGCGTCCGTGCGCGCGAGCAGGCGCGAGCGCCAGGGCGCGACCCAGCGCGCGGCGTGCGGCGGCAGCGCCGGGAGCGGACTTCCGTCGTCGCCGTGCGTCCACAGCAGTGCGGCGGTGGGTGCGGCGGTGGGCACGTCGCGCGCGGGGCGCGCGAGGTCCTCGCCGCGCAGCACGGGGCGCAGCAGCGCGCGCTCGATGCGCGCGGTGCGGCCGTCGGCGCGTACCGTGGCCAGCTCGCCGTCGCCCGGCTCGACCTCGAGCAGGAACGCGTCGTTGCACCCGCACTTCACGCCGAGCGTGGGACGGGCGAGCCCCGCGTGCCGCAGCGCGGTGCCGGCGGCGCGCAGGAGGTCGAGCGCGGCGCGCACGTCGCGCGGGAGCAGCAGCCAGGGAGATGCCGGATCGTCGGCGTCGAGCGGGAGCGCGCGTGGCGCGAGCGTCGCGTGCGCGACGCCGCCGCTCCGATGCACGCGCAGGTGCACCGGTCGCGCGGGCGACGGCGCGGCGTCGCGCGCGTCGTCGCGCGCGTCGCGCGCATGGCGCGTCGCGAGCAGAAGCGACGGATAGGTGGCGGCGTCGAAGATGGCGGGCGCCTCGGACCAGTCCTCGAGCGCGTGCAGGTCGGCCTCGCGGGCGAGCAGCGCGCGCAGCCCGCCGCCGGCGAGCGCGCGCCACAGCTTGGCCGGGACGAGCAGCGCGAGCGCGCCGCCGGGGCGCAGCAGCGCGAGCGACCGCTCGACGAAGGGCGCGGCGAGATCCACCTGTCCGCCGAAGCCCGCGCCGACCCCGGCGAGCGTCGTTCCCGCACGCCATGCCGCGTCGCGGACGGTGGCGTACGTGGCGCGCAGCGCGGCGCGCTCCGCGAGGGGCAGCGCGTGCGGCCGCACCCAGGGCGGGTTGCCGACGATCAGATCGAAGCCGCCGGCGGCGGCCGCGTCGCCGAAGTGCCAGCCGAAGCCGAAGGGGAGGGCCGCGCCGTCGGCGATCGCGCGGCGGTGGCGCGCGCCGGCGCGGATCGCGGAGCGCAGCGCCGCGAGGCGCTCGCGGTCGCGCGCCGACGGCTCGCGCCGCGCGCCGAACAGGTCGCGCGATCGCGCGGCGGCGAGCAGCTCGCGCCGCGCGTGGCGCATGGCGACGAGCGCGCGATCGAGCGTGGCGAGCGCCCGGGCGCGCTCCGCGTCGTCGAGGCGGCGGGCGGCGGCGCGCTTGCGGGCGCCGGTGCACCGCGCGTATCGGGCGCGCCGCTCGGCGAGCCCCGCCCCCGCGCGCGCGGGGGCCACGCCCCACGGCGCGCCGCCCCAGGTCGGGTCCATCGCGGCGGCGAGCCCCTTCGGCACGGCGAGCGCGTCGCCGACGCGCACGTTGTGATCGAGGTTGGGGAGCGGGGGCACGCGCCAGGGATCGGCGACGTCGGACTCGATGACGACCGAGAGCCAGAGGCGCAGCTCCGCGAGCCAGACCGCGGTCGGGTTGCGGTCGACGCCGAAGATGGAGCTGGTGAGCACGGTGCGGCGCAGCTCCACGAGCGGCCGCGCATCGCCGGCACGCACGAGCAGGTCCGCGAGGCGCTCCAGCGCGTGCACGAGGAAGGCGCCCGAGCCGCAGGCGGGATCGAGCACGCGCAGCGCGAGCACGCGCCGCCGGAGCGCGGACGCGTGCGGATCGCCGCCGACCGCCTCGCCCGCGAGCGCGGCGTCGACGAGGGGGGCGGGCAGCGCGTCGTGGCCGCGCGGCGGGGCGGCGAGGAGCGCGGCGCGCAGGCCCGCGTCCGTCACGCGCTCCACCATCTCCTGCGGCGTGTAGAACGCGCCCGTCGCGCGGCGCTCGCGCGCGTGCATCAGCGACTCGAAGGCGCGGCCGAGCATCTCCGGGTCGACCGCGGCCTCGGACCAGGCCGTCGCGTCCTCGCGCGCGGTGAAGCGGTGCCCGCCGAGCAGGTCGTGCACGAGCACACCGAGCGCGGCGTCGTCGAAGTGGAGGCCCCGCCAGCGGCGTTCGAGGGCCGTCGGCGCGAAGAGGCCGCCGTTCAGGAACGGGATGCGGCCGAAGGCGCGCGCCAGCGGCGCGCGATGGCGGCGCGGCGTGTTGAGGGTGCCGAAGCAGAGCGGCCGCAGCACGCGGCGGTGGTAGTCGCCGCCCGTCGCCATGCAGGCGTCGAAGCCGTGCGCGAGGAAGGCGGGATCGCCGTCGAGCCAGTCCTTCGCCTCCAGGAAGGCGAGGAAGAGGCAGCGCGTGGCGTGGAGCAGCGCGAGGTCGGCGCGCGCGTCCGCGTCGGGCACCGAGGGCGCGGCCGAGTCGGCGAGCGTCGCGACCGTGCGGGCGAGCGCGTGGTAGAAGCGCGTGCCCAGCCGGTCGCGTCCCAGCACGTCGAGCCAGCGCTGGTGGGCGAGGAGCGCGTCGGCGTCGGTCGCGGCCGGGGACGGCGCGTGCGCGAGCAGGGCGCGCAGCGTCTCCGCGTCGCTGTCACGGACGTCGCGCGGATCGCAGTGGAGCGCGTGCAGCCGCGGCCCGCGCGGCGCCGGCGTCCAGGCCGCGACGGCGAGCGCGCCGCCGTCCGTGCGGGCGAGGAGGAGCAGCCAGCGCTCGTGCGGCGCGTGCGCGGCGAGGCGCGCGGCGAGCGTGCGCGCGACGTCGCGCAGGGGCGCGTGCGGCGGCACCTCCGCGAGGAGCGCGCGCAGCGGACCGGCGCCGACGACCAGACGCGCGCGTCCGCCGAGGGCGTGGACGCCGAGCGTGCGGCGCGCGTCGGCGGGGAGGGGGAGGGGCGGCGCGGCGAAGCCGGCCGCGCGCGCGAGCGGGAGCAGCGCGGCGAGCGAGCGGGCGTCGGCGAGGAGGCGGGCGGCATGGGCGAGGCGCACGCGCACACGGTGGCGTGCGCGCGGCGCGGAGCCGCATCGTCACAGCGCACGCCGGCGCGGCGCGACGCGGCGCGCGCTCAGGCCGCGCCGCTGGCCGAGACGTACTCGCGGCCGCGCCACTCGACGCGCTGGCCGCGCGCGATCGCCTGCACGACGATCGTGAGGTAGGTGCCCGCGCCGAGCGGGTAGAGCAGCGCCCAGAGCGGCGAGAGGCGGGCGTGGCGGTAGATCGCCATCCAGAAGAGGAGCGTGGCGGCGACGGCGAGAGTCGCGCCACGCACGCGCGCCGGATCGTCGACGAGGCCCGCGGCGGCGGCGAGCAGCACGCCGAGCGGCCAGAGCTGCAGCAGCGCCGGGAGCACGAGGAGGAACGGGAAGATCGCGCGGCCGACGCGGCCGAGGGGCATCGCCTCGCGGCCACCGGCGAAGACGTTCTTGCGCCAGCCGCCGACGAGCTCGCGCAGCGAGGTGTACATGCGCGTCGCGAGCTGCGCCTCGCCGAGGACGAGATGCACCGGCAGTCCCGCGGCGTGCGTCCGCTGCGCCAACTTGAGATCCTCGGCGACCACGTCGCGCACGGCCGCGTGGCCGCCGATCCGGTCGTAGGCGGCGCGCGTCATGAGGAGGCACTGGCCGTTGGCGATCTTGTCGATCGCGTGGCGGGAGCGCGAGACGCGCTCGGTGCCGCCGTAGCGCCCCGCGATGACGGCGAAGACCTGCGGCTGGACGACGCGCTCCCAGAAGGTCGCCATCTCCTGCCGGCCGGCGACGGAGAGCAGCGCCGCGCCGCGCGCGCGCATCGCGTTGACGGCGCGCGGCACGAGGTCGGGCGCGTGCGTCGTGTCGGCGTCGACGAAGCAGAGGACGTCGCCCTGCGCGGCGGCCGCGCCGGTCGCGCACGCCCACTGCTTGCCCATCCAGCCCGGCGGGAGGGGCGGGTTGTCGAGGACGCGCACGCGCGGATCGCGGGCGGCGATCGCGCGCGCGATGTCGCCGGTGCCGTCGGCGGAGTGGTCGTCGACGACGAGCACCTCGAGCGCCGGCCAGGTGGAGGCGAGCACCGAGGTGACGCAGGCCGCGATGTTGCGCGCCTCGTCGCGCGCGGGGACGACGACCGAGACGCGCGGCGCGTCGGGGGGCGCGTCGGCGGGATAGTCGTCGAGCGAGCGCGAGTCGCGCGTGCGCCACCACACGACGAGCGGCGCGAGCAGCCAGGGCGCGGCGTCGAGGGCGGCGGCGAGCCAGAGGGCGCGGTCGGTCACGGGCGATCGGGCGAGGCGACTCGGAGCGGCGGACGGTGCGGAGCGCGCCGTCCGCCGCGCGGGTCAGTGCATGCCGCCGGCGCCACCCGACCCGCCGGCGCCGCCGGCGTTCTCGTCGCGGTAGGGGCTCACGTCGTCGCGGCTGCCCACGGTGCCGCCGGTGAAGCCGGTGTCGTTGCCGTAGCCGCCGCTGCCCTCGCGGACGCTCTGCTCGGAGGCGTCGCGCCCGGACTCGCGGCCGGCCGCCGCCGCGTCCCCGGTCGTCGCGCCGGAGGCGCCGCCGGCGCCGGCGCTCATCCCGTCGGTCGCGCCGCCGTCGGTCGGACCGCCCTCCATGCCGTCGCCCTGGTTGGCGGCCGGCTGCTGCGCCGAGCGGGCGCTCTCCTGGCGGTCCTGCACCTGATCGGTACCCGCGTTCGCGTCACCCTGCTGTCGATCGGCCATCGGAGCGTGCCTCCTGCTGAGGGGAATCGTCGTCGAGCCCGATCCATGGGGCAACGGGCGTACCGACCGCCCGCCGAGGGCACGGTCGCGCCGCGAACGTCGGGCGGCGCCGGACGCGCTTGCGTGGGATGCGACGCGTTGCCGGGGCCGACGCCGCCGTCTACGTTCGCCCGCATGCCGCCCACCCCGACCTCCACGTCCGCCGTCCTCCGCCCGCCCGCGCTCGCGCCGGGGGCTCGCGTCGCCCTGGTCGCGCCCGCCGGTCCGCTGCGCGGCCATGGCGACCTCGCGCGCGCCGAGTCGACCGCACGCCGCCTGGGGTGGGAGACGACGATCGGCGCGCACGCGCTCGCGCACGCCGACTACTTCGCCGGACGGGACGCCGACCGGGTGGCGGACCTGAACGCCGCGCTGCGCGACCCGACGGTGGACGCGATCTGGTGCCTGCGCGGCGGCTACGGGGCGATGCGGCTGCTCCCCGACATCGACTGGGGCGCGCTGCGGGCACGGCCGCGCGCGCTCGTCGGCTACTCCGACATCACGGCGCTGCACTGCGCGATCGCGGCCGAGGTGCCGGGGCTGGTGTCGTACCACGGGCCGACGGCGCGCGCGGTGCTGACGCCGTTCTCCGAGCGGTCGCTGCTGGCGGCGGTGCGGGGCGACGGTGAGCCGTGCGGCCCGGCGCCGGCGGCGCGGGTGCTGCGCCCCGGCGGCGCGACGGGACGCCTCGCGGGCGGCAACCTGGCGCTGCTCGCCGCCCTCGTGGGCACGCCGTGGGCGCCGCGGTTCGACGGGGCGATTGCGGTGTTCGAGGACGTCAACGAAGCCACGTACCGCGTGGACCGGATGCTGCGCCAGCTGCTGCTCGCCGGCTGCTTGGACGGCTGCCGGGCGATCGCGTTCGGCCACTGCACGGCGTGCCCCGAGGAGCACGAGGACGACGGCCGGCGCACGCTCGCCGAGGTGGTCGGCGAGATCGCGGACGCGCTCGGCGTTCCGGCCGTCCTGGGGATCCCGGTCGGCCACATCGACGATCAGTGGACGCTGCCGCTCGGCGCGATGGCGACGATGGAGGGGACGGAGCTGTGGGTCGGGTGAGGCGGGTCGGGTACGGCGGAGTCGAAAACGACGGGGACGAGAACGGCGGGGACGAGTGAGGCGGGGCGGAAACGGCGGGCACGGATACGGCGGGAAGGACACGCGATGGCTGACCGTGCCGATCACGTGTGGGCGCGCCGCCCGCCGCCTGCCGCCTGCCATTCCGACGTTCCCGATCACGCCGTACCCGGCCGCCGTATCCGTGCCCGCCGTTTTTGCCCCGCCTCACCCGACCCGCTCCATCCGTCTCCGCCGCACCCGCCTCCGCCGTATCCGACCCGCCGTACCCGACCCGCTACCCAAAGGACTCATGAAGACTGCTGCCGAGCTGATCGCCGAGGCCAAGTCGCGCATCACCGAGGTCACCCCGGACGAGGTGCGGGCGCGGCGCGCGCAGGGGGAGACGTTCACGCTGCTCGACGTGCGCGAGCCGAACGAGTGGGGCGCCGGGCACATCCCGGGCGCGATGCACATCCCGCGCGGCATCATGGAAGGGGCGATCGAGACGCGCATCCCGCGCGAGCAGGAGGTCGTCATCTACTGCGCCTCGGGCAACCGGTCGGCGTTCGCGGCGGACGTGCTGCAGCAGATGGGCTATCGGAAGGTCAGCTCGATGAGCGGGGGGATCCGTGGCTGGGTGGACGCCGGCGGCGAGGTCGAGAGCTGAGTCGCGCGTGAGCGACCGGAGCGCGCCCGTCGCCGACCTCGCCGCCGCGCGCTCGCACCCCGAGCTGGCGCGGCTCGCCGAGGCGCTGGCGGCGCGCCCGGGGATGCCGGCGGTCGTCCGGCCGGGCGACCGGCCGCCGCGCCACGCGGCCGTCGCGCTCGTGCTGCGGCTGGGGGAGGACGGGGTGACGCCCGAGCTGCTGTTCGTGAAGCGCGCCGAGTACGAGGGCGATCCGTGGAGCGGGCACATCGCCTTTCCGGGCGGGCGGGCGGAGCCCGACGACCCGACGCCGTGGGACACCGCGGCGCGCGAGACGTGGGAGGAGACCGGGCTCGAGCTGCGGCGCGACGGTCTGCTGCTGGGCACGCTCGACGACATCTACCCGCGCAGCCCGGCGCTGCCGCCGATCGTCGTGCGGCCGCACGTCGCGCTCGCCGTGCCGCCGGGTCCGCTGACGCTGAGCGACGAGTTGGCGGCGGCGTTCTGGGTGCCGGTGCGCCGCTTCGCCGAGCCGGGGTGCGCGACGACGTCGACGGTGCAGGCGCGCGGCCATGCGCTGACGGTGCCGAGCTTCGTGCACGCAGGGCACACGATCTGGGGGATGACGCACCGGATCCTGGAGCAGCTGCTGGAACGATGGCCGCCCGCGCCGCGCTCGTCCGAATGATCGGGCCGGCCTCGGCTTGCGAGTGAAGTTAGGGCTTCCTAACTTGGGGTGACCCGCACCCCTGTGCACGCCATGGCCTCGCTGCCGCCGTCCCCGACCGCCGCCCCGCCCGATCCGCCCGCCGAGCCGGTCCTCTCCGGCCCGGTGGAGGCCCCGTCCGACGTGCCGCCCAGCAGCGGCGAGCCGGGCAGCGGCGAGCCAGGCTGGCGCCGCGCGCGGCTCGCGCCGTCGCTGCAGGAGGCGTATCGCACGGTGCCGGTCTCGGGCGTGGGCACCTGGCGGAAGATGCTGGCCTTCGCCGGGCCGGGATACCTGGTCGCGGTCGGCTACATGGACCCGGGCAACTGGGCCACCGACCTCGCCGGCGGGTCGCGCTTCGGCTACACGTTGCTGAGCGTGATCCTCCTGTCGAACCTGATGGCCGTGCTGCTGCAGGGGCTCGCGTCCAAGCTCGGCATCGTCACCGGGCGCGACCTGGCGCAGGCGTGCCGCGACCACTACTCGCCGCCGGTCAACTTCGCGCTCTGGGTGCTGTGCGAGATCGCGATCGCGGCGTGCGACCTGGCGGAGGTCATCGGCACCGCGATCGCGCTCAACCTGCTGTTCGACATCCCGCTCACGTGGGGCATCGTCATCACCGCGCTCGACGTGCTGCTGGTGCTGACGCTGCAGAACAAGGGGTTCCGGCGGCTCGAGGCGTTCGTCATCGCGCTCGTCGCGACGGTCGGCGGCTGCTTCCTCTTCGAGCTGTTCGTGTCGCGCCCCGACCTGGGCGCGGTGGCGCGCGGATTCGTGCCCGACCCGGACATCATCCGCGACCGCGAGAAGCTCTACATCGCGATCGGCATCCTCGGCGCGACGGTGATGCCGCACAACCTGTATCTGCACTCGTCGATCGTGCAGACGCGGAAGTACGAGCAGAGCGCGCCGGGCAAGCGCGAGGCGGTGCGCTTCGCCTTCATCGACTCCACGGTCGCGCTGAGCCTCGCGCTGTTCATCAACGCGGCGATCCTCATCGTTGCCGCGGCGACGTTCTACAAGTCGGGCAACACGCAGGTCGCCGAGATCCAGGACGCCTACCAGCTGCTGTCGCCGCTGCTGGGCGTGGGCGCGGCGAGCACGGTGTTCGCGCTCGCGCTGCTGGCGTCGGGGCAGAACTCGACGCTCACCGGCACGCTCGCCGGGCAGATCGTGATGGAGGGCTTCCTCGACATCCGCCTGCGGCCGTGGATGCGGCGCCTCATCACGCGGGCGATCGCCATCGTGCCGGCGGTGATCGTCTCGATCATCTACGGCGAGAGCGGGACCGCGCGGCTGCTCGTGTTCAGCCAGGTGGTGCTGTCGCTGCAGCTCTCGTTCGCGGTCTTCCCGCTGGTGCGCTTCACGAGCGACCGGCTGAAGATGGGCGAGTTCGTGAACCCGACCTGGCTCAAGGTCCTCGCGTACGTGGTGGCGACGGTGATCGGCGGGCTGAACGCGTGGCTGCTGGTGCAGACGGCGCGGGAGTTCCTCACCTGACGGCGCGGGAATTCCTCACCTGACGGCGCGGCGCAACCGCTCTCGCGCGGCGTGCTGCGGTCTGCGGGCTGCGGATTCGACTGCGCTGCGGGGCTGCGGCGCTGCGGAACGACCTGCCGTGCAGCCCGCGCCGTGCCGAGCGGTCACCGTCGCGGCGCGACCGACGCGCAACGGCATGAGCGGGGACGAACGTCTGACGAGGTCGGATTGAGATCGGATGGCTCCGCGTCGGGCGATGTACGTCGCCGCCACATGGAGCCATCCGATCCCGATCCGACGTTCTCCGATCCTCATCCCTGCTGCCGTTCGCTCTTGGGCGGTACCGCGTTGGCGGCCGCGTGCCAGGATGAGGGCTCCGGGCCGGTCGATCCGCAGCCCGCCGTCCGCAGCGCCCCGCGCGCGGCGCCCACCCCGCCGTCGGCGCCGCCACTCGCTTGCGGCCCTCCGCTCCGCGCGCCACACTCACCCCATGCCGGTCTACGCCCGCATCCTCGTCCCGCTCGAGCACTCGCCCTACGACGCGTGCATCCTCGAGCACGTCCGCCCGCTCGCCCGGCTCTGCGGCGCGAGCGTGACGCTGATCCACGTCGCCGACGGCTGGGTCGCGCGCAACATCGGGCAGGTGCCGCTGCGCGAGTCGGAGGAGATGCGGCGGGACCGCGAGTACCTCGAGTCGACCTGCGCCGCGCTGAGCGCGGAGGGGTTCGAGTGCGAGGCCGTGCTGGCGAGCGGCGACCCGGCGGACGAGATCCTCGCCGCCGCGGAGCGCGAGCGGTGCGACCTCATCGCGATGGCGACGCACGGGCACCGGTTCCTGGCCGACGTCGTCTACGGCTCGGTCGCCGAGGCGGTGCGGCACCGGGCGGCGATCCCCGTGCTGCTGCTGCGCGGGCCGCAGCCGGCGCGGCCGACGCCGGTGCGCGAGACGGCGGCGGTGCCGGTCCCGCCGCCGGCCTGACGGGCTACGTTTAGCGGCATGTCGTCGCGCCCCGCCATCCCGCCGCTCACCGCGCCCGTCGAGGACTACCTCAAGGCCGTCTACGATCTGGAGCGCACCGGCGGTGCGGCGGCGACCAACGATCTCGCGCACCGGCTGGGCGTCGCCCCGGCGAGCGTCAGCGGCATGGTGCGCCGCCTCGCCGATCAGGGGCTGCTGACGTACGAGCGGTACCGCGGCGTGCGGCTGACCGAGGACGGGCGCCGCGCCGCGCTCCGCACGCTCCGCCGCCACCGCATCCTCGAGTGCTACCTCGCCACGGTCCTCGGCTATCCCTGGGACGGCGTGCACGAGGAGGCCGAGCGGCTGGAGCACGCCGCCTCGGACGCGCTGATCGACCGGATGGCGGCCGCCCTCGGCGACCCCGCGTTCGATCCGCACGGCGCGCCGATCCCGACGCGCGAGGGCGCGGTGGACGAGCGGCGGCACCTCGCCCTGGCCGACCTCGCGCCGGGCGCGCGGGCGCGCGTGGTCCGCGTGAGCGACGAGGACGGCGAGCTGCTGCGCTACCTGGGCGAGCTGGCGCTGACGCCGGGGACGGAGGTCACGCTCGTGGCGCGCGCGCCCTTCGACGGGCCGCTGACGCTGGCCGTCGGCGACACGCGGCCGGCGGTCGGGCCGGTGGTCGCGCAGCAGGTGCTGGTGGAGCCGCTGGAGCCCGCGGAGGCGCCGCGGACCCGGCGCAGCGTCGCGCGGCGCGGGGCGGCGGGCCCCGCATCCGGGGCAGGCGGCGCCGGCACCGACTGAGCCTGCGCTCCGGTCCGTCGTCGGAACACTCCTTGCGCCCAGCGACCGCGCGCCGTCCGCGAGGCGCGCCGACGTCGGCGCGGCGGGCGGCCGCGCCCGTCGTTCACCCGTGAGGTTGCCGTGGCCAGTCGCTCTCCCATGCCGCTCGATCCCGACGCCGGCATTCCCGATCTGATCCGCCGCCTGGCCGACGACTCGAAGCGGCTGGCGCTCGACGAGGTCCGGCTCGCGAAGCTGGAGGTGCGCGAGAACGTGCACTCCGCCGCGCGCGGGACGGTGCGCCTCGCCATCGCGTTCGGCGCGTCCGTCATCGCGCTCACCGCGCTCACGATCGCGCTCGCCGCGCTGATCGGCCGCCTGCTCGGGAACTACTGGGCGGGGACGCTGATCGTCGGCGCGCTGGAGCTGGGCGGCGCGTACCTGCTCGTGACGCGCGGCCTGAAGAAGATGAAGGAGCCGGAGCTCAGCTTCCCCGAGTCGCGCGCCGCGCTCCGCGACACGGCGCAGTGGGTGAAGACGGTCCGCGAGCCCGAGGTGGGCGTGCTCGCCGCGCGCGACGAGGTCTCGCGCATCGCGCCGGTGCACAACGGGCGGATCCCGGAGCGCGCGGACTGACCGCGCCCACCGGCCGCGCGGGGGCGGGAACCCGCGCGGCCTGCCCGCCGTTCTCCGCCAGCCGCATGCGATTCGCTCCCGCATCTCCACGTCCCCGCGCGGGCGTGCCGTCCACCGGCGGCGCCCGCGCGTCGCACGTCGCGGCGTCGCGGGGCGCGACGCACCGCGCCACGCGCGCGCGCGCGGCGACGCTCGCCACGACGCTCGCGGCGGCCGCGCTCGCGCTCCCCGCGAGGGCCGTCGCGCAGCCCGCGGCGCCGGTGGTCGTCGAGCAGGGGCGCATCGTGCCCGCCCCGCGCGCGGCCGCCCTGCGCGCGATCGCGATGGACGAGCGCCTGCAGGAGGATGCCGGGCTGCGGCTCGGCGACACGCTGACGCTCGCCGCGCGCCCCGCGGCGGCCGGCGACCGCGGCGTCGTGGACACGGTGGTCGTGGGCGCCCTCGTCCGGCGCGGCGCCGACCCGGCGGAGGTGGCGCGCGGCGAGTACCGCGTGCGGCTGCACCTCGACCAGCTGCAGCAGCTCACGGGCTACGACAACCGCGTCGACCGGTTCGCCGTCGGCACGCGCGGCGACGCCGCCACGGACCGCGCGCTCGCGGCGATCAACGACGCGGCGTTCGGCTTCCGCGCCTACCGCTCGACCGACGTGGCGGTGCAGACGTCGCGCACCTTCCAGGTGGTGCGCCGCTTCCATCGCGCGATCGGCGTCATCACCGTCGTCGCGAGCGCGGTGTTCCTGCTCTGCATCCTGCTGCTCAAGATCGACGAGCGGCGGCGCGACGTGGCGGCGCTGCGCCTGATGGGGATCTCGCGCCGCACGGTGGTGAGCGCGCTCGTGCTCGAGGCCTCGCTCGTGGCGCTGCTCGGCAGCGCCATGGGGCTGGGCATCGGGTGGGCGGCCAGCCGGCTCGTGAACGCGTACTACCAGGGCGTGTACCGCACGCCGCTCCTGTTCGCGCTCGTGACGCCGGAGGTGGCGACGTTCGCGGTCGGGCTGTCGCTCGCCCTCGGCGTGCTCGCCGGGCTGGCGGCCGCGGTGCGGCTGGCGCGCACGGCGCCGCTCGAGCTGTTCGGCCGCTAGCGACCGTGCGCCTCACCCTCGCCACCGCGGCGCTCCGGCGCCACCGCACGCGCACGCTGCTCGCGATCCTCGGCGTCGCCGTCTCGGCCGCGCTGCTGCTCGACATGGTCATGCTCGCCGGCGGCATGAGCGTGAGCTTCCGCGACCTGCTGCTCGTGCGCGGCTACCAGCTCCGGCTCGCGCCCAAGGGCACGCTCCCGTTCGACAGCGAGGCGACGATCGCCGGCGCGTCCGAGCTGGTCGCCGCGCTGCGCGCGCGCCCGGAGATCGCGGCCGTGAGCCCCGTGCTCGGCGGGCAGCTGCACGTGCTCCCCCCCGCGGCGCCGGGCGGCGACGGCGCGACCGAGGGCACCGCGCCGCCGCGGGCCGTCGCCTTCGCCCTCGGCGTGGAGCCCGCGGTGCAGGGCGACTACGAGCGGACCGCCGGCGCCGACGTCGCGCGCGCCGACCAGATCGTCGCCAACGAGGCGTTCCTCCGCGCCGCGAAGGCGCGCGTCGGCGACACGCTCGACGTCGCGGCCGGCTTCGATCCGCAGCTGCGCGCCTACGCCGCCCGCCGGCGCGTGGCCCTCGTCGGCACGACGCGCTTCTTCTACATGCCCGCCGAGCAGCCCGCGGTCGCGCTGCCGCTCGCGACGCTGCAGGCGCTGCGCGGACCGGAGGGGCAGGATCGCGTCTCGGTCCTGATGGCCCGCGTGCGCGACGGCGCCGACGTCGAGGCCGCGCGCGCCGCCATCGACCGCGCGATGCCGCGCGTGAGCGCGATCTCGACCGCCACCGCGCTCGCGCAGGTGGAGCAGCGCCTGAGCTACTTCCGGCAGCTCGCCTTCGTGCTCGGCGCCATCAGCCTCGTCATCGGCTTCCTCCTCGTCACCACGCTCGTGACGGTGTCCGTGAACGAGCGCGTGGGCGAGATCGCCGTGCTGCGCGCGATCGGGGTGAGCCGCCTGCACGTCGTGCAGCAGATCGTGATCGAGGGCGCGGCGCTGAGCCTCTCGGGCGCGGCGCTCGGACTCGCGCTCGGGCTGGTGACGGCGCGCTACCTCAACGCGATCCTCTCCGACTTCCCGGGGCTGCCGGCCGCCTTCGAGTTCTTCGTCTTCCAGCCGGCGGCCGCCTGGCGCGCGCTCGGCCTGCTCGTGGTCTCGGGGATCGCGGCGGGCGTGTATCCGTCGTGGCGCGCGGCCTCGCTGCCGATCGCGGGCACGCTGCGCGAGGAGGCGGTGGGATGACGATGCCCATCACGACCGTTCCCGTCGCGCCGCGCGCCGCGCTCGGCCCGTTCGCGTCGCGACGCGAGCGCGGCGCGCGGCGCGCGGCGCGCAGTGACTCGGGGAGTCTCGCATGACCACCCCCGTCCTCTCGCTCCGCGACGTCCACCGCGACTATCGGCTCGGCGCCGAGACCGTGCACGCGGTGCGCGGCGTGTCGCTCGACGTCGCGGCGGGCGAGTGGGTCGCCGTCGTCGGGCCGTCGGGGTGCGGCAAGTCGACGCTGCTCCACCTGCTCGGCGCGATCGACCGGCCGTCGTCCGGCACGATCCGGCTGCGCGGCGAGGACGTCGGCGCGCTGCCCGACGCGCAGGCGACGGCGTTCCGGCTGCGGCACGTCGGGTTCGTCTTCCAGCGCTTCTACCTGATGCCGACGCTCAGCGCGCGCGAGAACGTCGAGCTGCCGATGGCCGAGGCGCGGGTGCCGAAGGGCGAGCGCATCGCGCGCGCGCGGGAGCTGCTGGCGTACGTCGGCCTCGGCGCGCGCGAGGGGCACCGCCCCGCACAGCTCTCGGGCGGCGAGCAGCAGCGCGTCGCGATCGCGCGCGCGCTCGCCAATCGCCCCGCGCTCCTGCTGGCCGACGAGCCGACGGGCGAGCTGGACGCGCGCACCGGGCAGGAGATCGTGGGGCTGCTCGGCCGCCTCAATGCCGACGGCACCACCATCGTCGTCGTCACGCACGACGAGTCGCTCGCGCGCGCGGCGCGGCGCGTGGTGCACATGCGCGACGGCGTCGTCGAGCGCGAGTCGACGCGCGCGCCATGATCCTCCTCCTCGCGCTCCGCAACCTGGTCCACCGGCCGTGGCGCACGGCGCTGCTCTTCCTGGGCTACGGCCTGGGCGTGGGCGTGATGGTCGTGCTGCTCGCCGTCGGCGAGGCGCTGCTGGCGCAGGCGAGCGACGAGAAGCTGGTGGGCGGCGGCGAGATCACCGTGCTGCCCGAGGGGCTCGACGTCGAGGTGATGAAGACGGGCGGGCTGGGCGGCCTGTTCTTCTCGATCCCCAACGCGCGCTTCGTGCAGGGGCAGCTGCTCGCGGGGCCGCGCCTCGCGCGCGAGGTGCGCGCGGTCGCGCCGCAGATCGACGGCAAGCTGCTGTACCTCGCGCTGCCGGACGGGCGCGAGCTGCCGGTGCGGGCCTCGGGCGACGTGCCGTCGGCGACGGCGGCGGTGGGCGCCGCGCCCGATCTCGCGGCGGGGCGGTGGATCGACGACGCGGGCGACCGCCGGTGGAGCGACCCCACGCCCGCCGAGCTGCGGCACGCGATCGACCGTTTCCACCTGCCGCCCGCGAACGTGGCGCGCCCGGAGAGCTGGGCCGAGTGGCACTACTTCAACGTGCTCTCCGCCGACCGGCAGCGCTGGGCGTTCGTGACGCTCATGGTGGGCGGCCGCATCGGGCAGCCCGACTCGGCGGGCGTGCCGCGCTGGGGCGGGCAGGTGCTGATCACGACGCACGCGCAGGGCGCGCCGGCGCGGCGGTTCAGCGCGCGCGTGGGGCCGGCGGACGTGCGCTTCTCCACCGTGGACGCCGACCTGCGCGTCGGCACGTCGTCGGTGCGCGTGCTGCCGGACGGGCGCTACGCGGTGCGCGCCGACGCGCGCGCGGAGGACGGCAGCGGTGCGGGCGTGACGGTCAACCTGGTCGTCGCGCCGGCGCCGCGCGCCTACTTCCCCGGCGCGACGCTGGAGAGCGGCGACTTCGCGTCGGGCTACGCGGTCGCAGGGCTGCGCGCGGACGCGACCGGCACGCTGTGCGTGGACGCCGCGTGCGAGCGCTACGATGGCGTGCAGGCGTACCACGATCACAACTGGGGCACGTGGCAGGGCGTGACGTGGGAGTGGGGCGCGGCGCGCGCGGGCGCGTACACGCTGCTGTACGGCCGCGTGCAGCCGCCCGACTCGCTCCGGAGCGCGACGCCGCTCTTCGTGTACCTCGTCGACTCGCTGGGCTTCCGCGCGCTGTTCCGGCCGCGGGCGATCCGCTACGAGGACGGGCGCACCGTGCGCGTCGACGGCCGCGAGGTGCGCGTGCCGGCGCGCGGGTGGCTGGAGGACGTGCGCGGGCGCGACACGCTGCGACTCGAGCTGCTCGTGGAGGACGCCGTCGCCACCGACACCCGCATCGGCCTCGTCGAGCGCGGCGAGGCGGAGTACGCGCGGCGGCTGGCGCGCCCGTACTTCGTGCAGATGAAGGGGATCGCGCGGCTGTCGGGGCGCGTGGGCGGTGCGCCGATCGCGGGGACGGGGGCCGGCTTCTTCGAGACGTATCGGTAGGGCGCTGCGGACTGCGGGCTGCGGATCTCGGAGCCTCGTCCTGCGTGCTCGCGGCGGACCCGAACGGCCAGGAGCCGCAGGGATGAAAGACTGAGAAGATCGGACAAGATCGGATTAGCTCCTCTCCGGCGCACGGCACGTCGCGCCACGCGGAGCGAATCAGATCTTGTCCGGCTTCTCGCTCCGATTCCAATCCCTGCTGCCGTTCGCCCTTCGTCGGTACCGCGATGGTGGCCACGCCGCGCGGCGGGGGCTGCGGGCTCGAGCCCGTGGCCCGCGGTCCGCGGCCCCATTCCCCCTCCTCGGTCCGCGCGTTAGCGTGGCTCTTCGACCCCCCTCCCGAGGCTCCGATGCTCCGCTCGCTCGCCGCCACGTTCGTCCTCGCGCCGACCGTCGCACTCGCCCAGGCGCCGCGCCCCATGACGCCCGAGGACGTGATGGGCGTGCGCAACGTCGGTGATCCACAGCTCTCGCCCGACGGGCGGTGGATCGCGTACGTCGTGACCGCGACCGACACCGTCGAGAACGCGACCGACAGCGACGTGTGGCTGGTGCGCGCCGACGGCAGCGCGCCGCCGCGCCGGCTGACGACGAGCCGGAAGAGCGACACGGCGCCGCGCTGGTCGCCCGACGGGCGGCGCCTCGCCTTTCTCAGCGCGCGCGAGGAGCGGCCGCAGATCTTCCTGCTCGACCCGAACGGCGGCGAGGCCGAGCGCCTGACCGAGTCCAAGACCGCGGTCAGCGCCTTCACCTGGTCGCCGGACGGCGCGCGCATCGCCTTCGTCGCGTCGCGCGCCCCGACCGCCGAGGAGGAGCGGCGGCAGAAGGTGAAGGACGACGCGATCGTCGTCGACAGCGTGTTCCCGCACACGCGGCTCTGGGTGGTGGACGTCGCCGACCGCAAGGCGCGCGAGCTGGTGCAGGGCGAGTTCAGCGTCGGCGATCCGCAGTGGGCGCCGGACGGGAAGCGCATCGCCTACGTCGTGCGGCCGACGCCCAAGGCGGACGACGGCTCGAAGTCCGACGTGTGGGTCGTGTCGACGGAGGGCGCGTCGACGCCGCGGCGCCTGACGGAGAACCCGGGCTCCGACGCCAACCCGCGCTGGTCGCCGGACGGTCGCGCGATCGCGTTCCTCACGCGCGCGGGCACGTCCGACCAGGTGGGGATGCTGCGCCTCGCGGTGATGCCCGCCGAGGGCGGCGCGCCGCGCCTCCTGGCTCCCGACTTCGCGTACCAGCCGAACGACATCTGGTGGTCGCGCGACGGGCGCACGCTGCGCATCGAGGCGCCGACGCGCACGACCAACAACGTCTTCGAGCTGCCGGCGACGGGCGGAACGCCGCGCGCGCTGTTCACGGAGCAGGCGTGGATCGGGCAGTCGTCGTTCAGCGACGACGGGCGCACGATCGCCGTCGTGCGCTCCGACCTGCGCACGCCGCCCGACGTGCACGTGGCGCGTACGGATGCGCGCGGCGCGATCGCGCTGCGCAGGCTCACCGACCACAACCCGCAGGTGCGCGCGCTCGCCATCGGCCGCACCGAGGTGCTGCGCTACAAGGGGCACGACGGCCTCGAGGTCGAGGGACTCGTCGTGTATCCGGCCGACTACAAGCCGGGGCAGCGCTATCCGCTGCTGACGCAGGTGCACGGCGGCCCCGCCGGCGCGTGGCTCGACCGCTTCCCGTCGAACTACGGCAGCTACGCGCACGTGTGGGCGGGGCGCGGCTGGATCGTGTTCCAGCCCAACCCGCGCGGCTCCACCGGCTACGGCGAGGCGTTCCTGCGCGCGAACATCAAGGACTGGGGCAACGGCGACTACAAGGACATCCAGGCCGGCATCGACACGCTGATCGCGCGCGGCGCGGCCGATCCGCAGCGGCTCGCGCAGGCTGGGTGGAGCTACGGCGGCTACATGACCGCGTGGACGCTCACGCAGACGCAGCGCTTCAAGGCGCTCATGGTCGGCGCGGGGCTCACCAACATGGAGTCGATGTACGGCACGAACGACATCCCGAGCACGCTCGACGGCTACTTCGGCGGCACGCCCTACGACAACGTCGAGGAGTACCGCAAGCGCTCGGCGATGACGTTCATCAAGAGCGCGAAGACGCCGACGCTCATCCTGCACGGGCAGCAGGACCTGCGCGTGCCGACCGGGCAGGCGCAGGAGCTCTACCTGGGGCTCAAGCGCAACGGCGTGCCGGTGTCGCTCGTGTTCTATCCGCGCGAGGGGCACGGGCTCGGCGAGCCGCGCCACCAGCTCGACAAGATGCGCCGCGAGCTGGCGTGGATGACGCGCTGGACGCTCGAGGGCGGCAAGGTGCTGCAGGAGTAGCCGTCGCCCGGCGCGGGTGAACGCGAAGGCGGCGCGAGGGAGACTCCCTCGCGCCGCCTTCGTCGTGTCACCGCGCGCGATCAGATGCGGCGATCGCGGTCGTCGGTGCGGTCGAGCCCCGGACGCGACGACGGGTTGCCGTCGACGCGGTCCTTGGTGTCGTCGAGCGCGTCCCCGACCTTGTCGGCGGCGCGATGCGCCGCGTCCTTGGTCTTGTCCCACGCGCGCTCGATGGCGTTGCCTGCGTGGTCGGTGGCCGAGTCGGCGCGATCGGCGAGCCCGCCGCCCATGCCGGTGCCGCCCATGCTGCCCGAGCCGCCGGTGCCGCCCATGCCGGACGAGCCGCCCATGCTAGACGAGCCGCCCATCGACGAGCCGCCGGACATGCCCGAGCCGCCGGACGTGCCCGAGCCCATGCCACCGCTCATGCCGGTGTCCATGCTGCCCGGACGATCGGTGCGATCGAACTCGGACGCGCTGGCCATGCCGCCGGCCGCGCCCATCAGGCTCCCGCCGCTGCCCGCGACGTTCGTGCTGCCGAGCGAGCCGCCGCCCGAGCCGGCGCTGCTCATCGCGTCGCCCGCGAAGCTGTCGCCGCCGAGGCCGCGATCGCTTGTGGACGCCGTGTTCATCGAGCTCGTGCCGGTGTTCGGCACGCCGCCGACCGACGAGCCGCCGCCCATGCCGCCGACCGTGGAGCCGCCACCGGTCATCCCGGCCGCGCCCATCCCCGGCGTGCTGCCGCCCGAGTTGGCGGTGCCCATCGTGGACGAGCCCTCCATCGCGCCGCCGAGCGCCCCGGCCTCGCGGGCGATCGTGGCGTCGCTCGGCCGCGAGCTCCCCGACGTCGAGCCGCCCATGCCGCTGGACGCGCCGCCCATCGACGAGCCGCCCATCGACGACGCGCTACCCATCCCGGACGACGAGCCGCCCATCCCGGAGGAGCCGCTCATCCCGGAGGAGCCGCTCATCCCGGAGGAGCCGCTCATGTCCGACGTGCTGCCGCCCATCGAGGACGAGCCGCCGCTCATCGACGACGAGCCGCTGCCCATCGAGGAACCACCCATCGAGGAACCACCCATCGAGGAACCACCCATCGACGACGTGCCTCCGCTCATCGACGACGAACTGCCCGACGACGAGCTGCCCGACGATGACGACGAGCCGCGCGTGAGCGCGTCGCCGACGCCGCCGCCGACCGTCGCGCCGGTGCCGCCCATGCTCGCGTCGTCGCTGTGCGTCGTGGAGCGCGCGCCCATCGTCGTGCTCGAGCCCATCGTGCCGCTCGCGCCGACGGAGCTGCCGCTGCCCATGGTGCCGCCCATCGCGCTGCCGGCCCCCATGGCGCCGCCCATCGCGCCGCTCGTACCCGAGCGCCCGCGCTCGTAGGCGTGGCGCGCGTAGTCGCGCACCTCGTCCCAGGCGCCGTGGCGCTGGCTCACGTCGCTCGTCCAGCCGTGGCGCAGGTCGGTCTCGACCTCGTCGAAGCTGCGCGACTGGTAGTCCGGGTTGCGGCCCGCGAGGTGGCCCAGCTGGTACGCGGGGCGCACGTCGTCGAAGCCGCGCGTCGAGCGGCCGCCCGCGGCGCTCTCGTAGTGCGTGCGGTAGTACTCGTCCTCGTCGCCCGTGGCGTGGCTGGCCGCCTCGGAGATCGCACGGCCCGCCCACCAGCCGCTCACCGCGCCCGCGATGCCGCCGATGATCGTGCCGATCGGTCCGCCGAGCGAGCCGAGCGCCGCGCCGGTCAGCACGCCGGAGATGCCGCCGACCGCCTCGCCGATCTCGTCGCCCGGGTTCACGTCGTCGCGCCGCGCGGTGCTCGCGTCGCGGTCCACGTCGATCGCGTCGCCGCGCGGCGCGCCCGCGCGCATCGAGTCTCCCACCAGCGACTCGCTCGATGCGTTCGAATCCGGCACGCCGCTGCGATCCAGGCCGCCCTCGCGCTGCCGCTCGGCGCGCAGGCGCTCCTCGCGCATTCGATCGTTCAGATCGTCCCCTCGATTCCCGTCCATGTGGTGGTCCTCGCTGTGGCGTCTCAGGTGGCTGGTCGTGCACGGCGCATCCGCTGCGCGGGACGCCGCGACGCGCGACGGCGGAGCGCGACGTCAGGGGGCAAGAAGGGGACCCCACGCCGCGCTCGAGGTCGGTGTCGATCGCCGTCAGCGGTAGTCCACGTCCTGGTGCCGCGCCGTGTTCGCGTCGATCTCCGGCCGCTCGCCGAGGCCCGGCCGCGCGGCGCCGGTGTCGTCCGTGCCCGCCAGGTCGTCGTCCCGCACGGCGATCGCGCCCGGCGCCGCGTAGTCGGTGCTCGGCTGGCCGTGCTGCGCGCGCGCCAGCTCGTCCGGGTCGACCGCCGAGCCGGCGCTCCCGATGACCGAGAGGTCGCGGTGCGCGCCCGCGCCCTCGCTGCGCGCGTGGCCGTAGGCGTCGCGCACGTACGGGCGCACCGCGTCCCACGCGAGCCCGTCGTGTCCGCGCAGGTGCCCGTCCCACGTGCGGCGCAGCTCCGGCTCGATCACCGAGAACTCGCGGCCGCGCCACTGGGGGTTGTGCGCGGCCACGTGCCCGAGCTGGTACGCCGGCCGCACCGAGTCGAAGCCGCGATCGGTCGCGACGCCGCCCTCGTACAGCGCGCGATAGTGCGCGTCGTGCGACTCGTCGTAGCGCACGTCGGTCGTCGCCTGGCCGCCGAGCCAGCCGCCCGCGCCGCCGGTCATCGCGCCGACGATCGCGCCGATGCCCATCGCGATGGGCCCGCCGACGAGGCTCACGAGCCCCGCGGTCGCACCGGCCGCCGCACCCGCCAGCGCGCCGGCGGGACCGCTCGTGATCTCCACGCTGCGCCGCTCGTCGGCGTCCATCGGCCGCGCGGCGTCGGCATCGGCGGGGGCGCTCGCGCCGCGCGGCGCGGCGGGGAACGAGGCGGTGTCGGCCAGCTGCGGATGTTCGTCCCGCGGATTGCGGGGGACGCGCGGCTGGTCCGCGCGCGGCTCGGGCATGTCGGATGGCATCTCTCGCGTCCTCTGCTGGGGTGACGGACGCGAGAGGCGGCAAGTTCGGGGCCCCAGACCGCGCTCTTGACACCGCTGCGGCCGCCGCGCCGATTGCGCGCATGCGCAGCGTTCCGGCGGATCCCTCGGACGGCCCCGCGCGCGCGACGGCCGCCGACGCGGACGTGGCGCGCACGCGCGTGCGCGTCGGCACGCAGGGGTGGAACTACGACGCGTGGGTCGGCCCGTTCTATCCGACGGGCACGCGCGTCGGCGACTTCCTCTCGACGTACGCGCGCGCGTTCGGCACGGTGGAGGTCGACTCGACGTTCTACGCGATCCCGCCGGTGAAGACCATCCGCGGGTGGGCCGAGCGCACGCCGCCGGGCTTCACCTTCGCGCTCAAGCTCCCGCAGCAGATCACGCACGAGCGGCGGCTCCGCGGCGACGACGCGTTCGCGACGACGGAGCTGTTCTTCGATCGCGCACGCGAGCTGGGCCCCAAGCTCGGCCCCGTCCTCGTGCAGCTCGGCCCCGACTTCGGGCCGGCGGAGCTGCCCGCGCTCGTGCAGTTCCTGCCGCGTCTCCCCGCCGACGTCCCGGTCGCCGTCGAGTTCCGCCACCGCGGCTGGATCACCGACGGCGTGCTCGCGCTGCTCGCCGAGCACCGCGTCGCGGTCGCGCTCACCGACGCGCGCTGGGTGCCGCGCCGCACGATGCTCGCCCTCGCCGAGCGCCCGACCGCCGACTTCGCGTACCTGCGCTGGATGGGCCCGAACCGCGACATCGTCGACTACTCGCGCATCCAGGTCGACCGCACGCGCGAGCTGGAGGCGTGGGCGGGCGCGCTGCGCAAGATGGCCGGCCGGCTGGAGAAGGTGTGGGGCTACGTGAACAACCACTTCGCCGGCCACAGCCCGTCGAGCGCGCGCGACCTGCAGCGCATGCTCGGCCAGCGCCCGGTGATGCCGGACGAGCTGGGGGATCAGCTGGCGCTCTTCTGAAACGGCGAGGCACCGCGGGCTGCGGATTCGATCGCGCTGGGCGCTGCGGACTGCGGGCAGCGGATTCTGACTGCGCTGCGGAGCTGCGGGGCTGCGGAACGGCCGACCGGCAGGTGCGGGCGCGCCGGACCCGAACGGCCGAGAGCAGCAGGGATGAAAATCGGAGAAGATCGGACAAGATCGGATGAGTCCCTCGCGGCGCACGGCAGGCCGCGCCACGCGGAGCCAATCAGATCTTGTCCGGCTTCTCCAACCGACTTCGATCCCTGCTGCCCTTCATCGCGCCGATGCGCCGCGAACGCGATCGCTCGGTGCCGTGAGGGCTGCGGGCAGGTGGTTCAGCAGCCCCGCAGCCCCGCAGCGTCTTCAGATCCGCAGCCCGCAGTCCGCAGCGCACCGTGCCCGGATCCCCGCCGCCGCGTGCTAGCTTTCGGGATGTCCCGCCGCTCGATCTCGCTCCTCCTCCTCTCGCTCGTCACCGCCGCGATCTGCGTGCGGCTCGGCATCTGGCAGCTGTCGCGGCTCGGCGAGCGGCGCGCGCACAACGCCGCCGTCGCGACGCGGCTGCGTGAGGCGCCCGCGTCCGTCGACGCGCTCCCGGCCGACACGGCGCTCCGCCACTACCGCCGCGTCGCGGTCCGCGGCGTCGCCGACTACGCGCACGAGCTCGTGCTCGTGAACCGCTCGCGCGACGGGTCGCCGGGCGTGCACATCGTGACGCCCGTGCGCGTGGCCGGGCGCGACACCGCCGTGCTGGTGAACCGCGGGTGGGTGTACTCGCCCAACGGCGCCGACGTCGACCTCACGCGCTGGCGCGAGGCGGACACCGTCGCCGTCGACGGCTACGTCGAGCTGCCGTCCAGCCGCCCCGGCCCCGCGCGGCTCGGCGCCGAGCGAGACGTCCGCGCGTATCGCTGGCTGGACGCCGCGGGCGTCGCGCAGGAGCTGGGGTTCCCCGTCACGCCGTACTACGTCGTGTGGACGCCGCCGCCCGGCGAGGCGGAGCCGCCGCAGGACCGCCCGGTGCGCGTGCCCCCGCCGGCGCTCGACGAGGGGTCGCACTTCAGCTACGCGGTGCAGTGGTTCTCGTTCGCGACCGTCGCTCTCGTGGGCGGCCTCGCCTTCGTGCGCGCCGACCGCGGCCGCGCGCCGCGCGCGCCCTGACGGCGACGGCCCGCCCGGACGATGTCCGGGCGGGCCGTGCGTCGACGGGACCCGCGAGACCCGTGGGTCGGAGCGTCGGTCAGACCGCCCGCGCGCCGGTGGTCGTGTCGCGCCGCGTGGTGACGAGCCCCGAGAGCACCAGGGCCAGCCCGAGGAACAGGTGCAGCCCGATGTCCGCGCCGCCGAGCGGGACCAGGCCCAGCCCGTCCGGGACGATGTAGCCGAGCGCCGCCAGCACGAGATACGCGAGCCCGGCGCCGATCAGGTAGCCGCGCGCTCCGCCGTACGAGCGCGCCGCCAGCACGCCCCAGACGCCGAACAGGAGGTGCACGATGTTGTGCACCACGTTCACCGGGAAGATGCCGAAGAGCTTCGGGGCGAGCGTGTGGTCGGCGGTCATGTCCATCCCCGTCGCCGCGAAGCCCGCGAGCCCGACGATGATGAAGACCCAGCCGAAGATCTGCGAGAGTCGCTGTGCTGCCGTCATGTCACCGTCCGCGTCCGGGTGGGAGGGGCGCACGCTGGGCGCGCCGTCGACGGCACCGAGAGCAAGCCCCTTGCCGGACCATGCCACGAACGCGTCCGGCTCGTGGCCGCGTCCGTCGCCTCAGGCGGCGTTCCCGACCGTGCGCCGCCCGTCGGCGCCGCGCGTCGGCAGCTGGAGCAGCAGGACCGCGCCCGCGATCAGCGCGCCGCCCGCCAGCATCCCCGGCGTCAGCGGCTGGCTCAGCACCACGGCGCCGAGCACCGCGGTCCAGAACGGCTCGACCGTGCTGACGATCGCCGTGCGCACCGGCCCCAGCCCGTGCAGCCCGCGCAGGAAGGCCTGGAAGGCGACGACGGTGCAGAGCAGCGCGAGCACCAGGGCCACCGTCCACGACCGCGCGGGGAGCGCCGCGGTGAGCGAGCCCTGCGCGAGCGCGCCCAGGCCGAGCAGCGTCGCCGCGCCGATGCAGACGCACAGCGTCGCGATCTCGGGCGTCGTCTCGCGCTGCAGCCCGCCCAGGTACGGGATGTAGAGCGCGTAGATCAGCGCCGCGCCCAGCGCGAGCAGCACGCCCGGCCACACGGCCGCGCCGCCGCCGGCCGACGGCGCGCCGACCGTCAGCACGATCCCGCCGAGCGACAGCGCCAGCGCGAGCAGCCGCCGAGCGTCGATGCGCTCGGTGCCGCGCAGCGCGGCGAACAGCGTCACCCACGCCGGGAACGTGTAGAACAGGAAGCCGAGCGTGGCCGCGGTGATCCAGCCCAGCGCGGAGAGGCTGAGGAACGCGACCGCCGCCTGGCCCAGGCCGGCCACGAGCACCTGCCGCGCGAGCCGTGCGCGCCCCGGCATCGTCGCCACGCGCGGGCGCGCGCGCCACGCGATCGGGAGGAGCACCAGCCCCGCGAGCGCGTAGCGCCAGAAGAGCAGCGTCGCGAGCGAGGTGCCCGCGCGCGTGGCGACCACCGTGAGGATGCTGATCGAGCCGAAGCAGCAGGCCGCGAACGCCACCAGCAGGCTGGCCGTCGCGGCGCGCGGCGCGGGCGCCGCGCCGGGCGACGACGGCGTCACAGCACGGTCCCGCTGAGGATCGCGATCGCGACGGTGAAGTAGATCAGCAGCCCGGTGACGTCCACCAGCGTGGCGACGAACGGCGCCGAGGCGCTCGCCGGGTCGAAGCCGGCGCGGCGCAGCACGAACGGGAGCATCGAGCCGGCGAGCGATCCGAAGGTCACGACGCCGAGCAGCGTGAGCCCGATCGTCATCCCCACGCGCGTGTGATAGCGCCCGTAGTCGTACCACCCCATCGCGTGCCACAGCAGCACGCGCCCCAGCCCGAGCGCGCCGAGCACGCCGCCGAGCGCGAGCCCCGAGAGCAGCTCGCGCCCCGCGACCCGCCACCAGTCGCGCAGCGAGATCTCGTTCAGCGCCATGGCGCGGATGATCAGCGACGTGGCCTGCGACCCCGAGTTGCCGCCCGAGCTGACGATGAGCGGGATGAACAGCGTCAGCAGCTCGGCGCGCCCGAGCCGCCCCTCGTAGCGCTCGATCACGGTCGCGGTCAGCAGCGAGCCGGCGAACAGCACGCACAGCCACCCGACCCGCTTGCGGATGATCGCCGGCAGCCCGACGCTCATGTACGGGTCGTCGAGCGCCTCCATGCCGCCGAGCTTCTGCACGTCCTCGGTCTGCTCCTCCTCGATGACGTCGATGACGTCGTCGACCGTCACCACGCCGAGCAGGCGGCGCTGCTCGTCGACGACGGGAACGGCGACGAAGCCGTAGTTCGACGTCAGGCGCGCGACCTCCTCCTGCTCGGCCGTCGGCAGCACCGTCACGACCTCGCTCCACGCGAGGTCCGCGAGGCGCGCGCCCTCGGGCGCCGCGAGCAGCTCGCGCAGCGAGAGCACGCCGCGCAGGCGCCCCGCCTCGTCGGTCGTGTAGACGGTGTACATCGCCTCGCGCCGCTCGGCGCGGGCCATCGCGCGCACGCGGCGCAGCGCCTCCTCGACCGTCACCGCCTCGGGGACCGAGACGAACTCGGTCGTCATCAGCCCGCCGGCCGTCTCGGGGCCGTAGGCGAGCAGCCGCTCGGTCTCCTCGCGCGCCTCGCGCGGGATCTGCTCGAGGATCTCCTCGGCGCGCTCCTCGTTCTCCTCCGCGAGCGCCTCGAGCACGTCGGCGCGCTCGTCGGGCGTCATCTGCGTGACGAGCTCCGCGGCCTGGCGCGTGCTCATCGCCTCGAGCACGTCGGAGCGCAGCTCCTCGTCGAGGAACTCGAGGACGTCGGCCGCGCGCGCGGCGGGCAGCGCGCTCAGGAACTCCGCCAGCCGCTCCTTCGGCAGCGCCTCGGCCACGTCGGCGAGGTCGGCCGGGTGCATCTCCTCGACCTCGAGCGCCACGTTCTCCGGCTCCTCGTCGAGCATCACGAGGATGTCCGGCGCGAGCAGCGCCGCGACGGTGCGCGCGGCGTCGGGTCCCTCGGCGGACGGGTGGGGTGGCGTCATCCGGACGTCCTCGCGGGGCGGCGGCCCGGTCGGCGTGGGGCGGGAGAGGCGCGCTCCATCGCGGACTGGAAACCGGGCGGCGCAGGCGGGGCGCGGCCGCGGCGCTCGCGGCGTGCGGACGGAGGCGGGAGCGCGGGCAAGCTAACCAGCGCCCGGAGCGCTCGGTACCACGCGCGCCCCCGTCGCGCGGCTAGAGCGTGGGCAGCCGCCGCTCCTCGCGCATCGCCACCAGCTCGCACCCGGCCAGCGCCACCGCCTCGGCCAGCATCTCGCGCGTCACGCCGCCGTCGTGCTCCACCGTCGCGCCCCCCATCACCACCTCGGCGCGGTGCACGCCCGGCACGCCGGCGAAGGCGGTGTAGACCGCCCGCACGGCGTGGACGGCGGTCATGCCGGCGATGGTCAGGTGGGCGACGCGCATGGCGGATGGTCGCCCGGACGACGGCTCCGCGGCAAGGTGCCGCGCGTCGCGGGGGAGCCCCGGCCTGAGAAGAACGTCCGACGCGGCCGCCCGCCGGAGGGGGGCACATTGCCCGCGCTCCCCACGTCGCACCCTCCCCGTCCCACCGCCGTCATGTCGTCGCCCGCCCTCCGCCCCGTCCGCGCGCTCGGCGCGCTCGCCGCCCTCGCCCTCCTGCTGGGCACCCGGCCCGCGGCCGCGCAGGCCGACCTCGTGCTCCGCGACGCCGATCTCCCGGCGATCACCGCGCTCCTGAAGGCCGACGCCGCGCGCGCCGAGGCGATGCAGCGCCGCGTCGCCGGCGTGGTGCGCGAGGTCGAGACCGAGCTCACGTCGATCCGCACCAACGCGGAGGATCCCCTCGGCTACGTGAAGGCGCGCACCGCGCGCTTCGTCGTGCCGCCGGACGCGCGCTATGACGCGGCCTGCTCGCGCGCCGTCTCCGCGTACCTGACGATCCCGACCGCCGTCTACGCGATCGGCACGGCCGACGACGCGACCGTCGCCGCGCTCGAGAAGCGGGGCACGAAGAACCTGTCGAACAAGGAGATGTTCGACGTCATGATGCGCCAGGCGAAGGGGTCCGCCGGGCAGGCGATGGAGGCGACGACCAAGTGGTACCAGGCGCGCGGCTTCCGCATCTCGGGGACCGTCGCCTCGTCGGCCCCGCTGAGCTGGGGCGGCCCGAAGCCGGATCCGATCTCCGTGGGCGTGCACATGACCAACGTCGCGGCCGGATACGGCGAGGTGTGCGCGCGGCTCGGCAACACCGCGGTGCTCACCCTGGCCATCGACGAGAAGGTCGCCCAGAAGACGGGCTTCAGCGCCGCGCCCGCGAAGGGGGTCGACCCGGTGGCCGCGGCCGACGACGAGTTCGAGGCCGTGCTCGCGCGCCACGGCATCAGCAAGGATCGCTACTCGTCGCTGATCGGCGCGCTCTGGCAGGCGCAGAAGGAGGTCGAGAGCGCCGACGAGGCGCAGCAGTCCGACGCCATGGCGCGCGTGCCGGGCATGGAGGCGATGGGTCGGGCGCGCCGCCAGAACCGCGCGTGGATGGAGCGCCACCGCGACGCGCTCTTCCCGCTGCTCGAGCGCTACGGCCGCGCCCTGGGCGGGCGCTGATCGGGGGGCGGGGGGGTCGATCTCCCCACGCCCACCGCGCCGGACGGTCGCAGCTTGGGGACGTCGCCCACCGCGTCCGCCCCGATCCGGAGAGCCCCGATGCCCGTCCCGTCCTTCCGCCGCGCGCTGCGGGCCCTGCGCGCGGCCGCCGTCGCCCTGCCGCTCGTCGTGCCCGCCGTCGCCGCCGCGCAGCCGTCCGCGGCGCGCGCGACGCGGGCCACCGCCGCCGACGACTCCATCGCCGCGCACGTGCGCGCGGCCGCGTCGCCGATCGAGACGCCGCGCGTCCGCCTGTGGGTCGCGCCGGGCGCGCTGACCGCCGAGCAGGCGCGGAGCTTCGCCGCGCGGCTCACCGTCGGCGTCGAGGCCGTCGAGCGCACGCTCGGTCGCACGCTCGACCGCGCGCGCTACGGCGGCGACCGCGTGGAGGTGTTCGTCGCCGACGGCATCGGCGCGTCGCACGTGTACGCGGGCTACGCGCACATGCGGCACGCGAGGGCGTGGCTCTACCTCGACGCCGCCCGCGTGCGCGACGGCGCCGCGCCCTACCTGCACGAGACCACGCATCTCGTCGCGTGGCGCTACGGCTCGCACTCGCTGCGCGAGGGGCTGGCCTCGTGGGTCGAGTCGACCGTCAGCGCGCGCGGCGAGGGCGAGCACTCGCAGCTGTTCGGCGTGCGCGACGTCGCCTCGGCCGACGCGCTCGCGCACCGCGCGCTGGCGACGCCCGCGGGCGAGTCGGCGCTGCGCGCGGTCGGCGCCCCCGGTCCCGCCGACGCCGCGATCACGGCCGGCGCGCCCGAGGTGCGCGCGGCCTACTACGTCCTCTCGCAGTCGTTCGTCCGCCATCTCGTCGAGCGCGTCGGCCTGCCGGCGACGCTGCAGCTGATGGAGGCGGACGCCCCCGACGCGTACGAGCGCCTGACCGGCCGCCCGCTCGCCGGGTGGCGCGCGAGCTGGCTCGCCGCCATCGGCGCGGGCGCCGCGGTGCAGGCCGCCGCGCGCTGAGTCGCACTCCCGTACACTCACCCATTCCGGAGCACTCCGATGCCCGACTTCCTGCTGCGCCGCGCGCGCTTCGCCGCGCTCCTGCTCTCGCTCGCCCTCTCGTCCGCGCCGGCGCACGCCGCCGCGCGCGAGTGCTCGCCCCAGGCCCCGATGGACGAGCGCGCCCAGTGCGTCCTCGGCACGCCCGCCGGCCGCCGCGCGCTCGCCACCGTCGGCGCGGCCGCCCCCGCGGACCTGGAAGGGAAGCGGGCGCACGCCGCGCTCACCCCGTCGTTCGCCCGCTACGTCATCAAGACGGCCGGCGTGGAGAAGGCGCGCCCCGCGCTGGAGGCCGCGACGGCCGACGCCTACCTGCGCCACACCGGCCGCTCGCTCGCCGACTGGCGCGCCGACTGGGTGAAGGCGATCGGCGCCGCCGCCTCCGCGAGCTGACCGGCGGGCCGACCCGTCCACGCGCCCGCGCCGCTCCCCCGCGGCGCGGGCGCTTAGCTTTGCCCCCCAGCGGGAACGAGGATGCTCGGCCGCATCCGCCCCCGCCGTACCCGTCGTCGCCCCACCCGACCCGCCGCACCCGAACCCGCCCCACCCGCCCCATGCTTGTCGCCTTCCTCGGCCTCGGCGCGATCGGCACGCCCATGGCGCGCCACCTCGCGGTCCCGCCCTTCACGCTCGCGGTGTGGAACCGCACCGCGGAGCGGGCCGCCGACTTCGCCGCCGCGCACGCGGGCGTGCGGCACGCCGCGACGCCCGCCGACGCCGCGCGCGACGCCGACGTCGTCGTGACCTGCCTGCCAACGTCGCGCGAGGTCGAGGCGCTGCTCGACGGACCGGACGGCCTGCTCGCCGGGCTCCGTCCCGGCACGACGCTCGTCGACTGCACGTCGGGCGACCCGGCCACCTCGCAGCGCCTCGCGGCGCGCCTCGCGGAGCACGGCGTCGGCTTCCTCGACGCGCCGGTGAGCGGCGGCACCGTCGGGGCGGAGAAGGGGACGCTCACCGTGATGGTCGGCGGCGACGCCGCGACGCTGGAGCGCGTGCGCCCGGTGCTGCAGGCGTTCGGCGAGAAGCTCGTGCACTGCGGCGGCGTCGGCGCCGGCGACGCGGTGAAGGCGGTCAACAACGCGCTGCTCGCCGTGCACCTGTGGAGCACCGCCGAGGGGCTCGCGGCGCTCACCAAGGCCGGCGTCGATCCCGCCGTCGCGCTCGACGTCATCAACACGTCGAGCGGCCGCTCCAACGCGAGCATGAACCTCTTCCCGGAGCGCGTGCTGACGCGCGCCTTCCCGCGTACCTTCCGGCTCGCGCTGCTCGACAAGGACGTCGGCATCGCGGCCGACGTCGCGCGCGCGCAGCGCACGCCGGCGCCGCTGCTGCAGCTGGCCGCGGAGCTGTACCGCGCCGCGCGCCACGAGCTGGGCGAGGTGGCGGACCACGTGGAGGTCGTGCAGGTGGTCGAGCGCTGGGCGGGGGTGCGGATCGCGCCGCCGGCGCCGGCGGTCACGTCCGCGTCGGACGACGCGGCGCGCGAGATCGCCGAGGCGACGCTGGAGCAGCCGCTGTGAGCGCGGCCACGATGATCGACACCGGCACCCTCGACGTGGCGGCCGTGCGCGCGGCGTTCCCCGCGCTCGCGCGCGTGCACGCCGATCACCCGGTCGCGTACTTCGACGGGCCGGGGGGCACGCAGGTGCCGCGCAGGGTGGTCGACGCGATGGCGGACTACCTGCTGCACCACAACGCGAACACGCACTGGGCCTACCCGACCAGCGCGGAGACCGACGCGATCATCGCCGGCGCGCGCGCGGCGGTCGCCGACCTGCTCGGCGGCGCGCCCGACGAGATCGTGTTCGGGCACAACATGACGACGCTGGCGTTCCACCTGGCGCAGGCGCTGCGGCGTGGCGGCGGGGACGTCGCGCCCTTCGGTGCCGGAGACGAGATCGTCGTCACCGAGCTCGATCACCACGCGAACGTCGCGCCCTGGCGCGAGCTGGCGCGCGACTGCGGCGCCACGGTGCGCGTCGCGCGGCTCGACACGGCGACGGGCCAGCTCGACTGGGGGCACCTCGCGTCGCTCCTCGGGCCGCGCACGCGCCTGCTCGCCGTCGGCGCCGCGTCCAACGCGCTCGGCACCGTCACCGACGTCGCGCGCGCCGCGCAGATGGCGCGCGCGGTGGGCGCGCTGACCTTCGTCGACGCGGTGCATGCGGTGCCGCATGCGTCGTTCGACGCGCGCGCGCTCGCCGAGGCGGGCGTGTCGTTCATCGGCTGCTCGTCGTACAAGTTCTACGGGCCGCACGCCGGCATCCTGTGGGGGCGCGGCGACCTGCTCGCGTCGCTCGACGTGCCCAAGCTCGACTGCTCGCCGACGACGGCGCCCGAGCGCTTCGAGACCGGCACGCAGAACCACGAGGCGATCGCCGGCATCGGCGCCGCGGTCGAGTTCCTCGCCTCGCTCGGCGACGACGACGGCGTGGCCGCCGGCTCGCGCCCCGCGCGCCTCGCCCGCGGCTACGCACGGCTGCACGCGGCGGGGCAGGCGCTCGTCACGCCGCTCTGGGAGGGGCTGCGCGCCATCCCGGGCGTCACGGTCTACGGCCCGCCGCCGGGCGTTCCGCGCACGCCGACCGTCTCCTTCACGGTCGCGGGGCGCTCCGCGCGCGACGTCGCCGTCGCGCTGGCCGACCGCGGCGTCTTCACCTCGCACGGCGACTTCTACGCCGCCACCGTCGCGCGACGCTACGACATGAGCGACGCGGGCTTCGTGCGCGCGGGCTGCGCCGCCTACACGACGCGCGAGGAGGTCGATCGCCTCGTCGACGGCGTGGCGTCGCTCGTCCGCGTCTGATCGCGGCTCGTCCCCCCGGGCCGACGCGGCGGCACCGCCCCGCGTAGGCTTCCGGGCACGTCGTCGCGCGCCCCTCCCCCCGACCCGACTCATGACCCGACCGTTCCGCCGCGCGCTCGCCGCGCTGCCGCTGGCCGCGCTCCCGCTCACGGTGCAGCCGCTCCGCGCGCAGGCGCCCCGCGTCTCCAAGGACGCGCCCGCGCGCGCCGCCGCGTCGTCCGCCGCGCCCGCCGAGCTGCCGCTCAAGCACGCGCCGCGTCCCACCACCGCCGCCATCACGCCGGCGGACCTGATGACGCGCGTGTACCTGTACGCCGACGACTCGCTGATGGGACGCGAGGTCGGCACCGTGCACAACGACCGCGCGACCGACTACATCGCCGCCGAGCTGCGTCGGCTCGGGCTCGAGCCGGCGGGGGAGAACGGCACCTTCTTCCAGAGTGCCGTGGAGCGCCGCGCGCTCGCGCCGGGCAGCGGCTTCGGCGTCGAGGGCGCGCCCGCGCTGACGCTCGGGACCGACTACGTCCCGCGCGATCCGGTCGCCGCCGTGCGCCCGTTCGACGGGCTGCCGATCGTCTACGCCGGCACGTGGGGCGACGCGGCGCTGCTCGCCGGTGATGCGGTCGCGGGGAAGGTGGTGCTGCTCACGACGCCGCTCGACGCCGCCGGTCGCCCGCAGTGGAACGGGCTGCGCGTCCCGATCGTGCAGCGCTTCGCCGGCGCCGCCGCGATCGTCGTCGCGGCGCTCGACGGCATCCCGGTGGAGCTGCACGAGCAGCTGATGCAGCCCGCGGTGGGCGTGCGCGGCATGAGCGGCGGAGCGCGGCCGAGCGCCAACCCGCAGCCCGCGTTCGTCTGGGTCACGCGCCAGGCCGCGACGTCGCTCCTCGGCGCGCCGATCGCGGACGCCCGTCCGGGCGCCACCGGCCGCACCGCACGCGGCAGCATCGCGTTCGAGACGCAGGCGGCGCCCGGCCGCAACGTGGTCGCGGTCCTGCGCGGCAGCGATCCCGCGCTGCGCAACACGTACGTGGCGGTCGGCGCGCACAACGACCACGTCGGCTTCTCGCACCAGCCGGTCGACCACGACTCGCTGCGCGTCGTCCTGACGGTCACGCGCCCGGGTGGCGCCGACAGCCCGGAGCGCCCCGTGCGCCCCGAGGAGGCGACCCGCATCCGCCGCATGATCGACAGCCTGCGCGCGCTGCGCCCGGCGCGCCCCGACTCGATCTACAACGGCGCGGACGACGACGCGTCGGGCTCGATGGCGCTGCTGGAGATCGCCGAGGCGGTCGCCGCGATGCCGCAGAAGCCGCGCCGCTCGCTGCTGTTCGTGTGGCACACGGGCGAGGAGGCGGGGCTCTACGGCGCGCAGTACTTCACGGACAACCCGACCGTGCCGCGCGACTCCATCGTCGCGCAGCTCAACGTCGACATGATCGGGCGCGGCACCGCGCTCGACCAGCCGGACGGTGGGCCCGGCTACGTGCAGCTCATCGGCTCGCGGCGGCTGTCGACCGAGCTCGGGTCGCTCGTCGAGACGGTGGGCCGTGCGGCGCGGCCGACGCCCTTCCGCTTCGACTACAGCTTCGACGCCAACGGGCACCCCGAGCAGTACTACTGCCGCAGCGACCACTACATGTACGCGCGCTACGGCATCCCGGTCGTCTTCTTCTCGACCGGCGGGCACCGCGACTACCACGAGGTGACCGACGAGCCGCAGTACCTCGCCTATCCGAAGTTCGCGGCGGTCACGCAGCTGATCCACGACGTCGCGCTGCGCGTGGCGAACCTGGACCACCGACCGGCGCTCACCGGCCCCAGGCCGGACCCGCGCGGCCAGTGCGTGCAGTGATCGCCGGGCGGTCGGCCCGCACGTGAGAAGGGGGGCGCGGCTCCGAGCCGCGCCCCCCTTCTCACGTGCGGGCGTCCCCGTCCTCAGTCGATCGGCTTGAGGTTCGCGAGGATCGCCTCGCGCTGCGGCTCGAGGAAGGGCGCCAGCACGACCTTCTCGCCGAGCGTCGCCGGGTCCTCGTCGACGGCGAAGCCCGGGCCGTCGGTCGCGATCTCGAACAGCACGCCGTTCGGCTCGCGCAGGTACAGGCTGCGGAACCAGTAGCGATCGACCTCGCCGCTGTTCGGCACGCCCAGCGTGTTGAGGCGCTCGGCCCACGCCTCGTAGTCGGCGTCGGGGCTGCGGAACGCCACGTGGTGCACGCCGCCCGCGCCCGGGTGCGCGACCGGGAGGCCGGGCTGCACCGCCACGTGCAGCTCCGCGTGCGGACCGCCCTCGCCCATCTCGAAGACGTGCACCGTGTGGCGCGCGTCGTCCGGGTGCGCGTACTCGCGCGCGCGGCGCATGGCGAGCACCTGCTCCAGCACGACGTCCGTCGGATCGAGCCGGGGCACGCTCATCACGATGGGCCCCAGCCCGCGGATCTGGTGCTCCGGCGGCACGGGGCTGCGCGTCCAGGGCGACGGCGCGTCGCCGCGCCCGCCGTCGTCGATCAGCGCGAGCCGCTGCCCCTCGCGGTCCTCGAAGTCGAGCGTCGCGCGCCCGTCGCGCTCCACGACGCCGGCGTGGGCGATGCCGTGCTCGGTCAGCCGGTGGGCCCAGTATTCCAGCGCGTCGGCGCCGTGCACGCGCAGATGCGTGCGCGTGATGCTGCGCGTGCCGCGCCGCTCGCGCGGCACCGCCCAGTCGAAGAAGGTCAGGTCGGTGCCGGGCGTGCCGACCGCGTCGGCGTAGAACAGGTGATAGGCGGTGACGTCGTCCTGGTTCACGCTCCGCTTCACGAGGCGCATGCCCATCACGTCCGTGTAGAAGCGGAAGTTCTCGCGGATGCTCGCCGAGACGGCCGTGAGGTGGTGGATGCCGAGCAGGTGCATGGGCGCTCCGGTGCGCGATCGCGCGTGGTGGCGTGTGAGGGGGACGCTCGGGTCAACGCGCGTCGACGGCGGTGTGCTCCACCCGGTCGATCTCCGCGGCGGGGTGCTCGCCCAGGAACTCCACCCACTGCTTCTTCAGCGCGCGGTAGTGCTTCGCCGCCTCCACGAGGTCGAGGAAGCACTCGATCGTGCTCTCGAAGCGCTGCTGCAGCGTGGCGTTCGCCAGCCGGCCGTCGGGGGCGAACGCCTCGTGCGCCTGCGCGAGCGAGAACATGTCGGGGTAGACGCGCGCGCCCAGGTGCTCGAGCGGCACGCGCAGTGACCAGAGCCCGCGGTTGCCGCCGACCATCGACGGCGAGGCGGAGAGCAGCAGGAGCTGCCGCCCGTTCAGCGGCTGCGGGCGGTGCCGCGACACCCAGTCGATCGCGTTCTTCAGCACTCCGGGCATCGACGCGTTGTACTCGGGCGAGGCGATGATGCAGGCGTCGGCCGTGACGAGGCGGTCGCGCAGCCGCCGCGCGCCGTCGGGGAGGCCGTGCGCGCCCTCCTCGTCGCCGTCGTACGACGGACAGTCGAAGTCCGCCATGCGTGCCCGGTCGACGGTCCCGCCCTTCTCGGCCACCACCGCGGCGGCGAGCGTGGCGAGGCGGTCGTTCAGCGAGCGCTCGCGCAGCGACGCGGCGAACACGAGGACGCGCACGGGGCGGCGGTCGGTGGAGTCCTGCGCGTGCGGCATCGGGCTACCTCGTTGCGTGCGGGTGGGGGGTGTGAGGCACCGCGTGGTCGGCTGCGCACCGGCCGCCGCGGGAAGCGCGCCAGGGCCTCGCGGCGCGCGTCAGCGCTGCGCCCGCAGCCGGACGGTCGTGCCCCACGGATCGGTCGCGAGCGCGTCGCGTCCGTCGCGCGTCACCGCATGTCCGCCGCGTGCCAGGCTCGCCGCCACCGCGTCGACGTCGGCGTCGCCCGGCAGCACGATCGTCCACTCCAGCAGCCGCGCGTCGTCGGCCTCTGGAGGGCGCGCGCCGCTGCCCGCCCAGGTGTTGGTGCCGAGGTGGTGATGATAGCCGCCCGCGCCCAGGAACAGCGCGCCCGGGTACTGCCACACGATCCGGTCGAACCCGATGCCCTCGGCGTAGAAGGCGGCCGCGCGCGCGACGTCGCCGACGTGGAGGTGGACGTGGCCGATCACGGTGCCGGGCGGCATGCCGGACCAGCGCGCGTCGCCGGCCGCCTCCACCAGCGACGCGACGTCGACCGGGTCGGTCGCCATCATCAGCTCGCGATCCACGCGCCGCCACGTGTCGCGCGGGCGGTCGGCGTAGACCTCGATGCCGAGCCCGTCGGGGTCCTGCAGGTAGAACGCCTCGCTCACGAGGTGGTCGCCCGCGCCCGCCCGCACCCCAGACTCGGCGAGGTGGCGGACGAAGCGCCCGAGCGCGGCACGGTCGGGGAGCAGGATCGCGAAGTGGTAGAGCCCGAGCCGCCCGCGCGCGGCCATCGGCCGCGCGCCGGGGCGCTCGACGAGCTCCACCAGCGTCGCGTCGTCGCCGTGGGCCGCGAGCCGCGCGCCGCCGTCCGTGCGCTCCACCAGCCGGAGGCCGAGGACGCGCTCGTAGTAGGCGAGCGACCGCGCCAGATCGGCGACCTGGAGGCGGACCGCCCCGAGGCGCGTCGCGTCGGGCAGGCGGTAGCCGGATGGCGCGAGGCCGTAGCTGCCCGGCGTCGCGGGTGCGGCGGCGGGCGCCGCCCCGAAGATGTCTCGCGTGCTCGCTCCCATCGGATCCTCCGTCGGCCCGTCGTGGGCGGGGCGAGCGTCCGGGCGGGCACGGGCCGCGCCGACGGACGCTCGGGTGGTGGGCGGTCGCGCAGGTCGGATGCCTGTCGGCCGACGATCAGGCGGCGTGGGCGCGGAGCGGGCGCACCTCGCTCGCGGTCGCCGTCGTGCGGCGCGCGGCCAGGAGGTGATCCACCGAGTAGCGGCCCGGGCCCGCGATCGCGAGGGCGAGCGCGCCGGCCATCAGCGTCAGCACGAACTCGATCCCGTTCGGGGCGAAGAAGCCGGCCGGCAGGTGCACGAGGACCATCGCGCCGATCATCGTGATCGCGAGGCCGAGGCCGGACAGCCGGGTCAGCAGGCCCACGACGAGCGCCAGGCCGCCGAAGAACTCGAGCAACGCGACGGCGGGGCCGGTCACGCCGGGCAGCGGCGCGCCCATCTGGGCGAAGGCGCCGGTCACGCCGCCGAAGCCGAAGACGAAGAGCTTCTGCGCGCCATGGGCGGCGAAGACGGTGCCCAGCACGACGCGGAGCACGAGCAGGCCCAGGTCGACGCGCGGGGCGGGGAAGCGGGCGATGGCGGCGTTGGTTGTCATGGAATCCTCGTGTGTGGACCGTTGATGTTGGAACACGCATCAGGCCGAACGCGTCGGCCGGGTCGATCGTCGGTCAGCCGGGGTGACGGACGCGGGTCAGCAGGTCGATCAGCGTGCGCAGCTCGTCGGCGTTCAGGTGCCCGATCTGCCGCCGGTCGATCGACTTCAGCGGCTCGTCGAGCCGGGCCAGCAGCGCCAGCCCCGCCTCCGTGATGAAGGTGCGGACGAGGCGGCGGTCCTCGGTGCTGCGCTCGCGCTCGATCCAGCCGGCCTCCTGCATCCGGTCGAGCAGCCGGGTCACGTCCGGCACCGGCGATACCAGCCGGTCGCCGATCTCGTGGCGGCAGAGCCCGGTCGGGTGCGAGCCCCGCAGGATCCGCAGCACGTTCAGCTGCGTCGGCGTGACGCCGAACTCCTTCAGCGCCTCGCCGAGGGCGTGGCGGAGCAGGGCGGCGGTGCGCTCCAGGCTCAGCAGCGCCTCCTGCTCGAGGCTCCCGAACGGTCGGGTCTGGCGGATCTCGTCCTGCAGCGCGGAGTTCATGTCATCAATGTATGTGTGATGACATGGATTCGCAAGGGGCGCTCATTCCGCGCGCTTGCGCGAGACCAGGGGGCCGCGCTCGAGCGCCGGGATGAAGGCGTCGTACTTGGAGCCCGGGTGCCAGAGCACCCAGCCGTCGTACCCCGCGTCGTAGACCGCCTGCTTCTGCTGCCGCACCTGCTCCGCCCCATAGTCGGGCTTGCCCAGGCTGAACGCCTGCAGCCAGGGGCGCACGTTCTCGGGTCCCGTGATGCCGAGCTTCTGATCGCGCTCGCGCGCGCGCTTGATCGCCCGGTAGACGATGTCGTACGGCTGCCCGTTCGGATGCGCCACGCCGAGGCTCCCGCGCGGGTAGTGCGACGGGTACACCATCGGCAGCAGCACGTCGGTCACCGGCGACAACCGCTCCCAGTGCTGCGCGACCTCCAGCGGCCCGGCGACCGTCGTGACCAGCCCGAAGATGTCGGCCGTGCTGCGCACCCCGAGCTTGTCGAGCCGCTCGTTGGCGACCTTCAGGAGTTCGGCGATCGCGTCCGGCTTCGACTGCCCCTTGTCGGCGGGGAAGACCTGGCGCGGGAGCGACTTGTACGGCTCCGGGAAGCGGATGTAATCGAACTGCACCTCGCCGAATCCCAGGCGCACCGCCTCCTCGGCGACCGCGAGGTTGTACTCCCACACCTCGCGGTTGTACGGGTCCACCCAGGCGAGCCCCTTGTGGTCGCGCCAGATCGAGCCGTCGGGGCGGCGGATCGTCCACTGCGGGTTCAGGCGCGCGGCCACCGAGTCCTTGAAGACGACGATGCGCGCGATGGGGAGGATCCCGTGCGCGCGCAGCGAGTCGGTGAGCGCCCGCACGTTCCGCAGCTTGCCGAGCGAGATCGTGTTGCGGGCGATGACGTCGTGCTCCGACGTGTAGTTCGGCCCCATCTCGTCCTTCACGTCGATGACGAGCGCGTTGATCTCGGTCGAGTCGGCGAGCGCGATGAGCGCGGGCATGCGCCGCGCGCTCTGGGCCGCGAACCGGTTCACGTAGAGCGCGCGGACCGCGGGCGACGCGGCGCGCGCCAGCGAGTCGGCCGCCGCCGCGGCGGGGCCGAGCGCCGTGCCCGTCCCGGGGGCCGGCCCGGCCGTCGCCCCGCTGTCGGGAGTCGCCACGGGAGCGGGCGTCGGCGGCGCGGCCGGCGGCGTGCCCGTGTCCGCGCGCGAGCCCTCGCAGGCGGCGGTCGCCAGCGCGAGGAGGAGGGCGGACAGGGCGGCGAACGGACGCGCGGCGTGGACGCGGAGGCTGGGCATGCGGGCGCGAGTGGGGACGGGCGGGACCGGAGCGGCTATATTCCGACCGCGATGTCCGTGCCCGCCCGAGCCTCCGTCCGCACGTCGGACGCGCCAGGCGCACCCCTGCGGGTGCGGCGGCGCGTGCGCCGCGCGGCGTGCGCGCTCGCGCTGCTGGCCGCCGCGGCCGTCGGCGGGTGCGGCGGGGATCGCGGTCGCGCCGCGCGCGCCGTGGCGGGGCTCGAGTTCCTGCTCGCCGCCGGCGACTCGACCTACTGGATCTCCGCGAGCGCCGAGGGCGCGCGGGTGCGTGCGGCGCCGCTGCTGCTGGCGCGCTGGGACGGCCGCCTGTACGAGGTCTACGCCGCCGACGACGACCGCTCCTTCTACGACGCGGTGTTCACGTCGCAGCGCGTCTACCGGCGCGACCTGCTCGCGGGCGACTCGCTCGCCGTCTTCGACGACCCGCGCGTGCGCACGCTGGCCGACCGCTACGCCGTCGCGAACCCGTACGAGCGACCGCTCGCCCCGGAGGAGGACGCGGCGGAGGAGCCGACCACCGTCGCGACCTCCGAGGTCGCGCTGCTGGACGTGTACGGCCCGTACCTGACGATCGAGCACCGCGCCGACGTCGAGAGCCGCGGCGACGCGCACGAGCACCAGCTGCGCCGCGCGGTGATCGACCTGCGCACCGGCGCGCGCGCGTCGCTCGCGCAGCTGTTCGGCGATCGCGCCGCCGCGATCCTGATCGAGACGGGCAGCCGGCGGCTCGTGCAGGCGATCGACTCGGTGCGCGGGCTCGCGGCCCTCGAGGATCGGGCCGCGGTGGAGCCGGCGCTGCGCGCGCTCCGCACGCTGCGCTTCGATGCGGCGAGCTTCGGCCTCACGGCCCTCGACGGCGCGCCCGCGGTGACCTTCGTGGCCCTCGGCGACGACGGCGAGGGGCGCGCGGTGTCGCTCCCGCTGGCGCCGATCGCCGTGCCGGCGACGCCCGCCTGGTGGCGCCGCGAGGTCTCGGCCACGCTGCCGCGCTGGCGGCCGGACTCCAGCGAGGCGCGCTTCGCGCTCGATCGCGCGGTGACGCTGCTCGCGCGTCCCGAGGGCGGCGCCACGCGCCTGGCGCTGCGCGTGGCGGGCGTGCGCGGCGCGGTGCGGCTGGGCGACGTCGGCGCGCCCGTGCACCAGCTGCTGCCGCTCTCGCGGGGCGCCGTGTCGGACGCCGCGCGTCGCGCGCTGCGGCGCGCCTTCGACGAGAGCGCGTTCTACGGCGACGTGACGACGAGCGTCAGCTGGGATCCGGCGCAGGCGGCGCCGCGCGCGCGGACGGCGCGGCGCGTGCACCCCGCCCCACGCGCGCTCCATCCGCGCGGGCGCTGACCGCCGCGCCCTCCGCTTCGCCGACCGAGTCTTCCCCTCCCGCATGTCGCTCTACAGCCCGCGCACGCCCCGCGAGAGTCAGCACGAGACGTCCCAGCTCATGATGCCCGAGCACGCGAACAATCTCGGGCACGTGTTCGGGGGCGTCATCCTCTCGATGATGGACACGGCCGCCGCGGTGGCGGCCTTCCGGCACGCGCGCAACAATTGCGTGACGGTCAGCATCGACCGCGTCGACTTCCGCGAGCCGATCCACGTGGGCGATCTCGTCGTGATGAAGGCGAGCGTGAACTACGTCGGCCGGACGTCGATGGAGATCGGCGTTCGCGTGGAGGCCGAGGAGCTCACGACCGGCCGTCGGCGCCACACGAACTCGTGCTATCTCACCTTCGTCGCGGTGGACCGGAACGGCCGCCCGATCGAGGTGCCGCCGCTGCGCCCGGAGATGCCCGACGAGGTGCGGCGCTACGAGGCGGCGAAGGAGCGCCGCCGCCGCCGCCTCGAGGAGCGCCACGCGGAGCAGGGCCACGCACCCGACGCCGCGGGCGCGACGCCGGCCGCCGCGCCCACTGCCGCACCGACCGCATGACCAGCCCCCGAGTACCCGACCCGCGCCCCCGCTCCGTGTCCCGCCTCGAGCCCGCCGTTCCCGAGACGCTCTACACCGTCGACCGCGCCAACCGCACGCTCCCGTACGTGCGGCGCATCGCGGAGGACCTGGTGCGCGACTACGCGCGCTGGCGCGCCCGCGTCCGCGCGATCGAGGTCGCCGGCGCCGCGGTCCGCACCCCGCTCCCGGCGGAGACGCAGCGCCGCCTGCAGCGCGAGACGCAGGAGCTGGCGGCCGACATCCAGGCCTCGCTCGGCGAGCTCGCGGCCATCGGCGTGGAGTGCAAGTCGCTCGACGAGGGGCTGATCGACTTCCCCGCGCTCATCGACGGCGCGCCGGCGTACCTGTGCTGGAAGGTCGGCGAGTCGTCGGTCGACTGGTGGCACCGCCGCGACGCGGGCTTCGGCGGCCGCCAGCCGATCGAGGGCGTGGTGGTCACCGCGGTCCCGGGAGACGTCGCATGAAGCGCTGGAAGCTCGGTCTCCAGGACTCCGCGCGCCGCGCGTTCCGCGGCCCGGACGGCACCACCTGGACCGTCGAGGTGCGCTCGCCCGGTGCGAGCAACGCCATGGTCGTCTTCCTCCACCCCGATCCCACCTCGCGCCAGGACCGCTACAACTGGTTCCTCGCGCAGGGCGCCACCGCGTCCGACGTGACGTCGCGCCTCAGCGCCGAGGCCGTGCTGCGGTCGCTCGACGACCGCGCGCTGCTGCGCCTCTTCCGCAAGTCGATGGCGGTCGACAGCCGCGTGCCGCGGTTCGAGCCGGGGTGAGGAGGGGCCGGATAGGGCGGGGCGGGTGAGGCGGGTCGGGTAAGGCGGGGACGGGTGGGGCGGGAACGGGTACGGCGGGGCGGATACGGCGGGGCGGATACGGCGGAACCGACAACCGCGGAGTCGATGACCGCGAGGTCGACAACTCGCAACCCTGAGCGAAACCGCACCGCGAGACCCGACGGCAACGAGAGCGGCGAGGCCAGCGCACCATGCGCGGCCTCGCCGTTTGACGTGTCGAGCGGTCCGGCCGCGAGCGGCTCGGCCGGTGGTCAGGCTGGTGGTCAGGCTGGTGGTCAGGCCGAGTGGTGCCCGCCGCATCCGCTCCGCCGTATCCGTCCCCGCCTCACCCGCTCCCGCCCCACCCGTCCCCGCCTCACCCGACCCGCCACATCATCCCTCCCGATACGGCACCTCGATCTCCGTCCCGTCCCGCGCGATGGTCGCCTCGGGGAAGAGCTGCCGCGCCTGCGCCTCGAGCTCCCGCGCGTCGCGCGAGTAGCGCGCGGAGATGTGCGTGAGCACCAGGCGGCGCGCCTCGGCGACGCGCGCGACCTGGGCGGCCTCGCGGGCGGTGGAATGGCCCGTCTCGCGCGCGCGGTCCGCCTCGTCGTCGGCGAACGTCGCCTCGTGCACGAGCAGGTCGGCGCCCTTCGCGACGTCCACGGTGGTGGCGCACGGGCGCGTGTCGCCGGTGATGACCACCGTGCGTCCCGGCCGCGTGGGGCCCACGAGCGTCGCCGGGTCGATCACGCGGCCGTCGTCGAGCGTGACGATCTCGCCGCGGTGGAGGCGGCCCCACATGGGTCCTTCCGGCACGCCGAGCTCGCGCGCCAGCTCCGGGTGGAAGCGGCCGCGCCGCTCGGGTTCGACGATCGCGTATCCGACCGCGACGCTGCCCGGATGCTCGACGGGATAGGGGAGGATGTCGTAGTCGTCGCGGCGGATCGGCGTGCCCGGCTCGACCTCCATCACCTCGACCGGGAAGGCGAGCCGGTCGCCGCCGAAGCCGAGCGCCTGGCGCAGCGCGCGGGACGAGCCTGGTGGTCCCCACAGCCGCAGCGGCTCGGTCCGCCCGCCGAGCTGCAGCGTGCGTGTGAGCCCGATCACACCCAGCACATGGTCGGTGTGCATGTGCGTGAACAGGATGTCGCCGAGGGCGAAGGTGATCCCGTAGCGCATCATCTGGCGCTGCGTCCCCTCGCCGCAATCCACCAGCAGCGTCTCGCCCTCGCGGGTCACGGCGATCGACGAGACGTTGCGCTCGACGGTCGGGCGCGAGGCGGCGGTGCCGAGGAAGCGGAGGGTCAGCGACATGGGCGAGGCATGAGGACGCGCAATATAGCGGCTGCCGGATCCGTACGGCCGCGCTCGCCATGAGCGCGCGTCGTCGTGCAGGTCGACGGCGCGATCCATGCGCCTCGGCCCGGCCGCCCGCGGCGCGGCGCGCGACGCGCGCGTCGTCCGACGCGGGGCATCCCGTCGACGCGGCACGGGCGTGCGCCGCCGTCGGCAGCATCCGGCGCATCAGGAGCAATCGCATGTCAGCAGACGAGGGGCGCGGCGCGGCGCGAGGCGAGCCGCCGCGCGAGCAGGAGAGCGAGCGGCGCGAGGGGCGCGGCGCGACGGCGGAACCGCCGACGTCCTCGCGGCAGCGCGTGGATCCCGACGATCGCGTGGACCTGTATCCCACGCAGATGCCCGCGCAGCACCAGGAGGAGCCGGGGCTCGAGGCCGACCTGCGGCTGCGACCCCAGTACGAGGCGCCCGCCTATCGCGCCGCCGGCAAGCTGCAGGGGAAGGCCGCGCTGATCACCGGCGGCGACTCGGGCATCGGGCGCGCGGTCGCGCTGCTGTACGCGCGCGAGGGCGCGGACGTCGCGATCGTGTATCTGCCCGCCGAGCAGCGTGACGCGGACGAGACGCGCGCGGCGGTCGAGGCGGAGGGGCGCCGCTGCATACTGATCCCGGGCGACGTGACCGACGCGGCGTTCTGTCGCGAGGCCGTCGAGCGCACGGTGCGCGAGCTGGGGAAGCTCGACATCCTCGTGAACAACGCCGCGCACCAGAAGGACAAGGAGAGCATCGCGGACATCACCGACGAGGAGTTCGAGCGGACGTTCCGCACGAACATCTTCGCGTACTTCTGGTTCGCGCGCGCGGCGCTCCCGCATCTGGGGCCCGGTTCGAGCATCATCAACACCGGCTCGATCACCGGCCTGGAAGGGAGCAAGACGCTCCTCGACTACTCGGCGACCAAGGGCGCGATCCACGCCTTCACGAAATCCCTGGCGCAACAGCTCGTGGATCGAAAGATTCGCGTGAACTGCGTGGCGCCGGGTCCGGTCTGGACGCCGCTGAACCCGCAGTCGAAGCCCGCGGAGCAGGTGGCGGAGTTCGGGCAGGACACGCCCATGAAGCGGCCCGCGCAGCCGGAGGAGATGGCGCCGGCGTACGTGTTCTTCGCCTCGACGGCGGATTCGAGCTACATCACCGGCGAGGTCCTGACGCTGCTGGGCGGCGAGACGACGGCGGGATAGCGCGCGCCGGCGACGCGGGAAGGCAGGAGCACGGTGGATGCGGCACGCGCCCCGGCGCCGATCGGGGCCCGGGGGCGGGCCGCGGGGCAGGACGTCGACACGACGACGCACGAGGGCGTCCGCCCGGCAGGTGGGCGGGCGTCGGAGGACGACGACCAGCGCGGCTCGGGTGCTCGAGGAGCCGGTCGTCGCGCAGGCGGCCTGAGGTGCAATCGAAGCAAGAGGCCGCCAACGGCCCGCAGTTTGCTCGCAGGGGCCGTCACGCACGCACGAGAGAAGCGGCGGAGTCCGAGCTCCGCGGAGCACATCCAGTGCTCCCGATGGAGCGCAGTCCGGGGAACGAGCGTGGAGGGAACCACCATGGCCGGCAACGCGAACGGCAGCACCAACGGGAACGGGGGCAAGAGCAAGCGCGGGTTCGCTTCGATGGACGCGAACCGCCAGCGCGAGATCGCCAGCAAGGGCGGGCGCGCGGCGCACGCCAAGGGCACCGCGCACGAGTGGTCCTCGGACGAGGCGCGCGTGGCGGGCCAGAAGGGCGGGATCGCGGTGAGCCGCGACCGGGCCCACATGGCGGCGATCGGCCGGGAGGGCGGCGAGTCGCGCAGCCGGGCGAGCCGGATGGCGCGCGAGCAGCAGCGTGGCGGGGTGTCGTCGGATCGCGAGATGCAGCGTACGGTGAGCCGCGAGGGCGGCTCGTCCGAGCGCGGTGCCTCGTCCGGCGGCAGCAGCGGGATGCGCCAGAGCTCGGACGCGCGGGACCTCGACGCGCGCTGACCCGGGCGCGCCGCGCCCGATCCGCGAGGCCGGCCGCCACGCACGCCGCTCCACCGCATGCCAGTCCCGGCATGCGGTGGAGCGGCGTGCGCCTCGTGGGGGCGCCGGACGGGGGGCGTGCGCGGTGGGCGGGCGACACCGCGGCGTGCTTGACACGGCGGTTTCGACCGCTAGATTCCTCTGCGTCGGTGCGGCCCCGGCGATCAGTCGCGGGGCCGTTTTCGATCCCAAAACGGGGCTGTAGCTCAGCTGGGAGAGCGCACCGTTCGCATCGGTGAGGTCAGGGGTTCGATCCCCCTCAGCTCCATAGATGGTTTGCTGGTTAGGCGGCTTCGACGGTACGGAGCTTGCGCAGAGAGATTACGCTGCCCGCCGCTGCTCGGTAGGACGGAGAGTTCCAATGACAGCGCGCGTGGCTAGCGTCGCGTGACCGGGGAGGCCGACGATTCGATTCGTCGGCCTCTCTTCGCGTTGTGCCCCGCGAAATCCGCCGTCAGGGGGCGGCGGCCTGCCCGACGGCCGCTCCGGCCGGCAGGCCGGCGCCGACGTCCGCGCGCAGCGCGTACAGGAGCTCGGCGAGGAAGCGGTTCTCCTCGACCTCGGCGCGTCCCGCGAAGTCGTCCATCGCACGCGAGCCCAGCCCGCCGAACCAGCGGACGATGGCGCTCTCCTGCACCGCCACGTCGAAGCGACGGGCGAGCAGGGTCTGGCCCGCGTCGGTGTCGCGCAGGGTGAGGCGGAGGAGCATCCCCTCACCCTTGAACGGACGATTGAGGGTTCCGCTCATCAGGTGCCGAACGCCGAGGGGGATGTGCCACTCGGGCGCGCGCCGCCAGCGGACGTTCCAGCCGCGCTCGTGCGCCGCACGAACGGTCGTCATCTCGCCGATCAGCTCGTCCATCCCGACATCGAAGACGAGGTAGTGCACGCGCACGTCCGACCAGAGCTGCACCGTGTCGGGCATCGGCCGCGCGGGGCCCTCGAGGGCGAGCAGCTCGCCGTCGGCGCGGGTCCGCAGGCGGATCGTGAGCACGTCCTTCCCGAGCCGGAGGTCGAGCCAGCGGGCGGCGCCCCGCGCGTCGGTGAGGGCGAACGCCATCTTGGACGGGTGGATCCACTTGTCCACGTAGGCCGCGAAGGCGGGCATCGTCGCCTTGAGGCGCGCCGTCTCGAACCGGGCGCGGATCTCGACCACCCGCGACCCGTCGGCGAGCGCGGTGCTGCGCGCCTCCTCGAGCGTCAGGAGCCGTCCGAGCGCCGCGGCGGTGCGCGGAAGCCCGCCGCGCAGCACGGGGCGGAGATCGGCCTGCGGGCGGGCGAGCTGCGCGATCCCGAGCGTCATCGCGCTGGCGACGTCGCCGGCGCGCACGCGCCCCACGGCGTGCTCGACGGCGGTGTTCCACTGCCACTCTCCCTCGGCGCCGAGTGAGACCAGGCGCATGACGTGGCGGGCGTCGCCGGGGCGATCGGGCGCGGCGACGAGCGGCGCGGCGCGGAAGAGATAGCGGCGGCCATCCGAGCGGCCTTCGAGCTCGAGCGTGCGCGCGTTCGTTGCCTGCGCCGTCCAGACGCTCGTGTCGCCCCAGAGCCGCGAGGGGGAGAGGGCGTGGCGCGCCAGCTTGCCGCGGGCGGTGGCGAACTTGGGCGACCGCTGCACGTCCACGAACCGCACCGCGAGCCCGCCGAAGAAGTCGTCGACGTGCGCGCGCGCGGCCGCGGGGGCGGGGCCGAACGCGCGCGCGGCACCGTCGCACGACGCGATCGCGAGGCCGGCGAGGGAGATCGCCAGCAGGCGGACCGACGCGCGGACGGGGCGGGGACGGCGGGGCTCGGGCAAGGCGGGCGCGTGCGGTGGGGAGGGGTTGCGAGTGCTCTCGGGGCCGGGTTACAATACTAAGCCTCGCGCGAGCTGTTCCGGTGCGCGCGACGGAACACTGCCCCTTGGTGTAACTGGCAACACGTCTGACTCTGGATCAGAAGAGTCCTGGTTCGAGCCCAGGAGGGGCAACTGAAAGCCCGGCCGCGACGAAAGTCGCCGCCGGGCTTTCTCGCGTTCTGCGCCTCCGTTCGCCGGGAACGTGGACGTGCAGCGCGCCGACCGCGTCCGGCCCACCGCCACGCCACGCGCCGGCGGACCGATCGACCGACCGCCCGCTGAACGACGCGCCCACAGCCGAACTGGGCAGCGGGAGCCGCAGGGGCACGCGCCCGGCGCCCACTGACCTCGGGCCCACGCGCCCTCGCGCCCGTCCACCTCGGCGCGCATGCACCGCGCCCGTCGCGCTGGCCGCCTGTTGCCGCCTTCCTGTTGACGGCGAGAGGAAACGCCCACACCTTCTCTCGACCCCTACAGGAACACTCCTCCCGTCGCCGTGCCACCGCGAAGCCAGACCGACGCCCTCCGGGGCTCGCTGGACCTGCTGGTGCTCAAGACGCTCTCGCTGCAGCCGCTGCACGGCTGGGGCATCGGGCAGCGCGTGCAGCAGATCTCCGACGGGGTGCTGGAGGTCAACCAGGGCTCGCTCTACCCGGCGCTGCAGCGGCTGGAGCAGGCGGGGCTGATCACGAGCGAGTGGGGCACGACGGACAACAACCGGCGGGCGCGCTACTACGCGCTCACCGCCGCCGGGCGGCGTGCGCTCGGCGCGGAGCTCGAGAGCTGGCGCCGCTTCGCCGCCGGGCTCGAGGCCGTCCTCCGCACGACCTGACCAGAGGCCCTGGAGCCCCGACCATGAGTGTGTTTCACGCCGCGCGCGCGCGCCTGCGGCTCCTGTTCGCCCGGCGCGCCGCCGAGGCGCGCATGCACGAGGAGATGCGCTTCCATCTCGACATGGAGGCCGAGCGGCTCGTGCGCGAGGAGGGGCTCGCGCCCCAGGAGGCGCGGCGTCGGGCGGTCATCGCCTTCGGCCTCGCCGAGCAGCACAAGGACGCCATGCGCGACGCCCGCGGGCTCGCCTGGCTCGGCGGCCTGGCGCTCGACCTCAAGCTCGGCGCGCGCATGCTGGTCAAGTATCCGGGGCTCACCCTCGTCGGCGGGCTCGCCATGGCGTTCGCCATCTGCGTCGGCGCCGTCGTCTTCCAGATCGCGATGCTGTTCGTCAGCCCCGCGCTGCCGCTGCCCGGCGGCGACCGCATCGTGCACCTGCGGAACTACGACGTGCAGGCGAGCGACCCCGCGCCGCGCGCGCTGCACGACTTCCTCGTCTGGCGTCGGGCGATGCGGGCGGTGACCGACCTCGGGGCGTGGCAGGACGTCGCGCGCAACCTCACCGGGCGCGATGGCGAGGTCCGCCCGGTGCGCGTCGCGGCGATCACCGCGACGGGGTTCCGCGTCTCCGCGACGCCGCCGCTGCTGGGCCGCGCCCTCGTGGCGGCGGACGAGCGGACCGACGCGCCGCCGGTGGTCGTCCTCGGCCACGAGCTGTGGCGGACGCGCTTCGCGGGCGACTCCGCGATCGTCGGGCGCACCGTGCGGCTCGACGACGGGTACGCCACCGTCGTCGGCGTCATGCCGCCGGGCTACGCGTTCCCGGTCGCGCACGAGGCCTGGCTGCCGTTCCGCCCGGACGTGCTCGACGACGCGCCCGGCCGCGGGCCGGACATCACCATCTTCGGGCGGCTCGCTCCCGGCGCGACGCTCGACGACGCGCGGGCCGAACTCGCGCCCCTCGGCCAGCGCGCGGCCAGGGAGCTGCCGGACACGCACCGGCACCTGCAGCCCCAGGTGATGCCGTACACCCAGATGTTCGCGATGGAGGAGGGGGCCGACGGCGGGATCCTCCTGCTGATGCAGATCTTCACGCTGACGCTCCTCGTGCTCGTCTGCGGCAACGTGGCGCTGCTGCTCTTCGCGCGCGCGGCGACGCGCGAGAGCGAGACCATCGTGCGCAGCGCCCTCGGCGCGAGCCGCCGGCGGATCGTCCTGCAGCTGTTCGCCGAGGCGCTCGTGCTCGGCGGGGTGGCCGCCGCCGTGGGGCTCGCGGTCGCCCACGTCGCGCTGCGCCAGTGGGGGCTGCCGTTCCTGAAGGCGAACCTCGGGCAGCTCCCGTTCTGGTACGATCTGCGGCTCTCGCCCACCACGGTGCTCTACGCCTGTGGGCTCACGCTCCTCGGGGCCGCGATCGCCGGCGTGCTTCCCGGGCTCAAGGTGACGCGCGGCCTCGGGTCGCGCCTGCGCGCCGGCACGGCGGGCAGCGGCCTGCGCTTCGGCGGCGTGTGGACGGCGGTGATCGTCGCGCAGGTCGCGGTCAGCGTCGCCTTCCCGGGGATCGTCCTGCTGGAAGTGCGGGAGATGCAGCGGGTGCGGTCGTACGACGTCGGATTCGCGGCCGACGAGTACCTCGCGGTGCAGCTCGGCATGGACGCCTCGCCCGGCGCGGACGTTGAAGGCGACTCGGCGGCCGCCGCGGCCCGCCGCGCGCGCTTCGGGATGCTGGTCGAGACGCTGCGCCAGCGCGTCGCGGCCGAGCCGGGGGTGGCCGGGGTCACCTTCGTGGACGAGCTGCCGCGCACGAACTCCACCTGGCACCGCGTCGCCTTCGACGATTCGGCGTCGGTGCTCGCGGCGGACGCCGCGCCCGCCGCGGCCGGCGCCCCCGAGGCGCCGCCCCGGCTACGCTCCACGAAGGTCGCGCGCGTGGACCCGTCCTACTTCGGCGTGCTCGAGGCGCCCATCCTCGCGGGGCGCGGATTCCAGGCCGCCGATCTCGCGCCCGGGGCGCGCGTGGCGATCGTGGACCAGGGCTTCGTCGATCGGGTGCTGCTCGGGCGCAACCCGATCGGCCGGCGGGTGCGGATCGCCGTGGCGCCGACGCCGGTCACGGGTCCCGAGGCCGACTCGCTACCCTGGCTCGAGATCGTGGGCGTCGTGAAGGAGCTCGGCATGAACAACGCGGCCGAGACCGTGCGCGGGGCGGGGCTCTACCTGCCGGCCACGCCGGGGAGCGGCTTCGCGCCGCACATGATGATCCACGCGCAGGGTGACCCGATGGCGCTCGTGCCGCGCCTCCGCGCGATCGCCGGCGCGGTGGACCCGACGCTGCGGCTCACGGAATTCCAGCGCGTGGACCGGGTCACCGACGACCTGCTGTGGATCCTCGGGATGTTCCTGCGCGCGACGCTGGTGATGACCGCCGTCGCACTGCTGCTCTCGCTCGCGGGCATCTACGCGGTGCTGTCCTTCACGGTCGCCCGCCGCACGCGCGAGATCGGCGTGCGCGTCGCGCTCGGCGCCCCGCACCGGCGCGTGCTCACCGCGATCTTCCGCCGCCCGCTGACGCAGGTCGGCCTCGGCGTCGTGGGCGGTGCCGCCCTCATCGCCCTCGGCGCGCTGGCCCTGTCCCGCACCACCCAGTTCAAGGGCACGCTGAGCGGACTCTCGGCCGGCCAGCTCGCGCTGCTCGCGGCCTACGCGGCGTTCATGCTGGCGGTGTGCCTGATCGCCTGCGTCGTCCCCACGCGGCGCGCCCTCCGGGTGGAGCCGACCGTCGCGATGCGAGTGGAGTAGGCGGAGCCACGGGGCGGGCTCGTCTGACGGCTACGTACGCCGAGGTCCGACGGAAGTCGCGCCGGGCTCCGACAGACGTGAGGAGGGGGGGCGGCGACATTCCGTCCCGTCGCACGCGGCCGCTCCGCGGCCCGCAGACGCCTTCCTTCAGCACAGGGACGACCGCCATGACTCCGCAGCCTCACCTCACGCTGCTCGACAACAATCGGCGGTGGGTGCACGAGCGCCTCGCGCAGGATCCGGAGTTCTTCCGCCGTCGCGCCGCCAAGCACGAGCCGAAGTACCTGTGGATCGGCTGCTCCGACGCGCGCGTCCCCGCGGACGTGATCACGCAGACCGAGCCGGGCGAGATGTTCGTGCACCGCAACATCGCCAACCAGGTGGTGCCGAGCGACGCGAACCTCCTCGCCGTGCTGCAGTACGCGGTCGAGGTCCTGAAGGTGGAGGACGTCATCGTCTGCGGCCACGAGGAGTGCGGCGGCGTGAAGGCCGCCCTCCAGGGCGTCGCGCCGCCGGTCGTCGACCAGTGGCTCATGCACGTCCGCAACGTGGCGCGCCTGCACGACGAGGAGCTGAGCGAGGTGCCCGAGGGCAACGCGCGCGTGGTGCGCCTCGCCGAGCTGAACGTGCGCGAGCAGGTCTACAACCTGAGCCGGACGCCGGTCGTGCAGGAGGCGTGGGCCCGCGGCCAGACGCTGCGCCTCCACGGCGTCGTCTACGGCCTCGCCGAGGGCATCCTCCGCGATCTGGGCGTGTCGCTCGACGGCTCGCCGATCGCGGCGCCGCTGCGCTCGGCCGCCCCGGCCGTCCTGCCCGCCTCCTCACGGCTCGAGCGCGAGCCGGCGCTCGCCGGAGGCGCCCTGCCCGTCGGGTGAGGTCCGCCCGTCCGCCCCGCCGTGTAGTATCAGGCGGGGGCTCGACGGCCGGGACGCGCCCGGCCGGCCCCCGGCCGGCCGGGCGCTGGCCGTTCCGCCACCGACCGCCGCACGCCGTGAGCCCCACGTCCGCCTCCGCCGCCCCGCCGCCGACGCCCGCCGCGCGCTCCGCCGCCCGCTCGACGCTGTCCGACGTCGCGGCCGTTCGGCCGGCCGCGGAGGCGCGGCCGGGGTGGCAGCGCGCGCTGCTCAACGCGCCGCTGCTGCGCAAGCTCGTGTTCGCCGATCTCGTCATCAACGTGTCGGCGTTCTTCGTCATGCGCGAGGCGCGCCAGGCCTGGCAGAACGAGATCATGCTCGCCTCGCTGATGGTCACGCTCGTCCTGAACGCGGGGCTCGTCTACTGGGCCCTGCTCCCGCTCCGCGCGCTCGAGTCGACGGCGCGGCGCGTCTCCGCCGGCGACCTGGCCGCGCGCGTGCCGATGTCGCCGATCGCCGACCGCGACCTGACGCGCATCGGCCAGACGCTCAACACGCTGCTCGACGGCGTCACGGCCGACCGGCTGCGCATGCGCGCGCTCGCGGCGCAGGTCATCAGCGCGGGCGACCAGGAGCGCGCACACATCGCGCGCGAGCTGCACGACTCGACCGCGCAGCAGCTGAGCGCCCTCGAGATGCTCGTCACCTCGTCGGTCCGCGAGGTGCCGCCGGGCCCCCTGCACGAGCGACTGGCCGTGATGCGCGAGATCGTCGTCGAGTCGCTGGCCGAGGTGCGCACGCTGTCGCACAACGTCCACCCGCGCGTGCTCGACGATCTGGGGCTGGTGGCCGCACTGGAGTTCCTCGCGCGCCGCACGCGCGAGCAGAGCGGCGTCGAGACGCGCGTGGTCTCCGACGTGCGCGGGACGCTGCCGCCGCCGGTGGCCTCGGTGTTCTACCGCGTGGCCCAGGAGGCGCTGCGCAACGCGGTGCGCCACGGCGCGCCGACCGACGTGCGCATCGGCCTCGTGGCGACCGACGGCGTGAGCGCGGTGCTCGAGGTGACCGACGACGGCGAGGGCTTCGACGTCGAGGCGGCCGAGCGGTCGCGCGACGGCATGGGGCTGTTCGTGATGCGCGAGCGCGTGGCGCTCATCGACGGGCGGCTGGAGGTGCGCAGCCGCCCCGGGCACGGGACGACGGTGCTGGCGCGCGTGCCGCTCCTGCCGGTGCTCGGAGAGACCGCATGAGCGCGCCGCTGCGGGTGGTGCTGGCCGACGATCACGGCGTCGTGCGGCTCGGCCTCCGGACGCTGCTGAGCGCCGCGTCCGACGTCGAGGTCGTGGGGGAGGCGTCCGACGGCCACGAGGTGCTGGCGCTGTGCGAGCGGCTGGCGCCGGACATCGTCGTCATGGACCTGTCGATGGACCGCATGGACGGCGTGACCGCGACGCGCGAGCTGGTGCGGCGCCGCGGCAGCGGAACGACGCCGCGCGTGCTCGTCCTCACCATGCACGACGAGGAGGAGTACCTCATCCCGCTGCTGGAGGCGGGCGCCAGCGGCTACGTCGTGAAGGACGCCGCGAGCACCGAGCTGCTCGACGCGCTCCGCGCCGTGGCGTCGGGACGCGTGTACGTGCGCCCGTCGGCCGCGCACGTCCTGGCGGAGGGGTGGACGCGGCGCGCGCAGCAGGACGCGACGCGCTCGCGCTACGACCTGCTGAGCGAGCGCGAGCGCGCGGTCTTCGTGCTCATCGCGCAGGGCTACACGCCCTCGCAGATCGGCGAGCGGCTGCACATCAGCGCCAAGACGGCGGACACGTACCGTCGCCGCATCAACGACAAGATGGGCTTCAGCGAGCGCGCGGACTACGTGCGGCAGGCGCTGGAGCTCGGCCTGCTGACGCCCGCCGGCGCGGAGTCGCCGCCGACGCGCTGAGCGAGGGCGCCCCCGGTCAGCGCGCGTCGCGGCGCATCACGTCGCGCTCGACGAGCGCCACGAGCGCGTCGAGCCATCCGTCGCTCGCGAAGGACAGCACGCGGGCGCCGGCGAGCGGACCGTCCCGCGCGATGCCGTCCTCCGTGTCCGGCGCCGCGCGGTCGGTGACGATCGCCATCCATCGCCCGGCGTCCGGCGCGTCGGGGGCGTACAGCGGCTCGGCGTGCGCGGCCTCGCGGAACACCTCGATGCGCGGCAGCGGCGCGCGCTTGAACCCCTCGCACAGCACGACGTCGGCGTCGCCGAGGTAGCGCGCCGCGATGGTCTCCGGAGGCAGCTCCTCCTCCCACCGCATCACGAGCGCGAACTTGTCCGGCGCGGCCATCACCACCCGCTCCGCCATCCCCTCGTGGTAGTGGCGGTAGGTGTCCGTGGTGGACGGGTCGAGGTTGAAGGTATGGTGGCCGTGCTTGATGATCATGACGCGGTGGCCGCGCCGCGTGAGCTCCGCGCTGAGGCGCACCACGAGCGTCGTCTTGCCGCTGTGCTTGCGGCCGACGATGGCGACCATCGGCGGGAGGCGTTCATCGGGATGCGTCATCGCGGGGCGGGCTCCTCGGCGTGAACGAGCGCGCGCGCCCATGCCAGATCGTCAGGAGTGTTCACGCTCGACAGCAGGACGCGCGGATCGCCGAGCGCGGCGAGCGCGGCGCCACGCAGCGCCGCCGCACCGACCGCGTCGCCCAGCGCCCGCGCGCGACGCTCGCCGGCATCGAGCAGGCGCTCCACGTCGTGCAGGCAGTCCGCCGCATAGTACGCGCACAGCGGCTCGACGCCGCCGTCGGGGTGCACGGGCCGAGCGGCGCGCGCGCCGGACGCGGCGAGGCTACGGAGCGCGCCGAGCAGCGCCGGCGTCACGAACGGCATGTCCCACGCGACGACGAGCACGGGGGCGCGCGCGTGCGCGAGCGCCGCGTGCAGCCCCCCGAGGCTGCCGAGCGCCGGGCGCGGGTCGCCGACCGCGCGGACGCCGGGGAGCCAGTCGCCGGCATCGGGCGCGCTGGCGACGAGCAGGAGCGAATCGCAGCACGGTGCGAGCGCGTCCGCCACGCGGTCGACGATGCGCGACCCGCCGACGGTCTCCAACCCTTTCGGACGGCCGCCGAAGCGCGTGGCGCCGCCGCCCGCGAGGATCACCCCGGTCACGCCGCCGCGCGCGTCAGCCACGCGAGCACCTCGTCCGCGCGGGCGCTCGGCGCGGGACGGCCCGCGACGTATCATGCGCTCGTGCGTCACCCATGTGGGCACCGCGCGCGCGTGCGGGACCTCCGAGCGCGCCGACCGCGCGGCGCTGCGCCATCCTCCTCCGCTCTCCTCTCCACCAACGCCGGCTGCCGCGGCGTTCGCCGTCCATGGCCAAGCGAGTCCTGATCGTGCAGCGCGAGCCGGCCATCGCCCGTGCGCTGGAGGCGACGCTCACCCGTGCGGGGTACGAGGTGGCGGGTGTCGCCACGTCGGCCGGCGAGGCGAGCGCCCACGCCGAGCGCACCGTGCCGCAGCTGCTGCTCGTGGATCTGGCGCTGCGCGATGACGCGGACGTCATGCGTGCCGCCGTGCATCACGGCTCGCCGCTTCCCGTCGTCCTCACGGGAGCGGAGGCCGACGTGGAGGCGGCGGAGCGGCGCGCCGACGGGGATCCGACGGTCGCTGGCCATCTCGCCACGTCGTGCAGCGTGCGCGAGCTGCGCGCCACGATCGAGCTCGCGCTCTGCCGCAGCGAGCGTGGTCGCGCCGCCGACGAGCTGGAGGCGTTCTTCTCCGTGTCGCTCGACATGTTCTGCTTCCTCGACTTCGACGGTCGCTTCCGCCGGCTGAACCCGGCCTGGGAGCGCACGCTCGGCTTCACGCGCGAGGAGCTGATGTCGCGGCCGTTCCTCGAGTTCGTGCATCCCGACGACCGCGAGCGCACGCTGGCGCAGAACGCGAGCGTGCGCGCCGGCGGGCGGACGCTCGGCTTCGAGAACCGCTACCTGTGCAAGGACGGCTCGTTCCGCTGGCTGTACTGGTACTCGATCCCGGTGCCGACGCAGCGCGTGATCTACGGCGCGGCCCGCGACGTCACCGCCCGCCGCGAGGCCGAGGACGAGCGCGCGCGGCTCGTGGTCGAGCTGCAGGCGTCGCTGGCGGAGGTGCAGTCGCTGCGCGAGATCCTCCCCATCTGCTCGTACTGCCGCCGCATCCGCGACGACGAGAACTACTGGCAGACGGTCGAGAGCTACATCTCCCGGCACACGCGCACGCGCTTCAGCCACGGCATCTGCCCGACCTGCATGACCACCGAGGTCGAGCCCCAGCTCGCGCTGCTCGACGACGAGTGAGGCGACGACGGACGTCATCGGTCAGTGCGCTGCCCTCGACGCCGCGTCGGCCGAGCGCGCGAGAGTGATGCGCACGCTCTTGGAGGTCGGCGTGTTGCTGCGGAGGGCGACGCTGCGGACCGGCACGAGCGCGTTCCCCTCGGGGAAGTAGGTCGCCGTGCAGCGGCGCGGGATCTCGTACGGCACCACCGACCAGCGCGGCGCGGACCGCGTCTCTCCCTCGAAGTGGCTGGTGAGGTCCACGAGATCGCCCTGCGCGAGCCCCGCCGCGGCCATGTCCTCGCGGTTCATGAAGATCACCCGCCGCCCGCCGTACACGCCGCGGTACCGGTCGTCCAACCCGTAGACGGTCGTGTTGAACTGGTCGTGCGTGCGGATGGTCATCATCAGGTACTCGCCGGGCGCGAGATCGTGGCGCGGGATCTCGTGCACCGTGAACTTCGCCCTCCCGATCCCGTTGTTGAACTTCAGCTCGTCGCGCACCGCGTTGTACAGGTACCACGGCCCGCGACGGATGCGGGCGTTGAAGTCCTCGAACCCCGGGACGACGCGCGCGATGTGGTCGCGGATCGCGTCGTAGTCGTCGGCCAGCGCCTCCCACCGCACCACCGAGCGGGCGCCGAGCGTGGCGCGCGCGAGCCGTGCGACGATGCGCGGCTCGCTGAGGAGCACGTCGCTCGCCGGCGGCAGCACGCCGCGCGACGGGTTGATGATCCCCATGCTGTCCTCGGTCGTGACGAATTGCTCGCCGCCGGGCTGCACGTCGTGCTCGCTGCGGTCCAGGCAGGGCAGGATGAGCGCCTGCCGCCCGGTCACCAGGTGCGCGCGATTCAGCTTGGTCGACACGTGCGCGGTCAGCGCGCAGCGGCGCAGCGCCTCGGCGGTGTACGTCGTGTCGGGCGTCGCCGAGAGGAAGTTGCCGCCGAGCGCGAAGAGCACGCGGATGCGGCCGTCGTGCATGCGCTGGATGGTCTCGACGGTGTCGGCGCCGTGCGCGCGCGGGGGCGCGAAGCCGAACTCCGTGCCCAGTCGGTCGAGGAACGCCGCCGGCGGCTTCTCCCAGATGCCCATCGTGCGGTCGCCCTGCACGTTGCTGTGGCCGCGCACCGGGCAGGCGCCCGCACCCGGACGGCCGAGGTGTCCGCCGAGGAGGAGGAAGTTGGCGACCTCCTGGATCGTGTCGACCGCGTTGCGGTGCTGCGTCAGCCCCATCGCCCAGCAGCAGATCATCCGCTCCGAGCGCATCGCGATCTCGGCGGCGGCGCGGATCTGCGCGCGCGACGCGCCGGACTGCTCGACGATGACGTCCCACGACGCGCGGCGGAGCGCGTCCACGAGCGCCTCGTAGCCGACCGTGTGCGCGCGGATGAACGCCTGGTCGAACACCTCGCCCGGGCGCGCGTCCTCCTCGGCGAGCATCTCCTTCATCACGCCCTGCAGGAAGGCGACGTCGCCGTTGATGCGCACCGGGACGAACAGGTCGGTGAGCGGCGTCGCGCGGCCGAGCAGCGTGGGGATCGCCTTCAGCGGATGGTGCAGGTGCTGCGGGTTGCTGAACGCGGTCGTGCCGACCTCGGGGAGCACGTTCACCGTCACGATGGTGCAGCCGTTCGCCTTCGCCCGCTCCAGCGACGTCAGCATCCGCGGGTGGTTCGTGCCGGGATTCTGCCCGAAGATCCAGATCGAATCGGCGCGCTCGAAGTCCTCGAGCGTGACCGTGCCCTTGCCGACGCCGATCATCTCGCCGAGCGCCTCGCCGCTCGACTCGTGGCACATGTTGGAGCAGTCGGGCAGGTTGTTCGTGCCGAACTCGCGCACGAACAGCTGGTAGAGGAACGCGGCCTCGTTGCTCGTACGCCCCGACGTGTAGAACGCCGCCGCGTCGGGGGAGCCGAGCGCGTCGAGCTCGCGCGCGACGAGGGCGAAGGCGTCGTCCCACGAGATCGGCTCGTAGTGCGTCGCGCCGTCGCGCAGCACCATCGGATGCGTGAGGCGGCCCTGCGCGTTGAGCCAGTGGTCGGACTGCGCCGCCAGCTCGACGACCGAGTGCCGGCGGAAGAACTCGGGCGTCACGCGCTTCTTCGTGGCCGCGTCGGCCACGGCCTTCGCGCCGTTCTCGCAGAACTCCGCGGTGTGGCGCGTCCCGTTGGGGCTCGGCCACGCGCAGCTCTGGCAGTCGAAGCCGTCCACCTGGTTGACCGCGAGCAGCGTCTTCAGCGATCGCGTCGGCCCCATCTCGCGCAGCCCCCAGCGCGCGGTCTGCACGACCGCCGGGACGCCCGCCGCCACCTCGCTCCGCTTGCCGACGCGCGCCGGCACGATCTCGTCGGGCGTCTGCGGGTTCGGGAGCACCGGGACCGTGCCGTGCCCGGAGTCGATCGTCGGATCGGTCGCCGCCTCGGGCGGCATCGCAGGCAGCGGGCGAGTCGGGTCGGTGGCGTCCATCGTCGGCTCCCGGGTGCGCTCAGGCGTGCTCGCGGATGCGCGACGCGCCCGTGTAGACGTTGAAGCGCCGGTCGCGCACGAAGCCGACCAGCGTCATGCCGTACGCGTCCGCCGTCTCGACCGCGAGGCTGGAGGGCGCGCCGACCGCGGCGAGCAGCGGGAGGCCCGCGACGAGCGCCTTGTGCACCAGCTCGAAGCTCGCGCGCCCGCTCACGAGCAGCAGGGCGTCGTGCAGCGGCACGCGCCCGTCGAGCAGCTGGCGGCCCACCAGCTTGTCGAGCGCGTTGTGCCGGCCGACGTCCTCGCGCACCGCCAGCAGCCGCCCGGCGGCGTCGAACAGCGCCGCCGCGTGCAGCCCGCCCGTGCGGTCGAACACCGCCTGCGCGGCACGCAGCGCGTCGGGCAGCGCGTGGAGCGTCGCCGCGTCCACCATCGGCCGCGCGACGGGGAGCGCGATCGGCCGCGCGGCGGCCAGCGCCTCGAGCGACGTCTTGCCGCACACCCCGCAGCTGGACGCCGTGTAGCAGTGGCGCTCGAGCCGGCGCACGTCGACCGGCACGCCGGGGCGGAGCGCGATGCGGAGCGTGTTCGCGCCGCGCGCGTCGCCGGCGGTCGGCGGCTCGTCGGGCACGGCCAGCAGCTCGTCCGCGCCCGCGACGATCCCCTCGGCGAAGAGGAAGCCGAGCGCCAGCTCGACGTCGTGGCCGGGCGTGCGCATCGTGACGGAGACGCTCTCCGTGACGCGCCCGCCATCGCGGTCGTACGTCAGCTCGATCAGCAGCGGCTCCTCCACCGCGAGCTGGTCGCGCGCGTCGGCACCGCGGCCGTCGCTCACGCGCCGCACGTCGCGGTGCGCGACGCCCGTCGTGCGGCCGTCGCGCGTGCCCGCCGTCTCCGCCCGGTCGACGATCATGCCCCGGAGTTAGGCCGCGCGCGGAACGCTGTCAATCGCGCCGCCGCACCGCACGGGCCGCCGATCGGCGCGTGGGTCAGCCGCCGAGCGCCGCCACCGCGTCGCCGACGCGCGCGATCGCGGCGTCGAGGTCGGCCTGCGCGCTCGCGAAGGAGAAGCGGAGCCGCCCCTCGCCCCGGGCGCCGAACGCCCGCCCGTCGATCGCCGCCACGCCGTGCTCCTCCAGCAGCCGCTGCGCGAACGCGCGCGACGTCATGCCATGCCGCGCGAGCAGCGCCGAGAAGTCGGGGAAGACGTAGAACGCCCCCGCCGGGGTGGGGCAGCGGACGTCCGGGAGCGCGTTCAGCCCGGCCACGAGCAAGTCGCGCCGCGCGCGGTACGCCGCCACCTGCGTCGGCACGATGTCCTGCGGGCCGGTGAGCGCCGCGATGCCGGCGCGCTGCACGAACGGCGGCACGCAGGTGTGCCCGTTGATGGCGAGCGTCGTGAGCGGCTCGACCCAGCGGCGCGGCGCGATGAGGTAGCCGAGCCGGTAGCCGGTCATGGCGTACGTCTTGGAGAAGCCGTCGATCAGCAGCGTGCGCTCGCGCGCGCCCTCGTGGGCGGCGATCGTCGGCGCGCGGCCCCCCTCGTAGACGAGGCGCGAGTAGATGTCGTCGGTGACGACGAGCAGGTCGTGCCGCTCGACGAGCGCCGCCAGGCGCGCGGTCGCCGCCGCGTCGAGCGCGCCGCCGGTCGGGTTGTTGGGCGAGTTGAGCACGAGCACGCGCGTGCGCGGCGTGATGCGCGCCTCGATGTCGTCGACGTCGGGGGCATCGCTCGCGTCCACGCCGTAGCCGACCGGCGTGCCGCCGGCGAAGCGCGTGACCGACGGGTAGATCGGGAACCCCGGATCGGGGATCAGCACCTCGTCGCCCGGCGCGATGGTCGCCAGCATCGCGTAGAACACCGCCGTCTTCGCGCTCGGCGTCACGATGACCTGGTCGGCGTCGGCGGCGACGCCGCGCGACTGGACGTCGGCGGCGATCGCCTCGCGCAGCTCGGGGAGGCCGATGGGCGCCACGTAGCGCGCGTCGCCCTCGCGCAGCGCGCGGATCGCGGCCTCGGTGGCGTGCGGCGGCGCGTCGACGTCGGGCGCGCCCAGCTCCAGGTGCACGATCGTGCGTCCCGCGCGCTCCAGCTCCGTGGCGCGGCGGAAGACGTCGAGCGCGCCCTCGCCGGAGAGCAGCGCGAGGTGCGGGGCGAGGCCGGTGGCGGAGCGGGGCGACTCGGCGAGCGTGGAGCTGGACATGCGAGGCGGGGCGGGGAACGTCAGAGGAGGCCGCGGATCCAGCCGCCGTCGACGGGGATGCTGGCTCCCGTCGTGTAGCTGGCGCGGTCGGAGGCGAGGAAGGCGACCATGGCGGCGAATTCGCGCGGCTCGCCCAGGCGCGCCATCGGGATCTGGCGCTCCCAGACCGCGAGCTCCGCGTCGGGCGTGCTGTCGCGCAGCGCGGCGTTGCGCGCCGCCAGCTCGTCGACGCGCTGCGTGCGCGTGTAGCCGGGCATCACGTTGTTCACCGTGATGCCGAACGGCGCGACCTCGTTGGCGAGCGTGCGCGCGAAGCCGGTGACCGCGGCGCGCACGCTGTTCGACAGGATCAGGTTGTCGACCGGCTGCTTGACGGCGATCGACGTCACGTTGACGATGCGCCCCCAGCGGCGCTCCTTCATGCCGGGCAGCACGGCGCGCGTCAGGTTGACGACGCTGTCGAGATTCGCGCGCACCGCCTCGCGCCACGCGTCGGCGGAGTGGCTCTCGAAGGGGCCGGCCGGCGGGCCGCCGGTGTTCGTCACCAGGACGTCGATGCGCCCGAACTCGGCGAGCCCCGCGGCGACGACGCGCTCGACGGCGGCCGGGTCGCTCAGGTCCGCCGCGAGAGCGAGCACGCGCACGTCCGGCGACGCGGCGCGGATCGCCTCCGCCGCCTCGCGCAGCGCCGGCTCCCCGCGCGCGCACATCACGAGGTGCGCGCCCTCGGCCGCCAGCTCCTCCGCCACCGCGCGCCCGAGCCCGCGGCTCGACGCCGCGACGAGGGCGACCTTTCCACGCAGTCCGAGGTTCACGGCTACTTGCGGTGGAAGTAGCTGTCGGTGCCGTCGAGCCAGTCCTGGCGCGGCGGGCTGAAGATGTCGACGTCCAGCGTGTCCTCGAGCGCCTGCGCCTTGTGCGGCACGTTCGACGGGATGTGCAGCACCTCGCCCGCGCGCACGACGATCTCCTCCTCCCCGTGCTCGCCGATCCAGAAGTGCAGCGCGCCCTCGAGGATGTAGGTGATCTGCTCGTTCTCGTGCGAGTGCTGCGGCACGATGCTCCCCTTCGTCAGGTAGACGTGCGCGAGCATCATGCGGTCGCCGGTGATGAGGCGCCGCGAGATCTCGGAGGTCACGGTCTCCTTGGGCATGTCGGACCAGCGGAAGAACCGGACGCGCGCGTCGGTGGGCATGGCGGCGGGGAGGCGCAGGGTGGAGGCGGACGCTCGTGGGACTCGACTGCGCATAGTAGCAGCCGGCACGACGGCCGGGCATCCCGGGCGCGGCGCCCGTCCGCACCGCGCCCGAGCCGGCCTCCGCTGGCTCCGGCGCGCGCGACCCCGTACGGTTCGGTGCTCCGCCGCCCCCACTCCCGACCGACACCACCCATGATCGTCCGCGCCGAGTCCGACGCGCAGATCCTCGCCACGTGCGAGGTGATGCGGCAGCTGCGCCCGCACCTTCCCGCCGGCGACGCGTACGTCGCGACGATCCGCGGGCTTATGGACGCCGACGGCTACCGGCTCGCCGCGGTGCTGGAGGACGACGTGGTGCGCGCCGTGGCCGGCTATCGCGCGCACGGCACGCTGTACGCCGGTCGCGTGCTGATGCTCGACGACCTGGTGAGCGACGAGCGCGCCCGCTCGCACGGCCACGGCGCGGCGCTGCTCGCCTGGCTGCGCGACGAGGCGCGCGCGCTCGGCTGCGCGGAGCTGCACCTGCTCTCGAACGTGGTGCGCGAGCGGGCGCACCGCTTCTACTTCCGCGAGGGGATGGCGATCCAGTGCTTCCACTTCCGCACCGTGCTGTGAGCGCGGTGCGCCGGGCCGTGCGTCAGCCGCCGACGGCGCGCACCACCTCGTCCAGCAGCCCGTGCACGGCGTCGAGGTGCGTGCGGTCGCGCTCCGGCGCGTCCGGGTCGGAGGTCGCGACGACCACCAGCGCGAGGTCGGGCACGACGAACACGAACTGCCCGCCGTAGCCCCACGCGAAGTACACGCGGTGCATGCCGCGCGCGCCGGCGGCGTCGCGCTGCCACCAGCCGTAGCCGTACGCGTGGCCGCTGAAGCCCGACGCCGTGCGCGGCACCCACGAGCTGTCGATCCACGCGCGCGGGATGATCTGTCGGCCGGCCGCCGGCGTGCCCGGCGGCGCGACGCCGCGGTGCAGGTACAGCGCGCCGAAACGCAGCGCCTCGCGCGGCGTCATGCGCATCTCGTTCCCGCCGAAGTGGATCCCCCGCGGGTCGGTGGGCCACGGCCGCGGCACGATGCCGAGCGGACGGGCCAGCGTGCGCGCGTAGAAGCGGTCCAGCCGCTCGCCGGTGCGCCGCACGAGGATCGCCGCCAGCAGGTGCGTGCTGCCGGTGCTGTAGATCATCGGGCCGCCGGCGTGCCCGGGTAGCTCCTCCATCGGACGGGTGAGCGCGTAGCGGACCCAGTCGCGGCTGGAGACCCACGCGCCGTAGTTGCGGATGCTCGTGCTCTGGAGCCCCGCGCGCATCGTCAGCAGGTCCTCGAGCGTGATCGTCCGCTTCGCCGAGTCGAGCAGGCGCGCGTCGGCCGGCGCGAGGAGCGGCGCGATCGGCGCGCCCACCGGCGGCAGCTTCTCCTCGGCGATCGCGAGCCCCACGAGCGCCGAGACGACGCTCTTGGACGCGCTCTTGAGGTTCGCGGGGCGCGCGGCCGTCGCGCCGCCGAAGTACCGCTCGGCGACGAGCGTGTCGCGCCACTGGACCAGCAGGCTCCGCAGCTTGGGGAGCGCCGCCGCGCGCGCGTAGGTGGCGGCGAGCTGCGCGCTGTCGAGCGCCACCGGGGCGCGTGGTCCCGCGTCTCCGCGTGTGGCGGCCGGTGCGGGGCGCGCGTTGCCCTCGCCGCACGCGAGGGCGAACGGCAGCAGCAGCGCGAGGGCGCGACGAGCGGAGCGCGAGCGGGATGGACGCATCGTCCGGGAACGTATCGGGTGTCCGCGGCGGCGACGGACGACTTGTGTGAGACAAAGCTGACGCATAGATCGCGACGCACCACACGAACCCCGGTCCGGTGACGAACGTTCCGCACACCCACGCGCCGCACACCCACGCGCCGCAGAGCTTCGCGCCGCCCCTCGTCGACCGCCTGCTCGCGCCCTTCCGCCGCTTCGCGCACACGGCGTCGGCCGGCGGCGTGGTGCTGCTCGCCGTCACCGCGGTCGCGCTGATCTGGGCCAACTCGCCCTGGGCGGCCAGCTATCACCACCTGTGGGAGACGACGCTCACGCTCGGCGCGGGCGCGTGGTCGGCGTCGATGTCGCTGCACCACTTCATCAACGACGGCCTGATGGTCGTCTTCTTCTTCCTGGTGGGGCTGGAGATCAAGCGCGAGATGCTCGCCGGCGAGCTCGCGTCCATCCGCCGCGCCGCGCTGCCGATGGTCGGCGCGCTCGGGGGCATGGTGGTGCCGGCGGCCATCTACGCGCTCGTCAACCAGGGCGGCCCGGGCGCGCCCGGCTGGGGCGTGCCGATGGCGACCGACATCGCGTTCGCGCTCGGCGTGCTGGCGCTGCTCGGCGATCGCGTGCCGATCGGGCTCAAGGTGTTCCTCGCCGCGCTGGCCATCGTCGACGACATCGGCGCGGTGCTCGTGATCGCCGTCTTCTACTCCGGTGGCGTCTCGTGGGGCGCGCTCGGCGCGGCCGCGGCGCTGGTCGCGCTGTCGGCGGGCGCGAACGCGGCGGGCGTCCGGCGGCCCTGGGCGTACGCGATCATCGGGCTCGCGCTGTGGGCGGCGGTGCTCGCGTCGGGCGTGCACGCGACGGTCGCCGGCGTGCTGCTGGCGATGACGATCCCGGTGCGCACGCGGATCGCCGAGGGGACGTTCCTGATCGAGGCGCGCCGCGCGCTCGAGGAGTTCGATCGCGCGGCGTACGTGTCGAGCACCGATCCGCGCACCAAGGTGCTCGGCAACACCGGGCACCACACCGCGCTCGAGGAGCTGGAGACGCTCACCGAGGCCGCGCAGCCGCCGCTCATCCGCATGGAGCACTCGCTGCACGGCATCGTGCAGTTCGGCATCATGCCGCTGTTCGCGCTCGCCAACGCGGGCGTCGCGCTCACCGGCGAGGCGCTCGGCGCCGCGATGAGCAGCGCGGTGACCATCGGCGCCTTCCTCGGCCTGCTCGCGGGCAAGCCGATCGGCATCGTCGCCTTCTCGTGGGCCGCGGTGCGCATGGGCTGGGCGGCGCTGCCGGACGGCGTCACCTGGCGCACGCTCGCCGGCGCGGGAGTGCTCGGCGGCATCGGCTTCACGATGGCGCTCTTCATCGCCGCGCTCGCGTTCCCGACCGCGCCGGGAACGACCGGCGCGTTGCTCGACGCCGCGAAGGTCGGCGTGCTGGCCGCGTCGACCGTGGCGGGCATCGCGGGCTACCTCCTGCTGGTGCGCCCCGCGCGCGCCGGCGCCGACCCGCTCGAGGGAGACAACGACCCATGAAGGTCGCCGTCGTGGGAACCGGACAGGTCGGCAGCTCGGCGGCGTACGCGCTCGTGCTGCGCGGCGCGGCCTCCGAGGTGGTGCTCATCGATCAGGACGAGCGTCGCGCGCAGGCGCACGCCGAGGACATCCTGCACGCGACGCCGTTCGCCGCGCCCGTGCGCGTGTCGGCCGGTGACGCGGCGGCGGCCGAGGGCGCGGGGATCGTCGTGCTCGCGGCGGGCGTCGCGCAGAAGTCGGGCGAGACGCGCCTCGACCTGCTGCAGCGCAACGCGGACCTCTTCCGCCGGCTCGTGCCGTTGCTGCTGCGCGCCGCGCCGGAGGCGACGATCCTTGTGGCGACCAATCCCGTCGACGTGATGACGCAGGTGGTCGCGCGCGTCGCGGCCGGGGAGGCGGGCACGCCCCCGGAGCGCGTCATCGGCTCCGGCACGATCCTCGACACGGCGCGCTTCCGCGCCCTGCTCGGCGAGCAGCTCGACGTCGCGCCGAACTCGGTGCACGCGTACGTGCTGGGCGAGCACGGCGACTCCGAGGTGCTCGCCTGGTCGAGCGTGCGCGTGGGCGGCGTCCCGCTCTCCGCGTTCGCCGACGATCCGCGCTGCGCGGTGACCGACGCGGTGCGCACGCGCGTCGACGAGGGCGTGCGGCGCGCGGCGTACCGCATCATCGCCGGCAAGGGCGCGACGTGGCACGGCATCGGCGCCGGTCTCGCGCGGCTGGTCGAGGCGATCCGCGACGACGAGCGCGCCGTCCTGACCGTCAGCACGATCACGCCGGAGATCGAGGGCGTGTCGGACGTCGCGCTCTCGCTGCCGCGCATCGTCGGGGCGGCGGGCGCGCTGCGCACGCTGGCCCCGGACCTCGACGCCGAAGAGCGCGCGGCGCTCGGACGGAGCGCCGCGATCCTCAAGGAGGCGGCGGACTCGCTCGGCGTCTGATCGCGGACGCGCGGCCTACAGCCCGTCGCGCCGGTAGAGCGCGACGCGCAGCCGCGCGATCTCGCCGGTCCACGCCCACGGCCAGTCGCCGGCGAGCCGCGCGGCCTGCCGCGCGACGTCGTCGGTGAGCGCGCTCCAGCCCAGGCGGGCGCGCCGCCGCGCGTGCGCGAGCTGCCAGAAGGGGACGAGATCCGCGAGCGCGACGAGCGCCGCGACGCGCCGCTCGTGCAGCGGCGCGGGCGCGGGCAGCGGGCGCTCCTCGTGCACGTGGCCGGCGGCGGCATGCGCGAGCGCCGTGCGCAGCGCCACGCGCCGCTGGTCCGCGCTCGCCTGCGCCGAGCGCACGAGCACCGCGCGGCCGTAGAGGGCGGGCGTGACCACGACCGCGCAGGTCGCCCCGAGCGGCGCGTCGTGCACCGCGAGCGTGAAGCGCCGCAGCAGCCCCTCCAGCGCGTCGTCGTGCACGGGGGCGAACAGGTCGTCGTAGCCCGCACCCGCGCCCTGCAGCGTGCGGATCACGTGCAGCGCCTCGTCGAGCGCCTGCACGTCCTCGGGAGGCATCGGGCCGCGCGGGCGCGCCGCGCCCGTGGCGATGGCGTCGTCGATCGCGGCGACGTCGATGGGCGCCGTCGCGGCGCCGCGCACGCGCGCCCGCAGCGCGTGCAGCTCGCGCGGCACGGCGCGCCCCGCGGCCATCGCGCCCCGCTCGGCGGCGTCGAGCACCGCCAGGCGCGCGGCGCGGCCCCACGGCGCCGCCGCGTCGATGGCGAGCACGGTGCGCTCCAGCAGCTCCGCCGTCGAGCGCGGCGCGGGCGCCGCCTCCTCGTCGGGCGCGGCCGGCCGTGCGGGCGCCGTGGCCGGTTCGTCGATCCCCGCCGCGTCGCGCGCGACCATCTCGGTCGGGGCGATGGGGCCGAGGAGCGCGCGCAGCCGTGCGCGGTCGATGCCGAGCGCGGCGCCGAGCGCATCGCGCTGCGCCCGGTCGAGGGTGGCCGGGGCCGCGAGCGCCGCGCGCAGCCCGCCGACGTCCAGCCCCAGCGCGCCCGCCACCTGTCGCACGTCGAGCTCCCCGGCCTCCTCCGCCGCGTCGAGCAGGCGCAGGAGCGGCGGGGCCTCGTCGGCGTCCTGGGACGCGGAGCGGCGGAAGCGGGCGGCGGCGGACATGGCGGGTGGGCGGGTAAGGTGGCATGTCGGGATATCTTCGGGCAACGCCCCGTCGGCGCGCTGCGTATGCCCGGCGCAGGCCGCCATGACAGATTTCCCGCGGACCCTCACCAGGAGCATCCTCTGATCCGCTCGCTCGTCTACCGCGCCGCGCCCCTCGCGCTGGCCGCGACGCTCGCCGCGCCCGTCGCCACGCTCGGCGCGCAGAACATCCCCGTCGCCGACCCCGTGCTCTCCCGGCTCTGGACGCTGGGCATGGACAGCTCGCGGGTGATCCCGCTGATGCAGGTCCTCACCGACTCGATCGGCCCGCGCCTCACCGGCACGCCGCAGATGCAGTCGGCGCACGACTGGCTGGCGAAGACGTACGCCTCGTGGGGCGTGCAGGCGCAGAACGAGAAGGTGGGCACCTGGCGCGGCTGGCGCCGCGGCACCTCGCACATCGATCTCCTCGCGCCGCGCGTGCGGTCGCTCGAGGGGACGACGCTCGCGTGGAGCCCGGGCACGGGCGGCCGCGACGTGAGCGGTCCGGTCGTCGTCCTCCCCAACGTCGCCGACAGCGCGGCGTTCGCGGCCTGGCTGCCGCAGGCGCGCGGGAAGTTCGTGCTCGTCTCGCAGCCGCACCCCTCCTGCCGCCCCGACGACAACTGGGAGCGCTGGGCGACGCCGCAGACGCTGGCGCGCGTGCGCCGCGAGCGCGACTCGATCCGCACCGCGTGGACGGACCGCGTGCGCAAGACGGGCTTCAACCTCTCGCTCGGCACGGGCACGCTGGGGCTCGCGCTCGAGCGCGCGGGCGCGCTGGGCGCGGTCGCCTCGCGCTACGAGGGCGGCTGGGGCGTGAACAAGGTCTTCTACGCGCGCAACGAGCGCACGCCGGCGCTCGACCTGAGCTGCGAGGACTACACGCTGGTCTTCCGCCTCGCCGAGCAGGGGCAGGGCCCGGTGCTGCGCGTGCGCTCGGACAACGCGTTCACCGGCGAGGCGCCGACGTTCAACACGATCGCGACGATCAAGGGGAGCGAGAAGCCCGACGAGTACGTCGTGCTCTCGGCGCACTTCGACTCGTGGGACGCGGGCTCGGGCGCGACGGACAACGCGACGGGCACGGTGATCATGGCCGAGGCGATGCGCCTGCTCGCGAAGGCGTACCCGAAGCCGAAGCGCACGATCATCGCCGGCCACTGGACGAGCGAGGAGCAGGGGCTCAACGGCTCGCGCGCCTACGTCGAGGACCACCCGGAGGTGGTGAAGGGGCTGCAGGCGCTGTTCAACCAGGACAACGGCACGGGGCGCATCGTCAACGTGTCGCCGTCCGGGCTGGTGGGCGCCGGCGAGGCGTGGGGCCGCTGGGCGTCGCGCCTGCCGAGCGAGCTGACGAACCAGATCCAGTACCGCTTCCCGGGCTCGCCGTCGGCGGGCGGCAGCGACAACGCGTCGTTCATCTGCGCGGGCGCGCCGGCGTTCAGCCTCGGCTCCGCGTCGTGGGATTACGGCACCTACACCTGGCACACCAACCGGGACACGTACGACAAGGTGTCGTTCGACGACGTGCGGGCGAACGCGACGCTGGTCGCGATGCTCGCCTACCTCGCGGCGGAGGACCCGCAGACGACGTCGCGCGAGCGCGCGGTGAGGATCGGTGAGGTGAACCGCGGCACCGCCGGTCAGTGGCCGACGTGCCAGAAGGCGATCCGCCGCTGGGCCGACTACACGCGCTGACCCCGGTCGACGCGGAGTGACGGGAGCGGGCGGCGCACTGCGGTGCGTCGCCCGCTCTGTCGTTCGCGAGCTCTGCTCGGCGGGCGCGTCGAATTCGCTCCGGCGAGGGCCTGGTACGCTGAGGGTGGCGCGCCGCGGGCGAGGGGCGAGGGGGCGGCGCCGGCTCGGAAATCGGCGCGGCGGAGCCGCTGCGCGTCTCCGCACGCGCCGATTTCAGGTCGCTCGGCGCCACCCCCTCGCCCCTCGCCCGCCGAGCATCGTCGGCGGGCGTGTGATGAACCTCGGGCGGCGCGGGGGGGGGGGGGCGCCGCCGAGCGACGCTGCGACGCCAGCGAGGAGACGCGCGCGTAGCGCGGCGGCTCCGCAGCGGCCGGCGTCGCCCGGAGCCGGCGGCGCCCCCACCCCCGCGCCGCGGCTCGCGGAGCCACGCGGGCCGAACGAGACTGCGCGCGGACGTGGCGCACTCGGCGCGAGCGACCCCTGTCCCGACGCTCGGCGCTAGACGCGCACGGAGCCGATCGAGCGCGGGATCACGACGCCCGGGAAGCTGCCGTCCTCGTTGTCCTCGGACGCGCGGCGCTCGAGCGCGTGCAGCGCCTCGCGGTAGCCGTGGAGCGTGCCGACGTCGACGTAGGTGGCGCCCGCGCGCACCGCCCGCGCGTGGTTGCCCTCGGCCAGCCACGCGTTGACCAGCGTGCCGACGTACTCGTCGGCGCGGTCGCGGCGGAGCCAGAGCGCGTGCAGGTCGGCGAGGATGCGGCCCGTCAGCTTGAACGCGCCCCACACCCACTCGGTGCGCGGCGCGGGCTGCTTGACCTGGATCTCGACCACGCGGTCGTGCGCGTCCGTCACCACCGCGTCGAACACCTCGGGGTGCTCGACGGGGAAGAGCAGGAAGGAGAAGGCGCCGCTCGGCAGCTGACGATAGCCGTCGGCCGGGAACCAGACCGTGTCGGGCAGCCCCACGAGCACGTCGTCGTCGGGCGCGATGAACGGGAGCGCGCGGAAGAGCGCGTCGCACAGCCCGGCGGGCTGCGGCTGCACCGTGAAGCAGACGTGCGCCGAGCAGGCGCCGCCGCCGTAGTAGGCGAGGATGTCCGCCTTGCCCGGGGAGACGACGAAGCAGAGCCGCGTCGCCCCGCCGCGCACCATGCGCTCGACGAGGTACTCGCTCACCGCGCGGGGCCGCTCGACGCCGCCCTCGAGGCGGCTGCCGACGGGGAGCAGCTCCTTCGAGAAGGCGAGCGGCTGGATGCGCGAGCCGTGGCCGGCGGCCGGGACGATGCCCCACATGCGTCAGGCCTCCGAGAGTGCGGGAAGTGTCGGCGCCGTGGCGGCCGACTCGAGGGCGGCGATCAGCGTCGCGGCGCGGTGGTCGGCGGTGTGCTCGTCGAGCGTGCGCTCGCGCGCGCGGCGCGCGACGGCGCGCAGCTCCGCGTCGTCGATGTCGAGCGCGCGGAGGACGTCGTCGGTGCCCGACGCGACGAGGATCTCCGCGCCCGGCGTGTAGAACGCGTCGAGGCCCTCCCAGGTGTCGGTGAGGATCGGCACGCCGCACGCGGCGGCCTCGAACAGCCGCCCCGAGGGGCACCACCCCATCTCCGCCATCGCCGCGCGCGTGACGTTGAGCGTCAGGCGGCTGGAGGCGTAGAACGCCGGGTGATCCGCCGGCGGCAGGTGCGCGAGGTACCAGACGTTGGCCTCCCACGGGAAGTCCGCCGGATACTGCGAGCCCGCCAGCACGAAGCGCGCATCGGGGCGCCGCCGCGCCGGGCTCAGGAAGAGCGCGTCGACCGCCGCCTGCCGGTCGTCCGCGTAGGTGCCGATGTACGAGAGGTCGGCGCGCCACTCCTCGCGCGCGGCGGCGGGGCGGTGCGTCTCGGGGTCGACGCTACCATAGAGTGGCGCCACGCGCCGCGCGCCGAGCCGGGAGCGCAGCGCGTCGAGGGCGCCGCCGCCCGTATAGCTGAGCACGAGATCGAAATCGCCGAGCCCGCCGGGTGGCACGTAGGCGACGTCCTCTCCCGCCGCCAGTCGCGCGAGCGTGACCGGGGTGTCGAGGTCGTAGAAGGCGCGCACCGCCAGCGGCGTGTCGAGCACGAGCGCGCTCGCCTCGACGGCGTCGACGCAGTACGACGTCACGATCGCGGCGTCGGCGTGCCGCAGCGCCTCGCGCGCGGCGGGCAGGATGCCGTCCCAATCGTGATAGAGCACGAGGTCGCCGTTCGGCAGACTCGTGAGGTCGCGGTGCGCGGCGTAGTACGGCACGTCGCGCTCGAAGAAGTCGACGCGGTGCCCGGCGCGCGCGAGCGCACGCAGCAGCCCGCGCCACAGCGTGGCGTGCCCATTTCCCCACGAGGAGCTGACGCTCAACCCGAAGACGACGATTCGCATGCGAGGCGGCGCATGCAAGCTTCGCGCGCAACAGGCCAGTTCGCCCGGCGTTCATCTACATACGCTCGAAACCTCGTGCCAGTGGCTCGGAAGCACGTGCCGCATTTGGGTGGTTTCCCAGGCTTTTCGAGGAGGTATGTAGATCCTTGGCGCCTGAATTGCAGAGCCGCAGCCGACGCCAGCCGCTGCCTCGCCTCGCCGGAGGCGACGCGCGGTCGATGCGCACCACCGTCCGTACGCTACCGCTCATTCTCGCTGCGGCAGCGTCGGGCACGTACGGGAGACGACATGGGTCAGCACATCCTGATCACCGGCGGGGCCGGCTTCATCGGCTCGCACCTCGCGGACGAGCTCCTGCGCGCGGGCCACCGCGTGCGCGCGCTCGACAACCTCTCGCCGCAGGTGCACGGCGCCGCCGGCGAGGCCGGGCAGCGGCCGGACTACCTCAGTCCGGAGGTCGAGCTGCAGGTGGGCGACGTGCGCGACCGCGATGCCGTGCGGCGCGCGCTCGACGGTGTGGATGCCGTCTACCACTTCGCCGCGGCGGTCGGCGTCGGGCAGAGCATGTACGAGATCGCGCAGTACACCGACGTCAACAACATGGGGACGGCGGTCCTGCTCGAGGCGCTCGTGGAGCGCGGCCGCACCGCGCCGCTCCAGCGCCTGGTGGTCGCGTCGAGCATGTCGCTCTACGGCGAGGGGCTCTACCGCGCGCCCGACGGCACGCTGGTGACGAACGCCGAGCGCACGCGCGAGCAGCTGGTGGCCGGCGAGTGGGAGACGCGCGACGCCCAGGGCCGGCCGCTGGAGCCGCTCCCGACGCCCGAGACCAAGTCGCCCTCGCTCGCGAGCGTCTACGCGCTCTCGAAGTACGACCAGGAGCGGATGTGCCTCATGGTCGGCCGCGCGTACGGCATCCCGACGGTGGCGATGCGCTTCTTCAACGTGTTCGGCACCCGGCAGGCGCTCTCGAACCCGTACACGGGCGTGCTCGCCATCTTCGCCTCGCGCTACCTCAACGACCGCGCGCCGATGGTGTTCGAGGACGGCCGGCAGCAGCGCGACTTCGTGAGCGTCTACGACGTCGCGCGGGCGTGCCGCCTGGCGCTCGAGGTCGAGGAGGCCGACGGGCAGGTCTTCAACGTCGGGAGCGGCCGCCGCTACACGATCCGCGAGATCGCCGAGCGGATGGCGACCGCCCTGGGGAAGGGCTACGTCGCGCCGGAGATCACCGGCAAGTACCGCGTCGGCGACATCCGCCACTGCGTCGCCGACATCACGCGCGCGCGCGACGTGCTCGGCTACGCGCCGCAGGTCCAGCTCGAGGACGGGCTCGTCGAGCTCGCCGAGTGGCTGGAGGGGCAGACGGCCGCCGACCGCGTCGACGCGGCGAGCGCGGAGCTGGCCGCGCGGGGGCTGACGGTATGAGGCGCGCGAACGGAGCGGCGGATCGTGTCGCCGCGGACCTGCCGCGCGACCTGGGCGACGGCCCGGTGCTGATCACGGGCGGCGCGGGCTTCGTCGGCTGCAACGTCGCCGATCGCCTGCTGCGCGCGGGGCGCGAGGTCGTCGTGCTCGACAACCTCTCGCGCGCCGGCGTCGAGCGGAACCTCGCCTGGCTGCGCGCGACGCACGGCGACCGCGTGCGCGCCGTCGTCGCCGACGTCCGCGACCGCGACGCGGTGCGCGACGCGGTGCGCGATGCCGCCGCCGTCTTCCACTTCGCGGCGCAGGTGGCGGTGACGACGTCGCTCGTCGACCCGACCGAGGACTTCGAGATCAACGCCCGCGGCACGCTGAACGTGCTGGAGGCGCTGCGCGCGCGCCCCGACGCGCCGCCGCTGCTCTTCACCAGCACCAACAAGGTGTACGGCGACCTGGCCGACGTCGCGATGGCGCGCGACGGCCGGCGCTACGGGCCCGTCGACGCGAACGTGGCCGCGTACGGCGTCGGCGAGTCGCGCCCGCTCGACTTCCACAGCCCGTACGGCTGCTCCAAGGGCACGGCCGATCAGTACGTGCTCGACTACGCCCGCTCGTTCGGGCTGCGCACGATCGTCTTCCGCATGAGCTGCATCTACGGCCCCCACCAGTTCGGGACCGAGGACCAGGGCTGGGTCGCGCACTTCCTCATCCGCGCGATCGAGGGGAAGCCGATCGTGCTGTACGGCGACGGGATGCAGGTGCGCGACGTCCTCTTCGTCGAGGACCTGGCCGACGCGATGCTGCGCGCGATGGGGCACATCGACGCGCTCTCCGGGCGCGCGTTCAACATCGGCGGCGGCCCGGCGAACACGACCTCGCTGCTGGAGCTGGTGGAGCGCATCGGCATGCTGCGCGGCGAGGCGCCGACGGTCACCTTCGACGAGTGGCGCACGGGCGACCAGCGCTACTACGTGTCGGACGTGCGCGCCTTCGCGGCCGCGACGGGGTGGACGCCGCGCACCGGCGTCGCCGAGGGCGTCGAGCGGCTGCACGAGTGGCTCGTGGAGTCGCGGGCGGCGGCCCCGGCGCCGTCGGCGCTGCACGCGGGAGCGGCCGCGTGACGGGCGCCGCACTGCGCGACGAGCGGCAGGCGGCGGGCGTCGGGGGGGCGTTCGCCGCGCCCCGCACGGCGGCGCGCGCGTGCGTGCTCGCGGCGCCCGGCGCGGTCGAGATGCGTGACGTCGACCTGCCCGCGCCCGGCCCCGGCGAGGTGCGCCTCGCGCTCGAGGGGAGCGGCGTCTGCGCGTCCAACCTCCCGATGTGGGAGGGGCGCGAGTGGTTCACCTACCCGACGGCGCCCGGCGCGCCGGGACACGAGGGGTGGGGCGTGATCGACGCCGTCGGCGAGGGCGTCGAGGGGCTGCGCGTCGGGCAGCGCGTCGCCGCGCTCTCGTTCGCCGCGTACGCGACGCACGACCTTGCGAGGGCGGACGCGGTGGTGCCGCTCCCCGACGCGCTCGCGGGGCAGCCCTTCCCGGGCGAGCCGCTCGGCTGCGCGCTCAACATCTTTCGCCGCGCCGACATCCAGCCCGGCCAGGACGTCGCCATCGTCGGCGTCGGCTTCCTCGGCGCGCTGCTCTGCCGCCTCGCGGCCGACGCGGGGGCGCGCGTCATCGCGGTGACGCGCCGCCCGTTCGCGCTGGAGGTCGCGCGCCAGTTCGGCGCGCACGAGCTGGTGCCGATGGACGACCACTGGAAGGTCATCGAGCGCGTGAAGGCGCTCACCGGCGAGGCGATGTGCGCGCGCACGATCGAGTGCGTGGGGCTGCAGTGGCCGCTCGACCTCGCGGGAGAGCTGACCGGCGAGCGCGGACGGCTCGTCGTCGCGGGCTTCCACCAGGACGGGCCGCGGCAGGTCAACATGTTCCTCTGGAACTGGCGCGGGCTCGACGTGATCAACGCGCACGAGCGCGATCCGCGGGTCTACCTGCAGGGCATCCGCGAGGCGGTCGACGCCGTCGCCTCGGGGCGGCTGGATCCGTCGCCGCTCTACACGCACCGCTACCCGCTCGACGAGCTGGGCGCCGCCTTCGAGGCGACGCGCACGCGGCCCGACGGGTTCCTCAAGGCGCTGGTGACGACATGAGCGAGACCCTGCTGAGCGTGCAGCGTCCCGCGTCCAGCGTCGGTGATCCTTCGACGCCGAACACCGACCGCTCGGCGCTCCCGCGACTGGGATTCCTCGGCACCGGCTGGATCGGGCGTCACCGCATGGAGGCGATCGTCGCCGATGGTTGCGCGACCGTCGCCGCCGTCTCCGATCCGTCGCCCGACGCGGCCGCGCAGGCCGCGAGCGCCGCGCCGGGTGCCGTCGCCGCCGCGTCGCTCGACGCGCTGCTCGACCTGGGCCTCGACGGCATCGTCATCGCCACGCCCAGCGCGATGCACGCGGAGCAGGCGGTCGCGGCGCTGGAGCGCGGTTGCGCCGTGTTCTGCCAGAAGCCGCTCGCGCGCACGGCCGACGAGACGCGCCGCGTGGTCGACGCGGCGCGCGCCGCGGACCGGCTGCTCGGCGTCGACCTCTCGTACCGGCACACCGCCGGCGCGCTCGCCGTGCGCGAGCTGGTGCAGGGCGGGGTGCTCGGCGACGTGTACGCGGTCGATCTCGTGTTCCACAACGCCTACGGTCCGGACAAGGCGTGGTTCTACGATCCCGCCCTCGCCGGCGGCGGCTGCGTCATCGACCTCGGCATCCACCTCGTCGACCTCGCGCTCTGGACGCTCGGCTGGCCGGCGGTGCGGCGCGTCGACGGGCGGCTGTACGCGAAGGGGCGGCCGCTGGTCGATCCGGCGCGGCAGGTCGAGGACTACGCGGTCGCGACGGTCGAGCTGGAGAGCGGGGCGACGGTGCGCCTCGCCTGCTCGTGGCACCTGAGCGCCGGGCAGGACGCGGTGATCGAGGCGGCGTTCTACGGGGCGAGCGGCGGCGCCGCGCTGCGGAACGTGAACGGGTCGTTCTACGACTTCACCGCGCACCACTTCCGCGGCACCGCGCGCGAGATGCTCGCCGAGCCGCCCGATCAGTGGGGCGGCCGCGCCGCGGTCGCGTGGGCGCGCGCGCTCGCCGCCGGCGGCCGCTTCGATCCCGACGTGGCGCGCCTGGTCGACGTGGCGGCCGCGCTCGACGCGGTCTACGGCCGAGGCGCGACGGAGCGGAGCGCGTGAGCGCATCGACCCTCCGCGTGCTGATGACGGCCGACGCGGTCGGCGGCGTCTGGACCTACGCGCTCGAGTTGGCGCGCGCGCTGGCCGCGCGCGGCGCCGAGGTGCAGCTGGCGACCATGGGGCGGCTGCCCGACGCCGCCCAGCGCGCGGCGGCCGCCGAGGTGCCGGGGCTCACGCTGCACGCGCGCGAGTATCGGCTCGAGTGGATGGACGAGCCGTGGGAGGACGTCGCGCGCGCCGGCGAGTGGCTGGCGACGCTGGAGCGCACGCTCGCGCCCGACGTCGTGCACCTGAACGGGTACGCGCACGGCACGCTGCCGTGGCGCGCGCCGGCGATCGTGGTCGCGCACTCGTGCGTCTGCTCCTGGTGGCGCGCCGTGCACGGCGAGGAGGCGCCCGCGAGCTGGGATCGCTACCGCGACGCCGTGCGCGCGGGGCTGTCGGGCGCCGCGCTGGTGGTGGCGCCGTCGCGCGCGATGGCCGACGCGCTCGCGGCGTGCTACGGCGCGGTCCCGCCCGTGCACGTGGTGCCCAACGGCCGCACGCCCATCGCCGCGCCGGGCGCGAAGGAGGCGCTCGTGCTGACGGCGGGCCGGCTGTGGGACGCGGCCAAGAACGTCCGCGCGGTCGTGCAGGTCGCGTCCGGCGCGCCGTGGCGCACGGCGGTCGCCGGCGACGTCGCGCCGCCGGCCGGCGCTTCGGGAGACGACGTCGCGAGCGGCGCCGACGTGCAGTGGCTCGGGACGCTGCCGCCCGCGGCGCTGGGAGACTGGATGGCGCGCGCCGCGGTCTACGCGCTGCCGGCGCGCTACGAGCCGTTCGGCCTCTCGGCGCTCGAGGCGGCGCAGGCCGGCTGCGCCCTGGTGCTCGGCGACGTTCCGAGCCTGCGCGAGGTGTGGGGCGACGCGGCGACCTTCGTTCCTCCGGACGACACGGACGCGCTGCGCGCCGCGGTCGCGCGGCTGGTGCACGACCACGCGGAGCGACGCGAGTGGTCGGCGCGCGCGATGCGCCAGGCGGCGCGCTACACGCCCGCGCGCATGGCCGACGGCTACCTGGCCGCGTACGAGTCCGCGGCCCGATCGACGGTGCGGGAGGTGGTGGCATGCGCGTGATCGTCTTCTGCCACTCGCTGGCCTCGGACTGGAACCACGGCAACGCGCACTTCCTGCGCGGCGTGATCGGCGAGCTGCTGGCGCGCGGCCACGAGGTCGCGAGCTGGGAGCCCGCCGACGCGTGGAGCGTGCAGAATCTCGTCGCCGAGGAGGGCGAGGCGGCGCTCGACGGCTGGCTCCGCGCCTATCCCGCGCTCGCGGGCGTGCGCCACGTGTACGATGCGGGCGGTCCGGACGACGCCGCGCTCGACGCGGCGCTCGACGGCGCCGATCTCGTGCTCGTGCACGAGTGGAGCGACCACGCCCTGGTGCGGCGGCTCGGCGAGCGTCGCCGCGCGGGCGCGCCCTGGCGGCTCCTCTTCCACGACACGCACCATCGCTCGGTCACCGACCGCGACGCGATGGGCGCCTACGACCTGTCGCACTACGACGGCGTGCTCGCCTTCGGCGCCGCCGTGCGCGAGGTCTATCTGCGCGAGGGGTGGGCGTCGCGCGTCTGGACCTGGCACGAGGCGGCCGATCACCGCGTCTTCCACCCGATCCCCGGTGAGCCGTGCGAGGGCGATCTCGTCTGGGTCGGCAACTGGGGCGACGACGAGCGCACCGAGGAGCTGCGCGAGTTCCTGATCGAGCCGGTGCGCGACGTGGGGCTGCGCGCGCGCATCCACGGCGTGCGCTATCCCGACGCGGCGCGCGCGGCGCTCGCCGAGGCGGGGATCGCGTACGCGGGCTGGCTCCCGAACTACGAGGCGCCGCGTGCCTTCGCGCGCCATCGCGTCACCGTGCACGTGCCTCGGCGCCCGTACGTCCGCGCCCTGCCGGGCGTGCCCACGATCCGCGTCTTCGAGGCGCTCGCCTGCGGCATCCCGCTGGTCTCCGCGCCGTGGAACGACGCCGAGGGGCTGTTCGCGCCGGGCGAGGACTTCCTCGTCGCGCGCGACGGCGCCGAGATGCGCCGCCACCTGCGCGACCTGCTCGCCGACCGCGAGGCGGCCGCCGCCCTCGCGGCGCGCGGCCGGGCCACGGTGCTCGCCCGCCACACCTGCGCCCACCGGGTCGACGAGCTGCTGGCCGTCGCGCGCGAGCTGGGCATCGCACTCCCGTCGCGCGAGGCGTCGCCGAGCATCGCGCCATCCGAATCCGCTCCCGCCGTCCCCGTCTGATGCACATCGCCTTCTTCGGCTCGAGCCTCGTCTCCGCGTACTGGAACGGCGCGGCGACGTACTATCGCGGCATCGTGCGCGCCCTGCATGCGCGCGGGCACCGGGTGACGTTCTACGAGCCGGACGCGTACGGCCGCCAGCAGCACCGCGACATCCCCGATCCCGACTACGCGCGCGTCGTGGTCTACGCGGGCGAGGGCACCGATGGCGTCATGCGCGCGCTCGAGGAGGCGCGCGGCTCGGACCTCGTGGTCAAGGCGAGCGGCGTCGGCGTGTTCGACGAGCTGCTGGAGCGCGAGGTGCTGGCGCTGCGGCGGCCGGGGACGCTCGTCGCCTTCTGGGACGTCGACGCGCCGGCGACGCTGGAGCGCGTGCGCGAGAACCCGGCGGACCCGTTCCGCACGCTGGTGCCGGGCTACGACCTGGTGCTCACCTACGGCGGCGGCGATCCCGTCGTGGCGGCGTACGAGGCGCTCGGCGCCCGCGCGTGCGTGCCGATCTACAACGCGCTCGACCCGGCGACGCACCATCCGGTGCCGCGCGAGGAGCGCTTCGCGTGCGACCTGACCTTCCTCGCCAACCGCCTGCCGGACCGCGAGGCGCGCGTGGACGAGTTCTTCTTCCGCGCCGCGGCGATGGCGCCCGGGCGTCGCTTCCTGCTCGGCGGCAACGGGTGGCACGACAAGGCGATGCCGGAGAACGTGGCGTACGTCGGCCACGTCTACACGGCCGACCACAACGCGGTGAACTGCTCCGCGCTCGCGGTGCTCAACGTCCACCGCGACAGCATGGTGCGGAACGGCTGGTCGCCGGCGACGCGCCTCTTCGAGGCCGCGGGCGCCGCGTCCTGCCAGATCACGGATGCGTGGCAGGGGATCGAGGAGTTCCTGGAGCCCGACCGCGAGGTGCTGGTGGCGGCGGACGGCGACGCGGTGGCCGCGCACCTGGAGGCGCTCACGCCCGAGCGCGCGCGCGCGATCGGCGACGCGGCGTTCCGCCGCGTGATGGCCTCGCACACCTACGGACACCGCGCCGCGCAGGTCGAGGCGGTGCTGGAGGGCGCCCTGGCGGGCGCGCCGGCGGGAGCGGCCGCGTGATGACGGCCGCGCCGCTCTCCATCGTCATCCTCGGGCTGTCGATCACCTCGTCCTGGGGGAACGGGCACGCGACGACCTACCGCGGGCTGGTGCGCGAGCTGGCCGCGCGCGGCCACCGCGTCACGTTCCTCGAGCGCGACGTGCCGTGGTACGCCGACAACCGCGACATGCCGGCGCCCGCGGGGTGCCGCACGATCCTCTACGCCTCGGTCGAGGAGCTGACGACGCAGCACGCGGAGCTGGTGCGCGACGCCGACGTGGTGATCGTCGGCTCGTACGTGCCCGACGGCGTCGCGGTCGGCGAGTGGGCCACCGCCACCGCGCAGGGCGCCGTCGCGTTCTACGACATCGACACGCCGGTCACGCTCGCCAAGCTCGCGCGCGGGGAGCACGAGTACCTCTCGCCGGCGCTCGTCGCGCGCTACGACCTGTATCTCTCCTTCACCGGCGGGCCGACGCTCGACCGGCTGGAGCGCGAGCTCGGCTCGCCGATGGCGCGGGCGCTCTACTGCTCGGTCGATCCGGCGCTCTACTTCCCCGAGCCGACGATCCCGCAGTGGGACCTCGGCTACATGGGGACCTACAGCGACGACCGGCAGCCGACGCTCGATCGGCTGCTGCTGGAGCCCGCGCGCCGCTGGAGCGGCGGCCGCTTCGTCGTCGCCGGTCCGCAGTACCCCGAGTCGATCGTCTGGCCGGCGAACGTGGCGCGCGAGACGCACCTCGCCCCGCGCGAGCATCGCGCCTTCTACAACGCGCAGCGCTTCACGCTCAACGTCACCCGCGCCGACATGATCGCCGCCGGCTGGTCGCCGAGCGTGCGGCTGTTCGAGGCGGCGGCGTGCGCCACGCCGATCGTGAGCGACTGGTGGGAGGGGCTCGACGACGTGCTGCGCGTGAACGAGGAGATCCTCGTCGCGCGCGACTCCGACGACGTGCTGCGCGCGGTGCGCGGCATGCCCGAGGACGAGCGCCGCGCCATCGGGGCGGCGGCGCGCGCGCGCGTGCTCGCGTCCCACACCGCGGCGACCCGCGCCGCGGAGCTCGAAGGGTACGTGACCGAGGTCCTCGCGGGCCATCTCGCCTGACGCCCCATGACCAGCCTCCTGCAGCACTTCGCGACGGCGCCGACCAAGGCGCGCGAGGACGAGATCCTCGCCCTCGGTCCCTGGTTCCACAACCTGCACCTGCCCGACGGGTCGCAGACGGCGCCCGGCCACGCGCTCGGCGACTTCCCGGCGTTCAAGTGGGCCGAGCTCGCGCCGCACATCCCGGCCGACCTGCGCGGGTGGACCGCGCTCGACATCGGCTGCAACTCGGGCTTCTACAGCTTCGAGCTCGCGAAGCGCGGCGCGGAGGTGACGGGCATCGACGTCGAGCCGCTCTTCCTGCGGCAGGCCGAGTGGGCGGCGAAGGAGTTCGGGCTCGCCGACCGCGTGCGCTTCCGCCAGGCGCAGGTCTACGATCTCGCCCACGCGGCGGAGCGCTTCGACCTCGTGCTCTTCATGGGCGTGTTCTACCACCTTCGCTATCCGATGCTGGGGCTCGACATCGTGGCGGAGACGGTGCGTCGGCTGCTCGTCTTCCAGACGCTGACGATGCCGGGGATGGACGTGCACCCGGACACGGCGCGCTTCCGCTCCGTGGACGACCGCGACGACCTCACGGCGGCGGGCTGGCCGCGCATGGCGTTCCTCGAGCATCCGTTCGCTGGCGACGAGACGAACTGGTGGGCGCCGAACCACGCCGGCGTCGAGGCGATGCTGCGCGCGAGCGGGATGCGCGTGACGTCGCGTCCCGCGCACGAGATGTATCTCTGCGAGCCCGATCCCGACGCCACGCCGTGGCCGCGCGGTCGCGGGCGCGCGGAGCTGCTGGCCGCGACCGGGCGCGCGTGGCGCGCCGGCGGCGCCTCCGATCCGGTCGGCGCGTGAGCGGCACCGCGAGCATCGGCGGCACCGCGGCCACGCCTTCCGCCGATGGCGTGGATCCGTGGACGCGTGCCATGCGGCGCGGCGCGTGGGAGGATGCCTGGCGCGTGAGCGACGAGGTGCTGCGCGCGCGCGGCGGCACGCCGTGCTGGCACCTGCCGCGGCACGAGCAGTGGGTGTGGGACGGCTCGCCGCTGGCCGACCGCCGCGTGCTCGTGCGCTGCTACCACGGCCTCGGGGACACGCTCCAGTTCATCCGCTTCGTCCCGCGCCTCCGCGCGGCCGAGGTGATCGTCTGGGCGCAGCCCACGCTGCTGCGGCTGCTGGAGTCGGCGCCGGGCATCGACCGGCTGCTCTCGCTGCACGACGGCGCGCCCGACGCAGACTACGACGTCGACGTGGAGGTCATGGAGCTGGCGCATGCCGTGCGCGCGACGTCGCGCGACGTGGGCGCCGGCGTGCCGTACCTGCACGTGCCGCCGGCGCCACTCCCGCGCGCCGGGCGCCTCGCCGTCGGGGTGGTGTGGGAGTGCGGCGACTGGGATCGCGAGAAGCGCTCGATCCCGTTCGCGCAGCTCGCGCCACTCGCCGACGTCGCGGGCGTCGCGCTGCACGTGCTGCAGCGCGGCCCGGGGCTCGCCGCGCGCGATGCGGGCTTCGGCGTCGACGCCGGCTCCGACGACGTGTACGAGGCCGCGCGCATGATGCGCGCCCTCGACCTCGTGGTCACGATCGACAGCATGCCCGCGCACCTCGCGGGTGCGCTCGGCGTCCCCGTATGGACGCTGCTCCCGCACGACGCCGACTGGCGCTGGATGGAGGGGCGGGAGGACAGCCCCTGGTATCCGACGATGCGGCTCTTCCGCCAGCCCGCGCCCGGCGCGTGGGCTCCCGTCGTCGCGCGCGTGGCCGAGGAGCTGGCGCGGCTCGCGCGCGCGCCGCGCCCGGCTGCCGACGCGCGCGACCGCACCGACCGACCGACGTCCCCGACCCCCGTCCGATGATCGAGGCGATCAAGCTCTGGAACGAGCCGAACAACCAGTCGCACTGGGACTTCCACATCGATCCGCGATGGGAGGCGTTCAGCGACATGGCGATCCGCGCGTCGCGGAGCATCAAGGGCGTCGCGCCCGAGCTGCCCGTGGTGCTCGGCGGCATGTCGCCGATCGACGCGAGCTGGCTGCGCCTGGTGGAGAGCCACGGCCTGCTCGACCACGTCGACGCGGTGGCCGTGCACGGCTTCCCGCTCGACTGGAACCACTGGAAGCTCGACGAGTGGCCGAAGAAGATCGCCGAGATCGAGGCGGTGACCGACAAGCCGGTGTGGGTGACCGAGGTCGGCGTCTCCACGTTCGGGGCGGACGAGGTGCAGGCGTTCGGGCTGCGGCGCACGACCGAGCTGCTCGTCGACCGCGTGGACCGCGTCTACTGGTACTCGCTGCTCGACCTGCCGGCGACGTGGGAGGCGACCACGCGGCACCGCGAAAGCGAGGGCAGCGCGTACTACCGGCACTTCTACATGGGGCTGATCCGCGAGGACGGCACGCCGAAGGCGGCGATCGAGCACTTCGAGCCGCGGCTGGGGATCTGCCAGTGGTTCCACTTCGAGGACCATCGCCTCGACTTCGCGGTCGACTGGCTCAAGCGACTCGGCGTGCGCCGCCTGCGCACAGGGCTCTCGTGGGCCGACTGGCATCGCCCCAACGCCGCCGCCTGGTTCGATCGGCAGATGGCGGCGCTGGCGGACTTCGACGTCACGGTGACGCTCTGCTTCACGCCGCCGTCGCGCGGCATCAACGCGCACCATACGAGCCCCCCGCTCGATCCGCAGGAGTTCGCGGACTTCGCGGAGACGATGGTGCGGCGCTACGTCGTCGGCGAGCGCACGCCGGCGGCGGTCGCCGCGCCCGTCGACGACGTGGTCGTGACCCCGGAGGTCGTCAGCCGCGACGTCGTCGAGCCGGCGCTGCCCTGAGCGTCGTGCATCTCTACCTCGTGCGCCACGCGATGTGCGATCCGGTGGGGCGCTCGCTCTCCGGGCGCACGCCGCGCGTGAGCCTCAATGCGGAGGGGCGCGCGCAGGCCGCCGCGCTCTCGGCACGCCTCGCGCATAGTGGGCTCACGGCGGTGCACAGCAGCCCGCTCGCGCGGGCGCTCGAGACGGCCGCCGCGGTGGCCCGTCCCCACGCCCTCACGCCGACCGTGGAGCCGGGACTCGCGGAGCTGGCGTTCGGCGCGTGGACCGGCCGCACCATCGACGGGCTGCGCGACGAACCGACGTGGACGCATTTCAACATCTACCGCAGCGGCACGCGCGCACCCGGCGGTGAGCTCGCCCTCGAAGCGCAGGCACGCGCGGTAGCCGCGGTGCTGCGGCTGGCGGACCAGGACCCGGACGCGCGCGTCGCGGTGGTGAGCCATGCCGACGTGCTCAAGGCGGTGCTCGGGCACCTGCTCGGCGTGCCGCTCGACCTGCAGCATCGGCTGGAGCTCGCACCCGCGTCGGTGAGCGAGGTGGAGCTGCACCCCTGGGGCGCCCGCGTGCTCACGGTGAACGAGCGGACCGTCCCGCCCTTGTCGTAGCCCTCCGATGGCCGCAACCTCCACGGGGCGCGCCCCGCACTAATTCCCAAGTCCCCAGATCCGTGCACATCACAGTCATCGGTACCGGGTACGTCGGACTCGTCGTCGGCGCGTGTCTCGCTGAGACGGGGCACGACGTGGCCTGCGTCGACGTGAACGCGGCGAAGATCGCGGACCTGCAGCGCGACGTGCTGCCGATCTACGAGCCCGGGCTCGAGGAGCTGGTGCGCCGGAACCGCGCGCACGGTCGCCTCACCTTCACGACCGACATGCCCGCCGCGATGGCGCAGGCGGAGGTCGTGTTCATCGGCGTCGGCACCCCGCCCGGCGAGGACGGCTCGGCCGACCTCTCGCACGTGCTCTCGGTCGCCGAGCAGATCGGACGCCACATGCGGCGCGAGATCGTGATCGTCACCAAGTCGACGGTGCCCGTCGGGACCGCGGCGCGCGTGGGCGAGGTCGTCGCCGAGCATGCGCGGTTCCCGTTCCACCTGTGCAGCAACCCCGAGTTCCTGAAGGAGGGCGCGGCGGTCGAGGACTTCCTGCGGCCCGACCGCGTGGTGCTCGGCGTCGAGAGCGACTACGCGCGAAGCGTGATGGCGGAGCTGTACGCGCCGTTCGTGCGCACGGGGAAGCCGATCCTGTTCATGGACATCGCGAGCGCGGAGCTGACCAAGTACGCGGCCAACGCGATGCTCGCCACGCGCATCACGCTGATGAACGAGATCGCGAACCTGTGCGAGCGCGTGGGCGCGAACGTGGATCACGTGCGGCGCGGCGTCGGATCGGACGGGCGCATCGGGCCGGCGTTCCTCTTCCCGGGACCGGGCTACGGCGGCAGCTGCTTCCCGAAGGACGTGAAGGCGCTCGTGCGGACGGGCGACGCGGCGGGCGTGCCGCTGCAGGTGCTCGCGGCCGTCGACGCCGCGAACGGACGGCAGCAGCAGGTGCTCTTCGCCAAGGTGCGCGCCGCGCTCGACGCCGCCGGCATCGCGGTGCAGGGCGCGACGGTCGCGCTGTGGGGGCTCGCCTTCAAGCCGCAGACCGACGACCTGCGCGAGAGCCCCGCGCTGGTGCTCTGCGACGCGCTGCTGGAGGCGGGCGCGCGCGTGGTGGCGCACGATCCGGTGGCGATGCCGGCCGCGACCCGGCACTACGCGGCGCGCGGGCTCGGCGATCGGCTGCGCTTCGCCCCCACGAGCTACGACGCGCTGGAGGGCGCGGACGCGCTGGTGGTCGCCACCGACTGGAACGAGTACCGGCACCCGAACTACGCGCGCATCCGCGGGGCGCTCGCCCGTCCGATCGTGGTGGATGGCCGCAACCTCTGGGATCCCGCGAAGCTCGCCGCGCTCGGCTTCGCGTACTACTCGATCGGTCGGGCCGCGGCCCGCGCGCCCGAGCTGTCGATCGGGCTGCTGCCGCCGGAGCCGGCGGTCGCGCTGCCACCGGTCAACGCGCCGGCGGATGTGCCGGTGAGCGTGCCGACGACGGCGGAGCCGCGCGAGCGCGCGCGCGGACGTCGTGGGCCGACGACCCCCACGCTGGAGGCCTGACCGCATGCGCGTCGTCATCACCGGCGCGGCCGGCTTCCTCGGCTCGCACCTGACGGACCGGTTCCTCGCCGACGGCCACGAGGTGGTCGGCGTCGACAACTTCCTCACCGGCGACGCCCGCAACGTCGCCCACCTGGGGAACGATCCGCGCTTCGACCTGCTCGAGCAGGACGTCTCGACGGGGCTGCGCGTCGCGGGCCACGTCGACGGGGTGCTGCACCTCGCCTCGCCGGCCAGCCCGGTCGACTACTACGAGCATCCGATCGCGACGCTCGACGTCGGATCGACGGGCACCCGCAACGCGCTCGCGCTCGCGCACGAGCACGGCGCGCGCTTCCTGCTCGCCTCGACCTCCGAGGTGTACGGCGACCCGCACGTGCACCCGCAGCCCGAGAGCTACTGGGGGCACGTGAACTCCATCGGGCCGCGCAGCTGCTACGACGAGGCCAAGCGGTTCGCGGAGGCGATGACGATGGCGTTCCACCGGCACCACGGGGTGGACACGCGCATCGTGCGCATCTTCAACACGTACGGGCCGCGCATGCGCCCGCGCGACGGCCGCGTGGTCTCGAACTTCATCGTGCAGGCGCTGCGCGGCGAGCCGCTGACGATCTACGGCGACGGCTCGCAGACGCGCAGCTTCTGCTACGTCGCGGACGAGGTCGAGGGGCTGTACCGGCTGCTGATGCGCGACCGCGCCGACGACGCCGCGATGCCGACCAACATCGGCAACCCGGACGAGTTCACGGTGCGCGAGCTGGCGGAGCTGGTGCTGGAGCTGACGGCGCCGATCACCGGCAGCCGCGCCGGGCTGGACGTCCACCCGCTGCCGCAGGACGACCCGAAGCAGCGCCGCCCGGACATCACGCGCGCCCGCGAGACGCTCGGCTGGGCGCCGACGGTGCCGCTGCGCGAGGGGCTCGCGCGGACGATCGCGTACTTCGCGGAGCTGCTGGCGACCGACGCGCAGGCGAGCGCGCGCACGCTGAACGAGGCCCGGACGCCGTCGCTGGCGGGGCGCTGAGCGACCGCGAGGCGGGGCGGTCGCGCGGCGTGGACGCCCCCGCCCGCGCCGTCTAGCTTGCGCGCTCGCCCGACGCCCGCGCCAGCACACCGCGCCGCCTCATGCCCGTCTCCCGCCTCGACGCCCGGCTGCGACTGCTCGCCGCCGCCGTGCTCTTCTCCACGGGCGGCGCGGCGATCAAGGCCGCGTCCCTCACCAGCTGGCAGGTCGCCGGCTTCCGCTCCGGCGTCGCCGCGGTGGCGGTGTGGCTGCTCGTCCCCGCGGCGCGCGGGCGCTGGACCCCGCGCGTGCTGGCCGTCGCGGCGATCTATGCCGCGACCATGGTGCTGTTCGTCCTCGCGAACAAGCGCACCACGTCGGCCAACGCCATCTTCCTCCAGAGCACCGCGCCGCTGTGGGTGCTGCTGGCCGGGCCGACCCTGCTCGGAGAACGCACGACGCGGCGCGACCTCGCCTTCATGGCCGTCGTCGCGCTCGGCATGGCGCTCTTCTTCGTCGGCGAGGACGCGCCGCAGGCGACCGCGCCGGATCCGTTTACGGGGAACGTGCTCGCCCTGGTCAGCGGCGTGGCCTGGGCGGGGACCGTCCTCGGCCTGCGGTGGGTGGCGCGCGCGCACGGTCCACGCGGCGCGCGCAGCGTCGGCGAGACGGCCGACGAGGCGGCCACCGAGGCGCCGAGCGCGGAGGGGACGGCCGGGCTGACGACCGTGGTGGCGGGGAACGTGCTCGCCTGCCTCGTCTGCCTGCCGATGGCCTTCCCGGTCGTTGGCGCGGGCCCCGCCGACTGGCTCGTGATCCTCTACCTCGGCGTCTTCCAGATCGGGCTGGCGTACCTCGCCCTCAGCAGCGCCATGCCGCACGTGCCCGCGCTCGAGGCGTCGACGCTGCTGCTCGTGGAGCCGGCCATCAACCCCGTCTGGGCGTACGTCGCGCACGGCGAGCGCCCGGGGCCGCTCTCCTGGGTCGGCGGGGCGCTCATCGTGCTCGCGGCCGTGGCGAAGACCTGGTGGGACGTGCGTCACCCGGCGACGCCGACTAACGTGACGTCATGACCTACCGCATGGCCCTCGCGCTGGTGGCGCTCGTGGACTCCATCGTCGCCACCTACCTGCACCTCTGGAAGATCGGTCTCGCGGGCACGCTCTCGTGTGGCGCGGAGCGCGGCTGCGAGGTCGTGCAGCTCAGCTCCTACGGCTGGTTCCTCGGCGTCGACGTCGCGCTCATCGGCGCGGTCGGCTGGGGCGTCGTGTTCGTGCTCGCCGTGCTCGGCACGCTCCCACGGTGGGAGGACGCGCGCTGGCCCACCGTCGCGCTGTCCGCGCTCGTCTTCCCGGCGCTGCTCTTCACGCTGCGCCTCAAGTACGGGGAGTTCATCGTCCTCCGGAGCTTCTGCCCGTGGTGCGCGATCAACGCCGTCATCGTGGTGATCGCGTCGGTGCTGGTGGCGCTCGACTGGCGGCGGCTGAAGCGCGACGACCGGAACGACGTGCCGGTGGCCGCGTGAGCGCGCGCCGCGCCGCGGCGCTCGCCGCGCTGCTCGGTGGTACGTCGACGACGGCCGAGGCGCAGCAGCCCGCGGGTGCGGACACCGCCGCGGCGCGCCGCGACAGCGCGGCGCGCGCGCTTCCGCCCGTCGTGACGACCGTGCTGCGCACCGCGCTCGACCCGGTGCGCGCGCCGTTCGCCGTCTCCGCGACGACGCGCATCGAGGTGCAGACCGCCCGACCGGGGCTCTCGCTCGACGAGGCGCTGCGCGCCGTCCCCGGCGTGCAGGCGGACAACCGCTTCAACGCGGCGCTCGGCGAGCGGCTCTCGGTGCGCGGCTTCGGCGCGCGCACGCAGTTCGGCGTGCGCGGCGTGAAGGTGCTCGTCGACGGCGTGCCCGCCACGATGCCCGATGGCCAGACGACGCTCAACCACGTCGAGCTGGGCGCGCTGGAGCGGGCCGAGGTCGTGCGCGGCCCCGCCTCGGCGCTGTACGGGAACGCGGCCGGCGGCGTGCTGCAGCTCACGAGCGAGCCGGCGCCCGACGCGGTGGTCGGACAGCGGGTGCGCGTGGTCGGCGGCAGCGATGGGCTCACGCGCCTGCAGAGCACCACGGGCGGACGCACCGCTGACGGCCGCGGCGACTGGCTGCTGTCGGCCGGCCGCGTGGACTACGAGGGGTTCCGCGACTTCAGCGCGCAGCGCAGCACGCGGGCGCTCGCGCGCGCCGGCTGGCGCGGGGCGCCGGGCGAGCTGCGCGCGACCTTCGCGTGGGTCGACTACGACGCGGACAATCCGGGCGCGCTCGCCGATACGGCGCGCCGCCGCGACCCGACGCAGGCGTTCGCCAACAATCGGCGCCAGCAGACGGGCGAGACGGGCCGACACGGGCAGCTCGGCCTGTCGTGGCGCCGCACCATCGGACGCGGCGAGGGCGAGGCCACGGCGTACGGGCTCGCGCGCCGGCTCGACAACCCGATCCCGGTGCGCATCGTCGCGCTCGATCGGCGCGCGGGCGGCGCACGGGCGGCCTACACGCTGGGCGTGGGGGGCGATGCGGCCGGCGCCGCCGACGCGCCGCTGCGCCTCGCCGTCGGCGGCGAGTGGCAGCGGCAGCGCGACGACCGCCAGAACTACGGCAACGCGCAGGGCGCGCGTGGCGCGCTCGCGCTCGACCAGCTCGAGCGCGTCACCAACGCCGCCGTCTTCGCGCAGGCGACGGCGTCGCTCGGCGACCGCGCGACGCTGCTCGCCGGGCTGCGGCACGACCGCGTGCGCTTCGCGGCGGCCGATCGCCTCGTGACCGCGACGGACCCCGACGACTCGGGCGCGCGCACGATGCGGGCGACGTCGCCGTCGATCGGCGCGAACGTCGCGCTCGCGCCCTGGCTGCGCGCGTACGCCAACGCCGCCTACGCGTTCGAGACGCCGACGACCACGGAGCTCGCGAACCGGCCGACGGGCGCGGGCGGCTTCAACCCCGAGCTCGAGCCGCAGCGCGCGCGCAGCGCGGAGGGCGGCCTCACGGCGAGCGGCACGCTGGGCCGGCTGCTCGCGGGGAGCGTGCAGCTGGCCGTCTTCCACGCCACGCTCGACGACGCGCTCGTGCCGTTCGAGGTGCCGGGGGCGGCGGGGCGCCAGTTCTTCCGCAACGCGGGGCGCGCGGTGCACCGCGGCATCGAGGGCTCGGCGACCGTCGCCGTGGGGCCGGCGCTGTCCGTGCGCGCGGCGTACACGGGGCTCGACGCGCGCTTCCGCGATTACACGGTCGGCGACAGCTCGTACGCGGGTCGTCGCGTGCCCGGCGTCGCGCCGCGCCGCTTCGATCTCGCCGTCACCTGGCGTGGGCCCCGCGAGTCGCTGGTGGCGATCGAGCAGCGCGCGCAGTCGTGGACGTTCGCCGACGACCCGAACCGCGCGCGCTCGCCCGGCTGGCTGCTCACGGCGGTGCGCGCCGCCGCGCCGGCGATCCGCGTGGCCGGCGTGTCGCTCGCGCCGTTCGCGGGCGTGACCAACGTCTTCGACGTGCGGTGGGACGCCGCGGTGACGGTGAACGCCGCCGGCGCGCGCTACTACGAGCCAGGGTCGCCGCGCGCGCTGTACGTCGGCGCCGACCTCGCGGGCGCCATCGGCCGTCGGCGGTGAGCGCGACGACCGGTCCGCTGCGCCTCGTCGTGGTCGGTGCGGGCGCGGCGTCGCTGAAGAGCACCGTCGCGCTGAACCTCGCCGTCGCCGCGGCGGCCGGCGGTACGGCCACGGCGCTCCGCGACCTCGACGGCGCGTCGTCCCGCGCGCTCGCCCGCGCGGCCGGCGACGGCGCCGCCGTCGCGCTGCCGTGGGCGGCGGCGCCGCTCACGGTGCACGCGCAGACGGACGTTGTCGGCGTCGAGACATCGCTCGTCGTCGTCGACGCGCCGCCGCGCCTCGACGATGCCGTGCGCGCGGAGCTGGCGCGCGCCGCCCTCGTGCTCGTCCCGGTCGACGCCTCGCCGGTGGCGCGCCGGGCGCTGGCGGAGGTCGCGGCGTGGATCGCGGCCCGACCGGCGCCGCCGGTGCTCCGGGTGGCGCTCGCCCGCGGCCTCCCGCGCGCCGCCGACCGCTGGGCGCTGCTGGAGGAGATCGAGGCGCTCGCGCCCGGCGCGATGCTGCCCACCACGCTGCCGGCGGGCCGAGCGCCCGCCACCGGTGGCCGCGAGCGCGTGGCGCGGCTGTACGCGCCCGGTACCCGCGCGGCGGCGGCCTACGCCGCGCTGCTGCGCGCGATGGGCGTCGCGATCCCCGCTGCCGGCGACGCGGGCCTCAGCGTCCCGAGCACCACCCCATGAAGTAGATCGTCGCGCCGAGCTGGACGGTCGCCATCACGATCCCGAACACGAGCGGGTGACATCCACGCGGGATCGGACGCTCGGCGGGCCGATCCGGTGGCGGGGGTGGGGGCGGGGATGGCTGCGCGGGCTCGGTCATCGCTCGAAGCTAGGCGTGCGAGCCGCCAGCGCGAAGCGCCGCAACGGGTTGCGTGGGACCTTTCGGGTGCGGCAGGGGTGCAACGGTAGGGCGTGCCATGGTAACCTACGCGCTCGCCGCCGCCGGTCCCGGTGTCGTGTCCCGGATCGGCGGCGCCTTCATGTGTATTCTCCCGAGTTCATGTCGTTTTCCAGCTTCGGTCTGCACCCCGATCTCCTGCGCGGCGTCGAGGGGATGGGTTTCTCCACTCCGACGCCGATCCAACAGCAGGCCGTTCCGCCCGGTCTCGAAGGGCGCGACCTCCTCGCCTGCGCCATGACCGGGAGCGGGAAGACGGCCGCTTTCCTCCTTCCGATCATCCAGCGCATGCTGGCCCAGCCGGGCCGGGGCACGCGCGCGCTCATCCTGACCCCGACGCGCGAGCTCGCCGCGCAGATCGAGGAGCACCTCCGCGCGCTCTGCGCGCACACGCGCGTCCGCGGCGCGGCGATCTTCGGCGGCGTCGGCATGGGGCCGCAGGAGCAGGCCTTCCGCAGCGGCGTCGAGATCCTCGTCGCCACGCCGGGGCGCCTCCTCGACCACCTGAAGCAGCCGTACGCGAAGCTCGACGGGCTCGAAGTGCTCGTGCTCGACGAGGCGGACCGCATGCTGGACATGGGCTTCCTGCCCGACATCCGGCGCGTGCTCGCGCACCTGCCCAAGCAGCGGCAGACGCTGTTCTTCTCCGCCACGATGCCGGCGCCGATCGCCCAGCTCTCCAACGAGATGCTGCGCAACCCGGTCACGCTCAACCAGGAGCGCAAGGCGGCGCCCGCCACGGGCATCACGCAGGCGCTCTACCCGGTACGCGAGGAGCTCAAGGCGCACCTGTTCCTCGAGCTGCTGAAGCGCGGCGAGATCAAGGACGTGATCGTCTTCACGCGCACGAAGCACCGCTCCAACCGGCTGTTCGACTTCCTGAGCAAGCACGGCGTGAAGGTCGAGCGCATCCACGGCAACCGCTCGCAGGCGCAGCGCACGCAGGCCCTGGCCGGCTTCAAGAGCGGCGAGGTTCAGGTGCTGGTGGCGACGGACATCGTGGCGCGCGGCATCGACGTCGAGGAGCTGAGCCACGTCGTCAACTTCGACGTGCCGCACCTGCCGGAGGACTACATCCACCGCGTTGGTCGCACGGCGCGCGCGGATGCCACGGGCGACGCGTTCACCTTCGTATCGCCGGAGGAGGAGAACGATCTGCGCGCGATCGAGCGCGCGGTGGGCAAGCGCCTGCCGCGTCTGACGCTCGCCGGCTTCGACTACAACAAGGCGCCGGCCGAGCGCTTCGAGGTGCCGCTCGCCGAGCGCATCGCCGAGATCCGCAAGCGCAAGCAGGAGGAGCGCGCGCGGGCGAAGGAGAAGGCCGAGCGGAAGCTGCAGCGGCAGAACGAGGAGGCCGCGCGTCTCGCCGCCAAGGAGTCGGGGCGTGGTGCGCGTGGGCCGCGTCCGGCGGCCGCGAGCGGCACCGGCGCTCCCGCGCGAGCCGCGCAGGGGCAGGGTGCTCCACGCTCGGCGGAGGCCGGCGCGGGCAGCGGTCGCCGTCGCCGCGGCGGCCGCGGACGGTCGGCGTCGTTCGGCGGGCGCTGAGCGACGAACTCGGCGACTCGCCGACCGTACGTCGTCGTGAACGGGCCCCGATGCGCACGCGCATCGGGGCCCGTTGGCCGTCGTCGGGCACCGTCGGAATGGGAGAACGGTTCATCCCATTTTCTACGGCCGCACGACGGCATCAGAATCGTGGATCATGTGTTTATTGACACTTTGTCATCATGGCACGCGCGTCATCCTCTTGGCGGACGCGGCCTCGATTCCGAGGTTGTGGCCATGACCGTCATCCCCCGGCGTCGGCGAGCCGACATCGCCGAGACGTTGAGGCGCCGCATCGTCGCGTCCCTGTCCGCCGGGTCGGCACGGCGCGGGGACCGTCTGCCGAGCGCGCGCGAGGTGGCCGCCGAGTTCGATGCCGATCCGCGGCTCGTGCTCGCGGCCTATCGCATCCTGGCGCGCGAAGGGCTGGTCAGCATCCGTCGACGCTCCGGCATCTACGTGGCCGCCGTGCCGGAGGTCGCGGGTGGGCCTGCGGTGGTCGCACCCGGCTGGCTGGTGGAGACGCTGGCGAGCGGCCTGGAGCACGGTGTCACCGCGCCGAAGCTGGGCGACTGGCTGCGCCGCTGCGTGACCACGCGTCGATTGCGCGTGGCGGTCATCGCGAGCAGCGAGGACCAGCTCGAGAGCTACTGCGGCGAGCTGCGCGACGACTACGGGCTCGACGCGGTGCCGTTCGCGCCGGAGGCGATCGAGCGGCCGGGGGGCGTGGCCGCGGAGATCGCGGCCGCCGATCTCGTCGCCGCGCCCGAGCCCTACGCCTCGACGGCGCGGCGCGCGCTGCCGACCGAGGGACGCGTGGTGACGCTCGAGCTGCGCACCGACGTCGACGCGCTCTGGCAGCGCGAGATGCAGCGCGGTCCGATGTACTTCGTCATCAGCGACCGCCGCACGCTCCCGATGCTGCAGGCCTCGCTCGCCGGCCACGCCGCCACGGCCCGCACGATGGTCCTCGGCGAGGACGACCTGTCGACGATCCCCGAGGACGCGGGCGTCTACCTCTCGCGGGCCGCGCGCCGTCGCCTGAACGGCCAGCCGCTGCGCGGCCGCGTGCTTCCGTCGACGCGCCTGTTCACCTCGCGCACCGCGCGCGAGCTGCTGACCGTGATGGTGCAGGCCAACCTGGCGGCGATGCCGAGGTAGGGGGCGGATACGGCGGGTCGGGTGGGGCGGATCGGGTGAGGCGGGGACGGATACGGCGGGGACGGATACGGCGGGGACGGATACGGCGGGATCGGATGGAGCGGGGCGGATACGGCGGAGTCGAGAACTGCGAACCCCTCCGCTCCACGCTCGCAGCGATACCTCACCCCGACACCTGATCGCGAGACCCGCCACTAGGATGCGGAATGGCGAGGCCAGCGCAGCACGCGCGGCCTCGCCGTTTCGCTTGTCCCGTCACTTCGCTTGTCTCGCACCGCGATCAGGCCGAGTCGGTCAGGCGAGTCGGTCAGGCGAGTCGGTCAGGCGAGTCGGTCAGGCGAGTCGGTCAGGCGAGTCGGTCAGGTGAGTCGGTCAGGCGAGTCGGTCAGGCGAGTCGGTCAGGCGTCTAGGACAGTCGTGTAGGTCAGGCGGAGCGGTCAGGACATGTGGTGGCCGCCGTATCCGGTTCCGCCGTATCCGTCCCCGCCGTCTCCGTCCCCGCCTCACCCGATCCGCCCCACCCGACCCGCCGTATCAGGCCCTCAACATCCCCGCTTCGCCTGGTAGGTCAGCTCGTCGTCCGCCTGCCCCTGCACGACATTGTTGACCCACTCGACGCCCTGCGCGACGGAGTGGTCCATGTTGCCCACCTCGTAGCGCCACGCGCCGAATCGGCCGCGCGAGTAGATGCCCTGCTCGTGCAGCCACGGGTGGATGGTGTGCAGCGCCGCGTCGCGCTCGAGGCTGGGCGTCGGGTAGGTGTAGTCGCGCTCGATGACGTACGTGTCGACGATCTTCGGCACGTCCGACTCGTCGAGCAGCCGCACGTTCACCATGCCCTCGATCGTCTGGTCGATGATCGTGTCGCGGTCCTCGGGCTTGAACTCCGAGTGCGAGATCTCCGCGAGCAGCGAGTGCTGCCGCGTGATGTCCGGCACGACCTCGGGCGAGTAGTTCGAGAGGTACGTGACGCGGTAGAACGGGCAGTCGCTCTCCGGGAAGTACATCCAGCACTTCGTCGTGTCCGCGGGGCGGTCCACGCCGACGCCGACGATGAAGGAGCCCGAGTGGCGCAGGCGGTCGGCCTGCTCGCGCACGACGTCCGGCGCCGCGCTCCCCGTCATCCGCACCAGCTTGTCCATCGGCAGCGTCGACATCAGCACGTCGTACGACTCCGTGCTGCCGTCGTTGAACGTGACCGTCTTCGCGGCCGGGTCGACCGACACCGCGGCGCGCTGCAGCTGCAGGTGCTCGCGGATGTAGGGCACGATGCGCTCGAACAGCCCGCCGGTGCCGCCGTAGCGCGGGTACTTGAAGGTGTTGTTCGGGCCCCAGCCCGCGTCGGCGCGGTCGAGGATCACGTTGCCCAGCACGCGCTGGAGCGACGGCAGCGCCACGCGCTCGCCGATCCACTCCTTGTTCATCATGCGCGGCGGGTGCGCCCACACCTTGAAGTTGTACGGCATCATGAAGTACTTGGCGAGCCCGGCGCCGAACTGCTTCATGATGAGCTGCTCGAAGTTCTCGATCTTGTCGAGCTCCAGCGGCGTCTTCTGCGCCTCGATCAGGCCGAGGACGATCTCGAGGACGACCTCCTTCGGGAGGTCCTTGATGTTGTTTTGCAGCGGATACGGCACGAAGCGGCCGCACATCCAGACCCACGCCTCGCGCACCAGCTCCTGGTACTCGTCGCCCATCAGCTTGTCGAACAGGCGGTCGAAGTACTCGTAGTGCGAGAACAGGACGTGGCCGCCGATGTCGTAGGTGAAGCCGTTCGGGCTGGTCTCGCTGGAGGCGAGGCCGCCGACCTTGTCGCGGGCCTCGATCACCTGGAAGTTGCGGTACCCGAGCTCCTGCAGGCGATACCCGGCCGCGAGGCCGGTGGGACCGGCTCCCAGGATGACGATCTTCCGCTCGGACTGCGGCGGGACGGCGTTCGACTGCGACATGAGGCTCCTAGCGCTGCGCGGATGCGCGCGGGTCGGGCCGCTGCGCAGCGAGCGCGCCGGCGGCCGGTGATGACGTGGTGGTGATGGTGCGCCGCACGTGCGGCGCGGGCCGGCCCGTGGGCTAGCGGTGCGCGCTCATGCGGCGACGCGCGCGTGGCGCCGCCGCGACCGCGGGGAGTGCGGTGGCGGAGAGGCCGGCGGCGCGAACGGCTCGCCGCGCGCGGCCAGGTAATGGCAAATCGCGTTCTCGACCGCGTCGAGCAGCCGGCCACGCGCGGTGCCGAGCACGGACCAGCGCGGCCGCGCCGCCGGGAGGCGGGCGTTCTCCAGCGCGAGCGGCACGAGGCCCGACGCGTCCACCCCCGCCCGCTCGGCGCCCAGGCGCGCGAAGTCGAGCCAGGTCAGCGCGCCGGCGCTGGCGAGGTGCCACAGGCCGCGCTCGCCGTCCACGAGCAGGTCGAGCGTCGCGTCCGCGAGCTCGGGCACGTACGTGGGCGACACGGTCACGTCGGCGAGCGCCTCGAACGGCCGGCCGGCCGCGAGCTCGCGGAGCGCGATCGTGAGGAAGTTCCACTCGTCCCACGGGCCGAAGAACGCGCTGGTGCGCACGACGAGCGACTCGGGCATCAGGCGCTGCACGCCCTCCTCCGCCTCCGCCTTGCTCGCGCCGTAGACGTTGCGCGGCGCCACCGGGTCGTGCTCGACCCACGGGCGCGGCTCGGCTAGCCCGTCGCCGAACACGAGGTCGGACGAGAAGGTCGCGAGCCGCACGCCGCGGTCCGCGCAGGCGCGCGCGAGCGTCATCGGCCCCTCGACGTTCTCGCGCCAGCACGCCTCGCGCTCACGCTCGGCGTCGTCGACGCGCACGAAGCCGGCGCAGTTCACCACCGCCCACGCGTCGTGCGCCGCGATCGCCGCGTCGACCGCGCGCGCGTCGGCGACGTCCAGCTCCGCGCGGCCGAGCGCGACGTGGGCGAGCCCGCGCGCCTCGCAGGCGCGCGCGAAGGCGCGGCCGAGCGTGCCACGCGCGCCGGTGATGAGCACCGGCCGCGGCGCGCGCTCGGGCCGCTCGCGCAGCGGCACGCGCTCGGGCACCAGCGGGTCGCGCCGCCGGTCGAGGGCGGGACGCACCGGCCGACGCACGGGTGGGTAGAGCAGGCGCTCCGGCTGCTGCCACCAGCCCGCGCCCGCCAGGGCCGGGTGGTCGGAGCGGCCCTGCGTCGCCAGGTCGCGCACCATGTGCGCGAGCGCCGTGGGGCGCGGCTCCGGCCCACGCACGTCGAACAGCCCCGGCTCGTAGTGCCCCGCGTCGCGCGTGAGCAGCGAGTTCCAGTCGAACGAGCCGAAGGCCGCCCAGGCAGTGACGGCGCGCAGGTCGACCCCCTGCGCGCACAGGCGCTGCGCGGCGTCCCAGACGCCCGCCAGCCAGCGCAGCTGCTGCTCGCGCGTGCAGGCGAGGTGCACCTCGGTGATCGCCAGCGGCAGTCCGTGGCGCTCCCAGGCCTCGCGCAGCAGCGTCTCGGGCCCGTCGATGCCGTCGGCGAGCACGCGCACGGCCTCGACGTCGGCGTAGCGGTGCGCCCCGTTGCCGCCGTGGGTGTGCGCCGGGTAGCGCGACAGCCGCCGGTCGAGGAAGCGCTCGCTCGTGACGTAGTGGTTGATGCCCATGACGTCGGGCGGGCAGGGAGCGTCGCGGAACGCGTGCAGCGTCTGCGGGTCGATGCCCCCCTTCCCGACGAGGAAGCGCCACATGACGTCCTTCGGCCCGAGCCGCCCGGTGAGCAGGTCGGCCGTCGCCCAGCGTCGCTCGTTCTCGAACGCCGCCTGGTAGGCGAGCGCGCGCGTCGCGTGCGTCTTCCCGAGATCCTCGGTCTGGACGAGGCGCGCGTGCGGGATCACCTCGCGGATCGCGCGCATCGCGAGCGCGGTGCCGCGGAGCTGGTTGACGAACGCCTGCGCGAAGCTGCGATCGTCGCGCGCGTGCGGATACCACACGCCGTACAGGGCGCTGAACCGCGCCGTCGTCAGCGGCTCGTTGATCGGCGTCCAGTCCTCCACCCACGGATAGCGCTCGGCGGCGCTGCGGGCGTAGGCGGCGAAGCGCTCGGGGAACGCCGGGTCGACCAGCGAGGTGTCGCGCGGGCCCGACCCATGGTGGAGCAGGGTGACGATCGGCCGCACGCCGAGGGCGCGCAGGCGCGCGAGGCGCCCCTCGCTCCAGGACCAGTCGGGGGGCACGCCCTCGGGCGCGGTGCGCTCCCACAGCAGCGGGAAGCGCACCGCGCGCACGCCCAGCGCGGCGAGACGTTCGACGTCGTCGTCGCGCTGGTGATGTCCGTTGCGGGCGAGCTGGTCGAAGTACCGCTCGCCCACCCGGTTGACCGTGCACTCCACGCCCGCCCAGACCTCGGGACGCGCGGGTGGTGCCGATCGCCGCTCCTCGCGCGGCTCGTCCCGCGCGTCCCCGTCGCCCCGCGGCCCCCGGCTCGCCGCGCCGGCGGCCGGCGAGGTCACGCGGTCAACTCCTCGCCGCCCACGAGGTCGCGCCCCGAGCCCGCGCTCGCCAGGCGGGTGGTGCCGGTGCGCCGGGCCGCCGGGGCCTCGGTGTCCGCGCGGCGCGTCTCCTGATGCCGGGTCAGCGAGGCGGCGATCAGGCCCTGCATCGTGCCGACGATCGACTCCCAGGACGCGTCCTTGGCCATGCCGATGCCGCGCGCGATCAGGTCCGGCGCGGGGCAGGCGATCGACGTCCGCACGGCGGCGACGAAGCCGTCGTACGAGCGGGCGACCTTGACGACCGGCGTGAAGTTGCGGACCACGTCGGCGACGGCCGTCGAGACGATCGGCTTGCCGGCCGCCATGTACTCGAGCGTCTTGGTCGGGTTGATGTACTCGGTCGCCTCGTTCAGGGCGAACGGCATCAGCGCGACGTCGAAGCACTTGGCGTACGCGGGGAGCTCGTTGTAGGACTTCTGGCCGAGCCAGTGGAGGTTCGGGGCCTGCGGCAGGTCGCGCGGGTCGACCTTCACCACGGGGCCGACCATCACCACCTGGTGCTCGGGGAGCTGCGCGGCGAGGTGCGCGATGAGCGCGTAGTCGATGCGCTCGTCGATGACGCCGTAGTAGCCGAGGATCGGCGCGTCCGTCTCCGGCATGTCGGCCGGGCGCGGCGTGTCCGAGAGGCGGGCCTTCGCGAAGTGCGCCGAGTCGACGCCGCAGCCGAAGAAGTGCACGTTCGGGTGCAGCTTGGACTTCGACTGCCAGAGGCGGTAGCCGCCGGTGAAGACGACGTCGGCGCGCGAGATCAGCAGGCGCTCGCGCTCGACCAGCTCGGGCGGGGCGAAGCGGAACTGCGACAGCTCGTCCATGCAGTCGTAGACGACCGCCTGCTCGCCGAAGGCGCCGAGCATGATGGGCGCGGGCATCGGCGTGTAGAACCACTGCACGGGGGCCGTGTACTGGCCGGCGAGCGAGCCGCCGCGGGCCATGGCCTGGAGCAGCAGGGTCCGCGTGGCGACGATCGCCTCGTCACCCGAGTCCCGCAGCGTGGCGGGCAGGCGCGGGATCGCCCGCGTGATGCCGCGCATCGGCGTCGACAGCTCGAGCGAGGGCGTCGCGAGATCGTCCGCCCACACCGGCTCCTCGACGAACAGGACCGGACTCGACGTGGCGAATCGCGAGAGAAGCTGCTGGGGGCGCTGCCACACGAAGTCCCACCGGAGGTGGCTGTGCACCACGATGGGCGCGTCGAAGTCGGCGGCGAGGCGCAGGGCGCGATCGTTCCGGTCCACGAGTCGGGTCATGTCTGTAGCTGAGGAGAAGCGACGACAGGTGCGACCGCGCGGATGGGCGCGGTCGGTTGGACAGTCGTGCCCGGACCTCTGGCAATACGCGTTCCCGACGGCGCCATCTGTGTAGAGCGGGCGGGCGCCGGCCGGACGCGAAAACGGCCGCGGCCCCATTCATTGGGATCGCGGCCGTTTCGGGGGGGGCGGCAGGCGGGCTCAGCCGCCGTTCATCGCGGCCGTGTCGTCGGAGGCGATGAGTCGCCGGGCGCCCTGCCACTTGCGGAAGAGCTGGCCATTCCGCTCGATCGTCGTCTCGATCACCCGGCCGGACTTCACGCTGGCGTGGATGAAGCGCCCCTCGCCGAGGTAGATGCCCACGTGGTCGACGGTGCGGCGGGTGCCGAAGGTGAGCAGGTCGCCCGGACGGAGCGCGTTGCGGTCGCGCGGGACGGGGGTGCCGACCTGGGCCTGCTGGTTCGCGGTCCGCGGGAGGGCGATGCCGAGCGCCTCCATGGCGTAGCGGGCGAACGAGGAGCAGTCGAGGCTGCGACCCGGCGAGGCGCCGCCGAGCACGTAGCGGGTGCCGAGCTGGCTGCGGGCGCGGGCGACCATCGCGTCGAGCAGGGCGCTGGCGGAGCGGCCGATGCTCGTGAAGGGGCGGTGGGGCGCGGCGGCGGCCTGGGCGGCGCGGGGGCCGTCGGCGCCGGAGTCGCCGGGGAGGAGGGAGGCCAGGTCCGGCAGCACGAAGGCCGGGATCGCGGCGAGCACCGGCTCGGCGGGCCGCGTGGCGCGCTTGGTGACCGTGCGGCGGGTCACCGGGGTACGGCGTAGGACGTCGCCCGCGCGGCGGGTCGTCCGTGCCTTGCCGGCCTTCTTGGCCGATCGCTTGCTCGTGGAGGCCTTCGGCTTCGCCACCCGCTTCTTGGCGCGGGGCTTCGACACGAGCGGGGCGGCGGAGAGCGCCGCGATGGTCGGAGCGGCCAGGGCGGCCGGTGCGAGCGCCGCATCGCCGGCCACGAGGGCCAGTCCGAGTGCGGACGCGCCGAGGAGGCGCGCGAGGACGTGCAGGGCTCGCGAGGTCTGTGCAGGGCGCACGCGGGTCCTGGAGAAGAGCGGCGGGAACAGCGACGAGAGCCGGCCTGGACCGGATCTCGGGGGACGTGGCAAGCTACCGGTCGCGCGCCGTGGTGCGCGAGCACGCTGGCGGGCTGGATCGCGCACGTCCCTGACCGGGTGGTCAGGACCTAGCGCACCCCAACGAGCTTGTGGGTCTGGACGGAGAGCCGCCAGCGTGGATGGGCCATGCAGTAGGCGATCGCCGCCCGCACGTTCGCCGCGCGCCGCTCGGGGTCGGCGACGTCCATCGGCTGCAGCCAGAACTGCCGGAAGGCGAGCCCCTCGAACCGCTCCGGCTGGGCCTCGGGCTCGGCCTGCGGGAAGACCAGCTTCAGCTCGTCGCCCTGGGTGAGGGCGAGCGGGGCGCCCGCCTTGGGGCTCACGCAGATCCAGTCGAGTCCGGCCGGGGCCGGCTGCGTCCCGTTTGTCTCGACGGCGATCTCGAAGCCCTGGGCATGGAGCGCGTCGATGGCCGGCTCGTCGAGCTGCAGCAGCGGCTCGCCGCCGGTGCAGACGACGAGCGGCCGGATCCCCGCCGCCCGTGCTTCGGCCGGCGTCGCGCCGGTGGCCTCCGTCCAGCGCGCCGCGACCGCGGCGGCGAGCTCGGCCGCCGTGGCGAAGCGCCCCCCGTCGGGGCCGACGCCCACGAAGTCGGTGTCGCAGAAGCGGCAGACGGCCTTGTGGCGGTCCTGGTCGCGCCCCGTCCACAGGTTGCAGCCGCTGAAGCGGCAGAAGACCGCCGCGCGCCCGGCGTTGGCGCCCTCGCCCTGGAGCGTGTGGAAGATCTCCTTGACGGTGTAGCTCATCCGCGTGCTCCCTCGCCGCTCGACGCTCCGCGCTCCGCGCTCACTTCGTCGGACGACGAAGTGAGCGCGGAGCGCGGAGCGTCGAGCGTGTAGGGGATCGGATCCGCCGCGCCCGCCTCGGCGAAGCCCTTGAGTCGCAGCTGGCAGGCGTCGCAGTGGCCGCAGGCGGTCCCGTCCGGCGCGGGGTCGTAGCAGCTGGTCGTCTCGCCGTAGTCCACGCCCAGCGAGAGGCCGAGCCGGACGATCTCCGCCTTGGTGAGCTCGAGGAGCGGCGTGCGCAGCCGGATCGCGACCTCGCCCGCGGCGGCCGCCTCGACGCCGGCGCGGGTGGCGAGGTTGGCCATGCGCTCGAACGCGCGCACGTACTCGGGGCGGCAGTCCGGATAGCCCGAGTAGTCGAGCGCATTGACGCCGACGAAGATGTCGCGCGCTCCGGTCGTCTCGGCGAGCGCCAGCGCGTAGGAGAGGAAGATCGTGTTGCGCGCCGGCACGTAGGTGATCGGCACGCCGCCCTCGTCGCCCATCGCCTCGGCGGGCCGGTCCTTGGGGACGGCAATGTCGGCCGTGAGGGCCGAGCCGCCGAAGACGCGCAGGTCGATGTCGACCACGACGTGGCGGGCGACGCCGTGGCGCTCGGCGATGCGACGGGCCGCCTCGACCTCGTGCGCGTGGCGCTGGCCGTAGCGGAAGGAGAGCGCGTGGACCGCGAAGCCGTCGCGTCGGGCGATGGCGAGGCAGGTCGTGGAGTCGAGGCCGCCCGACAGCAGGACGACGGCGGCCGGGCGAGCGTCTGGCATCCCTGCAAGCTAGCCCGCCCCGGAGCGCGCCTCAACGCGCTCATCGTCCGTCCGCTCAACGCCTTGGAGGGCTGGCGCGTTGCCAGCGCGCCGCGCGTCCCGCTAGGGTTCAGCGCCACCCCTCACCAATCCCGAGGACCCGTGATCCCGAACCCGTCCCTCCGCCGCGCGCGCTCCAGCGCCGGCGTGCTCGTCTCCCTCGCCGGCCTGGCCGCGTCGGCCGCCTGCGCGGGCGCGCAGGAGACCCCGCGCGTCACGAAGGACGCGCCCGCCACGAACGGCGCCAACGGCGCCGCGGCGCTGCCGCTCAAGCACGCCCCGCGTCCGACCGCCGCGCCGATCACCGCGGCCGACCTGATGACGCGCCTCTACATCTTCGCCGACGACTCCATGATGGGGCGCGAGGCGGGGACCGTGGGCAACATGAAGGGCAACGCGTACATCGAGCGCGAGCTGCGCCGCCTCGGGCTGCGCCCCGCGGGCGAGAACGGCACGTACTTCCAGACGGTGCCCTACGTGCGCCGCTCGGTGGACCCGGCGACGACGATCGCCGCCGGCACCGACACGCTGCGCTTCGGGACCGACTTCCTGCCGGCGTCCGGCGGCGGCACGCCGCGCTCGATCAACGGGGCGACCGCGGTGTTCGGTGGCCAGCTCACGGCCGAGGGGCTGCCGGGGCTCACGCCCGAGGCGGCGGCGGGCAAGGTGGTGGTCGTCAACGCGCCGAACGTGGCCGCGGTGCGCCAGCTGAGCGCGATCCCGGCGCTGCAGGGCGCGGCCGGCGTGGCGCTGGTCCTCCTCGACCAGCTGCCGCAGCAGTTCCGCAACCAGCTCACGCGCGCCCAGCTCGCGGTGGACTCGGCGGCGTTCGCGGCCGCCAGCGCGACCTCCGGCGCGGCGACCGGCAACGCGCCGATGATCCTGATCGTGTCGCAGCGCGCCGCGCAGGCGATGCTCGGCACGGCGCCCGCCGGCGCCACGGTGGGTGCCGCGGGCCGTCCGATCGCCGGCAACGTGGTCTTCCGCACCGAGCGGGCGCCCGCGCAGAACGTGATCGCGATCCTGCCGGGCAGCGACCCGCGCCTGGCCCAGACCTACGTCGCGCTCGGCGCGCACAACGACCACGTGGGCACGGCGGCGGTCGCGGTCGACCACGACTCGCTGAAGGCGTTCAACGCCGCTGCGCGGCGCGCCTACATGGCGCTCGACCCCGAGGGCGACGAGACGCTCCCCGCCGAGGCGGAGCAGACGTACCGCACCCAGCGGCAGGGCATCCGCGTGAACGTGGACTCGCTGCGCGCGCTGCGGCCGGCGCGCCGCGACTCGGTGTTCAACGGCGCCGACGACGACGGCTCGGGCTCGATGGCGCTGCTGGAGATCGCCGAGAACGTCATGGCCTCGCGCACGAAGCCCAAGCGCTCGCTCCTGTTCGTGTGGCACACGGCGGAGGAGAAGGGGCTGGTGGGCGCGCGCTGGTTCGTCGACCACCCGACGGTGCCGCGCGACTCGATCGTGGCGCAGCTCAACATCGACATGATCGGCCGCGGCACGGCCAACGACGTCGCCACGGGCGGCCCGAACTACGTCGGCATCATCGGCCACCGCCGCCTGTCGACGCAGCTCGGCGACCTGGCCGAGGCGGTGGCGAAGGCGCAGGCGAACCCGATCAAGCTCGACTTCGCGCTCGACGCGAACGGCCATCCGCAGAACATCTACTGCCGCAGCGACCACTTCCACTACGCGCGCTACGGCATCCCGATCGCGTTCTTCTTCACCGGCCTGCACGGCGACTACCACCAGCTGACCGACGAGCCGCAGTACATCGACTACCCGCACTACGCGCGGATCGCGAACTACATCCGCGACCTCACGCTGCGGGTGGCGAACCTGGATCAGCGGCCGGTCGTCGACCAGCCGAAGATGGACCCGAACGGCTCCTGCCGTCAGTGAGTCCGGTCGTTGCATGAGCACAACGGGCCGAGCCGATCACCGGCTCGGCCCGTTGTGCGTCCCCCCCGCCGCGCGGTATCTCTCCCCGCGCCGGGCGTCCGCCCGACGCACGCTCTCCGACCCTCCGCTCTCCCATGGACTTCCTCGCCGACCCGAATGCTTGGATCGGGCTGCTGACGCTGACGGCGCTCGAGATCGTACTCGGCATCGACAACATCATCTTCATCTCGATCCTCGCCGGAAAGCTGCCCGTCGCGGATCAGCCGAAGGCCCGGAAGCTGGGGCTCGCGGGCGCCTTCGTGACGCGGGTCCTCCTGCTGCTCTCGATCAGCTGGATCGCGCGCCTCACGGCGCCGCTGTTCACGATCGGCGCCCTGCAGTTCTTGGAGCTGGAGGCGCGGCAGATCACGGGGCGCGACCTGATCCTGATCTTCGGCGGCCTGTTCCTGATCGCGAAGGCGACCTACGAGATCCACCACAAGCTCGAAGGGCAGGAGGGCTCCGCGGAGGGCGGCGCGAAGCGGTCGTCGCGCGGGCTGTGGGCGGTGGTCGCGCAGATCATGGTGGTCGACATCGTCTTCTCGCTGGACTCGGTCATCACCGCGGTGGGCATGGTGGACGACGTGCGCATCATGATCGCCGCCAACGTCGTGGCGCTCGCGTTCATGCTGGGCGCGGCGGGCCCGATCTCGGGCTTCGTCGACCGCCATCCGACGGTGAAGATGCTGGCGCTGTCGTTCCTCGTGCTGATCGGCACGAACCTCGTGGCGGAGGGCCTCGGCCAGCACATCCCGAAGGGCTACACGTACTTCGCGATGTTCTTCTCGGTCGGCGTGGAGATGCTGAACCTGAAGCTCCGCAAGGCGAGCGCGAAGCCGGTGAAGCTGCGCGAGGTCGGGACGATCGAGCAGGGGATCGTCGGGGAGGACTGACCGCGAGGTGCGAAGGCTGCGCGTGCCGCAGCCCTCGCACCCGGGAGCGGCCGCCGCCGCGGCGCCACCGCGGAGCCAACGGCGGGAGCGGGGATGAACGTCCGAGAACATCGGATGAAGATCGGATGGCTCCGCGTGGCGCGACGTTCCTCGTCGCCGTGCGGAGCCATCCGACGTTCATCCGATGTTCTCCGCCGTTCATCCCTGCTGCGCTTCCGCCGTTCGGGTCCGGCGCGCCGCGGCGTCCCGAGCGGCCGTGCCGCAGCCCCGCGGCCGACTCTGGCACCTCCCCTGCACGAAGGCCGGTCATGCGCGTACTGGTGACCGGGGGATCGGGCGTGATCGGCGAGGCGGCGGTGCGGGCGCTCCTGCGGCGCGGGCACCGCGTGCGGCTGCTCGCGCGCCACGCCGAGGACGAGGCGCGGACCTGGCCGGAGGGCGTCGAGCCGCACGCGGGCGACGTCACGCGCGCCGAGACGCTGCGCGGCGCGACCGACGGCTGCGACGCGGTGCTGCACCTGGTGGGCATCGTCGACGAGTCGCCCCCACACGCCACCTTCGAGGCGGTGAACGTCGAGGGGACGCGGCACGTCGTGGAGGAGGCGGCGCGCGCCGGCGTCCCGCATCTCGTGTACGTCTCGTCGCTCGGGGCGGAGCGCGGCGCCTCTCCGTATCACCGCAGCAAGCACGCGGGCGAGCAGATCGCGCGGCGCTTCGCGGGGCGGTGGGTCGTGGTGCGGCCGGGCAACGTCTACGGTCCCGGCGACGAGGTCGTGTCGCTGCTGCTGCGCATGGTGCGCACGCTCCCCGCCGTGCCCGTGATCGCCGGGGGCGAGCAGGAGTTCCAGCCGCTGTGGACGGACGACGTGGGCGAGGCGCTCGCCGAGGCGGTGGAGCGCGAGGAGCTGGCCGGGCGCACGCTGGACATCGCGGGGCCCGAGCGCACCTCCATGCAGGACCTGCTCGACCGCTTCGCGCGCCTCACGGGACGCGAACCGGTGCGCGTGCCGCTCCCCGGTCCGCTCGCCTCGCTCGGCGTGAAGGCCGCCGAGGCGATCGGCATGAAGCTGCCGATCAACGAGAGCCAGCTCACGATGCTCGCCGAGGGCAACGTCATCGACCCGCCGGCGGAGAACGCGCTGGAGGGAGTGCTGCGGGTGACGCCGACGCGCCTCGACGACGGGCTGCGCAAGCTGCTCGACGCGCTCCCCGAGCAGCTGCCGGACGAGGGCGTGGGCGCGCTGCAGCACCGGCGCTTCTGGGTGGACGTGCGCGACGCGAGGCTGACGCCCGCGCAGCTGTTCCGCCGTCTGTGCGCGCGCTTCCAGGACGCGACGCCCGACGCGATGGACCTCGAGGCGGAGCCGGGCACGCCGACCGCGGTGCTCGCCGAGGGGCAGACGGTGACGATGGCGCTGCCGATGCGCGGCACGGTGCAGGTGCGCGTCGCCGAGCTGGGGCCGACGACGCTGACGCTGCAGACGCTCGCCGGGCATCCGCTCGCGGGCGCGGTGCGCTTCGCCGTCGAGGAGACGGGGCCGCGCGCGCTGCGCTTCTCGGTCGAGGTGATCGAGCGCGCGGCCAGCACGCTGGACTGGCTCGCGATGGCGGCGCTGGGCTCGCGCATGCAGCGGTCGACCTGGCGCGAGATCGTCGACGGGATGGCCGAGGAGAGCGGCGGCACCGCCCCCGACGGCGTGCAGGAGCAGGACGGGACGCTCGCGGGCGAGGACGCGGAGCGCGCGGAGGCGTGGCTGCGCACGCTCGCCGAGGAGCGCCGCCGTCACGAGCACGAGGCGCAGCTGCAGGGCACCGACGAGGCGCCGGACGCGGGCGCGCCGCGCGGCTGATCGCGCGGGCGATCAGGCTTTCGATCGCGCCGCGCCGCGCCGCGCCGCGCCGCGCGGCGCCGAGCGTCAGGCGGGGCGCATCGCGCAGTGGTCGCCGCAGCCCAGCCGGTAGCGGTTGCGCGCGAACCAGCGATAGAAGCGGTCGGCGAGCGTGCGGACGAACGGGACGTCGAACACCCACGAGATCCAGCCGCCGCGCGGCAGCACGTCGATGAGCCGCTCGATCGCGGCCGCCCCCTGCCAGGTCTGCCCGCCGGGACCGACGAGCTGCAGCGCCGACACGTAGGCCGCCGCGGGGATCCACGGGAAGCGCACGTCGAGCCCGGGCAGCTGCGACGGCACGATCTCGAGCAGGCGCGAGCGCGCGTCCCAGCCGCGCAGCACGCGCACCATCTTCCCGCACACGTTGCAGTGGCCGTCGTAGACGACGGTGTACGGCCGCCCCTCGCCCACGCCCGAGGCGCCGGCGGTGGTGTCCGCGAGCGGGTCGCCCGCGTCGCGCGGCACGCCGTTGACGGTGAAGCGGACGACGGGGACCGTCATGCCCCCTCCGCGCCCGGGCGTGCGGCCGCCGCGCCGAGGGGCACGCCCGCCGATGCCCCGGACGCCTCGTGCACGACGGTGGTCAGCGTCGGCGGATGCTGCAGCGTGTGGTGCACGGTGCAGAGGTTCGCGGCGCGGCGCGCGGCCTCGCGGCGCTGCGGCGGAAGGCTCGGCCAGTGCAGGTCGATCGACATCGCGCCCACGCGGTGCGGCTGCTCCGCGAACTCCCACGAGACCTCGATCACGAGGTCGGCGACGTCGAGCTTCGCGTTCGCGGCCCACGACGCGATCACCGTGAAGGTGCACGCCGCCAGCGAGCCGCCGAGCATGTGGAACGGCGAGAAGACCGTGTCCGCCGTCGGCGCGTCGACGGTCATGGGGCCCGTGGTCAGCTCGTAGCGGATGCGGTCTTCGGCGAGGAGCGTGAGCTTCACGGGACTCCGGAGCAGGTCGGTGCGCGCACGACGTGCGGCGCTGCATGTGAAATCCCCAGGCGAGCGTGCAAGGTCCAAGCCCCCGGCCGCGTCCGGCTGCTGTCCTCGCGGGGGCGCGGCGCCTAGCTTGCCGCCTGAACGGCCGTGCCGCGCTCGTGCGTGCGCCGGCTCGTGCGCGCTCCGGTCCCGCCGGCCGCGCGCGGCACCCCGCCGCCCCACCGTCCTCGCCCGTCACCGCCGCCATGCATCCTCGCGTCGCCGAGCTCGTCGATCTGCTCACCCGCGGCCGCGCCGCGCTGCTCGCGTCCGTCGCCTCCGTCCCCGCGGAGCAGCTGGAGCAGCGGCCCACGCCGGACGCCTGGTCGGTGGCCGAGATCGTGGACCACCTACACATGGTCGAGTCGGGCTCGGCGCGCCTGCTCGCCAAGCGGCTGCAGCGCGCCCGCGAGCAGGGCCTCGGCCCCGAGACGGAGGAGACCTCGGTGCTCGGCCGGCTGGACGCGTACGACATCGTCGGCCGCCCGAACCGCGAGGCGCCCCAGATGGTGCGCCCGCGGCCCGGCGTGTCGGCCGAGGCGGCGCTCACGGGGCTGCAGGAGGCGCGCGACACGCTGCTCGCCGTGCTCCACGAGGGCGACGGGCTCGCGCTCAGGCAGGTGATGGCGAACCACCCCGTGATCGGCGAGATGGACCTGTACGGGTGGGTGGTCTTCATCGCGCAGCACGAGGAGCGGCACGAGCGGCAGATCCGCGCCGTCGGCGAGGCGCTGGCGCAGCGGGCGGGCGCGGAGGGCTGAGGCGCCGCGGTGTGGTCCCCACGGCACGGCCGGCGTCCCCTCGGGAGGACGCCGGCCGTCGTCGTTCGATGGGTAAGTCGTTGGGGGATCGTAATTTCCGTCGCTAGGTGAAGGCGGCCCGGCCGGTGCCTCTCCCTGGGGTACGCGATCCCGCGTTTCCACCCAGGAGCCTGCCATGCGTCGCTCGCTGCCCCGTTCCGCCCGCCTGCTGCCGGCCGTCGCCGGCCTGCTCGTCGCCACCCCGCTGGTCGCCCAGACCGGCCGCACCACGCCGAACGCCCACGCCAGCATCGTCGACGTGACGCCGTACGCGGGCGTGATCATGTTCGGCAACTACCTGGACGGCCCGCTCGGCACGAACGTCCGCAGCCGCCCCGCGCCGATCGGCGGCGCGCAGATCAGCCTCGGCATCGCGCCGAACCTCTCGCTCACCGGCAACGTCGGCTACTCGCGCGGAGACCTGGAGGTCGGGCTGCCGATCATCGGCGGGCTCGACGTCGGCTCCTCGGACTCGTGGGTGTACGACGCCGGCATCGAGTACCGCCTCCCCGCGTCGTCGACGCTGACGCCGTTCGTGCAGGTCGGCGCCGGCGCGATCACGACGAAGCTGAGCGGCGGCCCGATCACCACGAGCTCCACCAACTTCGCCGGCAACATCGGCGGCGGCGTGGACCTCGCCTTCGGCCGCTCGACGGCGCTGCGCGTCGGCGTGCGGGACTACATCGCCAAGTGGCGCTCCGAGGAGGTGCTCGGCGTGCGCGCGTCGGGCGACGTGTCGCACAACTTCGCGGTGAGCGCGGGGCTCCGCTTCGCGTTCTGACGCGCGCGCCCTCGCACCGTCGACATGGCGAGTCGACGGGATGAAGGCCGAGGAGAGGGGACGAGTCGGAGCGCTCGGGTGGGCGAGCTACCGTCCCACCCGAGTGCTCCCGTCCATGTCCCGTCGAGTCGCGAGCGTCGCCGCCGCGCTGCTGGCGCGCCCCGTGCGCGACGCTGCGGCATGCCCCAGCAGAACGCGATCGCGCGGCTCGCCCCGCGCCCGCACGACGCCGACGATCCGGCCCTCGTGCACGTCGTCGTCGAGACGCCGCAGGGGAGCGTGCACAAGCTCGCGTACGACGAGGCGCGCGACCTCTTCCTCCTGAAGCGCGCGCTGCCGCTCGGCATGGCGTTCCCGTACGACTTCGGCTTCGTGCCGTCCACGCTCGGCGACGACGGCGCGCCGCTGGACGTCATGCTGCTGCTCGACGGGCCGACCGCGCCGGGCGTGCTGGTCGAGGCGCGGCTGATCGGTGTCATCGAGGCCGAGCAGCACGAGCAGGGCGAAGCCCCCGAACGGAACGACCGCCTGCTCGCGGTGTCGCCGCTCTCCGCGCGCCACGGCGACGCACGCACGCTGGACGACGTGGGCACGCGCACCATCGACGAGATCGAGCGATTCCTCGTGCGCTACCAGGAAGCGCTCGGCCGCACCTTCACGCCGCTCGGGCGCGGCGATGCGGCGCGGGCGATCGCGCTGGTGGACGACGGCGCGCGACGCGCCGCACGGGCGCGCACGCGCTGACGCGGAGGCCTCGCGCGGCGGCTCAGGCGGCGTGCGGCGTGCGCCCGCGCGCCGGCGGCGCGGGGAAGAGCTCGAGCTGCGTCGGCCCGGCCGCCGCGCGGGCGAGACGGGCGCGCAGCGCGCGGGCGGCCTCGTCGAGCGCGCGGGCGCCGTGGTCGGCCGCGACGATGAACGGCAGCGCGCGCGACACCGGCACGTGCAGCCGCGCGAGGTCCAGCGTGCGCACGCGATGCCAGGCGCGCACCGCGAGGATGCGGTCCACCGTGCGGCGGCCGAAGCCCGGCACGCGCAGGAGCCACTCGCGCGACGCGCGGTTCACGTCGATCGGGAACGCCTCGGGATGCCGCAGCGCCCACGCGAGCTTCGGGTCCATGTCGAGCGGCAGGTCGGGCGCGTCGACCGGCGCGAGCTCGTGCACCGCGAAGCCGTACTCGCGCACCAGCCAGTCGGCCTGGTAGAGGCGGCGCTCGCGCAGCTGCGGCGGCGCGACCTCGGGCAGCAGCCCGGCCGGCGCGTCGGCCAGCGGCACGAAGCCGCCGTAGTACACGCGGCGCAGGCGCTGCCGCTGGTAGAGCAGGCTCGCCGCGCTCAGCAGCTCCGCGTCGGTCGCGTCGTCGGCGCCGACGACCAGCTGCGTCACCTGACCGGCCGGGGCGAAGCGCGGGAGCGCGCGGCGCCACGCGCGCGCCGGATCGAGCGCGACGCGGTGCCGCCGCGACACCTCGTGCGCCTCGGCGATCCCGTCGCGCAGCCGGTCCATCGCGCGGTGCATCGTCGTCAGGCGGCGCCCCGGCGCGAGGGCGTCGAGGCGCCGCTGCGTCGGCAGCTCGACGTTGACGCTCACGCGGTCCGCCCAGCGCCCGGCCTCGCGGATCAGCTCCGGGCTCGCCTCGGGAATGACCTTGAGGTGGACGTAGCCGAGGAAGTGGTGCTCGCGCCGGAGCGTGCGGGCGACCGCCACCAGCTGCTCCATCGTGTGGTCGGCGTCGCGGTCGACCGCGCTGCTGAGGAAGAGCCCTTCCACCAGCCCGCGCCGGTGCCAGTCGAGCGTCAGCCGCACGACGTCGCGCACCGACAGCCGGGCGCGCGGCGGATCGGCGGAGCGGCGCAGCGGGCAGTAGCCGCAGTCGTGGACGCAGTGGTTGCTGAGCAGGATGCGCAGCAGCGGGACGCGCCGGCCGTCGGCCGCCACGCTCTCGTAGATGGCGCTCGGCTCGACGTCGGCGGGGAGGAGGGGGCCTGCCGGCGCTCCCGCCCGGGCGCCCCGCCCCCCGCAGGGGGCGTCCAGGCGCGCGGCGTCGGCGAGCACGGCGAGCTTGCGGCTGTCCATCGGAGCTGCTCGTGAAAGGAAGCAAATCGCTCCGAATATAACCCGAAGATCGGTCGCGGTTCCGGCCGGAACGGAGAACGGCGGGCTCCGCCGTGGGAGCCCGCCGTTCCGTCGATCGTGCGGCAACGGGGTGCCGTCAGCCGCCGGCCGCCCGCCCGCCCAGCAGCTGGAAGAAGAGCAGCACGGAGAAGCCGATGAGCACCGCCCGCCAGCTCGTCCCACCGATGCGGCGCAGGAGCGCCAGCCCGCCCTCGGCGTCCGGCGCGCGCGGGGCCACGACGCGGATGGCGGCGGAGGCGCGGCGGAAGAGGAGGAAGTTGGCCGTGCCGCCGGCGAGGATGCCGAGCGACATCAGCGAGCCCAGGAGCACCAGCGCCGCGTCGGGCGTGAGGATCGAGAGCGGGGAGGCGCTCGGGTCCATCGGGTTGGGCACCTGCCGCAGCGGGAGCTGGTCGCCCCACATCAGCCCGAAGAGGATGCCCGGCGCCATCACGAAGAACACGAACGGCAGGTAGAGCTTGCGGTACAGGAACCAGAGCGCGCCGAAGGGCAGCGTGAGCGCGGCCGGCCAGTTCCAGGTGGGCTGGAAGCGGGCGTCCGCGAAGAAGGGCGCGAACTTGCGGCGATAGACCGGCCAGCGCGCGCCGATGAACGCCGCGTACTGGCGGTCGAGCGGCGAGTCCGGCGCGGGCGGGCCGCCGGGGGTCTGCGGGTTCGCCCAGGAGGGCAGCTGCGGAGGCACGGTCACGGGCGTGGACGGGAGCGGAGGTCTGGCGGGAAGGTAGCAGGCCGCCCGGCGGGCGACCACGCGCGCCCGGGTCGGTCCTAAGCGGGAACGACGAGGGGGCGCCGCACTCGGTGCGGCGCCCCCGGTACCCCTCGCCCACGCGCGAGGGCGTCGTCGATCGGGCCGATCAGGCGGTGCGGCGACGGCGGGCGGCCGCGGCGACGCCGAGGAGGCCGGTGCCCATCAGCGCCCAGGTGCCCGGCTCCGGAGCCGTGGTCGTCGGGATCTCGGAGACGGCGCCGCCGGTCGCGCTGAAGGCGAAGCGCTGGCCGTTGAGCGCGTTCGCGCCGCCGTCGAGCAGCGCGCCGCAGACGCCGGAGCCCGCGAGCTCGTAGACGACGTTGCTGCCGTTCGAGTAGCCGGCGCGCGCGCACTGCGCGCCGGGCTGCGAGCCGAGCCCGCCGCTGCCCGCGCCGTCGTTCTGCGAGCCCGCATCCCACTGGATCGAGCCGTAGTTCAGCTCGAAGTCGAACGAGCCGACCGCGCGGTCGTTGCGATCGATGAGGAAGATCTGGAACGTGTTCAGCCGGTTGGTGCCGTCGTTGTAGTAGCCGACGCCCGGCCAGTTCACGGCGAACGCCTTGCGCGTGCCGACACCCGCGACCTCGACCGTGCCCGTGCCGTAGCTGGCGATCCCCGAGCCGGCGCCCTGCGTGTCGACGTCGGCCCAGAACGCGGCGATCACCTTGTTCGTGTTCAGCGCCTGCGGCGTGAAGCTCGGCGGCGTCGTGAACGAGACGAAGCCGTTGTTGCTGACCCAGAGGCTGCTGCCGGTGAGCCCGAAGAAGTTGTACGAGAACCCGACGTCGAGCGGCCCATAGGTATTGTCGTCGACGGCGCCCATGCTGGTGAGCGCGAAGCCCGTGAGGTCACGGACCTGGGCCTGGGCGGGAGCGGCGGCGAGCAGCAGGCCGACGGCGGCGGCGATGGAGCGGCTGGACATCTATCGGGTCTCCGGAGTCTTGGGGGACGGCTTCGGCGAAGCGTCGCGCGCCCGTTCGGTCGGCGCGCATGGCCAACCTGTCATGCCCCGCTTAGGCAGTCGCTTAATCGCCGGGCTCGCCGCGCGCATGGTGCGCGTGCACCAGCGACCACGTGCCGTCGGACGGCACGCCGTCCCCGAACGCAGCGCGCGCGGCCGTCGGGTGACGGCCGCGCGCGGGGACGGCGGGAGCTGCGGTGGCGTGCGACTCAGGCGGTGCGGCGACGACGCGCGGCGGCCGCGAGGCCGAGCAGGCCGGTGCCCATGAGCGCCCAGGTGCCCGGCTCGGGGGTCGTGGTGGTCGCCGTGGTCGCGAGGCCGATGTCCCACGACTGGAATGCGCCGACGTCCTGACCCTGCAGGTCGGCGACGGTCAGCGTCCAGGTGCCGGCGACGTCGACGCCGTTGAAGACGCCGAGCGTGCCGGGCGCGAAGTCGCCGCCGGTGTAGGCGAGGCTGCCGACCGGCGTCGCGAAGCCGTCGTTGAAGCTGAAGGTCCCGTTGATGTCGGCGCCGTCTCCGGTGCGGCGCGGCAGCAGGAGCGCCTGGATCGTGCTGCCGTTGGCGGCGGAGGTGTACGTGAGGCGCGCGGTCAGGTCGCCGATGTAGGTGTGCGAGAAGCCGTTGATCCGCACCGTCACGTTGTTGCCCGTCGTGAGCACCGAGCCCGGCCCGGCGAACGTGATCTGGGACGTCACCGTGCACAGGTCGCAGATGGAGCGGCCCGCGCCATTGGCGGTGAGGTTGCCGAGCAGCGTCTGCGCGGAGGCGGCGGAGGCCGAGAGCACGAGGGCGGCGCCGGCGACGGCGAGACGGCGGAAGAGCGGAGCGGACATCGGTGAGGGCGGGATGGGGGGACACGGTGCGGCGCCCCCAACGGGCGTCGGCTCGTGTGCCGCCCACCAGGGCAACTCACGTGCGCCAATGGCCGAGCTCGAAAGGCGGGTGCGCAAGTGCGCGCGCGGCAACGTGTTGCATCGGCTGGCGCGCCGCCTCCGGGCCGTGCGCCCGGTCGCGGGCTGTGGCGCGCGGCCCACACGATCGCGGGTCCGCCTCGACAGCACGGAACGCGAGACGGGCGGCGCACGCTGCGCCGCCCGTCTCCGTCCATCGTCACGCCCGCGCGGTCAGCGGCCCGGGCGCTGCGCCGCCGGCTGCTGCTGCGACAGGCAGTGCAGGGTGCCGAGCCCCCACACCAGGTCCACCGCGTGGATGCCGATCACGTCGTGGTCGGGCATCAGCTCCGCGAGCGTGTTGAGCGCGCGACGGTCGTTGCGGTCGTTGAACGTCGGCACGAGCACCACGCCGTTGCCGACGTAGAAGTTCGCGTAGCTCGCCGGCAGCCGCTCGCCGTGCATCTCGACCGCGCGCGGGAAGGGGAGCTTCACGACGCGCAGCGCGCCGCGCGCGCCGCCCGCGAGCTCCAGCCGGCGCAGGTTGTCCGCCATGCGCCGGTGGTTCTCGTCGGCGGGGTCCTCCTCGTACGCGAGCACGATCGTGTCCGGCCCGACGAACCGCGCGATGTCGTCGACGTGGCCGTGCGTGTCGTCGCCGACGCACCCCTCGCCGAGCCAGATCGTCTGCCGGATGCCGAGCCAGTCGCGGAAGGCGCGCTCGTAGTCCTCGCGCGTCATCCCCGGGTTGCGCACCTGCACGTCGGACAGCAGCCACTCCTCGGTCACGAGCATCAGCCCCTGGCCGTTCACCTCGATGCCGCCCCCCTCGAGCACGAGGCGCTCGTCGGGACGGTCGGGGCGCGTGGGCTCCACGCGCGCATGCCCGCTCGCGCGCTCGAACACGCGGCCGACCTGCGCGTCGCGCGCGTAGTTCTCGTACTTGGCCCACGCGTTGAACGCCCAGTTGACCCACACCACGCGCCCCTGCGCGTCGAGCGCTGCGGTGGGGCCGGAGTCGCGCACCCAGACGCGGTCGTTGGGCGCGAGGTGGAGGCGGTAGCCGTCCGCCGCGACACCGTGCGCGGCGAGCGCCTGCGCGGCGGCCTCGCGGACGGTCTCGTCGTGGCAGAGGATCTCGACGCGCTCGTAGCGGTGCAGCGCGCGCACGATCTCGGCGTAGACCCACGGGATCGGTCCGAGCTTGCCCGGCCAGTCCGGCTCGTGGTGCGGCCACGCGAGCCAGGTCGCGTCGTGGCGCTCCCACTCGGCGGGCATCCGCAACTGGACTGCGGGCTGCGGGCTGTGGACCGACTGCGGCTCCGGGTCGGCGCGGAAGGCACTCGGCAGCCCGCGCCCGGTCGGACCGATCTCGCCCCGCGCGATGTCGTCACGCATCGATGGCCACCAGCGTCGTTGAATCCGCAGTCCGCAGTCCGCAGCGCTTCACTTCGGCGCCCCGATGAAGCGGTTCAGGATCGGCCGGTACGCGTCGACGCGGCGGTCGCGGAGGAAGGGCCAGTTGCGGCGGACCTCCTCCTGGAGCCGCGGGTCGCACCGGTGCACCAGCACCGCCTGCTCCGTCCCCGCCTCGGCGACCACGCGCCCGAACGGGTCGGCGACGAACGAGTGGCCGAAGAACTCCAGCCCGTTCGTGCCCGGCTCGGGCTCGTGCCCGACGCGGTTCGGGCTCGCGACCCAGACGCCGTTGGCGATCGCGTGCGCGCGCTGCGCGGTGCGCCACGCCTGCACCTGCGCCTCGCCCCACTCGTCCTTCTCGGCCGGGTGCCAGCCGATCGCGGTCGGGTAGAACAGCACGTCGGCGCCGAGGAGCGTCGTGATGCGCGCGGCCTCGGGGTACCACTGGTCCCAGCAGATCAGGACGCCGACGTTCGCGTAGCGCGTCTTCCAGACCTTGAAGCCGTTCGCCTCGCCCGGGCGCTCGCCGTGGTAGTCCTGATGTCCGTCGCCCGGGGTGAAGTAGTACTTCTCCTCGAACATCGGGTCGTGCGGAATGTGCATCTTGTCATAGACGCCGAGCACGCTCCCGTCGGCGTCGATGACGATCGCCGAGTTCATGTAGAGCCCGGGCGCCCGCCGCACGAAGATCGGGACGATGATGACGACGGCCAGCTCCCGCGCCAGCGCCTGCATCGTCTCGGTGATGGGGCCGGGCACCGGCTCCGCCAGGTCGAAGTGGTCGACCTTGGTCGACTTGGCGAAGTAGGTCGTGTTGAAGAGCTCCTTGAGGCAGATGATCTGCGCGCCCTGGCGGGCGGCCTCGCGGATGAGCTCGACCGCGCGCGCGACGTTCGCATCGACGTCGTCGGTCGCGTGGTCCTGGATGATGCCGATCGTGAAGGGGTCGCGGCGCATGGGGCGGGAATCTAAACGGGCCCCGGCTGCGGACGCGCCACCGACGGGCGGCGTCGCTCCCTGCAACTCCGGTGCGTGCGCCCGACGACCGGCGGGAGGGGCCCGATCCGGGCCTCGTGATCTGCGTCACGGGGCGAGTCTCACATCGTGGACACGCCCCGTCACCGCGGAGGACGCCCCGCGGCGTTGAGGGCCCGACGGCGCACGCAACGGGTGGCCCGGAGCCTGCCCTTACGGGGGGCGGACGAATACCGGAGGATTTCCTGATGCGCACGATTCGCACGTTCAAGACGACTCTCCTCATGGCGCCGGCCCTGGCGCTGGCGGCCGCCTGCGGCCGCGAGCAGCCGCGCGTGGACGACGCCCTGCGCAACGATCTGACGCTCGCGACGCAGGCGCAGCGTTATCCCCAGAACCAGTTCGTGAACCCGGCCGAGCTCGGCTACGGCCAGGCGCCGTACGGCCAGTACGGGCAGAACCCCTACGGCCCGCAGCCGGTGCAGGGCGGCTACTACCCGGCCGGCTACTACGCGGCGGCGCCGGCGCCGGCCCCCGCGCCGGTCCGCGAGCGGGTGGTCTACCGCACGCGCCAGGCGAGCGCGGCCCGCACGAGCAGCGGCCGCAGCAGCGGCACCTACTCGTCGGCCGGCACCTACGACGCGGGCGCCGCGGAGCGCAAGCGCCAGCGCGCGAAGGGCCGCACCAACGGCGCGATCATCGGCTCGGTGGCCGGCGCGGCGATCGGCGTCGCGACCAGCGGCAAGAGCGACCGGCTCAAGGGCGGCCTGATCGGCGCCGTGGCCGGCGCGGGCCTGGGCGCGGTGATCGGCAACAACCAGGGCAAGCTGCCGTTCTAACCGACGACGGATGCCTGGACGCGAGGGGCGGGGGCCGACGGGCTCCCGCCCCTCGCGCGTCGCGGGGGGGACGGCGGTTAGCTTCCGCGATCATGCCTTCCGCCCCGCCGTCCGGGCGGCCGACGCCCGGGCCCGTGGCCGCGGTCGGACCGTCGTCGCCGTCCTACATGAGCTTCACCCGCGCGCAGTGGGCGACCCTGCGCGCGAACACGCCGCTGCTGCTGGACGAGGACGAGCTGCGGCGGCTGCGCGGCGTGAACGAGCCGATGCCGGTCGAGGAGGTGGCGGAGATCTACCTCCCGCTGTCGCGCCTCATCAACCTGCACGTCGAGGCGGCCCGCGACCTCCTGCAGGTCACCGACCGCTTCCTCGGCCGCCCGTCGGTCGCGCCGCCGTTCGTGGTGGCGATCGCCGGCAGCGTGGCGGCGGGGAAGAGCACGACCGCCCGCGTGCTGCGCGCGCTGCTCGCCCGCTGGAAGGAGCACCCGCGCGTCGAGCTGGTGACGACCGACGGCTTCCTGCACCCGAACGCGGTGCTCGAGTCGCGCGGGCTGATGCACCGCAAGGGCTTTCCCGAGAGCTACGACGTCGCGCGCCTGCTGCGCTTCCTGACGGACCTCAAGACGGGCAAGCCCACGGTCGAGGCGCCGGTGTACTCGCACCTCGTCTACGACGTGGTCGCGAACCAGCACACGACGGTGCGGCGCCCGGACGTGCTGATCCTCGAGGGGATCAACGTCCTGCAGGCGCCGAGCGCCGCGGCGCGCGAGGAGGGCGAGGAGCGGCCGCGCCTGATGGTGTCGGACTTCATCGACTTCTCGATCTACGTCGACGCCGACGAGGCGAGCCTGGAGCGCTGGTACGTGCGCCGCTTCCTGAGCCTGCGCGACACCGCCTTCCGCGACCCGGAGTCGTACTTCCACCGGTACGCGGCGCTGTCGGAGCCCGAGGCGGTCGAGACGGCGCAGCGCATCTGGCGCGACATCAACTGGGTGAACCTGAAGCAGAACATCGAGAACACGCGCGAGCGCGCCTCGGTGATCCTGCGCAAGGGGGAGGAGCACGCGGTCGAGGAGGTGCGGCTGCGCCGCGCCCCGATCGTCCCCGCGAAGATCCGCCGCGCGAAGTAGGGCGCGCGGCGCTGCCGTTCAGCGCCCGCCCTCACGGCTGCGGCATGCACGGCATCGGCGTGCAGCGGCGCGGGCCGGGGTGGGCCGCCGGCTCCGGGCGACGCCGGCCGCTGCGGAGCCGCCGCGCACGGGGGGGCGCGCGTCTCCTCGCTGGCGTCGCAGCGTCGCTCGGAGACCCACCCCGGCCCGCGCCGCCCGGGCGTTCGTGTGCGTCGCAGCGGTGCACGGCGGGCGATGGGCGAGGGGGTGGCGCCGAGCGACCTCGATTCGGCGGCTGAGGAGACGCGAGCCGCGTCGCGGCATCGCGGCTCCGACCCGTCGAATCGCGAGCCGGCGCCGCCCCCTCGCCCATCGCCCGCGGCGCGAATGAAGCCGCACGCGCGCCGAACCACCGAGCGTGCGGCGCAGCAGACGCCGAAACGACGCAGCGCCCGCCCGTCGCGAGGACGGGCGGGCGCTGCGTGTGCGTGGCGCTCGCGCGCTACGCGCGTCGCCTCACTGCTTCTTACCGCCGACGAGCGACCGCAGCACGTACGGCAGGATCCCGCCGTGCTTGTAGTAGCTCAGCTCCTCGGGGGTGTCGATGCGGGCGAGCACCTCGAAGCGCGTCTCGCTGCCGTCCGGCGCCGTGGCCTTCACCGTCAGGCGCGCGCGCGGGCGCAGCGTCGCCTCGCTCAGCCCCTCGACCTCGTACGTCTCGAAGCCGGTGAGCCCGAGCGACTGGCGCGTGTCGCCGTTCGTGAACTCGCACGGCAGCACGCCCATCCCCACGAGGTTCGAGCGGTGGATGCGCTCGAAGCTCTCGGCGATCACCGCGCGCACGCCGAGGAGCACCGTGCCCTTCGCCGCCCAGTCGCGGCTGGAACCCGTGCCGTACTCCTTCCCGGCGATGATGACGAGCGGCGTGCCCTCCTGCTGGTACTGCATCGCCGCGTCGAAGATCGAGACGACGTCGCCGCCCGGCTGCGTCGTCGTGACGCCGCCCTCGGTGCCCGGCACCAGCTCGTTGCGCAGGCGGATGTTGGCGAACGTGCCGCGCATCATCACCTCGTGGTGGCCGCGGCGCGCGCCGTACGAGTTGAAGTCGCGCGTCTTCACGCCGTGCGCGATGAGCCACTTACCCGCGGGGCTCGCGGCCGCGATGTTGCCGGCCGGCGAGATGTGGTCGGTGGTGATCGAGTCGCCGAACATGCCAAGCACGCGCGCGCCGGTCACCGGCTTCACGCCCGGCGCCTCCATCGTCATCCCCTCGAAGTACGGCGGGTTGGCGACGTAGGTCGACTGCGGGTCCCACGCGTACGTCGCGCCCTTCGGCACGTCGAGCGCGCGCCACTGCTCGTCGCCCTCGAAGACGTTCGCGTACTGCTTCGTGAACATCTCGCCCTTCACGCTGCTCAGGATCGTGTCCTCGATCTCCTGCGGCGACGGCCAGATGTCGCGCAGGAAGACCGGGCCCTCGCTGCCGATGCCGAGCGGCTCCTTCTCGAGGTCGATGTCCATGCGGCCCGCCAGCCCGTACGCCACGACGAGCATCGGGCTCGCGAGGTAGTTGAAGCGCGTATGCGGGTTGACGCGCCCCTCGAAGTTGCGGTTGCCCGAGAGCACCGCGCTCACGACCAGCTTCCCCTTCTCGACGGCGGCGGCGATCGGCTCCGGGAGCGGGCCCGAGTTGCCGATGCACGTCATGCAGCCGTAGCCCGCGAGGTTGAACCCGATCGCGTTCAGGTCCTCCATCACGCCGGCCTTCTCGTAGTAGTCGGTCACCACGCGCGAGCCCGGCGACAGGGTCGTCTTCACCCACGGCTTGCTCGTGAGCCCCTTCCGCCGCGCATTGCGCGCCAGCAGCCCGGCGCCGAGCATGACGCTCGGGTTGGACGTGTTGGTGCAGCTCGTGATCGCGGCGATGACGACGGCGCCGTGCTTGAGCAGGAACTTCTGCCCGTTGTACTCGACCTCGACGCCCTCCGGCTCCTGCTCGGCCACGGCCGTCGCGACCACCGCGTCGCTCAGCTCGGGCTCCGCGCTGACCTTGTGCGAGCTCGCGATCTCGGCCTTCGCCGCGACCGTGCCCGCCTTGGCGAGCGTCTCGGCGAGGTGCGCCTGGAACGTCTGCTTGCTCTCGCGCAGCGGGATGCGGTCCTGCGGGCGGCGCGGGCCGGCGAGCGACGGCACCACCGTCGACAGGTCGAGCTCCAGCGTGTCCGTGTAGACCGGGTCCGGCGTCTCGTCGGTGCGGAAGAGCCCCTGCGCGCGCGTGTACGCCTCGACGAGCGCGATCTGCTCCTCGCTGCGGCCGGTGAGGCGCAGGTACTTGAGCGTCTCCTCGTCGACGGGGAAGAAGCCCATCGTCGCGCCGTACTCGGGCGCCATGTTCGCGATCGTGGCGCGGTCGGCGAGCGAGAGGCCGCCGAGGCCCGGGCCGTAGTACTCGACGAACTTGCCGACGACCTTCTTCTTGCGGAGCATCTCCGTGCACGTCAGCACGAGGTCCGTCGCCGTCGCGCCCACGGGGAGGCGCCCGGTGAGCTTGAAGCCGACGACGTCCGGCACGAGCATCGACGTCGGCTGGCCGAGCATCGCCGCCTCCGCCTCGATGCCGCCGACGCCCCAGCCGAACACGCCGAGGCCGTTGACCATCGTCGTGTGCGAGTCGGTGCCGACGAGCGAGTCGGGGTAGGCGAGCGTCTCGCCGTTGTCGTCCTTCGTGAAGACGACGCGCGCCAGGTACTCCAGGTTCACCTGGTGGCAGATGCCCGTGCCCGGCGGCACCGCGCTGAAGTTCGTGAACGCGTCCTGGCCCCAGCGCAGGAAGCGGTAGCGCTCCTGGTTGCGCTCGTACTCGTACGACACGTTCTGCAGGAACGCCTCGGGCGTCCCGTACTCGTCGGCCTGCACCGAGTGGTCGATGACGAGATCGACGGGCTGCAGCGGGTTGATGCGCTGCGGGTCGCCGCCGAGCTTCGTGATCGCGTCGCGCATGGCCGCGAGGTCGACGACGCAGGGCACGCCGGTGAAGTCCTGCAGCAGCACGCGCGCGGGGCGGTACGCGACCTCCTTCTCGGTGGCCTTCGTCACGTCCCACTTCGCGAGCGCCTCGACGTCGGCGGCCTTCACGAAGGCGCCGTCCTCGCCGCGCAGCAGGTTCTCGAGCAGGACCTTCAGCGAGAACGGGAGGCGGTCGACGTTCCCGCCCGAGAGCTCGCGCAGCGCGTCGAGGCGGAAGTAGGCGTACGACTTCCCGCCGACCGACAGCGTCGCCCGGCTGCCGAAGGAGTTGGGGTGCGTCATTGCGATGGCTCGGTGATCGCGCCCGGCGGGGCCCGCGGCCGCGGCGGGGGCGCGAGGTTCGGAGTGGAGCCGCTGCGCGGGTGAGCGGGAGGCGCGCAGGCTGGCGGACAATCTAGCGGAGGCCCCGGACGCGTGCGGCGCCGCGCCGCGGGCGCCGCGCCGCGGGCACGGCGCGCGGGCGACGTCGCGCCGTACAAACCTTCGGCCGGGCCGGGCCGTCCAACCCACCGCTCCGCCACACGCCACTCCCCCTGGCCCGACGCGCATGCGCCTCCCACCCCCGCCCGCGTTCCTGCCGATCGCCCTGCGGCGCCTCCTGCGCACGCCCGGCTTCACGCTCGTGGTCCTGCTCACGCTGGCGCTCGGGATCGGCGCGAACACCGCCGTCTTCAGCGCCGTCGACGCCGTGCTCCTCCGCCCGCTCCCCTACCGCGAGGGAGAGCGCCTGGTCGTGGTCGATCACCTGTATCCGTCGCTCGACGGGCTGATGGCGGGCGTCGGCGCGCCGACCCTCGTCGACGTCCAGACGCGCGCGCGCGCCTTCGAGGCGGTCGCCGTGCGCACCGGCTGGGGCCCCAACCTCACCGGCGTGGGCGAGCCGGAGCGGCTGACCGGCGCGCAGGTCTCGGGCGACTTCTTCCGCACGCTCGGCGTCGCGCCCCAGGTCGGCCGCGCGCTCCGCGCCGACGAGGCCGCGCCGGGACGCGAGCGCGTCGTCGTCCTCAGCGACGGCTTCTGGCGCCGCCGCTTCGGGGGTGACGCATCGGTGGTCGGGCGCACGCTCACGCTCGACGGCGAGCCGCACGAGGTGGTCGGCGTCATGCCGCCCGGCTTCCGCGACGTACAGGACCGCGCGGCGGAGCTCTGGCGGCCGCTCGCGCTCCAGCCGGAGCAGCTCGCCGACGCGTTCCGCACCAACGAGTACCTGTTCATGGTGGCGCGCCTGCGCCCCGGCGTGGAGCTGGAGGAGGCGCGCGCCGCGCTCCGCACCCTCGCCGGGCAGCTGAAGACCGCGTATCCGGACGCCTATCCGCAGGACTGGTCGCTCGCCGCCACCTCGCTGCGCGACAAGGGCACGGGCGGCATCCGCGCCGCGCTGCTCGTGCTGCTGGCCGCCGTGGGGTGCGTGCTGCTGATCGCCTGCGCGAACATCGCGGGGCTGCTGCTCGCGCGGGCCGCCTCGCGGTCGCGCGAGCTGGCGCTCCGCACCGCGCTCGGCGCCGGGCGCGCGCAGCTGCTCCGCCTCTACCTGACGGAGGCGCTGCTGCTCGCGCTCGCGGGGGGCGTCCTCGGCGTCCTCGTGGCGGCCGTCGGCGTGCGCCTGCTCGCCGCCACTGACGCCGGCGGGGTGCCGCTCGGCGAGGTGCGGCTGGACGGGGCGGTGCTCGCGTTCGCGCTCGCCGTCTCGGTGGCGACCGGCGTCGTGTTCGGCGTGGTGCCGGTCTTCCACCGCGCGCCCGGCGGGCTGCGCGACGCGCTCGCCGAGGGCGCGCGCGGCTCGGCGGGCGACCGGCGCGGGCAGGCGGCGCGCCGCGTCCTCGTCGTCGCCGAGGTGGCCGTCGCGCTCGTGCTGCTCGCGGGGGCGGGGCTGCTGCTCAAGAGCTTCGCGCGCGTGCAGGGCGTCGATCCCGGCTACCAGGCGCGCGGCGTGCTGACCGCGACGCTCGCGCTCCCGGGCGGCAAGTACGACACGCCCGAGCGGCAGCGCGCCTTCCTGGACGACGTGCTCGCCCGCGTGCGGGCGATCCCCGGCGTGACCGCCGTGGGCGCGTCGACCGGCGTCCCCTTCGGCCCCGGGGGTGGGACGCGCAGCTTCACCGTCGAGGGCTATCAGGCGCCGCCCGGGCAGCCGTCGCCGTGGGGCGACTACCGGCTCGTGAGCCCCGACTACTTCTCGGCCCTGCGCGTGCCGCTGCGGCGCGGGCGCGCGTTCACGGAGCAGGACGGCCCGGGCGCGCCGCGCGTCGCCGTGGTCGACGAGGAGCTCGCGCGCCGCTACTGGCCCGGCGCGGACCCGATCGGCAAGCGCATCGCGTACGGCACCGTGCTCGACTCGGTCACCGGGGAGCGCCGCCCCGCCTGGGTCGAAGTGGTCGGCGTGGTGGCCCACGTGAAGTCCGAGGGGCTGGACGCGGATCCGCGCGTGCAGGTCTATCGCCCCATCCGCCAGTTCCCGGCGGGCGCGCCGCAGCTCGTCGTCCGCACGAACGGTGACCCCGAGCGGCTGCTCCCCGCGCTGCGCGCCGCGGTGCGCGAGGTCGATCCGGCGCAGCCGCTGTCGCAGGTCGCCACGCTCGACGCGCTGCTGGATCGGTCGGTCGGCGCGCGCCAGCTGGCGGTGGTGCTCCTGGGCACCTTCGCCGGCATCGCGCTGCTGCTCGCCTCGATCGGCCTGTACGGCCTGATGTCCCACGCGGTCGCGGAGCGCACGCGCGAGTTCGGGGTGCGAATGGCGCTCGGCGCCGCACGCCGGAGCGTGCTCCTGCTCGTGCTGGGGCAGGGGATGCGGCTCGCGCTCGTCGGCACCGGCATCGGGCTGGTCGGCGCGTTCGCGCTCACGCGCCTGCTCCGCAGCCAGCTCTTCGCCGTCGAGGCGACCGACCCGGCGACGTTCGGGCTCGTGGTGGCGCTGCTGCTCGCCGTGGCGCTGCTCGCGCTGCTCGTGCCCGCGCTCCGGGCCACCGGCGCCGAGCCGCTGCGGGCGCTCCGGCAGGAGTGAGGCGCGGGGCTTAAGCGGCCCGCTAAGCGGAGGGCACGAGGTTGTCGGCCGATGGACGCGCGGGGGTGACCGCCGCGGCGTCCACGGCCCCGCGCCGCGCGCGGGATCCTCCCGCTCTCTCCGGACCCATGCGATTGATCTCCACGGTGCGCCTCGGCGCCCTGCTCGCCCTGCTGCCCGCCGCCGCCGCCGCCCAGCCCGTGCTGCGCGACGCCACCCTCTGGAACTCCAGCAGCGTCGGCGCCTACGGCGGCGGCTGGTGGAACACGCGCCCGAACGACGGCACGTACAACCTCTTCCTCTCGACGGCGCCCGACGCGCAGTTCCAGACCTCGCGGGTCGTCAACCCGAACGTCACGCTCGCGCACCAGCTGCAGACCGGCGCGAACACGTTCTGGTTCTACTCCTCCAGCTCCGGGTCGACCCACTACGGCCTGAACCTGTTCTTCGGCGACGCGCCGGTCGCGGACAACGCGGCGCCCCACATCTCGGCCACGGCGGGCTACGGCATCGCCGGGTTCTCGGACATCGATGCCTCGGTGCAGACCCGGGGAACGCCGACGGCGGGCCTCGTGGGCGGCGCGGGAACCCTGAGCTGGACGCAGGGGACCTTCGTGGTCACGCTGACCAACCTGCAGATCCTCGGCACGGCGTCGAACTCCGGGATCGATCGCGTGGACGCGGACCTCGTGCGCTCGGGCGGCGGGTGGGACAACCACGGCACGTTCACGCTGAACGTCGTCGACACGTCGGCGCCGGTGGTGACGCCGGAGCCGGGCACGTGGGCGCTGCTCGGCACCGGCCTGGTCGCCGTCGGCGGCGTGGCGCGCCGGCGTCGTCGCCTCGCCTGATCGTCCACTCCGGGGGGAGTGAGCGGCGGCGGCGTGCGGGCGTGGGTTGCCCGTACGCCGCCGCCGTGCGTTCGTTGCCGGCATGACGACCGCCGACCTCGCGCTGCCCGCGCTCGACCTCTCCGCGCCCGCGCTCGACCCGCTCGCCCTCGCCGCCGCGCTGTGCGCGGTGGACTCGACCAGCGGCCGCGAGGCGCCGGCGATCGACCGCATGGCGGAGGTGCTCGCGGCGCGCGGCTGGCGCGTGACGCGCGTGCCCGTGGGCCCCGGCCGCGACGACCTGTTCGCCGAGGGCGAGCGGCCCGCCGAGGTCACGCTGTCGACGCACCTCGACACGGTGCCGCCGTTCATCGCGCCGCGGCTGGTCGGCGACCGGCTGTACGCGCGCGGCGCCTGCGACGCGAAGGGGATCGCGGCGGCGATGGTCTGCGCCGCCGAGCGGCTGCGCGCGCGGGGCGTGCCGGTGGGGCTGCTGTTCGTGGTGGGCGAGGAGACGACGCACGACGGCGCGCACGCCGCCAACGACGCGCAGCCGACGCTCGCGCCGGCGTGCCGCGCGCTCGTCAACGGCGAGCCCACCGAGAGCATCCTCGGGGCGGGCACGAAGGGCGCGCTGCGCTTCACGCTCCGCACCACGGGGCGCGCCTGCCACTCCGCCTATCCGCAGCTCGGCGAGAGCGCGATCGCGAAGCTCGCCCGGCTGCTGGTGGAGCTGGAGACGCTCGCGCTGCCGGTCGACCCGGTGCTCGGCGCGACGACGATCAACGTCGGCGCGATCTCCGGCGGCGTCGCGGACAACGTCGTGCCGCCGCTGGCCGAGGCGCGCTGCATGGCACGGCTGGTGACGCCGGCCGACGCGCTGCGCGCGGTGCTGGAGGCGTGGGTCGGCGACCGGGCGACGATCACGTGGGGCATCACCGTGCCGGCGGTGCACCTCGCGACCGCGCCCGACTTCGCCACTGACGTCGTCGCGTACGCGACCGACATCCCCGTGCTGACGGCGTGGGGGCGTCCGTACCTGTTCGGGCCCGGCTCCATCCACGTCGCGCACACGGACGACGAGCACGTCGACGTCGCCGAGCTGCGCGCCGCGGCGGACGCGTACGAGCGCCTCGCGCTGGCGGCGCTCGCCGCGCCCTGAGCGCGGCGGCGCCGGCCAGCGCGGGGGATCAGCGCAGGTACTGGTAGAGCCCCACCAGCCCGACGACCGCGCCGCCGAAGGCGAGCGCGCCGCCGGCGCTGTCGCCCACCAGCAGGCCGAGGACGACCGCCGCGCCGCCGACGATCATCAGCGCCTCGGGCTGGCCGAAGCCGGGGCGGTTGCGCGGCGCGCGCTGCTCGCCGCCGCTCTCCTGGGTGCGGGCGGCGTGCATGGGCGCGGTGCCGACGCCGGCGCGGGCGCCCTCGCGGGTGGGGCCGGGCGCGGGCGGCGCGTCGGAGCGGGGCGCCGGCGGCGCGTCGGTCACGGTCGCGGGGGGCGTCGCCTCCGCGAGCTGCGCGCGCGCGGCGGGCGGCGTGAGCGAGGTCAGGGCGAGCGCGGTCGCCAGGGAGACGACGGCGGCACGACGCGGACGAACGGGCATGCGGAACCTCGCGAGCTCGGAGAGGGAGGAGAGACCAGCGTTCGAAGCGACGCATGGAAAGATGCGCGCCGCCGCTTCCCGCCGACCTCCCCGCCGAGGGCCCTCCGACGTGCCACCGTCCCGCCCGTCGCTGGCGAAACGTCTGATCGCCTCCATCTTCGCCCCGTCCGGTCGACGCGGCGCGTCCAGGTCGGCGCGCGGCGTCGCCCCCACTCGGAGGCATGCATGGCACGCACGGGTCCGTCCCTGCCGGCCGCGGTGCGCGTCGCCGCGCTGCTCGCGCTCCTGGGTGCGAGCGCACCGCCGGCCGCCGCCCAGCTGGTGCGCTCCGCCGCCGGCGCCCCGAACGCCGGCATCCAGGCGGCCGTCGACCAGTTCCGCGCCGATCTCGGGGCGCTCAACGCCAACGTCGCCGGCTCGTTCGGCAGCGGGCGGCGCGAGATCAACTGGGACGGCGTGCCCGCCGGGGCCTCCGCGCCCGGTGCGTTCCCCGCGAACTTCTTCAACGTCACCTCGCCGCGCGGCGTCGTCTTCGGCACGCCGGGCACCGGCCTCTCGGTCAGCGCGAACGCGGGCGCCGGCACGCCGGCCTTCGGCGACGTCGACCCCTCCTACGCGACGACGTTCGGCGTCTTCTCCCCGCAGAAGCTGTTCACGGCGGCGGGGAGCAACGTCGTCGACGTGCGCTTCTTCGTGGCCGGCTCGACGACGCCGGCGGTGTCGCGCGGCTTCGGCGCCGTGTTCACCGACGTCGACCTCGCGAACACGACGTCGCTGTCCTTCTTCGACGCGAACGGGGCGTCGCTCGGGACGTTCTTCGCGCCCGCGCTGGTCGGCAGCGCCACCTTCTCCTTCCTCGGCGTCTCGTTCGCGGACGCGGTCGTCGCCCGCGTCCGCATCGTCGCCGGCAACGTGGCGCTCGGCGCAGGGGTCCTCGACGCGAACGGGAACCCGACCGATCTCGTGGTGATGGACGACTTCCTCTACGGGGAGCCGGTGGCGGTCGTCCCGGAGCCCGCCACCGTGCTGCTCACCGCGACGGGGCTCGCGGTGCTCGCGCTGGCGGGCCGCCGGCGCGCGCGTCGCTAGCGCCGCGCACGGACGGCACGACGGGGCGGCGTCCGCGGGCGCCGCCCCGTCGTGCGTTCAGGAGGTCGGCGGCGCGTCGCCGGAGAGCACGTCCAGCACGTCGAGCGGCAGCGCGTCGGCACCCTCGGCGGGCGCCAGCGCCGCGTCGAGCACCGTCTCGAGGACCGCGTCGAGCGCCGGCGTGGCCGACGCGGGCACGACGGCCGGCGGGACGACCACCGGCGTCGCCAGGATCGCCGAGGCGTCGGAGAGCGGCGCCGCCGGCAGCGCCGCCCGCAGCGCCCGGACCGGCGTCGGCGCCGTGGGCGTGCGCGACACGATCTCGGTCGTGATCGCGTGCGTCGGGCAGCTGCGCGTGAAGGTGCCGTCGGCGGGGGACCACGACAGCTCGTGGCTCAGCGCGTACGCGGTGCCGTCGGCCGCCTGGCCCATGACGTGTGGCGCGAGCGCCACGCACAGCCCGCACGCGGTGCACTTTTCCCGGTCGACCGTCAGCCGCACGCTCCGGCGCGGGAAGATCCCGCTCGGCGCGGTGAGCAGGTCGTCGAGCCCGCGGAGCGCCTCGGACGCGGCGCGATAGCCCTCGTCGATCAGCTCCTGCGCGTGGCCGAAGACGAACCAGCCGATGTGGCTCACGCGCGGCCGGATCAGCAGCATCGGCGGGCCGCCCCACTGCGCGAGCGACGGCTGCTGCAGCGCGTGCATCATCACGCTCGCCGATCGCATGAAGATCGACGCGAAGCCCTGGTCGTGGATCGTCGTGTCGTGCGTCAGGTCGGCGTTCCCGACGTCGACGGCGATGATCGCGTCGACCGGTGCGCCGTTGAACCCGCGCGCGGCGATGGAGACGGGGAGGTTGTCGACCGTGCCGCCGTCGACGCACACGCGCCCGTCCACGCGCCCCGGCGGGAAGAAGCCGGGGAGCGCGCACGAGGCGTACACCGCGTCGCGCACCGGCACGTCGCGCAGCCCGTTGAGGCCCCACACGACCTGCGTGCCGCGCGACACGTCGACGGTGTTGATCAGCAGCGGCGTCGCCAGCGCGTCGAAGTCGCCTTCCGGCACCACCAGCTCGACGAGCGCGCGCAGCGGCTCGGCGAGGTAGAGCGACGGGGAGCGCATGCGCTCCACCAGCATGCCGTAGTGGTTGATGCGGAACAGCTCGCGCCGACGCAGCGCGACCGCCCGCTCCGCCATCACGTCCTCGTGCAGCCCGCCGGCGGTCGCCGCGCCGAGGAGCGCGCCGATGCTGGAGCCGGCGATGAGCGTCGGGCGGATGCCGCGCTCGCGCAGCGCCCGCAGCACGCCGATGTGCGCGAACCCCTTGAGCCCACCGCCGCCCAGGACGAGCGCGATGCGCGGGGTGCGCCGCGCCACCACGCGCGGGGCGCGCCGGCCGTCCGGCGAGAGGGAATCGTGGGGAGCTCGGGGCATCGCGGGTCCTCCACCGGGCGGGCGATGACATGCCGGGTCGCGAGGCCAGGAGCCGCGCGACGCTTCACTGCGACGTGATACCCTGCAGACGCCTCCTGCGTTCGTCCGGTCACCGCGGAACGCCCCTCCACAACGGAAGAAGCGCGCCAGCCGCAGTGGCGCGACGGTCCGCCGCGTACATTAGCGCCATGACCTCCCCTTCTCGCAGCGACGCGCCCGCGGCGCGCGGCGACGCGGCCCTCGTGCGCGCCCTCGGCACCTGGGGGCTGGCCGCCAGCATCGTCAACGTCACCATCGGCGGCGGCATCTTCCGGCTCCCCGCCGGCGCCGCCGACGTCCTCGGCACCGCCGCCCCGCTCGCGTACGTCGTCTGCGCGATCGCGATGGGCCTCATCGTCGTCTGCTTCGCGGAGGCGGGCAGCCGCGTCTCGCTGACCGGTGGGCTCTACGCCTACGTCGAGGTGGCCTTCGGCCCGTTCCTCGGCTTCCTCACGGGCGTGATGCTCTGGGCGAGCATGAGCGCCGCGCTGGCCGCGGTGTCGACCTTCTTCGCCGACTCGCTCGTCGCGCTCGTGCCGGCGCTCGGGCCGGGCGCGGGGCGCACCGCCGCGCTGCTGATCGCGCTCGCGCTCCTCGCGGGGCTCAACGTGCTCGGGGTGCGCGGCGCGAGCCGCTTCAACTCCGCGATGACGGTGGCCAAGCTGGTGCCGCTCGCGCTCTTCGTCGTCCTCGGCGCGGTCGCGGTGCGCGGCGAGCACCTCGCCATCGCGCAGGCGCCGAGCACCGACGCGATGGCGCGCGGGTCGGCGTTCCTCATCTTCGCCTTCCTCGGCGTCGAGTCCGCGCTGGTGCCGAGCGGCGAGGTGCGCGAGCCCGCGCGCACGGTGCCGCGCGCGCTCTTCCTCGCCATGCTCGCGGTGACGGTCGTCTACGTCGCGGTGCACGTCGTCACGCAGGGCATCCTCGGCCCCGCGCTCGCCGGCTCGCGCACGCCGCTCGCCGACGCCGCGGGCGCGGCGCTCGGCGGGTGGGGGCGCACGCTGATCCTCGTCGGCTCGGCGATCTCGATGTTCGGCTACGTCAGCGGCATGACGCTCGGCGTGCCGCGCATCCTGTACGCGTTCGGCCGCGACGGCTTCCTGCCGCGCGCCTTCGCGTCGATCCATCCGACGTTCAAGACGCCGCACGTCGCGATCGTCGCCCAGGCGATCCTCACCGGCGCGCTCGCGCTCAGCGGCGGCTTCGAGCGGCTGGCGCTCGTCGCCAACGGCGCCGGCCTCCTGGCGTACGCCGCCTGCTGCGCGGCCGCGTGGCAGCTGCGCCGCAAGGACGTGCGCCAGGGCGGCGGCCTGCCGTTCACGACGCCGTTCGGCCGCATCGCGCCGGCGCTGGCGCTGCCGGTGATCGCGTGGCTGCTCACGGGCCTCTCGGCGCAGGAGTGGATCGCGCTCGCGATCGTGGTGGCCCTCGCGATCCCGGCGTACCTGGTGGCCCGCCCTACGAGCGGCGGCCCGGCGGCCACGGAGCCGGCGAGCCGCTGAGCGGCCCCCGCCCCGAAAGCCCCGGCGTCTCCGCCCCCGCGGCACCCGACTCGCCGTATCCGCTCCCGCCGTCCCCGATCCGCCTCACCCGACCCGCTGCATCCGCCCCATGGACCCCCTGCTGTCCTTCCGCGCCGAGTTCCCGATCCTCGAGCGCTCGACCTACCTCGTCTCCAACTCGCTCGGCGCGATGCCGCGCGCGACGGCCGACCGGCTGGCCGAGTACGCGGACGTGTGGAGCACGCGCGGCGTGCGCGCGTGGGCCGAGGCGTGGTGGGAGCTGCCCGTGCGCGTCGGCGACGTCGTCGCGCCGCTCCTCGGCGCCTCGCCGAACGAGGTGGCGATGACGGCGAACGTCTCCATCGCGCACGTCGCCGTGCTCTCGGCGCTCGACTTCACGGGGCCGCGCGACACGATCGTCATGACCGCGCTCGACTTCCCGTCGGTGCGCTACGCCGTCGAGGGGATGGCGGCGCGCATGGGCGCCCGCGTCGTCGTCGTCCCCGCGGCGCCCGACGGCCTGTCGGTCGACGAGGACGCGCTGTGCGCGGCCATCGACGAGCGCACGCGGCTGGTCGCGATCTCGCACGTCCTCTTCCGCTCCGCATACGTCATGGACGCGGCGCGCATTGCGCGGCACGCGCACGCCGTCGGCGCGCTCGTGATGCTCGACGCCTACCACTCGGTCGGCGTGCTCCCGGTCGACGTCCGCGCGCTCGGCTGCGACTTCCTGGCCGGCGGGGTGCTCAAGTGGCTGTGCGGAGGACCGGGCGGCTGCTTCCTCTGGGTCGCGCCCGACGTCGAGGCGCGCGCCGGCCGCCCCGTGCTGCCCGCGCTCACCGGATGGCAGGCGCACGCGCGCCCGTTCGCCTTCGAGGACGCGATGACGCACGCCGAGGGCGCGTGGCGCTGGCTGAGCGGGACGCCGAGCGTGCCCGCGCTCTACGCGGCGCTCGAGGGGCCCCGGCTCGTGCACGCCGCCGGCATCGACGCGGTGCGGGAGAAGAGCCGCCGCCAGACCGCGCGGCTGATCGCGCTCGCCGACGCGCGCGGCTACCCGGTGCGCGCGCCGCGCGACCCCGAGCGGCGCGGGGGCACGGTCGCCTTCGACGTGCCGCACGGCTACGAGGTGGCGCAGGAGCTGCTCGCCCGCGACATTGTCATCGATTACCGCCCCGGCGCGGGCATCCGCGTCGCCCCGCACTTCTACACGTCGGACGAGGAGCTCGAGGCGGCCGTGGCCGCGATCGACGAGATCCTGGCGACCGGCGCCTGGGAGCGGCACGCGGGGCGCCGGGCGGTGGTGACCTGACCACGCTGCTCCTCGCCGGCAGCGCTTCTCGCTCGGCGCTCGACGCTCGACGCTCGGCTGGCCCGAGCGTCGAGCGTCGAGCGCCGAGCGGGGAGGAACCCCCTCCTCCAGCATCGGGCCCTACGATGAGCACCGCGCCCAAGCGCATCCGCAAGCAGTACGTCAACAACGAGTACCCCCTCGTCATCATGCGCTTCGAGGACGGGCACGAGATCAAGGTCTACAAGGGCACCGGCAAGGAGTTCGACGCGTACCCGGGCGAGACGATCAAGCTGCTCGCGATGTACGACCCGACCTCGCACGACCGCGAGCTGGTCGACACCAAGAAGTCCGACGACTTCCCGGACGCCGCGGAGTGATCCCGCGTTCGCATCCCGCGTCGCCTCGCCGGCCCGCCCTCGGGCGGGCCGGCGTCGCGTTGCGCCGCGCCGCCGTCGTCTGCGGCGCGGCGCTGCTCGTCGCCGGCAGCGCCGGCTGCGCCGGGGCCCAGCGCCCCGCGGCCGCCGGCACGTCGACGGGTGGCACCCCGGCTGCGCGCTCCACCGCCGCGCGCCCCGCGCCCGTCCGCGCCGACACCGCGGCGCTCCGCCGCACGCTCGACTCGCTGGTCGCGGCGTACGAGGGCGGCAAGCGCGGCGTCGTCGGCTACGCGGTGCACAACCTCGACACCGAGGAGCGGCTGTCGTACCGCGGCGGCGAGACCTTCCCGACCGCGAGCCTGATCAAGGTCCCGATCCTCGTGACCCTGTACGACATGGTCGGGAAGGGGATGATCGCGCTCGACGACCCGATCACGATCCTCCGGATCGACCAGGTGCCCGGATCGGGGCAGCTGCAGCACCTGCGCGCGCCCGTGACCATCCGCGTCGCCGACGCCGCGCGGTACATGATCACGATCAGCGACAACACGGCCACCAACCTCCTGCTCGACCGCGTGGCGCTGCGGCGCGTGTGGGACAAGATGGAGGCGCTCGGGCTCCCGCACACGAAAGTCCACGCCAAGTCGTTCCAGCGCTTCACGAGCGTGGCCATGGACAGCTCGGTGAAGTACGGGCTCGGCGTCACCACGCCCGACGAGATGGCGGCGCTCTACGCCCGGATGGCGCGCGGCACCGCGGTGAGCCCGGCCGCCGACTCGGCGATGCTCGCGCTCATGTACGCCAACGAGGACGACGTGCTGCTGCAGCGCCTCGTCGAGGGGGTGCGCGCCGCCAACAAGACCGGCGCCACCGACCAGGTGCGCACCGAGTGCACGCTGTGGGAGCTGCAGTCGCGCGTCGTCGCCTGCGTGCTCACCAAGGAGAACGCCGACACGCGCTGGGTGCTCGACACCGAGCCGCAGCTGCTGATGGCGCGCATGGGCCGCGCGATCGTCGACGCCTGGCCGCGCCGGCCGCGGCCCCCGGCGCAGCCCTGAGCCCGCCCGACGCTTCCGGACGACGGACCGGCACGCCCCCTGCGCCAGCGGGGGGCGTGCCTGCTTCCGGAACCTCCGCCCGCCGCGCCACCGTGGCGCTGGCCGTCTCGCTCGCGCTCCCGGCGCTGGCCGCCGCTCCGGGCGCGCTCGCCGCGCAGATCGTCGGCGTGCCGGTGCCGCCGCCCCGTCCCGCGCGCGCCGTCGTCGCCGCCGCGGCCGACAGCGTCGACCCGAACCGCCCGACGCCCTGGCGCGCCGACACCGCCGCGATCGTCCAGCGGCTCGACATCCAGGCCTGGGTCGACTCGGCCGCGCCCGCGCTCGCCCGCGCCCCGCGCCCCGCGCCCGCCGTCGCCGAGCCCGTGCCCCGCGTCGACGCCGCGCCGCCCGCGCCGCTCCCGGCGACGCCCCCCGCGACGCCGGCGCCCAACCCGCGACTCGAGCCGACGCCGGCGCCGCGCCTGCCGCGGCGGCCGTCGCAGGAGGCGCGCACCGGCGGGGCGCTGCCGGCCACGCCTCCGGCCACGCCCCCCGCGGCCCGCCCCGACAGCGCCGCCCGGCCACCGCGCGCGCCCTAGCGTCCCGCGAGCCCGCGCTCGCATCGCCCGCGGTGCGCCGCGCGGCGTTGCCCGGCCCCGGCGCCCAGGCTACGATCGGGCATGCCCGACCACCCGTCGCTCCGCCTGAGCGCCCCCGTCCGCGCCGCGCGCGACGCGGGGCGCCCCATCGTCGCCCTGGAGAGCTCCGTGCTCGCCCAGGGGCTCCCGATCCCGGCCAACCGCGACGCCGCCGATCGGATGCTCGGCGCCGTCGAGCGCGCGGGCGCCGTCCCGGCGGTCACCGCCGTGGTGCGCGGCGTGCCGACGCTCGGCCTGGAGCCGGACGAGATGGAGCGCTTCCTCGCCCGCGACGGCGTCCGCAAGGTCTCCGCGCGCGACCTCGCCCCGGCGATGCTGCGCGGCCACGACGGCGCCACCACGGTCGCCGCCTCGCTCGCCCTCGGCGCCATGGCCGGCGTGCCGGTGTTCGCGACCGGCGGCATCGGCGGCGTGCACCGCGAGGCCCCCGACGCGCCTCCGGCGACCTGGGTGCGCGACGAGTCGGCCGACCTGCTGGAGATGTCCCGCTCGCCGATGCTCTGCGTCTGCGCGGGCGCCAAGTCGATCCTCGACCTGCCGGCGACGCTGGAGCGCCTCGAGACGCTCGGCGTCCCGGTCGTCGGCTATCGCACCGACACGCTCCCCGGGTTCTTCACCGTCGACACGGGGCTGCGCGTCCCGCACCGCGCCGACACGCCGGGCGAGCTGGCGGCGCTCTGGCGGCACCACCGCGCGCTCGGCCGCCGCGAGACCGTCCTCGTCGTGCAGCCGCCCCCGGCCGACACGGCGCTCCCCCGCGCGGTGGTCGACGGTGCGGTGGCCGACGCCCTCGCCGACGCCGCGCGGCAGGGGATCGCCGGGCCGGCCGTCACGCCCTTCCTGCTGGCCGCCGTGGAGCGCGCCACCAGCGGGCGCTCGCTCGTCGCCAACCTCGCCCTGCTGGAGGCCAACGCCCGCCTCGCGGCCGAGGTCGCGGTCGCGCTGGCGGGCTGACTGGGCGCCGGGCACCCGCGCCGGCGCCGGGGCGCACAAGCTGCGATATGACGGGTGGCGACATTGAACTCGTCCGCGTCCGGGCTGTACTATAGGCAGACCAGATCAGGCGGAGGACGTACAGAATGACCAACCCCTTCCTGAGCTCCGAGGAGTACGACGAGCGCGCGCATGCCCTCTACAACGAGGGCAAGTACGACGAGGCGCTCGACGTGCTCAAAGAGGGGCTCTCGCTCTACCCGCACGCGGTGGAGTTGCACGTGGGGCTGGGCTACGCGCGCCTGGCGCGCGAGGAGTTCGCCTGGGCGCGTCGTGCGTTCGACGAGGCGCTCGTCCTCGACGCCGAGCACGAGGATGCCCTCGCGGGGCTCGGAGAGGTCCTGCTCAAGTTCGGGCAGCAGGACGCCGCGCTGCGCGCCTTCCAGCAGACGCTCGCCCTGGGCTACCAGGACGACATCGAGCTCATGCTGCAGATCGGCCGCGCGCTCTTCCGCGAGGGGCTGATCGACGAGGCGAAGTCGTACTTCGAGGTCGCCGTCCAGGAGGCGCCCGACAACGCCGAGGCGATCGCCTGCGTCGGCTACGCGCTGCACCGGATGGGCGAGGACGAGAGCTCGGCCGCCGCGCTGCGCCGCGCCCTCCAGCTCGACGGCGAGCACGTCGAGGCGCGCATCTACCTCGGCAACCTCCTCTACGATCGGGGGGAGTTCGAGAGCGCGCTCTACCACCTCGACCGCTCGACGCCCGAGGACCACTGGGACGAGCTGGGGATCTGGCGGCTGTTGGAGCTCAAGAAGTCGATCTACCGGCTGGCCGACGACGACGTCGAGCTGAAGCCGTGGGAGGCGCGCCTGGCCGAGCTGGCGGGCGAGCCCGACGCGATCGACGAGCTGCTCGCGGAGCTGGAGGCCGGCGAGGACGACGAGGCGCAGCTGGAGCTGTTCGCCGCCGAGGTGGTGCCGCCGACCGAGCGGACCGACGAGCCGCAGGCGCCGCCGGCGCGGCTCGACGCCAGCCGGCACGCGGTCGTCACCAGCGAGGGGCGCGAGATCGACGGCACGTGGGAGGAGATCGTCGGCCTCCTGCGCGACGCGAGCGGCGAGTTCGCGGGGCGCTCGGTCACCGACTTCATGTCGGCGGTGGCGCGGCGGCAGTACGGCAAGACGGGCGTCCGCATCTCCGCCCGCGACGCCGAGTCGTTCATCCGCGGCAGCGCGGCGGCCGGGCTGCTGCGGATCGTCCGCTAGGCACCGTCCGCCCCGAATCGTCCGCCGGCGGGGACACGCCCCCGTTCCCGCAGACGGACGCTCCTTCCGGCTCCCGGCCTCGCGGTCGGGGGCCGGTCGCACGTGTGTCGCACGTGAGATGCACGCGGTGCCACCCGAGCGACCCCGTCCCGGCGGTGGTCGGCCCCTTGCACTGTTGGGCGCCCGATGACGACCCCGAACCACCGCACCGCCATGGCCGCGCTCGACGCGGCCCGCCCGCTCATCACCCGGCTCGACGCCTCCCGGCACCCGGAGGAGGTCGCGGCGGACCTGATCGAGGCCTGGAGCGCCGTCGAGACCTCGCTCCGCGCCCTCCTCGGCGGCTCCGCGCTCGGCGGGCAGGCGCTCGTCGGCGAGGTCCGGCAGCGCGGCCTGCTCGACTACCGGCACGCGCACGACCTCCTCGGCTTCCTGGCCGCGCGCGACCGCGCGACGCGGCAGGGCTATCGCCCCGACGGCGCCGACGTCGACGCCTCGCGCACCGGCTTCCAGTCGCTCGAGGCGGCGCTGGGCATGGGGATCGGCGCCCCGACGGGGGTGCACCGCGCCGTCGGCGCGCCGGGCGCGTACGGACCGTCCGGCGCCCCGGCGCCGAACGCCCCCGTGCCGCCGGCGGCGGCCGCGGCCGGTGGGGGCGCCGCCGGCGCGACCGGTCTGGGCGCTCCGGCGCCCGACGTGCCGCTGGAGCCCACACGCCGCCGGGCCGCCCTCCGGCGCCCGTCGCGGTCGGTGCTCGCGGTGGCCGCCGTCGCGCTGGCCGCCGTCTTCGCCGGCCTGTACTGGTGGATGAACGAGTCGCGCAGCCCGCGCGGGCTCGAGCGCGGGGTGATCGCCTACCAGGCCGGCCAGAAGGACATCGCGCGCCGCGAGTTCCAGGCGGTCGCCGACGACCGCGAGGACCTCGCCATCCCCCGCGTCTGGCTCGCGCGGCTGGCCCGCGAGGACGGCGACCTGACGCGCGCCACGACCGAGCTGCAGCGCGCCATCCAGGTCGAGCCCACGAGCGCGCTCGCGCTGCGCGAGATGGGGCAGCTGCTGCTGCAGAGCAACCGCCCCGACCTCGCGATCAACTTCCTCCGCCGCGCCATCGAGGCCGACAACACGGACCGCGTGGCGCAGGGCTGGATGGCGTGCGCGCTCGCCCGCCAGGGCAACGTGCAGCTCTCCCGCAGCTTCGCGCAGCGGGCGGGGCAGGGCGACTGGTCCGGCTGCGTGAACGCCGCGCCGATGCTCCCGACGGCGCCCGGGCAGATGCCGCCGCAGGGGGCGTACGCCCCGGGCGCCGTCCCGCCGGGCGGGATGGCGCCGGCCGGCGTGCCGCCGTATCCCGCCTACCCGCAGGGTGCCGTCCCGCGGCCCTGAGTCGTCCGTCCGGGGGCTCGGCGACGGGGGCGGCGCACGAAACCGTGCGCCGCCCCCGTCGCGTAGTGCGGCCCGTGTGCGGCGCTCCGATCCGCCCACCCCACGTCGTCCCGGACCTCCCGTCGTGCCATCCCTCATCGAGTTCCGCGGCGTCGGCAAGCGCTACACGCGCCCCTTCGCCTCCGACGTCGTCGCCCTGGAGGACGTGTCGTTCGACGTCCACGCCGGCGAGGTCCTCGGCATCGCCGGCCCCAACGGGGCCGGCAAGAGCACGCTCATCTCGATCCTCCTCGGCTACGTCCCGCCGAGCCGCGGCGAGGTGCGCATCGCGAACCGTCCGGTGCGCGAGTACATCGAGCGCCACGGCGTCGGCTACCTCTCCGAGCTGATCGACGTCGACCCGCGCTGGACGGTGCGGATCGCGCTCGAGCGCTTCGCCACGCTGGCCGGCCTCCCCGAGGCGCGGCTCGCGGTGCGGGTGCAGGAGGTCATGACGCGGCTCGGCCTCGACGAGTACGCCGACCGCCCGTTCCGCAAGCTCTCCAAGGGCAACAAGCAGCGGCTCGGCCTCGCGCAGGCGCTGCTGCGCGAGGAGCGCGTGCTGATCCTCGACGAGCCGACGCACGGCCTCGACCCGCTCTGGATGATCCGCTTCCGCGGCATCCTCGCCGAGCTGCGGCGCCCGGGACGCGCGATCCTCGTCGCGTCGCACAACCTCGAGGAGCTCGAGCGACTGTGCGACCGCGTGGCCATCCTCGACCGCGGGCGCGTGACGCGCGTGGTGCAGGTGGGCGAGGTGCTGCCGCACACGCACGAGACGCTCTACCGCCTGACGGTCGCGCGCGGCGCCGACCGCCTCTCCGAGGTCTTCACCGAGGCGGTCGACCTCGGCCGCGGCGACTGGGCGGTCAGCGCCCCGACGCTCGAGGCGCTCAATCACGGCATCGCGGCGCTCATCGAGCGCGGCGTGCTGCTGGTCGGCGTCGCTCCCGCGCAGAGTGCGCTCGAGCAGGTCTTCCACGATGCCATCGGCGAGGTGCTGCTGTGATCTCCTTCGACGGGTCCACCCCCGCCGCCGCGCGCGCGGCCGACCGCGAGCGCACCGCCCGCGTCCTCGACGAGATGACGGCGGCCGCGCTCGTGCCGCAGCCCGCCGGCGGCGCGGTGCTCGACGACGACGACTTCCTCGTCTCCGACGAGTCGCTCGACATCGACCCGGCCGAGTCGCCGCTCCGCCGCTACCTCAAGTACCAGGTGCGGGACTTCGTGCAGCAGCGCGCCGTCTGGCTGCTCGCGATCGGGCTGATGGGGCTCTACTTCCTCTGGGACAACTACACGCCCGGCCTCCGCGACTCGGGCACGCCCATCACGCCCGCGCAGGAGGCCGAGCGCTTCCGCGGCGTCATCCTCGCCATGTCGGCGGCGTTCTCGCTGCTCGCGTCGGTCTTCACCGTGCACGGCCTCGTCTCGGGGGAGCGCGAGCGCGGGCTGCAGCGCTTCCTCTTCGCCAAGCCGATCGCGCGCGTCCCGTACTACCTGCAGAAGCTGGGAATCGCGTTCGTCGGCACGCTGCTGCTGACGCTCGTGATGGTGCTGCTCGCGGGCGCGGTGTTCGGGCGCGCGGTGCCGCTGGAGTCGGCGATGATGCTCGCCACCGCGCTCTTCACCTCGGTCGGCGGGCTGGCCTTCCTGCTCTCGACGCTCGTGCGCTTCGAGGGGGGGCTCGCGCTCGTCGGCACGCTCGGCGTCATCCCGCTGCGGGCCATCGCGCAGGAGGGCGAGTCCTGGGCGTGGCTCGGATCGCTCCGCTTCGTCCTCCCGCCCCTCGAGCGGTTCCTCCCGCTGGTCGAGCCGAACCTCGGCGGCGATCCGCTGCGCGCGATGCTCTGGGCGGTCGGGTACGGCGCCGTGTGCCTCGCGGCCGGCGTCATGGTGCTGCGCCGGCGCTCGATCCTGTCCTGACGGGGTCGGCGACGGGCGCTGCGGGCACGCACGGTGCCCCAGTGCCCTTCACCGAACGGGGACGTCCGACCATCCTCCGGTCGGACGTCCCCGTCTCGTCTTCCAGCCCCGCGCGATGCCGCCGAACGCCGCCACGCCCCTGATCGACCCCGCGACCGTGCGCCGCACGGTGCTCCCGAACGGCCTCACCGTGCTCGTGCGCCGCGACGCGTCGGCGCCGGTGGTGGCGGTCAACACCTTCGTGCGGGCCGGCTACTTCGACGAGACCGACGACGTGGTCGGCGTCGCGCACGTGCTGGAGCACATGTTCTTCAAGGGCACCGCGCGGCGCGGCGTGGGCGAGATCGCGAAGCAGACCAAGGCGCAGGGCGGCTACCTCAACGCCCACACGATCTACGACCACACGAGCTACTACGCGGTGCTCCCGGCGTCGGGCTTCGTCGAGGGGCTCGACATCCAGGCCGACGCCTACGCCAACTCGCTCGTCGACGCGGCGGAGCTGGCGAAGGAGCTGGAGGTCATCATCCAGGAGGCCAAGCGGAAGCTCGACAACCCGGGCGCCGTGACGGTCGAGTCGCTCTACGCGCTGCTGCACGACCGCCATCGCGTGCGCCGCTGGCGCATCGGCACCGAGGAGGGGCTGCGCCGCCTGACGCGCGACGACGTGGCGGGCTTCTATCGCACCTACTACCGGCCGAGCAGCACCGTGCTGTCGATCGTCGGCGACGTCGATCCGGACGAGGCGCTGGCGCACGTGCAGGCGCGCTACGGCGCGATTCCCGACGGCGCGGTGCCCACCGACCGCGGCCCGCGCGAGGACGGCGCGCCGGGCTTCCGCTATCGCGAGCTGTCGGGCGACGTGCAGCAGGCGCAGGTCGCCTTCGGCTGGCGCACGCCCGGCACGCGGCACGACGACACGCCGCGGCTCGACCTCGCGGCGGCGGTGCTGGGCACGGGGCGCGGCTCGCGGCTCTACCGCGCGGTGCGCGAGCGCTCCCTCGCCTCGCACGTCGGCGCGTACGACAGCACGCCGACGGAGCTCGGCGTCTTCGTCGTGCACGCCGAGGGCGATCCGGCGCGCCTGCCCGACGCGGCGCGCGCCGCGTGGGCCGAGGTGCGCGCACTGCGCGAGCAAGGCGCGAGCGCGCACGAGTTGGCGCGCGTGCAGCGCATCGCCGAGTCGCGCTGGCTGCGCCGGCTGGAGACGATGGAGGGCCAGGCGAGCTGGCTCGCCGAGTGGGAGGCGCTCGGCGACTGGCGCCTGGGCGAGGACTATCGCGCGCGCGTGCAGGCGACGACGGCCGCGCAGGTCACCGACGCGGTGCGCCGCTGGCTCGATCCCGAGCAGGCCGGCGCGGTGGTGTACCGCCCGCAGGCGTCGGCGCCGGTCGCGGCCGACGCGGCGGCGTTCGCGGCGCTGCTCGCGAGCGGCGCGCCCGCGAGCGTCGGGGCGGGCGAGGCGCCCGCGGCCCAGGCGCCCGCGGTGCACGCGGGCGCGCCGACGTTCGAGCGCGAGGAGGCCGGCGTGCACGTCTTCCGCACCGCGCGCGGCATCCCGGTGCTCGTCGCGCGCAAGCCGGGCGCACGCATCGCGCACCTGGGCGTCTACGGCCGCGGCGGCGCGAGCGAGGAGGCGGACGGCGAGGTCGGGCTCACGACGCTGATGGCGCACACCAGCGTGAAGGGCACGGAGCGTCGGACCGCGGCGCAGATCGCGGCCGAGGCGGAGGTGCTGGGCGGGAGCGTCGGCGCGAGCGTCGGCGGCGAGAGCTTCGGCTGGGGGATCTCGGTGCCCGTCGGCCATGCGGCGGAGGCCGCGGCGCTGCTCGCCGACGTCGTGCAGCGGCCGATCTTCCCCGACGACGCGTTCGAGACCGAGCGCGAGGCGGCGCTGCAGGACCTCCGCCTGCTGCGCGACGACATGTACCGCTGGCCGATGCGCCTCGCCACCGAGGCCGCGTTCGCCGGGCATCCGTACGGGCGGCCGGTGGGCGGCACCGAGGCGTCGCTGCGCGCGCTGGACGTCGCGCGGGTGCGCGCGTGGCATCGCGAGCGCGCGCTGCAGGGCGACGCGGTGCTCGCCTTCGTCGGCGACCTCGATCCGGCGGAGGCCGCGGCGATCCTGGCGCGCGAGTTCGAGCAGCTCGCGCCGCGCGCGGTGGAGCCGCTGCCGCGCCCCGCCTGGCCGGGCGACGAGCGGCAGGCGGTCGAGTCGCGCGCCAAGAAGCAGACGGCGCTCGCGCTGCTCTTCCCGGGCCCCGCGCGCGACGATCCCGAGCGCGTCGCGGCGCAGCTGCTCGCGGGGATCGCGAGCGGGTTGGGCGGGCGCTTCTTCGACGAGCTGCGGGATCGGCGCTCGCTCGCCTACACGGTGCACGCGTTCGCGAGCACGCGGCGGCTGGCGGGGAGCTTCGGCGCCTACATCGCGACCGGGCCGACGCAGGAGGAGGAGGCGCGCGCGGGCCTGCTGGCGGAGTTCGCGCGGCTGCGCGAGGCGCCGGTGAGCGACGAGGAGCTGACGCGCGCGCAGACGTACGCCCTCGGCACGCACGCCATCGCGCGCCAGAGCGGCGGCGCCGTGCTCGGCGAGATGATCGACGCGTGGCTCTCGGGCGAGGGCCTGGCGGAGCTGACGACCTACGAGGCGCGGGTGCGCGCGGTCACGCCGGCGGCCGTGCAGGCGCTCGCGCGGCGCTGGTTCGACCCGGCGCGCCGCGTCGAGGGCGTCGTGCGCGGCGCGGGCTGACGGCCGGGGCCGCCCGCGCCGGCACCGAATGTGAACGGTGGGGCGGGCAGTCCCTCATCCACCACCGCCTGGAGGTCGTCCCGATGTCCCGCCCCCCGTTCGAGGAGCGTCAGCAGGAGCTCAACCCGCACCGCGACGAGGAGCGCGACCACGCCGCGGACATGGCCTACTCGCAGCTCCGCCAGCGGGGCCTGAACGTCACCGGCGAGGAGTCGGCCCTCGACCTCGCGACCCTGCTGGAATCGGTCGAGCGCTTCGAGGCTGCGGTGTCGGCGCTCGGCGGCGACCGCATGACGAACGCGCCCGACAGCAACCAGCCCGACGACGCGCGCCTCGTGATCCCGATGCGCCGCGACGACGAGGGCGTGCGCGAGTACGTGCGTCGCATCGACGCCGCGACCGAGCGGCTGGGCGCCGGCGGCACCGAATAGCGGCATGGCGGGCTGCGGGTCCGGGGGCGCGTCTCGCCGTCGTTCGGATCCGCAGCCCGCAGCCCGCAGCGTCCGCCACGTGAGGGTCAGTCCTCAGGGCACGACGGCTTCTCGGAGTGCGCGCGACGCGCGGTTGAGCGCAGGCACGACGCGCCGCGTCCGCCCGGACGCCGCGCGCAGCCCGGTCATGCGCGCGTAGTCGCCGGACTCGCCGACGATCACGCCGTCCACTTCCGGATGCGCGGTCGCCCACGCGAGCGTGTGCCACACCGCGCGCTCCTGGCTCACGTCGCCGTGCACCACGGGGAACCCGTGCACGTCGAACACCCAGTGCGACTTCTGGCGCGCGCGCGTGCCCGGCGCGGCCGCCTCCCGCGCGCGCAGCTCGGCGCGCATCCACCGCTCGGCGGCGCGCAGCCGCGCGTCCACGCCCGCGCCGCCCGAGAACGACGGCGTCACCTCGAAGCCGACGACGTCGAGCGGCGAGGCGCGCGAGGCGGCCCACGCGTACAGCGTGCTGTCGGACGCGTCGTAGGACGAGGCCGCGACGCCGATGCGGATGTTGGGGTTCACCGCGCGCACGCGCGTCGCCGCGGCGGCGAGGAACCCGCGCCAGTGCTCCACCGGCAGCGCGCCCACGGCGTCCACCGACTCGACGCTGTACGGCGCGCCCGCGGGCAGGATCACGTCGGGCCGCAGCGCGCGCGCGACGCGCTCCACGAGCGCCAGCCGCCGCGCATCGAAGCGCGCGGGATCGGCGCGGCGCCGCCCTCCGTCCTCGCGCTCGAACGCGACCGACACGATGATGCGCAGCGTGTCGCGGCGCACCGGATCGAGCGTCCGCTGCAGCGAGTCGAGCGCGGCGAACGTCAGCGCGCCGCTGCGCAGCGTGAGGCGCACCGCCTGCACGTCGAGCGTGTCGATGAGCGGCAGGTCCCATCGCGTGGCGAGCGTCGGCGGCGGGCCGCCGAGCGGCGGCAGCAGCGACACGCCGATGGCGAAGTCGCCCGCGGGACGCTCGCTCAAGCGCTCGCTCGCCCACGCCTGGTAGCCGCGGATCGTGCCGATGCCCCGCGGCAGCTCGAGCAGCAGCACGCCGCTGGCGAAGATCGCCGACACGGCGAGCAGCGCGCGCACCGTGCGCGTGACGCGCCACCGCGCGGGATACGCCGGCACGAGCAGCGGCAGCTGCACGGCGAGCGGCGACATCAGCGCGGCGCGCCCGATGGCCGCGCCGTGCACCGTCGCCTGCGCCGCCGACAGCGCGAGCAGCACCGTCGGCGCGTCGCCCTGCCGCTCGACCGCGAGGCGGGTCCAGGCGGCGAGGCACGTGAGCGCGTCCCACACCAGCAGCGGCACGCCGACGAACGGCGTCACGAAGCGCCGCCACGTCGCGAACGCCGCCTGCGCGACGAACAGCGTCGTCGTCACGGCCCACAGCCACGCGATGCCGTTCACCGCGCGGCCGCCGTACAGCGAGCTGGCCGCGATCTGCGCGACGAGCGCCGGCGCGATCAGCAGCCCACACACCGCGCTCAGCGTCGCGAGGGGGCGCGGCGCACGTCGCAGCCGCGCGATGCGGCCGGCGTAGACGATGTCCCACCCCAGCACCACGAACACGGCGACGATCCACGCCAGCGCCGGCCAGGTGCGCCACTCGGGCGGGACGGGGAGCGCGGCGAGCGGGGAGGCGACGGGGAGCTGCAGCAGGGCGAGCGCCGAGAGCGCGGCGTGCGCGCCGCCGTCAGCCACGGGCCCGATGCTCGGCGTGCACGGTGCGCGCGGTCAGCCGCCGGGCGAACACGTCCACCGCCTTCTGCGCGTCGCGCGTGGCGCGCGACAGCACGTCCAGCAGCAGCAGCTCCTCGCGCGGGAAGGTGTGCACCGCGATGTGGCAGCCCTCGAGCAGGAAGAGCCCCGCCACACCGTCGTGCGGCAGCACGCGCATCACCGGCGTGCCGTGCGCGGTGAGCCCCGCGGCGCCGGCCGCGGCGACGAGCAGGCCGCCGATCAGCGCGTCGTCGCGCAGCTGCGCGGCGGGCACGCCCAGGAAGTCGGCGGTGAGATGCGTGAACGGGGACTTCGGGGCGTCGGGCACGGCGGACGATAGGCCGGGGGCGGGGGCAGGTACAAGGGGCGCCGCGCGACCGGCCGCGATCACGCGCGCTCCAGCTGCGCCCGGGCGTCGGCGTAGCCGTCGGGCAGCCCCGCGTCGAGGAAGCGGCCGCGCATGCGGCGGCCCACCAGCCGTCCGTGCGCGAGCAGGTGCTGGAGCACCGGCACGTCGTCCAGCTCCTCCGCCGCGCGTGCGGCGGGGCGCGCGCGCTCCACCGCGTCGATCGCGTCGAACACGTCGGGGCGGAAGACGTAGCGGCCGACGGCGGTGTGCGCCGCCTCCGCGCCGCCCGTGTCGAACGTGTCGCCGTGCGCGCCCTTGTCGGGGATGCGCGCGATGTCGAACCGGTCCCCGTCGCGCGTGCCGGGCAGCACCGCCGTCGGCCCGCGCCGCGCGGCCTCCTCGCGCGTGATCTCGACGACGGCGACGACGTGCTGCCCCGTGCGCGCGAACGTCTCGGCCACCTGCGCCACACCCGGCGCGTCGCCGACGAACAGGTTGTCGGGCAGCGCGACCGCCACCGGCGCGTCGCCGGCGAAGGCGCGGCCCAGGCGGATCGCGTCGGCGAGCCCGCGCGCGCGCGGCTGCTCGAGGAACGCGATGCGGCGCGGCATGCCCGGCGCTCCGGCGAGCGGCGCGAGGTGCGCCGCGATCGCGTCCTTGCCCGGCGCGACGATCACCAGCACCTCCTCGACGCCGCTCGCCGCGCACTCGCGCGTCACGTGCTCCACGAGCGGCACGCCCGCGAGGGGGAGCAGCTCCTTCGGCGCGCCGCCGGTGAGCGCGCGCATGCGCGTCCCGCGGCCGCCGCACGGCACGATCGCCCGCCGCACGAGCGGCGGGCGGGCATCGGGCACGGCGGCGTCCCAGCGGTCGGCTGGCATCGGCGTGGGCATGGCGGTGGGGGCGCGCGTGGCGGGGCGGCGGCGGATCGGTCCGCCGACGATGCGTGCCAGGATCGCGCCGCCGCGGCGCGCGGCACCGTGCGCCGTGTCACCGTGCTCCCCGCGAGTGGGACGGCGCGCGATCGGCGTTTGACCCTGCAGGCGAGCCCGCGCTAGGTTGCGCCCATGACCCGAGGCGCGCCGCCCCCGTCCACCGAGCTCTGGACGCTGCCGAACGTCGTCTCGCTGTCGCGGTTCCTGCTGGCCGCCGGGTTCCTCGCGTCCACCAGCAACGGCGAGCGTGTGGCGCTGATCGGCGTCGCCTCGCTCACCGACTTCCTCGACGGCTGGCTGGCCCGCCGCCGCAACGTCGTGTCGCGCTGGGGCGCGCTCATCGACCCCATCGCCGACCGCGCCTTCGTGCTCGCGGCGATGCTCACGCTGCTCCTCGAGGGGCAGCTGACGCTCGTGCAGTTCGGCGTCGTGCTGCTGCGCGACATCATGACGGCGATCGGCTTCCTCGTGGCGCGCGTCGTCCGCTGGCTCCGCCCCGTCGCGTTCCGCGCGCGCCCGCTCGGCAAGGTGGTCACCGCGCTGCAGCTGGCCGCGATGGTCGTGGCGCTGCTCTGGCCCGGGCTCGTGATGCCGCTCGTCGTGCTGGTCGGCGCGGTGTCGGTCGCGGCGACGGTCGACTACACGCTGCTCCTGTGGCGCGAGCGCGACCGCACCCTGAAGCCGTGAGCGCGCCGTCGTCGTCCGCTCGCCGGCTCGGGGTCCTCGCCTGCGTCCTCCTGCCGGCCGCGCTCGCCGCCCAGGCGCCCGCCGGGGGCGCCGCGCGGGCCACCCGGCCCGTCTCGGGCGAGGTCCGGGCGGACGGGGCCTTCGGCCGCGAGGGCGGCGTCTTCGCGGGGCTGGGGCTCTTCGGCGACGCGGGGCTCTACACGCGCCTGGGCCTCGTGGCGATGGCGGGGCTCTCGCGCGACCCGCTGGCGCTCGGCGCCGCCGACGACGACGGCCAGCTCGTGCCCGGAGCGCGGGTCGAGGCGCTCGCGCGCTTCCACCTGGACCCGCTGCGGCTCAGCCGGCGCGGGACCTACCTGGGGGGCGGCGTCGCGGCCGCGCTGCGCGACGGCGCCGCGCCGCGCTGGCAGCTGGTGGCGCTCGTCGGCCTCGAGGGCGCGCCGACGCGCGGCGGGCTCGCGCCGGCGCTGGAGGTCGGGCTCGGCGGCGGGGTGCGCGTCGGGATGGCGCTGCGCGGCGCCCGCGCCGCCCGCCGCTAGCCGCGGCGGCGCACCGCCGCGCCCCGATACACGAACGCCCCCGAAGGATCGGGGGCGTGGTGCCGTTGCCGTGCGAGCGTTCGGGCTCGTACCCGGATCAGGCGGCCGACGTGGCCGGGGCCTGACGCTTCGGCGGCTGCGCGAAGCGCTCGCCGAGGGTCCGGAGCTCCTGCAGCTTCTCCGCGGAGATCTCGGGGAAGCGATCCTTCATGTACGCCATCGTGGCGTCGAACCACTCGGTCTGGTGGACGGGATCGCTCCCGATCACACCGCACGACATGATGTGCTGGAACAGCTCGTCGCGGGCCTCCTCGAACGGCGTCGGGACCGCGACTTCCCGTCGTCCGCGATTCGCGTTGTTGCTCTTCACTCGGCTCATGAATACCGGCTGCAAGTCGATAGCTGTGATAGACAAGGAAAAGTAATCGCGCCGGGCTCCTAATTCCATCCCTGGACGTGGTTTGCCCTCACGTGGTGGGCAAGTCGCCGGCCGCGGCGTCGACGCCGCGGCCGGTGCTCGATCCGAGCGGCGCGGCGGTCATCGCGTGGCCCGCGGGGATCGGTCCCGCGTGCAGCGGTCCGGGCGCGCCCGCCAGCCCCGCCTCGATCCGCGCGACGTGGTCGAGGATCAGGTCCGCGAGCTCGTCGGGCGCCTCCTCGGGCACCAGCCGCCCCACGCCCGGCACGCGCGCCAGCCGGGCGCCGGGGACGGCGTGCAGGAGCCGGGTGGGGACCTCGGCGGGGACCCACGGATCGGCCTCGCCCCACACCACCAGCGTCGGGGCGGCGACGCACGCCAGGTCGATCTCCTCGACCTCCTCGGTGCGCAGCGACCGCGCGAGGTCGAGGAGGTGCGTCACCCCGTCGCGACCCACGAAGGGCGCGAGGTAGCGGGCGATGAGCCGCTCCGGCATCCGGGCCGGATCGGCGACGCTCCCCTTGAGCACCGGCGCGAGCAGCGGCGAGGCGCCGAACATCCCGCGCGACAGCCGGAAGGCGACGCGGGCCGTGTTCCGCTGCAGGGTGCGGACGTCGCGTCCCGGCATGTGCTCGAACGCCACCGTGTTCACGAGCACCAGCCCCGCCACCCGGTCGGGGCGCGTGGCGGCCAGCCGGAGCGCCACCCCGCCGCCGACGTCGACGCCCACGAGGACCGCGCGGGCCATCCGCAGCGCGGTCAGCGCCCGATCCAGGTACTCGGCCTGCGCCGCCACGCCGAAGTCCGCCTCGATGGGCCGGTCGGACTCGCCGTGGCCGAGCAGGTCCAGCGCGACCGCGGTGTGCCGCGCGATCGCGAGCTGGGGCGCCACCTCGCGCCAGAGGAAGGTGCACGTGCCGAAGCCGTGCAGCAGCACGATCGGGGTGCCGCCGTGGCCGTAGCGTTCGGCGTGCAGCGATCCCGGTCCCACGGGCAGGCGGAGATGGTCGGCGCGCACGGGCGGGTGACGGAGGCGGAGCGAGGCGTCGCGAGGGCGTCCCGGGCGCATCCCGGAGACGGCGGCCGCATCGGGAAACCGTGGCGGCCTGCGGGGTACGGTGACGGAGAACGGGGCAGAAGCTAACCCGCCCCGGTCGCCGGTGGCACGACTCGCGCCCGTGGGGTGGGTGGGGAGGCGACACCGTCCACCGGGCGGTCCGGCCACCTCGACGGCCCGAGCAGTCGCCGGAGGGCGCTTGGGTGCATAGCTTCCCCTCCGGCAACCCCCCGCAAGTGCAGGGATGCCGCATGTCGGACGATCAGACCTACGACGCCGGTCGCGCCCGGAACCTCGAGGCGCTGCTCCTCGCGCTCGCGGAGCGCATCACCGAGCTGCACGCGCGCGGCGAGCTCCTGCGCCACGCCGGCCCGTTGATGCGGCTGATCGGCGACGTGCGCAGTGAGCTCTTCCACTACGAGGTGCGCGCGACCTACGACACCCCCGAGGTGGCGGAGAGTCGGCGCATCGTGCAGCAGGCCCTCGACGCTCAGGACAGCCCTACATGGCATCGAAGCGAATGGACGCCGGACGCGGAGGACGACCGGACGTCGTGAAGCAGGCGCGCGGCGCGAAGTCCCGCCGCGGCTTCTACCTCACGCTCCTGCTCGTCGGCGTCGCCGGCGTCGCGGGCATCCTCTGGGCGACGCAGCGCGATCGCACCGCCGACGTCGTGACCGTCCCGACGACGCCCGCCGCCACCGCGGCCGCGGCGCCCGGCTACCTCCGCGGCGACCCGAACGCGCCGGTCGAGATCGTGGAGTACGCCGACTTCGAGTGCCCGGGCTGCGGCCAGTTCGCGACGGTGACCGAGCCCGACGTCCGCAAGCGCATCGTCGACGCGGGGCTCGCGCGCTACCGGCTCTACGTCTTCCCGGTGAACGGCTCGCACCGGAACAGCCCCGCCGCCTCGCTGGCCGCGGCCTGCGCCGACGACCAGGGGAAGTTCTGGGAGATGCACGACCGCATCTTCGCCGGGCAGAATGACTGGAACTCGTTCGCCACCGACAACCCGAAGGCGATCTTCCAGGGCTACGCCCGCGAGCTCGGCCTGAACATGCAGACGTACGACGCCTGCTACGACGGGCGGAAGCACGTCGACCGCATCGCGGCGCACGCGAAGGCCGCCGAGACGGCGCAGATCCGCTCGACGCCGTCGTTCGTGATCGGGAACCGGATGGTCGCCGGCGCGCAGCCGTTCGACGTCATCAAGGCGATGGTCGACTCGGCCCGCGCCACCGCGCCGGCCGCGCCGGCCGCGCCGGCCGCGCCGGCGACGCCGGTGGGCGGCGACACGGCCGCGCGCACGCCGGTCGGCACGCAGCGCTGATCGTCGACCAGTGAACGCGAAGGGGGCTCCGTCACATCGACGGAGCCCCCTTCGCGTTCACCGATACCCTGCGCCGTGGCGTCGACCCGCTCAGGCCCGCCGCCGCCGCCGGGCCTCCGCCGCGTCGTCCAGCCGCAGCCGCGGCTTCCCGGCGTCGTCGCCGTCCGACTCGGCCGCGCCCGGACCCACCGGGGCCTGCGCCTGGGCCGGCGATCCGGGCCCGCGCTGCCGGCGCCGGAAGGGCACGAGGTCCTGCCCCAGCACCACCAGGGCGCGCGTCGCCACCGTGCTCGCCAGCGGCTCCGGGATGCCCATGACGCGGATGTACGTGTCGATCGCGCGGTCGAACGGCAGGTCCTCGGCCAGCGTGTCCATGAACATCAGCGCGTTGTCGACGTGCGCGCGGACGATGGACTCCTCGGCCCGGGCCTGCGCCAGGCGCAGTCGGCGCTCGGCGGCCGGCGGCAGCTTGCGCGAGAAGATCGACTCCGGGAAGAGCTTGCCGAGCATGCGGGGACGGGTGGACGACCGGGCGAGACGCGCGCCGACGAGGGGGGAGCCGGACGCGGGGAAGATACACTGGCCACGCGGTCAGGGGGCACGGTCCGTACCAAACAGACGTGGGCGCGGGTGACGATGGTCACCCGCGCCCACGCATCGTGCCCCCGATCTCGCGCTCAGCTCTCCTGAGACTCGTACTGGTCCTTGAGCGACGCCACGACGCTCGGATCGGCCAGCGTCGTCGTGTCGCCGAGCGCCCGCCCCTCGGCAATGTCCCGGAGGAGGCGGCGCATGATCTTGCCCGAGCGCGTCTTCGGCAGGTCGGCGCTGAACAGGATGTCGTCGGGCTTGGCGATCGGCCCGATCTTCTCCGCGACGTGGTCGCGCAGCTCGTCGCGCAGCGCCCCGCTCGGCGCGTGGCCGGCCCGGAGCGTGACGAAGGCCGCGATCGCCTGCCCCTTCAGCTCGTGCGCCTTGCCGACCACCGCCGCCTCGGCCACCGCCGGGTGGTCGACCAGCGCGCTCTCGACCTCCATCGTGCCGATCCGGTGCCCGGCGACGTTCAGCACGTCGTCCACGCGCCCGAGGATCCAGTAGTAGCCGTCGTCGTCGCGCTTGGCGCCGTCGCCCGCGAAGTAGAGGTCCGGCCGTCCCGGCCACTTGGAGAAGTAGGTGTCGACGTAGCGCTGGTCGTCGCCCCAGATCGTGCGCAGCATCGACGGCCAGGGGCGCGTGAGCGCGAGCAGCCCGCCGCCCTGCGGGATCTCCTGGCCGGTCGAGTCGAGCAGCGCCGCCGAGACGCCGGGGAAGGGCACCGTGGCGGAGCCCGGCTTGGTCGCCGTCACGCCCGGCAGCGGCGAGATCATGATCGCGCCCGTCTCGGTCTGCCACCACGTGTCCACGATCGGGCAGCGCCCGCGGCCGATGTGCTCCTGGTACCACATCCACGCCTCGGGGTTGATCGGCTCGCCCACGGAGCCGAGGAGGCGCAGCGTCGAGAGGTCGTACTTCGCGGGGTACTCGGGGCCCCACTTCATGAAGGCGCGGATCGCCGTCGGCGCCGTGTAGAAGATCGTGACGCCGTAGCGCTCGCAGATCGCCCAGAAGCGGTCCTTCTCCGGCCAGTCGGGCGCGCCCTCGTAGAGCACGCACGTCGCGCCGTTGGCCAGCGGCCCGTAGACGATGTACGAGTGGCCGGTGACCCAGCCGATGTCCGCGGTGCACCAGTAGACGTCGTCCTCCTTGAGGTCGAAGACGTACTTCGACGTCGCCGCGACGGCCGTCAGGTAGCCGCCCGTGGAGTGCACGATCCCCTTGGGCTTCCCCGTCGTGCCCGAGGTGTAGAGGATGAAGAGGAGATCCTCCGCGCGCATCTCCTCGGGCGCGCGATAGAAGCCGCCGTCGGGGTTGCGCGCCTCGCGCATCAGGCGGTGCCACCAGTGGTCGCGCCCCTCCTTGATCTCGGTGAACGCCGCGTCGCCGGGCGCGCCCGCGCGCCGCTGCACGACGATCACGTGCTCGATCGACGGGCACTCGACGAGCGCCTTGTCCGTGTTGCGCTTGAGCGGGATCACCTGCCCGCGGCGGTACGAGCCGTCGGCGGTGATGAGCAGCTTGCACTGCGAGTCGTTGATGCGGTCGCGCAGCGACTCGGGGCTGAAGCCCCCGAACACCACCGAGTGGATGGCGCCCACGCGCGCGCAGGCGAGCATCGCGATCACCGCCTCGGGGATCATCGGCAGGTAGATCGCGACGCGGTCGCCCTTCTTCACGCCGAGCCGGTCGAGCACGAGCGCGAACTGGTTGACCTTCCGGTAGAGGTCCCAGTACGTCAGCGTCCGCTGGTCGCCCGGCTCGCCCTCGAAGATCAGCGCCGCCTTGTTGCGCCGCGGGCCCTGCACGTGCCGGTCGAGGCAGTTGGCGCTCGCGTTCAGCGTGCCGTCGGCGAACCACTGCGCGTGGGGCGGCGTCCAGTCGAGCGTGCGCGTGAACGGCCGCATCCAGGTCAGCTCGCGCGCCATGCGCGCCCAGAACGCGTCGGGATCGGCCGCGCCCTCGCGGTGCAGGGCATCGTCGCCGACGAGCGACGCCTGGCGGAACGCGTCGGGGGGCGGGAAGCTGCGCTCTTCACGGAGGAGGACGTCGATATCGCTGCTCATGGCACGGCGGAGGGCGGACGGCGGGAGAGGGGTGCGCAACGGTGCGCACGCGCGGAAGATTACCCGACGCGCGAACCATGTCACGGGCGACGGCGTCGCGCCGCCGCCCGCGCCGCGCCCGCCCTCACCCAGCCCCCGCCGCCGTGGCCCACCCCGCACCGTCCGTCGCCGCCCCGTCCGACCGCACGCTCGCGCCGGGCGAGGTGCGGGGCGTCATCTTCGCGTCGTCGCTGGGCACCGTGTTCGAGTGGTACGACTTCTACCTCTACGGGTCGCTGGCGGCGATCATCTCGAAGCAGTTCTTCTCGGGCGTGAACCCGACGGCGGCGTTCATCTTCGCGCTGATGGCGTTCGCCGCCGGCTTCGCCGTGCGCCCCTTCGGCGCGCTGGTCTTCGGCCGGCTGGGCGACCTCGTGGGGCGGAAGTACACCTTCCTCGTCACGATCCTCCTCATGGGGCTGTCGACGTTCGTCGTCGGCATCCTGCCCGGCTACGCGACGATCGGCATCGCGGCGCCGATCATCCTCGTCGCGCTGCGGCTGCTGCAGGGGCTCGCGCTCGGGGGCGAGTACGGCGGCGCGGCGACGTACGTGGCGGAGCATGCGCCGCCGGGAAAGCGCGGGCTCTACACCGCGTGGATCCAGACCACCGCGACGCTCGGCCTCTTCCTCTCGCTGCTCGTGATCCTCGCGTGCCGCGTGGCGCTGGGCACCGAGGCGTTCGAGGCCTGGGGCTGGCGCATCCCGTTCCTCGTCTCGCTGGCGCTGCTCGGCATCTCGGTGTGGATCCGCGTGCGGCTGAACGAGTCGCCGCTGTTCGTCGCGATGAAGGCCGAGGGGAAGACCTCGAAGGCGCCGATCCGCGAGTCGTTCGGCAACTGGGCCAACCTGCGCATCGTGCTGATCGCGCTGTTCGGGCTCGTGGTGGGCCAGGCGGTCGTGTGGTACACGGGGCAGTTCTACGCGCTCTTCTTCCTCACGCAGCTGCTCAAGGTCGACGCGCAGACGGCCAACCTGCTCGTCGCCGCCGCGCTCCTCCTCGGCACGCCCTTCTTCCTCGTGATGGGCGCGCTCTCGGACCGCGTGGGGCGCAAGCCGGTGATCCTCGCGGGGTGCGCGCTGGCGGCGCTGACCTACTTCCCGCTCTTCCGCGCGCTCACGCACTACGCCAACCCGGCGCTGGAGCAGGCGCAGGCGGCCGCGCCGGTGACCGTGGTCGCCGATCCCGCCGAATGCTCGTTCCAGTTCAATCCGGTGGGCACGAGCCGGTTCACGTCGTCGTGCGACGTGGCGAAGGCGGCGCTCGTGCGGGCGGGCGTGCCGTACGCGAACGTCGCCGCCCCGGCCGGGAGCGTGGCGCAGGTGCGCGTCGGCGGCACCGCGATCCCGTCCTACGACGCGACGGCGCCCGACGCGGCGACGGCCGGCCCGGCGTTCGACCGCGCGGTCGCGAGCGCGGTGACGACCGCCGGCTATCCGGCGCAGGCGGATCCGAGCCGGATCGACCACGCGATGGTCGTCCTCGTGCTCTTCGTGCTCGTGCTCTACGTGACGATGGTGTACGGGCCGATCGCGGCCATGCTCGTCGAGATGTTCCCCACGCGCATCCGCTACACGTCGATGTCGCTCCCCTATCACATCGGCAACGGGTGGTTCGGCGGCTTCCTCCCCACGACGGCGTTCGCGATCGTGGCGGCGACGGGCGACATCTACGCGGGGCTCTGGTACCCGATCGTCCTCGCCGCCCTGACGCTGGTGCTCGGCCTGCTGCTGGTGCGCGAGACGAACGAGGTGGACATCGTCGGCTGAGCCGCCCGGCGCCCGGCGGGCGGCCCTCGCCGGCGCGCGGGTTCCTGGGCCTCCCGGGGGCGGCTAGCATTCGGACGTGACGCTCCCTCCCTCCAGCCGGGGCGCCCGCTGACCGCGGCCGCCCCTCTCGCGCCCCACGCCGCCGCGGCGGGCGCGCCGCCCGCGCCCGCCCTCGCGGCGGACGGGCTGCGCCGCGCGTTCGGCCCGCGCCGCGCCGTCGACGGCGTCAGCTTCGCGCTCGCCGGCGGCGACTGCCTGGCGCTCTTCGGGCCCAACGGGGCGGGGAAGACGACGCTGCTCCGCATGCTCGCCGGGCTGCTCTCGCCCACCGCGGGCGAGGCGCGCGTGGCCGGCGCGCCGATCGCCGGCGACCCCGCCGTGCGGGCGCGCGTGGGGCTCATCAGCCACCACGCGCTGCTCTACGCCGCGCTCACCGCGCAGGAGAACGTCGCCTTCGCGGCGCGCCTGTACGGGCTGCCCGACCCGGAGGGCGCGGCGCGCGCGGCGCTGGAGCGCATGCGCGTCGCCGACCGGGCCGACACCCCGGTGCGGCGCCTGAGCCGCGGGCTGCAGCAGCGCGTCTCGATCGCGCGCGCGATGGTGCACGACCCGCGCGTGGTGCTGCTCGACGAGCCGTTCACGGGGCTGGACGAGGCGGGCGCGCGCGCGCTCACCGACGCGCTGACGACGCTCAAGGCGCACGGCGCGGCGCTCGTCCTGGTCACGCACAACCTCACCGAGGGGCTCGCGCTCGGCACGCACGTGGCCGTGATGCAGGCCGGCCGGTTCGTGCTCGAGCGCCCGCGCGCCGCCGTCGACGACGGCGCGTTCGCGGCCGAGTACCGCGCGCTGGTGTCGGGGGGCTGATGGAGGCCGCGACGTCGACGCCGCCGGCGCGGCCGGCCGGTCCCGCCGCGCCCTCGGTCCTGGCGACCGCGTGGCTGATCGCCCGCAAGGACCTCACGATCGAGTTCCGCACGCGCTCGGCGTTCCTGGCGGCGCTCGTGTTCGCGCTGCTGGCGATCGTCATCTTCCGCTTCTCGTGGGACCCGACGGCCGTCGCGGCGATCGACCTCGCCCCCGGCGTGCTCTGGGTGATCTTCGTGTTCAGCGGGCTGCTCGGGCTGCACCGCTCGTTCGGGGTGGAGCAGGCGGACCACGCGATGGACGGGCTGCTCGCCGCGCCGATCTCGCGCGAGGCGCTCTTCCTCGGCAAGGCGGGCGCGAACCTGCTGTTCGTGGGCGCGGTGCAGGGCGTCGCCATCCCCGCGATCGCGCTGTTCTACGACCTGCCCGTGGGCGGCGGCGTCCTCGCCGGCATCCTGCTGGTCGCGGCGCTGGCGGCGATCGGGCTGGTGGCGGTGGGCACGCTGTTCAGCGCGATGACGGTCAACACGCGCCTGGCCGAGCTGCTGCTGCCGATGCTCGCGCTCCCCTTCTTCGTGCCGGTGGTGACGCCGGCCGCCCTGGCGACGGCGCGGCTCCTCGCCGGCCGGCCCATGTCGGAGATCGCCGGATTGCTTAAAATGTTGGGGGCGTTCGACATGATCTTCGTCGTGGCCTGCACCCTGGCCTTCCCGTTCACGCTCGAAGACTGAGCGCGGCGCTCTTGAGCGCGCTCTCGCCGCTCCCCCGCCATCGCGCGGACCCCCTGAGATGACGAGCCCCTCCTTCGCGGCGCCCCCCGGCGCCATCCCCGCCGACCGGTCGGCCGCGCCCGCGCTGCCGCGCGGCGGCTTCGACCTCCTGCTGACGGCCGGCCTCGTGGCCGTGCTCGCGGTCCTCGTGCGCGCGATCTGGTTCACGCCGGTCGAGGCGATGCAGGGGCCGGCGCAGAAGATCTTCTACCTCCACGTGCCGGCGGCCGTCGTCGGGCTCTACCTGGGCCTGCCGATCGTCGCGCTCTGCAGCGCGGTCTACCTCTGGCTGCGCGACGAGCGCGCCGACCGGGTGGCCGAGGCGTCGGCCGAGGTGAGCCTGCTCTTCCTGACCGCGGTGCTCATCACCGGGCCGCTGTGGGGCAAGCCGGTGTGGGGCACCTGGTGGACGTGGGACGCGCGCCTCACGCTGACGCTCTTCCTCTGGTTCGTGGTGCTCGGCTACCTCGTGATGCGCGGCGCCGTCGAGGACCGGCAGCAGCGGGCGCGCTTCTCGGCCGTGCTCGGCCTGCTCGCGATGCTGCTCGTGCCGTTCATCCACCTGAGCGTGGTGCTGTTCCGGACGATGCACCCGCAGGCGATCGTGCTGAAGCCGAGCGCCCCGTCGCTCCCGCCCGAGATGCTGACGACGCTGCTGCTGGGCTTCGGCGCGACGGCCCTGCTGTTCGTGGGGCTGCTCCGCGCGCGCGTCCGCTACGGCGTGGAGCGCGAGCTGCTCGCCCTTCGCGGGGAGGAGCGGTGATGACGCCGGACAACGCGATCTACTACCACGTCGCCTACGCGGTCGTGGCGGTGCTCTACGTCGGATACGCGGTGCTGCTCGGGCGCCGGCGCGCGCGGGTGCGGCGGGCGCTGGAGCGGCACGGGGGGCGGTGAGGGGGGAGCGCTAAGCGCTCAGCGCTCAGCGATCAGCGATCAGAGGGCCCGGCGTACGGGGAGGCTCCCGGCACCGGACCCTCTTCGCGTGCGACGGGCCGCTCGCCGAGTGCTCGGGGCTCGAGCGGTCACCCTCCGCGCACTCATCCATCTGATCCGCATCGTCGGATCTGCATCCCGTGCACACGCGGCCGAGCCGGGGGCGATGCCGCGAGGCCCGGATGCGACGCGGGGCCCCGTCTGAAGACGGAGCCCCGCTGATCGCTGAGCGCTTATCGCTGATCGCTCACGGCTCACCGCTGCTCCCCCAGCGCCCGCCGCTGCTCCGCCGCCGCGCGCACGCGGGCCGCGAAGGCGCGGGCGGCGACCGGGTCGAAGCGGTCGTGCCGGCCGTGGACGCCGGTCACGTTGAGGCGCGAGCCGTCGTGCCCCGTGAAGACGACGTGTCCCTGCGCGTCCACGCGCACGTCCGCGACCCGGCGGAGGTCGCAGCGCACCGCGCGCTCGGAGGCGGGGCGGGTCAGGCCGCTCAGGAAGCCGGCGACCAGCCGGGCGACGCGCGACGGGCCGGAGGGGCGGGCGGGAGCCGCCTGCGCCGTCTGCGTCGCGCGGGCGACGCCGTCGTCGGTGAGCTGCACGACGACCGCGTCCTCGGTCAGGAGCATCGCCGCGGCGCCGTCGCGGCTCACGAGCGCCTCGGTGGCACGGTACATCGGCATCCGCGGCACGAGCGAGGCCGCGGCCTCCTCGCCCTGCTCGAGCGGAAGCACGCTCGGCTGCCCGCCGGCGACGGAGACGGCGAGGGCGAGCAGAGCCAGGATCTGGGGGCCGCGACGGGCGAGGCGCATGCGGACGGCTCCGGAAGGGCGACGGACGACGCTGCAGATTTATGACACCACGATGACCGCGAAAGGTTGCGCGGATCCGCGCCGTCAGTCGGCGCCGACCCACCCCGCGGCCACCGCGTCGTCGATTGCTGCCTGCACGGCGGGCCAGATGGCGGCGAGCCCGGTGGCGATGGGCGCCATGCGACGGCGCACCGCGCTCCGCTGGATCCCGTGCTCGCGCCAGGTGCCGCCCTCGGTGGCGAGGTTGAGGAGGAGCGGCGCCAGCCGGTCGAGCGCGTTCGCGTAGCGCGCGTCGGGCGTGACGTTGGCGTCGAACTCCTCCCAGAGCGCGCGCAGGCGGTCGCCGCCCGGCACGAGCGGGAACAGCCGGTCGGCCGCCGCCCGCTCGCGCGCGTCGCGGTCGAGCAGCCCGACGGCGTCGAACGCGAACGTGTCGCCGGCGTCGATCTCGACCAGGTCGTGCACGAGGAGCATCCGCACCACGCGGTCGACGTCGGTGCCGGCCGGCGCGAGGTCCGCGAGCACGAGCGCCAGCGTCGCCACGTGCCACGAGTGCTCGGCCGTGTTCTCGCGGCGCGAGCGGTCGGCGCGCCAGGTGCGGCGCTCGATCCCCTTGAGGCGGTCGATCTCGAGGGCGAAGGCGATGCGGGGGACGAGCGGCGCGAGGGCGGGGTCGGCGGCGAGGCGGGCGGCGAGCATGGAGTTCCGTGTCGGGGAGGCGTCGTCGAGCGGGCGCTGCGGGCTGCGGACTGCGGATCTTGGCCTCGTGACGCGCCGTCGTGCAGGCCCGCAGTCCGCAGTCCGCAGCGCCCGCCGAGATTCGGGCGGTTCGGCGACATCGCGATGGCCTTGGGGGGATCGCTACATTCCGCGCATGCTCAACCCATGGCACGACCTGCCGCCCGGCATCCATCCGCCCGACCAGGTCACGGCGATCATCGAGATCCCGGCGAAGAGCCGCAACAAGTACGAGCTGTGCAAGGACTCGGGGCTGCTCCGCCTCGACCGCGTGCTCTACTCGGCGGTGCACTATCCCGGCGACTACGGCTTCATCCCGCGCACGCTGCACGAGGACGGCGACCCGATGGACATCCTGGTGCGCATCCAGGAGCCGACCTTCCCGGGCTGCCACATCGACGCGCGCCCGATCGGCGTGCTGCGCATGCTCGACAAGGGCGAGCCGGACGACAAGATCCTGGCGGTGCCGATGCACGACCCGCATCACCAGGAGTACTTCGACATCGCGGACCTGCCGGGGCACTACCTCAAGGAGGTCGAGCATTTCTTCCACATCTACAAGGACCTCGAGGGCAAGCGCGTCGAGATCCTGGGGTGGGAGAAGAGCGATTCGGCCATGCGCCTGATCCAGGAGTCGATCGTGCGCTACGAGGCGAAGTACGGGGTGCGCGGCGCGGCCCCCGAGGCCGCCGCGCCGGTGATCGCGCGCTGAGGCGCGCCGAGGCCTAGCACGCCCGCCTCGCGGCGCGCCGGGCCTCCTTCCACGCGAGCTTGAACGGCACGCCCGGCGGCAGCTCCGCCGGCGCGCGCCGGATGATCACCTCCGTGAGCGCCGCCGAGCCGCGCAGGCGGACGCGGGGGCCGACCCCCGTGGCGGGCGTGGAGTCGTCGCGCACGCTGCCGAGCACCGGCCCGACCTCCAGGTCCAGCGTCGCGTGCGGCGGCAGCAGCACGCGCACGCTCGAGAAGTACGACTCGAGCTCGATGTCGCAGCCGGCGCCGAGCACCGCGGCGCGCAGGTCGAAGGTCACCTCGGAGAACGCGGCCAGGACGTAGACCCGGTCGCCCGGCGTCCAGCTGCCCCCGATGGTGCGCTGCGCGAACAGGCACGAGAGCCGATCGCGCCGCGCGGGGGGCTGCAGGGCCGGCGCGCCGTACGGCTGGGCACCGTAAGACTGGGCGCCGTACGACTGGGCGCCGTGCCAGGGTGCGGCCGTCGGGGCAGCTGGCGGCGCGGCGGTCATCGGCGCCGTGCGCGCCGTCTGCACCGTGCGCGGCGCCGCGAGATCGGCCACCAGCGCCTCCACCGCGGCCGCCGTCCGGGTGCCGTACAGCCGGTCCAGCCGGGACTCGAACTCGCCCGTCGACAGCGTGTCGTCCGCGTAGCGGTCGGTGAGCAGGCGGATGGCGCGCTCGCGGGCGTCGGCCAGCGGCAGCGGGGCGGCGGGGGTGAGGGCGTCGCTCATGTCGGCTCCTACGCGCGACGGGGCGCGGGAGTGTCGCCCCGCGCCCCGTCCCGGTCGGTCCTCGTGCGCCGTGCGGCTCAGACCGCGTGGTCGCGCCGGGCGCCGCGCCCCGGCTGCGGCTGCACGGCGCCGCTCCCCGGCGCCTCGGGGGCCCGCGGCAGGAAGAGCTGGTCGTACAGCACCGCGGCGATGATCGCGCCGACGATGGGGCCCGTCCAGTAGACGATCTGCCCCTCGTAGATCGCGCTCGCGACCGCGGGCCCGAACGAGCGCGCCGGGTTGAGCGAGGCGCCGGTGAGCGGGGCGAACGCCAGCATGTCGGCGATGACGACGAGCCCGATCGCCAGCCCGCCGAGCTTCGGCGCCTGCGGATCGACGGCGGTGCCGAAGATCGCGAAGACCAGGAAGAAGGTCGCGATCGCCTCGATCAGGAACGCCTGCCCGCCCTCGATGGCGAGCGCGATGGACTGCGTGGTGCCGCGCGCCGCGGCGAAGATCTCGTCGGGGAAGGTCGCCTTGAGCAGGTAGGCCGCGGCCATCGCGCCCACGAGCTGCGCGACGATGTAGAGCGCCGCCATCATCGGCTGGATGCGCCGCGTGACGAGGAAGGCGATGGTGACCGCGGGGTTGAAGTGCCCCGAGATCCGCAGGGTCGCGGTGATCAGCGCGGCGTACACGATGCCGTGCGCGATCGCGACGGTGAGCAGGTTGCCGGCGCCCTGCTGGGCCATCATGATCGCGCCCCCGCCGATGAAGACGAGGGCGAAGATCCCGACGAACTCCGCGATGAAGTGCCGCAGCGCATCGCGCATCCGCAACGTCCTCCGATGAGGGTGGCGTCAGGGCGGGACGCGCCGGCGGGGTGCCGGCGCTACGCGTCCGCGCGCCGCATGACGAGGCTCGCGTTGATCCCGCCGAATCCGAAGCTGTTCGAGAGCGCCACGTCGACCCGCGCGTCGCGCCCCGTGCGCGGAACGTAATCGAGGTCGCAGCCGTCGTCCGGATCGGCGAGGTTGATCGTCGGCGGCAGCCAGGCCCGCGACAGGGCGAGCGCGGTGATCGCCGCCTCGAACGCCCCCGACGCGCCGAGCGCGTGCCCGTAGTAGCCCTTGGTGCTGCTGACCGCGAGCCGCGGCGCGTGCTCCTGGAAGACCTGCTTGAGCGCGACGGTCTCGGTCGGATCGTTGAGCGGCGTCGAGCTGCCGTGCGCGTTGACGTACTGCACCTCGTGCGGGGCCAGATGCGCGTCGGCGAGCGCGATGCGGATCGCCCGCGCGGCCTGCGTGCCGTCGGGGCGCGGCGCGGTCATGTGGTGCGCGTCGTTCGTGACGCCGTAGCCGCCGATCTCGGCGTAGATCCGCGCCCCGCGGGCGACGGCGCGCTCGCGCTCCTCGAGGACCAGCACCGCGCCGCCCTCCCCCATGACGAAGCCGTCGCGGTCGCGATCGAACGGGCGCGAGGCGGTGCCCGGATCGTCGTTGCGCGTGCTCATCGCGCGGATGACGGCGAAGGCGCCGAAGCAGAGCGGGTGCAGCGGCGCCTCCGAGCCGCCCGCGATCATGACGTCGGCGTAGCCGTCGCGGATCTGCCGGAACGCCTCGCCGACGGCGATCGTCCCCGACGCGCAGCTCATCGCGTTGGTCGCGTTGGGGCCCATGACCCCGAGCTCGATGGCGATGTTGCAGCTCGCCGCGCCGCCGAAGACGGTGAGCGCGAGCAGCGGGTTGAGCCCTTTCGCGCCGTGCTGCAGGAACTCCCCCACCTGCGTCTCGGCGTAGCCGACGCCGCCGAGCGCGGTCCCCATCATGGCGCCCACGCGCTCGCGGTCCTCCGTCGCGAGGTCGATCTCCGCGTCGGCGAGCGCCTGCTGCGCGCTGACGACCGCGTACGCGCTGAAGAGGTCGAGCCGCTTGGCGCGCTTCGCCTCGACGTGGTCGGTCACGACGAAGTCGTTCACCTGCGCGGCGTTGTGGCTGCGCCAGAGCGAGGGATCGAACCGTGTGAGGGTGCCCACCGCGCTGCGCTCCGCGCGGAGGCCGTTCCACAGCCCCTCGGCGCCGAGTCCGATGGGTGTGATGGCACCGATGCCGGTGACGACGACGCGACGAGACATGGGATCGGATGAGGCGGGAACGGGGACGGCGGGCGCGGATGCGGCGGACTCGGGTACTGCGAGAGCTGGTACGGCGGGTCGGGAACTGCGGGGACGAATACGGCGGGGACGGGTGCGGCGGGGCTCAGTCGCCCGGGGTCGCCTCTGCCACCTTAGCGAGCCCCGCGAGCGTGCGCGAGGCGATGCCGTGCACGAAGACCGGGCCGATCACCGCGACGGCCGCGGCGGTGCCGATGAGCGGCCAGCGCGGGCCGTCCCACACGTGCACGATGCGCACGCGCGTGCGCGCGTCGTCGCCCGGCGCGGCGCGCTCGAACGTCCACTCGACGTCCATGCCGGACGTGATGCCGTCGACGTGGCGGTATCGCACGTTCGGGATGCGCTCGTCGACCGACATCTGCGACAGCCACCAGGTCGGCCAGTTGAGCGAGCCGAACGGACGGTTGGCCGACATCTCGACGAGGCCGCCGCGGTCGCGCGTGCGCACGCGGAAGCGCACGAACCGGTAGTGCGGCAGGTGGCGCGGCCAGTCCTCGACGTCGCGGGCGAGCGCGAAGATGCGCGAGATGGGCGCGGCGACGATCGCCTCGTCGACGGTCACCATCGAGCGGCTCATGGGCATGCGCCCGAGCTCGTACGGCCGGCGCGCCTTGTCGGGCCGGGGCGCGGCCGCCAGCGGGTCGGAGGGAGTCATGCGGGCAAAGGTGCGGCGTCGCGCACGGGGTCGGGAGTGGGCGCGGCGGCGGGCGCGCGCACGGGCGTCCAGCTCGCGACGAGGCGCCAGCCGAGCCGCCGCCGCACGTCGGGCGCGGGCGCGCCGGCCGCTCGCGCGAGCGCCGCCAGTTCGGCGGCGGTGAAGCCGCGCAGCACCGACACGACGCCGTCGTGGCGCGTCATCGGGTGGAAGGCGAGCGGCCACGATGCGAGCCAGAAGCCGGCCGCCGCGAGCCAGCTGCGTCGCAGGTCGCCGACGATCACGCGCACGCGTGCGACGCGCGCGAGCTCGCGCAGCAGCCGCGTCGCGTCGGCCTCGGGGAAGTGGTGGAGCACCTGCGAGCAGGTGACGACGTCGATGCTCGCGTCCGCGAACGGCAGCGCGAAGCCGTCGCCGAGCACCGCGTGCCCGACGCGGGCGCGGCTGGCGCGCGCGAGCGGCTCGCTCAGTTCCAGCCCGATCGTCGTCAGGCGCACGCCGCGCCGTTCGGCCACGCGCCGCGCGTGGAACGGGATGTCGCCGACGCCGGTGCCGACGTCGAGCAGCGTCGCCGCGCCGCGCGCCGCGGTCGTGGCCAGCGCCGCGTCGACGGCCCGCAGCACCGCGCGCCGCCCGCCGAACAGCGTGTTCGAGCGCGCGACGTCGTGCAGCGAGCGCACGGCGGTCTCGGGGTCGAGCGCGGGATCGTCGAGGAACTCGTGGCCGCGGCGGCGGGCGGGGGTGAGCACGGAGCGCTCCTACTCCCGCCGCGCTCCGCGCGCCGCGCTAGCGTCGGCCCATGGACGGGCCGAGCGCGGCGCGCGGCGCGCGGCGCGAACGGGGAGCTCGTGACGCATCATCGCTCCAGCGTCGCGTAGCCGCTGCGGTAGTACAGCAGCGGGCGCTCCTGCCGCGTGCCCACCGCCTCGACGTGGCCGACGACGATCGTGTGGTCGCCGCCCGGATGACGCGCGACGACGCGGCACTCGAGCCACGCGAGCACGTCGTCGAGGATCGCGGGGCCCAGCGCACCGCGCGTGTAGCCCACGCCGTCGAAGCGGTTGGGCGGGTCGCCGGCGGCGAAGCGGCGCGACAGCGCCTCTTGGCCGGCCGACAGGATGTTGATGACGAGCGGCGTGCCGTCGGCGAGCAGGTCGTGCATCGTCGCCGTGTGGTCGATGCAGGCGAGGACGAGCGGCGGGTCGAGCGAGAGCGAGCAGAAGGCGCTCACGGTCATCCCGTGATCGCGGCCGCCGGCGTCGACGCTGGTGATGACGGTGACACCCGTCGCGAAGCGACCGAGCACGCTGCGGAAGGCGTCGGGATCGACGGCGGGACGGTTCGTCGGCGCGTCGCCGGCCGGATCGGCCGGGAGGCGCCGCGAGCTGTCGGAGGGAGCGATCATGGATGAAGCGGGATGAGACGATGAGAGGCGCTTTCAGGACGGCGAGGCGTCGGCCGACGGGTCGGCGGCGCGCGCCACGTCCGTCACCGCGCCCGCGCGCACGCCGAACAGCTGCCAGAGATAGCGGGCGTTGAGCACGGCGGCCGGCGGCACGAAGTCGCCCGCGACGCCGACCAGCAGGTCCGCGAGGTCGCGCCGACGCGCGAGCGTGCGCGCCGCCCGGTCGATGAGGAGCGGGTGCGCGACCGCGAGCCCGATCAGCCGCTCGACGGTCCACTTGCCGCGGAACTCGCGCCGCCGGGCGGCGTCGTACCCCGCGAGCGCCCGCGCCGCGCGCGCGTCGCCGGCGTGGACCGCCTCGGCGGCGAACGGGGCCAGCAGCTCGCTGCCGCGCAGCGCGCTGTAGATCCCCTCGCCGGTGAACGGATCGAAGAAGTCGGCCGCGTCGCCCACGAGCGCGACGCCCGGCGCGTGCGCCCGGCGCGCATGCGAGGCGAACGGGCCGGTCGCGCGCACGGGTCCCACGCGCTCGGCGCGCGCGAGGCGCGGCGCGAGCTGCGGCGCACGGCGCAGCCACGCGTCCATGAACGCGGCCGGGGAGCCGTGCTCGGCGAGCCCGCGCCGAGCGACGCGCGCCGGCGCGACCATCGCCACGTTCGCCACCCCGCCGCCCACGTCGGCGATCCCGACGAAGCCGTCGCGCTCGACGTGCATCTCGCCCAGCGCGCCGACGCCCGCGATCCCGCGCACGTGGGCCTGGAAGGCGAGGCGGCGCGGCCACGGCAGCCGACCGACGACGCCCATGCGCCGCGCCACGAGCGAGCGCAGGCCGTCGGCGCCGATCACGAGCGCGGCGTGCAGGTCGCGCGTGGCGCCGTCGGCGTCGAGCACGCGCACCCCCGTCGCGCGGCCGCGCGTGCCCTGCGCGCGCAGCACGTCCACGACGCGCGCATGCTCCGCCACGCGGGCGCCGGTCGCGCGGGCGCGGTCGAGCAGGATGGTGTCGAGCACGCGGCGCCGCACGCCGAACCCGCGGTCGCGGTACGCGCGCCAGCCGTGCGCGGCGACGTACTCGCCGTGGATGACGTCGCCCGACGGCGCGCGCACGAGCATGCCGTCGTGCCGCGCGGCCGCCGCCTCCACGTCCGCGAGCGCGCCCATCGCGTCGAGGATGCGCGCCGCCTGCGGGCTCACGCACTCGGCGCACGCCTTGTCGCGCGGGAAGCGCGCGCGGTCCAGCACCAGCACGTCGATCCCCCGTGCGGCGAGCTGCCACGCCGTCGAAGCGCCCGCCGGTCCGCCGCCCACCACGATCACCTGCGCCGCTCTCGTCATCCGCCCCTCTCCTCCCACATCCGCCACCCCCGTCAGCTGGTCCGCGCGGCGAGCGACGCCGCCAGCGCGCCCACGACCGCGCCGACGGCGCCGCAGAGCACGTTGATCGCGTCGTTGCCCAATCCGGGCACGCCGCCGACGCGCTCGGTGCGCGCGCCGCAGTCGTGCTCTGCGCGCTCCGTGCCCACGCCGCAGCGCGGGCACCGGCGGCGCTCCTGGAGCGTCGCGCCGGCGACGGTGTCGGCCAGCGCGCCGGCCGTCCCGCCGACGAGCGCGCCGACCGCGGCCGAAGCCGGGAGGCCGAAGCCGAGCGTCGTCAGGGCCATCGCCGCCGCGCCGCCGACGAGCGCCAGCGTGCCCGGTGCCGACACCGCGCCCGAGGTCCCGGGCGGAACCGGCCGCCAGCCGCGCAGCGAGCGCGGGGCGCCCCGCGCCAGCGTGCCGATCTCGGTCGCCCACGTGTCGGCCGCGGCGGCCGCGACGGCGCCGGCGGCCGCTCCCGCCCACGCGACCGTCCACCCCGTCGGCCAGGACGCGGCCCAGGGACCCGCGCCGGCGAGCGCCGTCGCGGCGTAGAGCCCGCCGTTGGCGAGCACCTGCGCCGCGTCGCGCGCCCCGCCCTTCGCGATCACGGCGCCGGTGCGTGCCGCGCGCTCGCGGGCGCGCCAGCGCGAGAGGGCGCTGCCCGTCCCGAAGAAGACGAGGAGGAGCGCGCCCCACGCCCACCCCGCCGCGATGCACGCCGTGCCGACCGCCACGGCCGCCACCGCGCCGCTGGCGTCGAGCGAGCCGGCGCGCCGCGCCGCACGGGCGATGAGCAGGGCGAGCAGGAGCCCCGCGGCCGTCCGAAGGATCACGCGCGTCCGGTCACGAGTCGTCGCCGGGCGGGCCCGCGTCGCCGTCGGCCTGCGCGATCTCCCGCAGGCGGTGGCGCAGCGTGTCGGGCAGCCCCGCGGGGCGGCGGCGCTGGCGCCGCACGGCCGCCAGGAAGCGCTCGAGCCGCGCGACGCGGGTGCGGCACGCCGCGCACCGCCGCAGATGCTCGCGCAGCGCGGTCGCGGCGGCCGGGCTCAGCTCGCCGTCCAGCAGCTCGTGCATCTGCTCCTCGGGGACGGGGCAGGGAGCCGAGTCGGCACTCCGCAGCGGCCGCACGTCGGGGAGGAGGGTGTGGGACACGGCGAGGGAGCGGGGACGACGGGGGAATCTGTCGGGCGCCCGACGGCGGCGGCACCCCGCGGCATCCCGCGACCGCCGCTCCGGCTCAAGCGTGCGACGGGGGAGGGAAGTTCCCCGCGGAAAACGCCGGCGGCCGTGACGTCGCGCACGGCGGGCAAGCGCGCTCGGCCGCTTGAAGGGCGCCGGGCGGCCGGGTTACCTTCGGGAGCTGATCGCTCCTCGTCTCGCCCGCCATGGCTGCACCGGTCGACGCTCTCCTCCCGCTCAGCCTGCTCGAGGGCGTCCGCGCCGTCGACCGGCCCATCGAAGACCCCGAGACCGAGTTCGTGGCCGAGCTGCGCAACAAGCGGCTGGGGCTGAGCGACACGGTGCTCGCGCAGATCCGCCGGTACGCGGAGGCGGTCCGCCGGGGCCAGCGCACCGCGCCGGACGAGGTCACCGCGCTCGCGCGCCTGATCGACCGGCGGCCCGACGCCGAGACCGTCTATCGCGAGGCGGGGCGCTTCCTCGCGACGCGCGCCTACCAGGCGATCGGCGGCGCGACGCGCCAGAGCGTGCGCTCGCTCCCGCGCTTCGTCGCCCGCCCGCTGGCCGCGCGGCAGGCGCGCCGCATCGCGCGACGCTACCTCGGCGGCCGCGTCGAGCGCGCGGGGACGTCGCTGGTGCTGGAGGTGCCGCGTCCGCTCACCGTCGAGGCGGGCGCCGACGGGACCGGGTGCGCGTTCTACGCGGCCGGCTTCGAGGAGCTGCTCCGGCTGCTGGTCGGGCAGACCGACGCGGTGGAGCACGAGCGATGCAGCGTGCGCGGCGACGGGCGCTGCCGCTGGCGCGTGGAGTGGCCGCGCTGACCTCGCGCTGACGGCGCGCTGGCCGTGGGCCGTGCGTGGCGCGGGCGCGAGTCTCGTGCAGCGGGCCGCGCGTCCGGGACGTAAGATGGGGCGCCCGCCGGCGGACCGGCCCGGCGGGGCATCCGACCACCGTCCCGCGCCATGACCCGACCGCCCGCTCGCTCCCCGCGCCGCGCGTTCGTCGCGGCCCTGCTGCTCGGCGGCGCCCTCGCGCCCGCCGCCCAGCCCACCGCCGCCCGCGCCCAGGGGCCGGCCGCCACCGCCGCACCTGCCGCCGCCAACGCGGCCGCCCGGCTGCGTCTGCAGGACTACCTCGACTGGGAGGACGTCCAGGATCCGCAGCTGTCGCCCGACGGGCGCCAGATCGTCTACACGCGCCGCTGGATCGACAAGCTGAACGACCGGTGGGAGTCGTCGCTCTGGATCATGAACGCGGACGGCTCGCGCAACCGCTTCTTCGTGAACGGGAGCAACGCGCAGTGGTCGCCCGACGGGCTGCGCATCGCGTACGTCGCGCGCGGCGAGCCGACGGGGACGCAGATCTTCGTGAAGTACCTCGACGGCAGCGGCGAGACGCAGATCACGCGGCTCGACCAGACGCCGTCGGACCTCGCGTGGGCGCCCGACGGGAAGGCCATCGCCTTCCGCATGCTGGTGCTGCAGCGCGACGACTGGCGGCTCGAGATGCCGGCGGCGCCCAAGGGCGCGAGGTGGACCGAGGCGCCGCGCGTCGTCACGCGCCTGAGCTATCGGCGCGACCGGCAGGGCTTCGTCGACGACGGATTCCGCCAGCTCTTCCTCGTGCCCGCCGACGGCGGGACGCCGCGCCAGCTCACCGCCGGCGCCGCCGACGCGGGCGAGCCGCGCTGGACGCCCGACGGGCGGCGCATCGTGTTCAGCGGCAACCGGAATCCGGAGGCCGAGTACCAGTGGCGCGAGAGCGACGTCTACGCGGTGGACGTGGCGGGGTGCGCGCCGGCGACGGGCGCGGCGGGCTGCCCCGTGCAGCAGCTGACGACGCGCTCGGGCCCCGACAACAACCCGGTCGTGTCGCCCGACGGGCGCCTGATCGCGTACACGGGCTATGACTCCACGAGCGACACGTGGGTCGACGCGAAGCTGTACGTGATGGGCATCGACGGAAAGGACTCGCGCGTGGTGAGCGGCACGCTCGACCGCACGCCGCAGTCGATGTTCTGGGCGCCCGACAACTCGGGCGTCTACTTCAACGCCGAGAGCGAGGGCGCGCGGCATCTCTGGTTCGCGCCGGTGAACGGCGCCGGCCCGCGCGCGGTGACGCGCGGCGTGCGCGTGCAGACGGTGACCGACCTCGCGCGCGGCGTGGCGGTGGGCGTGGCGTCGACGCCGACGCGCCCGAACGACGTCGTGCGCATCGACCTGCGCAGCGGCGCGGAGACGTGGCTCACCGACGTGAACGCCGACGTGCTGGCGGGGAAGGCGATCGCGTCGACGGAGGAGCTGTGGGTGACGATGGGCGACGGCACCCGCGTGCAGGGCTGGCTCATGAAGCCGGCCGGCTTCGACCCCGCGAAGAAGTACCCGCTGATGCTCGACATCCACGGCGGGCCGCACGCGATGTACAACCCGGGCTTCAGCTTCGCGCGCCAGGACCACGCCGCGAACGGCTACGTCGTGCTGTGGACGAATCCGCGCGGCTCGACGGGCTACGGCAGCGCGTTCGGCAACGCGATCAAGAACGCGTATCCCGGCAAGGACTACGACGACCTCATGGCCTCCGTCGACTCGGCGATCGGCCGCGGCTACGTCGACCGGAACAACCTGTTCGTGTACGGCTGCTCGGGCGGCGGCGTGCTCACCGCCTGGATCGTCGGCCACACGGACCGCTTCAACGCCGCGTCGTCGAACTGCCCGGTCATCAACTGGATGAGCTTCGTCGGCACGACGGACGGGCCGAGCTGGTACCGCAACTTCGCGAAGCTGCCCTGGGAAGATCCGAGCGAGCACCTGAAGCGCAGCCCGCTGATGTACGTCGGGAACGTGAAGACGCCGACGATGCTGATGACGGGCGTGAACGACCTGCGCACGCCGATCTCGCAGACGGAGGAGTTCTACCAGGCGCTCAAGCTCCGCAAGGTGCCGACGGCGATGATCCGCTTCAACGAGGAGTGGCACGGCACGAGCTCGAAGCCGAGCAACTTCCTGCGCACGCAGCTGTACCTGCGGTCGTGGTTCGCGAAGTACGCGAAGAAGGAGAACGTGGCGGTCCAGTAGCGGAGGCTCGGATACGGCGGATCGGGTACGGCGGATCGGGTACGGCGGGAGCGGGGACGGCGAAAACGCGCGCCGTCCCCGCTCCCGCCATCGTGTCCTCCCCAGTTGATTTCCCTCATGCTCTCCGAAACCACGCTCTCCCGATTCCAGCAGGCCATCGCCGACGCGGGGCTCGACGGCTGGCTGCTCTTCGATTTCCGCGGCACGAACCCGATCGCGGGCGGGCTGCTCGGCCTCGGCCCCGTCATGCTGACGCGCCGTATCTTCGTGTGGGTGCCGCGCGAGGGGACGCCGGTGGCGATCACGCACGCGATCGAGCAGGCGCCGTGGCGGCGCTGGCCGGCGGCGTGGCGCAAGGAGGTCTACAGCTCGTGGCGCACGCTCGAGGCGGCGGTCGGCGCGCTCGTGGCGGGCAAGCGGGTGGCGATGGAGTACTCGCCGGGCGACGCGGTGCCGTACGTCGACCGCGTGCCGGGCGGCGTGCTGGACCTCGTGCGCGCGCAGGGCGCGACGATCGCGACGAGCGGGGAGCTGGTGAGCCGCCTCTTCGCCGTGTGGACGCCCGAGCAGCTCGCCGCGCACCGGCGCGCGGCGGAGATCATCGCCGACGTCGCGCGCACGGGGCTCGCGCTGGCGGGCGAGCGGGCGCGCGGCGCGACGCCGATGGCCGAGCACGAGCTGCAGCAGTGGATCCTCGACGCGTTCGCGCGCGCGGGGCTGGAGCGCCCCGACCACGGCCCGAACGTCTCGGTCGGCCCGAACGCCGCCAACCCGCACTACGAGCCGTCGGCGGCGCGCCCGCAGCCGATCCGCGAGGGCGACGTCGTGCTGGTGGATCTGTGGGCCGCCTTCGCCGGCGCGCCGCACGCCGACCAGACGTGGATGGCGTCCGTAGGCGCGCCGAGCGCGCGCGCGCAGACAGTGTGGACGGCGGTGCGCGACGGGCGCGACGCGGCGATCGCGCTGCTCACCGAGCGCATCGCGTCGGGCACGCCGGTGCGCGGCGCCGAGGCCGACGACGCGGCGCGCGCGGTGATCGAGGCGCGCGGCTTCGGCCCGCACTTCGTGCACCGCACCGGCCACTCGATCGACGCGCGCGAGCTGCACGGCTCCGGCCCGCACCTCGACAACCTCGAGTCGCGCGACGAGCGCCTGCTGATCCCCGGCGTCGGCTTCTCGATCGAGCCGGGCATCTACATCGCCGGCGAGATCGGCATGCGCTCGGAGGTCAACGCGTACGTGGGCGAGGACGCGCTGGTCGTGACGCCGGGGGAGTACCAGCGGGAGATGATGGTGGTCTGATGGGGCGGGTCGGGTGGGGCGGGATCGGGTGGGGCGGGATCGGGTGGGGCGGGGGCGGATACGGCGGGGACGGGTGGAGCGGGTCGGGTAGGGCGGAGTCGGATAGGGCGGCCATCGCTCGGTCCGACCTCACTGCCTGACCTCACTGCCTCATCTCACTGCCTCATCTACTCGGCCTGACATCTCGCCCTGACCAGATTGATTGGCAATCGGGTCCACCGCTGCGCCGATCGCACAGTGTGAAAACGGAAACGGCGAGACCGCGCGTGCCGCGCTGGTCTCGCCGTTCGCACTGGTACCGTATCGACCGCCGTACAGCCCGATCGGGATTTGCGGTGAGGTTTCGGGGTGAGGTCTCGCTCGCAGCTCTCCGCTGTGAGCTACGCCGTTATCGCCCCCGCCGTCCCCGTCCCCGCCGTATCCGTCCCCGCCCCACCCGACCCGCCCCATCAGCCCCCGTAATACGCCTTGATGCACCGCGTCACGAGCTGCTCGCGGAAGCGCGCGCTCTCCATGCGTCGGTCGGGCGCATCGAGCTCGGGGAGGCCGGCGAGGAGCCCCTTGACCTCGATCAGCACGTCCTCGGCGCGCAGCGCGCGCTCGCGGGCCTCGCGCACCAGCGTGTCCATCGCGCTGCCGAGCCGGCCGTCGATGGACTCCGGCGCGGTCCACAGCAGCAGCACCGCCTGGCGGAGCTCGGCGACCGTCTGATCGGAGAGGCGCGGCCGCTCGTTGGTCGAGCGCGAATCGAAGGCCATCATGAGAGACGGGACGACGTGGCGCGCGGGAGGGGAGGAGCGCCCATGCTCGGCGCCGGAGCGCGACGTCGGGCACCCGGCATGCCCAATGTGGGACAACATACGTTTGGGTGCGAGCGTCGTCAAACGCGTGCGCGCCCGTCATGCATGCTCGCGTGAACGCGCGAGGCGCGACGCCCCATGCGACACGCCGCGCGACGCGATTTGCCCTCGCGTACGACTCGCGGTGCATGCCTTGCAGCGCGCCAGCGCGCTCGAACCCGTCCGGCTGCGAGCGCGCTCGCACCCCACGTACTGCGCTGTCGCACCGCACCACGTCCCGCGCCGCATCGTCCGTGTCGCCCACCCGCCCTCATGCCCGCGTCCTCGTGCTCGCGCGCGAGGCCGTCATCGCGGCCCTCGTCGGCCTGCTGCTCGAACTGGAGGACTACGAGCCGGTGTTCGCCGAGCCCGGCGAGCAGCCCGCGGAGGCCATCCGGCGCCTCCGTCCGCCGCTCATCGTCGTGCTCGACGGCCAGCTGCCGGAGGCTCGGTCGGACCTGTTCTTCGCCCGCTGCGCGCAGGACGGCGCGAGCGTCTGCCTGTTCAGCGAGCCCGTTGCCGCGGAGGAGGTGCGCGCGGTGGCGCGCGCGCGCCGGCTGGCCTTCTTCGCGATGCCCGTCGAGCGCGACGCCCTCGGCGCCGCGATGGCGCTCGCCCGCGCCGCCTGCGGCTGAGCCGCCCGCGCCCCGACCGTCCTCGCCCGCCGAGCGACGGCAGGCGCACCCGACATGGGAAGGCGCCGTGCGGGCGGCGGCGCGTGCGGGCGTGACGCTTGCGCCTCCCAACGCGGCGCGCCTACCGTCCGTTTAGCTTCTCCAGCCCGCCCGGCGCCTCGCGCCGTCGCACCGCCGCACTCGCCGCACCGCCCTCGTGTCCGTCTCGCCGTTCCCGTCGCCGCGCGCCCTCCTCGTCCCCCTCGCGCGCGCGCTGTCGAGCGCCGGCGTCGCCGCGAGCGTCGTCTGGGCCGCGGCCTGCTCCGATGGTGAGTCGCACCCGGTGCGCGCCGCCCGCGCCGCGCCGTCCGCGCCGCGTCCCACGCCGCCCACCGACGTCACGCTGCCCGGGGTCGCGCCCGTGCCCGGCGGCTACACGGTGCGCGACGTGACCGACGGCGGGTCGATCACCGGCGTCGTCTCGCTCGCCGGCGACGCGCCGCGCGACACGACCGTGCGGCCGGACCCGTCGCTGGCGCGGCCGTGCGGCGCGTCGCTCGTCGATCGCGCGGTCGCGCATCGCGGTCCGCTGATCGAGGGCGCGATCGTCTGGCTCGCCGACGTGCGCAGCGGGAAGGCGTCGACCGCGCCGCGTCGCCACGAGCTGACGCTGGAGCGCTGCCAGCTGCAGCCGCGCGCCGCCGCGCTGCCGGCGGGCGCGACGCTCAACGTGAAGGGGCGCGATCCGCTCTCGATGCGTCTCCGCGCGACCGCGTGGCCCTCGGGCGAGACGCGCGCGACCTGGCGCATGACCGACGCCGGCCAGGTCGTGCCCGACGACCGCGTGCTCGACAGCGCGGCGACGCTCGAGGTGCGCGGCGAGTCGTTGCCGTGGGTGCGCGCCTGGCTGCTCGTCTTCGACCAGCCGTACTACGCGACGACGAACGCGGCGGGCACCTTCACGATCGACGCGGTGCCGCCGGGGCAGTACACGCTCGTCGCCTGGCATCCGCGGCTCGGGCGCGTCGAGCAGGCGGTGACGGTCGCGGCGGGGCAGGGCGCGACGGTGACGGTCGCGCTGAGCGCTCAGCGATAAGCGCTCAGCGATCAGCGCTCAGCGATGAGCGGGTCCGGCGGCAGGGAACGCACCCACGCCCCGGGCCCGCCGATCGCTGAGCGCCGATCGCCGAACGCTTACTAGACGTCCGCCGTCTCCGCCCGGAACTGCCCGTTGTACAGCGCCGCGTACGTACCGCCGTGCGCGAGCAGCTCGGCGTGCGTGCCCTCCTCGACCACGCGGCCTTGGTCCAGCACCACCACGCGGTCGGCGCGGCGCACGGTGCTCAGGCGGTGCGCGATGATCAGCGTCGTGCGTCCCTGCAGCAGCTCCTCCAGCGCCTCCTCGACCAGCCGCTCGCTCTCGGTGTCGAGCGACGACGTCGCCTCGTCGAGCACGACGACCGCCGGATCCTTGAGGAAGACGCGCGCGATCGCGATGCGCTGCCGCTGCCCGCCCGAGAGCTTCACGCCGCGCTCGCCCACCGGCGTCGCGTAGCCCTGCGGCAGCCGCTCCACGAACTCGTGCGCGTGCGCGGCGCGCGACGCCGCCTCGATCTCGGCGTCCGTCGCGTCGGGGCGGGCGAGCGCGATGTTGTCGCGCACCGAGCCGCTGAAGAGCGCCGGCTCCTGCGGCACCACGCCGATCGCGCCGCGCAGGTCGGCGAAGGCGAGCTCGCGCACGTCGTGGCCGTCGAGCGTCACGCGGCCGCCCGTCACGTCCCAGAAGCGCGGCAGCAGCGACGCGATCGTCGTCTTTCCCGCGCCCGAGCGGCCGACGAGCGCCACCACCTCGCCCGGCGCGGCGCGCAGCGTGACGCCGTGCAGCACCTCGGGGAGCGCGTCGTCGTAGCGGAAGCGCACGTCCTCCAGCGCGACCGCGCCGCGCACCGGGCGCGCGAGCCGAGCCGGACGCGCCGGCTCGGCGACCGTGGGCTGCGTGTCGAGCAGCTCGAACACGCGCTGCGCGGCGCCGATCGCCTCCTGGAAGTTGCCGAACAGCGACGCCAGCGAGCCCACCGCCGCGGCGATGAAGAAGGCGTAGAACAGGAAGGCGACGAGCGCGCCCGCCGTCAGCGTCCCGTCGAGCACGCGGCGGCCGCCCATCCAGAGCACCGCCGCGACGCCGGTGAAGGCGACGAAGCCGACGACGCCGAAGAAGAGCGCGCGGATGCGCGCCTTCGCCACCGCCGCGTCGACGACGCCGCCGAGCTGCGCCTGGTAGCGCCGCGTCTCCTCGGCCTCGCGCACGAAGCTCTGCACCGTGCGGATCTGCCCGAACACCTCGTCGGCGAGCCCGTTCGCCTCGGCCACCCGGTCCTGCACGCCCGTGCTGGCCCGCCGCAGCATGCGCGCGAAGACGATCGCCACGCCGACGATCACCGGCGCGACGGCGAGCGTCGTCAGCGTCAGCGTCGGATCGGTGAGCGTCAGCAGCACGACGCCGCCGACGAGGAAGAGGACCTGCCGGGTGAACTCGGAGATCCACGTGTTCATCACGCTCTGCAGCAGCGTGAGGTCGGACGACAGGCGGCTCGTCAGCTCCCCAGTGCGGCGCTCGGTGAAGAACCCCGGCGAGAGGCGCACGAGGTGCGCGAACAGCGCCTCGCGCAGGCGCGCCAGCACGCGCTCCGCGGTGGAGCTGAGCAGCCGCACCTGGACGTAGTTCATCACGCCCTGCACGGCGAACACGACGACGAGGCCGAGCGCCATGCGGTCGAGGCGCGAGCGGCTGCCCTCGCGGAACGCGGCGTCGAGCAGCTCGCGCACGACGCTCGGGAACACCAGCCCCGCGGCCGCGGCGACGACGAGGCAGACGAGCGCGATCGCCAGCGGTCCGACGTGCGGACGCAGGTAGGGCGCGAGGCGGGCGAGCGGGCGCGGCGAGACGGGGCGACGCGACCGGCGCGCCTCCGGCGTCGCGGAGGGCGCGGGTGTGGACGGCGTCACGCGCGCTCGAGCAGCCAGTGGCGCAGCGCGTAGCCCTCGACGCTCACGCGGCGGCCGGCGCGGCGCGCGCCCTCGACGCGCTCCAGCAGCACGTCGCAGGCGGCCTCGAAGTCGTGCTGCGCGCCGGGCGCGGGCAGCGCCCGCACGGCCACGCGGCCGGCGCGCGGGCGCGCGATCTCGTAGACGCAATCGGGCTCCCCGTCGCCGCCGGCGACGTGCACCGCGAGGCGCTCGGCGTCGGTCGTGCCGGGGAGGGGAGTGGGATCGTAGGACATCGGGGGGTGTGTGCTGCGGACTGCGGACTGCGGATCCTGAACGGCGACGGGCTGCGGAGGCGAGCGCCGGGGCGTCCCGACGGTCGATCCGCAGCCCGCAGTCCGCAGCTCAGGCGTGCGGGATTTCCGTCTTACGCGAACGCGCGGTCGACGACCATCGCGGCGAAGAGGAGCGCCAGGTAGAGCAGCGAGTACTTGTACGTCCACCACGCCGCCTTGGTCCAGATCTCCTGCTGGCGGTCGAGCGCGCGCACCTGCAGCACGCCGCGCAGCAGCAGCCCGCCGAGGACGACGGCGCTCGCGAGGTAGATCCAGCCGAAGGCGCCGAACGCCACCGGGAGGATCGTCAGCGCGAGGAGGACGATCGTGTACCAGAGCATCTGGTTCATCGTCTCGCGCTCGCCCCAGACGAGCGGCGCCATCGGGATGCCGGCGCGCCCGTAGTCCTTCTGCTTGAGGAGCGCGAGCGCCCAGAAGTGCGGCGGCGTCCAGTAGAAGACGATGAGGAAGAGGTAGAGTGCGGCGAGGTCGACGCGCCCCGTCACGGCCGCCCAGCCGACGAGCGGCGGGAAGGCGCCCGCGGCGCCGCCGATGACGATGTTCGAGGGCGACGAGCGCTTGAGCCAGCGCGTGTAGATGAAGACGTAGAAGTAGAAGCCCGCCAGCGCGAGCAGCGCCGTCAGCACGTTGACGAACTGCGCCAGCATCCACGTCGCCGTGGTGGCGAGCAGCACGCCGAACGCGAGCACCGCCTGCGGCGCCATGCGGCCGCTGGGGATCGGGCGCAGGCGCGTGCGCGACATGACGTCGTCGATGTCGCGGTCGAGGTACATGTTGACCGCGTTCGCGCCGCCGGCCATCAGGTAGCCGCCGAGCGTCACGATCAGCACCGTCCACCAGCTCGGCCGGCCGGCGACGAACATCGGCGCGACGGTCGTCACGAGCAGCAGCGAGATGATGCGCGGCTTGGTGAGGGCGACGAGGTCGCGCGTCAGCGACGCGGGCTGCGTCTCCTCGATCACGGCGCCGGTCATCGGGCGGGCTCCGCGAACGTCGGCGCGCCCATCGGCGCGGCGCTCGCGGCCGCGCGCGGGGCGCGGCGGTCGGCGGCGCGGCGCGCCACGTACGCCATCGTGAACGTCGAGAGCCAGATGGCGATGCCGGTCGCCTGGTGCATGGAGCGCACGTGTGCGGGGAAGCCGCCCGTCACCATCCAGGCGGCCCAGACGATCTGCAGGACGCCGAAGACCGCCGACACGAGCGCGAGGCGGCGCACGGGGAGCGCCTCGCCACGCTTGCGGAAGGCGAACGGCAGGCCGATCAGGTGGAGCACCAGCAGGTAGGCGAGCACGCGGTGGGTGAGCTGCACGTGCTGCGCGCCGCCGCCGAGCGAGCCCTCGCCGCAGAGCGGGAAGCCGGCGCAGGCGACCGCCGCGTCGGGGATCTTGGCGGTGAAGGCGCCCATCGTCACGACCACGATCGCCAGCGCGGCGGCCGCCGCGGCGCCGCGCGAGGCCTTGGGCGTGCCGCTGCCCGGCGTCGCCCTGGTGCCGCCGAGGCCCCCGGCGCGCACGACGGTCGCGGCCAGCGCGGCCAACAGCGCGGCGGCGATCAGCTTGTGGACCACCGTGGCCCAGGGCGGGTTCACGGTGAAGACGGTCACGGCGCCGAAGCCGGCGGCGAACAGCACGAGGCCGAGCGAGAGCAGCGCGGCGCGGAGCGGGCCATTCGGGCCGCCGAGCGTCGCCCGCCGGCGCCAGGCGAGGCCGACCACCACCGCGATGGCGACGATCAGCACCGAGGCGAGCAGGCGGTGCGTCCACTCGATCACCAGCTGCGGCTGGTCCATCGGGGGGAACCAGTACTGCTGGCCCGTGCGCGGGTCGGCGCAGCGCGGCCACTTGTCGAGGCACCCCATCCCGGAGCCCGAGATGCGGACGATCGCGCCGAAGACGACGTGCCCGAAGGCGACGACGAGCGCCACGAGCGCGGCGCGGCGGACCGCGACGGCGTGCTGGAAGGCGGCGAGCGTCACGCGCGCACCTCCGCGGCGACGGCGGACGGCGCGCTCGGGACCGTGGGGTGGAGCGTGCGCCAGGTCAGCACGAGCACGGCGGCCAGCGCGACGGCGGGCAGGAGGGCCCACACCAGCTCCGCGGAGCGGCGGGCGGGGGCCACGCGCGCGCCCGCGGGGAGCTCGGGCTGGCGGGCCACCAGGACCGATCGCGTGATCGCCACCTGGGCGACGACGCAGGCGACGACGGCGGTCCAGAAGACCGCGTCGGCGACGTTCGGGCTCATATGAAATGCCATCCGCGCGGCCGGCGGCGTCGGGACGGATGCCCGGGGAGCGACCGCGAACAGGGACAGGGAGATGCGGGGTGCAGCCCCGGAAAGGTCGCCCCGCGGCGCGGCGACTTCAAGCGGCGCGCCCGTCCGCGCCGCGCCCGCGGGGCGCGCGGCAACTGCTTGGCCGACCGGAGGATGCGGGGTGCGTCGCGGTCGCCGGGACGGCCGGCGCGCCGGGCGGCGGCGGCCGCGGGGGCGCCCACTGACCGCCGCGAGGTCCGCGCGTTACCGTTGGCGCCATGTCAGCCATCCCCTCGCCCGCCGGCGCCCACCCCGCGGGCGGCCCCGCCGGCCGCTCGCCGGCCTCCCGCCTCCCGCGCCAGATCGGCCTGTGGAGCGCGGTCGCGGTCCTCATCGGCTCCACGATCGGCTCGGGCATCTTCCGGTCCCCGGCCGGCATCGCCGACCGGCTCCCCGGTCCGCTCCCGCTGGCCTCCGTCTGGATCGTCGGCGGGCTGTTCGCCCTGTGCGGCGCGCTGACGCTGGCGGAGATCGCCGGCGCCCGCCCCGAGACGGGGGGCCTCTACGTCTTCATCCGCGACGGGTGGGGGCGGCTCCCCGCCTTCCTCTTCGGCTGGGCGGAGATGGCCGTCATCCGCGCCGCCTCGCTGGGCGCGATCTCGACCACGTTCGCCGAGTACGCGCTGCGGGTGCTCGGCTACGACCCGGCGCTCGCGCCGTACAGCGACTGGGTGCACTGGGTCGCCGCGGGGGCCATCCTCGTGACGGCGGTCTTCAACTACCGCGGGGCGAAGACCGGGTCGCTGGTGCAGAACCTCACGACGCTCGCCAAGTACGGCGGCCTCCTCTTCATCATCGTCCTCGCGCTGGCGATCGGGCTGCCGCGGACGGGGGGCGCCAACTTCACCCCCGCCGTGCCCCCGGGGAGCTTCGCCTTCGGGGCGTTCGGGCTGGCGCTCGTGAGCGCGCTCTGGGCGTTCGACGGGTGGGCCGACCTGAGCTTCGTGGCCGGCGAGGTGAAGGATCCGCGCCGCACGCTGCCGCGGGCGCTGATCATCGGCACGCTGGCGGTCATCGCCATCTACTTCCTGGCGAACGTCGCCTATCTCGCGGTGATGTCGGTCGAGGAGATCCGGACCTCGCGCCTGGTGGCGGCCGACGTCGCCCAGCGGCTGATCGGGACGCCGGGGCTGGTGTTCGTGGCCGTGACGGTCATGCTCTCGACCTTCGGCACCCTGAACGGGACGCTGCTCACCGGGCCGCGCATCTTCTTCGCGATGGCGGACGACGGGCTCTTCTTCAAGCCGGTCGCCAAGGTGCACCCCACCCACCAGAGCCCCTACGTCGCGATCCTGATGACGGCCGGGTTGGGGGTCGCCTTCGTCATGCTGCGGACCTTCGAGCAGCTGGCCGACGCCTTCGTGACCGCGATCGTCCCGTTCTACGCCCTCGGCGTGGCGGCGATCTTCCGGCTGCGGCGGCAGGCCGACTACCAGCCGCCGTTCAAGGTGCCGCTCTACCCGATCGTCCCGCTGCTCTTCGTGGGGGCGTCGCTCTACCTCCTCCTGAACGCCCTGATCGACCCGGCCAGCCGCTGGGCGACCGCCGGGACGCTCGGGATCGTGCTGCTCGGGGTGCCGATCTACTACCTGACGGTCGGCCGCCGCACCGCCTGAGGGCGGGCGGGAACGGCCCGCCTCCCGGCCCCTCGAAGCGGGACGAGGCGACCTCCGCCCGTGACGGGACGACGCGAGGACGGGTCCACCTGCCGGGTGGGCCCGTCCTCGTCGCGTTCGGGGCTGGCGGGCCGACGACCCGGTGCGGCAACCCGGACCGTGACCGTCCGGTGACGCAAGGGCTCGTTGACCCTAACGCGCGGTCCCGGCTAGCTTTGGGTCGCGTTATTCCGGTGCGGGCGTTCTGCCGCGGTTCCCTCCTTCCAGGACGCCGCACCCGAAGTTCCTCGTCTCGCGAGCCCTCCTCGCGATTCGCGGAGCGTCCGCCGGGCTGGATGGCTGCACGCACCATCGCTCCGAACGCGTCGGCGGCATCACTCCTCACTTCGGACGCACATCATGGGCTTCAATCGTTGGATTCCCGCTTCGGCCGCGGCAGTCGCCGCGATCGCCGCCAGCGGGACCGTCGTCCAGGCGCAGCAGACCACCGGCAGCATCGGTGGTCGCGTGCTCGGCACGAACGGCGAGCCGCTCGAGGCGGCACAGGTCCAGATCGTGAATACGGCGACCGGCATCACGACGGGCACCCAGACCCGCGGGGACGGTCGCTTTCTCGTGCTCGGCCTCGAGCTCGGGAACAACTACCGCGTGACGGTGCGCCGCATCGGCTACGCGCCGCAGACGATCCAGCCGGTCCGCGTCTCGCTCGGCCAGACGACGCCGGTGAACGTGAACCTGGCGACCCAGGCGACGCAGCTCAGCACCGTCACCGTCGAGGCGGACGCCGCCACGTCGGGCGCGCTGATCTCGCCGACGCGCCGCGGCACCGAGACGACGATCAGCGACACGCTGATCCGCAAGCTGCCGACGCTCAACCGCAGCTTCACGGACTTCGTCGCGATCACCCCGCAGGTCTCGACGAACGGCCCGGGCCTCTCGGCCGGCGGCGTGAGCAACCGCTACAACAACATCCAGATCGACGGCGCCACGGAGCGCGACCTGTTCGGTCTCGGCTCGACGGGCCAGCCGGGCGGCCAGGCCGGCGGCAAGTCGATCGGCATCGAGTCGGTGAAGGAGTACCAGGTGCTGCTCGCCGCCTACGACGTGCGCCTCGGCAACTTCGCCGGCGCGTCGATCAACGCGGTGACGAAGAGCGGCACGAACGACTTCACGGGCTCGCTCTACGCCTACGGCCGCACCGAGCAGCTCCAGCGCTCGCGCCCGTACCTGAACGACTACAAGCAGGCGCAGTACGGCTTCACGCTGGGCGGCCCGATCCTCAAGGATCGCGTCTTCTTCTTCGTGAACCCGGAGTTCCAGTCGCGCTCCACGCCGGCCGCCGGCCCGGCGCTGGGCGACCAGAACACGCGCGTCACGCAGGCGCTGCTCGACCAGTTCACCGGCGCGCTGACGTCGCGCGGCTTCTCGGACCTCGGCGGCTCGGGGCGGGTGAACCGCCAGAACCCGCTGAAGAACATCTTCGCCCGCCTCGACTTCGTGCTGCCGTGGAACAGCACGCTCGTGGTGCGCAACAACTACGCGTCGGCCGAGGACCAGGTGTTCTCGCGCGGAACGGCGGGCGCGACGCCGAACTTCGGCCTCACGTCCAACCTGTACCAGTTCCAGTCGGAGAAGTGGGCGCCGGTGGCGCAGCTCCGCACGAACTTCGCGAACGGCGCGTACAACGAGGCGATCCTCGGCTACACGCGCATCCGCGACGCCCGCACGACGCCGGGCCGCCTGCAGCCGCAGGTGACGACGATCGTCAGCAACGTGGCGAGCCTGATCGCCGGCACGGACGCGCCCTCGCAGGCGAACCAGCTGGATCAGGACATCTTCGAGTTCACGAACAACTTCACGCTGCCGCTCGGCACCGCGCACCGGCTGACGCTGGGCGGCCAGGCGCAGACGTACAAGGTCCGCAACCTGTTCGGCAACAACCTCGCGGGCTCGTGGACGTTCGGCTCGATCGACTCGCTGGTCGCGGGCAACCCGCGCCAGTACCAGGTCGGCGTGCCGGTGTCGGGTGACGGCGCCGTGCGCTTCACGGCCGGCCAGTTCGCGCTCTACGCGCAGGACGACTGGACGGTCAGCGACCGCCTGAACCTGTCGTTCGGCGTCCGCGCCGACGTGCCGGTGTTCTTCGACAAGCCGCCCGCCAACCCGGCGGTGTTCACGGAGTTCGGCCGCCGCACCGAGGAGGTCCCGACGGGCAACCTCCAGTTCTCGCCCCGCTTCGGCTTCAACTGGGACGTGACGGGCGACCAGCGGAACCAGGTGCGCGGTGGCGCCGGCATGTTCCAGGGCGCGCCGGCCTACGTGTGGCTCTCGAACGCCTTCCAGAACTCGGGCGGCGTGTCGGGCTTCGCGACGCTCACCTGCACGAACGCGGCGGCGCCGCGCTTCACCGAGGCGAACGCGTTCAACCCGCCGCAGGCGTGCGCGAACGGCACGACGGCGCGCGCGGGCTCCGAGGTGAACCTGCTCAGCAAGGACCTGAACTTCCCGCAGACGTTCAAGGTCAACATCGGCTACGACCGCGACCTTGGCGCCGGCTTCGTCGGCACGGTCGAGGCGCTGTACTCGCGCGGCATCAACGGCCTGTTCTACTCGAACATCGCGCTCGCCGAGCCGGCCGCGGGCAACGTCGGCGTCGACGGCCGCGTGCTCTACGGCCTGCAGCCGCAGCAGCCGATCCTGCGCACCGGCACGACGCGCAACGCGGTGTACGACGTCCGCAACCAGTCGAAGGACTACTCGTACAACCTGACGGGCAAGCTCGAGAAGCGCTTCACGACGAACTTCGGCGGCTCGGTGGCCTACACCTGGACGCAGTCGTTCGACGTGCAGAGCCTCACGTCCAGCACGGCCGGCTCGCAGTTCCGCTTCGGCCGCCTGTACTCGGGCAACCAGAACGAGATGACCCTGGAGCACTCGGCCTGGGAGACGCCGCACCGCGTCGTCGCCACGGGCAGCTACACGGTCCCGCGCTTCGGCACGTCGCTCTCGGCCATCTACACGGGCCAGAGCGGGACGCGCTTCGCCTACACGTCGAACAACGACCTGAACGGCGACAACCAGACGGCGAACGACCCGGTCTACGTCCCGACGGACGCCAACGACCCGCGCGGACCGGTGTTCCGCGAGTACACGCGCACGGTCAACGGCGCGTCGCAGACGGTCACGGTCGCGCAGCAGCAGGCGGCGTTCTTCGGCCTGATCGAGAGCACGGACTGCCTGCGTGAGGCGAAGGGGAGCATCCTGACGCGCAACGCCTGCACGTCGCCGTGGACCAACCAGATCGACATCTCGATCGAGCAGCCGATCAAGACGTTCCGGGGCCAGAACCTGAGCCTCCGCCTGGACGGCATCAACTTCGCGAACTTCCTGAACCAGAACTGGGGCCGTCAGATCTCGACCAGCCAGTTCAACCCGGTGACGCTCTACTCGCCGAACGCGATGGTGAACCGCCAGACGGGCGCCAACGCGAACCTGGTGACGGGGGTGCCGCGCATCGAGTTCAACCCGGACTTCCAGCCGTTCAACTACGACAACGTCTTCTCGAACTACACCTTCCAGCTGTCGGTCCGGTACTCGTTCTGAGCCGGGCCGCGCGGGCGGGGTCGGGAACGACCACGACGTAGCGCGTCACGACGACACGCCCCCGGGAGCCTGGCTCCCGGGGGCGTGTCGCGTTCCTGCGCTGCGGGCGGTGCATGCGGCGCCTCCGGCATCGCGTGGGACCCGAACGGCCGAAGAGCAGCAGGGATGAAAATCCGAGAAGATCGGACAGGATCGGATTGGCTCCGCGTGGCGCGACGTCCCCTACGCCGCGCGGCACTAATCAGATCCTGTCCGGCTTCTCGATCCGATTCCAATCCCTGCTGCCGTTCGCTCTTCGGCGCTGCCGTTGGAAGTTCGGTCGACCGGCACGGCCGCGCGACCGCGGAAGCGCGTGGAGACGGCAACGGCAGCAGGGATGAACGTCCGATAAGATCGGATGAAAATCGGATGGCTCCGCGTGGCGGCGAGGAGCGTCGCACCATGCGGAGCCATCGGACTTTCCATCAGATCTTCTCAGAGGGTGTGGAGAAATCGGTGTTCGGCGGGGGCACTGGTCCGCGGCTCGCGGCGTCGGCGGGCATGTCGACCACACGCCGCCGCTATCCGTCGGATCTGACGGACGCGCAGTGGGCCGTGG